>Ga0315336_1000032_pt1 | contig 844884 bp, 825 predicted proteins | sample ASW5metaG_FD_204512 | JGI IMG/M metagenome (GOLD analysis project Ga0315336, IMG submission 204512) | Ammonia-oxidizing marine archaeal communities from Monterey Bay, California, United States - ASW #5 | ecosystem: Environmental > Aquatic > Marine > Intertidal zone | place: USA: California...
TTTGGCGGGTTTGGCTCAGGTCCGGCGGGAGTCGTCCTGCCGGAGGCGAGCGTTCCACTTCAGCGAGGCTGGACTCAGCTCGGCCCGCAACACCGACAGGGACGAACGTGTCCCTGAGCGAGGGAGCGTACAGCCCAAAATCCCGAGCGCATGGGGCGATGGACGCTTCATATAAACAAAAAAACAGTGCGGAGCGTTCATCGCCCCATGCCGTTCATCCCATCAGAAGCCGGGGTCATTGGCCGCCGGCCACAATTTCACGTCCGAGAGTTGGGATCGGTGCCCCAGAAGGCTCGCGCCTCTTGCGGCAGGCGTGCCAAAACCGCTTCGAACGCGGCTTCGTCCACGTGCCGCCGCAGCGCCCAGGCCACGTCGGCCACCACGGTGTCGGGCGAAAGATTGTGGTGCTAGCGCAGCAGTTTTGCTTCGCGCGTCCAGTCCTTGCGCCCGCCCCAGGGTTGTGGCGGCGTCGGCGCCCAGTCCTGGACGAAAATTGCCCGCAACACCGCTGGCAGGACATTTGCGAAGTCCAGTGCCTGCTGGATTTCGAGCCGGGCCCGGAACGCACGAAACACACCGTCGGTCGATGTGTAGGCGACGTTGCGCGAGGGCGTATCCAGCCGTTCCCGTGCATCGAGGAGATAGGCCTCGAAATCCTCGTTGGCGCGTTGGTACATCATCGGCCGGGTCATCGTACCTCTCCGTTTTCGAGCAGCGCCCCCAGCCGAATATGGGTTTCCCCACCCATGCGCTTCGGTTAAGGTCCGCGCCGAATTCTCCCTTCCTTTTGCCAAGACTAAAAGGCCCGCAATCCCCATGTCCATGAGTGAGCTTGCCGCAACCATCGATGCCGCTTTCGAGGCCCGCGATAGTGTCAATTACCAGACGACCGGCGAGGTCCGCGATGCCGTTAACGCGGCGCTTGGCCTGCTCGATTCGGGCGAGGCCCGCGTGGCGGAAAAAGGCACCGATGGGGAGTGGGTGGTCAATCAGTGGCTCAAGAAGGCCGTGCTGCTGAGCTTCCGCCTCAACGACATGGAAGCCATCCCCGGAGGCCCGGGCGGCGCCCAGTGGTGGGACAAGGTGCCCTCGAAATTTGCCGGTTGGAGCGAGAATCAGTTCCGCGCCGCCGCTTTCCGCGCCGTCCCCGGCGCCATCGTGCGACACTCGGCCTTCATCGGCAAGAACGCCATCCTCATGCCGTCCTTTGTCAACCTCGGCGCCTATGTCGATGAAAGCGTCATGGTCGACACCTGGGTCACGGTCGGCTCGTGCGCCCAGATCGGCAAGAACGTCCATCTGTCGGGCGGCGTCGGCATTGGCGGCGTGCTCGAACCGTTGCAGGCCGGTCCGGTCATCATCGAGGACCATTGCTTTATCGGCGCACGCTCGGAAATCGTCGAGGGTGTCGTGGTCGGCGAAGGATCGGTCATTTCCATGGGCGTTTTCATCGGCCAGTCGACCAAGATCGTCGACCGTACGACCGGCGAAATCTTTTACGGCAAGGTGCCGCCCTATTCGGTCGTCGTCTCCGGCTCGCTTCCCGGCAAGCCGCTTCCCAATGGTGAGCCCGGCCCGCACCTTTATTGCGCGGTGATCGTCAAGCGCGTCGATGAAAAGACCCGCTCTAAGACCTCGATCAACGACCTTTTGCGCGACTAGCGACGATGACCAATCCCGCCGTCTCGCTACTCGCCGATCTCATCCGCCGGCCCTCGGTCACCCCGATCGAAGACGGTGTACTCGACGTTCTCGAAGCCTTTCTCGCGCCGCTGGGCTTTGTCTGCACGCGGTTGAAATTTGAGGGCGACGGCTCCTACCCGGTCGACAACCTCTATGCCACCCGCAAGGGCAACCAGCCCGGCCCGCACCTTCTGTTTGCCGGGCACACCGACGTCGTTCCACCCGGCGATGCGACCGCATGGACCCATGACCCCTTCTCTGGCGTCATCGTCGATGGCGTCATGTGGGGACGCGGCGCCACCGACATGAAAAGCGGCGTCGCCGCTTTTTGCGGAGCCGTGGCGCAGCTGGCGCGAACCGGCGCCCTGGAGCACGGCACCGTCTCCCTCGCCATCACCAATGACGAAGAGGCCGATGCAGTAAACGGCACCAAAAAGCTGATGGAATGGGCCGAGGCGCAGGGTGAAAAATACGATTTCGCCATCGTAGGCGAGCCCTCCTCGTTCGAGACCTTTGGAGATTCGATCAAGATCGGGCGCCGGGGCTCGGTTTCGGGCAGGATCACGGTGATCGGCAAACAAGGCCACGCTGCCTACCCGCAGCGCGCCAACAATCCCATGCCGGTCATCGCCGAGATCGTCAGAGCGCTCTACGCTCCGCTTGATGAAGGCACTGAACACTTCCAGCCCACCAACCTCGAAGTCACCGCCATCGACACGGGCAATCTGGCCTCCAACGTCATTCCTGAGCGCACGTCCCTGCGCTTCAACGTCCGGTTCAATGACATTTGGACCGGCGAGACGCTGCTGGCCGAAATCCACCGCCGCCTCGCCGAGGTCGATACGCGCGGCTGCCGCGTCGAATTCGAGCAGATCGGACCGATCTCGCGGTGCTTTATTTCCCAGCCCGAAGGGCACGTCGCCCATCTGTGCGACGTGATGGAAGCGTTCAACGGCACCCGCCCGCAACTCTCGACCATCGGGGGCACATCGGACGCGCGGTTTATCTCGCTTTATTGCCCCGTCGTTGAATGCGGCCTGATCGGAGCGACCATGCATCAGGTCGATGAGCGCGTGCCGGTTGCCGATGTCGAGCGGCTGGCCGAATTTTACGCCGATTACGTGGCAAAGTTTTTGGCCCGGGAGTCCGCATGACATTGGAAACGCTCAAGCAGGCCGGTTCAGGCTGGTCGAAAATTCTCGGCAGTCGCCCCGACTGGGAAGCCCATTTCCGCCTCGATGCCGAGGGCATGAACGCGGGCTTTCTCGCCTTTGGTGCTGCCGTGCTGGCCGCGATCGTTCTGGCAACGCTCCGGTTCGGCTTTCCGCCACCGCTTGCCATGGCGCTCGTCGTCATCCAGCACCTGCTGCCGCTGCTGGCGCTGTTCATAGCCACGGGCCTCCTCACGCGTTTCACTGCTTTTGCGGGGTCCAGCGCGCGCTTTGTGGTTCCCGGCCTCTACCTGCTGGCGGTGATGAAACTCGTCGAAGGTCTGGCAACGCTTCTCGGTGTCCCTCTCGCCGGGGCAATTCTTGCTGTAACCGGCTTTCTGGGCTTCCGTCTGGCGCGAGCGAACGGGCTAACGCTCGCCCCTGCAGTCGGGTACGGGCTGGCGCTGTTTGTGTTGCTTGCGGTCCTGCCCATCGCCCTCTACATGTTGGTCAACGCCTTTTAGAAAGCCATTCTTTCGTGTCCCAAGCCCAGCCGACCTTTTTGGAAGAAACCCGTTCCGCCTTTGCCGGAACCTGGCGGCTGATCGTGGGCCGGCGCGATGCGCCGGGTTATTTCTTCACCGATACGCGTGGCCTGACTTCGAGCTTTATCGCCTTGCTGGTCTCGGTGGTCGTAACCTTCCTCATATCGGCGCTGGTTGCGCCGGGGGGCACTGAAGTTTCGACCTTCGCCGCGCTGGTCCAGAACGCGTTGCTCTATGCCGGGATCATGAGCGCTTCGTGGGTCGTGCTGCGCCTCACCGGGCTTACCGACAGGTTCACGGCCTTCGTCACCGTCGAAAACTGGGTCAACGCCATCGTCTCGATCGCGCTGGCCTTTGTCGCTCTGGTGACCGTGAGCGCCGAACTGATCCTGCTTCTGGCAGTGGTCATCGGCTTTCTGGCCCGCATCAACAATGCAAGGCTGGTCGTCGGCATGAAGGCGGGGCAGATCGTCATGCTCATCGTCGTCCAGACCATCGGGATGCTGATCGCGCTCCTGGCCGTGGGTCTCATCTACGGCCCCATGCCCACCCCCGAGATCTGATCGGGGTGACCGAGCGTCGATCAACATTGTTCGAGGAAGCGATCCGGGCCGTTGGCGGCATACGGCGGTTGCTGCTGGGACGCCCCGACGCTCTTGCCCGGTTCGATTTCTCCCAGCGCGGTCTCGCCGGCAGTTTTATCCCGCTGGTCCTCGCCTTTGTGGCGTTCGTTGCCTTCATGGGGCTGGGTTCGACCCCGGGGCAAACCCTCTCAGCGGCCAGTCAGTTGTTTATTTGCGGTGCGCTGGTCAGCGCCCGTTTCGTGGCGTTGCGGCTGGTCCTGCCACGGCTCGATGCGCTGCATGCGTTCCGGCCCGTATTGACCGCAAGCAACTGGTCCAACGCCATTGCTTTGGCGGCCATATTGCTCGCAACCCTCGTAGTCGCGTTTGTCGGCGCGCTGATCCTGGGCCCCGACTCCGGCAGCACCCTGGTCAACATCGTTCTGGTGATCTGGGCGGCTCTTGCCCTCGCCACCTTCACGGTGGAGATCAACATCCTGCGCCTTGTCGCAGGGTTGCGCGGTGGGGAGGTTGTCATGGTGCTGGCTGCGCAGGTCTTTGCGCTGATCCTTGCCATATTTATCCTCGCCCAGCTGCCGCTGCGCTAATAATCGATCGCCATCAGATAGAGACCGGAGGATGGAGCCATGGCACCGCACTTTGACCTGTCCTGCGCATCGAGCGCTGCCCTAAGCCCGGACACAGGCCAGCGCCCTTCCCCGACCAGTTTGAGCGAACCGGTCATCGAGCGCACCTGATGGTGCAGGAAGGCTCGCGCCGAAGCCTCGATGATTACCAGATCGTCCTCGCGTTTAACGTCCAGCCTGTCGAGCGTACGGAGCGGGGAATTGGCCTGGCACTGGGCAGAGCGGAAGGTCGTGAAATCATGCCGCCCCAGAATGGTCTGCGCCGCTTCGTGCATGGCTTTTTCGTCGAGCGGCACCGCGACATGCCAGACCTTATCGGCCTCCAGAGCCGGCCGGGCACGGCGATTGAGGATCAGATAGCGGTAATGGCGCGCTTTGGCCGAAAAGCGCGCCTCGAACGCCTCGCCTACCAACTGGCAGTCCAAAATGGCGATCGGATGGGGTTTGAGGTGATAGTTGAGCGCCTCGGATACGCGAAAAGGGCCCCAGTCACGCTCCAGATCGAAATGGGCCACCTGCCCTCTTGCATGAACGCCCGCATCGGTGCGGCCCGCCGTCTGGGTACGCACGGCCTCGCCGGAAAACGCCTCGATGGCAATTTCGATAGCTTCCTGCACCGAAAACCCATTGGTCTGGCGCTGCCAGCCGACAAACGGGGTTCCGTCATATTCTATGGTAAGCTTGTAGCGGGGCATCAGCCCACCTGGCGCCCGGTCAGGTCACCTGCGCCGCGCAGGAACGCGTCTGCGTCCATGGCGCCCTTGCCTTCGCGCTGCACCTGCTTGAATCGCACAGCGCCCTCGCCGCAGGCGATTGTCAGCCCCTCGATCACGGCGCCGGGCTCGCCCCGCCCGTCGGCTAGCGTCGAACGCAACGCCTTGACGCGAACCGGCTTGCCGCCAAGCTCGATCTCGAACCACGCGCCGGGAAACGGCGACAGGCCGCGGACATGGTTGTGAACCTCGCGTGCCGGGCGCGAAAAATCGATCCGCGCCTCGGCCTTCTCGATCTTTCTGGCGTAGGTAACGCCCTCTTCGGGCTGCGCGGTGAACTCGAGCGCGTCGCGATCAAGCGCCGACAGAGCACGCCCCATCAGGTCCGCGCCGGTGCGCATCATTTCGTCATGGAGTTCGCCCGCCGTCATGTCGGGGCCGATGGAAATGAAATCGAGAAGGCTGACCGGACCGGTATCGAGCCCTTCCTCCATCTTCATCACCGAAACCGCTGTGCGTTCGTCCCCCGCCATTATGGCGCGCTGGATGGGCGCGGCACCCCGCCAGCGCGGCAGCAACGATCCATGCAGGTTCAGGCACCCCTTTTCGGGCGCTTCGAGCACCGCGGGGGGCAGCAGCAGGCCGTAAGCCACGACCACCGCCACGTCGGCACCAAGCGCCGCAAAGGTCGCGATATCGGCCGGGTCGCGGAAATTTTTGGGCGTAAACACCGGAATGCCGAATTCTTCGGCCGCCAGGTGCACCGGCGATTTGCGCTCGGCCTGACCCCGTCCTGCAGGTTTGGGCGCACGGGTATAACACGCAACGACCTCGTGGCCGCGCATGACGATCTCGGTCAGCGTGGGCACGGCGAAGTCGGGGGTGCCCATGAAGACGACGCGCATTCGATTGCCCTTCGATTTCGAGACGGATGGCTGGCGCGCGGATCAGCTGGCGAGCCGGGCCTTTTTCTGGAACTTCTTGTTCACGCGGTCACGCTTGAGGCGCGAAAGGTAGTCGATATAGAGCACGCCATCGAGATGGTCGATCTCGTGCTGCATGCAGACGGCCAGCCGGCCGGTCGCGTGACGGGTGACTTCCTTGCCTTCGGGCGTGAGATATTTGACGGTCACCTCGGCGGGCCGTTCGACCTCGTAATACATCTCGGGAATCGACAGGCACCCTTCCTCGGATACTTCGGTTTCCTCGCTCATGCCGACGATTTCGGGATTGATCATGGCGATCTTGCCCGAGTCCGGGTTTTCCTCATCGGCCAGATCGATCACCACGACGCGCTTCATATAACCGATCTGCGGACCGGCCAGCCCGATACCGGGCGCGTCGTACATGGTGTCGAACATGTCATCGACGGTCTTTTTGAGGTCATCATCGAACGCCTCGACGGGCTCGGCCACTTTGCGCAGCAGAGGATCGGGCAGGATGAGGATTTCGCGTACGGCCATTCAAAGTTCTCAAAATTGGTGTGTGAGGCACTGGTTAATGCAGGTGGACCACGCCGGTCAAGCAAAGCGGATATGGGAAGGGGCGAATCAGATAACAAGAACATTATGGAAACAGTGCTCTTTACCATCGGCGGGACGCCCATCACCATCCTTGAAGCCTTGGCTGGCGGACTGGCGATCGCGGTGCTCGGGCTCATCATTGTCCTGATCGGACAGACCCGCGCGGCGCGGCAGCGCGAGGAACAGGCAGCACTTGATGCCGCCCGCAATGCCGAGATGGAGCGGCACATGGCCGATATGATGCGCACCCAGTCCGAAATGACCGGGCGCATGCAGACCATGAGCGAGATCTTTGGCACGCGGACCTCCGATCTTGCCCGTGTCCTCACCGAGCGGATCGATGCCAATTCGCATCGGGTCAATCAGTCCATGACCGAAAACCGCACCAAGACCGACGAAACGCTGACCAAGCTCAACGAGCGGCTTGCGGTGATCGACAGGGCGCAGACCAACATCACCCAGCTTTCGGGCGAAATCGTCTCGCTGCAATCGATCCTGTCGAACAAGCAGCAACGCGGCGCCTTCGGTCAGGGGCGGATGGAGGCGATCATCGCCGATGGGCTGGCGCCCAACGCATACGAATTCCAGGTCACGCTTTCCAACAATTCGCGGCCCGACGCCATAATCCATATGCCCAACGATGCGCCCTCGCTGGTGATCGATGCAAAGTTTCCGCTCGAAGGCTGGCAGAGGATCGCCGAGGCGGAAACCCCCGAGGCCGTGCGCGCGGCCATGACCGGGTTTCGCAGCGATTGCACCACCCATATCAAGGCGATCTCGGAAAAATACCTTATTGCCGGGGAGACCCAGGACACAGCCTTCATGTTCGTGCCCTCGGAATCGATCTTTGCCGATCTGCACGAGCGGTTCGAGGACGTCGTGCAGAGGGCCGCGCGGGCCCGTGTCGTTATCGTGTCGCCATCGCTTTTGATGCTGTCGATCCAGGTCATTCAGGCGTTGTTGCGCGACGTTCGCATGCGCGAACAGGCCCATATCATCCAGAAGGAAGTCGTTGCGCTGCTCGGCGATGTCGGGCGTCTCAACGACAGGGTCAACAAGCTCCAGACCCATTTTCGGCAGGCCAACCAGGACATCGATGACATCCTGATTTCGACAGGCAAGGTGACGCGGCGCGGCGAGAAGATAGAAGCGCTGGAATTTGAAGAAGAGCGGCCTTCGCTTCTTGAATGACGCTACGCCCTGAGCTTGAGCGGCACGACGGTGGTGTCGGGCGCAATCGTCTTGCGGTTGCCGCTGACGATATCGTTGAAAACCGAGATATCTTCGGGCCTTGAGAACCAATAGCCCTGGGCGGCGTTGCAGATCTCGCCCTTGAGAAACTCGAGTTCCTCGGGACGCTCGACCCCTTCGGCAAGAATGGGCAGGTTGAGCCCCTTGCCCAGCCCGAGCACCGCGCGGACGATTGCGGCAGACTGGTCGTTGTCGTGCACCGAGCGGATAAAGGACTGATCGACCTTGATCCGATCGAACGGGAACGCGCGCAGGTTCGAAAGCGAGGAATACCCGGTTCCGAAATCGTCCATGGCGATCTTGACGCCCAGCGCCTTGATAAGGCGCAGATTGGCCAGCGCGCGGTTCATGTTGCGGATCATCGCGGTTTCAGTGATCTCGATTTCCAGCCTTCCGGCAGGCAAGCCGGTTTCGACCAGAAGCTTTTCAACGAAGGCAACAAAGTTGGGCGCATGAAGCTGCACGGCCGAGACGTTGACCGCGATCATCAATGGGGCCGTCCAGCTTGCCGCCTCCGTGCACGCTGTGCGCATGACCCATTCGCCGATCTGGAGAATAAGACCCGTCTCTTCGGCAATGGGAATAAAGGTTGCCGGGGGCACGGCGCCGCGCTCAGGATGGGCCCAGCGCACAAGAGCCTCGAACCCGGAAACCTCGCCGGTCGCCAGATCAACCTGCGGCTGGTAGGCGAGCGAAAGTTGCTGGCTGACCAATGCCGAACGCAGATCATGCTCAAGCAGCCGCCGGTCGCGGACTTGCGCGCCCATCTGGGTTTCGAACAGGCGATAGGTCCCGCGACCTTCCGCTTTGGCGCAATAGAGCGCAGTGTCGGCATAAGTCATCAACTGATCGGCGTCCTCGGCGTGCTCGGGATAGAGCGCTATGCCTACGGACGCGGAAATGACGGTGCTTTCTGCGCTCTCGCGATTGGCCCGGGAGAACATGTCCAGCATTTCTTCTGCCAGCGCGGACGCGTGTTGGGCAGAGCGCACGTCAGGAAGGATGACGGCGAACTCATCGCCCCCGAGCCGTCCTGCAAACTGGCTGCCCTTCAGACCCGCTTCAATCAACCCTGCTACCCGCTGCAGCAGCGCGTCACCGGCCGCGTGACCGAACAGGTCGTTGACCTCCTTGAACCGATCGAGGTCGAGACACAGAACTGCAAGGTTCTGCCCGGCGAGCCGGGCGCGGGCAATCTCATCATCGAGCCTTGCGTTAAAGCTTGGGCGATTGGCGAGCCCGGTCATGGCGTCGTGATGGGCAAGAAACCGGATATGATGTTCGGCCCGCTTGCGGGCCCGCAGGTCACGCACCGCAATGGCCCGGTGAAGGCGCCCGCCGAAATCGACTTCGCGCATGACGACTTCCACAGGGATCCGTTCGCCGCCCAGGGCCGTCAGTTCGGTTTCAACGAGCTCATTTGCATGCTCGAAAATGGCGATGCAGCCGGTCGGGGCCAGAAACTCGGCGATGGCGTGCCCGGAAAGATCCTTGCCCTGGTCACCGACAAGGCGTTGAAAGGCTGCATTGACCGCAACGATGGTGCGATCCGAACAGACAACGAGCCCTTCCACGGCGGCATCGGCCAGACCGCGCATGCGGCTCTCTTCGGTCGCGGCGCGCCTTCGATCACGCAAATCGAGATAGAGACTGCCCAGCGCGGCCAGAAGGATGAGGATCGACACCACGCCAACGATCAGCGAAAGCACGCCCGGGCTGATTTCGCCCGGCGCCGCAATTGCATAGCAATTGGCAAACCCGGCAGCGCCCATGGCGGTAAAATGCATCGAGCATATTGCGAGGGTCAAAAGCCCCGCTCCGAAGACACGGGCCCGCGCGTTCCGGTTCACGCCGACGCGCAGGGCGGCGGCGCCAAGAACCATGCCGGAGATCACCGAGCCCGCCACAAGGCCGGAATCCCACGACACTTCGCCGCCGATTTCGAGCGCTCGCATGCCCGTGTAATGCATGGCGGAAATGCCGAGCCCTACAATGGCGCCCCCCAGAATCAGGTCGGACCGCCGGCGGCTCAGGCCAGCCACGGCGAGCCCCGTGCCGCAGACGGCTATGGCGATCAATAGCGATGCCAGTGTCAGGCCGACGTGATATCCGGCGGGGAAACCAACATCGAAAGAGAGCATGGCGATGAAGTGCGTGGCCCAGATACCAAAGCCGACAGAAACCGCGGCAATCGCCAACCAGGCAACTCGCACCAGGCCCTGAGAACGACGGGCGTGGGTCAGAATTGAAACGCCGGCGAATGAGGACAGCGCGCATATGAACGCCGCGAGGATCACGAGACGAATATCGTGCTGATGATATAGCGTTGAAAGAACGTCGCTCATGCTCAACCGGCCCATTCCCTGTCATTGGAGGGACAGGTATGAGGCGGATACGTAAACAAATTTAAGTACGGCTTGCTGCTATGGGCTCAGGACCCGCGATTACCGTTAGCGTGCGGTAAACGGCAGCGGTTAAAACCGCGTACGGGCCTTCAGTGCCTGGCTGAGCGTGCCTTCATCGAGATAATCCAGCTCGCCGCCAACCGGAACCCCGTGAGCCAGACGGGTAATTGTGATACCGGTATCGGCAAGACGATCGGTGATGTAATGGGCCGTTGTCTGTCCTTCGACGGTGGCGTTGACCCCAAGGACGACCTCGGAATAGTCGGGCGCCCGGCGGATCAGTTGATCGATGGAAAGATCGTCCGGCCCGACACCATCGAGTGGCGAAAGGACGCCACCGAGAACATGATAGCGCACCATTCCAATGCCCGCGCGTTCCAGAGCCCAGAGGTCGGCCACGTCTTCGACCACAATCAGCAGACCGGTTTCGGCCCGGCGCGGGTCCGCGCAGATCGTGCATGGGGAAATGGTATCGATATTGCCACAGGTCTGGCAGATTTTCACCGCATCGACAGCACGATCGAGTGCGGCGGCGAGCGGGATCATCAACTGCTCTTTTTTCTTTATCAGATGCAGCACTGCGCGGCGCCCGGAGCGCGGGCCGAGGCCCGGCAGGCGCGAAAGAAGCTGGATGAGCTGTTCGATTTCCGGCCCGCCGGAAGTGTTCGCCATTTTTGGCCGATCCTAGAACGGGAACTTCATGCCCGGCGGGATCGGCAGGCCCGCGGTCATTTCGCTCATTTTCTGCTGCATAAATTCCTCGCCCTTGCGGCGTGCATCTGCATGAGCGGCGACGATAAGATCTTCAACAATCTCGGCGTCGTCGGGCTTGAACAATGAGGGGTCGATCTTGAGCCCCTGCAGATCACCCTTGGCGGTCATGGTCACGGTGACCATGCCGGCGCCGGCAGTTCCCTCGACCATATGCGCCGCAGCCTCGGCCTGCATCTCCTGGGCGCGCTGCTGGAATTCCTGGGCCTTTTTCATCATGCCCATGAGATCTTTCATTCGTCTTCCTCCGGATCGATGGGAGCTTCGAAATCTTCTGCGGCGGTTTCCAACTCGTTGGTCAGGTCCGGGCGCGATTTGATGTTGACCAGCCGGGCTCCCGGGAACGTCTCCATCACCGCCTTGACCATAGGGTCTTCGAGCGCCGTGCTGCGGGCATTGTCTTCGGCCGCACGCCGCGCCTCGCGCAATGTGGGCGCGGCAATCTCCCTGGTCGATATGGTGACAAGCCAGGGCCGCCCCGTCCAGTCCTTGAGGCGCGCCGACAGCAGCGAAACTATGGAAGGATTGGCCGTCGGGGTCAGCGCAACCTCGATGCGTCCAACTTCGAACGATACCGGCTTGATATCGGATTCGAGCGCGTGCTTGACGGCGATATCGCGCTTTTCTCCGGCCAGCGCGACGATCTGCTCATAGGATTGCGGCACAGGCCGCGCTTCGGCCCGCGGTGCTGCTTGAGGCGCCGCGCTGGGTGGCGCGGATGGCGCCAGGGCCCGCGCCTGATACCCACCGCCCCCATTGGGAGCAGGAGCGGATGGCGCCGGGCCGGTATCGGTTGGCTGGCTCGTCAGTTTTTCGATCAGCTCTTCCGGGCTGGGCAGATCAGCAGCATAGGCAAGACGGATAAGGACCATTTCCGCCGATTGCAGCCCATTGCCGGACTGCGCGATCTCGGCCAGGCCCTTCGACAGGATCTGCCATGTGCGTGTCAGGACGCGAAGCCCAAGTTTTTGGGCCAACTCGCCTCCGCGGCTGCGCTCATCAGGGGTCAGAACCGGATCGTCGACCGCTGAGGGCACGATCTTGATGCGCGTCACCAGATGGGTCAGCTCGGCCAGATCGGTGATGATCGTCGTCGGATCGGCGCCCGAATCATAGAGCCCGCGCGCGTCGTCGAGCGCACCTGCTATGTCGCCGCCCATGAGCTTTTCAAAAAGATCGATGATGCGCGCCCGGTCGGCAAGCCCCAGCATGTCGCGCACCGACTGCACGCTGATCTTTCCGCCACCATGGGCGATGGCCTGGTCGGTCAGCGACAGGCAGTCGCGCGCGGAACCTTCACCGGCGCGCACGATCATGGAAAGCGCTTCGGACTCGACCGATATCGCTTCCTTTTCTAGCAAGCCCGACAGGTACCCGGTCATGACGTCGGGCGAAATCCGGCGCAGGTCAAAGCGCATGCAGCGCGACAGGATGGTCACCGGGACTTTGCGGATTTCCGTCGTCGCGAAGATGAACTTCACATAGGGAGGGGGCTCTTCGAGCGTTTTCAGGAGCCCGTTGAAGGCCGACGTCGATAGCATATGCACTTCGTCGATGATGAACACCTTGTAGGGTGCGCTCATCGGCGGTGTGCGGGTCATTGCGTTGATTTCGCGGATGGAATCAATGCCGGTATTGGATGCCGCATCCATTTCCATAACATCGACATGGGTGCCGGCTATGATTTCGGCGCAATGGATGCCTTCCCTGGAAAGATCGAGGGTCGGATGCGCTCCGGTTTCATCGGCATAATTGAAGGCGCGGGCAAGAATTCTGGCTGTGGTGGTTTTCCCCACGCCGCGTACGCCAGTCAAAATGAAAGCGTGGTGGATGCGGCCCGTCGCAAAGGCATTGCCCAGCGTCTGAACCATCGCGTCCTGCCCCACAAGGCTCTCAAAGCTCGATGGCCGGTATTTCCGGGCCAGAACCTGATAGGGCGTTGCTGGGGTCTGGGGGGTCACCATCGCGGGCCGTTGCTGGGGGAAACTGCAGCGCCATTACCAAATGACGCTCTAGAGCAGGAGGCTGACGACGACCCGTGCCGTACTCGTTAGGGCTGCTTCCTTCCGGACCTGACCCGGTTGGCGAGCGGTTCGTCCGCCACCAACCTCCCGTCCCCTATGTGCTGCATCGGGAACGGGTTTGCAAGAGGTCAGTAGCACTCTTTCACGGCGCAGAGTCGGCCACCGGATAGATTCCGAGCAGTTTGAAGTGATCAGAGAAAAACCCGAGTTCTTCAAGGGCCAGCTTGACGTTATGATCGTCGGGATGCCCTTCGATATCGGCATAAAACTGGGTCGCTGTGAACGAACCGCCGACCATGTAGCTCTCGAGCTTGGTCATGTTGACGCTGTTGGTCGCAAAGCCACCCATAGCCTTGTAGAGAGCCGCGGGAACGTTGCGAACGCGGAAGACAAAGGTGGTTTTGATCTTCGTCCCGTTGGGTTTGGGCGCAATGGGATCGCGCGCCATGATCAAAAAGCGCGTGGTATTATGTGCGGCATCCTCGATGTTCTCGGCGATAACATCGAGCCCATAGGTCTCGGCGGCAAAGCGTGAAGCGATGGCGGCGACGGTGCGATCGCCTTTTTCGGCGACCTCGCGGGCCGAACCCGCAGTGTCGACGGAGTTGATGGTGCGCAGCTTGTGTTTTGCGATAAATTTGCGGCATTGCCCCAGCGCGACCGAGAGCGATTGCACCGCCTCAATGTCCGAGAGGGTGGCTCCCGGCACGCCGAGCAGGTTCATGCGAACGGGAAGGTAATACTCGCCAACGATATAGAGCCCGCTTTCAGGCAGGATGTGATGGATATCGGTGATGCGACCGTAGAGGGAATTTTCGATCGGCACGACAGCGTAGTCGGCTTCGCCAGCCTGCACGGCCCCGATCGTCTGCTCAAACGTCACGCAGGGAACCGGCTGGTCGTCTGGAAAGACTTCGACAGCCGTTGCGTGACTGAAAGCTCCCAATTCCCCCTGAAAGGCGATTTTGCGTGACATAGGCGTGGTCCCAAAGATTGAATGCGCGCGCACCTAACCCTCCGGGTCAATGGGTGTCAATTGAACGAACAGAAGGCAAAAAATGGACTTGCGGGATTGTCGCACCCGGCCTATGGCGGTTGCGTGGGCCGATGCTTCCATTATATGGTCCGCGCGCGGGCTTGACGGTCGAATCCGTGGCTTTGGCGCAAGGGTGGAAACGCCCCTGCATCCCGGATCGCTGATCGAGGGCCCGTGTTTTGCGTTCTGCTGCCGGCGCTCGGGCGGGGATAACGGTACGGAGAGACCGAGGTTATGAATTCATTTGAACTCAACAAGATTTTTGGCGCCATTCTGGGCACCTTGGTCTTTGTGATGGGTGTCAGCTTCATCGCTGACGAGATCTACGCTCCCATCGAGGGACGCGGGGCTGACTATGCGTTGCCGGAACCGGCTGCCGAAGGCGAAGGCGGCGGCGAGGAGGCACCCGGCGTGCCCTCGATCGCGGCGCGCATGCAAACAGCGTCTGCGGAAGAAGGCGCCAGCCTGATTACCCGGTGTCAGTCGTGTCACGATTATTCTCCGTCAAACGAGAACCGCACGGGGCCTGGCATCTACGGTGTGGTTGGCCACCCCATCGCCAGCCATGATGGCTTTGCGTATTCAGATGCCCTGGCGACACTTGGCGCCAACGGCGAAATCTGGGACTACGAGCACCTCGACGCGTTCCTTGAGAGCCCGCGCAATTATGCGCCCGGCACCAAGATGAGCTTTGCTGGCCTGTCTAACCCCGATGACCGTGCCAATCTCATTGCATTCCTGCGTGAGAACTCCGACGACCCGTTCCCACTTCCCGAAGCTCCGGCCGAGGAAGAGGCTGCACCCGCCGAAGGCGAGGGCGGAGATGAGGCGCCCGTCGAGGACGAATTGACCGCTGCATTGGCCGCCGTAACACCAGAAGACGGCCAAGCATTGATCGTTCGTTGCCAGGCTTGCCACGATTATTCGCCTGCGAACGCGAACCGCGTCGGGCCAGGCATCCACAACGTCGTTGGAGCGGAGATCGCCCGTCACGAGGGTTATTCGTATTCGGACGCGTTGGCTTCCCTCGGTGCAGAAGGCGAGACATGGACACCTGAAAACCTCAGCGCGTTCCTTGAGAACCCTGGCGAATTTGCGCAGGGTACGCGGATGAGCTTTCCTGGCCTTGCCAATGTCGAAGATCGCGCAGCGGTGATCGTGTTCCTCAATTCGATTTCGGACAATCCGATCGAGCTCACCAGTGGTGGCGCCGCGGCAGAAGATACTCCGGCCGAGCAACCGGCCGTCGAGGAAGTCCAGGAACTCAATCTCGAGGAAGCCGCGGAAGGCGACGATCCCGTGGTGATCGACGCCGAAGAGCCGCAAACCGAAGACGCTGCTGCGGACGAAGGTCAGCCAGCAGCCCAGTGATGGCCTGCTGAGCGACGAGAAATAATTTCGGCCGCGCCATCTGGTGCGGCCTTTTTCTTGAACAGCACCCGGGAGAGTATTAATGGCCCTTTTGTTGCATTTGACCGGCATCGACGAGGCGGGCTGGGCGAAGGGATTCCGTGAAGCGATGCCCGGCTATCGCGTCGTTACGCGGAGTGAGGAATTCGACCCCGCCGAGATCGAGTACATATTTGTCTGGAAGCCAGCGCCTGACGCTTTCGAGGGCCTCGATAATCTCAAAGCTGTGCTTTCCCTGGGTGCGGGTGTCGATGCGCTCCTCGAGCACCCAGCGCTCCCCGAAATTCCGGTCATCCGATTTGTCGATGACGAACTCACCCATTGCATGAGCGACTATGTGGTCTCGCAGGTCACCATGCATCAGCGGCTTTTCACGCGCTATGCGGCGCACCAGAAGGCCAGGGTCTGGAGCCAACTCTATCCTCCGGCGAGCCATGAAATCGCGGTGGGCATCATGGGCATGGGCGTACTTGGAACCGATGCCGCGCAAAAGCTCAGGGCCATCGGCTTTGCCGTCAATGGATGGAGCCGCTCTGCCAAATCAATAGACGGTGTGGAGGGTTTTGCCGGGGATGCCCGGTTTGACGACTTCCTGGCCGCTACCGACATTCTTGTCTGCCTTTTGCCGCTGACCGAGGAAACGCGCGGCATTTTGAACATGAAAAACTTCAAGGCGCTGCGCAGAGGCCGGCTGGTGGGTGGACCGGTGCTGATCAACGCGGCCCGTGGCGGCCACCAGAAGGAAGCCGACATCGTTGCCGCTCTCAACGACGGCACGCTTGGCGCGGCCAGCCTCGACGTTTTCGAAGTAGAGCCCCTGCCCCGTACCAGCCCGCTGTGGGAGATCGAAACGTGCTTTATCACGCCGCACATTGCAGCAATATCCAACGAGCAGAGCGGGGTGCGCTATTTCTCGCAGATCATTGCCGACCATCGGGCCGGCAAGCCATTGCGCAACATTGTCGACAGGGGCCGCGGTTACTGACCGTAGCGGTCCTTTAGTGCGCTATAGAGCGCTCGAATGCCATGGTCGGTACCGCCAAATGGACGGCCCGGCCGCGGCTCGGGTGACCAAGCGAAAATATCGAAGTGCATCCACTCGGTTTGCGGTTTGACGAACCGGTTGAGAAACAGGGCGGCGGTGATCGATCCGGCTAGTCCGCCGGTTGAAATGTGATTGACGTCGGCGATCTTCGAGGTGAGCAACTTGTCGTAGCCGTTCCACAGCGGCATGGGCCACAGCGGGTCGTCGATTGCCATGCCATGGTCGACAACGGTCTTCGCAAAGGCCTCATCACGGGCATAGATAGGCGGCAGGTCGGGGCCGAGCGCAACTCGGGCCGCACCGGTCAGGGTCGCCATATCGATGATGAGGTCCGGATCCTCCTCGTCGGCCAGGGTCAGTGCGTCGGCAAGGATCAAACGCCCCTCGGCGTCGGTATTGCCGATCTCGACAGTCAGCCCCTTGCGCGATGGCAGCACATCCCCAGGCCGGAACGCGTTGCCGGCTATAGAGTTTTCAACGACCGGAATGAGCACCCGCAGCCGAACCTTGATGCCGGCGGTCATGATGGCGTTGGCCAGGCCGAGCACATTGGCCGCTCCGCCCATGTCCTTTTTCATCAGCGCCATGGAATTGCCGGGCTTGATGTTGAGCCCGCCCGTGTCGAAGGTGACGCCTTTGCCCACGAGTGTCAGTTTGGGATGTGCGGCGTCACCCCATGAGAAATCGACCAGCCGCGGCGCCTGATCGCTGGCCCGGCCGACCGCATGGATCATCGGGAAATTCTGCGCCAGAAGATCATCGCCGCGAACGACATTGGACTCAACGCCATGCGTCTCTGCAAATGCGACGATCCATGCCTCCAGGGCATCCGGTCCGAGATCGTTGGCCGGAGTGTTGACCAGATCGCGAGCGATGAACGCCGAGGTTACAAGGTTTTCGATTTCAGCCGCGTCGGCTCCCTTGGGCAGGTCAAGCGTTGGGCGTTCCTTGGCTTTGGCATACCGATCGAACCCGTAAGCCCCCAGCCGAAAGCCCAGGGCCGCCAGCGTGGGATCGCCGTATTCACCCTCGAGCCGGTATGTGCCCGCCGGGAGCGCGGATGCTGCAAGACCCAGAACCAAAGCCGAGCGGTTGGCATCGGCACCCAGACCGAAAAGCTGCGCCCCAATCTGACCCGTCTCGTCGGGCAGGGCCAGAAGTTTGCCCGATTGACCGGTAAAGCCATTGCTCTTCGCCCATGCCTTGTGCGCCTCGCTAAGGTCGGCGGCGTCGACGCCGTTTTCGGCTACACAGATTATGGGCAGGGTCGTGGGCATGAAAAACTCCGAGTCAGGAACAATGCCGTTTGTAGCGGCAGTGCCCCAAGACCGCAATCGAGCCCAGCACTCGCTTAACCGGGCGTTAGGGTTAATGAATTACTTCTGGAAGGGATTTGTTACGACCGAGCATAGGGCTCCGGGGGTTGGAATGGGCAGAGTTGGTTTGGTGTTGCTGGCGAGCGTCGCCACCATCGCTCTGGCTGGATGCGCCACGAATCGCACCGGAGCGCTGAACGCCGACTACGCCAATCTTTCCGGACCGCAGATCCAGGCAAGCGTCGCCGATCTTTCCCAGCGCTATGCGCAGGACCCGCGCAACAAGGTGCTCGGCATCCATTATGCCGCCGCTCTGCGGGCAGCCGGTCAGACCGAGCCTGCCGTGACCGTGCTCGAAAATCTCATATCAGTTCATCATGGAGACGCCGAAGTGGGCTTGGCCTATGCCAAGGCACTGTCTGCCGCCGGCAGGTTCGAGCAAGCGCTCCGGGTCGTCGACAACGCCATGAACCCCGTAACGCCGGACTGGGATGCGCTCTCGGTTCGGGGTGCCATCCTCGACCAGATGGGCCGCCCGGCCGAAGCACGGCAGGCGTACACGCAGGCATTGCTTCTGGCGCCGCAGGAAGCGCGGTTGCATGCCAATCTGGGGCTTTCCTATGCCATGACGGGCGAGCTTGTTCAGGCCGAAGCGCATTTGCGACAGGCGGCCTCCCTGCCCGGCTCTACCTCGAAGGTACGCCAGAACCTGGCCCTCGTCCTCGGCCTGCAGGGCCAGTTCGAAGCCGCCCGCGCCCTCTATGCGGCAGAACTGCCACCCGAGCAGGTCCAGGCCAACATGGATTACATCCGTGCGCTCCTGACCCAGCAAGACCGGTGGCAAACCATCCGCAACGATACCCCGGCCTGATCTGCCGGCGCTGCCACGGCGCTGCGTCAGTTCAAAGCGAGGTTACCGTGATGATGGCCGGCGCCATGATGATAATAAAAAGGACCGGCAGGAAAAAGACGATCAGCGGTACTGTCATCTTGGGCGGCAAAGCGGCTGCCTTCTTTTCGGCTTCCATCATGCGCCCGTCGCGCCCTTCCTCGGCCATGACACGCAAAGCCTGACCGACCGACGTCCCGTAACGTTCGGCCTGGATCAGCGCCGTCATCACCGACCGCACACCATCGATCCCGGTACGCCGGGCCAGATTGTCGTAGGCGCGGGTCCGGTCTTCGAGAAAGGATAGTTCGGCCGTTGTCAGTGTCATTTCCTCGGCGAGCTCAACACTCTGAAGTCCGATTTCTTTGGCAACGCGCTTGATGGCATGCTCGATCGACATGCCCGATTCTACGCACAAAAGGACAAGATCGAGTGCATCGGGCCAAGCCTTCCTGATCGATTGCTGACGCTTCTGTATTCTGTTGCGCAGCATCAGAACCGGGATATAGGCCCCAACAAGCCCAACGCCGACCGCATAGGTCAGATTGATAAAAACCGGGCGGCCGCCGGGGATTATGAAAATCAGGTAGAGGGCACCGATTGCGAAAAGAAGGAAGGGTGTGACAAAGCGCAGGAACAGATGCTTGGTCAACTCTCCCTGCCCACGCAATCCCGCCTGGGCCAGGCGATCCATGGTGTTTTCATCCACGAACGCTTTCTGGAGCGAGAACCGTTCGACGGTGGATTTCATGTATGACCGTGCATCGACGCCACGAATGTTGCCCCGTGCGTTTTCCTTGCCATCAGCCTGATTGCGCAGGCGCGCCATTTCGCGAGCCCGCATCTGTTCGCGCTCTATGGCCACTTTCTTCATGCGGTCTTTGCGCTCTACCCGCTCGAATATCTGCGAACCAAACGTAAAGACGATCGCCGCCGCAGAGATCGCAGCGAAGATCGCGATAAGGAAGTCAGGGTTTACGATCTGGTCAGCGAGGCTCACGCGCAAATCTTTCCTAGTAATCGAACTGGATCATGCGGTTCATCACGAACGCACCGGCCATCATCATGCCCGCTGCAACGCCCAGGCAGATCATACCGGCGCTTGTGGACAGAAGCGGCGCGAGATAGTTCGGGCTGACGACCGAGACCGCGCCCACGACAAAAACAGGCAGTGCGCCGATGATCATCGCCGAGGCCTTGGCTTCAGAACTCATGGCCTTGACCTTGGCTTTCATCTTCTTGCGATTGCGCAAAACAATCGCGAGGTTAGACAGGGCCTCGGACAGATTGCCGCCTGACTGCTGCTGGACGGTGATCACAACGATGAAGAAATTGACTTCAGATAGAGGCACGCGATCAAAAAGCACGGGAACCGCCTCGGCCATGCTCTTGCCCACTGACTGCTGATCAAGGACGCGCATGAATTCAGATCTCACCGGCTGCTTGACCTCCCGGGCAACAAGCCGGATGGAATCGTTGAGCGGCATGCCCGCCCGAACGCCGCGAACAATAGCCTCGACGGCGTTCGGCAATTCGTCGAGATAGGCGGCCTGATATCTCTTGCGCCTGAAGCCGAGATAGATGTTGGGCACGACATAGGCGCCCGCAGCGGCAATAACCGCCGCATAGAGAAGCGGAACCTGCACGACCGTGAGGATGGCAAACAGCACAACACCGAGAATTATGGAGTTGCGTATCCAGACCTTCAAAGACGTTTTGAGGCCGGCCTGGAATATCCTGTGCTTCAGAGTCTTCTTGGCGCGCCGCGCGGTGAGTTGGTCAGATTGTTGCTTGAGCGCATCCTGTACCGTTCGGCGGCGCGTTTCTTTGGTCTTGTCGGCGGTGACAGTTTGCCGGCGCACCTGCACATCGGCCTGCAGCGCCTTCATGCGTTTGTCGGCCCTGCTCGAGCCCGCCAGCGCGGGCACGAATGCAACGCCAAGTGCTCCGATGCAGACCAGGACAAGAATGGCGAGGACGAGAGGGCTCATGGTCAGCGCATCAGTTCGTGTTGTTCGACATTGGCCCGCTCGAGCGCTTCGACCAGCGCTATCTCCTCGTTGAAGTATCGGGCTTTCTCGGTGAACTGGGGCTTGGTGATGCCGGTCGAACGGTGACGGCCAAGCAAAGCGCCGTTGGCGTCTTCGCCCATGATGTCATAGAGGAACACGTCCTGTGTGACGATGACGTCGCCTTCCATGCCCAGTACCTCGGATATGTGGGTGATGCGGCGCGAACCGTCGCGCAGGCGGGCGGCCTGAACGATCACGTCGATCGACGATACGATCATCTCGCGGATGGTGCGGCTGGGCAGGGCGAACCCGCCCATGGTGATCATGGATTCAAGTCGGGACAGGGCTTCACGCGGGGAGTTGGCGTGCAACGTGCCCATGGAGCCATCGTGGCCGGTGTTCATAGCCTGAAGCAGATCGAATGCTTCAGGGCCACGGACTTCGCCGACGATAATCCGTTCGGGACGCATACGCAGACAGTTCCTGACCAGCTCACGCATGGTGACCTCGCCCTCACCCTCAAGATTAGGCGGGCGGGTTTCGAGGCGCACCACATGGGGCTGCTGAAGCTGCAGTTCCGCCGAATCCTCGCAGGTGATGACGCGCTCGTCCTTGTCGATGAAGGCGGTAAGACAGTTGAGCAGCGTGGTCTTGCCCGAACCGGTACCACCCGAAATCAGGACGTTGGCACGCACGCGGCCCAGGACGCGCAGCACTTCTGCACCGTCTGGAGAAATCGAGCCGAACTTGACCAGCTGCGGAAGGGTCAGCTTGTCTTTTTTGAACTTGCGAATGGTGAGCGTGGGCCCGTCGATCGAAAGCGGGGGTGCGATAACGTTCACACGAGAACCATCGGGCAGGCGCGCGTCGCATATGGGTGAGGATTCGTCGACGCGGCGGCCAACCTGGCTCACGATGCGTTGGCAAACGTTCATGAGATGGGCATCGTCACGGAAGCGCACATTGGTCAGTTTCACACGTCCACTGACTTCGATGTAGCAGCGCTGCGACCCGTTGATCATGATATCCGCAATGTCGTCACGCGCCAGCAGCGGCTCGAGCGGGCCATAGCCGAGGACGTCGTTGCAGATGTCGTCGAGCAGGTCTTCCTGCTCGGAAATCGACATGACGAAATTCTTGAGCGCGATGATTTCGGCGACGATGTCGCGAATTTCCTCGCGCGCCGAATCCTGATCCATCGCGGCGAGTTGAGACAGATCGATTGAATCGATCAGTGCCGAAAAGATCGAAGATTTGGTCTGGAAGTAGTTCTTGTCGCGACCGCTGGGTTCGGCGACTTCGGCCTCTTCCGTCCGTCCCGGTCTCGGAGCCTCCAGCGAAGCACTGACAGGCTGAGAGCGGGCATGCTCAGGCTCTGCCGCCTCGGGAGGAGGCGCCGGACGGCTCGGGGCCGGCTGAGTATTGCCGCCGAAACTCGCACGCTTGCCGAACATCGTGTGAAGCCTTCCTTGTGACTATGCCCGCTTACGCATGCGGAACAGGTCGGGGATACGAATACCTGAGGGGCGGCTGCCCGCTTCGGCACTGGACCGCCCGGTCAGTTCCAGACCAAGCGAGCGAAAAATGTCGTTGACCTTGTGCGTCGCTGAAACCTCCGCAACCATCTGACCGTTGTTGGCGGCGGTCCCGAACAACGCCGGCTCGAAGCCGATCTGGGCGGCAAGGCGGCATTCGATGGATGAGGCGAACTCAGCCGCTGGAATCTCGGGCCGCTTGGAGACACCGGTCTTGTTGACCACGATAATCGGGTCACTTTCGCCCGGACGCATTGCCTTGACCGCGTCTGCGATGGCCTTGGCGTTGCGCAAATTGGCAAGATCGGGCTCGGCCACGATCACCACCTCGTCGACGGCAGCCAAGGTGTGGCGTACCCAGCTCGTCCACAGATGCGGTATATCGAGAATGACAACGGGCACGGTCTTCTGGCTCAATTCGATGACCTGCTCGAAACTGCGTTCGGACAAATCGTAAGCGCGATCGAGCGTGGCCGGTGCGGCAAGGAGGGAGATGTGATTTGCCGCCTTGCTCATCAGGCGGTCCAGCATCACCGCGTCCATCTTGTCGCTGGCATAAACCGCGTCGGCGATACCCTGGGGCGGATCCTGGTTGAAATCGAGCCCAGCTGTGCCGAACGGGAGATCGAGATCGACAACCAGTACATCCTGACGGATGGACCGGGCGATGGCCCAGGCGACGTTATGCGCCACGGTGGATGCCCCGGCCCCGCCCTTGGCGGAAATGAAACCCATGGACCGGCCGATCGGCGCAGCACCCTCGGAGGCGAACAGGTCCGTTATCGCGTTGATGATCGTTGCGCTAGAGGCGGGCATGACCAGGTATTCGGACACGCCGGCGCGGATGAGGCTGCGGTAGAGCATCACATCGTTGACATGTCCGATGACGATGACGCGCGTCGAGGCGTCGCACACCTCCGCCAGTTTTCCCAGAGCGCTTTCGATCTGGTCTGCGGGCAGCGTCGTTTCAACGACAATGAGGTTGGGCGTGGGATTGGTGCGGTAGGTTTCAACCGCACCCTCCAGGCCGCCATTATGCGTGGTGAGGGCCACCTTTGACATTCGCCGGTCGTGGGTCGTGTCTTCGATGACCTGAGCGGTCTGTGAGTGCTCACAGAATGCCTGGATCGTAATGCGCGGGATCAGCCGGGCCCCGCTCACTGTCTCAGTGGGCGTCTCGGATGCATTGGCACGATCATCGTTGTCGATAAAGTTCATCGTTTCTACCCCAAGCGGGACGTCTCAAAAAAGGTGCCCCGGCAGCATGCCGGAGCCGAAGGATCAATCGAGCATGAAGCCCACCGAGCCGCGGAACTGCCCGCCCTCGGCACCGCCGACCCCGTACATGGTCTCCATGCGCCCGAGGAACATCGCCTCAGCGTTCGATGACGGCTGGTAGAAATCATCCGGCGTCGCGACCGGGGCCACGCTTGGTTGCGCTATGACAGGCGTGACGAGGATCACGAGTTCTGTTTGTGACGTGCTGTATTCATAAGACCGGAACAGAGCGCCGAGAATCGGGATGCTACCGAGCCCGGGCAGTTCATTGATCTGGCGGCGTGTGCGCTCTTCAAGCAGCCCGGCAATGGCGAGTGTCTGATAAGCAGGAAGCTCCACCGAAGTCGAGGCGCTGCGCCTATTGAGCGCTCCGGTAATCGTATCGGAGATTTCTGAAACCTCGGTGTTGACCTCAAGCCCGATCAAGCCGTTAGAGCGCACTGTCGGGGTGAAATTGAGCCGTATGCCATACTCTTTATAGTCATAGCTCGTTTCGCCATCGCTGACGACGCGGATTGGAAGTTCACCGCCCACGTGAAAATCTGCCTCTTGCCCCGACATTGCAGTGAGCACCGGTTCAGCAAGCAGCCGCAAGGCGTTCTGGCTCTGGAGCGCCTGCAGCGAGGCGTCGATGGAGAAGCTGCCCTGGCTGAAGTCGCCCGAATAGCTTCCCGCCGAATCCCCGGTTTCGGGTGCCGAATTTATGCCCAGGTTGAGCGCCCCAACCGATAGCGAGCCGGAGAGATTTATGCCCAAGGCCTGCGCAGCGTCGCGTTTGATCTCGGCCACAACGACCTTTAGCGCCACCTGTTGGCCACCTGCGACGTTAATAACCGAGGTAACATTGGCTTCGCCGCCGACATACTGCGCTGCAATGGCCACAGCCTTTTCCATGTCATCGCCGGACTGAACATCACCCGAGAGAATGACTGAACTTGCAAACGATTGAACCTGCACGCGGGAGCCCGGGAGCAGACGGTTGATCGTTGCTGCAAGGCCCGACGAATCCTGGGCCACGGAAATTTCGATCACCGCAATGCCGGCACCCGAGGAATCGAGAAACAGGATGTTGGTCTCGCCAGCGGCAATGCCCTGAATAACAGCTCGGGTGCGCGTCCGCATAAGGGCGTTGGCGACGTTTGGTTGGGAAACGATGACCTCGCCTGCTTCGGCGGGCAGATCGATGATGATAGACTTGTTGACCCCGATTTCCACGTATTGCGTACGCCCCATCTCGCTTTGGGCTATACGCAAATGCGGCGAGGTGGCCGCCAGAACCGGCATAGCAGCCGAGAGGGCCGTCAGCAGCAGGCCCAGCATCAGGGCTCGCATCAGATCGAATCGAGCGGCGAAAGGCTGTTTCGTGACGAAGAGCATCTATCTGACCTCGATGACGGGCGACGACGGCTGGGCCGGCGCAATTGGATCGGCTGGGTTGTCCAGAGCAGAAACCGATGTGCCTGAAGGTGGCGCGTTGCGCGGGGCGCTGGATGTGAACGACTGCGACTGACCGTAGCGGATGAGCTTTACAGTCTGGCTTCCGACATCGTCATCGGGGGCGGTCTGCGCGAAATCGACGACCGAGCGCAAAACCAGTGTCAACCGACCGATCGACCCGGACTGCAGAATGGTTTCCGACTGGGCGGGCGTGACCTCGAGCGTAGCTACTTCGGCGCTTTCAAAGACCTGGGAGGACGGGTTGTCTGGATCGACCTGCCCGCCCGTCGTGCCGGCCTCACCAAGACGCGTTCCAATGGCCAGAACGCGAATGTTGGAAAGAATGGTCTCTGAATAGTCACCACCAGAACGGGTAAGAACGATATCGACGCGGTCATTGGGGACAATGTAGCCGCCCGATGCAGAGTCGGGATTGACGGAGACGGAAACGGCCCGCATGCCCTGACCGATGACGGCCGAAAGATACCCTTGAGTTGAATTGACCAATTTGGCTTCGCGGATCGGCTCACCGGGAAAGAATTCGAACCGGGCGACCGAGCCCGCCACCTGCTGGGGAGCGTCGGGTACGACGCCAGCGGTAATGAATTCGGATCTTACGGCGCCCTCTGGCCAATCCTGCCAGCCGACGTCGGCTTCCGTAAGACGCTGGCCAAGTCCGATTGCGCTCGTGGCAACAAGAACCTGAGCGCGGCTTTCGCGCTGAATTTCAACGGCTGCGGATTCTGTTTGCTGAGGACGAGGGCTGTTGCCGCGCGTCGCCAGGAACGCGGCGAGACCGCCCGCGACGATGGCAACCACGATGAGCAGAATACGCGCCGGTTTCATCTGACCCTATACTCCCAATGGCCCGTGCCTGTTAAGGCACCTGCACTGTTTTCGGGAGACAGGACGTCTCAACGCTTCTGGCCCCCGCAACGCTCAGCCCAGGCGCGCCAATTTTGGATGCGCTTGCGGCATGATCGGGCAACTATTGCTGGTAAAGGGTCAAAACTTGGTTAATCGATGCTTTTTTGCAAAGGTTAACCAATGGTTTAGAGAGCGGGCTTTGTCCAATCAGGAAGGAGGCGGATCGAAACCTCAAGGCAAACGCCTCAGAATGTGCCCAACTGGTCAAGCAAGGTCTGCTGGACAGCCTGGTTGGTGACCAGGCTCTCGTAAATGACGGTTTGGGGATAGACCAGCATTGCGCCGACCGCCAGGGCGATCCCGTAAGGCACTCCGGTCTTTGGATGGTGCAGGCGTTGGATCCAGCTCACGCCCAACAAAGGACCGGGAAGTGCATGGCGCCGGCCGATGAGCAGGATGAAGGTCAACAGCCCGCCCAGAACAGACGCATAAAGAAGGAATGGCAGCATGAACTCAAAGCCCATCCACATGGCGATACCCGCCGCCAGCTTGGCGTCTCCGCCCCCGATCCAACCCATCGCAAACAGCGCAAAAGTGATTGCCAGGACCAGCGCACCGGCGGCCAGATGCATGCCGATGAGCGCGGGGCTCATGCCCACGATCAGTGCCACGATGATAAAGCCTGCAATGACGGCGGCCACGAGCATGTTGGAAATGCGCATGGTAAGCAGATCCGAGCAGGCAGCGAAAGCCATCAGAAGCGGGAAGACGAGGGCAAATAATGTATTCATAAGGGAGCAGCCCGCTATGTATTACGACGGCAAAACCGATCCAATGCTGTTCGAGATATATTCGAACATTTCAGTCATTTCGCCCTGGAAGAGAAGCAAGGCGCCAATGATGGCGATCGAGATCAATGAAGCGATCAGGGCGTACTCTATTGAGGTCGCCCCTTTTTGATCAACAGTGAATGTACGGATCATAAGTCGGCGCCCTCCGCGACCCGAGGCTACATCGTTGCACAAGCGTAGTGCGCACCATCTTAACAAACACAAAAGAAGAAGGGCCCTAAGCGGGCCCTTCGTTTTTTTTGCGAAGCGACGATTAGCCTTCGACAGCCGGTTCTTCGCAGACCTCACCAGCATTAAGACCCTGGCAGATCTCTTCAAACGTCGTCTGAAGCTGGCCACCCAGCATGGTCAGAGCGGCGATGACCACGACGGCAACCAGCGCCGCGATCAGGCCGTATTCGATGGCAGTTGCGCCGGATTCATCGGCGACGAATTTCTTAAAAAGGTTCATGACTAAGCTCCTTGTTCGTGCGTCCTCAAGTGACTGCATCGTTCGACGCGTCACACATCGAACATGGCGCAACGCTAGTCTCGCCCAGTTGAAATAGAGTTAATCCAGAGCCGCAAAACCTAGTGTTTCAAACCAATACTCAATATGACTAGCAAATGGTTTCCAGCACTCATAAAGCGCTAACTATTAGTGCCGGGGCGCGTCAATATATATAGAGCGGCGCGGTGTTCCCCCTGTTTGCTAAATCGTAACCATTGCGGGCCATGATCGGGTAACCATGTCAATCGGGGCGGGATTCCTTATCATGCCGGGTCAATTGCGCAGCGCCTTGATTGCTGCAGTCTTTCTCATTAGCGGATTCGGCCTTAGTCCCGCCATCGCGCAGGATCAGGATGCCATAACCGTTACGGTGAACACCAATATGGCTCGGGTGCTTCGCATCAATGCTCCGGCGGCGACGGTGATCATCGGCAATCCTGCCATCGCCGACGTCACGATACAGGATCCCCAAACCTTGATCCTGACCGGCAAGAGCTTTGGCCGCACCAATATGATCATCCTCGATTCCAATGGCGATCCCATAGCCGATACCATTGTGGAGGTGGCACAGTTGAGCACCGATACCGTCACTGTGTTTCTTGGTGCCCAGCGCACATCGATGGCGTGCGCACCCAATTGCCAGCCCGTTATCATGCTGGGCGACGATACGAGCTACACCTCCGACGTCATCTCTTCCAGCAGCATCATAGACGGCGCCGCCAGCCGCTAAGTCCAAGTTTATTTCTTGCCTTAAGGCGCGGTTTACCCTGCCCGCAGATGTCCAGCGCGCGCCCTTCAATCCCTAACTTTCGGTTAGGGAGGCTTTGCGTATTGTGCCCTGCGATTTCATTGGAGCGCGGGCATGAGACTTACCGCACGGAGCACATCGGGCAGAGCCTGGCTGCCGCACAGACTTGCGCAACGTTTTGCGCGGTCCGAACGCGGAGTAACGATCGTTGAATTTGCAATTGTCGGCCCGGTGTTTTTTGCCTTTATCGGCGCGACGCTCGAAACCGCCCTCGCGTTTTTCGCTGGTTACGCGCTCGACACGGCAGTGATCGACTCATCGCGGCTGATACGCACGGGCCAAACGACCTATATTTCCTCTGAAACCAATTACAGAGAAGCCCTTTGCGGCCAGCTTTACGGGATATTTGACTGCGATCAGCTGCGGACGTCGGTGCGTCCCATCGGTGATTTCGCCAGCTTTTCGATGACTGATCCCATCGACGCCAGTACCGGCGAGTGGACCATGAACAACTCCTACACCAGCGCCGGGCCGCTCGATACGATGATGATTGAGGCCTATTACAAATGGCCAACTTTCTTCAACATTCCCGGCCTCAATGCCGGACAGACCGCCGACGGCAAGCGCCTTCTGGCCGCAACGCACGTCATCAGAACGGAGCCTTTCTGACATGAGCGGACCGAGAAACTTTCCCATCAAGACATTAAGGCAGTTTTTCCGCAACCGGCGGGGAATCGCTGCGGTTGAGTTCGCACTCATCGTTCCCGTTCTGATGCTGAGCTATCTGGGAGCGACCGATGTAACCCAAGGGTTGGCCGTTGATCGCAAACTTGGTCAGGTTGCCTCCACAGTATCGGACCTCGTGGCCCAGGAAGATTCGATTACTCGAGATCAGGTGCACGCATTCTTTCAATCCGGCATCGCGATCATGCGCCCGTTTGACTTCGAGCGCACAAAACTCAGGCTTACCATTATTGAAGTGGATGACGGCTCGACCGAAGTGACCGGCGCGACAGCGCGCAACTGGGAAATCGGAGCCAGCAATGGGCAATCATATGACTTGCCGAACGATTTGCTGGCTCTTTCAGATGATCGCTATGTAGTGGTGGCCGATGTAAGCTACGACTATGCCCCGATGTTCGGGACCGTATTCAACAACACAGTTTCCCTCGAACAGCGCTCTACTCATGTTACCCGGAAGGACGTTGATGATTTCGGCTTTCCTCCAGATGGATCTCCCGTCGGCGGAGGGCTCCTCGAGGAAATTGTCGAGACGGCGGAAGACATCGTTGACGAGGTAGCGGGTGGAGAGAGCGAGGGATCTTCTGGCGGCGACGGCTCGTCCAGCGGCGCTGGCTCTTCGGGGGATAGTGGGTCATCTGGTGGCAGTGGATCATCTGGTGGCAGCGGATCGTCCGGCGGCACCTCACTTTTGTGCCGGCTGCTGCCATTCCTCTGCTAGGCGTATTGCTTCGGCGCGAAAGCTCTGACAAGAAGACGCCATCGTCCCGGCCGGAGCTGCCCGATGTCAGAGCCTCTCATTCCCGTTTTCGACCTTGGCGGCGTCTTTGTCGATTGGGACCCGATGTATCTGTTCCGCAAGCTGTTTGCGACCGAACAGGAGGCCCGATGGTTCGGCGATTCCATCTGCACCAAGGACTGGAACCTCGAATTTGATGCGGGCGATATCTATGCCGAGGGTGTCGCGCGACTGATAACACGGTTTCCGCGCTACTGGCGCGAGATCCAGGCCTATGACACCCGCTGGAAAGAAACCATCGGCGGAATTTTCCAGGGCACTGTCGACATCCACAACGAGCTGATCGAAGCGGAAATTCCGACCTTCGCGATTACCAATTTCTCCTGGGAGAAATGGGTCTCGGTGCTCGATGAGTGGAGCTTTCTCGAAAAATTCGACGGGGTCGTCGTCTCGGGGCTCGAAAAAATGGTCAAGCCCGATCCCCGGATCTTCCGGCTGTTCTGCGACCGTTACGGGCTTGCGCCGGAATCCTGCGTCTTTATCGACGACAACCAGGCCAATGTGGTTTCGGCCCGCGCGGTCGGCATGGAAGCAATCCACTTCTCATCGCCCGAAGCCCTGAGAGCTGAACTCATCGGCCTTGGATTGCCGCTCAAAGGCTAGCGCGTACCGTACATCCGGTCGCCCGCGTCCCCCAGTCCGGGGACGATGTAGCCGTGCTCGTTGAGCTTTTCATCGACACTGGCGGTGAAGATCGGCACGTCCGGATGGGCCTTTGTAAACCGCTCAACGCCTTCGGGTGCCGCCAACAGGCACAAGAAGCGAATGTTGTTGGCACCGCGGTCCTTGAGTTTCTGCACGGCCGAAATCGCAGAATTTGCGGTCGCCAGCATCGGATCGACGACGATAACCAAGCGATCGGCAGCGTCCGAGGGCGCCTTGAAATAATACTCGACGGCCTCGAGCGTCTCGGGGTCACGATAGAGCCCGATATGGGCGACGCGTGCCGACGGAACGAGATCGAGCATGCCGGTCAGCAGCCCTTCGCCCGCGCGCAAAATTGAGGCGAACACGAGCTTCTTGCCCTTGAGGGTGGGCGCCCTGGTAGGCCCAACCGGGGTTTCGATATCGATATATTCGACCTCAAGGTCGCGCGTAACCTCATAGCACAGTAGGTGGGCGATTTCGCGCAGCAGCCGGCGGAAGCTCGCGGTCGAGGTGTCCTTGCAGCGCATAATGGTGAGCTTGTGCTGGACAAGGGGGTGATCGACGATGGTCAGGTTCTGCATGTGGCCGCTCTTTTTTGTTTTCTCGTTACAGGGCGCTCGTACCGTGCTTGCCCGGTGCGATGCCCAGCCAGTGGGCAATTGTTTCGCCAATATCGGACAGAACGGGGCGCAAGCCAATGCTGGCTTTGCCCAAACCGCGGCTAAATAACAGGATTGGCACCTGTTCGCGGGTGTGATCGGTCCCGGGCCAGGTGGGATCGTTGCCGTGGTCGGCGGTGATGACCAGAAGATCGTCGTCGCGGAGTTTGGCGATCAGTTCCGGCAGGCGGCGGTCGAACTGTTCGAGGGCGTCGGCATAGCCGCCCGGATCGCGGCGATGGCCAAATTCGGTATCGAAATCAACGAAGTTGGTGAAGATCAACGCGCCATCGGTCGCCATGTCCATGGCTTCGAGTGTGCGGTCGAAAAGCACCATATTGCCCGATGCCTTGATCTTGTGGGTGATGCCGCGCGTTGCGTAGATGTCGGAGACCTTGCCGATGGCATAAACCTGCCGGTCGGCCGATTTGAGGCGATCGAGCAAGGTGTCTTCGGGGGGATCGATGGCGAAATCGCGCCGGTTTCCGGTGCGTTTGAAGCTCTTGGCATCTTCGCCGACGAAGGGTCTGGCGATGACGCGGCCGATCCTCAAAGGCGCTGTGAATTTGAAGACTGTTTCGCATAGCGCGTAGAGGTTTTCGAGGCCGAAATGATCTTCGTGGGCGGCGATCTGGAAGACCGAATCCACCGAAGTGTAGCAGATGGGCTTTCCGGTGCGTACCGACTCCTCGCCGAAATCCTCAATGACCTGGGTTCCCGAGGCGTGGGTGTTGGCGAGCGAGCCTTCGAGGCCGGCAGACTCATAGATTTTTTCCAGCAGTTCCGATGGGAAAGCGGGATTGTCGTTGGGGAAATAGCCCCACGCGAAGGGGACCGGGACGCCGGCGATTTCCCAGTGACCCGAGGGGGTGTCCTTGCCGATGGAAACTTCGCGGCCCACGCCCCAACGGCCGCCGAGCGGCGTGTTGGTGAGGCCCGGCGGGACGGCGCCGGTAGAAAGCTCGGCCGCGGCGCCCAGACCGAGACCGTCGAGATTTGGCAGATATAACATACCTTTACGGGTGCCTTCGATGTCGCCGCGGCCATCGGCGCAGGCCTGGGCGATGTGGCCGAGCGTGTCGGCGCCCGCATCGCCGAAATCGGCGGCGTCGGGGGCACCGCCGATGCCGAAGCTATCGAGCAGACATAGAATGGCGCGGGGCATCACTGGCCTCCCTTGGGCGAAATTTCAGTATAGATAACAGGATGTTCGGGCGCATCCTCATCGATCATATAGGCCGCCAGCAGGCGCTTTTCAGCCTCTGCGGCGGTGGCCTCGTCGCGGGCATGGATGCGGGCGATGGGGGTTTGGGGGTCAACCTTCGTGCCGATACCGGCAAGGCGATCAAAGCCGACGTGATAGTCGATCTTCTGGCCGGGGTCGGTGCGCCCGCCGCCCATAACGACGACTGCCATGCCCACTTCACGTACATCGATATGGGCTACATGACCAATGGACACTGGGTGCACATCCCTTACCACGCCCACTGGACGCGGCACATATTTCTCCAGATCGTGCCAGGATCCCAGCGCGTTTGCCATGGCGAAAAACTTCTCGGCGGCGGCGCCGCTGTCGAGCGCGATCTTGCAGCGGATAAACCCGTCATCATAGTCAAGCGCCATGCCACCGAGGACAAGTCCGTGCGCGCAAAGGGCGAGCGTTACCTCCTCGAGACGCGGATCGCGATGCGTGCCGGTCAGAAAATCGATGGCATTTTTCACCTCCAGCCAATTGCCCGCCGCCGAGGCCAGAGGCTGGTTCATGTCGGTGATGAGCGCGCCGGTTTTCAATCCCGCTCCGTAGGCGACCGAAACGAGGCTTTCGGCCAACCCCATGGAGGCGTCGAGGGTCTTCATGAAAGCGCCCGAGCCGGTCTTGACGTCGAGGATGAGCGCATCGAGACCGGCAGCCAGTTTTTTCGACAAGATCGAAGCGGTGATGAGCGAGATGTCTTCGACGGTCGCGGTGACGTCGCGAATTGCATAAAGTCGGCGGTCGGCGGGGGCGAGCTCGTCGGTCTGGCTGATGATGGCGCAGCCCACATCCTTGACCACCCGGCGCAGGGTGTCGATGTCGGGATTGGTCATGTAGCCGGGGATGGAATCGAACTTGTCGAGCGTGCCGCCGGTGTGCCCCAGGCCGCGCCCGGAAATCATCGGCACATAAGCGCCGCAGGCGGCCAGGATGGGTGCGAGCATCAGGGAAACGTTGTCGCCCACGCCGCCCGTCGAGTGCTTGTCGATTGTGGGCCCGTCGAGATCGGACCAATCGAGCACACGGCCGGAATCGCGCATGGCGAGGGTCAGCGCCACGCGCTCTTCGAGCGTCATGTTCTGGAAATAGACAGCCATGGCAAAGGCTGCGGCCTGCGCGTCATTGACAGCACCCGAGGTCAGCCCGGCGACGAAATCGGCGATATCGGCCTTGTCGAGTTCCTCGCCGTCACGTTTTCTGGCGATGACTTCCTGCGGAAGAAGCGGCATGCAGGATCAGACCTTATGGAGCCGGACAGGAGACTTGGGCGCGCGCTTCAATACGCCCTTGGCTTCGAGATCGAGTTGGACGCATTTGAACCACCAGCCCGCCTTTTCGCCGCCGGGAAACAGATCCTGAGGCAGATCGGGCTTGATGGCAGCGATCAGATCGGCCGGGGTGGCGCCCGGCTCGGTCGTCGGGATGTGTTTCATCACGGCTTCGCGGACCGCCATGTATTTAACCTTGTCTACCCGTGTCTTGTGATTGGGCGACGTGAAGTTTTCGACTTCGATCTTTTCGCTCATGGTTCAGGCTCCGTAGGGCACCCAGACGTTTTTGATCTGGGTGGCTTTGGCAAGGAGATAGTTGCCCTCCAGAGCCGGATCGGCCCAATCGAAAGCCAGTCCGCGCGTGGTCCAGCTCTGCTTGACGTTGCCTGCCGAGAGTTTTTCGATTTCGGTGGAGTCCGCCAGAGAGCCGGCGAACCAGATGCCATCAACGCCATCGTGTTCGGCGAGGGTTTTGGCCAATGAGGTCGCCTCGCCGGTGACGATGTTGACGACGCCCGAGGGAACGTCAGAGGTTTCGAGCACCTGATAGAAATCGGTTACGGCCAGCGGATAGGCAGCGGATGGGACCAGCACAGCCGTGTTGCCCATGGCGATGGCCGGGGCGAGTAGCGAGATGGCGCCCAGCAGCGCACTTTCGAGCGGAGCGACGATACCGAGGACGCCGACGGGTTCGACCATGGCAACTGCCATCATGCGGGCGGGCGGATTGTGCACGGCGCCATCGAACTTGTCGGCCCAACCGGCAAAGGCAAACAGCCGCTCGACCGAAAGATCGACTTCGCGCCGCGCGGCATTGGCCGAAACGCCGGTCATAGAGCGGATGCGCTCGGCAAACTCGGTTTTGCGGTAATCGAGATTTTCGCCGAGATAGTAGAGCACCTGCGCGCGGTTGTGGGCCGTTGCATTGCCCCAGCCCGAAGCGGCGCGCGCCGCTTCGACAGCGTTGCGGATATCCTTGCGGTTGCCCTCTCCCACTTCTCCCAGATGCTTGCCATCGGCGGCCAAGACGGGCCGGGCATAGCCGGAATCGGGGCGCGCTTGCTTGCCACCGATATAGAGCTTTGCCGTGCGGTCGATGCCTGAGGACTCGTTTCCTTCAGCCGGAGCGGGCAGCTTTACGTCCGGAGCGGGTTTGAGCTTTTTCTCCCATAGGGGCTTGAGATAGGCGGCCATGCCTTCCCTGCCCCCTTCGCGGCCGAAACCGGATTCGCGATACCCACCAAAGCCCACCGCCGCATCAAACTGGTTGGTGGAATTGATCCACACGACGCCTGCCTTGATTTTTGGCGCGATATCGAGGGCAAGATTGACATTCTCGGTCCAGACCGAGGCGGCCAGGCCGTATTTGGTGTTGTTGGCCAGCGCCACGGCCTCCTCGGGCGTGCGGAAGCTCATGGCAACGAGCACGGGGCCGAAGATTTCTTCAGAGGCCAGGGTATGGGCCGGGGAAATGCCGGTGACCAGCGTTGGGCGCACATAACACCCCTTTTGCGGCATATCGCCATCGGGCGAATAGAACTCGCCGCCCTCGGCCCTGCCGGCTTTCAGGAGATCGAGAACCCGTTCGACCTGAACAGGGGCGACGAGCGCGCCGATGTCTATGGATTTGTCGAGCGGATCGCCGACGCGCAGGGTTTTCATGCGCTGCTTGATCTTGGCGATGAAGGCCGTTTCGATCGATTCCTGCACCAAGAGGCGCGATCCCGCGCAGCAGACCTGCCCCTGGTTGAACCAGATGGCATCGACCAACCCTTCGACGGCGCTATCGAGATCGGCATCCTCGAACACGACGAATGGCGATTTGCCGCCCAATTCGAGCGAGAGGCCCTTGCCCGAACCCGCCGTGGCGCGACGGATGATCTTGCCCACTTCGGTGGAACCGGTGAAAGCAATCTTGTCGATATCGGGGTGGGTGACGATGGCCTCGCCGGTCTCGCCTGCGCCGGTCACGACGTTGACGACGCCATTTGGCAGGCCGATGCGGGCGCAGATCTCTGCAAACAGCAGCGCAGTCAGCGACGTGAACTCAGCGGGCTTGAGCACCACCGTGTTGCCCGCCGCAAGCGCGGGAGCGATCTTCCAGGCCAGCATCAGGAGCGGGAAATTCCATGGAATGATCTGGCCGCAAACGCCGTAGGGCACATGATCGGGGAAGGACTTGCCCAGATGCTGGGCCCAGCCGGCATGATGATAGAAATGACGCGCGACGAGCGGGATATCGATGTCGCGGGTTTCGCGGATCGGCTTGCCATTGTCCAGCGTTTCAAGGACAGCAAGCAGCCGGCTTTCCTTCTGGATCTGGCGCGCGATGGCATAGAGATATTTGGCGCGCTCGAACCCGGTCAGTTGCGACCAGCCCGGAAAGGCGGCGCGGGCGGCTTTGACGGCCCTGTCCACTTCGGGTTTGCCCGCCTCGGAGATGTCGGCCAGCTTTTCGCCATTGGCCGGATTGTTCGAGGCAAATGTTTTGCCCGGCTTGGTGAAACCGCCATCGATGAAATGGCCGAACTTTTTTCCGTGCGCAGCCAGCCAATCGAGGGCCGGGCCAGCGGCTTCGGGAGCCGGACCGTATTCGAGGGTTTCAAAGATTTCCGCCACTTTGGTCATTTTGTTTCTCCGGGCGTTGGCCCTTTGGGCAGCTGTAAACTCGGCGTGTTATTCCAGACCGGGCTGCCTAATGCGCCGGTGTCTGGGGAAACGCACACTGGACCCCGGGAATAAATCCCGGGGTGACAGCGGGAATGGGTGAAGCGCAGGAAGCCATAGCGCTATGCCATCGCGAAGCGGTAATCGGCGGCGTAGTGGCCGGTGATGCCGTGTTCGATCTGGCGTTCGATATCGGTCAGGAGCGAGGATGCACCAAAGCGGAACAGGTGGGGTTCGAGCCAGTTGCGGCCCAGTTCCTCACGCATCAGCGCCATATAGGTCAGCGCGTCCTTGGCCTTTGAAATGCCGCCCGCCGGCTTGTAGCCGATCTCGATGCCGGTCTGTTCGTGAAACCAGCGGATCATGCGCACCATGGCCAGCGAGGTGGGCAAGGTCGCGTTGGTCTTTTCCTTGCCGGTCGAGGTCTTGATGAAATCGGCGCCGGCCAGCATGCAGACCAGCGAGGCTTTCGCCACATTGGTGAGGGTGGCCAATTCGCCGGTGCCCAGGATGGTCTTGATGTGCGCTTCGCCGCAAGCGGCGCGCATGGCGCGGACCTGATCGTAGAGCCCCTGCCAATCGCCGCTGAGCACCATGCCGCGCTCGATGACGATGTCGATTTCGCGCGCGCCGTCCTCGACCGACGCCTCGATTTCCGCAAGGCGGATCTTGAGAGGCGTGAGGCCGTGCGGGAAGGCGGTGGAGACAGCGGCCACCGGGATATCTGTGCCCTCGAGGGCCCTGACCGCGGTTGCAACGAAATTGTGGTACACGCAGACCGCCGCGGGGGTCACGCCCAGCTTTTTGACGCCCATGGCCTCGATCAGATCGGCGCGGATGGGATTGCGGGCCTTGGCGCAGAGGCGTTCGACACGGCCGGGCGTGTCATCTGAATTGAGGGTGGTGAGATCCATCAGCGTCACGGCCTTGAGGAGCCAGGCGAGCTGATGGTCCTTTTTGACCGAGCGGCGGGTGCCGATGGTTCCGGCGCGGCGTTCAAGCGCCGAGCGGTTCATGCGCACGCGCTCGACCCAATCGAGATCGAGCGGGAAGCCGGGATTGCGCTTGTGGGCTATCGCGTGGCTCTGGCTGTCGACGATCTTGAGACTCATATCTCCTCCATCAGCGCCGGAATGAGGCGCCTCAATTTTTCGGCCCCGTATTTCGCTACGTCCTTGGTCTGGGTGTGCGAAATGACCTCCTCGGCCATGCCGGCGCCCATATTGGTGACCGAGGAACAGGCCCAGACCTTAAGGCCCATGAACCGTGCCAGGATCACCTCGGGGACCGTGGACATGCCCACCGCGTTTGCGCCCAGCGTCTGGGCCATGCGGATTTCGGCCGGCGTTTCGAAACTTGGGCCAGAATACCACATATAAACACCCTCCTTGAGGGCGATTTCGAGGCGGGCTGCGACCGCGTGGGTCGTGGCGCGCAACTCTGGATCGTAGGCATCGACCATGTTGACAAAGCGGGCGTCGGTTGCCTCGCCGATCAGCGGATTGACGCCCGCGTAATTGATGTGATCGGCGAGCAGCATCAGGTTGCCGGGCGGGACGTCATGATCGAGCGAGCCGGCGGAATTGGTGAGCAGCAGGGTTTTGGTGCCGAGTTCGGCCAGGGTTTGCAGCGCCGGACGCATGGCGGCGGGATCGCCATGCTCGTAATAGTGCTGGCGCCCGGTGAGGATGGCGAGGCGCTTGGTGCCCATCTGGCCGATGAGCAGATCCTTGCCGTGGCCCGACACGCCGCCCTGGGGAAAGCCCTTGAGCTCGGCGAACGGAATGGTGATCTTGTCGGTCAAGAGATCGCCGATTTCCGAAAGGCCGGAGCCGAGGATCAGCGCGGCATCGATCGGGGTATCGCCCGCCAGATTGCGGATGGTCTTTAGTGCCTTGGCCATTTTTATGCCTTGTGGTTTGTCGGAGGTGAGCCTACCCGCTCACCTGTATCCGAACTAGCGGCCCAGAAACTCCGGGCCGAAAGAGTGCGGCAGAAGTTCGCCCAGCGTCGTATGGAGCGGTTCGCCTTCGACCCCGAGGCAGATGATCGGGGTGGTTTCGGAGGCAAATTCGCGGATGCGCTGGCGGCAGCCTCCACACGGGGTGACGGGGGTTGCACCCGGGCCCGTCACGAAAATCTTATCGATACGCTTACCACCGCCGGCCAGCATAGCGGCGATAGCCGAGGGCTCGGCGCAATTGCCCTGAGGGTAGGCGGCGTTTTCGACGTTGCAGCCTGAATAGATGTTGCCATCATCGGCGAGGATCGCGGCGCCGACGTGAAAGTTCGAATAGGGCGCGTAGGCCCTGGCCCGAACGGCTTCGGCGGCGTCGAAAAGGGTTTTGTCCTCAGGCGAGAGTGCTGCCATCACCGCTCCTTGACATAGGGTTGGCCGGCCGCCTTTGGCGCGATGGCGCGGCCCACAAAACCAGCGAGCAGCAGGATGGTGAGGATGTAGGGCAGCGCCTGCATGGCCTGGGTCGGGACAGCGCCAATCAACGGGAGCTCGACACCCTGCAGACGGTATTGCATCGCTTCGAGGAACCCGAACAAGAGGCAGGCGCCGAGGGCGGGCCATGGTTTCCACTTGGCAAAGATCAGGGCAGCGAGCGCGATATAGCCGCGGCCAGAGCTCATTTCACGCGAGAAACTGGCGGCCTGGGCGGTCGAGAGATAGGCGCCGCCCATGCCAACCAGAACGGCGGTTATGGCGAGGGCCTTGTAGCGCAGAACGGTCACCGACATGCCGGCGGTATCCAGCGCCTTGGGGTTTTCCCCTACGGCCCGCAGGCGTAGGCCGAAGCGGGTGCGCCAGAGGACCCATGCGGTGAACGGCACGGCGAGGAAGGCGAGATAGGTCAGGATGGTGTGGCCGGATAAAAGCCCCGAATAGATTGGACCGATCACCGGTACACCGGCCAATTCGCGCGCGAAGGGCAACTCGATGCCGTAAAAGCGGCCGTCTCCGGACAAGGCGGGCGTGTTGCCGCCACGGCCGAACCAGGCGCTGCCAAGAAAGACGGTGAGACCCGAGGCGAGGAAGTTCAGCGCCACGCCCGAAATGATCTGGTTGCCACGGAAATTGATCGAGGCAAGGCCATGGATTGCCGAGAACATCATCGATACGCCGATGCCTGCAAGCAGGCCGAGCCAGACGTTGCCGGTGAGGGATGCGACAACAGCCGCGCCGAAGGCCGAGCCGAGCAGTTTACCCTCAAGTCCGATATCGACGATACCAGAGCGCTCGGAATAAAGACCGGCGAGACAGGCGAGGATCAGCGGCGTCGAAACACGGATTGTGGTGATGAGAACGGAGATGACGTCTTCCATCGCCTACGCCCCCTTCTCTTGCGCAACCGGGTCGGGTTCTTTCTGGCGTGCCGCCAGGAAGACAAACTCGACAGGGCGGCGCAGCATGTTGCTCATGGCGCCGGTAAAGAGGATCACGAGAGCCTGGATGGTGACGATCATCTCGCGGGTGATGGCCGGCATGGTAAAGGCCAGCTCCTGGCCGCCCTGATAGAGCACCCCGAACAGGAGCGCCGACAGCCCCACCCCAATCGGGTGCGCCTTGCCCATGAAGGCCACAGCGATGCCGACAAATCCGGTACCGGCAACGTAACCCAGGATCAGGCGGCCATGGGCGCCCGCAGTGTCGTTGACCGCGACCATGCCCACAAGCGCGCCGGAAATGGCCATGGTGACCATGATGAGCCGGGCATTGGACATGCCAGCGTAGCGCGCGGCAGTGCCGTTGTGGCCCATGGTGCGCAGGGCGTAGCCAAATTTGGTGTGCCAGATCAGGATATAGACGCCGATCAGGGCGAGAACGGCGAGGATGAAGGAGATGTTGACCGGGGTGTTGCGCAGCAACGGTATCCATTCGGACAGGAACGGAACACGGGTCACGTCAGCGATGCGGGCGCTCTCGTCTGAATTGATGTTCTCGGGTTTCAGTATCCGCGAGATGATGTAGCTCATCATCGAGGTGGCGATGAAGTTCATCATAATGGTGGTGATAACCACGTGCGAACCGCGCTTTGCCTGCAGATAGCCCGGGATAAACGCCCATGCGCCCGCAAAAAGCGCTGAAGCGATAATGATGAGCGGCAAGGCGAAAGCCCAGTGCAGACCGCCCACGGCCAGCGCCACCAGAATGGCGCCCAGCCCGCCGACATAGGCCTGTCCCTCGCCGCCGATGTTGAACAGCCCGCCGTGAAAGGCAACGGCAACGGCGAGTCCGGCGAAGATGAAGTTGGTCGTGTAATAGAGCGTGAAGCCGAACCCGTAGCCATAGCCGAAGGCGCCGTAGAGCATGATGCGCACGGCTTCTATGGGGTTTTCGCCCACGATCAGAACGACGATGCCACCAATGATGAAAGCCAGCGTGACGTTGAGCACCGGCAAAAGGATGACATCGACCCAGCGGGGCAAGGGCATGGAAGCACTCATTGGCTCGACTCGGTGGATTTGCTTTTGTCGTCGGCTTTGACCCCGGCCATCAGCAGGCCCAGTTCGCCCTCATCGGCGGTGGCGGGATCGGCCTCGCCGACAATCTTGCCGTCGAACAGGACGACGATGCGGTCTGAGAGCGACCGGATTTCATCGAGTTCGACGGAAACGAGCAGAATGGCCTTGCCCGCATCGCGCATCTTGATGATCTGGTTGTGGATAAATTCGATGGCGCCGATGTCGACGCCGCGGGTCGGTTGGCCAACGATCAAGACGTCGGGATCACGCTCCATCTCGCGAGCCAGAACGATCTTCTGCTGATTGCCACCCGAGAAATTGGCGGTCTTGAGATCGGCATTGGCCGGACGGATGTCGAACTTTTCGATATGGCGCTGCGCCTCGGCCCGAGCGGCCTTGACGTCGAGCATCAGGCCTTTGCCATAATTCTCGTGGTAACCGAGGATGGCATTTTCCCACTCGAAGAAATTGGTGACCAGCCCCATGCGGATACGATCCTCGGGGACGTGGGCCAAACCATTGCGGCGCAGCATGGCGGCGCTGTCTTCGTTGACGGCCGTCACGTCATGGCCGCTGATGGAAATGGTGCCCGATTTCGCGGCCCGCATACCCGCTACGCATTCGAGCAGTTCGGACTGTCCATTGCCGGCGACGCCGGCCACGCCGAAAATTTCGCCGGCCCGCACCTTGAGCGAAACGCTCTTGAGCCGCTCGGTGCCCGCATCGTCAGTAACGACCAGGTCGTTGACGTCGAGCAGCACATCGCCGGGCTTAGCTTCCTCCTTGTGGACGCGCAGCAGGACGCGACGGCCCACCATGAGTTCGGCCAGTTGTTCGGGGCTGGTTTCCGAGGTCACCAGCGATTCCACCATCTGGCCCTGGCGCATGACCGAAACCGTATCGGTGATGGCCATGATCTCGCGCAGTTTGTGGGTGATGAGGATGATGGTCTTGCCCTCATCGCGGAGCGTCTTGAGCACCTTGAAAAGGTGATCGGCCTCGGCCGGGGTGAGCACGCCGGTTGGCTCGTCGAGGATCAGGATATCGGCGCCGCGATAGAGTGCCTTTAGAATTTCCACCCGCTGCTGCTGGCCGACCGAAAGGTCCTGGATCAGCGCATCAACGGGAACGTTCAGCCCGTAATCATCGGCAAGGCGCTGCAACTCGCGGCGCGCCTTGTCGACACTGGGGCCCAGGAGCGCCGAATCTTCGGCGCCCAGAATGACGTTTTCGATGACCGAGAAATTGTCGACCAGCATGAAGTGCTGGTGAACCATACCGATGCCAAGCGCCAGTGCATCGGAGGAATTGTGGATGACGACCGGACGGCCGTTGACGACGATCTCGCCACTGTCGGCGTGATAAAAGCCGTAAAGGATCGACATCAGGGTCGACTTTCCGGCGCCGTTCTCGCCCACGATGCCATGCACCGTGCCGCGCGTAACGGCCAGATCGATATCCCTGTTGGCGCGAACCGGTCCGAAGCTCTTGTTGATCTTTTTCAACTCGATCGCAAGAGAGGTGTCAGCGGCCGGAACCGGCCGCTGAACATTTTCGGTGTGCGTGTCCATTGGACCCTTCCCTTAAGGGACGATGAATCAGACCGGGCAGGACTCGTCTTCGCGATAATCGTGAACGACGATTTCGCCCGAGACGATCTTGGCGGTGATGTCGTCAACCATGGCGCGCATCTCATCGGTGATGAGCTCGGCGTTGTTGTCGTCAAATGCCGCGCCGACGCCATCTTCGGCAAGACCTAGCACCTGAACGTCGTTGGTCCATTCGTCATTGGCGAAGTCTTCGAAGGCATCGTAAACGGCGACGTCCACGCGCTTGAGCATGGAGGTCAGAACCTGGCCAGGATGGAGGTGGTTCTGGTTGGAGTCCACTCCGATGCCGAGAACGCCCGCATCCGCAGCGGCCTGGAGAACACCGACACCGGCGCCGCCTGCAGCGTGATAGACAACGTCCGCGCCGCGATCGATCTGGCTGCGAGCAACTTCGGTGCCGCCACCCGGATTGTTGAAGGCATCAAAGCCCGTGCCGATAGCCGTTTCGATGACTTCGATATCGGGGTTCACGTAAGCGGCGCCCTGCTTGTAGCCGCAACCGAACGCCTGAAGCAGCGAGAAATCGAAGGCCGGAATGAAGCCGATGGTGCCGCTTTCGGACGCCATGGCAGCCAGTGCGCCAACGAGGTAAGAACCTTCCTGCTCCTTGAAGACCACAGAACGCACGTTTTCGATGTCGTCAACGACGGTGTCGATGATGACAAAGGATGTGTCGGGGAAGTCCGGGGCGACGGCGCGCAGCGCGGTTTCCCAGCTAAAGCCCGGCAAAACGATGGGGTTGTTGCCACGCGCGGCAAACTGGCGGATGGCCTGTTCGCGCTGGGCATCGCCCGCGATTTCGAGATCCTGATAGTCTTGACCGGTGTCGGTCTTGAACAGCTCGGCGCCGGTATAGGCCGCTTCGTTGAACGACGCGTCGAACTTGCCGCCACCATCGTAAACGAGCGCGGGGTCGGCAAGGGCCGTGCCGGCCAGAAGGGTGGTCAGGGCGACGCCAGCCAGGGCGGCGATGCCAGTCTTTGTTGTTTTGGACATGATTGATGCTCCCTATTCACGGGCTGCAGAAAGGGGCCCGGCGACGGCCGGTGCATTTCCACGCGCGATGGGTTCAGATACAATCGCGCAAACAAAGCGGACGCAATAGCCAATTTCGATTTTTTGACCATTTGGGCAAAAATTTTTGGGATTGGGGTAAATCGCGGAGATATCTGCTTTAAACCTGCGGTTCCAAAGGGACGACCCTCGCCCCCATGGCCTCGCCGAAGCGCTCGAAAAATCCATCGATTACCTTTTGGGCGGAATTGCCGACGATGGCCTTGCCCAGTTTCATGATCTGCCCCGAAGCGCCCCCGGTCGCCTCAAAGCTCAAAAGCGTCGCGTTATCGAGATCGATCAGGGTGATATCGGCCGAAGCCTGCGCCTTGCCCAGCAGCCCGCCCCTGCCCTGCCCAGTCAGTGTATAGCGCGTGGCCGGATCGATATCCGAGAGCAGCAGATCGCCCTTGAAGGTGGGATGCACCACGCCGAGATTGACGGAAATTTCGAGTTCGAGCGCAGTGTCGGACACCCAACGGATCGACTTGCAACCGGGTATGCAGGCTTTGAGCACTTCGGCATCGTTGAGCGCGTTCCAAACCGCGAGCCGATTTGCATCGACCCTGTAGCGTCCACCGAAATCCAAGCTTCACTCCTCAATTTAACTCAAACATCGCGTATGCGGCTTTTTGGCACCAATGGCGAGAAAAGAGCCCCATGTCGTGCATGCGCAATTGTCTTATCTCTTGCCAGGCGGAATCATGTCACCACATCTGCCAAAGTTGCAACAGGGACGTGGGCAATGAGCACCGAGATTACCCAAACCGAAGCTCCTCAGCTTATGGATAAGCCGCTTCAGTATCTGGACAAGGCCGTGGCCGCGATCAAGGACATCGGACTTTGGCCCGAGGGCGAGCCGGGCGAGGCGCCGATCACCGGGCTCCTTGCCGAAATTACCCATCTCGATGACACGAAGGTTGTCCTGATCGGACGTGTTCTGACCCAGGCGAGCGCCTTCAACGAAGTGGTGCGCACCCAGGTTGCGGCCATGAATGTGGGCGAGCGCTACGAAGACATCACCAAATCATTCAACTCGATCCGCGACGATGCCAAGGGCATGGTCGACCAGCTAGAGGACGGCAAGATCGACATTTTCGAGCGTGCCTCGAACGTGTGGATGAAGGTGTCGCGCGGCGACATTGCGGCCCGCTTCGACAAGATCCGCGACACTTATCTCGACGTCTCGAAAGACACCAAGGACCAGATCGACCGCGAACACACGATCCTCGAGGCCTATCGCGACTTCCGCGGCGCGCTGAAACAGGCCGAAGTGATGGCGCTTGAGGTGCTCGAAATCGCCAGCGCGCAGCTTGAGCAGCGCAAGGTGGAATTGCAGGGAGCGACCAATGCGCTCAACGCATTCACCGAAGGGACACCCGCTGACCGGGCGCGGCTGGAAATGGCGCGCGACGAACGCGTGCGCGACCTGCAGAACGAGGAGCGCCGCTACCAGATCGCCAAGGATTTGTCGGACAATCTGACGATTTCCTATTCGACCTCGGAAGTCATCATGGCGCGGCTCATGCAGACGACCAACGCCAAGGAACGCGTCTATCAGCAGTCGATCTCGTTCTTTTCGACCAACGAAACGGTGCTCACTGCACTTTCGGCCTCGTTTACCGGCCTGTTCGGACTCCATGAATCCACCGAGACGCTCAATGCCATGAAAGAGGGCATGAGCCAGAGCCTCGAAACGCTCTCGGAAATCGGCGGCAAGGTTCAGGAAGAGGCGCTCAAGGCAGGGTACGGCCCGACCATCCGCGCCGATGCCGTCAAGAAACTTGTCGACAGCGTCGTCAGCTATCAGGAAAAGAGCATCACCATCATCGCCGAAATGCGCGACCAGGCCACCAAGAATTCGGCCGAAATCCGCGATGCTGTCGAAGACGGTAAAAAGCGGTTGGCAACACTCGCCGCCGAAGGCAACGCCCTCGTTTCGGCCAGCTAGGACGCGAAAACCCGATTATGGCAAGCGGTGGGGCAATAGCGGGACAGACCAGCAAGGCGCCGCTGGACGACGTGATGCTGGCCATGGACGTGGTGGATACGCTGCGCCATGAGCAAAATCTCGTGGCCCGCGAACTGGGGGCGACGTCCCGCGAAGCCGAACTGATCGAGCGCCTGCGCAAGATCTATCGCGATCAGGGGATCGAGGTTCCCGACCATATTCTCAAGGAAGGCGTCAAGGCGCTGGCCGAGAGCCGGTTTACCTATGCCCCGCCACCCGACACTTTCTCCACACGGCTGGCCAGGCTCTATGTGGGCCGGCAGCGTTGGGGGCGGCCGGTATTGATCGGGGTGGCGCTACTGGCTGTGGTTCTAGGCGGCTATTTCCTTGTCTATCGGCCCTATCAGGCCGGCATGGAAGCCGCGGCAGAAGTGGAGCTCGCCGAAGAGTTGCCGGCCCGCATGGATGAAATCTACCAGCAGATCTTCAACGAGACCAAGGTGCAGTCGGCGCTCGAAGTGGCCGAACCCTGGGTGGAGCGCGGCAAGGCGGCGGCCGAGCGCGGCGACCGCGAGGGCGCGCTTGCGGCCATCGACCGGCTTGAGGCCATCCATGCGACGCTGCTGGCCGAGTATTCTATCCGCATCGTCAACCGTCCCGGCGAATCCACGGGCATCTGGCGGTTCCCGGAAGACAACACCGAAGCGACCAATTATTATCTCGTGGTCGAGGCTGTAGGGCCGGATGAGGATCTGGTGACGCTTCCGATCACCAATGAGGAAACCGGACAGACCGAAGAGGTTTCGACCTGGGCCATCAGGGTGCCCGACGTCACCTATGAATCGGTGCGGTCGGACCGGCAAGATGACGGGATCATCCAGCGCAATGTTCTGGGCATAAAACAGTACGGGTTCCTTGACACCGACTACGCCATGCCGGTTCTCGACGGGGCGATTACGCAATGGTGAGGCTGCAATGAGTGTGAGCGGACCTCAGGCCATGCGGGCGCTCGACGATGCGCTGCGCGACATACGCCGCGAAGAAGACGACATCACAAAGCGCATCGCCCGGGCCAATGAGCGCGTGGGTAAGCTGCGCGAGACCGAGCTTGGGCAGTTGCGGGCGCTGTCCGCTGTGCGCCTTTCGCCCGAAGTACAAGGCGAGCTGGCCGGAACGCTCAGCCAGGCCGAGAGCCGGGCGCGCGACATGCTCAAGGGCCATGCTGCCGCAATGGCCGATATGGAAAAGGTGCTGGCCGACAAGGAAGCCGAACTTGCAAAGCTGAGCACCGAGCGCCAGGAGCTGCTTGAAAATACCCAAAAGTGGCAGGCCGAAATCGACGCTTTGGACGCGCCGGTCAAGGCGGCACTGGCCAACGACGCTGCCTATGGCGCACTGATCGCCGAGCGCGCCGAAACCGACAAGGTCGCGACGGAAGCCGATCGCAAGGCCGACATGGCCGAGGCCGACCGTGAGGAAAAAGGAAAGCCTTATCGCGAAGACCCGCTGTTTTCCTATCTGTGGGACCGCGGCTATGGCACTGGCGCTTACAAGGCCGGCAACATAACGCGCATGCTCGACGATTGGGTGGCGCGGCTGGTGGGCTTTGCCAACGCGCGACCCAATTACGCGATGTTGATCGCCATTCCCGACCGGTTGCGCGAGCATGCCGAGAAGCTGGCAGCCGATACCGACGCACTCGACGAGAAGGTCCTGGCGCGCGAGAAAGCGGCGCTCGATGCTGCGGGCGGCGGGAAAGCGCGTGCCGCGCTGGAGGCGGCGCAGACGCGGGTTGCCGCCATCGACACCGAGCTGTTGGTCATCGAGGATGCGCGCGAAGAACTGACCGAAAAGCAAAAGCAGATTGCCGATGGAGGTGATCCCGCCTTTGCCAAGGCCGTGGACATGCTGGCTGAGGCGATCAGCGGCACGGGCATTGAAAAGCTGCTGGCCGAGGCGCGGACAACGCGCACCGAGGAGGACGACGCGATTGTGGTGCGGCTCGAGGAAACCCGGCGCCGCATTGCCGAAGAGCAGCTCGAACTCGACGACGAACGCAGCCGGCTCAAGGTGCTCGAAGCGCGCAGGCGCGAACTCGAGGACATAGAGTTCGAGTTCAAGAAATCGCGCTATGACGACCCGCGCTCGCGGTTCGGCAACGAAAAGCTGGTTGGCGATCTGCTGACAGAATTCCTCAAAGGCGGGATGACCGCGGCGGCCTATTGGGGGCAGTGGCGCGATTCCCAGGATTGGACCGGCACTTCGGGCCCGATCGTCCCCACTTCGCGATCCCGGTCGCCAAAGTCGAAAGGCGGCTTTCCCCTGCCGCCAGGCGGCTTCTCGCCGCGGCCGCCTTCGGGCGGCAATTGGGGCGGGTTCTCACGCCCCCGCAGCGGCGGATTTGCCGGTGGCGGGTTCAAAACCGGCGGCGGGTTCAAAACCGGCGGCGGGTTCAAGGGCGGCGGCTTCAAGACCGGCGGCGGATTCTAATCTTCTCGTAGCGTTATGGCTTTCGGGCGATCTGAGAACGATCGCTTGACAGATCGTGTCTTCCGCAATATTCAACTAATTAGTTTAAAACTAACTGGTTGAATTTCATGACCACTACGGATCCGCTGAGCCAGGTTTTTGGTGCCCTCGCCGACCCTACCCGCCGCGCCATCCTCGCCCGCCTTTCGCTGGGCGAGGCAAGCGTGGGCGAATTGGCCAAGCCGCACGAGATGAGCCTGGCCGCTGTCTCCAAGCACATCAAGGTTCTTGAAAGCGCCGGTCTGATCGGGCGCAAGAAGGACGCGCAATTCAGCTACTGCACATTGGTCGCGAGCCCGCTCAAGGACATCCAGGGCTGGCTGGACGCCTACCGGAAGTTCTGGGACGACAATCTCGATCAGTTCGAAGCCTACCTCGCCGAACTTCAGCGCGGTGATCCCAAATCCAAACAGTGATCAAGGAGCGATTTATGAGCGACACAGCCATCGAACTTCCCGCCGACAAGCCGATCATCACCTTTACCCGCATTTTCACCGCGCCCCGCGCGCTGGTCTGGAAAGCCTACACCGAGCGCGAGCATGTTGCGCGGTGGTGGGGTCCGAGGTCCATCGGGCCCGTCGAGATCGTGGAGCATGATTTCAAGCCGGGCGGAAGCTGGCGCTATGTGCAGGACGTGCGGGACGCGGGCCAGGTCACGTTCTTTGGGCGGTTCATCGAAATCGATGCGCCGGAGAGCTACGTGAACACTTTCGGGTTTGAGGGTCCGTTCGGATCAACCGAAGGCAATGAAGGGCGCGAAACCCAGCGCTTCGAGGATCTGGGCGAGACAACCCGCTATGTCGGCACGTCGTACTTCGACGATTTCGCCAGCCGCGACGCCGTTGCCGCCTCGGGTATGGAAGGCGGGGCACGCGAACAGATAGAGCAGTTCGCACGCTATGTTGCAGAGCTTGCGTAGCACCCCCCAGGGCTCTTGGTGGGGATGCTGACAGGAGCCCGGGGACGCACCCCCGGGCTCCTGTGCTTCTGGCACTGTTGGCATATTCGGTGGCGTAGACTGGCGTCATGGCGCCAAAATTCACTCTTGCCGTAAAATTGAACTGAAGAGAGCCAGCACCGCCCGACCGGACTTGCAGGGCGCGGCGGCGCGGCCCATATTTGAGGGGAAAGGAGAGAACGTGGCCGAAAAGACCCCGACAAAGACTCCCCGCACCCCTCCAGCTGCCGATCGCGCATCGCATGCGGAGATCGCCGATTTCGTTGCCAAGGTAGGCGCCATGAGCACTGCCAGAACGACGAACGAGGGTGAGCGCGGCCGCCTGCTGTTTGCGATGGACGCCACGATGAGCCGCCAGCCCACATGGGATCTGGCGTGCCAATTGCAGGGCGAAATGTTTGAAACAGTAGCCAAGACGGGCGGGCTTGACGTCCAGCTCATCTATTTCCGCGGCTTTGGGGAATGTCAGGCTTCACGCTGGGTGTCAGACGCGCGGGCGCTGGCGGGCCTGATGACAGGCATCGATTGCCGCGGCGGGCACACGCAGATTTCAAAGGTGTTCGCCCACGCCAGAGCCGAGCACAACAAGAAAAAGATCAATGCCGTCGTCTATGTGGGCGACGCAATGGAAGAAGATATCGACAAGCTGGCCCAAAAGGCGGGCGAGTTGGGGTTGCTGGGTTGCCCGATGTTTTTGTTCCAGGAAGGGCACGACCCGGTAGCGCAGACCGCGTTCAAGGAATTCGCGCGGCTGACCAAGGGCGCCTATGCGCGGTTCAATGCCGGTGCGGCAGCAGAGCTGGCCGCGCTGTTGCGGGCCGTTGCCGCCTATGCTAGCGGAGGACGGGCAGCGCTCAAGCTGCAACAGGGCGGGACGGCGAAACTGCTGCTCGAACAGCTTTCATGATCTGGTTTGTGCTTGCCGGTGCTGTGGCGCTGATCGCCCTCTATCTCTATTCTCTCTTCTTGCGGGGTGAAATCCGGCAATTGGTGCGCACCCTGCGCTGGACCGTGGGCGGCGCGCTGGTGATCGGCGCGGCGCTGTTGGGCCTGCGGGGGCAGATGCTTGTGGCCAGTTTCATGGCGGCGGGCGGGCTGGGCGTCTTGATGCGCGGGCGGCTCGGTCCTATTGATTTCGGGGCGGGCATGTCGAGCCCGAACAATGTTTCGACGGTTTCTTCGGCTTATCTCAATATGCGGCTCGAGCACGAGACCGGTTCGGTTACGGGCACGGTGCGGGCTGGGCATTTTGCCGGGCGTGAACTGGCCGACCTTTCGGCAGAGGAATGCTGGGCGTTCTATGACGAGGTGGGCGACGATCCGGACTCCCTGGCGCTTTATAAAAGCTGGCTCGATGCCAACCGGACCGGTTGGCGCGACTATTTTGCCAGCGAGTTCGGCATGGAAACTGGCGACGAAGAGGCGGACGCCGACACCCACGCCACGACCGGCGTCAGTGGGCTGGAGGAAGCCTATGAAGTTCTGGGGCTCAAACCGGGAGCGGGCCCAGACGCCATCAAGGCTGCGCACCGGACGCTGATGAAAAAGGTGCACCCCGACACGGGCGGATCGGCGTTTCTGGCCGCCAAGATCAACCAGGCCAAGGATTTGCTGCTCAAGGAAATGGCTTCCCGCAAATCCTGAGGCGAAACGCATTGTTTTCCACAGGCGGTTGTAACAACGCCACGCACTGATAGACTTTGCTCAAGTCAATTGCCTCGGGCCGCCGTTGTCCGGAGGCATGAACAAGAAATGAGTGGGGTTCATGTTTTCGCGTTTCGTCATCAATCCACCCGTCTTTTTCGGCGCCATCATCATTATTGCTGTATTTCTTTTGATCGGGGTCGTAGTGCCCGATCAGGCAGCGGATATTTTCTCGGGATTGCAGGCTGGTATTCTTGGCAACTTCGGCTGGTTGTACCTGCTGTCGGTGGGCATTTTCCTGGCCGCGGTGCTGTTGTTCTCGCTGGGGCGCTTCGGCTCGCTCAAGCTGGGCCCCGACGATGCGACGCCGGACTTCAAATATCTCTCCTGGATCGCGATGCTGTTTGCGGCCGGCATGGGGATCGGGCTGATGTTTTATGCCGTCGGCGAACCGATGACCCATTTTTACGCCCCCCCAACCGCCGAGCCGGGCAGCATCGAGGCTATGCGCGAGTCGATGGCGGTCACCTTCTTTCACTGGGGCATCCACGCCTGGGCGATCTATGCCGTGGTGGGACTGTCGCTGGCCTATTTCGGCTATCGCTACAACTTGCCGCTGACCATACGGTCCGGGCTCTACCCATTGCTCAAGAGCCGGATCAACGGACCGATCGGGCACGCAGTCGACATCTTCGCCATTGTGGGCACTATGTTCGGCATCGCCACCTCGTTGGGGCTTGGGGTCAACCAGATCAATGCCGGGCTCAACTATCTGATCGGCCTGCCGATCGGGCCGCAAGTGCAGGTTCCACTGATCGCGTTCATCACGGCATTGGCGACCATCTCGGTTGTCACGGGGCTCGACAAAGGTGTGCGCATCCTTTCGGAAACCAATCTGATCGTGGCCGTTCTGCTGATGGTGTTCGTGCTGCTCGTCGGACCGACGGCGGATCTTTTCAGGGATTTCGTCCAGAATATCGGGCTCTATCTCGATACGCTGCTGCTGCGGACCTTCAACATCTACGCCTATGAGCCCACGCCCTGGGTCGATGGCTGGACGCTGTTCTACTGGGCCTGGTGGATTTCGTGGTCCCCGTTCGTGGGCATGTTTATCGCCCGCATTTCACGCGGACGGACGGTGCGCGAATTCATAGTCGCGGTGTTGTTTATCCCGGCCGGTTTCACCTTCTTCTGGATGACGGTGTTCGGCAATACAGCGATGTTTGTGGATACGGGCGTGGCAGCCGGCGAACTGGGCATGGCGGTCGGCAACGACGTGGCAGTAGGGCTGTTCCAGTTCTTCACCTATCTGCCGCTACCGGCGGTAACCTCAACGCTCGCGGTCATTCTCGTTGCTGTATTTTTCATCACCTCCTCGGACTCGGGTTCACTGGTCGTGGACACCATTGCGGCTGGCGGGGAAACGGAGACCTCGACCGCCCAGCGCATCTTCTGGTGCGTATTGGAGGGCGTTGTGGCGGCCGGGTTGCTGCTGGCAGGCGGGCTCGGTGCGCTGCAATCGGCGACCATCGCAAGCGCGTTGCCCTTCACATTCGTGATGCTTGCGCTGGTGTGGTCCCTCTATGTCGGCATGCGGGCCGACCTGGCCCAGCAGGACGCGCAAGCCGCCTCACCCCATGCGGGACCAGCTCACCCTGCTTCGGGACTAACCTGGCAAAGGAGGCTGGGCCTGATGCTCAAAGCGCCGACGCTCAAGGAGGTCACGGACTTTATTGGTGGCGAGGCCAAGGCAGCGCTGGAGCAGGTTCGGGACGAACTGGCTAAACGCGGCTGGGACGTGCACTTGGAGGAAGATACGGCAGCCGGGACCATCGCGCTGGTGGCGCCGTCCGAGGCGATGCGCAACTTCGTCTATGGCCTTCAGAGCGCCGAACAGCGTCTGGCAGCGTTTACCGCCTTCGAGGCCAGCCGCCCCGAAGTGCGCCACGAGGCGCGGACCTATTTCTCGGATGGTTCGAAGGGCTATGACGTGATGGGGATGACGCGCGAGCAGCTCATAGCGGACGTGCTGGTCCAGTTCGAGCGCTACCTGGCCCTGGTACAGATGCCTGAGTCCCAGCTTGTGACCGCAGCCCCAGAGCACAGCGTCGAGACGAACTGAGCGCGTTCGGGGAGGGTGCTAACAGCCTGCCCGCGCGTTCAATAGTTCTTCATCCTGAGATGGGGAATGCCTGCGTCCATAAACTCGTCTCCATAGGCCATGAACCCGAGCCCGGCATAAAAGCCGGTCTTGTCGGCCTGGCTTTCGAGATAGCACCGGGGTTGGCCGTTTTCGCCCGCGACCTGCACGGCAAATTCAATGAGCCGGGCGCCGAGTTTCTTACCGCGATGAGACTTCGCGATTGCGACCCGGCCGATCTTGGCGTGCTCGGGCTTGAACAGGATGCGGGCCACGGCAACAACAGCGCCATCCATGATGCCCACGATGTGGATCGCCGTCATGTCGTCGGCATCGTGCTCAAGCTCTTGCGGCACACCCTGTTCGACGACGAAGACCTCCCGCCGCAGGGCAAAGCCAAGATTGCACAGCGGGGAAAAAACCGGGACGGCGAGCAGCGTGAAGTCCGGCTGTGACATCATGCGAAGACGCTGGCGCCACGATCTGCCGTTCCCACGAGTTGGCGGAAGCCGGCGAACAGTTCGCGGCCCATGCCGTAATGCTGGTCGGTGAGATCCTCGGTGGCCGCAGGACGGGCCGAAAATTCTTCGGCATCGCCCAGATATTGAAGCGTTCCGGTCTCAGCGTCGAGACGCAGCAAGTCGCCGTCCCTCACCTTGGCGATGGGGCCTCCATCTGCGGCTTCTGGGGTCATGTGAATGGCGGCGGGCACCTTTCCCGAAGCGCCCGACATACGTCCGTCAGTGACCAACGCCACCTTGATGCCGCGGTCCTGCAGGATACCCAAGGTCGGAGTAAGCTTGTGCAGTTCGGGCATGCCGGTGGCCCTTGGCCCCTGAAAGCGGATGACGGCGATGAAATCGGACGTCAATTCGCCCGCCTTGAACGCATCCTGCAGGCCCTGCTGGGTGTGAAAGACCCGGGCGGGAGCCTGAACCAGACGGTTCTCGGCTTTGACGGCGGAAATCTTGATGACCGATTTTCCCAGATTGCCCGACAGTAGCTTCAACCCGCCGGTCTTGGCGAAAGGCTCGGTGGCGACGGTCAACACCTTGGGATTGCCGCTTTGGGCGGGCGCGGGCGTAAAGGTCAGCTCTTCCTCGATATAGCGCGGTTCCTTGGTGTAGGCATCGAGCCCCTTCCCCCAGACGGTGGTCACGTCGTCATGGAGATAACCCGCATCACGCAATTCACGGATCAGGAACCCCATGCCACCGGCAGCGTGGAAATGGTTCACGTCGGCAAGGCCATTGGGATAGACGCGGGCCAGGAGCGGCACGACGTCGGAAAGTTCGGACATGTCGTCCCAGGTGATTTTCAGGCCCGCTGCATTGGCCATGGCGACCAGATGCATCGTATGGTTGGTCGAGCCGCCGGTGGCCAGCAGGCCGACGAGGCCGTTGACTATGGATTTTTCGTCGATGACGTGGCCGGCGGGAGTGTATTCATTGCCTTGGGCGGTGATGGCGAGGGCGCGTTTGGCGGCGGCTTTGGTCAGCGCGTCACGCAGCGGCGTGCCCGGATTGACGAAGCTGGCGCCGGGCAAATGCAGGCCCATGATTTCCATGAGCATCTGGTTGGAATTGGCGGTGCCATAGAACGTGCATGTGCCGGGGCCGTGATAGGATTTGCTTTCGGCTTCAAGCAGTTCGTCGCGGCCGACCTTGCCCTCCATATAGAGCTGGCGGATGCGGGCCTTCTCGTCATTGGGGAGGCCGGTGGTCATGGGGCCGGCGGGGATGAACACGGCAGGCAGATGCCCGAAAGTCAGGGCCGAGATGACAAGGCCGGGGACGATCTTGTCGCAGATGCCGAGAAAGACCGCAGCGTCGAACATGTTGTGGGACAGACCCACCGCGGCAGCCATGGCGATCACGTCGCGGGAGAACAGCGACAGATCCATGCCGAGCTGGCCCTGGGTCACACCATCGCACATGGCGGGGACGCCGCCTGCGACCTGGGCCACCCCACCGGCCTCGCGCGCCGCGTCGCGGATGATGGCGGGATAGGTTTCATAGGGCTGGTGGGCAGACAGCATGTCGTTGTAGGACGTGATTATGCCCAGATTGAGCGCCTGATCTCCGGCGAGTTGGGCCTTGTCGGACGGACCGCACGCGGCAAAACCATGAGCGAGGTTGCCGCAGGACAGCGCCGAGCGATAAACGCCCTGGGCGCGCGCCTTGTCGAGCCGGTCGAGATAGGTGCGGCGCGAGGCTTCCGAACGCCGGGTGATAGCGTCGGTCACATCCTTGATTGTGGTCTTGACGGTCATGGTCGCCTCCTTAGCGAGGAAGTTGGAGGTTACCCGAGTTTGGTTGGGGCTCAGGGACACCAGAAAAGAGAAACAGGAACATGGCTTTGCGACAGCACAGCCCGCACCGGCATGGTTTCGACCGGGCCCGTTTCGAGCGCCTTGTCGAGCACCTGGGCCTTTTCGTCGCCTTCGATGTGAAGATAGAGCGCACGTGTATCGAGAAGGCGCGGGAGCGTGAAGGTGACGCGCGGTTCGCCCGCGCCGGGCGCTGTGATGGCGATGACGGGGCCGTCGGAATTGAGCGCATCCTGAAGCGTGTCACCGCCGGGAAAGAACGAGGCCGTGTGTCCGTCATTACCCATGCCAAGGATCACGGCATCAAAGGGAGCGGGCAAGTTGGAGAGAGCCGCCGCGGCTTCAGCGATGCCCGTCGCATCGGGTTGGGCCGTGCCTGAGAAAAGCGGGATGAACCTGGCCGCAGCGGCTGGCCCGGCAAGCAGATGCTCCTTGACCAGCCTGGCGTTGGAGCGATCGGACGCCTCGTCCACCCAGCGCTCGTCCACAAGCGTGACGGTTACGTTTTCCCAATCGACGTCGTCGCGCGCGCCAAGCATTTCGAAAAAGCGCCTGGGTGTCGAACCGCCGGAAACGGCCAGCGAGGCGGCGCCGCGCACGTCGAGCCCGGCATTGAGATTTTCAACGACGGCATCGGCCAGGGCTTCGGCAAGCCTGTCCTTTGTCGAAAATACGTTGCGCTCAATGGTCATGCCGGGTCTCCAGGTGGTTCAGTCGTCGCCTTCGTGCCAGGTGCGGCCATCGCGCTCGATAAGCGCGACCGATGCCGTTGGGCCCCATGTTCCCGCAGTATAGGTCTGGGGGGTATCTGACGCATTGTCCCATGCCTGGCGGATCGGGTCGATCCAGCGCCAGGCCGCCTCAAGCTCGTCGCGGCGCATGAAAAGGGTCTGGTTGCCGCGGATGACGTCCATCAACAGCCGTTCGTAGGCTTCGGGCGTGCGTTCGGAAAAGGTTTCGGCGAAGGACAGGTTGAGCGGCACTTCGCGCAAGCGCATGCCGCCGGGGCCGGGATCCTTGATCATCAGGAACAGTTTGACGCCCTCGTCAGGCTGCAGGCGCAGCACGAGCTTGTTGGGCCGGGGTGCCCCTTCGGCGTGATCAAAAATCGAATGGGGGATGGCGCGGAACTGGATGACGATTTCAGAAACGCGCGAGGGCAAGCGCTTGCCGGTGCGCAGATAGAACGGCACACCCGACCAGCGCCAGTTTTCGACTTCGGCCTTGATCGCGACGAAGGTCTCGGTCTTCGAACCCTTCTTGGCGTCGGGCAATTCGTCCTGATAGGACGCGACCGAACCGCCATTGACCGCGCCGCCCTTGTATTGGCCGCGCACGGTACATTTGGAGACGTTGTCGCCGGTGATGGGTTTTAGCGACCGCAGGACCTTGAGCTTTTCGTCGCGCAGGGCGTTGGCATCGTCAGAGGCCGGAGGCTCCATGGCGACGAGGCACAGGAGCTGCATCATGTGGTTCTGGACCATGTCCCGCAGGGCGCCGGAATCGTCGTAATAGCCGCGCGTGCCAGCCCCCACGTCCTCGGCCACCGTGATCTGCACGTGATCGATATGAGCTGCGTCCCAGATGGGCTCGAACAGGATGTTGCCGAACCGCAGGGCCAGAAGGTTCTGGACGGTTTCCTTACCGAGATAATGGTCGATGCGATAAACCTGATCTTCGGCGAAGACTTCGGAGATCGCGTCGTTGATTTCCATCGACGATTCAAGGTCCTGGCCGAGGGGTTTTTCAACCACGACGCGGGCATCGCGCCGCCAATAGCCCTTGTTGTCGAGATATTCGCAGATGGGACCGAACAGCGACGGCGCGACGGCTAGATAGAAGGCGCGTTCGATCTCGGGATCGGTGCGCAGAGTCTTTTCCAGATCAGCCCAGCCTTCCTTGTCGGTCACATCGTTGGCGATGTAGGAAAAGCACGAGACGAAGCGGGCGATCACATCCGTGTGCTGGTCGACTTTCTCGACAAATTCGCTGACCGCGTCGCGGGCAAATTTCTGGAAATCAGCGTCGGAAAGTTCCGAGCGCGATACGCCGATGATGCGCGAACGCTCGTCGAACTGGCCATCGGCAAAGCGATGATAAAGGGCCGGGATCAACTTGCGCCGGGTCAGATCACCAGTGGCACCGAACACCACATAATCGAATGGCTGTACCGGAATAATGCGTGCGGACAAGGACGAGCCTCCGTCTTTAAAAACTAGCGGGCGGCGTTCTGGCGGGCCAGGATCACAGCGCCATGCAATGGTTCGGCGCGGGGCAGAGAGACGTAATCGCCATAGCGGATTTCGAGCAAAGGCATCAGCCTTTGACCGAAGCCGCCGACAATGGCGAGTCTGTTTGCACCACAGGATTTGAAGTAAGACACATAGCGATCGATATAGCCAAGCTCGATTTCCATCAACTCGGCGGCTACCGGATCGCCTTTTTCGAAATATTCGATGAAAAGTGGCATCAGCGCGCCGTAGTCTGCCGGCTGGCGCTTGTCGAAACTCCAGGCCATCACCGCATTGAGGTCGCCGCCAAGCTGGGCGAGAACGGCGTCGGTCAGGGGCGAGGTCTCGACGAGCCCGTCGTTGGCTTCGACCGTGTAGCGCACAAGTTCACGGCCCAGAATGGCGCCCGACATCTGATCGCCAATGTGAAAGCCCCAACCGCCGACCTGATAGCGCTGGCCATCGACCAGCGCCATGCCGGCCGAGCCGGTGCCAACGATGATCACAGCCCCATCCTCGCCCTCATGGGCGCCGGCGCGGGCAATGTCGATATCGTCATAGACAGTGACGTGGGCGAAGGGCCAGGGGCGCAGGGCGAACGCTTCGCGCGCCGAGGGCAGCCGCGCGCCGGCCATGCCGAAGCACGCCTCGGTGTTGGCGGTTTCCCCATAGTCGAGCCCGGCCAGCGCAAAGGCCTGCCGTGTGCCTTCCTGAATGGAGGCATAGGCCGGATCGCCGCCTTCGAGCTGGAGATTGGACCGCCCGCCGCGCGCTTCAGCGAGGGTTTTAAGGTTGGCATCGGCGAGGCAGATGCGGCAATTGGTGCCGCCGCCATCAACGCCGAGGAAGTATTTGGGCACGATCGGATCAGCTCCCCGTGTTCGCGGCGGACCATACTGCGCTTGCGCATAGGACGAAAGTATTATGAGGTCAAATCGTAAATCGGCCCGATGGCGTTGCAAGGCTGCTTGAAGAGCCGGGCCGGCACCGCCATTTTGAGCCGGACACTGATTGCGGAGGGCATATCATTGGCTGATCACATTCTGGTTCTGGGCGGGACGCGTTCGGGCAAGACGGCGCTGGCCGAGCGGATTGCCCTGCGGTCCAGCTCGAAGCCAGCGTACCTGGCCACCGCCGAGGCGCTGGACGATGAGATGATCGAGAGGGTTTCGGCACACCAGCGCAGCCGCGAGGGGCGATTTGCGACCATCGAGGAACCGCTGGAGCTGCCGCAGGCGCTGTTTGCCGCTGCGCAGGCACATGACGTGATTCTGGTGGACTGCCTGACGCTGTGGATCACCAATCTCTTGAGCATGGAGCGCGACGTTGCCGAAGAGGTCGATCTTCTGGTCGAGGTGCTCGAGAATATGCCCGATACCCAGGTTATCCTGGTTTCCAACGAGGTGGGGCTGGGGATCGTGCCCGACAATGCGCTGGCGCGGACGTTCCGGGATTTAACCGGCGCGGCGCATCAGGAGTTGGCGGGGATTTGCGAGCACGTCTATTTCGTCGTCGCCGGGCTGCCGATGGTGGTCAAGGGCAAGACGCCGCAAATCTAGAGCACGACCGAGATGAGAGCCCAGACTGCGAGAGCGCCCAGTGCGATGAGCATGGCCCTGTCGTAAAGCCTTATGGCCGTTGCGATATCTTCGGCAGTGAGGCTGCGCTTGCCCTCGCCCATTTTCGGCAGATCAAGCATTTCGCCCTTGTAGGATCGCGGACCGCCCAAGCCAAAGCCGAGAGCGCCGGCCATGGCGGCTTCGGGCCAGCCTGCGTTGGGTGAAGCGTGGTTCGGCGCGTCGCGGCGGCCGGCGGCCCAGGCGGCTTTTGAATCGGCTTCCGGCATGTACCGGGCGGCAAGCGCGAAGAGGCCGGCAGTGAGGCGGGCGGGGATGAAATTGACCAGATCGTCGAGCTTTGCGGCGGCCCAGCCGAAGGCGGCATGGCGTTCGGAGCGATGGCCGATCATGGAGTCGGCTGTGTTGATGGCCTTGTAAACCGCGGCGCCGGGGAGGCCAAACAGGGCAAGATAGAACAAGGGGGCGATGACGCCGTCGGAGGTGTTTTCAGCCAACGTCTCGATTGCGGCGCGGGAGACCTCAGCTTCATCAAGTTCGGCTGTGTCGCGGCCAACGATGTTGGCGACCTCGCGGCGGGCGCCCTCGATGCCCTGTTCATGGAGCGCACGGGCAACGGCGAGGACGGCATCGCGCAGGCCTTTCTGGGCGAGAAGGGTCGAGGCGAGGAGGATTTCAATGAGCCAGCCGAAGGGCAGAAAACGCAGGACTTGCTGGATGCCGAGGGTGACGACCAAGGTTGCGAGGACCACGGCGATGATGGCGAGGACGCCCGACAACCTGCGGGATTCAAAGGACTTTTCGGGATCGTTGTAGCGGTTGTCCAGCGCGTCGATCAGCCTGCCGATCCAGATGACGGGATGGCCGATCCTGTCTGTGAGCCAAGCGGGGTAACCTACGAAGCGCTCGAGCACTGCGGCGAGGAAGGCGATCATGACTGCGGCTCCCGGGCGAGAGCGAGGACGGCGTCGAGGTCGATATGGGCTTCGAGATGGGCGGCGAGGTCGTCCAGGGTCTGGTCGATGAGGTGATCGAAATCGAGCAGCGGATCGGTGGAAATGCCAAGGTTTGCCAGGAATTGGCGACGGAAAGCGTCGGCGGCAAAGAGGCCGTGGAGATAGGTGCCCATGATTTTTCCGTCCGCCGAGCGGGCGCCTTCAGGGACGCCATCGACATGGGCGAAGGGGCGTTTTGTGTCGGGGCCGGCCGTTGTGCCCATGTGCATGTGATAGCCGGTGAGCGGCAGGTTTGAGACCGCGTCAGTGGCTGTTTCGAGGCGGAGTTGTTTGGTGCCTTCGAGGCGGGTCGTGACGGCGAGATGGCCAAGCCCTTGAGTTTCCCCGGCTTTTCCTTCGATACCGTCGGGGTCGGCCACCACGCTGCCGAGCATCTGGTAGCCGCCGCAGATGCCCAGCAAATGACCTCCGGTCCGGATGTGGGCGGCGATATCGATGTCCCAGCCCTGCTGGCGGAGGAAATCGAGATCGGAGCGGGTGGCCTTTGAGCCCGGGAGGATTATGAGTTTTGCCTCGCGCGGGATGGGCTGGCCGGGCTGGACGATGACCAGGCGGACGCCGGGTTCGGCGCGCAGGGGATCGAGATCGTCGAAATTGGCGATGCGGCCGAGGCGCGGCACGGCGATGATGGTTTCTGCGCCGTTTTGTTCAATATTTTCAAGGGCTAACACATCCTCGGCGGGAAGACGGCTGGCCGCATGGAAGTGGGGGACGACGCCGAGGCAGGGGCGCGATGTACGGGTTTGTACGAAGTCCCGGCCCGCGTCGAACAGGGCCGGATCGCCGTGGAACTTGTTGACCAGCGTTGCCGCTATCAGATCGGCGTCGGCGGGGTCGATGACGGCGAAGGTGCCGACGAGCGAGGCGATGACGCCGCCGCGATGAATGTCTCCGACCAGAATGACCGGAATTTTCAAATCCTGCGCGAAACCGAAATTGGCGATGTCGCCGTTGCGCAGATTGATTTCCGATGCACTGCCCGCACCTTCGACGATCACGAGATCATTTTGGGCAGCAAGCAGTTTAAACGCTTCGCGGACGGCGGGCATAAACTGGGTGCGGGACGCGAAATAGTCGCGGGCCGACATCGAGGCGACGCGCTGGCCGCGGATAACCACTTGAGAACCCGTATCTTTTTCCGGCTTGAGCAGGACGGGGTTCATCAATGTGGTGGGCTGTTTGCGGGCGGCTTTGGCCTGCAAAGCCTGGGCGCGGCCGATCTCGCCGCCATCGGCGGTGACGGCGGCGTTGTTGGACATGTTTTGCGGCTTGAAGGGCGCGACGACAAGGCCGCGATTGGCAAAGGCGCGGCAAAGTCCGGCCACGATCAAGGACTTACCGACATCGGACCCTGTGCCCATGACCATGATGGCGCGGGTCATTGTGCGGCCCTTTCGATGATATGGGCGTATGATCCCATCACGTTTTCAAGGACGCAGCCCATGGGGTCGAGTGGGGTGCCGAGGGCGTCAACTGCCCCAAACAATGGCGGTAAAAGGTATGGAGTTGAGTGTTCGGGACCACAACATTGCCGTGAATAGTGGAATTCGTGCGCGCACAATTTTTCCGGCCACGGCAATGGCGAAGCATGGGTGAGGCGGCGATAGCCGAGGACGCGTTTGGGGCGGTCGATGGCGGTTGAAACCGGCAAAAGGCCCATCATGGGGTGTGTGGCCCCGGATTTGTCGGTCAGGGTTTGCCCCAGGACCATATAGCCACCGCACTCGCCATAGATCAGCGCGCCACGGTCGCGGGCTTTGAGGAGCCCCGATTTGAAGCCCGAGGCGTTGGCGATGGTTTCGCCGTGCAGTTCGGGATAGCCGCCGGGGAGGAAAACCGCGTCGGCATTTTCATCGGGCGCTTCATTCCGCAAGGGCGAAAAAAAGCTCAGCGATGCGCCGGCAGTGTGCCAGCTGCCGAGCAGGTGGGGATAAACAAAGGCGAAGGCTGCATCATGGGCGATCGCGATGCGCTGGCCGAGGGGCGCGAGGCTGGGCACCGCGGGAGCGGGTGCGAGGGGTGCGGCGATGGCGCCGAGCAGGTGGAAATCGAGATGGGTGGTCATGATCGACCCGGCGCGGGCCAGATGATCCTCGATGCCTTCGATATCGCCCGGGAGGACGAGGCCGAGATGGCGTTCGGGGAGCGCGAGGTCGGCGCGGCGGGGGATGGCGCCGAGGCAGGGAATATCCGTCTTGCTCAACGCGTCGCGCAGCATGGTTTCGTGACGGTCGGAGGCGACCTTGTTGAGGATGACCCCAGCGATGGAAACGTCGTCGCGCCATGAGGCGAAGCCGTGGACAAGAGCAGCGACGGACTGGGCCTGACGGTCGCAATCGACAACGAGGATGACAGGCAGGTTCAAGGTTGCGGCGAGATCGGCCGTGGAGCCTTTGCCGTCGATGGCGGAATCGAAAAGGCCCATGACGCCTTCGATCAGCAGCGTGTCGTGGCCTTCGGCATGTTGGGCGGCGCGGGCTTTGAGGGTGGCCGCGTCCATGGCCCATGGGTCGAGATTGATGGCCGCGCTTCCGGCGGCGCGGGCGAGGAAGGCGGGGTCGATATAGTCCGGGCCGGTTTTGGCCGGGGCGACACGATAGCCCGAATTTACGAGCGCACGGGCGATGCCGAGCGTTATGGCCGTTTTGCCCGAGCCCGATCGCGGAGCGGCGATGATGAAGCCGCGTGGTTGGGTGGGGGCGTCAGGCATGGATGGGCTCCGGCAAGGTGCTCGGATGGGCGCCGTTCAGATGGCACGAGCCTCCATGGCTTCGCTGCCCCGGCGAACGCCAGGGTCCAGCAGCAGTGGCCCAAGCGCCGGGGTTCGTGGCAGCGCACATGGGCCCCGGCGTTCGCCGGGGAAGCGATAGGGAGTGGGTGGGCGTGGGGGCAACCGCGAGTGCAGAGGGGTGTGGCTTGAAGGTCGGGAAAAGCACCGTCATCGCGGTTGCCGAAGTGGCATTTGGAACTGGCGTATTGCCGGGGCCTTGGCGTTGCCCTGTTCGCTGCCCCGGCGAACGCCGGGGTCCAGCAGCAGTAGCCCCAGCCCCGTGGTTCGTGGCAGCGCGCATGGGCCCCGGCGTTCGCCGGGGAAGCGAGGGGGGAGCGGCGGAGTTGAGTGCTTTAGCCAAGGCCATTCTCCCGCAGGGCGGCGGTGTACCAGTCGAAGGTTTCGCGGTAGCGCGAGACCGGGCCGAGGACGATGATTGCCGGGGTGGGAACGTTGGCATCGGCCAGGTCCCCTGCCCTGTCCAGCGTCGTTTCAAGAACAGACTGATCGGGCAAGGCAGCGTTGGAGACGATGGCGAGGCGATCTGCGGGATCGCGCCCGGCGGCGATGAGTTTTTCGGCGATCGAGGGGAGATGCTTGACGGCCATATACATGACGATGACCGGGGAGGCCGTGGCGATGGCGTTCCAATCCACCCCTTGCGGGATGCCGCCCTTTTCGTCGTGGCCGGTCAGAAAGATGACAGTGTGGTTGGTATCGCGATGGGTGACGGGGATGCCGGCATAAGCCAGCCCGCCGATGCCGGCGGTGATGCCAGGCACTATGCGGAAAGGGATGCTTTCACGGGCGAGGGTCTGGACCTCTTCGCCACCGCGCCCGAACATCATGGGGTCGCCACCCTTAAGACGCAGCACGCGTTTTCCGGCGCGGGCGTGCTCGACGAGCTTTAGGGTGATATCGGTCTGTTTAGGCGAGGGCTTGCCGCCGCGCTTGCCGGCATAGATCTTTTCGGCCTTTGGATTGGCCATTTCGAGCAGGCCGGAATTGACCAGCGCGTCATAGACTATGACATCGGCTGCGCCCAGAGCGTGATAGCCCAAAAGCGTGACGAGGCCAGGCGCGCCGGGGCCGGCACCGACCAGCCAGACCGAGCCGGGCGCGAAGGCCGGAAATTGCGCAGCATCGAGACGGGCGAAATGACCGGTTTGTGTCGATTTGCGTTTGAGCCAGCCAAACACGCGAATCCCCATTTTCTTTTTGATCGTGTTGTATAAATCTATGTCATGAATTGGGGCAATCGCGACACCGCCACCAGACGCATATTGATCCTTGGCGGGACGACCGAGGCGCGCGAGCTTGCGGGCACGCTTGTCGATGCCGGATACGAGGTCATCACCTCGCTGGCCGGACGCACCGACACACCGCGCTTTCCAGAAGGTATCGTGCGCATCGGCGGGTTCGGGGGCAAGGAAGGGCTGGCCGCTTACCTCACGTCGAGCCATATCGGCATGGTCATTGATGCGACCCATCCCTTCGCCGCTCAAATCTCGGCCAATGCGGTTGCCGCTGCATCGAGCGCCAAAGTGCGCCTGCTCCGGCTGGAACGCCCGGCGTGGCAAAAGCCCGAAGGCGCAATCTGGCTGGAGGTCGGTAGGACCCTCGATGCCGTGCACGCCCTGCCGCGCGATGCGCGGGTGCTGCTGACCGTGGGGCGGCAGGATCTGGGGCAGTTCCTGGCCCATACCAAATGCCGATACATTGCGCGCATGATCGAGGTGCCGCCGGGGCTTCCGGCCGACTGGGCGGTGATTGCGGCACGCGGGCCGTTTACCCTCGAGGGTGAACTCGAGCTCATGGTAAGCCATGGCATCACCCATCTGGTGACCAAGAATTCGGGCGGCGCGCAGGTGGCGGCCAAACTCGCTGCGGCGGCCCGGCTTTCAATCCCCATCATCGTGATCGGGCGGCCCCGGCTGCCGAAGGCCGAAACCGTGGATTCGGTGGCCCGGGCCAGCGAGGCTATAGCGCTGATTTTCCGAACCGGCTGATGTCTATTGGCGTATCGGCCCTGCCCAGCGCGCAGGTGACGTTGCCCGCGATCTGCTTGGACATGATGAGCGTGCCGGCCTTTATCGCCACCGCCTCGCACACACCCGCCAGGCCAATTGCCGCCGCGACCGTGGCCGAGGGTGTTGCCAGCCGTTTTTTTTCGCGGTCGATCTCACGGCGGGTGAACGTGCGCAGGGGCACGCCGAAATGGGCGGCAGCCTCAACGAGCGCCGGGGTTCTGGCGTGGGTGTGGATGGTGGCCAACGCGGCCAGGGCGCCCGGTGCGATTCCACTGGCTTCGAGCGCGGCTTCAACCAGCGTCACGACCTCGGATGCGGCAACCCTGCTCGTGCAGCCGAGCCCGGCGATTATCGTTTTGGGATGGACGAGCAGACCGGGTCCGGGCGCGGGACTTTCGGTGAGGCGCAACAACTGGCTGCCCTCACGCGATACGGGATATCCGGCCAGATCGAGCCAGCCCGACAGGCCCTCGACGCGCAGCTTTTCGCCCTTTAGCAACGCCGCCATGAGCGGGCGGACAGCCTCGGGATTGGCCACCACATAGCCGGGAGGCGGATCGTCGAGGGAAAAATCGTAAAGCGTGTCGGAGGTGGCGGTAACTGCGGCAAAGCCGCGAAAGCCGTCGGCGATCCAGCGGGCCAGAGCGTTGGCGCCGCGATGGCTGCCCAGAAGCGGCACGGCCACCTTGCCATCGGCGGAAACCGCAACAACGGGCGGCTCGGACATCTTGTCGCCCAGCGAGCCATCGAGCAGCCGGATCAGCGCGCCTGTGGCGCAGACCCCGACGATGGGCGCGCCCTGACGGTAGGCATCGGCGACCAGCGGGGCCGCCTCGATACGCCCGGGGCCGCACAGATGCACCGGCGCGCCCAGAAGCTGGGCGACGTGGCGGGCGATCTCATCGCCGCGAGGCGAGGTGGAAAATACGAGCGGAGTCTTCAACGCCAAAATTTAAGTTGAGTGAGGCAGTTCGGTTTTCCGCCTAGCACGGTTGGGGGTGCCGGGCAATGCGGGATGGCGGCAGTGGGGAGGAGGGGTTGGAGGCCGACAGGCGGATATGATGGAGCAGATCAGGCGATGCGGGCGACGGATTCGCGCGGGACGAGGTGGACGGGCAGTTCGATGACCGGGAGGTCCGATTTAGTGCGACGCTCGATGATATCGAGGACCAGGTTCATTGCGTGGCGGCCCATTTCTTCCTTGGGCTGATGCACAGTGGAGAGGCCCGGCACGTAGGTATCGGCGAGCACGATATCGTCGAAGCCCATGACCGAGAGATCACCGGGCACCGAGATGCCGTAGCGGTGCAACTGGGAAATGAACCCCATCGCCGCTTCGTCGTTGGCGCAGAAAATGGCGGTTGGGCGTTCCTTGAGCGAGAGGAAGCTCTGGGCGGCGGCGCGGCCGCCGATTGCCGAAAAGCCGCCCTCGAAGAACCAGGTGTCGTTGATTGCAACGCCCGCCTCGGTGAGTGCCCGGCGCAGCCCGTTGGCGCGGGCGCGGCGCACGGGCGTGCGGTGCGGGCCGTAGGCATGGCCGATGCGGGTGTGGCCCATTTCGATCAGGTACCGGCCGGCGGTATAGCCGGCGCGTTCATTGTCGATGAGGATATGGGGTACGCGCATATAGCCGCGCTCCTCGCTCATGGCGACGATGGGTGGGGTGCCGGCATAGAGCTGTTGCAGCAGCAAAAGGTCGTGATCGGCGATCTCGTGGCCGGAAAGAATGATGACGCCATCGACCTTGGCGTTGCGCAGGTTCGAGAGGATCAGATCCTGCGTGCCGCCGGGGCTGGGATTGGCGATGATGATGGAATAGGCCGAGGCCTCGGCGCGGCGCTGAATGCCGCGGAAGATTTCCGAATAATAGATGTTGCCGATATCGCTGGCGACGACCAGAACCGTGTTGGCGCGCTGCTTTTTGAAATTGCGCGCGGTTTCGGACTGCACGTAATGGAGCGCATCGACGGCCTCCTGGACCTTGCGGCGGGTTTTTTCAGTGACCGTTTCGGGCGCGTTGATGGCCCGCGAGACGGTCGCCGTCGATACGCCGGCCTGGCGCGCCACGTCTCCGATGGATGGTCTTTTCACTTGCCCCTGCCCCAAACGCCTTGCTTTTTGTGGCCATTGTTTACGCCAATTGAGGGCCAAGCGGAACCACGGGGAGAAAAGGCGGCTTGCGAAAGCCATATTCGAGAGGCAATCATCGCAAAATGTTGCGCCGATTTGTCTTTGCCATAGCCATTTTTTCCAGCGTTTCCGGCAGTTTGCCGGCGGCGGACTGGACGCGTTACGTCAATCCGCGATTCGGTGCCGCCGTGGATATTCCAGCGGGCTTTGCGGCTGACGGTCCGGCCCAGGTTGCGGGCGAGGGCCGGCGCTTTCGCGCATCGAGCGGGCGGGCGGTGATTACAGCATGGGGCGGGCCGGCGCAGGAGGCCGATTTTCTAACCGAAATGCGACGGCGGATCGGGGCGGAAGAGGCCGAGGGCTGGGCGATAACCTATCGCTCGGAAACCCCCGACTGGGCGGCCTGGGGTGGCACGCGCGGCGGGCACGTTTTCTACGCCAAGACGATCCTCGTTTGTGACGGGCAACAGACCGCCAATGTGCGGCTGGACTATCCGGCGGTGGACGTGCCCGGCTTTGACGCCGTGGTCAACCGGCTGGGGCAGAGCCTGGGGCAGGACGGGGCTTGCTTCTAGGTTGTGCGGCCATTTAGGTGATGGCGGCCTGCAAATGGCAATCTTCTGCGCTTCCGGTGCTCACGTACGTAAAGTACGCTCCGCTCCGGTTCTCAAAGATTACCATTTTCGGCTCACCCTGACCTAATTGACCACACAACCTGGGTCTATCGCAGGGTCGTGAGATTGGCAAAGTTGCTATCTTCGCTCGTAGCGCAGAGTGCTCCGGACGAGCCTGCATCCATCAAAACTCGATCCCTGCCTGGGCCTTGATGCCCTGTTCGCGGAAGGGGTGTTTGATCTGGGTCATTTCGGTGACCAGATCGGCGATCTCGATGACTTCGTCCTTGGCGTTGCGGCCGGTGATGATGACGTGCTTGCCGGCGGTGCGGTTTTTCAGCGTTTCAATGATCTCGTCGAGCGGCAGGTAGTCGTAGCGCAGGCAGATGTTGAGTTCGTCGAGCAGGACCATCTGGTAGTCGGGGTCGGCGATCAGTTCTTTTGCCCGGTCCCAGGCCTGGCGGGCGGCGGCAAGGTCGCGCTGGCGGTCCTGGGTTTCCCAGGTGAAGCCATCGCCCATGGCGTTGATCGAGACCTGATCGGGGAAATGTTCGAGGATGTCGCGCTCGCCGGTGTGCCATTTGCCTTTGACGAACTGCACGATGCCGATCTTGAAGCCGTGGGCGATGCCACGAAACACCATGCCGAAGGCGGCAGTGGATTTGCCTTTGCCCTTTCCGGTGTGGACGATGAGCAGGCCCTTTTCATTGGCGTTCGCCTCGACCAGCTTGTCGCGGGCCGCCTTTTTCTTTTTCATCTTTTCGGCGTGATAGGCGTCGCGCTCGGCCTCGGACATGAGGTCGGTCTTTTTGGTTCGTTCGGTCATTTCTCGTCCTCGAGATAGGCGTAGGCGGAATTGGAGCGGGGGGTCCAGAAGCCGCGGGTGTGGGCCTCGGTGAATTTTTCGATCAGTTCGTCATAGCCGAAGCGATTGGCGGCGATGAGGAAATCGCGCGTGGCGTCGTCCTCGATGAAGGCTGCAAAGGCCATATCGAAATGGTGGGATTTGACGGCGCCGGTGGTGGCGGCGAAGCCGAACATGAAATCGACCGTCGCGATGATCTCGAAGGCGCCGCGATAACCGTGCCGCTTGATACCATCGATCCATTTGGGATTGACAACGCGGGCGCGCATGACGCGGGCGATCTCTTCCTCCAGCGTCCGAACTTTTGGGATTTCGGGGCGAGAGGTGTCGAGGTGGTAGGCGGCGGGTTTGTGGCCCGAAAGAGTTTCGACCGCTGCGGAAAGCCCGCCTTCGAACTGATAATACTGATCGGAATCGAGCAGATCGTGCTCGGCATTGTCCTGGACGTGGACGACGGCATCGGCCGATTTGAGCCGGGCGGCGAACAGCGTTTTTTCAGGCACGCCTTCGGTGCGGGCGCCATAGGCATATTGGCCCGAGGCAAGGACGGCTTCGGCGAGGTCGGACATTTCGGCCCATTTACCGGTATCGACAAGCTTGCCCAAGCCGGTGCCGTAGCCGCCGGGGGCGGCGCCGAAGATGCGGTGACCGGCGCGCAGGCCCGCTTCGTCCTGTGTGGCACCCTCGTCCATCATGGCCAGAGCGTCGGTGCGCATGCGGGCGGCGATGGGGTTGTCCTCGATGGGTTCGTCCAGGGCGCCGATGGCGCGGACGGCCCTATCGAAAAGGGCGATCTGCGCGGGGAAAGCATCGCGGAACAGGCCCGAAATGCGCAAGGTGACGTCGACGCGCGGGCGTCCGAGCTTGGCGAGCGGGATGATCTCATAGCCCGAAACGGTCAAGGAAGCGCCCTGCCAGACGGGCTTGGCGCCGATCAGGGCAAGGGCCTGGGCGATATCGTCTCCGCCAGTGCGCATGTTGGCGGTGCCCCAGACGCTCATGGCCAAAGATGTGAGCCAGACGCCGTGATCCTGATAATGGCGTTTGAGGAGATTTTCCGCAGCCTTCTGGCCGAGCGCCCATGCGGTCTGGGTGGGGATGGCGCGGTTATCGACCGAATAGAAGTTTCTGCCCGTGGGGAGAGTATCGACGCGGCCACGGGTTGGGGCGCCCGAGGGGCCGGGAGCGACGAATTTTCCGGCGAGGCCATCGAGCAGCGATTTGATCTCGTTAGGGCCGGAGGCGGCAAGGCGCGGGCGGATTGTGGTTTCGATGGTGTCGAGGACGGCGGCAGTGGCGGTCCAATCGGGATCGGGGGCGCGGCCGGTGACGAGGGCGGCGGCAAGGGCTTCGAGGCGGTCGATTGTGTCGCCGTTGGAGCGCCACATACCGCTGGTTTCGAGAATTTGTGGCTTGGGGCCGGTCCAGGGCGCGGCGAGATCGAGCGACAGTGGGTCGATGCCCAGTTTGAGATCGTCGGCCAAAGCGCGGATCAGCGAAGCGTCGCCCCCCTGCCCCTCACCGCGCGGCACCCGGGCGAAGGCAACGAGCAGGTCGCGCTCGAATGTGCCGGTGGGGGACTGGCCGAAGATGTGCAGGCCATCGCGGATCTGGGCTTCCTTTAGCTCGCAAAGGAAATTGTCGATCTGGTTGAGGGCTTCGGTTTCATCGTCGGGCAGGCGCAGATCGAGATCGAGGCGGGCGTCGCGGGTGAAATCGAGGATTTTTCGTTTCAGACTTTCCAGACGGCGCTGATCCATGCCCATGGCGGCATAATATTCATCGAGCAGGGCTTCGAGGTCCTTGAGCGGGCCATAGGTTTCGGCGCGGGTCAGGGGTGGGACCAGATGATCGATGATGGTGGCGCCGGTACGGCGCTTGGCCTGGGTGCCTTCGCCGGGATCGTTGACGATGAAGGGGTAGAAATGGGGAACCTGCCCCCAGAGGATTGAGGGGTAGGATTCGCTGTCGAGCGCATTGGCCTTGCCCGGCAGCCATTCGAGATTGCCGTGCTTGCCATTGTGGATCAGCGCATCGATGCCGAAGGTGTGGCGCAGCCAGAGATAGCTGGCGATATAGGCGTGGGGCGGGACCAGATTGGGATCATGAAAGCTGATCTCTTCGGCCACATCGTAAGCGCGGGCCGGCTGGAGCAGGATGGCGATATTGCCGAAAATCTTGACCGGCAGGTGGAAGACGTTATCGCGCACGAAGGGGTCGGTTTCGGGGGCGCCCCAGCGGGCGGGGACATCCTCGCTTATGCAGGGGTGGAGGGCTTTGAGCCAGGTTTTGTAGGTTTCGAGCGGCAGGATGGCGTCGGAGGTACCGTTTTGCGGACGGGCGTTAGTTGGACCGGTTTGGAGGTGTTCGATAAGGGCGGTGCCGGACGACAAATGGGGGTTTGCGGGCGAGCGCTGCGCACCCCTCATCCGACCCTTCGGCCCACCTTCTCCCCTCTCGAGGGGAGAAGGAAAGTGGGGTTCGGGAGGTGAAGAGGCGGCAAGCCCGAGGGTCGGATTGCCTGTTCCGATGTCGTAGCCGGCGCCCGAAAGCACCTGCAGGATTTCGACGGTGGACTGGGGGGCGTCGTAGCCAACGCCGTTGGCGAGGCGGCCATCCTTTAGCGGGTAGTTGGCGAGGACGAGGCCGATCTTGCGCTGAGCCGGGGATTTGGCGCGCAGGCGGGCATAGTTGGCTGCCAGATCGACGGCGCGGGCGATGCCGTCGGGTTCGGGGGTGAAAGCGGTGAGCGGGCACTGGGTGCGGGCGTGCCAGACAGCTTCGGCCTTGTGTCCGACGATCAGCGCGCCAATGCGACCATCGATTTCGGGGAGGACCACCTGCATGGCAAGGTCCTTGGAGGTCAGGCCGCGCGGGTCGGCCTCCCACATGACCGGCGGACGCGAGCCCTGGACGAGCTGGATGATCGGGGCGTCGGTGAGGGCGAAGGGGTTTTTCTCAGAGGTCAGGTCGTTGAGGCCGAGGGCGAAGCCGGTGAGGTTGAAAATGGCGGCGGGCTGGAGGGTGCCGAGGGTAGTGCGCACGAAACCGGCGCAGTCGGCAGCCTTGAGCGAGGAGATGACGATGGGGATTGGGGTGAGGCCGCGGGATTTCAGGCCATCGATGAGGGCTTGGAGCGTGGCGGTGCCGGCGCCTTCGAGGACGGCGCGGTAGAAGAGGATGGGGACAGTGGCGTTTGACGGGAAGGTCGCTGTCGGCGCCGGGCGTCTGGAGTTCTTTTCGAAGGCCCCCTCACCCGCCCCAGCGGGCGCTGGGGGCAAGCCAGCCAGGGTTTCGACAATGCCCCACTCCCGATCCCAGAAACCGAAGGCGGGGAAGGGGTTGGGGGCGTTGGCGAGGGGATGGTGCGATGCGAGGGCGCGGAAGGCAGAGAGGATGGCGTCGGCGTTGTCGGGGCCGCCGGCAAGGAACAGTTTGTGGAGAGCGTACCAATCGGGCTCGGGGATCGTCGAGCGGGCGAGAAGGACGGGGTCGGGGGTGGCATCGCCGGGCAGGAAGGCCAGGGGAATCGATTTTTGCCGGGCCAGCATTTCGATCTCGTCGCAGCCATAGGGCCAATAGGCCGAACCGCCGATCAGGCGGATGACGATGAGGCGCGCGTGGGCGAGCGTATCCTCGCACCACAGGTCCACCGAGAAATTGTGGCTGAGCCGCATGAGATTGGCCAACCGCAAGCCGTCCTCGCCCGACCTGTCGGCGGCGGCGGCGAGCATGGCAAGTTCGCTATCGGCCGAAGACGCGAAGGCGAAATCGCCTGGGGTCTGGGCGAGGTCGATAGCCTCGCCCTCCTGTTGCAGCGCGCCGGCCTGGGCGGCGAGTAGATGCATCAATCCTCCTCGATGCGGGCGGGTTGGAGCTGGAACGTCGCCCGCACGATGCCATGATCGGTAGTGCCGGTCTGTTTGTGATCGTCGACGTTGAGATGATCGTTGAAAATATCGAGGCCCTGGAACGACCAGACGCGCTGGCGCGAATTGTCATAAAATTCCTGGCTGACCAGAATGTGGTCCAGCGAAGTGCGCTCGTTCTGGTAGATGTGGGTGTAATAGACGTCGCGGGTCGAGCGGTATTGCTGCAGGGTCTGGGCGGTATAGAGCGAGGCATCGCCACCGCCCGCCGACAGCCCGAGCAGATAGCGCGGCTGGCCGGTCAGAACGTTTGCGGTGTTGGACAGGGTCTCATCGTTGATGTCGCCCAGCACGATCACCGGGGTATCGGTGCCGCGCATGCGATCGATCAGCATCATGCGCAGGGCGGCGGCTTCCGCAGTACGGCGGATTGTGGAAATGGCATAGCCAAGCGCCTGCGCATAGCGCGAATGGGTGTCGCGGTCGTACCAGTCCTCGCGGTAGATCTGGGTGGGGGATTTCGACTTGAGGTGGCAGACATAGACCGCGATGGGGGAGCGGTCGGCGACCGGCTGGACCATGAAATGGAGCACCGGGCGCGAGAAGCTGTCGATGGCGACTTCGATTTCGGGGGTCTGGGGGTCATCGCCCTGGCTGTGGAGGCGGAATTCGGACGGGAAATTTGCGATCCATTCGGGCTCGCCGACCAGCCAGTCCGACCGCACGGCGGCAGCGCAGACAATGCCTTGCCCCTCATGGCCCTCGGGCACCAGCGCGGTGTGGGTTTGCTCGAGGCCAGCGGCCATGAGCGCGTCATCGAGGGCACCGATGTGCCATAGCTCCTGGAAGCCCATGACATCGGCGCGCATGACATCGAGCGCGGCGCCGAGCCAGGCGATCTTTGCGTCATACTGCGCGCCCGTCCAGCCATCGCCCGTATAGATGGGAAGCCCGGGGCGATTGAGGTTGTAGAGATTGCAGGTGGTAAAGCTTATGCGTTCGCGTGCCATGATGAGCTCCTGCCGGTAAATGGGGTGAGTGCGTTGGGCACCCATCCCGATTTTAGCCGGTCCGTTGGCGCGATTGCATGACGGTGGGCCATCAGCGCCTCGCTCCCGGCAGAGCGGTGGCGGTAAGGGCGATGGCACCAGCCAGCGCCATGAGCAGCAGGCCTGCCGGGAAAATGCCCGCCTTGCCGAAAACGGCGATGGCGCCCGGAATGCCGCCGAGCAGGCCGGTTGCGGCGCCGATGGCAAGGCTGGCGACAAGGCGGTGCTGGCCGACCCGGGCGTGCCGGAGGGCCAGGTTCCAGCCTATGGCGGCAAGGATTGCGGGCAGCAGACCGAGCGCCCAGCCCATCCCCAGCGCGAGGGGCAGGACGAGGGCGTGGTCATCGAAAGCGGCGAAAGGCAGATCGATGGCAAGGACCGCCGCAAGAACGACGAGCGTGCCGACAGCGGGGCCGAGACCGACGATGGCCAGCCAGCGCAGCAGCGGCATTTTGGGGGTTGGATGGATTGACGGCGGGTTCATCAGCCTTCGCTCCAGGGGCGGACCGTGAGCGCCAGGGCGACGATGCCGGCGAGTGCAGTGGACATGATCAAGGGAACATCCAGGGGCCGAAATTGCGTGGAGAGGATCACGAGCGGGCTGGCCACAGCAGCGCCGGTGACGCCACCGACGAGTATCACGCCGATCCAGCGTTGTGAGGTGGTGTAGAGCACGTCATCGGCAAACAACCAAAGTGCGGCGGCGACGATGGCAGGAAGCAGTCCAACCACCCAGCCAGACGCCAAAAGAACCAGGAAAAGGGGTGGTAGAAGAAGGGCCATGAACAATTGGCTCATTCTGCCAAGCGCAAAATCCGCACCCCACACAACGAGCGTACCGATGACGGGGCCGGCCAGAACGATCCGCGCAGCCAGAGCCAGCCGGGAACGTCGATAGGCAGTTTCTGGATCCGGCCCGGTCATCTCTATGCCGCCTCGGCGATCTTTTTCAGGCTTGCTTCGATGGCGTTGCGGGCCAAGGGGCTTTCGCCGATGACGACGAGACGGGTTGTCCTGTCTTCGCCTTCGGCCCAGTCCCTGTCGAAATAGGCGTTGACGCGGGGGCCGACGGCCTGGATGGCGAGGCGGGCGCGGGCGCCGGGGATGGCGGCGAAGCCCTTCAACCGCAGCACGTCATGGGTGGCGATGGTATCGGCGATGGCGGCGAGCAGCTGATCGCGGCCGGGGCCGGAGGGGAGCGTTATCGAAAAGCTGTCGAAATCGTCGTGCTCGTGGCCCTCGCCATCATGTTCGCGTTCGTGGTGGCTTTCGCGGCCTTCAAGATTGTCCTCGGTGGACATGCCCAGGCCGAGCAGGGCCAGCGTATCGACATGGCCATTGGCGGCGCGAACGATCTGGGTGCCCTTGCGCATGTGTGAGCGCAGTTCGGTTTCCACAGCTTCGAGAGCCGTGGGTTCGACAAGGTCGGTCTTGTTGAGGACGATCATGTCGGCGGCGACGAGCTGGTCTTCGAAGAGTTCGCCCAACGGGGTGTCGTGATCGAGCATTTCATCGAGACGGCGCTGGGCGTCGACGGCTTCTTCATTGGCGGCAAAGCGGCCTTCCGAGAGCGCGGCGGCGTCGGCGACGGTGACCACGCCATCGATTGTGACTTCGGCCTTGATCTCGGGCCAGTTGAAGGCGCGGATCAGGGGCTGGGGGAGCGCCAGGCCGGAGGTTTCGATGACTATATGATCGGGGCGGTCGGGACGGGCCAGAATCGCCTTCATGGTGGGGATGAAATCGTCGGCAACGGTGCAGCAGATACAGCCATTGGCGAGTTCGATCATATCTTCTTCGCGGCAGGTTTCATCGCCGCACCCGGCCAGGACGTCCTTATCGACACCGATATCGCCGAACTCGTTGATGATGAGCGCGATGCGCTTGCCCTTGGCGTGGGCGAGCAGATGGCGGACCAGCGTCGTCTTGCCGGCGCCGAGAAAGCCCGTGATGACGGTGGTTGGGATTTTCGAGGTCATGGGGTCCTCCATGGGACGCGGGAAACAAAAATTATCTGCAGGAAGGGACGGCCGCGCAGGGGGCGGCGGGGCCAAGGGCGCAGCGCGGCTGTCGCCTTAACATGTCCTATGCCGATCCGTATCCTGCCCTAACGGGCACGGGGCGGGTCGCAAAAAACGGATCGCGGGCCAGCCGCGGGGAAACTTCTTTTTGTCACAGCAACACCCTCCGTGTGCAAATGCGCAATGCCGAAACCCGGGACGGGCCGGTTCAGTGTGCTGGCAGGTCTCCTGGCTTGCCGCTTTCGAGCAATTCGGCGATTGTTCAATCGCCTCATGGCTCCAGACCCTTGTCTGTCGCGCTTCCGAACCGCAAAAGTGGTATCCACTTTTGCTGGAAGCGCTTTATCGGTTCCCGTTTGCCTTCCCGGCCCAAGGGCCAGTGGATTTCAACAGGATCCATCGCGACTTACAGTTGCGGGGGCAGCCACGGCATTGGCCCCTTTTGGGTCGTCCGCACCGTGTTCCCTTTTGCTTCCCATCTCGACTGTTGCAACGAAAGGGGAACCAACACGGTTCTAGATGTGCCACGCCGGGCCGCCTTGCGTCAATTGCATCCAACGGCGCGCTCGCCTATCACAAAAGAGAACCAGAAACCGGGAGACAGAACACAGATGAAAACGCGGCGATTGGGCAAGACCGACTTTCTGGTTTCCGAAATCGGGCTGGGCACCTGGCAATTGGGCGGCGACTTCGGTCCCATCGAGGACATGGACGCCTCCACGATCCTCGCCAACGCGGCGCGGCTGGGGGTCAATTTCTGGGATACAGCGGATGTTTACGGCAACGGGCTGTCCGAACACCGGATCGGCACGTTTTACGGCAAGCCCGACGGGCTGGTCGTGGCCACCAAGGTGGGCCGGGCGGCAGCGCTCTACCCCGACAAATACACCAAGGGCGGCGTGCGCGAGAGCCTCGAGGAATCGGCGCGGCGGCTGTGCGTGGACAGTATCGATCTGGCGCAGCTCCATTGCGTGCCGCGCGAAGTGCTCGAGGCGGGGGAAATCTTTGGCTGGATGGACGAGATCAAGGCCGAAGGGCTGATCAAGAACTGGGGTGCGAGCGTGGAAACCATCGCCGAGGCAGAGATTTGCCTTGAGCACGAAGGGCTGGCGACGCTGCAGATCATCTTCAACATTTTCCGCCAGGACGCGACCGAAGGCCTGCTCGATAAGGCCATGGAGCGCGATGTGGGGGTGATCGTGCGCCTGCCGCTGGCCTCGGGGCTGCTGTCGGGCAAATATACCCGCGACAGCGAATTTTCCCCCACCGACCACCGCAGCTACAACCGCGATGGGCAGGCGTTTTCTGTAGGCGAGACATTCGGCGGCATCCCGTTCGAGACCGGGGTGGAACTGGCCGACGAGTTGCGCGGCTATGTGCCCGAGGGCCAGCGCATGAGCCTTTTCGCGCTGCGCTGGATTTTGGACCACAAGGCGGTTTCAACGATTATCGCGGGCGTATCGCGGCCCGACCAGATCGGGGTCAATGCCGAGGCGGGCGATCTGCCCGAACTGCCACAATCGGTTCATGAAAAGCTGGCGGAATTTTACGCCGAAAAGGTGCGGCCCACGATCAGGGGCGATATCTGAGAGACCTTTCCGGCAACCGCTAGAGCGGGTCAGACCCTTTCCAGCAATTGTGCCAGTTCGCCGGGCATGAGCAGCGGGACGTCGTGGCCGCATGGCAATTCGTGCACGTTCCATTCTGGATCGTCGCGGAGCGGTGCGGCGACGGAGCCGAAGCCATTCCAGCCGCTGGCGAGAATGTAGGTTTTGCGGGCAATCTTGAGATAGGCGCCAGTGACCTTGAGGCGCTCGGTGAAGGTGCCGGTCGGCTGTGGCGTGGAGAGCGCGGCGACCCGTTCGCTTTCGGCTTCGGTGGCGTATTCGTTGTCACCGATTTCGGGAACCGGGACCACCGGACCGGTGAGTTTTTCGCCCATGACGTCCTCGAAGGACTGGCCATCAGCGGGAATGAAGGCATCGAGATAGACAATCGAGGCGATGCGCTCGGCGGCGCGTTCGGCCACGCCGGTTGCGACGAAGCCGCCATAGGAATGGGCGACCAGCACCACATCGTCGAGGTCATGCCAGATCATCTCGTTGACAATGTCGTCTATGTGGGTGCTCAGCGTGATGGGCAGCAGGGCCAGATGCGAGCGTTCGCCCAGCCCGCTCAGCGTCGGCACGTACACGTCATGGCCGGCAGTGCGCAGCCGCTTTGCCACAAGATCCCAACCCCATGCGCCAGCCCACGCACCATGCACCATAACAAACGTCGTCATCGCTTCCTCCTCTTTATGATTGCAAAACACAATCACTTGCTTTTTACAATCATTGGCCATAGAGTCAACCCATGACCTCATCATCTTTTCGCTCCGGCTGTCCGATCAATCTTGGCCTTGAAGTGTTCGGAGACAAATGGACCCTGCTGATCATCCGCGACATGATGTTCGCGGGCAAAAGGCATTTCCGTGAGTTCCTGGCTTCCGACGAGGGCATATCCACCAACATTCTGTCGGACCGGCTGACCATGCTGACGCGCGCCGGCATCGTCACGCGGGCCGACGATCCCAGCCACCGGCTCAAGGCAATCTATTCGCTGACTGAAAAAGGTATTCAGCTGCTACCGGTGATCGCGCAGATCAGCCGCTGGAGCCGCAGCCATATGCCGGTTGATCCCGTTCTTGCGGCAACAGGCGAAGCGCGGGACCGGGCCGGGCCGGGGGCTGTAGAGGCACAGATGGACGCGTTGCGGGCGGTTCATCTTGGGACTGGCTGAGGCGAGAAGCCCGAGATCGAGGCGTCTTATCCCGGACGCACCCTAAGACCAGCGCGGGAACGGATCGGGCAGATTGGCCCAGGCGTCGGGGTTGAACTGAAGGGCCGGGACGAGGCAGGCATCGAGCGCGCGGCGCAAGGCGGTTTCGTCCATGGGATCGCAGCCGATAAAGACGATTTCCTGGCGGCGGTCGCCCCAGACCGGATCGATATAGGGGGCCATGGCGCGCTGCCAATCTGGATCATCAGGCCAGCGGTCTTTGGAGACTGACGACCACCACAGGCCGCGCTTTTCGGTGCGGACGAGAGCGCCGGCGTGGCTGAGTTCTCCGACCTGATTGGGCCGGGTGGCGAGCCAGAAAAAACCCTTGGCACGCACGATTCCGGGCCAGGCCGAATTGACGAAACGCTGGAAAAGCTGCGGCGCAAAGGGGCGTTTGGCGCGATAGACGAACGAGCGGATGCCATATTCCTCGGTTTCGGGAACATGATCGGCGAAGCCGTTCAGCTCACGGAACCAGAGGGGATGGGTCTGGGCGCGTTCGAAATCGAAGCGTCCGGTGCCCATGATCTTTTCGAGCGGCGCCTGGCCGAAATCGGTCTCGACGATCTCTGCTTCGGCATTGAGCGCGCGAATGATCTTGAGCGCGGCATCGCGCTGGTCGGGGGTGGCGATGGAAATTTTGTTCAGAACCACGATATCGGCAAATTCGATCTGCTCGACAAGCAGATCGACAAGGGTGCGCTCATCGGCATCGCCAAGGCTTTCGCCGTGATCGGCGAGGCTGTCATGGGACGCATAATGGGTCAGAAGATTTGCGGCATCGACCACAGTGACCATGGTATCGAGACGCGCGAAATCGGAAAGGCTCTGGCCCGCCTCATCGCGAAAGGCAAAGGTGGTGGCCACGGGGAGCGGTTCGGAAATGCCCGTGGATTCGATCAGCAGATAATCAAAGCGCCCCTGTTCGGCGAGCCGGCGCACTTCGACCAGCAGATCGTCGCGCAGGGTGCAGCAGATGCAGCCATTGGTCATTTCGACAAGCTGCTCGTCGGTGCGCGAGAGGTTTGCGCCGCCCTCGCGCACAAGCGTGGCGTCGATGTTGATCTCGCTCATATCGTTGACGATGACCGCGACCTTCTTGCCGGAGCGGTTGGCGAGAACGTGATTGAGCAGCGTGGTCTTTCCCGCGCCGAGAAAGCCCGACAGCACAGTGACGGGAAGACGATTTTCCATAGTGAGGTCTGCCATAGGGGGGTGAAAAGAGGGACCGCCCGAAGGCGGCCCCATGCGTTCAGTGGACGGCGCCCGAGCCGCCGGCGACGACGATGCCCATGGGAAGGCCATCAACAGCGATGGTTCCGGCAGGCTCGAAACCGATGGCGTCGATGCGGTGGACGAGGGACTGGTTGGGGTCGGTGACAAGAATTTCATCGCCGGCCACCGCGATGCGGGGGCGCGGGTCGGACCAGTGGCCGTCCATGGAATAGGGTTCGGTGAGCGGCAGGGTTGCGCTTATTTCGCCCGAGAGGGTGTTGAGACGGTGCAGATTGCCATCCTCGGTGAAGATATAGGCGAACTGGGGCCGCACGGAATCGACAGCGAAGTGCACACGGCGGGTGGGCAGATCGACGAGGCGGAAGCTTTCCTGATGGGGGTCGATCAGAACGACACGGTCGGCGCCGTAATTGCCGAGGAAATACTGGATACCGACGCCGCCGAGCAGGGTCGAGCTTTTGCCTTCGGGGAGGTCTTCGCCGTAGGGAAGATGGGTGATCTGGGGACCATCGGCGCTGTCGGTGACCATAAGCAGGCCCGTATCGCAGGCGATGGCGAGCAGATTGCCCGAGCTTGCCTCACCGTGAAGGCCCGGGCAGGCGTAGGTATCGCCGATCTGCTGGTCGTTGGCGTCGAGGACGTTGATGCCGACGGGAAGATTGGAGGGGTCTTCGGGGTGTGGCTCGGTGATGAGGACGTAATCGCCATAGGCAGCGGCGACACCGTGATGAGGGGCGCCGGCTGTGACGATGCGCGGCTCGGCAGTGCCGAAATCTGATTCATCGATGATTTTTGTCGCGCCGTCCTGATCGAAGAACAGGGCGATCTGGCCGTGATGTTCGACGAAATGGACGGGGTATTGTCCCTCGATTGCGGTATCTAGCAGCGCGGGCTCGGTGATGTCGATATCGCCATGATCGCCGTGATCGTCGATCGCAATGCCGGTATCGATGGCCTGAACGATGTTTGCATTGCCCTGGACGGCGAAGACGTGCTCGCCGCTGGATGTGGCATAGAGGCTGGCGGGGCCTTCAAGGGCGAAGGTTTCGGCGATCTCGCCTGTTTCAAGATCAATGACGCTGACCGTGCCCTGGGCCTGATCGGCGACAAAGGCGCGCCAGATGGACACGTCATCGGCGTGCGCCGCGCCGGGGAGCGCGATGCCGGCCAGCAGGGTGGCGCGGAATATGGGGTGGTTCAGGTTCATCGGATGTCTCCGTTTAATGATATAACGTAACAATTTTGTCTGTAGCTTTTCGGCAGGAGATTGGTTTTGGCTGGGCGTTTGAAGGGGGTGGGGCGGGTGCCCGGAGGCACCCCGCCCCTTTGCCCGGCAACCGGGTCCGGCAGGCAAACCGGCTCAGTCGGCAAGGCAATCGAGAATGCTGTCGGCCATGGTGTTCATCAGCGTGAAATAGAGGTCGGGGCCGTCGGCGATGTCGGCACCCAGCGGATCGAGAATGCCGGTGCGGGCCCCGGTGCCTTGTGCAATTGTTTGAATGACCTGGGGCGAAAATTGCGGCTCGGCAAACAGGCACACCGCTGCGGCCTGTTCGACCACGGCGCGGATTTCAGTCAACCGCCCTGCCCCCGGCGCGATTTCGGGATTGACGGTGAACGAGCCGCCGGCCTCGATGTCAAAGCTCTGCTCGAAGCCCTGATAGGCATCGTGAAAGACAAAGAAGGGCTTGCCACGGGCCGGTTCGATGCGGGCGTCGATTTCGGCCTGAAGATCATCGATCCGGGCGACGAGGGCCTGGCCGTTTGCGTTGTAGGCCTCCTGGTTTTCAGGATCCGCGGCGATCAGGGCGTCGGCGATGGCAGCGACCATGAGGCGGGCATTGTCCGGATCGAGCCAGATATGGGCGTCGCCGTGCTCGTGGTCGTGCTCCTCATGGTCGTGACCCTCATGGGCATCTTCGTCTTCATGAGCGTGCTCGTCTTCGGCGTGGTCATGCTCCTCGCCTTCGGCGTGGTCTTCGTGCCCTTCCTCGTCGTCGTGGCTGTGGGCCTCGAACAGGCCGCCTTCACGCAGCTCGAGGATGTTCATGCCCTCGGTATCCATCATCTCGATCTTTGTGGCATTGGCCGAGAGGGTTTCGAGGGGACCATCGAGAAAGGTTTCGAGATCCTCGCCGATCCAGAAGACGAGATCGGCGCTTTCGAGCTTGCCGGCATCGGAGGGACGGAGGGAAAAGCCGTGCGGGCTGGCTGCACCTTCGATGAGCAGCTCGGGCGTGCCCACGCCCTCCATGACGCCCGCGACCAGCGAATGCAGCGGCTTTATGGTGGCAACCACATTGGGCGCGGCGAGCGCGGGGGTGGCAACCAAAAGCGCGGCAACAGCGGGAACGAGAAGGGCGAAGGCTTTATTGGGCATTGTCGGACGAACTCCAGACCACTATGTTATGACATTACACAGCCAATGTAATGCTATAACATTGGGGATTGAGTCAATGCACATCTGTCAGGATCGGGCATGAAAAATTTTAGCGCACCCGAGCGTGACGACATCGTCAGGATCGAACATGTCGGGGTGAAACGCGACGGCCGCTGGCTGGTGCGCGGGGTGGATATGGCAATCGCGCGCGGGGAAATCGTGACGCTGATCGGACCGAACGGGTCGGGCAAATCGACAACGGTCAAGACCGCGCTGGGCATCATCAAGCCCGACGAGGGCAGCGTATGGCGGGCGAAAAACCTTGCCATCGGATACGTGCCGCAAAAGATCGCAATGGACCGGTCGCTGCCATTGACCGTCGAGCGGCTGATGGGGCTGACCGGACGGCGGACCAAGGCCGAGATTGCGGCGACGCTGGAGATGGTGGGGATTTCCCACCTTGCCAAGGCGCAGGTGCATTCGCTTTCGGGCGGAGAATTCCAGCGGGCGCTGATTGCCCGCGCGGTGATCGGGCGCCCCGACCTGCTGGTGCTCGACGAGCCCGTGCAGGGGGTGGATTTTTCCGGCGAGGTGGCGCTTTACGATTTGATCGGGCGCATCCGCGACGAGACCGGGTGCGGCGTTGTGCTGATTTCGCACGATTTGCATGTGGTGATGGCGCGAACCGATACCGTGATCTGCCTCAATGGGCATGTGTGCTGCCAGGGCACGCCCGACAGCGTGGCGGCGAGCGGGGAATATGCGGCGCTGTTCGGGCCGCGGGCCGCCGAAACGCTGGCCATCTATCGCCACGAGCACGATCACGCGCATCTGCCCGACGGCAGCGTGCGCGACGCCAAGGGGAAACTCCATTTCGACCATCACGCGCATGGACCCCATTGCGAGCACCACCATGATGGGGGTGAGAAACATGCTTGAGAGCTTTTTTACCCGCGCGCTGATCGCCGGGGTGGGGCTGGCGGCGGTAACGGGGCCGCTGGGCAGTTTCATCGTCTGGCGGCGCATGGCTTATTTCGGGGATACGATGGCCCATTCGGCCATTCTGGGTGTCGCACTGGCGCTGTTTTTTTCGTTCTCGCCGGTCGTCGGGGTGTTTGCCATCGCGGTGACGGTGGCACTGATCCTGGCGTTCTTGCAGCGCCGGGGCACGCTTTCGGCCGATTCGCTGCTGGGGCTTTTAAGCCATTCGGCGCTGGCGCTGGGGCTGGTGCTGGTGTCGCTGATGCCAAACGTCAGGATCGATCTGATGGGGCTGTTGTTTGGCGACATCCTTGCGGTTTCGGTGAGCGATCTTGCGGTGATCTATGGCGGCGGGATCGTCGTTCTGGGGGTTCTGGCGTGGCTGTGGCGGCCGATGCTGGCGAGCACTGTGTCCGAGGACATCGCGCAGGCCGAGGGACTGAACCCCGAGCGCACGCGGCTGATTTTCATGGTGCTTCTGGCCGGGCTGATCGCCATATCGATGAAAATTCTGGGCGTGTTGCTGATTACCGCCATGCTGATTATTCCCGCGACCGCCGCGCGAAGGCTAGCCAATACGCCCGAGCAGATGGCGATATATGCGGGGCTGGGTGGGATTGCCGCCGTACTTGCGGGGTTGTGGGCCTCGCTGCATTTCGATACGCCATCGGGACCATCGATCGTGGTTGCGGCGCTTTGCGTTTTCGCCATTACCTCCATCGTTCCGCTGGGCCGCAAAGGAGAAGCGTAAAATGAGCGCGCATTCCGATCTCACCCGCAACCAGTCGCTGGTGCTCGACCGGCTGGAAAAGGCCGACGCGCCGATGAGCGCCTATGCGATCCTCGACCAGTTGCGCGATGATGGGCTTAGGGCGCCGCTGCAGGTTTACCGGGCGCTCGAGAAACTGCTCGACATGGGGCTGGCGCACCGGCTGGAATCGATGAACGCGTTCGTCGCCTGCGCGCAGCCGCATTGCCATGACTCCGGGCTGATCGCCTTTGCCATCTGCGAGAAATGCGGGCAGGTGAGTGAGTTTTCCGACGATGTAGTGCGGGAGCGGCTGAACGGCTGGGCCGACCGCGAGGGGTTCGTGGTCAAGCGCACGACCATGGAGATACGCGGGGAGTGTCGGGCGTGTGCCGCTTGAGGCGCTAGACGAAAGGCCCCTCACGCGGACTTTTATGGGTGGCTCTATTCGGACGCTGGAACAAAGCCCCGATCTGTGGGGGTACCTTGCCCCGGGTCAAGCCCGGGGTGACAATGGTGGTGGGTGGCAGTGACCTCACACAAGCTCACTTCCTATTCCAGGAAATAGGTGATCGTGGTGACCACGCGCACCTTTTTATCCATCTGCTTTTCGGAACGCTGATCGGGGATGTCGACGGCGGCGAGGATTTCGAAAACGCCCTGGTTGGCGGTCTGGATGGTGCCGACCTCGGCGCCCGCTTCCTGGGCGAATTGCTGGGCGGCTTCGCGGGCCCGTTGGGTGGCTTCGGCCAGCATGTCGGTTTTGAGATCATTGAGCGCTGTAAAGACGTAGCTGGGGCCGGCATTGTAGCTGTCGGAGGAGAATACCACCCCGGCGCGCAAAAGATCACCGATGTTGCGCGAGGCAGAGGCGATGGCTTCGACATCGCCTGAGGTCACCATGAATTCCTCGGTCAGTACGAAGCGGGCCATGTCGGGGGTGTTACCCGCATTGTAGCCGGCGAGGCGATCTTCGACGAGGATGTTCTGGACCTGCATGGCGTCTTGCGCGAACCCCGCGCCGGTGAGGAAATCGCGCACTGCGGCGTCGGAGGTTTCGAGCCGGGCACGGGCGTCTTCAAGTGTCGGGCCGGTGGCGACGAACTTAATGGGCCAGTAGGCAAGGTCGGCGGTGACGTTGCGCTCGGAGAGGCCCTTGACCGTGACCGTGCGGATGGGCTGGCGGGATTCGATGAGCGCCTGTCCGCCCAACCAGCCGGCGAGAGCCAGACCAACGGCCACGAGCAGCGCGGCGAGAATGCGCGAGATGGATTGCATGATGCGGTCCCCCAACGAAAAACGCCCCCCGGCGCGGAGCCGATGGGGCGCTTCAATTGTGGTGGGTTTTGGGCGGACGCCGACTACGCCACCTTGGAAATGTCGGGGACGGCGTCGAGCAGCATGCGGGTGTAGTCGGCTTTGGGGGCGCCAAAGATTTCTTCGACGGGGCCGCTTTCGACGAGGTTGCCGTTGTGGAGGACGCCTACCGCGTCGGCCATCTGGCGCACGACGGCGAGATTGTGGCTGATGAGCAGGTAAGTGAGTCCGAACTCTTCCTGCAGCCGGCTCATCAACTCGAGCACCTGGGCCTGGACGGAGACGTCGAGGGCCGAAGTCGGTTCGTCGCAGATGATGAATTCGGGCTGGCTGGAGAGCGCGCGGGCGATGGCGATGCGCTGGCGCTGGCCGCCCGAGAACTCATGGGGATATTTGCGCATGGAAACCGGATCGAGGCGCACCCGTTCGAGAAGGTCGGCGACACGCTCGGCGATCTCGCCGGGCTTTCTGGCGATGCCCAGCGCCCGCATGGGCTCGGCAATGATTTCCCCCACCCGCCAGCGCGGATTGAGGCTGGCATAGGGGTCCTGAAAGATCATCTGGATTTTCGAGCGGCGCTTTTTTTCGGCGCCCTTGGACCAGATGTCGGTGTCTTCGAGCCTGACGGTGCCGCCGCTGGGTGGCAGCAGGCCAACCATCATGCGCGCGCAGGTGGATTTGCCCGACCCCGATTCCCCGACCAGCCCATAGGTCTGGCCACGCTGGATGGTGAAGGACACATCGTTGACGGCGTTGACGATCTTGCGGCGGCCGGTGATGCGGGCCAGCAGGGACCCCGAGAGGTCGAACTGCTTGGCGAGGTTTTCAACGACGACGAGGGGGTCGCCGGTCCTTTCCGATGCGAAACTGTGGCCCTTGGCAACGGCGGCCGCATAACGCGGGTTCTGGGCGGTGATCGAGGGGATCGCCTCGATCAGCTTGATCGTATAGTCCATTTTGGGGCGGTTGATGATGTCGCCAACCGAGCCGGTTTCGACGATTTCGCCCTTGTTCATGACGATCATGCGGTCGGCAGCTTCGGCGATGACGCCCATATCATGGGTGATGAGCATAACGGCCACGCCGCGTTCGGCGCAGAGGCGCTTGAGCACCTTGATGATCTGGGCCTGGACCGAAACGTCGAGCGCAGAGGTCGGTTCGTCGGCGATGACGAGTTCGGGCTCTGCGGCCAGCGCAAGCGAAATCACCACGCGCTGGCGCATGCCGCCGGAAAACTGGTGCGGATAGGAATCGATGCGGCTTGCCGGATCGGGGATTCCAGCATCGGCCAGAAGGGCTATGGCGCGATCCCGGGCTTCATCCTGATTGAGCGGCAAGTGCCGGCGGATGGTTTCGATCAGTTGCTCGCCGACTGTGAAGAGCGGGTTGAGCGAGGTCAGCGGATCCTGCATGACCATGCCGATGCGGCGGCCACGAATCTTGCGCAGGCTTTCCTCGTCGAGCCCGTCGATGCGGTCTCCATTGAGGGTGATCGCTGCCGACGAGATTTCGCCCGGCGGATCGATCAGGCCCATGATGGCGGTGCCGGTCATCGATTTGCCGGCCCCGGATTCGCCCACCACGCCCAGCACTTCGCCGGGCATGATGTCGAACGAGATGGATTTGACGGCGGTGAAATCACCACGGCGGAGATGGAAGACGACTGAAAGGTCTTTAACGGAAAGAACAGGTTGGCTCATCAGCGCAGCCTTGGATTGAGGGCGTCACGCAGCCAGTCACCCAGGAGGTTGACCGACAGGGCGAGGAGCACGAGCGTAATGGCAGGGAAAAACAGGATCCACCATTCGCCCGAGAACAGGAATTGCTGGCCGATGCGGATCAGCGTGCCCAATGAGGGCTGGGTGGGCGGAACGCCGACGCCGAGGAACGAGAGCGTTGCTTCGGCGATGATGGCGAGCGCCAGCCCGATGGTGCCGATGACCAGCACCGGGCCAAGCACGTTGGGCAGGATGTGGCGGATGAGAATAAAGACCGGCTTGACCCCGATGATGCGGGCGGCCGACACGTAATCCTTTTGCCGCTCGACCATTGTCGTGCCGCGCACCGTTCGGGCGAACTGAGCCCAATCCGATAGCCCGATGGAAAAGATCAGAACGAAGATCGCCATGGATTCGCGCTGATTGGGCGGAATGATGCCGCGGGCGATGCCGAAGATCAAAAGCGCGATCAGGATCGAGGGGAAGGAGAGCTGCACATCGGCGATGCGCATGATGATGGTGTCGGTGAGCCCGCCACGATAGCCGGCGATCAGCCCCAGCGTCACCCCGAGCAGCATCGCGAACAGGATGGCCGAGAGGCCGACCATGAGCGAGACGCGGGAACCATAGAGAATTGCCGAAAAGACGTCCCGTCCCTGATGGTCTGAGCCAAGCAGGAAGAAGCTGCCGGAAAAACTCTCGCTCATGGGCGGGGTAAACCCGTTCATGAGGTTGAGGGTGCGCGGATTGAAGGGGTCGTAGGGCGCGATCCAGGGGGCAAAGACGGCCGCGAGGATCAGCACGGTCGCAACGATCGATGACACGATGGCCACCGGCGAGGTGCGGTAGGAATAAAAAATGTCGGAGTCGATGATGCGGGCAAGCCGGCTCTTGGGCGCCGAGGGGGTAATATCGTTCATGGTCAGTGCCCCTTTGCCGCGCCGACCCGCAGACGCGGATCAACGACGTAATAGAGTATGTCGACGATCAGATTGACGACCACGAAGACGAAGCCGACAAAGATCAGATAGGCGGCCATGACCGGCACGTCGACGACGGCGACCGAGGATAAAAACAGCGAGCCAATGCCCGGCCACTGGAACACGGTTTCGGTGATCAGAGCGCCGGTGATGATCGAGCCCAGTTGCAACCCGGCGATGGTGATGACCGGGACCATCGTGTTTTTCAGCGCGTGCGAGAAGTTGATGGCGCGCTTGGAGAGACCGCGGGCGCGGGCGAACTTTATATAATCCTGACGCAGCACTTCGAGCATTTCGGCGCGGACCAGACGCATGATGAGCGTCATCTGGAAGAGCGAAAGCGTGATGGCGGGCAAAATGATCGAGCGCAGGCCGGTCTCGGTGAGGAACCCGGTGCGCCACCAGCCGAAATCGATGACCTGGCCGCGCCCGAAACTGGGCAGCCATTGGAGCTCGACGGCAAAGATATAGATGAGGCCGATGCCGATCAGGAAGGTCGGCAGCGACACGCCGATCAGCGAGAACGCCATGATGGCGGCGGCGGCCGGGTTCTTGCGGTTGAGAGCGGTAAAGACGCCGGCGAGAATGCCGAACACCAGCGCGATAGTGGCCGAAGTCAGCGCCAGTTCGATGGTGGCGGGCATCCGCGACATGATGAGTTCGGCAACCGGGGTCTGAAGACGGTAGGAAATACCGAAATCGCCCTGCAGCGCGTTGAGAATGAACCTGAAGAACTGCTCGTAGAACGGATCGTTGAGGCCGAGGCGTTCGCGCAGGAGCTCCTGGTCGGAAATCGAGGCCTCCTGGGAAACCATCGAAGCGACGGGATCGCCGACATAGCGGAACATGATGAATGCGATCAGAGCGACAGCAAGCATAACCAGTACGGATTGCCCGAGGCGCTTGAAGATGAAGGCCAGCATTTATGTGGTCTCCGTGAACGCTTTTGCGCTTCGGCCCGGGAGCGCCCGGACCCATGTGCATTGTGTTTGAACTTTATCGGAAAATTCGCCAGCTACAATCGCGGGCTTTAGGGTCCGTACGCAATTAATTGGCACTCACGACGCTGCCGGATTTGTTCAGTCCGGCAGGAAAGGCGTGCCGCCCCTGTCCGGACAGGGGCGAGCGACTTGACGCCCCGGATGGGCAAATCCGGCGCGCCCCTGCGGGGTGGGACGAAAATGGCCAACTGGTGCGTCAAGGAATTCGACCGTATCTCGATACGCTCTTCATCCCTTTCCTGCCATTTGGCCATTTTCGTCTCCATCGTGAATGCCAATTAATTGCGTACGGACCCTAGAAGGCTGAGCAAACGAAACGCCGCGCCACAGGAATGTGGCGCGGCGCCGTATCAGAGCAGCCGTCTTACTCGAAGACGATTCCCGTCATGGAAGGCTGGTTTTCCGGATGCACGGCGAGCGTCATGTCGTCGCGCATTGCGTAGGCCAGAACCTGATTGTGAACCGGGATGAAGACACGATCTTCCTGAACCTGGGCCCAGATGTCTGCGATCACCGCGTTGCGGGCGTCGAGATCGGTCATGGTGCCGAGGGACTGGATCATCTCGTCAACTTCGGGGTTGGAATAGAGCCCGATATTGTACGTGCCGTAATCATCGCCCTTGGAGTGAACCAGGTCGTTGAAGTTATAGGCCGAGTCAAAGGTCGGAACGCCCCAGCCCAGGAGATAGAAATCGGTCTCGTTGGTCAGGATCAGCGGCGAATGCTGAGCCACCGGACGCGACGCCAGGGTCACATCGATACCGATCTGGCCGAGCATGCCGACAAAGGCCTGCGAAATGGCTTCGTCGTTGACGTAACGATCGTTGGGGGTATCGAGGGTGACCGAGAAGCCATCGGGATACCCGGCTTCGGCCATCAGCTCGTTTGCACGCTCGACATCGACCGCCGGGCAGGCATCAAGCTCTTCGGTCCAGCCGTTCACGAACGGAGGCATGTTGACGCAAGTGGGCAGCGACTGGCCGCGCATCACGACCTGACGAATGGCATCGCGGTCGATGACCAGCGACATGGCTTCACGCACCAAGGGGTTTGCGAAGGGGTTCTCGTCAGTGATGTTGGAGCTGATGAGCGGCTCGTCATCCAGCGCGTAACCGAAATAGATCGTGCGGTTTTCAGGGCCGGTTTCGACCTTGACGCCGTCGGTGCCGGCGAGGCGCTCGATATCCTGGACGGGAACGTCCTGGACGAGATCGACTTCACCCGAAAGGAGCGCTGCGACGCGGGTCGCGTTGTCCGAGATCGGGGTGTAGATGATTTCGGTGACCGCCGGAGCATCGCCCCACCAGTTTTCATTGACCGTGAGAACCGAGCGGACGTCCGGGTCACGTTCGGCGAGGACATAAGGGCCCGTGCCGTTGGTGTTGCGGACAGCGAAGTTTTCCTCACCAGCAGCAAAATCCTGGACTTCCTGCAGGTCGTTTGCTTCCGACCAGCCCTTGTCCATGATGAAGGTGTTGGTGATGTTGTTGGGATAGAGCGGGCTCGGGCCGGCCATCTGGAATTCGACCGTGTGGTCGTCAACAGCGGCTACGCTCTCGACGTCGGCATGGAGCTGACGCATGTTGGAGTTTTCGGACTTGGCGCGCTCGATGGAGAACACCACGTCTTCGGCGGTAAATTCTTCGCCGCCGTGGAACGTCACGCCTTCGCGCAGTTCGAAGACCCAGACGGTTTCGTCGCCTTCCTTGACGTACCAATCGGTCGCAAGGCGCGCCTGAAGATTGCCCTCCACATCGCGATCGAGAAGCGTCTCGTAGATGTGGTGGTTGAAGGTGTGAGTCACGCCCTGGTTCTGCGAGTGCGGATCCAGCGTGAGAGCATCAGACTGACGGGCCCAGCGCAGCGTTTCAGCGCTGGCCGCGCCAACAAGCATGGAGGAGGCCAAAAGAGCCGCCGCAATGCCAGTGAGCGTGTTTCGCATGTCGAGTTTATCCCCTTGAAAAATTACCCGCCATCGGCGCCTTTGCCGGGCGCCGATGGCGGAAGCCATCATCCAGAAATCGCACCCGCCTGCTGGGCCGGAACGAGATACTGACTTGGGGGTCGAATATGTCGAAACGGCACGGTCAGACGATTAAGCTCTTTCTGTTGATCGATGTGCAGGGATTATCTTTTTTTGCATGATGATCCCTCCCTGCGACTTGGGGCCAGCAACGCGTAGGGGTTTGAGACCCGAGCGTTGCGCGCCGAAGCCGCAACAAAGCGTCTTTTGTTTGATCGCGCAATGGGTATGTGGAGGACGTTTACGTCAGACACACTGTCCTTTTTTGACTGTCCGGTCAAAAAACTGCCAAAATCCGGGCAACTCCGGCGTACTTGCTGGTACGATATGCTGAAAATATTGGCAAAATTTTTTTTGTGCGCGATTGCTGAACAGTGTGACGCGCTCCGAACACGGGTGATTTTCGCGTTGAATCAGTGGGGCTTGTAAGACGGGGCGCGGGAAACGGACTGGATGGTCAGGCCCTTGAAACAATGCCTGTATTGGATTTGCGGTGACTGCGACACGGTGCATGGACAGAGACACCCTTTACCAGCGGGCCGCGCAACGGTTTGGGGCCGCGCTGGCGCGGCTGGCATGCGGATACGAGGCGGACAGGGAACTGGCGCGCGATCTCGAACAGGAGATGCACGTGGCGCTGTGGCGAAGTCTCGAAAATTTCCGGGGCGAGGCCGAACTTTCCACGTGGGTCTGGCGCGTGGCGCACAATATCGGGGCCAAGCATGTGCAATCGGCAACCCGTCAGAAACGGCACGCACCGCTGGTTCCCATCGAGGATATCGAACTGGCGAGCCCGCAGGCCGGGCCGGAAACCCAGACCGACACAGCCCTGACGCTCGAGCGGCTTTATGGGCTGATCCATGCGCTGCGGCCGCTCGACCGGCAGGTGATGCTGCTCTATCTCGAAGACCTCGAGGCCGGCAGCATTGCCGAGATCACCGGGCTTTCGCCCGGCAGCGTCGCAACGCGCATTCACCGCATCAAGACCGCGCTGGCGGCGCAATTTGAAACCGGAGAGGCGCCATGAGCCAAACGCCCAAAGGCGCCGAGCCCCGGCGTCCCCAGAACGTCTGGAAGGAGCAGGACATGCAGGCCCGGAGTTTTACACCTGACGTGCTGGCCAGGAACGCGGCTGGGCTCGACGCCCATATCCGCAGGCGTAACATTTTCGAGTATCTCGCAGCGGGTGCCGTAATCGTCTTTTGCCTCGTCATTTCAGCGATGATGGTGGCCGGCGGGGTTGCCGGCTTTGCCGATGGCATGGTGCTGGCGGGCACGCTGACGCTGGCGGCGGGGTGTGCAATCGTAATCTGGCAGATGCATGCCCGGACGGGACAACCCCGGGCGAGCAGCGGCGAGGAGGCAACGCTGGCTTCCATGCGCAGCGAACTCGTGCGCCAGCGCGACGCGTTGCGCAAGGTGTGGATCTGGTACCTGCTGCCGTTTGCGCCGGGGCTGTTTCTGATCTACGGCGCCGATCTTTTCCGCCCCGAGGGCAACATTGCCCTTTCGAGCGGCCTTCTGGCCGGGACGCTGGGGCTGGCGGTGTTCATCTGCTGGCTCAACCTTTTGGCGGCGCGCAGGATGGACGCCGAGATCAAAAAGATCGATGCCGAGCGCGAGGGCTGAGCCCGGATCAGCTTGACCAGGTCAGCTTGCCGGTGGCTCCCACAATTCGATCGGGTTGCCTTCGGGGTCGTGGATTCGGGCAAAGCGGCCGGTCTCGGGAGTGTCCCATTCGGCGCGGGTTTCTATGGCGATGCCGGCTTGCTTGAGATCGGCCATCAAGGTGGTGAGATCGTCGACGCGGAAATTTATCATCCATTGCTTGTCGGGCGGGAAATAATCGGTTTCGCGCCCGAAGGGGGCAAAGACGGTCATGCCGGCCTCCTGCTCCCAGAAACCGGGAACGCCCAGATGGGTCTCGTACCACTTCGCCAGCGCCTCGGTATCGCCCGAGCGAAAAAACACCCCGCCTATGCCCGTCGCCTGCGCCATTTCCAGCCTCCCCGCAATGTGTCAACATTGGGATACGTCTTGGGATAAACGTCAAGAGGTTGCGCCCGAGGGCGCGGCCAATTATGACAGAACCGCCTTTTATGAGGAGCGCCTGCCTCTCGTGTCGATGATATCGCAAAAAGCCCGCTACGCCCTGCGCGCCCTTGTGGCGCTGACGCGCGCCGGAGAGGGCGAAAGCCTGATGATCTCGGAAATCGCCACCGGGCAGGATATTCCGAAAAAATTCCTCGAACAGATCCTGCTTGAACTCAAGCGCAGCGGCATCGTGATGTCCAAGCGTGGGAAGATGGGCGGCTATCTGCTTTTAAAAACGCCGGGCGAGATCAGCTTTGGCGAAGTGCTGCGCGTCATCGACGGCCCGATTGCGCCCCTGCCCTGCCTGTCGAAAATCGCCTATCGACGGTGTATCGATTGCCGCAGCGAGGATGATTGCGAAATCCGGCACGTGTTTTCCAAGGTGACCGACGCGACGCGCGCCGTGCTCGACCGTACGACACTGGCGGACGCTATCGGGGAAGTGGATCTGCTGGAAAAAGCCAGCTAGATCATTTGGCTGATGGTGGCCTGCAAATGGGGACCGGCTCTAACACCTTCTAGTGGACCTTCTCGCCGTCGACCCAAACGCCTTGCACATCGAACCCGTCCGACAGGTGCACCATGGACGCCGCGGCGCCGGAACCCAGATGCCCGAACGTTTCGGCAAGTCCCATCGCCTGGGCGGGATAGAGCGATGCCATGCGCAGGACCTCATCGAGATCGAGGCCTATGGTTTTGTGCATGTAGGAAACGGCATCGATCATGGTGAGATCGGCACCGGCCAGCGTGCCATCGGCCAGCCGCAGCGCGCCATCGGCCCTGACGATCTCACGGCCATTGAGGGTAAACCCGGTCATGTCAGTGCCAATGGGCGACATGGCGTCGGTGACGAGGAAAATCTTTCCCGGCCCTGTCTTGGCGCGCAGGGCGATACCAATGGTCGCCGGATCGACATGGATGCCATCGGCAATCAACCCGGCCCAGACGCCATTGGCCAGTGCTGCGCCGACGAGGCCGGGCTCGCGATTGCCGAGCTGGCTCATGGCGTTGAACAGATGGGTGACCATCGATGCGCCCGCCTTAAAGGCCACCACCGCACCGGCAATGCCGGTATCGGAGTGCCCGACGGACACTGTGACGCCAGCCTGAACCAGCCGGGCGATCTGGTCGGGCCCGACGGATTCGATGGCGACTGTGGTCAGAAGGGCCGGCATGGCGCGCCGCGCCTCGATGAGCGCGAGCAAATCGGGTTCGTCCATAGGACGAATGAAGGCAGGGTTGTGCGCGCCCTTGCGGGCGACCGAAAGATGCGGGCCCTCGATATGCAGCCCCGCAAAGCCTGGCACTTTTTCGGCGTGAGCGGCCACACCCGCATCGAGCGCCGAGCGAGTGACCTCGCGCGTGTCGGTGACCAGGGTGGGCAGGAGCGCGGTGGTGCCGAACTGAAAATTGGCCGCGCAGAGCTGGCGCAGGCCCTCGAGCGTGCGGTCCTCGTTGAGCAGCACGCCACCAGCGCCATTGACCTGCAGATCGACAAAGCCGGGCACCAGCATGCCATGACCAAGGTCAATTTCGGCCACGCCGGAGGGAACATCGGCGGGGTGGACGACGGATTTGACGCGGCCGTTTTCGACGAGGACCACCCGGCCCTCATGCCAGCCGTTTCCATCGAAGATCCTGGGCGCCGAGAGCGAGAACATGGTCATAGCGTCGATGTTACCTTGCGCAGATGCGGGGGCTCGTCGGGATTGAAGCCGCGACGGCGGGCCAGGGCTTCGATAAAGCCGTAAAACGAAACGACCAGTGCGATGGGATCGGTCAACGGATGGCCGGTGCGGGCGACGGGGAGCGCGATACCCGAACCCGGCTGCGGATCGGCAACAAAGACCGAACCGCCCTGCCCGGCCAGCCGGGCGCAGGTTTCAAGGATCGAGGGGCGCGCCTTGTCCGCCGCGCTGAGCGCGAGGACGGGGAAACCCTTCTGCACAATGGCAGCCGGACCGTGCAGCACTTCGGCGGTTGAATAGGCCTCGGCGTGCAGGCCGGAGGTTTCCTTGAATTTCAGCGCTGCCTCATGGGCGATGGCGGCGCCTGGGCCGCGGCCGAGCACATAAAGCGAATTGGCATTTGCGGTTGCTTCGACGAGGGGCGACCAGTCGCACGAAAGGGCGTTTTCGAGGGCTTCGGGGATAGCGTCGAGCGCACCGAGCATTGCCTTGTCGCCCGTCCAGCCGGCAACGATGGCCAGACCGGCCACCGCGGAGGTGACGAAGGTCTTGGTGGCGGCAACCGACTGCTCTTCTCCCGCACAAATATCGATGACGTGATGGGCAGCCTCGGCCAGCGGGGAGCCCTTTGTGTTGGTGATTGCGATGGCTGTGGCGCCGGAGCGGGACGCGCTTTGCAGCATGGAGACGATATCGGGGCTTTTGCCCGACTGGGAAATGCCAATGGCGGCGGCCCGATCGAGCTTGAGATCAACGCCGTAGATCGAGGCAATCGAGGGGCCGACCGAGGCTACAGGGACACCGGTGGAAAGCTCGCAAGCATACTTGAAAAATGTCGCCGCATGATCGGACGAGCCGCGGGCGATGGTTATGATGAGGCGCGGATCGGCATCGGCAAGCGCGCGGGCCGTAGCGTCCAGCGCCGGGCGGCCCTCGCCAAGCAGGCGGGCCACAGCGGCCGGGATTTCGGCGATTTCGCGCTTCATGTGAGTCTGGGTCATGCCGTGGAGTATCCTCTTAGTTCTTGTTTTCGCGCGGTCAGGTCTGCAGGCGCAATTCGGCGACGAAATCATAAGCATCGCCACGATAGATGGAGCGGGTGAATTCAACGATCCGCCCCGAGGTGAGATAGGATGTGCGCTCGATCCGCAGGCTGGCGGCACCGGGGGCGACAGCGAGCAGTTCGGCGTCGTGCTTGCCCAGATTGAACGCTGCTATGCGCTGGATGGCGCGCACGGGGCGATTGCCCGTCTCGTCGAGCTTGGCGTAAAGCGAATTGGCAACGGCATCGGGATCGGGCAGCACTGAGGCGGCGAGAGAGGCGCGCTCGATGGCCAGGGGGTGACCATCGACGACGCGCAGGCGGGCGACGCGGGCGACCTTCTCGCCAGCGCCGAGGCCGAGAACGACGGCCTCTTCGTTGGAGGGGTCATAAAGGCCGCGGTCGAGCCATTCGGAAGCCACTGTCATGCCGCGGCGGGCCATGTCCTCGGTGAACGAGGTGAGGTTGGAGAGGGTCTGTTCGACCCGCTGGACAGTGGGCGCCACGAAGGTGCCCGATCCACGGCGCTGGATCAGGATGCCATCGGCCACCAGATGCTGGACAGCCTTGCGGACCGTGACGCGGGAGATTTCGGCAGTGGCGGCAATATCGCGTTCGGAGGGCAGCGCATCGCCGGGGTTGATGAGACCGGAATTGACAGCGTCCTCGATGGAGCGGCGCAGGCGCATATAGAGAGGACCCGCGCCCCGCGCGCCGGCAGTTTGCCTGAAAATGTCCTCGATGGTGGCATTCATCGAACCGCTCCTCGCCCGGCGCAAAGCCCGACAGTTCTTTTCCAGCCATAATACCAATATTAGACCATTGGCCAAGCTAGCAGAGTGGAAATTTTGCAGAAAGTCGCAAGAGCCCGGATTTTGGGCTGTTTTGGCTCCTTTGATCATCCGGGCACGACAATTTCGTAACACCCCACTGGACAAGTGGTATTTTTTTGGCATTATCGAGGGAACAGGAGGATTATGCATGCCACGTAGGGGCGACATGCTGATCGGAACGATTTCGCGCAGGCTGCAGCGGTGAGTGCGCTTGTGCCCACCGAACACGCCGATCCGCGCTATGCCGGGCTTGACGGCTGGGACGACAGCGCCATTCTTTACGCCCTGCTCGACGGTCAGAAACGCGGCATCGATGCCGTAAACGCGGCCATTCCCGACATTGCCAAGGCTGCTGCGCTGGGCGTTGCGGCGCTGCAGTCGGGCGGACGGCTGATCTATGTCGGCGCCGGGAGCCCGGGGCTGATCGCGCTCGGCGATGCGCTGGAAATTCCACAGACCTACGGCATTGCACGGGACCGTATCGTCATTGTGATGGCGGGCGGGCTGGCGATGACCGAAGAACTGCTCGGGGGACCGGAAGACGACGCCGGCCTGGGCGCGGCCGATCTTGCCACGCTTGGCGTCGGGCCGAACGACTGTGTCATCTGCATTTCGGCAAGTGGCACCACCCGCTACACGGTCGCCGCGTTGCGGGCAGCCAGGGAAGCGGGTGCCAAGACAGTCGGCATGGCGGGAAACAGTGGCGCGCCGCTGCTGGCCGATGCCGATGTGGCGATCCTTTTGGCGAGCGGGGCGGAAGTGATTTCCGGTTCGACCCGCATGGCGGCAGGGACGGCGCAGAAGGCGGCACTCAATATGCTCTCCACGCTCATCGGGGTGCGGATGGGGCATGTGCACGACAATTTCATGGTCAACGTCATCGCCGACAACGACAAGCTGATCCTGCGAGCCACCGGTATCGTCGCGCGCATCGCGGGGGTTTCGCCCGAGCGTGCGGCGCAGGCCATGCAGACGGCTCACAATGAAGTAAAGCCCGCGATCCTTGTGGCCGCGGGCGCAAGAAATCTGTCCGAGGCGCAAGAGTTTCTGGCGCAATCGGGCGGTGTCGTACGCAAGGCACTGGCCCTTCTGGGGCGCACATAACGCCTTGTCCGACGAGGGAACGCCCACCCGGAGCTTTTCCGGGCGGGTTTAACAAGGAGAGGAACCATCATGATCTCGAAATCGAGACTGCTTTGCACCACTGCAGGGCTGGCCATCGCCCTGACCGCAACACCGTTGCTGGCCCAGGACGTGACGCTGACCATAGAAAGCTGGCGCAATGACGATCTGACCATCTGGCAGCAGACCCTGATCCCGGCCTTCGAAGCGGCCAATCCGGGGATCAAGATCAATTTCGCACCCACGGCGCCAACCGAATACAACGCGGCGCTCAATGCCAAGCTCGATGCGGGCTCGGCGGGCGATCTCATCACCTGCCGCCCGTTCGATGCTTCGCTGGCCCTGTTCGAAGCGGGCTATCTCGCCCCGCTCGACGATCTTGAAGGCATTGCGAATTTCTCCAACGTCGCCAAATCGGCCTGGAACACAGACGATGGCTCGACCCCGTTCTGCGTACCCATGGCTTCGGTGATCCACGGCTTTATCTACAATGCCGACGCCTTCGCCGAACTGGGGCTGGAAGAGCCCACGACCGTTGAAGAATTCTACGCCGTGCTCGACGCCATTCAGGCCGACGGCACCTATATCCCGATGGCCATGGGCACCGTGGACCAGTGGGAAGCGGCGACCATGGGCTACCAGAATATCGGCCCGACATACTGGAAGGGCGAAGAGGGCCGCCTGGCACTGATCTCGGGCGAACAATCCCTGACCGACGAGGGTTGGGTGGAGCCCTATCGCGAGCTTGCCCGCTGGTCTGACTATCTCGGCGAGGGGTTCGAGGCCCAGACCTATCCCGACTCCCAGAACCTGTTCACGCTTGGCCGCGCCGCCATCTTCCCGGCCGGTTCGTGGGAAATCGCGCTGTTTGAAGAACAGGCCGATTTCGAGCTGGGCGCCTTCCCGCCGCCGGTCGTTTCCGAGGGCGACACGTGCTATATTTCCGACCACAACGACATCGGCATCGGCATGAACGCCGCCACCTCCCATCCTGAAGAGGCGCGTACCTTCCTCAACTGGGTGGCATCGGCGGAATTTGCATCGCTCTATGCCAATGCACTGCCGGGCTTTTTCGGCCTTTCGAGCGAGCCGGTGGAAATCGAGAACGCTTTGGCCAACGAGTTCGTCTCATGGCGCAACGAGTGTGAATCGACGATCCGTTCGACCTACGCGATCCTGTCGCGCGGCACGCCGAACCTCGAAAACGAGACCTGGAACGCTTCGGCCAACGTCATGAACAGCAGCGAAACCCCTGAGGACGCCGCTGCGCGTCTGCAGGAAGGCCTTGAGAGCTGGTACACGCCGGGCATGTAAGCGCAAATTGCTGCGTCCCTCACCTCTGCCCTCGCGGAAGAGGTGAGGGGGCACCAAAATCAGCGGGCGGCACTGCCGCCCGCCCTTGACACTCTGAGGGGAGCATCATCATGGCGATGGATCAGGACACGACGTCCAAACCCGCGCGGCGCTGGCATATTGCCGTTTTTCTAGCGCCCGCGGTGCTCGTTTATACCGCCATCATGATTGTCCCGCTGTTTTCGACGCTGTTCCAATCGCTGTTCAATACCGTTGAGGGAGAGCGCGCCTTTGTGGGCCTTGGCAATTTCGCAACGCTGTTTTTCGACCCGCGCTGGGCCGCGAGCTTCTGGAACGCGCTGGCCAACAATTTCTGGTTCTTTGTGATCCACATGATCGTGCAGAACCCCATCGGGGTGCTGCTGGCGGCGATCCTGTCCAACCCCAATCTGAGGTTGCGGGGGTTTTATCGCACTGCAATCTTTATCCCCACCATCCTCTCGTTCGTGATCGTGGGGTTCGTGTGGAAGCTCATCCTGTCGCCGTTGTGGGGGATTGCGCCCAACATGCTCGACGCGATCGGGCTGCGGGCGCTCTTTGCGCCCTGGCTGGGCCAGGAGGGCGCGGCGCTGACCACGCTGGCGCTGGTTTCGGTCTGGCAGTTCGTGGGCATTCCCATGATGCTGATTTACGCAGCGCTGCTCTCGATCCCCGATGAGGTGATCGAGGCGGCGGAAATCGACGGCGTGACCGGGGCAAAGCAGTTCTTCAAGATCCAGTTGCCGCTGATCCTGCCGACCATCGGCATCATTTCGATCCTGACCTTTGTGGGCAATTTCAACGCCTTCGATCTGATCTATGTGAGCCAGGGCGCGCAGGCGGGGCCGAACTATTCCACCGACATCTTGGGCACCCTGCTCTATCGCACCTTCTTTGGGTTCCAGCTCCAACTGGGCGACCCCAACATGGGCTCGACGATTGCCACGATGATGTTCCTCATCATCCTGGTTGGTGTTTCGATCTATCTGTTCGGCATCCAGACCCGGTTGCGGAGGTATCAATTCTGATGAACACGGCCCGTTCCTCCCTGCCCCGCGCCCTTGCCGCCCATGGCGTTCTGATCGCCTATACGCTGATCGCGCTGTTTCCGGTGTTCGTTATCGTCATCAACGCGTTCAAGGAACGCCGGGCGATCTTTAACGATCCGCTGGCCCTGCCCGGCCCCGAGAGCTTTTCGACGATCGGGTTCGAGACGGTGACGAGCCAGGGCAATTTCCTGCTCTATTTCCAGAACTCGCTGATCGTGACAGTGGTTTCGCTGTTCTGCGTGTTGCTGTTCGGCGCCATGGCGGCGTTCGCGCTGTCGGAATACCGCTTCAAGGGCAATCCGCTGATGGCGCTCTACCTGGCGCTGGGGATCATGATTCCCATCCGGCTGGGCACTGTGGCGATCCTGCAGATCATGGTGGCCTCACGGCTCGTCAACACCCATACGGCGCTGATCCTTGTTTACACGGCGCAGGGGCTGCCGCTGGCGATCTTTATTCTCTCCGAATTCATGCGCACGGTTTCGGCCGATCTGAAAAATGCCGGGCGGATCGATGGTCTCAGCGAGTACCGGATTTTCTTCACGCTGGTTCTGCCGCTGGTGCGGCCTGCCATGGCGACGGTGGCGGTGTTTACGATGATCCCGATCTGGAACGATCTGTGGTTCCCACTGATCCTGGCGCCGGCCGAAGCCACCAAGACGGTGACGCTGGGCGCACAGGTGTTTATCGGGCAGTTCGTTACCAACTGGAACGCGGTGCTTGCGGCGCTGACGCTGGCGATTATCCCGGTTCTGGTTCTCTATCTCATCTTCTCGCGGCAATTGATCCGCGGCATCACTTCGGGAGCCGTCAAATGAGCCACCCAATTCGCGTGCTCGTTGCCGGTCTGGGCAATATGGGCCGGGCGCATGCCATGGCCTATCACAACCATCCCGGATACGAGATCGTCGGCGTTGTGACGCGCAGCCGGGATTCCGTTCCCGAAGGGCTGACCGGCTACCCGCACTGGAGCGATTTTCACGAAGCGCTTGAGGCGACAAAGCCCGATCTGGCTTCGATCAACACCTATTCGGACAGCCATGCCGATTATGCGGTCGCGGCGATGGAAGCGGGCGCGCATGTGTTTATCGAAAAGCCGCTGGCAACCACGGTGGCCGATGCGCAGCGGGTTGTCGACACAGCGACCCGGCTGGGGAAGAAACTCGTGGTTGGCTATATCCTGCGCCACCATCCCTCCTGGGTGCGGCTGATCAAGGAGGCGCGCGAATTGGGCGGGCCTTATGTGTTCCGCATGAACCTCAACCAGCAATCGGCGGGGCGGTTCTGGCGCACGCACAAGACGCTAATGGAGACCACATCGCCGATTGTCGATTGCGGGGTGCATTATGTGGACGTGATGTGCCAGATCACCGACGCCAAGCCGGTGCAAGTGCGCGGCATGGGGGTGCGGCTTTCCGACGAGATCGCCTCCGACATGTATAATTACGGGCATCTGCAGGTGATGTTCGACGACGGTTCGGTGGGCTGGTACGAGGCGGCCTGGGGGCCGATGATTTCGGAAACGGCGTTTTTCGTCAAAGACATCATGACGCCGAAGGGCTCGGTGTCGATCGTCATGGACGAGGGCGCGAAATCGTCCGATCACGAGACCCACACCAAGACCGACAGAATCCGTATCCACCGGGCCGATCTGGGGGGCGACGGCGAATTCATCCACGAGGACGAAATGTTGTCGATGGACGGTGAGCCGGGCCACGACGCGTTGTGTGCGCGGGAACAGGACTATGTGTACCGGGCGATTACCGAGGATGTCGACCTGGGCCGGCACATGAGCGACGCGGTCCAATCGCTGCGCATCTGCCTTGCCGCCGATGAATCGATCAAGACCGGCAAGCCGGTGGATTTGTGAAACGAGGATCAAGAATGACCGCTCTCGAACTTTCCGGCATCAAGAAAACCTTCGGGTCCACCGACGTTTTGCACGGGATCGACCTTTCGGTCGATGAGGGCGAATTCGTTATTTTCGTCGGGCCGTCGGGTTGCGGGAAATCGACACTGCTGCGGATCATTGCCGGGCTGGAAGATGCCAGCGCGGGGACGGTCAAGATCGATGGCAATGTGGTCAACACCACCCCGCCCGCCAAGCGCGGCATCGCCATGGTGTTCCAATCCTATGCGCTTTACCCGCACCTGACGGTGAAGGGCAATATGAGCCTGGCCATGAAGCAGGAAGGCGCGGCGAAATCGGAAATCGACGATCGGGTCGGCGTTGCCAGCAAAATGCTGGGGCTCGACCCGCTGCTTGAGCGCCGGCCGTCCGAGCTTTCGGGCGGGCAGCGCCAGCGCGTCGCCATCGGGCGGGCCGTTGTGCGCAAGCCAAAACTGTTTTTGTTCGACGAACCGCTGTCCAATCTCGACGCGGCGCTGCGGGTCAACACGCGGCTCGAGATTGCCCGGCTGCATCGGGAACTGGCGGCGACAATGGTTTATGTCACCCACGATCAGGTGGAGGCCATGACGCTGGCCGACAAGATCGTCGTGATGAATGCGGGGCGGATCGAGCAGATCGGCACGCCGATGGAGCTCTATAACAGGCCGGCCAATATGTTCGTTGCCGGGTTTATCGGCTCGCCGCAGATGAATTTTCTCGACGCCGGGGCGCTGGGCGAAACATCGGCAAAGACCGTCGGCATAAGGCCCGAGCATATGAGCGTGTCGGAAACCGCGGGCGATCTGGCTTGCGAGGTTGTGCATATCGAGCAGCTCGGGGCCGACACCAATCTTTATCTGCGCAACGAGAAGGCCGGGCTTTTGACGGCGCGGCTGTTCGGGGAGCATTATTTCGCGCCGGGCTCGAAAGTGTTTGTGACGTTCGAGGCGGCCAAGCGGCATCTGTTTGACGCCGATGGCAAGGCGGTCCGGTAGCGGCGGCGATGGCGCACAGCCGCCAACGCTGCCGGGTACTGGGTCCCGGCTCAAGCCCGGGATGACAGCGGTGGGTGGGGCGCGGCTGGGTTATCCCCGCCCTCTACAGCGACTTCAAAAATTCCCGCGAGCGGTCGAGGCAGAGTTTGGCGGCGGCCTCGTTGTAGTCGTCGAGGCTGGGGTCAAGGAAATAGTGGCCGGCGTTTTCGTAACGGTGCATCTGGAGATCGGCCTCACCCTTTTGCGCCACCCAATCGGCGAAATAGTCTTCGTCATCGAATGGATCGGGGTGCGCGATATGCACCGAAACGGGCAGACCCGGCATGGGCGGCTTCATCCAGTCCGTAATGCCGGCAAACAGAAGGGCCCCTGCCATTTTCGGACGGTCGGTCCAGAATTCCCCGATCAGCGACGCCCCAAACGACACGCCCGACAGGACAGCCTCTGGCGGCGCCGCCTCAATCGCCGCCCCGGCTCGCTCCATAATGGCCTCTGTTCCCACTTCCTTGCGCAAGGCGAAGGCCGCATCGTAATTGTCGGCCGATTGTCCATCGAACAGGTCAGGCAGCGTGACGGTATGGCCATCGGCCTCGAACACGGCGGCGATTTCGCCCTCGATGGGCCGCAGGCCGAGGATGGAATGGAACAGAACGATATGAGCCATGATGCACCTCCATTGGTACCGGCAGCATGTCGTTCTTATTTTGTTCTGTCAAGGTGAGGGTGCCCGGAAGCACCCCGCCTGAGACAAACGGCAGCTCTGGCGGCTACTGGATCCCGGGGCGAGCCCGGGATGACAACGGTGGCAGAGCGCCTTATTCGGTGACGCGCACCACGACGCTGCCGCGCTTGTGTCTGCTGTCGACGCGGGCATGCGCCTTGGCAATGTCGGCGAAATCGAAGACCTGATCGACAACGACGCGATACTGCCCTTTGGCCGCCAGATCGGCGAGGAAGGCCACGTCCTCGGGGCGTTCCTGGGCCATGCCGGCGATGGAGCGCTTGCCTTCCTTTGGGCGGGCCAGCATGTCGCCGATCCCTCCATCGACCGCGAGGTAGCGTCCGCCGGGCTTGAGGGCCCGCAGGCAACGCTGGAAGCTGGTGGCGCCGACGGTATCGGCGATGATGTCATAGGCCGATGAGACGGCTGTATAATCGGTGGTTGCGTAATCGATGAAGGCGTCGGCGCCCAGGCTCAGGGTCAGTTCGGCATTTGCGGCGCTTGCGACGGCTGTGACTTTGGCGCCCGAATTTTTAGCCAGCTGCACCATGGCCGAGCCGACGGCGCCCGAAGCGCCGATGACAAGGACGTGCTCGCCGGTTGTGATGTTTGCTTTGCGCAGGAAATGCAGCGCCGTCATGCCGCCAAAGCACAGGCCCGCCGCCTCCTCGAACGAGAGGTTTTCGGGCTTTTTGGCGATGGGTTTGGTTTCGGAGACCGCTACATATTCCGCGTGACATTTGAGCCCGGTGCCGGGAAAGGCGATCACGGCGTCGCCGACGGCAAAGCGCGTGGCGTTGGGGCCTGTAGCGACGACGATCCCGGCCAGTTCGGTGCCGAAGACCGGCTGGCGCGGACGGGTGATGCCGATGGCGAGCCGCATAAGGGTTTTCATGCCCGTTGGCACATTGACGGCGCGCATGCGGGCGTCGCCGGAATTGACTGTGGTGGCCACCGTTTTGATGAGGATTTCATCGTCGCGCGGCACGGGGACCGGGCGGTTGGCGATTTCGACCATTTCCGGGCTGCCATAGGCGGTGACGATGGCGGCTTTCATTGTGGTGGGGATGCTCATTTGTCTTTCTCCTCTGCCTTCCAGAAGAACACCTCGCCGATGGGCGCGCCGAAGGTTTCGGCGATGCGGAAGGCGGCTTCGAGGGAGGGCGAATATTTGTTGTGCTCGATCGCGGCGACGGTCTGGCGGGTCATGCCGATCCGGTCGGCCAGCTCCTGCTGGGTCATCTCGTTGTGCTCGAAGCGCAGGCGGCGGATCTGGTTGGTGATCGGGGGGCGGGCCATCAGTCCATCATCCTGAAATGGACGATCTGGATGATCTCACGCATCAACGCGGCGAAGCTGAGCGCGAACAGCATGAGATTTATCAGCATGACCGCGGTGGCGCCGGCCGGATCGGCGGCATAGGCATCGCGGGCGTAACCGGCGACGAGACCGCTCGAGAGGATGACGCCGACCATGAGCCATTCGAGAAGGGTGAGGCCGATCTTGTTGGCCCTGGCGTCGATTTCGCGCTCACGCTCGTCGGCCGGGGCATCCATGTTCTGCCGGGCGAGGATCGCGGCGACGATATTGACCGGCAGCATTATGACAATGGATATGCCAAAGCACCAAACGAACAGCCAGAAGACCCTGTCGCCATCAAGCGCGCCCGACAAAGCGGCAGCGGCCACCTGCCAGAAATAGAATATCCAGACGACCAGTGTGGTCACCACGGCGATCCATGCGTTCTTTTCCCGAAAGGTCATCACACGCTCCAATGGAAGATATTGTTGGCGTTGTGTGAGACATTTTTGGCGTTATGTCAATTATATTTTACATTCTTGGGCGTATCGCAGCCTGAGCTGGCGGCTGCGGCCAGCGCTTCTTTGTCCACTGTGCGAGATATTGAGAACGGGAGGCGACCTCCTATCGGTAACAATCTCAGTGCTGTTAGATCGGCGCTGGAACCGAGAGGTATCGTTTTCCAAAAAAATGCCGCGTCGGACCAGGCTCTCAAGCCTGATCCGAATTGACCAATCTACGAATTTCCGCTAGTGATATCGGTGGAGACGGGGGGAGTCGAACCCCAGGGGGAGACGCTGCAAATCGTTCCCTGGCACCGGCCATAACCGTCCCCATGGCCAGCCTGGGCACTTACCCAGACTGACCGAAATATGAGCTAGCTCATATTATCATGTACCACCCCCCTGACCGGCTTCACGGTCATGCTGAGTGGAGAACAGCCCCGATGGCGTATCCTGCACGGATTGTTCGCCTTCGGGGTTTTCTTTTGGAGGCAGGGAAAACAGGCCAATCTTCTCGTCTTTGTCGATCTCGTGAAGGTCGCGCCACATACGAGAGGCGGTTGTATTGATCTGCTGCCCAACATCTCGGTGGTAGGTCGAGGAGATGTATTCGCGGATATGACGCGGAGCCAATCCGGGGAGCCCCCTTTGGCGCGCGTCCATCAACGCTTCCTTAATCATGGCGCGAATGCTCATTTGACTTCCTTGCGAAGTCTGAGAAGCCGTCTCCGATTGCGATTGATCGCCCGCGCTAGTCGAACCCCGTTTCGCACCCGACAGGCGCTCAAGGACGCGCTGGGTGATGTCCAGTTCGTGGAGTTCGTTACTCAACGCCGCAACGCGTTCTTTCAACCGCTCCAGTTCGCGGTTAACCTCGTGGCGGCGGATTTTAACTAGGTTCTCATCCATGGTGAAACAAGCCATACACCTCCCCCACCGAGTCGGCAACCCCTGTGAGGCATATCACATACCAATGATGGCGTTTTGTTCTAGGTCGATATGGTGATATGGCTTAGTGGGAACTGCCTCATAGCACCCGCACATTTTTGCGTAAGCCTAAGCGCGTGCGCTGTCAGAGCATCCTCTCAATCTCCCGCCGGTGGGCGTGCATTTTCAGGAACACGGCGTAGTCCGTGTCGTAGCGCGCCTTGCGGGAGGGGTTGGGGGTGCGGGTGACGGAGGCGTGGCGCATGGTTTGGGCGGCGGCGGTGAGGCGGGGGTGGAGGCCGGCGGCGGTGGCGGCGGCCATGGCGGTGCCAAGGATCATGGCGTCGGCGCCGGGAAGCTCGTGGATGGTGCAGCCGGTGGCGTCGGCATAGAGCTCCATCAAAAGCGGATTACGGGTGTGGCCGCCGGTGACGTGCAGCGTATCGATGGCATAGCCCGTCGCGTTGAGGGTTTCGAGGATGTGGCGGACGCCCAGCGCAATGGCGACGGCGGCGCGCCAATAGAGCTTGCACAATCCATCGAACGAGGAATCCAGACTCATGCCGGAAATGACCCCCAGCGCCGCGGGATTGGCGAAGGGGGAGCGATTGCCGTGGAAATCGGGGAGGATGTGGAGGCGCGGGGCGAGGTCGGGTTCAGTTTCGCGCAGCCGGTTGATGCGGTTGATGATTTCGGCGTGCATGATGGGGGTGGGCGCGGCGCCCGAGGCGTGCACGCGGATGATGTAATCGAGCGCAGCGCCCGATGCTGACTGGCCCCCTTCAGTGAGCCAGAAGCCGGGCAGGACTGCACCATAGTATGGCCCCCACAGGCCGGGGGTTGGGCGGGGGTCTTTGGCCAGTGCGGTTACGGCGCTGGAGGTGCCCGCGACGAGCCCCAGATGCCGATCGACGCCCAACGGATCGTCGGTATACATGCCCAATACGCCCAATGCACCGGCGTGGGCATCGACCATGCCCGTGCCCACGACAACAGAGCGCGGCAGACCCAGCTCGCGCGCCGCTTTTGCGGTCAGGGTGCCGAGCGGGGCGCCGATGGGAGACGCTGTGCGCGGCAGGCTGGCGCGGACCAGAAGATCGTCAAGGCCGATGGCCGCGAGAAAATCGGGTGACCAGCCATCGGGCTGGTGGGCAAGGAAACTCCATTTGCTGGTGAGGGTGGATTGGCTACGCTCGAGAGTGCCACAGGATTTCCAGGCGAGGAAATCAGCCAGGTCGAACATGTAGCCGGTCTTTTGCCAGATGGCGGGCAGGTTGCGCTTGAGCCAAAGGAGTTTGGGGATTTCCATTTCCGGGCTGAGGGCGCCGCCGGAAAATTGCAGGACCGGGTGGCTGGTGGCGTTGATTTCGGCCACCTCGGCCATGGCGCGGTGATCGAGCCAGACTATGGTGTCCCAACCCTCTTCGCCGTCGGGGCCGACCGGCAGGGATGTGCCGTCCCTGCCCAAAACGACCAGCGAGCACGTGGCGGCAAAGGCGATGGCCCCGACCGATTGCGGATCGGCATTGGCGGTGTCGAGGGCCTCGCGCACGGCGGTGCAGACTGCCGACCAGATGTTTTCCGAGCGATGCTCGGCGCGAATGGCGCCTTCACGGCGGATTTCGATGGGCGCTTCGGCGCGACCCAGAATATCGCCCCCGGCGGTCACGACCCCGGCTCGGGCGCTGGTCGTCCCCACATCGACAGCAACCAGAAGGGCGGTCATCTTGGTCTTTAAAGCCTGTCTTGTTGGTCGCGAGATCGAACCGAAAAAGTCCGTAACTTTTTCTGATCTCACTCTCTCAATCTTTTCCTCGGGAGCGACCTTAATGAATTGGGCAGATTGTGCAAATCGTCGATGAGGGCATCGGGTCGCAAAGCGGCGAGTTGTTCGTTGAGACCGGCGGGGCCGATATGGCTGCCGCCGGTGAAGGCGATGACGGCCATGCCTGCAGCCTGCGCGGCCATGACGCCGGCGGGGCTATCTTCGATGACCACGCAATCGGCGGCGGCCACGCCCATCTGCTCTGCGGCGAAGAGGAATAGATCGGGGGCAGGCTTGCCGCGCCTGACCATTGTGGCCGAATAGACGTTCGGGAAGAAACGGTCGTAAAGGCCGGTGAGCTTGAGGCTGATTTCGATGCGCTCATAAACGCTCGATGAGGCAACGCAGGTGGGGATGTCGAGGGTGTCGAGGACGGAAGCGATGCCGGGCATGGGCTGCAGCGCGCTTTCGTAGCGGGTGTAGAGGCGATGGCGCATATCTTCGAGTGCCGCGCTGTCCATCGTCACACCATGGCCGGTGGCAAGGGACGCGGAGATGGTCTTGAGCGTGCGGCCGAGAAAATCGCGATAGGCAACTTCGGTGGAAATGGTCACGCCAAGCGCCGCGACCGTTTCGACGAGCACGTCGATGGCGATGGGTTCGGAATCGACGAGCACGCCGTCGCAATCAAAGATGACGAGGTGGGGAGAGGATTGCAGTTGGAGGGATGCGCCCTGTCCCATATCCTCAGAGCTTGCCCTGAATGTAGCGGGTGAGGGTTTCGCGGGCGCCCAACTCCCAGACGGTGCCGAGCGCGTTGGTGAAGGCGGTGACATAGGCCGGGCTTTCTGCGGCGGCGCCGAAAATGTCCTTCATCTCCAGAAAGGCCTTTGCCTCGTCCTTGGCGCGGATCGCGGCGGCCTGGAGGCGGTCCCAGTTTGGATCGTTGGGGGGGATGGGCGTGCCGGAATCGGTGACCCCATAACAATAGCGGCACCAGAACGCCGAAACCAGCGCCAGGCCGGCGACCGAAGCGTCCGATTTCAGCCGGTCCTCGACCGAGGGCAGGATGAATTTGGGCTGGCGGTTGGAGCCATCGAGGCACAGGCGCTGGATTGTATCGCCGATGCTGGGATTGGCGAAGCGTTCGGCGCATTTGCGCCGGTAGGCGTCGAGATCAGTATCGGGCACCGGGGGGACAACGGGGATGATCTCGTCTTTCGTGAGCTTTTCGAGATAGGCGGTGATCAGCGGATGCTCCATCGCCTCATGGACAAAGTGGATGTCCATGAGCGCCGAGGGGTAGGCAATGGCGGCGTGGCCGCCATTGAGGATGCGGATTTTCATCAGCTCCCAGGGGGAAACGTCGTCAACGAAAGTGACGCCGACCTTTTCGAGCGCCGGACGGCCCAAGGGGAAGTTGTCTTCCAGCACCCATTGCCGGAAGGTTTCGCAAAAGATCGGCCAGGCATCGGCAATGCCGTAATCATCGGACACGATGGCACGTTCGCGGTCCGAGGTTGCCGGGGTGATGCGATCCACCATGCCGTTGGGAAAGGCGACGGAACGCCGGACCCAATCGGCCATTTCGCTGTCGAACAGTTCGGCGAGCCCGGCCACCGCGTTGAGGGTCACCTTGCCGTTGTGGGGGATGTTATCGCAGCACATGATGGTGAACGGTTCGATCCCAGCCTCCCGGCGGGCTTTGAGCCCGGCGAGGATCAGGCCGAACACCGTGCGCGGGGCCTCCGGGCGAGCAGCGTCAGCGACGACATCGGGATGGGTGGGGTTAAAGTTTCCAGCTGCGTCGAGATAATAGCCACCCTCGGTGATGGTGAGCGACACGATGCGGATTGTGGGATCGGCCAGCTTTGCGACGATGGCAGCCGGATCGCCCGGATCGAGGAAATCGACCATGGGGGCGGTGATGCGGGCCGTGGTGCCCGACGCTTCCTGTTCAACAACCGTGGAGAGGTAATCCTGCGCGGCGAGGATCTTTTTCATTTCGGCGTCATTGGCACGCACGCCAGCCCCCACGATTCCCCAATCATGGTCTTCCCCGAGATTGAAGAGATCATCGAGATAGACGGCCTGATGTGCGCGATGGAAGTTGCCAACGCCGAAATGGACGATCCCCGCCGCGAGATCCGAGCGATCATAACGCGGCACGGCGACCGAACCGGGCAATGAGGAGAGAGAGTTTGCCGCTAGCCTGACACTCATGATGCCGCTGATCCTCGAATGGTATTCACGAGCAAACGGGGCCTTCAGGCCGCGTTGCCCGAAGCGTCGAACTTGTAGATGCGGCCGTCCTGGGGTGAGAGGGTGACCGTTTCGCCGTGCTTGAAGGGCACATCGCCCGACGCGCGGGCGGTGAGCGTGCCGATGCCATCCACATCGATGTGGAAGAAGGTATCGGACCCCAGATGCTCGGAAACCTTGACCACCCCCGACCAGGTGCCGCCGTCCTTTGAAACGTTCAAATGTTCGGGGCGAATGCCGATGGTGTGGGCATCGAACTTTGCCGCTTCCGCGCCTTCGATGAAATTCATCTTCGGGCTGCCGATAAACCCGGCAACGAACTTGTTGGCGGGCTTTGTGTAGAGCTCAAGCGGCGAGCCGTACTGTTCGACGCGCCCGGCGTGCAGCACCACGATCTTGTCTGCCATGGTCATGGCCTCGACCTGATCGTGGGTGACATAGACCATCGTGGTCTTGAGCTTTTGGTGCAGGTCGGAAATCTCGAGCCGCATGTTGACGCGCAGGGCGGCGTCGAGATTGGACAGCGGCTCATCGAACAGGAACGCCTTGGGCTGGCGCACGATGGCGCGGCCGATGGCGACGCGCTGGCGCTGACCGCCCGATAGCTGGCGCGGCTTGCGATCAAGATAGTCGGTGAGGTTGAGGATCGAAGCGGCGTTGTTGACCGCGGCGTCGATCTTCTCTTTTGGCGCCTTTTCCATCTTTAAAGGAAAGGCGATGTTGCCGCGCACGCTCATATGGGGATAGAGCGCATAGGACTGGAACACCATCGAGAGCTTGCGCTGGGCGGGTGCCTCCCTGGACATGTCCACGCCATCGATGAGGATTTCACCGTCGGTGACGTCCTCAAGACCGGCGATCAGCCGCAGCAGGGTGGACTTGCCGCACCCGGAGGGCCCGACAAAGACCACGAACTGGCCGTCCTCGATCTCGAGCGAGATGTCGGGGATGACGGTGACGCCGCCAAAGCTCTTTTGAACGTTTTTGAGTGTGATCGATCCCATGTGAATGGCCCTCCTTTACTTCACGGCGCCAAAAGTCAGGCCGCGGACCAATTGTTTCTGGCTGAACCAGCCCATGATGAGGATGGGCGCGATGGCCATCATCGATGCTGCCGAAAGCTTGGCCCAGAACAGGCCCTCGGGCGAGGAATAGGCCGCGATGAAGGCGGGCAGCGGCGTGGCCTGGGTGGTGGTGAGGACGATTGTCCAAAAGGATTCGTTCCAGGCCAGGATGATGTTGAGCAGCATTGTCGAGGCGATGCCGGGAATGGCCATGGGGGTGAGGACATAGATCACCTCCTGACGGAGCGAGGCGCCATCCATGCGAGCCGCTTCGAGGATATCGACGGGGATTTCCTTGAAGTAGGTGAACAGCATCCAGACGATGATGGGCAAATTGATGAGGGTGAGGACCAATGTGAGCCCAAGATGAGTGTCTGTGAGGCCCAATATGCGGAACAGCATGGTGATGGGCACCAGAACGCCAACCGCAGGCAGCATCTTGGTCGAGAGCATCCACATCAGGATGTCCTTGGTGTGCTTGGTGGGCGAGAACGCCATGGCCCAGGCGGCGGGAATGGCGATCACCAGCCCCAGAATGGTGGAGCCGACGGCGGTGATGATCGAATTGCCGAGGAACCGGAAATAGTTCGAGCGCTCCAGAACCGTCTCGTAGTTTTCCAGCGTCCAGTTGAAGAACAGGAACTGGGGCGGGGTCGCAATCGCCGTACCTTCGGTCTTGAAGCTGGTCAGGAACGTCCAGAGGATCGGAAAGAAGATCAGGAAGGCGATTGCCCAGGCAAAGACCGTGAAGCCAAGCTTGCGTTGGGTCGAGATTGCGCGTGCCATGTTACGCCTCCAAATTCTTGCCGACGACGCGAAGCAGGAAGATCGCGACGATGTTGGCGAGGATGACAGCGACGATGCCGCCGGCCGAGGCCAGACCGAAATCATACTGGAACTGGGCCTGGAGATAGATCAGGAACGGCAGGTTGGTGGTGGCAACGCCCGGTCCGCCATTGGTGGTGACGAAGATTTCGGCAAACACCGAGAGCAGGAAGATGGTCTGGATGAGCATGACCACTGTGAGCGCCCGCGACATGTGCGGCAGGATTATGTAGAAAAACAGCGATATGGGACCGGCGCCGTCCATGCCGGCAGCCTCGCGCTGCTCTTCATCGAGCGACTGAAGCGCGGTCAGAAGGATCAGCGTCGCAAAGGGCAGCCATTGCCAGGCAACGATGATGATGACCGAGAAAAGCGGCACATGGGCGAACCAATCGACCGGCTGGAAACCGAACAGCCGCGCCAGCCAGGCAAACAGCCCGTTGACCGGATGCATGAGCATGTTCTTCCACACCAGCGCCGAAACCGTGGGCATGACAAAGAACGGGGCGATGACCAGGAGGCGCACGATGCCCTGCCCGAACATTGGCTGATCGAGCAACAGCGCCAAAAGCGTGCCGCCGACAAGGGTGATGGCCAGAACGCCACCCACAAGGATCAAGGTGTTTAGAAACACCGTCCAGATGTTGGGATTGGCAAAGAAGTAGGTGTAATTGGCAAAGCCGGTGAACTCGGGCGCCCTGAAGGCCGTGTACCACTGGAACGAAAACCAGACGGTCATCGAGAGCGGCACGATCATCCAGATCAGGAGCGCGATGACCGAAGGAGCCATCATGAACCGGGCCGCTGTGCGGGTTTGAGCTGTTGCCATTGTCCTCTCCCTGACGTTGGCGCGCGATGGGGGGTCGCTATGCGATCAAATGGAGGGGCCGGAGATGTCCGGTCCCTCCAGATCGGATGCTAGCGGTAGTAACCGGCGCGATCCATTTCCATGCGTGCGGTCTGCTGGGCCTGCTGAAGGGCCTGCTCGACATCGACCTGACCGGCAAGGGCTGCCGAGAAGATCTGGCCGACCGAGGTGCCGATGCCCTGGAATTCAGGGATGGCCACGAACTGGCCGCCGGCATAGGGCACGTCCTGCACCGAGGAGTTGGTGGTGTTGGCCGACTGGATCGCCTCAAGGGTGATCTCGGCAAACGGGGCCGCCTCGATATAGGCCGGGTTCTGGTATAGCGAGGTGCGGGTTCCCGGGGGAACATTGGCCCAGCCCTCTTCCTCGGCAACCGTTTCGAGGTAGGCTTCCGATGTCGCCCATTCGATGAACTGCTTGGCTTCATCGACGTTCTGCGAGCTTGCCGGGACGCCTAGCGACCAGACCCACAGCCAGTTGCCGTGGTTGTCGAACTCGCCATTGGTCGGGAACAGCGCGTAACCGACGCTGTCTGCAACCTGGCTGTCATCGGGGTTGGAGACGAAGGACGCAGCGACGGTGGCATCCATCCACATGCCGCACTTGCCCTGCTGGAACAGCGCCAGATTTTCGTTGAACCCGTTCGATGAGGCGCCCGGAGGGCCCGCATCGGTCATCAGGTCGACGTAGTAGGTGAGCGCTTCATTCCATTCTGCGCTTTCGAACTGGGGTTCCCAGTCCATATCGAACCAGCGTCCGCCCATCGAGTTGGCAAGAGCGGTGATGAACGCCATGTTCTCGCCCCAGCCGGCCTTGCCGCGCAGGCAGATGCCGTAGATCTCGTTGTCGCGGTCGGTGATGGCACGGGCCGCTTCGCCGATGAATTCCCAGGTCGGGCTCTGCGGCATTTCCAGACCTGCCTCTTCAAAGAGGTCGGTGCGGTACATGATCATGGCGCTTTCCGCATAGAACGGAGAGGCGTACTGGGTGCCATCGACCGAAAGAGCCTCGCGCACGGCGGGGATCAGATCGTCGGCGTTGTAATCGTCGCCCAGATCGTCGAGCGGGGCGAGCCAGCCCTGGGCTGCCCAGATGGGCGTTTCGTATGCGCCAATGGTCATGACGTCATACTGGCCACCGCCGGTGGCGATGTCGGTGGTGACGCGCTGGCGCAGAACGTTTTCCTCCAGCGTCACCCATTCAAGCGCAATACCGGTTTCCTCGGTGAACTGGTCCGACAGACCCTGCATGCGGATCATGTCGCCGTTGTTGACCGTGGCGATGGTGAGCGATTGGGCCTGCGCGCCGGCCGCAAGGGCAAACAGCGAACACGACCCGATGATGATCGAGCGTAACTTCATATGGTAATCCTCCCATATGCTCCAAGAATGAGCATTTGCTATACGCATGGGCAATTACTCACTTTCTGCGACATAATGTCAAGGGGCTTTTGCTCATGACTGGGGAAAATGCCCAAGGAAGCACATCGTAACGGCAGTGTTCGCGGAAATGCCTCCAGATGGATTCCGGCAGTAAATGGGCAGCGAGGTTGCCAGAGCCGCCGGCGCTGCCGGTTATTGGATCCCGAATCAGGTCCGGGATGACTGTGGAGGTAAGGAAAGGCCGGGAGCGAAAAGTAGGGGCTAGGCCAGGAGTTGGGCGGCTGTGTCTTCGTCGGTGATGAGGCCGTTGACGAGGCCGCGGGCCACGGCGGCATGGATGGCGGCGACCTTGTTGGGGCCGCGGGCGGCGGCGACAACGAGCGCCCTGCCGCCGGAAGGCAAGGGCGCCGAAGCGACACGTTCATTGGTCATGCCGGAAACCAGTTCGCCCCGGGAGTCGAAAACCCAACCGAGCATTTCGCCCACCGCTCCGGCCTTTTGAAGGGCTTTGAGCTCGGCGCGGGTGACGAAGCCATCCTCATAGAGCGGCGCATTGGGGCCGAGGTCACCGACCCCGACGAAGGAGACGCTGGCCTCTGCGGCGAGGGCAAGGTTTTTTTCGATGCCGACCTGGCTGTGCAGCAACTGGCGATCCCGGGCCGTGGCGGCGATGACCGGCAGAGGCATGGGAAAGCTGGGCGCCTTGACCTTGTCGGCGATGGAAAAGATCACGTTGTAGAAGGCTGCCGAACCATCTGGCGCTATATTGCCGGTCAGGGAAACGATCCGGTGCTGGGGGCAATCCATGGCCGGCAGCATATCGACGGCGGCCTTGAGGGTGCGGCCGGTGCCGACCCCGAGGATGACCGGGCTGGAACCGGACAGGATTTTTTCGATTTCGAGCGCCGTGGCGTCGGCAACGCCAAGAGTGGTATCGGGATGCCCGGGGTCGGACGGAACGATCTCGGCAAGGCGCAGCCCAAAGCGATCCTTGAGCCCGGCGGCCAGTTCGAGACAATTGGCGATCGGATGATCGAGGCGGACCTTTATGAGTTTCTCGGAGATGGCGAGTGACACCAGCCGCTGGGCGCTCTGGCGGGACACGCCGAGCTTTGCGGCGATTTCGTCCTGGGTGTTGCCGGCAACGTAATAAAGCCACCCGGCACGGGCGGCATCGTCGAGCTTGTTGCGGTTGGTTTCAGAACGCGGCGGCACAGTATTCTCCCCCTCCATTTTTTTCGCCTAGAGCATTTCGGCGCTTCTTTGAATCGCTCCAATTGCTCTCGGTGTTTTATTTTGTCCCGCTTCCGAACCGGATAAGTGGTAACCACTTATCCTGGAAACGAAAATCCTTTTGTTTTGTCGCGTTTCCGAACCGGATAAGTGGTGCCCACCTATCCTGGAAACGCTCTAGATATACCGCATCGTCGCGGCATGGAAAGGACGAGAGAGCATGGAGCCCCGCAAACCCGCGATCACCATAACCTATTGCACGCAGTGCAACTGGCTGTTGCGGGCCGGCTGGATGGCGCAGGAATTGCTCTCGACATTCGGGACGGAACTGGCCGGGGTTACACTGGTGCCGGGTACTGGCGGCATCTTTGAAATTGGCGCCGAGGGCACGCTGATCTGGGAACGCAAGCGCGATGGTGGCTTTCCCGATGTCAAAACGCTCAAGCAAAAGGTGCGCGACCTGATAGACCCGGAACGCGACCTGGGCCATATCGACCGCTAGAGGCGTAGCGCGCCCTTAAGGCAAAGCCTTGCCCGCTATCTGGCGCAATAGGGGAAAACATTTCCCCGGCGCGCAGTTCATGGCAATGGAAAGCACCCCATATTGGATGGGACGGTTTTTGATCCAAACGCCCGAATTTTCGGACACGGAAAAGGAGACAAGCACATGGCTATTCTGATCGGCGATACGGCGCCCGATTTCACCGCGCAGACCACCGAAGGGGAAATCCGGTTTCACGACTATATCGATGGAAGCTGGGCGGTGCTGTTTTCGCATCCCAAGAATTACACCCCGGTCTGCACGACCGAGCTGGGCTATACGGCAAAACTGAAACCCGAATTCGAAAAGCGCGGCGTCAAGGTGCTGGGCCTGTCGGTCGACAAGATCGAAGACCATGAAGGCTGGGCCAAGGACATCGAAGAAACGCAGGGCGCTGCGCTCAATTTTCCGCTGATTGCCGACGACGGCACAATCGCCCGCCAGTACGACATGATCCACCCCAATGCCGACAACACGCTGACCGTGCGTTCGGTGTTCGTCGTGGGGCCCGACAAGAAGGTCAAGCTCAAGCTCGAATATCCTGCCTCGACGGGGCGGAATTTCGACGAAATCCTTCGCGTCATCGACAGCCTGCAGCTGACCGCCAACCACCAGGTGGCTACCCCGGTGAACTGGAAGAACGGCGAAGACGTGATCATCGTCCCTGCCGTTACCAACGAGCAGGCAAAGGAAAAATTCCCCGATGGCTGGAACGAGATCAAGCCCTATCTGCGCATCGTGAAGCAGCCGGGCGCCTGACCTAAGGCACCAGCGAAGACAAAAAAAGGGCCCTGAGGGGCCCTTTTTTACAGTTTGCTTTATCGTGAGATCGAACCGGAAAAGTCTGCAACTTTTCGCGTCGCGGCCCTTCGGGGCCCGATCTCACTCTAGTAATTGATACCAGCCTGAGAGAGCCGGCTTTCCTCCTGCCGGCGCAGTGATGACAGCTGCTGATCGGCGGAACGCACGCGCAGTTCGAGCACGCGGCGCTCGGTCTGAAGGATTGTCAATTCGCGCGTCAGGGCGGCGACCTGTTCGGGCGTAGGGTTGCCGCCGCGGAGTTGGGCCAGCTTGGCATCGATTTCGCTGTCGAGGCTGTTGAGTTCGGCCTCGAGATTGAAAACCTCCCTGCCCGCGCCGTGAACACGGGCAAAGGCGACGCCCAGTTCGCCCTGGCAAACGCCGAAGTAACGCTCGCCCGCACGCCCCTGCCGCTCGGCGTTGCTGAGGCGGCAATAGACCCGCAGGCCCTCGTTGCGGCCGGTCTGATAAACCGCATTGTCCACGGCGATGCCGAATTCGGAACACGCTTCGACATGGCTCGTTATGCGATCGGCCGGGCGGCCTTCGGCGCCGTCATTGAAGCCGATGGCGCGCCAATCGCCCGCCTCGCACTGTTCCCGAGAGAGCGTTGCGCACGAGGCGAGAACGAGCGCGCCCAAAAGGGCGGCACAAATCAGTAACAGGCGCGGCATTTCTCATCCCCCAAACAATAAGGCCCGACCATAGGTCGAGCCCAACAGTGTTGGCAATCGTCATTTGCCGATTATCCATCCCCGAACGGGTGAGGCATGGCCTTGCTGAAGGCGCCCTAGAACTGATCGATGCTGACCATGCGCCGCCGGGACCGGGACCGGCCCAACAGCGCAAGCAAAAGCCCGATTGCGCCGATCACCGCCCAGCCGGGCCAGGCCAGCAACGTGGTGAGCGCCGGCTCCCAGAGCAAAGGATGCACATTGTCCTGAACGGCCAGTTGCACGGATTCGAGGGTGCCGGGGAACAGACTGGCGATGATCGCCGCCAAGGGGGTGGCGATGAAGGCATTTGCGGCCAGCATGGCCGTGCCATCGGCAACCAGAAGAACGACCGAAAGGGCCAGAAAGGCAGCCGCCAGAATTCTCAACACAATACGCATGACACTCGATCCCTGCCTTTTCGAGCATTGTGCTTTTACCGCACCTCGATCTCTTCGAAAGGCTTTGTTAACAATAGCATGGCGGACCGGGGAATGCGCAAACGGATTTTCAGTATTTGCTTAACGGCCAGCGCCTGAACGCCCCGGACACGGCAAATGATCCCCTCAAACGAAAGTTTTGCAGCTTTTTTGCACCACGCCCCTTGGCAGAGGCCGCAAAGCCGGATAATCGGGCTGCCACGCGGAGAGATGGCCGAGTGGTCGAAGGCGCACGCCTGGAAAGTGTGTAGGCGGGGAACCGTCTCGAGGGTTCGAATCCCTCTCTCTCCGCCACCTATTCTCCACAACCCTTTAATTTTGCTGTACTTTGCAGAAACGGGTAGCGCCATTGGCGCCAATTTACCCCACATTTGATCGCCGCAATTCCGAAGCGGGGCGACAGCCTTTCGCATCCAGACTTGATCATTATGGTCGCTCTTATAGGTAAGGCTTCAACATTGACGCCTTGGACGAAACGCCGATAAGAGTTCGGTGTTGGTTGGGGGAAATATTGTATGCTCAAGTCTTTGGAGCGTCTCCAGAAACTCGTTAGTCGTCCGGCACATGCCTATCGGCCCACGATGCAGACCTTTCCGGACCTGGACACCCACAGGTTGGCCGACGATATGGGCCTTCGAGAAAAGGGAAAGGAGCGCGGCGAAAGCGACCAGCCGCCATCCAGCAACAAGAGTTACGACGCCGTTGAAGGCGAGATACAGGAAGCGGTCGGAGCGGCTCAAAAACGCGCGCATGAAGAGTTGGAAAACCAGCTTGCCGGATACCGCCAGCGGCTGATTGATCTCGACTTTGAATCCCGCTTTTCTGACATCAAGGCCATTGCGCTCGGCGGGCTGGCAGATTTGAAGCAGGAACTCCAAACGGGCATCGATGATCTTCACGGCCTTCGCAAGGATTTTACCTTGGCCGAGAGCTGGTATGACGCATTCCGAAAAATGAACAATCTCGTCAGACCAGCTAAGATTACCACACCGCGCTCGACGTTCTTTAAGTGGCTTCTCATCGTCATCCTGGTTCTTGGCGAGTTGTTGCTCAACGGCGAACTTCTGAGCAAAGGAAACGAGCTTGGCTTGGTCGGCGGCATCGTAGAAGCTCTGATTTTTGCAGCGCTCAACGTCGCCGCCGCCTTGATGTTTGCCTATTTCCTGATCCCCTATGTCAACCACAGAAACTGGGTGCTCAAGTTCATTGGCCTGCTATCAATCGCAGCCTATCTGGCCTGGATGCTTATTCTCAATCTCGGGCTTGCCCATTACCGGGAAGTGTCGGGCAGTGTAATCGGCGGCGCGGGCGAAGAGGTCATGGTGCGCTTATTGAATGCACCGCTTGCACTTTCAGATTTTCAATCATGGCTGCTTTTTGCTCTGGGTTGCTTGTTCTCCTTGATTGCGTGCATAGACGGCTTATTGCTGCGCGACCTTTATCCGGGCTATGCGGCAGTCGATAAAGCACTTCGAGTTGCACGGGAAAAATATGCCACCGAGCGGCGCGCGGCGATAGAAGAACTCGGTGATGTTCGGCGGGACTACGAAGATGCGCTGACACAATCGCGCTCGGAATTGAGCAAACGCCGCTCTGAACACGAGGCGATCATCAGCCACAGATTGCGGATGCTAACGCTCTTCGACGAGCATCAGAGTCAACTGGAAAAGGCAGGCAGCGCGCTGTTTAGGATATATCGCGATGCCAACATCGAAGCCCGTACCGAGCCACCGCCCGACTATTTTTCCGAAGGCTTTTCATTCAACCGCACGAATGTGACCATCACCAAAGAGGGCGAATGGAACACCGAGAAACTCCAATCCGCCATCGCGGAGGCCCAGACGCAGATAGACGGTGTTCTGACTGATCTGGGTAAAGAATTTGATATTGCTCTCAAACGATACCGCGAGCTTGATGATCTCGCGCCGGACACATGATGGTCAGACGGCGCTCAGGACGGAGCCGCCGGAGCAAAGACGCCTTTCCGTGGTTTACGGCAGTGGTTTCCGGCGTGGTTTTGCTGCTCGTGATTGGCGGTTTTTCATATGTCTATATGAATGCCCTTTCGCAGAACCGTGCTCTCGGCGCAGACTTGTGTCCCGAACTAGGTCCGGCGGCACAGACCATTGTGTTGGTTGACGCCACCGACGCTATCGCGCCGCTTACTCAGACCGAAATTTCGACCCGGCTTCAGGATATTGGGCAATCTATTTCCCGTGGCGAAAAGCTGGAGCTGCGTACCCTTCAACCCGGCGACGAGCGGACACATACAATTTTCGCGCGCTGCAACCCCGGGGATGGCAGCGACTTGGACCATCTGACAGCCAACCCAGAGTCAGCGAGACAACGCTGGCGAGAAAGCTTCAGCGCTCCACTCCATGATGCAATGCAGACAGTTATGGGGGACGCTGCTGCAGAAACGTCTCCGATCATGGCAGCGTTACAGCAGATTGCCGTTGAGAATTTGACGTCCGAACATAACCGATCAATCAGAACGCACATCATCATCATATCGGATATGCTTGAGAATTCTCCACACTATTCGATTTATCGGTCCGGCCCGGATTTTGACGCGTATATGGCATCAGCCGCGCCCGCTCGATTCAACTCGGATTTGGCGGGGGCAATGGTCGAAATCTGGTATCTTCGCCGCAACACCCGTATCGCAAGCGTACCTCTCATGGAATTTTGGTTTGAGTGGATCGCAACGAACCGGGGGCAGCCGGGTCGGGCGCTATCTTTGCAGGGGCTTGAATAATGAGAATGCCCAGAGTTTCCGAGCGGCAGGCCAACGGCGCGGCTCCTATCGCTTTCGGCGTGACCACAGCAGTCGGCGTTTTCTATATCATAGTTGCCAAGTCAGCGGGCTTGTCGAGCTTGATGGTAACAACGGTTCCTGTTGCGCTGATGCTCGGCTACGCCCTCATGATCCTATTTCTTAAGGGACTGCGGCTGCGCAGCGACCAGACGGGTGATAACTTCTACTATATGGGGTTCATCTTTACGCTGGTGAGCCTCGGTGTATCGCTCTACCAATATTCGAGCGGCGGCAGCGTTGATGAAATCATTCGCAATTTCGGTGTCGCCATTGCATCGACAATTAGCGGTATCGTGCTGCGCATTTTATTCAATCAGGTTCGCCGCGACCCAATGGAAGTCGAACACGCATCCCGCCTGGAACTATCCGAGGCTGCGCGCCGCGTTCGGCGTGAGCTAGACGGCGTGCAATCCGAAATCGTCCATTTTCGGCGCTCGACACAACAGATGTTGCAGGAAAGCTTTGAGGAGAGCCAACAGCAGTTAACAGCACTGGCGGTGGGAGCAACGGGTGCCCTTGAGGCCGTTTCCAAACGGGCCATGGACAACGTCCATGAATCCACGGCAGGCCTTGCCGACCAACTGGTGACAAGTGATGTGAAAGAGCAGCTTCTGAAAACATCGCGCAGTCTGGACCGGATCAACAAGAAGCTTGAATCATCCGCGGACCAGCTTTCGCAAGCGACGTCTACCTTTGCCGAACGACTCCAATCCGTCGAGTTGCCTGACCGGGTTGTTGAAGTTCAGATGCAACCGGTCATGGAAGGGCTCCAACGGGTGCTGTCACAGGCACTTGATCGGTCAGAGAGCCATATGCGGGAAATCAAGGCACTTCGCGATGAGTTGCTTAACGCAGCCGGAATGACGGAGGAAAGCAACCAGACGATTCGAAAACTGTCGTTGGCTGTCGATGAAATAAGGGAGCGTGGGACCGGACCTGCGACGCGAAGCGGATTCCTGAACGTTTTTCGGAGGCCCACCGATCAGGAGATCGAAGAAGCATCCAACGAGAGTGAGACTCCTACAGAAGAACTCAGAGTCGAGCCAAAGGCATAGCGAACCATATGGCAGGGTCAACATCGATTGCTGAAGCTGAACAGGGACACCGGCGCGGCGTCGTCCTCGGCTTAACTATGGCTGAGATAATGCTGTTGCTGCTATTCTGCCTTCTGCTCGCTTCAGCAGGCGTGATGGAGGCACGAGAGCAGGAGATCGCCGATCTCACCAGCAGAATCGCGTCTTTAGCCCCGGCAAGCGTCACCGGAGATCAGCCTGCCATCGACGTCAGTGCAATGCTCGAAGAGCTTTCGGTGATGAGGGAGCAGAGAAGCAGACTTACCGAGCTTCTTCCCTCAATTGGTATCACAGCGGGGGATGCTCATTCGGTGCCGGACGAAACTTGGCGAGAGCTGGAATTGGCAGCCGGTATGGGAGCTCCATTACGCTCTGCCGGTTATTCGATAAAAGAAGTTGCAGAAGCCGTTGAGCATTTGAGAACAACCGCTGCCGAGGAGCCGTCCATGCAGGAAGGCATTCACGACTGGCCGCCTATCATCACCCTTAGTAACGATGAGTTTCGCTTTGAGAGCAATAGTGCGGAATTAACACCGGAGTTTAGGGACCGGCTGGTGTCTGACATTACCGACATGGTGAATGAGCTTCTTGTTACCTATGATGTGGATGTGATCGAAGTGGTTGGCCACACAGATGAACAGCCAATTTACACCAGCAGGGAATCGACACTTGATCTGAACGCCATCGGAGCACTTTCCGGTGATATTCCCATCAGCGATCTCGTTCCAGTTGACAATGCCGGATTGGGACTGGCTAGGGCAATTTCGGTCGCGAATGCTCTTCGAAACGCACTTGGGCCGGTTGATGTGGAAATTATTCCGCTATCGGCAGCCCAGTTGGTGTTACCAGGAGACAGCCTATCACTAGGGGCAGCCCCAGCGGCAGACGAGGATCGTCGGCGCATAGAAATTCGTGTGCGGCGCAAAAATGCGGAGATGCCAACATGACCGCGCGGCTTTCAACCGTTGCTGCTGCGGGCCTTTTTATTATTCTGCTGATCTGGGCGTTCAGCGGGCCAGTCTATGCTGCGAGCGTCCGTGTTGCGGACGGTGACACTCTATCAATCGGAGGCCAGACTTATCGGCTGCACGGAATAGATGCGCCGGAGGCAGGGCAACGGTGTACGGCATTACAGGTTAATGACTGGGCTTGCGGTGATGCGGCGACGAGGCGGCTGGTCGAATTGGTGGGCGATGCGATGCCTCTCTGCCAGAATCTTGGACGCGACGACTATGATCGGATTTTGGCAGTCTGTAGCGTCGGTTCGCTGGACCTTAATCGTACGCTGATTGAAGAAGGCCTTGCTTGGGCTTTTCGGCGCTATTCCGAAGATTATGTCGAACTGGAAGACATAGCCCGTGAGGCCGGTCTGGGTATCTGGCAGGCGACCACGGAAACGCCGTGGGATTACCGAGCGCGCCGCTGGGAAGTCGCCGAGCAAGTGGCGCCGGACGGCTGTCCGATTAAAGGAAACATCTCTAACAACGGTCGCATATACCACCCCCCTTGGTCGCCGTGGTATGACAGGACCAAGATTTCTCTCGAAAGAGGGGAACGGTGGTTCTGTTCCGAGCTTGAGGCTCTGGACGCTGGCTGGCGCGCACCGAGGTGGGGCAATTAATGACAGAACTCAATGTCGTTGTTCCTTTTATGCGTCCGTGACAGACTTACGGTAGATGCTCGTCTCCTTTCCATTGTTTGAAACGATCCATGACCACTACCGTCGTGGCGGTAGCGGTCTCAATGGCGGCGGCGCTCATAGTTTAAATAGTTCGGGGCGCAGCCGCCTTCCTGAATATTAATCCAGCCCTCAGCAACTGTTCTTGGTGACCTGCAATGCCGATTGGTCCAATAACGTGTAGCAGAAGTCTATCGGTAGCGTCACTTCACGGCATGCCCTGCGGTGACGTAACAAGCTCTATCGAAATCGCGTAACTTCTGGGTTGACGGCGACTATTTGTGACACGGTAGCCTCGGGTCAAAAACCTGAGGTTACACACATGGCCCGCATCGGTTACGCCCGCGTTAGCAGCATCGATCAAGATTTGGAGATTCAGCTTGCCAAGCTGAAGGGCGAGGGGTGCGATCTGGTTCGCATGAGCGCTTGCTCCGATGGGCCATAGCGCCTTCGCAGCTAAATCGAACCATTACCTGTTCCTCTGGACCTACAGCGGGATAAAGGGCACTTTAGGATTTCTCATGCCATAGAAGTAGCATGAAGTGTGCGAATTTAGTCTAGCTGGGGGGAGGCGATGGCAAAAAAAACGCTCACACTGTTCTTGGGGAAACAAGATATTGTCGATTTCGAAGAGTTCCTCACCGAGGAAGCCAGAAGCCGCTTGCATCATCATTCAACACGCATAGTAGAGGCTCCTGATTTCGGCGATGGCGCCCGGCTCTACGTCTTTGTCGCAGGTCAATTTACCCCGAGATGGCTAACGGACGTCAGAGCCTATTTCCAAGTTCCGGGGCAGATCATGACGAGCTCTGCCGCGGCGCTTCTAATGTTCCGATCTGCCGAAAGGGTTTTTGCGACCCCCTTTGCGCATGGGTGGATGTATCTACATGAGCATTGTTTCGAAGGAGACTTTGGCCTTCGCGCCGCGATCAATGCTCTTGACGATGCTAAGCTTAAAAGGCTCGAACGTGCAAACTTAGGCGACGCGTTGCGCGCGGTCTCACAATCACCATTCCAACGCGGGCTGACTTCCTTCGGCCTCGATGATGCGCTCGATCTCATTCGCAAGATCAGCGGTAGAACCAGAGACGATGCAAATGCAGATTCAGTCACGGGTTCTCGTTCACTAAAACTCACGGGCGAATTCAGCTTGGGCGATCTACCTGAACTAGCGGCCGGTGCGCTTGAATACTATCTATCGACGGCCTATCAGACTACTCAATTTGCTGTTCTGGATTCAGTGATGCCGGTTGCCGACAGGCGGCTATCCGAATCGTTAGATGAACTCGCAGCCGCCAGCATTCGCGATGGAGAACAGCAATTCGAACTCGGTCTTCCCATCGGGTTCACTGATGAGGCGGTCTCGTACAAATTTACCGGGCCACGAAGGCGAGGCACGCACCCCGATCTTCTGTTACGTCACTATGTGAGCGATTTAGGCGACCGCCTACCTGATCTTACCGCTCAAATGCTGAAAGAGCATAAAATCTGTGCCAAATTCGACGACGATAATCGGCCCGACGCAAAATGGTCCATCCGTTCGGCGCTTGTGGGCTCGCTGGTCCATGAACACGAGCGCTATGCGGCTAATGAGGGCGAGTGGTATCGTATCGAGCAAGGGTTCAAAGATGCTATAGAGGCGGGCTTCCAGGCGTTGATTGAAGACTGGGATGAACCGCCGGAACCGCTACGAAAAATATACACCGAAGACAGAAATTACTATGAGCCCGAAGCTGAATACAACGCGCGTTTCGCGGCGGCACACGGCTTCGTCATGCTCGACCGAGAAATGATTCAGATTCCGGACGTCGAGAGATCTGGATTTGAAAGCTGCGACGTCCTCGACATCGATGAAAAGCGATTCATCCATCTAAAAAAGAGTTCCCGGCGATCAAGCGTTCTCAGCCACTTTTTCAAGCAGGGTGCAAATTCAGCGCGCCATTTCAGCATGTTTGCCGATTCTTGGGTATGTCTACGGGAACTGGTTGTAGCTAGAGCGGGCGATGAAGCAGGCGAACGACTTGATGTTGCGCGAGCCGATTCTCGGCGCTGGAAGGTTGAGTTTGTAATCGCCGATACGCCGCGTGCCAACGGAGCATTCAATATTCCCTTTTTCAGCAAAGTCTCGCTGCGCGATGAAATCCGCAACGTACGGGCCATGCAATACGAAACGGGACTGCGCTTTATTCCATTACAGCCGGATCCTTAACTCAGCCGTCCGACGGACCACTACCTGCACATGGAGCATCATAGTTTGCGAGTTGTGTCCATTAGCTTGAGCTGGTCGGACCTCCCCACTAAATCCCTCAACCCTTTGGAACTACCGTTGGAAACGATGACGACGTCCTGATCCTTTCGCATAACGGGCAGAACACGCTCCAGAATCAGGTGGACCTCGCTAAAATTGGTTCCGAAGGGCCTCAAGAAGTATACGCGCTGGCATTGGGGATGAGTAGCGATAAACTCTATGAGTTTTTCGGTGGTCGACGCACCGGCATCCCAGTCAACTTCAATGCTACAAGGAGTTACTCGTTTTACATCACCCGGCCATCGAACCAGCGCTAGAGTGTGGACATTTCCTGGCTGCTCCCACATGGACGTAGCAACGAGCATTTGATCAGAATTGTTGACAATTTGCCGGGCAGCCCCGGCGCCTCCCCTCCCGTTTCCGTGGGTAGTCAAGTCATTAATTCCGAACTTTATGCCGTTATCTTCCAAAACGATGCTGACGCTGGTGATTGCCGCACGGAAAATGCTTGCGCCACCGTGAGTTAGCGCATTTTGGCAAAGCTCGACCGCTAGTTCCCTCGCTTGATTGGTCAACTCTTGACCCCAGCTATCGGACAAACAGCTTTCGAAAAACGCTTCGAATAGTCGTTGTGACGTGGAAGTGACGTCGGCAATTTCAACAACAACGTGAGCGGGATCGAGGCCCGCCTCCGCAACTGTCAGGAAATTGACGTTAAGGCCAAGTTGCTGACGAAGTTCGGCTTTTCGCTCGGCCAGACGCCGCCATGCCTTCAGCAGTTCCGGGGTGTAGGTGCACTCGTCGTCATCGATCTGCTTCCCGTGGTTTCGACACATCCAGATTCCGTTGTCGATGTGGCGGAGTTGTGCGACGGATAGATTGGACACACGCCTAGCGCTGGGGCCAGTGGACGCCGAGTGGATATGGCATGCTGTACCAGTATTTGAGGTACTACTGGGTCCCTCTCGACTGGGTCCCGAGGTGCTTGCGTCGCACTGGGGGAAGGAGCATTTGTGCCCGGCCCGGCGTTCTAGACGACTTTTGGTTGTGCCCGCGAAGTTAGCCGGTCGGCCCATAGTGACTCCTGTGGCCCAGTTTGTTCATCTGCCGTTCGCATGATCCCTACTATCACTCAGGCTCGCTCAGCAAGTATGCGATAGACCTGCATTCGCGAGCACCCCACCTCTGCAGCAATCTCCGTTGGCGTCGCCCCCGATTCCTTCATCGTTAGTACTTTTTCGTGATTGATGCGCGGCTTACCTCCGCGATAAATGCCTGCCGCCTTGGCTCGGACTATCCCCTCCCGCTGACGCTCTTTAATAAAACGGCGTTCCATCTGAGCCACCATGCCAAGCACCGTCAGGATCACGTGGCCCATGTCGCCCCGCGTGGAGATGTGCGGATCAAGAACCGTGACGAATGCCTCCCGCTGCTCGCATTCATGGACGATGTTCAGAACATCCCGCGTGTCGCGGCCTAGGCGATCTAGGCGTGTCACCATAACTTCATCGCCGGGCCTCAAGAACGCAATTATCGTTTCAAGCTCAGTTCGACCATTCCGGCTTCCGCCTGAAGCCTTTTCCGAACGGACGAGATCGCACCCCTCGCCCTTCAGCTTGGCAAGCTGAATCTCCAAATCTTGATCGATGCTGCTAACGCGGGCGTAACCGATGCGGGCCATGTGTGTAACCTCAGGTTTTTGACCCGAGGCTACCGTGTCACAAATAGTCGCCGTCAACCCAGAAGTTACGCGATTTCGATAGAGCTTGTTACGTCACCGCAGGGCATGCCGTGAAGTGACACGTCACAAGCGTGAACGCGCTGGTCAATGGGATAAATTTGGGCCAGCGCGAATGCTCTTGGCGACCCCTTCCAAACATCGCTCCAAGCCTTGCTTCCAATTCTCCACTTGGATTTGTGAATATTATGGGTAAATATACCGATTATTCGGATCGGCGATATTTCCTTATTAAAAGCAAGAGAAAAATGAGTGAAAAATTCGAGGTAGATATCGATGTTAGGGTAGAGTCGCCCCAGATTACTGTGGGAAAAATTGGGCTTGAGTTCGGCGGCGCTTTAGAAATTGTGCCCTATTCCAGCGCTATTCTAACCTTTGGAAAGATGGTCGGATTGCTTCCATCCGATTCTGCGCATCTGAAGGAGGCCATTGCCGAGATATCGAGAGCGATAGCCGCATTGAAAACCGAATTAATCGACTGGCTTGAGGACAGCGAATTACGAGACACTCGGGCGGAGGTTCTCTCCATCGGCCCCAGCATCGAGGCCTATTATGCAAGTAACTCCGAGACGTTTAGGCATTCAATTCTCGCCGAAATGTTTCTGCACTTTTCGCGAATGGATGCCCTTCTGCCTCACCAAGTAGATCGCTTGCTAAGAGCGAAACATTACGAAAGAGCACTCCATTATTTTTCGTTGTTTAATATAGATCTGGCTAACAGAATAGCATTGCAGCAAATTTCTGTTTCTAGGCAACAAGATTTGAACGAGATTTCGAAAATTAGAGATCATGTTTCGAGTGATAGCTTGCTCAAGACAAGCAGTCTCGCTCATGTCGCACTTACCCAATACGTTCTGAGAAATGTCCCGTACTCATTTGCGATGTCCGCCCTCAGGCGTCCCGGGACGTTCCAGCTTATGACAAGTATCGGTTATCAAGAGTTCGGTAGCTTTGTCCAAATTGGAGAACGTCACCAAGACATAATGATTGCTGTGGACAGGATCCACGTCCCTCAGGTTATGAACCTGCGGCGCCAGCGCTGCCTAGAGTTGATCTCAGCTTGGTGGGGGCAATTCAATTTGTTTCAGCTCGAGACCCCGCCGATAGAATATCCGTCTGAATCTCAAGCAAATTTGGGATGGGTGCGAAGCCCACCGCTAAATCCCTTTTATCAATAATGCTGGTTTCCCACGGCCAGTCTGGGCACAGACCGATAGAAACACCGTTTCAGTAGTTTGGATATGGACCACGCCAAGCATGGGTATGCCACAATTAAAGAGAATTGCGATCCGATGAAAAGTGCCCGAGCGCCACGGCCGGACACCGATGAAGTGCTGGCCAGCCTCAATGAACTTATGGAAATCGTGACCGTCGCGATGCCCGCCTATCTGCATGCGCAAGACCCGCGGGTCATTCGCGCCGTGGCGCTGATCGCCAAGTTCAAAGGCAAGATAAATTGAGCAAGGCTCAGGTTCTGGCTGTGATAGGCTCGATTTGCCTTGTCCTCAGCCTACTCCAGCGCTGGGTCAGCTTTTGAGCATCTGGTAGCTCCAACTTGTCCACGCCCGTCCGCGCAAGCGTACATTGTTCCCCAGATTGGAACTGGGAGATGGATATGAACCCGCGCGACTGGAAATTGATATTGCGGTTGATCGTGGCAATGATCGAATACGTATTGGATGGCAGGTGACAACGAGAGCAATGAAGTCCGCAGGTTGGGTACTGGTCTTGGCAGCGCTTGCTCTGTCCCCTTCTGCATGGGCACAACCAGTTATGGAAATGTGTTTACCCTATCAGCCCAACACGCCTGAAAAGACCTGCGTGGTCGATGGTGACACGATCTGGCTTGAAGGCGAGAACATCAGGCTTGAAGGGTTCGATACACCTGAGCCGCAGACCAACATCTGCGGCGGTGAGCGCGAAAAAGCTCTCGCAGCACAGGCCAGTGCGAGGCTCATGGAATTGCTCAATACCAACACCTGGACCGTCCAGCGCAGCGGAATTGACCGCTATGGACGGACACTCGCGACGATCACGATAGGTGGACGTGATGTGGGTGAATGGCTGGTCAACGAGCGATTGGCCCGGTGGTGGCCGGATGGAGAGGAGTGGTGGTGCGACTGACCTCAAAGCCAGACCGGCGTCCCTGCCCGACTCGACAGCATTGCACGCCTCTGTTTCAATGCTCCGCAAATGGGGGCACCAATGAAGCGGTCTATTTTTCTTGCGCTGCTGGCCAGCACTATTTCCGGTTGCTCGGGGTCACTTTCTCAAACCAAGTTTTATAACGACCCATCTGCGTCAGTGGACACATTTCTGTGCAAGGGATTCTACGAAACCGACGATATCCAGTTCAAGGCCGACATAGCTGCGGAACTCACGAAGCGCGGCTTGACACCGGCGGACTGTGAGGAAAAGATCAGCGCCCACAATACAGCAATGGTCGGCATGGCGTTGGTCGGATCTGCGGCCGCCATTGCTATCGCTGCGAACAGTGGGTCTGGAGGTTCATATTCTGCTTCCGGCATGGGCGTTGACTACGACTGTGCCGGAGGTACGGGCGATGGCCCATATTATGTGTACAGTCCTAAATGGGTTGGCACATATGATCCTTACCACCTAGATGCCGACAAAGACGGCCGGGGCTGCGAGGCGACAGACCGTGCTTATGGGGCCTGAGAGCAAACTCTGTCCGAATTCAGGGATTTGATGCGCGATGACGACGCCCGCGCCCTCTAGGCTTCCTGCATAATGGTCAGCGTGTCCCGGTCAACATGTCGGATTGTCGAAAGAAGCTGGTAGGTCAGCTTGCCGCTGGCGGACCATGGTATCGATTTTTTTAGGGGTAGACTGGCGGCACGCCAGCCTAGCGAACACGTTCGCGAACGGGCTCCATTCTCAGAAAGGAGATGGTAACGCAGAGTCCGAGTGGGATATTCTTCGAAATTTCCAGAGTGCCACCGAACAGTTCCACAATCTCGCGAGAAATGGACAGACCTATTCCCATTCCCCTTTGATCCTCGCTACCCCGGAAAAACTTTCCCCCAAGGCTAGCTAGCGTTTCATCTGGAACACCCACCCCAGTGTCGGAAATTCGCACCAGTACATTATCGCTTTTTGCATCTATTACCGCCGATATAGTGCTTCCTGATCCGCTATATTTGATCGCGTTTTCAATTATGTTAACGACGGCCTCCGAAATTAATTCAGCATTCGCATCGATTACGGCATCTTCGTCACCTTCGAAGAACATATCTTGCTTCGCTCTTCGCGCTGACGGATAGTATGCGCTTACAACGTCGGCAAGTACTTTGTTGACGTCTACATTCCCTCGCAGCTCTGGGCGCGCCAAAAACTCAAATCGAGCAAGTCTTAGAAAGCTATCAATAAGCTGATCCAAGCCAACAATGGCCTCATCGCTGTGATCAAGCAACTTTCGGACCCGTGACATGTCGTTTGAACTCTTCGCTATTGCGATATTCGTTCTCAGCTCGCTTAAGGGATTACGCAGTTGGTGACTTACCGAAGCCGAGAAATCCCGCATGCGCTGAACGAGCTGATCTAGGCGCAGCATAAAACTGTTCAAGCTCGCCACAAGAGGTTCTAACTCTCGCGGAACCGCTTTGGAGATAGGTCTGAGATCACCTGCCGTCCGCCGCCCAATGTGCTGAGTCAGTTCAAGAATTGGCGAAAAGATGCTGTTTATGCCAACGACGACAAACAACATGCCGATAAGCCCGATAATGGATTGCCGGACAACGCTGCTCACGACCATGGACCACCGCATTTCAGAGCGCGCTTGCGTTGTCTCAGCCACCGTGACGCTGAATGGAATAAACGTTCGACCTGAAGAGGCATAATGCCCCAACGTGGCAACTCTTACAGGACTTCCACGATATCGAGTCGAGAGAAACGAGATTGATGTATCCATAGCGGTGGCGACGGGAAGATCGTCGTAACCCGTAAGCGTTTCCCCGTCCGGACCGGTCACTCGGTAATAGACCTTGTCCTGTGCCGGGGAAGATAACGCTTCTAGGGCTGAATAAGGAATCTCGACGTAAATGTCGTTATCTTCGGTAACACTGATCGTTTCGGCGATTGCTCTCGCCGATGACGCAATCAAGCGGTCCGAGGCCAAGTCGACGACGTTGCCCGCTTCAATATACGCCATAAAGCTCAATCCCCCGACGAGCAGGAACGTATATGAGCCAAAAATTACCAGCGCCCGAAATCGAATCGAGCGTCTTCTCTCACTCTTCGGCGACAAGATAATAGCCTATGCCACGCACCGTCGAAATTGATACCTCGATTGGATTGAGACGCGCTCTCAAACGCGACACAGATTGTTCAACTGCGTTCTCACTGACTTCCTGATCGAAATTCGACAATCCATTAATAATCTGCTCCTTGCTGACAACACTGCCTTTCCGTCGCAGCAATATTTCGAGCACGGCAGACTCTCTGGGCGCCAGTTGAACAATGGACCCAGCAATCATGGTTGCTTTTGTTATTGTGTCAAAAACCAGTCCGCCTATCTCATAGGTTGTTCCATGTTTTGATCCTCGTCGAGAAACGGCTAGAACACGAGCTTGAAGTTCTTCAACGCTGAACGGCTTGGAGATGTAGTCGTCGGCACCCACGTTTAGCCCTGCTATCCGGTCTTGAGCCTCTCCGCGTGCAGATAGTATAAGAACGCGCGGTGCTGCATGCCCCGACTTGAGGTTTTTGAGAAGCGATAAGCCGTCTCCATCAGGCAAGGTCCGATCTAGCACCATGACGTCGAAAACCTGGACCGCAAGTGCTGCTTCGGCAGTTGCGATATCCGGAGCCACGTCCACCACATGACCGCAAGACTCAAGGAATTGCTTGATACCATCGGCTAGCTTTGAATTATCCTCGACAATCAGTATCTTCACGGCATTTCTCTCCTAAACAAGAAAGCCCCAAATGTTTGAAAGATTTGCGTTCGCAAGCTTGTTTCTGGCTCTCAGCACAACGCCATACGGCACGCAGGAGACGCATTTCTTTCCCGCACTCCAGATAAGCCCCAATGTGCGAACACTGACGATCTATTCTTCACTTGATTTACCGCAAGCGGTTCCGGTTGTTGAAGATTTTCAACAGCAGCATCCTTCCATCACAGTCCGCTATGAAGAGTTTCTGACGACCGACATTCATGAGCGCGTCATCAGAGAGAGCGAAGTGGAAGGGCAGACTGCGGACTTCGTATTTTCGTCTGCCATGGACCTCCAGATGAAGCTAGCCAACGATGGTTACGCACAACCACTCGATTTACCATCGGCCTCTGAATGGCCAATTTGGGCGAAATGGCGAAATACGGCATTCGCAATTACCTTCGAGCCTGCGGTTTTCGTCTATAACGAGGATATCTTCGACGGAATCGAACTTCCCCAGACACGCGGCGACCTTACCGATTTTCTATGGTCTCACCGAGCAATGTTGACCGATAAAGTCGGCACCTACGATCTCGGCAGCGCTGGGATCGGCTTCCTTTACTTTTCCCGAGACCTCGAACTTTACAGAGATGTTTGGGCCCTTGTCGAGGCCTTCGGCGGTGTTCGAGCCCGCACGTTCAGCACGACTTCCGATATCCTCGATGAAGTACAAAACGGAGAGTTGGCCTTCGGCTACAACATCCTGAGCTCTTATGCACTTCAACGGGCCCACGAGGATGACGGCATAGGTATAATTCTTCCCTCCGATTACGCTATTGCGATGTCGCGGGTTGCTATAGTTCCATCGGTCGCGGCAAATCCGGATTTGGGACGTTTGTTCATGGACTACCTTATGTCGGACAGGGGGCAAGCTCTTCTCAAAACAACGCTGTATAACGGCTCCATTATGCCTAATTTCGACGATGCCACGCCGCGAGAAATTTTAATGGCCGACTTAGGAGCACGTTTACAGCCCGTTCCACTTGGCCCTGGACTGTTGGTGTATATCGACGATCTACGGCGCGAACAGATCCTGAAACGTTGGCATGAGCATTATCAGACTGGCCTCAACCGACCTCCGGAATAGAACTTGGCCCTTCCTAGAGAAGCCGAGATACGCAGCCTGAATAGCCGGGGTGAGCGCCTGTTCGCGAGTCACCATCAAGGACTTTGGTGCTGTACCATTTCAAATGGCCGACCGTCGGCGAGATCATCAAGATGCTCGGTTATCAACTGTGCTGCAATCCGCGCTCTTGCTTCGCGAGAAAACATCTCTCCGGGAAGCACTTCAACACTGGCGGCCTCAATCTCCACGATCCGCTCGTGCCCGATAGCATCGTTATATACCAAACATTCGTTCGAATCGACGATGCCAATGATCTTTGCCCGCAACTCCGGAGCGAGTTCAGCCCAGCTTTGGTTCCAATGAGCGATTTCTACGACATCCCCAATTTCATTGCACCGGGCCGAAGGAACGTCGGGCAACGATGCGTGACTGCTTGAGAATTCGGTAAACTCGAAACTTGCTTGGCCATAATGCTGATCGATGATGTCCTGCTCCAGCGCCGCCATATCTTCCGGGCCCAGTTTTTCGTCCAGGTACATATTGGTGTAGATTTCGGCCAGAAGAACCTCACGCACGTGATCAAGCCGTGCCAGATACAAGGGGTCTTGATCGAGTTGCTCTCGAACTGCCTGCTCCGCAAGAAACTTTCGGTCGGCAATCACGCTGGCTAGGGTTTGCGCGAGTGTCTCATCGGCTGCAGCGGCACCATATGCGACCATATTCTGTTCAATTTCCAAAGCCAGATCTAAACCCGTTACATAGATGTCGCCGCGGCGAGCGATGTTGGTTGCAGATGAATTCTGTGCAACCAAGGGTGTGGCGGATCCGACCAGCACGCAGAAAACCGTCAAAGCGGTTGTCACGAAAGAAGCCATTTTCGCATTCATCTTTCGGTTGGAAGAGGAGCCGGGCTTCCCCGGCTCCAGGCTCGTCAGAACGTATCCCGAAGGTCAACCCCGACCGGCACAGTTTCCTCTGGATCAATATCGATATAGCCGATGCCGTTCTCGATCCTGATTTCAGTCCCGAACGGTTCTGAGTATTCCTGGATGAGTTCTAGGATCATCTCGGCGCGCTCTGGCGACGGCGTCATCGGAATATTCATGCGCGACCAAGGACGGTCTTTTCCGATTCCCAAATCAACGGGATGAATTCGCACTTGGGTCGCTATTCCGTCCGCATAATCAACCTCGGCCGCATAAGCCATAAGGTTGATGTCCCCCTGCAACCAGTGTTCGCCGATTTCGCCAGCTTCGATATAGGTCATTGAACCTGTAGCCGGTCGACCGTCGTTACTGCCCGCGCCGAAACGATGAACTGATAGATTTCCCAAGTTGTAGAAGATCGGACGACCGTTGTAGATCTCGATCCCCTGCATGGTGTGATTGCCATGTCCGTGGAACAGATCCAGTCCGTTGTCGACCATATCGTGTGCCAGTTCTACGACATAATCGGGGGGATAGTGATCCTGGGAGTAGGCCTGAAATGCATAGCGATTCTCGTGAATATGCATCGAGAATATTGCATAATCAGCATACTGCTTTGCACCGCGAACTGCGAGAATTTGCGCATTTTCGTCGCCGCGATGCATTTCATACTGGTAGTCCCCAGGCGCATCGCCCAGCACATAGGTTCGATCCAATAGCTGGACGCGATCTTCCTCATCTTCGGGAATGTCAATCGGGCGCGCTACATCATCTTCGTCACGACGCTCCACAATGGAATCGCGAATTGCGCGCAACTGCTCAAGCTGCTCCTGGGTTACGGTAACATTTTGGGTCAACCGAAGTGTGTTGAGCCCCCACTCTTCTCCTCCGCTATTTCCGCTCTTGTCGCGCGCTGTCGGACCATCGGCCACTGGCCCGACGGGGAGCGCGTAGACCATCGCTACACGTCCCTGTTCAAGCTCTTGGAATACAGGTGTCCGAGCAATTGTCATGTTGGGGCCGTAGCCCGCGATCTTAATGCCTGCCTCGTCCATAATGCGGAGCGTCGACTGCATGCCTTCTTCACCACCGGCGGCCTCCCCGGCGCCCATGAGATCGAAGCCCAGACGCGCCCAGTCGTCGGCAACTTCACTGGGACCCCAATTGTTGCCGTATCCGACGGGTCCCGCCCAAAACTGTCGATCAACGAGATAAACTTCCGCATTGCCGATTGTCGTATCTGCGGATTGGAGTACGTTGACCAAGTCTGGACTCATGCGCAGCCCCATAGGCTCTTGCATAAGAACATCGCCGACAACGGCGATGGTATACTCTCCGGTCATCTTGTTGGCCAGTTCAGCACTCAGATCGCGATACACGAAGGTATCGGGGTCGGTCTGCGTTCGGGCGCTTTGTGCCATTGCGGAACCCGAAACGCCTGCGACTGCAACCAAAACGGCATAGGAAACCGCACACCTCAAGAGGCGCTTTTCGATCAATTTCATTATCTCCTCCATTGTAAGCTCTCCATTTTGGAAGGCTTCAACAATGGAGTTTTTCATATTTACCTGTCGGGAACCTGACAGAGGGCGGCGGGTAGCGGCAGGCCAAGCTGCAGAAGTGTGCCCCAAGGTCGTTGGTAGCAGTGGAAATGCTGATCCCAAATTAGAGGGCGGATAGCAACGCCCGTCCCATTTCTCCAACCAATCTGCCCGCCTGATGGCCCGCGTCCGCTAACGAAAACCAACTCCACACCATCAAGGCCGCTAGGGCGAGAAGCGCCACGGCCAGCCGAAGCGTTCGGTCGTGCCGCCTGCTGTCCGTTACGAAGCCGACCGCGTTCATTCCCGCACCAGCGCTATGAACGGCCGTACGCAGAACTGTGTGGCTGCATCGCTCTCGGCGGTAGCGTAGGTGGTGCTTGAGATTTCCTGCGAACTGCCGGGCTGCACCGATCCCCATTGCTCTCGGGCATTGATAGCGAAAACCGGATAGGCGGTACCGTCTGCAGAATAGGTAATGCCGATAGCTTCAAGCGACACGGCAGCCCGGGCCATTGTGGGATTGACGACAGACGCGCTGAGCCGAACCACCGGCTGCCTGCTCATAAAATCCGTGGTCTGGGTCAAAGTGATGTTGTTCACCCGAACACCGGTGCCGGTAAAGGACAGGTCCAGCAATTGGCCCCGGGAAGAAACGCAATGCCAGCCGCCTTGGTCCAGGCTAAATGCAGGCGCTGCGGGTGGTGCGTCTTCGAGCCTGACTTGTCCCTGCGAAAACGCCGGGGGCACAAAGCAGACAACAGCCAGCAGCAGCACGAAACAAATCCGGCGCAGCAAGGCGCGTTCTTGCGGGTTGGGGGTCGTTTCCATTGAAGGCTCCATATCAATGAGATTAGCGCGCCATGATCCGGTCGATGATCTGACCCTTGAGATGGGCGTATTCGTCCTGATCGAGCAGCCCTTGATCGAAGAGCTGCTTGAGGCGCTTGAGCTGATCCGCGTCGTCACCATGCGGATCGGCGTGTTCTGTCCGTGGGTTCTGGGGACCCTGCGGTTCCGGCTGGGCAGACGAACTGGCCTCTGGCGTCTGAACGAAGCGAATGTCCTGCACGTCGTTGGCAAACAGGTTGAGTCCGCTTTCCCCACCGTGATTGCCGGTCGGACTCCGGTGGGCTGCGTCCAGCGCCCAGACAAGGCAGATCAGCCAGCCAAAGAGGGTCGGCCCGAACACCACGTTGATGACACCAATCAACCAGCGATTGGGGTGCTGGCGGTAAAAGGCGATGAAGGTGGGGATCATCAGGACGAGGCCCACCACCACGGCAATGGCGAAAAACACGTGGCCGACATCCAGCTGGAACCCACCACCGGCCTGAGCCAGAGCCGCCGGGGTCGAACCGATCCAAACCAGAGCAGTTACACCCAACAGCCGGGCAGACCTGTTCATGACCGGCCTGCCTTGGCGAACAGATCGGCTTTCATCGTCCTGAACTCGTCATCGTCAATCGCTCCACTGGCCTTGAGCGCCACCAGCTTTTCAAGTTGGTCGAGCGGCACGGCGGCATCTGGCGATTGCGGGGCTGGAGCAGGCACAGGGGCCGGAGCAACGGGCTCGGCGCTGGTATGATCGCCAAACCGGTTCACTCCAGGCTGTGAGGGCATGCAGGCGAAAACGATCAACGTGATAATGCCGACCAGCGGGATAAGCCCGATCAACAGCCACCAGCCCGACCGCCCGATGTCGTGCAAACGCCTGACGGTGACGCTGATGGTGGGGATCAGGTGTACGAGCATCGCAACGCCGCCCAACAAGCCAATGCCGTCAGCGGACAGTGTGCCGATTGCGCCATCAACAAAGGCCAGCACAAGCAGGATGATGAAATAGCTCAGGGTGTAGAACCAATAGGCTTGCCTGCCAGACCGTCCGGCAAAATCAAAGCTACGGCGCATGCCTTCCAGATAAGCGCTCATTGCGCACCCGCCTTGGCTTTTGCCAGTTCGCGATATCCAAAGAAACTCATCAGCGCCAAGACGGCTGACACGCCGCCCCAGATCGCCATGTCGGAAAATCCGGTGCTGGCGGCGATGAGCCCGATCAGAGCAGCAAGCCCGAACAGCACCATCGAGACACGCGGCAGACCCATGGCAAAGGCAGCGCCAAGCACAAACAGGAAGGCAAGCAATATGCCCAGCGCTCCGCCACCCGCCAGATCATCATCGGAAATCATGCTCCCACCCACCATCACGGCGCAGGATTGCAATCCCACAATCATGGTCAGGCACAAGGCGATTATCAGTACAGCTATTCTCATTGGTTCCCCCAAAGTGGCCGGTTACCCGGCAGAGTGATGTTCAAAAAATAAGGGACTGACAGTCCGTCGATTGTCAAGCCGCAAGCTGTCTCATTTGCCGCCATGAATGTTCGGCAAACCATCGGCTGGCACGTCCGCCGCCTTCGTGTTGAAAAGGGCCTGTCGCAGGAGCGCTTGGGGCTCGAATCCGGCATTGACCGGTCGTATGTGGGGCGGGTCGAGCGTGGGTCCGAAAACGTCACCGTCTCTACGCTCGAAGCCTTTTCCCAAGTGCTGGGTGTTCACGTGTCCGAACTGTTCGCCAAAATTCCCGACGACATCCCAGCGCCCGATCCGCTGCCTTCCGGCCGCAAGCCCAAGAGCTAAGCGGTGGCCCTTTTGCCCGCTGGAAACAACAACGCCAGCTGGTGAGGCTGGCGTAGGATTGTCGGTTCATCGGGATAGTCGCGCCATCGCAGCGTCAGTTTGCCGTTGGGGTCGGCGCGGGTGACGATGGCCTCGAACCAAGCCTCTTCCTCGGGCGAATAGGCCAGGACGGTTGCACCCATACCGATGCTGCCCCAGTCCTTGGGCAAGATAACCTCTTGGGCTGCCGCGTCGGCATCACCGGCCTGCCCGGAACTCGCCGCTGCATTTCCACCGGCCTGCGCCTTGATCCGTTTTCCAACTGGTGCCGCAGGTGCATTGGCAGCATGGGGCAAGAGGGCATCGTAAACGCTGGGCTGGATCAGCGGGGTAAAAGCCTTGCCGCTCGAAAAGATGCGGCCCTTGGGAACCCTCAACGCGAGATCCCGAACCTTATCGGATCGCACCGATACCAGCTTGAGCCCGGAGAGCCGGGCAGCCTTTCTGGCATCGGCAAGGTCGGTCTTGGCGAACCACGATCCGCGCGGCTTATTATCCTGTTGGCCAATGAGGATGATCGCTGGGGCAACAACCATCCCCTGTTCGGGTTTTGTAAGTGCTGACATGGGTATCCCTTTCGTGTCGAGGTCCGGGCGTCAATCGACGCCAGCACTGCGCTTTGCCCTACTGTTAATTGGTATTGCCCAACCAGCAGGCACGGCGCCGTGCAGCGCAAGCATACACGAAAAATACTCTATAATCAAGCACTTAGCGCAATCCTGCCCATAAAGAACTAGTATTCAGATGCCAGCATGAGCGTCAGAATCCGCTCGGTCAGATCGGCATTTGAGGGGTCCGGTGAGGCATATTCGCGGTCGTTGTCGAGGTAGTCGATCTTCCAGAACAGTGTCTCTCCACCGACCTGGACGGAGCCGAAGTCGTGTTCGCCATAGGGATCATTTTCAGGCGTGAAGGCATCGAAACCTTGCACCGCTTTGACGGCTTCCATCATGGCGTCTTGGCCGAGCGCGATAACACCCGGTGTTATCAACCACCGTCCACCGGTCATCTCGCGGCGCAGGGTATCGTTCAGGTTGCGAATACGGGCTTTGGATTGGTCGAGTTCGACAACGGTTCCAGACATTGCAGGCTCCATAAAGGCGCCTGCTGATGCGGAAAATGGCCGAGCGTCGGAGCGAATGACCCAGCGACAGGCGCAGTGCTGACGCTGGGTCGAGGGTAGCAGCCCGGCAATAGCATTGGGCAAGGATGCCTTTTTCCATTTGTGCCGAGCTGTGGCCGGTTAGCTAAGAAGGCCGCTTTCCTGATTTTTTAAGCTCTTTCGCACCCGTAGATTTCGACTTGACCCCGGTCCTTGCAGGCATGCTCGCCCTGATGGCATCATTCAGACGAGCAACATCGAAGACTGCCATTTTCAGATTTCCCTCTTTGAACCGCACGTCCTTGGTCAGACTGTTGCCCGATCCACCTTGAAGTACGCCCGACTGCCTAAGTGAGGCCAAAGTGGCCTTAAAAACCGCATCGGCGTCGAACGGTCCCACGGGCACGAGATTCTCCAATGCCGCCATCTTGATCGCGAGAAGAGATTTCTGGTTGTACGCGCACCCGACAAGTTCCGCACCAGACATCGATACTGTAGCAGGCGCGCCATCGGTCCGGGCAACCTTTTTGCGATCCTTTGCCAACTGGACTATGGATCGGAGGAACCCTATCTTCTGAGCCTTGCCTGCAAACGCTGACGCCAAGAACGCATCATACGAGTCAGATGCAATTCGAAGACAGACATTGTCATTCCAAGGGAGGATTTTAGCCTCAACGGCCAAAATGGCGGCTGCATAAAGCAAACCTGCTTTTTTGGCGATGCGGGCTTCTAAGGATCCCGAGGGACGAACATGGCCTTCGAAGGTTTTCATTGCAGACTGAATGCGCGCAGGCAAATCATCCTGCGCAACGAGAAACCTCAACCACAGATCACCGGCCACACCGTGGTTTTCCTTCGCACCGCGAGTGAGGTCGTCGGATTTTTTTGCGGTAACGGACGGCTTGGGGTCAGAACACTCGTGCCAAATCCCACCTTTGTCGCCATGAGGAACCGCAATCTCGAGCAAGCGAACAATATCGCTGTCGGGGCCGTCAAGTGAGAGCAGCGTGGAGGGGCTGGACGAAAGAAAAACGCAGTTGTACGTCAGGTCAGGTAGCTGGTCTTTGCCTTTCACCGATTTCGCATATCGCTTCCCCTTCCCCGAAACCAACTGATGAAGAAGTTCAAGTGCTTTTTTGAGGCGCTTTGATAGATTGGGATCGCTCTGCTCAATGTCGTCGAGGACAAGGACAAGATCGTTGTTGTCAAAAGCTTGTTCTATCGCGCCCCGATCCGATGCGTTCCAGCTGTTCATGCTGGTCGGCTCGCCCCAAACGGACAGCGCGCCCCGGTTAGCGGTCGATTTGCCGCTCGACGAATTACCCGCAATATTCACGACAAAGCTTTCGGTCAATTCGGAAAACCGAAAGAGTGGTCCGGAGAGGGAAGCGAGCAACGCCGTGGCCACCGCTATGGAACGGCGTGCGGGCTTGGCTACATTGGCTTGCCAGCCTTCGAGTGTTCCACTCTGCTTGAGCGAGATGGTATCGGCCCTCGGAGCATGAAAGACGATAGGAATCTCAACAGAGCCGTAGTTCAGCGTGGGTGTGACGAATGCCCGCCCGTTGTCCTTGATAATCCAGCCCGGCGAGCGCGCCAGCACACCGGGCGCATCGGGCACGGCACTGATAAGGCCCGAGACTAGGTCTGCCATGGTTTTGGAACCGGGAAGCAACCCGCCCGCCCTCTTGAAAGCCGCCTCAACGGCCTTGAACGATGTGCCATCATCCATAGGCAAGATCACTTCGCCTCGCGTACGCCCTCCGGTTCTCGGGAAACGAAAATGGATGAAGTCGGATACACCATCGGAAAGACGCTGCACGGTGAAACCTTCGGGAAGTCTAGATTCGATTTTGGTCATTTCATAAATCCTCTTAAGGGCGCGACAGGCCGCAAGAAATCGGTCGCTGTCGCGGTTGTCGCGCCATCGGGTTGGTATTTTTTCGATGATTTTTGTTAGGTAGACGGGCTAGCAGTGTTACCACCACCAATCCCTCAGAACGCTCAAATCGACACACAGAGGCTATCTAGGCCCACATGGACACCAACTTGAGCAATGCACGTCACGGATGCGACGACACAAGGGGCTAGGGGGTAGCGAGCGCCAACCGGATCGTACCCTGCGGAGCACGCAATCGCCTTATCCCGGTGAGGAGCAGACGATCACCGACGGAATACCGGCTTAGCCAGTCCGACAGCTCGGCCAATTGCACCCCACGAAGCATCCGGGTTCGACCGTTAACGCGTGGACTCCCGTCCATTTTGAGTCGTTTCTCGTGGTAGGACGAGCGCCAGTTAAACTCCGCTTTGTAGCTGTATGTGAGGCACTTGAAGAAGTCGGCGGACGTTGACCTCACTTGTACAATCGAGTTGGGACGGAAAGTGTTCGGCGACGGAGGAAACACCCTGCGGATGGCTCGAACAAGTTCCATCGTTTTCGTTCCTGATACCAAGACATAGACGTGGCCCTGCCAATATCCCCCGCTGTTGTTGAGGGTATTCCAGGAAACATCGATGCCGCCGATCACCATGTGGCTGCTTAGAGGAGAACGTTGGATGCGCCGTCGAAGCATCTGCAAAGTCCGAACGATATCGAACCGGTGCAGTTCGTCAGCGAGGAAATCCATCCCCTCAAGCACGATGTTTATCCTGACCCAAGGGAACCCCGGAAGACTGAGCTGACGACCTGAGCGAACAAGGGACTTCCTGAACCGCCTCATGCAGACCGGGCATGATTCCGAAAGACACGGAAAATGGTTGCTGCAACCGGTCAATATACTGACTGCAGAGCTTCCGGGCCGATGGTGGCCTAAGGCATTCAGACGCCTTTTACGGCGTACCCGTGCCACCCTTCTTGTTTCGAAGCGGCTATTCATCGTTGCCCCCCGATGTTGCGAGATCGGAAATGAGGGCTGCGATGTCAGATGCACGCCACACAGAGACTCGGGCACTCAGGTGGAGAGGGGACGGAAAACGACCAGCGCGGATTCCTGCGTACCAACTTGACCGGCTGACTGGTATTGGGCCCTTTGGACCTAGAATTGCATCGAGACGAAGTAGACGCTCGATGGGTTGATCTATTTGATTAATGCTCCTCATCGGAAACTCCTTGCGTTTGGAACACAGGGAGTTTCACTCGTATCGAAAGGAAGTAGGGCTGCTCCTCCAGCTACAGCCCTAGTTGCCCATCGCCATACGCTAAGTCCGCTTAGCCCGGATCGCCGGGGGAGTAACCATGTTGGAAAACACCCCTCGTGCCAGCTTGGCATGCTTTCTGACTGTCTTTGTGTCTACTTCCAGACCAACGGCCAGGAGATCGGCGGCAATCCGGGAAAACACTGGCGAACGATCATCCGCTCCAAATTGGGGATCCAGCCCGTATTTGGCGACGGCCATTCCAAAAAACATCTTATAGAGGGTAGACCTAACTCGAGGGTCGCTCCACGCGTCGTCCCCATTCTGAACGGAATGATCAGCACCTCCATGGGAATTTGAATGCGCCCAGATCGAAAAATCGGTCCCAAGAGGCAGATTCTCTGTAAGTGCCCATCTGCTGAAATTTCTAGGACTCGTCAAATTTTCCAGATGCCCGGCTGCTACTGCTCTCTCCACTAGATGTAGCCGCTGCATAAACTGACGCACAAATGGTGAGTGAGAGGCTACCGCGCGGTATTTCTTGATCGATTCGAGGTTCACTTGCTCAGGATTTTTGTCGAAGGACAGCGCAACTGCCTCATGTAACGTCCAACTCGGCAGAACACCCCAATATTCAAAATCGGCTCGGGCATTGGGCTCGTTGATGAAACTCAGCACATCGTGCCTAGCGTCCATTTCGTGCAATTCAGCTTCAACGCTAGCAACGGCTGCGGAATACCGCTCCATCAGTTCAGAAGGTTCGAGGTCTATTAACTCCTGTTGATAGCTTTCCCACTGCATCGCCCAGACGCCAATTGCCTCCAGAATAGTCGAGTCCTCACCGTCCTCAAGAGCGCGTTGCCTCAGCCGATTCATCTCAACATCAGAAATGCCCTCAAGATCATCCAATTTGACCTTGGACCCCATCTGCTTGTGGATTGCTTTGACAACCTCGGGATGTTTGGGCTCGAAGCCATATCGCAACTGCGCGCGGCTGATTATAAGTCCGATGTCATCAGCCACCCCGGGAAATCTGTCATCGACCAAGAAGTCAATCTTATCGGCCATGGCAGCAGATAGCGGATCGAGTTCATCATCGTCGCCGAAATGGTGCTCTATGTCATTGTCGGTTTGAAAGTCACGTTCGTTCATCGAATAAACCCAGCCCAGTCGTGCATCATCTTGCGACGCTTTTCTAAAAGATCGCCACGACGATATGCAGCTTCGACTTTATTCTCAATAGTGTGGGCAAGGGCCATTTCGGCGACCTCACGTGGGAAGCTCGTGGTTTCGGATGCCCAGTCTCTGAAAGAGGATCGGAAACCGTGGGGTGTAGCGGCAAATTTCAATCCTTTCATGATCTTGGAGAAGACCATGTTCGACATCGGCTTTTTTTCTGACCGGCCATGGAACAGGTACAGGGATTTACCTCGATACGCTTCGGCTTCCTTTAGCATGGTGACACACCTATCGCTCAGCGGAACACGATGAGTGCGTCCGGCTTTCATGCGACTGGCGGGAACCGTCCACAACTTGGCGGTGAGATCGATTTCATCCCATTGTGCCTCCAGCACTTCGCTTGTGCGGGAAGCGGTAAGGATCAAGAACTCAAATGCATGTTTAGCGATGATTCCTGAATCGGAAGCTCTCAGCGCCTTGATAAACGCTGGAACTTCGTCATAGGGCAGCGCTGCGTGATGCTTGGCAGTATCAGTCTGTTTGGGCAGGCCACGGGCCACTCCTTCAACTGGATTATCGCCGGTTCGATGCCCCGAAGCCTTCGCCCAATCAAAGACGGTCCCGAGCCGTTGTCGCACTCGTCGCGCGGTTTCCGGCTTGGTTAGCCAAATGGGCCCCAGGAGTCGCAAAACCTCCGGCGTATCTATCTGATCAACGGGACGGTCGCCGAGGGCCGGATAGGCATACTGCTTGAGCGTATTGATCCATTGCGCGGCGTGTTTGGGATTTTTCCAGCTTGGTGAGTGTTCCGCATGTACGGTCTCAGCGGCCTTCTGGAATGTGGGCACCTCGCGCTTGCCCTTATCGCGCTCAGCAATAGGATCGCCACCTTCGCGGGCGATTTTTCTCAGAACACGCGCGGTCTCGCGTGCCTCGGCCAATGGCACCAACAGAGCGCCCCCTAAACCAATGTCGCTGCGTTTTCCGCGAACGACGGTTCTCAGTAACCATCGGCGAGCACCGGATTCATCTACGACGAGGTATAATCCGTTGCCGTCCGCGTACCGTCCGGGCGCTTTAATATTCCGAACTTGTATAGCAGTAAGGGCGTTCACCGGATGTCGTCGCCTGTCGGTAGCCATACTCGCACCCCACTCTTCGCCCCACAAAAATTATGGCTGTTATGGTATTTTGCTGCACGTTGTGATACAAGCCCAAGTTGCGAAGACCCAACAAAACAAGGCCTTATCGTCTTTGTCCGCACTAACGTGGACTTTAAGGTGGCGGCCTCTCTCTCCGCCATGATTTCCCAACACCGCTGATTTCGAAGGTTTCGACGCCGGGAGACTTGCTTCGGCTTGTGCGAATAGCTTCTTCGCGTTCGCGGTACGCCGACCGGCGGTCGACCAAAATGGAGAAATCGGCAGCCAAGGCAATCTCTCGGGCCTCAGGCCCTGCGCGACGCTCCGCTGGATGCGCCCAAAATCCGATAGCGCCATGTTCGGCCCGAGCGTTGATGCTGAGCCCAAAAACGATATTCGTGTGCGCAAGGCGAATAGCCTGTCGATCGACCGTGCCGCTTCCTGGGCACCAGCGTCAGCGATCAGGACCAATCGGCTATGCGCCGGGCTGGGCCAATGTGGTGGCACCGCTCACCACGGCCAATCGAGAGGCCGCAAGTTTACACCTATATAATTGAATTAATTAAATTTATTGGCGAGGCAAAGGCGTGAACATTGGCCGCCAGAGCGGGGCGACCTTTGGTTGCCAGCATCGAATTCATCGGCTAGCGTTGCTCTTGGCGGAGGCGCTTCTCACGCGTTCGCCGGTATATTGTGGGAGGGAACTATGTCTGGTTTTCAGACGGAAATGAGTCGCCGGCAGCTGCTGACGATGATCGGTACGGCTGCGGGCAGCGCGGCGATGTACAACGCAATGACCAGCCTGGGGTTTGCCCAGGAGTCGCCCTATAGCGGGCCCATCAACTTGGAGGGTGACCCTAACGGCGCGTCGGTCCTGGTTCTGGGCGCAGGGCTTGCCGGCATGACGGCGGCGCTTGAACTGCGCAATGCGGGTTACACCGTGCAGATTCTCGAGTATCGCGAAAAGGCAGGCGGCCGCTGCTGGACCCTGCGTGGCGGTGACAAATATGTCGAGTTGGGCGGCTTCGAACAGGATGTGAAATTCGCCGAAGGCAACTACATCAATCCCGGCCCGTGGCGCATTCCGCACCACCATTACGGTGTGCTCGACTATTGCAAGCGGCTGGGCGTCAAGCTCGAACCGTTCATGCAGGTCAACTACAACGCCTATCTGCACCGTACCGACGCGTTTGACGGCAAGCCACAGCGTTTCCGCGAAATCGATGCCGACTATCGCGGCCATGTCTCAGAATTGCTAGCCAAGGTCGTCGACCAGAACGGCCTCGACGAAGTGGTGACCGCTGAGGACGCACAGCTCCTCCTGGATTCGCTGAAGACCTATGGCGTACTCGACGACAACTATGCCTACGTAAAAAGCGAGGACACGTCAGAATTCCGCGGCTGGGAAAAAGATCCGGGCGGTGGCGTCGATGGCAAGCCGGTACCGTCCGAGACGCTGTCGATGAGCGACATCCTGCAATCCCGGCTCTGGTCCAATCTGGTCACGGGCTCTTCGATCGATCATCAGGGTACGATGTTCCAACCGGTCGGCGGCATGGACATGATCGCCCAGGGTTTTGAAAAGGTCGTTGGCGACCTGATCACCTACAACGCCAAGGTCACAAAAATCGACCAGAGCGATTCCGGTGTGACCGTTACTTATGTGGACAGCAACGGCACCGAAGGGGAAATGACGGCCAGCGCGGACTATTGCATCTGCACCATCCCGTTCTCCATCCTTGGGCAAATCGAGCACAACTTCTCCGGCCCGATGACCGGCATCATAAACTCGATGCCTTATGCCGGCTCGATCAAGTTCGGCCTTGAGTTCAAGCGCCGCTTCTGGGAGCAGGACGAGCATATTTATGGTGGGATCAGCTATACCAACCTGCCCATCTCGCAGATATCGTACCCCTCGAACGACTATTTCAGCGACGGGCCCGGCGTGCTGCTTGGCGGGTACAGCTGGGGGGCGACGGCCTATCAGTTCAATGCCCTGCCGCCCGAGGAGCGCGTTGCCAAGGCCGTGGAGTATGGTGCCCAGATCCATCCGCAATACACCGAAGAGTTTTCCAATGGTGTATCGGTGAGCTGGCATCGCGTGCCATGGGTGCTCGGCTGCTACGGGCTGTGGTCCGACAAGGAAGCCCAGTACGCTACGGCGGCCGCAATGGATGGTCGCACGCTGATGGCTGGCGAGCACATCTCCTATCTGCCGGCGTGGCAGGAAGGGGCCATTTTGTCCGCCCTCGACGCAATCACGCGTTTGCACGCGCACGTTGTTGGCGCCTGATCGCCGCTAGAAAGGATTTGATATGAAATCGTTCAAATTTGCCGTGGCGGCGGCTGTCGCGCTCATGGCTTCGCCCGTCATCGCCCAATCGGACGCGGACATGATGTTCGAGGATCCGGGCATGCTGACCCAGACCGATGGCGAGGATATCTACAATGCCATCTGCTCGGGCTGTCACATGCCCGAAGGACAGGGCGCGGTTGGTGCAGGAATGTATCCCGCGCTAGCTGACAATCCGAACCTCGAGTATCCCGGCTATGCAATCTACCTGATTCTGCACGGGCAAAAGGCCATGCCGGCCCTTGGCGGCGTGCTTAGTGACGAACAGATCGCGGCGGTCGTTGGGTATATTCGCACCAGTTTCGGCAATGATTATGCCGATGAAGTGAGCGTGCAGGAAGTCACCGACACCCGATAAGCATCTCGGCAGCGGGCCCGAGCGGACCGCTGCCTTTTTGGAAGTTCGCCTGGCTTCTGCTGAGCGCAAGCAACTCAGAACTTGTTTTGCCCGGCGGAAGGTCGCCATATCCGCTGGCCCTATTCGGTCTCTACAAGCGTTTTTGCTCGTTCAACCAGACGGTCCAACATCGCATTGAGGCCGCGAATTTCTTCGACGGAAAGCCCTTCGGTGACGACTTTGTTGCGACTAATTGCAGCGATGGTCAGATCGGCGTGCAGTGAGAGCCCCTTCGCAGTCAGTGTAACAGCAACTTCCCGCTGATCTCGATCACCTTGGCGCTTTGCGACAATGTCGCGTTCGCACAATCCCTTTATTGCGCGACTGATTTGCGCGGGATCAAGCAGTGCGTGAAACGTAAGCTCGCGCACGGATATCGGTTGAAACACCCCCAGAAGCGTAATTACCTGCCATTCAACCCGACCGAGCCCGAACCTGTTGCGCGCGTCCTGAACGGCCGCGCGGGTAAGATATTTCGACAGCGTGTTCACATGCGGCGCGACGAGATCGCCCGAATGGGGGAAAGAAGTTCTCGATTCACTCATACCGGATAGTACTCTATCGAAGCCCCTGAAGTCCTACTCTGTCGCCTGCGAACACTCTGTCGAGTTCGGCAAATGAAGGCAATGGTTGTCTCAGCGGCCGCCCGCTCCTGAAAACCACACGATCATGCTGGGGCCGGGTCAGCATTTCTTCTAAGCTTCGCGCCGAGAATACGATGAAGTCAGCTCCAAACGCTACGCGCAGCCGGACATCGGCTCCCATCAAACTGGCCGGCACCGTGGTAACGCTCTCCACCCAATCAGGTGATCGTTCGGACAATTGCGCCGTTCGAGTGCCTTCCCGCAGAACTTCCATGAGATCGTAGTCACCAAACGGATGAAACGGATCGCCGCAATTGTCGCTGGCGAGTCCAATGGGGATTCCGTGTGCCCTGGCTTCCAGCAAAGGTGCGATGCCGCGTCTTGTGGGCGTTCGATTTGTCTGCCTGTCCTGGAGCCAAGTGTTGACCAGCGGCAAGCTTACCAGACTAATGCCGGCCATCGAACACCGGGCGAGGATTGCCTCCCGCTGTTTGTCGTCCATTTGCGACAAGCTGCAGCAGTGGCCGCAGGTCACGCGTCCCTGCCAGTTATGGCGCTCCGTGGCCTCCGCAACGGAAAGCAATGTGGTGGCACCCGGATCCAGGCTTTCATCAACATGCAGATCAATATCGAGATTGTGTGTGCGCGCGTGACCGAACAAGGCGTTCAACGCATCGACCAGCTTATTGTCCATTTCCGCTGCGGGTACATTTCTGAGTACGGTGACGCCGCCAAGAAGGGCGCCATGCTCCGCTGCCCGCCCGGCAAACCCGGAGGCTCCCTCGTCAAGGTAGAACCCCAGGGGAGCCATCGCAACAAACTGCAATTCGATGCGGCCGCGCCATTCGTCCCGGAGCCTGGCCATGGTTCGCCAGACCGTGTTCGACTGCCCCCCCAAGACGTCGAGATGGCTTCGCATGTAGGCCGTTCCATGCGCATAAGCGCAGCGCAGCGCAAAATCAGCTCGGGTCCAAAGATCGTCTTCGGTCCAGTTCTCGTGGTCACTGGTCGTCGCTCTCACCGCCCCAAGCAAGGAGTTATCGGGATTGGTGACCCGCCGCCCGATATAGGATTTGTCGAGATGAGTGTGGATATCGGCAAGTACGGGCAAGATTATTGCACCGGCAAGATCGCACCCTTGGTCAACATCTTGACCGGCCGGATCGAGTCCAACGATTTTGCTGTCTGCCAAGGTGAGATCTATATGAGCAAATCCATCTGTTTCGACAGATATCCTTCCGGGATCTGCGAGCAGGGCCGAAGGTATGCGGGCCCGGCAAAGCCGGCGCCCGCCACCTTGGGCCTGGATGTGATCAAGCAGGTGCGAGCTCACTTCTCCCGCTCCATGGCGCTTTCGTGCCAACGTCCCAAAATGCGTCGCGATATAAAGCTGGTGACCAGAAATATAAGAACCCCCGTAATGGAGATCAGCAATAACGCAGCAAACATGCGTGGGGTCTGGAGTTGATAGCTCGCCTCGAGAATTCTATAGGCCAGACCAGAACCTTGGCCACTGGTGCCCGCGACAAATTCCGCCACGACCGCACCAGTGAGAGCCAACCCGCCCGAAATGCGGACGCCGGTCAAAAAGTACGGCATTGCCGAAGGCATGCGCAGCCGAAACAGGGTTTGACGCGTGGTGGCGCCATACAGGCGGAACATGTCCCTGAGGTTGTGATCGGAACTGTTCAGTCCGACGGTCGTATTTGACAGGATCGGAAAGAACGCCACCAGCCAGGCGCAGACCAATAGCGCCAGCCGCACATTGTCTATCCAGATAATGAGCAAGGGTGCGATGGCAACAACCGGCGTCACCTGCATGATGACCGCATAGGGAAACAATGTTGTTTCTACCGACCTCGAAAGACTGAACAGTACGGCAATAAGCCCCCCGCCAAGCACAGCGCAGACAAACGCCAGGCCGGTAATCTGCAACGTCACCAGAAGTGCGTCCGACAACAGCCCCCAATCATCGACAAGGGCATAATAGATCGCGACCGGACCAGGCAGAAGGAAGGGCGATACGTTGAACGCTCTTACGCAGCCTTCCCAAAAGACCAGAGTGAGGATGCCGAGGCCGATCGGCAATCCGAAGCGACGCAAGGAAGTAGGTTTGGTCATGATGCCATCGCCTTTTCAAGCGCCTGTGAAGCGTTGCGGCACAACTGCGCGTAGTCGGCAGACGTCCTGAATTCTTCCCCGCGAGCCAAGTGGGTCTTGATGGCGAGATCATCGGACACCCGACCCGGGCGAGCGGCCATCACCACTACTCTTTGGGACAGGTAAACAGATTCGAACACCGAGTGCGTAACGAACACAGCGGTAAAGCGCTTGGCCTGCCAGAGCGCCAGAAGATCATTGTTCAGTTTGAATCGGGTAATCTCGTCAAGCGCGGCAAAAGGCTCGTCAAGCAGGAGGATATCGGGTTCGGTGGTAAGCGCGCGTGCCAGTGACACGCGCATCTTCATCCCTCCGGAAAGTTCACGCGGATAGGCGTCCGCAAAGCCTTCAAGCCCCACCTGTGCCAGCGCATCCCTGGCTCGCATATTTGCCTCTGACGAAGCGACTCCGGCCAGGTCGAGAGGCAACCGGATATTGGCAAGGGCGGACCCCCAGGGCATCAGGGTAGGTTCTTGAAAGACAAAGCCGATGCGGCCGACCTCGCGACTCCCCGACACCGTTCCTTCGCTGGGCTCAATCAACCCAGCGATCATGCGCAGGACCGTGCTCTTTCCGCAGCCCGACGGACCGAGCAGGCTCACAAAGCTGCCCGGTTCCAGGTCGAGGTCCAACCGGGACACCGCGGTGGTGCCGTTGCTGAAGGTTTTCGAGATACCGCGCAATCGCACGGTGGCTTCAGCAGTGGTGGGCAATTCACTCACTGAAGACCCACCCCGTTGTTCACGAACTGCAGGGTGTAAGCTCTGGACAGGTCGACGTCATCGGGCAGAACCCCGACCGATACCATGGTATCGTAGTACTCTCGCCAGCGCTCATCGGTCATGGCTCCGATGCCGAGTTCCGCGGCATCTTCAGCATCCACGAAACCACCCTCGCGGATTGTTTCGAGTGCGAAGTCAAGCACCTCGTCCTCCATGTCCGGGTTGCGTTCCTTAATCAACGCATTGCCTGACGACGCATCACCATGCAGATACTCCTGCCAGCCTTCGATCGAAGCATTGACGAAAGCCTGCACGAAGTCAGGGCGGTTTGCGATGTCGTCTTGCCGGGCCATGATGTTTACAGCATATGGCCGGTAGCCGTAGTCGTGCAGCAGAAATGAGACCGGATCTTCTATGCCCGCCATGCGAACCGCGTGTGGTTCATTGGTGGCGTAACCTTGCTGGATGGCGGACTCGTCGGCGACGAACGGAGCAATCGAGAAGGCATAAGGCTTCACGTCCTCATCGCTGAAACCGAACTCCTGGCGAAGGTATGGCCAGAAAGTCGCCATTCCGAGGGCCCCGACATAGGCTGTGCGCCCCACCATATCCTCAAGGCTCTGATAGCCCTGATTGGGATGGCCCACCATTATTCGCGGGTCCTTCTGAAACATCGCTGCCACGGCCGTAATCGGCGCCTCTTCCCGAGCGGCGTTGAGGGCGGTCCCACTGCTACCGACCGCAAAATCCACCTTGCCGGCAATCAGTTGTTGAGCAGGATTGCTTTGCGGATTGCCGAGTTGAATCTCGACATTGAGACCGTGCTCTTCATACAGGCCGGTGGCCAGTGCCTGAAAAAACCCTCCGAACTCGGCTTCGGCACGCCAACCGATATAGAGTGTGGCGTCTTGCAACTCGTCGGCCGCCATTGAAACAGGCATATGCATCATGGCTCCGCTGAGCGCGGTGGCCAGTACTATGGTCTTGCGAAACATTTCATCCCTCCTGGTTGATTATCCGCCCGTTCCCTCCCGGGCAGGTCTAGAAAAATACGCTACTGTCCACGTCCCTCTCGAGCAGCCCCGCACCCCTGAGTACCCAAGCCCATCGCTCGTACATCTCTCTGATTTCGGGAGCGTCCATGGCGCAGGCATGAAGGAAACTCGTGCGCAGTCCGATCTCGCGCAAGAGTTCGAGTTTCTGCCCGGTTTGGCGGGACATTGCATCCAATCCGGCCTCCGGATCGGCGCAGATTTGATTTATGGCTTCGTTGAGGACCGCGTTGGTTTCAACAAACAGTGCCGGATTGGCATCGAAGGTCTCGCGAACGGCCCACCAATTGGACACCAGCGATGGGTTTCCTGTCGTTGCCATGGCCAGAGAGCCGCAACCAAAGACATCGTCGACCGTCCGGCCCAGCCCCCGCCTGGTCATCATTGTGACGAACGGCTCGACATTGACGGCGATGTCGATCTCCCCGGCGGACATGGCGTCAGCCATCCGGTGGAATGGCATAGTCCGCCATTGGATAGTCGCCGCATCAACCCCGTGCTTGTTAAACAGATAAAGTGGTCCCGAGTGGGTAATTCCGCCATCAAGCGCAAACACACCCAGCCGCTTTCCCTCGAAGTCGCTTGGTTGGGTGATTTCTACGCCATGTGCCGCGACGATGTTGTTAAAGTCGGCATGGCGGCCATTGTGGGCCCCACGCAGAGCAGCAGCGGAAACGAACTTTGTGTTTAGGCCAAACCGCTCCCGCGCCATGATCGTTAGTGTCGGACCTGAAAACGACAAATCCATTCGACCCGCGCGCATGTCCTCAATCGCCTGAACGTTGGTCCGCTGAACAAATTCGGGTTCGATGCCGCGCTTCTCGAACAGCCCCGCATCCAAGGCGTAGAACATTGGCATCATGCCGATCATTGGGTCGGGATGGTGGTCAATTCTGAGTTTCATCGCCTACGAAAATCCTTTGGCAAAACGCTCCGCGTCGTCGACCGATTTATTTGATTTAATCATTTTATATGTGGAATATCCATATACTTTACGGCTTACAAGCGATCAATTAATTGACTTTATCAATTAATTGGATCGTGTCAATGGCCTGTGTCATCGCCGATGTTTGTTCAAACCCTGCAAGCGCATGAGAGGGTTGAGGCGGTTAGGATGCGTCTGAAGCCCAACCCGCTGACGGCGCGGGTCTTAAAGTCGGCGGCTGAACGAGTTTGGCTGGGGCATCGACAATCCGGCCTATCGCCACACCTTCTCCAAGACATTCATGCCTGAGGCAAAACTGCCGAGCTCGCCCGGCTCGACGAGTTCCAGCGGCATACGACATCGCCGAGCAACGCCGTACGTTTTCAGGACGCCTTTGGCGAGATCGATGTCCGTCACCAGCTTGCCGAAGTCGGCGTTCCCACCATCGTGCTGCACTCGAAATACGGCCAGCGCATTCGGTTGGACGGGGGACGCGCAATGGCTGCGGCGGTTCCCGATGCCCATTTTGTCCCGCTCGAAAGCCGCAATCCTTGTCGACCACGAGCCGGCCTGGCACACGTGTATCGACACGATCGCGCGTTTTCATGCGCGAAAAAGGGCTCTGATAATATCCGCAACCGGACGAGCCGTAGACCGCGCTTAGTAGTCTGCGAAGTGCCGGCGCATGACGCTTTCCTCCTGGCGGATGCGCATGGCCAGGATGATCAGGTAGAGCGGCAGCCCGGCGATCAATGTGGCAAAGGCCTGCAGCGCCAGAGCGAAACCGATCAGTTCAGGGATGATATTGAGGTAGTAGTTGGGATGCCTCACCAGCGAAAAAAGCCGGTTCGTCGTCAACGTGTGATCGCGGGCGATGATCAGCTTAACCGTCCACAACCGGCCCAGCGTGCCGATGACCCAGAACAACGCACACATGGCAAGGCCATAGATCGCAACGCCTGCCCAGCTGATCCATGAGACCGGCTCTTCCCGCCACACCCCCTCGGCGATGGCCGCGAGATAGAAGCCGATATGGGCGAGTGCCAATATGGTGGACGTCGCTGCGCCGTATTCGGTCGCGCCGTTGCGCAAGAGATTTTTCTCATTCCGGATGGAGATGGCGAGCGTGGCCAGTCGCAATGTGATGGCGACCGGGATGAAAACGACCATTAGCATCATTTGGTTTTGCTGCCCTGACGGATGTGAGAAAGCATGATTGCAGGAGCGGGCGCCAGGAGTGGCCCCGTCCCGTTTTTTGTTCGCTGCGGCTGTTTTTAGAGCGTTTCCGCGTTCTTTGAATCGCGAAATCGCTCTATCTCTTTGTTTTTACGCAATTTCGGACGGAAAAACCGGTATCCACTTTTCCTGGAATTGCCCTAGGCCTTGCGGATCCTGGCGTAGACGATGTGGCGGTTTTCACCGAAAAAGATATCCATCTCGTCGCCATCGCCCAGCGTCGCGCGCGCGATCTTTCGCACTTGGGCTTTGTCCCTGAAGATGAGACTCCAGTTCATGAACGTTTCCATGTGGCCGGCGGGGATGACCTCGGTGCTGAAATTGGCAAAGAGAAACTCTCCGCCCGGTTTCACCAGTTCAAGCATCCGTTTCGTAAGCAAAACGGCCAGCCCGTCAGGCAAATAGTCGTAAACGCCCGCCGTATTTGCCAAATCGAACTGACCAATACAGGAGGCGCGAACGAGCAGGCCCTTGATCGAACCCGTCATTGGAATGACGCCCCACTCTCTCGGCATCGGAGGTAAAAATGGAACAACAAAAAACCCGGCACGCGAGCATGCCCGTGGTTTTGTTGATCTTCTGCGCATACCGATTTCAGCCCGGCGTTGTAGCGAGCGTGGAAAGGATCTTGTGATTTGGCGTGTTAATTGTGCTCGGCCTGCGCATGCCGTTTGCGAACGCGCCGGGGCGAAGGCAGGCGAGCTCTTCACCGCCCCACCGCCATGGAGCACCACAAATCGATTTTGTGAAAGCTCGCTGAGTTCTGGCACCATGGCGGGCGAGCAGCCATCAAGGTACTCGTCTTCGTCAAAACTGACAAAAACGGTTTTGTTTGCCCTTTGGGCTTTGCTACAGGGGCGGGGTAGGATGCTCGCGAGCTTGGGGCAACACTGAGGGGCAAGGAATGGACGACAACAGGATCGACGCTGCGGGGGCCTCTCACATTCTGCCTTTGAGCCGGGAAGACGGCAGCCTCCCCAATCCCAATTACGTCGTTCCTGCACTGCACCGTGGTCTGGCCGTTCTTTCGCTCTTCCGCCGCGACCGGCCGCGCCTGAGCCTGTCTGAAATTACCGCGCTGCTGGGCCTGCCACGCGCCACCGCGTTCCGTCTCGTCTATACGCTTGAGAGCCTGGGGTTTCTCAAAAAGAGCAGCGAAGACGAACGATACGATCTGGGCACGCCGGTGCTTTCGCTCGGCTATGCCCTGCTCTCTTCCATGGACGTCATCGACAGGGCCGAAATGCCGCTGCGGCGGCTGCGGGACCGCACCGGGGGTTCGGTACACCTGGCGCGCCGGGACGGCCCTCATGTCGTCTATCTCATGCGCTTTGCCGCGCCGGACGCGATGACCGGCAATGTTCAGGTCGGCGCCCGCCTGCCCGTACACGCGACCACGCTGGGTCGGGCGCTGTTGATGGACAGCACCGAGGAAACGCTTGCTGCCCTGTTTGGCAGCGATGCGGAATTGCCCGCTTTCACACGGACAACGGCGCGCACCATTTCGGAACTGGCCACCCAATTGGGCGAGGATCGCGACCGGGGCTACGTCAAGGGCCGCTCGATCTACGAAAACGGACTGGACAGCATGGCAGCGCCGGTGCGCGACGAAAACGGCGATATTGTTGCGGCCGTTTCCGTGGTGGGCTTCGGGCTGCTCAATCGTGGCGAGGCTGAAGAGGCCGATTTGCTGGCCGGACTGCTCGCCACGACCGAAGAAATCGGCCGGCCCGCGCTGTCCGGCGTCTAGTCAATTGGTCGTAGCCTTTGTCGGGCGACCGGCGTCGATCCCGGGCGCATATGCAGCAAGCGTGCCTCCACGAGGGACTATATTTCAGACACTTGTTTTGGGTGGGCGCACCCCGGAGGCCTGCCTGCTGGCAGAGCGGCGGTGGAGAGTTGAACCGTCACCCGGCATCAGAGTGTCACAAGCGTGGAAACTGGCGGCAGGTAAACTTGACAGTCCCATGACAAGCCTCATATCGTTTCCTTGTAGAAACACGTGTTTCATATATGAAACAACTAAGGGGTAGGAATATTGAAGCGTCGTCAATTCTTGCAGAGCGCTGCCGCGCTCACCACCGGGTCTTTGGGGCTCGGGATGGGACTTGGCCAGGTTTTCGCCCAGGAAACCGGCCGCATGGTCTTTCTCACGCCACAGGGCTTTTCGCTGGCCTTTTCGGCAATAATGCACGGTCAATCGGGCGGATATTTCGCCGAAGAGGGACTTGATGTTCACGTCGAGGGCGGGCGTGGAGCCGCCCAGACCATCCAGCTCGTCGCTGCCCAGCAGGTCGACGTGTCCCGCACGGGCGGCGCCAACTACATGATCGCACGCGTCGAGCAGTCGGCTCCCGTGGTTGCCATCGCCACGATCGCGCAGACGTCGCCCTTCTTTATGATCTCGCCGGAGGCTGCGCCTATCGTCGACCCGCAAGACTACGTCGGGCGCACGCTCGGCATGGCATCACTGGGCGGATCGATGGAAGCGACACTCGATCTCATGCTGCGCCGCAACGGCATCGACCCGGCCGAAGTGCGCCGCGAGCGCATTGCCGACACCCCTGCCGGGTACGGTATGATCGAGGCGGGCCGCCTCGACGGATTTTTCGGTAATGTCAGCACGGCAACCCGTCTGCAGGCCGAAGGTCTGCCGATCACCATCGAGCCATTGCGCGACGGCATTCCCGGCCAGGTTTATGTGGTCAATGACGATACACTGACCAACCGGGCCGACGAGTTGACCGCTTTTATGCGCGGCGCGTATCGCGCCATCCAGGACATGGTCGAACGCGGCGACGATCTCGGGCCAGTCATCGAATCCATGCGCTCCCAGTTCGATATTCCCGGCTCGGACGATACCGAAGTGGCAATAGCCGATCTCAAGGGTAATCGCGATCTTTGGGTTGCCAATGGCGCCGAAAACGCCCTGCGCAACGATCCCGAACAATGGGACGAGGGCGAAGCTCTGCTGCGTGCGGCCGGTTCGCTTCAATCGGAAACCGACCTGGACCTTTACACAAACGCCATCTGGGACGCAGCCAATGCCGGCTGAGCCTCTGGCAAAGTCTCCGGTGACGCCAGTCGTCGCCGGGGAACGGCCGCCGCTCCTCGCAATCGATGGGGTGCGGCGTGTCTTCGGGTCGGGGCCTAGTGGCGTTACGGCCCTCGATGGCATCGACATGGCCATCGGGAAGGGTGAATTCGTCGCTATCGTTGGCCCTTCGGGGTGCGGAAAATCCACGCTTTTGCGGCTGCTGGCCGGGCTGGACAAGCCCACCGCCGGGACCATCACATGGGCAGATGGCCAAGCGGGCCAAAGCTCGGTGGCCTTTCAGGAGCACCGTCTGCTGCCCTGGAGTTCGGTGCTCAACAATATCATGCTGCCCGCCACGATGCGCCGCAAAGCATCAGCTGCAGACCGGGATCGCGCCTTGCAACTGGCCCGGCTGGTTGGGCTCGAGGCCTTCATCAAATCCAAGCCGGCTGAACTTTCGGGGGGCATGCGGCAGCGCGCCTCGGTGGCCCGCGCCCTGTTTCCCGAACCTGACCTTTTGCTGCTGGACGAACCGTTCGGCGCTCTGGACGCCCTGACGCGGGAAAAGATCACTGGCGACACCGAGGAAATCTGGCTCAATCAGCGTTTCACGGCGTTGTTGATCACCCATTCGATCGCTGAAGCGGTTCACCTCGCCGACCGGGTGTTCGTCATGTCGCCGCGTCCGGGTCGGGTGACCCATATCGTCGATATCGATCTGCCGCGCCCGCGCACCGCATTGGTTGGTTCGGACCGATACAACGCGCTGGTCAACGAAATCCGCGCCAAGCTGCAGGACCCAGACCATGCCTAGATCGCAACGCTATCTCATTCAGGCCGCTGCCGTTATCGGCTTTTTTGCCATCTGGAAGTTCTATGTCGAGGCGTTCGAGGTCTCGACACTGGTTCTTCCGCCTCCCGAAGAGGTCTTCGTCGCGCTGTTCGGATTGTTCGCCAGCGGCGAGATCTGGCCGCATCTCTACGTTACCCTGCTTGAATGTCTGGGCGGATTTGTCTTTGCCTGTATTGCTGGCGTAACGCTGGGCATGCTGCTTGGGCGCAACGCGATGCTCGATACGATTTTCAAGCCGTTCGTCATTGCACTGCAGGTGACCCCGAAGGTGGCCCTGATCCCGCTCTTTATCCTCTGGTTCGGGTTCGGGCTGGAATCCAAGGTGATTGTCTCGGCCGTGCTCGCGTTCTTCCCTGTGTTTGCCAACACCTATCTCGGCGCGCGCTCGGTCGACCGGGGGCTCGTCGAATTGTTCGAAGTGGGCAAGGCGACGCGCGACCGCCGGTTCACCAAGCTGGTGCTGCCCAGTTCGCTTCCCTACATCCTGACCGGCATGGAAATGGCCATAGTGCTGTCGATCATCGGTGCCGTCGTTGCCGAGTTCATGGCCGGCTCGCGGGGGCTGGGGTATCTGGCCACCATCAAGCTGCAAGAACTCCAGGTCGGCAGCCTGTTTGCCGTGGTGATCGTGCTGGCACTGATCGGGTTCGCGCTCTATTTTCTTGTCGGATCGTTGCGCAGGGTCCTGATCCCCTGGCACGAAAGCGCCCGTCCAGCGACCATCTGAAGCCAAAAAAGGCCCGGTCATGCACCGGGCCTTTTCTTTGTTCAGTTCGGGGTCAGGCCGCTGGAATGGCCAGCCCCCAGGCATCGTAACCGTAAACCCAGTCTGCGTTGCCCTGGCCCTTGAGCCAGTTGTTGGCCCGGGAGCCTTCCTGCACCTGGCTGGTGCGGGGCTTGCGCAATTGCTCGTAAACATTGAGCCGCAGCGGAATTTCGGCCAGGGACGCGCCCTGCAGCGATCGCGTGAGGACGATCGCGTCCTCGATGGCCATGCAGGCGCCCTGGGCCATGAACGGCACCATCGGATGTGCGGCGTCCCCGAGGATCGTCACGCCGCCGCGGCTCCAGTTTGTGAATGGCTGGCGCACGTAAAGCGCCGATTTGGTTACGCTGGTGCAAGCGGCAAGGATTTGCTGCACTTCAGGATGGAAGCCTGCGTAGATGGCCCGCAGTTCTTCAACATCGCCCGGCATTGTCCAGCTTTCAGCCGTCCATTCGGGCTGCGAGGTGGTGGCGAAGATGAAAAGCTCTTCACCGCGCAACAGCGGGAAGGTGACGACCTGCATGTCCGGGGTCGCGCCCCACCATTTTGTGAAGCAATCGAGATTGGGGACGTCCACATCCTTGCTCTCGATGACGGCGCGATAGGAGACAAGGCCGGTAAATTCGGGGGCGTCGGCTCCGAACAGGCTCGTGCGGACGGCCGAATGAATTCCATCGGCGCCGATGACCAGATCAAAGCTCTCGGTTTTTCCGTCTGCGAATATGACAGCCGGCCGCTCGCCCCCGGTTTCGACCGAAACCACCTGGTGTCCGAGCCGAATGGCTGCCGGGTCGATCGCGGCTTCCATCGCCTGCAACAAGTCGCCACGGTGGATGGTAAGTTGGGGAGCTCCGTATTTTTCCTCTGCCGCTTTGCTCATGGGCAGGCGCGAGGTTTCTTCGCCGGTGTCCCAGGTGCGGCTGATGCGGTAAGCAGGGCGGGCAGCGGTCTTGCGCAACGCCTCACCGATCCCGAGCCCGTCCAGTGCCTTGACGGCATTGGGCGTCAGATTGACGTCGGCGCCGATGCGCAGAAACTGTTCGGCGCGTTCAAATACCGTCACCTTGTGCCCGGCCTTGATCAGCGCCAGCGCGCAGGCCAGACCGCCTACGCCGCCACCACAGATGGCAATTTCAAATTGATCCATTGTCTTGGTCTTCTTGATGCTTTGGCGGCTGGCCGCCCGTTCACGAGGTGTGCGAAGTGGGAATGTAGTGGAGCAGACGCTCCTCGGCCCAGGCCAGGACGCTGTAGAGCGCGATGCCGATAAGGGTGAGCAGGATGATGGCGTTGAACACCATTGCTGCATTGGCCTGCCCGCCGCCATAGGCGATCAGGAAACCCAGCCCCGTATTGCCGCCCACCAGTTCGCCGACGGTAACCCCGATCACCGCCAAGGTCGAAGAAATCCGCAGCCCTGCCAGAAGATTTGGGAGGGTCGAGGGAAACTCGACCTTGAGGAAGATCTGCCACCGGCTCAGATTGTAGGCGCGGGCCAGATTGACCATGTCGCGATCGACGGTCTTCATGGCCGCCAGCACATTGACCAGAACGGGGAAGAAGACGATCAGCACCGTCACCAGAAGTTTTGGCGTTGCATTGTAACCGAACCACATGATGAACAGCGGCGCAAACGCCACCTTTGGCGCGATCTGGAGGGCCAGAATGTAGGGGGAGAGCACCTTTTCCCAGAAGCTCGACAACCCCAGAAGATACCCCATCACGGCGCCGAGCAGCGAGCCGATGGCAAAGCCGAGCACTGTATAGAGGGCCGTCGATGCGATGTTGGCGATCAGGTCTTCACGCCGGTACATCCGGCCCAGTTCTGCGATCATGTCGCTGATTGTTGGGATGATGAAGCGGGGCACGCCAATCGCGGGCGGCAAAAATTCCCAGATCAGCAGCACGACGGCCAAAATGGCCAGCCCAATCAGTACATGCGGCTGCATGAAAGCGGGGCGCGCGCTTGATACGGGGGCGTCAACGGCGGTGGAACTCATTTTTACTGCCCTTGAAACAGGTGAGGATGGGCGCATCGCGCCCGAAGGCCGCGGCCCTGCCGATGGCAAGGCCGCGGCAGCGCAGGGTTTGCTATTCGGTCACGAACTGATTGGTATAGACGTCCTCGATCGGCACCGCTTCGGTGATGATGTCGTTGGCCATATAGAAATCCTGGATTTCGAGGAGCTGCTCTTCGTTGAACGCGCCGCGCGGCAGCCCATCCATCTCGGCATAGACGCTCTCGACGTAGAACCGCATGACGCGCTCGATCTGCTCGACGTTCTCGGCATGCTGGTCCACAAAGCCCACATATTCCTGCGCGGCGACCGCGGGATCGGCAACGATGTCTTCGATTGCACGCAGCGTCGCACGCACGAAGCCCGCGGCCTGGTCGGGGTGTTCCGCGATGAACTGATCGGAAGCAATGATGGCCTGCGGCTGCGCCGGGAACAGATCGCTCACGGGCATGACTGTCAGGTCCACGCCGGCATCCTGGATGCTCACGATCCATTCGGGCACGCCCGACATGGCCTGCACGCCGTCGGCGATCATGGCCTGGATAAGCCCGCCTGAACCGAGCGCCTGAATGTCGGCATCGGGACGGCCAATGCCCTCGCTGGCCAGCACGGCAAGCAGGTTGTAATAGGCGGTGTCCTGAAAGCTGATCACGGCGATGGACTCGCCTTCGAGATCGGCGACGCTTTCGATGCCGCTGTCGTTGCGCCAGGCGATGTGGGTCAGCCCCTTGCCGCCGAGCAGCGCGACACCGCGCACTTCAAGCCCGTTGGGGCGCACGATCATGGCCGTGTCGCCCATGCCGCCGCCCATGTCCACATTGCCAACGGCGATCTGGGTGGCGACGTCCGCACCGCCCTGGCCGACGCGGAACTCGACGTCTAGCCCTTCTTCCTCGTAATAGCCTTTGTGGAGCGCCAGCTGGAAAGGCGCGAAGGCGGGGAGAAAATCCGGTGCCGGGAACAGGTAGGTCAGGCTCTCCTGCCCTTGGACGGCACTTGCCGAAAGGGCGATGCCGCCGGCCAGCAGCAGCAAAAGTGAGGCGCGGTTCATTGATGGTCCTTCCTTTTATTTTGCGTCCACCCCCTCAGGCGGCTCGCTCATTGAGTTTGAGCAGATCGAAAATCTGCGCAGCATAACCGTGGACCTGCGGCACCTGCCGCCGGGCCAGGGGTTGTCCTCTGTCGGGGATATCGACAGAAAGCTCGTGAATGATGGTGCCGGGCCGCTCGGACAGGACCAACACCCTGTCGGACATGATGACGGCTTCCGACAGGTCGTGGGTAATCAGCAGCGTGGTGATGCCCGCATCCTGGATGGTCTTGGCAAAGCTGTTCTGGATCAGCAACTTGGTCTGGGCGTCGAGAGCGGAGAATGGCTCATCTAGCAGGATGATGTCGGGGTCGATCGCCAACGTGCGGGCCAGGGCAGCGCGCTGCCGCATTCCGCCCGACAACTGGTAGGGATAATGGTTCTCGAAGCCTTTGAGGTGACAGCGTTCGAGTTCGGCCATGGCGCGCTCGCGGCGCGCTCGGGCCGGAACGCCCCTGGCCTCGAGCCCGAATTCCACGTTCTTGACGATGGAACGCCAGGGCAGCAGCAGGTCTTTCTGGAGCATGAAACCTACGTGCGAGTTGGGGCCGACAACTGTCTCGCCGCTCACCAGCACCTCGCCTTTGGTGGGCTTATAGAGCCCGGCCGTCATGCTCAGAATCGTGCTCTTGCCGCAGCCCGAGGGGCCAACCACCGACACGAACTCTCCGCGCTTGACCGTAAAGTTGATGTCCTTGACCGCAGTCAGGACCTCGGTGCCGGACTTGTCGTTTCCGAACTGCTTTTCGACCCCGCGGAACTCAAGCGCCATAGCCGTTTTCCGCATAAGCCTCGTCCAGATTTTTGTTGAGGGTGCTCAACTCCTTTTCGAGGAGCGCCGCGTCCCAGTCGGTCCGGCCCGATGCCGGGGCCGTGATGCCGCGCTTGGTCATTTCGGCGGCGATCTGCGCGTAGTCGTGTTGCGGGGCCGCCATGATGTCCATCAGCGCGACCGCCAGGGCCTTTTCGCTTCCCGTCAGGTTACGGCCAAGGGACTGGTGCGCCAGTTCCGCACGCGTGGTGTCCTTGGCCCTCTGCGAGAGCCGGTCCTTGAAAACATCCATGCGGTTCCCCTCTGCGTCCGATGTGTTCAAATATCAACGTAGTGTTCATAATTACGCATCGTCACGGCGAAGTCAAGGCGACCTGTGGACGGTCGTGCTCGTAAAAGCAGCAACGCCGGCACTATGGAGAGTGCCGGACGCGCGCTATCGACTGGATTTTATTGAAGGTTCGCGGGGCTAACCCTGGTAGCCCAGGCCCCTGGAAATTTCCGCAGCAGCTGCCTTGATGGCGCCCTCGATATGCTGGGCATTGTTGCTGTAGGCGCTGAACTGCTCTTCGGGTCCCGTAACGTTGATACCGGCTATGGGACGAGCGCGGTGGTCGAAAATTGCGGCCGCACAGGAGCCGATTCCCGGTTCGAAATTGCCCTTGCTCCAGGCGATGCCGTGCTTGCGGTCTTCACCGATCTGCATGATGAGCTGGGTCAATGTGGTCGACGTCTTGGCGGTATGGGCCTCGAGGTCGGCGTCCCTGTAGAGATCGAGCAGTTGTTTTTCCGGCATATAGGCCAGGAGGATACGGCCGATGGTGGTGGCGTGGGCCGGCAGACGCGATCCCTCACGAATATTGCTGATCAGGTGCGAATTGGGTGTTTCGCGCAACATATAGACGACATCGCGGCCGTCGAGCACGCCCAGATGGATGGACAGGTGCAGCTCGCTGGCAAGCCTTGCCATAACGGGCTGCGCAACCCGCGTCACGTCGCGGGACTTGAGCGCATCCGCAGCGAGGGAAATCATCCCCACACCAAGTTGCCAGCTCGCGCCGTCATCATCGGATTCGATGATTCCCTCCTCTTCGAGCGTATGCAGGAGGCGTATCAGCGTCGTTCTGTTGATGCCCAACTCTCGGGCCGTGGCAGCCGCATTGCGGCAGCGCCCGCCCGCGGCGATGTGCCGAAGCAGCCGAAAAGCGCGGTGAACGGGGGGCACAGAATAGGACGGGCCCTGTGCGCTTTCGGCTTCGATCTCGGTCATATCGTCGGTCATCCGGGCAACTCCACCCATACGTCTTTTCCTTTTTCATAATCCATAGCCGGTGCACGGGCAATGCGCGCCGCTTGACAGAGATTAGCTTATGCGTAATTATGAACACAACGTGTATATTTGAACAGTATGGCACGGAAAAGGGGTTCGTTCGATGTTTTCGATCGTCAGAGAGACGCGTGAAAAGGGATTGACGGAATGGCTTGCGCCAGCCCGTGCCCGCTCGGCTCGCTGCACACCCCCGGGCCTCACCCGCTTTTTCCTTCAAACCTTTCCGAACCGTCAGCACAGGAGACATTGATGTCTGTAGCGCCAAAGAAATTCCCGTCGATCGAGCCCGATGACGTGATGATTCCCGAAGGCAAGTCGCTTTCCGAGTGGATTGAAAGTCGCGTCGCCCGCTACGAAACCCGGACGATCGATTGGGATGCCCTGAAATTCCAGGCCGATTACGATCCTATCTACCGTCGTGCCCAGATGCGCTACATCGGCACCGGCGCAACCGGCATCACCGACGACGAGAACGTGGTTCCAGCCGAAAACTTCACCTTCTCCACCATGGTGCTGCCTGCAGGCTGCGAGGGTCCGCTCCACATTCACCGTGACGCCGAGGAAGTGTTCTTCATCCTCAAGGGGAACAAGATCCGCCTCTTTATCGAGCACAAGGGCGAGCTTGTCGAAACCGTCCTGGCCGAGCGCGACATCATCTCGGTGCCTGCCGGTCTTTATCGCGGCCTGCGCAATGAGGGCATCGAAGAAGCCCTGATGTGCGTGATGATCGGCAATCCCAAGCCGGTGACCCCGACATATCCCGAGGATCACCCGGTTTCCAAAATCTCGCGGCCCGCGAAAAACAAGGTCGCCGGCTAACAAGCCCCGGGGAGGGGCCGTCGGTCCCTCCCGCTTTGGAACTCCCTCACAGTCTGGAGCGAACACATGACAGTCGTCGACAAGAAGGCGCTCATCGAATCCCGGGTCAATTCCGGTTTACAGGGCCAGTGGTATCCGGTGGCCAAGTCGGTCGAGGTCAAAGCCTCCCGTCCCTATGGCGCCAAGCTCCTGGGCCAGAAAATCGTGCTCTGGCGCGGCAAGGACGGGAAGATCAACGCAGTTGACGATTTCTGCCCTCACCGTGGCGCTCCCTTGTCTTACGGCGAAATCCACGAAGGCAATATTGGCTGCCGCTATCACGGGGTGGTCGTCGACGGCGATGGCGTCGTGGTCCGTGTTCCTGCCATGCCCGAATGTGCGCTTGAGGGCCGGAAGGCGCTGAACAATTTCCATGTGCGCGAGGCCAATGACGCAGTCTTTGTCTACATGCCTTCGGTCAACCAGCCTGAGCCGCCGGAACTGGTTCTACCGCCCGAATTCGCCGACGACGCCTGGGCGGGGTTCTTGTGCACGGCCATCTGGGAAACCAACTACCGCTATGCCCTCGACAACCTCGCTGACCCGATGCACGGGTGCTATCTGCACTCCGAGAGCTTCACGCTGGCTTACGGCTCCAAACAGGACCTGATGAAGCTCGACAAGACCGAGCATGGCTTTCACGTGACGCGTGTCGGTCAGGTCGGCGACAATTTCGATTGGGCGGAGTTCGCAGTTCATCCCGGCAACAGCTATTGTTTCCTCGACATTCCCTATCCTCCGGCAGCAGGTCCGGGCGGCAATATGCGTATCGTGGGTTTCGTGACACCGATCGACGAGCATAGCTGCAAGGTCTTTTTCTGGCGCATGCGCAAGGTCGAGGGTATCGCCCGCGAATCCTGGCGCTTCCTCTATCGCGCCGAGCTCGAGGAGCGTCACTGGAACGTGCTCGAGCAGGATCGCGTCATGCTCGAAGGCATGCCAGACGATGCCCGGAAGCGCGAAATGCTCTACCAGCACGATCTTGGCGTCAGCCGGATCCGCCAGATTCTGACGCGCGCCGCCAAGGAGCAGGTTGAAGCCGAGCTGGCCCAGGTAGCGGCCCAATGATGCTCAAGGGCCGCACCGTTCTCGTTACCGGCGTTTCACGCGGGCTGGGCCGTGCCATCGCGGAGGCCGTCGCCGCGCAGGGGGCGAGCCTTGTGCTGGCCGACGTAGACGCTGCGGGCGGTCAGGCGACGTGTGCGGCACTGACCGAAAATGGCGCACAGGCGCGCTTTCTTCCGCTCGACCTTGCCGATCCTGACAGCATTGCCGCCCTGGCCGAAAATATTTCAGCCCGCGAGGGCCATCTGCATGGCCTGGTCAACAACGCCGCCGTTGCGACAAATGTGGGTGGCATGGGCTTTGAAGACATCGAACTTGCGCTGTGGGATCGCGTCATGACGGTCAATGTGCGCGGCACCTGGCTCATCACGCGCGCCTGCGCCGACCTGCTGCGGGCTTCGGGCAGCGGGCGTATCGTCAACGTGGCGTCCGACACCGCGCTTTGGGGCGCCCCGCGGCTTCTTTCCTATACGGCCTCAAAGGGCGCCGTGATGGCCATGACCCGCTCGCTGGCACGCGAACTGGGCCCGGACGGTATTGGAGTGGCCTGCATTGCGCCGGGCATTTTGCAGACCGAAAGCACCGAATACGTGCCCGAGGCGCGCCATCTTCTGTATTCCGAAGGCCGCGCCGTACCCGGTCCGCAGGGAACCGGCGAGGCCGCAGGCGTAGCGGCTTTCCTCGTCTCAAATGATGCGATCACCCTCACCGGGCAGGTTCTGCCCGTCAACCACGGCTTCTGTTTTTCCTGATGACCATGAACCCCATCCTCACCAGCGCTATAGAATGGCAGGAGCGACCCGGCAGCGGCGACGTTCTGGTCTGCCTGCATGGCATCGGGTCGATGGCCTCCACGTTCGATGATCTTCTGGCCTATCTGCCCACCGATCTGCGCGTTATCTGCTGGAACGCGCCCGGCTACGGAAAGAGCGAGCCGCTGGAGACCGAATGGCCCCTAGCCGAGGACTACGCAGCAGCGCTCGCTTCTTTCTGCGACAGCCTTGGCCTCGGCCGGGTCCACATTCTCGGACATTCGCTGGGCACCCTCATGGGTGCTGCTTTCGCCACCCGATACCCCAAGCGTGTCGCAAGCCTTACGCTTGCGTCGTGCGCTCAGGGACGTGGTACGCCCAGGGGTGGAGCACTTTCCGAAAAAGATGCCCAGCGCTTGGGTGACCTGGAAGCGCTGGGCGCGCAGGAATTTGCCGCTGCGCGCGCTCCCAGGCTCGTCTATGCGCCTGAGCGCAATCCTGCCATCGTTTCTGCGGTGCGCTCGGACATGGAGAAGGTCACAATGCCAGGCTACGGACAGGCGGTTCGCATGCTGGCGTCGGGCGATCTTGCCGCCGACTGCGCCGGCGTTCGAGCGCGCACTTCGGTCATCGTCGGCGCTGATGATGTCGTCACGCCACCGGCCCAGTCGCAGGCCGCGTTCGACGCGCTCAATACGAGAGTGCGCGGCGAATACGTTCTCGTGCCCCATGCCGGCCACGCCATACACCGCCAGGCGCCCGCCGCGCTGGCGGCAGTTCTCGTTTCAACGATCGGAAATGCCCTTCCTGAGGGCGACACTGCACAATTGGGAGACGTCAGATGAGCGAACCGATTCGCGTTGGTGCCCTGCGTGGCATCGTCATGCGTGCGCCGGGCATTACCGCCACCAAAGGTTTTTATGAAAACAACTGGGGCCTGACCATCGCTAGGGAAGAGGACGGCGCCGTCTATTTCCGGGGCACCGGCGATGAGCCGTTTGTGTACGGCCTCAAGGATGGTCCGGTGTACGGCATCGAATACGTGCATTTCTCCATGCCCGACCGGGCTACGATGGACGCGCTCCATCGCCAGGTTGTTGCCAAGGGTGCGACGGCCCTGGGCGAGCCTGCCGAGTTCGACGATTTTGCCGGCGGATACGGCTTTGAAGTGCTCGATCCCGACCTGCGCCGCCTGCGCTTTCGCACCGGCGCGGAAACCGCAGAGGCCAAGGAAGAGTGGGCCCGTCCGCGCAAGGTCAGCCATGTCGTGCTCAACAGCGGCGACATGGACGGCGTGGAACAATGGTACGTGGACGTGCTCGGTTTCCGCGTTTCCGACTATTCGGCGGACCAGATGGTCTTTCTGCGCTGCGCCACCGACCATCACTCCATCGCGCTTGTGCGCGGCCACTACGCATCGGTCAATCACGTTGCATTCGAGTTGCCCTCGATCAACGAATTCATGCGCTCCATCGGCCGTATGAAGGAAAAGGGTCTGCATCCCACCTGGGGACCGGGACGCCATGGGCCGGGCGACAATCCTTTCGCTTACTATGTCTCTCCGTCGGGGTTCGTGATCGAATTCACCTCGGAAATCCAGCAGATCGACGAGCACACGCACGAAGCTCAGGTCTGGCCGCGCGACGTGCCAGAGAAGATGGATCAGTGGATGACCGCCGGCCCTCCGACCAGCGCCCAGCGCGCCGTCATGCAAGGCCGCCCCGATCCCGGCTTTCCCGAGCTTAAAGGAACCCAGCCATGACGCTGCCTTACGAAGGACGGGTGGCGGTGGTGACCGGCGGATCGTCGGGCATCGGCCTTTCCACTGTCGAGCTCCTGCTTTCACAGGGCGCCCGCGTCGCACTTTGCGCCCGCGGTGAAGGACGCCTCAAGGACGTCGTCTCGGTGCTGGCGCGCGATCACGGCGCCGACCGGATAATTTCCCGCGCTTTCTCGGTGCTCGATTCCGATGCCGTCAACGCATTCGCGGCGGACGTCGAAGCCAGTTTTGGACGGTGCGATCTTCTGGTCAACAATGCCGGACAGGGCCGCATCTCGACGTTTGAGGAAACGACAGACGAGGCATGGCGGGCCGAGTACGAACTCAAGATGTTCAGCCAGATCTATCCAATCCGCGCTTTCGTGCCCATGCTCCGGGAGTCCAAAGGGGCCATCGTCGCTGTCAATTCGCTGCTGGCCTATCAGCCCGAGCCGCACATGGTCTGCACCTCATCGGCCCGTGCCGGGGTGCAGAACCTGCTCAAATCTCTCAGTCTCGAGTTGGCACCCGAGGTGCGCGTCAATTCCGTTCTGCTCGGCCTGGTTGGCTCTGGCCAATGGACGCGCCGTTTCGCCGAACGCGAGGACCAGTCGATGAGCCGGGAGGAGTGGTACGGCAATCTGGCCCGCAAGAAGGGCATCCCGCTCGGGCGCCTGGGCGACCCAAGCGAAGCCGCAGCCGCAATCGCCTTTTTGGGCTCACATGCCGCCAGCTACATCACAGGCGCGCAACTCGATGTTTCGGGCGGTCTCGCCCGTCACATCTGATACCAGTCAATGGAAGCCATTATGAAACTGGAACAAGTCACACGCCACGAGACCGTCGGTGATTTCATTGCCGCCTATCTCGCCGACATCGGCGTCGAGGTGATCTTCGGGGTTATCTCCATCCACAACATGCCGATCCTGGATGCGCTGGCGCGTCAGGGCCGCGTGCGTTTTGTTCCGGCGCGCGGCGAGGCCGGCGCCATGAACATGGCCGATGCCTACGCCCGCGTTTCGGGCAAACTTGGCGTTGTGATGACTTCGACGGGTACCGCAGCGGGCAATGCCGCCGGCGCGCAGGTTGAAGCGTTGACCGCCGGAACGTCGCTGCTTCACATCACGGCAACCGTCGATACCCAGTTCATGGACCGTGACAGGGCGCCGATCCACGATGTTCCGCGCCAGCCCGACATGCTCAAGGGCATTTCCAAGGCCTATTATCGGTTGTGGGACGCAAAGAGCGCCATTGGAACGCTGACCGCGGCCATCAACGCCGCCATCAGCGCGCCCACGGGCCCGGTGAGCCTTGAGATCCCCGTTGACGTCCAGCGTATGGCAGCGCCGCCTTCGACGCGCGCTTTTGCCCTTTCGCCGCAGAACCCACTGGCCAGCGATGCCGTCATCGACGAACTGGCCCAGCTCGTTATCGGCGCGCGGCGTCCGATGATCTGGTTGGGCGGGGGCGCGCGCAACGCAAGCAGGCAAGCCACTGAACTCGTGGAACGCGGCTTTGCAGCGGTCACCTCCACAAATGGCCGCGCCACGGTCTCGGAGGACAATCCGGCCAATCTGGGTGCCTTCAATATGGCGCCCGAGAGCCAGGCGCTGTACGAAACCATCGATCTGATGATTGTCGTCGGCTCGAGGCTGCGCGGCAACGAGACGCTCAACAACACTATGCGTTTGCCGCGTCCCCTTATCCAGATCGATGCCGACGCTTATCAGGGCGGCCGCAACTATCCGGTGGATCTTTTCGTTCACGGCGATGCAGCCGACACGCTGCAACGCCTGCTCGACCGCCTGCCGGAAAAGCTCTCGGTCGATCCCAACCTCGTCTTCGACGTTGCCAACACCCGCGCCCGCGGTGAGGGCACGATGCGCGCGGCCATGGGACCGTACAGCACCATCGCCGACGCTCTGCTCGAGCGGGTGACGCCGGGCGGGCATCCCTGGGTGCGCGACGTAACGATCTCGAACTCAACGTTCGGCAACCGTTACGTCAAGATCGCCGAGCCCTGTCACGGCGTGCATGCGCTGGGCGGCGGCATCGGCCAGGGCGTTGCCATGGGCATCGGCGCGGCAATAGCGTCCAAATCCGCCAAGGCGATCACGCTGCTGGGCGACGGAGGCACCCAGCTCGGGATCGCCGAAATGATCACCGCAGTCGAGGAGAAAGCGCCGCTCGTTTACGTGCTGATGAACGACCAGGCCTATGGCGTCATCCGCAACATCCAGGACGCCCAGTACGATAGCCGTCATTACTATTCGGCCCTGCACACCCCCGATTTTGCCACCCATTGCGCTGCAATCGGCATGCCGCACCACAAGGTTGGCGCCGTTTCCGAGTTTGCTGGTGTCCTTGATGCCGCGCTGGCCGCCGAAGGTCCCCAGCTTATCGAAGTGGACATGATCGCCATCGGTCCGTTTGCCGAGAGTTTTTCAGGCCCTCCGGCGGGTGCTGCCGGCAACAAGGTTTGATCGGCATGCATCTGGGATTGATCGGCTACGGCAACATTGCCCACACCCTGATGGGCATACTCGCCAACGAAGGCGCGAAGCCCTCCAAGGTCACAGTGCTTTGCACGCCCGACCATGTGGGCGAAACGCGGGCACGGCTGGCCAGGGATTTCGACGGCCAGGGGCAGGTTGTTGCAGAGACGGGGGCGTTGATTGACGCCATGCCTGATCTCGTCGTCGAATGCGCCGGCCATGAGGGCGTCCGCCAGCACGCGACCGCCGTACTGCGCGCCGGGATCGAGACGGTCATCGTCTCGATCGGCTCGCTGGCCGATCAGCCCTTGCATGAAGAGGTGATGGACGCGGCGCGCGCCGGATCCACCCGGTTCATCCTGCCCGCTGGCGCTATTGGCGGCATCGATGTCCTCTCGGCCCTCAAGCCATCAGGGATAGAGGCCGTGAGTTATACCGGACGCAAGCCTCCAGGAGCCTGGAAAGGCACCCCCGCCGATAAGATGCACGACCTCAATGCGCTCGCGGTCGAAACCGTCATTTTTTCGGGGAATGCGCGCGAGGCGGCCATTCAATACCCCAAGAACGCCAATGTCGCCGCAACCCTGGCGCTTGCCGGGCTGGGGTTCGAAAAGACCGGGGTGCGCCTTGTTGCCGACCCCGGCGTAAGCGGTAATGTACACGAATACAGCGTCCGCTCGGCAGCCGCCGAATTCACTGTAAGGATCGAAGGTAAGCCGTCCCCGGACAATCCCAAGACCTCGGTCACCACCGTCTATTCGGTCGCACGCGAAATCTTCAACCGCTGTCGGGAGCAGGCCATATGACCCATTTCGAACTGCCGCCCGCCGAGCTTTTCATCGGCGGAAGCTGGGAAAAGGGCACTGGCGCGGAGATCGCCTCGGTCTTTTCGGCCGACGGATCGGTCAACCGTGTCATCAACGGTGCAAGCCGGGCCGATGGCGAGCGGGCCATAGAGCGGGCGCTTCGGGCGCAGGCCGATCCGGCCTGGCGCAATCTCAAGCTCCATGAACGCGCCCGCTACCTCTATCGCATTGCCGAAGGCATCGAAAACAACGCTGCGCGCATTGCCCATATCCAGACGCGCGACACCGGCAAGACGCTGCGGGAGACGACGGCGCTTGTCGCATCGGCCGCGGGTACGTTCCGCTATTATGCGGGCGCTCTGGAAAGCCTCGATGATGCGCTGACGGCGCCGCGCGGCGACTATCTTTCCCTCTCGATCCACGAGCCGCTGGGACTTGTTGCGGCGATCACGCCGTGGAACTCCCCGATTGCATCGGATGCCCAGAAGGTGGCGCCCGCACTTGCAGCGGGCAATGCAGTGCTGCTCAAGCCTGCATCTTGGTCTCCGCTGGTTTCGCTTGAACTGGCGCGTATCATCGAGGCGGCCGGTCTGCCCAAAGGACTGTTTTCGGTTCTCCCGGGTGCTGGCCGCGAGGTGGGCAATCTGCTGGTCGAGCATCGGGCGATTTCGCGGGTCAGCTTTACCGGCGGCACCGCGACGGGCCGTATGCTGGCGCGGCAGGCAGCGGAAAAGCTGATGCCGATTTCGCTCGAACTCGGCGGCAAGTCCCCCACCATCGTCTTTGCAGATGCCGATATCGACCTGGCCATCGCCGGCGTTCTGTTCGGCGTTTTTTCGTCGAGTGGTCAAAGCTGCATTGCCGGCTCGCGCCTGTTCGTCGAGCGCTCAATCTACGACAGTTTTGTTGCGCGCCTTGTCGAGGCGACCAAGGCACTGGTGGTTGGCGACCCATTCGACGAGCGCACGCAAGTGGCCCCGCTCGTTCATTTCGATCACCGCGACGCCGTGGCGAGCCAAGTGGCGGCGGCGGTCGAGGCTGGTGCCGAGATCCTTTGCGGCGGCGCGGCACCCCAGGGCGATCAGTACGCCAAGGGCGCCTATTATCTGCCCACCATACTCGCCGGCGTGACCAACGACGCAGAAATCTGCCGTCAGGAGATATTCGGTCCGGTCCTGTGCGTGCTGCCATTCGATGACGAAGCCGAATTGATCGCCCAATCCAACGACAATGATTACGGGCTGGCCTGTGGCGTCTGGACCCGCGATTTCCCCAAGGCCTGGCGCATTGCCCGCGCCATTACCAGCGGAACCGTCTGGGTCAACACCTACAAGCAGTTTTCCGTTTCGACACCCTTTGGCGGCGAAAAGGATTCCGGCACCGGACGCGAAAAAGGCAGGGACGGCATCCGCGCCTATATGGCCCAGAAATCGGTTTACGTTGATCTGACCGGCAAGCCCCACCCATGGGCGCGCTGGCCGGACGGGGGTGCATGATGCCGTCCATCGCCATCGTCGGCGCCGGCCCGTCGGGCTGTTACACAGCACAAGCTCTCGGCAAGGCGCTGCCCGAAGCCTGCATCGATATCATCGACCGCCTGCCGGTCCCTTACGGCTTGATCCGATATGGTGTTGCCCCGGACCATCAGGGCACCAAGGCCGTGACACGTCAGTTCGAACGTCTCTTCGAGCGCGGTGGCGTGGGCTTTTTTGGCAATGTCGCCCTGGGGCGCGACATCGCACTCGCCGATCTGCGCGCGCAATATGACGCTGTGGTCCTGGCCACTGGCCTGTCGCAGGATCGCGCCTTGGGTATCGAGGGCGAGGACCTTCCCGGCGTGATCGGCGCGGGACGCATTACCCGGTATTGGAACGACCATCCCGACACTGAAAATGACGCGATCGGACTAGGTCGCAAGGCGGTCATTATCGGTAATGGCAATGTCGCCATCGATCTGGTCCGCATCCTTGCCAAAGTCGATGGCGAGTTCGAAGGCTCCGATCTGGGCGGCCACCATCTTAATGGCTTTCGCAACGCCAGTGTGGAGAGCATCGACATCATCGGCCGTTCCCCGGCTGGTGTGGCGAAATTCGATCCCGTCATGCTGCGCGAGCTCGCCAAGCTGACCGATGCCCGCATAAAGGTCGTCTCAGCCGCCGGAGAGGGAAAAGTTGTCGAGGCACTTGCCGCTATAGACGGCCATGATCCCCAGGATGCGCAAAAAACCATAACCTTCCGCTTCGGCTGGACACCCACCAGGCTGGCCGGTGAGCAACAGCTTCAAGAGGCGCATTTCACGGCGACTGACGGTTCGGGAGAAACGCTTGTCTTGCCGTGCGACAGTCTTTTGACCGCCATCGGCTTTGCCGGCAGTGAGGATGTCCCCTCGCCCGAAGCTTCCGAAGATGGGTTTATCGAGCCCGGTCTTTATGCAACCGGCTGGTTCCGTCGCGGGCCTCGCGGCACCATTCCCGAAAATCGCGCCGACGCCCAGGCCGTCGCCGCCCGCATTGCCGCTGACCTGGCTTCCGTCCGGTCAGCGCGGCCCGGCCGCGATGGCCTTGCTCAGCTTGTACCCCACGCCACCGATTATCACGGCTGGCAGCGCATCGATGCCGCCGAGCGCACCGACTGCCCAGCCGACCGGTGCCGCATCAAGATTCGCGGGCGCAACCAGATGCTCGACCTTGCACGCCAGAAAGGAATGCAGTGATGAAGATCGCCATCCTCTACGGAACCGAAACCGGCAATGCCGAAATGTTGGCCGAAGACATCGCGGCTCACCTTGCCGACCATGAGGTGGAGGTGACCAATTTGAGCGATTTCGCACCCGACGCGTTCGACGCCGACAATTTCTACATTCTCGTCACCTCGACATATGGCGATGGGGACTTGCCCGCTTCGGCCATCCCGTTCGGCGAAAAGATGGCCGACGCGCAGCCCGATCTCTCGTCTATCACTTTCGCAGTGTTCGGCATGGGCGATAGCGAATATCCCGAAACCTACAACTTCGGTGGCAAGCGCCTCGAAGAGTTGATGACCTCGGCCGGCGCGCAACAGGTCGGCGAGCGCATCACCCACGATGCATCGGGCAGCGATATGCCCGAGGATTTGGCGTTGCCGTGGGCGGAAGACGTCGTGCGCCAGATGGAGGCGCGTCGCGAGGAGGCAGCATGACATCCGCCGCCGATATCCGCGAACGCCTGCTCACGCCATGGCGCCACGGCGAAGCCCATGATCTTCGCGACCTCGATATCGCGGAGCCGCTCGATCTTTCCGGATGCGTGCTGTCCGGGTTCGATCTGAGCGGAACGCGCTTTCGCGCGCCAGTCGATTTCAGCGGCGCACGGCTGGAGGGGTTGAGCTGGTTCACCGGGGTGAGGTTCGATGACGCGACCGACTTCACCCGCTCCATGTTTCTCAATGATGCCCGCTTCGATGGCAGCCGCTTTGCCGGGCCCGCTGTTTTTTCGGGTGCCGAGTTTCGCGGCATTGCCCGTTTCGATGGCGCGCAGCTCGATGCTGGCGGGGACTTCTCGGCCATCACCAGCTACGGCAATTTTGCCTTCGACGCTGTGCGGATAAAGGCCCCGATCGAGTTTACCGGCGCCAAGCTTTTGGGCGGCCTGTGGGCCAATCAGGCCCATTTCGAGCATGAAGCGGACTTCGCGTCCACGCAAGTTCATGGGCGGTTGTGGCTCAAGAACGCTGTTGTCCAGAACCACCCGCTCTCCGAAACAGCGTTCGACCTGTCTTTCGGCTACACCTACAAATAGCGGCCCGCGATCAGCGGGCCTGAAACGGCATCCAGCCTTGGGGCTTGGTTGCGATGTTAACGCGTTCGCCAACCGGCAATGCATCGCCTTCGTGGTAGATCGTCATCACTGCGTCCCCAACATCGACCTTGTTGCGATGCATTTGAGCTTCCAGATGGCTCTCGACGATCGTTCCCGGCACGCCTTCGGACGCGAAGAACTGGCTTGCCGGGCGGGCGCCGAGGACGACCAATTGCCCCTCTTTCATCCATGCCGCCCGTTTCACGGAAAACCGGCCACCACCCGTGCAAGCAACAACGGCATCTTCACCCTTGAGCGAAGCGACCTGGCCCTCCAATGTGTTCATCTCTCCGAACAATCGGGCGATGAACAGCGAGCTCGGGGCGCCCATCACTTCCGATGGCGCCGCCTGCTGCAGGATCTTGCCGCCTTCCATCACTCCAACCCGATCGGCGAGGCCAAGCGCGTCGTCCCGGTCATGGGTAACGATCACCGCCGTCGTTCCCAAGGATTTGCAGAGGCGGCGGATTTCGCCACGGACGTCGGAGCGCAACTGCGGATCCAGATTGGACAGGGGTTCGTCCATCAGCAATATACTGGGCCGCTGGGCGATGGCCCGCGCAAGCGCGACGCGCTGCTGTTGTCCTCCTGACAGTTGGGTAATGCGACGATCGGCCAAATGACCGATCTGCATCATCTCAAGTGTGTCCCTGGTGCGCGTGTCCGCTTCGGGGCGCGATAGCCGTGTTCGCCCGCGCTCAAGGGTGAAGCGGACATTTTGCCTGACCGTCATGGTTGGCCAGAGGGCATAGGACTGGAACACCATGCCGATGGGGCGGCGTTCAGGGGGAAGCCAGAGTCGCTCGCGTTGCGAATAAACAGGGGTTCCGCTGAAACCCATTTCGCCGCCGGTGGGCACTTCCAGGCCCGCCATCATGCGAAGCGTAGTTGTCTTGCCGCAACCTGACTGTCCGAGCAGAACGTAGGACTCTCCTTCCTTTACCGCCAGGTCGAGGTCGTTGAGCACGAGAACACCGCGTGGGCCGCCAAATCTTTTCTCGATTTTCGCCAGGGTAATAGCAGTCATGGATGTGTTGGACCGTTCATTAGCGGGCGACCGGGCGCCGCGTGAGGTAGAGGAAGCCAGCGAGAAAAACAGCGACGATGGCGAAGAGCGCCAGCGAAAGCGCGGCAGACTGCTGGGTCTGACCTGAGCTGTTGTAAAGGAAGATACGCGAGGCCAGCGTTTGTAGGTCGTAGTTGCTCATGATCAGCGTGATCGGCAGCTCGCGCAGCGTCAGAAGAGCGACCCAGAACCAGGCGAAGACCAACCCGGTTCGCGCTGCAGGGATCGCTATGGACACCAAGGTCCGGCTGGATGTGATCCCCGCCGTGCGAGCATATTCGGCCATCTCGGGGTTCAGTTGCCGGAACGCATTTTCGGTGATTCTGTGCGCCGTTGCGACATATCTTGTGCCGATCGCGATGACTAGCAGCCAGACAGTTCCAAATATGGGCATATAGCGATGCACTGTCAGTCCGCCGATATTGAACACGACGGCAATAACGATCGAAGGCACAGCCAGGCTGACTATCGTGACGAGGTCGATTGTCCTGCCCATGGCGGGCATGCGGCCCGATACCCATGACATTGAAATGGTGAACAGCAACACGCATGTGGGGACGAAAAGTGTGATGAACACCGTCGTCGTCCCGACGTTTGCCAGTTCAGCCCAGAACTGCGATCCGAAACCGGCCAGCGACAGCTTTGATATTGCATCCAGGCTTGGTGGCTGTGGGACCGGAAGCAGTGCTGTCCAAACCAACATCAGGAACGGCAGGCCGATGCCCAAAAACGCGTAGATCGCCAAGCCGATAGTCGAGGCAATCTGGGCCTTCGAGCCCAGCCGTACCGAAGCAACACGAGCCCGGCCACCAATCGTTCCGGCGTCTGCGCTGCGTTTAAAGACCAGCATTTGCACAACAATTAGCGCCAACAGGACCGCTGCCGTCATCGTCCCTATGGCCGAGGCATGCCCATATTGGGGCAAGGTCATGGCAGATTGAGTGTATTGATATATCCATGTGGCGATCACATCGATGCGCGCCGGCATGCCCAGCATGCCGGCATAGTCGAAGGTTTCGACGGAGATAACGAGGAAAAACAGGCCAGTGCTGATCAAAGCGGGAGCGGTCATCGGAAGCAAAATCCTGAACAGGGCGTCGGACTTGCTGATTCCATGAGCACTCGCCGCCTCCTCCATCGCCCCATCTACGCTGGAAAACGCGGGGGCGAGAAAATAGAAGGCCGGGCCAACCATGGTGAGGCCCTGCAAGACTATGATCCAAGGCATCGAGTAGATGTTTACCAGAGCGCCTTGGCCGCTCACCTCCTGCCACCAAAGATTGACGAGACCGTTGGAGGGATTGAGCAAGAAGATATAACCCAGAGCGACAAGAAAGCCGGGAACAGCGATCTGGCTGGTTGCAGCCACCAGGATGGCGCCGCGCCAGCGAAAATTTGTGCGCGCGTATAGCCAAGCGAGCGGAATGGCGATCACGAACATTACGGCAAGGCTGCCGACGGCCAGAACGGCGGTGTTGGCAATGACTGTCGCAAATTTGCGCGAGCCGATGATCGACTGATAATTGGCCAACCCGAACGTCTTCGTTTCGTCAGAAAGGAAACTGCTCAGGATCAAACCGGCGATGGGCAGCAGCAGCAATACGACCGCAGTGATAGCGAGCACCATTACCACCGTGTTGAGTGGGTCACTCCGGCGTGCCGTGATCATGGACGCCGGGCCTGTCGATTGGGGCATGGTGTTTCCTTGGGGTGACAGGCGGAAATGCTTTCGACCTGTCACCCAGTTCGAGCTAGAGATCCTGAAGAAGCCGGGCGATGGCATTGCCCGCCTCAACACCCTCATTCATCCACCAACCGGCCGGAGCCGAATAGACTCCGTCGGTCAGGACCGACATCTCGTAGAGGTCGGTTCCTGGCATCGTGTGGCGGGGCCAATCGAGCACTTCGGCCGACAGTGCCTGGCCGCCCTCAGTCTGGGATAGCCACCATGCAACAACGGTCGCCGCATTCTTGTGATTTGAGTGTTCAAGAACTCCAGCGAAGCGCGGCACCAGTGGGGCCTTGATCGGCACGTAGGCGACCGGCGAGTTGTTCGCGACCTGATCGGCGGAAATGCGGATGCCGAAACCGATCGGGTACTCGCCGCTCTCGACAAGTGTCCGGATGGCGGTAGGAGCGGGCGCAATGCCAACACGCAGGTCCGAAAACAGGGTTTCGACCATGTCGAGTGTCGCTTCCTGGCCGAGGCCCATGGCCCAGGGCGAAAAAACGTCTGGTAAAGCGGCAGTCACAATCTTGCCTGTCCATTCTTCGGACAGCAGCTCATCAAGGCTGGTCGGCACGTCGTCAGGATCGAGAAGGTCGGTATTGTAAAAAATGGGGCGAGCAAATTCAGCAACGAACAGGCCGTGTACCTGTTGCGCTATCTCGTCGTGCTTCGCGTCAAGGGCGACCCAATCGGTCGCAGCGATGGCGCCCGCGTCGTTGAGGATGCCGAGCAGGGTGGGGACCGTTACAAACAGATCGACGGGAACCTCAACCCCAGCATTGTGCTGTTGCACCAATTGCTGAATGTAAACGGGATCGGGAGCGCCGCTGACCAGCCGAATATCGATGCCGATCCCCAAGTCATTGAGAATGCCATCTTCCAGTCGCGCTTCGTCTTCGGCTGTGCGGGCGTCTGAGCTTACGAAAATCGAAACCGTGCCTTCGGCCTCTGCGGCGTCGAGCAGGGCACTGACTCCGTCCGGCAAGTCGGACTGGGACAACGCCGGCGTTCCAGCCAAAGAGGCCAGAATCAGAATGCTCGCGCTGGCCAATGAAAGTTTCAATCGATGGATGGTCATGATGGTCCTCTCTTTGATGTCGAAACCAACCAGGGCACCGTGCAGCGCCATGGCCTTTGATGGCAGTCCCTCAACTGCCAGGGGTTGCAAGACATGCGTCCTTGCTCTGCTGCTCACCCGATGTGATTCATCTTTGTGGATAGCGTATTGTAGGCTTGCGCGCCGTCTGCGGTCACCGCAACCACGCCGCCGATAAGAGACCAATGACGGCCGAACCGGCAGTCGGGCTGGAGTGAGAACGACATCCCTTCTCTGATTTCGTAGTCGAAGGGCATTCGCTCGCCACCTTCAACAAAAGGATATTTTGCGGCCATGTCGGGCAATTGGTCGCGAATTCCATCAGCGGACGGGCCGCCACCAAGCAGAGGATTAAGTGCAGCGATCTGCGGAGTCAGGTGCCAGGCGCCATTGCGCCGCGTGGGCTCTTCCATCGCCTCGAAGATTTCCCGGAAACTGGCACCGGGTCGCAGCATGCTCAACCCGATTTCGTAGCTTTCGCGGGCGATGTCGTGGCACCGTCGCGTCTGGTCGGGAACCTTCCCCAACGTGAAGCTCATATTCACGTGGGTATTGAGCTCTGCGAAATTGGGGAATATCTCCGCGCCCACCATGTCGTCGGCTTGAAGGACGCGCGGCGCGTGACCTCTGATGAGCCAAGTGGGCTCACCCCAGGATGGATTTTCATAGCCGGTCTGGAAGAGCATCCACGTAACGCGCATCCCGAGTTTGAGCTGAGCTGCGTAGCCGGCTGCGTATATCTCGGTTTCGCTCGCGCCGGGCCGTGCGACGTCCATCATTGCGCGGATGGCGACATCGCCTGCCTCCGAGGCCCGACGCAGATGGGCCAGGTCGGCCTTGCTCTTTTGCGCCATGACCAGCCCGTACTCCTGCGTTACCGGAACAAGCGTCGCGTCAGGAAGCCCTGCCTGCACCGCCTCCCAAGCATCCTTGGGAACCCAGCCGTACCGGAAAAAGGGGCCGCCCCAGCCCGCACCGATCACACCGATCCGACCTCTGGCTAGGCCCTTTTCTTTTATGACTTGCGGCCCAAGCTGGGTGACTGCTCCGGTACGGATATCGGCGATCCAACTCTCGTGCCCGCGCTCGCGTGCGACCATGTTCTGCGTTGCAACCTGCGCCGCGAAAGCGATCATTACCGGCTCACCCTCGCGGGGAAAAATCAAATGCTGGTAGCGCCGATCAAAGGTCAGGTACTGCCCCGCATCATAGCGATCGCTACGGTCGGACCCGAAGATCAGAAGCGCATCGAGATCGTTTTCTTCCATGAACTGGCGCGCACGGCTCCAACGGTAGTTGCGCTCTTGATCGATGGCTGCGGGGCTGGAAAAAGCCGTCACCCTAGGTCTCCTCTTTGCGGTTCGCCTTTAACATATCATTGCGCTATTTAATTGCAACAGTAAAATGTTACTATGTCCTCAAGGGGCACCCGCGGCAATGCCGCCTCTTTTCAATTCGGCGGCGTTTTGCTAATTGCGACGATGCAGCAAAAGGACTTTTCCGCTCCAATGGACAATCACTCCGGCTACAGCGTTCCCACTGCCCTCAACGCGCGGGCGCAGGCAGCTTCATCCAAGACGTTGGCCGACAAAGCTTTTCTTCTGCTCAAGGCAGACATTATCGACTGCATATTGTCGCCGGGCGAACTGCTCTCGACCCAGCAACTCATGACCCATACCGGGCTCGGCCTATCGGCAATCCGCGCTGCGATGGAGCGGTTGGTCGCGGGGAACTGGGTGACGTCGGCACCAAACAAGGGGTACCGGATCGACGGGATCACAGTGAAGGATGTCATCGAACTCTATGATCTGTCCGAGGCGATTTCGCCGCGACTGGCGCGTATGAGCTGCGGGCGTATTGCCGAGGTTTATGGACGGTTGATCGAGCTGTCCGAAACCGCATTTCCAGCCCATGCTCCGCAGAACGAAGAGGATGAACACCGGGTACTCTTGGCCAGCGGCGAAATTCTGCGCACCATCCGGCTCGCATCGAACAACTCCTATGCGATTTCATTGACGCAACAGGTCACTGAACGGTTGGACAGAGTGGTGGCGGCGCGGCGCCACTATTCGCAGACGCCGATTGATTTCCGGCGCGACTTTCGACCATTGATCGAAGCGTTACAAGCAAACCAGGCCGATGCGGCCGAGGCCGCCTCACTGGCCAATGTTCATCGCATGCGGTCTATCGTTATTGACCACATCCTGCGTGTCGAGAGCTTTGCCAGCTCCCATATTCTTGCCCGAACATAGGCACCTTGGGGCCCTCAGCCTTAACGGTCGATGGTCACCCAGCGCAGCATGAAGAAATTGTCGGGGCGCTGGACTACGGAAATTCCGGGGCGAGCTGCCCAGATCAATGGTTCTTCATAGAGCGGCACATAGGCAACCTCTTCCTGGAGGATCCCCGCGATCTCGTCGAGCATGGCCTGACGGGTCGCTGCATCGAGTTCGGACTGCACCATGGGCAGCAACTCATCGATACGTGCGTTGGAATAGCCACCGAAATTCCACGTGCCCAATGTGTCTGTCGGGGTATGCGCCAGAAAGCGAATAGGGTGCTCGGCATCAAAGGTTCCGGGTGACCAGCCGAGCAGGTACGTATCGTAATTGCCCTCGCGCAATTCGGTCCAGTACCCGGCAACCGGCATGGTCTCGAGCTGAGCCTCGAGGCCGATCTGGGCCAACATGGCTACGATTGCCTGGCAGACGTCGGAATCGTTGAGGTAGCGATCATTGGTGCATTTGAAATTGAAGCTGAACCCGTCGGGATAACCGGCCTCGCTCAAAAGCTCTGCAGCCAGGTCCAGATCATAGGCCGGCCGCTCGGCATGTTCCTCGGAATAGCCCGAAAGCCCGGCAGGCTGAAGCTGGCTGGCCGGTTCGGCGAGCCCGCCCATCAGCACCTGATCGATAGCGTCGACATCGATTGCGTGAGCGACGGCTTCGCGCACCAGGACATTCTGGAACGGATTGCCTTCAACGCCGCCGTCCCCACCGTAAAGCGTGTCCTTGTCATGGCCGAACCCGACCATGATGACGCGGGCTTCCAGCCCTTCAAACACCGTGATCTCGTCGCTGTCACGCAGACGGTCGACGTCCTGCACCGGGACGGATGCGAGCATGTCGATTTCATCTGACACCAGTGCGGCGATCGCCGTGGCGGCGCTGGTGATGGGCGTAAAGACTGCCTCGGTAATGTTGTGTTCTGGTGTATCCCACCAGTCTGGGTTGGGGACCAACGTCGTTCGCACGCCAGGTTCACGCGCTTCGAGCATGAACGGTCCGGTGCCGTTGGCTTCCAGCGTTGCAGCGGTCACTGCGTCCCGTGCCGGCTCGGTTGAACCATTGGCCGCGGCCCAGTCACGGTCCATCATCATCCAGTTGGCAATGGAATCGGGAAAGATGGGGTTTGGCGCGTCCAGTACGATATCGACGGTGAAATCATCGACCACCCTCACCTCGGACACCGGAGCGAACCACGACCGGACATCTGACTGCTCGGAAATGCCGCGCTCGTAGGAAAAAAGCACGTCGTCGGCGGTAAAGGGCGAGCCGTCGTGGAATGTCACGCCTTCACGCAGGTTGAAGCGCCAGCCATCCTCGCCTTCGAGCGGTTCCCAGCCTGTGGCGAGCGACGGCTCGAGCGCCATGTCCTTGCCGCGCCTGATGAGCCCTTCGTAGATATTGTTGAGGAACGAGGTCACCGGCGCCAGATTGGCGGCGTGGGGGTCCATCGTCGATGGATCGGTTGTCGCCGACCATCTGAACGTCTCGGCCTGAGCCACTCCGACGATGGCGGTCGTAGCGAAAAGAATGCCCGCCGCCAGTTTGAGACTACGCATCTTGGTTCTCCCCGCATTTTTACCTGCATCAGCGTGCCGGAGATCGGCATGCAGGGCAACCGTCTATCGCGAATGTGACGTGGGGCGCGGACGGCCGCTAGCGATGATGATCGCGCAGATAGCCTACAAGCGCCTTGCCGGCCTGATCGATATGCTGGCGGGTCAATTCGGCAGCAAGCTCAGGCTTGCGCGCCTTGCACGCATCCAGGATGGCCTGGTGCTCCTCGATGGCAGAGCGCATGCCCTGGGTAAGATACAACACCAGCCGCACGTAGCGCTCGACGAGGTCGTTGGTCTTGTCGATCATTGTGAGAAAGAACTTCTTGTCGGAGTCCTTGTATAGCGCCGTGTGGAAATCGCGGTTGAGATCGCCCCAGCGCAAGGGATCGGTTTCCGCCGCGAAAGCGTCGCAATAGTGCTGCGCTGCCTTGAGGGACTCCTCACTCATAAGAGGGACAGCCAGTTCAATTACCGTCGGCTCAACAAGCGCCCGGAACTGGAAGATCTCGGTAATCTGGTCGTGACTGAGCGAGGCAACGACCACGCCCTTGTAGCGCTCGGACAAAACGAGCCCCTGCGCCTCGAGCCTCTGCATGGCTTCGCGAACCGGAATGCGCGAAACATTGAACATCTGCGCAATCGTATCCTGGCGAAGCGGCTCACCCTCCTCGATCTCGCCGCGAATGATCGCATCCCGCAACGCATCGTAGATGACGTCGCCTGCCGACGCCTGCTTGCCAAGATCGAATGCTTTCAATTTCAATGCAGTAGCCAATTTATGGCCTCTCGATTTTCCGCCAATTCACCTTCGCATCATATCAATACGGCACGAACACGACCCGGTGAATCTCCCACAATTAGTATATTGTAGATTGGATACAATTATGCAAACGTAATATGAAACCGGCCTGCAGTGGGCCGGAAGAGGGAATGGCGCGCGTCAATAAAACGCTCCGCGCATTGGAGTGGACACGCGACCAGAAGCATCAAAACTGCACCAAAGAGAGGGATCAACATGAAATTTCCTGCCTTGATTGCGGCAGCGTCAGTAACGCTCGGCCTTGCTGCGGCAACCCCGGCTTTTGCCGACAAGCTAGATGACATCATTGCTTCAGGCACTTTGCGCTGTGCCGTGACGCTCGACTTCCCGCCCATGGGCTCGCGCGACGACAACAACGAGCCGGTCGGCTTTGACGTCGACACATGCAACGATCTTGCCGCCGCCCTTGGCGTTACGGCCGAAATCGTCGAAACGCCCTTCCCCGACCGTATCCCCGCGCTCATTTCCGGACGCGCCGATGTCGGCGTTGCCTCGACCTCCGATACGCTGGAGCGCGCCAAGACTATCGGCTTCTCCATCCCCTATTTTGCCTTCAACAACGTCGTTCTGACGCGCGAAGACACGGGCATCGAGAGCTATGAAGACCTTGCCGGCATGAATTTGGGTTCGGTCGCTGGCGTGTTTGAAGCCATCGCGCTTGAAGAAGACTTCAACGAATGGGATGCCGGTGGATCGTTCCGCACCTTCCAGAGCCAGGCGGACGTGTTTCTTGCTCTCAATCAGGGCCAGATCGATGCCACTGTCGTCACCGGTACGGTTGCCGCGTCGACTGTGAACGAAGGCAATTTCGATGGCTTCGCGATCAAGGGCGATGCGCCCTACCTCGTCGACTATGTCGGCCTGATCGCGCTGCGCCAGGAATATGGCCTTCTGAACTACCTCAACCTGTTCGTGCACCAGCAGATCCGTACAGGCCGCTATGAAGAACTGTTCGAGAAGTGGGTTGGCGGCGGCGCCACAGCCCCCGACCTTACGGTTCCGGGCGTTTACTACTAAGTCCTTCCCCGTCGCAGGCGCCCTATCGGGTGCCTGCGATCTTGCTTTCGCGGCGCGCGTAGAGCGGGCCTGATCGAAACCGGGGAACCGTTCCGATGTTCGACATCAACTATACCTTCCATTGGAGCCAGGCCTTTCGTGCCTTGCCCGAGATGATCGACGGCGCGCTGATCACGCTGCAGATCGCTGTGCTTTCGATGATTATCGGCATTCTGATTGGCGTGCCCCTGGCGCTGGCCAAGGGATCCCAGAGCAGATCCCTGCGCCTGTTTGCAAGCACCTGGATCGAGGTCGCCCGCAACACGCCGGCGCTGTTTCAGGTCTATATGATCTATTTCGGGGTGCCCGCCGTGCTTCAGGGCGTTGCGAGCCTGTTCGGGGTCGATTTCCGCGCACTTGGCATCAACATCTTCTATCTGGACTCCTATTGGGCCGTTCTTGTCGGCATCGCCTTCAACAATGCCGGTTATCTCGCAGAGACGTTTCGCGGCGGCCTCCGCGCCGTACCGCCCACTCAGACCCGCGCCGCCCGGTCGCTGGGGTTTGGCGCCTTCGACGCTTTCCGGCTGATCGTTCTGCCGCAGATGTTCCGGGCCGTTTTCCACCCCATGACCAACCAGATGGTCTGGGCGATACTGATGACGTCCATCGGCATTTTCGTTGGACTGAATATCGATCTGACGGGTGTCACCCAGGAACTCAACGCGCGCACATTCAGGACCTTCGAGTTCTTCGCGCTCGCGGCTGCCATCTACTACGTCATCGCCAAGATCGTAACCGGCGGTGCCAGGCTGATCGCCTGGCGGCTGTTCAGGTATTAGGGGGAGGACCAGACAATGCTTGGAACTTCCATCACACTTGGCGATCTGACCTTCATGATGACTGGCGCGGGGCTTACCCTCGCCATCACCTTCTGGGCCATGCTCGGCGGGACGCTCATGGGGATCGTTTTCGGCGTGATCCGCGCACAATCGCCCTGGTATGTGAACCACCCGATGGGCGCCGTGCTCGACATATTGCGTTCGGTGCCGCTGCTCATCCAGTTCATCCTGTTCAACTCCTTCCAGTCGATTGCCGGCTGGGGCATGAACCCGTTCGTTGTGGGCTGTGTCGTTCTGGCTGCCTACACCTCGGCCTTCTGTACCGAGATCGTGCGTGGCGGCATCCAATCGGTGCCAACCACCACGCGGCGCGCCGCACGGTCGCTGGGCATGAGTTGGGGCCAGGACATGCGCTATATCGTCTTGCCGCTCGGGACGCGCGTCATGCTGCCCTCCTGGATCGGCCTGACCCTCGGCGTCATGAAGGACACCGCGCTCGTATATGCAATCGGCGTTATCGAGCTGCTGCGTTCGAGCCAGATCATCATCACACGCAAACCCCACGAAGCGCTGCTTATTCTGGCGATCGCGGGTCTGATCTACTTCATTGTGAGCTTCCCGGTCTCTCGCCTCGGCGCTCACCTCGAAAAGAAATGGCGCGAAAATGATTGAAATCGATAACGTCAAAAAATCCTTCGACAGCTTCGAGGTCCTAAAGGGCGTCTCGATGACCGTTGATAGAGGCGAAGTGGTCTCGGTGATCGGCGGTTCGGGGTCGGGCAAATCGACGATGCTCATGTGCATCAACGGACTCGAGCCGATCGATTCCGGAAAGATCACCGTGGACGGTGTCGAGGTCCATGCCAAGGACACGGACCTCAACAAGCTGCGCCGGAATATCGGCATCGTCTTCCAGCAGTGGAACGCCTTCCCCCATCTCACGGTGCTGGAAAACACAACGTTGGCGCTGCGGAAGGTCCTTGGAAAATCAAAGGCCGAGGCAGACGAGATCGCCATCAAGCAGCTCAACCATGTTGGTCTGGGCGACAAGCTCAAGGTCTATCCGGGCAAGCTGTCGGGCGGTCAGCAGCAACGTATGGCGATCGCCCGCGCGCTCGCGATGGAACCCAAATACATGCTGTTCGACGAGGTCACTTCGGCGCTCGACCCCCAGCTTGTGGGAGAGGTGCTCGACACCATGCGGCTTCTGGCCAACGAGGGAATGACCATGATCGTCGTGACCCACGAAATGGCCTTTGCCCGCGAGGTTTCCAACCGTGTTGCCTTTTTCAAGGATGGTCTGATCCACGAGATTGGATCGCCCAGCCAGCTTTTTGAAAACCCCGAACGCCCCGAAACCGCCGAGTTTCTCAAGTCGGTCCTTTAGCAAGAGCAATCAATGTTGGGGGGCAGCTTTTCGGTCCGCTGCTCCTCTCCACCGCCTTCGGAGCCAACCCCAATGGCGTATCCTCACCACGATCGCCGTGATGTTTTCAGATGAGCGAAGCCATTTCGGCCCGCACCATACTGAGCGGGACAGCCGACGGCCCCGTCCTTGCCAGTCCTGAGGCGCTGAGCTTTTGGGGTGGGGTCGACCCGGCGACGGGGAAAATCATCGACATCCATCACCCTCTTCACGGCGAGACCGTGACTGGCAAGATACTGCTGATGCCCTCATCGCGAGGATCATGCACCGGTTCGGGCGTTCTGCTGGACCTCGCGCTGAACAACCGCGCGCCCGCGGCCCTGATCTTTACCGACCCTGAAGATGTGCTCACCCTGGGCGCTCTGGTCGCCGAAATTTTCGGTCATACGCTCCCTGTTCTGCGCGCCACGCCAGAGGCCTTCGCCACAATGGCGGCCGCAAAAAGGGTTGCGCTTACCGCAGAAACGCTGATGGCCGACGATCAGCCGATCGCCTTGCTGCCCCCGCAGATGTCCGCTCTCGCTTTGAGCGAAAACGACAGGGCCATGCTCGAAGGGCGCGATGGCCCGGCCGCGGCGCAGGCCATGAGGATCCTCTGTGCGATGGCCGCCCAGCAGGGTGCCGAAGAGCTCATTGACGTGACCCAGGCCCACATCGACGGCTGTATTTATGCCAGCCCCGCCAATCTGACTTTCGCGCAGACCATGGCCGACATGGGTGGCCAAGTCGTCATCCCGACAACGATGAATGCCATTTCCGTCGACCATGAACACTGGCAAATTCAGGGCGTACCTGAGGGTTTTGGCTCTCCCGCCGCCAAGCTGGCCGACGCTTACGTGAAGATGGGTTGCCGCCCGACATTCACCTGCGCGCCTTACCTGCTCGACAGTGCCCCAGGCACTGGCGAAGTGGTCGGGTGGTCGGAATCCAATGCGGTGATCTTTGCCAATTCGGTGCTCGGCGCACGGACCGCCAAGCACCCCGATTTCCTCGATCTCTGCATTGCGCTGACTGGCCGCGCGCCGCTGTCAGGCGTCTATCTCGACGCTCACCGCAAAGCGAAACTGGTGATTGACGTCGAGCAGCCCCAAAGTCCCGACGGCGCTTTCTGGCCACTGATCGGCTATATCGCTGGTCTGCTCGCGCCCGATCGCATTCCCCTGCTCCGCGGCCTCGCCCCGGCCCATCCCAGCCGCGACGATCTCAAGGCCCTGTGCGCAGCCTTTGGCACAACATCGGCCGCCCCCATGCTCCACATAGAGGGAGTGACCCCAGAGGCCTCCAACGCTCTTGATCCGGAGACGCCCCGCGCTGTAATCGATCGCCGGCTGATGGCATCAACCTGGAAAAAACTGAATGCCGGCCCTGAACAGATCGACCTTGTCGCCATCGGCAGCCCCCATGCCTCGCTGGCCGAATGCCACGCGCTTGCCGACGCTCTTGACGCGCGCCCGATCCTCGACGCGGTCAGCGTGATACTCACCGTCGGCCCTGAAACAAAAGCCCGGATGGCAGAGGACGGAACGCTCGCGCGCCTCAACGCCAGCGGCGTCACCACGGTATCGGACCTCTGCTGGTGCTCGATCTCCGAACCGGTTTTCCCGCCCGCTGCCAAAACGGTTCTCACGGACTCCGGCAAATACGCCCATTACGGCCCCGGCCTTTCCGGTCGGGCCGTTCGCCTAGGCAGTCTGGCAGATTGCGTCAGCGCTGCCCTGACCGGAACCGCCCCTCAACGCCTGCCCAAGTGGCTGGAGGCCTGAAATATGCGCACGTCGAAACTCATCCACATTGTCGGCTGTCATGCTGAGGGCGAAATAGGCGACGTGATCGTGGGCGGTGTTGCGCCGCCACCAGGTGACACCATCTGGGAACAGGCTCGGTGGATCGCGCAGGACGACACCCTGCGCAACTTCGTGCTCAACGAGCCACGCGGTGGCGTGTTCCGTCACGTCAATCTGCTTGTCCCGCCCAAGGACCCGAACGCCGCCATGGGATGGATCATTATGGAGCCAATCCACACCCCGCCCATGTCCGGCTCGAACTCGATATGCGTCTCAACGGTCCTGCTCGACACCGGCATCATCGAAATGCAGGAGCCCGAAACGCGCTTCACGCTCGAGGCTCCCGGCGGGCTCGTCGATGTGGTCGCCACCTGCAAGGATGGCAAGGCGGTCTCGATCCGCGTCACCAATCATCCCAGCTTCGCTCAAAAACTTGACGCCACCATAGAAGTCGAGGGCGTGGGAACGCTGACGGTGGACACCGCCTATGGCGGCGACAGTTTCGTGCTTGTCGATGCGGCGACACTTGGCTTCTCGCTGACGCCTGACGAGGCCAAGGACCTCGCGGACGCCGGCATGAAGATCACGCGCGCAGCGACCGAACAATTGGGCTTTTCCCACCCCACCAATCCCGACTGGTCCCACATCTCGTTTTGCCAGTTCACCGCCCCTGTCGAGATCTCGAACGGTATCAAAACGGGCCGTAACACTGTGGCTATCGAACCGGGCAAGCTTGACCGCTCACCGACCGGCACCGGCTGTTCGGCACGCATGGCCGTGCTTCATGCCAGGGGCCAACTTGCCGTGGGGGAAGATTTCGCCGGCATCTCGATTATCGGCAGCCAGTTCAACTGCCGGATAGAGGGTACGGCCGACCTTTCTGGCACTCCCGCCATCATCCCCTCGATTTCGGGGCGCGGCTGGGTCACCGAAACCAAGCAGCTGATGCTCGATCCGTCCGATCCCTGGCCCGGTGGTTATCGTGTCGGCGACACCTGGCCGGCCCGGAGCACGTAATGGCCCAGTCCCATATTACCTTCGCAGACCTGGTGGCGCTCCTTGAGGCGATTTTTGTTCGTTTCGGGACAAGCAGGCAAACCGCCGCCATCCTCGCCGACAATTGCGCACGGTGCGAACGCGACGGCGCGAAAAGCCACGGCATCTTCAGAATGAAAGGTTATACCGACAGCCTCGCCACAGGCTGGGTGGACGGTACGGCCGAACCTGTTCTCGAAGACGCAGCGGCAGGCTTCCTGCGCGCCGACGCGCGAAATGGCTTTGCTCAACCCGCGCTGGCGCTGGCCCGCGATCTGCTCATCGAAAAGACCCGCACCAACGGCATCGCCCTGCTGGCCATCCGCAATTCCCACCATCTGAGCGCCCTCTGGCCCGACCTCGAGCCTTTCGCCGAGCAGGGTTTTATCGCGCTTTCCACGGTCAATTCCTTTGCCTGCACTGTACCGCATGGCGGGCACAGCGCGGTCTTTGGCACCAATCCCATCGCCTTTGCTGCGCCGACCCGTTCCGGTGAACCCATCGTTTTCGACATGGCGACATCGTCGATGGCAAATGGCGATGTCCAGATCGCTGCCAGCCAGGGTCGCCAACTGCCTCCCGGTTCAGGCGTGGATCGCAACGGCAATCCGACCACCGACCCAAACGAAATTCTCAACGGCGGCGCTCTCCTCCCGTTCGGAGGCCACAAAGGCTCGTCCATCTCGATGATGATCGAGCTCTTGTCAGCCGCTCTTACCGGGGGAAACTACTCGTTCGAGTTTGACTGGTCCGGCCACCCCGGCGCCGCGACGCCGCACACCGGCCAGTTGATCATCCTGATTAACGCCGCACTCGCCGGAGCAGCGCCTTTCGGCGTCCGCACCGAGGCCCTGATCAGCGAGATGATGTCCGCGGGCGTTACGCGCTTTCCGGGCCAGCATCGGTTTGCAAGGCGCAAAGCATCGGATGCCCAAGGCATTCCACTTACGACCGACGAGCTGAACTGGCTCGAAGCGCTGGCGGCGGATTGAGACACTAAACCTTGATCCACACGGGGGCGTGGTCGCTGGCGCCGTCTTTGCCGCGCACTGACTTGTCGACGCCTGCGGACTTGAGTTTGCCGATGAGAGGGTGGCTCAGAAGGAGGTGGTCGAGGCGAAGGCCGGCGTTGCGGGGCCAGCGGTTTCGCATGTAGTCCCAGAATGTATAGACGGTCTCCTCGCCGAACTTCTGGCGGATGGCGTCCGACCAGCCTTGCGCGACAAGGCGCCTGAACAGGTCCCGGGCCTCCGGTGTCACAAGCGCGTTGTCCTTGTAGGATGTCGTTTCGTACATGTCGCGCGGTTCGGGTACGATGTTGTAGTCGCCTGCGAGCACCACCGGCAGGCCGGTCGCCCACAAATCGTGCGCGTGGTCCAACAGGCGCTGGGTCCATTTGAGCTTGTAATCGAACTTCGGGCCGGGGCGCGGATTGCCGTTGGGCGCATAAAGGCAACCGATCAGAATGCCGTTGACGGCAGCCTCGATATAGCGGGCCTGCTTATCGTCGGCACCGCCCGGAAGTGTATCGCGGGTGAGCACCGGCTCGGCATCCCGCGCCAGGATGGCGACGCCGTTCCAGCTCGATTCTCCCTTCCAAACCGCCCCGTAGCCGGCATCTTCGAGTGCCCGGGCGGGAAACTGGCGCTGGCTGGCCTTGAGCTCCTGCAGGCAAACGACGTCCGGCGCGCTGTCGGCCAGCCAGTCCATGAGGTTGGGCAACCGCCTGTTGATGCCGTTGATGTTGAAGGTGGCGATTTTCACGGGTTGAGACGGAGCGCCCAGGCTCGTGTGGCCGTGCCGATCGCCTTGAGGTGATCTGACGCCGACAGCCCGGAAATCGATTTGCGCGGCTTGAGGTCGTGATCCCCATCTTCGAGCCAGACGACTTCTATGGCGGGCGACAGCGTATAGCCCGAGACTTCGGCAAGGACGCCGAACGGGTCGCGCGTGCCCTGGAAAATCAGGGTCGGCGTACGGAGCTGCTCGAGATGCGCAGTGCGCAATTGTTCAGGTTTGCCGGGCGGGTGGAATGGATAGCCAAGACAAACAAGCCCGGCAATCCGGCCCGCCGCGAACAGCTCGTCGGCCACCATGCTGGCCACGCGCCCGCCCATCGACTTGCCGCCAATGATGAGCGGGCCCGACGTGGAACCCAGATCGTCGACGGCAGCCAGAAATTCGGGCATGACGCGCTCGGCGCGAGGTGGGGGCTTTCGGCCCGCCTCGGTTCGTCGGGCGGCCATATACCCAAATTCGAAACGGGCAACCCTTAGCTTTTCTTCGACAAGTGACTTGGTCACTGCATTCATGGCGGCGGAGTCCATGGGCGCACCGGCGCCATGCGCCAGGAGAACGGTGGCACGCGCATCCTCAGGGCCGTCAAACAGGAACTGGGTGGTCATCCGGCCTGGCTCTGGGCTTGTGCAACGACGGCAAGTCCGGCACGGGCCCGCCGCGCCCAATCGGTATCGGTATCGAGTTCGAGATAGCGCCGCCAGCTGGCGGCTGCCGCCGGCAGATCGCCCATCTCGTAATCGAGCGCGGCGAGATTGTAGATGGCATCGGCATAGGCCGGATCGATCGCGATGGCCCGCGTGAGGTGATCTCGGGCAACAGTGTTCCGACCGAGTTCGCGCAGTACGCCGGCGCAGTTGAACCATGATTCCACAAGGGCCGGGTCGCGTTTGAGGGCAGTGGCATAGGCCAAGGCCGCACCGTTCAAGTCATCGACTTCCCGCAGGCAGTTGCCCTGGTTGAAGGGCGCAGTGGCATCGCTTGCGTCGATGGCGGCGCAATGGGCATAGAGCATCGCCGCTTCGGCAAACAGCCCGGCGTGTTCGGCAGCTTCGGCGTGACTGAAATAGTCTTCGGCTTCATCGGTGTCGGGGGGCAGATCGAGCAGTCTCTGGCCGTCGAGTTCGGCCAGGGAGTGATCGTCCAGCGCCAGTATCCGGTCGCCCCGAGCCGCGAGGGTCAGCGCGGTGAGCGAGCCGACCGGGCCCACGGCGTGCACGGCGCGGGCGATGTCGTGCCAGCCGGCACCCGAGGCGACAAGGCCGGCATATTTTTTGGCCAGGATGAGGTCCCGAAAGGAAAACGGCTCTTTGTCGTGCTCGAAAGTGTCAAACAGCGCGAGCATGTCGAAATTGGATTCCGAGAGCCCTGACTGGTCCAGTATCGAGCGCCGGGTGAGCGGGCCGTTGGGCTGTGCAGCAAAAACGCCCATGTGCCGCATGAGCCCGTTTTCGCTGCGGACGTCACCGATTGCGGAGCGCGCAGCGGCAACGCGATCCTCGATTTCTGCCGCACCCTGCCGCGACAACAGGCTGCGGCAAAAAACGGCCATTGTGGTGCCGCGCGGCAGACCGCGGTGCATGCGGGCGCCGCGCTCGGCTACGCGGCGAGCTGCCGCGCGGAGCGGAAACGCCTTGAGCGCTCCGACGATGCCTATGCTCGTGCCACTGAGATCCATGCGGACCTATGCCTTCTTTCTCGGCGCCGCCTTGGACCTTGTTGTCTTGCTCGCCTCGAGCGCCGCCTTGAGCGAAGTTTTGGCGGGCGATTCCTTTGCGGCAGGGGCCGACTTGCCCGCTGCTGTCTTGCCCTTGCTGCGGGCTGCGGGCTTGGCCTCGCCGAGGCTGGCTTTGAGCGCGTCCATCAGATTGATGACGTTGCCGCGATCGGGCGCAGCAGCGACGATGGGTTTGTGCCCTTTGAGCTTTTCCTTGATCATGGACATGAGGGCGACTTCGTAGCGGTCCTCATAGGCCTTGGGATCAAACTCGGTTACCTTTTGCTCGATCAGCTTTTCAGCCAGTTCGAGCATTTCGGTTTCCGGTTCGCCGGCGGGGATATTGGAGAAATACTCAGTGGTGCCGCGCACCTCGTTGGGATTGCGCAGCGTGGTGATGAACATGCCGTTCTCGCGCGCGCCGATGGTGACGATCCGCTCGCGGCTCGAAAGAACCAACCGGGCGATCGCGACACGGCCACTGCGGCGCATAGCCTCGCGCAGCACGATGAATGTCTCTTCGGCCATGGCCCCATCGGGCGCCAGGTAATAAGGCGCGTCCTGATAGAGGGCGTCGATCTCGTCTTCGTTCACGAAAGCCTCGATATTGAGGGTGTGATTGGACTCGATGCGCACGGCCGCAAGATCGTCTTCGTCGATGATCACGTACTGCTTGGGCTCATACTCGTAGCCCTTGACCAGATCGCTACGCTCCACCAGCCCCAGTTCAGGATCGACCGGCTTCATGTTGATCCGGTTGTGGGTGTCCTTGTGAAGCTGATTGAAGCTGATCCTGTCCGAAGTGCTTGTCGCGGGGAACATCTTTACCGCGCACGACACCAGACTCAGACGCAGGTGCCCTTTCCAACTGGCCCGTGGAGCCATAGTCGCCTCCTACTCGAAATACTCTTGGCACGATCTCGAATAATCATGCCGGCAAATTCCGCGAGGACTCGTTAATGTCTGCCCACGGGTCGCCGGACATCGTTAATAATCTCGGAAGCGTAGAGTAATTGAGGTCCTGCGGAGAGTCGATAGACTCCAGATCGTGCCAATAAAGGGGCGTAGAGACGGGCAGGTGCGTGCGGGCGCGCAGCGAGTATGCCGCGACGGCCGTCGCGCTGCGGGCGTTGCGATGGTAATCGATGAAGATGCGACCCTTGCGGTTTTCCGCACCCATTACAGTGACGAAGGTGTCGCGCCCGGTCTGGGCGAGTGCCGCCGCGACGCGCGCGCTGGCGGCATGCGCCTGTTTCCAGCCCAGTTTGCGCGTGATGGGAACCACGATGTGAACCCCCTTGCCGCCCGATGTCTTGACGAACGGCACCAGGCCCATCGCCTCGAGTTCGCCGCGCAGATGCACAGCCGCGTTGACGACGTCGCGCCAGGTCACGCCCTCTCCGGGGTCGAGGTCGAATATGATGCGGTCGGGGCGATCGAGATGGTCGACATGGGTGCCCCAGGCATGAAATTCGACGGCCCCGAACTGGGCCAGCGCCAGATAGGCGCGGGTGTCACTCACGGCAATAAATGTCTGCTTTTCGCCCTCGGAATTGGCAGTTTCGACACTGGTGAGCGTTGCGGGCATGCCGGTGAAGGGATGACGCTGAAAAAAGCAATCAGCCGATTTGCCGGTGGGGCACCGGAGCAGCGAAACCGGGCGCCCGAACAGGTGCGGCAGCATGAAATCGCCGATCCCGGCATAATAAATGGCGATGTCGAGCTTGGTGGGGCCGCTCCTGCCGAACAGACGGCGGGTGGGATTGGTGACCCAGATGCCGGCCAGGTCCGCATCCGTCACAATGCGTTTGCGCGATGCCGGTGGCTGGTGCGATAGACTGGCTTCCCGCAGCCCCTTGAACACGGCATGGCGCAGCTTACCGTCGGAGGTCATTGCGCCATACTGGATGCGCGCGGTGAGCACCGGTTTGACGGCCACGACCTCGCGGGGGGCACCCTCGATCCTGTCTCCGCTTTCGAGCGCGCGCAGGCGGTCGAGCAGGTCGGCCATGCCTGCGGCGTCAAAGCCCGTTCCAACCTTGCCGCGATAGACCAGATCGTCGCCTACCCATTCGGCCGCCGCTATCGCTCCGATGCCGCCAGCTTGAGGTGATGGCGTATAACCGGCGATCACGAAGTCACCGGTCTGGGGCGCCTTGACCTTGATCCAGGTGCTGGCGCGGCCGCCCGTGTATGCGCTGTCCGCCCGCTTGGACACGATACCCTCGAGGCCGAGATCAGTCGCTTTCTCGAAGAGGGCCTCGCCGTCCTTGGCCACATGATCGCTGTATTGGAGGGCCGGGCTCGCGCCCGTCAGCAACTGCTCAAGCAGCGCTTTGCGCTCGTTGAGCGCCACGCTCCGCAGGTCCCAGCCGTCAAGATAGAGCACATCGAAAGCATAAAAGACGAGATTGCCGGGGCGCCCGTCGGCAAGGGCCGCTTGCAAGAGACCGAACCGGCTGACCCCGGCGTCGTCGAGCACGACGATTTCGCCATCGATCACCGCATTGTGGCAGGGGAGCGCCGAGAGCATTTCGGGCAGATCGCCATAGCGCCGCGTCCAATCGAGCCCACCGCGCGTCGCTATCCGGGTGTTGCCCGCCTCGATATAGGCAAGGCTGCGATAGCCGTCGAATTTGATTTCGTGCAGCCAGTGCGCCGTCCTGGTGCTTTGTGGCGGCGCACTGGCGGCTGTCGCCAATTGCAGCGAGAGCTTTTGCGGCATGGCCGCTTGAATTGCGCCCTTGAGTTTGCCGGGCTTGAGGGTGCGGCGGCGTTTCGGGGCAGCGGGCGGCGGCAGCAGGTCTTCGATGCGGCGGCCCGACTTAACGCTTTCGGGGCGCTCGGTCAGGATGTCGCCCTCGGTGTCCATGGACTGGTCATGCTCCTTGAAGAGCAGCCAGTTCGTCTTGTCCTTGTCCTCGGGGCGGCCCTTGAGCCGCGTGAGCATCCACCCGCCGTTGAGTTTTTGCCCTGCGAGGCGGAACTTGAAGGCGCCCTTGGCGATGTCGGTTTCGGGATCGCCCATCGGTGCCCAGGTTCCCGTATCCCAGACGATCATGGGTCCGCCGCCGTATTCCCCGGCGGGGATCAAACCCTCGAAGTCGATATAATCGATGGGGTGGTCTTCGGTCGCGACTGCGAGCCGCTTGTCTGCAGGGTTGAGCGAGGGCCCCTTGGGAACAGCCCAACTCTTGAGCACACCATTGAGTTCGAGCCGGAGATCGTAATGGTCGGCCGTGGCATGATGCTTGTGAACGACGAAACGAAACGTGTCCTGCCCCTCTGCGCCGAACGGCTCACCGGTCCGCGAAAAATCGCGTTTCTTTCTGTAACGGTCGAGCTTATCCGGTGCCATGCACAATAAACGCAGAAAGTCGGAACTGACTCCAGTGTCAGCATTGCCGATACTTTTTCAATCAGTTTCACGGCCTCAGATGTCCGCTAGGGCGCCGCAGATGATGTTGAAGGACGGGAACGGGCTGTACTGCGCCGTCACAGGCCGATCCGTATGCCGTCATGGCCTACGATAAGGGGGCCGTCCCAATGGCCCGCGACGGCATCCTGCCAGTCCTTGACGCCGTAGTCCGGATCGTCCGAGGGGATCAGGTGCGACAGGGCAAGGCGCCTGACCCCGGCCTTGGTGGCAATCCTGGCCGCGTCATGTGCGAAGGTGTGCGAGCGAAGCCAATGCGCCATGAGCTTGTCCGAGCCATTGCCCACGCGCGCCATAAGTGCCGGCAGGGCGGCTTCGAGCATGGCTTCGTGGATCAACAGATCGGCGCCCCGGGCGAAGTCTTCGAGCGCTTCGATGGGAGCGGTATCTCCGGAGAACACGACATAGGTCCGGTCGGTCTTGAACGAAAAGGCGAAACAATCGACCAGCGGCGGGTGTTTGGTGCGGATCGCCGTGACCGAAACACCGCCCCGGGCCATGACCGCGCCCTCATCGAGGACGTGGATTGCAATGAGGTTCCGCAAGTCGGGCCTGCCCTCGTCCTCGATCCGCAGGTCGATATCGGCCTTCATTGAGGCGAGAAAGCTGTCCCAGTAGGCGTCGAGTCCTGCGGGGCCGTAGACGTCCACATCGGTCTTGAGCCCCGCGGTCCAAGCGGTGTGCAGGAGCGGCCCGAGTTCGAGGTAGTGATCCGAATGCATATGACTGACGAAGATCAGCGACAGATCTTTCAGTTGCATCCCCTGCCCGACAAGCCCGCGGGTCACGCCCAGACCGCAATCCACCACGATCTGCTGGCCGTTGAGGCAAAGCAGGTTCGCCGTCGGCATCGACGACCCGGGCCGGATCGCCGGACCGCCCTTGGTCCCCAGAAGGGCGACATAATCTTCTGACATTTTGCCCTCTCAGACGGCTGCAAAACCAGCGTCGAGCGCCGACAGGATGGTGTCTGCGTCACGTTCGGTGAGTACAAGCGGGGGTGACAGGATAAGGTTGGGGCCGGAGATACGGACCATGGCGCCGCTGTGATAGGCAACTTCGTGGACCGTCGTGGCGGTGATGGCGTCGATGGGCTTTCTGGCTGCGCGGTCGCTAACCATTTCGATGGCTGTCATCAGGCCGTAACCGCCTCGCACATCGCCGATGATGTCGTATTTTTCCCGAAGTTTGAGGCAGCCCTGATAGAGCTGGGTGCCGCGCGCGGCTGCGTTCTCAACGACGTTCAGGCGCTTGGTTTCGGCGAGGCAAGCCAAGGCAGCGGCGGCGCCCACCGGGTGACCGGAATAGGTATATCCATGGCCGATCCTGGCGGCAGGGTTGTTCTCGAACACTTCGATCATCCTGTCGCCCAGCATCACGGCACCAAAGGGGAAATAGCCGTTGGTGATGGCCTTGGCCGTGCACATCATGTCTGGCTGGACGCCCCAGAGCCGCGCTCCGGACCATGCACCCGTGCGGCCATAGGCGGTGATCACCTCATCGGCGATCAGCAGGATGCCGTTGCGGTTACATATCTCCTGAACCATGGGGGCAAAGGACTTGTGAGGGGGGATGACGCCACCGGCCCCGAGGATCGGCTCCATTATCATGGCGGCAATGGTGTTGGCCCCCTGGAACGCGATTTCATCCTCAAGGGCGGCGGCGCAGAGCTGGGCCAGCCTCTCGGGGTCCGTCTCGTTGAACGGGTTGCGGTAAGTATAGGGCGCGGGGATGTGGTAGCAGCCAGGCAGAAGCGGCTCATAGGCATTGCGGAAGTTCGCATTGCCGTTCACCGACGCGCCGCCGATATGTGTTCCGTGATAGCCCTTCTTGAGGCTGAGGAACTTGGTGCGACCCGCTTCGCCGCGCAGCTTGTGATACTGGCGGGCGAGGCGTAGCGCAGTTTCCACGCTGTCTGACCCGCCGGATGTAAAGAATGCGCGGGATAGGCCGTCGGGCGCGAAAAACTCGCCTAGTTCATAAGATAGCTCAATCGCCACGTCGTTGCTGGTGCCACGGAATGTCGAATAATAGGGCAGCTTGTCGAGTTGAGCCGCAATCGCATCTTTGACCGGCTGACAGGAATACCCAAGGTTCACGTTCCACAGGCCCCCGACAGCGTCGACGACCGTGTGTCCGTCGATGTCGGTAATGGTGACGCCATCCGATCCGGTGATGATCCTGGGCGGCTGGTCGATACTGTCTTGCGGCGATGTCATCGGGTGCCACATCAGGCGGCCGTTGTACTCCTTGAGAAAATTTGAGTCTTTCACGATACGGTTTCCAGTGCGGGCGTTTGTGACAGAGACCTGGCCCAGGCGGCTTCGACATTGGCCGGTAGGGTGCCGCCCCAGTTGCGGGTAATTTCACGACTGGCGGCGGCCAGATTGGTCTTGATTTTGTGTTCCAGTTCCGGCGTGAAACGCGATGCCACGCTGGCTACTGAAACGGCCCCCGCGACCAGGCCGGAATGGTCGAACACCGGTGCGGAAATGGCGTGAATTTCTGCTTCGAAGCTCTGATTGGCGCGGCCAAATCCGGTTTCCCGGATGGCGGCGATCACGGCAGCCAAATCTTCCCGCGTGACTGGGGTGGCTGACGTGAACCTCTCTAGATTTGCCGCCGCGACCTCAAAAAGGGCCTCCGGCCCAAAAGCCAATACGCAGACGCCCGAGGCGGTCGCGTGCAGCGGGAAAGTGCTGATGTCGACGATTGCGCGTGTGCCGTGCTCGGGGGATTCGCAAGAGGCCAGCGCATAGAGGGTTGAACCGGACAAGACCGTGGCATGCGCCGTTTCGCCTGTTGTCCGGGCGAGCATTGTCAGTGCGGCAAGCGCCCCTTCTTTTCGCGGCACCGTGGCTTCGCGTACCTGCGCCAGCTGCATGACGGCCGGGCCAAGGCGATAGTGTCTGGTCGCCGGATTCTGCTCAACAAAACCAGCGGCCTCAAGAGCTTGCATGTGCCGATAGGTCGTCGCCTTGTCCCGTCCTGCAAGGCGGCACAGCTGTGACAGGCCGATCTCTGGCCTGGTGGGCGAGAAGCAGGACAAGAACGCCAGCGCCTTAGTGACAGTGGACATCGAGACCACCTCATTTCGTTGGGTTTCCAAAAAACGTTTGACACAATATATTTAACAAGGCAACTTTTATTTAGAAACATCGGTTCGAAATGCGATCCGTTTAAGGGGAGATGGAAATGCTTGAACAAGGCAAGATCGACGCCCTCCGGGCGCAGCCTGTGCCGGCGTTCTCCCACCTGATCGACGGGCGGCATGTTGCGGCCTCCGACGGGGCCACGATGGACATCATTTCACCGATTGACGGGAAGGTCCTGACGACAGCAGCACGGGGCACGGCGGCAGACATGGAGGCAGCGATCGCCGCGGCAAGAGCTGCGTTCGAGGATCGACGCTGGGCCGGGCAACCGCCGTCCGCCCGCAAGAAAGTCCTGATGAAATGGGCCGATCTGATCGAGGCCAACGCGCTGGAACTTGCCGTGCTCGGCGTGCGCGACAACGGGACCGAGATCGGTATGGCGATCAAGGCGGAACCCGCCTCTGCTGCGGCGACGATCCGCTATTATGCCGAGGCGCTGGACAAGATTTACGGTGAAATCGCGCCGACCCAATCGGACGTTCTGGGGTTGATTCACAAGGAACCCGTCGGGGTGGTGGGGGCGATCATTCCGTGGAACTTCCCGATGATGATCGGTGCGTGGAAGCTCGGTCCCGCCCTGGCGATGGGCAATTCGGTGATCTTGAAGCCTGCCGAGACGGCGTCCTTGTCCCTCATGCGGATGGCCGACCTGGCTCTCGAGGCCGGGCTGCCACCGGGCGTCCTCAACGCGGTAACGGGCGAAGGGGCAGTCGTGGGCGAAGCGATGGGCCTCTCGATGGACGTGGACGTGCTAGTATTTACCGGGTCAGGCGGCACGGGGCGACGGTTGATGGAGTATTCGGCCCGCTCGAACATGAAGCGCGTTTATCTGGAACTGGGCGGAAAATCGCCCAATATTGTTTTTGCCGACGCGCCCAACCTGGCAGAGGCCGCCAAGGTGACTGCAGCCGGAATATTCCGCAATGCGGGCCAGGTCTGCGTTGCAGGCTCCCGGCTGCTGGTCGAGGCATCGATCCACGACGAATTCGTCGCCGCAGTAACCAGGGCAGCCGAGGCCATGCGCGTCGGTGACCCGCTGAAGACCGACACGCAGATCGGTGCGGTGAATTCCGAGGCGCAGTTGACGCAGAATTTGCAGTTCGTTGAAACGGCACAGGCTGAAGGCGGCCAGATCGTCACCGGCGGGACGCGCATCCTGCAAGACAGCGGCGGCTATTACATGGCTCCAACCATCGTGACGGACGTGACGCCCGAAGCGACCCTGGCGCAAAAAGAAGTTTTTGGCCCGGTCCTTGGCGTCACTTCGTTCCGCACTGACGACGAAGCCGTGAGGATTGCCAATGCCACCGTTTACGGCCTGGCAGGCGGCGTCTGGACATCGAACCTCGGGCGCGCACACCGGATGGTCCGCGACGTACGGACAGGTGTCATGCACGTCAACACCTATGGCGGCGCCGATGGAACCGTTCCGCTGGGTGGCGTTGGCCAGTCGGGGAACGGGGTCGACAAGTCACTGCATGCGATCGAGAAGTACATCAACCTCAAGACCGCCTGGATCAGGCTATGAGCGCCAAGACCATACTGGTGATCGGCACCTATGACACAAAGAACGACGAGCTGAGCTTTCTCGCGGGTGTGATCCGGGATCAGGGCGGCAAGGTGCTGACGATGGACGTGTCCGTTCTGGGTGACCCGCAGCAGCCGGCCGACTATTCCAAGCATGACGTGGCGGAGGAAGGTGGAAGTTCCATTGCAGCTGCTATCGCGTCGGGCGAAGAAAACGATGCCATGCAAATCATGGCCGCGGGGGCTTCGCGCCTGACGGCGCGGCTCTATCTCGAGGGCAAGTTCGACGGTGTGATCGTGCTCGGTGGCACCATGGGCACCGATCTGGCACTGGACGTGACGACGGCTCTACCGCTGGGCGTGCCCAAATATATCGTGTCGACCGTGGCCTATTCACCGCTGCTACCGGGCGCAAGGATGGCCGCAGATACGCAGATGATCCTGTGGGCCGGCGGGCTTTTCGGGATGAACTCGGTCTGCAAGGCGACGCTCAGCCAGGCGGCGGGCGCCGTCTTAGGCGCTGCCAAAGCCGTCATTCCACCCGATTTTGGCAAACCGCTTATCGGGATGACTTCGCTGGGAACATCGGCGCTGAAATACATGGTGACGCTGAAGCCCGCGCTGGAGGAGCGCGGCTACGAGGTGGTTGTCTTTCACGCCACAGGCATGGGCGGACGGGCATTCGAAACCCTCGCAGCACAAGGCGCGTTTGCCTGCGTGTTCGACTTCTGCACCCAGGAGCTTGGCAATCACATCAACGGATCAAGCGTGACGGCGGGAGAAAGCCGGTTGACGGCCGCCGGGCTCAACGCAACGCCGCAGCTTGTCGCGCCGGGCTGTTACGATCTTGTCGATATCGTTGGCTGGGAGCCGGTCCCCGAGAAATGGGCAAACCATCAGAAAAGACCGCATAACCGGCTGTTGCTGAACATCATCCTGAACACGGACGAAAGAATAGAGGTTGCGCATGCCCACGCGCGGCAACTTGCAGTTGCCAAGGGGCCCACTGCGCTGCTGCTTCCCGAGCGCGGCCTGGGCGAATGGGACAGGGAAGGCGCCGAACTGCACGACATGGCGGGGCTAACCGGATTCCTGCACGCCCTTGAGGCCGCGTGCCCGCCGAATGTGACCCTTCACCGCGTCGATTGCCACATCAACGACGCGGAATTTACAGACAAGGCACTGGAGATCTTCGATGGGTGGCGCGCCGATGGCCGCGACGCGGGCTAGTCCGTGGAGCCGGGATCGAGAAGCGCCAACAAGTCCAGCAGCGTTTCATATTTGTCTTCGCCCAGCGTGGCCTTGAACCCTTCGACGATGCGCGCCGCCTCATCCATTCGGTCGTCGATGATCCTTTGGCCCTGGGCCGTGATTTCGATGAATTGGCGCCGCCGGTCAACGTCGTCGCGGGTCTGGGTGATCAGGCCCTTGTCGCGCAGGGTTGCCGCGATCCGCGTGAGACTGGGAAACAGAAGGCTGGAGCGGTCGGCCAACGTCTTGGTGTCGAGCCGGCCATGTTCGGCCAATACCCGCAAGACACGCCATTGCTGCTCGGTGATCCCCGTTTCAGCCAGCATGTCGCGGATAGGCGCCATCACACCTTCACGGGCGCGGATCAACGCGATGGGAAGCGAACGGGTCGTGGAAGGGAGTCTGGACGTCATGGGGACCTCGGAAGCTTCTTGATCGGCAAGTGCACTGTGAACCCGGTCTTGACAACACAGCACTAAATTATTTAACTCGTCAATAATTAACATGTTAAGGAATTGACATGCCGCATTTCCATATCGAGTATTCGGCCAACCTCGAAGGTGAGGTGGACATGGGTGCCTTGTGCCAGGCCATCCGCGCAGAGGCTGCCGAGATCGCGACCTTCCCGACAGCAGGTATTCGCGTTCGGGCGGTCTGCGTCGATCACGTCGCGATGGCCGATGGAAACCCCAGGCATGGGTTCATCGACCTGTCCATCCGCTTGCGCGAGGGCCGTCCGGATGACGTGAAAAAAGACGCCCTCACCCGTATCTTTGCGGCACTCAAAGATTTCACGGCGCCGGCGATGCGGACCCGGTCCATCGCCCTCTCCGCAGAGATGCGGGACATCAATGCCGACCTTTCCCTGAAATTCGGGAATGTCCGCGACCATTTGGAGGACATCGCATGAGCGTGCTCGACGACAATATTGCCAGCCTGAACGGCTATCTGGAGCGTTTCCGCAAGACGGGCATCCAGAACCGGATCGGCGGTGTGGACGCGGCTGGCGGAGCAGGACGGTTTCAGACGATCTCTCCGGTGGACAAGAGCATTATCTGCGACGTGGCCCACGGCACAGCCGACGATATAGATGCCGCCGCCAAAGCTGCGCACAAGGCTTTCGTCGTGTGGCGCGACATGCCCGCGCTGGAACGCAAGAAAATCCTTATCAGGGTGGCCGAAGGGATTGAGGCGCGTGCCGAGGAAATCGCACTCTGCGAATGCTGGGATACCGGCCAAGCGTACAAATTCATGTCCAAGGCCGCGTTGCGTGGCGCGGAGAACTTCCGCTATTTCGCAGATCAGGTGGTACAGGCCCGCGACGGCCGCCACCTGAAATCCCCCACGTTGATGAACGTCACGACCCGCGTGCCGATTGGCCCAGTGGGCGTTATCACCCCGTGGAATACCCCTTTCATGCTGTCCACCTGGAAGATCGCGCCGGCGCTCGCCGCCGGGTGCACGGTGGTCCACAAGCCCGCCGAAGCATCCCCTTTGACGGCGCGCCTCTTGGTTGAGATTGCCGAGGAAGCAGGTCTGCCGCCTGGTGTGCTCAATACCGTCAACGGCTTTGGCGAGGGTGCAGGCAAGGCGCTCTGCGAACATCCGCTCATCAAGGCAATCGCCTTCGTCGGCGAAAGCCGCACGGGAAGCCTGATCACCAAACAGGGCGCCGACACGCTCAAGCGCAACCACCTTGAGCTGGGTGGAAAGAACCCGGTTATCGTCTTTGACGACGCTGATCTGGATCGCGCGCTCGATGCGGTAATCTTCATGATCTACTCGATCAATGGCGAACGCTGTACATCGTCGTCGCGCCTCCTGGTGCAGGAAACGATCCGCGAAGAGTTCGAAGCCAAGCTCGTCGCGCGCGTGAACCGGATCAAGGTGGGCCACCCACTAGACCCCGAGACCGAGATCGGTCCGCTGGTCACCGAAGAGCATTACAACAAGGTCACAAGCTATTTCGACATCGCAAAAGCAGACGGCGCGACCATTGCCGCTGGCGGCGTGAAGGTGGGCGATGAGGGCTATTTCGTACGGCCAACGTTGTTCACCGGAGCCAACAGCCGGATGCGCATCGCGCAGGAAGAGATCTTTGGCCCGGTCCTCACCGCCATTCCCTTCTCGACCGAGGAAGACGCTCTGCAGATCGCCAATGACGTTCCTTACGGCCTTACAGGCTATGTCTGGACCAACGACCTGACCCGCGCCCTGCGCTTCACCGACAAGCTGGAAGCCGGGATGATCTGGGTGAATTCGGAGAACGTCCGCCACCTGCCCACGCCATTTGGTGGCGTCAAGGCCAGCGGTATCGGGCGCGACGGCGGCGATTGGTCGTTCGAATTCTACATGGAGCAAAAGCATATCGGCTTTGCGACCGGCCAGCACAAGATCACCAAACTGGGGGCAGGCTGACGGAGGAAACCGTTCCTGCCATCGACCAAACTCAGTGGTCGACATTGCCCATGAGATGACCGAATTCCGGATCCGAGGAGAGTCCAATGCCCGTTCCCGCCCCCAATCTGTACCCAGACTTCAACACTATCCGCCTGAGCCATGTCTGTCTGAATGTAAAGGACTTGGCCGCGTCGAAAAGGTTCTACACCCAAATCCTCGGCCTGCAGGTCACTGACGAAGATGACCGCTGTGTCTATCTGCGCGCGATGGAAGAACGCGGGCACCACAGTGTGATTCTGCAGCAATCGGACCAACCCGGCACTGTCGAGGTTATGGGGTTCAAGACCTTCGACGATGCCGACCTTGACCGGGCGGACGTCTATTTCAGGGGAAAGGGCCGCCCGACAGAGTGGGTCCAGCGTGCCTATCAGGGCCGCACCCTGCTCACCTCAGACAACATGGGCATTCCGCTCGAATTCTATCACCAGATGGACCGGCTGGAGCCGATCCATCAGAAGTATGCACTCTATCGTGGGGTGAAGCCGCTGCGGATCGACCACTTCAACTGCTTTAGCCACGATGTGGACGCCTCGGTCGCCTTCTACAGCGATTTCGGCTTTCGGGTGACGGAATACACCGAGGATGAAGAGAGCAAGAAGCTCTGGGCCGCGTGGATGCACCGCAAGGGCGGCGTGCATGACATGGCCTTCACCAACGGCACAGGCCCGCGGATGCACCATGTGGCGTTCTGGGTGCCGACGCCGCTGAACATCATCGACCTGCTCGATCTGATGGCGACGTCGGGCTATGTGAAGAACATCGAGCGCGGACCGGGGCGGCACGGGATTTCCAACGCCTTCTTCCTTTATATCCTCGACCCCGACGGGCACCGGATCGAGATCTATTGTTCGGACTATCAGACCGTCGACCCGGATCTCGAGCCTATCAAATGGGATCTGACGGACCCGCAACGCCAGACCCTTTGGGGCGCCCCAGCGCCGGAAAGCTGGTTCAAGCACGGAACAACCTTCGTAGGCGTCGACCTGAAAGACTCCGCAATCAAAGCCAGCCCGATCATCGCGCCATGATGGACCTCGCCCTGCAGAACCCGGCGCTGCTGCGGCAGGCGGTGCCCGTCGGTGGCCGCTGGATCGAGGCGGATGGCGCCGGCATCGAAGTGACCAATCCGGCCACCGGAGAGATCATTGGCCGTGTCCCCAACCTTGGGGCGGCCGAGACCCATGAAGCGATCGCGGCCGCGCAGGTGGCACAGAAAGCATGGGCTGCCCGCACGGCGAAAGAGCGCAGTGGCGTGCTGCGTCGCTGGTTCGACCTGGTGATGGAAAACCAGTCCGATCTGGCGCGTATCCTGACCGCCGAACAGGGCAAACCTGTTGCCGAAGCCGCCGGCGAGATTGCCTATGGTGCGTCGTTCATCGAATGGTTCGCCGAGGAAGCCCGCCGCGCCTATGGCGACATTACGCCTGGCCACGCGCCCGACAAGCGTATCCTATCGGTCAAGCAACCCGTTGGCGTGGTTGCGGCGATCACGCCGTGGAATTTCCCGAACGCGATGATCACCCGCAAGGCAGGGCCGGCCCTCGCCGCGGGCTGCGCGATGGTCCTTAAACCCGCCGCGCAGACGCCATGCTCCGCCATCGCGCTGGCGGTTCTCGCCGAAGAGGCCGGGCTGCCCGCGGGGCTGTTCTCGGTGGTCACCGGTTCTGCCCGCGAAATCGGCAGGGCCATGACCGACAGCCCGATCGTGCGCAAGTTGACCTTTACGGGTTCGACCGGCGTTGGCGCACAGCTTTATGCGCAATGCGCGCCCACCATCAAAAAACTGGGGCTGGAGCTTGGCGGCAACGCGCCGTTTATCGTGTTCGATGACGCCGATCTGGATGCCGCCGTCGAGGGCGCCGTGATCGCAAAGTTCCGCAACAACGGCCAGACCTGCGTTTGTGCCAACCGGATTTACGTACAGGCGGGCGTCTACGATCTCTTTGCCCAGAAGCTGGCCGCGAAAGTTGGAAGCCTGCCCACGGGCAACGGCTTTGACGAGGGCATCGTCTTTGGCCCGCTGATCGACTATGCGGCGGTCGCAAAGGTATCCGAGCATGTGTCGGATGCAACGACCAAGGGGGCGGAAGTCGCCCTTGGCGGGAAGCCTCACGCCCTAGGCGGCACCTTCTACGAGCCAACGATCCTCACGGGCGTTACATCAGACATGGCCATAGCCACCGAGGAGACCTTCGGTCCCGTCGCACCCCTCTTCCGGTTCCAGACCGAAGCAGAGGTGGTGGCCGCCGCCAATGACACCGAATTTGGGCTGGCGTCCTATTTTTACAGCCGTGACCAGGCCCGCGTCTGGCGCGTGTCCGAGGCGTTGGATTTCGGCATGGTGGGCGTGAACACCGGATTGATTTCCACCGCCGAGGCTCCTTTTGGCGGTGTGAAGATGTCGGGGTTGGGACGCGAAGGCTCGCGCCACGGCCTCGAAGATTTTCTCGAGATCAAATACATCTGCATTGGCGGCATTGATGCCAGGGAGTAAGTGATGAAATGGGATGAATTTGCCAGCTGGAGCAAACAGATCGCAGATTGGGGCGCCGCCTATCACACCGGCCTTCAAGACCGCCCTGTGCGTGCGCAGACCAAGCCCGGCGAGATAGCGGCGCAACTGCCGTCGAGCCCTCCGGCCCACGGCGAAGATATGGCGGCAATCCTGAACGACTTCGATGCGATCGTGATGCCCGGCATGACGCATTGGCAGCACCCCCGCTTCTTTGCCTATTTTCCTTCAAATGCCTCCCCACCCTCGATGCTCGCGGAACAACTGGCCAATACCGTCGCGGCGCAATGCATGCTGTGGCAAACCTCACCCGCAGCGACCGAGATGGAAGGCGTCATGGTCGACTGGCTGCGCCAGGCACTGGGGCTGGCCGAGACGTACACCGGCGTTATTCAAGACAGCGCGTCTTCGGCCACCTTGTCCGCCGTTCTGACGATGCGCGAACGGGCGACGGGCTATAGGGGAAATCGCGACGGATTGTCCGAGAAAGGCCATCTGCGGATTTACTGTTCAGATCAGGTGCATTCTTCGATCGATCGGGCCTGTTGGGTGGCCGGCATCGGGCAAGCCAATCTGGTCAAGATCGGCACGACGGGGCCCCATCACGCCATGGATGTGGGGGCTTTGGAGGCTGCGATTGCCGCTGACCGCGCGGCAGGCCACATCCCCGCCGGGATCATCGCGATTACCGGCGGAACCGGAGTGGGGTCCACCGATGTGCTTGGACCCATTCTCGATATCGCCAAGGTCCACGACCTCTACACGCATCTGGATGCCGCCTGGGCCGGGGCGGCAATGATCTGCCCGGAATTCCACGCCCAGTACTGGAGCGATGTGGACGGCTTCGACAGCATTGTCTTCAACCCGCACAAATGGCTGGGTGCCCAGTTCGATTGTTCGATCCAGTTCCTGCGCGACGCGACCCCGCAGCTCAACACGCTCAAGATCGAGCCTGAGTATCTCAAGACCACCGGCCAGGCCGTGACGAACTACTCGGAGTGGACGATCCCGCTGGGGCGGCGCTTCCGTGCGTTGAAGATCTGGTTCCTGATCCGGTCCTACGGGCTTGAAGGGTTGCAGGCCCGCATACGCAACCACGTCGCATGGGCAGCAGAGGTCTGTGACGCGATACGCGAGTTGGACGGGTTCGAGATCGTGACGGAGCCCATCCTGAGCCTGTTCTCCTTCCGCTGTCCGGGGGACGATGGCGACCAGCAACGGTTGGTCGACGCTCTCAATGACGACGGCCGCATCTATCTGACGCAAGGCAGTTTCAAGGGGCGGAAGATCATCCGGTTTCAGGTTGGGCAGTTCGATACGACGCGCGATGACGTGATGATGGCGGCGGCTGTTATCAAAGACGTATGGGGACAGATCAAATGAGATTCGCAACATATTCGACCGGCGGCCAGACCTATTTCGGGGCGGTCACCGATGATGGAATGATACCGCTGAACGAGGCGTTTCCGCAGTGGCCGACGCTTCTGGATGCGGTGCGGGCCGGTGGGTTGGACGCGTTGCAGCAGGCTGCCGGTGACAAGGCCGCCAGCCATCGCGATGTCACCTATGAAATGGTGCTGCCCAATGCCTCGCGGATTCTGTGCGTTGGTGTCAATTTTCCCGACCGCAACGCCGAATACAAGGACGGCAGCGAACAGCCGAAATTCATGTCTCTGTTTCCACGCTTCGCGAGCGGGTTTACCGGCCATGACCGCCCACTGATCCGGCCGCCGGAGAGCTCTCAGCTTGACTACGAGGGCGAGGTTGCGATCGTCATCGGCAAGGCTGGCCGGCGCATCTCCCAGGCCGACGCCTATGACCACATCGCCGCGCTGACCCTGTGCAACGAGGGAACGATCCGCGACTGGGTGCGCCATGCGAAATTCAACGTCACGCAAGGCAAGAACTGGGACAAGTCCGGGTCCATCGGGCCCTGGCTCGTGCCGTTCACCAATGCCTCGCAACTCGATGATGCGCGCATCGTCACCCGTGTGAACGGCGCGGTGCGGCAGGACGACGTCCTGTCGCGCATGATGCATCCGATCCGGCGCGAGATCGAATACATCTCGACCTTCATGACGCTTGAGCCCGGCGATATTATTGTCACCGGCACGCCGACCGGATCGGGCGCGCGGCTGGACCCACCGCAATTTCTAAAACCCGGCGATGTGGTCGAGGTCGAGGTCAACGGCATCGGCACGCTGCGCAACACTATCGAGGATGAAGTGGCATGACGCCCGAAGATCACGCGCGCGCGGCGGCCGATCTGCTGAATGCGGAGCGGACCGGCGCGCAGATCGGCCTGCTGAGCAGGCGCCATCCCGAAATCGGGATGGACGATGCCTATGCTATCCAGAATGCCATCTGCCAGGCCAAGACCGCACAGGGCCGCAAGGTCGTGGGCTGGAAAATAGGGCTTACCTCGAAGGCCATGCAGTATGCGCTCGACATCGACATTCCCGACAGCGGGATCCTGTTCGACGACATGGTGTTCGAACACGGTGCGGTTGTGCCTGCCGGGCGGTTCATCCAGCCGCGGATCGAAGCCGAAATTGCCTTTGTGATGAAATTTCCCGTCGGCGGTGCGAATGTGACCCGAGCCGACGTACTGGCTGCCACCGACTATGTCGCGCCCTCGATCGAGATCCTCGATACACGGATCGTCCGCAAGGATGCCGAGACGGGCAAGACCCGCACCGTCCATGACACGATCAGCGACAATGCCGCAAACGCTGGCGTCGTATTGGGTCCGCAGCGGCATGCAGTAGACGCGTTCGACATGCGCTGGATCGGAGCGATCACTTTAAGGGGCGGTGAGGTCGAAGAAACCGGTCTCGGGGCGGGTGTGCTGAACGATCCCGTAGAGAGCGTGGTCTGGCTCGCCCGACGCATGGCGCAATACGGCCAGAGCATTGCGCCCGGCCAGATCATCCTGTCGGGCAGCTTCATCCGCCCGGTTGAATGCGCTCCCGGTAGCCGGATCAACGCCGATTTCGGCGCCTTCGGCGACGTCGCCATCTCTTTCGCCTAAGGAAATCCGATGCCCGCACCTCGAAATCCATTCAAACACGCCATTGCCAAGGGCGAGCTTCAATTGGGATGCTGGCTGGGCTTGGCGGATTCTTACGTTGCAGAAATCAGCGCAGGCGCCGGTTTCGACTGGCTTCTGATCGATGGCGAACACGCACCCAACGATCTGCGGTCGATCGTGGCGCAGCTGCAGGTGATTGCGGCGCGCGATACCCACGCCGTTGTTCGCCCGCCAATCGGTGAAACCTGGCTGATCAAGCAGCTGCTGGATGCGGGCGCACAAAGCCTTCTGATCCCGATGGTGGAAAGCGCCGAGCAGGCACAAGCTCTGGTCGATGCCGTGACGTATCCGCCGCAAGGGGTGCGCGGAGTAGGCTCGGCACTGGCGCGCGCGTCTGACTTCGCGGCGATCGGTGACTACCTGACGTCCGCGCGAGACGAAATCTGCCTGCTGGCGCAGGTCGAAAACCGGAAAGGTCTCGATGCGCTGGACGATATCCTCGCCGTCGAAGGACTGGACGGCGTGTTCATCGGGCCCTCGGATCTCGCCGCCGACCTGGGCTTCATCGGCCAGGCTGGGGCGCCCGAGGTGAAGAAGGTGGTCGTGTCAGCGCTGGAAAAAATTGTGGCCTCCGGGAAAGCCGCCGGCATTCTCACCCTGGATACCAACTTCCAGCGGGAATGCCGCGACATCGGAGCGCGTTTTATCGCAACCGATATCGATGTCAGCCTGTTCGCGCGCAACATGCGGAATGCCGCCGTAAGCGCGCGAAACCGTCTTTCCTGAAACGGCCCGAAAATCTCAAAGGATGGCGGGCAGGTTGAGCCCCTGTTCTCGCGCCCAGTCCTTGGCGAGGTCGTAGCCGGCATCGGCGTGGCGCATTACACCGGTGGCGGGGTCGTTCCAGAGCACGCGCTCGATCCGGCGGGCGGCGTCCTCCGTTCCGTCGGCGACGATGACCATGCCGGCGTGCTGGGAGAAGCCCATGCCGACGCCGCCGCCATGATGCAAGGACACCCAGGTGGCGCCGCTTGCTGTATTGAGCAGAGCATTGAGCAGCGGCCAATCGGATACGGCATCTGAGCCGTCCTGCATGGCCTCGGTCTCGCGATTGGGCGAAGCCACCGAGCCTGAATCGAGGTGATCGCGGCCAATGACGATGGGCGCCTGGAGTTCGCCGGTGGCGACCATTTCGTTAAACATCAATCCAGCCCGATGCCGATCGCCCAGACCGATCCAGCAGATGCGCGCCGGCAAGCCCTGAAAGGCGATACGGTCGCGCGCCATGTCCAGCCAGCTATGGAGATGCGTGTTCTCGGGGAACAGCCGCTTCATTGCGGCATCGGTCTTGTAAATGTCCTCGGGGTCACCCGACAGCGCGCACCAGCGGAACGGCCCGATACCGCGGCAGAACAGCGGCCGGATATAAGCCGGTACGAAACCGGGGAAGGCGAAGGCGTTTTCCAGCCCCTCGTCGCGCGCAACCTGGCGGATGTTATTGCCGTAGTCGAGCGTCGGCACGCCCTGGTTCCAGAAATCGACCATGGCAGCGACATGGGTTTTCATCGAAGCCCGCGCGGCACGCTCGACTGACTTGGGGTCGCTTTCACGTTTGGAACGCCACTGATCCATGGTCCAGCCACTGGGCAGGTAGCCATTGACCGGGTCATGGGCCGAGGTCTGGTCGGTGACGATGTCGGGGCGAATGCCGCGCCGCACCAGTTCGGGAAAGACGTCGGCGGCGTTACCGAGCAGCCCAACGGATTTGGCTTCGCCTGCCGCCGTCCAGCGGCCGATCTTTTCAAGGGCCTCATCGAGCGTTTCGGCGCGCTCGTCGAGATAGCGGGTGCGCAGGCGGAAATCGATGCGGGTGCTGTCGCATTCAACAGCGAGGCAGCTTGCACCAGCCATGACGGCGGCCAGCGGCTGGGCGCCACCCATGCCGCCGAGGCCGCCCGTCAGGATCCAGCGTCCTTTGAGGTCGCCGCCATAATGCTGGCGCCCGGCTTCCGCAAAAGTCTCGAACGTGCCCTGCACGATGCCCTGGGTGCCGATGTAAATCCACGAACCAGCAGTCATCTGGCCATACATCATCAGCCCCTTGCGATCGAGCTCATGGAAATGGTCCCAATTGGCCCAGTGAGGCACGAGATTGGAGTTGGCAATCAAGACGCGCGGGGCGTCCTTATGGGTGCGAAACACACCAACGGGTTTGCCGGACTGGACGAGCAGCGTCTCGTCCTCGTCAAGGTCCTTAAGTGCGGCAACGATGCGGTCGAAATCCTCCCAGGTGCGAGCGGCGCGCCCGATGCCGCCATAGACCACCAGCTCATGCGGGTTCTCGGCCACATCGGGATGCAGATTGTTCATCAGCATGCGCATGGGTGCTTCGGTGAGCCATGACTTGGCTGTGATTTCGGTGCCGGTCGCTGGATAGATGTCGCGGGCATTGCGGCGGGACTGGGACATGGTCATGCCTCCGTTTCGAGGGCGCGCGCACGCGCGACAAGGGTTTCGAGGATGGACTTGAGATGGGGGCGCAGGCGTGCGGCCCTGGCCGGGCTGTAGGCGAAAGGCATGGCCTCGGCCTCCAGATGTGTCGACTGGGCCAATTCCATCTGGATGGTATGAATGCCCCGATCCGGCCGCGCATAGTGGCGCGTGGTCCAGCCGCCGCGGAAGCGGCCGTTGAGGATGCTGGAGTAGCCCTGGGCATTCCCGCAGATGTCCACGACTGCACGCTCCAGTGCTGGGGCGCACGTGACACCATCGTCAGTGCCGATGTTGAAATCGGGCAGAACACCTTCGAAGAGATAGGGAATGAGCGAGCGGATGGAATGGCAGTCATAAAGAACGGCCACGCCGTGTTTTGCCCGCACGCGCTCCAGCTCGGCGGCGAGGGCCGCGTGGTAGGGGGCGTGACAGGCAAGGCGGCGGCGCTCGATTTCGGCTGCGTCGGGTTCCCTGCCCGTCTCATATATGGGGCAACCATCGAAGTCGGTTACCGGGCAAAGGGCAGTGGTGTTCTGGCCGGGATAAAGGCTTGTACCGTCAGGATCACGATTGGCATCGATCACATAGCGATGAAAATTGGCCCGGACCACGCTGGCCCCGGGCGCGAGATCGGCATATAGCCTGTCCAGATGCCAGTCCGTGTCAGCGAGCTGCCGGCCCCTGTCATTGAGCGCATCCAGGACTTCGGCAGGAAGCCACGTGCCGGTATGGGGCATAGCGAGCACGAGGCAGCTTTCGCCGCGCGTGAGGGAGAAGGGCTCCATCATGCAGTTCCCAGAATCAGGTGCTCGCCCAGCCCCGCCGCACGCGCGATGGAACTATGACTAACGAGCCGCGCCGCAGTGGCCAGATCACCAGCCAGGTACCGGTCTTCGTCGAGCGCGGCGCAATCCTGCCGCAGCCGCGCAATGACCGCTTCAAGCGGAGCGCTGGACGTGTTGGCGACGCGAAACTCGACACCCTGCGCGGCGCAGAGCAGTTCGATGCCCAGAATCTGGCTGAGATTGGCGTTCATCCGCATCAGCCGGCGCGCACCGTGAGCGGCCATGGACACATGATCTTCCTGGTTGGCGCTGGTCGGTGTGGAGTCGGTGGAACAGGGGTTGGCCAGATGCTTGTTTTCGCTCATCAGTGCCGCTGAGGTCACTTCGGCGATCATGTAGCCCGAATTCAGCCCCGGATCGGGTGTGAGGAATGGGGGCAGGTCAAACGAAAGCGTCGGATCGACCATCAGGGCGACGCGGCGCTGGGCGATGGCGCCGATCTCGGCAATCGCCAGAGCGATCTGGTCGGCGGCGAAGGCTACCGGTTCGGCGTGGAAATTGCCGCCAGAGACGATTGCGCCGGTTGAAGCCAGCACCAAAGGGTTGTCGGTTACCGCATTGGCTTCGATCTCAAGCGTCATGGCGGCCTGACGGAGCAGGTCCACACAGGCGCCCGTCACCTGCGGCTGACAGCGGATGCAGTAGGGATCCTGAACGCGCTTGTCGCCTTCGAGATGGCTTTCGCGGATGGCCGATCCGGCCATGAGGTAGCGCAAGGCAGCGGCCACTTCGATCTGTCCGCGATGGCCACGCAGGGTATGGATTTCTTCTTCGAAAGGCGCAGTCGAGCCCATGATGGCGTCCGTCGACAGGGCACCGGTCACCACCGCGGCACGCGCATTGGCCCAGGCCTCAAAGAGCGCTGCGAGGGCAAACGCGGCAGAGAACTGGGTGCCATTGATCAGCGCCAGCCCTTCCTTGGGGCCAAGGACAAGCGGTGCCAGGCCGGCATACTCCAGCGCCTCGGCGGCCGGCATGGTCCGGCCCTCGAACTCCACTTCACCCTCGCCAATCATCGCGGCGGTCATGTGGGCCAGCGGCGCCAGATCTCCCGATGCGCCGACCGAGCCCTGAGCCGGCACCACGGGCACTATGGCCTTGGCGAAGAAGGCTTCGATCTGGGCAACCACGGCCCAGCGAACGCCTGAGGCGCCCCGCCCAAGCGACAGGAGCTTGAGCGCCATCATCAACCGCACGACGCTGGCGGGGGTTTGCTCTCCCACACCGCAGCAATGGGAGAGGATGAGGTTGCGCTGCAGGCGTGCAGTATCTTTGGCCTCGATGCGGACACTGGCCAGCTTACCGAAGCCGGTATTGACGCCGTAGATCGCATCCTCGCCTGCCGCAGCCGCGGCAACGCGTTGTGCGGCGGCCTCCACGGCCGGCCTTGCTGCTCGGTCCAGCGTGATGGCGCCATCGGAGCGATAGATAACTTCAAGCTGCGTCAAGGTGGCAGCGCCAGGGGTGAGGATCATGACGAAAAGTCTCCGGCAAAGATGCGGCGATAGAGCGGGTTGAAACCGATGCGGTAGGCGAGTTCAGCAGGATGAGTGACGTCCCAGATGGCCAGATCGGCCCGCAGTCCGGCGCGAATGATGCCGGTGTCGGTGAGCCCGAGCGCCCGGGCGGCGTGACGCGTCGTCCCGGCCAACGCCTCTTCGGGCGTGAGGCGAAACAGGGTGCATGCCATGTTCATTGCAAGCAGCAAGGAGGTCAGCGGCGAGGTGCCGGGATTACAGTCGGTCGCCACGGCCATGGGCACACCAGCGTGGCGCAGCGGATCTACCGGCGGCAGTTGCGTCTCGCGCAGTGCATAAAAAGCGCCCGGCAGCAGCACGGCGACGGTTCCGGAAGTCGCCATTGCCATAACGCCGGCATCGTCGAGATATTCGAGATGGTCTGCCGACAGGCCCTTGTGGCGCGCCGTGAGTGCCGCGCCACCGAGATTGGACAATTGCTCGGCATGCAGCTTGACCGGGAGACCGAGGCCGTCCGCCCTATCGAAGAGCCGCTCGATCTGGGCAGGCGAAAACGCAATGCCCTCGCAAAACCCATCGACAGCATCAACCAACCCCTCGGCATGGGCAGCGTCGAGGCCCGGCAACACGACATCATCAAGATAGGCATCCGGCTGCCCTTTGTATTCGGGCGGCACGGCATGGGCGGCAAGAAAGCTGGTGATGACACGAACAGGCCGTTCGCGCCCAATCTGGCGGGCAACGCGCAGCATCTTGATTTCGTCGGTGATGGTGAGGCCATAGCCGGACTTGATCTCGATGGTGGTAACACCTTCGGCGATCAGCGTGTCGACGCGCCTGAGGGCAGAAGCCAGCAATTGCGTTTCCGTGGCAGCGCGCGTTGCAGCCACGCTCGAATTGATGCCGCCGCCCTCGCGTGCGATCTGCTCATAGCTCGCGCCCTGCAGCCGCATCTCGAATTCGCGGGCACGGTCACCGCCGAACACCACATGGGTGTGGCAGTCGAGAAGGCCCGGAGTCACCAGCCGTCCCTCAAGGTCCGTGCGTTCGAAACCCGCAAACCCGGCCGGCAAGTCTGCCGCTGGACCGCTCCATGCGATGGCCTCCCCCTCAAGAGCAACGATACCGTCGTCGATGAAGCCATAGGGCGCCGAACGCGGTTCCATCGTCGCCAGTCTAGCGTTGGTGAGCAGTCGCGACATCGATATGCGCCTTGCTTAAATCGTGGTTATCGCTATTATGTATGCACATATTAATCTGTCAATGGGGTTTGACGGTGCAAACAATCTGGGCGGAACAGGCGCTGCTTGCCGAGGGTTGGGCAGACAATGTTCGGGTACAAGTCGCGCCGGACGGGCAGATTGCGTCCGTCCAGGCGGACACAGCAGCAATGGCGGCAGACCAATGCGTCGGTGCCCTCATGCCTGCGCCGGTCAATCTCCATTCCCATGCCTTCCAGCGCGCCATGGCCGGGATGACCGAGCGACGCGGTCCCCATGGCCGCGACACCTTCTGGACGTGGCGGCAATTGATGTTCCGGTTCCTCGAAGCCCTGACCCCGGACGATATCCAAGCCATTTCCACCTTCGTGCAGATGGAGATGCTGGAGGCGGGCTATGCCGCCGTCGCAGAATTCCATTATGTCCACCATCAGGCAGATGGAACGCCCTATGCCGACATTGGCGAACTGTCGGCCCGCGTCGCCGCCGCTGCGGATGTTTCGGGGATCGGGCTGACGTTGCTGCCGGTGCTCTATCAGCAGGCGGGGTGCATGGGTGCGTCGCTTGCGCCGGGCCAGGTTCGCTTCGGCAACGACGTTGACCGTTTTGCCGCGCTCCATACCAGAGCGACCGCCATCATGGCTGCCCTGCCCACCGACGCGGGCATCGGCGTTGCGCCACATTCGCTTCGTGCAGTGAACCGGGATGGTCTTGCCGCAGCCGTCGGGCTTGCCGCTGGCCAGCCGCTGCACATGCACCTGGCCGAGCAGGTTGGCGAGGTCGATGAGGTGCTGGGCGCTTATGGGCAGCGGCCCGTGGATTGGCTTCTCGACCATTACGGCGTCGATGAAAGCTGGTGCCTTATCCACTGCACCCAGATGAGCGATGACGAAACCATCCGGCTGGCCCGGACGGGAGCGGTGGCGGGCCTTTGCCCGATAACCGAATCGAGCCTTGGCGACGGCATTTTTAACGGCGCTCGCTATCTCGATGCCGGTGGCCGCTTCGGCATCGGCTCGGACTCCAACATCCGTATCGCCCTCTCCGAGGAACTGCGCACGCTTGAATATTCCCAGCGGCTGCGCGACCGGCTCCGCGCCGTGCTCGCAACCGATACCGCCTCGACCGGCCGTGTCCTTTACGCCGGCGCCGTGCGGGGCGGCGCGCAGGCCGCGCAGCGCCGGTCCGGCGTCATCGCGACGGGAAACTGGGCAGACCTCGTCGCCCTCGACACCAAGGCAATCGACCTCGACGGCCGCAAGCGCGACGCGGTTCTGGACAGTTTCATCTTCGCCGGTGACGACCGGATGATCGGCGACGTATGGTCGGCCGGACGCCACGTCGTGCACGAAGGGCGTCATCTCCAGCGTGATGCCATTTCTACCCGCTACCGGCAGACCATGGCAGCCCTCAAGGACCGACTATGACCGATCTCGACACCATTTCCTGGCGCGGCATTCACCTTGAACTGCTGCGCAGGATCAATGAACGCATATGGCCGCCAGGCAGCCTCATTCCCAACGAGGCCGATCTCGCCGCCGAGTTCGGTTGCGCCCGCACCACCGTCAACAGGGCCATGCGCGAACTGGCGGAAGCGGGACTGGTAGACCGCAAGCGCAGGGCCGGCACGCGGGTGGCGCTGCATCCCATCAGCCGGGTGGTAATCGATATTCCGATCATACGTCTGGAGGTGGAGCAGCGGAACGCCGAGTGGAGCTACGGCTTGCTTTCGCAAGACATGCAACCGGCGCCCGCCCGCATTACCAGCCGGCTTGGACTCGAGCGGGACACCGCCATGCTGCATGTCACCAGCATGCATTTCGCCGACAACCATCCGCTGCTGCATGAAGACCGGTGGATCAACCCGGCCGCCGTGCCGGGCGTCGAGGAGATGGACTTCGCGGCCGTTAGCGCCAATGAATGGCTGATCCAGAACGCACCCTATACCGGCGGCGACATCGCCTTTTCAGCCTTGAACGCCGACAGTAAACTGGCCGAACTGCTGGAGGCGGATGATGGCGCAGCGGTCTTCGTGGTTGATCGCATTACCTGGGACGGACAGGTGCCGGTAACTGCCGTACGCCTTTCTTACGCACCCGGATATCGCATGAATACGCGGGTCTAGAGCCACACGGGGTGGGGCGTGGGGTGGAAGTGATGGGCTCACCCATCCTGGCGCAGTACCGGGTGGCGGAAAACGCAATCCCTGGTTCGATGCAGAGCTGCTCCCGGTCCTCCGCGCCGCGATCAGAAGCCGGCTCGACCGCGCCTGACGGTCACTGCCGCTGGAAATGGAATGGCTTCCGTGGGCCGGCGAGCGGCAAAAAGGGATGGCCGCGAAGTTCCCTCTAGTTCATTCTGGCACCTGTTTCGGCGTCAAAGAGATGGATGGCGGCTATGTCGGGCGCCACGGTGATCGTTGCGCCGGGCGCGGCGGTTACCCGTTCGCGAAACACGCCAATGACCTGCGTGGCGCCGAGCATCATGGTCACCTGGGTCTCGGAGCCCATCGGCTCGACCACGACAATTTCGGCCGGCAGACCGTCAGCCGACAGGGCGAAGTGCTCGGGCCGGATGCCATAGAGCGCCCTTTGGCCGGTGGTTTTTGTGCCGTGCGGCAACGGGAGCATGACACCCTCGGCGGAAAATCCATCCGGGCCGACGGCGCCCGGAATGAAATTCATCGATGGCGAACCGATAAATCCGGCCACGAACTGGTTTGCGGGCCTGTCGTAAAGCTCAAGCGGAGCGCCGATCTGCTCGATATGGCCGCCATTGAGGACGACGATCTTGTCGGCCATGGTCATGGCTTCGACCTGATCGTGGGTTACATAGACGGTGGTTGTCTTGAGGCGCTGGTGCAACGCCTTGATCTCGCTGCGCATCACGACGCGCAGCTTGGCGTCAAGATTGGAGAGTGGCTCGTCGAACAGGAAAACTTTTGGATCGCGCACGATGGCGCGGCCCATGGCGACGCGCTGGCGCTGGCCGCCCGAAAGCTCGCGCGGGTAGCGCCCCAGGTATTGGGCAAGCCCCAGAATGCCGGCCGCCCATTCGACCCGGCTGGCGATTTCTTCCTTTGCGGTGCCCCGATGCTGGAGCGAAAATCCCATATTCGTAGCCACTGTCATGTGCGGATAGAGCGCGTAGTTCTGAAACACCATGGCTATGTCGCGCTGCTTGGGTTCGAGATCGTTGACCACTGTGTCGCCGATCTCGATGGTGCCGCCGGTGATCGTTTCAAGCCCGGCGAGCATGCGCAGCAATGTGGACTTCCCGCACCCCGATGGGCCGACAAGCACGACAAACTCGCCATCGGCGATCGATATGTCCACGCCGTGGATAACCGGGACCCTGCCGTAAGATTTGGTGATGCCGGAAAGTGATACGGAAGCCATGGTCAACCCTTGAGCCCAGTGTGAGCCAGCCCTTCGACGAACTGGCGCTGGGCGATAATGAAAACGATGAGGACGGGAATTGCGGTCATGGTGGCCGCCGCGAGCTGGACGTTCCACATCGCGCCGCCATAGGCGTCGGTGAACTGGGTCAGCGCCTGGGGGAGCGTGAACAGGTCCGGCGAAGACAGGAACACTATCGGTTCGAGATAGAGGTTCCAGGAGTGCAGGAACGTGAAGATTGCGACCGCTCCCAAGGCCGGGCGAGCGAGCGGCAGGGCGATGGTCCAGAAGATCTTGAACCGGCCCAGCCCATCGACACGTGCCGCCTCTTCAAGCTCTTTGGGCAGCGCGATGAAGAACTGGCGCATAACGAAGGTGGCAAAGACCGAGGGCGCGCCGAAGATCGGCACGAGGACCAGCGGCCAATGGGTGTTTATCATGTCCCAGCCCAGAAATATCTGAAAGAGCGGCACGATGGTGACTTCCGCGGGAATGAGCAGCCCCACGAGAACCACCATGAACAAGGTGTTGGCGAAGGGAAAACGGATGCGCGCGAAGGCATAGCCCGCCATTGAGGAGAACAGCATCGTTCCGGCGGTCACCAGCGCGGCAATGTAAGCCGAGTTCCAGTATTGCTGCGCGAAAGGCTGCAGCTCGAACACCCGGGCGTAGGTCGAAAGATCGACACGCGAGGGGATGATCTCGGGCGGAAAGGCAAAGATGTCCGAAATGGGCTTGATCGAGGACGTCACCATCCACCATGTCGGAAAGACGAAGGGGATGAGCAGGACCGTCATCAGCCCGTAAACGAGCACCTTCATGCGCGGGGAGAGGTCAGTTTTCATAAAAGACGATCCTCCGGCGCATCTGCCACTGGACGAAGGTCAGGATGGCAACGATCAGAAACAAAAGGATCGAAAGCGTCGCGCCATAACCGAATTTGTGGAACTGGAAGGCCTGCTGGTAGAGGTAGTAAACGAGCACCGTCGTGGACATGCCCGGCCCACCCTGGGTCAGGACCGCAATCTGGGCAAAGACCTGAAGCGAGCCCACGATGGTGATGATCGATGTGAGAAGAATTGTCGGGCTGATCATGGGCATGGTGATGCGCGTGAACTGCGCCCAGGCCGGCGTGCCATCGACGCGGGCGGCCTCGTAGAGTTCCCTCGGCACGCCCTGAAGCGCGGCAAGGAAAAGGATCATGTTGAGCCCCACATTTTTGAACACCTGCACGACGATGACCGAAATCATCGCTGTAGTGGAGCCGCGCAGCCAGTTGGGGCCATCGATACCAAAGAGCGCGAGCACGGCGTTGATGCCGCCATTGTTTTGAAGCAAGAAGCTCCAGACGATCGTCCAGGCCACCAGAGAGACGACGACGGGCGAGAAAAACAGCGTCCGATAGACCGCGATGGCTTTGAGTTTCTGATCCAAAAGAACAGCGAGCAGCAGCGCCAGCGCCATATTCAAGACGACCAGTCCCAGTGAAAACAGGGCCGTCGCGCCGAGCACCTGGGGCAAGCCAGGATCGGCGAGCAGGGCCCGGTAATTGTCCAGTCCCTGGAACCGGAAGGTCTGGGCCAGCACGTTCCATTCGTGCAGCGAATACCAAAAGACCAGCCCGAGCGGGATCAGCACAAAGATCGTGATCCCGATCAGCTGGGGGGCAATGAACACATAGCCCGCGAGACTGTCGCGGCGTTCCATCGTCCAGAACGGCCGTTTGCGGACCTTTTCGCTCGAGGTTTGAGCCGCGACAGTCATAGTTTTCAGGTTCCCTAACGCTTTCTAGAGCAGGGGCGCTATGCGGTCGCAGACCGAAGTCATCACGCCGGCGACGTCAGCATCTGCCTGCCAAAGGGCATCGAGCTCGGCCCGGACGACCTGCTGGATTTCGGCAAAGCCCTCATGGCCGGGCAGCACCTGACCATTCGAGATGCCGGCGATGACGACGTTTTCGAGTTGCTCGGGCGAAAGCAGTGGGTTGGTTTCACCCAGCGTTTCGGCGTTGAGCAGGCTCTGGCGTGCCGGCGGGAAGAACTGGGCAAGCTTGGCGCTGTTTTCCGGGTTGGACATATAGGCAAGAAACTGCACGGCCGTTTCAGCATTCTCGGCCATGGAAAACACGCCGATGCCCGCCTGCCCGATCACTGCATATTCGCCCTCCGGCCCGGCAGGGAGCGGGACGAGATCCCATGCGAAGGCGTCGTCGCCCTGGGGCAAAAGCGAGGCGCGCGAGATCTGGGTTATAGTCATTGCCGCGTCGCCCGCAAAGAAATCGACGCTCTCCCCGGGTTCGGGCATCGCACCCTTGTCGAAAATCGCATCGTGGACGAAGGTCATGGCGCCGACCATTTCGGTATCGGTAAAGGCGCAGGTATTGCCATCAGCGCTCCAGGGCGAAGCACCCCAGCCGCGCCAGATTGAGGCAAGGTTCTGCCATATCTGATAGTTGAAATCGCGTACGATCAGCCCGTTGGCACCGTTGTCAGCGACAGCCGCGGCAGTTTCGATCGCGTTTTCCCAGTTCCAGTTGCCCGCCGCGATCAATTCCGCAGGGGTCTGTGCGCCTGCTTCCGCGATGAGGTCGTTGTTGACGAACATCGCAAACGGCGACGTTGAAAACGGATAGGCGTAAAGTTCGCCATCGGCACGCCAGAGTGCAGTGGCCTGTTCGGAAACGTCTTCGATATCGTAGCCTTCGGTATCGGCAAAGGTCTCGGACAGCGGTGCCAGCGCGCCGGAATTAACGAAGTCGGCGGCCGTCGTTTCGAGAATCCAGGCCAGGTCCGGCGCATTGCCGCCCGCGATCTGGGTGGTAAGGGTCGTCGTGTAGCTATCGAATGGCAACGAGTCGAAGGTGACCGAAACGTTGGGATGGGTTTGGGTGAAGCCGTCGGCGATCTCATTGAACATTGCCAGATGCGCCTCGTTGGCGCTCCAGATGGTCATGCGCAGGTCGACTTGATCCTGGGCCAGCGCCGCTCCTGCGAGAAAGGGCAGAACCAGGCCGCTCAGAGCGGTTGCCGATTTGAGTATTGTCTTGGATGTCATTGCAGTTTCCTCCTCTAGGTAGCGATGACGCAAATGACCGGGTCAGTACCCCCGGATGTCCGGCCAGCGTATTTCCACGCCTTCACGATGCAGCCGGTCCTGAAATACCTCGAGCAGGCGATCGTCGGCCTGGACGGCGTGTGGTGTGGTGTCGGTTTCAAGGCAGTGGGCGGCCAGGAGCCCGGCCACCTCCCCGATGTTCCATTCGACCGGATGCAGCCGGTAGCAGCCATTGGTGATGTGGGTCGTTCCGATCGTCTTGCCGGCCGGCAGCAGGTTCGAGCGCTCGCGCGGCAACAGCGCGCCGAGCGGGATTTCAAAGGGGCACGAGGGCACGTCGATATAATTGTCCCCGCCCGTCGAAGGGTGCAGGTCGATCCGGTACATGCCGGTGCCAACGCTGTCGCGGTAGCTGACCGCGCCCGCCTCACCGCGCACGGCGTGGGAGAGGTCCTGTTCCACTACGGTCGTCACCGCCTTGATGCGGCGGCTTTCACGGATATAGGGGGCCATGGCAAGGCCATGGTCTGTGCCGGTGACGTCGCCGCGCAAGCGCAGGCCGGGAAAGCCGTAGCCGCCATCGACGCGCGGCGCTTCGGTCTGCAGCCAGTAAAAGACCGAATAGGAGAGTTCGGCGGCCCGCTTGAGACGGTGGGCATACTCCTCCTCGGTGCAATCGATGATCGGCGCCTCGAAATAGTCGATCATCGGCCAGTTGACGAGGCAGATGTCGGAGGCATAGGCACCGGGAGTGAAGTTGCGGCGGGCAGCAATGCGGCGGAAGGTCCAGAGGTTGGCGTCACCCGCATTGCGGCGCTGGTCGGCATCGACCTCCAGCGGATCGTCGTCCGGATTGGGCGTAAAACTGCGCTCGGTGATCTCGAGCGTACGCGGGTGGGGTGCCTTGAAGCCGATCAGCGGCCCACCCCAGAAATCGGGCTGCACGGACAGCCATTCGTCGTAATTCGCGGGCTTGTCGATGATTTGATTGCCTTCGAGGTTATCGATGGCAAAGCAGATCGAGATGGCCTGCTGGTTATCGGGCTGGGCGATCGAGGGCGCTGAAGGCTCTCCTGTCTCGCCCTGGCTTTCAAAGCCGGTCACATAGTCGGTGCCAGTCAGTGGAAGCAAATCACCCAGTTCGGTGGCGTCGATAACGTAGCGGGCGGAAACCGTGAATTTTTCGCCGCTCTGGAGGTACCGAAGCGTCACCGCGCGCACCCTGTCGCCGTCCATTTCCGCGGCGACTGGCTTGCAGGGTTTAAAAAGCTTGAGCTTTCCCGCGCCGATATAGGGGGTGAGCCAAGCTTCCATGATCGCAAGCGGCACCCGCGGTTCGACACACATGCGGCTTACCCAACCGGCGCCGGGGTTGAGATCGTCCCAGGCCCGCGCGCCTTCGGTCAGCGGGTAGTAATCGCGATAGAACTGGCGAATGGCGGTGCGCAGATTGCGATAGGTGCGGCTGCCGCCAAACTGCTCGATCCAGGAATGCTCGTCGGACGGGACGGCCTGACTGGTCAACTGGCCGCCGATCCAGTCGTACTCTTCGGTGAGAACAACGGAGCGGCCGGAACGCAGAGCGGCCAGCGCCGCAGCGACACCCCCAACGCCAGCGCCGATAATCGCGATATCTGTCGAATAGTCTTTCACAACTCACTCATTGGTCTTTGGGGGCCCGAGCGTTTCGCCTTCGACCCGTTCACAGGAAAGTAGCGTCTGTTCGAGGCCAGCCCTGCCCTCGAGCCGGTCAACCAGCGCGAGCGTCGCGCGCCGGCCCATCTCCTCGCGGGGGATGGCGTAGGTGGTAAAGGCCGTGCCGGTCTCGCCCGGCCGGAGGTGACTGCCGAGCACAACGACCGACATATCGCCGGGAACCGACAGCCCTTCGGCAATGGCGAGGCGTCTGAAGGGGATGGCGTCGGCCAGTTCGGTAAAAAAGGCCACAGTTGCGCCGGCATCGCGGACGGCCTGCAAAAGCTCCTGGGGGTCACTGTCGACCTCGGGCCAATGCACTGCCAGGGCAGACGGCTGCAGCGCATTGGAAAACCCTCTCCAACGATCGACGGTCGATTCCGCACCTTCGGAGGGACCAACATAGGCAAAGGCGCGATGGCCATGGGCCTGTGCCTGCGCGACGAGCTCGCCGGTTGCGGCGGCGTAGTCGGCGCCCACATAGGGAACGGGGCCGCCCACATCGTCACGGCGCCCGACGGCCACGAAGGGAAAGTCGCCCGCAACCAGTTGCGCCAGTTCCTCGCGATCGAAATTGCGCCCGAGAACGAGACATCCATCGGCAAGCCGCAGCCGGTTGGTCTCGTCGAAAATCTTCTTGCGACCATCGGTGCCGCGAGCGGCGGCGGTCATCAAAAGCAGATCGTAGCCACACTGATGGGCGGCTTCCTCGATGCCGAAGAGGAAGGGGGCAAAGAAATCTGCCTGGGCCGAGGGAAACGCCGGCTCATAGGTAAACACGCCAAGGATATCGTTGCGGCCCTTGACCATGCGGCGTGCGACAGGATCGGCAACGTAGCCGGTTCTGGCAATCACGTCCTGGATGCGCACCCGCGTCTGCTCGGGAATGCGGCGCGTGTCATCGGCACTGCCATTGAGCACCAGAGAAACCGTGGCCTGACTGACCCCGGCGAGCCTGGCAATGTCCTTCTGAGTCAGGCGCTTGGTTGCCATAACAGCGCCTCCTCCATGCGCTAATACGTATTAGTTATGCGTATTAGCTATCGAATTGTCGAAAGCGTGTCAAGGGTGGGATCGGAAACGCAACGGGAAGGCGGGGCTCAAGACGCGGGCGGGGCCGTCATGCTACCGCCAAAAAAAGGCGGTTGCGGGCACTGCCGCAACCGCTGCATTGTTCAGTCCCAGCTCAGCGCGCCGGATGACTGATATTCGATGACCCGGCTTTCAAAGAAATTCTTCTCTTTCTTGAGGTCCATCACTTCGCTCATCCAGGGGAAAGGGTTTTCCGTCTGCCCGAACACTGCCTCCAGCCCCAACTGCGCGCAGCGGCGGTTGGCGATGAAGTGCATATATTGCTCGCACAGCGTCGCGTTGAGCCCAAGGAACCCGGTGGGCATGGTATCGTGGCCGTAGGCGGCCTCGAGTTCGGCGGCCGTCCGGATCATGTCGCGCACCTCGTTCTGGAACGCGCCCGTCCAAAGATGCGGGTTCTCGATCTTGATCTGGTTGATGACGTCGATCCCGAAATTGAGATGGATGCTCTCGTCGCGCAGAATGTATTGATACTGCTCGGCGATACCCACCATCTTGTTGCGCCGCCCCAGCGACAGGATTTGCGCAAAGCCTGTATAGAACCACATGCCCTCGAAGATCACGTAGAAGGCAACCAGATCACGCAGGAAATGCTGATCGGCTTCCGTAGTGCCGGTGGCAAAGTTCGGGTCGTCCAGCGACTGGGTATGCTTTAGCGCCCAGGCCGCCTTGTCGGTGATCGAGGGCACCTCGCGATACATGTTGAAAAGCTCCCCCTCGTCCAGCCCAAGGCTTTCCACGATGTACTGGAAAGTATGGGTGTGCACCGCCTCCTCGAACGACTGGCGCAGGAGATATTGCCGGCATTCGGGATTGGTCAAATGGCGGTAGATGGCCAGAACGATATTGTTGGCGACAAGGCTTTCCGAAGCGGCGAAAAACCCGAGATTGCGTTTGAGCATGCGCCGCTCGTCCTCGGTCAGCCCGTCCCTCGACTTCCAGAGTGCGATGTCGGCCTGCATAGAGATCTCGGTCGGCATCCAGTGGTTGGCGCAGCCCGATAGATATTTCTCCCAGGCCCATTTGTATTTAAGCGGCAAGAGCTGGTTGACGTCGGCGCGCGCGTTTATCATCGCCTTGTCGGACACCGATACGCGGGCCGCGCCGCGCTCGATCTGGCCAAGCCCCGTGGCATCGGCCGCCTCGGCGTTGGGGTTAACTGCGGGCGCGGGATTGGGAGCGTCTTCCCATGCAAGTGTGGACATGGTGGTCATCTCCCTTTTCTTACTGGCAGGCTTCGCATTCGGGATCGTCGATGGCGCAGGCATTGACGCCCGCTTCTGTCTCGGCCCGTACCCGCATTGCCTCGATTGAATTGAGCGCACCCGGTGACACGGCATTGAGCTTGCCATCGGTGCCCTTGAGCGTGGATTTTTCGACGCTGGTCGCGGCGCGGGCCCGCAGGTAATAGGTGGTTTTCAGCCCCATCTCCCAGGCCAGCCGATATGTGGCATCAAGCGCCTTGCCCGACGGGTTGGCGATGTAGAGATTGAGCGATTGGGCCTGATCGATCCATTTCTGGCGCCGCGAGGCCGCCGAAATCAGCCAGCGCGGCTCGACCTCGAAAGCAGTCGCGAATACAGCCTTGAGATCGGCGGGGATTCGGTCGATCTGCCCCACGCTGCCGTCGAAATATTTGAGGTCGGAGATCATCACCTCGTCCCAGAGGCCGCGCTCCTTGAGCGCCTTGACCAGAAGCGCATTCACAACCGTAAAATCACCGCTCATATTGGTCTTGACGTAGAGGTTCTGATAGGCGGGCTCGATGGACTGGCTGACGCCGCAGATGTTGGAAATCGTTGCGGTCGGGGCGATCGCCAGGCAATTGGAATTGCGCATGCCAATTTGCGTCACGCGCGCACGCAGCGCTGCCCAATCGAGGCGCTGGGTGCGATCCATGTCCACACTGCCGCGGGCATCCGCAACGTGCTCGACGGAGTCGATAGGCAGGATACCCCTGGACCACAGGGAACCCTCAAAGCTCTGATAGCGGCCCCTCTCCTCGGCCAGCTCGGTCGAGGCCCAGATGGCGTTGAACGCAACGGCTTCCATCGAGAGATCGGCGAACTCGACCGCAGCGTCTGACGCATAGGCGATGGATTGCATCTGGAGCGCATCCTGAAAACCCATGAGGCCCAGACCGACCGGGCGATGCTTGAGATTGGAGCGCCGCGCCTCGGGGATCGTGTAGAAATTGATGTCCACGACATTATCGAGTATGCGCATCGCCGTCTTGACGGTCGCTGCAAGCCTCTCGTGGTCGAGCCCCGTCTCGGTCACATGCGCAACCAGGTTCACCGAACCCAGATTGCACACGGCCACTTCGTCAGCAGACGTGTTGAGGGTGATTTCGGTGCACAGGTTCGAGGAATGGACCACGCCGACGTGCTGCTGCGGCGAACGCAGATTGCACGGGTCCTTGAAGGTGATCCACGGATGGCCGGTTTCGAAGAGCATCGAGAGCATCTTGCGCCACAGATCGACTGCCCGAACCTTCTTGTAAACGCGGATACGCCCCGCTTCGGCATCTGCCTCGGCGTGTTCGTAGGCCGCCTTGAACGCCTTGCCATAGAGGTCGTGGAGATCGGGCACCTCGTCGGGCGAAAACAGCATCCAGGGGCCATCCTCCTGCACGCGTTGCATGAACAGGTCCGGCACCCAATTGGCGGTATTCATGTCATGGGTGCGACGGCGGTCGTCGCCGGTGTTCTTGCGCAGATCGAGAAATTCCTCGATGTCGATGTGCCAGGTTTCGAGATAGGCGCAAACCGCTCCCTTGCGCTTGCCACCCTGATTGACGGCGATGGCCGTATCGTTGGCGACCTTCAAAAACGGCACTACGCCCTGGCTTTCGCCATTGGTACCCTTGATATGGGCGCCCAATCCGCGGACCGGCGTCCAGTCATTGCCCAATCCGCCCGAATATTTGGCGAGCAGGGCGTTGTCCCTGACGCCTTTGAAGATTGCATCAAGATCGTCGCCAATTGTGGTCAGGAAGCACGATGAAAGCTGCGGGCGCCGCGTACCGGCATTGAACAGCGTCGGAGTGGACGCCATGAAATCGAAGCGCGACAGCAGATTGTAAAATTCTATCGCCCGCTCCTCCCGCTCGGTCTCGCGAATGGCCAACCCCATGGCGACGCGCATGAAGAACGCCTGCGGCAGCTCGTAGCGCGTGCCCGAAACATGCAGGAAGTAGCGATCATAGAGCGTCTGCAGGCCCAGATATTGGAACTGCATGTCGCGTTCGGGCCGAATGGCCTGGGCAATCCTTTCGAGGTCGAACCGCTCAAGCTCGGGGTCGAGCATATCGGCTTTGATGCCGGCTTTGACATAGGCCGGGAAAAACTGGGCATACCGGGTGGCCATATCGGCCTGGGTCGCCATCTCGGGCCGGCCAAAGACAAAGCTCAGCGCCTCGTGACGGAGCTTGTCGAGCAGCAGCCGGGCGCTCACCTGCGCATAGCCGGGCTCGCTCTCGATCAGCGTCCGTGCGGCAAGGATGGGTGCGAGAGCGAGTTCATCGAGCGCGATCCCGTCATAAAGATTGCGGCGGGCTTCCTCGAGAATTGCCGCTGGGGAGGTTCCCGGAAGCCCGTCACATGCTTCGGCAACCACAGTTTCGAGACGCGCGAAATCGAGCGGCACCGAATTGCCTTCGGCATCGCGCATGGTAGGGCCGGGTTCGGGTGTGACGAGTTTGGGTTTTTTCGCCGCTTCCTCGGCCCGCTCGGCGGCGCGCCTTTCGCGATACAGCACATAGGCGCGCGCCACTTTGTGGTGCTCGGATCGCATCAGCGCCAGTTCCACCCGGTCCTGGACGTCCTCGATGTGGACGGTTCGTCCTTCTGAAGACCGCCGCGTCAGAGCGGATACGATTTCTGCGGTCAGTCCTTCGACGATCTCGTGAATGCGGCGCGAAGCGGTGGCCGAATTGCCTTCGACGGCGATGAATGCCTTGGTCAACGCCACCGAAATCTTGGAGGCATCGAAGGGGCTGAGCGCGCCATTGCGCTTGATGAGGCTGTAACCCGGCTCGGCGCTCTGGCTCGAACGCGCGGGCAGGAGATCGGTTTGATCGACAGAAAGGACTTGAGACATCGGCACCCCGGATGCAGTTGAGAGCAGGGGCACGAGGCGCGCGCAGGCACGGCTGATCGGGAACGGAATCGTCCCGCCGTGTCACACGAACCCAACGAGACACCCCGCCCGTTGAAAAACAGTTCTCGTAACGCGGCAGGTCTCCTGGCTCGTGGATCAACGCTCTTTACCCAACCTTCCCAGCCCTGGGGGCCAGTGGTGAACGGGCAAAGAACTCCTCACTTACAGTTGCGGGGGCAGCACCGGCATTGCACCGGATTTCCCGTCTTAGCCCTCTATCTTGCGATAGAGGGAACCGCGAAACGCAAGATGTAGTGTGGCAGATTCGTGGCGGCATGCAATCGGCAATATCTACCGCCCGACACTTTTAGCCCGGATGTACGTAAGGTCGGGAAACAGACACTTAGCGCCTGTGACATAAAGCTTTCTTTATATCATTATTGACATTGCACGCCGCGGTGGGCAGTTTGGTGATGTCCACGGTCCCCGCGAGGGGATAACAGGGAATCCGGTAGAAGCGGTTTGCGCTTCAAGTCCGGAGCTGCCCCCGCAACTGTAAGCGGCGATGGGACGCCTGAAGGGCCACTGGATTGTTCCGGGAAGGCCAGGCGAACCGGTAAGCTGCAAGCCAGGAGACCTACCGCGGATCATCGTTCCCACACGTTTCCCGATCGGGTGGATCGGTAAGAGGACAATACAATGATCGACGCAGTGTTCCTGCCGCTGACCTCTGATCGCGATAACCGAATGTGCATCGCCTGATCGCAGGCGCTCTCTCCATTCATCATAGGTTTTTCACCGCGCCGCTCCCAAGCGGGCGCGCGATCGTCATCGCACGAGGCATTTCATGACCCTTTCAGCCAATCTCGGCTTCCCGCGCATCGGCGCGCATCGCGAACTCAAGGCAGCGCTCGAATCCTTCTGGAAAGGCGCTTTACCCAAATCCGACCTTCTGGCCACTGCGCGCGAACTGCGGGCGCGCCATTGGCATCTGCAAAAAGAGGCCGGGATCGAAGTTATCCCATCCAACGATTTCACGCTCTACGATCATGTGCTCGACACAGCCATCGCGCTGGGCGCCATCCCCGAACGCTTCGCATATCTGCGTGACGGAGACCCGCTCGACCTCTACTTCGCCTGCGCCCGCGGCACCGATGCCGCGCCGGCCATGGAGATGACCAAGTGGTTCGACACCAACTATCACTATATCGTCCCTGAATTTACGCCCGGCCAGCGCTTCGCGCTCTCATCTGCCAAGATCATCGATGACTATCGCGAGGCCAAAGCCCTTGGCATCGACACCCGCCCTGTCCTGCTCGGTCCGGTTACGTTTCTCTCGCTGGGCAAAGCCAAGGGCGATTTCTCGCCGCTCGATCTGATCGACGACATTCTGCCGGTCTATGCAGAAATCCTTGCGACGCTGAGGGCTATCGGCGTCGACTGGGTGCAGATCGACGAGCCGGTCTTTGTTCTCGACCTCACCGAGAAGCAGAAATCCGCCCTTACGCTAACCTATGAGACCCTTGCGCCTGTCGCCCCCAAGATCATGCTCGCCACCTATTTCGGCGCGCTTGGCGACAATCTCGACCTTGCTGCCGCACTGCCCGTTTCGGGGCTGCATGTGGATCTGGTCCGGGCGCCGCTCCAGTTCGAGCCGGTCCTCGCCAGGTTGCGCGAATCCGCCATCACCCTCTCGCTCGGCGTTATCGACGGCCGTAACGTCTGGCGGGCCGATCTCGACCATAAATTCACCTTCGTGCGTCGTGCCTGGGATCTGATCGGCCCGGACCGGCTTCAGGTCGCACCCTCTTGCTCATTGCTGCACACGCCTTTCGATCTCGAGCACGAGACGGCACTCGATGCAGACCTCAAATCCTGGCTCGCCTTTTCGAAGCAAAAGCTCGCTGAGGTCCAGGCCCTGACCCTTGCCATCCAGCGTGGCGAAGGGGCGGTCCGCGAAGCGTTTGCGGCAAGCAAGCAGGCTCTCGCGGACCGCACATCATCCCCGCGCGTACATGACGGCGCCGTCAGGGGCCGCGCACAGGGTGTAACGCCCGATCATCTGGCCCGCAAAAGCCCGTTTCCGGCCCGAGCCAAAATTCAAGCCGAACGCTTTGGCCTTCCAGCCTTTCCCACAACCACCATCGGCTCGTTTCCCCAGACGAGCGATTTGCGCCAGGCCCGCGCCGCCCGTAAGCGTGGCGACCTCGACGAGGCGGCCTATGTTGCCTTCCTCAAGGACAAGACAACCGAGTGCGTTGCCATTCAGGAGGAGCTGGGCCTCGACGTTCTCGTTCACGGCGAATTCGAGCGCAACGACATGGTTGAGTATTTCGGCGAACAACTCGATGGCTTCGCCTTTACAAAAAACGGCTGGGTTCAGTCCTATGGCTCGCGCTGCGTCAAGCCGCCTGTGATCTATGGCGATGTCGCCCGCCCCCGACCAATGACGGTCGAATGGTCGGCCTATGCGCAATCGCTCACCCAAAGGCCCATGAAGGGCATGCTGACCGGTCCAGTCACCATCCTGCAATGGAGTTTTGTGCGCGACGACCAGCCGCGTTCGGACACCTGCCGCCAGATTGCGCTCGCCATTCGCGACGAGGTTCTCGACCTCGAACGAGCAGGCGTGGGCATGATCCAGATCGATGAGCCGGCGCTACGCGAGGGCCTGCCGCTGCGCCGAGCCGAGCGGGCCGGCTATCTCGATTGGGCGATTGACTGCTTCCGCCTCTCGGCGGCGGGCGTTGGCGATGCCACCCAGATTCATACCCATATGTGTTACGCCGAGTTCAACGACATCATGGACGCTATCGCCGCGCTCGACGCCGACGTGATCTCGATCGAAACCTCGCGCTCGGACATGGACCTGCTCGAAGCCTTCGGCACTTTCAGGTATCCCAACGCCATCGGCCCGGGCGTGTGGGACATCCACTCTCCCCGCGTGCCGGCCAAGGCAGAAATGTTGAACTTGCTCGAGAAAGCCCTGGAGACGGTTCCTGCCGACCGGCTCTGGATCAATCCTGACTGCGGCCTGAAAACCCGCGACTGGCCGGAAACGAAGGCGGCCCTGTTCCAATTGACGGAAGCGGCCGCGCATTTGCGACGTATGGACCTGTAGGGCCGGTTACCGGGCACCCGTACCGCTTTTTGAACCGGACAAGTGGTCTTCCACTTGTCCGATGCGCATCGCAGGATCGGCCATGACCGGATTGCGAGCGCTTCGGCCCATGGCGCATTCGATTTCCGCAAGGAGCGTGGGGAGTTCGCCGGGAGCGAAAATGGTATAGGCAGGCAACTCGCTGGCATCGACCGGGGTCTTGTGGCGGCGGGGGGACCAGTTCTGCCAGATCGAGATGATCCCGAGTTCGTTGGCACCCTTTACGTCGCGGCCCAGATGGTTGCCGACCATGACCGTTACTGCGGCATCGGCGGGCTCCAGCCCCAGCGCGCCGAGGGCAGCGAGGAACATCTGCGCGGCCGGTTTTTCACAGCCTTGCGCTTCGGAAATGATCTCTGCTTCGAAGTGAGCTGAAACCCCGTGGCCGCCCAAGATATTGGCAAAGCTTTTAACCCGGCCGTCGGCGACCAGCGCGATGCGATAGCCTTCGCGGGCCAGCGTCTCGACCATTTCCATTGCGCCAGGAATGAGGTCGGCTTGGACGACGTGATCGTCCGCATCGCGGATTTCGGTCGCTTCGTCGACCAGGGTGTCGCCGCTATCGAGCAGCACGGCCTTGATGAGCGGCTGATCGGCGCGCACCTGGGCGAGCACCTGTGGCACGCGCTGGCAAATAAAGGCGTGCAGATCGGGCCAGGAGATATGATCGACCGTGGAAAGATCGAAGGCGGCGCTGAAATCGAAAGCGGGCATGAAGGCGCTGTTCTGGAGATGCCGGCGCACGGCCCGATGGTCCTCGGCGGTCAGCGTTGAAAACGCCTCTTTGAACATGTCGTTGATTAGAACATGCCCCGCGCTGGTCATCGAGGTGCAACTGGCCGTCAGCCAATCGCGGCGCTCGAGAATGGGGCCGGCACTGGCGTGGAAGGCGTGCTTTCCCGGCTCGGAGTAAAGCGTAACGCGGCCGTTTTCGAGCGGCAGCGCGCCGTCGGCCAAAACCATCGGATAGAGCTTGCCATGAGCGCTGGCATCGACACCGACAATGGCGTCATTGTCATCGAGTTTGAGCCAGACGTGCTCGAGTTCGTAAAGGTGCTGGATGTCCCAATCCCACCAGATCGCATATTCGACCACCTTGGCGACGCCGGGGTCGAAGGTGATGGCGAGGGGCGCGGAGGGCGATTGCCGGGGAGCGTCAAGCACCGTCACGCCGACCTTTGAGGGAAAGAACGGCTCGTTGCGGGCAAACCGGATGCGCGGCGCAAGCTGGCGGGCAAGCGCGAGGTCGGACGGGGTGGGCAGCGCCGGAACGGCGGAACGCGCATCATAAGCCATTTTGAAGTTTCTCGTTGAGTCGCAGGGAACGCCGACTGCTTAGGTCGGCCAGATGGCATGGCTGTAACGAAATTCTTGAAAACGATTTCAAGCAGATGACAGATTTTTCATCCTGCCGCCGGGACTGGCCCTGTAGAATGACGGACGAGCACCGAATTTTCCAAGACGATCTGTTGGGCTGAGGCCTGCGGATTGCGGATGTGGTGCAGGAGCGTCTGGGCGGCCAGCGTCCCCATTTCGTGGATCGGCTGACGCACTGTGGAGAGGCTGGGAAAGGTAATCCCTGATTCCATGATGCCGTCATAGCCGAGGATGGAGATTTCGCCCGGAACGGCCATGCCGCGACGATGGGCGGTCTGCATGGCGCCGATCGCAAGGACATCTGTGGTGCCGAACAGGGCCGTAGCGTCGGGGTAGCGATCGAAAATATACTCGGCCTGGCGCGCGCCTTCCTCAAGCGTTGCCTCATCGAACGGTCCGGAAAACACGAGCTCGACGCCGTCGGCCAGATCCTGAGCGGCGCGCATGATGCCGCGCATCCGTTCGCTGCCCACATTGCCATTGCCCTTGGCGCCGCCGGCCTGGGCGCGCGATCCGGCGATAATGCCGATCTTGCGATGCCCCAGGCTCAGCAGGTGCCGCATGCCTTCGTAGCCGCCGGAATAATTGTCACAAACCACAGAGCTGACCTGGGTCATCGGCGGCTTCATGTCAGCAAAGACTATAGAGATTCCGGCCTCCCGGAGCCGGGCCACGTGCCGCGCGGTTCGGGCTGCCGATCCCGTGGGGCGGATGACAACGCCTTCGGCGCGCAACTCGATCATGGATTCAACATAGGTCTCCTCGCGGTCAGGGTCGCCGTTTGTCGAGCACAGAAGGGCGCGGTAACCCGCTTCGAAGATGGCGCTTTCGATGGCGTAGGCCAGTGCGCTTGAAAACGGCGTGCGCTGCTGGCGCAGGAACACGCCAACCACCCGCGATTGTTGCGTTCTGAAACTGGTGGCCAACCGATTGGGCGAATAGCCCAATTCGGCAATCGCCTTTTGCACCCGCTCGCGAACCTCGGGCCGCACATGGGGGTAGGCGTTAAGAACCCGGGAGACAGTGGCGATCGAGACCTGCGCCTCGCGTGCCACATCCTTGATGGTAATCATTTGAGCACCCCGCCATCGCAACAGCTTCACACAACCATGCAAGGGTCCGGCGTGATCCACGATGCTCGCCGTAGCATATTTTTGAAATCGTTTTCAAGATTTCGTCACTCTTGCGCAAACTCGCAGCGCTAAACCGCATCCGTCCTTCATGGGGTGAATGCCGGGCCAGAGTTAAGCCGCCGGCGCCCCCGCGTCCACGCAACGGGTCAATCAAGGGTTAGGATTCATGATCAAGAAACCGACTATAGCCATTATGGCGGGCTATCTCGCCGCCACCGCTTTGACGGCAGTTCCGGTGGTTCCGGCACTGGCACAGGATACACCGGCCGCGCAGTGCTCGGCCTATGCCGAAGCCCCTCAACTTGCCGATCAGGTTGCAGCGGGTGACCTTCCGACCGTGGGTGAGCGTCTCCCGGTCAATCCGCTGGTTATCGAACCTGCCGATGAAATCGGCGTTTACGGCGGCGAGTTCCAGGATCGCTGGGGCGGTGGCCGCATCGCCGAGATGCGCCATTACGGCTACGAGCCGCTGGTTCGCTGGAGCGTCGACGGCTCCGAAGTCGTCCCCGGCGTTGCCGAAAGCTGGGAAGTGTCCGACGACGCCACCACCTACACCTTCCGCCTGCGCGAAGGCATGAAATGGTCCGACGGTGAAGATTTCACCGCCGACGATATCCGCTACTGGTGGGAAAACGTAGAGACCAACGCAAAGATCAATCCGCGCGGCCCGCGCGACATCTTCGTGGTCAATGGCGAGCCGATGACCCTTACGGTCATCGACGACTACACAGTGGGAATGAGCTGGTCCCAGCCCTACGGCCTGCTGCTCCAGCAGCTTGCCACGCCTTACGGCCAGCGCGTCGTGATGTTCCCAGAGCACTATGTTTCCCAGTTCGACATCGACCTCAACCCCGAGGGCGTTGCCGAGATGATGGAAGAAGCGGGAGAGACCGACTACACCGCCTGGTGGCGTGCCAATGTCGGATCCTATGACGACGCAGCCCAGTTCAACGATCCGGACCGTCCTTCGGTCATGGCCTGGATCCCGACCGAACCTTATGCCGACAAGCAGCGCTTTTCGTTCGTTCGCAATCCCTATTACTTCAAGATCGATTCCGAGTGCCAGCAGCTCCCCTATCTCGACGCCCACACATGGACGCTGAGCCAGGATGCCGAAGTCGATCTGCTCGCCGCCCTCCAGGGCGACGTTTCGATGTCGGGCCGCAACGTCTCGATCCCGCAGAACCGCGCTGTGTTCGTCGACGGTCAGGAACAGGGCGATTATCGTCTCGTTTCTGCCGACACCTGCGACTTCAATACGGCCATCGTCTGGTTCTCGATGAACCATCCGGACGAAACCAAGGCTGAAGTCTTCCAGAACCTTGATTTTCGCGCCGGCCTTTCGCACGCCATCAACCGCCCTGAAATCATCGACGTCGTCTATCTCGGACAGGGCGAACCGTTCCAGGCGGCCCCGCTGCCGAACTCGCCCTTCTACAATGAGAAACTGGCCACCCAGTACACCGAGTTCGACATGGACACGGCCAACGAGTACCTCGACAAGATCCTGCCCGAGCGCGGCGCGGACGGCATGCGCCTTGGTCCCGATGGCGAGCCCTTCTCGTTCCGCGTGGGCATCAATGCCGATTTCAAGCCGGACTCGGTCGATGTGTTCCAGCTCGTCGAGCGCACCTGGCGCGAAGCCGGGGTCGACGTGACCATGGACTACCGTGCCGACGATCTGCACGGCACCTATGTCAACGATCCAGAACGCGATGCTGTGGTCTGGGTTGGCGAGAACGGGTGCGGCCAGCTTCCCCTGCTCAACGCCTCGCGCCTGATCAATGACGGCGGGACCACCCAGTGGGGCAATTGGGACAATTGGCGTGCCTGGGACCAGGAGCGCCTGGGCGTGACCCTCGACGTTCCTGAAGGCACCGAGCCAGTCGAACCGCCGGCCAACATCGCCCGCCTTTACGAACTGCGCGCGATGATCCCGACCACAGTGGGTGACGAGCAGACCGCACTGATGAACGAATTTAACGACCTGCTGGCCGAAGAATTCCTCGCCATCGGCATCGCGACCCCCGGCGGGTTCTACCGCTCGGTGGACAACAACATCCACAACGTGCCGCAGCCACTGATCGAGGGTTGGTACTACCCCGGCCCGGCACCTGCGAACTTCGAAGCCTTCTTCTACCGCGAAGACTAAGAGCACATCCATCTCTATGGAGCGGCCCTTTCCGGGCCGCTCCATCTCAATTTTGAGAAAGACCGGCCCATGCTCCGCTTCGTTTTGCGCCGCATCGTCTACATCATCCCGACGCTGATCGCGGTTTCGCTCATCTCGTTCTTCGTGATCGCCCTGCCGCCGGGCGATTTCGTGGACCGCATGGCCATAGAGGCTGCCAAGAAGGGCGACTACATGACGGGGGCCGAGATCGAGGCCCTGCGCTCGGCCTATGGCCTGGACCAGCCACTGCTGACCCAATACTGGCGCTGGATCACCGACATCGTCACGCGCGGTGATTTCGGCTATTCATTCTCGTGGCAGATGCCGGTTTCCAACCTCATCTGGCAGCGGCTGGGCTTGACGACCATCCTGTCGCTGGCCTCGCTGGTCTTTATCTGGATCGTGGCGATCCCCATTGGGATCAATTCGGCCGTCCGGCGTTATTCCCTTCAGGATTACGTGTTCACGACGCTGGGCTTTTTCGGCGTAGCGGTGCCCAATTTTCTTCTGGCGCTGGTTCTGATGTATGTCGCTTACGCGCATTTCGGACAGGCCGTGGGCGGGCTGTTTTCGCCGCAATATATCGAAGCGCCGTGGTCGATCGACCGCGTACTCGACCTGCTGGGCCATTTGTGGATTCCCATGGTGGTGCTGGGCACCGCGGGCACCGCAAGCGTGATCCGCACCATTCGCGCCAATCTGATCGACGAATTGCCCAAGCCCTATGTGATGGCGGCGCGCTCCAAGGGGATGGGGGAAGCCCGGCTGCTGATAAAATACCCGGTCCGTCAGGCGCTCAATCCCTTCGTTTCGGGCATGAACGACATCTTTGTCGATCTGGTTTCGGGCTCGACAATCGTCTCGATCGTTCTCGGCCTGCAAACCACCGGGCCGCTTTTGCTCGATGCGCTCAAGACCCAGGACATGCACATGGCGGCCAGTTTCATCCTGATGCTTTCAGTGCTCGGGGTCATCGGCACGCTGGTCTCTGACCTGCTGCTGGCCTGGCTCGATCCCCGCATCCGCTACGCCCAAGGATAAAAGACATGAGCACGCTTCCTTTCGGCCAGGACCGCGCCCTTCCCGACACCGCCATCGAGGCGGATGTCGATGCCAGCAGCGCCGCCATCGACCGCACGGCCTATGAGGGCCAATGGTCGCTGATCTGGCGCAAGTTCTCACGTCACAAGCTCGGGGTGGCGGGCGGGGTCGTGGTGATCCTGCTCTATATCATCGCCGCAGCACCGGACTTTTTCTCGCCCACCGGGCCGGAAGTTTACAATCCGCGATACACATATGCGCCGCCCCAGCCGATCCATTTCCTGCTCGACACCGAAGAGGGCGTTGTCTTTCGCCCCCATGTCAAAGCCTATAATTCCGTTCTCGACTATGATTCCGGCCGCCGAGTCTTTGAGACCAGCGAGGACGAGATCCACGCGGTCGGAATGTTCGTTTCGGGTGAGCCCTATCGGCTGTTTGGCCTGATCCCGACCGACATCCACCTGTTCGGCACGCTTGAAAAGGACGCCCCGTTCTATCTTGTGGGCGCGGATCGGCTGGGGCGCGATATCCTGACACGAACCATCCACGGCGCCCGCATCTCAATGACCATCGGTTTGATCGGGGTGGGGCTGAGCCTGTTTTTCGGCATCCTGATCGGCGGCATTTCGGGCTATTTCGGCGGCGTCACGGACAATGTCATCCAGAGGCTGATCGAGTTTATCCAGTCGGTCCCTTCGATCCCGCTGTGGATCGGGCTTGCCGCGGCCATCCCGCTCGATACGCCACCGCTGCAGGTCTATTTCATGATCACCATAATCCTCTCGATCATCGGCTGGACCGGGCTGGCCCGCGTGGTGCGCGGGCGGTTTCTCTCGATGCGGGGGGACGATTTCGTCAAGGCGGCGCGGCTCGACGGCGCTTCGACGTTGCGTATCCTGTTCCGCCACATGCTGCCCAGCTTCATGAGCCACATCATTGCCGTCGTGACGCTGGCCATCCCATCAATGATCCTGGCTGAAACCGCGCTCAGCTATATCGGCATCGGGCTGCGCCAGCCCATCGTGAGCTGGGGCGTGCTGCTCCAGGAGGCCCAGAACGTGCGCACCATTGCCGGTGCGCCGTGGCTCATGCTGCCCGGCGCCGCGGTGATCATCGCCGTGCTTTCGCTCAACTTCCTCGGTGACGGCCTGCGCGACGCCGCCGACCCCTACCAGAACTAGGCCCGCTCATGTCCGGCTCCAAACCCCTCATCGCCATCGACAATCTCTCTGTCGATTTTGCGCTGCACAAGCACACCATCCGCGTCGTCGACGGGATTTCTCTCGACATTCCGCGCGGCAAGACGCTCTGCCTTGTCGGCGAAAGCGGCTGCGGCAAATCGGTGACCGCCAAAGCATTGCTACGGGTTATCGAACAGCCGGGCTTCATCGCGTCGGGCAAGATCGTGCTCGATGGCGCGGACGGCCCGACCGATATTGCAGCGCTGGCCGAAAACGACAAAAAACTGCGCGCCATTCGGGGCGGTGAGATCGCCATGATCCATCAGGAGCCGATGAGCTTTCTTTCGCCGCTCTATACGATCGGCAACCAGATCAGCGAAGGGCTGACGCTGCATGGCAAGGTCGGCAAGGCCGAGGCGCGCCGGATCGGCATCGAAACACTGCGTCAGGTCGGCATGCCCGACCCCGAGGAAAAATTCGACCGTTATACCTTTCAGCTTTCGGGGGGCCAGCGCCAACGCGCCATGATCGCCATGGCGCTGGTGACCCGGCCCAAGCTGTTGATCGCCGACGAACCGACCACCGCGCTCGACGTCACCACCCAGGCCAATATCCTGGACCTGTTGCGCCGTCTGCAGTCCGACAACGACATGTCGGTCCTGTTCATCACCCACGATCTCGGCGTTGTCGAAGAAATCGCCGACGAGGTGGCGGTGATGTATCTGGGCAAGATCGTCGAGCAGGGGCCGGTCGACGAGGTGCTGGGCAACCCCCAGCACCCTTACACGCGCGGCCTTCTCAATTCGATGCCGCGGCTGGATGGGGACTATACGGCCCCGCTGCAGGCCATTCGCGGTATGGTGCCCACCCCGGCCAACCGGCCCACCGGTTGCCCGTTTCACACGCGATGCAGTCAGGTGATCCCCGGCGTTTGCGATCTGGACATGCCGCATTACAGCCGCGTGGGCCAATTTCACAAAGTTGCCTGTCATGCCTATGACGGCGCTGCGAACGCGTTTGTAACCCGTGAAATCAAGCCGACGGACGTCGTCCTTGAGACCCCCACCGAGGTCAAACCCGACAGCGCGATACCACTCCTCGCCGTCGGTCACATCTCGAAAGCCTTTCCCATCCGCGCCGGCTTTCTCGAGCGCGTTGTGGGCCATGTCCGAGCAGTAGAAGATGTGAGCCTGACGATCGATCGGGGCGAGACCCTTGGGCTGGTGGGGGAAAGCGGATGCGGAAAGTCGACGCTGGCGCAGACGCTGATCGGCATTCACAAGGCCGATAGGGGGACGGTGACATTCCGGGCGGGGGCGGATGCAACGCCCATCGACGTCCTCTCTGCGCGCGGCGCCATTGCCGGCAAAATGCGCAACGATATCCGCATGGTGTTTCAGGACCCGACCGGATCGCTCAATCCGCGCTTGCGCGTGCGCGATATCATTGCCGAGGTGCTCGAGGTCAATACGAAAATGACCCGCGCAGAAATGGACGCAAAGGTCGAGGCGCTGCTGCTTGAGGTGGGGTTGAGCCCGGACTATGCAGGCCGTTATCCGCACGCTTTTTCCGGCGGCCAGCGTCAGCGCGTCGCCATAGCGCGAGCTCTCGCTTCGGACCCTCAATTGGTGATTGCCGACGAGGCGGTGTCGGCGCTCGACGTATCGGTTCAGACCCAGATCATCAATCTGATGAAGCGCCTGCAGCGCCAGCACGGGCTGACCTATCTCTTCGTGTCGCATGATCTCGGGGTCATCGCCAACATCTCCAATCGCGTTGCAGTGATGTACGCGGGGCGCATCGTCGAGATCGGCCGCACGGCGCAAATTTTTCAGGCGCCGCGACATCCCTATACCGAGGCGCTGCTGGCTGCCATTCCGGGCAAGGCGCGGCGCGGGCTTACGACGGCGACCGGGCGTATCGACGGCCACGCGCCCTCTGGCGGAGCGAGTGAAACCGGGTGCGCATTTGCCAACCGCTGCCCTTACGCGGCGGCTGTGTGCCGCTCGGCAGTGCCAAAGCTCGAAAGCTATGGGCCAAACCAGCCCGTGGCGTGCCACCGGGCGGGCGAACTTGCCCTCGTCTCTCCTGTCCGGGCCGCATAAATTTCAAGCTTTAGATCGAGTTTTTCCATGCCCGCCCTTCTGGCGCCAGCGCTGCTGTTTTTTTCCAACGCGCTGATGCACATAACGCTGTTTACCCGCCTGCCCGAAATCGTCGGGGCTGCCGGACTCGACAAGGCACAGCTCGGACTGGCCCTGCTCGGATTGCCGGTCGGTACGGTGCTGGCACTGCCGGTGGCCGGCCGGCTCAATGACCGGCTGGGCCCCCATGTCGCGGCACCCGCCATGCTGGCGGCAAACGCCTTGCTGATGCCGCTGTTCGCGCTGGTGCCCGGGCTGGCCATCGGAGTTCTATTTGCGCTCTACAGCTTTATCCGCACGGTGCTCGAAGTCGCGCAGAACATGGTGGCCATCGGCATCGAGCGGCGCACCGGCACGTCCGTCCTTTCGCGCAGCCATGGCTTCTGGTCGGTGGGACTTTTTGCAGGGTCGCTCGCCGCCGGTAGTCTCGCCGGGCTCGGCGTCGCGCCGTTCTGGCACCAGGTGATCATCAGTCTTGCCACATTGATTTTCATCGTAGTGTTTGTGACGATCGCGCCGCATGACGCCATGGCACGGCGCGAGCCATTGGCAAAACGGCCGCGGTTTGCCATGCCCAACAGTGCCATCCTTTTGATCTTTGCGATGACCGTGGGGATCGGGCTGACCGAGGGCACGATCTACGACTGGTCGATCTTTTACATGCAGGAGGTGATCGGCACCGATGCTGCGACGGCGGGCTTTATTTTCGCCGCCTTCACCATTGGCATGGGGATAACCCGCATGGTCGGTGACAGCCTGCGCATGCGCTATTCGGGCGCCACACTGGTGCGCGGCAGCGTGGTCTTGTGTGCGCTGGGCATCGGCGTGCTGCTCGCGGGTTCCGGGCCGCTGCAGGCGGGTGTCGCGCTTGCCATGCTGGGGGCCGGGGTTGCCCTGAACGCCCCGATCGGTGTCGCTGTCGTTGCAAAACTCCCCGGCCGTTCGACCGCCGAAAACATGGCTGCGCTCTCAATGGTGGCGCTGATCGCCACGTTCGGCGTTCCGGCGCTTTTCGGCTTTGTGGCGGAGTCGTTTGGCTTGCGCACGGTTTTTGCAGGCCTCCTGCCTTTTCTGGTCATCGGCTTTTTGCTGGCGCCAGTGGCAGGACGCCGCGCTGACCGATAGCGGCAGGCGGTATTCACCAAAGGCCCCGGCGCGGTTCCGCATCCCGACTGGAGATCGGAATAAATTCCTTGCTCTCGGGCGCTTTTTAGATCGCGCATTCACATAGCCCTGTCGAGGGCGCAAAGCCCGATCCTTAGTATGGCGTCAGGTTTAAACGCACGGAGGCATTCGTGAAAAAAATTGTTCTGACGCTGGCCCTTGCCCTTGCCGCTACCCCCGCAGCAGCCCAGCCCACCGATATTCTCAACGTCTCCTACGATATCGCGCGCGAGCTTTATGCGTCGATCAACGAGGCCTTCATTCCCTATTATGCCGAGCAGACGGGCACACAATTGACCGTCAACCAGTCCCACGCCGGGTCTTCGACGCAGGCGCGGGCCATTCTCGAAGGGCTGCAGGCGGACGTCGTGACCTTCAACCAGGTGACCGACATCAACGTTCTGGCCCAGAACGGGTTTGTGGCCGAGGACTGGCAATCGGCGTTTCCCAACAACGCATCGCCCTATTATTCGCTGCCGGCCTTTCTGGTGCGCGCGGGCAACCCCAAGGGCATCGAGGATTGGGATGATCTGGTCCGCGACGATGTCGCTGTGATCTTGCCCAATCCCAAGACGTCGGGCAATGCGCGCTACACGTATCTGGCGGCGCGCGCTTTCGCCAATGACGCGTTCGGTGGCGACGACGCGCAGGTGGCAGAATTTCTCACCAGCTTTTTCGGCAATGTTCCGGTGTTTGAAACCGGCGGGCGCGGCGCGACGACCGCGTTCGTCGAACGGCGTCTGGGCGACGTGCTGATTACCTTCGAGGCCGAAGCGCTGGCCATTGCCGCACAACAGGGGTCCGACTACGAAGTCGTCGTGCCCAGCGTCTCGCTTCTGGCAGAATTCCCTGTCGCGGTGGTCGATCGCGTTGCCGAGGCACGGGGTTCACGCGAGATTGCGCAGGCCTATCTCGAATTTCTCTATTCAACACAGGGCCAGGAAATCCTGGCACAGAACTTCAACCGCGTTCATGACGAAGCGGTGGTTGCCGAATATGCGGACAATTTCCCTGAAGTCCGGCTGGTGACCGTCGAAGACGAGTTCGGCGGCTGGGATCGGGCGTCCGAAGAGCATTTCGCCGAGGGCGGATTGCTCGACCAGGTGTTTTTGAACCAGTAAGAGACCGGCATCTGCAATTTTTGGCGGCGTGATTGTTTCAGTCACGCCGCTTTTGACGATTTGGAGCGATAGGTTGGGCCTGGCGCAGAGACTGCACAGAAAATCGATCCTGCCGGGCTTCGGGCTGTCGCTGGGCATCACGCTGACCTATGGGGCGATCATCATCGTTTTGCCGCTGGCCGCGATGTTTCTCAAGACGGCCAGTCTGGGGTTCGACGAGTTCGTCCGGGTGACGACCTCATCGCGCGCTCTTTCGGCCTATTGGATCACCTTTTCATCGGCTGCGCTGGCAGCAGTCATTGATGCGGTGATCGGGCTGTTGCTCGCCTGGGTGCTGGTGCGCTATCGCTTTCCCGGGCGGCGGGCGCTCGATGCGCTGATCGACCTCCCCTTTGCGCTGCCGACGGCGGTGGCCGGGTTGATGCTGGTGACGCTTTTTGCGCCCAATGGCTGGTATGGCGGGCTGCTTGAACCGATGGGGTTGCAGGTCAACTACACCCAGATCGGTATTGTCATCGCTATGGCGTTCACCAGCCTGCCGTTTGTGGTGCGCTCGGTGCAGCCGGTGCTCGAAGAGTTCGAGGGCGAGTTCGAGGAAGCGGCGAGGAGCCTTGGGGCGTCCAATATTCAGGTTTTTGCGCGGGTGATCTGGCCGGCCATCCTGCCGGCGTTTCTCACCGGGACCGTGCTCAGCTTTGCGCGGTCTTTGGGGGAATTTGGCGCCGTGGTTTTTATAGCAGGCAACATTCCGGGCATGACCGAAATCGTGTCACTGCTGATCTATATCCGGCTCGATGAATACAATTATCCCGCCGCCGCCGCGCTGGCGAGCGTGTTGCTGGTGGCTTCATTTGCGACGCTTCTGGCGACCAACGGGCTGCAGGCCTGGCAGATGCGCTATGCGGAGGGTTCGCGATGAGTGCGATAGCGGCGGCGAAGAAGCGGCAGCGCAGTTCTGGAGAGCGTGTCCTGATCGGTGCGGCGCTGGTTACGGCCATGCTGGTGCTTGTGGTTCCGCTGGCCCTGATTTTCGCCTTTGCGTTCCGCGAAGGCTGGGGCACATATCTGGCCAATGTGCTCGAACCCAATACGCTGCATGCTGTGTGGCTGACCATGCTGACGGCGCTTGTCGTCGTGCCGATCAATATGGGCTTTGGGATTGCCGTGGCCTGGCTGGTGACGCGGCACCGTTTTGTGGGCCGGAGCCTGCTGCTGACCATTGTCGAGCTGCCGTTTTCGGTCAGCCCGATCGTTGCCGGTGTAACCTACCTGTTTCTCTATGGCGGACAGGGCCTGCTGGGGCCAACGCTGATAGCAGCCGGGTTTCCGATCATGTTCACGGTGTTCGCGATTTTTCTCGTCAGCCTGTTCGTCACCGCGCCCTATGTGGCACGCGAGCTGATCCCATTGATGCAACAGCAGGGCACGGCGGACGAGGAAGCGGCGCTTTCGCTTGGGGCGAACGGGCGGCAGATGTTCTGGTTCGTTACCCTGCCCAATATCCGCTGGGCGCTGCTTTACGGAGCGATCCTGTGTAATGCGCGGGTGATGGGTGAGTTCGGGGCCGTCTCGGTGGTTTCCGGCGCCATCAAAGGCCAGACCAATACGCTGCCCCTGCAGATTTCACTGCTGTTCAATGATTTCAACGTCACCGGCGCCTTTGCTGCGGCGACGCTGCTGGCCATGCTGGCGGTACTGACCATCGTTCTCAAAGCGCTGCTGGAATGGGGTGGCGGGACAGCACATTAGAGCATTTCAGCGCTTCCCTGAAGCGCCTCAACTGCTCTAAGTCTTTGTTTTGTCGCGTTTCCGAACCGCAAAAGTGGTATCCACTTTTGCTGGAAACGCTCTGGGCGCTGCCCCTGACGTTCCGTCAGGCAGCAAATACGCTCCAGCGCTTTGGCCTGAAGGCAATGCGGGAGTCGGCCGTCTCGGGGTGATCGGCGGGAATTTCGATTTCGACGCGCTGCTGGGCGCCGCCCACTTCGAGTTCGACCTGACGCGTGCCCGCCGTGCGACGACTGGACACCACGGTTCCGGCGATGGCGGTTTCTTCGCCTGATACGATTTCGACATCGTGAGGGCGGAAAAACAAATGCCCCCGCCCGTCAGCGATACCGCATGAATCAAGGCCCAGCGGACGATCGGCGAAATAGAGCTGGCCGCGTTCGATGGTAACGGGGAGCTTCGAGGATTCCCCGATAAAGGAAAATACCGTCGGGGAATTGGGCGTGTCGTACACCTCGTCAGGCTTGCCGATCTGCTCGATCTTGCCCTGGCTCATGACGACGACGCGGTCGGCCAGTTCGAGTGCTTCTTCCTGATCGTGGGTGACGAACACGGTCGTGTGGCCGGTGGAATCATGGACTTCACGCAACCAGCGGCGCAACTCCTTGCGCACCTGGGCATCGAGCGCGCCGAAGGGTTCATCGAGGAGCAGGACTTTGGGTTCGATGGTCAGCGCACGTGCCAGAGCCACGCGCTGGCGCTGGCCGCCCGAAAGCTGGTTGGGGTATCGCTTTTCGAGCCCTTGGAGCTGGACGAATTCGAGCAGGTCACGAGCCCGCTTTTCGATCTCGCTTTTCGACGGACGCTCGCTGCCCTTTCGCACCTTGAGCCCGAAGCCGATATTGTCGAGGACGGTCATGTGGCGGAACAGGGCATAATGCTGGAAGACGAACCCAACATTGCGCTCCTGGACGGATTTGAGCGAGGCATCCTCGTCGCCGAAATAGATTGCGCCTTCGGTGGGAAAATCGAGCCCGGCGATCAACCGCAGCAGCGTGGTCTTGCCCGAGCCCGACGGGCCGAGGAGCGCAATAAGCTCGCCCGATTTGATGTCGAGGGAGACATCGTAAAGGGCGGGGAACCGCTCGAATTCCTTGCGCACGTTTTTGACTTTTACTTCCATCGGTGTCGTTCCGCCGCTCCAGCGTCTGTCTTGCGTCCCCGCCATCCGCGCTAGGTGGCGAATGAGGGCGAAGTGTTCATATAAAGGATTTCGCCTGTCCTGGCATGGTCAACATGTTGCCAACGGGAGTGTTTTCGCGGCGAGGGTGCCTTCGATAGTCGATTATTCCGCGCTGAGCGGAACGAGCAGCCTTGCTATCGTCGAGGGTTGAAACTTTCGGGAAAATATTTCAACCCAGCTGCCGTAAACCATCGCCAAGACTGGCAATGAGCCGGCAACGGACTTAACGTCGCCCCGCCGCAGATGATCTGGTCGAGAGGTACATGGCACCACACGCGCTCAACCTGCGCCATTTGCGACTTGTGCTGGCCGTTGCCCAGACGGGCTCGATCACCAGGGCCGCGCAAATGTGCAGTATATCCCAGCCGGCGGTGACCCAGGCGCTCAAAAAGCTCGAGGCCCATTTCGGCGTCCCGTTGTTCGACCGCAATCTGAACGGCGTCTTCGTCAATGCCACTGGCCGCATTCTCGCTTCGCGAGTCGAGCGGGCCATGGGATTGCTCGATGCAGCGGCGGGCGCGCTTGGCACACTGCCGAGGTTGACGGCCAGCACGGCGCGGCTCAAGGCGCTGGTCGAGATGGCCCATGCCGAAAATTTTTCCATAGCGGCGCGCAATATGGGGATCGCGCAGCCGACAATTCATCGCGCGATTACCCAGCTCGAGGAGGAAGTGGGCCGAACGCTGTTTCAACGCACCCAGTTCGGTTCAATCCCCACGCGCTCGGGCCAATTGCTGGCCCAGGCGGCGCAACTGGCCTTTGCCGAGTTGGCGCAGGCGGAGATGGAGATTGCCGAAGCGGTTGGGCATGGCACGCTTTCGATCACCATCGGCGGTATGCCGCTCTCGCGCTCCTACGTCTTGCCGGGGACCATCGCAAATTTTCAGGCCCGGCACTCGCAGATGCATTTCAGAATTGTCGAAGGGCCCTATGAGACGCTGCTGGCGGGCTTGCGCCGGGCGGAAATCGATTTGCTGTTCGGGGCGTTGCGGTCCCCGGCGCCGGTCGATGACGTGTTCCAGGAGCATCTTTTCGACGACGAATTGGTGATCGTCGCGGCGCCGCAGCACCCCTTGACCCGCATCGATGCGCCCGATTTCGCCCAGGCGCTGGCGTTTCCGTGGGTTGTGGCCATCCCCGGCACGCCTGCCCGCGACCAGTTCGACGCGCATATTCTCAGATCGGGCGCTTGTCTGCCGGCGACACTTGTCGAGACAAGCTCGATGATCCTGATGCGCGAACTGCTGCACAAGGGCCCTTACCTTGGCGCTGTTTCACGATTGCAGGCTGAAAGCGAAATCGGTAACGGGCTGATGACCGCGCTGCCACTGGTGATAGAGGAAAGCCGGCGCGCCATCGGGCTGACCGTGCGCGCCAACTGGAAGCCTACCCGGATGCAGAACGATTTTCTGGAGCTGGTCCGGGCCGAGTTCAAGAGCCGCTAAACCGTTACGCTAGAAAACGAGGCCGTCGACCAGCTTGCGGGCGGTGCGCAGGACGCCTGCCGACAGCAGATCGCCATTTGGATCGAGCTTGGCGACGACGGTGAATTCGCCGGTCGGGTGTTCAACGGACATCGATTTCTCATCTCCCCCCGCGATCTGCGCGTATCGCGCGGCCGGCCCTTCTGGGAGCAGGCACGCGCTGGCAACGCTGACCGCGGCCAGAACGCCGATGGCATCGTGGCAGCGATGGGGAATGAAGCTACGCGTGGAAATGGCGCCGCCGTTCTGCGCGGGGCTGACCAAGGTCATCTTGGGAACCGACTTGGCGGCAACATCGCCCAAATTCATCATCGGACCGACTGCCAGCCTGATGTCTTCGAGGCGGGACCTGAGCGTTTCATTAGCCTCGAGTTCGGATGGAGATTCGGTGCCGGTGATGCCGAAATCGGCAGCATCGAGGATGACGCAGGGCATGCCGTTGTCAATCATGGTGACCTCGACGGCGTTGACGGTATCCACAGCATTGCCGGTGGGCAGGAGGGCGCCACAGGTCGAGCCGGCGGTGTCCTCGAAAACGATGGGCATGGGCGCTGCGGTTCCGGGGACGCCATCGATACGGGCGCTGCCCGCATAATCGACGACACCGCTGGGGGTCTGGACGCCGGCGGTCGCCACCTGGCCGGTGTTTTCCATGAAGATGCGGACGTCGGTGACGCCGTCGCGCGCTGCGACCAGACCACGCTCGATGGCGAACGGCCCGACGCCGGAAAGGATATTGCCGCAGTTCTGGCCGTCGGTGACTATAGGTTTGTCGACGAAGACCTGCAGGAACAGATAGTCCACATCGACCCCCTCGCGTTCGGAGGGTTTGACCACAGCGACCTTGGAGGTCAGCGGATTGGCGCCGCCCATCCCGTCGATCTGGCGCAGATCGGGCGAGCCCATGATCCTCAGAAGCAACCCATCGCGTTCGGCGGTGTCGGACGGCAGGTCCTGGGCAAGAAAGTACCCACCCTTGGAGGTGCCGCCGCGCATCCACATGACGCGCGTGCCATCGATTTTGTCCCCGACCGCAGTTGGTTCAGACATATTTGAGGCCCTTTTCCTTGAGCCTTTCGCGCATGCCGTAGATATCGAGGCCGAGTTCGCCGGCGGCGAGGCGCTTGCGCTTTGCCTCTTCGTTTTCGACGCGCTGGCGCGATGCTTCGAGCACCTGCGTTGCTTCTTCGCGCCGCACGACGCACACCCCGTCATCATCGGCGACGATGATATCGCCGGGATTGACCATCTCACCCGCGCAGACGATGGGCACATTGACCGAGCCCAGGGTTTCCTTGACGGTCCCCTGGGCAAAGATCGCCCTGGACCAAACCGGGAAATTCATCGTCGTGAGATCGGCGACGTCACGGACCCCTGCATCGATGATGAGGCCCTTGCAGCCGCGCGCGAGAGCCGAGGTGGCCAGAAGATCGCCGAAATAGCCGGCGTCGGACGGCGAGGTGGGCGCAAGGACGAGGATGTCACCATCCTTGAGTTGTTCGATGGCCACATGGACCATCCAGTTGTCGCAAGGCGGGGCCGAAATGGTGACGGCGGAAGCGGCCAGCCGCGCGCCGGTATAGATGGGCCGCATGTAAGCAGCCAGGAGCCCCTTGCGCCCTTGGGCTTCATGCACCGTCGCAACGCCGCATTCGGCAAGTCCGGCAATGATTGCGGGATCGGCCCGCTCGATGTTCTGAACCACGACCCCCATCAGAGTTCATCCACAGTGCGCGGGTAGATGGACTGGAAGCCTTCGGCGTATTTTGCCGCCCGGCCGCCGGACTGTCCGCCAGAATTGCGCGCGAAATGATTGGCGCGGTTCTGTGCGACGTTTTCATAAAAGTGCCAGAGGTGTTCCTGGCCTTCCATGCACTGGATGGCCGCCCATTTCTTGTCCCAGACGGGAGTGATGTCGAGGAAGGTATCGGGCTTCCATTCCATCTGTTCGGTCTGGTGCGGCTCGAACAAATAGACCTGCGGCGCGCCGAGAACCTTTTCGCCCGGATTGTGGCCCCAGGCCTGCGCGATGGCGCGGCATTCGAGCGTCCACTGCGACACGTACATATGGTCGGTGTTATAGGGATCGTATTTGGAATGGGTCATCATGAAGGACGGCTGGACCTTGCGCATGACACCGACAAGGCGATCCTTGGCTTCGCGGGTCATCTCCAGCGGATAATCGCCAAGATCGAAGAATTCGATGTCGTGGACATCGAGCGCCCTGGCGGCGTTTTCCGCTTCGCGGCGGCGCTCAGACTTGACCACGTCAAGGGTCATGCCTTCTTTTTTCCAGAGCTTGGCGCTCTCGCCGCGTTCGCCATAGGACAGGCACACGACGGTAACGTCATAGCCGAGCGAGGCGTGCAGAGCGATGGCGCCACCGCATCGCCAGACGAAGTCTGCCGAGTGCGCGGATACGATAAGAGCTGTCTTGTTTGCCATTTAGGGTCTGTCCTTTGGGTCTTGGAGCGTCTGGGCGCTATTGATCTTTTTCCACGGGCGGCGTGCCGTGCGTGTGGAACGTTTCGATTGTCTTGAGGCCCCAGGCCTGTCCCTTCTTGCGGTCGGTTTCTGTCCAGACCACGGGCTTCCAGTCGGGCGCGAGGATCAGGCGGGCACCGGCATTGGCCAGTTCCACCCGATTGCCCGCGGGCTCCCAGACATAGAGAAAAAAGGTGCCCTGGATGGCGTGCTTGTGGGGGCCGGTTTCAATGTGCACGCCGTTTTCGAGGAAGATGTCGGCAGCGCGCAGAATGTCCTCGCGCTGGTCGGTGGCGTAGGTGACGTGATGGAAACGCCCCTGCCCACCGCCGTGTTCTTCGGTGCAGGCGAGGTCATAGGTCTTGTTGTTGACGGTGAACCAGCAACCGCCCAGCCTGCCATTGTCGAGCGCAATCATCTCGGTGACGCGACTGCCCAGACAGGTTTCCATGAAAGCACGGAATTCGGTGACGTCTTCTGCCAACAGATTGACATGGTCGAGCCGGCGCGGTGATGCGCCCTGGGCGTGATACCGGCTGGCAAGATTCTTGAGCGCCGAGGCGTCCTCTGGCGCAGGCTCATAGACCTTCGTATCCCAGTATATCTCGAAGACGTGCCCGAACGGATCCTCGAACCTGAAGGCCTTGCCGTGACCGAGATCGCCTTCGACCCAGCCAATCGATTTGAACCGGCTGGCCTTTATGGCCGCCACGCGCCGCATGAGCGCCGCTTCGGACGACGCGCGATAGGCGACATGGCCGATGCCCGTGGTTTCCGAGCGCGTCAGCTTGAGGGTGTGGAATTCATAGTCGTCCCAGGCGCGCAGGTAGACACTGTCTCCTTGGCGCCCGCTTTCCTTGAGCCCGTAGACCCGCGTAAAGGAATCCAGGCTCTCCTCGAAGCGATTGCTCAGGAGTTCAACGTGGCCCAGGTGGGCGATATCGTAGCAAGGCTCGGTCAAAGCATCTCCAAGGCACACGGGATTGGGCTCAAACACCGCCATACCGTAGTGGAGGAGACCGGGTTCAGACAAATTGATTTCAAAGTCCATCCTATAAGCTTGCGCTATAATCAATTGCACAAAGGACAGGAGTGCGCATCTATCGATGTCGACAAGCTATGGGTAATCCAGGAAACAGAACCCCCAACAGCTATTGACTATGGCTATCGAAACAGGAGGAAGCATGACCAGCACGGACGGCAAGTTTGCCCTTGCGTTGCGCGGGTTCGGTGAAGCGGCATCGGCCTTTGCGTCGGGGTGGAACCGGGAAACGCTGCACTCACTTGGCGCATTCGACGAAAAGATCGATGTGGCGGGCGAGCGCAAAGCGATCATCGATCGGTGCGGTCGTGACGCCGTTGCCTGTTGCAACACGCCGCGGGACGCCTATGCCGACGCGGACATCGTGGTCAGCCTCGTCTATGCGGACCGGGCGCTCGATGCGGCAAAAGACACTGCGCAATATCTACGCGCGGGTACGCTCTATATCGACGGCAACTCATGTTCGCCCCAGACCAAGGCGCGCGCCGCGAGCGCTCTGGAGCCGGGCGGCACCGACTATATCGACATGGCCATCATGGCGCCGGTTCATCCCAAAAAGGAAAAGACGCCGGTTTTGCTGGCCGGTCCAAAAGCTGAACAGGCAGCAGCCATTCTTGCAGAGATGGGAATGACGCCGCGCGTCGTGGGAGATCGCGTCGGTCAGGCATCGGCCATCAAGCTCACCCGTTCAGTAATGATAAAGGGCATGGAAGCCGTTGTGGCCGAGTGCTTTCTGGCGGCGCGGCTGGGTGACGTCGAAGATGAAGTCCTCGCTTCGCTCGAGGCCAGCGACCCCAATATCGACTGGCAGAAAAAGCGCGCCTATACGATGGATCGCATGACGGTCCATGGGCGTCGCCGGGCCGCCGAGATGGTGGAAGCGGCCAGTATGGTGGCCGAACTGGGCCTGCCCGACGACATGGCGCGGGCCACTGCAAAATGGGAGCGACTTCTGGGCGATCTGCCGGTGAAGTCGGACTCGGTGGACGAGGTGCTTGCGGCTTTGGGCAAGATCTAGAATTCCACGCCCGCCGGGGACCTTTGACCGGCCGGTTTGCCCGATCGCGGCCGGCATGCTCTATCTGAGCCACACTGCGAAACGCTGCCCAGCGGCGCAATCGGCGGTGCCGGAGGAGGAAATATGAGCTTTACCACCCGACCCGAACTTTCCGGGACCTTCGGCATGGTGGCTTCGACGCACTGGATCGCATCGGCCACCGGAATGTCGATACTCGAAAAGGGCGGCAATGCCTATGACGCCGCCGTTGCCACGGCGTTCGTGCTCCATGTGGTCGAGCCGCACCTCAACGGTCCGTTGGGCGATCTGGTGGGGATGATCTGGCCACGGGGGGACGACCGGCCTACTGCCGTTTGCGGCCAGGGCACTGCGCCGGCGGGGGCGACCATCGCGCATTACCGGTCCGAGGGACTTGAACTCGTTCCGGGATCGGGGCTGCTGGCCACAGTCATCCCGGGGGCGTTCGATGCGCTTATGCTATTGCTGCGCGACTATGGCACGATGGGGCTGGAGGATGTCCTCGCCCCCGCCATAGGGTACGCTGGAAACGGCCACCCGATGTTGCCGCAGGTGGCCAGTTCGATCGCGGGCATCGCCGATTTCTTCCGTAACGAGTGGCCGAGTTCGGCAGCAGTCTGGTTGCCGGGCGGGGCAGCGCCCAAGGCGGGCAAGCGCTTCGCCAATCCCGACCTTGCCAGCACCTGGACCCGCCTTTTGGCGGAAACGGCTTCCGTCACGGACCGAAGCGAACGGATCGAAGCGGCGCGGGCCTGCTTTTACCGCGGGTTTATCGCCGAGGCGATCGAGAGCTATCTGGACGATGCCTGTGTGATGGACGCGACCGGAGAGCGGCGCAAGGGCGTACTTACGGCGCAGGACATGGCTGGCTGGCAAGCCAGTTTCGAGCCGGCGATTGCCGGAACCTATGGCCAATGGTCCATCTGGAAGTGCGGGCCATGGACGCAGGGGCCGGCGCTGCTGCAGGCGCTCAACATGCTCGAGGGCACCGGAATCGCCGACGCCGATCCCCGCGGGCCGGAATTTGTGCATTGGGTCACCGAAGCGCTCAAACTGACGTTCGCGGATCGGGAGGCCTATTACGGCGACCCTGACCATTTCGATATTCCGCTTTCCACGCTGGTCTCGAAAGACTACGCAGCGCAGCGGCGGGCGCAGATCGGGTCCACCGCATCGCTCGACATGCGCCCCGGACACATCGATGGGCATCAAGCGCTAGCGCGCGCGGCCATCGAGCGCAGCAGCATGGCCACAATTGCCGGTGACGGCCCTGGGGTGGGGGAGCCGACCATGGCCCACCTGACCTCCCGCCGGGGCGATACCGTTCACTTCGATATCGTCGATCGCTGGGGAAACATGATTTCGGCGACGCCGTCGGGCGGCTGGCTGCAGTCTTCGCCGATCATCCCGGGACTGGGCATGCCGCTCAACAGTCGCGCCCAGATGTTCTGGCTTGCCGAGGGACTGCCGACGTCCCTGGCGCCGGGCCGTCGGCCGCGCACCACGCTTACGCCCTCGATGGCACTGGCGCCCGATGGGCGGCGCGTGGCGTTTGGCACGCCCGGCGGAGACCAGCAGGACCAGTGGCAATTGAGCTTTTTTTTGCGGTTGGCCGATCACGGGATGAATATGCAGGAAGCAATCGACGCCCCGCTGTTTCATACAGGGCATCTGCAGGCCTCCTTTTATCCGCGCCAGTTCAAGCGCGGGCACCTGTTGGTCGAACCCGCTTTCGGGGAAGAGGCCATAGGTGCTCTCAGGGCAAAGGGCCACAGGATCGAGGTTTCAGCGCCCTGGGCGGCGGGGCGCCTTACCGCTGTCAGCCAGGACATCGGCGGGATTTTCAGGGGAGCGGCAACACCCCGGCTGATGCAGGCGTATGCAATCGGCAGATGAATTCTATTCATTGATCCATGAGATCAAAGAAATTTTATAATGAATGGACCCGTGGCAGTCTGACGCAGTCCGCCGAGGAGGATGGACCTGTCTTCCGGGCACCGCCCGGGATGTGCAGAATTTCAGATCGATACGTGCCCCGCCCCGCGGCCGGGCACCGGGAGGAAGATATGAAAGCACACACACTGGGCCGCAAGGCCCTGAGCGCTCTTGCGATTGGCCTGATGGCGACGATCGCCCTGCCCGCCACCGCTCAGGATCTTTCGGGAAAGACCGTCGAGTTCGTCATCCCGTTCGCTGAATCGGGGGGCTCGGCTGCCTGGGCCAACTTCTTTGCACCGCTGCTGCGCGAACATTTGCCGGGCAACCCCACGACCGTGGTTCGCTATCGTCCCGGCGCGGGATCGACGGCTGGCGCCAACTGGTTCCAGGAACAGACAACCAATGACGGCACGCTGATCTTTGGCTCGTCGGGTTCAACCCAGTTCCCATACCTCCTGGGTGATCCGCGCGTGCGTTATGAATATCGTGACTGGCAGCCGGTCCTTGCCTCGGGCACCGGTGGCGTCGTCTATCTGCCGCCCGATCTGGGCGAGCGTTTCGATGGCGATTTCGACGACCTGCAGGACGAGTTCTATATCTACGGCTCGCAAGGCGCGACGACGCTCGACCTCGTGCCCCTTCTCTCGTTCAAAATGCTCGGGCTCGATGTGGAGCCGGTGTTCGGCGTCGAAGGGCGGGGCGATGGACGGCTGATGTTCGAGCGTGGCGAAGCCAACATCGATTATCAAACCTCTTCGGCCTATATCCAGAGCGTCGAACCGCTCATCGAGCAAGGGCTTGCCGTGCCGGCGTTTACCTTTGGCGCTCTCGATGACGCCGGCAATATCGTCCGCGACCCGACCTTTCCTGACCTTCCCAGCTTCAAGGAAGTCTGCGAGGCGACGGCTGCCTGCGAAACCTCAGGCGTGGCCTGGGACGCGTGGAAGGCCTTCTTCGTTGCCGGCTTTGCCGCCCAGAAGATGGTGTTCCTGCCCGGCACGGCGTCCGACGAGGTGGTCGAAATGTACTATGCCGCCTTTGAAGAAATGACGGCCCGTGAAGACTTCGCCGAACTGGCAGAAGCCGAACTCGGTGTCTATCCGCAGCTCACGCGCACTGCCGGCCATGGCGCTTATGAGGCGGCGATCTCGGTGCCTGAAGAAGCCAAGCAATATGTGCTCGACTGGCTCGCCGAGGACTATGGCGTGACCATGGAATAAGTCACTGGGCTTCCGGGGGATACCCGGGAGCCCGTTTGCCCTCGCATAGCCGCGACGACAAGAGGCCGCCATGGAAATGTTCTCAACCGCGTTGCCCCAGCTTGGCGATGCGCTCGCTCTCGTTCTTCAGCCCCAGCAGCTCATGTTCATGCTGGCGGGCGTTCTTTTGGGCCTTTCGGTCGGAGTGCTTCCCGGTCTGGGCGGCATTGCCGGGCTTTCGCTGGTGCTTCCCTTCGTTTACGGCATGGACCCGGTATCGGGTCTGGCGCTGATGGTAGGGCTGGTCGCGGTCATTCCCACCTCCGACACGTTTTCATCGGTGCTCATGGGGATCCCGGGCTCGTCGGCATCCCAGGCCACGGTTCTTGACGGGTTTCCACTGGCAAAAAAGGGTGAGGCGACAAGGGCGCTATCGGCCGCTTTCGTATCGTCGCTGTTTGGCGGGCTGTTCGGCGCGTTGATCCTTACGTTCTTCATCTTCATCGCCCGGCCCATCGTCTTGAGCTTCGGGCTGCCCGAAATGATGATGATGACGTTTCTCGGCATGTCCATGGTTGCCATTCTTGCCGGCCGTGTGCCCCTCAAGGGCGTCGTTGCAGGCGGGCTGGGGCTGATGGCGGGAACAATCGGCGCCGCGGGCGCAGGCGGCAGCCTGCGCATGACGACCTACGACATCCCCTATCTCGTCGACGGGCTCCAATTGGTGATCGTCGGGCTGGGCATTTACGCCATTCCCGAAATCGTTTCGCTGCTGCGGCAAGACAGGGCCATTTCGAAGTCGGGAACGCTCGGCGCGGGCTGGATGACTGGGCTGCATGACTGGTGGATCAATCGCTGGCTTTCACTGCGGACGGCGACCATCGGGGTGTTGATCGGGGTGATCCCCGGGCTCGGCGGTTCGGTTGTCGACTGGATTGCCTATGGCCATGCCGTCCAGAGCTCGAAAAATCGCGAGAATTTCGGCAAGGGCGATATTCGCGGCGTCATTGCGCCGGAATCCTCCAACAACGCCAAGGAAGGCGGCGGGCTGGTTCCCACGCTGATGTTCGGCATTCCCGGTTCCGGCTCGATGGCGGTCTTCCTTGGGGGACTGGCGCTTCTGGGGCTTTCGCCCGGTCCGCACATGGTGCGCCAGGACCTCAACATCACCTATACGATCGTGTGGTCGCTCGCCATTGCCAACGTTATGGGCACGGCGCTGTGCATTGTCGCTTCGCGCCAGATCGCACGACTGACCACGATCCGCTTCACGCTGCTTGCCCCGTTCCTCCTGCTCATCATCACATTCGCTGCGTTTCAGGCGCAACAATCGATCGGCGATCTGATTACGCTGGTCGTTATCGGCGTTCTGGGCATTCTCCTGCGCCGCTTCGACTATTCGCGTCCGGCCTTCCTGATCGGTTTCGTTCTGGCCCATCAGGCCGAGAACTTTACCAATTCGGCGATCCAGATTGCCGGTGCGCGGTTCCGGCGCGATCTGGAAACCGGGTTTGAGTATATCTTCACGCCGATCACCATCACCCTCATGGTGATCACCCTGGCCTCGATCTTTATCGGGATCAGGCAGTCCAAGAACATCCGAGAGAACCTCGAAACACCGACCGGTACAAAGCGGGCGCCTCTGATCTTCCTCCTGGCGATCACTGCATACCTGGCCGTAGCCGTGGCCGACGCCTGGTCGATTTCACGCCTGGGCGACAAGATTTTCCCGCTGGTGGTCGGTTCGGTCACGCTTTTGGCCAGCATTGCGCTTCTCATCCGGATGCGGCTCAAGCCCGAGAGCGATGACGTGTTCATCGACTACGAACTGGGCCAGGACGACGGCAGCGCACCACATGGGTTGTGGCGGACGCTTGGCTGGTTCCTCGGGCTGCTGGTCCTTACGGGACTGTTCGGGTTCATCATCGGGCTTGCGTTCTTCCTGCCCCTGTTTTTCCGGGTCCGGGCCCGTGTGAGCTGGATAAAGACCATCCTGCTTTCGGTAGGCGGCATCGGGTTCATCCTCGCCCTGGCCTATATTCTGGGCCGCGACTTCCCGGGCGGCGCGCTGCAAGCCTTTACCAACTTCCCGTGGCCCTTCAGATGAACGATAGCGCCACGCGCTGAACCGGGAGAGGCGGGAACGCGTCCGCCTCCCCCTTGCAACACCAAACCTTTCGGGACGGAACGCTGCCTGGCGCGGCGCGCAGACCCGAGCCCTGTTTACGCCCAAGCCAGAGTGAGCAATCGATGAGCACCCCCAAGACCTATGAAATTCTCGCAAGGGCTTTCGCGCAGGAGCAGGTGGATACCTGCTTTGCCTTGCTGGGCGATGCGAACATGAATTGGGGGACGGCGCTGGCCGGGCTTGGCACGCGCATGATTTATGTCCGCCATGAACATTGCGCCGTGGCCGCGGCCATGGCGTACGCGCGCAAGAGCGGTAAGACGGGCGTTGCCACAGTGACGTGCGGACCGGGGTTGACCCAACTGATGACGGCCCTGCCCGCCGCCGTGCGGGCCAATCTGCCGCTTGTCATATTTGCCGGGGAAGCGCCGCTGAAATCGGGATGGTACAATCAAGGGATCGACCAGGCGCCGTTCATTCGCGCGACCGGCGCCACCTACCACTCGCTGCACCACATTCCGCGGATGCCCGAAGCCATTCGCGATGCGTTCCTGGAAGCGCGGATAACCCAAAAGCCGGTCGTACTGGGTATTCCCTTCGATCTGCAGGATCGCGACTGGCCCGGTGACGTCGCTCTCCCGCCTCCCTCCGCTCAATTGGTGCCCGATGTCGGGCCCGTGCCACCGCATCCGGACGACATCGCTCGCGCCGCTATGGCGGTAGGCAACAGCAGGAAAATCGTGGTGATGGCCGGCGTGGGGGCCGTCATGGCCGGTGCGGGCGGGGCGTGCAGGCGACTTGCCGAGAAATGCGACGGGCTGCTGGCGACGACCCTGCCGGCGCGCGGGCTGTTTCACGACGATCCCTATTGTTTCGGCGTTGCCGGCGGCTTTTCGACCGAAATCGGTCGCAAGCTGATGGCAGAGGCCGACCTCGTCATTGCCGTGGGCACCATACTGGCCCACCACAATGCCGATGGCGGCAAGCTGTTCGGCAATGCCCATGTGCTCCAGATCGACGTCGAGCCGATTGCCATGAGCCAGGGGCGGGTGGCGGCGCACAGTCATGTCCGCGCCGATGCACGGCTGGGGGTGGAAGCTCTGGCCGAGGCGATCGAAATGCGCGGGCGCCAGTGGCGTACGGAGGAAACGGCGCGGCTCATCCGAGAAACGCCGGCCGATTCCGAACCGTTCACGATTGAGGATGGGGTTCTCGATCCCCGCGTCGTTGTGGATGCTCTTGAAACCCACCTGCCCAGCGACTGGGAGATGGTCAACTCATCGGGCCATTGTTCGTATTTTTTTGCGCAGATGCCCTCGCGCCCGCAGCACCGGTTCCTGACCATTCGCGAGTTCGGCGCGATCGGCAACGGCATCTCGTTTGCCATGGGGGTGGCTGCCGCACGCCCCAACGATACGGTTGTGCTGTTTGATGGCGACGGCAGCCTGATGATGCACATCCAGGAGATCGAAACCATTGCGCGGCACGGCCTCAATATCCTCATCTGCATTCTCAATGATGGGGCCTATGGCTCGGAAATTCACAAACTTCGCGCCGAAGGGCTTTCCGATGACGGCGCTGTGTTCGGGCGGCCCGACTTCGCCTCAATCGCCAGGGGTTTCGGCATTGGCGGGCAAACGATTACCGATCTCGCCACCCTTCCCGACCTGATCGAAGATTTCCGCAAGACGGGTGGGGCAGCAATCTGGGATTTTCCGATTTCCGATCAGGTGATCTCGCCGGTCATCCGGCGGGCCCATCCACCGCACGCCCACACCTGAAGGCGCGTCAGATTTCGGAGAGCCGTTGGCGGATCATGGCCAGCAGGCTCTCGGCCGCGTCCGATAACGGCACGGCGCGCCGTGTGACGGCAACGACGGAGCGCGAGAGATCGACGTCCTCGAAGCTCAGGCCCACCAGTTGGTGGGGCGCCTGATACATGGTCAAGCGCGGCAGGACAGTGATGGCGGTTCCGGCGGCGACAAGGTTCATGGCCGTGGCCGCGTTCTGAACCTCGAACCGCCAATCGAGTTGGCGGCTGACGTTGCCCAACGATTCCTCAATCAGCTGGCGGTTGGTCGATTGGGTGCGGATGCGAACCAGCGGTTCGCCGAGCAGGTCTTCGCGCCGCACCGTCTTGCGCTCTGCCAGCTTGTGATGGCGGTTGACCAAAAGAACATAGGGCTCGGTGCACAGATACTCGGTTTGCACATCCCAAGGAGTGGCGCCGGTGATGGTGATGCCGAACTCGGCCTCGCCGCGCTGCACGGTGCTGACGACCGCGGCAGCCGGCTGATCGAGCAGAATGATGCTGAGGCCCTGATTGGCCTCGGAAAAGGTTCGCATCAGGCCGGCCAGATAATAGCCGGCGATGGTTGGAACCGATGCGAACACCACCTTGCGCATGGCCTCCCTGCCGCTGTCGCGCACGGCCCCGTAGAGTTCGGCCAGCGTTTCGAGCCGCCCGCGCACTTGCGGCAACAGGGCCTGACCAGCCATGGTCAACGAAACCTCCCTCGATGTGCGAACGAGAAGCCGCGTCCCCAGATCCTCTTCGATCTTTCGGATGCGGTGGCTCAGCGCGGTCTGGGTGAGATTGAGCCGTTGGGCGGCGCGGGAAAAGCTGCCCAGTTCAGCCACCGCGACGAACGCCTCAAGCCCAAGATAATCTACGCGCATCGCCATCCCTCCCGATCCGGCGTGTTGTGCAGCTGTGCCCGCAAAACCCGCCATCTGCAAGCGCGAGAGCTTATACCGGGAAAATCGGCAGCGACAGTTTTTTGTTGACTCGCACAAGGAATTTGTACAACTGTACAAGAAAGGCGTGTGAACGTCAGAACTGGGAGGTTCATTTGTCTCGAGGCAATGTGCGCGAAGCGCTGTTGAGTGCTGCTGTCACGCTGTTTTCATCGAACGGCTACAACGCAGTATCGCTGCGCGAGATCGCCAAAGCAGCCGGAGCCAATGTGGGGAGCCTGACCTATCATTTCGGGTCCAAGGCCGCGCTGGTGAGGGAAATCTATCAGCGCCATACCGAACCGATGAACAATCGGCGTATGGAATTGCTCGGCGAAGCCCGCCGCATCCACGACCCCGAGGAACGCCTTATGGCGATCCTTCGCGCTTATGTGCTGCCGGCCTTTTCTTCATCCTCGGATTTCGACGGCGGCGGGGTCGAGTTCACGCGCATGCGCGCTGTGCTTTCAGCCGAAGGCAATGAGGACGCGCGCGCCATTATTGCCGGCGCCTTCGATACGACGAGCCGGGCCTTTCTCGACGCGATCGCCGATTGCCTGCCCGGTGCCGAGCGCGAAGGTCTGGTCTGGCGAAGCCATTTCCTGCTTGGGGCGCTCTATTACGCCCTGATCAATCCCGAACGTGTCACCCGCCTTTCGGACGGCGCGGTGGACGGAAACGACCGCAATACCGCGGTCAACCAGATCGTGGACGCCAGCTTTGCCAGCTTCCGCTCTCTGGACACGAGGGGCCGCGCCAAGCGGCCAGAACATGCGGCCTGACGGCCATCATTCATCACTATGGGAGGTTCCACGATGAACTTGAAACAACTGCTCGCCGGCGCGGGCCTGGCGATTGGCCTTCTGGCCACGCCGGCTGTGGCCCAGGAGCGCGTCTCCATCGGAACCGGCGGCACAGGTGGCCTGTTCTACATTATCGGCGCCGGTATGGCTGAAGTGCTCAACCAGCACATGGACAACGCCACGGCACGCGCCGAAGTGACCGGCGCTTCGGTTGAAAACATCCGCCGCGTCGCCGCCGACCAGATGACCTTCGGGTTCTCGTCGTCCTCGACGCTTTATGAAGCCAGCGTCGGCCAGGGCCCGTTCGAGGAAGCCCTGCCTGTTGCAGCGATGGCTTATCTCTACCCCGCCGTGCTGCAGATCGCGACCACCAGCGACACCGGCATCACCACCATGGAAGAGCTTTCGGGAAAGCGCATTAACCTCGGCCCTCCGGGTTCCAATTCTGCAGTTTTGGTCCAGCGCCTCATGGAAACCTATGGCGTTTTTGATCCGGCCAACGCCCAGTTCCTCTCCTATACCGAGGGCACGGCAGCGCTGATGAACGGTCAGGTGGACGCAACTGTGGTCCTGGCCGGCGCTCCGACCGCCGCGCTTATCGATCTGGGTGCGCAGCGCGACATGGTCCTGCTTTCGATCGATGCGGAAACCGTCGCGCCGATGCTGGCCGAATATCCGTTCTACCAGACCTACGAGATGCCCGCGGGCACCTATGACGGTCAGGATGAGCCGGTCATGGTGATCAACGATCCGGCAACGATCTTTACCAGCCAGTTTGCAACCGACGATCAGGTCTATGCCATCACCAAGGCGCTGTTCGACAATCTCGATGAGTTGGCCCAGGTCCATCCCGAAGCGGCCAAGATCAAGGTCGAGACGGCCGTAAACACCCCCATCGGCCTGCATCAGGGCGCTCAGCTCTATTTCGACGAACAGGCCCAGTAACGGAAAGCCTTGATCATGTCGTTCCTGTCCCAACTCTACAGCAAGATTGCGCTGCCCAACGAGCATGGAACCGAGAAGGAGGCGATCATCGCCTCCTTCCTCTACACCATCCTCGCCGTCGGCGTGACTGCCATCGTCATCTGGGGCGCCTATTTCGGGGGCATCACCGCTCTCGTTTTGCGCTCGATGTTTTATTCCATGGTGGCAATGGCGGGCCTCTTTGCCGTAAGTCTGGAGACACGGTTCGTCCCGACGCGTGTGATCTTCTATCTTTTGGCGATCATCGCCCTGGTGCCAGGGATCTATCTCTGGCACTCCTATTTCGACATCGTCATGCGCGGCGCGCTGTCGACCCAGATCGACGAGTGGATGTTTATCGCGCTTGTGGTCATCACCCTCATTCTGGTGCGCAAGACGCTCGGCTGGGCGCTGCTCATCCTTTCCGTCACGGCCTTGCTCTATGCCTATTTCGGCTATCTCATCCCCGGCAAATACGGTCATGGCGGCTATGATCTTGCCCGTCTGGCATCGACATTGTTCCTGTCCACCGAAGGTTTTTACGGCGCGCCGATGGGCGTGGCGGTGGAATACATATTCCTCTTTGCCCTGCTCGGCACGCTGCTCATGCAGATCGGGACCGGCGAGGTGTTCGTTGACGTTGCCCGCGGCATTACCGGCCGCATCCAGGGCGGGCCGGGGCTTTCGGCTGCGGTATCGAGCACGTTGGTCGGGACGATCAACGGCAGCGCCGTCGCCAATGTGGTAACGACCGGCACCTTTACGATCCCGCTCATGAAACGTGTCGGCTATTCGGCCAAACTGGCCGGGGCCATTGAAGCCGCAGCGTCGTCGGCCGGGCAGATCCTGCCACCGGTCATGGGTGCCGCCGCCTTTCTGATGGCCGAGATCATCGGTGTTCCCTATTCGACCATTGCGCTTGCGGCGCTGGTGCCGGGGCTTCTCTATGTCCTGGCGCTGCTGATCGCCGTGCGGCTGGAAGCGGGCAAGCTCGATCTGGCCCGCGACACCACAGGCGGGATGAAATTTCTCATCGAAACGCTCAGGACCCGCGGCTATCTGCTGCTGCCGCTCATCGGCATCATCGCGCTCTTGTTCATGGGCATGACCCCGACGCGGGCCGCCGTTTACTGCATCGGCTTTGCCCTGCTGATCAGCCCATGGCGCAAGGAGACGCGGATCGGGCTGACCGGGCTTCTGGTGGTTTGCCGCAACACACTTTTCGCAACCCTGCCCATCGTGGCGGCTGTTGCCGCGGCCGGCATCGTCATTGGCGTCCTCAACCTGACTGGCATGGGGCTGATGCTCTCGAGCCTGATCGTGGAAGTGGGCGCGGGCAATATCTGGGCGATCCTGCTGCTGACGGCCCTCGCCTCGTTTGTTCTGGGCATGGGCCTGCCGACTTCGGCGGCCTATCTGCTGCTGGCGGTTCTGGTGGCGCCGGCGCTGACGCGGCTTGGGCTGCCGCCAATCTCGGCGCATATGTTCATCTTCTATTTCGGGCTGGTCTCGGCCATCACGCCGCCGGTCGCGCTGGCTGCATACGCAGCCGCCTCGATTTCCGGTGCCGGTGCCAATGAGACGGCTGTGGAATCGATCCGGCTCGGTTTCGTCAAACTCCTCGTGCCGTTCCTTTTCGTCACTATGCCCGGCATCCTGATGATCGGTACGCCGCTGCAGATCGTGCTCGGCATATTGTTTGCCGCTTTCTCGGTGATTTCCATAACCATAGCCTTTGCCGGTTGGATGGTTCGCCCCATCTCCTGGCTGGAACGCGGCGTGCTCGTGGCGGGCACGTTGCTTGTGTGCTGGCCGACCCCGGTCGACGCGACCGATGCGGTAACGCTCGTCGCGCGGTTGGCGGGGCTGGGCATGATCGGGCTTTCGGTCTTCCGCATGGTCACCGCAACGCCACGTCCCGCCATTGAAGTTCAACCCAACTAAGAGACACCTATTCATGTCCTTGCCTCCCCATCCGTCTCCCAAGACGCCCGATCTGGTTTTGCCGGACGGTGCGTGCGATGCCCATTGCCATGTTTTCGGCCCTGGAGATGTGTTTCCCTATTCCAGTTCCGCCACCTATCGTCCCGAGGACGCCCCCAAGGAAAAGCTGTTTGCGCTCCACAGGCATCTTGGCCTTTCCCGCTCGGTGGTCGTGCAGGCCAGCTGCCATGGGACCGACAACAGGGCGATGGTCGATGCGCTAGAGGCCGGCAATGGCAATTACCGTGGCATTGCCATGGTGGAGCGCGATGTGACCGGGGCGGACCTTCAGGCCCTCCACGAAGCCGGAGTGCGCGGCGTGCGGTTCAATTTCGTTGCGCATCTGGGGGAGGCCGCCGACCAGGACGCCGTGCGTGAGATCGTTGCAAAGATCAGGCCGTTCGGCTGGCACATCGTTGTCCACTTCGATTCCCATTGGCTCGAAGGTCTGGCGCCCTTTCTCAAGAGCCTCGATATCGTCACGGTGATCGATCACATGGGCCGCATCGATGCCAGCGCCGGGGTCGGACAGCAGGCGTTCCAGCTGCTATTGGAGCTAATGGAAGACGAGCGTTTCTGGGTCAAGGTTTGCGGCTCCGAGCGTCTATCACGATCCGGTCCGCCGTTCCATGACGCCGCGGAATATGGCCGGCTGCTGGTCGAAAAATTCCCCAATCGCGTGCTGTGGGGCACCGATTGGCCGCATCCCAATATCAAGGCCAACATGCCCGATGACGGGGAGCTGGTCGATCTGCTCAAGATCATCGCGCCGACGCCCGAGAGCCTGAAGCGGCTGGTGGTCGACAACCCGACCCGGCTCTACTGGTCCGAGACACTCTGACCAAAAGGCCGTTCGGGGCCACCCGGACGGCTAATGGCCGTGAGCGTGCTCTGACAGCGGGCAATCCCTGGGGTGATTTGCCCAATCGATTTCCACTGTGGCGTGACCGATAGCGTAACGCTGGGCGAGGGTCTTTTTCACCCGCTCCGATACTGTCCGGTAATCGGCTCCAGTCTTGAGCGAGACTTCCATGGTCGCTGCGGGCTTGCCCGAGGTAATCGACCAGACATGAACGTGAGAGACGTCCTCGATGTCGGGTACTGTATCGAGGATATGTTTGCGCAGGGCATCGATCTCGATATTGCCTGGGGTTCCTTCCATCAGGATCTGTACGGCATTGCGCAACAGGGCCCAGGCGGCGCGCAGGATCAGAGCCGAAAGCAGCACCGACAGGATCGGATCGATCGGTGTCCAGCCCGTTAGATAGATCACGACCGCTGCAACGATTGCCGCGACCGAGCCCAGCAGGTCGCCCAGAACGTGCAGCAGGGCGCCGCGAATATTAACGTGGTCGGTATCGCCCTGTCGGAGCATGAAAAACACGGCAATGTTGACCACCAGACCCAAAACAGCGACCAGGAACATGGGGCCGGCCAGAACAGGGTGAGGCGCAAACAGGCGCTGGATAGCTTCGTAGGTGATCCATGCAACCAACGCAAAGAGCGTGATTGCATTGACGAACCCGGCGAGCACTTCAAGACGCATATAGCCGAAAGTGCGCTTTGAATCCGAGAGCTTGCGGCCAAACCTGAAGGCTGCCCAGGCGAGAGCCAAGGCCGCCGCGTCGGTCAGCATGTGCCCGGCGTCGGCAACGAGCGCCAACGAACCCGAGAGAATGCCGCCAATGAATTCGGCCACCATGAAGCTGGCCGTCAGCGCGAAGCCCACCAGAACCACGCGCTCGTTGTTTTCGCCCACTTGTGGCGCATGGCTGTGGTGATCATGGCCGTGGCCGGAGTGATCGTGCGTGTGGGTTGAATGGCCGTGCTGATTGGTCATCGAATGCAAAATTTCCGTAAACTCGTTTGCCCTTACATATCAATATATATTCATTTGTAAATACGTAATGCAGTAACGCCGCTCCCAGCCGGTACATTGCCCGACATCTGTGCAGACTTGACGAAAGGGCATCGCTCTGCTCTCATGACAGAACAATGATATGTATTACATAACTATGTATCATTGAACAAAGGGAGCATCGTTATGAAGACTTTTCTCAAGGCAGCGGCCTTCGCTGCCCTGGCAGGCATTTCATTGCCAAGTTTTGCCTTGGCGCAAACCCAGGGCGGCGCAATCGACGTCGCAACAATTGGTGAACCGCCCACTCTCGATCCCATGACATCGACCGCTGATCTTGTCGGCATCATCACCCAGCACATGTTTGAAACGCTCTATACGTTCGACGCCAACTGGGCCGTGGCGCCGCTGCTAGCAGCGGACATGCCCGAGATTTCCGAAGACGGAACGGTTTACACCATCGCGTTGCGCGAAGGCGTGACCTTCCACGACGGCTCGGACATGACCGCCGAGGATGTTGTCGCCTCGCTCGAACGCTGGCTGCGCATCGCCAGCCGCGGCATGCAGACTGCTGAAACCGTCCAAAGCGTCGAGGCCGTGGACGATCACACCGTTCAGATCACGCTGAGCGGCCCCTATGCGCCGCTTCTGTCCCTGCTGTCGCTCAACAATTCCGCGGCCATCGTCATCCCGTCGGAAATAGCCGGCGAAGATGTCATGGAAGATTTCGTCGGCACCGGGCCTTATCAATTGGCCGAGCGCCGCCCGGATCAATATATCCAGCTTACCCGGTTCGACGACTACGCATCGCGCGACGAAGACGCCAATGGCTATGGCGGCGGGCGCAACCAGTATCTCGATGAAATCCGCTTCGTGCCAGTTCCTGATCCCAATACGCGTATCGAAGGTGCTGTTGCCGGCCAGTTCGACTACGTGGATTCCATTGCCGTGGAAGCCTATGACCGGATCGCTTCGGGTAACACAGAACCGGTGATGCTGGCGCCGTTCGGCTGGCCGGTGTTCGTTATGAACACCGCCGAGGGCGTCAATTCCGACATCGCGGTGCGCAAGGCCATTCAGGCCGCTCTCGCTCCGCAAGACATGCTGCTTGCAGCGTTCGGCTCGGAAGACTTCTTCACTGCCGATGGGGCAATGTATCCAGAGGGCTATGTCTGGCACACCGAAGCCGGCACCGAGCCGTACAAGCCGATGGGCGATACGGAAATGGCCAGCCAGTTGCTCGCAGACTCGTCCTATGACGGTTCACCGCTGCGCATCCTCACCTCGCGCCAGTATGAGTTCCATTACACGATGGCTCAGGTTGCCGAAGCCTATCTCGAAGCCGCCGGTTTCGACGTGCAACTCGACGTTGTGGAATGGGCAACGTTGACCCAGCGGCGCACCGATCCGGGGCTGTGGGACATCTATATTACCCACTCGCCCTTCCTGCCCGAACCGTCGCTGACCGGCATCATGTCGGATTCCTCGCCCGGCTGGTGGGTATCGGATGCCAAGCATGCTGCGCTTGGTGCCTTTAACGCTGAGGCCGATCCCGACGCACGCGTAGAGCTCTGGGCCGCTGTCCAGGAAGCGATCTATGAGGAAGTGCCAGCCTTCAAGGTCGGTAATTTCAATGCCGTTGCAGCCCAATCGCCTGCACTTGAAGGCATGAACCCCGCGCCATGGCCCTATTTCTGGAATGCCTGGCTCGAAGAATAAGCAATCCTCCTAAGGGCGCCGTCTTTGCCTGTCCTCCGGACAATGGCGGCGCCCGAGGGAGATCTCGAAGGGAGGGATAGCCAGCGATGTCCCATTGCCAGTCCTTTCCGGCATGGCCATCCTTCCCTTCGCGTCTTTTTTGGAAAGTCGACACATGCTTGGCGCTGCGCTCAACAGACTGATCGGCATGGCAATTGTGATGGCCATCGTCGTGACCATTGTCTTTATCATCGTCCGGGTGACACCTGGCGACCCGGCTGCCGTGATGCTCGGTCCCGATGCCACAGCCGCCGATGTCGAGGCGCTGCGCCAACGGCTGGGGCTCGATGGAACGATCCTTGAGCAATTCATCTCCTATATCGGCGGCATTTTTCGCGGCGATCTCGGCCAGTCGATCTTTCTTGGCCAGCCGGTGACCACTGCATTGTGGCTGCGGGCCGAGCCGACCTTTTTTCTCACCATCTTCTCGCTGGCCATCGCCACAGTGATCGCCCTGCCCATCGGGGTCGCCTCGGCCTATTGGCGCGGTTCCTGGTTCGATCAGGCCATGACCTCGCTCGCCATGTTCGCCGCGTCGGTTCCCAGTTTCTGGCTCGGCTTGATTTTCATCCAGACCTTTGCCGTGAGCCTTGGGTGGTTTCCGACCTCAGGCTATGGCGGCCCCTATTCTACGCTCGGGGAGAGGCTCTATCACCTCGTTTTGCCTGCCACGACGCTGGGCATCGTCTCTTCGGCGCTGATCATGCGCTTTACCCGCGCTTCGATGCTCGACGTGCTCAACGATGATTATGTTCGCACGGCGCGATCCAAGGGCATGAGCGAATGGCGGGTCGTGGTCCGCCATGCGCTCAAGAACGCGCTGATCCCCATTCTCACTGTGGTCGGGCTAACGGCAGCGCTGCTGATTTCAGGGGCTATCGTCACCGAGACGGTGTTTGCATTGCCCGGCGTCGGCAATCTGATCGTTTCGGCAGTGCTGCGGCGCGACTATCCGGTGATCCAGGGAGCGCTGCTGATCGTTGCCGGTCTCTACGTCCTCGTCAATTTTGCTATCGACATGCTCTATCTGCTGGTCGATCCGCGGGTGAGGTACTGATGGCCGCGCTCGCTTCCTCCGGACAGGACAAATCGCCAAACCTGCTGGTTCGCCTTCTGGCGCGTCCGACCGCCGCGGCCGGGCTGATCGTCATAACGCTGGTGGTGCTGGCGGCGATCTTTGCGCCGCTGCTCACGCCGCACAGCCCGAGCCAATTGTCCATCGTCAACCGGCTAACGGCACCCAACGGCCAGTTCTGGCTCGGCACCGATGAGTTGGGCCGCGATATCCTCACGCGGGTGCTTTATGCCGGGCAGACCTCGCTATCGGTCGCTTTTTCGGTGGTGATCGTCTCCTCTCTGATCGGCATCGTTCTCGGGCTGGTCGCAGGTTTCTTCCGCAAGGCCGACGCGCCCGTGTCACGGGTGATCGACGCGATGATGGCGTTTCCCGACATTCTTCTGGCCATCGCGCTGGTGGCGGCACTGGGGGCTTCGGCGTTCAATGTGGTCTTGGCCCTGGGGATTGTTTATGCACCCCGCATGGCACGCGTTGTACGCGCCTCGACGCTGGTGATCCGCGAGTTGCCCTATGTGGAAGCGGCGCGCGCACTGGCCGTGCCAACCCCCATCATTCTCGTGCGGCACGTTCTGCGCAATGTCACATCGCCCCTTCTGGTGCAGGGCACCTTCATTTTCGCGCAGGCCATTCTGGCCGAGGCTGGATTATCGTTTCTCGGGGTGGGGATTTCGCCCGATATCCCGACCTGGGGGACGATGATTTCGGCTGGCCGCCAGTTCATGAATTCGGCAAGCTGGCTGCTGCTTTATCCCGGTCTCGCAATCGTCATCACCGTTTTGGCGCTCCAGCTTCTGGGCGACGGCCTGCGCGACCTTCTCGACCCCCGTCTTGCAAAGGACATCTAAATGATCGGCAATCAGTTTCCTCCCGCCGAAAAACCGCTCCTGATCCGCAACGCAAAGCCGATCGGCTTTACCGGTATCGCTTCGTCGGCACTCGACATTCTTGTCGGCACTGACGGCAAGATCATCGAAACCGGAACCGCAATTGCCGTTCCCGACGATGCTGACATTCTTGACGCCAGGGGCAGCTATCTCTCGGCCGGCTGGACCGATATCCATACCCACATCTGGTATGGCGGAACTGACGTTTCGCTCCGGCCCGAGCAGTGCGGCGCGCGGCATGGAGTGACCACGATGGTTGATGCCGGCTCGGCGGGCGAGGCCAATTTTCACGGCCTGCGCGAATTGATGATCGAGCCGGCGATCGAGAACGTCTATGCGTTTCTCAATATCGGTTCGATCGGTCTGGTTGCCTGCAACCGGGTGACCGAGCTTCAGGACATGCGCTCAATCGATATCGACAGGATCGCAGCCACCGTGGAAGCCAATCGCGACGTGATCGTGGGGCTTAAGGTTCGGGCCAGCGCGGTCATTTCAGGGGGCTGGGATCTGGTGCCGGTCAAGCTGGCCAAGAAACTCGGGCGCGTGCTCAAGCTGCCTATCATGGTGCATGTGGGCGAACCGCCCCCGCTTTACGATGATATTCTTACGCTCCTGACTGAAGGCGACATCGTCACCCATTGTTTCAACGGCAAGGTCGGTGGGTCGATCCTTGAGGATGAGGACCTTTACGCGCTTGTCGAGGACGCTGCGGCGCGCGGCGTGGTGCTTGACGTTGGCCATGGCGGCGCTTCGTTCTCGTTCGAGGTCGCCAAGGCGGCGCTTGAAAAGAACATGCTGCCCCAGACCATTTCGACCGATCTGCACAACCGCTCGATGGATGGCGCAGTCTGGGACATGGGTACGACAATGTCCAAGCTGCTGTCGCTGGGCATGGGGTTCGAGGACGTAATTCACGCGTCAACGATTGCCCCGCGCAAGGCGATCGGGCGCGACCACACCGACCTTCTGGCCAAGGGCAAGCCGGCGGAGTTCACGATCTTCGATCTCGAAAAGAGCGACATAGAGGTCAAGGATTCCAAGGGCATCACATCTGTGCTGCATGAAATTTTCGAACCGCGTCATGCCATCCTCGGCGCAAATCCCATCACGGCCCATCGCTATCAGCCGGCGCCGGGTGCCCAGCTTGCCAACTGCCCCCATTGCGGGTGGGCGCTATGAGAGAACTCGCCCCCGATACTATCCTTTCGGTGCGCGATCTGCGCACGTGGTTCAAGACCAAACGGTTGACCGCCAAGGCCGTGGACGGGGTGACGTTCGACCTCAAACGCGGCCAGACGCTGGCCGTGGTGGGCGAGTCGGGGTCGGGCAAATCGGTAACCTCGCTTTCGATCATAGGGCTCTTGTCGCGGCCCGGAGCGATCGAAAGTGGAGAGGTGCTGTTCCGGGATTCGAAAGGTCAGGTCCACGATTTGGCCAAAACCTCGCAGCGCGGGTTCCGCAAGCTGCGCGGCCGGGAGATCGCCATGATCTTTCAGGAACCGATGACCAGCCTTAACCCGCTCTATACCGTCGGTGACCAGATCGGGGAAATGATTGCGCTGCATGAAAATATCGGCCGCGGGGAGACGCGCAAACGGGCACTGGAGATGCTCGGGCACGTGGAAATCCCCGATGCGGCCAACCGGCTCGACGACTATCCGCATCAGATGTCGGGCGGCATGCGCCAGCGGGTGATGATCGCCATGGCGCTGGCCTGCAATCCATCACTTCTGATAGCCGATGAACCGACAACCGCGCTCGATGTCACCATCCAGGCGCAGATTCTCGACCTGTTGCGCCGGCTGCAGGCGCAGTTCGGCATGTCGATCCTATTCATTACGCACAATCTGGGCGTGGTTGCCGAAATCGCCCACGAGGTGGTGGTGATGTATGCCGGGCGCGTTGTCGAACAGGCGCCGGTCATCCCGCTGTTTCAAAAACAAAAGCATCCCTATACCGAGGGGCTTTTGGCCTGCACGCCCAATGCTGAGCGCGATCTCGACCCCGATGGGGAGCGTAAGGCGCTCTATTCCATTCCCGGCTCGGTTCCGCCCATTACGGCCCTGCCGCCGGGTTGCGCCTTTGAGCCGCGATGCCGATACGCAATTTCGGCCTGCACCACCATTCCGCCCCAGCTCGAAAGCGCCGGAGCCAATCGGCTGGCGCGTTGCCTGAGGAGTGCCGAGATATGAGCGTTGTGACAGAAGCCACCGCCCCGCTGCTGGCCATTGAGGGGCTGGTCAAACGGTTTTCCGGCCGGGGCGGCAGAACGGTCCATGCTGTCGAGGATGTGAGCTTTACCATCAAGCGCGGCACGACCGTTGGGCTGGTGGGAGAATCGGGGTCTGGCAAGACAACGGCCGGCCGCACACTGTTGCGGCTGATCGAGCCCACCGGCGGCAAGGCGATATTTGACGGCACCGACATTTTTGCGCTGTCCGAGCGGGAGATGCGCGCCTATCGCCAGCGCATGCAGATCATTTTTCAGGATCCGTTTTCCTCGCTCAATCCGCGTATGCGCGTCGAGGCGATCCTTGGGGAAGCGCTCGATGCATGCAGCTATCCCAAAGGGCAGAAGCGCAAGGATCGCGTGGCTGAGCTTTTAACGCTCGTTGGCCTAGCGCCCGAGCATGCCAGGCGCTTCCCGCATGAATTTTCCGGCGGACAGCGCCAGCGTATCGGGATCGCGCGGGCGCTTGCGGTGGAACCCGAATTCGTGGTCGCCGACGAGCCGGTTTCGGCGCTCGACGTTTCGGTTCAGGCCCAGGTTCTCAACCTTTTGAGCGACCTGCAGAAACGGCTGGGCCTCACTTTGCTGTTTATTGCCCATGACCTCTCGGTCGTCGAGTATCTGTGCGATGAAGTGGTGGTGATGTATCTGGGGCGCGTCATGGAGCGCGGCCCATCGCGCATGGTCTATGCCAATCCGCGCCATCCCTATACCAGGGCGTTGCTGGCCACCGCACCGATCCCCGACCCGACGCGGCGCCGGGAGCATGTGCCCCTGGCCGGAGACATTCCAAGCCCGATCAATCCGCCCTCGGGGTGCGTCTTTCGCACCCGATGCCCGCACGCCATCGAGGCGTGCGCACAAATCATCCCGCCCGCCGACCATCTCGGCGGCGACCATCACGTTGCCTGTATCCGCCATCACGAATTGGCGCTGGCGTCCTAGAGCCCAAGCCCGATTGTATCGGGCCGGGGCTCCAGGAGTTTTGTTTTGTCGTGCGATCGAACCGGAAAAGTCTGCAACTTGCTGATCGCACTCTAACTGGAGTTTCCTATGACTATCTCCGAGGCGAAAAAGCGCACGGATCAAAGCCCCTATGACCGGCTCGCCGCGCTGGGCCTCACCCTGCCCCCGGCCGCGCCGCCGATCGCCAACTTCGTCACCCATGTGATCGAAGGCAATATGCTCTATCTCTCGGGCCAGGGCCCGACCTATCCCGACGGCCGTCGGCACGAGGGCAAGGTGGGTGCGGACGTTTCGACGGACGAGGCCTATGAGCATGCCAAGCTGACCGGGCTCAATTTGATTGCGGTGATGGAAGATGCGCTGGGCGATCTCGGGCGGGTCCGCCGTATCATCAAGGTTCTGGGCATGGTCAATGCCACTCCCGATTTCACCGAGCATCCACAGGTCATCAATGGCTGTTCGGACCTGTTAAACGCCGTGTTTGCCGAAAAGGGCATACATGCGCGTTCTGCCGTCGGCTTTTCCTCGCTCCCCAACGCGATAACGGTGGAAATCGAAGCCATCGTCGCCATAGACATTTGAGTAGTCCAATGACCGATATCCGCGAAACACTCGGCCTGCGCCCCGTCATCAACTGCTCGGGGACCATGACGTCGCTGGGGGCATCGATTGTCGTGCCGCACGCCGTTGAAACCGTTGCCGCAATCCTGTCCCAATGGACCGAGATGTCCGATCTGCAACGCATCGCTTCACGCACCATTGCGCGGTTGACAGGCGCGGAAGCAGGGTGCGTGACGGCCTCGTGCTCGGCGGCCATCACGCTGGCCTGCGCCGCCGCCATGACGGGCAAGGATCTGGCTGCTATCGAGCGGTTACCCGATGCGAGTGGGCTCAAGGACGAAATCGTCATTCAGACGGGGCACATGGTCTCTTATGGCGCGCCGGTCGAGCAGGGCATCCGGCTTTCGGGCGCCAGGGTCGTGCCGGTGGGTCAGGCGACCAGCGCGCATGCGTATCAATTGGCCGGGGCAATCACCGAAAAGACGGCGGCGGCGGTCTATGTGATCTCGCACCACGTTGTCGATTACGGACAAATCCCGCTCGAAACCTTCTGCGAAGTCGCTCATGAAAAAGGCGTGCCGGTGATCGTGGATGCGGCGTCCGAATACGATCTTGAAAAGTTTCTCAAGGCGGGGGCTGACCTCGTTCTTTACTCTGGGCACAAGTTTCTGGGTGGGCCGACTTCAGGGATCGTGGCGGGCAAAAAGGACTTTGTTGCAGCCTGTTATCTTCAGAACCGCGGCGTGGGCCGGGGCATGAAGGTGGGCAAGGAAGGCGTGGCAGGCGTTATCGCGGCGCTCCAAGCCTGGGAAACACGCGACCATGCCGGCATCCGCGCCCGCGAACAAAAGGCGCTCGATCTGTGGCAGACGACCCTTGAGGGACGCGATGGCATTACCGCCATCATCGATCCCGACCCCACCGACAATCCACTCGACCGGCTCAAGGTTCTGATCGATCCTCAGGGCGCCAATATTTCGGCCTGGGATCTGGCCGACCGGATGGCGCAAGGGGACCGGCCGGTGATCGTGCGTGACCACGAGGTCGAGCACAATTACTTCTATCTCGATCCGTGCAATCTGCACCCGGACGAGGAGGTTATCGTGGCCGAACGGCTGACCGAGGAACTCGATGCGGCGCGCAAATCCAATACGCCGATCGTTTCCGATTTACGGCTGCGCATGTTGGCCCAGGAACGGGCCATCCTCAACTGGCCTGATTGAGGGCGTAACATTTGCGCGCCGGGGATAATAATGCAAACTGACCCCCGGCGCGGCACTCACGGGAGGATCGCTGAATGAGCACATTGGAGACGTCCGAGGACGCGGTGAAGGTCAAACGCACGCGAACGAGCGCGCTCGACCGCATCCTGCAGGTGCTCGATTTTCTCCAGAGCAATGACGCGCCCGCGACGGCCTATGAGATCGCCCGCGCCGTCGGCGCGCCGCTCTCGACGGTTTATACGCTGGTCGAGGATCTCGTCGAAAAGGATATGCTCGACCGGTTCGAGGATGGACGGTTGTGGTTCGGGCATCGGCTCTATCACTACGGGCTGACTTATGCCCGCCATGTCGATCTTCTGACTGCCGCCAACCATGAAATGAGCGATCTTGCGCTCGCGTCAGGCGAGACCGTGCAGATCTGCGGGCGGGACGGTGATTTCATGGTGGTGCTGGGCATGGTGGATGGGCCCGACCATTTTCAGGTTGCTTCCCAGGTGGGCAGCCGTACGCCGCTCAACTGGTCGGCATCGGGGCGATTGCTGGTCGGGCATTTGTCCGAAGATGAGCGGCGCTCGATTTTCTCGCACGCAAGCCGCCCTTCTCCCACTGGACGCGCGGAAACCGACATCGAAATTCTTACCGCGACATCACGCCAGGCACTTGATGCCGGGCTCTCGATACAGGCTGGTGAATCTGCCTATTCGATTGCCTGCATAGCGGCACCGATCCTCGATACGGCTGGAGTGTGCAGGGCCACCATTTCCATTGTCGTTCCCGACCAGAAGGTCGAGCAGGCCGATCCTGACCTCAAGGAACTGGTGCGATCAAGTGCCGTCAACATCGGCCGGCGCCTGGGGTGGTCGCGCTAAGCGGGACTATTCAGCGACGCCTTTGCCATAGAGCAGCACCGAGGCTTCAGACGCCGCCGATTTGAGACGGTCGATGGCGCTATCGAGGGTGTCACGATCGATGCGTGAGGTGGGACCGAACATGGATAGACCCGCCACCATGCGCCCGCCGGAGGTCAGCACCGGCACCGCAATGGCAGTGATGCCGTCCTCACGCTCGCCCATATTGTAGGAAAAGCCGCGATCACGCGAGAGATCGATTTCGCTTTCGAGTTCGCCACGGGCGGTGATGGTGCGATTGGTGAACGCCTCGAATTTGAGCGCTGAAAGATATTTCTCCCGCTCGCGCGGCGAAACATGGGCCAGCCACATCTTGCCATGAGCCGTGCAATAGGCCTCCAGCCTGTCGCCCACCCTGATATCGACCGAAAGCGAACGCTGCGGCATGGCGCGGGCGACACAGACGACCATTCCCGTCTGATAGATGGTGGCCATCGAGGCTTCCTTGAGGTCGCGCGTGATGTCCTCGAGCAACGGGTGAAGAAGCTGGCCGAGCCTGTCCTGTTCGAGGGCGCGGTCTCCGAGGTCGACCAGCATGTAGCCGAGGCGGAAACTGCCCTTGCTGACCTGCACCAACGCACCTTCCGCCTCGAGCGTCTTGAGAAAGCGATGGGCGGTTATGGCGTTCATGCCGAGTTCGCGCACCAGATCGGCCGCCGAAATGCGCTGCCGCCCGCGCCCGAGAAGGCGCAGGATGTCAAACGCCTTGGAAACCGAATTGTTGAGTTGCGTGGCCAAACCGAACCCCGTTGCCGCCTACCCGAGAAGTTTGGGAAAGAACAACACTATGGTTGGAAATGCCAGCAAAAGTGCAACCCGCACAATTTCGGCGGCGAAAAACGGCAGCGCGCCCTTGAAGGTTTCCCACATGGGGATGTCGCGAGCCATGGAATTGATGACAAAGACATTCATGCCCACCGGCGGCGTTATCAGGCCAAGTTCGACAACGATCAGGGCCAGAATGCCGAACCAGACCTTGGTGTCATCAAGGCTCATGCCGAAATCGAGCTGGGCGACGACCGGCCAGAAAAACGGCATGGCCAACAGGATCATGGAGAGCGAATCCATAAGGCAGCCCAGAACGATCAGCGCCACGAGGAGCAGGATGAGGATCATCATCGGCTCCAGCCCGGAATTGAGCATCATATCGGCCGCTGCCTGGGGCACCCCGCCGCGCGACATGAATATCTTGAGCAGTTCGGCGCCGAGGACGATCAGATAGATCATGCCAGCGGTCTTGGCCGTTTCGAGTATGGAATCAAAAACATCACGCCAGCCGACCAGACGCCGGACCACGCCATAGGCGAGGACCAGGAAAACACCTATCGAGGCGGCGGGCGTTGGCGTGAACAGCCCTGCGTAAATGCCACCGATGACGAGCCCGAACACAACGACCACTGGCAGGACGCCGATGGTGGCCTTTATCAGCTCGTCGCGACTGACCTGGCCGCCACGCGGGCCGGCTTCGGGCACGAGCCAGGTGTAGATAGCGATGACGATCATGAAAAAGACGACAGCCATGACGCCGGGGACCAGCGCCGCCGAAAACATCGTGACGATGTTTGCCTCGACGATTACCGCGTAAACGACGAGGACCACAGAGGGGGGAATAAGGATGCCGAGCACGCCGCCAGCGGCCAGCGTTCCGGTGGCGAGGGCGGGGGAGTATTTGTAGCGCCGCAATTCGGGCAGCGCCACCTTGCCCATTGTCGAAGCGGTTGCGAGCGACGAGCCACACACGGCGCCAAAGCCTGCACAGGCGGCGATGGCCGCCATGGCCACGCCGCCGCGCAGCCGGCCGAACCAGGCATTGGCGGCCCGGAACAGGCTCTGGGAAAGCTGCGCCTTGGTGGCGATATGGCCCATCAGGATGAACAGGGGAACGACCGAGAGATCGTAGTTCGAGAAGGTGCCGTAGGCCAGCGTCTTGAGCTGGGAGAGCAGTATGGCCGGGCCTGAGAGAATCAGAACGCCACCCATCCCGACCGCCGCCATGGCGTAACCTATCGGAATGCGGATGGCGATCATGCCGATCAGGACGGCCAGCCCTGTCAATCCGACCAACAATTGTGAAGTCATGGGAGGTATCCGATCGGTTGCAGAGCCTTCAGGCGGACTCGGCTTCTTCGGGAATGATGCCGCAGCTGGCCTGAATGAGGTTCGCCACGCCCGCCAACGCCAGCAATGCCAGCGAAACAAGGATGGGCAAGAAGGCGTACCAGAGAGGGAACTGATAGATCGCCGTGGTTTCGCGATAGGTCATCTGGTCGATGAGCCCGAAACTCATGCGCCACAGCAGGATGGCGGCAAAGGCAACGGCGCAGAGTGCGCCGAGCCCAGCCAGCGCCACGATGGCCCGGCGGCCCATTCCGGCAGTAAAGATGTCTGCTGTCACGTTGGCGCCAGTGACCTGGCAGTAGGGCAGGAACATGAACATGCCCACCGCAGTACCCACCTGCACGATCTCATAAACCCCCGGGAAGGGGCGATCGAACAGCATGATCTGTGCCACGCTATAAACATTGACGGCAACGACGCCGAGGATGACGAGCCCGCCAAGCAGGGCCCAATAGCGGGCAAGATCGCGAATGACCCGGACCGCAATTTGTCGTTTCGGCGTCGTTGCCATTGTCGCTTCCTTATTCGGCGTGAGCAGCGACCGCAGCCCGGGCGGCATCGACAATCGCCTGGGCATCGATTGAGCCCTGCCCGCCGACTTCGTCCACCCAGCGCGCAACGACCGGCTCAATGGCGTCGACAAAGACCGCGCTTTCCTCTTCGGAGAGCGTGATGTGTTCATTGCCTGCCTCGACGGCGATGGCGATGCCCGCTTCGTCGATGTCGCGCCAGATCTGACCCACTTCGCGCAGCCAATCCTCATCGGAATTGTCGAGGAATATCTGCTGGATGTCCTCTGGCAGCGAATTCCAGCGGTCGAGGTTCATCGAGACCTGGAAGACGCTTGCGCCCAGACGGCCTTTGTCGGCCAGTTCGATCTGGTAGTCGGTCAGGTCCTGGAGCTGCAAGGCGGGAATGATTTCCCACGGAATAAGCCCCCCATCGACAACGCCACGCGACAGGGCCTGTGGGAAATCGGGCACGGGCATCGAGACGGGATTGGCGCCCAGCGCCTCGACAACCCACGCACCGGTTCGCGTCGGGATGCGCAGGGTGGTGCCGGCGAGGTCGTCGGGCGAGCGCACTTCCCTGGACGCCATGTGAACGGCCTGCCCGGCATGGACGTGCTGGAATAGCACCTGAACGCCCACATGTTCCTCGGCGAAGTATTCGTCGAACATGTCAGCTATGGCGAGATTGGTTGCTACAGGGTCGTTGGTGTGAATGTTGGGCAGTTCGAACACTTCGGTGCGCGGGAAAAGCCCCGGTGAATAGCCGTTGAGGGTCCAAACCAGATCGACCACGCCGTCGCGGGCCTGGCGGATCAGTTCGGCGGGTGTGCCGCCAAGCGACATGGACGGGTAGATTTCGATGTCCACGCGGCCGTCCGAGGCCTCCTCGATGCGCTCGGCCCAAGGCTCGAGCATCTGGGTTTGGGCCGGGGCGCCCGGCCCCAGAAAATGGTGCAAGGTGAACGTAAACTCTGCTTGACCGAAAGCAGGGCCGGCAAGTGCCGTGGAAACGAGCAGCGCGCCAGCGCTCAACGCGGCGCGGGGAAACGAAAATATCATCATGATCTCCTCCTGGTCCCTCTCCAGCGGGACGTGTGAACCGATATCTGATGTATCGGATATTTCATATTTAGATCACACTGATCCGAATTGTAAAATAACTTTCTTTCACTTGATCATGACCCATGAGTTATGAATTCCGGAATTCGCTTCAATATTTCGGGCGGGGAATCTGATTATCCAATGTTTTCCGGGCGTTTCGTGATCGCAACGCCTGTGAAACCTAATTTGCGATTGACGAGAGCTCTGACAATCGACATGCTTTATTAGCACAACAATATTTCATATATAGCAGTTTAATATGAACCAGCAAAAGCGGCTTACACTTACGGCAGGCGGAGCCCTGCTCGCACGGCTCAAGGCTGTCGGTGTCGACTATATCTTCGCAAATTCGGGCACGGATTTCCCGCCGATTATCGAAGGGCTGGCTGAAGCCTCGGCCAAGGACGTGCCGCTGCCAGAGGCGCTGGTCATGCCCCATGAAAGCGCCGCTATGGGTATGGCACATGGCTATTACCTTGCGACCGGGCGCGTCCAGGCAGTGATGGCCCACACCAATGTGGGGCTGGCAAACTGCGCGACGGGGGCCATCAATGCGGCGGTCGAAAATATTCCCGTCATGCTGTTTTCCGGCCGGACACCAGTGACCGAAGCCGGACGGTTCGGCGCCCGCACCGTTCCCATCGGTTGGGGGCAGGAAATGCGCGATCAGGCCGGGCTGGTCCGCGAGGCTGTCAAATGGGATTATGAGTTGCGGTTTCCCGAGCAGGCCGGCGCACTGGTGGATCGGGCCTATGCCATCGCCAATTCCACGCCCAAGGGGCCTGTCTATACCGCGCTTCCGCGCGAGGTGCTGTGCGAACCCTATCAACCCGATGACATCTCCGGGCCTTTGAGCATGCAGCCGGCACGGATCGGCGCCGACCCGACCCAGATCGGGCTTGTGGCCGAAAAGCTGGCAAAGGCCGAGTTCCCAATCATCATCGCCCAGCATGGCGCCGGGAGCGCCGAGGCGTTCGCGGCGCTTGGCGACCTGGCCGAGCGCTGGGCTATTCCGGTCTGTCACTATTGGGCCGTGCAGATTGCGATTTCCACTAACCATCCGATGTATTCAGGGGTTGATCCCAAAGGGCTGCTGGAGCGCGCTGATCTGGTGATTGTGCTCGACTCGCTGGCCCCGTGGTCGCAACAGGCGCACACAGCGCGCGACGATGCGACAGTGGTTCATATCGGCCCCGACCCGCTCAAGGCGCGCATGCCGATCCGCAATTTCCGCTCGGACATCTCGATGGCCTGCGAACTGGCGGATGGAATTCTGGCGCTGGCTGCGGCGATGGACACTGTTGAACCCGGCGAAGCAGTGGACGCACGCCGGGCTGGAATTGTCGATCGCAACACTGCGACGCACAAAGCAGCCATCGAGCGCGCAGAGATCGGCCGCGAAGGCACGATGACGGCCGACTATGTGGCATTGAAAGTGTCGCAGACGCTGGCCGGACGCGAGGCCGTACTCCTGTCGGAACGTGGATGCCCCATGCCTGCAATGACGCTGGACCATCATCGCGCCTGGTATCAGGAACCGCATGCGGGCGGGCTGGGCTGGTCGTTCCCGGCGGCTCTCGGGATGCAATTGGCCGATCGCGAGCAGCTTGTGGTCGCGACCATGGGCGATGGATCCTACATGTTCGCCAACCCGGTTGCCTGCCACCAGATCGCCGAAGCGCTGGAACTGCCCCTGCTGGTCATCATCATGAACAATGCCGAATGGGCCGCAGTGCGCCATTCGGTGCTCGACATCTATCCCGACGGGTACGCGTCAAAGACCAATCAGATGCCGCTGACGGCCCTTTCGCCGATCCCCGATTTCATCAAGGTGGCCGAGGCCAGCCGGGCTTATGCGCGCAGGGTCGAGAATGCCGACGCGCTGGAAACGGAGCTGGCCGGCGCGATCGATCACGTTTCGCAAAAACGCACGCTGGCGCTGCTCGACATCACCATCCGTAACTGAAACAGGCCTCACACCTGGAGGAGATATATGCCTGAACTTGCCAAGACTGAATTCTGGAAAGACCTAAAGCCGATCACCAAGGTATTCCAGCCCGATGCGCTGCCCGAGGTCTACCTGGAAAATGCGCCCACCGAGGACGAACGCTATTACGTGCCATTCACGGAAACGGTCTCGTCGCGCCCCCTGTGGATTTCACCGACCCAGAACAAGTGGTGCGATATCCTGATGGCCAAGGAGGCGGGGCTCGTCAACCGGCACTACCATCCCCATGAGGTGTTCGCGCTGACGCTGTCGGGCAAATGGGGATATCTCGAACATGACTGGACGGCCACCAAGGGCGATTTCGTTTATGAAACGCCGGGAGAAGGCCATACGCTTGTCGCCTATGAGCACGAAGATCCGATGAAAGTGTTCTTCACCGTCACCGGTCCGCTGATCTGGCTCGATGAAGACGGCGAGCCCAACGGGTATTTCGACGTTCACAACTATATCGAGATGTGCCGGACCCACTATGACAAGGTCGGCATCGGCGCCGACTATGTGAACTCTCTGTTCCGGTAATGAAAAGGCGCCCACCGGCGCCTTTTTTCAGGCGCTCATGCCCCCATCGGCCATGAGCATGGCGCCCGTTGTAAAGCTCGACAGGTTTGAGGCGAGGTAGAGTACCGATTTTGCAATTTCCTCGGGGCTACCGTGGCGCCCCATGGGGATCATCTCGTTGAAAAATTCCGTACCGTCGCGACCGATCTCTTCACCCAGACCTTTTTCGACATTGAGCTGGAAGTCGTTGTCTATGGGGCCGGGGTGGATGGTGTTGACGCGGATGCCGCGCGGCGCGAGCTCCTTGGCAAGGCAGCGCATCAACCCCACCTGGGCGTGCTTGGCGGTGATATAGGCGTAAACGCCCGGGTCGCCCCGCGTTGCAGCGACGCTCGAATTGATGACGATGCTGCCGCCCTCTCCCATGAGCGGAGTGAAATATTTGGCGACCAGAAACGCACCGCGCACATGGACGGCGTGAACGGCGTCGAACACATCTTCGGGATAGCTCTCGATGGGCGCGACGGCTCCGAAATTGCCGGCGTTGGAAAAAACCACATCGACATGGCCGAAGCGTTCCTTCGCCGCGGCAGCCAGTGACCTGACGCTGGCGGCGTCGGAGACGTCGGCAGGCACGAGAGCAATCTCGCCGGCCGGCAGATCGACCATCGCCCGCTCCAGCCCCTCGACCGAAAGATCGGAGAGGACAAGCTTTGCCCCCTCCTCGAGCATGAGCCTGGCGGTTGCGCGGCCAATGCTGCCTGCGCCGCCAGTGACGACGCAGACCCTTCCCTCAAGCAATCCCATAATCAGATGGGATAGTGGATGTGGCCGTCCTGCACCGTCACCCAGCGCAGTTCGGTGAACTCTGCAATGCCCCAATTGCCACCGAACCGGCCATAGCCCGATGCCTTGACGCCGCCAAAAGGCATCTGGGCCTCATCGTGGACGGTTGGGCCGTTGACGTGACAAATGCCGCTTTCGATGCGGCGGGCCACCGCCAGGGCGCGGTTGGTATCCTGGCCGAATACGGCAGAGGACAGCCCGTATTCGGTGTCGTTGGCAACGCGGACGGCTTCATCGATGCTGCCGACACGAACGACGGTTACGACCGGACCAAAGGATTCTTCGCCATAGATGCGCATCGAGGGTGAGACCTTGTCGAGGAGGGTCGCGTCCATGATGGTGCCTTCGATACGCCCGCCGGCAGCGAGGATCGCACCTTTGCCCGTTGCGTCCTTGATGAGCTGTTCGAGGCGCTGGGCGGCGCTGGCATCGACCACAGAGCCGAGCGGCGTGTCGCCCTTGCGCGGATCGCCGGCGACGAGCGTACGCGCCTTGTCGGCCAGCTTGGCAACGAAGGCATCGGCCACGCTGTCCATGACCACGAGGCGTTCGGTGGACATGCAGATCTGGCCCTGGTTCATATAGGCGCCAAAGGCGGCAGCGGCGACGGCTTCATCGAGATCTGCATCGTCGAGGACGATGAACGGCGCCTTACCACCCAATTCGAGCAGGGCGGGCTTGAGATGCCTGCCTGCTGTTTCCCCGATGATACGACCAACGCGGGTCGAGCCGGTGAAATTGACGCGGCGCACTGCCGGGTGGGCGATCAGCGCCTCAACGATTTCGGCCGCATCGTCTGGCGCGTTGGAGACGGCATTGAGGGCACCCTTGGGCAATCCGGCCTCCAGCAACGTTTCGACAATGAGGCGATGGGTGCGCGGGCAAAGCTCGGAGGTTTTCATGACCACCGTGTTGCCGCAGGCCAATGGGGTGGCCAGCGAGCGCACGCCGAGAATGACGGGCGCATTCCAGGGCGCCATGGCCAACACCACTCCTGCCGGCTGACGCACCGCCATGGCAAGACTGCCGGGGCGGTTGGAGGGTACGATCTCGCCCTTGATCTGGGTGACAAGGCTAGCGGCCTCGCGCAGCATGTCGGCGGCGAGCATGACGTTAAACATTGCCCAACCGGCGGTCGCGCCGATCTCGGCGCCCATGGCCTCCACGAATTTGGGGCCTTTTTCCTCGAGCAGATCGGCGGCTTTTAAAAGAATCTTTCGCCGTTCCTTGGGCATGGTCTTCGACCATTCGGGGAAAGCCGCAGCTGCAGCATCGGCGGCCCGGCGCGCGTCCTCGACGGTTGCGGCGGCGGCGCGCGTCGCGACCTCGCCTGAAATGGGATTGAGGCGCTCAAAGACTGCGCCGCCGGTGGCTTCGTGGTCTTCATTGGCAATGAGCAGGCCGAGCTGGTCCATGGTTGTTCTCCTTGTTCAATCAGGCGGTCGTGCCGCCAAGGAATGCCTTTTGCACCGCTGCGTCGGTCTTGAGCGCCTCGGCGGTGTTCTCGCCTACGATCCGCCCGGCTTCCATGAGGTAGCCGCGATCGGAAATCGAAAGCGAAATCGATACGTTCTGTTCGACCAGCAGCAGGCCGACGCCCGTCTGCTGCACCTTGCGCAGGGCCGAAAACAGTTCAGTCACGACGATGGGCGCGAGGCCGAGGCTGGGCTCGTCGAGCATGAGAAACCTGGGATTGCTCATCAGGGCCCGGCCGATCGCAACCATCTGTTGTTCGCCGCCCGACATGGTGCGAACCATCTGGTTCTTGCGCTCGGAAAGCCGCGGGAAAAGCTCAAAGATCAGGGCGTGGCGCTCGGCTTCGCTGGCGCGGGCGCGTTTGGGGTTGGCGCCAAGGGTCAGGTTTTCCTCGACCGTTAGATCGCCGAACACGCCCCTCCCCTCGGGCACCAGCGCAATGCCGGCTTCGGGAATGGCATGCGGCGGCGTGCCGAGGATCGATTTGCCATCCAGGGCAATGCCCGAATTTGGTTCCGCTTTCACCAGACCGGCGATTGCCTTGAGCAGGGAGGATTTGCCCGCGCCATTGGCGCCCAGGATCACAACGGTCTCGCCCTCGGCAATCGAAATCGAGATGTCGTTTAGCGCCAGATGGCGGCCGTAGCGCAAGGAGAGGTTTTTGGTCTCAAGCATGGCCTTCTCCCAGATAAGCCGAGATCACCGCCTCGTCGGCGAGAACGTCCGCTGTGGGGCCGTCGGCGATCTTTTTGCCGACATTCATCACGACAGCCCTGCTGCAAAGCGCACGCACCGCTTCCATGATGTGTTCGACAAGCAATATGGTCATGCCGCGCTCGCGCAGCGAGACGATGAGATCGATGCCGACGCGCAGTTCGGTCGGGTTGAGGCCCGAGAGCCATTCGTCGAGCAGCAGCAGGCGCGGTTCGGCGGCAAGCGCCCTGGCCAGTTCCATGCTCTTTTGATCGATATAGGTCAGATCGCTTGCATACTCGCCGCCGCGTCCGCCCAAGCCGGCCTGAACCAGCAGCTCTTCGGCCCGCTCGCGCGCCTCGCTGCCCCACAGGGGATCGGGTTTGAAGGCCAGCGCGGCGATGACGTTTTCGGCCACGGTGAGCGAAGGCAGAATCTTCACAAGCTGGAAGGTGCGGGCGACCCCCTTGTGCGCAACGCGATGCGGAGAAAGCCCCGAAATCGTATCGCCCGCCAGCGCGATCTTTCCCGATGTGGGCGAAAGGGCGCCCGAGATCATGTTGAGCACCGTTGTCTTGCCCGAGCCATTGGGCCCCAGCAAAGCGGCGATCTCACCTTCGGCGACCGAGAAGCTGACTTCGTTGACGGCGGTGAGGCCGCCGAACTGCTTTTTGAGGCCGGTTATTTCGACAAGCTGGGTCACTGAACCGCCTCCTTTTGCGCTGCGCCTTCCCGCTTGCGCATAGCACGGGCGCGTTTCCAGAGATCTTCAAACAGGGCCAGCACACCGCGCGGGACGATGAAGACGATGGCGATGAAGATCAGGCCCAAAATGATCGAATAGTGGCTGGGGAAATTGGCGCTGAGCCATTCGAACAACAGGAACAGCGGAATGGCGCCGAGCATCGGGCCCCAAAGCCGGTTGGCGCCGCCGAGCAGGGCCATGATGAGGGTGAGGAACGAGATTGTGGGGTTGAAAACGATGGAGGGCTCCACATAGGTCCAGCGCGGCGCCTGAATGGCACCGACCAGCGTGATGATGGTGGCGCTGACGGCAAACAGAGCGAGCTTGACCCCGGCAATGTTGATGCCCGTATGGGCAGCCACCGTTTCATCGTCGCCGATGACCTTGAGGGCCAGACCGATGCGGGAGCGCGAGATCCACCAGCCGATACCAATGGTGATGGCCGCCAAACCCAAAAGTTGCCAGTAGATCTGTTCGGAACTGATGGGCAGAAAGATGTAGCGGCCGAGCGTGCCCGTAACGTTGACCTCGTACCAGGTGACGAGCTGGCGGATCAGCTCGGCCAGACCGAAGGTAAAAATCACGAAATAGACGCCCGCCAGGCGCAGGGTGGCGAGGCCAACGATCAGCGCGACCACAAGGCCGATCAAAGCTGCAACCACCAGAACGAGTGGATAAGGCAGGGTTTCGCTGAGCACGGCGACGGTATAGGCACCGATGCCGAAAAAGGCGACCGTAGCGAGCGACACATAGCGCGTGGGACCGGAAAACAGGGCCCAGGCACTGGCGAGGACGACATATCCTGTCATGCCGAGCAGCAGGCCAACGCCGTAAGCGCCTAGCTGGGTCGGCAACCAAGCAAGGGCAGCCAGAGCGAGGGCGATCAGAACAAGGGCGACCATCTTTTTCATCGTCCGGCCGCCTTTCCGAACAGGCCCGAGGGCTTCCAGAGCAAGATGGCGAGGAAGATGAGGTAGGTCGACGCAAGCGTAAGACCCGGATCGACATAGGTGGCAACGAGCGTTTCAACGATGCCGAGCAGCAGCCCGGCGACGAGCGCGCCCATAAGATTGCCCAGCCCGCCCATGATGACGATGACCAGCGCTTTCATGGTGAAGACCACACCCATCGAGGCAGTGAACGTCTGATACATGGAGATCATCACCCCGCCCGAAGCGGCCAGCATGGTGCCCAATGCAAAGGCGAAGCGCGCAGTGCGGTTGACATCGATCCCCACCAGCGGCGCCGAGTTTGGCGCGACCGCAATGGCACGGATGGTGGTGCCCCAGCGGGTGCGGGTGAGAAGGAAATACAGCGTACCGCCGATGGCAACTGCCAGTCCGAACGCAAGCAGGCGGTTGGCGGCGATATTGGCGCCGAGAACGTTCACGCCGAAATTGAGGTAATTGTAGCTCGTGTAGTTCGACCCGAAGACCACGAGCATCACGCCCTGGATCACGAACAGCAGCCCGAAGGTCGCTAGGATCGAATCCACTTCGAGCGTACCGGTTTTGGCCGAGCGCTTGACCAGTGGCTGCATCATTGCGCCATAGATCACATAGCCGAAAATGAAGGCGGCGGGCAGAACGATGACAAGTCCCAGGATGGGATTAATGGCAAAGTTGGAAAACAGAAAGAACGCGGCAAAGGCGGCAAAAATGATCGTCTCGCCATAGGCAAGATTCATGATGCGCGAGATGCCGTATTGGAGAGTCAGACCCATTGCGACCAGCGCATAGGTCCCGCCGAGCACAAGTCCGGCGATGAGCGTTGTCAACATTGAAAGTCACCTGTCCCGGGCTGTTGCCGGGTGGCAACCGGGCTTTGGCCCGGTTGCAGGGTTGAAGGATCGGGCTGGAGGATTTCCGTTTTTTCGCCCGCGGACCTTTGAGGTCATTGAACGGTGAGAATCCCCACGACTTTGTTTTGTCGCGCTTCCGAACCGCAAAAGTGTACCCACTTTTGCTGGAAGCGCTTTAGTTGTTGACCGGCAGCCAAGGCGCCTTGGGCAGGATTGGCTCGACCGCGCCCTCACGATCGGACGGCGCCACGGCGACGAAATTGCCGTCCTGCCACTGGCCGCCGAACCACAGGGTGCGAAGCTGGTTGTTTTCGAGCGTCGTCTCGCCCAGAACGGTTTCGAACGTTCCGGTCGAAAGCTCTTCGGATACCGCGTCCCGATCCAGGCCGTGGCGCTTGATGGCCTCCTGGAGCATCTGCAGGCTGGCATAGGTTATCACGCTACCCCACCAGTCGGGCGCCTGCCCCACAAATTCCTCGTGACGCTGACGATAGTCCATCACCGCTTCGTTGGTGACGTCGATACCGCCAAGGCTCATGATGCCTTCAGCATTGGGGCCGTTGTTGAGACCATAGGCGGGAAAGCCGGTGCCGACGCCAAGATAGAGCACATTGGGATTGAACTGGGCGACCTGGGCCTGCTGGGTCAGGGCGAAGGTATCGGGCGGATAGGAAAATGCGACGAACGTGTCGGCGCCGGACCCAGCGGATTCGTTGATCATGGGCGTAAAGTCCGTGGTGCCGACCGGGTAGGTGACGTCATAGACAATGTTGAGCCCGGCTTCGGCGAAGGATTCACGGGCCGCGGTGATGAGATCGATGCCGAAACCGTCCGCCACGGAAATGACGGCAACGTCATTGTTGATAACACCGGCATCGCGCTGCTCAACGAGAATGTCGGCCAGAGCGTCGGTGTAGTCACCGCCACCGCCGAGCAGCCAGAAGCTGCGGTCCCAACGTTCGACGAATTCGGGCGCGCGGTCGGTCACGGCCGAAACGGCGAGCTGAGGATAGCCGAAGCGGTCAAATAGCGGCGCGACGGCGAGGTTGAAGCCTGTACCCCAGGGCACGAGCATGAAATCGACCTCATCCTGGGTGGCGAGGCGCTCGACGGCGCGCACCACTTCTTCGGAGGACGAACGATCGTCATATTCGATCACTTCGATGGGCAGGCGGCTGCCATCGGGCATTTCGAGGCCCCCGGCCGAGTTCACGTCATGAACCCACAGATCGTAATTGGGAATAGTCGTGATGCCGGCGCCACCGGCATTGGCGCCGGTCTTGGAAACTGCATAGCCGATCTTGACCGAAGTGCGCTCCTGCGCGGAAACGGCAAAGGCACTGACGCTGGCCATAAGCGTTGCGGCAACGCCAATCGAACGCAGGACAACCCTGCGGGAAAACAATGTCATGGAAATCCTCCTCTCGCCCTTCTTGGGCACGCGCCTTTTCGGGAACGCAAGTTCCTCCCCGGCGCTGGCATGACGCTATCGCAGAAATGATGGTCACAAGAATAGACTTTTTGGGGAGAAACTTGTACTTTTGACGGGATTCGGGAGAGTAATGGCTGTAGCTGCTCAAAATATGCCGGTGCGCGTCCGGCTCGACCTGGCGCAGGAAGTCGAGAGTCAGAGCATCGCTTCGACACTCGATACGACGCAATGGACGCTGCATGGTCGTCGTAACCGGGTTTTCGTTCTGGTTGCCGGCACGGGAAGCATACGGCACCGCGATGACGATACAGGACTTCAGGCACCATCGCTGGTCTGGGTGCCCACAGGACGGCCGGCTGTGCTCACGCTTCATGCCGGTTCGCGGGGTGCGTGGCTGGCCATAAGCGATGCGGCGCTGAGCCAGGTCGCACTGCCAGGCAATATCGGGGACAATCTGCGCCGGATTTCGACCCGGCCGCAGCTGGGAACGCGGATCGAACGCAATGTGGCCAACCGTCTCGCGACGCTGATCGGCATCATCGAGGACGAATTGCGCGAAGGTCCGGCCGGGTCCCAGGAAATGGTGCGCCACCAGTTGGCGATCGTATCGATCCTTTTGTGGCGCAGTTCCGATCTGGCGCCCAACGACCCGCAACCGGCCCCCCGCACGGTGGTGGCCAATTTTCTCCATCTCGTCGACCAGCAGATGCGCAGCCATTGGAGCGTCGCGGACTACGCGCGCTATCTCGGCGTTTCCACCGACCGGCTCAACAGTGCCGTCCAGCGCGCGACTGGCCAAGCCCCGTTGGCTCTTATCCATGGCCGGCTGATGGCCGAGGCGCGCCAGATGATCGAGACGTCAGGCATGCATATATCCGAAATCGCAGCGATGCTCGGCTTTGAGGATCCGGCGTATTTTTCGCGCTTTTTCAAGCGGCTCACCGGGCGATCCCCGCGCCAGTATCGGGCCGAATTTACGCGCAGCCAGATCAAGATGGCCGGGTCGTTCGCGGCGTGGCCGTGATCAGCTTGGAGCGAACGCCGTGCGGTTGGCGGTGACGCGGCTGGCGATATCGACGACGAGTTCGGTGGCCAGCGTATCGGGGGATTCGAGCCAGCTTGCGCAAAAGGTCAGTTGCGGCATGACGATGTCGGTCTTGATGAGTTCGAGCCTGCCGGCGTTGAGATCTGCTTCGACAAGTTCGTAGGGGATGACCGCGACCCCGATGCCCTCGAGCGCCAGATGGACGACGGTGGCCATCGAGGCGCTGGCGTGCAGCTTGATCGTTGGAAGATCGGGGCGGTTGAACAGCGATTTGACCAACTCATAGGGCTGGGTCTTGCGCGCGAAGGTAATGAGCGGGAACTCGGCAAGATCATAGACACTGGCCGGGTTGGGCACGTTGAGTGCCGGGCTGGCGATAAAGCCCAAAGGATATTCGCACAGCAGCCTGTTACGCAGCAAAGGCGCGCTCAATGGGCCGAGCAGGAAGGCGATATCGATTTCCTGGGCCAGAAGCCGGGTGCGCAGCGAGGGTGAAATATCGACCTCTATTTCCACCGACAGGTGGGGATAGGTGCGACTGACTTCCTTGATGAAGTGGGGCAGCCAGGTGTGGACAATGGTTTCGGCCACCCCAAGACGGATAACGCCGCGAATGGCCGAAGCGTCGCGCAGGGAGGCCAGCATTTCGGCGCGCATGGCGATCATCTTTTCAGCGTAGGCGAGCAATTGCCGACCCGGCGCCGTGGGCGTGATATTGCGGGTTTCCCGCGTCAGGAGCTTGGCGCCGATCTCCTCTTCGAGCTGGGCGATGCGGTGGGAGATGGCGGGCTGTGTGGTGTTGAGCTTTTGCGCCGCGCCGCGAAAGCTGCCGAGCGAAACGACCCAGACGAAGGTTTCCAGCCCCTTGAAATCAACCATGGACATCCCGTTTCGAGAACGCAGCTGCGGTTCACAATGGCCGCAACTTGGCGCCCTGCGCAAGCTGGCGCGTCAATTGCGCCATCAGAGCCGTCAGCCCAAACGATGCGGCAAGCGCGCAAAGATAGGCGGGCCATGGCGCAACCGCCATCAGCGCGACCGAAAGCACGCAACTGAAAGCCGCAAGGCTTACCACTCCCAAGAGGCCCGCATAAGCGGTGCGGCCCGCGATTGTGCTGCCATGATCGAGGTTTAAGGATAGCAGGATCACGCAAAAGCCGATGGGAAAGCCCAACAGAGCGCCGGCCAGGGCGGGGCCGAGCATGGGCGAGAGCAGCGTCACGACGCCCACAAGGATGCCCGCAGCAATGCCGCGAACAATCAGGGCCGCCCAGCGAGTTGGGGTTGCAATTGGGGCGAGCGGCAGAACCAGGCGCCGGCCGACCAGCCGCGTAAGGAGCGTTACGGCAACAAAGGTCAGGGCGCCCAGCACGAGATGGTGGGACACAAGCGAGAACGGCACAGCGAAAATGAACCACGCCGCGATGGCCAGCGCCGTTGCTCCGACAGGGCCAGCCTTGGGGGACGACCAGATATAGGCAAACAGGAACGCCTGGGTGGCGATCATCGAAAAGAGCGCTCCAGCGGCCATGTCCGAAACGAAGAGCGGGTCCTGATCGCGCACCAGAAAGAAAAAACCGGGGGCCAGAACGATCGGCAGGCCAGCAAGGACGCCGCCAATGGCCGGACCGAGTCTCGCGGCTGACCAGGCGATGAAGATGACGACAAAGCCTGTCGTCGCGACCCGGATGAAAAATTCGACCCAAAGGCCCCAATCGGTCATGACGCCAGAAGGGCTTCGATGCGTTCGGCGAAGCCCAGAACCGTCCAGTCGTTTCCGCCGGGGGCAAAAATCATCAGACCGGTGGCCAGAGGCTGACCGGCGTGCATCGGCACCGTGGCGGCGCAACCATCGAGGAAATTGATCGCCGAAGGGTTGCGCAGCATCAAGCCGTTAAGGCGGTCGAAATCGGTCTCGACATCGGCGATAAGGGGCGCGACGGTGGGCAATGTGGGCGCGATGAACACGTCGTACTTTTCTGCCTGGGCCGAAAACGCGGCGATTGCAGATGCCCGCTGGGCACGGGCGTCTGACTCATCATGGGGCGCAAAGCCTTCAGCGGCGCGGATACGGCGCAGGACGTGCGGATCGCCTTCGGTCTCCATGCGGGCCAGACGGCCGGCGTGAACGCGATGAGCTTCCGAGGCGACGATGACGCGGTTGACGTTCCCAAACCCCTCAAGCATGGGCAGGTCGATATCGGTCAGCGCAAATCCGGCAGCGGCGAGTATTTCGATGGCGCGCTGGACGTCTGCGGCCACCTGCGTGTCGAGCCCTTCGGTCAAGACGCCACCTGCCACACCGACGCGCAGGTTTTCGCGGCTTTGCGGAGATTGGGCGCTGGCTGAGAGCACGGCATGGACTGCGCTGCACTGGGCAATGGTACGGGCGAGCGGGCCGATGCTGTCATAGCTTTGCGAGAGTGGGAATGCGCCATCGAGCGGCACTGCGGACTGGCTGGGTTTGAACCCGCACAGTCCGTTGAGCGCGGCGGGAATGCGAACCGAACCGCCGGTATCGGACCCGAGCGCGACATCGGCAATGCCCAGAGCAACCGACAGCGCGCCGCCCGAGGTCGATCCGCCGGAAATCCGGGCAGGGTCGAAGACGTTTCCGGGGTTGCCGAAATGAGGGTTGCGCCCGACGCCCGAATAGGCGAATTCCGACATCGTTGTGCGTCCGCACCCGATGGCCCCGGCAGCGCGCAAACGATCGACGGCCACGGCATCGTGGCTTGCCGGTTCTGCATCTTTGAGAATAGCTGAGCCTGCCGAGGTCACCTGCTCCATTTCATCGAACAGGTCCTTGATCGACACCATGAGCCCGGCCAAGGGACCGTTGCTGCGTTCCGCATCTCCATCGAGCGCCTTGGCTTCAGCCATGATCCGGCCGGCATCGAACCGGGTGAAGATAGTACGCAGGACGTCCGGCTCCACGCTCATGGCGGTGTCGATAGCGCGCCGGGCGCGATCCTCGGCGCGGAAGGCGATATGGCCGGCATTGTTGCGGAGCGGGGAGATGTCGGTCATGGCGGGCTTCCTACGAAATGACGGGCAGGGTCTTGGTTTCGTAGCAGTGTTCGATGGTGCGGCCCAGCACGGGATCGGTCATTTCCATGCGGAAGAAGCGGGCCGGACGCACGCCGCCGGAAAGAACAGCGAAGGTGCCGCACATCATTGCGGTGCCCGGCTGCAACCGCGAGGAGGCGGCGGCGGGTGAAGCATCGATCAGCTCGGCCAATGGGCGGATCGAAGCGAGTGTGCCCTCCTGATAGGGCATCCAGGCCTCGTTTTCATCGTTGCGGATGAAGGAACGTATGGCGATTTGATCGAGATGGGGCGCGGCCTCATCGAAGGCCCACAGCGTCGGGGCCACGGGCTTGGCGCAGATCTGCTTGGAGAGGGCCACCGAGTGGGTTTCAAGTTGGCGATCGGTGTGATCAGAGCCAAGCCCGAGATAAAGCCGCTTTCCATCATCGATGACCAGCGGTTCGGCTTCGCCCGAGCCGGTGGCGTCGACGGTTTCCATCACCTCATCGGTGGTAATGAGGTCTGCCGCGACGCGATAGAACAGCGGCACAGTGCTTGGCGGCGGAACGCCAATGGCTTCGAGTTCTGCGATGTGATGATTGACGGCATCGCTGTTGCGACCGGTCCAGCCGGCAATGATGGCGCGCTCGATGGTGATGGTAGCAGGCTCGGACCCGGCCACGGCGAAGGTCAGTGTATTGGGCATGGTAACGCCTTTGGAAAGTCTTGGGCCGATCAGGCCGGAGCGAATACGAGGGCGATGGCGGGGAAGGCCACAAGCAGGGCAATCATCACGAGCATCACGAAAACGAACGGGATGGCGCCCACCATGACATCGCCGAGCCTCCCCTCCTTGCGAGCGCCTTGCACAACATAAAGGTTGAGACCGACGGGGGGAGTAATCAGTGCCATTTCAATCAGCACGATCAAAAGAATGCCGAACCAGACCTTGTCGAACCCCATCTCCACGATGATCGGTACGACAATGGGGATTGTCGCGATCATCAGCGCCAGGGTTTCGATGAAAAAGCCCAGGACGATGTACATGAGGATGATGACGAGCAGCATGCCGTAGGGCCCGAGCCCCATGCCTTCGAGGAAGGTGGTGAGCTGACGGCCAAGGCCAGTCGCGCCGAGGGCATAGTTGAGGAAATAGGCGCCCACGATCACAAACATCACCATCGACGTAGTGCGGATGGTGCCCAGCAGCGCCTCGCGCATGTTGGCAATGGTCAGCGCGCCATAGAAAGCGGCGATGACCATGGCCATGGCAACACCAACGGCCGCAGCCTCGGTGGGCGTAGCCCAGCCAGTATAGATCGAGCCGATGATGACGGCGAAAACCAGAAACACTGGAATGAGGTGCGGCAGGCCGGCAAACCGTTCGCGCCATGTGAAATGGCGGCTGGGTCCGCCGAGTTCGGGTTTGATCGAACAGATGATGGCGGTGATGGCCATAAAGCCAAGCGCCATCAAAAGGCCCGGCAAGATGCCGGCCATGAAAAGCTGGGGCACTGAGGTCTGGGTGAGAAAGCCGTAAACGATCAGATTGATCGAAGGGGGCAGCAAGATACCCAGCGCGCCACCTGCGGCGATGGCCCCGGCAAAGAGCCGCTGGTCATAGCCCTGCTTTTTGGCCTGCGGCATGGCAACCGTCGCAACTGTCGCCGCCGTTGCGACCGAAGAGCCCGAAGTTGCCGAAAACATCGTCGCGGTGCCGATATTGGCATGAACAAGCCCGCCGGGCAGCCAGGAAAACCACGCATCGAGCGTTGCATAGGTGCGCTCGGCAATGCCGGCCCGGACAAGGATTTCACCCAGCAGCACAAAGAGCGGGATGGCGATCAAGAGGAAACTGTCGGAGGAGGAATAGACCATCTGGCCGAGACCGCGAATAAGCGGCAGGGGCGCAAAGAAGGCATCGAGGCCAAAGCCGAGAAGGAACAGCGCGGCGCCGACCGGGATCGACAGGGCAAGAAGGACGGCAAGGCCGATGGCGACGTACCAGATCATGAAGCCTCTCCCGTCTCGGACACGATGCCGGAAAGTTCATTGATAAGGCCCCATTGACGCCCGAGGGTAAGTAGCAGCGTGCAGCCGAGCAGTGTGGCCGATGTTACGGTGAGCCACGCCCAGCCGGTGAACCAGACGATCTGCGGAATCCACAACTCGATGCCCAGAGGCGTGTTGGATCGCGACCCGCGTTCGATCGATTTGGAGAGCACGTCGAAGGCGTAGAACGAGACCAGCGCGGCGACGAACAGGACGCTGGCCAAGGCGAGGATGTCAAAGACTGCTCGCCCGGGGGCGGGCAGCTTGGCATAGACGAGATCGATGCGCACATGGGCGCGCTCGACAAGAGCGTAGGCAAAGCCCCAGGTGGCGATGCCGGCCATGACGTAGCCGGAAAGCTCATCGGCGCCGCCGATCCTGAACAGCGAGACGCGGCGGCCCAGGACCTCGAGAAGGATGAGGGCGACCGCGACCAGCAGGACCACACCGCAGATCAGCGCGATCCAGCGGTTGAGTGTTTTCATTATTGCGGCAAGACGCATGACGCCCGCCGACATGGATCCGTTATCTGGCATTTGATCGCCCTCACTTCCTCGTTTACTGAGCGATCGAGACGTTGAGGGCTTCGCCCACTGTCTCGTTCCAGCGGGTGGCCCACTCGCCACCGGCCCGCTCTGCCCAATCGGGGAGGATGGTTTCTTCGAGCACGGCCAGGGCCTGGGCCTTGTCTTCATCGGAGAGTTCGACCAGCGTCATGGATGCTGAAGCGCCCGCTTCGCATTCGCCGCCTGTCAAACAGGCGATGTCACGATCCAGCGCACCACCGGCATCGGCCCATGCGGGCTCTTCGAACCCGGTGGCGATCTCGGTTTCAAGGAAGGTCTGGACAGCAGGATCGAGCGCGTTCCAGGCGTCGAGATTGACTGCGGTGATAACCGGGTCCCAGCCGCCGAGCGGCAGGTTGACCAGATGGGTCGAGGATTCGTACCAGCCCGAGGCATAGCCAGAGCCCGCGCCGGTGACCGCGCAATCGATGACGCCGCGTTCAAGCGCACCGGGGACTTCCGAGAACGCCATGGTGATGCCTTCGGCGCCGAGCGCTTCGAGGAACAGCGAAGTCATGCGGCCCGAGCCACGGATCTTCTTGCCTTCGAGATCGGCAAGGCCGTTCACTTCGGCGTTGCAGAAGACGATCTGCGGGGGATAGGGGGCGATGGCCAGCATGTGGGAATTGAAGCGGTTTTCCATGATCTCGGCAACCATGGGCTTGGCCGCTTCGGTCATTGCGCGGGCTGTCTCTGCGTCGATGGCGAGCAGCGGAACGTCGAGGCCTTCGAGTTCGGGGGCATCGGCGACTGTGTAATCGCCAACCGTCATGCCGATCTCGAACACGCCATCGCCGAGCATACGGAAGACGTCAGCGCCGGCAACGCCCATCTGATCGAAGGTGGTCATGTTGACGGTAATCGCTCCGCCCGAGGCCTCGGGGACGGTTTCTTCCCAGAAGCTGCGCTCGAACTGCTGATAGAGCGGCAGGTTGGACCAGCTGCCGACCACGTTGATCGTGGTTTCGGGGAGGTCCTGGGCGAGGGCTGTGGTGGGGGCCAGGGCGATGGATGCGAGGAGGAGAGGTTTCAGCGCTTTCATTTTCAGTTCCCTTTGTTGTGTTGGTTTGGAGCCGCTTGTGCGGTCTTTGAGGTTGTCCGGTCTCAGCCGATATCGGCCCTGAGATCGGTGACGAGCATGTGCCCGGGTTCGTGGGTTATGGCGATCTCGGGCCTTGCGTGGCGGATGGCCGATTGGGGGGTGACGCCGCAGGCCCAGAAGACCGGCACGTCGCCCTCGTGGATATCGGGGGCATCGCCGAAATCGGGGGTGGCGATGTCCTTGATGCCGATGGCTGAGGGGTCGCCGAGGTGGACGGGGGCGCCGTGGGCTTGGGGCAGGTATGACGAGAGGACGATGGCGCGGATGGCATCGGCAGGGGTGAAGGGGCGCATGGAGACGACCATCGGGCCGCCGAAGGGGCCGGCGGGCTGGGTGGCGATGGTGGTTGTGTACATGGGCACGTTGCGGCCGGCGTCGATGTGGCGGACGGGGATGGCGGCGCGCAGCAGCGCGGTTTCGAAGGAGAACGAGCAGCCCAGGACGAAGGTCACGAAATCATCCTGCCAGAGGGCGCCCAGATCGGTCACCGTCTCGGCGGGTTCGCCATTGCGGAAGATGCGATAGCGGGGGACGTCGGTGCGGATGTCGATATCGGCGCCGAGGGCGGGGAGGGACGGATCGCCGGGCTCGGAGACGCCGAGGATGGGGGCGGGCTTGGGGTTGCGGGTGCAATAGCGCAGGAAATCATCGGCCAGGGCGCGGGGCAGGATGACGATGTTGGCTTGCTGGAAGCCCTGTGCCAGTCCCGAAGTCGGGCGGTCCCATGTTCCGGCGCGGCAGGCGGCGCGCAGGGCGGCGCCGGTATCGAAACGCTGGAGGGTCGTGGCATCATCCATGCAAGGGCTGTTCCCATCTGCGGTGCGCGGCAAAGCGATCACCAGATCTGATGGGTTCAGTTAAGCGCGTTGATGGCCGATGAGTCGAATTTTAGTTTTTGATCGATAGCGATCAATTGGATTTATCGTTTTGAGCCATTTTCGATCGACAGGACGATGTCGGCGTAGCGGCTTTCGGCGAGCGGGGCGCCGGCGGTGAGGTGGGAGACGAGGTCTTTGGTGGTGGAGGCGCGGGTGAGCATGGCGCAGGTGACGTCGCCAGCAAAGGCGCGGGTGGCGTGCCAGCAGTTTTGAGCCATGACGACCCCCTGCCCCGGCGCGATGGCGAAGGCTTTTGCCGTTTGCGGATCGGGCGCGCCATCGGGGGTCGACCGGGCGACGATGTGGACGATGGGGCCGGTCAAGGGGATCAGGGCCTGCTCGGTGGCGGTGTGGGCCTCGAGCCGGGCGATGGCCGGATCGGGGTTGCGATAGATCACCCAGAGGATTTCGGTTTGCGCCTCGCCGGAGGCAAATCCGTGCTCGTGCCAGAAATCGGAGGCGGGGGAGAAGAATGCCGTGTCGGGCGTGTGACGCGTGGCAAAGCCCAGCGCGGTGCCATAGGGGGCAAAGGTTTCGGGGGTGAGCGGTTCGATGGGGGTCATTGGGGCGGTCCGGTGGGCGTTGGCGCGAGGATGGGTGGGGTGCGTGGGGTTTGCAAGGGGCAGAAGTGGCGTTTTCTCCGCCTGGTAACGGATTGGAGACGTGAAGAAAGGCCCCCTCACCCGTCGCTTCGCGCCGACCTCTCCCCCTGAGGGAGAGGTAAGTTACGTCGCAAGCGCCACGGTTCACCTCTCCCTCGGGGGAGAGGGTGGCCAACGGGCCGGTTAGGGGGCCTTTCTTTTTCGGACATGCGAAATCCTCCGACGGTCAAATGACCTCGGCTTATGGGGATGGACGGGCATGGGGCGATGAGCGCTCCGCATGGTATTTTGTAGTTATGAAGCGATCATCGCCCCATGCATCCGGGATTTTCGGCTTATGGCGGCGTCTCGGGCTGGGGTTTGTCGGTCTTTAGTGGGTCGGTTGGTCGAACCGAAAAAAGTGGGAACCACTTTTTCTGCCAACCTCCCGCGTCCTCCAAACTACCGGTGCCCCTCCGGGTTTCCCCGGTGCGACGTGGAACGCCTGGCTCCTCGTCCGGCCTCTGTCCGCTTTGGGCCTTCCCTGCAGCGACCCGCAAGGAACCCGAACCGACACTAGCTGGCAGGTCGGTTGGCGAACCGGAAAACCGGCCGCCACTTTTCCTGCCAACCTCCCGCCAAACGTTCGTTGCGCTTGCGTCCATAAAAGCGGGTTCGTCAGCGCAGTATGGAGGAGGGATAGGGGGCGGGGATAAGTTTGTTCGGTTTGTGGGGTGGACGCTCATCATGATGGATTCCGGGAATAAATCCCGGAATGACAATGGGGGTGGAGGCGAAGGGGTTAGCGTTTCTCGTACGCTTCACACTCTCCTTCGCTGTCCCGGACCTGATCCGGGACCCAGCAGGGTTGCCGATGCTCCAGCGCAGTGGACAGGCACATGGGCCCCGGCTTTCGCCGGGGCAGCGAGGGGTGGGCGAGTGGCAGAGAGAGCCGAGAACGAGGGAACGGCAAGCGCCGGGCGGCATTGGCGTTGTGCAGGCGCAAGGAGGCGGCGATGTTTTTTGATGGATGGGACGATCTGGTGCGGCTGGTGGTGATCGGGGTGCTGGCTTATGCGGGGCTGGTGGCGATCCTGCGAACCACGGGCAAGCGCACCTTATCGAAAATGAACGCATTTGACCTGGTGATTACCGTGGCGCTGGGTTCGACCCTGTCTTCGGCGCTTTTGAGCCAGGACGTTTCGCTCTCGGAAGGGCTTTTGGCGTTCGTTTTATTGTGCGCGCTGCAATATGGGGTGACGTTCTTGTCGGTGCGCTCGGAGCGAGTGCAGGGGATCGTGAAGGGAGAGCCGAGCCTTTTGTATTTCAAGGGACAGTATCTCGACCGGCATCTCAAAGGCGAGCGGGTGACGCGCGAAGAGGTGCTGGCGGCGGTCCGCGCTGTGGGGCATGGCTCGCTGGGGAATGTCGAAGCCGTGGTGCTGGAAACCGACGGATCGTTTTCGGTGGTCCCCAAGCTGGGCGAGGACTGGCGCGCGATGCGCACGGTCAGCGGGATGGACATGCGGCCGAAGCGGCAGCCGGCAACGCGCTAGATGCGGTGGAGGGCTTCGGGGTCTTCGACGCCATCAAAGAACATGTCCAGCGCCTGCCGGAAATCGGGGCGGTCCGGGGCGGCGTGGGCGAAGAGGGTCATTGACGAGCGGAATTTGAGATCGTCGGGATGGCCGAAGATGGCGTTGGCGGATTTTTCGGGATGGGCGAGGACGGCGCGTGTGCATTCGAGCAGGCGCGGGCCGAGGGTTTTGTGAGTGAGATAGGCGCGGGCTTCGTCACGAGAGCCAAGCGCATAGCGCTGGCTCATGGCGCTGTGGCCCAGCCCGGCGATTTGCGGAAAGATGAACCACATCCAATGGGTGCGCTTGTGACCGGCGCGGAGTTCGGCGAGGGCCATTTCGTAGATGGGGGCTTGGGCGGTGAGGAAGTGGCGGAATGGCACCTAAAACTCCAACGGCCCTTGACCGACGACTGCCCTAATTCGTCTTTCCAAGGCTAAACCGAAATCCGGTAGGGTGTCTCTCTGCCACAGAATATGGTTGTACTGGCGCGTGTCAAAATGCACGGCCCCGATTAGATCAGCCTCACATGTCCAAATTACAGGAAGCCCCAAGCCTTGAGCAAGTCCTGCCTCGAAATAAACACCTCCTCTATGTTCTAGCACTAGTCGCCCATCAATGCTGTGCATTGGACAACTAAAGTCCGCAATTAAGAATTTTGATCGCCGAATTTCCCCGACAATCTCATCATCGATCCGATTAGCATGCTCCTTCTTATCCACGCGAAACGCTCGGTAGCCGGTCCTACGGACAGCAGGCTCTATTACATTCTCATAAAGTGAAATAGTGAGCTCTTGATCGAACCACATCGCAACGAACGCCTGCTCTGAGACGCCAAGATTAGCTTCCAGCGCCTCCAGATATTGATGGCCATGAAATGTTACGCTGTTTTCGTCATCCAAGTAGCCAGCCTCAATAGCGTTCTGCCGTATCTGCATGAACTGATCTAGATCTACAGCAATGTCGCAAACTGCGAAAACTTTCTGGTCGGCCTCAGATTCACCGATTCCACCGATATAGAGGCCCAGACTAAAATCCTGATCTGAAGGGAGATCACGTATGTAAAGCAAAAGTTCTCGCACGCGGTCAGTAGCGCGGAGAGGTGTGCGAGTCGCAAGTTGCTGAAGGTTGTAAGTAGTTATTTCTGGCTTTTCGTTACCTGATTGATTTTGCTCGTAAACCCAACGCATCAAACGTGGTAGCGGATACTCGGAAGCGTTGAGTGTCGCCTGTGCCGAGCCGGTAACGAAGTACGTACCGCCACCAAATGGCGAGTGGAACACGGTACCATCTCTGCCATCCCCAGAAGTTTGGCAAAGTTGCTTCGACAAGGGACAAATTGAACCCTCGGACACTAGAATCCTCCTTTCATTTGAGTTCTCTCGGCCTCAATTAGCTCCTCTAGCGCGATACCGCGACCTCCAAGGCCCGTCTCCGTGGCGGCCGTTTCGCTTCGGCCCACTTCAGCCTGCAATAGTGAAACGAGCTTTTTCGCCGCCTTCTCGGCAATCTTTGCCCCAAACTCTTGATCCGCTCCCAGGTCTGACCAACGTATTGCCACCAAATGCGAGATGAGCAATTGATCGAGGATGACTGGTCGATAGCCTTTATACGCTTTCTCCTTTTGGTTCCCCCAGTCGTTCACTATTTGGTTCTTGAAGAACAGACGCCCTTGTTCCAACAATATTGAGCAGCGCATTCCAAGTTCAAATAGATGAGTTCGCTGTTCGGACTCATCCAAGGCAGTGGTGGAGCACAGCAAATAGACCGACTGAACCGCATCTATCGCATCTTTGCCCCACGATAGGACTTCATCAACGCGGAGATCGTGTGCCCTCTGATCTTCCAGACGCTGCGCCTCAATTGCCCTGTTTTGTTCGGACAACGCCAACTGCTGATATCGCCTGTCCTCAGCGCGTTGATACTGACTTATAAACCAGCCTATTAGTCCACCCGGGATGACCAGCAGCCCAGCCAAGGTTATCCAGCTTTGAGTGTCCACATCCGCCCCCTAATGCGCCGCTTCCCAGTTCTCCGCAGCTTTCGCATCCACCTGCAGCGGCACTGACAACCTCAACGCCGGTTCCGCTGCCCCTTCCATCACCCGCTTGATGATCGGGATGGCCTGTTCGGCCTTGTCGGCCGGAGCCTCGAAGATCAGTTCGTCGTGGACCTGCAGGAGCATATCGGCTGGGACTTTTTCTTCCGTCAAAATGCGTTCCATGCGGATCATGGCGCGGCGGATGATATCGGCGGCCGAGCCCTGGATGGGGGCGTTGATGGAGGCACGTTCGATGAAGGCGCGCTCGGACGGGTTTTTGGTGTTTACGTTTTCGAACGGGATTTTGCGGCCGAAAATGGTCGAGACGTACCCTTGCGCTTTGACGATGCGGCGCTGTTCGGCCATGTAATCCTGAATGCCGGGGAAGCGGGCGAAATAGGTCTTTATGTATTCCCCCGCCTCGGACCGGGGGATGCCGAGCTGGTTGGCGAGGCCGAAGGCGGAAATGCCGTAGATGATGCCGAAATTGATCGCCTTGGCGCGGCGGCGGACCATGGGGTCCATGTCCTTGATCGGCACGTTGAACATTTCAGACGCCGTCATGGCGTGAATGTCCAGACCTTCCTCAAAGGCGTCCTTGAGCGCATCGATATCGGCGATGTGGGCGAGAACGCGCAGCTCGATCTGGGAATAATCGGCGGAAATCAACAGATTGCCCGGCGCGGCGACGAAGGCCGTGCGGATCTTGCGGCCATCCTCGGTGCGGATGGGGATGTTTTGCAAATTCGGCTCGTTGGACGACAGGCGTCCCGTAGCGACCGAGGCCTGATTGTATGAGGTGTGGACGCGGCTGGTGCGCGCATTGATATAGGAGGGCAGCGCATCGGTGTAGGTCGAGCGCAATTTGGTGACGCCGCGCCAATCGAGAATGGTCTGGGCGAGGGGGACCCCTTGCGCGGCGAGATCGTCGAGCACGGAGGCGCCAGTGGCCCAGGCGCCGGTTTTGGTTTTGGTGCCGCCTTCGAGGCCCATCCGGCCAAAGAGGATATCGCCAAGCTGTTTGGGGGAGCCGAGATTGAACCTTTCGTTGGCCAGCGCGTGGGCGGTTTCTTCAAGCGCCGCGGCGCGCTGGGCGAAATCGCCCGACAGGCGCGAGAGGATCTGGCGATCGACCGACACGCCGCGCGCTTCCATGCGGGCAAGGACCGGGGTCAATGGGCGGTCCAGAGTCTCGTACACCGTGGTGACGCCCTGGGCGACGAGGCGGGGCTTTAAGATATGCCAGAGGCGCAGGGTGATATCGGCATCTTCAGCGGCGTATTTCGCGGCGGGCTCGATTTCGAGCTTGTCGAAGGTCAACTGGTTCTTGCCGGTGCCGGCAAGGTCGGTGAACTTGATGCAGGTGTGATCGAGCCAGCGCTGGGCCAGCGCGTCCATGCCGTTGTTGCGGGCGCCATCGAGGGCGTAGCTCATCAACAGCGTATCGTCGATGGGGGCCATGTTTATGGCATAGCGGGCGAAGATGCCCAGATCGTATTTGACGTTCTGGCCGATCTTGAGGATCGCGGGGTCTTCAAAGACCGGGCGCAGCATGTCGAGCGCTACGCGCATATCCATCTGGCCTTCGGCGCGGCCGCCGCCGAACATGTCGTTTTCGCCGGTCGTGTGGGCAAGCGGGACGTAGCACGCCTTGCCGGGGCGGGTGGAGAGGCAAATGCCGACAAGATCGGCGGCCTGATTGTCCAGCCCGGTGGTTTCGGTATCGACGGCCACGTGGCCGGTGGCGACGATGTCCTGGATCCAGGCGGCGAGGGCTGTCTCGTCGCGGACGATCTCGTAATCATCGTGATTGCAGGGGATGGCCCTGATGGTTTCGAGCATCTTTTCGGCGTGGGCGTCCGGGCCGCTCATGCCCGAAGCGGGGGCGGGGCCATCGGAAACGTCGACGGCGCCGGGGATCGAAGCGCCCTTGACCGCCAGTTCGGGATCGGGCTCGAAATCGTCGGGGTCGACCTCGAGCAGCGCGGCAATACGGCGGGTGATGGAGGTGAACTCCATGGCCTTTAGGAACGGGATCAGCGTCTTGGCCTCGAGCGGCTCGCGGGCCAGGGCATCGAAGGGGAGATCGACGGGCGTGTTGCAATCGAGCTCGACCAGCTTTTTGGAGATGCGGGCCATCTCGGCGTTTTCGATGATCGATTCGCGGCGCTTTTGCTGCTTGATTTCCGAGGCGCGGGCCAGAAGGGTTTCGACGTCGCCAAATTCATTGATGAGCAGGGCGGCAGTCTTGATGCCGATGCCGGGAATGCCGGGGACGTTATCGACCGGATCGCCGCACAGGGCCTGGACGTCGACAACCTTGTCGGGGGTGACGCCGAATTTCTTGACCACCTCGTCGGGGCCGATCCAGCGCAGGGGCGGCTGGCCGGGGCGGGCGATGGTATCGAGCATGGAAACATTGGGCCCGACAAGCTGCATCATATCCTTGTCGGAGGAGACGATGGTGACCTTGCCGCCCGCGTCGCGGAACTGGCAGGCGTAGGTCGCGATTATGTCGTCGGCCTCGTAGTTTTCCTGCTCGATGGAGGGCAGGCAGAAGGCGCGGGTGGCGGCGCGGGTCAAGGGGAACTGGGGGATCAGATCCTCGGGCGCCTCGGGGCGGTGGGCCTTGTACTGATCGTAGAGATCGTTGCGGAAGCTCTTGCCGGAATGATCGAAGATCACCGCGAAATGGGTGGGCTCGTTGTCGCCCTTCAGATCCTCGGTGAGCTTGTAGATCATGTTGCAAAAGCCCGAGACGGCGCCAACCGGCAGGCCATCGGACTTGCGCGTCAAGGGCGGCAGCGCGTGATAGGCGCGGAAGATGAAGGACGAGCCGTCGACGAGGACGAGATGCATAAGGGCTCCCCGGGGCGCGGATGCGCCTTCGCGATTCTATAAGATTTGGCCGGACTCTGGCGCGATTGGCGGGCCGGGGCAAGCCTTTAGAATGGGGAGCGGATCAGGGGCGACCGGCGGGCGAGCGGACGCCCATGAGCAGGGCCCAATAGGTACCGTAGGTGTTGTAGGTTGTGGCCGGGCCACGCTCTATGGCGATGCCGAACTGGACGTAATCGGGGTTGACCATCGTCCTGTGGTGCGAGGGCGACTTGAGCCAGCCGGCGATTGTCGCATCGAGATTGGGGGAGCCGCCGGCGAGGTTTTCGCCAGCACCGCCACCAAACCCCATGCGGCGCAGGCGGGTGTGCAGGGTCTGTTCGGGGGCCGCGGTGTGGGCCACGACCGAATTTTCGGCCATCAGCCGCGCCTGCTCTTCGGCGACCTTTTGCAGGGTCACGTTGTGGCTGAGCAGCGGCAGGTTGCGCTCGGCGCGCATGGCGTTGAGCTTGATCGTGGCCTCGGCAATCGAGACCGAGGAGACCGGGGTTGCCCGCTCGGTGGTCATGATGACGGCACCCGACGAGCAGGCAGCCAAAACAAAGGCGGCGCCGCCGGATGCGGAAAGGGTGAGGAATCGGCGGCGGGTGATTTCGATCATGGGCGCGACTTTACCCAAACCGGGGCGGTTTGGAAGATGGAAAAGTGGCGCGGGGCTCTGCTGGCAGTTGGGTCTTGCGCTTGGCGGCCAATCTCCCTATAACGCCGCGTCTCCGGTTGGTCCTCTGGGCTCGCCGCAGAGATGTATTGAACGAGCCGTCCGGCCAAAAGGCATGCCGTGGCAGCTCATGAAAGCGGACGTTCGGGAAACCGGACATCCAAGAAGACCAAAAAGGACCCGCAAAATGCCCAAGATGAAGACCAAGTCTGGCGCCAAGAAGCGCTTCAAGGTGACGGCAACCGGCAAGGTTATGGCTGGCCCCGCCGGCAAGCGCCACCGCCTTATCAGCCACAACGCAAAGTACATCCGCTCCAATCGCGGTACATCGACGCTCTCCGAGCCCGATACCAAGATTGTCAAGAAGTACATGCCGTACGACCGGTAAGCGGCTGCCCTTGTTTTGTCGCGTTGTCGAACCGGAAAACCGGGAAGACCACTTTTCCTGACAACGCTCCGACAGTCAGATTTGAGGAATTAAGATATGTCCCGCGTAAAAAGAGGCGTCACCGCCCACGCCCGCCACAAGAAGGTGATCAAGGCCGCCAAAGGCTATTACGGTCGCCGTTCCACCAATTACCGCTCTGCCGTACAGGCCGTCGAGAAGGCCGGTCAGTACGCCTATCGCGACCGCAAGCAGAAGAAGCGCAATTTCCGCGCCCTGTGGATCCAGCGCATCAACGCCGCCGTGCGTAGCCATGGCCTGACCTACGGTCGATTTATCGACGGCCTCAGCAAGGCTGAGGTTGCTGTGGACCGCAAGGTCCTGGCCGATCTGGCAGTGCGTGAACCGGCAGCTTTCGAAGCGCTGGTCGTCAAGGCCAAGGAAGCCCTCGCCTATCTGGGCGACGTCGAAGCGACCACACACGAGCGCATCTCCGCCTAAATTCTGGCAGAAGCGTTTACAGCCTTCATCGAGGTCGCGCTGTCGAACCGGAAAAGTGCAAACCACTTTTTCTGACAACGCTCCATTTGCTGAGGCCCGAAATTCAAAGCCTTGCGCTGCCTTTAGGGGTGGCGCGGGGCTTTTTCGTTTGCTACCGCTTCGCCCGCAAAAGAGTTTCCCATGTTAGAGAAAATCATGTCCGACGAGATCGCCGACCTCAGCCAATCGATCCACGCCGCCATTGCCGATGCGCAGGACGAAGCCGCGCTCGAGGCGTTACGCGTTTCGACACTGGGCAAAAAAGGATCGATCTCGGCGCTGCTTGCCACTTTGGGCAAGATGACCCCCGAGGAACGCAAGGAGAAGGGCCCTGCGATAAACGGGCTCAAAATTGAAATCGGCGCCGCAATCGAGGCCCGGCGCGAGGCGCTGGCGGCAGCGGCGCTGGAAAAGCGACTGGCCACCGAAAAGCTCGACGTGACCCTGCCGCTGCGCCCGGCCCCAACGGCCATTGGGCGCGTCCATCCGGTGAGCCAGGTGATCGACGAGATCACGGCGATCTTTTCCGACATGGGGTTCGCGATTGCCGAAGGCCCGGACGTCGAGACCGATTACTATAATTTCACAGCGCTCAATTTTCCCGAGGGCCATCCGGCGCGGGAAATGCACGACACCTTCTTTTTCGAGCCCGATGCGAATGGCGAGCGCAAGCTGTTGCGCACCCACACCTCTCCGGTGCAGATCCGCTCGATGGAACTGGGCGAACCGCCGATCCGCATCGTCACGCCCGGCCGGACCTATCGCAATGACAGCGACCAGACCCACACCCCGATGTTCCATCAGGTGGAGGGGTTGGTGATCGATAAATCGAGCCATATCGGGCAATTGCGCTGGGTGCTCGAAGAATTCCTCAAGGCGTTTTTCGAGGTGGAGAGCGTCAAGACGCGGTTCCGTCCGAGCTTTTTCCCCTTTACCGAGCCGAGTATGGAAGTGGACGTGCAATGCGACCGCTCGGGCAATGAGGTCAAGATCGGGCAAGGCGATGACTGGCTGGAAATCCTGGGCTGCGGCATGGTGCACCCGAACGTTATCCGGGCCGGCGGGCTGGATCCGGAAGTCTATCAGGGCTTTGCCTGGGGCATGGGGATCGACCGGCTCGCCATGCTCAAATACGGCATGGCCGATCTGCGCGCCTTTTTCGATGCCGACAAGCGCTGGATCGACCATTACGGTTTCCGGCCGCTCGATCTGCCGACGCTGTTCGGTGGATTGTCGAGCTGAGTTTTTGAGCAGGATTTTAAGGTAGAAGACAAATGAAGTTCACGCTGTCCTGGCTCAAGGATCACCTCGAGACCACCGCCCCCAATGCCGAAATCATCGACACGCTGACCATGGTGGGTCTCGAAGTCGAGGAGGTCACCGACGCGGGCGCACGGCTCAAAGACTTTGTAACTGCGCATGTGGTGAGCGCCGAGCAGCACCCCAATGCCGACAAGCTGCGGGTGTGCAAGGTCGATGCAGGTACGGGCGAGTTGATCGATGTGGTGTGCGGCGCGCCCAATGCGCGCACGGGGATGAAATCGGTCTTTGCGTTCGCGGGCACCTATATCCCCGGCAAGGACATCACAATCGGCAAGGGCAATATCCGTGGGCAGGTGTCGAACGGCATGCTGTGCTCGAATGCCGAACTTGAGCTGTCCGACGATCATGACGGCATCATCGAATTGCCCGAGGACGCGCCGATTGGCGTACCCTACCCCGATTATGCGGGGATCGATGAAGTTATTGTCGATATCGGCCTGACCCCAAATCGCGGCGATTGCGCCGGGGTGCGTGGCATTGCGCGCGACCTGGCTGCCGCGGGCGTTGGCGATTTCAAGGATCCGACAATCAAGGCCGTTCCGGCCAGCGCAGGGGCATCGCCCATCGCGGTGTCGGTCGATGGCGAAATCTGCAAGATGTTTTCGGGCCGCCTGATCAAAAACGTTAAAAACGGTCCCTCCCCGCAGTGGATGCAGGACAGACTACGCGCCGTGGGGCTGCGCCCCATCAATGCGCTTGTCGATATCACCAATTACGTTTCGCTCGACCGGGCGCGTCCGCTGCACGTCTACGACGCCGACAAGCTCAAGGGTAATATCGCGGCGCGCATGGGCCGGACCGGTGAGAGCTTTCTGGCGCTGGACGGCAAAACCTATGCCGTTGACGAAACCATGTGCGTGATCGCCGACGACCAGACTGTTCTGGGGCTCGGCGGCATCATCGGTGGCGAAGACACCGGATCCACCAACGAGACGACCAACGTGTTCATCGAATGCGCCTGGTTCGAACCGACGGCAATTGCCGCCGCGGGCCGCAAGACCGGGATCAATTCGGATGCCCGCTACCGCTTCGAGCGGACTGTGGACCCCGAAAGCGTTGTGCCGGGGATCGAGCTGGCCACACGGCTGGTGATGGAATTGTGCGGCGGCGAGCCCGCCGAAACGGTGATTGCCGGGCATGTGGGCTCGCCCGAGACGGTGATCGATTTCCCGTTAAGCGAAATCGAGCGCCTGACCGGGCTCAAGGTGGCGTTTGCCGAGATCAAAGCCATCCTGACCCGGCTGGGCTTCTGGATGTCAGGATCGGGCGACATCGTGAAGGTCGCCGTGCCCTCCTGGCGGCCGGACGTGACCATGAAGGCCGATCTCGTCGAAGAAGTGATGCGCATTGTCGGCGTCGACCGCGTGCCGGTCGAGCCGTTGCCGCGGCTCTCGGGCGTGGCGCCAAAAATGCTGACCCCGATCCAGAACCGCCGGCGCATTGTGCGACGGGCGCTGGCGGCGCGCGGCATGGACGAAGCGATGACCTGGTCGTTCATCTCCACCGATCTGGCCGAAGCGTTTGGTGGCGGCAAGCCCGAGCTGCGGCTGGCCAACGCCATTGCATCGGACATGACCGACATGCGGCCATCGCTTCTGCCGGGCCTGCTTTCGGGCGCGGCGCGCAACGGAAATCGCGGGTTCGACGATGTTGCCCTTTATGAAGTGGGGCAGGTGTTTTTCTCCGACGCGCCGGACGGCCAACGCAACCACGCCACCGGCATTCGCACCGGCACATCCGGATTTACCGGGGCCGGGCGGCACTGGCAGGGCAAGGCCGAAAAGGTCGGTGTCTATGATGCCAAGGCCGACATCGGCGCGGCGCTCGATGCGCTGGGTGTCGATATCGACAAGGTGCAGGTTGTGGCCGAACCCGCAGCATGGAGCCATCCGGGCCGGGGCGGGCGCATTCAGCTCGGGCCCAAGGTGATCCTTGGCTGGTTCGGAGAGTTGCACCCCGCGATGGCGGCAAAATTCGACCTTGATGGGCCGGTTGCCGCATTCGAGATCGACCTCGACGCGCTGCCCGAGCCGCGGAAAAAGGCGACAAAGGCCAAGCCGGCCCTGACGCTGTCCGCGCTGCAGCCGGTGCGGCGCGATTTCGCCTTTGTTGTGGGTGCAGATGTCGAGGCCGCAAATATCTTGCGCGCCGCCAGGGGTGCCGAAAAGGCGCTCGTTACCGACGTGACGATTTTCGACGTCTTTTCCGGCGCTCATGTTGGCGAAGGCAACAAATCGGTGGCGATCGAAGTTACCCTGCAACCAAGGGATAAAACGCTAACCGACGAGGAGATCGAAACGGTGTCGGGAAAAATCGTGGCGGCAGTCGAAAAAGCCACCGGAGGGGTGTTGCGTGGGTGATGCGGCTCTCCGCCAGGCTGGAGCCCAAATCCTGCGGGTTGAATTGAGCTTTGCGGAGCTGTCTGCGGACAGCACCGTGAAGCGTCAGCCGCGCTCGCCCTGGCGGCCGCGGCCAGATGATTTCTGGAGTGCGTTCGAGGATCGGGCGCTTTATTATGACGCCTTCCGGGCCGAGAATGGCAAGGACGTCCTGCTGATCGGTCCTGCGCCCCTCAATCTTCGGTCCGGACTTGAAGCCGCGCGCTACAGCGCGCTGCCATCGGGCACGACGCTGGCGGCGGAACTGTTCCCCTCGCGCTCGACCATGCTGACGCGGCTGGCCGACGTGCCGGACAATGCCAAAGCGGTGCGGGTGGAGGCATTCGGGGAAACGTTCGATCTGGCCATCCAGCCCAATTTTTCGGCTGCGCTGACCGGAGCGCGCATTCTGTTCACGATCAACAAGAACAACCGGCTCGAATGGATCGCCGACTGGGCGCACTGGCATGCGGCGCTGCACGGCACCGATACGGTGATCCTGTTCGACAACGGTTCGACCGACTATTCGATCGAAAAGCTGGAAGGCACGCTGGCCGCGGTTGACGGGCTCAAGACGGTCATCGTCATCAGCGTGCCGCACAAATTCGGCCCCATCGACACCTCGGTGCTGAAAACCAAATTCTATCCGCGCTTCCTGCAGATTTCGATGACCAATCTGGCGCTGCGCCGGTTCGGAATGCAGGCGGAAGGGTTGATCGATTGCGATATCGACGAGCTGGCGTGGGCGGGCGGTGAATCGGTTTACGAGCGGACAGGGCGCAGCGCCCTGGGCGTAACGCGCATGCGCGGGCGGTGGATCGAGGCGGCGCGTGCGCCCGATGCTCCGGTCCGCCATCAGACGTTCCGGCACCGGCTTGCCAATCTCGGCCACCGCCTTTCCCCCTCCAAATGGGTGCTGGACCCGCGCCGCGACTGGGTACAATCGCTGAAGGTGCACCCCTATCTCCACCGCATTCACGGCGCGCCCATGGCAGCCCGCAAACACGACAACAAGGCGGCTTTCTTCCATTTCAAAGGGATCAATACCAATTGGAAGGAAGATCGGACGGGCAACGGCAAACGCCCTCAGCGCCTCACTATCGATGATAGACTTGCGGCGGCGATGTCGGCCCTTGCCAGGCAAAACAGCGGGAACTGAACAAACAGATGTTTGAAGCGATACGCGCCACGCTTTTGGTTTCCGGATTGGTGTTTCCAGGGATTGCTGCCTATACGGCGGTTTACGTGACGCTTGCCTGCATGGCGCTGTCTCTGCCCTGCGTCGAGCGGGATGTCTTGCGCTCGAGGATCGTCATGGGGCTGGCCGTTGGCCTGGCGGCACTGTTCGTATCTATCCTCCTCAATGGTGCTGCGCCGGGCGATTGGACCGTGCTGCTCATTTTGCTGCCCTTTGTTGGCGTCCTGCCCGTAGCGGCGGTTCTCAAGCGTGTCACGCCCGTCCATTTCGGTACGTTTTGCCTGCTTGGCGCCATTGCTGCGGCCATGATCGGGGCGATCGACGTGTTTGCGCTGGATGCGACGCGCGCCGGTGGCGGAAACAATCCCATCCATTATGCCAGCGTTGGGGCCATGCTGGGTTTCGTCAGCCTGGTAGGCGCCGTCGGAAACCGGTCGGGCGCGAGATTTGTCTTCGTTTTCGGTCCCGCGGCGGCCGCTGCCGCGGTGCTGCTCTCTGAATCGCGGGGGCCGATGCTGGCCATTTGCGTGCTGATGGTCATCGCTCTTGCGATCTTCTGGCGCGACAGAAAGATGTTTCTGGCACTGCTCGCCCTGCCACTCGCCGTTGCACTTGCGCTCATCGCCTCGGGTGAAGGGCAGAGGGCCATGCTGCTGTTTTGGGACGTCCTGAGCGAGCGCACACAGAGCTCGAACGACCAGCGGTGGCTGATGTACAACGCGGCGCTGCAGATGTTCCTGCAATCGCCTTTATCGGGACACGGGTTCGGTGATTTGATGGAGACAGCCCAGACGCTGCTGCCGATCCATGAACGCTATGACAATCTGCACAGCGATTTTGCCAATCTTGCAGCGCTGGGCGGCATCCTGGGCATCATCACCTATTTCGGCATCGTGTTCTCGCCGCTGCTCGCACTTCTGTCCAGCGCGGCCAGGTCGGATCGGGCGATTGTCTTTCTGGCGCTTGCCGTAAGCGGGGGAAATGCGACCCTGGGGCTGACGAACGCCATTCTTGGCATATTGCCGCAAATGACGCTGTTCGTTTTGATGCTGGGCTATCTGGTCGCTCTCGAGCGGCGAGCAGAGCTGGCCGATCCCCAATGACCGCAAGTCACGCCATCAAAATCCTCGCGATATACAAGTTCGTCGATCAGCCGGACTTTGAAACGCTCAAGGCTCCGCTGGCGGAGTTTTGTTGTGGGCGGGGGATCAAGGGGACGTTGCTTGTGGCGCCCGAGGGGATCAATGGGACGGTGGCGGGGGCGCCTGAGGCGATCGATCAGCTGGTGGGGTGGCTGAGTGATGGCAATGTGTTCGGGGGGCGGTTTCGGGGCGCCGAGATCAAGTATTCATTCGCCGAGAGCCAACCCTTCTATCGCATGAAGGTGCGGCTGAAGTCGGAGATCGTCACGCTTCGGGCGCCCGAGGCCAATCCGGGGCGGCAGGTGGGCACCTATGTCGAGCCTGAGGACTGGAACGATCTGATTGACCGGGACGATGTGATCGTCATCGATACGCGCAACGATTACGAGGTGGCGCTGGGGACGTTCCGGAACGCAAAAGACCCGCACACCACGAGCTTTACAGAGTTCAAGGATTACGTTTCGGAGACGCTCGACCCGCAAAAGCACAAGAAGGTCGCCATGTTCTGCACCGGCGGGATCCGGTGTGAGAAGGCGTCGTCCTATATGCTGGCGCAGGGGTTTAGTGAGGTGTTTCACCTCAAGGGCGGCATCCTCAATTATCTCGAACACGTCCCCGAAGACAAAAGCCTGTGGGACGGGGAGTGTTTCGTTTTCGACGAGCGGGTTTCTGTCGGCCACGGGCTGAAAATCGGCGATGCTCAATTGTGCAGGGCCTGCCGGCAGCCGCTGACCCCGGCCGATCGGGAACGGGCCGAGTTCATCGAAGGCGTGCAGTGCCACCATTGCGCCGGTGAGGAGAACGCGGCCAGGCGCGAGGCGGCGGCCGAACGGCAAAAGCAGATCGAGTTGGCCGCGGCGCGCGGCGAGGCTCATATCGGCGAGGATGTCAAAAAAGCTGCCGAGGAACGGCGGTTGGCCAACAAGGCACGGCGCGAGGCGGACCGGATCAGAAACACAAAGGGCTCAAGGTGACCGTAAAACGTATAGTTGCCAACATCGAGGGCTCGCCTGACGAGGCGGCGCGATTTTATGGCGAACTGCTCGGGTTGGACGTTCTGATGGACATGGGTTGGATCCGCACTTATGGCGCCGATGCGCAGATGTCGGTCCAGATGAGCATCATGTCAGAGGGTGGCTCGGACACCCCCGTGCCCGACATATCCATCGAAGTTGACGACGTCGATGCGGTGCTCGAAAAAGCGAGGGCCATGGGCATTGCCATCGTCTATGGTCCGGCGGACGAACCCTGGGGCGTGCGGCGCTTTTACGTGCGCGACCCGTTCGGCAAGCTCATCAACATCCTCGCACACCTTTAGCTTCAATAGCCGCGCGGCGGGGCGAGGTCGTCGTTGAGGATCAGGTACATGCTGACCTGATCGAGCCAGCGCCCGTGCTTGAAGCCGGCCTGGGGCAGGACGCCGAGCATTTCGAAACCGAGCCGGACGTGAAAGCGGATTGAACTTTCGTTTTTTGAATCGATGACTCCGACCATCAGGTGAAAGCCTTTGGCTTTCGCATCGGCGATCAGTGCCTGCATCAGCGCTGTGCCAGCACCCCTGCCCTGCGCCTCGTCGCGCAAATAGATCGAGTGCTCGACGGTCTTTCTGTAGCCGGCGCGCGACCGGTAGGTGCCGTAGCTGCCATGGCCCAGAATGCGGCCATCCTCTTCGGCCACGAAAACGGCGAAGCCACTGGCGTTGCGCTCATCGAGCCATGCCTTGCGATCGGCCAGCGTTTCCTCGGCCTCGCTCCAGATGGCATCGAGCCGGCGGATGGCGTCGTTATGGATGTCGAGAATTTCGGGCAGATCATTTTCGGTGGCGGGGCGGATATTCATCGGACGGTGTGCACCTGTTCAAGTCGTGAAATGGGCTCTTATAGCAACCGCTCAATGGTCTGGCGCAGCAGCTGGAGGTCGCTGTCCCGCGAGAGGCGGTGATCGCCGTCGGGGACGAGGGTGAAGGTCACGGGATCGGAGACCAGGTGGCTGACCAGTTTCAGCGCATGGGCCGGGGGCACGTCGGTATCGTTGCCGCCCTGCAAAATGGCAACCGGGCAGTGGGTGCGGATGGGGGCGCCGAACAGGAGATGGTTTTCGCCATCCTCGATCAGGGCGCGGGTGAGAATGTAGGGCTCGTCCGAATAGTCCGAAGGCTGTTCCACCCTGCCCTTTTCCCAAAGGTCGAGCAATTCGGCATCGGTGAAGGTCTCGCGCATCAGATCGCGCGTCATGTCGGCGGCCGGGGCGATCAGCACCATGGCCTTGACCCGGTTTTCGCCCCGCAGGCGCAGGGCGCGGTTGACGAGCAGGGCCAGCCAGCCGCCCATGGACGAGCCGACAACGATCTGTGGGCCCTCGGTTGTATCGAACACCGCCAGCGCCTCTTCGAGCCAGCGCGAAATTGTGCCGTCGAGAAACGCACCGCCCGAATTGCCGTGACCGGAATAATCGAACCGGGTTACCGCCAACCCCTTTTCCGCGCCGAAGCCGTCAAGCGCCTGTGCCTTGGACCCCGCCATGTCGGATCGGAACCCGCCCAACCAGAACAGGCCCGGAGCACCGCCGGGGCGACGCAGGGTCGCAATTTGTCGGGACTGGTCGCCCTGGCCCACCGCCAGGGCTGCAGTTTTCTCAATCATTGCATTTTCCGGCTTCAATACCATATCGGGGATGTACCCGCTGGCCCTGCGGATCGCAAGCCGCACCATTGGTGACCGGTATGCAGCCGGTGTGGCCGTCTGGGCATGAGCACCGCTTTGCCTGTTGACTTTGTGCCAGTTTACCAAGATTTTAGGCGCGTTGCGCCGGCCCATGAGCAGGCGTGCGCAGCTATGGGAAACCACTGAAAGGAAATTCAGCCATTCGTCGTCCGATGAGACCCGTGCAGCCCCAAAAGGATGGGCCGCGCTCCAACAACGAAATCAACGTCCCCGAAATCCAGCTTATCAACGCAGAAGGCACCAATGTCGGTGTCGTGCGGACAAGCGAAGCCATTGCCATGGCAATGGAAGCGGGGATGGACCTGGTCGAGATCTCACCCAATTCGGCCCCGCCGGTGTGCAAGATCCTCGATCTGGGCAAGTTCAAATACGCCGCCCAGAAAAAGGCCGCCGAGGCCCGCAAGAAGCAGAAGGTGATCGAGGTCAAGGAGATCAAACTCCGACCCAACATCGACACGCACGATTATGACGTCAAAATGCGTGCGCTGGAGAAGTTCATCGGCGAAGGCGACAAGGTCAAGGTGACCATGCGTTTCCGCGGCCGCGAGATGGCGCACCAGAATATCGGGCTCGAACTTCTGCACAAGGTCAAGGACCAGTTCGAGGAGATCACCAAGGTCGAATCCAACCCGCGCGCCGAAGGGCGCCAGATGGTCATGGTGCTCGCTCCGCGCTGAGCCCATTGCCCGACCTGCCGTACGCACATGCAAAGGTGGCCGCAAGGCCGCCTTTTTGTTTGTGACACCGGCACCGGCATTTTTCGCAATTCTTCGCATTACGGCATGGAGCCATGCGGCTCGCGCGTTGACGCCGTTACATGGCGGCTCAATGACAACCAAATTCGAGGCTCGTTAACACATCGGACTTAGTGCAGGGGCATGCCTTAAATAGCCATTGTCGAAACGGGTCATCATGCGAGTATACGCTGTTCGGTCGCCACGCGCGCGCCCGACGATACCGCCAATGTGTTCCGCATCGTGGCCGACGCCGAACCGGTGTATCCGGCGGTCGACTATGCGCGGGCATCCTGAACCTGACGCGCTGAACATGTATGCAATTGGGGCCGGCGACGGGCCCAATTGTCAAAACCGCCTAAAAAGGGGGCAGGTCCAGTTTTGTGCGCGCTAAGCCGTCATTATTGTGCGGCTTTCGGGCTCAAATTGAACCTTCATTAACCCCGATCGCTCTTACTGTCCTTACGCATTCTCCCAGAAGGGACAAGGGGGCCGATATCATGCTGTCCAGACTTAGCGTGGCGCAGCGCATCTACGCATCGTTCGGCGCGATGATCGCGCTTTTGGCTGCGATTGTGGCATTTGCCTATTTCGGGGTAAGCGCGGTATCGCAAACCTTCATGGATTATCGGGGCGCCGCGCGGCAGACCCTGGCGATCTCGGGCTTTGTCGAGCAGCTTTCGGCAGCCCGGCTGGCCGATCTCGACTATCGGCTGGAAACCTCGGCGGAAAAAGCCCAGGCGCTGGCCGATCGCATTGCAACGCTTCAGTCGCACGACCCGGAAATCATGGCAGTGTTCGAAGGGAACGCGGAGACAGAGGCGGCGATTGCCGAATTTGCCAGCTCGGCCCAGGCCTATGAGGCCGCCTTTGTCGAAATGACCGAACTCCAGTCCCAGATCGATGCCGGGGTTATCGAGTTGCGCGCCGTGGGCGACCAGTTGCGCGCCGATTCCACGGCGGCGCTGCGGGCCGTGAGCGGCAATTTCAACGCCACCGGTTCGGCCGGGTTTGGCGTGCAGTCAACGATCCTCACCCAGTTTGAGGTCGAGCAGTTCCTTTTGACCGCCGATCCAGCGCGGCTGGAGGTGGCGGCCGAAAACGCTGCCTTTGCCAAAGAGAATTTGCAAAAGCTGCACGATGCGGTGATTTCCAATTCCCAGAAGGCGACGGCCAATCGCATGATGGAAGGGCTCGATACCTATATGGCGCAGGCCGGGAGCCTGGCTGAAGCGACCGCCGCCCGCAATGCTGTGATGAGCGGACAGCTCGACGTGCTCGGACCGCAGATGCAGGAAGCGTTTGGCGCCATGCTGGCGTCGGTGCAGGCGCGCCAGGATGCGCTTGGACCCTCGGGTGCGGCGATGGCGGCCACGACGCTCAACGTCGTTCTGATCGCCGGTATCGGGGCGCTGATTATCGGTATCGTATTGGCGGTGATCATCGGCCGGGGATTGTCGGGCACCATCAAGCAAATTGCCGGGCGCATGCGCCAGCTTGCCGATGGCGACCTCGATCTGGAGCTCGACCAGCGCCAGCGCCATGAAGTGGGCCAGATGGTCGAGGCGCTGACCGTGTTCCGCGACAATGGCCGCGCCATGCGCGACATGGACAGCGAAAAGGCCCGGACGGCTGCAAAGGACGCTGAAGAGCATCGCATCCGCGCCGATTTGCAGGCCCGCATCAAGACCGTGGTTTCGGCCGCCGTGGCCGGGGATTTTTCCGGGCGCGTCGACGTTCGGTATGATGACCCCGAACTCGAGAGCTTTGCGCAAAGCGTCAACATGGTGATGGACATCGTGGACCGGGGGCTTTCGGAAACCGGGCAGGTGCTTTCGGCCATGGCCGATGCCGATCTGTCGCTGCGGGTAAACGGGGCCTATGAGGGCGCATTCGCACAGCTCAAGGACGATACCAACGCGATGGCCGACACGTTTGCCGATATCGTCGGGCGGCTCAAGGACACTTCGCGGGCGCTCAAGATCGCGACGGGCGAGATCCTTTCGGGTGCCAACGATTTGTCCGAGCGCACGACGCGGCAGGCAGCAACGATTGAAGAGACTTCGGCATCGATGGAACAGCTTGCCGTCGCCGTGACCGGTAACGCGCAAAAGGCGCAGGACGCGCTGGACAAGACCCGCGCTGCCTCCGATCTGGCCCAAAAGGGCGGCACGGTGATGGGCGAGGCCAATCAGGCCATGGAGCGCATCACGACGTCCTCGGCAAAGGTTTCCGACATCATCAAGATGATCGACGACATCGCCTTCCAGACCAACCTTCTGGCCTTGAACGCTTCGGTCGAAGCGGCACGGGCCGGAGAAGCGGGCAAGGGATTTGCCGTGGTGGCTGTCGAAGTGCGCCGGCTGGCGCAATCTGCCGCTCAGGCCTCTTCGGAGGTCAAGGTGCTGATCGAAGAAAGCGCGAACGAGGTGGGCGGCGGGTCCAGACTTGTTGCTCAGGCCACCGAAACGCTGCGGGAAATCCGCGAGGCGGTGATCGAGAACGCCGAGATCATGGGCGGCATTTCCACGGCCAGCCGCGAGCAGGCTTCGGCGATTTCCGAAGTGTCCTCCGCCGTGCGGTTGCTCGACGAGATGACCCAGCATAACGCTGCGCTGGTTGAGGAAACCAACGCGACGATCGAGCAGACCGAGGCGCAGGTGACGACGCTGGACGGCATCGTTGCCCGCTTTACGATCGATGGCAACGCTGTGGGCGACGATATGACAGCGTGGGAGATCGACCAGACCGAAGAGGCAAGCGCTTTAACGCAGCCGCCCCGCCATACCAGCGCGGGCAACACGGCGCTTGCGACCGACTGGTCCGAATTCTAGCGCGACACCGAAAAAGCCCCGCCAGTGCAGCGGGGCTTTTTGTTTTCAGTTTACTTTACAATCAGGCGACGGGCGTACGCCGGCGGGCGAAGAAGGCCGTAACCGTGTGCTTGTCGCGGTGATTGCCGCCAGTGACTGCGGCAAACCAGGCGCCCGCAGCGCCGATGGCGAGCGAAGCCGCCGTCAGGAAAGCGCCGAGAATGCCTACGGTCCGAGCCTGTTCGGCAGCAGCAACGACGTCTTCCTGCACCGCCTGGGCCTGGGCGATGGTTTCATCGACCCGTGTCTGGGCTTCAGCCTCGCCTAGATTGGTGCGCGCCGCGACCAGTTGGGCGAGATAGGCGCGGTCATCTTCGGACACCCCTTCACCGGTCACGCCATCGATCAGGATGCGACCGACTTCGTCGCGGGTTGCTGCCGCATCGCCTTCAGTGGCCGTTGCAGTGCGCAGCAGACGGTCGATGCTCGACTGGAACGGACCAGCTTCATCGCTGATCGCCTGCCCGGCGGCGGCTCCTGCACCCTGTGCGGCACCGCCGACGGCTGCGCCGACGCTGTTGGCAACAGTGCCGATACCGCCAAAAGCGAGAATTGCTGTAAAGACAACGGCAGTGGCCCAGACCAGGAGGCCGTGGAAGCCGTCGCGAATGTCGGACTCGTCTTCGGTCGCGTCATAATTGCGCTTGCGCATGCGGCCGGTGAGATAGCCGCCGATCATCAGCGCGGATACCTGCACCCATATGACCCAGATGGCCATGGCGATGGCAATCCAGAACAAGGAAACACCTTCGCGCCCGAACGGGTTTGTCATGGTCAACCCGATGGCCGAGCCGAAGGCGAGCAGGACGAAGGAAATGGCGGCGGCGACGATGCCGCCCGCCAGAATGGCCGGCCAATCAACATAGGAAGAGTTTTCCTGGGCGGTTGCGGGCTCGGTGGGCGTTATTGTCGTCATGGGCGTATGTCCTTTTGGTGTGGCGCTCAAGCGAGGCCGATGAAGGACAGGATGGCCATGACCACGACCACGAGGCCGACGAGATAGATGATGGAATTCATTGTCGTTCTCCGTATGTTTTACCCGCGCACCGGACGGGGAAATATTGATTGCTCTGGTATTGCGTGCAGCATCTAAAGCACGAAAATCAGAAGCAGGATGATCAAGGGCAATGGTATGCCGATCATCCAAAGCAAAAGTCCTTTGAACATTTACGCTTTTCCCTCACTGCACTTCGTGTGCGGTTATTTATCGAGGGGAATAAGAGTCATGAGGCCGTGTTGGTTCCACTGCCGGGAAAAGCGGGGGCGCAGAGAACGAAAAAAAGCGCCGGGGCGTCACATGACACACCGACGCCCGATATGGTCGCTGCCAACGCCATCATGGGCTGGCACTGCACTTTTATTGAACGGCTCTAATAGTCCTGCTCATAGAACAGCCCGATGCCGGAATTGCCGGTCGTGCTGGTGGTGCCGCGGGCGCGCAACTGCTCGGTGATATCGAGATCGATGGTGACGCGGCTTTCCCCTGCCCCGGCTTCCACACCGAGATAGATGTTGTCGTCGATATAGGCGCCGGCCCGCACGCCGACATTGCCTTCGGAATCGGTGACGATGTCGAGATCGTCGAGCCCTGCGGCTTCGCGCAGCGAGCCGAGCAGCGAGCCCGAGCCGCTGCCACCACCGGCCAGTTCCGCCGCCGCCGCGGCCAGTTGGGCCAGTTGCAGCGGCGAGAGTTCGCCGACGCCGCGATCAAAGATCAGACGGGCCAGCACTTCATCCTGCGGTAACATGGGATCGGACGAAAAGGTGACCTCGGGCGAAGAGGCGCGGCCCGACACGGTGACGATGACTGTGATGTCACTGCCCTCGGTACGGGCGACGAGATTGATGAAGGGGTCGAGATCGCCGATCAGGGTGACGGTGCCTTCGTCGAAGTCGATGCGCTGGCCCAGGATCGACAGACGGCCCCGGATCAGCTCAAGCCCGCCGACCGGCTGGATATTGGCCACATTGCCGTTGATCTGGACGGTGCCGCCCACTTCTGCATCAAGCCCGCGGCCGCGGATGAACACCTGATTGGGTGCAGAAATGGAGATGGCGAGTTCCAGCGGCACGCCGGGCGTGGTGGTGCTCGACGCGCGCTGATCGATACGGGCCCGCGCCAGGGTGGCAGCCACAGGCGATGGCGGACGGACATGATCGACATCGATGACGCTCACCGCACCGCCAAAGCCATCGGGAACGGTGATGTCGGCACGGGCGACGGCGATATTGCCAGCCAGCCGCCCGCCATTGGCGATGGGGCCGGTGAGCTGCAGATTGCCGTTGAGCGTAGCGACAACAAGATTGCCATCGGCATAGCGCGCCTCGTCGAAATTGATCGCGATATCGGAATTGAGGCCCGCATTGAGCCCGACGAAGCCCGAGGCCGAAACCGAGCCACCGGTGGCGAGGTTGGCGGTGAGAGTGTTGATGGTCACCCGATCTGCGGTGAGCGCGGCGCTGCCGGTGATGCCGACCAGCCGCAGCGCAAGGCCGGGATCGATGAACTCGCCATTGGCGACCGAAACCGTGCCCGAAAACTGCGGATTGTCGATGCGTCCGGTGACCCTGGCGTTGAGCGTTGCGGTGCCCGAGACCTGCGCGCCGCGATCTGCGACAAACCGGTTGGCGAGCGAGAGCGGCGCCGAGCCGTTGACGGCGATGTTGAGCCCCGCCCCTTCGAGCGGGATGGTGCCCTGTGCGGTTGCGCTGAGCCCACCCGACCCGTTGGCGCGGGCCTGTGACAGGGTGATCGTGTTGCCGGCAAAGCTGCCCTGAGCAGAGAGCGAGAGCGGTGCGATGCCGAATTCGGAGATCGCGGCGGCGTTGATGCCGCTCGCTTCAACCGAGAAACTGGCGCGCGGGTCGCTGGCTTCGCCTGAGATCTGCGCAGTGCCGGACACAGTCCCAGCCAGCCCCAGATGGGGGACAATGGTATTGGCGATATTGAGCGGAAGAGCTGTGACATCGAGGGCTATATCGAGACTTTGCCCGGCGCTGCCAGTTGCGCTGATGCGGCCCGAACCGACGGCCAGTTCGATCCCCGAGAACGACACAGCCTCATTGGCGACTGTCAGTTCGGCCGGGCGGGCGAGGCTTGCGGCCAGCTGGCCCTGGGTGAGCCGGAAACTGTCGAGCGCCACGCGGTAGCCGTCGGCGATGGGTTCGAGCAAGCCGGCAAGGGTCAGTTCGGTTCCGGCGTTGAGCGCCGCATTGCCCGAGAACTGCGTCGCCTCCTGACTGGACGTTGCGGTGAGCGAAACCGATTGAATTTCTGTGCCCGCCGCAACGATATCGGCGCCATTGATCGACCCATCGATGACCGGGACGCCGAACAGGTCGGCGACAACCGCCTGAGCATTGGCCGAACCGATGGTGATGTCGTTGAACCTTACCGCGTTGAGGGCGGCCGTGAGTTCGGCGCCCTGGGTTTCGCCCTCCGGATCGAGGACGATATCGGCATTGACCGCACCGCTCGCTTCGACCAGCGCGAGGGAAGCGGCGGTTTCGATATTGGGCGCATCAAGGGTCAACCGGCCGTCGAGCAGACCGTTGGCAAAGCGGGTGAGATTGCCCGAGAGCGCCGTGCCGGGCGCGTCGAAGGCGATGTCGGACAGCCGCAGGCGCTCGGCGTTGTTGTCGATCTCGCTGGCGAGGGTGATGCGGAACCCATCGAGCGATGCGGCGCCGGCGAGTGAGCCGACAAGCCCGGTTTCGCTTGAAGTGCCGTCGAAGCCGATATTGGCGTTGCGCAGGGTGCCCCCGTCGAGCGTGCCCTCGGGGATGTCGATATCGGCGGTCAGCGCGATATTGCCCTCGGCACCCCGGGCGGTGCCCGTCGCCGTGAGGCGGCCGGTCATTGCGGGATCGATCAGGGCAAGATCGGCCAGCGCCAGATCGAAGGTGAAATCGGCGGTGCCGGTGGCGTAGGTGCCGTCGGCGACCATTTCCACCTGGTTATTGGCGATGCGGAAATTTTCCGCTTCAAGCCCTATTTCATTGCGGGCCACCCGGCCCGAAAGGGCCACTGTGCCTTCAAGCAGATTGTCGGCGATCTCGTCATCGACCGACAGGTCGGTGCCATTGCCCATGAGCGTGAGATCGAACCCGCCCGACAGGGGCGAAATCGTTCCCGTGGCATTGAGCGCGATGGCACCCGAGAGATCGCGTTCGGCAAGGCCCGAAAAGGGCGCGATGGAGTCGGTCGTGAGCGCGAGATCGCCGGTAAAGACATTATCGGCGATCTGGCCGGCGGCTTCGAAATTGAGCGCCTGGGCGACGAGGCGGAGCTGGGCCAGCGTGATGGGTTCTCCCGCTTCCCACATGCCCGCCAGACCAAAGCCGAAGGACGTGCCCAGCGCCTGCGAAATCTCTTCGGATGACGAGGTGACGCCTTCGAGCATGCCGTCGCCATTGAAGGTGATGCGGCGGGTAGCCGGATCGTCGAGATCGGCGGCCACGCCCGAAGTGTCGAGCACCAGGCTCTGGGCGGCGAAATCGGGTGTGGAAAAGCCGAGCAGTTCGAAGCTTCCCGACCATTGATCGGAGCCTTCATTGCCATAATCGACATCGAAACGGGCGCGCTGGATGGACGTAGAGGCCCCGGGCATCGGCAGGGTGACGGTTTCGCCCGAGACGGGCGAGATTTCGCCGGCTATGTCGAGGCGGTTCAAGAAGCCGTCCGCCGTGGTGGCGGCGTTGGCCAAAAGGGACAGCTCGCCCCCTGAGAGGGAAAGGTTTGAGACTTCAAACCCGCCAGCGTCGCGCATCAACGCTTCGAGCGAAAGCGCCGTCTCGGTGCCGAAGAAATCGCGGTAGGCAACGGGAAGGACCGTGGACAGGGGGCCGTTCAAATCGGCGGCGATGGCGAGGCCTTCACCGGTCTGATCGAGCGTGCCTTCCCCGGTCAAAATACGGCTGCCATCGGCATCGAAGGTCAGGGTGATATCGAGATCGTCGATGGGTCCAGCGCCTTGCAGGCCCAGGGCGATTTCGGGACGCCCCTCGATATTGAGGAGGTTGGCGACGATGCCGTCCTCGGGCTCAATGAGGTCGAGGCCGAGATCGATTTCACGGGTGTCGTTGGCATATTGCAGGTCGAGGTCGAGCGTGCCACCCGGACCATCCAGCCGGACGATGTCGAGCTGGGCGTCGATGGCGCCCCCATCCAGCGTCATCGATCCGGCCAGCGAGATTTCCGAACCCAGGCCAAAGACCTGCTCGCCAAAGCGCACATTGGGGACCGAGAGGTCTTCGAGAATGACCGCGACGGGCAATTCGGGCACCGAGAACCCGCCCGCCTCCGGCGAAGGGGCAGCGGGAGCCTCGGTGGAAACCGGATTGCGGATATAGGCTATGGAATCGGCGGCAAGCGACTGGATTTCCAGCCGCCCGAACAGCAGGGCGCCCTGATTCCATTGCAGCGTCGCGTTTTCGACGATCAGCCAGATGCCCTCGGTATCGGAAATGGTGATCTGGTCGATCGAGGCGTTGGACGAAAGGGCGCCATCGATGCCGTTGAGCCTGATCTGGCGGTCGGGCGAGGAGATCTGGTTTTCGACAAAACCGACCAGCGCGCCGCGTTGCTCGGTCTCGTTGAGCTGGGTGGCGCGGGCCAGCATGTCCATGAGGCTTTCGCGCTCTGCCTCCTGCGCCATGACGGGCATGGCGAGCGCGATGGCAGCGATTGCGGCGGCGAGAACGCGCATCAGAACGACTGTCCTATACCGACATAGAGCGCGTAATCGGGATCGCCCGGGCTCTTGTTCAAAGGCACAGCGACGTCGAGGCGCAAGGGTCCGAGCGCCGTGTAATAGCGGATGCCCACGCCCGCCCCGAGGCGCAGTCGTTCAAGGCCGGGGAAGGTATCGGCGGCGACATAGCCGCCATCGACAAACGCGACAGCGCCGAACTGATCGTTGAAGCGCACGCGACCTTCGACCGAGGCTTCGAGGAGATAACGGCCGCCGGTGATGTTGCCCAGGCCATCGTCGACACCGATGGAGCGATAGGCATAGCCGCGCACCGAGCCGCCACCACCGGCAAAGAACAACAGGTCGGGCGGGATTTCGGTGAGCGATGGGCCGGCCACGGCACCCGCCCTGACGCGGGCGGCGAGAATGTAATTGGCGTCTTCGTCGAAGGCGAAGTAGGCGCGGCCTTCAACCGTCGCCCGGGCCAGGAAGTTCTCGTACTCGAACTCGTAGAGCGGATCGATCGTGGCTTCGAGATAGAAGCCCTCCGTGGGGTCGAGATCGGAGTCGCGATTGTCGAACACGCCGCGCCCATAGAGGCCGGCCGAGGTGAAATTGCGGTTTCCGAAGGTCGCATCGTCTTCGAAATAGGAGTGCTGGAACTGCAGTCCGACACTGCCGGAGATATCGTCGGTGAAGAGCTGCTCGATGCCGAGACGACCCTGAACGGAGGTTTCGGTATAGAGCGGAAGGACAGAGCGATCGGCGCTGAGCGAAGCCACAAGATCGGTCTCGGGGGTATAGATGCCCGGCTTGGTGAAGGTGCCGCCGAAGGCGTAATCGAACTCTGCGGTGTCGATGGGGAAGCTGATGCCGGCCACCTTGGCATCGAGCCGCAGGCGCTCGGCCTCACCGAACAGGTTGCGGTGCAGCCAGTAGCCTTCGACGCCAAGCCCGTCGAGCGTGCCGTAGCTGGCGCCGAAGCCGAAGCGGCGCAGCGCCTGTTCCTGTACGATGATCTGGTAGGGCAGCAGCCCGTTGGCCGAAACCTGCTGGGCGGCCTCGATGCGCATCGAGCGGAAAACGCCCAGCCGGGTCAGCCGCTCGCGGGCCCGTTCGATGTCGTCAGGATCGTATTCGGCACCCTGCACCAAACCGGTCTGGCGCACGATAAAGGCCGGGCTCATGTTTTGGGTGCCCTCGACCCCGATAGGGCCGATGGCGGCGTAGGCACCCGGATCGAGTGTTATGGAAACTTCCAGCGTACGGCTGGGATGATCGGCGACCACATCGCGCGAGGCGATCTGCGCCTTGGGATAGCCGAGTTGGCGCCAGGCTTCGACAAGCCGTTGCTCAGCCTGTGCGATGACCGTGGCACGCGCCACCTGACCGGTGACGAACCCTATTTCGGAGGGCAGCTCGACCACATCGGCTTCGATTACCGGCATTGGCGCGCGGTTGGCGACGCGCAGGGGGCCGAAGACAAATTTAGGGCCCGGATCAACAGTAACCCGGATCTGGCTTGGTTCGGGCAAAGTGGCGTCGGGCGGAATTGAAGACGCCTCGCGTCCATTGACCAGAATGGAGATCGCGCCGCCGTAATAGCCCAGATTGTAGAGCGCGCCGGTCATGCGGGCATAATCGCCACGCGCCATGGCCAGAAGGCCGGGCACGCCCGAAGCGGGCTCGTCGCGGCCGCCCCAGAGGCTGGACGCTCCGCGCAGCGCGCCATCGACCGGACCTTCGGTGCCGGTTTCAAATGTCAGATCATAGGTGCGCGGATCGGCAATCACCGCGTTGGCGTCCTCGGCCTCCGAGCCAAAGAACTGGATGCCGAAGAGTTCGAATCCGAGTGCCGGGCCGGTGACAAGCGTACCGGCCACGCAAAGGGCAATCAGGCTAAGGCGCTTGTTGGCTTTCACGGCTGGTACGCAACCCACACTATCCATTCCGCTCAACTGGAGGGCCGAAACTGCGAGGCAGATCGTTCCAATTTGACCAAAATCCTAGCACAGAGGGGGTTAACGGCAACCCTGCCAACTACATCAGGGGCACGATTGTGATCGGGGTGTCGCAGACCGGGCACGGTCAGCGCCGCGCCGTGGCCATCGAATCGAGCAGAGCAAAGGTGCTCGTGACGAGATCGATGGATGGGCGCAACTGCGTACCGGCCCCCGAGGCGATCGCCGGTTGGGGTATGTCACTGGACGCGCGGTATTCGGCGTAGGCCAGACGTTCCGGTGCGGGTTCGGCGGCCTCGGCCTGCGCCAGTGTGGGCGTCGCCGCAGGCGCCTCCACCGCAGCTATGGCGACAAGCGCCTCTGCCCCGGCGGGCGCGGTGTCCTCGATCTGGAGACCGAGCGGGCGGGAGGGCGGCAGGAAACCGAGCGGCGTGCTCTCGAACACCGCTTCGACCGGCTCGGCGGCTGCGACTTCGATGGTTTCGACAATTTCAGCGACGGGCGGCGGCGGGGTGACGGCCGCGACAACGGGAGCCTGAAACTGCGGCGGCGCGGGCGCGATGGGCGTAGCCGGCCCCGGTCTCAGGCCGGTTTCCTCGAGCAGGCCGGCAGCCTTGGCTTCGTAATAATAGCCCTTGGCGTAGAGCTGGACGGCGCGATCATGACTGCCATTGGCCAAAAGCCAGGCGCCGCGCAGGTATTTGACGGCGTAGATCATATTGGTTTCGGCATTGAGCAGATCGGCCGGCTGGCCACGGAAGCCCATGGTCCCGGCCGTGGCGGGGAGAATCTGCATGAGCCCGTAATAGGGACCATTGCGAGCCGATGGATTGAAGGTGCTTTCGCGATTGATGACGCGCCGGACCAGTTCGAGAGGGACGCCGTAGTACTGCGCGTAATATTGCGCGAGGATCTCGATCTCTCCACGCGAATGGCTCTGCGCGCTGGCAGGGACAGCCGACAACCCCAGAACGAGGGCGGCAAACAGCGCGATCAGCCGTTTTGCGATCATGAGACCCGAAAAAGAAATTGAACCCTGAGCCGTGCGCTTAGCACACGGTTTACAATAATGGGAGCGGATGTGGCAAATTGTGGGCGACAATCGGGCAATGCGATAACTTTTCGCCCCGGCCTATTGCTGATAGAGGGTCAGCCATGCTCAATCCCATGCCCAAGACCTTCGACTACCGCCCGCCCACCGAACCCTGGCTCGACATCGTGCATGAGGATGACGACATCGTCGTCTTCAACAAGCCGTCGGGCCTTTTGAGCGTTCCGGGCAAGGACCCGCAACTGTTCGACAGCCTGCAAAGCCGGGCGTTGGAACGGTTTGCCGGCGCCGGGACGATCCACAGGCTGGACAAGGACACGTCCGGCATCATCATCATGGCCAAGCACAAGGCCGCTCATGGCCATATCGGCAAACAGTTCGAATATCGCCAGACAACCAAGTTCTACATCGCTCGTGTCTGGGGCCAGGTGGCGGAGGACGAGGGCCTTGTCGACCTGCCGCTGGCGACCGACTGGGAGAACAAGCCACGTCAGGAAGTCAATCACGCGCGGGGCCGCGCGAGCCAGACCCGCTGGCAGGTGATCGGGCGCGAGGACCACGCAACGCGGCTGAAACTCATCCCCATTACCGGGCGCACGCATCAATTGCGTGTGCACATGAAAGAGATCGGGCATCCGATCCTTGGCGACGAGTTCTACGCGACCGGCGAGGCGCTGGTGGCTGCCGACCGGCTGCAATTGCACGCTGCGGAACTGGGGTTTCGCCATCCCAATGGCGGGGAACCTGTGGTGTTTCGGTCCGAACCTCCATTCTGACCGCATGAAAAAAGCCGGCCCCCGGGAGGGGACCGGCCTGTCGTTGCGTTGCCATCGGAGGCATCCATCAGGCAACGCGACGAATGTCTGCTCGCGCCTTGCGCTCAGCACGCTCTTCCACAAGACCTTTGTGGAGCGCGATGATCGCGGCGTCGAAGTCTTTTTCCTCGACGAGAACCTGCAGATCGACCTTGCGGATCATGTCGGTCAGCCCGATCGGTTCGATCCCGGCATCCTCAAGCGCGGCGATGGCGCGAGGCAGTATCCGGACGCCGCCCAGGTCACGCCCGATGGCCGAAACCATGGCGAGCTTGCGCAGCGTGGTGCTGGCCGTCGGAAACGCCTGAGCCAGATCGGTTTCGACCCGCTTGATCGCCTTCATCGACCCCTTGAGATAATGGGTGATAGTGTTGGCGTTCGAGGTCTTGGAAATGATCCAGACCTTGTGGCGTGTCAGGGCCTCGAGGATCTTTGTGTCGTAGCCCTTCACCCCGACCATGTCCTGATCGTAAAATTCGAGCGCGAATACTCCCTTGAGCCCCGTGACGATCTCGGCGCCGGGCGTCTTGGGTGCCAGGTCGCTCATGATTACGGTGCCCGGATGATCGGGCTCGAACGCGTTGGTGACGCGCAGCGGAATACCAGCCTGGCGCAGCGATTTGGCCGCGCGCGGGTGGATGGCTTCCATACCCATGTTGGAGAGCTGATCGGCGACGTCGTAGTTGGTTTCGCCAATCACCTGTACCTTGTCCGAACCGACCAGTTTGGGATCGGCCGAGGAGAGGTGGAATTCCTTGTGGATGATCGCCTCGGTGGCGCCGGTCACCACCGCCACGCGGGACAGGGTCACTTCGGAATAGCCACGGTCATAGGTTTTCATCAACTGTTCGGCGCACTGGGCGTAGCCGGTGACGATGGGCAGCTCGGTTTCGAAATCGACGCCATCGAACTGGCGCGCGATATGCTCGTCGAGCGGCAATTCGCCATCCTGGCGCCAGCCGGTCAGATCGATGAAGCGCGCGTTGACCCCGTTCTGGTTGAGCAGCAGAGCGGTGTTGAATGCCGACTGCGCCTCGCCCAGCGCCGAGAGCATTTCGCGCACAGTGAGGAGATGCGCTTCGAGCTGGAAATGACCGAACGAGCACAGGCGCGAAAGGTCGATCAGACAGGAGCGCACACCCTCGATCCGCTCGCGGATGAACTTGTCGGCCTGTTCGCGGGTTGCGGCGTCGGGGAATATCTCGGCGTTCTTTTCGACCATTTTCGAAGCGACCGAAGAGAGCGCATCGCCCCATTGCCAACCGCTTTCGGCGCTCGCAAACAGCGCATAGACGCCGGGCTCGTCCGATTTCTTGTGTTCGAGCAGGGCGTCGGTCATGCCGCCGTAAGCGGACACGACGAAAATACGATTATAGAGCGCAGAGCCCTTCCGGTCGCCGACGAGCACGGTGCGCAAAAGCTCCTGGCTGCGCGACATCGACGTGCCACCGATTTTTTCGACTGTGTGGGTCTTGGCTGTCACTTGTTCCCTCCGATTGGGTCGGGGTGCCCGGCGGAATGAGGACATCCCGCCGAATGGTTGATGGCCCGGTTACGGGCTATTCGAGTTTGCCCGAGACAATCTCGAACGGACCGTTGGGGTCGCGGTTCGAAAGAAAGTCAGGACGGGGCTTGTTCGCCGCGAACGGTTCTTCGACCCGGTTGGACCAGGAATTATAGACAAAGAACGCATTGGAGCGCGGGAACGGGGTGATGTTGCCGTTCGAGCCGTGGATCGTGTTGCATTCGAACAGGATCACCGTTCCAGCCTTGCCCGAGGCGTATTCGACGCCGAATTTTGCGGCCAGGTCGGACAGCGCCTTGTGGCTGGGGACACCAATTTCCTGCTTTTTGAGCGAGGATTTGTGGTTGTCGTCCGGCGTTTCACCGGCGCAGGACACGTAGTGCTTGTGCGAGCCGGGCATGAGCATCAGCGGACCGTTGAGCGCATCATTGTCCGTGAGCAGGATCGAAGCGGAAATGGCCCGCATGCGCGGCATGCCATCTTCGGCGTGCCATGTCTCGAAATCGGAATGCCAGTAGAATTCCTTGCCGGTAAAGCCGGGCTTGTAGTTGAGCCGGCTCTGGTGAAGATAAAGATCATCATCGAGCAGGAAGCTGATCTTTCCGGCAATACGCTCGTCGCGGGCAACCCGGTTGAACAGCGCGCTCTCGTCCTCAAGCCGGAAAATGGTGCGCACCGCATCCGAATCGGGTTCGGTCACCACATTATCGGAGTTGAGGCCGGCCTCGCCGGACCGCAGACGACGCGATTCGGCCTGCAGCTTTGCTACCTCGGCGGGCGAAAAGACGTTGTTGAGGACCAGAAAGCCATTCTTGTCGAATTCTTCGGTCTGAGCGCGGGTCAACGGCGCCTGGGGCGTCCAGTTGCCCCAGAAGACGGGATCCTTGCGCTCGAGCCAGTTTTCCTCGGCAAGCCGTGTTGGATAGGCGTCAGATCGGGTGTGAACGGCAGAGAGTGTCATTGCTTCCTCTACTCCTTGGTTCGGGTGTAAAAGTGCGCCTTAGGCGCTTTCGGCCAACTCGGCGGCCGGAGCATACGAGCCATCCTCACGATGGACTTCGGTGCCGGTCACCGGCGGGTTGAAACAGCACGCCATCACCATCTCCTCGCGGGCAGTCAGGCGGTGCCGGTCGTTCTTGTCGAGTGCGTACATGACGCCGGGCTTGATCTGATAGACCGTGCCGGTTTCGAGATCCTCGATCTCACCATCCCCCGAAACGCAGTAAACGCTCTCGAAGTGATGCTTGTAGTGAAACTCGTGGCTGGTGCCGGCGTGAATGCGAGTGATGTGGAACGAAAAGCCCATGCCATCACCAGCCAGAAGCAGGCGGGTGGAATCCCAGCCATTGGAATTGACGAGGCGGTCGCCCTGACGGGCGTCTTGAAGATCACGAACGATCATTGGTTTTTCCTTTTTTCTTTCTTGGTCGCGCTCCCGAACCGAAAATCCGGCAACCACTTTTTCTGGGAGCGCTCCGGTTCGCTGCGCCGCCGATTACTCGGCCGCTGCGCGCGAAACACTTTTGTCGAGCACGGCTTCAAAGGCGTCCTCGATGATGTCGAGGCCCTTGTCGAGCTGTGCGATATCGATGGTCAGCGGGCAGAGCACCTTGACCACTTCGTCGCGGCCGCCCGAAGTCTCGATGATAAGGCCCTTGTCGAAGCACCTGGCGCAGATGTCGGACGCAACATCACCGTTTTCGGTGTTGATGCCCATCATCATGCCGCGGCCGCGCAGGGTCAGCCCGTAGCGCTTGGCGATGGCACCGAGCCGCGTTTCGAGGTGGGCGCCCTTGGCCTTGACCGAATTGGCGAAGGCATCGTCGCTCCAGAATTTTTCCAACGCCACGCGAGCGGTGACAAAGGCATGGTTGTTGCCCCGGAAGGTGCCGTTGTGTTCGGCAGGCTTCCAGATGTCGTGCTCGGGCTTCAATAGCGTCAGAGCGAACGGCAGGCCCATGCCTGAAAGCGACTTGGCCTGGGTGATGATGTCGGGGTCGAGGCCGAACTCTTCAAAGGAAAAGAACGTGCCCGTGCGACCGCACCCGGCCTGAATGTCATCAAGGATGAACAGCGCGCCGTGCTTTTTGGCGATGGTCTCGATCTTTTTGAGCCATTCGCCCGAAGCGGCGTTCAGCCCGCCCTCACCCTGAACGGGCTCGACGAGGATCGCTGCGGGGGCATCGATGCCGCCCGAAGGATCGTCGAGCATCTGCTCGAGCATATCGGCGGTGTCGACATCGGCGCCGAAATAACCCTCGAAGGGCGCGCGGTAAACGCCATTGAGATCGATACCCGCACCACCGCGCTTACCGGCATTGCCCGTCGCGGCAAGCGCGCCAAGGGTCATGCCATGAAAGCCATTGGTAAAGGCGATCACATTGGTGCGTCCGGTCACCTTGCGGGCCAGCTTTAGCGCAGCCTCGACGGCGTTGGCGCCAGTGGGGCCGGTGAACATGAGCTTATAGTCCAGCCCGCGCGGCTTTAGGATGATGTTCTCATAGGCGACAAGGAAGTCTTCCTTGGCCTTTGTGAACATGTCGAGCCCGTGGGTGATGCCGTCGGAGGTGACGTAATCGACCAGGGCCGCCTGCATGTCGGGGTCGTTGTGGCCATAGTTCAGCGAGGAACAGCCGGCGAGAAAGTCGATATATTCGCGGCCGTCTTCGCCATAGATGATCGAACCCTTGGCCTTGCCGAAGAGTTTGGGGAAGCTGCGCGAATAAGAGCGAACCTGGCTCTCGACGCGATCGAATGTTTCATGTGTCGTTGTCATTGTGCCTTGTCTCCTTGCTTTTCTCGTATCGCGCTCCCGATCCGCAAAAGTGTCTTCCACTTTTGCCGGGGACGCTTCGAGCGGGACGGCGGAATTTGGAATTAAAGGAATTCTTGCCTGCATGAGATCTGATGGCGCTGCCGGTCCGCAGTCAGTGGCGGCAGCGCTCCCTATCTCTTAAGCGGCCGAACGAACGGGCAGTGCCGCGCGCTCGAACGGGCCGATGGTGACAAGAAATTCGGTGTCGTGCAGGCCGGCGAAATGATCGTCGCGCTTGAAGTGCGGCTGACGGACCAAATCGGCGTCCAGCGTATCGGCAATCGACCCGAACAGGGCCCATGAGGGCTTGTTGTCCTTGGTGATTGTCGACTGAACCTGAGTGACGCCGGCGCAGACCTTGCGGGCCAGCACTGCATTGATCAAGCGCTTGGCCATGCCCTTGCCGCGCGCCTTTTCGGCCACGCAGACCTGCCAGACGAAATAGGTGTCGGGATGCTCGGGCGGAATGTAGCCCGATACCCAACCGACAATTTCACCGTCCATTTCAGCCAGCGCGCATGTGGACGCGAAGTGGCTGCACTGGAGCAGGTTGCAATACATCGAGTTGTCGTCGAGCGAGGTCGTGTCGGAAATGAGCTGCCACACACCGGCGCCATCCTCGCGCTTGGGAGCGCGAATCGTAATGGATGAGCGCGGGTCGGCGCTGAGGTCCGTATCGCTGACTGCTGCGAGTTTCATGGGATGCCTCCAATTTGCTTTCGCGCAGTTAGTTAGCTTATACAAACTAAATGTCAACCCTTGGAAATCGTTCCAGATTGGTCCATAGTTTGATTTAGTGTGTTATTTCATAAACTTAATGGCTGAAATGATAATTATGCAACGTCTCACATCCTTTGGGGAAAGGCTGCATAGCTTGCCAAATTCATTAGGTTTATCTAAATGATTTCGTCAAAACACCACCGGTTGGGGCTTGGGAGAGCCGGCAAGCAGAGGTAAAGACCATGAACACACTCGTGCTGGAGCCAAGCCGCGCCGTGCAAGCCCCGACAAAGACTGCGCTTTCCGCGCTGCGCAAGATCCTGCGCAAGACAGAACTCAATTCGAAGGCGCTGATGCGCGAGACGGGGCTGACCCCGTCGCAGCTGATTTTCATGCAGCTGCTCGATGACGGACTGGAACATACCGCAGGCTCGGTTGCGGCGCGCATGGGGATCACCCAGGCGACGACCACCGCGCTGATCCACAAGCTCGAAGCGCTCAATATGGTGGCCCGCCGCAAGGGCCAGACCGATCGGCGGCAGGTGTGGCTAAGCCTCACCGAAAGGGGCCGCAAGATCCTCGAGATCGCCCCGGACGGCGCCCACGCGCAGTTTCACGACGCGTTTTCCAGCCTCGAGGAGTGGGAACAGCTCATGCTGATCGCAGCACTGGAGCGGGTCGCCTCGATGCTCGATGCCGAGGACGATGCCGCGGCGGTACTGGCGTCCGACCCGGTGTTGGCTCCACGCACGGAGCCCGGCGCCTAGAGTATCATGAAATCGTCGAAGGCGTCGTCGGCAGCGGGGGCGGCCGCGCTCATCTCGGGTGGCCCGAAAAGCGCATCATGGACAGTGCGCTCGGCCTCCATGGTATAGAGACGGCGCAGACCAGCGATCAGCTCGGCCAGTTCGTCGGCGTGCGCGGACGGCGCCTCAGGTGCCAACCCGGCAATCTGCATCCTGATATCGTCCATGGCTTCTGACAACGCGCCCAACCCGTCGAGCCCGTTTGCCGCCATCTGGAGCAGCGCGATGACCCTGGTGCCGTCGGTATCGAGGCTAGCTAGCGCGCCGGCCAGTTTCTGATCGAGGCCCGAGAGCAGTTCGAGCGCCAGCGTGGCGCCCTGTTCGAGCCCCCCGCCCCGCGCCGCGCCATCAGCCGCTGTGGTTGCGCCGAAGGCATCGGCCAGAGCTGCTGACTGGCTGAGCCAGTCGACGGCGCTTTCGGCGGCAGCCACGGTCTCGCTGGTCAACTCGCGCAATTGGGTGGCGATGACGGTGAGCGAGGCGCCGCGCGGGCCGAGCTGAGCGCACCGCACCGCTGCGTTGAGGCTGACGAGCCGCATATTGGCCTCGATGTCCTGCACCGCTTCGACATGGCCAAGCAGTATGCCCACGGTGCGGCGTACAACTGCCCCTACCGCCTCGAGTTTGGCGCGCTCGGCTTCGAAATTGCCCAGCAAGGACACGGCGGCCCGCAACTGATCGCTGAGGCTTGCTATGGAAGACGACTTGCCGGCATCCGAGCCGTATTGCCCGCGGCTGCGTGTCATGATCGTTTCGGCATCGGTGGCCAGCGCGGCAAGGGAGCGCTCGGCATCGTTCACCTCGACACCGAAATCGCGCGCCGTTTCGGCCAACTGCGCCTGTTCGAGCGTGGCGATCACGGCAAGGGCGCCGGTGCGATCTTCGGGTTTGATGTCGATATCAAAGACGGGTTCGCCGGACAAAACATTGGCGAGGTACTCAAAGCCGGCCTCGATGTGCTCGAGCCGCTGACGCGTGGCATCGCCGACCTGGAGCGCCATCACGGCGCTGCCGATCTGGCCGACGACCTGCCGGGACAGTCTGCTGGTTTCGGCGCTGCCATCGACAGCCGAGGCGCGCTGGTTTTCGAGGGCGCGCAATGTGGAGGTCAGGCGACCGGCAAGATCGGACAGGGTATGGGCGTGGGCGCCCTCGAAGCGGTTGCGCTGGCTGACGGCGGCATCCACCTCGACGACAAGCTGGCGATAGACCTGCGAAAATTCCTTGAGCGTGCGGGTGGCGGATTCGGAAAGCGTGGCGATATCGGTGGTGAACACATCGAAATCGTCGGTATCCTCGGCGATGCTGGCGGCTGTCACGCGCGCATTTATCGAGACGATACCCATCATCTTGATGGTCCTGTGCAGATCGGCAATCGGCAGATTGGCGGCACGGACCACCTCGAACAGGCGTTCAAGATCGGCCCTTTCCTGCGCAAAGGCGCCAGACAGCGTGGCGGCCCGGCTGGCAACGGCTTCGAGGTGGCCCGTCGCTTCTTCGACCTCCGCGCCCCTTAAGGCATCGGGAAGCGCATCGAAGAGCTTTATGAGCTTGTTGAGAAGCGAGGCGCCTTCCGTAAGGCACCCACCGACCGACACGAACGCGGCCTCGATCTTTTCGCGGTGCCCGGCCAGATCGGTGGCAAGCTGGTTTATGGCGGCGGGCGTAACGGACATACTCATAAAATACTCTCTCCGGGCCGGGCGGCCTTGTGGCTGAACGCCACGATTTCATCGGCGATTTTTCCAAGCGGGAGGATCCGGCCCGCGGCGCCGCGCTGGATGGCCTCCTTGGGCATGCCGAAGACGACCGAGGTTTCCTCGTCCTGGGCGACGGTGGGGCTGCCCATCTCGCGCATTTCAAGAAGACCGCGCGCGCCATCGTCGCCCATACCGGTCAGAATGATGCCCAAAGCGTTGCGGCCCGCCGTCTGGGCGGTGGAGCGGAACAGCACGTCAACCGATGGACGGTGACGCGAGACGTGGGGCCCGTCAGCGATCTTGACGGTGTAGCGTGAGCCATTGCGCACCAGCATCATATGGTGGTTCCCCGGCGCCATCAGCACCTGTCCGGCCCGCACCAGTTCGCCATCCTGGGCTTCCTTGACCGATACGGCGCAGCCGGCATCGAGACGCCGGGCGAAGGCGCCGGTGAATTTTTCCGGCATATGCTGCACGATGAGAATAGGCGGACAGGCGGCCGGCAGCGCTTCGAGGATCTCGCGCAGCGCCTCGGTGCCCCCTGTCGACGCGCCAATGGCCACTATGGGTTCGGTTATCGGCAGGCGTTCGATGAGGCTCTTGCGGCGCGTTTCGGAAATGGACGGCAATATGGCATCGGCAGTGAGCTTGGATTCGACCGTCAGGGCCGGGGCCTGCTTTTTCATGCCGCGCATCTTGGCGTGAGCGGCGCCCTTGGCCGCATCGCAAATGCGCATCCGCGATTCATGGAGGAATTGGGCGGTATCGACGCGCGGCTTGGCCACAACATCGACGGCGCCGGCTTCGAGCGCCTGCATGAAGGTGTCCGAACCCGCCTCGGCCAGACTCGAGCAGATGACAACCGGAATGGGGCGCTGAGACATGATCTTGCGCAGGAAGGTCAACCCGTCCATGCGCGGCAGTTCGATATCGAGGAAAATGACGTCGGGCACTTCCTGGCGGATGCGTTCGGCGGCCACGTAAGGGTCGGACGCCGTGGCCATGACCTCAAGGTCGGGATCGGCGGAAATAATATCGCTGAGCGTCAAGCGCACCGAGGCGCTGTCGTCGATAATCAGGACGCGGATTTTTTCGCTCATTGGTTACGCCCCGGCCTTCTGGAACACGGCGGGCGCCACCTGGCGCATGGTGACCGAGGTTCCGATCATCGATTCCGAATGGCCCAGCAGCAAATATCCGCCGGGCCGCAAATGGCCGACCAGCCGGTTGATGACCGCTTCCTGATCGGATTTTTCAAAGTAGATCAAAACGTTGCGCAACAGGATGATGTCGACGTCCCGGTCGAAGGGATAGGTACCGGCCATCAGATTCAGGCGCGAAAAGCGCACGTAGCGCCGCAGTTCGGGCACGATCCTCACTTCGGGCCGTGGCCCGGCCTGGCGGGCGAACATCAGATAGCGGCTCTGCTTGGCGGGCGGCACGGGCGCGATCTGTTCGGCAGGATAGACGGCCCTGCGCCCCTGTTCGAGAACGTCGGTGGAAATGTCAGTGCCAAGCAGGGCAAAGCGGAAATCGCGGCGCTGGGCGGCCATATCGGCCAGCACCATGGCGGCGGTATAGGCCTCGGCCCCGGTCGAGCTTGCGGCGCTCCACACCTTGAGCAGCGGCATGCGCTCACTGCGCCGCGCCTCCAGGAGCTTGGGCACCATCAGCTTTTCCATGAGCTCGAAATGTTCGGGCTCGCGAAAGAAATCGGTCTTGTTGGTGGTAACGGCATTGATGAGATAGGGGAGCTCGCTGTCGAGCCCGCCCCGCCGGAAAAGGTGGTCGCCATAGGCCGAAAAGCTGGTCAGTCCCAAAACCCGCATTCTGCGGCGCAGCCTGCCCTCGACCATCAGGCGCTTGGTGGGCGGGAGCTTTATGCCCACCTCGCGGCCGATCAGCGTCGAAATGCGCTGAAAATCGGCCTCGCTGAGGCGGTCGTCATCAATACTGGTGTTGAGGCGGGCTAAGGCGGACAAAGATGAACTCCATGGCGTGCGGCCGGCCGGAAAACCCGGCCAGCCGAAAGCGCAATCACGCTGCAAGGATTGGCTGCTTGACGATGTCACCGAGCAGGCCATCGAGATCGAGCACCGTCACGAACCCGCCATTGCGGCGGCCGATGCCGGCTATGCAATGCCCGCTCCAGCCGGCACTGATGGCGGGTGCAGGGTCGAGGGTCTCGGTGTCGAGCACCGTGACCTCGAACACCTTGTCGGTGCGCAGGCCCAGCGTTACCGGCCCCTCTGGCCCCTTGATGGTCAGGACCACGATCCTTGTGTTTTCGGTATCGGATGCCGGAGCCATGCCAAGGGTCAGGCGCAGATCGAGCACCGGCACCCCCTTGCCGCGCACATCGATCATCCCGAGCAGGTTTTCGGGCGCGCGTGGCAGGCGGGCTATGGGCAGCATGTCCAGAATTTCCTGGACCGTGGCGACCGGCGCCGCGAAGATTTCCTCCGCGACACCGAGCGTTACATACTGGATTTGCTCAGCCATGACGGGTCCCGGGATCAGGCCGCGCCGCGGCGGGTGAATTGGGTGTCCAACTCGTCCTGCCCGTCGTCCAGATCGAGGTCGAACCCGCCGCCCGATGAAGCCGGCGCCTTTGCGGGCGCTTTTTTCATATGGGGAGCCTTGGCCATAATCTCGTGCTTGAGATCGGGCCGGGCCGAGGGTGCCGATACGGAATTGGCCGCCGTCGGCATTGCATTGGCATCGATGCGGAAATACCCGATCGCCGACTGGAGCTGTTCGGCCTGGCTGGCCAGCTCTTCGGAGGTTGCCGACATTTCCTCGGCGGCCGAGGTGTTTTGCTGGGTGACCTTGTCGAGCTGCTGGATAGCGGTGTTGATCTGGGCAGCACCGGCATTCTGCTCGCGGCTGCCGGCCGAGATTTCCTCGACCAGTTCAGCGGTGCGCTGAATGTCGGGAACCAGCTTGGAGAGCATTTCGCCAGCCGACTGGGCCGCCTTGACGGTATCGCCCGAGAGGGTCGAAATTTCCGCTGCGGCCGCCTGGGAGCGTTCGGCGAGCTTGCGCACTTCGGACGCCACGACGGCAAAGCCGCGGCCATGTTCGCCCGCACGGGCCGCTTCGACGGCTGCGTTGAGGGCGAGCAGATCGGTCTGGCGGGCGATTTCCTGCACCACCATGATCTTTTCGGCGATGGTCTGCATGGCGCTGACCGCATTGTCGACAGCTTCACCCGAGGCGATGGCATCGGCCGCGGACTGGCGGGCGATCTTTTCGGTCTGGGAGGCGTTGTCGGCCGACTGCTTGATCGTTGCAGCCATTTCTTCCATGGAGGCCGAAGCTTCCTCGGTCGATGAGGCCTGTTCAGTGGCACCCTGGCTAAGCTGTTCGGCGGTCGCCGACATTTCCTGAGAACCGGCAGCGACGTTGCGGGTCGCGGAGGTAACCTCGGCAACCACTTCGCGCAGCTTGGCCGTCATGGCGTTCAGCGCCTTGATCAGATCGCCCACTTCGTCATCGGACCTGTTATCGACACTGGCGTTGAGATTGCCATCGGCGACCTCGTTGGCGAGGCGCACGGCGCTGGACAGGGCCCTGGAGATCGAAACGACGATCCAGATGGCGGCAACGAGCGCGATGAGAGCCGAACCGACCAGCAGGCTGATCAGCAGCAGCATCGAATTCTCGTAAAGCGCCTGCGCCTCGGCCGAAGCCTGCGCCATGATGTCCTGATTGCGATCGATCATCGCCTGCAGGATCGTGTTGGCCTCACGGCGCAGCACACTGGCAATTTCCAGCTCTTCCATGGCGAAGTAGTCGCCATTCTCGACGCTGATGGCCACGGCACTGTTCATGGCGGCGACCATGTCGTCATAGGCAGCGCGCGCGGCGTTGAACAGCGCCATATCCGACATCGGCATGGTGCGCTGCATGTCCGGAATGCGCGCGGCATTGGCTTCGACGCCGGTCAGGTAATCGGAATGCCAGGTTTCCTGTAGCGTCCGGTCCTGCGATGCGGCCAGCAGCACGTTGCGTTGCTGGCGGAACATGTCGGTGCCGGTCAGGAACATTTCGGTGGCCGCCCGATAGGCCGGGAAGGCGGACAGGTCACCAGTATCCACCTTGCGCTGTAGCGAGGTGCGCAGAGCGGCCATGGTTTCCTCGAAGACGCCCAGCGTACCGCTGCCATCGCTACGGCTGATGGCAAGCGCAGCAGCGTCCGAATTTTTCAGCGTCAGCTCGGTCGCCTTGTTGATCGAGGCCCAGAGTTCCGCGAGCTTGGTGCCGAAGGCTGGAAGCTGATCGCGGATGAAGAGGTCCTGCGCATTGGCATCGAGCGTGGCAAGGCCCTCGACCAGTTCATCGTAATCACTGCGGATCGAGGTAACGTATTCGTCCTTTACCACGGGATCGGTGGTCAGGATCTGGGCGCGGATACGCGACCCGAGGCTTTCCAGGCTCGTCTGCATCTCGGCAGAGGTCACAAGGTTGGCCGAGCGGACGTTGACGATGGTTTCGAGCTCGGTGTTGAGCTCGCCCAGATTCTGCAGGGCAATGAACATGCTCCCCGCCGAAAGGGCGACGACGACGCCGAAGACGGCCGCCAGTTTTGTCTTGATCGTTAGTCTCACAATGCAGACCTTTCTTCTGATGCTGCAGCGGGCGAGGTTCTATCGCCCGGTGTTTCGAATATCCGTTCCATGTCCGGGATGATGATGAAGCCGCCATTGCGCTTGCCGATGCCCTTTACGTATTCGGGCCTCCAGCGCATGCCGACCTTGGGTGCCTCTTCGATTGAGGCGGCTTCGATGTCGGTGACGTCGTGAACCTTATCGGCAAGGATGCCGGCAACAGTGGGCTCGCCACCGATATTGACTTCCATGACGACGATGCGAGTGTCTTCGTTGGGTTCGGGCCGTTCCATGCCGAACATGACGCGCAGATCGGCCAGTGGAACCACACGGCCGCGTACGTTGATGAGCCCGCCCACAAAAGCAGGGGCATTGGGCACCTCGGTGATGGGCACGAGATCCAGGATTTCGCGCACCTGACTGGCTTCGACGGCAAACAGCTCATCGTCGAGGCGGATGGTCAGCGCATTCATTGAAGTGGCTGGCGTGCTCATGCGGCCCTCCCGCTCAGGCTGTAGCTGTCGCTCTGGGGCTGGCCGGAGGCCACCAGGTGGGCGGTGTCGAGGATCAACGCCACGGTGCCATCTCCCAGAATTGTTGCGCCCGAAAAGGACTTGATGGAGGAGTGCAGTTTGGAGAGCTGCTTGATGACCGTCTGGTTGTTGCCGATGATCTGATCGACCACGAGCCCGACCCGGCCATCGCCCGACGAGACGATAATCACCTTCTGGAACGGTTCTGGCGGGGCAGAGGTGCCAAACACCTCGCGCAACCGCAAATAGGGCACGAGAGAGCCGCGGATATCGAGGAAATTCCGGCCCTTAGCGTGCGCCTCGATGCCTTCGGGCAGTTCCACGCATTCCTCGACGGCGGCCAGTGGAATTGTGTAGCGGCCATTGCCGACGCGGACGAGCATGCCGTCGATGATGGCGAGCGTCAGCGGCAGGCGCAGGGTTGCCGTGGTCCCCTGTCCGGGAATGGTGGTGAGATCGATGGTGCCGCGCAACCCGTCGATGGTGCGCTTGACCACGTCCATGCCAACACCGCGGCCCGAGAGCGAGGTCACTTCCTTTGCCGTCGAGAAGCCCGGCGCAAAGATAAGGTGGTAAAGTTCCTGCTCGGTAAGCTTGGTTTCGGGCGTTATGAGCCCGTTCTCTTCGGCCTTGGCGCGGATGCGGGAAGCGTCGAGGCCGGCACCGTCGTCGGACACCGAAATGGCGACTTCGGCGCCCGAATAGACGGCGGAAAGCCGCACCGTTCCCTTGGCGGGCTTGCCCGACGCAGCACGGGCTTCGGCGCTTTCCAGACCATGATCCATGGCGTTGCGGATGAGATGGACCAAAGGATCGGCCAGACGCTCGATCATCGTCTTGTCGAGTTCGGTGTCTTCGCCCGACGTCACGAATTCGATGGGCTTGCCCAACTCGCCCGAGAGATCATGCACAAGCCTCCGGAACCGGCCGAACAGCGAGCCGATGGGCACCATGCGGATGCCCATCGAGGTATCGCGGAGGCCCGAGGAGAGCCGTTCAAGTTCTTCGGCAACACTCTTGAGCGCAGTATCGGAGCTCAGCGCGGCGATCTGGGTCAACCGGGCCTGGGCGATAACCAGTTCGCCGACGCGATCCATGAGTTCGTCGAGGCGTTCGGCGGGGACGCGTAGCGAGGTGGCGGCGGTCCGGTCGGGCTCGGTCTTTTCGGCAGCCCTGGGGCGCTTGGCGGAAACAGCAGGCGCAGGTTCTGATGCCATTGGCGTTTCGACTGCGGGCGGAACCGGATCAGCTTCGGCCTGAAGTGTTTCAGGCTCGGAAACGTCCACTTCGAGCGGGGACAGGCTCAGTTCCATGCTGTCGCGCAGGAACATGAAAATGTCATCGATTGCCGCGGCGGGATCGGCGGCCTCGATATCGACCTGCCAACCGACATACGGCGTCTCGGGGTCCAGGACTTCGAGATCCGGGATGCGACCGGTCAGCGCCGTGATCCGAGTGGGGCCGAGTTCGGCAAGTTCTTCGAGCAACAAGATTGGATTGGTGCCGAAGGCCAGGCAATCGGAGGGCAGATAGAAAACCAGCCGCCACCATTTGGACCCATCGGGCACCGACGTGCTGTCCTGGGATGGCGCCGGGGCCGTCTGCTCAACTTCGGCGGGCGATCCGCCATCCACGATGACACGCAGGGCTGCAAGGATTTCATCGCCGCCCGAGACGTCTACGTCGGGTTCTTCGATCAGGCGATGGATATGGTCCTTGGCATCGAGCGCGACTTCGATAAGCGCCTTGTTGGCCTTGCTCTGTCCCTTGCGGACCCGGTCGAAGGCCGTTTCGAACTCATGGACGAATTCGGCAACACGCGCGAAGCCGAACATCGCGCCCGACCCCTTGATCGTGTGCAAGGCCCGGAACGCGAAATTGATGAGATCGGAATTGGCGGGGTCCTGTTCGAGATCGAGCAGGCCGGCCTCAAGCTGCTCAAGAAGCTCGCGGGCCTCCTGGCGGAATGTATCGGCGGGATCTGAAATGTTCATGCCCCGACCACTTTCTTGATGATGGCCAGAAGCTGATCCTGCTTGAAGGGCTTGACGATCCATCCGGTCGCACCGGCCTCCTTGGCCTGGCGCTTGAGCTCGTCATCGGACTCGGTGGTCAAAAGGATAATAGGGATCCCCTTGCTCGAGGGATGGGTGCGATATTTTCGCACGAACTCGATACCGTTGAGGACCGGCATGTTGAGATCGGTCAGCACCGCATGGACGGGCTGGGCTATGGCCTTGTCATATCCTTCGGCGCCATTGGCGGCTTCGATGACCTCAAACCCGGCGGCGGTCAGTGTCATCGACACCATCTGGCGGATGGACGCTGAATCGTCGATGGTCAGAATTGTCTTGCTCATGGCTCAGTGTCCCGCCTCGTTTTGATGGATCCCGTTCCAGAACGCGGCATGCTCCTGCCCGGGGCTCATAAAGCCGGCAGCGTTCAGCACCGCGATCAGCGGCGCGCCGATGGGCGCCAGCATGTCGAGCGATTTGCCCATCTGGGTGGCCTTGGCCCTGGCGGCCAGAAGCGTCTGGATTGTGGTGATATCGGCGCCCGAGAGGGTCTGGGTATCGATGCCGATGCTATCGTGTTCGGAGAGGGCTTGGGTGAGGCTCGTCGCTACGCTCTGGGCTGATTTTATGCCTGCATCGGCACCCAGAACGAGTGTGTAACAATCGTCATGGGGCATAGGCGAAGCCCGATGAGCATATGGGTCTGGATGACATTCTGTCTCTCCTGCCGTTGCGATGGCCGGGAGCAGAAGGCGCAAACCATCCTTGCCGATAGCAACGCCGCTCAAACGCGACGTCATTACCCACAGTGTATTCCCCCGGAATATGGAAATACACTCACATCCAATGATTAAACAACGGTTACAATTTTATAGTTTCTAAGCATGTGTTATTTACAAATACAACCGTCTAAATTGTAGTAAATTTAGTTATTACTTTATTTCTACAGAATCTCTTGAGAATCTATCCGTTGATTTCCAGAGTCGTTCGGATTTCGATTCTGAATCGACTCACGGAGAACGAGGCGTGAATACTTCACCTTCCTCTTGAGCCCAGCGCCCAAGTGGCCCCCAGAACCCGCGCGAGTGCTTGGCGGGCGCAAAAATGCGGCCGGCAGGACCGAACGGGCGATCATGTGACTGCTGGTGCTGAGAGAGCCCGATGCCACGCTCGCGCACATGCGCGTCGTCTGGATCGATGACTTCGATTGATCGGAAAGCTCTGAAGCGGCCTAAACGGCTTCGGAGAGGGTCGCGCTCGCAATGAGGGCGTTGATCTCGGACCATTTGGCGCGGAAGGCCGCAACGCAGGCCGGATCGAAATGGCTGCCGCTGCAGCGGACGATTTCGGCATAAGCAGCCTCGACCGTCCAGGCCGCCTTGTAGGGTCGCTCGGAACATAGCGCATCAAAGACATCGGCGATGGCCACGATACGGGCTTCGATGGGAATATCGGCACCCGAGAGCCGGTCTGGATAGCCGGTGCCGTCCCAGCGCTCGTGATGGCTTTGCGCGATGAGTTCGGCGGTCTTGATGAGATCGGAGGTGCCGCGTTCGAGAATGCGTGCGCCGATGGTCACGTGTTCCTGCATCTTGGCGAATTCTTCCGGGGTCAGCTTGCCGGGCTTGCTCAGAATGGCGTCGGCAATGCCGATTTTGCCGATGTCGTGCAGGGGCGCGGCCAGATAGATCATCCGGCACTGCTCCTGGGACAACCCGATACCCCCGGCGATGAGTTGGCTGATCTGGGCCACGCGCGACACGTGTTCGCCGGTGTCGCCGTCGCGGTATTCGATGGCGCGGGCCAGCCGGTAGATGATTTCTTCCTCGCGCGCCAGAAGGTGTGCTGTGGCCCGCTCCACTTCGCGGGCCAGCCATTGCGCCCTGTCTGCCAGTTGCACCTGCGCCTTTCGCAGGGCCAGGAGGTTGGCGACGCGGGCCTGGAGTTCGGTGGGATCGAATGGCTTTTGCAGGAAGTCGGAGGCACCGGCCTTGATCGCCTCGATGCGGATTGCCTTGTCGGCGTCCGAGGTCACCATGACGATGGGAACCAGGCTATAAGCCGGCCGGGCGCGCAACGCCGCAGTAAACTCGATACCATCCATTTCGGGCATTATGTGATCGACGATCACCAGATCGTACTGATGCTCGCGACAAAGCGCGATTGCCTCGAGCGGATTGAGACAGAGCTCGATTTCACCGGGAACCACTTCGCCGATTATCGATCCGATGAGCGCAAGGCTGGACCGACTATCGTCAACAATAAGCAAGCGCATGTACCGCCCCCACGGCCACTGGAAGGGTGACTATGGGGCTCAACCCTTAGAACAAGCTTAACCGGTCGGGTTGAATGGGCGTGATGCCGGACACACGGCTATTTCCAGTATCGCGCCAGCGTCGATGGGGTATGCATGGTGCCGTAGAGATAATGCCAGAAGCGGGTCCGTTCGGGAGCCGGAACATCCTTCCAAACCTGTTCAACAGCGGTATCGCCACACCAGTAGGCGTAAACGAAGGGCGCCCTGAGATCGTGATGGAGGAACGCCAGCCGTCCCTTCACGGTCTCATCGGTCTGATAGCCCTTGGCGGCAATGACCGGCACGATCTCTTCGATAGGCTTTTTCTCCTCGTGCATCATCCATGCAGCGTTGCAGCGCAGGGCGCTGCGCAACCGTTGTAGTGCAACGGCGATCTGGTCGCCGGGGGTATCGAGCCAGTCGAGAAAAGCCATGCCGTTATCTGCGATGCCCTCGAACAGCGCGCTCGAGGCTGAGCTGGTGACGACCTGGGCGCCGTCGAGCGGCATGGAGCCGTCCGCCACATAGCGCTCACGCAGGCCCAGATGGACCAGATGGCCCGGAAACGCCTCATGGGTTGCCAGATGCTTGAGCGCATAGATGGTGTAGGGGAAATCAAGGTTGAGCAGGACCTGACGGCCGGGATAATCGCAATAGGCGGAAAAGGGCTTTTGGGTGACGCCGACCGGTTCGATCCACTCGTGGGAGAAATCGTACATGGTGGCCGCAACACGCTCGCGCGATTGTTTGAGCAGATCGTCGAGCACGGCCACGACATTGTCGCGCGGCACGATGGTATCGGCCTCCCAGCGGGCAATGTCTGCCGCCAGATCACCGTCGCGATAGCCTAGTTCGTCCAGACCGTTGCGGATCGTTGCGCGGTAGGCGTCGAGAATCTCGTCGCCGATCACTGTGGTATCGACGCGGATCTGGCGCCGGACCCGCTCGGCAAAGCCAATGGGCCTGCCCTCGAACGTGTCCATCAGGGCCTCGAGGGAATCGATCATCTCGGCAAGATAGTCGCGGCGCAACTGGGTGTCGGCAGCGGTATCAAGCGTTTCCGACAGATTGGCCAGGGCTTCACGCGCATCAGCATAACTACCGAAAATCCGCGGTTCGACCGGAGCCACCGCGACCGGGATCAAGCCCTCGGCGTCGAGAAAGCCGTCGCCCTGTTGCTGTGCCCTATAGAGCCGGTCAATTCCGGCGGTGATTTCGGCAAGATCCTGTCCCGGTTCCATATATAGCTCCTGGCTCCTTGTTTCGCCTTTCGAACCGCAAAACCGGTTCCCACTTTTGCTGAAAGCGCTCTAGATATGCCCGGCCACGGATTTGGGCCGATAGGGCGCTTCCATGAGCGCCAAATCCTCATCGGACAGTTCGACCTCGAGCGCGGCGATGGCGTCATCGAACTGATGGAGCTTGGAAATACCCACGATAGGCGCCGTGATGCCGGGGCGCGAGGCGACCCATGCATAGGCAATCTGGGCCATCGCGCGGCCGTGGCGTTCGGCAACCGTTCGCACTGCCGCGATCACCGCTTCGTCCTGTTCTAGGGTGGCGTCATAAAGCGCGTTCGCTGTCTTGTCGGTCTGCGAGCGGGTCGTTGCATCGCCGCGCCCGGCCAGGCGGCCACGGGCCAGCGGGCTCCAGGGCGTTACGCCAATGCCTTCGGAGCGGCAGAGCGGCAGCATTTCACGCTCTTCCTCGCGATACATCAGATTGTAGTGGTTTTGCATGGCAACGAACGGTGCCCAGCCATTGGCGCGCTGGATGCCGATGGCCTTCATGAACTGCCAGGCATGCATCGAGGACGCGCCGAGATAACGCACCTTGCCGGCTCTAACGACGTCGTTGAGCGCATCGAGAGTTTCTTCGAGTGGGGTGTCGTAGTCGAAGCGATGGAGTTGGTAGAGATCGATGTAATCGGTTCCCAGACGCTTCAGGCTTGCATCGACGGCGTCGAACACATGCTTGCGCGACAGGCCGCGATCGTTGGGATCATCGCTCATGGGATTGTATAGCTTTGTGCCCAGCACCAGCTTGTGGCGGGGGATGTCGCGGAGGGCGCGGGCCACCACGATTTCGCTCTCGCCACCCGAATACATGTCGGCCAGATCGAAATAATTGATCCCGAGATCAAGGGCTTTGGCGATGATGGGGCGTGATGCGTCCTCGTCGAGCACCCAGGGCGCCCAGGTCGACGAGCCGAAAGTCATGCAGCCCAGAACGAGGCGCGACACTTTCAGGCCGGTTTTTCCGAGGTTGATATAATCCACTAGTACACCCTTTCATCACATAATTTTTCCGTAACCGCCCGCGGAGAGCGGAAATCAGCCTTCAAAACGGCCCCGTTTCAGCTACGAAATTCGCATATTCGCGCCATAGATGCATAAATAAGCGGCGTATGCAATTTGTGTACAAAAATTTCTCACACCCACTTGCGCTGAAAAAAATACCGTGCAACCGTTCAGGTGTACTGAATGGATAGCACACTTAATGTTCACGCTAGACGCATCCAGCATCGACAAATCGCTGCCCGTTCCGGTGGGGACGCAGCTGCACGGCCTGCTCGCCTACATGCTGAGCTTTGGCGACATTCCCGATGGCACGAAGCTGCCTTCAGTGCGCGCGTTGGCAGCCGATATCGGTATCGCGCCGATGACCGTGGCTCAAGTTTACAAGCAGCTGCGCGATGAGGGACTGGTGGAGATGCGCCACGGGCTGGGCGCGTTTGCTATCCAGGACCCAAAGATACGCATTCCCGGCTCCAACCCCCTCGATGCGCTGCGCGCCGACATTGGAGCGCTGATCGAGAAGGCCGACAATCTGGGCATTTCAACGCTGTCGTTGATCTCGATGATCAATGCGCAGTCTCAACTGCCCAGAGGCGGCGACGGGCTGAGCATCGTCTTTGTGTGCATATTCGAGGGCCCCGGACGCGATTATGTCGAACAGATCCGCCCCGCCCTCGCCCCGGACGACAAGGTGCGCCTGATAACGCTCGAGAGCCTGACCGGCTCGGACACGCTGCGCGAAACCTGCCGCAAGGCCGATCTGGTGCTGACCTTTGTCAATCGCGAGGCCGAGGTGCGCTCGCATGTGGACAGCGACAACATCCTGGGGCTGCGGTTCATTCCGTCCGAACAGACGCGGCAGAACCTGGCGCGGCTCGACCCTCGCACAAGGGTCGCTGCAATCACTCATTTCAAGGAATACATCGCCATCATGCGCCCCAGCGTGCGCGAGTTCGCACCCCATGTCTCCGATATCAAGGTGACGTGGTCTTCGGCGCCCGACCTTGAGGAAACGCTGGCCCAATGCAACGCCGTGATCTTTGCCTCCGGGGCCGATCACGTTGCCGAACACGTGCCCGATGGCATCCCCTGTTTTGAATACCGGCACGCACCCGATCCGGGTGCCGTGGAAAATGTTCTCGCGCCGCATCTCGCCGATCTCAGACGGCGAAAGTCGCGGCGCCTCCAAGCAAGCCATCCATCCCAGAAGGTGGCAGGAAAATCCAAGGGAAGCTGACAGCTCCATCCAACAGCGGAATCATCAAAGGGAACAATCATGAAGGCATTTCTCCTTTCCACCACAGCGGCCATTGCCGTTACGCTGGCTCCGGCCACAGCGCTGGTCGCGCAGGAAACCGACACCATCGTCATCGGCACCGATGTTGACGCCGGTACGCTCGATCCACGGCTGACGCGCGACACGACGGCGTCGCGCACCGCCAATCTCATCTATTCCGGCCTTGTCGAAATCGCGCCCAATCTCGAAGCGGTCCCCGAACTCGCCGAGAGCTGGGAAAGCCCCGATCCGCAGACAATCATTTTCACACTGCGGCCCGACCTTACATTTTCGGACGGCAGCCCGCTGACCGCCGAGGATGTGGTGTTCACCTACGAGACCATCCTCGATCCCGATTTCAACGCGCCCCAGCGCGCGCTCTACACTCCGATCGACTCCATCGAGGCGGTCGATGAGCGCACCGTGCAGTTCAATCTTTCGGCGCCCTATGCGCCGCTGCTGTCCTATCTGGACATGGGCATCGTCTCCAAGGCCGCAGTCGAAGGCGGTGCCGATATAGCGCTCGAGCCGATCGGCGCCGGGCCGATGAAGCTTACGGCCTGGAACAGCGGCAGCGACATCCAGCTCGAAGCCAATGAGAACTACTGGGGTGCCGCTCCGGAAATCGAGAACGTCACGCTCCAGATCATCGGCGACAATTCGGCCCGTGCGCAGGCGTTCGAGGCTGGCGATCTCGACTTCGTTCAGTCCCCGCTTTCTCCCCAGGACATCGAGCGTCTGGCCAATGACGACCGGTTCGGCAATGCGATCATGGCGGGCCTCGGCGTCACCTATCTCAACTTCAACGTATCCGATCCGCTGCTGTCGGACCCGGAAATGCGGCAGGCCTTTGCCATGCTGGTTGATCAGGACACTATCGTGAACCAGATCTATCAGGGCGTGGACGCGGTGACCCATTCGGTGCTGCTGCCAACCTCGTGGGCCTATGATGAGGCAATCTCCCAGCCGGTTTTCGATCTGGCAGGAGCTGTCGAAAAGTTCGCCGAACTGGGCTGGACCGACACCAATGGCGACGGCATCCTGGACAAGGACGGCGAGCCCTTGCATGTCGTTCTCTCGACCCACAGCGAAGATCCCAACCGGGTGCAGTCGGTCGAATACCTGCAGGCGATCTTCCAGTCTGCAGGCGTCGATGCGGAAATCCAGATCAGCGATTGGCCTTCGTTCTCGACCAATTACGTGCAGCAGGGCCAGCACCAGATCGCCCTGCTCGGCTGGCTGAACCTTGTCGATCCCGACCGGCTGCTTTACGCGCAGCTCACCACGGGCGGCTCGACCAATTGGGGCGGATACTCCAACCCGGAAGTCGATGCGCTGCTCGAAGAAGGCCGCTCGAGCCTCGACCAGGCCGAACGCGCTGCTGCCTATCAGGGTGCCGCTGAAATCCTGGCTGAAGAGCTGCCCTATTACATCATCTCGGCCCAGGGCTATCAGCTGTTCTATGCGAGCGATCTTCCGGTGGAAGTCGAGGCCAATCCGCGCGGCACGCTGCGCGGGCTGATCGGGCTCTCCGACTAAGCGCTTTTGACCGGCGCGAGCCATTCGCGTCGGTCCCCTTTCCTTATGCCATCATCCGGAGCCCGGAATGACTTTCCATCAGGTGCTCGGCGCCGACTTTTACACCAGGGTTCACGCCGATATCCGCAAGCGCATGGCAGCTGCGGACATCGATTTGCTGCTGCTCGATTCCAATGACGACGTCATCTATACAACCGGATTTTCCCACTACACGACCGAGCGCCCCGTGGTCTTTGCCATCACGCAGGACGGCGCCTGGCTGCTGATCCCCGAACTCGAACGCGCCCATGCGGCGCATCAGAACATCGCCGCCGAGCCAATCGTCTATTTCGAATTTCCCGGGGTGGACAAGCCCTTCGATGTTCTGGGCCGGGCGTTTCCCGATATGAAGGGCATAGTTGCCTACAGCCACGCGATTTCGCTGGCGCGGGTGAGCCAGATCGAAGCGGCGTTTCCCAACGCAGGGGCCTGCAAGCCGACCAACCTCGTCCAGCAGATGCGGCTCATCAAATATCCAGAAGAAATCGCTTTGCATCGCGAGGCGGCTCGGATTTCCGATGAAATGGTGACAGCCGGCGTCAATCTGATCGCCGATGCCATGGCGTCGGGGGGCACGCTGCCAAGCGAGATCGAAATCGAATCCTTTGTTTCCCGCCATGCCATGAAGATCATGCATGAGGACCACGCCGATCTGATGCTCGTGCAGGGGCTGGCCAGCGGGCTGGTCTATTCCGGCGCACGCTCGGCGTTCCCGCACGGCATGCCGACAGGTAATCCGGTCAACCGTGGGGAATCGATCATCCTCTCGCTTGGCTGCCGTGTGGGCGGGCGCGCTGCCGAAAGCGAGCGGACGCTGTTCATCGGTGAGCCGACCAAGGAGCAGGAAACTCATTACGCCGTGGCGTTCGAAGCGCAGCGCATGGCCACTGCGGCGCTGATCGCGGGGCACACCTGCGCATCGGCCGATAACCTGGCGCTGGCCTATATCCGCGACAGCGGCATGAGCGAGTATCTGTTGCATCGTGTCGGGCATGGCATGGGCGTGATGTTTCACGAGCCGCCCTGGGTTGAAGCCGGCGACGATACAATTCTCGAGCCAGGCATGGTGACCTCCAGCGAACCGGCGATCTTTGTGCCCGGATTTGCGGGGTATCGCATTGCCGACACCGTGCTGATCGCCGCCGACGGCCCCGACAGCATGACCAAATATCCCCGCACCATCGACCAGGTGGTGATCGGTTGATCGATTGAGACAATGATCCTTTCCTCACACACATATTCCGGGTGGACGCCATGCTAGCCTATGTTGCCCGCCGCCTCCTTTTGATGATCCCCATGGCGATTGGCATGGTGGTCATCACCTTCGGGCTTTTGCTGCTCATTCCCGGCGATCCTGCCGCTGTGCTGCTGGGGCAGGAAGCATCCGCCGAAGCCATCCAGAATCTGCGCAACGCGCTGGGGCTCAACGATCCCTGGTATATAAGGCTCTGGGACTATTTTGCCGGGCTCTTGCAGGGCGATATGGGCACTTCGATCTTCCAGAACCGGCCGGTGGCTTCGATTATCGCAACCCGGCTGGGCGCAACGCTCGAACTGGCCATTGTCTCGCTGATCCTTGCGACGGTGATCGGGCTGACGCTGGGCGTCATCGCTGCGATCCGCCAAGGCTCATGGGTCGATACAGCCACCATGCTGTTTGCCCAGCTCGGCGTCTCCATGCCGGTCTATTGGCTGGGGCTGCTGCTTATGCTGGCCTTTGCGGTGATGCTTGGCTGGCTGCCGGCCGTGGGGCGCGGGGTGCCGCTGCCCGAAGCGACAATGGCGATGTTTACCGGCAATTTCGGGCCCATCTGGGATTCGCTCTCCCACCTTGCCCTGCCCGCCATAGCTTTGGCGGCCAATTCGGCGGCGGTCATTTCGCGCCTGGTGCGCGCCGCAATGCTTGAAGTGCTGCGCGAAGATTTCGTGCGCACAGCCTATGCCAAGGGTCTACGCCGTCCGCGTGTCGTGATCCGGCACGCATTGCGCAATGCGCTTTTGCCGGTGCTTTCGATCATCGGGTTGCGCTTTGGCGCGCTTCTGGGCGGCGCGGTGCTGACCGAATCCATCTTTGCGTGGCCCGGCCTTGGTCAGTTGACCATCTCGGCGATTTCCCAGCGCGATCTGCCGCTGATCCAGGGCATCGTTTTGACCTTTGCCATCATCTTCGCACTGGTCAATCTGGTCGTCGATCTTCTCTACGCCGCGGTCGATCCGCGCATCAGGCTCGGATAGGATCCATGCGCATCCCAAAGGCATTTAGAAACACCTCCCTTGTCGTCGGCGCGCTGATTTCGCTCGCCATCATCTTCTGCGCCGTCTTTGCGCCCTTTGTCGCAACGCATGGGGTGGAACAGATGGACATGATCAACCGCTTCGCGTTGCCGACGCCGGGCCACATTCTGGGCACCGACAATTTCGGACGCGATCTGTGGTCCCGGCTGGTCTATGGCGCGCGCGTCTCGCTCTCGATCGCCCTCATCTCAGTGGCCTGCGCCGCCGTCGTGGGCACTGTGGTCGGGCTGGTCTCGGGCTATTTCGGGGGCTGGGTCGACCAGCTCTTGATGCGGATCACCGATATCTTTCTGGGGTTTCCACCGCTGGTTCTGGCGCTGGCCATCGTCGCCGTTATGGGGCCAGGCATTGCCAATATCTCGTTTGCCATCATCATCGTCACCTGGACCGAATATGCCCGCGTGGTGCGCGCCACGACGCTTGTGCTGCGCGAGCAAAATTACGTGCAGGCGGCGCGGGCACTGGGCGCTAGCCCGGCGCGCATCCTGTTCCGCGAAGTGCTGCCCAATGCCTTTGGCCCGATCATCGTCCTCGCCTCGCTGGGGCTGGGCACGGCGATCATTTCGGAATCGGCATTGAGTTTCCTGGGTTTCGGCCTGCCGCCCCCAACCCCGACCTGGGGCTGGACGCTGGCCTATGGCACGCGGTTCATCCGCGACGAGCCCTGGCTTTCGATCATTTCGGGCGCAACGATCATGATTACCGTGCTCGGCTTCAATCTCCTGGGCGATGGCCTCAGGGACATCTTAGACCCCCGTCAGCTTTCGCGCAGCGGCGGCAAGTCCAAATAGACGCGAAAAAAGGACACCACAAGAATGGTCAAATCCATCAACCCCGTTCGCCACAAGTTCACAACGCTCGCCGACGGCTCGGATGCCGTGTTGCTGATGCATGAACTGGCGGGCGAAACGGACGGACCGACAGTGGGCATTTCCGCTTCGATCCATGGCAATGAGAACACCGGTTCCCAGGCCATTCTCGAGCTGTTCCGCATTCTGAAGGATACCCCGCTCTCGGGCCGCGTTGTCCTGTTGCCGGTGGCCAATCCTTCGGCGTTTGCGGTCAACCAGCGGTTCGCGACCCATGACAAGGTCGATCTCAACCGCCAGTTCCCCGGTTCGCCCAAGGGCACTTACAGCCAGCAGCTTGCCCTTGCACTGTCCAACGAATTCCTGCGCAAGATCGACATTCACATCGATCTGCATTCGGGCACCGACCGCCCGACTGTCGACTATGTCTATATCTGGAACGATGAAGAGCTTTCGCGCGCCTTTGGCTCAACGGTGCTCTATCGTCCCGTCCCCGACAAGCAGGGGACCGTCTTTGCCGGCACGTCCAAGGCCGTGACCATCGAGGAGCGCGATATCCCGAGCGTGGTCGTGGAACTGGGCGGCGGTATCGTCGATCAGACTCCCTATATCGAACGTACGGTCAATGGGGTGCTCAATATGCTGCGCGTACGCGGCATGATCCCGGGCGATGTGGCACCCAACCCCAAGCAGATCGTCTGCAACGAGTTGGCAGGCGTTCGCCCCACCCAGGGCGGCTTTCTCGAACCACTTTGCCCAGCCAATGGCGAGATCATCAAAGCCGGACAGCTCCTTGGACGAGTGGTGAGCCCCTACACATTCGAGACGCTCGAAGAAATCGGAGCCCCATTCGAGAACGGCATAATGATCATGCAGCACCTGACCCGCAATGTCGTTGAAAGCGGCGACTACGGGTTCATCGTGGGCAATATGGACGGCGCGACCGACTAATCCCGGTCAGCGCAACAGCCCGCCCGGCCGGTTGCCAAATTCAGGCCGGGCGGCAAACTTCAAAGGGATATTTGACATGTCCGCACTCGCCGAAAGACCAGCGCAGCGTCCGGCCATTGCCGTGAGCGAGCTCAACATCGCAATCCGCAGCGATCACGGATCGTTTCCTGTCGTCCAGGATATGAGCCTGACGGTCGCACCAGGTGAAACGCTGTGCATCGTGGGCGAAAGCGGGTGCGGAAAATCGATGACCGCGCTGGCGCTGATGCGGCTGCTTCCTGATGCTGCGCAGGTCACCAGCGGATCGATCACTGTAGAAGGCGAGGATTTTCTGGCGTTCGACCAACACAAGGTCGAAGATTTCCGCGGCGAGGAAATCGCCATGATCTTCCAGGAACCGCTGACCGCGCTCAACCCCGTTCTGACGGTGGGCGAACAGATCGCCGAATCCGTGCGCCAGCACCGCAAGGTTTCGGGCCGGCAGGCCTTCAAAAGAGCCGTCGAAGCGCTGCAGATGGTCCAGATGCCCGACCCCGAGCGGCGGGCGCGGCAATATCCGCACGAGCTGTCGGGCGGCATGCGGCAGCGCGCCATGATTGCCTTGGCGCTGGCGTGCGAACCCAAGATCATCATCGCCGATGAGCCGACCACTGCGCTCGATGTGACCATTCAGGCCCAGATCCTTGGGCTGATTTCCGAGCTGCAACACCGGCTGGGCACAGCGCAGATCCTGATTACCCACGATCTGGGCGTGGTGGCCGAAGTGGCAGACCGGGTGATCGTCATGTATGCGGGGCGCCGGGTGGAGGAGGCCAGCGTCTATGATCTGTTCGACAATCCCATCCACCCTTACACACGCGGCCTGATGGGCGCGGTGCCGCGTTCGGGGCTTGCCGAGGGCGGGCGGCTGACCGACATCCCCGGAACGGTGCCCCCGCTCTGGGACCTGCCCAAGGGCTGTGCCTTTGCGCCGCGCTGTCCGGGTGCCTCCAAACGGTGCCTTGAGGAGCGTCCGCCCCTTGTCGAAAAATCCCCTGGCCATATGGCCGCCTGCTGGGAGCATGACGATGCAGCCTGAAAAAGCGCCCCTTCTGGCCGTCGACGATCTGGCGGTTCATTTTCCCATCCGGGCCGGCGTGTTCAAGCGTCAGGTCGGCGCCGTCAAAGCCGTCGATGGGGTCAGCTTTACCCTGGGTCGCGGGGAAACCCTGTCTCTGGTGGGCGAGAGCGGGTGCGGGAAATCGACAACCGGGCTGGCGCTTATGGGGCTGGTCAAGCCGACCGGCGGCCGGGTGCGGTTCGACGATCAGGAGATCACGAGCTTTAGTGCCAGCGCGCTCAAGGACTATCGCCGGCGCATGCAGATCGTCTTTCAGGATCCGTTTTCCTCGCTCAACCCGCGCCAGAAGGTCAAGGATATCATCCGCGCGCCGCTCGACATTCATAATGTCGGAACGAGCATGGAGCGCGAGGCCGAGGTGGCCAGCCTTATGAAACGGGTCGGGTTGCGCCCCGATCAGGCCGACAATTATCCACACCAGTTTTCGGGCGGCCAGCGCCAGCGCATCGGCATTGCCCGCGCTCTTGCGCTTAAGCCCGATATCATCGTGTGCGACGAGCCGGTTTCGGCGCTCGACGTTTCGGTGCAGGCCCAGATTCTCAATCTTCTGGCCGATTTGCAGAACGATCTGGGCGTATCCTACCTATCGGTTTCCCACGATCTTGGCGTCGTCGAACACATCTCGCACCGCGTGGCGGTCATGTATCTGGGCAAGATCGTCGAGATTACATCGAAAAAAACCATCTTCTCGGTGCCCCGCCATCCCTATACCGAATTGCTCATGGGCTCGGCCCCCTCGCTCGACCCGCGGTCCAGGCACACATTTTCCGCCTCCAATGACGATATCCCCAGCGCCACCAACAAGCCTTCGGGCTGCGCGTTTCACACGCGCTGTCCGCTGGCCAGCGAAATCTGCCGCAAGCACGAGCCTGAGTTGACACCGCGTGACGACGGGCAACTCGTGGCCTGCCACCACCGATAAGGACCGCCCATGACCACCAGCTATCTGTTCACCGGCGGCAAACTGCTCGATCCGCGCGACGGCGTGCTTCGCGACGGGCTGGACGTGCTCGTTATCGATGATCGCATCGCCGAAATCGGCCCCGGCATCACCCTGCCCGAGGGCACCGAAACCATCGCTCTCGAGGGCCGCACGCTGATGCCCGGGCTTATCGATTGCCACGTTCATGTGGTGGCCGAAACGCTCGATCTGTGGGGCAACATGATCGCTCCCGCTTCGCTGGCCGCGCTGCGTGCGGCGCGGGTGATGACCGAAGCGCTCTCACGTGGATTTACCACGCTGCGCGATCTGGGCGGCGCCGATATCGGGCTGGTGCGCGGGGTAGAGGACGGGCTGATCGATGGGCCGCGCCTCATCATCTGCGGCAAGGGCCTGACAACGACCGGCGGGCATGCCGATCTGCGCCAGCGCACCGATGATCGGCCGGGCCTGTTTTCCGACCGGGTGGGCTCGATGGGGCTGATCGTTGACGGGGTCGACAACGTGCGCGCTGCCTGCCGCACGCTGATCAAGGAGGGTGCCAATTTCATCAAGGTGATGGCCAATGGCGGCGTCTCGTCCCCCAACGACCCCATCCATTCGATCCAGTATTCGCGCGACGAAATCGCGGCAATGGTCGAGGAGGCGGAAAATGCCGGGCTCTATGTCTCGGCGCATCTCTATACCGACAAGGCGATCCGGCGCTGCGTCGAATTGGGCGTCCATTCGCTCGAACATTGCAACCTGATCGAACCGGAGACCGCCCGGATGGCAGCGGGGGCCGGCTGCATCGCCGTGCCCACCCTCGTTGCCTATGAAGCTCTTGCTATCGAAGGCAAGCAATTGGGGCTCGGCGCTGCTGAATTTGAAAAGATCGATGTCGTGCGCAATGGCGGGCTGCGATCGCTGGAAATCATGGCCGAGGCGGGCCTGCCCATGGCGTTCGGCTCGGACCTGCTCGGGCAATTGCGCAAATATCACTGCATGGAATTCGAGCTTCTGGCCAAGGTGCTTTCGCCCGCCGAAATCATCCGCTCGGCAACGCTGGTGGGGGCAAGGCTCTGCCGGCTCGAGGGGGAAGCGGGAGAGATCGTAAAGGGCGCGTCGGCCGATCTGATCGTGGTCGATGGTGATCCGCTTACCGATATCTCCCTGCTCGGGGAAGATGGCGCGCATATGCCTCTCATCATGGCGCGCGGGCGCCTGCACAAATCGGCCCTGGTCTAAAAAATCCGACTGGGACTGTTCCTCCTTTCATGGTCCTGAAGGTGCGCGTGTATGGCTCTGGCGACGACGCGGCGGCGTTCGGTGCGATTGCGCGCAAAAGGTCACACAACAGACACCCGGTTGCGCTAGGATGCCAAATCTTACTTGGGGAGGATGCCATGCGTATTTCTCAGCGGGTTCTGGCGGCCGTGACGCTACCGTTTCTCGTTCTCCCGGCCCCGCCCGCCTTTGCCATCGATCCGGTCGGGTACCTGGGCACTGCAGCGCGCGACAGCAGCCCGCACTTGACGGTGGCGCGCGCCTTCATCGGCGGCGAGAATTTTGCCGGCGCGATTGCGGCGCTCGAACCGATCCTCGCCGACGATCCCAGCGACGTCGACGCCTTGAGCCTCATGGGCTTCTCCCGACGCAAGAACGGCGACCACGACGCCGCACTTGGCTATTACACCCAGGCCCTCGCCCTCGACCCCGAACATCTCGGGACAAACGAATATCTGGGTGAACTCTATGTCGAGACCGGCCAGCTCGCACTGGCCGAGGAGCGTCTGGGCGTGCTCGAAACCACCTGCGGCGCGGAGTGCAACGAATACAAAGAACTCGCTGCCTTGATCGCGGCGGCGCAGTAGCTGTACCTTTTTGATCTGACCGTATTTCCAGCAAGAGTGATAGCCGCTCTACGGGCGGCGGCATTGCACCGTGCGGATGGCGCGCACTCATAGCACTGGCGAGCCGCGACGATGCGATCATGCGCCGGTGGATCGTTGAGTTTTCTTGAAAAGATTGGCGCACCCGACACGATTCGAACGTGTGACCTCTGCCTTCGGAGGGCAGATAGGCGACACACGTCTTGCGAGCATTCTATGCATTATGGCCTGAAAATCAATAGCTTGCGATGACGCACTCTAATCTGTAAAACTCCCGCAACTACCATCTGTGTGGGACGCTGTGTGGGACAGACGCTAAAAACCGAGATCGACACCCCTTCCAAGCGGGCTCGCCTGGAGCCGCGCAAGAACCCGTATTGGTTTGGCGTAAGCGGGGGCCGCGGTGGCGTGTCTCTTGGCTACCGCAAGCCCGCGCGAGCGCACGGCAGTTGGGTGGCCAAGGTTGTGCTGGAAGGCAACCGCGTCGAGGAACGTCTGGGCGCTGCCGATGATGACGGCGCACCTCATGGCGCGCTGACCTATCGCAAGGCGGTGGCTGCGGCGCTTGAATGGGGACACCAACAGCACGCAGCGATCGAGGGCCGGGAGGCATCAGCGCCGCGAACCGGTCCAACTGTCACAACCGCTATCAACGAATACGTCAAGGAACGGCTCGCGCGATCGAAGCGTGACGGCACGATCACGAAGGGGCGGCTCGAGAACTATGTTTTGAGCGACGAAGCTTTCGCAAAGACGCCCCTTTCAAAGTTACGCGCCGCCACCATCCAGCAATGGCGCGAACGGCTCACTGCCGAGCCCTCGCCTGATGACGACCGGAAGCGCCTGGCGCCGTCGTCGGTCAATCGTTTGCTGAACGATCTACGGGCCGCGCTCAATGCCAACGCCGAGAAACACCGGCGGCAACTGCCCGCAGCCCTTCCCGCCGAAATCAAGGTTGGCACGAGGGCAGGGCGCGTTGCGACCGAAGCCCGCAAGCAGTTGCTGACCGACGAGCAAATCAAGGCGGTGGTTGATGCGGCCTTCGCGGTGGATGCTGATGGCGACTTCGGGCGGCTGACGTTGCTCGCTGCCAGCACCGGCGCCCGCTACTCTCAGCTCACACGCATTCGCGTCGGTGGGGTCCAGATCCAGAACAAGCGCATCATGGTGCCAGGGGCCAGTAAGGGCCGCTCCGCAACCGCGCGTCCGCCCGTTGCTGTACCGCTATCCGATGCGGTGATCGAAAAGCTGTTGCCGGCGGTGGAAGGTCGCGCAGCCGATGAGCCCCTTCTGATGCGGTGGGCATATCGCAATATCGGCCCGTTCAAATGGGAAAAGGATTGCCGACGCCCTTGGGGCCCAGCGTATGAAATCGAAAAGCCTTGGGCCGCGACCGTCGAGCGTGCCGAGGTGCCGACTGATACGATCATGTACGCCCTACGGCATTCCTCGATCGTGCGCGGGCTCAAGGCGGGTTTGCCGATCCGCCTCGTCGCCAGCTTGCACGACACGTCGTCGGAGATGATCGAGAAACACTATTCGGCGTTCATCGTAGACATGACGGAAGACCTTGCGCGTCGGGCCTCGTTCACTTTTTAACTCGATATTGGTTATTTTTGATTGCCATAGATGGAATCCCTCTGTTATACAGAATCTGCGCGCCACGGTCGCAGGTTGCGCTGACATTCAAAGTCGGCGTCTAACATGAGGCTGGGTCTCCGGTGCTGGCATTTGTCAGCATATCGATTGGAGACCGCGGTTTAGTTATCATCGTTACCATCGTTTTTCTCGCTTAGCGCTCCACGAAAACTTAGCAAGGCCCGTAGCTGGCCGTGCTCGCTCGTTCAGGAGAAAACGATGACACAGAGCGCCACCACTCCCGCAAATCTTTACGCTGGCCAGTCTATCGATTGGCGCAATTCCGCATACCTCCCAGTTTCCCGCGCAAGTGAAATTGCGGGCATTTCGACCACTTCGCTTTACAACTTGAATGGCGCCGGGCGCCTCGAGTTCAAGCGCCTGGCCGGTCGCACCCTCGTCACCACGAAAAGCCTCATCGCGCTGCTCGACAGTGCCGAGGATTGGACGCCTTCCGATCGAGGGCAGCACGCTCGCCGTGCTCGCACTGAACGCGCTCGCGCGTCGTGGGAGGGCTGATCATGAGCGATTGGGATGACGAAATGGACGAGGCCGCGACTGTAAAGCCGCCGCACCGCGCCACAGTACGCACAACGGAAAGCACGAATTACCTTCGCTTTTGTCTGGTGCGCAACGAGCACAGTTGGGGTTTCGACAAGAGCTACCCCATCGATCTGATGTTCGAACCAAATTTCCCGGAATTGGTCGGACACTTGCCCATGCCGGAGATCGAGCAGATCATCCGGGGGTTTGATGAAACCAAACAGGTCTTCCGGCTCGCGACGACATATGCCTTGGAAGAAACTGGCGTCTCGGACAACCTGCTAAAATCAGAGCGGTTCGATCCGTTCTTGGACGATACGGCGCTGACCAAAATGCGGGCGTTTCGCAGATCGACCGGGCTGGAGCTTCAACCAGTCCCAAAGCCGACCGCTACCAACTATAAGTTTGCGGCCGAGACCGTTCACGGCACGATCGCCGGTGTTCATATGGCTTTCGGGCAGGGCAAGACCACAGCTACGGCCTCCTTTCTCGACCAAGGTGTTCCCGCTTCATTGCAGAGCGTCACGCCTTGGAACGTGCGTGACGCCTTTTACAGTTTCATGAAAACCGTTCGCGCCAATGTCGGTCGACGGCACGAACTGTGGCAGGTGTGGGCCAAACATTTCGCGTGGAACGCTCACCTGAATTTCGCCCTTTGGGAATACCTGGGCGGCAGCCAGCACAGTGGCGGCGACAAAGCACAAGCCGATTTGCTTCGCTTGATTGACACAGGCGAGATCCACAAACTCTGCGCCGATTTGGTCGAAAAGCGCCGGGTCGCCCCAAACAATGCGACCTTCGTACTCCCCATGATTGAGCATGAATTGGCTGCGCTCAAGGCCGAGCAGAAACGGCGCGCTATTGCGCAAAGCAGCCCGCCCGACCCCAGTGGGAACTCAACACGTCGAGCAGCACAATAACCGACCCACCGGAGGTTAGAACATGCTGCACGTAGAGCCCACAGAAGATCGCGCCGTGACCATTGCCGAGGCAGCGAAAATCGCCGGCCGGTCCACGTCATGGATACGATCAAATCGCAATTTCGGGCCGCTTATTCCTATGGAGCTGGACGGACGTCATGCCGTCTCGCTCGATAGCTTGAAGCGTCTTCTCAACAAGCAGGCGCGCGAAAAACTGGCCGTCAGAACCGGTTCGCATCTGCGCCTCGTCATCGACAACACGAAATAGAAAGGCCAGCGCCCGCGGGAACGGGAACTGGCCAGAAAGTGAAATTTGATGCCAGAACTTTATAGCAAAACCGCGCCGATAAAGCAATTCGGCGACTACATTGCGACGATATCCGACGAGGTTCGCCCCGCCCACCAAACCGATGGCAAGACTGAACCTGACGAGCCTGCGATTGCATTGCTAAAGCTGCTGGACCCCACTGGCAGGCATAACCTGTGGGCCAAAGATCCCCAGACCGGCAAAAAGGGCGGCGCAACGTTCGAGCCGGGCGATTGGAAAGGTATGTCTGCATGGATCGCCGCGCGGTCCGGGAAGCAGAACGTCTATTATTCGATGAACGAGGCAAAGGCCGGGGCGCCCGCCAACAAAGACAGCTACGGCAAACTCAGCAAGAGCGATATTGCCTCGCTTCGGGGCGTTTGCGTCGATTTGGACCCTGGCGAAGACTACGCGACCGATCGACGGCTTATTGAGGAAAAGGTGCGCGCGCTCTGCGACAGCGATCTTCCCCCTACGGTCACAGTCGACAGCGGCGGCGGGTTTCAGCTTATCTGGATGCTGGACGAAAAACTCGACGTTGATGCCTACATGCAATTTGTCGAAGAACAATGCTATGGGCTCGCTGACATCTTGCAGGGCGACACGAAGGTCGCAGAGATCGCCACGCTGCTGCGTTTGCCGGGCACCGAGAATATTCCTGACGCCGGCAAGATCGCCAAGGGCCGCGTCCGCCGACCGGCCAGCATCTTCGACCAGTCGGGCAAGCGCTATTCTCTTCCCGAAATCGCCAGGCGCTACGAGCCAAAGATCAAATCGAGCAACGACACCGACAACAACGAAGAAATCAACGCCACCATGGCGCTTCTCAACATGGGCTATGTGCAGGCCGCGCCTGAGTACGGCGATCTTGATGCCGGATTGCGGAAGAAATTCGAAGCCGCATTGCAGGATGACCCTGACTTGTCCGCCCTTTGGTACGATGGGGCGAAGCTGAAAAAGGACGGCACGGCTTCGACACGCCGCTTCAATCTTGGCGGGCGGCTTCACCGGAACAGCGGCTTTGCCATCGAAGAGTTTGGCGCGCTGCTTTGGGTTTGGGATGGGGCGGTGAAGGCTGGCGACAAGCACAGCGACGTGATCACCAAACGTGAGATCGCTCGTTGCTGGGTAAACTCCAAAAGGAAAATCGACCGCCTCGTTGATGAACACATCAAAGATATGGACGAAGAACCTGACGAGGTGACGAGCGCGCCGGATAGTCCGCAGCGGCCGACCGGCGATGACAATCCACCCACAGCAAACGACCAGAAGCCGGAACAGAGCGCCGATGTCGTTTTCCTTGATCGCGATAATGGCCCGCTGGACCTGTTCGGCGATAGTGATCCGGCACGGCTGGCCGACATTCCCGCTGGCGCATTGCCGCCAATGCTTGAACGGCGGATCAAAGACGAGGCGCTTCGCAAGGGCACGTCCGAAATATTTGCCGCGGCACCATTCCTGACCGCAATCGGTGCGGCGATTGGCGCTCAGGTTCGCATTCAGGTCGGACAGAACGATGATAGCTGGCTTGAGATGCCCAATCTCTGGACTGTGCTCGTCGCAAATCCGGGCAGCGCCAAATCTCATGTGATCGAACCTGCAATCAAGCCCTTGGAGCAAATCGAGAGCCGTTGGCTCAGGGAAGATGAGGCGCGGCACGCAAAATGGGCGGTAGCGGACAGGGCATACAAACGAGGATCGAAGACAGCGGCGGACCCAGGGCCAGAACCTGCGATGCGGCACCTCACCGTCGACAGCACAACAATGGAAGCCCAGATCCGCGTTTTCCGTGACAATCCTCGCGGTGTGTTGAGCAATACCGACGAGCTGGCGGCGCTGCTTGGCGGGTTGGGGGCGTATAAGCAGGGCGGCGGTCCAGACAGGGCGCACCTTCTGCGCAGCTTTGAAGGCAAGGGCCTCAAGTCCACCCGAGTTGGTTCGGGAACGATCAGCGCGCCGAGTGCGGCGCTCTCCGTTATCGCCACTACCCAGCCCGATAAATTGAAAGAGACCATGAAGGGCCTGTTTGCGGACGGCTTGGGGCAGCGCTTCATATTTATTCTGCCGGACGGGAGAGAACGCCGCAGCGCAGATGCAACGCCCGACCGTGAAGCCGCTCAATGGTACGTCAACATGATCGAGCAGTTGGTGACAGCGGGTCCGGTGTTGAGCGGGCCGATACGGCTAACGCCCGAAGCTGGTGCGTTGGCGCAGAAAATCCGTGATCGAATGGAGAAACTGAAACACGCACCAGGCACACCCGTCGAGTTTCAGGGTCATATATCGAAATGGGAACGCCTTCTGTTTCGGCTGATCTTGATCGTGCATGTCGTTCGCTGCTTCGAAGAGGGCGGGGGCTTCGATCCTTCCCAACTGGTGGACGTCGATACGGTCGAAATGACGGGACGGCTCGCCGACCTTTTGCTCGACCATGCCTATGCGTTTTACAGCCAGTATTTCGATCCATCAGGCACCGCTTCGGAAGCACAGGCCATCGCCGGCTATTTGCTGACGCGGCCAGACCTCGCGACCATCGATCGACGCACGATTTATCGCGCCAGGAAACATCTCAGCCAGCCCGGCAATCGTCTCTTGTTGTCAGCAATGGCAGAGCTGGAAGCATTTGGCTGGTGCAGGGTTTTGGATCGTGACGCAACGGGGCCGACAAAATGGGCGGTCGATCCCCTTATTCACACGCGATTTAAGGAACGCGGCCAGCGCGAAAAGCAGGAACGCGCCGAGCGGCAGTTCAAAATTGCGGCAGCGGGCCGGATACGGAAAGAGGGGCTTGTTTCCCAAAGTGGATATGACGAGGGAGTTTTTAGCTAATGAGGGCTCATTTTGTCGCAAATGTCACTTGCGCGCACGAAGACAAATATCGTGAACACCCCTCTTTTTTATGTTGGGAACTGTTTCACTGTTTAGGGGCATTTCCGGTGACATTTGCGACAAACCCGGTTCGGGCTGTTCTTCGCTGTTTAGACAAATTGTCCAAGAGGTTGAGCGGGCGGAACGCCCCGCTTAGGGCTGTTCGCGCGATCATACCTCAAGAACGCTATTCTAAAATGGGGGTCGGGATATGAGCAAATCGATCAGGCGATCAGAAAACGGCCGGCGCGCTATCCAGATATGGAACACGTTGATGCGTCCCTACGCGGCAAAATGCGGCGCGAAGGCGAAATCGACGGGCGAACCCTGCAAGCGCCTGGCAATGGCAAATGGGCGTTGTTGCTTGCATGGCGGCCGAACCCCGAAGGGCGACAACTGGCACAAAACGCGTTGGCCGAACAAAAACTCCCCGATCGAAAAGCTGCACCAGAAAGAAGAGGACCTCGATCGCGCCCGCGCGCAGCGGAAACAGATGCTCCGGGATATGAACCCCGAACGCCGCGCGGCATATGAGAAGTGGCACAAGGAACACCCGGCCGGATCTGCCGCGCGTCGTCGCGAGGTGCGTTTGCGCCGTGAGCAGGCCGCAGCGATGCGCAAGACCTTAGCAGCGCCACCACCTCGTCCAAGCAACCCCGAAATGGAAGCGATCGACAAGGTTATCGCGCAACTTGAAGCCGATGCGCTTGCCCTTCGGCGCGGCAGCATTTTTGATTGAAAGGAAACGATATGGCGAAAGAACCGACAGAGCCCAGAAAGCCGACGGTGCGGCAAATCCAGGCCGATCTACTCTACAGAATACAAACTGAGGGCGCGCTGGCCGGTTATGAGGCAGCGCTATCAGTCGCCGGCGATCAAAAATCACCGGCCAACGCCCGCGCGTCCGCCTCGCGCACACTGTTGCAAGCCGCAAGGCTGCTGGAACGCGGCAACGGCGTTCAGTTGGAAAAAGAACCCCACGAAATGAGCCCGGAAGAGCTTTCTGCCGCCGTCGCGATGTCCATGGGGATATTCCAGGAAAAGTCGACAGGGGACGATCTCGACGAAGACGATCAGGCCGACGACATTTTCAATTGACCGAAGCCGCCAGCCGATAGACCGACGAGCGCGCTACATTGAAGCGCCGCGCCACTTCGGTAGGCTTGTCGCCAGCATCGAGCGCCGCTTTGATCGCGTTGGGGTCGATCTTGGCGGGGCGCCCCTTGTAGCGCCCTTCCGCTTTGGCCTTGGTTATGCCTTCCGCCTGGCGCTCTTTCCGCAGATCGTTTTCGAACTCGGCGATCGACCCCAGCACATTGAACATGAGCCGCCCGGTTGGCGTTGTCGTGTCGATGTTCTGCTCGGTGACGATCAGGTCCACATTCTTGGCTTCCAACTCTTTTGCAATGTTGTGAAGGTCGCTCACAGACCGGGCGAGCCGGTCTAGCCGCGTCACCATCAGGACGTCACGAGGTCGCACCCACTCGATCGCCTGTGCAAGCTTCTCACGTCCTTTGCGACTGGTGCCGCTGGCCTTATCGACAAAGACCTTCTCAGCGCCCTTGTCCTTCAATATCTCGACCTGGGCCGTTTCGTTCTGCCCGGTCGATGATACCCGTGCGTATCCTACAATCATGTCGAAGTGTCCTATTTGGGTTATAGACATTATAGGAATGACGCATATTGAGTTTTGAGACAACCCTAATCGGACATTTTTTGCGCGTTTTGCGCTGTAGCGTGTGCGTGTACGCAAATCGGACACGAAAAAGCCCGGCGCGATGGCCGGGCTCTTCGGTCAGGGCGGACGGTGTTAGCGAGGGGCGAAGGGCACCACGTTTACGCCATACCGCACGGCGAGTTGAGCGGCGCCCAACCAGTCAGGGCGTGCGGGCGGCACGAGGCTATCGGGATTGTAAGGGTCGAGATCGTCAGAAAGCCGCTCGGCGCGCTGCCTGATGCCTTCTGCAAGCACAATGGCTTTCTCAGCACCCACGACCTGTTTAAGTTCTTCAATAAGCGCCTCAGCAGAACGAGCGATTTGATGCGCCCGGCTGTCAGGCTCATCCGCGACCAAGAGAGCATTAGCGATGTGGTGGGCGCGATCTTCGAGGTCTTGGGCTTTGCGATTGGTCATTGGTCAGTCCTTTTCTTTGGGTTGATGCGCAATTCTGGGCAGACGAAGGCGTGTCTGGCAAGCAATGGATTGGCCTACAACGACACTTTGTTTCATAGCAAAAACAATGGCTTATCGGCGTGTCGGACGGTGGCCCTTGATTTGTTGGCTCCTGTCCGCGCTGTCGTTCGACGCTCCCGACCAATCCAACATTTTGCGCAGTCGAAGTGTCGTTCGGTGGCGGTGGAGGAACGTGCCGATCGCACCAGTGGCACCCGACCCCCGGATCACCCCCCTGGCCCGGTCCAAATTGCCGCGCTGAAACGTCAACCGACCGCCATACCAATTTATGCCGCGCGTGAACTTTTGACGTCTTGTCCTTGCGTTTCAACCGCTCCCGAGTTGAGTTTTTTGCGCAGATACCCCCCGCTTCTTACTCAACAGCCGCGCCGGTATTCTCCATGAAACATTGGAGTTTTCGCGCATGTCGGATGACAGCAACGATGTAAGTTCGCTCTTTGAAGGTACGCCCGAGTTCGAGGGCGAGCCGCCCATTCCGCCGGAGCACGACGAAGATTACTACAATGCGGAGGTAGTCATTGGCTGGCTCAATTCCGTCGCCAAGGGCCACGACAGATATTATTGCCTGTCGCACGTTTTCAGCAGCGCGGTTGTGCACAGCCGGCGGGCGGGGCGGAAGGGCGACGATAAGGGTTATCTCACCCCCAGCCAGCGCGATCGTGTTCTGAACGCTGCCCGAGCCGCGCGGTGGGCCAACCCCTGCATGTTCTGGGAAGATACCCCGGTAACGCGCCAGATCACCCGCCACGGGTTCGACACTCTGGAAAAGATCGTTGAGCTTTGGACTTACGATCTTTTCCGTCTTGGGCCGTCAGACGACGAGCGGCTCGATATCTACGCCTACGCTCGGATCTTCCAAAACCTGATGCACAACATCTGCTTGGCCGAAGAAATCGAAGAGCGGATGAAGGAGCGCGCCGCCAAGGACGTCGCAGACCTCCGCTCGATTGCATTGGGCTCCGCTTCAAAACCGGAGTTGGCGACTTGACCGTACCCGATGCGCAATCCCACCAGCAGGCAGCGCACGAACGCGTTCACGGCGCCCTTGGGCTGATCAAGCGCACCAAGCCGAGGCAGAGTTTAATTCTCGTCGATGTTTCCAACGCCCTCGATGCGCTTTGCCAAGCCGCAGTGATAAGCCCGGACCTGACACAATTGGGTGCCGAACTGGCGCAGGCGATGCACGAAGCCCTTTTCGGCATCGCGCCCGCACTCGCAGAAGCGGTGGCAGACGATATCACCGCCGAAGACATTTATTTCATGTTGGGCAACGCCTCCGGGCTGCTCACGGTCGGGCGGGACGAGTTTCACCATGACCGGCTCAACTACTCCTGCATTCTCTCGGCGCGGCTCAAGCTCGCTTTTCACGACCGCGATCTTCGCGGCCGAGGATTTCCGCTTGCCCATGCCCTCCACATGAAGCGGCTGATGGATACGCCGCGTCTTCCCTCCGATCCCGTCCACTAGAAGGGGCAATCTCATGGCCGTTGTGAACAATCCTGCCTTGGCCCAAGCCGCGCAAAACTTAGCAGAAATTTTTCGCCCGCCGTCAGGGCAAGAACTCGCGGGATATGCGAGCGCCAATGCCACGCGCCAGCAGGCCCAGCGTCTCGCCGAGTTCTACGCCCTGACCCAAGATCCAAATACGGACTGGGAAGCGATCAGTCGCCAAGGCGTCGGTGCTGGCATGTTCAACCCCAGCCAGTCGATGACAGCGGTGGACCGGAACAACGCCACGACCATGCGTGGGCAGGACGTGGGCCATCGTTCAGCGCTCGACGTTGCCAACATCAACAATGCTGGCGCGCTCGATCGCCAGAACGCAGCGCCCATTCTCGTTAATGAGAACCAGACAGCCTTTCTGCCTGGTCAGACCCAAGGCGCGACCGGCTTGCCGCAGATCATGACGGGCAACATCAATCTTGCGCCTGGCGAAGTTACGCATTCGGCCGGTGGTGGAATGTTCGCCGGTCCTGAAAAGCCGCTGACGGAAAGCGAGTGGGACGCCGCGCAGAGCGAGCGTCTGCGTATGTCGGGGATGCTCTCCGATCAGGACATTCACGACACCATCATGGGCGAGCGCACGCCTGTTGAGGCACTTGGGCCGGACGGACAGCCGGTGTTCATGACACCGGGCGCCGCAACCCGGACCGGGGCAACGCCAGCGGCTTCCGGCGGTGGCAGCAGCGCCGCCGAAGCCCAGATTGACCGCCTGTCGCAGCAGTTCATCGATACGGGCCTTACAGCCGATCCCAGCGAAGCGCGGAACCTCGCAATCGGCATCGTCGATAATCGCTACACCGTGAGCCGTCACCCGGTCACGGGCGATGCGCTTGTTCTGGACGTGGCAACGGGCGAACCCGTTTCGCGCGGTGGCGCCGCAACGCCAGCGGGCGGTGGCACCTTCGACGGGGCTTTCAACGCGGTAGGTGACGCGACCGATCCGACGCTCGACGCCATCATGCGCGACGAAGAAAACAGCGAAAGCCCCTTCGGCACTCGCTTCTCCAACTCGCCTGAAGCCTTTGGCGTCGGCGGTGCCCTCACAGGCGGCATCAATACCGTTTTCGACGCGGTGGGCGCTGGTGCGCCATATCCCGAGGTCCAGCAGACGCAATCGGACTTCGATGTGCTCCGGGAGACGCTGCTTAACGACATCGCCTCAGCGTATCCGCGCCAACCACCGTCGTGGCTCTTGCAGAATATCCAGGCGCTTACGCCACGCGCGGGGAACGTCTTTGAAGGTTCAGGCACCGCCCAATCAAAACTCACGGCGTTGGGCCGCTCGCTCACCGACGAGTTGAGCACCGCCGAGGAAACCTTGCGCGGCGACTTGAGCCCAACCAATCGGCAGGAAACCGAAACCCGCGTGATCGGACTGCGGGCCGCAATCGGTCGCGTTACCGACGCTCTGCAATCATTCGATGGCGGTGGGCAGACACCGACGCCAGCCCCGCCCTCACCCCCGAGCCCGCCCGTGCCACCGTCGCCGGGTGACGCCGGGCCGCAAGAAGGCGCAACGGCCACGAACCCCACCACGGGTGAGCGTGTCATCTTCCGCAGCGGACAATGGGAGCCGATGTAATGGCGAGCGTCAATTTGCCTTCCGGGTTCGTCCTTGATCAGCCGCCGCACGTACCGGGCGCGCCGTTGCAGATTACGGTTCGGTATTCCGACCCCCCTCCGCCGCCCGACGGCTTTGTCCTGGATGGCGATGGCAGCGCTGAACCGGCCCCCGAGCAGCGGCCGCACTTGGGCGCGTTTCTCAATCAGGGGCTCGCTCAGGGGCTCGGCATTCCCGTAGATGCCATCTCTGGGGCGCTCAACGCGGGTGTTTCCGGGGTCAATGCCGTTACGGGCTGGGAAATCCCGACGATCGACGAGCCTTTCGGCGGATCGGCCAGTATCAACCGCGGCCTCAACGCCATGGGCTTCGACGCGGCCCCGCCCGATATTCAGCCCGAGACGCTGATCGAGCATATTTTCGCCGGTGCAGGCGGCGCAGCGGGTGCGATCGGCCCGGTAGGGGTGGCGGGGCGTCTCATGTCGTCCACGGCCTCGCCGATGGCGCAAGCTGTGGGCAACACGCTCACCCAGCCATTCGTTCAAACGCCGGTTCGCGGTTTCGCGTCCGAGATTGCAGCGGGCGCCGGGGCCGGGGCTGGCATGGACGTCGCCAATCGCGTTGCGCCCGATAATCCCGTCGCCTCGACGCTGGGCGCGCTCGTCGGGGGCGTAGCCGGCGGCGCCGGCCCATATCTTGGGTGGCAAGGGGTCCAGCACACTCCGGGGATCGGCGGCGCCATCGCTGCGGGCTCCCGGCTTGCCGCCAGCGAAATCGCCCCGTTCACCGAAGTGGGGGCGTTGGAGCGTGCCCGCAGCCGCGTTGCCGGACTGGTCGAAGATCCCGACGCTGCAATCAACGCGCTCAATACGCCGACGATCAGCGATCTTTCCCCGGCCGTCTCGACAGGCGAAAGGCGCCTCATGGGCCTCGAGCAGACCGTGCGCGACACTGATCCGACCATTGACCTGATCATGCGTGATCGCGAGCTGGGCAGCGGGCAGATCCTGCGCGACGAACTCGCGGCGCCCGCCCAGGGCGTCCCGAGCACCGCGGCGCGCCAATACATGGCGCAAACCGTCCAGCAGAGCGTCGACGGTCTCGGCGCTACGCTCGACCAAGCATTCGGGCGGCCGCTTGGCGTCACCAACGTTTCGACCGCTCTTCGCACGGGAAGCCAGCCGGCGCGCAGCACCGCCTACGACGCTGCATATGCCCAGCCGATCGACTACGCTGGTGAGGCAGGCCGAACGCTCGAAGGCTTGATCGGTCGCGTCGAGCGCGCCGCGCCCGGTGCAATCGCGCTGGCGAACCGGCTTATGGCGGGCGAGGGCATCCAGTCGGAGCAGATCATGGCCAATATCGGCCAGGATGGCACCGTGACGTTTGCTCGGATGCCCGACACCCGGCAGATCGATTACATCACCCGCGCCCTCAACCAGATGGCCGCGAGCGGCGACGGGCAAGGTGCTCTTGGTGGCACGACCGACATCGGCCGCGTCATGGGCAATCTGGCGCGTGATATTCGCGGCGCGCTGGGCGAGGCCAACCCGCAATATGGTGAAGCGGTGGCCACGGCCGCTACGCCGATCCAGCAGCGCAACGCACTTCTGTTCGGCCAGGATTTACTCAGGTCAGGCACGGCGCGCGACTTCGCCGCCGAGCGGCTTGCCGATATGACCGAGCCCGAGCTCGCCTTTGTGCGCCAAGGCGTGCGGTCCTATCTCGATGAGACGCTTTCGAACGTTCGCGCCGCGATGGCGAACCCGGACGTGGGCATTCGTGAAGCCCAGCAGGCCCTTACCCAGCTTTCCAGCCGCGCAGTGCGCGATAAGATCGGCATGATCCTGCCGACCGATGCCGCCGAAGCGTTTTTCCAGCGGATCGATGAGACATCCTCGATGCTCAATTCACGGCAATCGGCGCCGCTTCTTTTCTCCAGCGCGAGGCCCAATGAGGAAATCCGCTCGATCATCAACGCGTCGAACCCACAGCAGGCGACGGCCCAGCTTGTCGCCCAGGCGGCCGGTGACCCGACTGGCCAGGCTCTTTTCGGTCTTAAAGGCGCTTTCGTTGATGAACTGATGGCCCGATCGCGCACGGGCGCTTTCGATGACACAGGCGCACCGATCCTTTCCGGGCGGGCCATGCAGAACGCCCTGGCCGACAATCGCGTGCTGGCGGTGGCCAACAATCTGCTTTCGATGGAAGAACGGTCGCGGTTCGCGGCGATCGCCGACGAGCTCGCCCGCTTTGAGACCATGCAGGGCCGCTTGCCCAATGTCGGCGGCGTCATGGAAGGCGAGCCCAATTCGATGGTCAGCATGATCGCCAGGACGCTCGCCGCCCGCATGGGCGCCCAGGCCGGTCGGGGTACGAGCGGCGCATCGCTGCTCACGGCGAACTTCGCCTCGCAGCGGATGCAACGCATTCTCGAAACGCTGACGCTCGACCGCGCAGAGGGATTGATCCGGCAGGCGGTGGCCGGCGATCGGGAGCTTTTCGAAATCTTGTTGACCCCGAGCGATCGCATCACGCCGCAGCAGGAGGGCAAGCTGTCCCAGGTGCTTTCCCGTACTGCGACCGGCATGATCGGCGGAGCGGCGGCGACGACTGACGAGCGAGAGCCCGATCTGGTGGATTTGATTATGGCGGGCGCGCGCTAAGACTCCGTTCAAAGAGCCGTGTTTGCGATGGTGGCCAGTCAACCGAACACCTGCCAGAACATTAGATACCGGCATCGCGTTATCTGTTGCGGCAAGTTGATTTTCAACGGCCGCCGAGCCGTCTGCAATGCCCCCAAGCCCGCAGGCGGCTCGTTTTTTCTCGCCGCCTGTGTCAGGGTACTGGGGCAACACCTTCCATGCGTTGCAAAGGGCCGCCCGCCGTGCAGGGCGCCGCGCCTGGCGGGCGGCATCTTATTGGGGGATCAGATGGACCTATTCAGCTTACTGGTCGGCCTTGTCGTTGGGATTATGATCGGCGGGACAGTGGCAACCGTTGCCATGGTTATGGTGCGCGGCCAAGGACGCTGAGGCGCCCCTCAGTAATCGGGCCAACCAATCAGGCAACACCAGAATAGTCGGTCAGCAGCCAACGATTGCTTCCCTACATCTTGGCCAGGCTTCACATTGTATTGCGGCCGCGCTGCACTTAATGCAGAATCTCCGTGAACGGGGTGGGGCTCATGACGGAAGCAGACAACCGCCGAGATGCGTATGAAGCGCTTCAGGCTCTCCATATGCGCCGGGAAAGCGCGCACATACTCGGCATATTCGTCGCTCTCATCGGCGTGCCGATCTGGATTATTGGCCGCGCGTGGTATTTCGTCAGCTTGTCGCCCGGTGGCGACATAACGCGTGATGGAAAATTCACCATCCGCGACGTCGCCAAGGGTTTCGAGTTCTCGTTCATCGAACCATCGGTCCAAGTTCTTAGGGCCTTGGACAGCGCCACGCCAGGCATTTTGGCCTTCTTCGAAATTGGCCCCTATTCTACCCCCGGCTGGGCGCTCTTGCTCATCTCGATTGTGGCTTGGGCCATAATTTGGTGGTTGGCGGCCGAGGTCGTCTCGTTTTCGCTTCGGGGGTGCTGGAATGCGTGGCAAACGATAAGAAATATTCGCACCGGCAAAGAACGGCTTATGAAAGGCGACGTTGTGGTTTTGGGTGTGGTGGCGTTTCTTCTGTTGTTCGTCTGGGTGGTGCCATTTTTCGCCAGGTGATCCGCCTACGATCCCTCAACTGCCTTTCCCATCCGATTGATGACCCGGAACCGTCGCCGCCCCAGCGCCGCCCCCGAAGGGCGAAGTTGCAGCACCGGGGTCTTTTGTGTCGTTCCGCCTGGATCAGGTTCCGGTGCAGGTTCATGCCAGTGGACTTTTACCCCGTCGGTGCCGCAGTGCGGGCATCTGGCTTTTGTCTCCAGCCGGTCCAGTCGGTAATCTGAACCCAAGGCGCCGACGAGCGTGGCGACGTCGAGCGGTACGGGCGGACACGGCTGGACCCGCTTGAGCGCATAATAGCGCCGCTGACAATAAAGTGTGGCGGTCCAACCATCTTGGAGCGCGTCTTGTAACCTGGCCCAACTGTCGAATGGAGGTTCGACAACGCGGGCGCTGCAAACATTATCGCCGGCGACCGCCAAAGCGCATCCCCGGTTCTCTGCTACCCGCCGCGCCAGTTCATCGAGCGTTATATTGCCATAAGCTTGGACCGCCTTATGGGTCCGCATCTCACCCATGCGCTTGCATCGGATGCACTCGATCCGCAGCGATGTCGGCTTGAACTGATTGAGCCTGTCCGTTCCTTTCGCCAATTGACCCCTCTTGCGCAAACATGGGACCGGAGTCATAGAATGGGAACAAAATGAGAACAACCGGACTCTTGATCAAATGTCGCGAAGGAAAGGCGAGTTGTCGCCGGCCCAGGTGGATAGGCTTTACCCTTGGCAAATCGCCGTGCCGGCCAGCACGATCGTCAACGACGCCGCGCGCAGGGTTCATGGAGCGTGCGACCGCGGCCATTCCGTTGCTCATGAAGGCGCGTGGTGGAACGTGCTATGTTTTCCGACCAAAGAGCAGGCTGAAAAGTTCGGTCGCATTGTCGACGGTCTTTGGTTCGATCCTCGGGACCGAGGCCGTGGCCGTAACTGGATGAAGTGGACACCGAGGGAAACTCCGTTACCTTTCAGCGAAACAACCATCGTGACGGACGGCAGGATGTGCAATCTCTACTCGATGACGACCAACGTTGAGGCGATCCGCGCCTTCGTAAAGGCCACGCGCGAGATCCAGCTTCACCCCAACCTCGGCAACTTCCCGCCGCAGCCGGGCATCTACCCCGACTATCTGGCCCCGATCATCCGAAACATGGACGACCTGAGCCGCCAACTGGCGATGGTGCGTTGGGGCATGCCCACGTCATCGCGCGTGCTCTATGAAGCCGCACGGAAGCGCGCCCAAAAGATCCAGGAGAAGGAAGGCCGGGAGCTATCGGAAGAAGAATTCCGGCGCTTGGTCGAGATGGAGCCCGATCGCGGCGTCACCAACGTGCGCAATTCTGATAGTCCGCACTGGCGGCGGTGGCTGGCCCCACGCTTCCGGTGCGTCGTCCCCTTCACGTCATTCAGCGAGTTCAACAAGGACGAAGGTGGCGACGTTTGGTTCGCGTTCGATGATAGCCGCCCGTTGGCATTCTTCGCCGGCATATGGGCGCCGCAGTGGACCTGCGTTCGCAAAGTCAAGGAAGGGCAGATCACGACCGACCTGTTTGCCTTTCTCACCACAGAGCCGAACGCAGACGTTGAGCCGATCCACCCCAAGGCAATGCCGGTGATCCTGACAACGCTAGATGAGGTCGAGACTTGGCTGATGGCGCCGTGGAGCGAAGCCCGAGGGCTCCAGCGCCCATTGCCAGACGGTGCGCTCAAGATCGTGGCGAGGGGTGTCAAAGAGGACGGAGTGGTATGACGACGATCAAGCGCCTGCGTAACGAAATCAAGCTGGCTCAGGAGGCCGTGCTGGCCCTCGATACGGCCGCCGATTGTGGCGACACCATCGAGGAGATGCGGCCGACCCTCGACGAGTTTCTGGAGCACGCCGCGCTCGCTCGGCTGTTCAGCCTTTATCTCGGTGATGCAAGCATGGATCCCGCCGCAGTGGAGTTGCGCGACCTGTTTCGCGAGGCGGCAGACGAGCGATTGATTGATGGGATGACGGACCCGCGCTTCGGAATGGGTGGCTTTCGCATCGCCGACGAGCGGTTCGAAATTGACGCGATTTCCAATGCGCTGCACAAACTTGGTGAGCTTTTGGATCGCGAAGAAGGCGAAGGACAATGAGCAAGCCCACCCCGCCGACAAAACTGATCGTGGTCATGGCATTCGAGGACGACAATGAGGGCGGCATGCGCCCGGCGTTTGAACCCCGCGAATACCAGAGCGAGCAGCGGGCCAAGATCGAGGCCGGATCGCTGATCAATACCTATCCGGCCGTCATCGCCTGGTCGCGAGAAGCACGGCCGGATATCGGGGAATACGGGCCGCCCGAGGTGCTATTCAGCTTCGGGCCGGTGCCCGACATGGAGTGATCGACAAGCGGCAGGAACTATGGCGCTGACCACTCGTTTCCTCATGAAGGAGGGGATCGCCATGCCGCTGGATCACCGTGCAGCCACTGAACGCCGAAAGGAAATCGATGCGGGCGGCGCCGATCCATTCGTCGTCGTAGCAGGACTGATCGCAGCAATCCCTTTGGGCTCGTGGCTTTTGTGGATGAACGGCCATGAGGAGATCGGCGACATGCACCAGTTCTACGGGACGCCTGTGACGTCTTCCGCAAGCCTCGATACGCCAGCTTAATGAGCCCGCTGCGACCAAACGCGCATTGAGAAAGATTGCCGGTTCTCACGAACCGTTATGGGGCGGCCCTGCTGAATGCCGAAGTTCCATGCCCGGCGATCCTTGCGAGCCTTTTTGTTCAGGTATTTCGCTTCCAGTCACGCATCAAACTCATGGAGCATGATGTTGGACATAGAAATAGCGCTGCACCGTCGATGGTGGTGGAAACTCCCCAGGCAGCAGGCCCCACTGACAGCCGCTCGAAGCCATGTAGAGAACGGCGTCCATTACCGCTCGCAAATCTGTGGTGCGGGGACGACCTGTGGGCCGTGCAGGCGGCAGCAGCGGCGCAATGATGGCCCACTCCGGGTCAGTCAGATCACTTGAATAGCGACGACCACGTCGCGCATACTGGCGTCGGGCAGTTTCGGTCCAGGCCATCGTGATCTCCGTTTAGTCTCGCAACCGAACTGAATCACAACCTGCTGAAACTGCTCAACTCTTTTTGGGTTGGGCTCTTAAATCCCGATGACTTGAATTGGCGTCGGAAGTTGCCGTCTTAAGCTGTACTCGCGGCTTCTTCAGCAGCCCGCACATAGGCATAAAGCGTTGGCTTTGAAATCTCGAGCATGGCGCAAATTTTAGCGATGGGAAGCGAGCGCTCCCGGTAGAGGCGCACAGCGAGATCACGTTTGTCAGCATCGAGTGACATTGGACGGCCGCCCTTTCGACCCCGGGCCCGCGCAGCCAGCAATCCGGCTTGAGTTCGCTCTTTGATGAGATTTCGTTCGAATTCCGCCAACGCTCCAAAAAGATGGAATGTCAGCTTCCCCGAGGCGGTGTTGGTGTCGATAGCCTCTTGCAGGCTTTGCAGCCCGACCTTGCGTTCTTCCAGATAGGTCATCCAGTTTATGAGATCCCGCATCGATCGCCCGAGACGGTCCAGCCGCCATACCACTAGTGTGTCGCCGGCGCGTAATTGCTCTTTGATCTTTTCGAGGCCAGGCCTTGCCGTAGCGATGCCGGAGATCTTGTCGGTGATGACCTTCTCACAACCCGCTGCGTGAAGGGCGTCGGTTTGCAGGTTCAAATTTTGCTCAATGGTCGAGACCCGCGCGTAGCCAATTTTCATGTGAGCGTTGCCGAACCCTTGAGAAGAGGAAGAAAACTCATTTCGTCTTAAAATTTATTGCCATAGTTTTCTTTACCGAGTAGATTTACCGGTGTTCGGTAGAATTGGCAACGTGATAGAGATCGCGTGACCATGGGCAAACAAACCTCCTTTTTTCTGCCTGCTGTTTTGGGCAACCTTCTGTGACGCATCCTGTGTTCATCGCCTTTGGCGATTGAACGCTTTCGCGCCATCGAGCCGTACCTGCGTGATGGCGTCACGCTCACCGCATTGGCGCAGACCGCCGTTGCAAGTGAGCGGACGTTGCAGAGGTGGGTGAGCTGCTACCGTGCTGAGGGGCTGACCGGTCTTGAGCGGAAACAGCGTAGCGATCGGGGCCGACGGAATCTTCCGGACTTCGTTATGGGAATTGTCCAAGAGTTCGCGGTTAAAAGGCCACGTCCTCCGGTCAGCTCGATCCATCGAAAGGTTGCGGCGCTTGCCATCGCCGAAGGGCATTGTGCACCTAGCTATTCGTCAGTTGCTCGCGTCGTTCGCAAGGTGCCTGAAAGCCGGATCGCAGCAACAATCGATCCGGCTGCATACCGCGACCATCATGAGCTGGTGTATCATCGGGAGGCAGCCGTCTCCAACGACATGTTTCTGCCCGACCTTCCAGGCCACCTAATCCGAGGCAAACCGCTGTCGGCACCCACACTATCGCTGAACGATCTCTGCGCGCATTTCGAGGCGTTTGTCTGCCGCGTCTACCACACGCGCGTTCCCACGGTAGCACGGGCGAACCGCCCGTGTCCGCTGGCAAAGGGGCGGCTTCTTACCGGCGATGCTTGACAGCATCGAAAAGCTCGACATGCTGCTGGTACATGTCCCCAAGTCACGCAAAGTATTGCGTGACGGCATTCGCCTTCTTGGTCGCCGATACGTAGAGCCCACGCTGGCCGCCTTTTGTCGGTGAAAACGTTGAAGTGCTCTACGATCCGCGAGATCTCACTGAAGTGCACGTCTACCACGAGCGTCATTTTATCTGTCGCGCTCTCAGCCCCGAACACCTCGCCGCACCATCGCTGCGCGACATCCAAGCCGCGCGGCGCAAGGCGAAAAGACGCGATACTGGCGCGCTGACCGAGTTGGAGGCTGCCAATGGCGACCAAGCGTGTCCAGATCCCCGGCCGACAACAGTCCGAGGACTCCGGCTCTAAGCCACTGACGATTGAGTTCCCGACCGAGCAGACGTTCCTGCCAACGCGCGAACACGCACGCTTCGTCGAGTTCGCAGAGGCATGCTCGCGCTATCGCTACATTGGCGTATGTCACGGCCGCCCTGGCGTAGGCAAAACTCGGTCGGCACGCGAGTTTGCCAGTTTCCCAAACCTGCAAGGCTATGGTGTTCTCGGCAAACTTGCACTTTCACTTGCAGCAGAAATCACGCGGTGCCAAGCCATCTTCTACACGGTGACCGTGAGCAACACACCCAAGATGATCGATGCGGTGTTGGGCACTAACCTGACAAAGATGGGGCACATGAGCGGCTCCTGCCACGCCCGCGCTTTGCCTGTCCAGCCTGACAACCATCATACCCTGCCGTAGACAGCTCTTTCTTTTCAGCCGGCCGACTGCACAGGCACAGGCTGTATCAACGGCCGCGTTACAAGAGCGATGCCGATGACTATGAGCGTCATGCCGATCAGATGAAAGATCTTGAACTCTTCACCAAGGAGGAGAACCGCCAAAAGGGTGCTGAAGATCGGCATGAGATACATAAAGAGGCCTGTCTTCCCAGGGCCGAGAGCCGAAACCGTCCGGTTCCAAAAGATATATGCCAGCAACGACGGAAAAATTGCTAGGTAGAGCAGGGCGAGTAAATTGGTGGGCTCCGCAGCGAGGCCGCCGCGCGTCGCAAATTCCCAGCCTACCAACGGAAAATGAAAGAGGACGCCAAACGCGATCGTCACCGTCAAGAAAACCATAGGTGGCAAGACGCTCTTTCGCCATCGTATCATCACAGTGTACAGCGCCCAAAAGGTAAGCCCTGCGAGTACAAGGAAGTCGCCAGCGTTGATGTCCAGCGCAAGCAAAACGGCGAGATCACCGCGCGCAATAATGAGCAACGTGCCGATAATGCACACTACGACACCAAACGTCTGTCTCATTCTCAGACGGTCGCCCATGAAAAACAGAGCGAGGATGAACGTCACAACAGGCATGAGGGAGTTTATGAGCGCTGCGTTGACAACGGTCGTATACTGCAGAGCCAGGTAAATCAGGCAGTTAAAGGCTGTAATGCCAATGGCGCCCAGAAAAGCCAGATATGCCAGTTCCCGGCGAATTGCCGGCATATTTTTAAGGACAGCACGCACTGTGAACGGCAGGATAATCAAGAGTGCAATAGACCAGCGCCAAAATGACATTTGGAATGGCGGAATGACCTCGTTGAACATCCGGGCCACCAGAAAATTCCCAGCCCAAAAGAGGGGAGGCAGCACGGCCAAAAGATATATCTGTCGGAAACGGTCCTGCTTCGCTGATACTGCCATTGAAGTGCTGTCCTAAAGTGGGGGCCGCTACCCCAAAAGAGAATGGTCCCCGCCGGGGCAGGACCATAAGTCACATTTAATCGCCCTGCGCCAAAATTCTATTCCGCTGCGTCTATCTGTTCGGTTGCGTCAGCCAAGGTCCGCCAGTCGGTTTCCTTCGAATAGACGCCTTCTCTTGAGGCGATGCAAGCATGCGGGATGCGAGGCTCTTCCGTACCAATCGCCTTCCCGCCTTCTGCGACCTTGCGTGCAGCATCGACCATCAGGCGGCGGAACTCGACGATGGCCAGATCGGATGCGCCGAGCAAGTCATCCGTACGATTGACGGTTTTGCCCATGCTGACCCACATGATGATGTCCTGATTTGGAATGCCCGGAACACCAGTGAAGTTGCCGAGCTTCATTGCCTGGCGATCCTGTAGGAAGTTGTTCTCCAGCGTGCGGCGCGAGCGCCACTTTTCGTCAAGATCGATGCCGGGACGCGCGTGGTTGAACTTGCGCCAGTCCTCAGTTGACGGACATTTCTTGCCACCCCATGCGACGAAATGGAAGGCGGTCGTTTCGTCATCGATCGGCACGATGACGCTGGCGACGTTGTAGTTGTTGTTCGGCGGAATGAGCGACATGAAAGGCGCGATGAATTCCGTGATGCGCAGATAATTGTGGGTCGAGGCATTCTTGATCGGCTTACGGATGGCCGCATAGTGGAAGCCATAGCTCGTCGTCTGCGTCTGCATGCGCGGTGACTTATCGGTCGAGGGGCGATACCATGCCTGATCGTCGGCCGAAGCGCCTTCGACGCGCGCCGGCTTCATATCGGAGGAATGCAGGCTCGATGAATGCGCGCTGTCTATCTGGCCTTCGTGGATCTGCGCCCAGTTGCAGGGAATGCGAATCTTGACGATGGCGACCGGCGTATCCTTGGTCGGCGCAAAGGCCGGGGGATCGAAAGCCGGCACATTCTCCTGATCGCCCAGCCATGCCCAGACGAAACCGCCCCACTCCTCTACGGGATAGGCGCGATGCTTGACCTTGTTGAGAAGCGGACTGCCCTCAGGCTCCGATGACATAGCGACGACGTTGCCTTCCACGTCCATCTTCCAGCCATGATAGAGGCAGCGCAGGCCGCATTCCTCATTGCGCCCGAATACCAGCGAGGCGCGACGGTGGGGGCAGAGTTCATCGAGAAGTCCGAGCCGCCCGTCGGTGTCACGAAAGGCCACATAGCGTCCGCCGAGCACCTCCACCAAAAGCGGTGTGCCATCGCGCTCTGCGACCTCTTCGATGAGACAGACCGGCGTCCAGTGCTGGCGCATCAACTCGCCCATCGGTGCATCGCCGCACACGCGCGTCAGCAGATCGTTTTCTTCGTGAGTGAGCATCAGGTTCTCCGAAATTTAGATAACTAACCAAAAATATCGCACATCGTGCTGCACGTCCAGCCGTTGACAGCAAATAGTTAGTTTACTAAGTAAAATGAACTCCTGCGCCTTGGGCGCCTGACGGTAGAGGACAGATGGACCCGAATATCGATCTCATTGCCATGAAAGTTACAGCCCGACGCGCGCTAACGGCCTATATAGATGAATTCGTTCTGCAGCCGGTCGACGATCGCGAACTATCAAGTTTCGGTGCCGGCTCGCACATCACAGTCGAGACGCCGTCGGGCGCCATGCGACGCTACTCACTGGTGGGTGATGGCTCGCCCGCTTCGAGCTATACCATTGCGGTGAAGCGGGAAGCAGACTCGCGAGGCGGCTCGTCCTCTATGCATGAGGACGCCAAGGTTGGCACGATTCTCAATGTCGGAGCGCCGGAGAACAACTTCCAGCTCCGCGATGCATCGAAATATCTGCTGATCGCCGGTGGCATCGGTGTCACGCCGATCTATGCCATGGCGCAGCACCTTGACCGCGAGGGTAAAGCTTTTCGCATCATCTACTGTACACGAAGCGCTGAAGACACAGCCTATCTGGACGAGATGAAGGCAGCGTTTGGTAGCCGGCTGACGGTGCACCACGACGATGGCGACCCTGACAAGCTCTATGATTTCTGGGATCATTTCGAAGACGTGCAGAATATGCACGTCTATTGCTGCGGACCTCAGCCGCTGATGGAAGAGATCAAGGCGCTGTCTGGCCACTGGCCCGAGGGTCGCGTTAATTTCGAGGATTTCAAACCTGTCGAGGTGGTGCGCGAAGACGACGTGGCCTTCGATGTCGAGCTTGCCAAGTCGGGTGCTACAGTAATGGTGCCGGAGGATCGGTCGATCCTCGAGGCGCTTCGCGACGCCGGCTTCAAAACGGTCAGTTCCTGTGAAAGCGGCACGTGTGGCACCTGCAAATCCCGGATGCTCGCGGGCGAGGCCGATCATCGCGATATGGTTCTGATGGATGAGGAGAAGGACGACTACATCATGATCTGCGTATCGAGGGCGCGCGCCGGAGGTCTCGTTCTTGACCTGTGATCCGGTGCGCTTCGGCGTGGTGGGGCTCGGGCGCGCTTTCATGCTCATGCTGCCAGGCTTTCGCGCCGATCCGCGCGTGAAGCTCGTGGCGGCGGCTGCGCCACGCGAGCAGTCGCGCAACGCCTTCGAGGCTGAATTTGGTGGCCGCACCTATGCCGATATTAAGGGATTGTGCGCCGACCCGGAAGTCGAGGCAATTTATGTCGCCACGCCGCATCAATTCCATTGCGCCCATGTAATTGCAGCCGCCAAAGCCGGCAAACATGTGCTCGTCGACAAGCCGCTGTCGGTTTCGATGGAAGACGGAACGGCTATGGTTTCCGCCGCACGCGAGGCGGGTATTCACCTGATCGTCGGACCCAGTCACAGCTTCGATGGACCCGTCGCTCAGGCGCGCGCTTTGATCGACAGCGGTGCGCTCGGTCGAGTTCGGATGATCCAGGCACTAAACTATACGGATTTCCTCTACCGCCCACGTCGGCCGGAAGAGCTGCGCACGAAAGAGGGGGGCGGCGTGCTGTTTTCGCAGGGCGTCCACCAAATCGACATCGTGCGGCTTTTAGCGGGCGGATTAGCGAGCTCGGTTACGGCGATGACGGGCGCTTGGGACCCCGCGCGTCCGACTGAGGGCGCGTATTCGGCGCTACTTGACTTTCAGGGCAGCGCCTTCGCGTCGTTGACGTATTCTGGCTATGCGCATTTCGACAGTGACGAATGGATGGGCTGGATCGGCGAACTCGGCCACCCAAAGTCGCCGGAAGCCTATGGCGGGGCGCGAAAGGCGCTGCAAGCGGTTGATACGGCCGACGCCGAGGCCGCGCTCAAATCGACGCGCACCTATGGGGCGGGCGAGGCACCGCCGGCAGCATCCCACCACGAACATTTCGGACCGATCATCGTCTTGTGCGAACGTGGTGATTTGCGGCTGACGCCAACGGGTCTTCACGTCTATGATAACTTCGAAAAATCTTTCCGCCCGGCCCCAGTGCTGCGTTTTCCACGGGCAGAGGTTTTCGATGCCGTTGTCAATGCGGTGCGCGGCAATAGGGCGCCAGCCCAGACAGGCGCCTGGGGGCTGGCGACCCTCGAAGTCTGCTACGCTATCCTGGAGGCGGCCCGGACCGGCACATCCGTCGCCCTTAACCATCAAATCGCCGCAGCTGACGGCGCACCACATCCAATTGCGGAGGAACGCTAATGATCGATCTCAACCTGTCCATTGCCATGGGCGACTACGACCGCACGCGGCCCATTGCCGACGGACGGGTCAAGATCGACGGCGTCGAACCAACCTGCATGCTCCTGTCGCCTGAAGAGATGTTTTTTCGCGCGTTCCGCCATCAGGCCTTCGATGTCAGTGAATTGTCGCTGTCGTCCTATTCAATCTCCGTCGCGCGGGACGACCCGCATTACGTCGCCATTCCGGTATTCCTGTCGCGTGCCTTCCGTCACACCTCGATCTATATCCGAACCGATAAGGGGATCGAAAAGCCGCAGGATCTGAAGGGCAAGCGCATCGGCATTGCGGAGTACCAGCTCTCGGCCAATGTGTGGGTGCGCGGCATCCTAGAAGACGAGTACGGCGTCAAGCCGTCCGACATCGTCTGGGTTCGCGGGGGAATGGATACGCCCGGTCGCCCAGAAAAAATGAAGATTGACCTGCCTGCCGACATCCGCATCGAGCAGGCGCCCGAAGGGGAAACGCTCAACGAGATGCTTGCGGCGGGCGAGATCGACGGCTTCATCGGCCCGCGCTGGCCGCGCTGCTACGACGAAGGACATCCACATGTCGACCGTCTGTTTCCGGACACGGTCGCGACCGCGGAGGATTACTTCCGCCGCCGCAAGATCTTCCCGATCATGCATGTGCTGGGCGTGCGCCGGCAACTCGCCGACGCGCATCCTTGGCTGCCGGGCGCACTGCTCAAGGCGTTCTCGCAGTCCAAGCAGATCGCGCAGGCTGCCCTCGGCGACACCTCGGCGACCAAGGTGACTATGCCGTTCGTCGAAGATAATCTGCGCCGCGCGCGCCAACTGATCGGTCCCGACATCTGGACCTATGGACTAACCCCCAATGTTGGTGTGCTGGAGACCTTCCTCGACTATCACTATGCGCAGGGGCTTTCGCCGCGCCGGGTTGCCGTCGAGGAGCTGTTTCATCCGGCGACGGTCGAAGCCTATAGCCTGTGACTATAGGCAAAATCGATTCGGACAGAGCACCTTCTGGGAGAACGAACATGAACGAATTTCAGCCGGGCGACGTCGTCGAGATCAAGACGAAGACGGACCTTGCCTATGTTCAGGTCACGCATCGACATGCATCCTATCCGGAGGTCGTGCGCGCATTGCCGGGCCTTTTTCAGGACCGGCCGGACAACCTTGACGATCTGGCGGCACAACCGAGCGTGTTCACCGCAATGATCCCTCTGGGCGGTGCGATAGCTCGCGGCGCGCTCGCTGGTGAGAAGGTCGCCCAGGCCGACATTCCGGCAAGAGATCAGATCTTCCCGACCTTCAGGATGGCGATCCGCGATAAGCACGGCGATATTGCCTACTGGTGGTTCTGGGACGGTGACGGTTTGCGCTACGATGAACATCCGGGTGGGGAGACCGAAGACTACCCATTGCGCGAGGTGCTGACCGTAAGCGCATTTCTGGGGCGCCTCGCTGCCGCGAACTAAACCTAATCGCCCGTAGCCGCGATCGAGGCTTCGTTCTGTCACGCCTACGGAGCAAACTTCTGGCCGAAATTCAAAGTGTTGGGTGGCGAGTCGACAAGACTGTTCGCACGAGCGATTTATCCGGCCGGCATTGACGTATGGCACAGAATGGACATAGCTTAGACATGTAAGTATTTTGCTCCGATGAGCAGACCACACATTCTGCCTGCCGTACAGGTGACCATCTGTCCGTAGCGCTACGTGCAAATCTGCAGGGAGAGAAGGTGGAACGGAGCTCTATAGGCAGAAACCTAGATTATAATGGGAGAGGATACCATGTTCACTTCAAGAATGCGTTCAATTGGCATTGCAGTTGCCATCAGCGCGCTGGCAGCAGTGCCGGCGAATGCCCAATCGCTCAACCTGACGCTGGCCGGCGCGAGCCCCGGCGGATTATGGACGCTCCTGGGGGCTGGACTCGATGCAGCGCTCAAGGGCACGCAGCCCGACTCAACCGTGACGTATCAGACCACCGGCGGCGGATTTGCCAATGCCGCCATGGTCAGCCAGGGCCGTGCTCAGATTGGTCTTATCCATGATGCCGAGCTTGCCATTGCAGTTCAAGGAGGCGAGCCGTTCGAAGCGCCGATCGAGAACCTTCGCACAATCGGCTATCTGTATGATTGGGCACCGATGCAATTCATCGCATCGAAATCATTCGCGGATGAACATGGTATCGAAACTTTAGCGGATTTTGCCGAGAAGCAGGTGCCAGTGCGCATTACGGTGAACCGGGCGGGCAACATCACCGGGCAAGTGGCCACGGCTATGATGGAAGCGGCTGGCGCTGACGACGCTTCGATCGAAGCATGGGGTGGCACGACTATCCAGGCGGGCTCATCGGAGCAAAGCGGACTGTTAATGAACGGCCGCGTCGACATCTATACCAACGGTGTCTTTGTTGGGCACAGCTCCATCCGAGAAATCGAGAACGGGATTGACATTAAGCTTCTGAGCGTTCCGGAGGATGTCCGGGCAAAGGTCGCAGAGCAGTTCTCGATCGGCAACTTCACCATCCCCGCGAACTCGTATGAGAATCAGCCTGAGCCTGTCGAAACCGTGGCACTCGGTGCCGTTCTCATCGCCAGCGCCGATATGTCCGAAGAGGATGCCTATACACTGACCAAGGCGCTGATCGATAACATCGATTCCATCCGTTCGGTACATCCCGCGATGGCCGAGCTCGATCATGAACTGCTGACGCGCGAGACGGCGGCCCCATTCCATGATGGCGCCATCCGCGCCTATCGCGAAGCAGGCCTGATGCAATGAATCTAAAGCCCGTTGGTATCGGCCGATTTCTGGGCACGGGCCGGCGCCGTTCATTCAACGGCGCTGCCCGCACTGCTCTTTTTTCTGCGGCGGCCGTCGTTGCGCTTGGCGTAGTTTACGGCAATATCTTTGCGCTACCCGACGCGTTGCTGATCGGCATCCTGTTCGTCTGCGGCATTTTCGCGCTTTTATTCCTGACAGTGGGCGCAACGCGCGATTGCAGTGAGCGGCCAAGCATTCTCGATTGGCTGCTGAGCGCAGCCAGCCTTGCCTGCGGCATCTATTTCTACATGATCCGCTCCGACCTCGTGAACCACATTACGCTACTTAATCCGCTCTCGCCGTATATGCTCTTCTTCGGCACGGCTCTTCTGTTGCTGACGGTCGAAGCCACGCGACGCACGACGGGGCTTGGTCTAACTGTCGTTGTTCTCGTTTTTATGGCCTATAATCTGTGGGGCCATTTGATCCCGCCACCACTCGGTCATGGCTACATCGATTTCGGCTCCTTCATTGACACGCTGATGTTCACCACCGACGGAGTCTTCGGCGTTCCCATCCAAGTGGCGGCCAGCTATGTGTTTTTGTTCGTCATGTTCGGCTCACTTCTATCGCATGCGGGCGGTGCTGACTTCATGTTCCAACTGGCCGCCGCGTTAACCGGCAAATCTCCAGGCGGACCAGCGAAGATTGCGGTCGTGTCGTCTGGCATGTACGGTATGATTTCCGGCAGCCCGACATCGGACGTAGCAACGACCGGTTCGGTGACGATCCCCATGATGAAGCGTCTTGGTTACACGCCTCGCTTTGCAGGCGCGGTCGAGGTTGCCGCATCGACCGGGGGTGCCGCACTGCCGCCCGTCATGGGCTCGGCCGCATTCATTCTCGCCGAGTACACCGGCATTGACTACCGCAACATCGTGCTCGCTGCCATTATACCGGGCGTGCTCTATTATCTAGGCGTCTATCTGCAGGTGCATCTCCGTGCCGTGCGTCAGGGGCTGCGCGGCGTCGACGAGGTTGATCCAGTGCTCGAGACGCTGAAGACCGGGTGGGTGTTCATTGTGCCGCTCATCGTCATCATGATCGCGCTGTTGTTGGGCTATACGCCTACCTATGTCGCCGTCTACGGCACGATCGCGTTGGTTGTGGCATCCTTCTTCACGCGAAAGACCCGCATGACTCCGACTAAAATGCTGGAAGGCTTGGGCGAGACGACGCTACGAATGTTGCCGGTCGTGGGTGCCTGTGCTGCCGCTGGACTCGTCATCGGCGGCTTGACGATGACTGGGCTGGCGCTGAAGACGTCCAGTCTCGTCCTGCTTGTTGCGGGCTCGGGATCAATCATGCTTCTCTTGGTCGGTGCCGGTATCTCCATCATTCTCGGCCTCGGGATGCCGACTCCGAGCGCCTACATCTTGGCGGCTGTGCTTGTTGGTCCAGCCTTTGCGGCCAGCGGTCTGCCAGTACTTTCGTCCAATATGTTCCTGTTGTATTTCGCACTCCTGTCCGCGCTGACACCTCCCGTTGCCGTGGCCGCCTTTACTGCATCGGCGATTGCCGACGAGGATGCGATGAAGATTGCGATCACATCGGTAAAGCTTGCTTCTGTAGGGTTCATCATTCCGTTCTTTTTTGTTTGGAACGAGGCGCTTCTGGCGCAGGGAAGCGGCCTGCAGATCACGGTCGCAGCCCTTGGCGGCATTGTCGCCGTAACGCTCCTGGCACTTGCGGCGGAGGCGAAGATGAATGTTGTCGTGCGGATCGTGTGTCTGGCGCTCGGTGCAGCCGCGCTGTCGCCTTATCTGTGGCTTGCCATTCCGATCATCGTGCTTGCGCTCATCGCTGGCCTGTGGTGGAAGCGAAAGGGTGGGCTTCCCTTCATTCGCGTTCTGGCGCCCCCGACCTTGGACGCGAATCGCTAAGCGTCAAGCTTACAATCTCGCCTCTGACCACTTTCGCAAGCGTGGCCAGGGGCGCAACATTCGGCTAGGGCGCGAGCCGACTGTTGCCAAACCAAGAGCATCTGAATGACGGCCGCCTCGGAAATAGTAAGCTCAGCCTCCCCAGAGAACTTCGGCACGCTCATCTCGAAGGCGCATTTCGACTGCGAAGTGGACTTTATCCTTTCTGTCGAGTCTGAAGGCGCGCGCCCTCGTATCGGACGCGAGGAAAGCGTCGACGACCTGTGAAGTTTTACGCAAGAGAAAACCTTCCATGTGAACCTTGTATGCCAATAGAAGTGCGGCGTAGACACAAGGGTGAATTCAGTCGCGGTATGGTTGCCTTCGCGGCGCAGCACGCATGATTGGAGTAGGGTTTGCCTTCTTGGCCGCGCTCTGCTTCGGAACGGCAAGCGCGGCAATCGCCAAGGGCTCCAAAGTCAAACGCGGCGACAATGGGGCTCTACTTTCGATCGTCTTAACCTGCCTTCTCTCCGGCGTATTGTGGCTCGTCATCGGCCCCTCCTATGAACAGGGACTGTGCACAGAGGGGCTGTGGCTGGGAATCGCGATCTTCGTCGTCGGGGGAGTACTTGCCACAGTCATTGGTCGGACGATGTTGTTCAAGTCGGTCGCGCTGGCTGGCGCGATCAATGCTAGTCTGTTCCGCCGGCTCATTCCCCTCTTCGCAGCATTGATTGCGTTCGCCGTTCTCGGGGAGACGATCGCCGGACTCGCTATTGCCGGCATGGTCATCACGGTTGCGAGCCTGATGATCGTCCTCTTCGACAGATCGCCGCAGGCCGTTGCTTCGGGCGAATTCAAACTGCGCCAGCCGGTAGGCGACCTTGGGCCCATTTCTTCAGCTTATTCGTCGTTGCGGCTTGGGCAGATGCTAGGAACCACTTCCGCGGCATCCTACGGCGCCTCCTATGTCGTGCGCAAAATGGCTATGCGTCATCTGCCGGACCCGGCCTTGGGTGCATTCGTGGGAGCGGTTACGGGGCTTGTCTGGTACCTCGCCGCCGCGCTTTTCAACAAGCGATACAGGCAAACATTCAGGGGTTTGTTTCGCGACACCGGGCGGTGGCAGTTTATTGCAGCGGCAAGCATGTCGCTTGGCCAAACCTTGCAATTCTTCGCGCTCCAGAATGCCGACGTCGCGGTGGTGGCCATCATCGGATCGCTCGAAGTGTTTATCGGCGCCTATCTGGCCGCCTACGTGTTGCGCACCGAGGCTAAGCCGAACATGCGTATCATCATTGCGTCGATCGTCGCCACGATCGGCGTGGCGCTGGTCGCCATCAGCTGATAGCTGACGCTTGCGAGATAGGCGAGCGTGGCGACGTTCATATTTAGCAGTCGAACAGGCTCTAGCATCCGGCCCGCTCCCGATCCATCATCAGCAGCTGGTGAATGATGACTTCGAACAGACAAGTGTCGCGGAATCTGTCAACATCATCACCTCAAGGCACCACGGAATTCTCCTTCAAGCGCTCCGCACCAGAGAAGATCGGGTTCACGAAATTCGGAACCAATGAAAAGCGCGCGGTTTGCGGCCTGCTGATGCATGCCAGTGTGGCGATCACGCCGGATGGGCTGCCGCTCGGTCTGCCAGCAGCCAAATTCTGGTCGCGCAGCAAGTTCAAGGGGACCGACGCTCTCAAGCGCAAGATCAACCTCACGCGGGTGCCGATCGACCGGAAAGAGAGCATGCACTGGCTCGACAACCTTCGCCTGTCCACCGAACTGACGGGCGCGCCGGAGCGCTGCGTATATATCGGGACCGGGAAAGCGATATCTATGGACTCTACTGCCTGGCAGAGGAGCTTGGGACCAGCTTCCTGGTCCGGAACTGCGTGGATCGCCTTGCGGAGGACGGCGATACGACCATCGCCAAAGTGATGGCGGCGGTGCAGTCCAGCGGCACCCACGAAGTCCAGTTCCACGATGGGCAGGGAAAAGACCAGCGCGCCGTGCTGTCAATCTGGCATGCGACGATGACGGTGCGCCCGCCAATCGGAAAACAGAAGCAATACCGGCATCAGGAGTTGCAGATCATCTATGCCGAGGAGATCAGTCCGCCACAATGTCGAGCGCCGGTCTTTTGGAAGTTGATCACGAACCTTCCTGTCGAAACGCACACCGATGCCGTGCACAAGCACGACTGGTATGCCTTGCGCTGGAACATCGAAATCTTTTTCAAAACTATCAAGACCAGATGTCGGATCGAGGAGTTGGGTCTGACCACAGCCGATTGCCTGGCAACTGCATCGCACTGTGTTGCATTGTGGCCTGGCACGTGTCGTGGCTCACGATACTTACGGCCGCATCGCCTGCTGCCGTCTTCACGGATATCGAGCCGCCTACTCGAACGTTCGATGCCAGATGGCAAGCGCGACCACCCGCGAAACCTCGACTTCTACATCACCGCCGTAGCACGGCTCGGAGGCTATCTCGACCCACCTCCGACGCGCCGCCGGGAACTACGGTAGTCTGGCGAGGCCTTTCCCGCCTCGCCGATCTCGTCGAAGGAGCCCGTATCGCTCAAGACCCATCATCAAGCACTTATGGGTAATTGTCAGCAAAAGCGGCCGGTTACTTTGTTTTTGTAGTTCGAGCATTACAACACGCTTAACCCGCGCAAGACATTAGGATATCGATCACCCCGTGAGGTCTTAAACCGCCAAGCTGAAACTTGATCCTTCCGACTTTTAGGGGCAACTCCAGCAATCGACGAGTATGTAGGAATTCACGCCTTAGCGGCGACGAGCCGTATGGCCAAATTGTGTATTGGAAGTCTTGATGTCAAAAAATCGCCATCCCCTACCGTTCGAAACAAGCCTTGGCTATCAAATCCGAGCAACGCACCGTTTGTTCCAGAGCTACCTCCAGTCGAAGATCGAACCTTATGGCGTATCTCTCGGCATGTGGTACTTCCTACGTGTACTATGGGAAGCGGACGGCCTTACCCAGCGCGAACTCTCGCACCGGGTCGGTACTATGGAGCCGACTACGTTAACCGCAATGCGTTCTATGGAACGGTCTGGTTTTATCCGGCGTGAGCGGAACGCTGAGGACGGCCGGAAGATTAACATCTTCCTGACCGAAAAGGGGCGCGACCTCAAACCACTACTTCTGCCGTTTGCCAAGCAGGTCGTCGACGATGCCGCGGCCAATTTCACGGCAGACGAACGACGCCAGTTCCTCGGACTCCTGGGCGCCGTTCAAAAGAGCATCGTCGCGAAGATGGGCACGGCACCTGCCAATGAGGATCAGTCGTAGCTCAGGCCGCCGTCGATTGCCAGCGACTGGGCGGTGGCAAGCGCGTGAGCCGCGGGTCAGTCGGCCAAACGACAGCACCAGCTCGACCTCAACGACTCCGATCCGGACCCTTAAGAGGTTAGGCGCAGGCCGCGCAACTGCAAAATTGGCGACCCAAGCGTCATTGGTCAACCGCAAATAGGCGACATCGGCTGCGTCCGCTCTTGGTAAATTCGCCGCCAGCGGTAGACGACAAAAATGGTGAAGGTTTTCGGGTGCCGTCAGGCGTACGAAAGCCCCTCATGCAGGAACCCGCGGTCGGCATGGTTTGGGCTATGGGATTTTGTATTTTAGGGCTGCCCAGGAGTGAGCGGCTTGAGGAGCGTTTATTGGCCCCATCGGTTCGCCGACGTTGCTTGCGGGCTGGACCGCAGAGCTTTTTGAGGCGTTCTGGTGTGCGCTTGTCCGACTGGGAGCGATCGCCATTCGGCATGGCGCAAGCCATCTCGTTGGCCGCCGCTGGTTTGAAGAGGCCATATGGAGAGCAAGCCATGCGGGGTCATGGTGCATTCTCCCGGTTCGTTGCCACCGTATTTGGCGGTCCGCGGGGCTGACGCCAGCGTTTGAAGATCTCGATGACAATCATGCGTCCGCTGCAGCACGGGCATGGCGGGCGAACGTCCGACGGGTCTTCGGCTGTGGCTTGATCAGGCGGCGGGACGGCGTTCAGGAGCTCGCGGGCATATTCGTCGTGCCAACGAAATGATCGAACGTGGCGAATACCCGTAAGCCGATCACTTAGGTTCATTGAAGCTATCCGATCATGGAGGCCGCCAATGGCGGCCGAGTTGCCCCGTTTAGGGGGATAGGGGGCTCTGCCCGCCTTTCCCCGCAAGCGGAAAGAGCGCATCCCCCATCCTTCACTTACTCCTGGCGCCGGCAGACCGGCGCGCATCCGTTCGTTGCAGGACGGCCGACACGGATTCCGCTTCGCGAGATCCGTTCTGGCCGCGCTGCGCGTGGGTGGTCCCCCCTGCCCTCTTTCCGCTTGCCCCCTTCACCCCCGGTCTCCCCGGCGACACCTCGGGAGCAGGAGCGGGCTCCTGCCCCTTCGGGCAGGAAAAGCCGCTTCGCGGGAAAAGGGAAAACAGGAGAGAAGCTATGACCGATATTCAGATGATCGCCCTAAACAAGCTGGATCGCGACCCCAAGAACGTGCGGAAGAACTACCGTGCCGATGGCGTTGCCGAAGGGCGACGATTTCGCCAAGGGCATCGCGTCGATGAAAAAGGCGGAAGCCGCCGCATACGCAGAGCGTCAGATTGACGGTTCCGGCTGGATACCTGCACCGATACGGATCGCGCGCGATGATGACGCGCAGTCCGAAACCCTTCCCATGGCGGCCGAGTAATCGACCGCCAAGCGTGTCGGCTACCTCAAAGGCTATAGGCTTGCATTCAATGTGTAAAGCGCGATTGCACGGTCACGGTCACGGTCACGGTCACGGTCACGGTCGCCCAACCCAGATAGGTCGCAAAGCGATCGGTCGATAGCGTATCCTCAAGAGCCGGATATTGTTTCGTGCGTGCGTCCATAGTCACTCTGGAGTTGATCTCTGCCCCACCCTGCAATATATTGTCGATGTAAACCCCGGTACCGTCTCTGCCTTAGGCGCGCGGCCGGGGTAAATTTTGGCTTCCTAAATATCGTTTGAGCCGTTTAGGCTTTGGGCTTGACGGACCGTCTGCCCTTTGGTGTCTCGGCCGTTTTACGCGCAGCATCCGGTCCTCACGCTCTTTAGCGAAATCCGGTTCAAGCGCCTGAATTTTAGAGATCAGCCCGTCGAGGACATAGGTGTTCGCGCTCCAGTCTCCGGCTCACGTCTTTCGCTGCACGCGCTCAACCAAGCCCGCCTTTTCGAGCGCCTGCATGTTCGCCTTGATTGTCGTTGGCTGGATGCCGATCCTGTCAGCAAGCTGTTGCTTGGTTGGAAATGGAGAGCGATCAGGCGAACGAAGATATTCGAGAAGCTGAACTAGAATTACAAAACTGAGTCGTGTTGATGCCGAGGCGACGTTGTGCGCGTATCAAAATACTGGGTATCGCAGCGTAGCCATGGCTCTGGACTTTTTTGCCCCAGATCTTCTCAAAGTTGCCCGGCGAACTGTCGTCAAGCTTTTTTGGAAAGGGGACAACGGTATCTTTCGCGCTCATAGGAAATACTGGGGTTGATTGTCATGCCCTCACGACGGTCTCACGCGCGCGCCAAAACTGGCCTGGTTTTGCTCCGCCCATTGGTCGATTTTTGCTCCGCCTTTGATAATTTGAGGGGCTGGGGCGCGCCCGGTCCGGGTCGATAGCAACAGCCCCCGTAAAACCGCAGCGTTTGTTCCGGGACAGACAAGCGTGAAGCCGCTGGAAAAGGGAATGCTGATCAGCAGGGTCGTGAGCTTACGCCGCCTGACTGCGGGAGCACGGAAGAGCCGTCGCCAGCGAATGCCCAGCGTGTCCACGGCACGAGTATCGATAAATCGCGCCGTGGATGGGGACAGTGCGGCGAAAGCGGCGGTGAAGGCCGGAGCCGACCAATCCGCGTTCCGCATCATTGCATGGAATGCCTTTATTCCCCGGCTATCCAGGTACGATTGTACTCTTCAACGCGCCAACCGTCTTCCTCCATGAAGCGGGCCTCGTCCAGATCGAGCTCGGCGGCGGCGGCATTCAGGGCTTCGGGCGAGGTGTCGGGCCATTCTTCCGTTTCCAGCCGCTCCATCATCACCTCAACGAGAGCGGTCGTTTCGGCCGTCTCAAAGCCGCAATGGTCGGTGAACTTGAGAAGCGACTGACGGTAGAGATCGGTTTTTCCCTTCTCTTCGACAAGCGCCTGGTAGCCCTGCATCAGGCTATAGGGAATCGAGTTGTCGCCCAAGCTGTGCACGCGGATCGTGGGTACTAGCAGGTTCCCGTCCGCAGTTCTTCCCGGCTGGCCCCAGTACTCGAGCGCATAATCGGACGCCGTGATACGGGGAGCGGAATTGATGCGCTCAATGTCCTCGTCGATGTCCAGCCCCGCCTCTGCATAGAGATCTTCGACGAGCTCCTTCATAATTGGCGATGCGTTCTCGTAGAAGGCCGCGTAATCGATGCCCTCATTCCCCGAAAGCTGCTGCCCGGAGGCTGAATTCTCGAACATCACGCGCGATTGGCCGCCGACGGTACCCGTAAGGCGCAGCGCCGAGGCCACGAGCTGATCGGCCAGCGCTTCCGGCGTGAGAGGATCAGGGAGTGGCTGATCCGCAGCTTCCCAAGGAGACCATTGGCCGATCGCGAAGGCCAGGGCCAGGCGCGCCCGTCCTTCGGGGGTCGCTCCCAATGTTTCCACTGCACTGCGCCAGGAGGCCTGAATGTCGCTGAACGTCCTGCCGTCAGCGCCGGCGCCGTTCGGCATATTGACAATGCGAAGGTCGCTCGCGGACCCTAGGCCGGCTTCCTCATATGCGTCCGCGAGCAGCGTCTGCATGGCAAACCAGCCATCAAGGTAGCTGTTCATGATCCACACCGGTGTATGCGCTGACAGAACGACCGCGCCGTCTATGCGATCGGAGAAATCCTCGGCGGCGGCGAGACTGACGTGACCCCCTCCCGAGCAGCCGAATGCCAGCACCCACTCGGGATCGTATTGCTCCTCGAAAATCGTCTGAACGGCCTCGAGGTTGTGTATTTCCTGCTGCGGATCATACTGCCAGGTGCGCATGGGGTGGCGCGCTAGACCGGCGAAGGCGTAACCTCTGCTCAGCAGATCCGTAAAGCGCTCCGTTTCCGAGTTCGCCGCATAGTCGAGATCGCGCAGGAGCACGCCGTTCCAGTCGGCGGGCACACTGATCAGCCAGGCCGTGCCGTCGGGCAGGGTGCCGCTCATCTCTTCGATTTGCTGTGCCTGCGCCATTGGACTGGCGGCAAGCGTCGCCAGCAACGCGAGCGCTGCGGTGCCGTTCTTCAGATATTTGCGATAGCTTTTCTCAAGCGTGTCAAAGGTCATCTTGTTCTCCTCCTGAACAAGCCAGACGCTTCACCGGAGCGGTGAAAACGTTTAGCTCTCTAACTAATCCAAGCTACTTTTCACACGGTATCCTGTCAAACACTGTTTTCACTCAGAGACTGTTTGAGAAGTCCATTGAACGGTTTGTTCTGGCGTGATTCAAGCTGAGAGCCGCGGTGTAAAATTAGTCCACGGTTGAATAGCCCCGCGTTCTGTAGAACACCGTCGGGGTTAGGTTTGGTCTCTTCGCTCGGTCGACCATGTCGACCTTGCCAAGATCATGATCGCCGGAGAGAACCTCGGACAGTTTGCGAGCAAAAGCCTTGGCCTTCTCCTTGGGTATCGTCGTAACGACGGACATTCGTCCGCCCGACCCTCGCTTGCGAATGATCCGGTGCCCCAGAAAGACAAACCCGTCGTTGACGTGGGTGACATGGGTTTTGTCCATGTTCAGCGTCAGTTTCAGATCGCCCTCCAGAAACACCCGCCATTCCTCCCGGATTTCCTCGGCTTGCGCCTTCGTCCCTTTGACGATGACGACGAAGTCATCGGCATAGCGGCAATAGGCGACGGCAGGTTTCCATTCCGGACTGGCCATGGTGTCGTCGCGCCGGCCATCATGCGTCCGTATGTGGCTCGGCCGGCGAGGCTTGCGGTCCCTCTATGCCCGAGCCTCGCCCTTTAAGGTCCGCCCGAGGTGGTGTTCGCAGTCAAGAAAAGACTGCCCAGGCCGCCAATAAAATACCGAGCACCATCCCTGACCAAGCCAATGCAAGAAAGCCGTCCTTGACCGTAATGGCGAGTGCATAAACGGCAATGACGCTCGCTGCCCAGGTCGAGGTGAAAGGAATTAGTTCCAAGCCAGGCATGATAGCTCCGATCAGAACGCAGACGAGCGCGCCAATCCGCCGGAAGAACGGTCCGGCTGTTTCTTCCGCACGAGGTTTCACGAGCTTGTCAACCGTCGCACCGACTGGTGCCAGAAAGCGCAGAAGAGCCCGACCGTGCTTCGCGGGAATACAGCGTTTTGTAAGCCATCGTGGAAGCCACAAACGGTCGCGCCCCAAAGCAACCTGCCCGGCGATGAGAATTGTGCTGATCCCAACAATGGAAGGGAGGCCCGGTATAATGCTCAGCGGCGACATTACGATAAGCGCCGGCAGCAGCAGTACTGGGCCGGCTGAGCGCGCGCCCGCAATCTCCTGCACGAGGCCAATAGAGACCTCTTGCCCGTTCTCGGTACGATCTTTCAGCTCGTCGATCAGCTTGGACAATGGCCTATCTGAGTGTCCAGTGCCATCGCCACTAGATCGAACGGCATCAGTCATTGAATCGCTTTCAGAGCACCGCACGCGCGATGCAAAACGCTCGCTTGGGGCAAAAGGTTCAGGAAATGTGCCGGTGCCGACGCCATGCTCGGCATGACCTCATCGGTGAGCGTCGCAGCGGAGCCGTTCGACAACCGATTTGACACGCCCACCAGGGGCGGCAATCATCGGCGGGTAGATTTTGGGGGAATTCATGAAACGCAATCTCATCCGCGCCGCGGTGGTCGCCGTCGCTATGGCCGCGCCATCTGGTCCGGTCTGGGCGCAAGCCGGTGACCGCGACTGTTCCGATTTCCGTTCCTGGCAGGAGGCCCAAGCCTTCTACGAAGCCAACCGGCCCGGCGACCCGCATCGGCTCGACGCCGACAATGATGGCATAGCGTGCGAATCTCTTCGGTGATGAAGCGCTTGCCGATTTTGCGTGTCGCGGTGGCGGCTACGTTGATCGCTTCGCCGGCGGTGGCCCAGGAAATCCACTGGCAGAAGTGCCGGCCGGGGCAACCCAACACGCCCGATAAGACCTGCGTTGTCGATGGGGACACGATCTGGCTCGAAGGCGTCAACGTCCGCATGGAAGGTTACGACACGCCCGAGCCTCAAACCAACATCTGCGGTGGGGATCGTGAGAAGGCATTGGCCGGCCAAGCTTCCGACCGGCTTGTCGAATTGCTCAACACCCGATCCTGGAGGCTCGAGCTTTCAGGCTCTCAAGGCGGTTTCGGTCGAGAGATCGGCACGATCTATATCGACGGGCGCGACGTTGGCGAAATTTTGGTCGAAGAGCGCTTGGCGCGGTGGTGGCCGGATGGCCAAGAGTGGTGGTGCGAGCGCTATTGATTTCGTACCCTTAGATGTCCGGGGCAAAGGAGGATTAGTTTGAGCCGTCGATACAACCCATTTAGGCCCGATAAGATTACGCCGCCAGGCCTGTTAGCCGGGCGGATTGAGGAAATTAGCAATATTGAAAATTTCCTACGGCAAACCAAATTCGGAAATCCCAACCACTTCGCTCTAATCGGAGAGCGTGGCATCGGTAAGTCGTCCCTGATCTTGTTCGAACAGTTTTGTGCCGAGGGCAAGATAACGATCCACGATGACGAGAAGCCGCTCAATTTTATCGTGTTGAACATTTCTCTGAGGAAGGACGACAGTTTCCTCTCCATAATCGGGCGGATATCTAGCGCTTTGAAGAGGGAATGCGACAAGCGCCACGACGCCTTTGGCAACCTGGTCTTCTCTACCCTAACGGTTCTCAGCCGTTTTGAGGCCGCGGGGGTGAAGTACCATCACGCTCCCAAGGCGACTGAAGAAGAGGTATTTTCAGCATTGCAGAACGATATTGAAGCTGCTCTCAATCGCGCGGCGGATTCAATCGACGGCATATTACTACTGATCGACGAAGCTGACGCCCCCTCTTCCGAAGCGAACCTGGGGCTTATGTGCAAATTGCTGACCGAGGAAATGGCAAAACGACAGACTGACCGTGTGTGTATCGGCTTGGCGGGTTTGCCGGCTCTTCCATCGAAGCTTGCTGAAAGCCATGAATCGTCGTTGCGCCTTTTCCACGTGTTCAATCTCAAGCCACTGGAGGACAGAGAGCGTCAACTGGTGGTTGAGATGGGGCTGCAAGACGCCAACGCAAAAAATAACGATAAAACCCACATCGACGAAGATGCCCTGTCAGCTATCGCGACTTACTCCGAAGGGTATCCGCACTTTTTACAGGAATTTGCCTACTGCGCCTTCGAAGCCGACAGCGACGGGATCATCGATAGGGAAGACTTTATGAACTCTCTTTTTAGAGAAAATGGCGCCTTCGATCAGCTTGGTACGAAGTATTTTGACAAAGCCTACGCGACCCCAAGTTCTGATGATTACCGCAAAGTGCTGCACGCGATGTCTGATTGGCTTGACGGTTGGAACTCAAGGGCGGAACTCATTGAGCGCACCGGATTAAAACCCGGCACTGTCGACAACGCATTGCGGGCGCTAAAACAGAAGGACATCATTGTGCAAGATGATATGCGCGCTGGGCACTATAAACTGCCGACGCGATCCTTCGCGGCCTGGATCAACATCAGAAAGAAGGCGGGGCAGGAATAGCGGGGTAGCCCACTTCTCGACCTTCTAATGCGAGACGTTTAACAAGCCGGCCCTCCCCCCGCCCACAGATGCGTACAGTTAGCTAAAGACCGCTACAGACCGCTAAAGTTCGCTAAAGGTTCTTGCGGGGCCGTCGATGCGGGCTCAGCAGTTGTTGCCTGAATAATCCACGTTGCGGATGCGCCAGCTATCGGGGCTTGGTTCTTCCGCGATCCGATCAGCATCTACACGAAGGCGGCAATAGCGTGTAACCGATCGAGCCACGCCAGGCACCGTGTTCAGTGTTGCAAGGTTTTGCGCCGCTTGCGCCATCGCAGGATTATTGAACGTGCCGCCTGCGGCCGGAGTGTAGGGCGGGAGATAAACCGTCGAAACGGTCGGCTCGTCCTCAACGATAAATATACGGCGCGTTGCCGTTACCACTTCGTAGCTGGTGGCAGACATGGCCGGCTGTTCGCGCAGCAATTGCCCAAGCGTGTCGCCGCGATAGCTAATGAGCGTCTGCTGCGTGGCTGCGGCCCGCTGCGCATTGTATTCTGCGGTGGTCTGGCATCCTGTCAAAGCCAGCGCTGCAATCAACGCTGTGGAGATAATCGCTGTTCTTTTCATCAAAGCCCCCAAGGCTCGCTGTGCGCGGTCAATACTAAGGGGCGAATGCCCCGACGCCAATCCCGCGCTTGTGTGGGATTGTAGTGTGGGGCGAGGCAAGAAAAGAGGCGATTTTCGCTCTAAGTCTTTGAAAAGATTGGCGCACCCGACACGATTCGAACGTGTGACCTCTGCCTTCGGAGGGCAGCGCTCTATCCAGCTGAGCTACGGGTGCCCGGGGCGGAGAACGCCCAAACGGTTCGGCGGGAACCTACTGTAAGCGCGAGCAGTTCGCAACAGGGTTTTGACCCCGCTCTTGCCGGGACGGCTCCCGGGCCCCATCGGCCCGTCACTCCCCTTGCGAGGGGGCTGTCACCATGCATAGATGCAGCCAAAGTCTATATGAGCTTGGGAGGCTCGCTTGGGGGGAAATCGGCGGAACAGTGGTATGGCGCGGCTGCGTCTGGTGGCAGTGACCCTCGTTCTGGCGGTCGCTGCTGCGCATCCGGCGCAGGCTGTGGCCCAACGGCTGGACGCGCAGGATGTGCTGGTGGGCTGGAACCAGTTAATCCTCGAATTGGTGCGTCACACGCCCACCTATTCACCGCCCGTTGCCAGCCGTGCTTTCGCCTATCTGGGGGTTACCGCCTATGAGACGGTGGCGAGCGGAGACGATAGCCTTGTCACTTTGGCCGGCCAACTCAACGATCTCGACCCCCTCCCTACCCGCGCGCGCCATATGGCTTATGACGAAGCCATCCTGCTGCATGCGGCGATGAGCTTTGGCGCCAATGCGTTTTTCGGCAATACCGGCCCCACCGGCCAGCGCGCCATGGATGCCATGGACAGCCGGACCGCAACGATGCTGGCCGAAGAGGTCGATCCGGAAATCGTTGCGCGCAGTATGGCGCTGGGCACTGCGATCGGAGAGCATATTCTGCAATGGTCGCTCAACGATGGTGGCGCGATCATCGAAAACCTTGGCTTCCCCTACGATTTCGAAACCGTTGAAGACCCCGCCCTTTGGGTGCCGACCAGCCGCGTGGCAGTGCAGCAGGCGCCGTTGCTGCCTGGCTGGGGACACAACCGGCCCTTTGCCATGCCCGAGAACAACAGTTGTGCGCTGCCTCCCCCGCCCACCTTCAGCGAGGTGCCGGGCTCGGCTTTTTATGTCGAGGCCATGGAGGTCCACGACGCCGTGGTCAATCTCACCGACGAGCAGGAAGCAATCGCCCGCTTCTGGTCGGACGATCCCATGCTCTCGCCCACCCCGCCGGGCCACTGGATATTTCTCACGCTCGACGCGCTCGAGAGCAAGGACGCTGACCTTGTCGAAACCGCCGATGTTCTGGCCCGCCTCGGCGTGGTTCTGGCCGATGCGTTCATCGGCTGCTGGGAAGCAAAGTATCAATATAATCTCGTGCGCCCGGTGACCTATCTCAACCGGCTGGTGGATCCGGCCTGGCAGCCCATCCTGATCACTCCGCCCTTCCCCGAATATCCGTCGGGGCATTCCACCCAGTCGGGCGCCGCGGCGGGCATGCTCGAAGCCCATTTTGGTGAAAATTTCGCGTTTTCCGACCGCACCCATCAAGATGACGGACTGGCCGTGCGGCATTATTCGGGCTTCTGGGAAGCGGCCGAGGAAGCGGCAGTGTCGCGGCTTTATGGCGGCATTCATTTCCGCTCGGCCATCGAACAGGGGCTCGAGCAGGGCATTTGCATCGCCGGTTTTACCAACGCGCTGATTACCCGGAGCCGGTCATGATGCGGCTTATTCTCGGATTGAGCCTTCTTGCCGCTCCGGCTCTGGCTGAGGAGCCAACCATTCCGCGCTTTGAAGACGTCACGACGCGCGCCGGAATCGACAGCGTCTTTTGGGGCGAGTGGGAATATATGGTGGGTGGGGGCGTTGCGGTGTTCGATTGCGACGGAAACCGCAAGCCTGACATGGTGCTGGCCGGCGGTACCGCCGCGGCGAAATTTTATCGCAATACCAGCGCCCTGGGTGGCGCACTGAGCTTTGCCGAAACAACAAGCGGGCTGGAGATGGAAGCCGTCACCGGCGCCTATCCTCTCGATATCGACAGCGACGGTATGATGGATGTCGTGCTGTTGCGGGTGGGCGAAAACCAGCTCATGCGCGGGCTGGGCGATTGCCGGTTCGAAGCGGCCAATGCCGATTGGGGATTCGACGGCGGGGATGGGTGGTCCACCGCCTTTGCCGCGACCTGGGAGGACGGGCAAAGCTGGCCGACCCTCGCCATCGGCAATTACGTGGACCGGAACGAGCCGATGATGCCGTGGGGATCGTGCACTGAGAATTGGCTGCATCGGCCGGGTGAAACTCAATTCGGCGCGCCGATCCCCCTCACGCCGAGCTATTGCGCGCTCTCCATGCTGTTTACCGACTGGAACCGCTCTGGCACGCCATCGCTGCGTGTCTCCAACGACAGGGAGTATTACAAGGGCGGCCAGGAACAGCTCTGGCGCATCGAAGCGGGCTCGGCGCCCGAACTTTACGGTCCCGAGGATGGCTGGCAGCGGCTGCGCATCTGGGGCATGGGTATTGCCGGGCACGATCTCAATTCCGACGGCTATCCGGAATATTTCCTCACCTCGATGGCCGACAACAAGCTGCAGGTGCTTTCCAATATTCCAGAAGGCGGCGCCCCGCTGCCCGTCTATGCCGACCTCGCCTACGCGCGGGGTGTGACCGCGCATCGGCCCTATACGGGCGGCGAGATCAAGCCCTCGACCGCCTGGCACGCCCAGTTCGAGGACGTCAACAATGACGCGCTGGCCGATCTGTTTGTGGCCAAGGGCAATGTGTGGGAGATGCCCGATTTTGCGCTGCTCGACCCCAACAATCTATTGCTGCAACGCGCCGATGGTACGTTCCTCGAGGCGGGCGAAGTGGCCGGTGTAGCAAGCCTTCTGACGGCGCGCGGCGCGGCGCTGGCCGATTTCAATCTCGACGGGCTTATGGATCTTGTCGTCGTCAACCGTCACGCCAACGCCCAGCTCTGGCAAAATGTCAGCGAGGACGCCGGCAACTGGCTCGCCGTCTCCCCGCAACAGCCCGGCAGCAATCGCGACGCCATTGGCGGCTGGATCGAGGTGCGGACCGGCGATCTCACCCAGCGACGGGAGGTTACCTCGGGCGGCGGGCATGTGAGCGGGGTCATGGGCTTTTCCCATTTCGGGTTGGACGATGCGCAAGACGCTGAAATCCGCGTGCTGTGGCCGGATGGCGCGGAAGGCGACTGGCAGCCGGCTGAGGCGGGTGGCTTTTACAGTCTCGGACGGGACGTGCCGCTGGCGCGCTGGGTTCCCGACGCGAACTAAGAAAATGCGCAGCCAAAATGTCGGCTTGTGAAAGAACGGCTCGTCCTTGGGTCAGGACGCGGGGAAAAGGCCCGCGCAATGCACTCAAGGAGAGATGAAATGAGAAAACTCAGTGTTGCCGCCTTTATCAGTGTCGATGGGGTCATGCAGGGACCCGGCGGGCCACAAGAAGATACCGACAACGGCTTTACGCTCGGCGGATGGACGGTGCCCTATTTCGACGAAACCGTCGGCAATGCCATGGACGCGATACTTTCCGATCCGTACGATTTGTTGCTGGGCCGCCGGACCTACGAGATTTTTGCCAATCACTGGCCCAAACTCGAGGGCCAGGACGAACTGGCTGACCAGTTCGGCGCCATCAACAAGTATGTCGCCACCCGCAATCCCGATTACACGACAGGCTGGAAGAACAGCCATGTTCTCAAGGGCGATGCGGTTGCGGCGGTTCGCCAGCTCAAGGTCGGCGAGGGACGGAACCTTCTAACGCAGGGATCGGCCGAGTTCATCCAGGCGCTCCTGGCCGCCGATGTGGTCGATGAGGTCCACACCCTTACGTTCCCAGTGTTGCTGGGCAAGGGCAAGCGGCTGTTTGGCAGTGGCGCGGCGCCCAGCGCGCTGAAGCTCTTGGGTTCGGTCACCTCGCCCAGCGGCGTCACCATCAATCGCTATGCGGCAGCCGGCGCAGTCCAGACTGGAAGCTTCGCGCTCGAATAGCGCATAAGGGCGCCGATGAGATCGGCGCCCTTTTAGAGCAGAACAGGATAAGTGGTACCCACTTATCATCGAAGCACTCCAGTCAGCCCATCGACATGACCTCTAACAGATCCACTTCGCCCTCCCATTGGGGCCAGTGGGTCTCGTGCAGCTCGAGAAATTTGCGCACCCAGGCGACGGCTTCGGCTTCGCTGTCAAGCTCGTAGATGGCAAAGCCGGCGACCACTTCCTTGGTCTCGGTGAAGGGACCGTCCACCTTGAGCTTGCCATTCTTGATGGCGCCCAATCCCATCCTGGCCATGCCGCCATTATCGATGAGTTTGGACCCGGCCTCCTGCGCCAGCCTGCCGATCGCCATCATCAGTTCGGCAGGCGGCTGGCCGATGTCAGCTGCGTTGGTGGTGGTCACCATTGTGAGATATTTCATCTGTCCGTTCTCCAGATTGTGCCGGCCCGTCATGCGGGCCGACCAGAGGACGACTGGAGCTTAAGACACCCGACATTTTTTGTTCAGACAAAATAATCGAACTCAATCGTCCATCTTGAGCGCCTTGATGAAGGCTTCCTGGGGGATTTCGACTTTGCCGAACTGGCGCATCTTCTTTTTCCCCTCTTTCTGCTTTTCGAGAAGCTTGCGCTTGCGGGTCGCGTCGCCGCCATAACACTTGGCAGTCACGTCCTTACGCATGGCGCGCACCGTCTCACGGGCGATGATGCGCCCGCCGATGGCGGCCTGAATGGGAATAACGAAGAGATGCGGCGGGATCAGCTCCTTGAGCTTTTCGCACATCTGGCGCCCGCGATGCTCGGCTTGGGAACGGTGCACCAGCATCGAGAGCGCATCGACCGGTTCGGCATTGACCAGAATACTCATCTTGACCAGATCGCCGGCCCGGTAATCGTCGAGCTGATAGTCGAAGCTCGCATAGCCCTTGGAGATCGATTTCAGCCGGTCGTAGAAATCGAACACCACTTCGTTCAATGGCAGGTCGTATTCCACCATGGCGCGCTGACCGACATAGCTCAAATTGGTCTGGATGCCACGGCGGTCCTGGCAGAGCTTGAGGATGGCGCCGAGATATTCGTCGGGCGTTAAGATCGTGGCCTTGATCCACGGCTCGCGGATTTCCTCGATCTTGACAGGATCGGGCAGATCGGCGGGGTTGTGCAGCATCACCTCGGTGCCATCGATCAACTGGATTTCATAGACCACCGAGGGCGCTGTGGTGATGAGATCGAGATTGAACTCGCGGCTCAGGCGCTCCTGGATGATTTCGAGGTGCAGCAGCCCCAAGAAGCCACACCGAAACCCGAAGCCGAGCGCAGCGGAGGTTTCCATCTCGAACGAAAAGCTCGCATCGTTCAATCGCAGCTTGCCCATGGCGGCGCGCAGATCGTCGAAATCGGAAGCATCGACCGGGAACAGCCCGCAGAACACCACAGGCTGGGCCGGACGGAAGCCGGGGAGCGGTTCGGCTGTGGGCTTGCGGTCGTCGGTGATCGTGTCGCCGACATTGGTATCGGCCACTTCCTTGATCGAGGCTGTAAAGAACCCGATCTCGCCCGGGCCAAGCTCGCCCACTTCGACCAGCTTCGGCGTAAATACGCCCACGCGGTCCAGCTCATAGGAGGCGCCGGCCTGCATCATGCGGATCTTCTGGCCCTTTTTGATGCGCCCGTCGATCACCCGGATCAGCACCACGACGCCGAGATAAAGATCGTACCAGCTGTCGACCAGCAACGCCTTGAGCGGCGCCGTCTCGTCGCCCTTGGGCGCGGGCAGGCGCTCGACGATGGCGGCGAGTACCTTTTCGATGCCCAGGCCCGATTTGGCGGAAATTTCCACTGCCTCGGAGGCGTCGATGCCGATCACGTCCTCGATCTGCTGTTTCACGCGCTCGGGTTCGGCGGCGGGCAGGTCGATCTTGTTGAGGACCGGCACGATCTCGTGGTTTACCTCGATGGCGTGATAGACATTGGCCAGTGTCTGCGCTTCGACGCCCTGCGCGGCGTCCACCACAAGCAGAGAGCCTTCGCACGCCGCCAGCGAGCGGTTGACCTCATAGGCGAAGTCGACGTGACCCGGCGTATCGATCAGATTGAGCACATAGTGCTCGCCATCGGTGTGCTCATATTCGAGCCGCACGGTTTGGGCCTTGATGGTGATGCCGCGCTCGCGCTCGATATCCATGGAATCGAGCACCTGCTCTTTCATCTCGCGCAGATCCAGCCCGCCGGTGAGCTGGATCAGGCGGTCGGCAAGCGTCGATTTCCCGTGGTCGATATGGGCCACGATGGAAAAATTGCGGATGCGGGAGAGCGGGGTCTTCTGCGGTGTTTTCATGGAGCCGCTGATAGCAGCAAACCCGGCGTTTCGGGAAGATGGTTTGTGTGCGGTTAACGCTGGTTTTGGCAACATGTCGCGCCTTTATGCGTTGCAGATGCACCCCGACCGCCTTTTGGAGCCACAAATGACCCGCCTCGTCGTGCTTTTTCCCCTGTTCATGCTCACCGCGCTAACGGCTTTCGGCCAGGAAACGCAGACCGAACCGCCTTTACCCCAGCCGCGCCCGGACGGGCTGGGCAACGAAGTCGAAGATGCGCCGGCTGCCGAGCCCGAAGAGGCGGCTGAAACTGGAGAGCTGGAGCGGGTTTATCAGGCGGCGTGTCCGGCCCTGCTGACCGGAACGATTATCGGGGAAATGGTGCCACCGCTTTCGGAGGACAGCTGCGGGTTGCAAAGCCCGATTGCCGTTTCAGCCATTGTTGTCGGCGGGCGCGAAATCGAGCTCACGGGCACTCCGGTCACAAATTGCACCGTGGCAACAACGCTTGCCGACTGGGCCGGCGAGGTCGATGCGTACGCACGGGCGATGCTCGATACCGGAATCGAAAGCCTCGCTACCGGGCCGGGCTACACCTGCCGGCTGCGCAACGGCGCCGATACGGGGTTTGTGTCCGAACATGGACTGGGCAACGCGGTCGACATCGCCGCCATCAATCTGGCCGATGGCACGGCAATTTCGGTGCGGGAAGACTGGCGGGCCTTGCCGGCCGGGCCGGAGGCCAAGTTTCTCGGCTTTGCCCACTCGGCGGCGTGCGGGCGGTTCACCACAGTTCTGGGGCCCGAAGCCAATTCCGAGCACGAAGACCATTTCCATTTCGACCTGGGCTGTCACGGCCAGAGCTGCACAGCCCAGATCTGCGAATAGGTCCTACTCGGTAAAGCTGAGCGCGATCAGCGCGCCCTGCTGGAGCTGAGGGACCAGCACAGTTGAATCATAGGCCGAAATATCGGCGCCGCCGGCCCCAACATTGGCGAGCTCGACGGTCTCCCCGCCCTGCCAGCCATAGATGGTGCCAGCCGGGTTGTCGTTGAAGATTATCGTATCCCCAATCACCGCCACCCCGTCGACAGCGCCGATGCCGGTCGCCCCCTCAAGCGGGGTGATCCCGGACGCATCCATATCGACGCCATACAGCCCCCCGGGCGATCCGAACGTAAAGTTTTCGCCCATGTCGGCTCCCATCGAGCCGATGATGATCTGCCCGTCATGGGCCAAAAGTCCATTGGGAAAGGTCATCGCTTCGTCCGGCCCAAACCAGATGGACGCCTCGCCTTCGGCATAGCGCCAGATGGTCTGGCCGAACATGTCGGAAATGTACACATTGCCGTCGGCATCGGCGGTAACGTCATTGGGGAAGGCAGCGCCTTCCATCGTAACGGTTTCGATAAGCGATCCGTCGGCCAGCGAAATGATATGGAAGCCCATATTGTCGGCAACGAACAACCGGTCGCCGACAATGGCCATGCCGCGCGGGTCCTGCAGCCCGGTGACCCATTGTTCTTCAACCATCTCGCCGTCGGGCGAGACGAGCATTAGATAGCCGTTTTCCCCGGCTTCGGCGCCCATGGCGACCATATTGCCGATGATGATGCGGTCGTTTGCGGCGTCGTAAATTACCGATTCGGGCGTCTGAAGCCCCTCCAGGCGCCAGCTTTCGGTCAGTTCGGCGCCCAGGACAGGCAAAGCGAGGGCCGATGCGGCACAGGCCGCCATAAGGGCGAGCGACAAGCGTTTCATGGGTTATCTCCTCATCTGGGCAACCATCCTCCGGTGCCCGAGGTCAAACTTTATCAATCTGTCGATGCCCTGTCATGTGCGGCCCCAGCGCAAAGCGTTTCGCGGCGTGGATGGTAGGGCGGCAGATCGGCCTGCGCCCGCGCATCGAGCATGTCGAGCGCCGCGGCGTCGCGCTGCCGGGCATCCGGCGCGGGCTCCGGTTCCATGAAATACTGAATGAGCGTTTTTAGCATTTGTCGTGACCTTCGATGAATTTTCCGACAGTATCTCCCAATATCAGGGCTGCTCCCATCGACATCTTCTGCACTTCGGTTTAGAAAAACTATATGAACGAGGCCCCTTTCATTCCGTTCAATGCCCTTCATGCCCTGGCTCTTGTGGCACGACATGGAGCGCTCGGCCCTGCCGCCGAGGCTCTCGGTGTTACACCGGGCGCGGTGAGTCAGCAGATTCGACGGGCCGAGACACGGGCCGGCCTGGCACTGTTTGAGCGCACGCCGAAGGGGCTTGTGCCCACCCGAGCGCTGCTGGGGGTTCTGGGTGATCTGGACACTGGATTTACCGCTCTGGCACGCGCACAGGCGAACCTGATGGCGCCCTCACAGGACCGCAACCTTCTGACCGTCACCGTGGGCAATGTCTTTGCCTCGCGCTGGCTCATCTGGCGCCTTGCCAGTTGGGGTGCTGTCCATCCCGAAGTCGAACTGAAACTTCTCACCACAGGAACGCTGGTCGATCTCAACCGCCCGGACGTCGATTGCGGCATACGGTTCGGCGCGGGCGACTGGACGGGCGTTGTGGCTGAACCGATCGGCACCCATGCGGTATTTCCCGTCTGCGCGCCCGCGCTGGCTGAAAGGCTCAATTCCCCGGCCGACCTGGCCCATGTGCCCGTCATCATGGATCAATCTTCAATGCTATCCTGGCCCGACTGGCTGGCGGTCGTTGGCCAGCCCGATCTGAAGCTCTCGGGCCCGACAATTTCTGATCCGGCTCTGGCTTTCGATGCCGCCATCGCTGGCCAGGGCGTGCTGTTGGCACTTGGCATCATGGCCGAATACGGGCTGGAGCGCGGCCAAGTGGTCGCCCCGTTCCCCACAGTCACACACTCAAAGTTCGGTTACTGGTTTGTAACCGCCATGGGGCGGGAGCTGCCGGCCCGCACAAGAAAATTCCGCTCCTGGCTGCTTGGCCAGATGAACGCCTGCGAAACGGCGACGCAAAAGGTGGTTGCCAGACGCCACATATAGTTTAGAATAATTCTAAACTATATGGTCAAGAGTTGTTCCATGCTGTCCGCCTTCCGCACCGCCCGGCGCGATTTTTCGTCCCTGTCCGAGAGAGAAATCCTTGCCCTCGCCATCTCGTCCGAGGAGGAAGATGGCCGCATCTATGCTGCCTATGCCGAGCGGCTGCGGGACGATTATCCGGCCAGCGCGGCGATTTTCGATGGCATGGCCGCCGAGGAAGACGGGCACCGGCGCCTGTTGATCGACCGCTACGCCGCGCGGTTCGGGCCCTCCATCGTGCCGATCCGGCGCGAGCATGTGCGGGGCTTTTATACACGCAAGCCTGTCTGGCTGATGGCTGAACTCGATCTGGAAACCGTACGCAATCAGGCCCGCGAAATGGAGCAGGACGCTGCCCGGTTTTATGCCGAGGCAATCAGGCGGACCAAGGATGCCGATACCCGCAAGCTGCTGGGTGATCTCGAACGCGCCGAGCGCGGGCACGAGCAAAAGGCAGAAACCCTCGAGGAGGCTCATCTCGACACGGCAAGCCGGGACAGCGAAAAAACCACCGCGCACCGCAATTTCGTCCTGACCTATATCCAGCCCGGGCTCGCCGGGCTGATGGACGGGTCGGTCTCCACCCTCGCGCCGATCTTTGCCGCCGCCTTTGCCACCGGCGATACGTGGTCGACCTTCCTGATCGGTCTGGCCGCGTCTGTGGGCGCGGGCATTTCGATGGGCTTTACCGAAGCGGCCAGCGACGACGGACGGCTGACCGGGCGCGGCTCGCCCATCAAGCGCGGCTTTGCCTCGGGCATCATGACCGCCGTGGGCGGTTTGGGCCACGCCCTGCCCTATCTCATTCCTCATTTCTGGACCGCCACCACGATCGCCATGGCCGTGGTTGTGGTCGAGCTCTGGACCATCGCCTGGATTCAGAAGCGGTTCATGGACACCCCGTTCTGGCGCGCAGTCATGCAGGTGGTGCTGGGCGGCTCACTTGTCTTTGCCGCCGGCATCATCATCGGCAATGCATAAGTGAAACGCATACACGGCCTGTGCAGGGACTTTATGTTCTTTGGCCCTTGTTCAAGGGCCCACCTCGTTTCATAATTGAAACATGGATGTGTCCTGGGACGATCTTCGGCTGTTTCTCGACGTGGCGCGGCTTGGCGGGCTTTCGGCGGCACGCGCCACGACGGGATTGAGTGCGGCCACCTTGGGGCGGCGCGTCACGGCGCTCGAACGCCAGATCGGCGAGACGCTTTTTGTTCGCGCCCAGACTGGATTTACCCTGACCGGTGCCGGCGAAGCGCTGCTCAAGCGCGCCGAGGATGTCGAAGCGGCCATGCGGGCCGTTACCCATTGGCGCGACGGGGCCATAGGCGCGCGGGTAGTGCGGGTGTCGGCAGGGGGATGGACCACCGATTTTCTGGCGCGGCATATCGAAGAGCTGTGGACGCCCGATGACGGGTTCAGGGTGGAATTCGTCACGGCCTATGACAAAGTTGATATCGGGCGCCGTGCCGCCGATATCGGTATCCGCAGTTCCGCGCCGGTCGAGCCCAATCTGGCGGGCCGCAAGATGACTTCTGTCGCCTATGCGCTCTATTGCGCGCCGCGTCTGGTGGCCGGCGTGCGCAATGGTCTGTTCGTGGGCGTCACCGGACCCGCGGCGTCAACGGCCTCGGCCCGCTGGCTCGAAGCTCATCACGGGGATCGCATCGTCGTCAGCGGCAATGATGCCCATTCGGTGCGCGAACTGGTGGCGGCCGGGACGGGTCTCACCGTCCTGCCGTGCTTTATAGGTGATGCCGATCCGCGTCTTGCCCGCATCAGGGGGCCGATTGCCGATCTGGCGGCGCACCAATGGCTGGTCCTCCACCACGAGGAGCGCCACAGCCCACCGGTCAGGACACTCGCCGACCGGATCGTTCGATTGATGCAGGCCCATGCGAAACTCTTTGCCGGCGATATTTCATAGGGCCGCGCGGCGGCGCTGATAGTATAGCGCCACCAAAATTGCCGCGATCCCCAACGCAGCAAGAAACGCCGTTGCTCCGCCATCGGCAAACACCACCTGATGCATTATCCGGCCGGGCAGGAAGGTGAACACCCCGGCCCCGATCAACCCGCCGCCATAGACCGAAATCATCGTCATGCGGTGAGTTCTGACATCGCCGGCCCGGATCGCCTGCCAGCCGCCCCACAATCCAAACAGGGTCAGAAGCGAAAGGATATGGATGGGGCTATAGGGACCGAGCAGCCGGATCTCGGAGATAAAGAACGACGACAGCGAAACACCGAGCATCAGCCCGATCCAGAGCCGGCCCAGAGCCTTGTGCAAGGACGTGCCCTTGCGCCAGAACAGCATCAGCGTTCCGATCGTCAGCGCGAGCACTGCGCAGGCGGCGTGAAGCTGAATGGCGAGGGTGGCATGGGTGAGGGCTGTTGCATCCATTGATAGGCTCCGGCATGTAGTGTTGGGCGTAGGGCGCGTGTGCGAAGTGTACATTGGGCGCCAGAGCCGCAAGCCCGGATACGTGGATCAGGAATTTGGCTTCGTGAACGACAATCCCATCCATTTCACGCTTCGCCAATTGCACTCTGTTTTCGCCAGTCCTTTGGCGTGGGGGATCATGGTCGCCGTCGGCGCGATCGCCGGGATCACCGGGCCCTTCTCAACGTTCGATCAATTGGCACCCGCCCCACGGATCGCCTACTGGATGGCCATCGTTATCGCTAGCTATGGAGCGGGCACAGTGGGCGCGACGCTTGCCCAGTCGCTGATCCTGCCCAAGGGCGGGCCGCTGCTTGCCCGCATCGCCGTCCCGGGCATCGGCTCCTCGATCCCGGTCACCGCTGCAGTCGTTCTGATCAGCTGGCTGTTCTTTCCCGACCTCAGCGACACCGGGCTAAGCCTTTTCGAGCTCTATGTTTATTGCCTTCTTATCAGCCTGGCGTTGATGGCGGTCGTGGAGGGGGTCTTCGAACCGCAACTCGAACGACGCAGGGCGCAGTCGGCGCAGGAAACGGCAAAAGCACCGAAAATCCTCGAGCGATTGCCCAAGGATATGCGCGGCACGCTCAGCCATATGTCGATGGCCGACCACTACGTGGAAGTCCATACCGACAAAGGCAAATCATTGGTTCTGATGCGCCTTTCCGACGCTATCGCTGAAGCCGAGGAGGTCCGGGGCATGCAGGTTCACCGCAGTCACTGGGTGGCCGCAGACGCGGTTTCGGCCATTAAGCGGGTGGATGGGCGCGTGGTCGTCATGCTCCAATCGGGCCACGCGCTTCCGGTATCGCGCAGCTATCTCGCCGCCGTGCGGGCCAATTTCCCGAACGCATGAAAAAGGCGCCGCCCGATGGGCAGCGCCTTTCAAAATCAGTGACTTAGCGAGATTACAGCGTACGCTGAACCTTTTCGACGCGATAGCATTCGATGACATCGCCGGGGCGCATATCTTCGTATTTCTCGAACGCCATACCGCATTCCTGACCGGACTGGACTTCCTTGACCTCGTCCTTGAAGCGCTTGAGCGTCGAGAGCTTGCCCTCGTGGATGACCACGTTGTCGCGAATGAGACGTACGCCAGCGCCACGCTCGACCATGCCGTCGGTAACCCGGCAGCCCGCGACCTTGCCGACCTTGGAGATGTTGAACACCTCGAGAATCTCGGCGTTGCCGATGAAGGTTTCGCGCACTTCAGGGGCCAGCATCCCGCTCATCACGCCCTTAACGTCGTCGATCAGGTCGTAGATGATGTTGTAATAGCGGACTTCGATGCCTTCACGCTGCGCCAGTTCGGCGGCCTGCTTGTTGGCACGCACGTTGAAGCCGATGATAACGGCACTGGACGCCGTTGCCAGGGTCACGTCGGACTCGGTGATCCCGCCCACACCTGAATAGAGGATCTGGGCCGACACTTCGTCGGTCGAGAGCTTGTTGAGCGCGGTAACGATCGCCTCGACCGAGCCCTGCACGTCGCCCTTTATGAGCAGCGGGAACTTGGCGATACCCGAAGCCTTGAGCTGGTTCATCATCTGCTCGAGCGAGGTCGCGCCACCGCCGGCAGTCTTTTCGCGAATGACGCGCTGGCGGTATTCGGTAATTTCGCGGGCGCGGGCTTCGCTTTCGACAACCGCGAAACGATCACCGGCATCGGGAACACCCGAGAAGCCAAGCACTTCGACTGGCGTCGAGGGGCCGGCCGCCTTTACCTGCTCGCCCTTGTCGTCGATCAGAGCACGGACCTTGGCCCATTCATTGCCGGCCACGACAATGTCGCCGACGCTGAGCGTGCCGCGCTGCACCAGCACGGTGGCCACTGCGCCACGGCCCTTGTCGAGCTTGGATTCGATGACCAGACCCTGGGCCGGGCCCTTTTGGGGCGACCTGAGTTCGAGCACTTCGGACTGCAGCAGCACGGCTTCAAGCAGACCGTCGAGATTGGTCTTCTTGAGCGCCGAGACTTCCACGTCGAGCACTTCACCACCCATCGATTCAACGAACACTTCGTGCTGAAGCAGTTCGGTGCGTACGCGGGTGGAGTCGGCGCCCTGCTTGTCGATCTTGTTGATCGCCACGATGATCGGAACACCCGCCGCCTTGGCGTGTTTGATCGATTCGATCGTCTGGGGCATGACGCCATCGTCCGCAGCCACCACCAGAATGGCAATGTCAGTGGCCTGGGCGCCGCGAGCACGCATGGCGGTGAACGCCTCGTGGCCCGGAGTGTCGAGGAAGGTGATCTTTTGGCCGTTCTTTTCGACCTGATAGGCGCCGATATGCTGGGTGATGCCACCCGCTTCGGTCGAAACCACATTGGCTTCGCGGATCGCATCGAGCAGCGAGGTCTTGCCGTGATCGACGTGACCCATGATGGTCACGACCGGCGGCCGGTTGACTAGATCGCCGGCTTCGTCATTGCCGATATCGTCGAAGAGACCTCCTTCGACGTCGCTTTCGGCAACGCGCTTGACGGTGTGGCCCATTTCGGTGGCGATCAGCTCCGCGGTATCGGCATCAATGATATCGTTGATCTTGACCATCTGGTCCTGGGCCATCAGCAGCTTGATGACGTCGACGGCGCGCTCGGCCATTCGGTTGGCCAGTTCGGCCACCGTGATCGCCTCGGGGATCGTGACTTCTCGGGCCAGCTTGGGCTGAACAACCTTAGTGTTGCGGCCCATCTTCTTGTTCTGGCGCCGGCGCATGGCCGCCAGGGACGGTCCACGACGATCGCTGTCATCGAGCGCAGAATTGACGTTCAGCCGGCCACGTGAATTGGAATCGCGGCGGGCTGGGGTCGCGCTGGGGCGTGGCGCGGCATTGCGCTTGGCCCGTTCAAGTTCGTCCTTGTCGACAAGCGCCTTGGGGCCGGGTGCAGCGCGGCGGCGCACGCGGTCGTCCTCACCTTCGCCCGGAGGCGGCGGGGGCGGCATATCGGGCTGTGCGGCGCGCGGGCTCGGCTTGGCAACCGGCTTGGGCCGGGCCTGACCGGCCTTGACCGGCACGATCCCGTCAAGCTCTTCGTTGGCGGCTTCGCGGGCCTTTTCGGCCTCCACTGCAGCAGCGCGGCGTTCAGCCTCTTCGCGCTCGGCCTTGCGGCGCGCGTCGATCTCGGCGTGGCGCTGAGCTTCTTCTTCAGCCTTGGCGCGGTCTTCCTCGGCACGAGCCGCCGCTTCGCGCAGGGCGCGCTCGCGGGCCTGGTTCTCGTTCTGGGTGAGACTGGCCGAATTGGCGTTCTGGCGCGGGCTGGCCGATTGCGGGCGTCCGCCAGGCCGCTGGCCGGACTGGGGCCTGCCGCCGCCGCCCGAAGCATTACCGCCCGACTGTTGAGGCGCGCCCGTACCGGGCCCACCCACGCGGCGGGTGCGCTTTTCAACAACGACGGTGCGTGAGGACCGCGACATGCCGGGACGTGCGCCAAGATTTGGCGCGCCCTTGAGGGTCAGGGTCTTTTTGCCCGAACCCGAATTGTCGCTGGTCTTGTCCTTATCGGTCATATGGTGCCGTCTTCTTCTCTGTCTGTGGCGTTGAAATGGGCAAGCCGATTTGCCCGTTCAATCACCGAATTTGCCGCCGCGCCGGGAGTCAGCGCAGCGTGTATCACATTTTCGAGCCCCAATGCCAAACCCAATTGGGTCGACGAGAGAGATTCAATATGGACCAGCCTGTCGGCGACTTCGCCGCGCCGGGCCCATTGCAGCATCTTGCGGCGTCCGTCGGGGGCTGCATCGCTGGCGGTAATCAGCGCGCCCACCCGTCCCGATTGCAGAACCGAGGCGACTTTGGCGGCGCCGGTCACCAGCACCCCTGCCTTGCGCGCCAACCCGAGGGTGCCCGTCAGGCGCTGTTCTAACCGGGTCCGCACCTGTTCTGCAAGGTCAGGCGGCACGGACACATTTTCTTTGAGGCTTCGCGCGAAAACCTTTTTGCGCACCGCCTCGCTCACTGCATCAGCAGAAAGGGTGATCCAGACGCCGCGGCCGGGTGCCTTGGCATCGACATCGGGCGCCAAAACCCCGTCCGGGGAAACCGCGAAGCGGATGAGCGCGGATGCGGGTTTTTCGGCCCGCGTGAGCGCACACATCCTGTCTACATCTTTTTCGCGGCCCAATTGCGGCGCCCTTTAATCCCTGTTCTGCCAAACTCCTCGTCGAGGGGCAGTGTCTTTACTCTGCGACCGCGCCCTCGGCGGGTGCTTCGTCTTCGCCTTCGGCAACCTCGTGCTGAGGCAGATCGTCCTCGGTGATCCAACCCACCTTAAGGCGCGCGGTCATGATCATGTCCTCGGCCTCTTCGCGGGAAAGCGGGAAGGCCGAAAGCGTACCCTCGAAGCGCTTGGTTTCACCGTCCTTGCGCTCGGTCCAACCGATCAGATCGTCGGCGATGTTGCCGGCGAAATCCTCGACTGTCTTGATTTCATCTTTGCCCAGGGCAACCAACATTGCCGCAGAGAGGCCCGGAATATCGTAAAGCGCGTCCTCGACACCGAGCTTCTTACGCTCTTCGTCCAGCTCACGCTCCTGCGCATCGAGGAACTCGGTGGCGCGGTTCTGGATTTCGCCGGCCGTTTCCTCATCGAAGCCGCCGATCGAAGCGATTTCCGCCAGATCGACATAGGCCAGTTCCTCTATCGAAGAGAAACCTTCCGAAGCGAGAAGCTGGGCGACCATTTCGTCCACATCGAGCGCGTTCATGAAGAGTGCCGTCCGCTCAGCGAATTCCTTCTGGCGGCGTTCGGATTCTTCCTGCTCGGTCAGGATGTCGATGTCCCAGCCGATCAACTGGCTGGCCAGGCGCACATTCTGGCCGCGGCGGCCGATGGCGAGCGAAAGCTGCTCGTCGGGAACCACGACTTCGATGCGCTCTGCCTGTTCGTCGAGCACCACCTTGGCAACGTCGGCGGGCTGGAGCGCAGATACGACCAGATCTGCTATATTGTTCGTCCAGGGGATAATATCAATCTTTTCGCCCTGCAATTCTCCGACAACCGCCTGAACGCGCGAGCCGCGCATACCCACGCAGGCGCCGACCGGATCGATCGAGGAATCCGAGGAGGTTACAGCGATCTTGGCGCGCGAGCCCGGATCGCGGGCGATCGAGCGGATCGTGATGATGCCGTCGTAGATTTCCGGCACTTCCTGGGCAAACAGCTTTGCCATGAACTGGGGGTGGGTGCGCGAAAGGAAAATTTGCGGCCCACGCTGTTCGCGGCGCACGTCATAGATATAGGCACGAACGCGATCGCCATAGCGGAACTGTTCGCGCGGGATCAACTCGTCACGGCGGATGATGGCTTCGCCCCGGCCCAGATCGACGATCACGTTGCCATATTCGACGCGCTTGACCGAACCGTTGACGATTTCGCCGACACGGTCCGCATACTCTTCATACATCCGGTCGCGCTCGGCATCGCGCACCTTCTGGACGATAACCTGCTTGGCCGACTGGGCGGCGATACGACCAAATTCGATCGGGGGCAGCGGCTCAGTCACGTAATCGCCGAGCTTGGCGGCGTCGTTCTTGCCGAGCGCTTCCTTGAGGGAAATCTGACGGCCATATTCCTCGACACGCTCGACAATTTCGAGCAGGCGCCACAGGCGCAATTCGCCGGTGCGGGGGTTGATCTCGGCCTTGACCTCGGTTTCGGCGCCGTAGCGGGCCTTGGCGGCGCGCTGAATGGCCTCTTCCATAGCCTCGATGACGATCATGCGGTCGATGGACTTTTCGCGCGCCACGGCATCGGCGATCTGCAAAAGCTCCAACCTGTTCGCTGAAACGGCCATTGGATCAATTCTCCTGGGTTCGCTCGTCGGCGTCGCCGCCGTCGGTTTGCTCAATGATGGTTTCGACGTCCTCGTCGGCTTCGTCGTAATCGGGGTTTTCTGCCTGGCGTTCACGGGCGGCATCGAGCAGCTTGTCGGTCATCAACAGCTTTGCTTCGGCCAGAAGGGCCAACGGCAGCACGTGAACCGGATCGGTGCCTGCCGGGGCATCGGGAAGGCGGATCGAAAAGGTGTCATCGTCAGCGCCGACGATATCGCCGCGGAAACGCTTGCGGCCTTCAATCATCTCGGCAAGCTCGACCTTGGCTTCGTGTCCGACCCAGGCGATAAAATCGCGGGCGCGTACCAGCGGCCGGTCGACGCCGGGCGAGGAGATTTCGAGGTGATATTCGCGGTCGATGGGATCTTCGAGATCGAGCACCGGATTGAGATCGTGGTGGAGCTTTTCGCAATCGGTGATGGCGAAGTGCCCGTTTTCATCTTCGCACATGATCTGGAGCGTGCAGCCATTGTCATTGCTGATGCGGATGCGAACCAGATCGTAGCCCAGTGATTGAGCTACCGGCTCGACGATTGCCGCAACACGCGCTTCGAGGGCGGATTCGCGGATATAGCGTTTTGTATTGGCGGTCATGCTTACCCTGATTGAGGTAATAAAAAAGAGCGGGGCCGGTCGGCACCCACTCTCTCATTTTCCGAGATTGTTAGGCTTCATATAGCGCCGCATCGTCACGAACGCAAGAACTCGAAATAAAAGCTCTTCATCCGCCCCTGCCGGCGGGCCTTCTGCTCGTATCGCGTCGCCTGCCAGCCGGGATAGGGTGCGTGCCAGGCGCCAGGTTCAGCGATGGGCCAGTCAAAACTGCCGGTTTTGAGAATATGGGCCAGCGTCCAGTTGGCGTAATCCTCGATGTCGGTGGCGAAGCGGAATGTGCCGCCAGGTTTAAGCACACGGGCGAACTCGGCGAGAATTTTGAACTGGATCAGGCGCCGCTTGTGATGGCGCGGCTTGGGCCAGGGATCGGGATAGAGAACGTAAAGACAATCGACGGACGCGTCGGACATGACGGCGAGCAGCTTGATGACGTCATCGGGGAACAGCGCAATATTGTCGATGCCCTCGATATCGATGGCTTCGAGCAGTTTGCCGATACCGCCGGTGAAAACCTCGCATCCGATAAAGCCATCCTGCGGGTTTTCGCGGGCCATGCGGGCGAGATGCTCTCCGCCGCCATAGCCGATTTCGAGATGGATGCGCTTTGCCTGCGGGAACAACGCCCGGGGATCGACGGGCGCCGAAATATCGACCGTCAGTTCGGGCAGCAGCGTTTCAAACAGGGCCTGCTGGCCCTTATGCAGCTTCTTGCCGGAGCGGCGCCCGAAAAAGGCGCGCGGCCCCTTGGGGTCCTGCGGGATGGGTTTGGACGTCATGAGTTCACTATCGAAAACAAAAAGCGCGGCGTCTTGCGCCGCGCTTTACAATCAATGGATCGGCCGGGCAAGGATCAGGTCAACTCGGCCCTGATCGTTTCGGCCAGATCGGTCCGCTCCCACGAGAACCCGCCATCGGCTTCAGGCTCGCGCCCGAAATGGCCATAAGCGGCCGTCCGCTCGTATATCGGCTTGTTGAGTCCCAAATGCTCGCGGATGCCGCGCGGGGACAGGTTCATCACCTTCTGCAACACGGCTCCAAGCCGGTCTTCATCGACGGTGCCAGTGCCATAGGTATCGACAAAGATCGACAGCGGCTTGGAAACGCCGATGGCATAGGAAAGCTGGATCACGCATTTTTCCGCCAGCCCCGCCGCGACGACGTTTTTCGCCAGATAGCGTGCGGCATAGGCTGCAGAGCGATCGACCTTGGTGGGATCCTTGCCAGAGAACGCGCCGCCACCGTGTGGGGCGGCGCCGCCATAGGTGTCCACGATGATCTTGCGGCCGGTCAGCCCCGCGTCGCCATCGGGTCCGCCGATGACGAAAGCGCCGGTCGGATTGACGTAGAATTCCTCTTCGGGGGGCATCCAGCCCTTGGGCAGCACGTCCTCGACAAACGGGCGCACAAGATCGCGGATGCATTGCTGAGAAACATTTTCGATGTGCTGGGTCGAAACGACGACGGCGGAAACCCCCACGGGCTTGCCGTTTTCGTATTTCAGCGTCACCTGGCTTTTGGCGTCGGGGCCGAACTGGGAGGCAGCGCCGGAATGGCGGGCCGCCGCCATGTTCTTTAGAATTTTGTGCGCGTAGGTCAGCGGCGCCGGCATAAGCTCAGGCGTCTCGTTGACGGCAAAGCCGAACATGATGCCCTGATCGCCGGCGCCCTCGTCCTTGTTGCCCGAAGCATCAACGCCCTGGGCGATATGGGCGGACTGTTCGTGCACGTGGCACGACACGTCGAGCGTCTTCCAGTGGAAACCCTCCTGCTCGTAGCCGATCCGTTTGACGACGCCGCGCGCGATGTCTTCCATTCGACCGGCGTCGATGGAAGCAGGCCCCCGCACCTCACCGGCCAGAACGAGGCGATTGGTGGTCGCCAATGTCTCAAGGGCTACGCGCGAATAGGGATCCTCAGCAAAAAACGCGTCCACGATGGCGTCGGACACCTGGTCGCAAATCTTGTCGGGATGACCCTCGGAAACCGATTCCGAGGTGAAGAGATAAGAAGAACTTGCCACGTTAAACCTCATTTCAACTGGCGAGGGCGCACGCGGAAGTGCGCGTGCCCAGACTCGATCCCGGGCACTTTCGAGTGTGCTTTTCGCAGGTTGGGACGCGGAAAGCAAGGGCGACATAAAGAAAGCTTTATATGGAAACAGTCAGTCGCGTCGTTTGAGGCGCCGGCGCCAGCCGGGCAGAGACAGTAACGCACCCAAAATCAGCATGCCGACCAGCGGCCAGTGGCGGTACTGCGCAAAAAGCGTCGGGGCGACGGGCTGGGCTGGCGTGCCCTTGATTGCGCCAACCATGCCCTCGGCCATCATAACATCGATGCGACCGAGCGGATCCACTATGGCCGAGATGCCAGAATTTGCAGCCCGGACCACCGATATTCCCTCTTCGACCGCCCTGACACGGGCATGGTGGAAATGCTGGGCCAAGCCCATCGAGCCGTCGAACCAGGCGTCGTTGGTGACAACGAGAATGAAACCCGCTTCGGATACCGGAGCCCCGAGGCTGCCGGGAAAAACAATCTCATAGCAGACAAGGGGCAATATGGCGGGCGAACCGGGCAATTGAAACAGCCTGCGCTCGGCGCCAGCGGCCCAGCCTTCCGATCCTTCGACCAGTTGGGTGATGCCGAACTGACGCCAAAAATCGCCGAAGGGCAGATACTCGCCGAACGGGACGAGATGGGTCTTGTCGTAGGAGGTCACGACTTCGCCTTCGCCATTGAACGCGAGGACGGCATTGAACGGCTTTGCGCCGGGCACAATCTCGCCATTAGCACCGTAGGGCTGACGCGGGGCGCCGGTCAGAAGCCAGATATCGTCCGGCAAGGTGCGGGCGATGCGGGCGAGCAATTCAGGCTCATCGGACAAGAAAAACGGAATCGCGGCCTCGGGCCAGATCAGATGGGTGACGTCACCGAGCCCCTGATCGTCGGGATTGGTCTGCATAGCCGACAGGTCGAGGAGACGGGTGATCGTCTCCTCGCGAGCGAAGGTCTGCCACTTGACGTCCTGGGGGATGACCGGCTGGACAATGCGCAGCACGACGTCCTCGAACGGTTCGGTCTGCGTCTCATTGAGCCGATAGTTGCCCCAGCCGATCTGCGTAGCGAGCAGCGCGAACGCGGCGAACAGAGGCAGGATGCGGGCGATCAACGAACGCTCGGCGGCGGGCCAGACCAGCGCCGGGGTCGCTGAAATCAAAACGGCCACGAATGTCAGCCCGTAAATACCGACGAGGCTGGCAGCCTGCATCATTTCGGGATTTGCGGTCAGCGCGTAGCCCAACAGATCGAAGGGAAAGCCGGTGAAAAGGTAGCCGCGCGCCAGTTCCGCCAGGGTGAGCGCCGTCGCCAGGGCAAATATCCGGCCCGGCCCGCTCGACCAGAACAGATGGGCGAGCGCCGTGCCCAGCCCCCAGAAGACGGCAAGAACCAGCGCCAGCCCGCCCACCGCAAAGGGCATGACGACAAGCAGCCACCCGCCATCGACGAAAAAGGCAGCACCGATCCAGTGCAGGGCGACAAGAAAGTAGCCAAAGCCGAAGGCAAGCCCGATTCGGAAGGCGGGGCCCAGAACGATCGAGCGGATCGAGCGCTTGCGCTCGGCGCCATCCAGAGCCCAGACCAACACCGGCATGGCCAGAAACAGGGCAACGAGAAAAAAGATCGGAGGAGCCGACACACCGGCCAATGCGCCCGCGACAACCAGCATCAGGATGCGCCGCCATCCGTGGGCGAGCATTGCAAACTCGGCGACAGCGGTCATGGCGGTCCTTGCGCGTCGAATCACTTGGCCAGAACCGTGACTGGACGGCCTGAAACGGTCAACTCATGCCAGATATTTGGTGAGCGCACGGATATTACGAATGCCCCGTACGCCTCGCGAACGTACGGGGCGGTGAGATTGTGGTGCAAACAACCTCTGCCGGAGGACATCCGGCAAAATGCTTTTACCGCAGGACATAGAGTTTGTCATTAGAATGACAGTTTAATCATCATCTAATGATTGAAAAATATGCACGCTTGATCATCACGGCAGCATCTTTGCCTAATATTTGATCGAAAAATGTCGATTCAAAATCATTTGCAGAGGGATCTTAGCGAGCAGCCAGGGGCGTGCGTTCAATGGAAGGCGCCGCTTGCGACCAAAAGGTGCGCGTTTACAGTCTATTAACCTGGTGCGCACTGCTGTTCCAGAATCCTTGGCATGCTTTTTGCGACTCCGACCAGCGGTGTAACAGCAACTGTCGGAGGACAAAATGACAGACTGGACCAAACGCGTTGGGGGCGTGCTTATGGCAGGAGCCTTGAGCGCATCGATGATTTCAATGCCGGCCATGGCGCAGGACGAGGGACCGATCAAGGTCGGCATCCTGCACTCGCTTTCGGGCACGATGGCAATTTCGGAAACCACGCTCAAAGACGTCATGCTGATGCTCATAGAGCAACAGAACGAGGCCGGTGGCGTGATGGGCCGTCAGCTTGAGCCCGTCGTCGTCGATATCGCTTCGGACTGGCCGCTCGCTGCCGAACTGGCGCGTCGGCTGATCGAGGTCGACGAGGTGGATGCCGTATTCGGTTGCTGGACATCGGTCTGCCGCAAGTCGGTGCTTCCGGTGTTTGAAGAACTCAACTCGCTACTGTTCTATCCGGTGCAGTACGAGGGCGAAGAATCACAGCGCAATGTGTTCTACACCGGCGCCTCGCCCAACCAGCAGGCGATCCCCGCCGTCGACTACCTGATGAACGACGAAGGCGTCGAGCGCTGGGTGCTGGCCGGTACCGATTATGTCTATCCCCAGACGACCAACAAAATCCTCGAGCAATACCTGCTCGACAGCGGCGTGGCGTCTGAAGACATCATGATCAACTACACCCCGTTCGGGCATTCGGACTGGCAGACGATCGTTTCCGACATCGTGGCCTTCGGTTCAGAAGGCAAGAAGACCGCGGTGGTTTCGACCATCAATGGCGATGCCAACGTGCCGTTCTACCGCGAGCTGGCTAACCAGGGCGTTGCGGCGGAAGACATTCCGGTCGTTGCCTTCTCGGTGGGTGAAGAAGAGCTTTCGGGCTTCGACACCACCCCGCTGGTGGGCCATCTTGCGGCCTGGAACTACTTCATGAGCGTGGAAACACCCGAGAACGAGGAGTTCATCGCTGCATGGCAGGGTTTCATCGGCTCTGAAGACCGTGTGACGAACGATCCGATGGAAGCCCATTATATCGGCTTCAATCTCTGGGTGGACGCTGTGGAAGCGGCGGGCACAACGGATGCAGACGCGGTCATCGACGCCATTGTCGGGCTCGAAACGCCCAACCTGACGGGCGGCACGGCGACCATGCTGGCCAACCACCACATCACCAAGCCGGTGCTGATCGGTGAAATCCAGGACGACGGACAGTTCTTCGTGGTCTGGGAAACCGAAGATCTGGTTCCGGGCGATGCGTGGTCGGACTACCTGCCCGAATCCGCTGTTCTCGAAGCCGATTGGACCGCTCCGATCAACTGCGGAAACTACAACACCGAGTCCGAAACCTGCGGCGGCTCGACCGAGTAACCGTAGCGCTTGAAATCTCTCCGGGGGCGGCACCGCCCCCGGACATTGCGGGCCCGGTTCGCCCGATTTGTCTTTAGCTCGATTGTGAAAGGGGACGCGGCACATGCGCAGTCTCAATCGGCTCACCAGATTTTTCTCGGTCCTGTTCCTTGTCGTGCTCGCTGCGTTGTCGGCTGGAAGCACACAAGCTCAAACAGTCTCGGAAACCGTCCCGACCCTCTATGACGCCAGCCTTGGCGAATTGCGTGACGCCGTTGCGGCGCTGGTGGCGAGCGGTGAGGATGGCGCCCTACCCATCCTGCGCGCGCTTGGCGACGGGGCGCTCCATGAAGCCGACAATGGCGGCATCTTCATCGAGACCGGACGCAACCAATTCACCGATGCCCTGACGGGTGAGGCGGCCGATCTCGACATTACCGGGGAGATGAGCGTCATCCGGATCAACAATTCGCTGCGGCGCGACATAGCGGCAGCGATCGGCAGCCTGACGCTGATGAGCGACAATCCGGCCACCCGCCGGTCTGCAGCGCAGCAGATGATTTCCAGCCCTGACGAGGGCAATCTCGAATTGCTCGACACCGCCATCGCCGCCGAGGAAGATGCGGGGGTGCGCAATATCATGGAGCAGGCGCGAGCCGCGACGCTTCTGGAAACCGACATCGAAGGCGACGCGTTCGAAGAGGCTGTCGACACCATCGCGGTGCGTGGCGACCGTACAGCGCTGTCGATCCTCAGTTCGGCTCGGGGGGGAGCGAGTGAAGCCCAGCTCGTCATTCTCGATGCCGGGATCGCCCAGATCAACCAGTCCCTGGCCATCTGGAGCGTGGGACAGAACGTCTGGTACGGCATCTCGCTTAGCTCGGTGCTTCTTCTGGCCGCCATCGGTCTTGCCATCACGTTCGGGGTAATGGGCGTCATCAACATGGCGCATGGCGAGATGGTCATGCTGGGCGCCTATGTCACCTTCGTCGTCCAGGAAATCATCCGCACGACCAGCCCGGGCCTTTTTGACTATTCGCTGGCCATCGCCATCCCGACGGCGTTCCTCGTCACGGCGATGATCGGCATCGCGATCGAACGCGGCATCATCCGCTGGCTCTATGGACGGCCGCTGGAAACGCTTCTGGCCACATGGGGTCTGTCACTCATCATCCAGCAGGGCGTGCGCACCATCTTTGGCGCCACCAACCGCGAAGTGGGCAATCCCTCGTGGATGTCGGGCGCCTTCGAGCTTGGCGGGCTGGCGATCACCTGGAACCGGATGTGGATCGTCGTCTTTGCGATCGTCGTCTTTGCCCTGCTGCTTCTGGTTCTCAACCGTACCGCGCTCGGCCTGCAGATGCGGGCTGTAACCCAGAACCGGCGTATGGCCTCGGCCATGGGCATAAGAACCCCGTGGGTCGACGCGATGACCTTCGGGCTCGGGTCGGGTGTGGCGGGGCTGGCCGGGGTCGCTTTGAGCCAGATCGACAACGTCTCGCCCAATCTCGGGCAGGGCTACATCATCGACAGCTTCATGGTCGTGGTGTTCGGCGGGGTCGGCAATCTTTGGGGAACACTGGTCGGCGCGCTCACGCTGGGCATCGCCAACAAGTTCCTTGAGCCCTATGCCGGGGCTGTCCTGGCCAAGATCCTGATCCTCGTCCTCATTATCCTCTTCATCCAGCGCCGCCCGCGTGGGCTGTTCGCGCTGAAGGGAAGGGCGGTGGAAGCATGAGGCTGACCATGGATATCGCAATTTTGCGCGCCCTTGGCGCGAACCTGTGTCCCGCCTCGACGAAGAAGAGGGCCAGTAACGATCGCCGCGGGTCCGGGCAGCGGAGGGCCGCGCCATGATCACTGGCAAGATCTTTGAAAAACTCGGAGCAAAGGCCATCTGGGTGGTCGCCATATTGCTGGTGGTCGCGATTGCAGTTCCGTTATCGAACTTGATGCTGCCGGCTGGCCATCCCTTGCGGGTGCCCAACTATCTCGTGCCCTTGATGGGCAAATACCTGACCTATGCCACCCTCGCCTTGGCTCTCGATCTGGTCTGGGGTTATTGCGGCATTCTTTCGCTCGGGCATGGCGCGTTCTTTGCGCTGGGCGGCTATGCCATGGGCATGTATCTGATGCGCCAGATCGGCACGCGTGGCGTTTATTCCAATGCCGAGTTGCCCGATTTCATGGTGTTTCTGGGCTGGCAGGAGCTTCCCTGGTACTGGCAGGGGTTCGACATGTTCTGGTTTGCGGCCATCATGATGGCGTTCGTGCCGGGACTGTTGGCCTTCATTTTCGGCTGGTTCGCCTTCAGGAGCCGGGTGACCGGAGTTTATCTCTCAATCATCACACAGGCGCTGACCTATGCCTTGATGCTGGCCTTTTTCCGCAACGATATGGGGTTTGGCGGCAATAACGGGCTGACCGATTTCCGCGACATTCTGGGTGCGCCGATCTCGGCGGCGTCTACCCGCGCTACGCTTTTTGCTGCCTCGGCCATTCTTCTGGCGCTGTGTTTTATCCTGTGCTCGCTGATCGTTCGCTCAAAGCTCGGCAAGGTGATGGTGGCCGTGCGCGATGCGGAAAGCCGGACGCGGTTCATCGGCTATCGGGTGGAAAACGTAAAACTCTTTGCCTTTACCGTTTCGGCGGTGATGGCCGGGCTTGCCGGGGCGCTTTATGTGCCGCAGGTCGGCATCATCAACCCCGGAGAATTTGCACCGGCGAAGTCCATCGAAGTGGTGATCTGGACGGCGGTCGGCGGACGTGGAACGCTTGTCGGGCCGATCATCGGCGCCGTTATCGTCAATGCGGCAAAATCCTATTTCACCGGCACATTCGCCGATCTGTGGCTGTTTATCCTGGGCGGCATGTTCGTGTTCGTGACGCTGTTCATGCCCAAGGGAATCGTAGGCATTTTTACCTCAGCCTGGACGGCAATCAGACAGCGTCGCGCCTCGGACACTTTCGAGAAAGGTGCCGGGCCCACGCCGGGACCGGCCACCGATAGCGTTCCAATCGAGCGGCACGAGCATGACGATGCGCCCGAGGGCGCCAGACCCTCGCCGGCGGAGTAAGCGAAATGGTTGATACACTGCGCGACAGTTCGCTCCTCTATCTCGACGGCGTCACCGTTTCTTTCGACGGTTTTAAAGCGCTCAATTCCCTCTCGTTGATCGTGCAGCGGGACGAATTACAGGCCATCATCGGTCCCAATGGGGCGGGCAAGACGACGATGATGGACATCGTGACAGGCAAGACCCGGCCCGACACCGGCGAAGTGTTTTTTGAAGGCTCGGTCGATCTGACCAAACGGGATGAAACCGAGATCGCCAATCTGGGCATCGGGCGCAAGTTTCAGAAGCCCACAGTGTTCGAGAGCCACACGGTCTGGGACAACATCGAACTGTCTCTCAAAAAACCACGCGGGGTGTTTTCATCCTGGCTTTATACGCGCGATGCGACCGACACCGATCGCATCGCAGAGATACTGGATATTGTCCGGCTGTCGCACAGGAAGGACGATTATGCTGCCGATCTGTCTCACGGGCAAAAGCAGTGGCTCGAGATCGGCATGCTGCTTGCTCAGGATCCCAAGCTGCTTCTGGTCGACGAGCCGGTGGCCGGCATGACAGATGCAGAAACCGAGGAGACATCGAAACTGCTCAAGTCGATTGCCCGGCATCACTCGGTCGTCGTTGTGGAGCACGACATGAGTTTCGTGCGCGATCTCGATTGCCGGGTGACGTGTCTGGCCGAAGGCGCTGTTCTTGCGCAGGGCTCGCTCGCGCATGTTTCGGCCGATCCGCTGGTCATCGAACGCTATCTGGGACGCTGACATGACGACACTGACCGTTACCGATGTCGACCTTCACTATGGCGCCGCGCAGGCGCTCAAGACGGTTTCGATCACCGCCCAGCCCAACAAGATAACCTCGGTCCTGGGGCGCAATGGCGTTGGGAAATCCTCGCTGTTGCGCGCCATAACCGGAACGCATCCGATTTCAGGCGGCACGATAAAACTCGAGGATTTCGAGCTCAAGAAAATCCCACCCTATACGCGGGCGCGAATGGGCATTGGCTATGTGCCGCAGGGGCGCGAGATCTTCCCGCTGCTTACGGTCAAGGAGAACCTCCTCACCGGCTACGCGCCGCTCAAGGCCAAGGACCGGTCGATCCCCGATACAATCTTTGAGCTGTTTCCGGTGCTCAAATCCATGCTGGGCCGCCGGGGCGGCGATCTTTCGGGCGGGCAGCAACAGCAGCTGGCCATAGGGCGGGCTCTGGTGACGCGTCCCAATCTTCTGGTGCTCGATGAACCCACTGAAGGCATCCAGCCCTCGATCATCAAGGATATCGGGCGGGCACTGCAGTTTCTGCGCGACGAGATGGGTATGACCATCCTTCTGGTCGAACAATATCTCGATTTCTGCCGCGAATTGAGTGACCATATCTATGTCATGGATCGGGGGGAGATCATGCATTCAGGTCCCGCTGCCGATCTCGACGATCCCAACGTCAAACGGCATTTGATGGTCTGATGCTCGAAAGTCCGGTTTTCCAAGGCAGTGGCGCCCCCCAATTGCAGCGGGCTGAGGGCGAAGGCCGGATCGCGACAAAGGCGCGCGGCGATCTGTCAGTCCTCGATACGCTCTATCAATCGGGCTGCGGCAAAATTCGGGTGCCCAAAGCCTATGGCAACTGGCTTGAAGCCGTACTCATCAATACATCCGGAGGCCTGACCGGCGGCGACAGGATGGCGTGGTCGGCGACGGCCGCAGCGGAGACGCATCTGGTGATCACGACCCAGGCCTGCGAGCGCATTTATCGCTCCGCCGGCGGCGCGGCGCGTGTTGCATCCGCCCTGACTATCGAGGGGGGCGCCCGGCTCGACTGGCTACCCCAGGAAACCATTGTGTTCGACGGCTCGGCGCTGGAGCGGACAATCGATGTCGATATGGCCGGCGACGCGATTTTTCTCGGCCTCGAAGCGATTATCCTGGGGCGCGAAGCGCATGGCGAGGATGCGGTGTCAGCGACGATCTCCGATCGCTGGCGCGTGCGGCGGGATGGGGAACTCATTCATGCCGAAGCTGCCCGGCTCGATGCGAACGACAGCTTGGCGCGGGACAATTCGGCTCTACTGGCCGGAGCAAGGGCGTACGGAACGCTTTGTTATGTTTCCAGGGATGCCGAACGGCATGTCGACCGGCTCAAGGCTCTTGTCGCTGATCACGCCAGTGCCGGAGTATCGCGCATCGGGGACAAGATCGTGCTGCGCGCAACGGGCCGCTCGGGTTATCATCTGCGCAAAATCATCATGCCGGCGATCGCCGCGCTTGCGGGCGCAGGGGCTGTTCCCAAGCTCTGGTCGCTATAAAAAGGGAGGCAACATGAACCTCACACCGAGGGAAAAAGACAAGCTTCTGATCTCGATGGCCGCCATGGTGGCGCGGCGCCGGCTCGAGCGTGGCGTCAAGCTCAACCACCCCGAGGCCATAGCGCTGATCACCGATTTCGTCATCGAGGGTGCCCGCGACGGGCGCCCCGTCGCCGAGCTGATGGAAGCGGGCGCGCATGTGATCTCCCGCGATCAGGTGATGGAGGGTATTGCCGAGATGATCCACGACATTCAGGTCGAAGCGACCTTTCCCGACGGGACCAAACTCGTCACCGTCCATTCTCCCATCCGCTGAGGAGCCAATCTGATGCTCAAACCTCTCTTGACTGCGTTCGCGCTCGTTGTCGTCGGCACGGCCCCGGCCTTTGCCCATCTCGATCCTCTCGAACACGGCTCGTTTGCCGCCGGGTTCAGCCACCCGCTGTTCGGGCTCGATCATATCCTCGCCATGATCGCGGTGGGCCTGTGGGCTGCCTCGGTTGGTGGCAAGGCATTGTGGGCGGTGCCGACGGCCTTTGTCGCCACCATGGCTGTGGGATTTGGCGCGGCGTTGCTGGGCATGCCGCTGCCGTTCGTCGAGCCGGTCATTTTAGCTTCGGTGATCTTTATCGGCGTCATGGTCGCCCTCGCGCTGCCTCTGCCCACAGTGGGTGTCGCCGCTGTGGTTGCGTTCTTTGCGCTGTTTCACGGCCATGCGCATGGCGGGGAAATGGGCGAAGCGGGCGCGCTCGGTTACGCCGCCGGATTTCTCGCCGCCACAGCGCTGCTGCATGCGGTCGGCGTTGCGGCAGGGGTTGGGGTGGGTCGCGTTCTCGCGACGGCCCGCGGCACAATAGCCACACGGATCGCTGGCGGGCTGACCGCGCTTGGCGGGCTGTGGCTGGCTATCTCAGGTTAAGGACAGACGATGATTCCGGGCGAAATTATCCCAAAAGCCGGCGAAATCGAACTCAATGCGGGTCGCGAAACGGTAACGCTCGAGGTCGCCAACACCGGAGACCGGCCCATTCAGGTGGGCAGCCATTACCATTTTTTTGAAACCAACGCCGGGCTTGCGTTCGAAAGAGCGCGCGCCCGCGGCATGCGGCTCGATATTGCGGCCGGTACGGCCGTGCGGTTCGAGCCGGGCCAGACCCGGGAAGTGAACCTTGTGGCGCTCGATGGCGATCGACGGGTTTTCGGCTTTCGCCAGATGGTCATGGGACCGCTGGACCGATGAAATGAGGCCGGCCGGCATCCATTGCGGGCAAAAAAAGAGGCGAGGTGCCGTGGCACCCCGCCCTTCAACTTTGTCTTATCGACGCTTATTGCGCCACTTCGCCTTCAACAGACGCGTCCGCATCGGCTTCACCTTCAACGCTCATGTCGGATTCCATGGCTTCGCCGGTCAGTCCGGCGTCTTCAGCCGCCTCAGCCTCAGCCGAACTCTGGCTGTCGACAAAAACCGTCAGCGAACCATCGGCCTGTGTCCAGACACCGACAACCTCGCTTTCGGCATAGCCTTCGGCTTCAAGAGCAGCCGTGATGTCGGCGTTACCCGAAATGTTGGACTGCAGCAGGTCGATATCGGCCTGGAAATCACCACGCGATTCCGCGAAGGCGTCGGCGGTAAATTCGCCGTCCTCGCCAAGCGTGGAGATTTCGACGATTTCAATCTCGGTATCGGCAGTGACAGCCGAGAAGTCGGCAGTGCCGGCGCCGTGGATCGCATCGTCAAGATTGGCGTAGGTGTAGGCACCGGCCGAAGCATCGGCATCCACGCCGACGCTCGTTTCACCAGCGCCTTCAGCAGGCATGCCAGCGTCAACGCCGACATCAACTCCAGCGTCGACTCCGACATCTGCGTTGGCGTCTTCACCACCCAGTTCGGTCTGGACGCCGCCATCAAGGGTGACGCCAGCGTCGGCATCCTGGGCGAGGGCTGCAAACGGCATCGACAAAGTCAGAGCCGTTCCAAGAGCAAGAGCAGAGAGCTTATTCATTTTCATTCTCCGTTGAGTTCGGTTTTACCGCCCCTCTGGAGCCTACAAACGAGCAAACTGCCCTGCGGTTGCATTTTGTTTTTGGGCAATCGGACGCACTCAAACTGGACCACGCCTGCCCAAAAGCCGCAATTTTACCTGTGACGAGGAGCTGATAATGGCTGCCAGAATTTCCCGCGCGCTTTACGCCGACATGTACGGCCCAACGACCGGCGACAAGGTGCGGCTGGCCGATACCGAGCTGTTCATCGAAGTCGAAAAGGACTTCACGCTCTATGGCGAGGAGGTCAAGTTCGGCGGCGGCAAGGTGATCCGCGACGGGATGGGTCAATCCCAGGCGACCCGTGCGGCGGGCGCTGTCGATACGGTGATCACCAACGCGCTGATCGTCGATCACACCGGAATTTACAAAGCCGATATCGGCCTCAAGGACGGCATGATCGCGGCGATCGGCAAGGCCGGCAATCCCGACACCCAGCCCGGCGTGAACATCATCGTGGGGCCGGGCACCGAGGCGATTGCGGCCGAAGGCAAGATCGTGACCGCCGGCGGGTTTGACGCACATATCCATTTTATCTGTCCCCAACAGATCGAAGAAGCCCTGACTTCGGGACTAACCACCATGCTGGGCGGCGGCACCGGGCCTGCGCATGGCACGCTGGCCACCACATGCACGCCCGGCGCATGGCATCTGGGGCGGATGATCCAATCGTTCGATGCGTTTCCCATGAACATAGCGCTGGCCGGCAAGGGCAATGCCTCAAAGCCCGAAGCGCTCGTCGAAATGATCATGGGGGGCGCCGCGGCCCTCAAGCTGCACGAGGACTGGGGAACGACGCCCGCTGCCATCGACAACTGCCTTTCGGTCGCCGATGCCTATGACGTGCAGGTGATGATCCACACCGATACGCTCAATGAATCGGGCTTCGTCGAAGACACAATCAATGCCTTCAAGGGCCGTACCATCCACGCCTTTCATACCGAGGGGGCGGGCGGTGGGCACGCGCCCGACATCATCAAGGTGTGTGGGCTCGAAAACGTCATCCCCTCATCGACCAATCCCACCCGTCCCTATACGCGCAACACGCTGGCCGAGCATCTCGACATGCTGATGGTCTGCCACCATCTCGATCCTTCGATTGCCGAGGACGTGGCGTTTGCAGAAAGCCGTATCCGCAAGGAAACCATTGCCGCCGAAGACATCCTGCACGATATTGGCGCGTTCTCGATCATCTCCTCGGACAGCCAGGCTATGGGCCGGGTGGGCGAGGTCATTATCCGCACCTGGCAGACCGCTGACAAGATGAAGCGGCAGCGCGGACCCTTGCCGGAGGAGGCCGGGGACAACGACAATTTCCGGGTGAAGCGCTACATCGCCAAATATACGATCAATCCGGCCATCGCCCATGGAATTTCGACCCATATCGGGTCGATCGAGGTTGGCAAGCGTGCCGATATGGTGGTCTGGAACCCGGCATTCTTTGGAGTGAAACCCGAGTTGGTGCTTCTGGGCGGAATGATCGCCACCGCCCCGATGGGCGATCCCAACGCGTCGATTCCGACGCCGCAGCCCATGCATTACCGGCCCATGTTCGGAGCCTTTGGCAAGGCCATTGCCAACACTTCGGTGACCTTCGTTTCCAAGGCGGCGCTCGAAAACGGGCTCAAGGACAATCTGGGCGTCGATAAATCGATGCTGGCGGTCGACAACACGCGCGGCGGCATCGGCAAGTCCGCGATGATCCACAACAGCGCCACGCCCGAGGTCACCGTCGATCCGGAAACGTACGAGGTTCGGGCCGATGGGGAATTGCTGACGTGTGAGCCAGCAGACATCCTGCCCATGGCGCAGCGGTATTTCCTGTTTTAGGTCTGCCGGGGCTGGCGAGGGCTCCGGTAGGACATCTGGCTTTCGGAAAGGATCGGTCCTATAGAGGGATCGTACTATCCATCCGCATACGACCCTCCATGCCCGCTCCCCTTGCCAGTTTCCGCTCCGGCGCACGTGCGTCAACGCCCATAGCCATCGGTTATGTGCCGGTCGGCATTGCGTTCGGCATTGCCGCAATCAAGGCAGGCTTTTCGGCACTTGAGGCCATCATGCTCTCGGCAGTGGTCTATGCGGGGGCAAGCCAATTTCTGGTTCTGGCGCTGGTGGGCGCAGGGGCACCGATCCTTGTCACCGCGCTTTCGATCATCGCGACCAATCTGCGGCATGTCTTTTACGGACCGGCGATCCTGGAGGCGGCCCGGGAACGCGCAACGCGGCGCCATGCGTGGGCGTGGAGCTTCTTTTTGTCCGATGGGGCATTCGGTTCGGCCATCATTGCGCTCAATAGATCCAAGGACCATTTTTCGCCGCGCTTCATGTTCGGCATTTCAGCCGGTCCATACCTGTCCTGGGTGATCGGCACGGCGATAGGCGCCCTGCTGGGGACCTCGCTTGCCCAATGGCCCGCGGTCGATGCCGCCATGGGCTTTCTCATGCCGGCGCTTTTCCTTGCCATGGTGCTTTCGCTTTTGACCAGGGCACATATTCCGGTGGTCATCGTCACTGCGTGCGTGAGCCTGCCGTTGATCTTGCTCGTTTCGCCCACCGTGGGGATATTGGGCGGAATGGTCGTCGGCGCGCTATCGGGCCTGTTTCTCTCGAGGCGGTCATGAATACCGAATTTTTGATCATTACGCTGCTTGTCGGGCTGGGCACATGGATGCTGCGCTTCCTGCCGACGCGGTTCATGCGGGGCACGGGCGACCCCGACGCACCGTTGAGCCGGTTCTTGTCCGCCACCGGTCCGGCGGCCATCGCTGCGCTCTATGTCGGAGCGATCCTGCCGATGGTGTCACCCGATTTGCAAGCCATCGCCCCGCTCGTTCTTGGGTCGGCTGCTGTGGTCGCGATCTATTTCTGGCGCCGCGACGTTTCGCTGGCGACACTGGGCGGGGCCATTGTCTACGGCATCGTCTTCGCCATGGTGTGACCGGGCCGGTCATGGTGCTGCCAAGTATCGGATGCTAGGTTTCGTCGATAGATCTCACAAGGAGGCTGATAATGAAGTCCTTTGCACTTGCCGCTTGCCTGGCTCTCGCCACACTTCCCGCCGGCGCCGTTGAGACCTCGATGCAATTCGTGCTGGAATTTGAGGGCAATGCGCAGCGCGACGTGCTGACCTATCAGTGTGACGGCATCGAAGAGCCGATGACCGTGCACTATATCAACGCGCACCCGACCTTTCTCGCCATCGTGCCGGTCGAGGGTGAGGACCTGATTTTCGTCAACGTCATCTCTGCCTCCGGCGCCCGATATGTTTCGGGGCAGTATGAATGGTGGTCGCGCGGCAATGAGGCGATGTTCACCAACATCATGGATGGGACCGAGGAAGCCGAAGCGGAACCTGTGACCTGCCATGCGGCGCAGGACATCCCCTGATCGCTGGCGTGCTTCTTGCATTGGACGTCAGCACCGGAACGGGCAGACAAAGAGGATGGAATGCGCGCAACAGGGGTTGAGTTGAAAGGCAAATGGCAAGGCGTTCTTGCCGGGCGGGTCGAGTTGGCCCACGATCAGCGCGCCCTGCGCCGCAAGCTTGTAACGCTCGATAACGGGCTGGATGTTATGGTCGATCTACCCCAGACTGTGGCGCTGGATACGGGGGATGCCCTGAAGCTCGAGGATGGACGGTTCGCCGAGATCGTGGCGGCGAAAGAGCCGCTCTATGCGATCACCGGCAACAGCACGAGCCACCTTGCGCAATTGTGCTGGCATATCGGCAACCGTCACCTGCCCTGCCAGATCGAGTCCAGATCGGGCGTGCCGCAACGGCTGCTGATCGGACGCGACCACGTCATCAAGGACATGCTGGAAGGGCTGGAGGCCAATGTCGCTGAGATCAGCGCCCCGTTCTCGCCGCTGCGTGGGGCCTATTCGGGCCAGGAGCACGGGCACGCGCACCATCATCATGGATGAGCAAACGGCGCTGATCCGGCTTTTCTCCTGGCTCTCGCCGGCATTTCCCATAGGTGGGTTCGCCTATAGCCAAGGTCTTGAGACCGCCATCGCTGATGAGCGCATCCAGGACAAGGACCAGCTTGCCGAGTGGATAAGCGGGCAGCTTCATCGCGGCAGTCTGCGTACCGATGCCTATTTTCTCGCCATTGCTGCCCGCGCAGTGACCAATGGCGATTGGGCGATGCTGGGAGAGGCCAATGAATTGTGTCTCGCCCTGCAGATATCGGCCGAGCGCGACAAGGAAACGCGTGAACAGGCGGCCTCCTTTCTTCAGGCTGCGTCTGCCTGGCCAATGCCCATGCCCCAAGTGTTGACCGCTGCCTTTGACCGGCCGATGGCCCTGCCCATCGCTTTTGGCGCAACTGCCGGTTTGCACGGCGTCTCGCCCGCGGCGGCGGTCGCGGGGTTTGCAAACAGCGCCGTCGCTCAACAAATTTCGGTGGGCGTCCGGCTCATTCCATTAGGGCAAACGGCGGGCCTTGCGGTCCAGGCCGGGCTGGAAGCACAGATCGCGCGACTCGGTGCCGAGGCTCTGGCCGCCCAACTGGCCGACATATCGGGCTTGTCCTATGGCACCGATATTGCAAGCCTGAAACATGAAGACCTCACGGTAAGGATTTTTCGATCATGAGTTCAGCGAACGGCCCGCTCCGCGTCGGGATCGGCGGACCTGTGGGATCGGGCAAGACCACACTCACCGAGAAGCTCTGCAAGGCGCTGCGCGATGAGTATTCGGTGGGGGTTGTCACCAACGACATCTACACCAAGGAAGACGCCATGATGCTGGCGCGCCTGCAGGCACTGCCCGAGGAGCGGATATTGGGGATCGAAACCGGCGGGTGTCCGCACACCGCCATTCGCGAGGATGCCTCGATCAATTTGCGGGCCATTGCCGAGCTCAACGCCCGCATTCCCGATCTCGACATCGTCTTTATAGAGTCGGGCGGTGACAACCTGGCGGCGACATTTTCGCCAGACCTTGCCGACATCACGCTCTACGTCATTTCGGTCTGCCAGGGAGAAGAAATCCCCCGCAAGGGCGGACCGGGCATCACACGCTCGGACATGCTGGTGATCAACAAGGCAGACCTCGCCCCTTATGTCGAGGTCGACCTGGGCGTCATGGAGGCCGACGCCAACAGGATGCGCGCGGGCCAGCCCCATGTCTTTACCGACCTCAAGCGGGGTAAGGGCGTTGCGGAAATCGTTGCGTTTCTTGAGCGTCACGGCGGGCTGGTGCGCACGCAGATGGCGCTTTGAGCGGGACGGAAGGCTGGACGCCAGCTTTGAAGTCTTCGTCTTCCTCGCGCAGCACGAACAGGTTGATAGGTCCCTTCTCGTGCATCACCTTGCGGCTGATACGCCGCAGGTCGGCGTCCTCCAGCCCGAGATCGCGGCGCAAGTGGGGATCGAGCTGTTTGAGCGCTGAATAAGTCTGGTGGAAAACGATCCAGTCCCGCAGCTTTATGAAAGCAGATTTGAACATGGCGCAGCCTTTCAGGCGCGCTGAACGCGCCTTGTCCTACGTTGAAATATGGATGACGGGCGGCGAAGAGTGCTCGCCGATGGGTGCACTATGCGCCCAAGCGCTTGCTTGCCGCTACGGACGTGTTCGCAATCGGCTTTTCATTTATGAAACACTGCGAAGGCTGGCCACCGCCGCCCAGAAAGAATAAAATGAGAACATGAGCCAGACCGAATCCAGTATCAAACCCCAGCTTGTCGATGGCCGTCAGTCACCCACGGCGCTTCGCGTGCAGCGGGGCGTAATGCGATTCCTGCGCTCGGTGCATGACATGACGTGTTTTGCCGAAGTGCCGCTTTCCAACGGGCGCCGCGCCGACGTGATCGCGTTGGGCGGCAAGGGCGAAATCTGGATCGTGGAAATCAAATCGAGCCTTATGGACTACAAGGTCGATGCCAAATGGCCCAATTACAAGGATTTCTGCGACCGGTTCTTTTTCTGCAAACCGCCCGAACTCAATGCTGAGATTTTTCCGGCAGAAGAAGGGCTTATGGTGGCCGATGGCCATTGGGGCGATATCCTGCGGCACGCGCAGCACGATCCTCTGCCCGGCGCGCGGCGCAAGGCGATGCTCCTAAAGCTCGCGCGCCTCGGGGCCGACAGGGTCCATGCGCTGATGGACCCCGAGACCCGAAAGGAAGGTTTATTCTGAGGCTCGCGCCTCAAGCGTTGCGACGGCGCTTCCTTCATCATCGACAAGAACAAGCGTCTCACCGTCGATGCTGTAGCCTGACGCCATGCCCAGCGCGTCAAAGAAGGCATGCTCCTGGTTCATCTTGGCCTCTTCGCACGCCATCATTGTTGAAAAGACGTTCGAGACAGACAGGCTGCCATCATCTTCGACGGCAATGGAGCCGCCATAGGAATTGCAGCCACCCGCGCCACCCAAAGAGGCGTCGGTTTCGCCGAAAATGAGCGTCGTTTCGACGCCATCGGCCGCCGGCGCATCACCGAGCATAGTCAGCAACCAGGCGGTACCGGCCAGATCGGCGGGCAAGGCCGCTCCGGTCGTCTCGCCATTCTCCGGTTGAGGAGCAGGCTCAGCGCTGCGCGCGTTAACCAGGGGTACCGACACCAGTTCGGTCTGTGTCAGCGGATCAACGGAGATGCGCGTATCGTTGATGAACCAGAGTTCGCCTTCGACTTCGATCCGCGCCGCGATTGCGTAGGAATGGCCCTCGACGATGGCGCCAGAGTCAAAATCGATGACGAAGCCGATCGGGACCTGACCGGCAGGATCGATGGTGTCCTCCCCGATCGCTACCGAAGGTGCATCGGCCAGCGAAACGTCGATGAGCGACACTGTCGCCACAGCATTTTCGGGCAGCGCGATGCGTTCACGATAGGCGATATCGCCGGTGATGGTCAGCGTATCGGCAAAGGCGGAGCCAGCCATCAGGACGGCCGCAAGGGCTGCAAGGCCGACGGGCTTTACGATCGATTTCATGGCTCAAATCTCCTTTTTTCTTTCAAGCAATGATTGGCCGGTCTTGTCGTTCCCGGGGGCTGAACAGAGGCTGAACGCGGGCCGCATTAAACCTCATAATAACATGGTAAAGCATTGCCATGCGCTCGTTGCCGCACAACGCTCGGCCCGACCATTGAAACCGGACACGGAGCCGAGTTTATCGCCGTCTGGCGCTGCCGGCGGATCGAGAGCCTGGCGGCCTCGTTTGAGGAAAACGCGCACCGGATTGCGAATTGCCGCGGCTCGATGAGGAAAATCATTTGAGTTTGATGCTTCTCCTCTGGCACAAGAAGAAAAAAATCGTGCTCGGGAGGACAGATGCCGTGATCGTTGTGTTCGGCTCCATCAATATCGATCTGATCGGTCACGCGCCCACATTGATGCGGCCCGGCGAAACGGTTCTGGGCACCAGCCTCGAATTTTCACCCGGCGGCAAGGGCGGCAATCAGGCGCTTGCTGCCAGCCGGGCTGGCGCAGACGTCAAGATGGTGGGGTGCGTTGGCGGCGATGATTTCGCAACGCGCGCGCTTGCGCTTTTGAGCGAAGCCGAGATCGACCTGTCCGGTGTGCGGCGCATGGATCGGCACACGGGAACGGCCCTTATTATCGTCGATGACGCCGGGGAAAACATGATTACCGTATTGCCCGGCGCCAATTCGCGGCTGACCGCCGCGGCGCTCGAACAGGCCGGAATCGCGGAAGGAGACTATCTCCTGCTGCAGCTCGAAACGCCGATCGAGGGGGTGCTTGCCGCCGCCGCGCTGGCGCAAGAAAATGGCGCCACGGTTGTACTCAACCTGGCGCCGTTCATGGATTTCGATCTGGCGCTGCTGAAAAATGTCGATGTCCTCGTGGTCAATGAAACCGAATTGGCGGGCGTGCTCGAGATGCTGGATGCCCCCAAGCTCGACGAGGCCGACGCCGTTTCCTGGCTGTCGGACAAATTCGGCAATACCGTCGTCGCCACGCTCGGTTCGCGCGGTGCCATCTCTGTTGCTGCAGGATCGATGACCACCGTTCCGTCGCTCAAGATCAAACCTGTCGATACGGTGGGCGCAGGCGACACATTCGTTGGGTATTTGTCCGCGGGGCTGACAGAGGGGATGACCCTTTCGTCCGCGATGGAAAGAGCCTCGGTCGCTGCCGGATTGGCATGTCTGACGCCCGGCGCTCAGCCATCTATTCCCGAGCGCGCGGCAGTCGAAGACCGTCTCGCATTGGGCGTTGCATCCGACGCGCAATGAGCCGTATCGAAACCCTCACCATCGAGCGCCTCGGCCACCGCGGGGAGGGAATTGCAACGCTCGATGGCAAGCCGGTTTTTGTCGCGCTGACGCTCGAAGGCGAAACCGTAGCCGCCGAAATCGATGGCAATCGCGGGCGCCTTGTAGATGTCATCAGCGCCAGCCCCATGCGCCGGGCACCCTTTTGCCCTCACTATGGTGCGTGCGGAGGCTGCCAGTTGCAGCATCTCGAAGCGGATGCCTATCACCAGTTCAAGCGCAGCCTCGTCGTCGACGCCCTGTCGCGCGCCGAGGTCCAAACCAGTGTCGCAGACCCTATCTCCGCTCACGGCGCGGGCCGCCGCCGGGCCACGTTGCATGCAACGAAATCTGCGGCAGGGTTCATGGCGCTGCGCAGCCATGCGATCCACGACCTGGATACCTGCCCCATCCTTGTACCCGCCCTGGCCCGAGCGCCGGAAATTGCACGCGCTATCGCTGCCGCGACCGGCCCGTGTGACGTCAGCTTCACGGCGAGCGACATGGGTCTGGACGTTGCCATCCGGGCCAAGGCCGCCAAGCCCGGTGCAAGACTGACGGCCATCGCCCACCAGTTCGACCTGGCCAGGCTCTCTCTCAATGGCGAACCTTTGATCCTTCACCGTCAACCCGTGGTGGCGATGGGTCGGTCGAGCGTGCCACTGCCCATATCGAGCTTTTTGCAAGCGACCGCAGATGCCGAAGAGGTTCTGGCGTCTCTGGTTATCGATGCGGTCAAAGGCGCCAGGCAGGTCGCAGATCTTTTTTGCGGCATCGGCCCGTTTGCCTTGCGACTCGCCGCGAGCGTCCCCGTGTTCGCTGCCGATTCCGATGCCCATGCGATCGGCGCGCTAAACGCTGCGAAACGTAAGACCAAGGGTCTCAAACCCATAACCGCTGAGCGCCGCGACCTGTTTCGCGAGCCACTCGGCGTATTCGAACTCAACCGATTCGACGCCGTCGTACTCGATCCACCGCGCGCCGGGGCCAAGGCGCAGGTCGAGGAACTGGCGAAATCGAAGGTTCCGACGGTCGCCTATGTGAGTTGCGACCCCCAGAGCTTTTCCCGGGATGCGGCCATCCTGATCGCCGGCGGATATCGCATCGGCGCGGCCACGCCGGTCGACCAGTTCGCATACTCGTCCCACGTCGAGGTCGCCGCTGTTTTCTACAGGGACAAGCCAAGCCGCTGAATCGGGTTGTCAATTATGACAATAGTGTCACAATAGTGCCGCCGCTCACGCAAAAATGCGGGGTGGCCGGCCACATGACCGTGGCGTGAGGAGGAGGCCAGAAACGGCATCGCGAACTTGTCCGATGAGCTCGATGCCACGTGCATCGGGGTTTTCCACTGTCATGCAAACATCACGATACCGTCACCTGCGCTTTGCACGCCCGGTCTAGGCATCTCGCCCATGGTTTTGCGCCATCGGCCGAATGCGGTCGCAATGACATTGATCGGGAGAACATCATGTTCAAGACAATTCTGGCCAGCGGCACCGCCGGTGTGGCCCTCTTCCTTGGCGCCTCTTCGGCGTTTGCCCAGACCGAGATTTCCTTCTGGCACTCAATGGGTGGCGAACTCGGTGAGCGCGTTGCCGCCATCGCCGAAGACTTCAACGCCTCGCAGGACGAGTATGTCGTCAGCGCCTCCTATCGCGGCGAATACGAAGAGACCATGGTCAACACCATCGCCGCCTTCCGGGCCGGCGAACAGCCCACCATCGTCCAGATCTACGAAGTCGGCACCGGCACGATGATGGCCGCCGAGGGCGCCGTCTATCCCGTCTACGAGCTGATGGAAGCCCACGGCAACAATTTCGACCCTTCGGTCTATCTGCCTGTCGTTACCGGCTACTACACCGACACCAACGGCAACATGCTCTCGATGCCCTTCAACTCCTCGACCCCGATCCTCTACTACAACAAGGACGTGTTCGAAGCCGCCGGCCTTGATCCTGAAGTTGCTCCCTCCACCTGGGCTCAGGCTGAAGAATTCTCGCGCCAGATCATCGAATCGGGCGCCGCAAGCTGCGGCATGGCGATCACCTACACCGCCACCTGGATCGGCTCTGAAAACCTCTCCGCCCTGCACAACGTTCCTTATGGCACGCTGGAAAACGGTTTTGGCGGTATGGACTCCGAGTTCACCTTCAACAATGACGTCGTCGGCCGCTTCTGGGACGACCTGGCCCGCTGGCAGGATGAAGGCATCTTCGTTTATGGCGGTCCGGCTGGTGGTTCGGACAATGCTCCGGCCTTCTATTCGAGCGAATGCGCCATCTACATGGGCTCGTCCGCTTCGCGCGCCGGTGTTGTCGCCAACGCCGATTTCGAAGTCGGCTACGGCATGCTGCCCTATTATGACGACGTCGAAGGCGCTCCGCAGAACTCGATCATCGGTGGCGCGACCCTTTGGATTCTCGCTGGTCACGAAGAAGCCGAGTACCAGGCAACTGCAGCCTTCCTCGACTACCTCTCCTCGGCTGAAGTTCAGGCCGAATGGCACCAGGGCACCGGCTACCTGCCGATCACCCAGGCCGCTTTCGAGCTGAGCCAGGAACAGGGTTACTACGAAGAAAACCCCGGCGCTGACACTGCTATCGAGCAGATCAACCTCAACGCCCCGACCGAAAACTCCAAGGGCCTTCGCTTCGGCAACATGCCCCAGGTTCGCATGGTCATGGACGAAGCCCTGCAGTCGGTGCTTGCCGGCGACATGACCGGCCAGGAAGCTCTGGATTCGGCCGTTGAACGCGCCAACCAGATCCTGCGTGATTTCCAGGCCGCCAACTCCTAAGCGGTTCTGAGGTCAAGCATTCGGACCCCGGCTTTCTCAGCCGGGGTCTCTTCCATCAAACCGGTTCGATGCAAGAAGACCGGCGGGATGACACAATACCCAGGGGCGTTGCATGCAGACCAAACGGTCGATCTTCACCAATCGCTGGCTTCCTTATGCGCTCTTGGCGCCGCAGCTGGTGATCACCGCGATCTTTTTTATCTGGCCCGCCAGCCAGGCGGTAAAATCGAGCTTTGAGCGCGAGGATCCCTTCGGGTTTCGGACCACGTTCGTCTGGTTCGAAAACTATACACGCATCCTTTCCGACCCGAGCTATCTCAACGCGCTTGGCCGCACTGCCGTCTTTGCGGTCTCGGTCACCGTTCTTTCCATGGGATTTGCGCTGCTGCTGGCAGTCTGCGTCGATCGGGTGCTGCGCACGGCGAAAGTCTATACGACCCTTCTGGTCTGGCCCTACGCCGTGGCTCCGGTGGTTGCCGGCGTGCTCTGGTGGTTCCTGTTCAACCCCACAATCGGTCTTTTGCCTTATGTGCTCGACTGGTTCGGCATCGACTGGAACCATCGCGTCAACGGCACCCAAGCCATGGTGCTGATCACCATTGCCGCCGCCTGGAAACAGATTTCGTACAATTTCCTGTTCTTTGTCGCCGGGCTGCAATCGATCCCCGCCTCGCTGTCCGAGGCCGCCTCGATCGATGGCGCCGGACCGTTCAAGCGATTCTGGACAATCGTTTTCCCGCTTCTCTCGCCCACCACCTTTTTCCTTCTGATCATCAACATAAATTACGTGATGTTCGAAACCTTCGGGGTGATCGATGCCACGACGGAAGGCGGGCCGGGACAGGCGACAATGACACTGGTCTACAAGGTCTATACCGACGGCGTGGCCGGGCTCAACATCGGCTCATCGTCGGCCCAGTCGGTGCTTTTGATGGGTATCGTCATCGTCCTCACCTTCATCCAGTTCCGCTACGTGGAACGCCGGGTCAACTACTAGGAAGGACCCAGACATGGTTGAAAACAGGCCCTGGCTCGATTTCCTCACACATCTCATCCTGATCGTCGGCGTTCTGATCGTCGCCTTTCCGGTCTATATCGCGTTCATCGCCTCAACGCATGAACCCGCGGCGTTCATTCGCGGCGTCATGCCGCTCTTGCCGGGCGACAACATGGGCGCGACCTATTCCCAGATGCTGGGCTCGGGGCTGGAAGTCGCCGGCACGCCGCCGGTGTGGCTGATGCTGGGCAATTCGTTCTGGATGGCGATGATCATTGCCGTGGGCAAGATCGCCATTTCGATCACCTCGGCGTTTGCCATCGTTTATTTCCGCTTCCCGTTCAGGCTGCTGGCCTTCTGGATGATCTTTGTCACCCTGATGCTGCCGGTCGAAGTGCGTATCATTCCGACGTTTGCCGTCGTGGCAAACCTTGGCATGCTCAATTCCTATGCCGGGCTCACCTTGCCGCTGATCGCCTCGGCGACCGCTACGTTCCTGTTCCGGCAATTCTTCATGACTGTGCCCGAGGAACTGATGGAAGCGGCGCGGGTCGATGGAGCCGGGCCGATGAAGTTCTTTAAAGACATCCTCATCCCCATTTCGATCACCAACATCGCCGCCCTGTTCGTCATCATGTTCATCTATGGCTGGGTGCAATACCTCTGGCCCCTGCTCATCACCACCCAGGAGCAGTTCTATACAATCGTGATGGGTATCAAGCGGCTGATGGCCAATACCGACAGGGAGCCAGCCTGGAACCTTGTCATGGCGACTGTGATGCTCGCCATGGTCCCGCCCGTGCTCGTCGTCCTCCTCTTGCAGCGCCTGTTCATCAAGGGCCTCGTCGAAACCGAGAAATAACACCAATGGCTACAATCGAAATCTCCGAGGTCCGCAAGGTCTATCCCGGCAATGTCGAGGCAATCAAAGGCATCGACCTGTCGATTGAAGACGGCGAACTCGTCGTTCTCGTCGGTCCCTCGGGCTGCGGAAAATCGACCCTGCTGCGCATGCTGGCCGGGCTTGAGACCATTACGTCGGGCGAGGTGAAGATCGGCGAAAAGCTCGTCAACAAGCTCGAACCGGCCGAGCGCGATATCGCCATGGTGTTCCAGAACTATGCGCTCTATCCGCATATGAGCGTACGCGGCAATCTCGAATACGGTTTGAAAAACCGCAAGACGCCCAGGGCCGAGATCGACGAACGCGTCAATGAAGCGGCGCGCATTCTCGAGATCGAAGCTTTTCTCGACAGGAAGCCGCGCCAGCTTTCGGGCGGCCAGCGCCAGCGTGTTGCCATGGGGCGGGCCATCGTGCGCAAGCCCAAGGCCTTCCTGTTCGACGAACCGCTTTCCAATCTCGACGCCAAGCTGCGCGGCCAGATGCGGGTGGAAATCCGCCGCCTCCAGCGTACGCTGGGCACGACATCGGTCTATGTCACCCACGACCAGCTCGAAGCCATGACACTGGCCGACAAGCTGGTGGTTATGAATGGCGGGAGGATCGAGCAGGTTGGAAAGCCGCTCGACATCTATTCCAACCCCGCATCGGTATTTGTTGCCGGGTTCATGGGCTCACCGGGCATGAATCTGCTCGACACGAAGGCCCTTGCACGGGTGGCTGGCAGCCTGCCCGATTTCGTTTCATCCCAGTGCGGCACCATCGGCATCCGGCCCGAAGACATCACGTTGACGGCCCCCGACCAGCCCCATCTCAAGCTTGACGTCGTTGTGGACGCTGTCGAACTGGTCGGCTCGGAAAGTCTTGTCTATGCTCATGCGGATGGGATCGACAAGGAACTGGTGCTGCGCACGCAGGGCATTCATCCCGGCGAACATGACGACAAGCTCACGCTTTATGTCCAGCATGCGCAGCTGCATTGTTTCGACGCTGGCACGGGGCGAAAAATCCCGCGCTAGCGGCGCCTTGCCAGAATCGTGCCGCAGAGAGCGTTCACTGTTTCAGATGCGACCCAATCTGCGTGGGGCAATCGGAGGACAACAGTGACGCGCCTGACGATCATACTCATCGCGGCCATGCTCGGCACGCCGGCGTTTGGCCAGGCGCTAGAAACAGGGGGCTATGCCAAGACGCTGTTCGCGCAGCTTTACCCTGAGGACCAATCGCTTGCCGAAGGCTGGGAGACCGGGCTTCAGGGGCTTCTCGATGAGCTCGAAGACAGCTCAGACGATAGCGAAACCCTTGATTCCATTCCGGAATTTCAACAGCTGATGGACGCTGAGCACGCCCCGTTCTCGATTGCCGAGCTTGAGGGCTCATGGCGGATGCGTTCGCTGCAGGCGACCGATTATGGCGCCTTTATCTATCAGTATTTTCCTGCCCGGATTTATCCCGAGGGCCAGGCCATGTTCTTTGACAAGAACTCGGGAAGCCAGCGGCATCGGGGGCTGATGGCCCAGCTTGACGCCGAAACCGTGTTCTTTGCCGGCGCCCTCTACTACGGCTATGAAGGGCCGCGGCTTTATTCGGCGATGACGGCTGGCGAGGTCACCGAAGAGCAGCGGGATTTCGACGCCGTCGCCGAAATCTACAAGATCGGCGAGAATCATTTCCTTATGGCGTTCGCACCGACTGAGAACCGTTTTTCGTCTTTATGAAATCCGCAAGTAGCGGTTCAGGCGATGGGTATAACACGCTACACGAAGGCGGGGATAATGTTCCCGTTTCCACCCATGGGGCGGAGCAAACGCAAAAAAGCTGACAGATTTCTCCGTCTGCCGGTTGTCGTCGTGGCGTCACGGGGCTAGCCATCGATCTCCATCCCTGTGCGATCTCTCAGCGCACAAGCGTTTGGAATATGGAGGAAAATCAAATGACTATCGCTACCCGCTCCCTTGTTGGAGCCATGGTTCTGCTCGCCTCGACTTCTGCGTTCGGCCAGGATATGGCCGCTCAACCCGGCGCTGCCGATGTCGGGCTCGACGCCCCCAGGCAAATCCTGTTCGTGGGCAATTCGTACTTCTATTACAATGACAGCCTGCACAACCACACAAACCGCATGGTCGGCGAAGGCGAGAGGATCGATGATCTCGCCTATCGGTCGATCACCATTTCGGGCGGTTCGCTCGATATGCACCCGTTTGCCCATTACCTGACGCCGGATGCGGTCGGGTATGAGGAGCCCTTTGATGCGGTGATTTTGCAGGGCCACAGCGCGGCTGCCAATTCGGAATCACGCAGTGCGCGCTTCCGCGATGCCGTCGTCGCTGCCGATGCGCTGATCGATGAAAGTGGCGCACAAACAGTGCTTTACATGAGCCATGCCTATGGCGAGGGCCACAACAGTCACGATCCGGAAATGACTGCGAACCTGGCCGCGCTTTACACCGAGGTCGGGGCCGAAGTCGATGCGCTGGTGATCCCGGTGGGGCTGGCGTTTGCCAGGGCGTATGAGGAGCGGCCCGACCTCGAGCTGCATATGGAATTTGACCACAGCCACCCCAATCTGGCGGGTAGCTATCTTGCGGCGGCGACGACATATGCGACGCTTTATGACGCTTCGCCGGTCGGGCTGGAGTATGATTATTTCGGCCGTCTCGATGGCGAAACCGCAGCATTTCTGCAGCAGGTCGCTGCGGATACTGTCGCGGAATTCCAAGGAAAATAAAAGACTTAGCGATCTATCCGCGTCGATAGAATAATTGAAGACATGGTGCGCTCGACGCCGTCGAGCGCGCCGATCTTGTCGATGACGGTGTCGAGTTCGGCGACGGAGGGGGCTTCGACGATGACGATCATATCAAAGCTCCCCGAGACCGAGTGGACGGTGCGGACTTCGATCAAATCATCGAGGAATCTGAAGACCTTAGGCGCGAGCTTGGGAGATACCGTGACCATCAGATGGGCGCGAATCTGTCCGGCGAGATAGTCGTAGGAGAGCTTGACGGCATAGCCGGCGATGGTGCCATTGCGCTCAAGCTTTTCGAGGCGCGACTGGGCCGTACTCCTTGAAATTCCTAGCTTTCTTGCGATCTCGGCGACCGGGATACGGGCGTTTTCGCGCAGCAGGGCGATCAGTTGGCGGTCGGCGTTAATTTTCGTCATTGTGGTGTAAATTTTCGGCTATTTGCGCATTTTGCGCCGCGATTGTGTCTGATTGCTGGCTGCAAATCAACGGAACTCCGTGTCATCATCAGCAACAATGGCACTAAACGCTATGGAGTTGAGCGTTCGGTGCCCCGACATTGCTGATCTTTGACCAAGAGGGGTTTTGGGATGAAAGAGATCGTTGTTATCGGCGCCGGACGCATCGGCGCGACCATCGCGGACATGGCAAGCCAGAGTGGCGATTATTCGGTGACGGTCGTGGACCGGTCCGCCGAAGCGCTGGCGGCGCTCGATACCGATGCGAAGGTCAAAACGGCGCGCTGCGAAGTGGCCGAGCCGGGGGAACTTGAAAAAATCCTTGGAGGGAAATTCGCCGTGCTCTCGGCGGCGCCCTATTCGCTGACCACGCGGATCGCCGAAGCGGCGGCAGCGGCTAAAGTGCATTATTTCGATCTGACCGAAGACGTGAAATCGACCCGGCGAGTGAAAGAGATTGCGGGCAAGGCCGAGACCGCGTTTATCCCGCAATGCGGGCTGGCGCCGGGATTCATCGCCATTGCAGCAATGAGTCTCGCAAAGAAATTCGACACGCTGGACACTGTGGCCATGAAGGTGGGGGCGCTGCCGCAGTTTCCCACCAATGTGCTCAACTACGCGCTGACCTGGTCGCCCGAAGGGGTGATCAACGAATATTGCGAGCCATGCGAGGCGATCGTCGATGGCAGGATGGCCGAAATCGCGCCGCTTGAGGATATCGAAGCGCTGAGTATCGACGGGGTGGCGTATGAGGCGTTCAACACCTCGGGCGGGCTGGGTTCGACCCCGGAAAAGCTTCTGGGCAAGGTGAAAAACCTCAACTATCGCACCATCCGCTATCCCGGCCATGCGCGGATCATGAAGCTGCTGCTCAACGATCTGAATTTGAAGGATCGGCGCGATCTGGCGCTGGATATTTTCCGGCATGCGCTGACCACGACCAAGCAGGACATGGTGGTGATCCGGGTCGATGTGACCGGCACCAAGGACGGTAAGCCGGCGCACGAGATTTTCGAGCGCACTGTGCTCTCGGGGTTCGTGGGCAAGAAGGAACGCTCGGCCATCCAGATCACCACGGCGGCGGGGATTTGTACGGTGCTCGACATGCTGGCAGCGGGCGATCTGCCGCAAAAGGGTTTTGTGGCGCAGGAAGAGATCGACCTCGACACGTTCCTGGCCAACCGGTTCGGGCGGGCGTTTTCCGCGGATCAGGCGGCGCGCAAGGTGGCTTAACGCGACTGTCGCTGAGGGGTACGGGGCATCGCCTCTATCGGGGGTGTGGCAGCTTGGCGGATCCCCGGGTCGAGCCCGAGGATGACGGCGGGGATGGCTGGGGCACACGCTGATGCTCAAGGCCCCCTCACCGGCCTGCCGGCCACCCTCTCCCCCTAAGGGAGAGGGTTTTTCTTGGGGAGGCGCTGGGGATAGACGGCAGCCGCCGTGGGTCCGGTGCCGTCAGGCGTAGGCCACCCAGCCGCGGAAGCTCAGGCCGGCGTAGAACAGGGTGGTGCCGGTAAACCCGGCCTCTGCGAGCATGGCTTCCTCATCGTCGGGCGAGAGGATGGTGAGCTGCGTGCCGATGGCGGTGCGGGCCGCAACGTTCTGCGGATCGCCGCCGCCAAAGGCGATGTGACGGGCGATCCACTGGCTGCGTTCGGGCTCGGTCTGGGCAAAGCTGATATGGGCGAGGGCAAAGGGCGCGTCCGGCGCAAGGCGGCGGCGGATCTGGCGCAGGGTTTCGAGCCGCTGGTCACGCGGCACGAAATGGAAAGTCAGAAGGCACACGGCGCCATCGAACGGGCCATCGGGTGCGCTCTCGATATAGCCGTGGTGGAGGTGGACGCGGGCTGCGTGGGCGCCGATGGTCACCTCGGCGGCGGCCAGCATATCGGCCGACGGGTCAACGCCATCGAACGTCCAGCCGGGGTGACTTTCGGCAAGCGATTTAATCTCCAGCCCGCCACCGGCTCCAAGCACCAGAATTTTCCCCTCCTCCGGCACGCGCTCGGCCAGAAGCTGGGATGTCATGGCGTGCAGGCCATCGAAGCCGGGCACCTTGCGGGGTGTCCCAGCGGCATAGGTGCGGGCGTGGCTGGCGCCGAACGCAGGTGCGCCGGACTCGGGCGTTTTCATGTAACTTTATGTGTAGCGTTTGCGGTGCGTGTCAAGGTGGGGACGGCATGGCAGGCGCCGGCTCTTATTCTTGCCTGGCTTTCGCGGAGATTACTCCCGGCCGAAATGCGCTGGGGTGGGCGAGAGGATCCGTCCGGGCTCCTGCCTTCGCCGGGGCAGCGCAAGCCAGGCTAGAGCAGCCGGCAAATTGCCGTCGGAACGATGACGCTCGAAGGCATCCTTCCAGGAGCCCCCACCTAACGCGAGTTCCGGTTGCACAAAGTTTGAAACCATACGGTTGACAACCATAAGGTTGATGACTATAAACCGTTATGTTGACAACCATAAGGTTTCATACGCAATGGAGCAGGACGTACTTTCGCTAACTTTCGGCGCATTGTCAGACCCAACGCGACGCGCATTGTTGGCCCGCCTCGCCATCGGCGAGGCCAGCGTGGGCGAGTTGGCTCAACCCTTCGACATGAGCACTGCTGCGGTGTCCAAACACCTCAAGGTTCTCGAGGATGCCGGACTGATCAACCGCCACAAGCGCTCGCAGTACAATTACTGCACGCTTGAGGCCGGCCCCCTCAAGGACATCGATCGCTGGGTGGGCGCTTATCGTGCTCTCTGGCACGAAAATCTCGAACAGTTGGACGATTACCTGGCCGAGCTTCAGCGCGTCGATCCCGAAACCCCCAAACAATAGGACTATGGCAATGAACAAGATGCTTATCGATACCCCGGCAGCCGAACCCGTGATTGTCATGAAGCGCAGTTTCAATGCACCGAGACGATTGGTCTGGCGGGCGTTCACCATGCCCGAACATGTCAGCCGCTGGTGGGGCGCCCGTTCAATGGGCACGACACGGGTCGTCAAGCTGGATCTTCAACCGCAAGGCGAATGGCGGTTCGAGCAAACAGCACCGGATGGGGCGATCTACGCCTTTATCGGCACCTATCTCGAAATCTCCGAGCCGGAAAAACTGGTCAACACCTTCGGGCTCGAAGGCATGTTCACCGACAAGACGGTAATAGAAACCCACACGTTCGACGAGGTCGATGGCAAGACCGAATACACTGCCATCACGCGCTTCGATTCCATCGAAGATCGAGACGGCATGGTCGCTTCTGGCATGGAGGCCGGCGCGCAAGAGAGCATGGACCAGCTTGACGAGCTGCTCGCTGGACTGACCGCCGCCTAACCACCAGCCGCTCACCCATTCATCAATGGCTACAGCACCGCCCATCCGGGTGGACGGCGATGCTGCGCCAAATTCCAGGAGAAGAAAATGTCTTTCACACGCTGCACGCTTCCGCTCTTGTCGATGCTGGCGATCATGACCGCACCGTTTGGAGCGGCTGTCTCGTCCGAACTTTATTACGAAAAGCACGGCGAGGGGCCGCCCCTTGTTTTGCTGCACGGTGCCTTCATGGACATCGAAAGCAACTGGGCGACGATGCGCGATGATCTGGCACAGAACCACACAGTCATCGCTGTTGAACTGCAGGGCCATGGGCGGACCGCCGATCGCGCTCTGCCGCTGAGTTATGAAGGCATGGCAGATGACGTTGCAGCGCTCCTTGAAGAGCTCGATATCGCATCCGCGAGCATGATGGGCTATTCGATGGGCGCCAATGTCGCCCTGCAAATGGCGATCCGTCATTCCGATCAGGTGTCGTCGCTTGTGCTGATTTCACCCAGCGCATCGGACAGCGGAAATGCTGCCGAACACAAGGCCATGGTCGAATACCTTTCAGCAGATATGTTTGCCGGAACACCCCTTGTCGAAAACTATGAGGCGCTCTCTCCGGCGCCGGACTTTCCAGCGCTCGTTGACAAGGTCAAGGCTCTGGAGCTGACCGCGTTCGACTGGATGGACGATGTGGAACGCATCGCGGCCCCGACGCTGATCATCGGTGGCGATGCCGACGTCGTCACACTCGACCATCTGGCCGCGCTTTATCTCGCGCTGGGCGGCGCGACGCACGGCGATCTAAACGGGCTGTCCAATACGCAACTGGCCATACTTCCGGCTACGACCCACACAGGGGTTTTGATGAACCCGGACAACCTGCCGATCGTCAAGGATATGTCGCTGCGTTTCCTGGCCGATCTCGATTAGGCGTGCGCCAATCGTTTTCGCAAATCTGCGGGAGGCCGCTCATTGAAGCCTCCCTCACTCCTCGCCGAAATAGACCACCATTGTCAGGTGCCGGTACCGTGCCGAGTTGCGCCATCCAGTGGCGAAAATCGGGCGACGAGCTCGTGGTGTACCTACCGAAGCACCGCCATGCAACGAGACGCTGTCAGAGAAGCGGCAATAGGCACTCCGGGGCTGAAGGGTAGTTTCGCCCATCGCGTTAGAAACCCATTTGACACATGGATGCGATACTGTCCGACTGTGACGGCCCAATTAGACGTGTCCGCTTCAGACGCGGTCATTGCGAGATGAATGCCATGGTTTCTCATCCGAGGGCATTCAACTGTCGCACTGGGCAGTTTAGGACTGCCAGTGTGTCTTATTGCGACGCGATTTAGCACGGGGCAGCATCATCAATTCAACACCGGGTATGACCATGATATTTTTTAAAGCTGCGGGCCTGGGGCTGCTGCTCTTTCTATCGTCGGCTGCGGCTTCTTTATCGAACGAGATTGAGAGCCGAATGATCTCCAATGGCGACCACAGGCTCGCCTTCAACGTCATTTCAGGCGCAAATCCGGTGATTGTCCTAGATGCAGGCGGCGGCAACGATTCGTCTTATTGGACGAGCTTTGCGCTCGATCTGGCACAGCGTACCGGGTCAAAAGTGATTACCTATGACCGAGCCGGCATGGGCGCAAGCGATGAGGTGCCGGGACCTTGGGACCTCGACGCCGCAACAGAAGATCTGGAGGCTGGGCTTCGTGAGCTTGGGGCGACCCAAGACGTGGTTCTGGTTTCCCACTCGATCGCTGGCGAAATAGCCACATTCTTAACTATCAAACATCCGTCCTGGTTCAAGGGTGTCGTCTTGGTGGACGCCAATGTGCCTGACTTCTATACCGATGACATGATCGCCGCCCTATCCGCAGAATACGCTCCAATTGTCGCTGCCCTGGAGGATGCCCCTTCTACCCCGGCAAATCGGCAATTGGTGGCCGTGGCGCAGTCTTTTGAGGAGGTCTCGCGCGCCTTCCACAACGCAGTTTGGCCAGTTTCGGTCCCGGTTGTCGTAATTGGGGCGGAGCAGACCCCGTTCGGCGAAGAGGGTCCCGTGGCCGATGCGTGGCGAGCCGCCCACCAGAATTTTACAGCCGGCGCGCCGAACCGCAAATATGTACTCGCGGAGCAGAGCTCTCACGAGACGATGGTTATCGACAGCCCGGACATTATTTACCAGGCGATCTCCGACCTCGTCGAAAGCGGGCTTTAAGTCTGCGAAGCGCGGCGACCGCGCCTCCAGACCTCGAGCTGTCTGAGGTTTCACATCGCCTCATTGTGGCGTTGATTTCGGCACCACCGACTGAACGCTCCGCCGACCGTCGGCGCGAAAGGCATGCTATTACGCATCGAGATGCCTGAGCTTTTCGGGATTGCGGACCATGTAGATGCCGACGATGCGGCCATCGACGATGTCGAGGGCCGTGGTCTGGAGGGTGTTGTCTTTTTCGATGGTGATGAAGCCGGGCAGGCCGTTCACGTAGCAATAGCGCACGAGTTGTGACATCGAGGCAGAGAAAACCTTCTCGGCCAGGGTGGCGAACACGTTGGTGACGGTCTCGAGCCCGATCAGGGGTTCGAGCGCCGCGGGTTTGATACCGCCGCCATCGGAATGGATCGACACATCGGCGGACAGCATGGCGCGCAGTTCGGCGACGTCGCCGCTGCGCGAGGCGTCAAAAAAGGCGCGGGCGAGTTCGAGGCCGTGGTGCTCTGGCACGTCGAAGCGGGGCCGTTCGGCGCGGACGCGGGTGCGGGCGCGGCTGGCCAGTTGCCGGCAGGCGGCGGGCGAGCGATCCAGCGTTTCGGCGATTTCTTCGAAACCGACGCCGAAAACATCGTGCAGCAGGAAGGCGGCGCGTTCGAGCGGGGAGAGGCGTTCGAGGGCCATCATCAGGGGCAAGGTCACGTCCTCGACCTCCTCGTCGGTATCCTCGACCACCGGCTCGGGCAGCCAGGGGCCAAGATAGGTCTCGCGCCGGCGGCGCGCCGATTTGAGCTGATCGAGGCACAGGCGGGTGACGATGCGGCGCAGGAACCCTTCGGGCTCCAGCACCACATCACGGTTGGTCGACATCCAGCGGATAAACGCGTCCTGGACGACGTCCTCGGCATCCGCCACCGAGCCGAGCATGCGGTAGGCGACGCGGACGAGGCGCGGGCGCAGGGGATCGAAAACGGTGGCGGCATCCGGCTGGGTCATGGGTCTATGCTGCCTTGCGGACCATGGTGTCGGGAACACCCAGGCCGACATTGAGCCGGTTGAAGGCGTTGATCGCGACGACCATCATGGCGAGCTTGATCCGTTCTTCATAGGTGAACTGTTCTTCGACCATCGCATCGACCTCGCTTGTGGGATGGCGCTCGGAGATGCGCGTCAAGGCTTCGGTCCAGGCGAGCGCCGCCCGCTCGCGGGGGGTATAAAGATCGGATTCGCGCCAGGCGTTGAGCAGGTAGATGCGCTCTTCGGTTTCCCCTTTGGCGCGCGCCTCTTTCGAGTGCAGCACGATGCAGGGGGCGCAGCCATTGATCTGGGAGGCGCGGAGCTTGACGAGTTCGACAAGGGACGGCTCTAGCCAGGACTGTGCCTTTTGGCCGACAGCGATGAGCGGCGCAAAGAGCTCGGGATGGGCCACGTAGGGGTTGGTTTGGTTTGTCACTGAACTTTCCTTTTCGTTGCGGGTTGGTACCCGAAAGACAGGACGAGATAGCGATGGGCTGTGTGACATGGGCGAGCCGGAAAATGTCGATTGAGGCGGTTTATCGTGCTTACCACGCAGTGCTGCCGATGCGGTAGAGCGCGGTTGCCTTGGGGCGGAGGATGGGGTAGATCGGCGCCCCCTTGCTTGTTTGCGGCGCGGCGGCACGGTTTTTACGGGCGGCCCGATCTTTTTTGGTTTTTCTCATGTCATCGCTTCACTGTGGCGTCGATTTCGGCACCACCAATTCGACAATCGGCCTTGTCCAGCCCAATGGCGCGCCGGTGCTGATACCGGTCGAGGGGGACGAGGTGACGCTGCCATCGGCGCTGTTTTTCAGCTTCGAGGACCAGAGCACCCATTTCGGGCGGTCTGCCGTGCATGAATATATGGACGGGGCCGAGGGGCGGTTCATGCGGGCGCTCAAATCGATCTTGGGCACGTCGTTGATGGATGAAACCACCCAGATCGGGCGGGAGCGCACCAGCTTTCAGGGGTTGATCGGGCGGTTTTTGGGCCATTTGCGCGACAGGCTGACGGCGCATACCGGGCAGATGCCCGAGCATGTGGTTTTGGGCCGGCCGGTGTTTTTTGTCGATGGGGACGCGGGCGCGGACCGGGCGGCGCAGGACCAGCTCGAAGCGGCGGCGCGGGCTGTTGGGTTTTCCCATATCGAATTTCAGTTCGAGCCGGTGGCAGCCGCGCTGCATTTCGAGCGCACGCTTGAGGGCGAGGCGCTGGCGCTGGTTGTCGATATCGGGGGCGGCACTTCGGACTTTTCGGTGCTGCGGCTTTCGCCCGAGCGGCGGACCAGCACCGACCGGCGCGACGACATCCTGAGCACGGCGGGCGTGCATGTGGGCGGCACCGATTTCGACCGGCAGCTCAACATCGCCAAAGTGATGCCGCAGATGGGGCGCGGGACCGAAACGCGCGACGGCAAGCGCCAGCTGCCGCTCTGGTATTTTTATGACATGGCGACCTGGCACAAGATCAACCAGCTCTATCGCCCCCAGGTGGTGCGCGACATTCGCGAGCTGCAACGTGAGGCGGCGGAGCCGGAAAAACTCGAGCGGTTCAAGCACCTCCTGGTCCACCGCTCGGGCCACCGGCTGGCCGGGCAGGTGGAAAAGGCCAAGATAGCGCTGACCGATACGCCCGAAACCGACATCACGCTCGATGAGCCGGGGCTGTCGCTGGCCATTCCCACGACGCGGGCCGAGTTTGAAGCAGCGAGCGCTGACCTGAGCGAGAAGATCGGGGCGGCACTCGATGAGGCGCTGGTTGCGGCAGGTGTTACGGCGGAAGCGATTGAAACTGTGATCTTGACCGGGGGCGGCGCGCAGGTGCGGCAGGTGCGGGCGCTTGTCGATACGCGGTTTGCCCACGCGCGCATCGCCCAATCGGACCGGTTCGGCGCGGTAGGGCTGGGGCTGGCCGTGGACGCGGCGCGGCGGTTTGGGTGACACAACCCTGGCGCAATCGGGCGCTCTGATGGCGGCTTGACACGAACAGCGGCAGGCAAGAGATGACGATTTTCAGAACTCTTCTGGCGGGATGTGCCCTGCTGCTGGCCGCATTGGGGTTGGCGCCGGTGGCGTTGGCGGCCGATTGCGCGAAGGAGCGGTTCGAGGAGTCCGATTTCATCGTCTGCACCATCGATCCGGCGACCGAGGATTTGCGCCTTTTCTGGCGCGATGAATCCGGCGCGCCGTACCGGCATTTTTCGGCGGTGGCCGACGCGGTGAGCGAGGCGGGCGCGACGCTAAGCCTTGCGATCAATGCGGGAATGTATGACGGCGACTATTCGCCGATCGGGCTTTACGTGGAGGGCGGGCAGGAAATGGCTCGGGTCAACACGCGGAGCGTGGAGCGGCCGCCCGCTTCTGTGCCCAATTTCTACAAAAAACCCAACGGGGTGTTTTTCATCGCTACCGATGGGGCGGGGATTTTGGAGACCGGAGCATTTATTGCAGCGCAGCCCGATGTGACGTTTGCAACCCAGTCCGGCCCGTTGCTGGTGCAGGATAACGCCCTGCATCCGGCGCTGATACCGGGCTCGACCGACCGGACGCGGCGCAGCGGGGTCGGGGTTTGCGAAAGCGGCATGGTCCGGCTGGCGATCAGCGAGGGGCGCGTCAATTTCCACGATTTCGCGCGGCTGTTCCGCGACCATCTGGGGTGCGCGGACGCGCTGTTTCTCGATGGCGGTCGCGGGGCCGGACTTTACCATCCGGCCCTGCGGCGCAACGATTTTTCCTGGCATGGCGGGTACGGGCCAATGCTGGGCGTGGTGGAGTAGGGCCGGGCCGGCGCCCCAGGCTACTGGATGGTGCGCGAGGAGGAGTTGAACCGCGCCCAGGTCACCGTTTCGGCGTTGCCGCCGGCTTCCACTGTCAACTGGTAGTGGGAATTGAGGCGGCCGCCGGTCGTGTTGCACGGCGGCAGGAAGGCGTAGTTGACGACGGTCGTGCCCGATCCATCTGACGCAACGCGGGTGTTGCGGTGATTGTAGGTGCTGCCATCGCTGAGCTTGTCCTGAAGGTGCAGGCGGATGGGAACGCCCGCTACTGCCGTGTGCCGGATGGTGACGGTCGGCGCTGCGCCCTGACCGCCCAGATCGCGGCACAGATTGGCCCCCGTCATCGGGGTGATGGTTACGCTGGCAACGTCGAAGGGCCGGGCCGGTGTGGCCGCGGCCGCCCCGGCAGTGTCACCGCTGGTCGCCGAGCACGCAGCGAGCGCGACGAGCGCCAGCGACGATGCCGCCAGTTGGGCGATTTTGGTCGTAAATCTCATAAAGTTCACTCCTCGTAGGTTTGGGAGCGCCGGGCAGAAGATCGATGACCGCGAGGGCCGCCGTCGGACGCCTCAATTGCTTAGCTGGCAACCTTGATTCCGTCAGCGCAGAATCGCGGAAGAAACGGAAACGCAGCGAAAAAACCGACAAATTGTCTCGCAATATCAAGTTATTGAAATTAATACTGATGCGTCGTTGGGTGTGTATTGGGGGACACGATGGCGGAAAACCAGCGTTGGGGCACATATGAACGTTGGCATGATCTGCTCGATGCGCTGTGCATCGAACGTGGCCATTTCGACAATCTGACGCTGGCCGGGCAATTGTGCGCGGCGAACGGCAACCGGACACGGGGTGCCTTCGAAACGGCGGTCAAGAATTTGCGCAATTGGCGGCAGGGCGTCCACATCCCGCAGCGCAAGAACTTTGCGCTTCTGGGCAAACTGCTCGAGGTTCAAGACGATGCCGAGTTGCGTCAGGCCTGGAACAGACTCTACAGCCAAAAAAGCATAGAGCCGGAACGCGGGGAAACGACGCTCGCGGCAGCGGATGCGTCCTCGGGAAGACCCGCATGGCCATTCATCGCAGGCGGCGGCGCGCTGGCGGCCATGATCTTGGCAGGCATCGTTTTTGCCGGCTGGAGCGCCACTGCCCAAAACGCCGATCCGGTCGGCAGCTATGAGGGCATCGTCGCCGAATATGTGCGCAACGTCTCGGCGCGCGTCGGCGACTCGATGATTATCCATGGCGCCCGCGGCAATGAATGCGGCGAGGCGCCGAGCTGGGACTCCGCCCGCATTTTGCTGCCAAGCCTGCAGACCGGAACGCTCACGGATGGCGGCGTGGGGACGCGCCAAAGCAGGCAGTGTGGCGGGCGGGTGGCGGCCCGGGCGATCCTGTTTACCGCCACGGCGCCAGGCACAGAGCAGATCAGTCTTTATGGCGACGACATCATCATTCGCGTGAGCGAATAAAGGGACAGAGCATTCAGCCGGCCAGTTTTTGTACCTTTTCGATCAGCGCCATTGCGGCGGCGGGGTTTTTTTCCTTGTGGCCGGAGATGACGAAGGCGAAGACGTCGCGGGGGGTTTGCTCGGGGGCGGGGCCGAAGGTCTGGAGGTCGTCGGGGACGCCGCCTTTGGCGTAGGTCACGATGCGGTCGGCCCAGGAGTCCAGGGCTTTTTCGGAATAGCCTTTTTCATTGTCCTCGGACGTGCCCTGGAGGCGCAGATAGACGAAATCGGCCGTGGGGTCGGCGATCACCGAATATTGGGCATCGGCGCCGGTGATCAAAGCCACGCCGTTTTCGCGGGCCAGCGCCACGGCGTCGGCATTGGCAAAGCTCTCGTGACGCGCTTCGACAGCGTGGCGCAGCGCGCGGTTATCCTGGGTGGCCGGCAGGAGTTTTAGGAACGCTCCGAAATCTGTGGGATCGAACTTCTTGGTGCTGGCGAGTTGCCAGTTGATGGGGCCAAGCTTGTCTTTCAGTTCAACAATGCCCGAAGACGTGAACCGGTTGACCGATTCGCCAGCCTCGGCCAGCACCTTCTTGTTGGTGGCGTAGCGTGTTCCCTTTAATGTGAACATGAAGTCATCGGGCACTTCATCGTGCCATTTGCGAAAGCTGGCGGGCTTCTGGCTGCCGTAAAAGGTGCCGTTGACCTCGACCCCCGTCATCGTCGAACCCATATGTTCGAGTTCGCGCTTTTGCGTGAGCTTTTCGGGGTAATAGGTGCCGCGCCAGGGCTCGAAGGTCCAGCCACCAACGCCAATGAAAATCCTGCCCGCAGCCATCGCAACCTCCTGTTTGACACTTGGGGCGACACTAGCACTGCCGGTCTTTTCCGACAGCCCGGAATTGCCCGCAGCGGGAAAAATTCGGCGGCGCAGGCAACCGAATGGGGTTGCGGGGGTTCAATCCAAGCACGAAGGCAGATAGCCTCCGGTGCATATTCCATCAGCCCTTCGCAAGGTCCATGCCACTTTCCATGCTCTCCCGCCTGTTCCAGTTTACCGCCCTTGTTATCCTTTGTGCCGGACTTGCCTTTCCAGCCGCTGCGCAGTCGGAGGGTGGCGATGCCGCCAGCGAAAGCCCGCAGCAGGCGCTGAGCCAGTTGATCGAGGTGCTGCGCGATGATGCAGCGCGTGACGCGCTGATTGCCGAACTCGAAGCGGGAATCGAGGGCAGCGCGGCGTCCGATACGGATGCTGCAGCGGAAAGCACCGGCGAGGGCGGCAATGAACTGCGCTCGATCGGCGGGCAGATTTCCGACATGACCCGTTCGGCGGTTGAAAACACGGCGGCCTCACTGAACCGGCTCTGGCAGCAACTTGCGGCCACGCCGGAGATCCTTTCGGCGCTGTCGATCTCGGAGCTCAATGCCCTATGGGGTATTCTGGCCGACGTCGCCATTCTGATCGTTCTGACCTATGCGGGCCTGTTTTTGATGCGGCGGCTGGTGCGCATGCCCCGCGAGCGGCTGCAGGCTTTGTTCAACTCCGGCGGCTGGATTGCCAAGCCGGTGGCGCTGGTCCTCGAATTTGTCCTCGATGTCATCGCAGCCGTGGTTCCCTATGCAGTGGGCTACGGCATTGCAGCGGCATTGCTGGGCGAGGCGGGAGTGATCCGGCTCGAGCACGCGCTGTACCTCAACGCGTTCTTGATGGTCGAAGTGATCATGGCGATCCTTCTGAGCGTCATTTCACCAAACCTGCCCGAGCAGCGGCTGGTGCATCTGTCCGACCATGAGGCCAAATCGGTCATGGGGTGGTCGCGGTTCATCATCTCGCTGTTCGTTTTCGGGCAGATGATGGTGCTGCCGCTGTTGACGACCAGCGTTTCGTTTGCGGCGGGGCGGGCCATCTCGATCGTGCTGCTGCTGCTTACCCTGGTCGCCATGGCGGTTGCCGTGCTCGCGGCGCGCCAGCCGGTCAAGCAAAAGCTCATGGCGATGATCGAGAACAAGGAGGCGCGGCGCGGACTGGCGCTGCCGATCCGCAACTGGCACGTCTTTGCGCTGATCTATCTGGCGGTGCTGGCGGTGATCGCTTTGACCCGCACCAGCGTCCAGTTCCAGGCCTATGTGTGGGACAATGTGCAGGTGGTCATCGCGGTGATGATCGGCGTGGTCATCCTCAACCTCATCAAGCGCGCGGCCCGCAACGGGGTCAATCTGCCGGAAGGGCTGCGCCGCCGCTCGCCCGAGTTGCAGCGGCAATTGCACAGAATAGTCCCCGCCGTGCTCAAGGTCGTCCGGTTCATCGTGATCGGTGCGATCGTGGTCTTCTGCCTGCACAAGCTGGGCTTTTTCAACTTCGTCGATTTCATCGAAGGCGAATTCGGAGCGCGGGTGGCCGGATCGGCAGTGACCATCCTTATCATCCTCGGTGTCGCCATCATCGCCTGGATCGGCCTGAACACCTGGATGGACAGCCAGGTCAATCCCGAACTGGCCCCCGGCGCCACGGCGCGCAAGAGGACGCTGTTCGCGCTGCTGCGCAATGCGCTGACCATCGCCCTCATCATCATCACGCTGATGTTCGTGCTTTCGGAAATCGGCATCAATATCGCCCCGCTTCTGGCCTCGGCCGGTGTGCTGGGCCTGGCCATCGGTTTCGGTGCGCAAAAGCTGGTGCAGGACATCATAACCGGCATCTTCATCCAGCTCGAAGGGGCAATCGATGTGGGCGATGTGGTGTCGGTCGGCGGGATTTCCGGCGTTGTCGAGCGGCTGACCATCCGCTCGGTTTCGCTGCGCGACCTGGAGGGATCCTATCACATCATCCCGTTCTCCTCGGTCGACACCGTAACCAATTTCATGCGCGGCTTTTCCTATGCCGTCATCGACATGGGTGTGGGCTATCGCGAGAATGTCGAGGAAGCGCGGCAGGCCATGCTCGATGCGTTCGAGGAATTGCGGGCCGATCCCGAATACAAGACCGCCATCATCGACGATTTCGAATGGATGGGCGTCAACGCGTTCGGCGCGAGCGAGGTGGTCCTTCGGGCCCGCATCAAGACGCTGCCCGGCAAGCAATGGGGCATCAAGCGGGCTTACAATGCCATCGTGAAGCGCATTTTCGATGCACGCGACATCGAGATCCCCTTCCCGCACCAGACGCTGTATTTCGGCGTCGGCAAGGACGGCAAGGCGCCGCCCATGCACATGGTGCGCGAAGATGAGGCAACCGGGGACACGGCAGCGCCAGAGGCGCCGGCCAAGACGCTCGAAGCCAAGCCAAGGCGCCGGCGCCAGCGCAAGGGCGAAAACGAGATCGCGGGCAAGGACATGCCCGATGTCGATGAGGGGCCCGACGACGATTGAGCCACCGAGCTTGCCCGGTTTGGCACGAAGACGTCTTTAATCGGCCGTGCCAACATGCTAGGTGACCGTGCTTTCAGAACTTGGAGCATTTCCGCGTTTCTTCGAATCGCGAAAATCCTCTAGCCTTTGTTTGTCGCGCGTCCGAACCGCAAAGCCGTTTCCGCTTTTGCTGGACGCGCTCTAGCGCGAAAGCCCAACATGTCTCCGCTTGCCCATCCCTTCGACGCCGTCATCTTCGATATGGACGGAACGCTGCTCGATACCGAAGCTGTGTTCAAGGCCATCGTCTATGAGGTGTGCACGGAAATGGGCTTTGCCATGACCGATGGCGTGCATGGCAGGATGGTGGGCTCCTCCCATGAAGCGACGGCCCAGCTTCTGATCGAAAGCTTCGGCAGCCATTTCCCCTATACGCTGTTCGACGAAAAATGCCGCACGATCATGAAATCGCGCCTGTCGGAGGTTCCGGTGAAGGCCGGGGCACGCGAACTGGTGACGGCGCTCAGGGAGCTCGGCGTGCCGCTGGCGGTCGCCACCTCCTCGCGGGCCAATCACGCGATGGGGCATCTGGAGGCGGCGGGAGTTATCGGGTTTTTCGATACCATCGTCACCCGCGACGACGTGATCAACCCAAAGCCTCATCCCGAGCCGTACCTGACGGCAGCGCGGCGGCTCAAGGTCGATCCGGTCCACTGCGTGGCGTTCGAGGATTCGATTTCAGGCGTGCGCGCGGCCCATGCGGCGGGCATGCGAACGGTTATGGTGCCCGATCTGGTCCAGCCGTCCGACGATATTGCGGCGCTGTGCGTGGCGGTGCTCGAAAGCATGGCGCATGCCCATGAGCATCTGGTAACCGCGCCGCGTTCTGCAAATGGGTTGCAATAGCATTTGCAAGTAAAATCAAGAGGATAGACAGCGGCGTCGGCTTGGGTTAGGGGCATAGCCAATCGCCCAGCCCCATTGGTGCACCCAGCAATGTCCCAGGTTCTCAAACTCGCTATTGGCAGTATCGTCGTCGCGCTGGGCGTGCTGGCGTTGAAACTGTGGGCAGCCCAGATCACCGGGTCGGTGGCGCTGCTTTCCGATGCGCTGGAATCAATCGTCAATCTGGCGACCGCCGTGGCGGCGCTGATCGCCGTGCAACTGGCGGCCCGGCCGGCCGACAGCAAGATGCCGTTCGGCTATTACAAAGCCGAGTATTTTTCGGCGGTGCTGGAGGGCGTGTTCATCGTCGTTGCGGCGCTGCTGATCTTTTATCAGGCCTGGCAGGGCTTTCTGGCGCCCAATCCGCTGGACGCGCCGTTCGAGGGCATTGCCATTTCCATGGTGGCAACGGCCATCAACTGGGGCTGGAGCGTGGTGCTGGTGCGCCGGGGCCGCAAATTGCAATCGCCGGCGCTGGAGGCCGACGGGCATCATTTGTGGACCGACGTCATCTCCTCGCTGGGGGTTGCCGTGGGGCTTGTGCTTGTCGTCCTCACCCGCCAGCCGCTGCTCGATGCGGCGCTGGCGGTCCTTGTCGGGCTCAACATCCTGTGGTCGGGCTCAAAGCTCTTGGCAAGCAGCGTGGGCGGGCTGATGGACGTTTCGGCAGCGCCCGAGCGGCTCGACGCCATTCGCCAGACCATCGCCGACAATGCCGCGGGGGCCATCGAAGCCCATGACGTGCGGGCGCGCGAAGCGGGCAAGGCAGTGTTCATCGACTTCCACCTCGTGGTGCCCGCAGCGATGAGCGTGAAAGACGCCCACGACATCTGCGACAGGATCGAAGCGGCGCTGACGGACACCGATTCCGGGGCGATCATCACGATCCATGTGGAGCCTGAGCACAAGGCGAAACATTCGGGGATCGTTGTTCTCTGATATCGCAGCAGCCAGCGCCCCCGCAAATTTGCATAAAATCCAAGGCGTTTGGAGCACGCCCCATTCAGACCCGTCCTCTAGGGCTCTTTGCAACATGGCACAAACCGGTTACACGTTAACCATTGATTAAGCTTAACATAGCGTTAATGGCTTAATCTGGTATGGGTCAGGGCAACGAGATAACGGCGCCACTGTGAGGCGCCGAACCGGACAAGGGGACGCATGGCTGGAGTTTTGGCGCGGGGCAGGCACGCCATCCTGAAGCTGGTGACGGGGGCCGTTCTCGGCCTCGTGAGCCTGATTCCGGCATACGCCGAAGAGGCGGTCCTTACAGCCGATCTGCTCAGCAACTACGTTTCCCAGGGCTATGTGAGCACCGAAGAGCGCAAGGCGTTCGCGTCTTCGGAAATCGAATGCCTTGCCCAGGCGATCTACCATGAATCGCGTGGAGAGCCCGACCGCGGACAATGGGCCGTGGCTTCGGTGATCCTCAACCGGGTCGACAGCCGCACCTATCCCGATACCGTTTGCGGCGTGGTGTTCCAGAACGCGCATATGGTCAATCGCTGCCAGTTTTCCTTCGCCTGCGACGGACGTCCCGACGATGGCGGGCATGGCAATATCATCGACCGGGAAAGCTGGGTTCAGTCCAACATCATGGCGCTGATCGCCTATCGCAAGTCGCTCGAAGGCGCACGGCCCGAGGACGGGCTGACCACCGCGATGCATTTCCACACGACGACGGTTTCGCCCTCCTGGGCATCGGCCTATACCCAGGTCGCCGCGATCGGGAACCACATTTTCTATTGATCCGGCGGCTCTGACGCTGGCCTCCCATCGCGGTCATCCCGGGCCAAGACCGGGATCGGCAGCGCTGGCGGCTCTATCCCAAGCACACAGTGTACCGGACCCCGGCTCAAGGCCGGGGTGACAGGGCGATGGGTTTGCCGACGACCTCCTCAAAAGAAAACCCGCACCGGACGGATCCGGCGCGGGCTCTCCTCACTGTGAGTTTCTTTGTGCTCGGTGCTTATTCAGCAGCCACCGCGAGACGGGGGCCGGCTTCGGCGATCTGGGCGTCGGCAGCAGCGAACTTTTCGAAATTGGCTTCGAAGAGGCTGACCAGCCTGGCCGACTGGCGGTCATAGGCTGCCTTGTCTTCCCAGGTCTCGCGCGGGGTGAGGAGTTTGGAATCCACACCTTCGACGGCGAGCGGGACGGCAAAGCCGAAAACCGGATCGATGCGGGCCGGCACGTTGATCAGTTCGCCCGACAGGGCCGCGTTGAGCAGGCGGCGGGTGTCCTTGATCGAAATGCGCTTGCCAACGCCATAGGCGCCGCCGGTCCAGCCGGTGTTGATGAGCCAGCATTCGGCAAGGCTCTCACGGATGCGCTTCTTGAGCATGCGGCCATAGACCGTGGGGTGCAGGCTCATGAACGGGGCGCCGAAACAGGCCGAGAAGGTAGCCTCGGGTTCAGTGACGCCGCGCTCGGTGCCCGCGACCTTGGCGGTGTAGCCCGACAGGAAGTGGTAGATGGCCTGTTCGGGCGACAGCCGGGCGATCGGGGGCAGGACGCCGAACGCATCGGCGGTCAAAAGCACGATATTGGTGGGCGTGGGCCCGGTGCCGGTGCGCGAGACATTGTCGAGCACATAGAGCGGGTAGGCAGCGCGGGTGTTTTCGGTTTTCGAACCGTCGTTGAAATCGGGTTCGCGCGAATGCTCGTCAAGCACCACGTTTTCGAGCACGGTGCCGAAGCGCTTTGTGGCGCCGAAGATTTCCGGCTCGGCCTTGGCCGAAAGGTTGATTGTCTTAGCGTAGCAGCCGCCTTCGAGGTTGAAAACGCCATCATCGGACCAGCCGTGCTCGTCATCGCCGATCAGGATGCGCTCGGGATCTGTCGAAAGGGTAGTCTTGCCGGTGCCCGACAGCCCGAAGAACAGGGCCGTATCGCCATCCTTGCCGGTGTTGGCCGAACAGTGCATGGGCAGGACGCCATCGGACGGGGCGTGGAAATTGAACAGCGAGAAGACCGACTTCTTGATTTCGCCGGCATAGGCCGTGCCGCCGATCAGAACGATGTTGCGGCTCAGATCGAGCGCGATCACCGTTTCGCTGCGCGTGCCGTGACGGGCCGGATCGGCCTTGAAGGCTGGATTGTGAAGGATGGTGACGTGCGGAGCAAAGCCGGTCAGGCCGGCACGGGCCGGGCGGATCAGCAGGTTGCGAATGAACAGAGCGTGCCAGGCCGACGGGGTGAGCACTTCGACATTGAGCTGGTGCTTGAGATCGGCGCCGGCGAAAAGCTGCTGATCGAACAGGTCCGCGCCCTCGAGCGAGGCCGTGAAATCGGCGAGCAGGGCATCGAACCGGGCCGGGTCGAGCGCCTTTGTGTTGTCCCACCATACCAGATTTTCGGTCAAATCGTCGCGCACTATGAATTTGTCGGACGGCGAACGGCCGGTGAACTTGCCCGTGTCGGCAACGAAGGCGCCATCGGCGCTGAGCAGACCCTGCTTGTGCGCTATGGCGGTTTCAACAAGGATTGGTGCTGTATCGTTGAACCGGACCGAAGCGGCATTGGCTGCAACGGATCTGGCAAGGCTCTGGCACGTTGTGGCGGTCATCTCTGGCACTCATAAAAACGAGAAGATTATGAGCGTAACCTTAGAGCCCGGGCACGCCGCCGGACATCTGGCAATGGGTCGTAAGACGTTCGTCTAGAGCCCGATTGAATCGGTCCGGCGCCCCAATTGTTCGATTTGCCGCGCATGCGAACCGGCAGAATGGTACCTTGTCATCCGGACATGCTTTAGCCCGACATGCAGTAAGGGCGGAACCGGCGACCCCGCCAAGCGTTGGTCTTGCCATAATTTACGCGTATTGTGCACGGCAAAAGTCGGCACAAGTGTTTCATTGAAGCGACGTTGAAAAGCCTCCCGTGCACTCTTACCTGCCGGGAGCACGCAACAGATAAAGGGAAATCGATGCCCAAAATCGCTCTTGTCGATGACGACCGCAATATTTTGACGTCGGTCTCGATGACGCTGGAGGCAGAAGGCTATCAGGTCGCCACCTATACCGACGGTGCGTCAGGACTTGACGGTCTGACATCGGAACGTCCCGACCTCGCCATTCTCGACATCAAGATGCCGCGCATGGACGGCATGGAACTGCTGCGCCGCCTGCGGCAGAAATCTGACGTCCCGGTGATCTTTCTCACCTCCAAGGACGAAGAGATCGACGAATTGTTCGGGCTCAAGATGGGCGCCGACGACTTCATCACCAAGCCCTTTTCCCAGCGCCTGCTGGTCGAGCGCGTCAAGGCCGTGCTGCGCCGCGCCGCCGCCCCCAAGGAGGCCGGAGCCACTGTGGTCAATGGCGAGGAAGGTGCGCCCAAGACTTCGCTCGAACGCGGCTCGCTGGTCATGGACCAGGAGCGGCATACCTGCACCTGGAAGGGGCAGCGCGTCACCCTGACCGTCACGGAATTTCTGATCCTTCTGGCGCTGGCCCAGCGGCCCGGCGTGGTCAAGAGCCGCAACGCGCTGATGGACGCGGCCTATGACGACCAGGTCTATGTCGACGACCGGACCATCGACAGCCACATCAAGCGGCTGCGCAAGAAGTTCAAGAGCACCGACGACAGTTTTGACATGATCGAAACGCTCTATGGGGTGGGCTACCGCTTCAAGGAGCAATAAGACAATGCCTTCGGCATTTGTTTGAAGGCGCTCCACGTGGACGCAGGCGAGACCATTTCAGGTTCAGCTCCCCCTTCGAAGGGAGAGGAAAAGGCCAAGGCCGCCCGGGAACGCCAGGCGGCCCGGCAGCCTTTCATGCGCCCGCTTTACGCGTTTTTCCGCGGCGTGGGGCATCTGATCAACTTCACGTTCTTTTCGTCCCTCACCCGGCGGATCGTGATCCTGAACCTCGTGGCGCTGGCCGTGCTGGTCGCGGGGATCATGTATCTCAACACCTTCCGGGCCGGGCTGATCGACGTGCGGGTTTCGGCGCTTCGGGTGCAGGGCGAGATCATTTCCGCGGCGGTCGCGGCCTCGGCCACGGCCAATTCGGATTCGATTACCGTCAATCCCGACCGGCTGCTCGAGCTCTATATGGGGGATTTCCCCTCATCCTATACGCTGTTCGATCCCAGCCTTGAATTTCCCATCAGCCCCGAGCGGGTTGCCCCGCTGCTGCGCAACCTCGTGACCCCGACGCGGACGCGCGCCCGGATTTACGACCGGGACGGGCTGATGATCCTTGATTCCAACAACATCTATGCCAGCGGGGAACTCCTGCGCTCCACGGCAACCGAGGAGACCGCGCAATCCCAACCGTTCTTCTTTGCCGTCTGGAACTGGTTCGGGCGGCTCTGGCGGGGAGGAGAATACCCGGTCTATCAGGATTATCCGGCCCATGAAGGACTGCGCTATCCAGAGGTTGCCTCGGCACTCAACGGCTCGCCCGCCGATATCGTGCGGGTGGATGCGCGCGGACAGTTGGTGGTGTCGGTCGCGGTGCCCGTGCAGCGCCAGCGCTCGGTGGTGGGGGCGCTGCTGCTCTCGACCAGCCCGGGGGAGATCGACGCAATCGTCGCCCAGGAGCGCTGGTCGATCCTGCGGCTGGCGCTGGTGGCGGCGCTGGTCACGGGCACGCTTTCGGCGCTGATGGCGGGAACGATCGCCGGGCCGATGCGCCGGCTTTCGGCGGCGGCCGATCGCGTGCAAAGCTCGATGAAGGCGCGGGCCGAAATTCCCGATTATACCGACAGGTCCGACGAGATCGGGCATCTGTCGGGATCGCTGCGGGCCATGACCAACGCGCTCTACAACCGCATCGAAGCCATCGAGCGGTTCGCGGCCGATGTGGCCCATGAGCTCAAAAATCCCCTGACATCGCTGCGCAGCGCCGTGGAAACCCTGCCGCTCGCCAAGACCGAGACCGACCGCAAGCGCCTCGTCGACATCATCCAGCACGATGTGCGCCGTCTCGACCGGCTGATTTCGGACATTTCAAACGCCAGCCGTATCGATGCGGAGCTGGCGCGCGAAAATACCGAGACCGTCAATCTGGGCGAGCTGGCCGCGGCGATCGTTTCGATCCAGGCCGACCTGGCGGCCAGTCGCGATGTGTCGGTCGAACTCAAGATCGAGGACAGCAAGTACGCGCCGCTGGTCAAGGGACACGATACGCGGCTGGCGCAGGTGTTTACCAACCTTATCGACAATGCCGTTTCCTTTTCGCCCGAGGGTGGCACCGTGACTGTACGGATCGCCGCCCATGGCGAGACCGTCATTACCCGAGTTGAAGATCAGGGGCCGGGGCTGGGCGACGCCGAAAAGGTGTTCCAGCGCTTCTATACCGACCGGCCCGAGGGCGAGAGCTTTGGCGACCATTCAGGGCTGGGGCTGTCGATCTCGCGCCAGATCGCCCAGGCGCATCAGGGTACGCTTGACGCGGGCAACCAAAGCAATGCAACTGGAGCGGTGTTCACCCTCACCCTACCCAGAGCAAGAACTTGACGGCAGAAAAACACAACGCCCATGGCACCGGCATCCTGATCGGCCATCACGGCATCCTTCTCACCGGCGTTTCGGGCGCCGGCAAATCGCTTCTGGCGCTCGACCTGCTCGAACAGGCGCGGCTGCGGGGCGAGACGGCGCTGCTGATTTCCGACGACCGGGTGGTGCTGTCGAGCGATGAGGACGGGCTCATCATGGAAGCGCCCGAGACCATCGAAGGGATGATCGAATTGCGCGGGCGAGGGATCATCACGCTGCCTTTTGCCAAGAAGGCCCATGTCCATCTGGTCGTCGACCTTGTGGAAGAGGAAGAGCGCCTGCTCGAGGAATCGGCGCTGACCACAAAGATGGAAGGCATATGGGTGCCGCGCTGCCCGGTGCCGCGGCGCGGACGGATCGATGGGCTGCACCAGCGGTTTCTGGTTCATGCTGCGTTAAGGGCGCTTGGCGCAAACCTGCAATAAATCCGGCACGGCTCCACTCTCTTGGGAAAGCGGGCCGAAAAGACTTGAAACCCGCGCCGAGCCGATCAAGACTTCGCCCGGGTTACGCGGGGTAGAGCAAGAAGGTTGACAACAGCTATGATGGGCTTGGTCCTCGTGACCCATGGCAGGCTTGCCGAAGAGTTCCGCGCAGCGCTCGAACACGTCGTTGGACCCCAGGATGGGATCGCCTCGGTGTCCATCGGTCCTGACGACGACATGGAAGGACGGCGGCAGGATATCATTGCCGCTGTGGAATCCGTCGACAGCGGCGACGGGGTGGTGATCTTGACCGACATGTTCGGGGGCACGCCATCCAACCTTGCCATTTCGGTGATGCAGGACCGCGATATCGAGGTGCTGGCGGGTCTCAACCTGCCCATGCTGGTCAAACTGGCCCGTATCCGACCGGAAATGGTGATGCGCGACGCGGTGCGCCTTGCAGCCGAGGCCGGGCGTAAATACATTAACGTCGCCAACGACGTTCTGGGAAAATGAGCACAACAGTTACCGAGCCGGGCAAGGCCGTGTGCCAGCGGCTGACCATTTGCAACAAACGTGGCCTGCACGCGCGCGCTTCGGCGCGCTTTGTGCGCACCGCGGACCATTTCGACGCGCAGGTCAGCGTGACGCGCGACGGGGTGACCGTGGGCGGCACCTCGATCATGGGGCTGATGATGCTTGCGGCAGGGCCCGGATCGACAATTCTGGTGCAAGCCACCGGCAACCAGGCCCGCGAAGCCGTCGAGGCGCTCACCGAGCTGGTGAGCTGCGGGTTCGACGAGGATCAGGACGGCGAACCGGGCGCCTGACGGCATTTTTACCGCCGGCGAAAGGAAGCCCTATCGATGCTCAAACGCATTGTCTGCCTGATCGGCGCCGCTCTGGGCGGCATGACGCTGTCCCAAGCCCCCGAATACTCCCAGCAATATACCCAACGGCTCGCCGGGGCCGTCGACGAATTGACCGCGATCATCGAGCAGTTCGATGCCGATGCCGCCCAGTTCGGGCTGACCCGGCAGGAAGGGCTGGAGCGCTATCAGGCCAGCGCGGATGGGTTTCTGACCGAGCGCGGCATTTCCATGGAAACCGTGTTCGCGCGCCACGCGCGGCTGACCGCGCAACTGGACGACCTGCGCCAGGCGCCGGCCGGAACACAGCTTTTCGAGATCGCGCGCTATTTCGACACCGAAGTGGGCGCCGCGGCGCTCGAGGATTTCGAGCCTGCCGTGCCGCTGACTGTCGTTGGGCTTGCCTATGTGATTGCCGGGCTGGTTGCCGGGTTCATCGTGTTCTGGGTGTTGGCCAGCGTACTCGGCGCGCCGTTCCGGAAGCGGCGGAGCCGGGTCAAGATCAGCCGCGCCGAGCGGATGTAGGCAGGCGTCTTCGCCCGGGATGACGGCGGAAAATGGGGAAACCGGGTTCTCACCATCGACCCTTTGTCGGGGATATAAAACTTTCTTTATATCCCGGTTGCGGGGGCGGCCCTCTGTCTTGTATAACCGGCCCACGCTTTTTTCAGTTATTCAGACGTGGAGATCGGGCCGATGAGCGCCGCATCCAATTACGCCGTCAAGGACATCTCGCTGGCCCCCTATGGCCGCAAGGAAATCGAGATGGCCGAGATCGAAATGCCGGGCCTTATGGCCATCCGGGCCGAATATGCCTCCAGCCAGCCTTTGAAGGGCGCGCGGATTGCCGGTTCGCTCCATATGACCATCCAGACAGCTGTGCTGATCGAAACCCTGGTGGCGCTGGGCGCCGAGGTGCGCTGGGCATCGTGCAACATCTTTTCGACCCAGGATCATGCGGCTGCGGCGATTGCCGAGGCTGGCATTCCGGTGTTTGCGCACAAGGGCGAAACGCTGGCCGAATACTGGGAGTTTGCCGACCGCATTCTCGATTGGGGCAATGGCGAAGTCGCCAACATGATCCTCGACGACGGCGGCGACGCGACCATGCTGGTGCTGATCGGCTCGCGGGCCGAAACCGATGCTTCGGTTCTGGCCAATCCTTCCAACGAGGAAGAAGAAGAGCTGTTCAAGGTCATCAAGCGCCGGCTCGATCGTGAGCCGGGCTTTTACTCCAAATGCCGGGCGTCGATCCAGGGCGTTTCGGAAGAAACAACGACAGGCGTGATGCGGCTCTACCAGCTGCAGGAAAAGGGCGATCTGCCCTTCCCGGCCATCAACGTCAACGACAGCGTGACGAAATCGAAGTTCGACAACAAGTATGGCTGCCGCGAGAGCCTTGTGGACGCCATCCGCCGGGGCACCGACGTGATGATGGCCGGCAAGGTGGCTATCGTTTGCGGGTATGGCGACGTTGGCAAGGGTTCGGCCGAATCCCTGCGAGGTGCCGGAGCGCGCGTCTTGGTGACCGAAGTCGATCCGATCTGCGCGCTGCAGGCGGCGATGGACGGTTATGAGGTGGTGACGCTCGAAGACGCCATCGAGCGCGCCGATATCGTGGTGACCGCGACCGGCAACAAGGACGTTCTGACCATCGACCACATGCGCCGGGTCAAGAACATGGCGATCGTTTGCAATATCGGGCACTTCGACAACGAGATCCAGGTGGCCGCGCTGCGCAACCTCAAATGGACCAACGTCAAGCCGCAGGTCGATATCGTCGAATTCCCCGACGACAAGAGGATGATCCTCTTGTCCGAAGGGCGGCTTGTGAACCTCGGCAACGCGACCGGACACCCTTCGTTTGTGATGAGCGCGTCGTTTTCCAACCAGACGCTGGCCCAGATCGAATTGTGGACCAAGGGCGACGACTACGAAAACAAGGTCTATGTGCTGCCCAAGCACCTGGACGAAAAGGTCGCGAGCCTGCACCTGGCCAAGCTTGGCGCCAAACTGACGACGCTCTCAAAGATGCAGGCCGACTATATCGGCGTTGCACAGCAGGGCCCGTTCAAGGCCGACCACTACCGGTATTGAGGGGCTGCGGCACGAACTCCGGCGCTGCCGTTTACCGGATCCCGGCTCAAGGCCGGGATGACGGAAGAGGTGTCGAGGGCCTGCGTGTTAACCTTTTGACCCTTGCGAGGGGCGCTTCGGCGCCCCTTTTGTTAACCTTTTGAGGAACAAATCAGGATCAGATGGGCTGCTCGAGACTGTGCAAGCCCTAAGTTATCCACGGGTCGTCAGTTTGACTCTTTTTCGCGATTCGCCGCACGGCTATGGTTAACTGATTCGGGGGGCCTTTCTGGCGATCCCAGGGGCCAGTCAAGGTAAATCATTGGACAAGGGGGCATCAGGAATGCAGCCGGCGGGATTCCGGAAATTTACGGGATTCGTATCCGTTGGCGTCGCGGGCGCAGCCCTTCTTGCCGCCTCCCCTGCCCTTGCCGCTCCCTTTGCAGCCACCGCCATATCGGGCGCCGCACCCTATACGATGGCGCTCGGCGCCGCCGGGTTCGGGCTGGTCGCAACTCTTTTAGCGCTGAAATGGCGACGGGAAGCCGAAGCCGCGCAGCTTGATGCGAGCGAAAAACTGGGGGCGATGCGCGCCGCGCTCGACGAGTTCGAGGGCCTTCTGGCCGGCATGCCCGAAGTCACCATCATCTGGCGCGATGCGGGGATAGAACCTTCGGTCATCGGGCCGATCACCGCACTTCTGCCGGGTGAAAACCGCACGCACGCCGTGCTCGAATTCCGCTCCTGGCTTGAAGACGAGGCGGCGCGGGCGCTGGCGGCGCGGCTGACCGATCTGCGGATCGAGGGCCGGGTGTTCGAAACATCGGTTACCGCACGCGACGGACGGATCATCCGGGCCACGGGGCGACTGGTGGGCGGTGCGGCAGTGGTGCGGTTGCGGCCTTCGGGCGCGACAGTCGAACCGCCACTCAGGGGCGCTGATCTGACCCGCCTGCCCTCACCGGCCGAAGCGCAGGCCATTCTGGCCAATCTCACCATCCCCGCCTGGCTGCGCGACAAGGATGGTCTGCTGATCTACACAAATGCGGCCTATCTCCACTTCACCCGCACGCTGGGGCTGAAGGGCGAGCGCGGCACGGCGCCTGACATTTTTGACGTCGCGACCCGCGAGCGGCACCTCAAGGCCATCGAGGATGCGGCCGATACTATCGCCTTTACCGAAGAGCACGCCATTGCCGGCGGGCTCGAGCTTGTGCTGTTTCCGCTTTCGGGCGGCAGCGCCGGCTATTGCTATCTGCCCGTGGCACGCGCCAAGCCGGTTGAAACCGAAAATGCCGAGCCCGATCTGGGGCATTTGACCACTGTGATCGATGCGCTGGCGACGCCGATTGCCGTGTTCGACAAGCGCCAGCAGCTGACCCACTACAACACCGCCTATGCCAATTTCTGGGGGCTGGAGACCAGCTGGCTCAACACCGAGCCCAATGAAAAGGCGATCCTCGACAAGTTGCGCACGCAAGGGGCGCTGCCGGCCGAGACCGATTATCGCGACTGGCGCGGCAAGCATCTGATGAGCTATGCGCTGACCGCACCGCGCGAGGTGCCGTGGTATCTGCCCGACGGGCGTTGCGCCAATGTGATTGCCGCACCGGCGACCGGCACGGGCGGGGTGATCTATGTCTTTGAGGACATGACCGAGCGCCTGGCGCTGGAAACGCGGCACAACGCCCTGATGCACGTACAGCGCGAAACCTTGAACGCGCTGACCGAAGGCGTTGCGGTGTTCGGCACAAACGGGCGGCTGAAACTGCACAATCCGCGGCTGTCGATGCTATGGAAACTGCCCATGAACACGCTGGGCAGCCACCCCCATATCGACGAGATCGCCCGGGCCTGCGCCGAGGCGTTTCCCGAGGACGGGCGGCGCATCTGGGGCGATCTGAAACAGCGCATCATCGATCTCAACCCCACGCGGTCGGACACCAAGGGGCGGATCACCCGCGCCGATGGGCGGTTGCTCGATTATGCAGTGGTGCGGCTGCCGGACGGGCAGACCATGATGACGTTCGTGGACGTTTCGGAAAGCGCCAATTACGAGCGGGTGCTGAAAGAACGCAACGAAGCGCTGATCGCTGCGGATCGGCTCAAGGATACGTTCGTGCAGAACGTTTCGTACGAATTGCGCTCTCCCCTGACCAATATCATCGGTTTTGCCGACCTTCTGGCTTCGGACGACATGGGGCCGCTTTCCGACAAGCAGCGCGCCTATACCGATTATATCCGCGCTTCGAGCGCCAATCTGGGCCTTCTGATCGACAACATTCTGGATCTGGCGACCGTGGATGCGGGGATTGCCCAGCTCAACCCCGAAGTGCTCGATATCTCGACACTGATCGAAAAGGCCCGGGCCGGGCTGGATGCGACGTTTACGGGCGGCGAGGAAAAGGTCGATCTGGCGGTCGAGATCGAAGACGATCTGCCGACATTTGTTGCCGATGGCACGCGGATCGTTCAGGTGCTCTATAACCTTCTGTCCAATGCCGCGCGGTTTTCCGATCCCGGTTCACTGGTGCGGCTCAAGGTTTCTTCGCGCGGCAATGACAGGATCGCCTTTGCCGTAGAGGATGACGGGGTGGGCATTCCCGAGGACGTGCGCAATGCGATGTTCCAGCGCTTCGAGGGGCAATCGGTCGAGGGCCGCCAGCGGGGCGCTGGGCTGGGGCTGGCCATCGTCAAGACCTTCGTCAATCTCCACGGCGGTTCGGTTTTGATCGAAGGCCGCCAGCCGCGCGGCACGCGGGTGACGGTGATCATTCCCGCCAACACCGCGCTGGCCCAGAACGCGGGCGAATAGGGCCATGATCGCGCTGTTCGCGCCAGACGCGGCGGCCACCGATGCCATCGGGGCCGCAATTGCCGTACACCTTAAGGCGGGCGATGTCGTAACGCTGGAGGGCGATCTGGGCGCGGGCAAGACGGCGCTGGCGCGGGCCATCATCAGGGCGCGGCTCGCCGAGCCCGACCTTGAAGTCCCCTCCCCGACCTTTGCCATCGTCCAGCCGTACAAGGGGATCATCCATGCCGATCTTTACCGGCTGGCCGATGAATCCGAGATCGACGAGTTGGGGCTGACCGAGGATGAAAGCGACATCGTGCTTGTCGAATGGCCCGAGCGCGCGCCATCGCTTTTGCGGCGGCCGGGGCTGGGTATTGCTATACGCTTGGGAGCCGAAGGGATCGGTCGCGTCTTGAACGTTACGGCCCGGGGCCGCGAGATGGATCCGCTTGCCAGGGCGCTTGCACCCTGGCGGGCCGAGGAGACACAATAGGCCATGAGCGATTCCTTTCCCGTTTCCCCGATTGCCATGCCTGATGTGATGCTGCTCGCTGCTGGACTGGGCACGCGGATGCGGCCAATAACCTTCGAGAGGCCCAAGGCGTTGATCGAAGTGGCGGGAAAGCCGCTGATCGATCACGCAATCGACGCGGCACTGGCCGAGGGCTGCACGCGGTTTGTGGTCAACGCCCATCACAAGGCCGAAATGATCGCCGCCCATTTCGCGCGGCTGGACAGCGCCCTGCCCGATCTGGACTTCGCCGTGAGCCACGAAAAGGACCGGCTGCTCGATACGGGGGGCGGATTGCGCAAGGCGTTGCCGCTGATGTCATCGGATCCGGTGCTGGCGCTCAACACCGATACATTCTGGCTTCCGGGCAGCGACACCCCTATTGCGCGGATGCTGGCGTGCTTTGGGGCGAATGAGGCCGATATCGTGCTGTTGTGCGTGGCGCCCGACAAAGCCTCGGGGTTTCGCAAGGGTGCCGATTATCTCATGGATGGAGACGGGCGGCTTTCCAGCGCACACGGGCGGCCCATGGTTTATGCCGGTGCGGCGCTGATTTCGCGCGCGCTGGCTGCAACCGGACCCGACGTGCCGTTTTCGCTTTACCGGCACTTTGAGACGGCGCGGGAAGCGGGGCGGCTCTGGGGCGTTGAAATCGCCGCGCCGTGGTTTCACGTTGGCGACCGCCAGGCGCTGGAGCGCACCGAGCAGGATATCGGCGCGCTCGTGTGATGGTGCAACCGGACACGATTTTCTCGATCGGCCCTCATGCGCCGTTTCTCGATACGCTGGCTGAGGCGATCATCGACGGACGCGTTGCGCCCGGCTGGCAGCGTGAGGGGCCGTTCTGGCTCTCGGACTTCACGATCTACCTGCCGACGCGCCGCGCCGCCAATAAATTGTCGCGCATCCTTGCCGACCGGCTGGGCGATACGCCGATGCTGCTGCCCGACATCAGGCCGCTGGGCGGGGACGATCCAAGCCAGGAACCGTTCATTCCGCCCTATGAGCCAGTGGAACTGCCCGGCGCCATCAACAGGTTCAAGCGGCGGCTGCTTCTGGCCGAGATCATCGAACGCTGGTTGTCGGTGCAAGGCGAAGGCGCGTTTTCGGCGCCTGGGCCGGGCGGGTTTTCCGGCGTGCCCAATGGCGCTGAAATCTTTGCGCTGGCGGATTCGCTGGGCACGCTGATCGACGATTTCACAATCGCGCGGCTCGACCCGCGCTCGCTCAAGGGGATCGAGGGCGACCAGTTGCCGGCCCAGTGGCAAGAGCACCTCGATTTCGTAACCTTCGTTCTGGACGCCTGGCCGCACATTCTGGCCGCTGAGGGCGAGATGGAGGCGGCGGAGCGCACCAATATCCTGCTCGAGCGCAAGGCGGCATCGCTTGAGGTGGTGCATGGGGACCGGCCGGTGGTGGTGGCCGGCTCGACCGGATCGATTCCGGCGACTGCCGATCTGATCGGGGCTGTGGCAAAGCTCGCCAATGGTGCGGTGGTCTTGGCAGGGCTCGACAGGCAGATCGATAGCGACACGCTGAACGATCCGGGACACAACCCGCACGGGCACCCGCAATACGGGCTGGCGCGATTGCTGCGGCGGCTGGGCACAGTGCCTGAGGCGGTGACCGAACTGGCGCCACATGACGCGCCGCGCACGAAAATTCTCAACGCGGCGCTGGGGTTGCCTGATGCCACGGCGCAATGGCAAGCGATTGCGCAGGGACTGGGCGCGGGGCTGGAGGCGGGCACCGAGGGGCTGTCGCTTCTCGTGGCGCGCACCCCAGAGGAAGAGGCGCGGGCCATAGCCGTTTGCGTGCATGACGCGCTGGAACAGGGCAAGTCAGTGGCCATCATCGCGCCTGACCAGACGCTGGCGCGGCGGATTTGTGCCGAACTTGCACGGTTCGGCGTGAAGCTGGACGATGCGGCGGGCACGCCCTTGCTGCTATCGCGCGCCGGGCGGCTGGTGCGCCAGGCGGTGTCTGTGCTGGCAAACGGGCTATCGGCAGTCGATATCATGGCGCTGCTGCGCAACCGGCATGTGGCGCTGGGGCTGGGGCGGGGCCAGGTGGCGCTGGCGGGGCAATGGCTCGATCTAGGCGTGTTGCGCGGGCAAAGGCCCCTGCCCGGCTTTGACGGCTTGCGGCGCGCCGTGGCCGACAATCTTGAAGGCGCGACGCGGCGTCCGGCGCTGAAACTGGATGCTGACAAGGCGCAGGCAGTTACGGCGCTGATCGATGCGCTGGAAGCGGCGCTGACGCCGCTGGCCGGGCTGATGGCGCGGGACGGGTTTGCGGCGAGCAACGTCGCGGCCACGCTTGGCGACACAATCGAGAGTTTGAGGGACGTACCGCAGGGCGAGAAACAAGCGCCGCTGGAGGGCGAGGACGAACTGGCGCGCTGGATCGAAATGGCGGCCCGGCAGGGCGGGCGCGGGCCGAAACTTACGGGTGGCGGCCTCGGTTTCGCGCTGGACGGGCTGATGGCCGGCCAGAGCGTGCGGCCGCGCCAGCCCGACGCCGAGGACGTTCAGCTTTTCGGGCGGCTCGAAGCGCGGCTGATGAAAGCCGATCGGATGATTTTGGCCGGGATGATCGAAACGGTGTGGCCCGAAGTGGCCGATCCGGGGCCGTGGATGAGCCGCGGCATGCGGCTGGCCGCCGGGCTGGAACCGCCGGAAAAGCTGCACGGGCTGGCGGCGCATGATTTTCTGATGGCGGCTGGCGGACCGGAGGTGGTGTTTACCCTGCCCGAGCGGGCCGGAACATCGCCGGCCAACCCATCGCGGCTGATCCAGCGGCTGGAGGCCTTTGTGGGCCCGGACATCAACAAGACGATGCAGGCGCGCGGCGCGGTGTGGGTGGACATGGCGCGGCGGCTGGACGCCACCGGGCTGCCGCCGCAACCGGCCGGGCGGCCAGCGCCCAAACCGCCGGCAGCGGTGCGCCCGCGGCGGCTCTCGATCACCGAGGCGGAAACGTTGTTGCGCTCGCCCTACGATCTTTATGCGCGCCATGTGCTGGCGCTGCGGCGCATCGATCCTTTGGGCGCCGACCCCGACCATGCCGAGCGCGGCACGCTGATCCACGACATTCTTGGCGATTTTCTTGCGGCGGGCCACGACCCGGCGGACGGCAACGCGTTCGAGACGATCATGGCAATCGCGCGGGAGCGTTATGGGCGGCTCGACGCCATTCCGGCGCGGCGCGATATCTGGCTGGCGCGGTTCGGGGCGATTGCCCGGGCTTTTCTCGATTTCGAGCGCGACAGGCCGCAAATCGCGGCGCGGATGGCCGAGATCTCGGGGAAGATCGAGCTGCCGCTGTGTGACCCGCCATTCGTGCTTTCGGGGCGGGCCGACCGGATCGACAGAACGACATCGGGCGGGCTGGAAATCATCGATTTCAAGACCGGGCAGGTGCCAAAGCCCCCGGAAATGAAGCAGTTTTTTGCACCGCAGCTGCCGCTGGAAGCGCATATGGCGCGGACGGGCGGCTTTGTGGGGGCTGAGGGCCAGACCGAGGGCATGGCGTTCATCAAGCTTTCGCACGGGCCCAAGGCGCTTGAAATTACCCAGTATGCAGCGCCTGAGGGCATGTGCCTTTCAGAGGTGATCGATACGACATTTGCGCTGTTCCAGAACCATGTGAGCGCCTTGCTGTTGCGCGACGATTTTCCCATGGCGGCGCGGGTTCTGCCCAAGGCCAACCAGCGCTTCAAGGGCGATTACGACCATCTGGCGCGCACCGAGGAATGGACGCTGCTCGATAGCGGAGAGGACGGCGAATGAGCGCGGAAGTCCTTAACGTCCCCCACGATACCACCGCCAAGCAAGCGCGCGTCGCCGAGCCGCGGGCCAATGCCTGGGTTTCGGCCAATGCAGGATCGGGCAAGACCTTTGTGCTGTCGCGCCGGGTTTTGCGGCTGCTGCTGGACGGGGCGCAGCCCGAGACGATCCTGTGCCTGACCTATACCAAGGCGGCGGCGGCCGAGATGCGGCACCGGGTGACAGGAATACTGGCGCGCTGGGCGCGGGCCGAGGAGACGGAGCTCGAACGCGAACTGGCCGAATTGCTGGGGCAGCGGGCCAGCGCCGACGAAAAACTGCGGGCGCGGAGCCTTTTTGCCCATGCGCTCGATACACCGGGCGGGCTCAAGATCAACACCATCCACGCCTTTTGCGAGGCCGTGCTGCAGCGCTTTCCGCGCGAGGCCGGGGTGCCGGTCAATTTTACCGTCATCGAGGACGAGGCGGCGGCCAACCTGTTGCGCGAGGCGCGCGAGGGGGTGATTGCCGAGGGGCTTACGGCGGACGGGCCGGTGGGCGAAGCGGTGCGGGCGCTGTTTGATGCGCTCAGCGACAGCCAGATCGAAACGGCCATTGCCCAATGCCTTGCCAACAATCGCAAGCTGGGGCCGATCCTTGCCGATCCCGAACGGGCCATTGGTGCGATGCGGGCCAGTTTGGGGCTGGGGCCGGGTGAAACACTCGAAACGTTCAGCCGCGATGTGGTGGGCGGCATGGTGGTGACGCCGGACGAATATCCGCTGATCTGGCAAGTGACCCCACCGCGCGATGCCAAGCGCTCGCGGTTCGAGGACAAGCTAACGCAGGTCGACCGGGCCGCGCCCAGCGCCAGCCAGCTTTTTTCGGCCTATCTGACGGCGGCGGGGGCAGTACCGCAAAAGGGGTTTCCGGCCAAGGCGATTGCCAAATCCATGCCCGAGTTGGCCGAGCGGCTGACTGCAGAGGCCGAGCGGCTCGAGGGGCTGTACGACAAATACAAGGCACTGATCATTGCCCAAAACAGCGCGGCGCTGACGCTGGTGCTCACGGCGATCCTCAAGCGCTACGAGAGCCAGAAGCGAGCGCGCTCGCTTATGGATTTCGACGATCTGGTGGCGCGCACTGCAGCACTTCTTGGCGACCGGGGGATGGGCGAGTGGGTGCGCTACAAACTCGATGCGGGGATCGACCATATCCTTGTCGATGAAAGCCAGGACACCAATCCCGAGCAATGGGCGGTGATCGACGCTTTGGTGGAGGACTATTTTTCCGGGGCCGGGGCAGCGCAAAAGCCCAAGACGATCTTTGCGGTGGGCGACCCCAAGCAGTCGATCTATTCGTTTCAGGGGGCCGAGCCGAAGCTGTTTTTGGACAAGGGGCGCGAGCTTGAACGCCGGGCGCGGGGCGCCGAGCGGGAATGGCATGGGGAAACGCTGGAAACCAGCTTTCGCACGCTCAGTGAAATTCTCGACGGCGTGGACAAGGTGTTCAACCGCCCCGATATCGCGGCATCGCTGTTGACCGAAACGGTCCGGCACGAGGCGGCGCGCACGCGGACAGGCGGGCGGATCGAAATCTGGCCGGTGATCGAAAGTCCCGAAAGCCCGGAAATTCCCGAGGCCTGGCCGACGGTGCCGGTGGAAAGCCTTGCCGCTGCGCCGCGGCAATTGGCCAACAGAATTGCCGAAACAATTGCCGGCTGGATCGAAAGCCGGGCGCCGATCGGGCCGGGGGGCCGCGCCATAGGGCCCGAGGACATCCTGATCCTCGTCCAGAAACGGAGCGGGATTTTTCCCGAGATCGTGCGGGCGCTAAAGCAGCGCAATATCGCCAGCCCGGGCGCCGACCGGCTGCCGGTCTCGGCCCATATCGCCATCGACGATCTCTTGGGGCTTGCAGACTTCCTGCTCAATCCGGCGGACGATCTGACACTGGCGGCGGTGCTGCGCTCGCCGCTGTTTTCGATTTCCGAGGACGATCTGTTCGCGCTGGCCCACGGGCGGGGGAAGGCGAACCTGTTCGAGCGGTTGGGCGCGAGCACGCTGGAGGCGGCGCAGGCGGCCCACGCGCGGTTGAGCGGGTTGCGGCAGCGGCTCGATTTCGACCGGCCGTATGAGTTTTTCGCGCATGTGCTTTATGGGCAGGGCGGGCTGAAACAGTTTCACGCGCGGCTGGGCGAGGAAGTGGACGAGGTGATCGCCGAGTTTCTCGATCTGGCGCTCGATCACGAGACGTCGGACCAGCCGTCATTGACCGGCTTCGTCGCGACGATGCGGGCCTCGGACATCGTCATCAAGCGCGATCTTGTCGCCAAGGCGGCCGGCGTGCGGGTGATGACGGTTCACGGAGCCAAGGGGCTCGAGGCGCCGGTGGTGATCTTGGCCGATGCAGCGACCAAGCCCCGGGCGGTGACGGACGCCGTGTTTTTCGGGGCGCATGAGGCGCGCGCGTTCCTGCTCTATTGCCCGGGCAAGGACCATCATTGTGTCGCTTCGCGGCCGTTGCGGGCCGAACTCGAGGCGCGCAACATCGCCGAATACTGGCGCAATCTCTATGTGGGCATGACGCGGGCCGAAGAGGCGCTGCATATCGCGGGCACGCTCGACAGCCGCACCAAGGTGAAAGACACCTGGTTCGGGGCGGTTTCGGGGGCGCTGGGTGACCATAGCGCCAAGATTTCTGACCATCGGGGCGATGTGTTGCGGTTTCCGGCGCTGGAAACGAGCCAGCCGACGGGCGGGCAGGCGCGCGATGATGTGCGTGCCTCAGCCCAACCGCTGACGCTGACCCCGCCGCAAAGACGCGCGGCGTTGCCGATCATCACGCCATCGCGGCACGATGAGGCGTGGGTGCCTTCGGGACTGGAAACGGCGGCAGAAAGCCTGCTCGATGCGCGCGGGGCGCGGTTAAGGGGCATTGCGTTGCATGCCCTGTTGCAGCATTTGAGTGCCGTACCTCAGGAGCGGCGGGAGGCGGTGGCACTCAGCGCTGCGCAGACGCTTCTGCCTGACGATCCGGCACTTGCGGCGCCCGCGGCCGAGCGGGGACTGGCGATCCTGGGCGATCCGGCGCTGGCGCATCTGTTCACAGCCGACAGCCGGGCCGAAGTGCCGTTTTCGATTCTGGTGCGGCAAGGCGGTATCGCGGCGCGGCTTGAAGGGCGGATCGACCGGCTGGTGGCCGGGGAACGCGTTCTTGTTGTCGATTACAAGTCCGATGGCAGGGTGCCGGGGGCGCCCGAGATGGTTTCGGCAGGCTATGTGCGCCAATTGGCACTCTACCGGCTGGCGGCGGGGCGGCTGTTTGCCGGCAAGCGGGTTGAGGCGGCGATCCTGTGGACGGAAAATTCAGCCCTGATGACCATTCCCGCCGACCTTCTGGATGCCGCAGCCGGCGACGTCACGGTGCTGTGACGGGGACCACAGAACAGGGAGGCTTGAACTGGCTTCCGACTCTGCCTAGCTATAGTGTAACATAATCACCTAAGGTCCATATCTGGGGCCTGACAATTAAGGTAGTGCCATGACCGGACACGTTACAGACGCCACTTTCTCCACCGAAGTGCTGGGCGCCCAGGAGCCCGTACTCGTCGATTTCTGGGCGGAATGGTGCGGCCCGTGCCGGGCGATTGCGCCGATCCTCGAAGAGATTTCGGGCGAGATGGCGGGCAAGGTCAAGATCGTCAAGCTCAATGTCGATGAGAACCCCGGCATCGCCGCGCAGTATGGCGTGCGCTCGATCCCGACCATGATCCTGTTCAAGGGCGGCGAAGCGGCCGACATCAAGGTTGGCGCAGGTACGCCAAAGGCGGGGCTCGTCAAATGGCTCGAAGGCCACGCCGCTTAAAGAAATTTCTCGCCGCTCCTTTCGTTTTTGGCGAGACTGCAAAACGTCCCCGGTTCAGGCTGGGGGCGTTTTGTTTTGTCTGAGGACGGCGCCGGCGAGGTAGAGCGAGCCGCAGATGACGATGCGGGCGCCTTCGAAATGGGCGGCGCGTTGCAGGGCGGCGGGGATGGAACGGGCGATTGTGGTTTCGATGCCCTTCGCCTTGGGGAACCCGGCAAGCGCGCGGGCCGGGAGGGCGCCAGTTTCGCCGGGGATGGGGACCGTGAAGACATGGCTGGCCATGTCGGTGAACGGCGCGAAGAAATTGGCTGCGTCTTTTGAGGCCATCATGCCGCAGACCAGCACCAGCGGGGCAGGGCGAGCCTTGTTCATGTCCTTGAGCGCATTGGCGAGCACCTGGGCGCCAGCAGCGTTATGGCCGCCATCGAGCCAGAGTTCCTGTCCCTCGGCGACATAGCTCGACAGTGCGCCGCGCAGGGGCATCAGGCGGGCGGGCCAGACGACCGAGCGCAGGCCCGAGCCGAGCTGGTTTTCATCCTCGACGAGGGAAAAATGGCGCATGGCGGCGAGCGCGAGCGCTGCATTATCGATCTGATGGGCACCGGCCAGTGCCGGAAGCGGCAGATCGAGCAGGCCGTCTTCGTCCTGATAGACGAGCTTGCCGCGCTGGGCAAAGCCATCGAAATCGACCCCGGCGGTGAAGGGGGTAACGCCGAGGCTGCGGGCTTCGGCTTCGATCACGTCCATGGCGTCATCAGGCTGGCGGGCGACCACAAGGGGGCTTTCGCGCTTGATGATGCCGGCCTTTGACGAGGCGATCTCGGCGACGGTTTCGCCCAGGAACTGGGTGTGGTCCGATGAAATGGGGCTGATGATGGTGCCGAGCGGGTTTTCGATGACATTTGTGGAATCGAAGCGCCCGCCCAGCCCCACTTCGAGCAGAAGGTAGTCTGCCGGCACGCGGGAAAACAGCAGGAAAGCAGCCGCGGTGGTGATCTCGAAAAAGGTGATCGGCTTGCCGTTATTGGCCAGCTCACATTCTTCGAGCGCAGCGTTCAGGGCGCGCGAGGAAACGAGCTTTCCGGCCAGCCTGACCCGTTCTCTGAAGGCAACGAGGTGGGGCGAGGTATAAACGTGAACGCGCTTGCCCTGCGCTTCGAGCATGGCGCGCAGGAAGGCGATGGTCGAGCCCTTGCCGTTGGTTCCGGCCACGTGGATGACCGGAGGCAGCCGGTCCTGCGGGCGGCCCACGGCGTCCAGCATACGCTCGGTTCGCCCAAGCTCAAGGTCAATGAGCTTGGGGTGGAGCGTGAGCAGCCGCTTCAATATCGCATCGGTGCGGGACACGGCCGTCCTGGGCTTTGACTAGGGAACTATTCAGCGTGGCCGGCGACCGGGGCGTTGGCAAGGAAGTCGTCGTCCCCATCGCCTTCGGCAGCGATTGCGACGTCGCGCATGCTGACCGCTGCCACGGCGGGGGTCGCGCTTTGACGCGCGGCGGGAATTGCGTCGTTGGCCGGGGCCTTGGTCAGAAGCCCGATCAGCGAGCCGATGGTCGAGCGCATATTGTGGCGGTGGACGACCATATCGACCATGCCGTGCTCATAGAGATATTCCGACCGCTGGAAGCCCTTGGGGAGCTTTTCACGGATGGTTGTTTCGATGACGCGCGCGCCGGCAAAACCAATGACCGCGCCGGGCTCGGCCAGATGTACGTCGCCCAGCATCGCGTAGGACGCGGTAACACCGCCGGTGGTGGGGTTGGTGAGGACCACGATATAGGGGAGGCCCGCCTCGCGCAGGCGCTGCACGGCAACTGTGGTGCGCGGCATCTGCATGAGCGAGAGGATGCCCTCCTGCATGCGGGCGCCGCCTGAGGCCGTGAACATGACGAAGGGTGTATGATCGACCAGAGCGGCTTCGAGCCCGGTCACAATGGCAGACCCAGCGGCCATGCCGAGCGAACCGCCCATGAAATCGAAATCCTGAACGGCAACCGTCAGTCTGGAGCCGTAAAGATCGCCCTGCGCCACAAGCATGGCATCGTCATTGCCTGTCTTGGTGCGGTATTCCTTGAGGCGATCGGTATAGCGCTTTGTGTCCCGGAACTTCAGCGGATCGAGCGGCACCGAGGGCAGCGAAAGCCTGGTGAATTCGCCATCGTCAAAGAAATGGCCCAGCCGGTCGGCAGGCTTGATCTTCATGTGGTGGCCCGAATTGGGCACGACCCACTGATTGGCCTCGAGATCGCGATGGAACACCATTTCCCCGGTTTCAGGGCATTTCACCCACAGATTGTCCTCGACCTCGCGGCGATTGAGGAAGGAGCGAATCTTGGGGCGAACGACGTTGTCGATCCAGTTCATTTTGCGCTTCTCAGCCTTTCATTCCGGCACCAATAGTCTGCCGGTGATGTAGGTAGTAATTGTGGCAATACTATCAGCTTCTGGCCGAACGCGCACCCTGAGAGAGCGCGCGGACCAGATTGTGAACAGCCTGTGGAGTTCCAAGGGTCGCGCGGCCGTTGTCGAGCGATTTTTCGATGGCCGTGACCAGCGCCGAGCCGACCACGACGCCATCGGCGTCCTTGCCGATCAGCGCTGCATCTTCAGCCGATTTGATGCCGAAACCCACCGCCACCGGCAGATCTGTTACCGATTTTATGGCTTTGACCGCTTCGCCCACTGCCGCGCGGTTCTTGATCTCGGCGCCGGTGATGCCAGTCATCGAGACGTAATAGACAAAGCCAGAGGCATTGTTGAGCACAGTGGGCAGGCGGTTTGCATCGGTTGTGGGAGTGGTCAGGCGGATGAAATTGAGGCCGGCCTTTAGCGCGGGGAGGCAGAGTTCATCGTCTTCCTCAGCGGGAAGATCGACGACGATCAGGCCATCGACGCCCGATTTGACGGCTTCTGCGATGAAGGTTTCGACGCCATAGATATAGATGGGGTTGTAATAGCCCATCAAGACGATGGGGGTTTCATCGTCGTGTTCCCGGAAGCGGGCGACCATGGCAAGCGTCTTTTCAAGGCTCATGCCGGAGGCGAGGGCGCGCTGGCCGGCGAGCTGGATGGCGACGCCATCGGCCATGGGATCGGAAAACGGCATGCCCAGTTCGATCACATCGGCGCCCGCTGCGGGGAGCCCGGCGAGAATGGCGTCGGCGGTCTCGGTGTCAGGATCACCGGCCATGATGAAAGAGACGAAAGCGGGGCGGTTTTCGGACCGTGTCTTTTCAAACCGCTTGTCGATGCGCGAGGCGCCCATGAAATCTCCGGGTGAAAAAAGCTCGTTTGTCCCTGCGGCCGAACCGAAAAAGTCTGTAACTTCTTCTGACTGCACTCCTATATCGCCGGGATAAAGGACAGGTTGGGGGGTCAAGTCAACAGTGGTTGTTGCCTTGTGTTTCCGAAACGCAAAAGGCACCCGGCCTGAGGCGGGGTGCCTTTTGATGCGATCGGCGAAAACGGCAGGGGATTACTTGCCGTTGAACGCTGTATCGAAAGCGTGGCGAGCCAGATCGGCGCGATTGAGACCGCGCGAGCGGAGCGCATCGTCCGACATGCTGGACAGATCGGAATAAAGGTTCGAGGCGTTGCGGGCGCGGCCCACGTCACCGAAAAAACCAGAGATGGAATCGAAAACCCGATTGCGTGCCATTGTTCAAATCTCCTGAAGGTGCTTGATTTCTTGAGATTTAAATGCGCCCACGAGAGGCAATAAACAAGCGCCCAATGGGTATTCCAGCCATGCGCAAAACGGGGAGCTGACGGCCAGGCGGCGTCCGCAGCCCCTGGCCGTCCCCATTGGATCGCTAGTCCTTGATCCCCGACAGCAGCTTTTCCAGATTGGCGAGATTTTCCTCCCAGCCCCATTTGGCGCCGCCGATGGCCTGTTTCTGATCGGGGCTGAAGCCGGTCTGCTCCATGCGCAGATGGGTTCCCTCGGGAGTGGCAGTGAGGGTGAAAACCACCGTGCTTTCAAGATTATAGGCCGGATCGTCGTGGGGTGATTCCAGGTGTAGGAGAGGGTCTTTTCCGGCTCGATGGCCAGCACTTCACATTCAACGCCGCCCCAATCACCACGGAGGGTGAAATGATGACCGATCTCGGGCTTGAAGTCGGTCTTCATCAGCCATTCCTCCATGAGATGGGGTTGGGTGAGGGCGCGCCAGATCTTTTCCGGCGGGTGGGGAATGACGCGTTCGACGGTTACGGTGACAGGCTGGGTCATGACTTTTTGTCCTTGGGTCGGGCTTTTTTTGCTCAGGCTTTTTTGGATCGAGCGGGTTTCTTGACAGCATTGAGGGCTGCGGCGGCGGTGACGAGCGCCTTGAGCGCTGCTTCATCGATTTGCGCGTCCTCATGGATATCGATGGCGCGGCGGGTGTTACCCTCGAGGCTGGAGTTGAACAGGCCCTTGGGGTCATCGAGCGATGCGCCCTTGGCGAAGGTCAGCTTGACGTAGGTCTTGTAGGTCTCGCCGGTGCAGATCATGCCGGCATAGGACCAGACCGGGGTGCCGCGCCACTTCCATTCCTCGACCACTTGGGGAACGGCCTGGTGGATGAGGGCGCGCACCCTGGCGAGGGTTTCGCCGCGCCAGTCGCCGAGATCGGCGATGCGGGCGTCAATCAGGCGGGCGGCGTCGGTGTCTGAATTTTCACTGGTAGCGGGAGATTTTTTCATTTCACATCTTTTCGCCGGGCAGTTTGCTGGCCTGTTCGATCCAGGAGGCGAACTGGTCTTCATCGAACCCTTTGTCCTCGTAGATATCGAGGTAGCGGACCTGGGGGTATTTGGAGGTGCCGGGCGGCGGCGGATCGAGGTCCCTGCCGTCGAAAAACGTCACCTTCACGTATTTGGTCATGCAGTGGTAAGCGGTGAACCAGCGGTCCTTTTCCATCCCGTAAAAGGGTGTGTTCCACTTGACCGCTTTTTCGACGTTCGGGACGACGCGTTCGATGATGGCATCAAGGCGGCGCCCGATATCGCCCTTCCAGCCCGGCATGGCTTTGAGGTAGGCGGCGACCGGCGCATTGCCGTAGCCCTTGGGGATCTGGGGATTGCCGCCGGAAAGCAGCACCGGTTTGGCTTCCGATTTGCTCATGGTGCTTACGCCCTCTCACCGGCGCCCCGACCACCGCGCCATTTGATGGCGTAGGGTAGCATGAACAGATACAGGCCCGTGAAAAGCAGCAGGAACAAGGGGATCAGGGCGAGCAGATATACCCAGAAGGCCGGCTCCTCCCCACCGCCGAGGGCGACGAAATTGACGATGACGCCAAGCGTAAAGGTGATTGCGAGCCAGCGGTGAACCTGGCGGAACCATGCGTTGATCTTCATTGATCCATCCTCTTGAGCAAATCTTCGAGATCGTCGAACCGCGTATTCCAGAACCCGGCCATCTGGCGGGTCCAGTCGGCCAGCGGGGCCAAGGCATCGATGCGGGCGCTGTAGTGGGTGTGGCGGCCTTCATGGCGGTCGCTGACGAGGCCAGCCTGGCGGAGCACACCGAGGTGCTTGGAGACAACGGGCTGGGACACACCAGCACCCTGCGTGAGCGCGCCGACCGTCAGCTCACCGTTTTTGCACAAGCGCTCGAACAGAGCCCGGCGGGTCGGGTCGGCGAGGGTGCGGAAGAGAACATCCTGGGTGGTGGACATCGGTTACATATATCCCGTTGGCTATGGATTAACGTATAGCTGAATGGGTATGGATTAGTCAAGTGGCTTTGTTTGCGGTTACTGGCAGGGGCACTCAGGCCACAACGCATATCTGAGGATGCATGCGTTTGGGTGCGGGAGGAGGGGGCGGCGAGAGCCGCCAGCGCTCAAGGCCCCCTCACCGGTCTGCCGACCACCCTCTCCCCCGAGGGGCGAGGGTTAGGTTTGCTGGAGCGGTGGAGATAAGCCGCCGGCGTTTGGGGAGCCGCGGCGTGGCTCCCTCTCCCTAGGGGGAGAGGATTGGGTGAGGGGGCCTTAAGCGGTGGTGGCCACACCCAGCGCCCGCGCCATGCGCAAAAGAAAGGCCCCCTCACCCGTCTGGCTGCGCCAGCCGACCTCTCCCCCCTGAGGGAGAGGTAAGAATACCGCAAGCGCCGAGACCACCTCTCCCTTGGGGGAGAGGTCGGCGCGAAGCGACGGGTGAGGGGGCCTTGCCCCCGACCCTAACGCTCAAGGCCCCTCACCGCCGTGCCGGGCACCCTCTCCCCCACGGGGCGAGGGTCTAGGCTTACTGAAGCGGTGGGGATAGACCGCCAGCGTTTAGGGAAGTGCCGGGTGGTGCCAATTGCAGGCACTGGCTACACCTCAGAAACACCCTCCCTTGAGGGGGCGGGTCCAGCAAAGAAACGATCTAAAGCGCCATGCCCAGATGCTTGCCGACGGATTCGACGTCCTTGTCGCCGCGGCCCGAAAGGCAGAGGACGATGATTTCGTCTTTGGCCATTTTGGGGGCGAGCTTCATGACGTGGGCGAGGCCGTGGGCGCTTTCGAGGGCCGGGATGATGCCTTCGAACTTGGTGCAGGCCATGAAGGCGTCGAGGGCTTCGGTGTCGGTGACGGGCACATAGCTCACCCGGCCGCTGTCACGCAGCCATGAATGTTCGGGGCCGACACCGGGGTAATCGAGGCCGGCGGAAATCGAGTGGCCCTCGATGATCTGGCCGTCACCATCCTGGAGGAGATAGGTGCGGTTGCCGTGCAGCACGCCGGGGCGGCCGCCGGTCATCGAGGCGGCGTGGCCGTTTTCGATATCGACCCCGTGCCCACCCGCCTCGGTGCCGAAGATCTTGACGTTGGGCTCGTCGAGGAAATCGTGGAAGGTGCCGATGGCGTTCGAGCCGCCGCCGATACAGGCAACCAGCGCGTCGGGGAGACGGCCCTCAGCCTCGATGATCTGCGTGCGAATTTCCTCGCCAATCACCTTTTGAAAGTCGCGCACCATTTCAGGATACGGGTGCGGGCCGGCGGCGGTACCGATCAAATAATAGGTGGTGTCCACATTGGTGACCCAATCGCGCAGCGCCTCGTTCATGGCGTCTTTGAGCGTACCGGCCCCGGCGGTGACCGGGCGGACCTCGGCGCCGAGCATTTTCATGCGCAACACGTTGGGCATCTGGCGCTCGACATCGGTGGCACCCATGAAGATGGTACAGGGCAGGCCGAACCGAGCGCAGACCGTTGCCGTGGCGACACCGTGCTGGCCAGCGCCGGTTTCAGCGATGATGCGGGTCTTGCCCATGCGTTTGGCCAAGAGAATCTGGCCAATGCAGTTGTTGAGCTTGTGCGAGCCCGTGTGGTTGAGATCCTCGCGCTTGAAATAGATTTTTGCGCCACTAAGCTCGCCGGTCATCCGCTCGGCGAAATAGAGCGGAGAGGGGCGGCCGGCGAAATGGGTGCGCAGATCGTCCATTTCGGCCAGAAACTTTTCGTCGGCCTGGGCGGCGCGGTAGGCCTTTTCCAGATCGAGGATGAGCGGCATCAGGGTTTCGGCCACGAAGCGCCCGCCATAGATGCCGAACTTGCCGTTCTCGTCGGGTCCCTGACGCAGGGAATTGGCGCTTTGCTGGCTCATAATCATTGATCGCTTAAAGCTGCTTCCCGCGCGCGGGAAATAAAGAGGGAAATCAGACCCGCGTCCTTTACGCCCTTTTCGCGTTCGACGCCCGAGGAAACGTCGAGGCCGAAGGGTTTTAGGGTTTTGACGGCGCGGGCCACGTTGTCGCTATCGAGCCCAGCGGAAAGCATGAAGCGGACGGCAGGGTCAAGGGTTTCGAGCAGCGACCAGTCAAACACGGTGCCAAGGCCACCGGGCCGAGTGGCATCCTTTGGGGGCCTGGCGTCGAGGATCAGCCGGTCGGACACGGGGCGATAGGCGGGCACCTGACGCACATCGTTCTTGTCGCCGATAGGCAGGGCCTTGATGATCTTGAGCCCCGAGCGCTCGCGGATATCGGCCACGCGGCCCTTGGGTTCGCTGCCGTGCAGCTGGAGCCATTGGGCCCCGGTATCGACCGCAGCGGTGACTGTATCATTGTCGGGATCGACAAGCAGGATCGTGGTTTCGATCCGCTCGCCAGCCTGGGCAACAAGATCAGCAATATCGGCAAACGGGAGATGGCGCGGGCTTTTTTCGAAATGAACGAAGCCCACCATGTCGGCGCCTTCGGCGATGACATGCTCAAGAATATCGGGGGTTTTGACCCCGCAGATCTTGATGATGGGCTGGTCCATCAAACAAGTTCGTCCGTGGCGAGCAACGCGGCATCGGGCTCACGCGCAGGGGCGCGGCGGGAGCGCTCAAGATCGGCTTTGAGCTTTTCGTTTTCGCGGCGCAGACGGCGCTCCTCTTTGCGGTGTCCGGCCTGGGTGAACCAGACCGAAAGGCCGCCGAGCGAAATGCCGATGAACAGCACGGCGTAGATCACCAGAAACAGCGGCACGCCAAAGCCGGGCGCTGCCTCGTCGGCGGCGACGAGCGGATTGAAATTGAGCGCGACCGTGTGCCGGTTGGCCAGGGCGAAAACCAGGACCAACAGGCAGAGGGGCACGAGAACGAGCCAGCCGACGATGCGTTTGCGCATAGGGTTCAATTCCATTTGACGCGCAAGCGGGAAAGACGGGGCCGCCAGCGCTGCCGGTTACTGGATCCCGGGTCAAGCCCGGGATGACGACCGAGGGGAGGCCGTCCCTATCACCTTTTTCGCAATTGTGGGCGGTTTTAGTAACCCCGACAGCCTTTCAAGCGCTCTAGAGCATTTCCGCCTTTCGCTTGCGCGGCCCTTCGGGCCTTCGAATCGCGGAAATCCTCTAAGTCTTTGTTTTGTCACGCTTCCGAACAGGATAAGTGGTTCCCACTTATCCTGGAAACGCTCTAGCCGCCGTTGAGCCGTTCGCGGATTTCCTTGCCCGCCTTGAACTGCGGCACGTATTTTTCGCCCACATCGACCTGTTCGCCGGTGCGCGGGTTGCGGCCGACGCGAGCCGGGCGGTTCTTGACCGAAAACGCGCCGAAGCCGCGCAGTTCGACCCGGTCGCCCCGGGCCAGCGCATCGCCGACTTCATCGAGGATGGCGTTGACGATGTTTTCGATATCGCGATGGAAAAGATGCGGGTTTTCGACCGCAAGCTTTTCGATGAGTTCGGACTTTATCATGGTCTATCGCACGCCCCCTGGCGCAGGTTGGGGTGTTTTGCACCCTCGGGCTAAAGTGTTGTGGCCTTGATCTTATCGGGCGTGAGGGTGCCAAAGCGAGACCAGCCCGTCAAGCGGCAAGCCGGGCCAACCACCATCGCCCAATGCGCCGGCCAAAGAGCCAAACAACAGATCGAGCCAGCCGGGTGCGCGCTGGCGCGGCCAGACCGAAACGATATCGAGATCGGGCTCGATTTCGCGCTCTGTCTGCAGCCAGGTCAACGCCTCGGGTTCACCACCGGCCTCATCGATCAGGCCGGCCTCGATGCCCATGACCCCCGAAAGGATGCGGCCATCTGCCAAGGCGAGGGTTTGCGGCCGTGTGAGGCCACGGCGCTCGGCCACCAGATCGACGAAATACTGATATGAGGAGTCGACGAGATCGACCAGGGAATCGCGCACTTCGGGAGTGATCGGCTCGTCAAAGTCGGGCTTGCCCTTGAGAGGGCCTGAAGCGACCTTGTCGAGATCGACGCCCAGGGTTTCGAACAGGCCCGACGCGTCGACGTGCTGGTAGTAAACGCCAATGGAGCCAACGATCGAAAGATTGCGGGCGTAAATCCGGTCGGTGGCGATGGCGGCCATATAGGCGGCCGAGGCGCCCAACTCGCCGACTGTCGAGACAACCGGCTTTTGTTCGGCCAGGGCGCGCAGAGACGCATAGAGTTCCTCGCCGCCGGCCGTGGTGCCGCCCGGAGAGTTGATGGCAACGATCACGGCGGCGACGGATTCGTCCTCGCCCAGACGCTCGAGGAGCGCCGTGCGCTCGGGATCGGTCGTGATGGTGCCGGCGATCGTGACGCGGGCAATGACATCGCCCACGGGGTTCATCAGCGGGGAAAAGCGGGCAAGGCCCACGACCACCGCGATGGCCAGCACCACGAAGCCAAATATCCGCCAGCGGCCGCGCGAGCGGCGCAGGGCGCGGGTGACGGGGATCGTTTCGAGGGGATCGTCTTCACGCGACATGGGGGCGTCCGGATTGCTCATTCAGAGCATTTTCTGCTCTTTTTCGAATTGGTTCAATTGCTCTAGGTCTTTGTTTGTCGCGCTTCCGAACCGGATACGTGGTTCGCATCTATCCTGGAAGCGCTCGAAATAATCGCTACCGCTAACGAGGCGCTGGCGCAACCATGTAGCGCGCGTCGGGCTCGTAGCTGGAGAGCTTTGCGGCAAGGCGGTGGTTGTCGGTCACCGAAAACCCCATGCGGGTCCAGAAGGGGACCGAGCCGTTGACGGCAACCAGGCTGAGGGCGCCAAAGGGGGCGGCCAAGAGCAGAAGGTTTTCGACAATCTGCCGGGCGGCGCCGGTGCCGCGGGCGGCGGGCAACAGGGCCAGATCGTGGATATAGAGCGTGTCGCTGCCTTCGGGGAGGCGGGTCAGGACCGTATTGAGTGTGGGGAGCGTGCCGAGGCGGTAGGGGTGGGCGAGGATATAGCCGGCGGGGGCACCATCGATTTCCAAGAGGAAGCAGAAATCGGGGGCAATGGCCTGCCGGTCGGCAAACACCGCTTCGTCCTCTGGAAAATCTGGGTGAACCGCTGCCGCGATTGCGGAGACTGCGGGAATATCGGCGGGAAGAAGCGGGCGCCAGAGGGGCATTTTTAAGAAGGGGCCGGATCGGTTGGGGGTGGCGGGACGATAGCCGCCATCGATCATGTGGCCAAGCGAATTGAATGCACTCCGGGGCTGAGCCCCGGAATGACGGCTGAGGATGAGACGGGGTTAACCGGCGGCTTTCATTTCGACGATCTGGATAAGATTGCCGCAGGTGTCATCGAGGACGGCCATCTTGACCGGGCCGGCATCGGTGGGCGGCATTGTGAAGGTGACGCCGAGGCCGGTGAGGCGCCGATGTTCGGCCTCGATGTCATTGACCTGAAACGAGGTCAACGGGATGCCGTCGGCGACCAGGGCTTCCTTGAAAGGCTTTGTGGCGGGGTGGCCGGAGGGCTCGAGCAGCAGTTCTACGCCGTCGGGCGCATCGGGGCCGACCACCGTGAGCCAGCGGTTATCATCATCGACGGGAATGTCGTTCTTTTTGATAAAGCCGAGCTTGCTGGTGTAGAAATCGAGGGCCTTGTTCTGGTCGTCGACATAGACGGAGGTTACGTAGATTTTCATTCGGAGTTCTCCTCGAAGGATTTCAGCCAGCCCAATTTGAGCTCAGCAATGGGTTTGGTGTTGAGGCGATGCAACTTTGTGGTGCCCTGCCATTCGATATCGATCAGCCCTGCCTCCTCGAGCGTTATCAGGTGCCGTGAAAAGCCCTGACGCGTCTGGCCGATGCCGTGATTGGTCACCACGCGGCTAAAAAGCTCGAACAGGGACTGGCGGTCACGCTTGCCCAGTTCGGTGATGATAATTCGGCGGGTCGTATCGCCCAGGGCCTTGAACAGGCGGTTGAGGTTTTCATCGTTGGTCGTCATGACGGCCTTATGCAACAAGTATGTTGCATAGTCAAGCCATGGTGCGGCTGGTGACAGCGGGCATGGCGGCGTGAGGAGCGGCCCGGCAGCGATCAAAACCGGTTGAAAACCGCCCCAACGGCCTACCAAGGATGGTTTGGGTTAAGCGCTCGTTAACCATGTTGGCACCTGATGGTGCCAACACCGTATTGGCTGATTTGGGGTTTTGGGACATGACGCAGGCAGGCGCGCACATCATTGCTGTAGGCAATGAAAAAGGAGGGTCGGGCAAGTCGACCACCTCGCTGCATCTGGCCGTCTATCTGCTCCATCAAGGTTTTCGCGTGGGGACCGTCGACGTCGACAGCCGCCAGCAGACGCTGACGCGCTATGTGCGCAACCGGCGGGCCAGCGCGGAGGCCCGTGGCCGCGACGTGCCGATGCCCAAGCATCTCTACATTCCCACCGCCTGGGGGGATTCAATCTCGGAAAACCAGATTGCAGAGCGCGAGATTTTCGACCGGTCGGTGGCGGGGCTGCGCTGTGAGGTCGATTTCATCGTCATCGACACGCCGGGGTTTGACTGCAACCTGGCGCGTGCGGCGCTGGAGATTGCCGATACGCTGGTGACCCCGCTCAACGATTCGATGATCGATCTGGACGTTCTGGCGCGTATTGACGAACAGAGCGGGCAGCCGATCCAGACCAGCCCCTATTCGCGCAACGTGCAAAAGGCGCGGGCCGAACGGCTGGAGCGCACCGGCAGCACGATCGATTGGGTGCTGGTGCGCAACCGGATTGCGCAACTGGGCTCGCGCAATGCAAGCGATGTGCAGCAGACCATTGAGTTGGTCGCCGAACGACTGGGGTGCCGGGTGGCCGAGGGGATCGCCGAGCGGGTGATTTTTCGTTCGCTGTTCAAATTGGGGATGACGGTGTTCGACCCGCTGGACGCCGAAACGCTGGGCGCCGCGCCTTCGATGTCGCATGTCAATGCGCGGCAGGAATATCGGCGGCTGGTGACGGCGATGCGGCTGCCGGTGGGATTGCCGGTGCCCGAGGCGGACAACGGGGCACGCGCGGCGGAGCGGCGTTCGGCTTAGGGCAGGCGACTGCACTGGATGACGGACGCTGCGGCAGGCTGTAGGCTGGCCCTCAACTTTGATCGAGGAGGACTGTCATGCCCCATTTTCTCGCCGTTTACACAATGAAGCGCGAGGACCTCGCGCAGTTTCGTCAGATGCCCAAATCCGAACAGGACGCCATTGACGCCAAGGGCCTTCCGCTGTGGGAAGCGTGGGAGAAAAAGAACGCCGCCCATCTGCGCAATCTGGGCGGCATGGTGGGCAAGACCACCCGGGCGACAACGGACGGGATCGTTACGGGCGTCAACGATTTCTGCGGCTATGTGATCGTTGAGGCGGAAACGGCAGAAGACGCGGCCCGGCTGTTTCTGGACCACCCGCATATCACGGTGTTTCCGGGGGATGCGGTGGATATCATGCCGTTTTTGACGGGGCCGGATTTGTAGGGCGAGGCGACCCACCTGTGTGCATCAGAAAATTTTTTGATGCACACTTGATGTTTGTGTGTAGCAATCTATAATTTGATGCACACAGGCGGAGGTTTCGACATGGAACCGGTTTCTCTGAGCCGCTCGGCGGTGGTGGCCTATCAGGATCTATTGCGGCTTCATCTCGATGAGCAGGCGGCGAGGCTGATGGGCAGCATCGAGGAGCGGCACCGCAACGGGCGGGTCTATCTTTACGAGCGGTTCCGGATCGGGACCGACATGGTGAGCCGGTATCTGGGCGAGGACAAGCCCGAGTTGCGGGCGCGTCTGAAACAGGCTGAAACCCTCAAAGCGCAATCGGAGGGACGCCGGCAGCGGATGAGCCAACTGGCGCGGACGCTGCGGGCCGAAGGGCTCTTGATGACCGACCGGGAAACCGGGTCGCTGCTGCTTGCCTTTTCCAGGGCGGGGGTGTTCCGGCTGGGCGGAACGCTGGTGGGGACTTCGGCCTATGGCCTCTATCAGGGCGAGCTCGGGGTGCGCATGGATGCCGAGGAACTGGCGCAGACCGGCGATATCGATATTGCCAGTTTCGAGCGGCTTTCGGTAGCGCTGGGCGATCGGGTGGACGAAAGCCCTGCCGACATTCTCAACGTGCTCAAGTTCGATCCTGTTCCGGGGATCAACGACCGGCAGGTGTGGCGATGGCGGCAGAGCCATGGCGAAGCCATGGTGGAGTTTTTAACGCCTGCCTTTGGCGAGGAAAGCGTCAAACCGCTGCCCGCATTGGGGGTGAGCGCGCAGGCGCTCAACTATCTCAACTTCCTGCTCGCCGAGCCGATCCATGCGGTTGCCCTCTACCGTTCGGGGGTGCTGGTACAGGTGCCGCGGCCGGAGCGTTTTGCCATTCACAAGCTGATCGTGGCCGACCGGCGCCAGGGAGGGCCGGACCAGCTCAAGGCGCGCAAGGACCGGGCGCAGGCGGCGTTTCTGGTGGCAGTACTGGCGCAGGACCGACCCGACGATCTCGCCGAAGCCTACGAAGACGCGCTGGCGCGCGGCCCGCGCTGGCGCGAGCGGATCGGGGCGAGCTTGAAGCGGATGCCGGAGACGGCGGAGCGGTTAAAGGGGTTGGGGTGAGGGGAGACGGGTGGTTAGCCGGAATGGTTGCTTCCAATCCCAAGTGCGTCCTTCGCAGTTGAATTATGGTATCCCGTTATCAGTCTCTCTCATCCCAATTACCGATTTTGGTTCCGAAGTCATGAGTGAAAGGCATTATAAAACGGAACGAACGAACTGCGAAAATGCACTGGCCACCGCTGTTGCGGTGTCAGACAGAGGCATTGGCCTCTTAACAGGCTGGCAGGGGCATTGGGGGGCATTTCTGCATGCTCGAACAATCGTCAACACCATAACAGTATTCGACATTGTTGATGCCGCCCTAGCACCTCCTACAGGAAGGCGGCCACTTGACCATTTTTCTGTAGCTTCTGTCGCCCGAACTGCAGTCGAAGCGGGATTGATGATGCTGTACGTGTCGGATCCCGATCTGTCCCCCGAAGAATGGGATTTGCGGCACCTGATATTGCAGCTTCACGACACATCCCACCGAAGTAGAATGTTCAGATCACAAGAATCAGGCGGCAACGGGGAGGAAGTAAAGAAAATGCGGGCAGAATACCGGCTCCACATCGACCGTATCATCGGTGAGGTTAAAGCGAATTCCGCTTTTGCGAAGTTAAAGGCAGAACAGCAAGACCGCATCGTCCGATGCCAGGATTTCTACATCGGCGGAATAAGGAATGCGGTGCGAATGGCCGGCTGGGACGTGGCCGAGTACGATTTCTTCGAATCCTATTTTTCTGCGTATATCCATTCAATGCCCATGAGCTTTTTCCGCGCCGAACAGCATGACGTAAGTTTCGACAAGATTTCTGACTTTCAACTTGCTCTTTGTGGCACCGCGTTAGCTTTGATTGGGCATACGCTTGAAAGCACAACTGCTCGGATGGAGCAGTTGATTAATTTGGCGGAAGGCACGTCTAACTGATGCTCAGAGTATTCCTCTCCTCCTTGTCGGAAGGCACGCGATGGTCGAGTCTATCGAAAATTGGCAACTCGCGAATTGCAACCATTACAATATTTGCACCGATTATCGGATACTTGGTCGTATTCAATTCCTCGCTGTCGGAGTATGTTTCGCTGGTAAGTCCGTTCGGAAGCTCCCCGCTCGAAGTGAATTTCGTTGATTATATGCACGGAAAGCGCCTGTATTTTCTATACATCGGCGTTCTCCTGATTGGCTTTGCAACAGTGCTATACAGCGCCCTATCACCAAGCCCGATCAAATCAACGACAAGTGCTGTTGACTACGTACGACACATGTCGGACCTCAACACTCCAAATATTGTCCGAGACAGCTTCTTGAACACTGTATCGATATATCGGAAGTACAACAATGAGGAAGAACGCCACCCGATGTTCAGCGGAAATTCCCTGAACTCACCAGAGAGGGTTTCTGCTATCCTTCATCCTTTCATTGAATCCATGTTCCAAAGCTCGGACACTGACATTGACGTACTGGAGCATGACGTGTCTGGTGATGAAGTTCATCGTTTGTATGAACCCCTTAGAACTGGATCAGGTTATATTAGAACCGATATAATAATGAAAATGCTCCACTCAGGCCGAACTGTCGACCGTGCGTTTCAATACGAAATTCTAAATGAGGTCATCAAAAACCCAAAGGACGTATTTTTTCTTGAATACATATCCTTGGAATACTCTGAATTTCCCAAGCGGTTTATAGTTGCCACAGCTTACGTTCTGGGATTTGGCACACTGTTGATCCCAACGCTTACTACACTAGCAATTATTTTTCGGAGCTGGTGAGCGTCGACTTATAGAGCTCTATCTACTACCAAATCTTCGCCTAAACCTTCCACTGGCCCCTTGGTTTTACGCACCTTGGATAGCTGGGTTGTCTTAGAGTATCTGATCATCACAAAGATCGCTCGCAGAAATGCCATCCCTAAAGCGATAAAAAAGGCCCGCGCTTGCGCGCGAGCCCCGTAAAGTCGATGCGTCTGTGACGCTTACTTCTTGTCCTGGCCCTTGAGGGCTGCGCCAAGAATGTCGCCGAGGGAGGCGCCGGAGTCGGAGGAGCCGTATTGGGCGACAGCTTCCTTTTCTTCGGCGATTTCCAGGGCCTTGATCGAAAGGCCGATGCGGCGGGTCTTCTTGTCGAACTGGGTGATGCGGGCATCGACCTTTTCGCCGACGGCAAAGCGTTCGGGGCGCTGGTCTTCACGGTCGCGGCTCAGATCGGAGCGGCGGATGAAGGCCGACAGGTCGGTTTCGGAGATGCGCACTTCCAGGCCACCATCGGTAACGGCGGTGACTTCGGTGGTGACGATGGCACCCTTGCGCAGGCCATCGGACCCGGCAGCGGCATCGGCCATTGCATCGGAACCAAGCTGCTTGATGCCGAGGGAAATGCGTTCCTTGTCGATATCGACGTCGAGAACCTTGGCCTTGACGATATCGCCACGGTTGTAATCCTCAAGCGCTTCTTCGCCCGGACGGTTCCAGTCGAGATCGGAGAGGTGGACCATGCCGTCCACATCGCCGTCGAGGCCGATGAACAGGCCGAATTCGGTCTTGTTCTTGACTTCGCCTTCGATCTCGGCACCGATCGGGAACTTGTCGGCAAAGCTTTCCCACGGATTGGCGAGGGTCTGCTTGAGGCCGAGCGAGATGCGGCGCTTTTCGGGATCGACTTCGAGGACCACCACTTCGACTTCCTGGGAGGTCGAGACGATCTTGCCCGGGTGGACGTTCTTTTTGGTCCAGCTCATTTCCGAGACGTGGATCAGGCCTTCGATGCCGGGCTCGAGCTCGACGAACGCACCGTAATCGGTGATGTTGGTCACGCGGCCAGTGAACTTGGCTTCGACCGGGTATTTGGCGGCAATGCCTTCCCAGGGGTCGGCTTGGAGCTGCTTCATGCCCAGCGAAATACGATGGCTTTCCTGATTGACGCGGATGATCTGGACCTTGATGGTCTCGCCGATCGCCAGGACTTCGTTGGGGTGGTTGACGCGGCGCCATGCGATGTCGGTGACGTGCAGCAGGCCGTCGATGCCGCCCAGGTCAACGAACGCACCGTAATCGGTGATGTTCTTGACGACGCCTTCGACCACCTGGCCCTCTTCGAGCTGCTGGACGATTTCCGAACGCTGTTCGGCGCGCGATTCTTCGAGAATGGCACGGCGGGAGACGACGATATTGCCGCGGCGCTTGTCCATCTTGAGGATCTGGAAGGGCTGCGGCACGTTCATCAAAGGAGCGATGTCGCGGATGGGGCGGATATCGACCTGGGAGCGCGGCAGGAAGGCCACGGCGCCGTCGAGATCGACTGTGAAACCGCCCTTGACCTGGTTGAAGATCTGGCCTTCGACCTTTTCGCCCTTGTCGTAAAGGACTTCAAGGCGGACCCAGCTTTCTTCGCGGCGGGCCTTCTCACGGGAGAGGACAGCCTCGCCCATGGCGTTCTCGACGCGGTCGACATAGACTTCGACTTCCGAGCCCACGGCAATGGTGCCGTCGCGACCAGCGGCGCCGAATTCCTTCATCGGCACGCGGCCTTCGGTCTTTAGACCCACGTCGATGATGGCGAGGTCTTTTTCGATAGCGACGACCTTGCCTTTGACAACGGTGCCCTCGACGGGATCGATGTCCTGAAAGCTCTCAAAAAGGAGCTGTTCGAAATCTTCTGCAGATGCGATCTGGTTAGCCATTAAATCTCCATTCCGAACGGCATGTCCGGAACATTGGGTTGGTGTTGAAATTTTGGATAGTCTTGCCGCCATGACGAACGGCGTTCCCACCCCATATGGGGTTTGGAGCGCTGATTTTCAAACCGGCGAATACTGACAGGGCAGGTGAAACCGCAGGGCGGGTTCGGTGCGAAAGATCGGTGGCCCAACGCCGCAAGTTTGGATTTTGCGAGAGAGCTTAGCTCTCCGCCGACTTGCGGGCGATAGCCGCCTCCACTTGCGCGATGGCTGCCGTAATGGCGGCTTCTATATCCAAATTGGTCGTATCGAGCAAGACCGCATCGTCAGCGGGGTGAAATCCGCCGTGGGGGGCTGCGGCGTCGCGCGCGTCGCGGGCCTCGATATCGGCGAGGAGCTTTTGGCGATCGACGGTTTGGCCGCGCGCTTCGAGCTGGCGGGCCCGGCGGTCGGCGCGGACGTGGGAGTCGGCGATTATGAACAGTTTCGCATCGGCCTCGGGCGCGATTGCCGTGCCGATGTCGCGCCCATCGAGCACGGCGCCGCTGGCTTGCGTGGCGAAATCGCGCTGGAAGGCGAAGAGCGCTTTTCTGACGCCGGGAAATACGGCGATCTTTGAGGCCAGAACGCCCACTTCGGCACCGAGCAGGTATTCGGGTTCGATTGCCGAAGAATCGAGGTCCTCGGCGGCTTTTGTGGCCAGCGCCTCGATGTTGGGGGCATCGATATGGGCTTTTACGGCCAGGCCGACGGCGCGATAGAGCAGGCCGGTATCGAGGTGCGGCAGGTTAAAGTGCTGGCCCAGCGCGGCAGCGATGGTGCCCTTGCCCGAGGCCGCCGGTCCATCCACCGCGATAATCATGCGGCATCCTCGCTTTGGGAGAAGCCGGCGCCCAGACGGGTGAAATCGGCTTCGAAGCTGGGGAAGGACGTTGCGATCATCCGGTCGTCATCGACTGTGACGGGGTTTTCGGCGGCCAGGCCCATGACCAGAAAGCTCATGGCGATGCGGTGATCGAGGTGGGTGGCGACGGTGCCGCCGCCGGGGACGGCGCCCTTGCCGGTGACGGTGAGGAAATCTTCGCCCTCCTCGCAGATGACGCCATTGGCCTCGAGCCCGCGGGCGACGGCGGCGAGGCGGTCGGATTCTTTCACCCGCAATTCATCGAGCCCGGCCATGTGGGTGACCCCTTCGGCGTAGGAGGCGGCGACGGCGAGGACGGGGTATTCATCGATCATCGAGGGGGCGCGGGTGGCGGGGACGGAGACGCCCTTCAAGCGCGAATGTTTCACCCGCAGATCGGCGATGTCCTCGCCGCCCGAGACGCGGCGGTTTTCGATTGCGATGTCGCCGCCCATTTCGATGAGCGTATCGATCAGTCCGGTGCGGGTGGGGTTCATCAAGACGTTTTCGATCGTCACCTCGGAGCCTGGCACGATGAGCGCGGCGACCAGCGGGAAGCCCGCCGAGGACGGATCGCCGGGGACGATCAACTCCTGGGCTTTGAGATCAGGCAGGCCGGCGACGGTGATGGTGCGCACGCCATCGGCATCGGTGGCAATGGAAATATCGGCGCCAAAGCCTTCGAGCATCTTTTCGGTGTGGTCGCGGGTCATGATCGGTTCGATCACCGTCGTGGTGCCCGGAATGACGAGGCCCGCCAAAAGCACGCAAGATTTGACCTGGGCGGAGGCCATGGGCACGCGGTAATGAACCGGCACGGGATCGGTGGGGCCTTTGAGGGCGATGGGCAGGCGGTTGTCGTGATGCTCGACAACTTCGACGCCGATGGCGCGCAGCGGATCGAGCACGCGGCCCATGGGACGGGCCGAGAGCGAGGCATCGCCCACAAAGCGGGTGATAAAGGGATAGGCGCCAACAAGACCCATGGTCAGCCGCACGCCGGTGCCGGCATTGCCAAAATCGAGATCGGCCTGGGGGGCGAGAAAGCCGCCGACCCCGAGCCCGTCGATCTGCCAGGCATCGCCGGTTTTTTCGATCTTGGCGCCCAGCGCCTGCATGGCGTGGCCGGTGGCCAGGACATCCTCGCCTTCAAGCAGGCCCGTAACCGTTGTGCGGCCCAGCGCCATGGCGCCGAACATCATGGCGCGATGGGAAATCGACTTGTCGCCGGGCACCCTTATGGCCCCTGAAAGGGCGCCGGCATTGTGGCTGGCGCGCGGACGCGGAGGAAGGGCATGGGACATGGCAAACGGACCGGGACTGGAAAGAGCAAAAACGAGGTCGGGCTTAGCATGATCGCATCGGCGTGCCAATTGCGGGGCGGCGCTCTCGCATTTAGCGTTTGACAGCGGCGAAAATTTCACGCTAACCGGTCCCCCAACGTGGCCGCCCTTATTGACCGAGGGTGTTGCGCCCGCACTTTATGCCTGTTGCGCCCCTCTATAAAAACCCGATAGCGTTTTTCGGGGGCGCTCGAGATACCAACCCTACAGCAGCAGATGAATGGGGAATTGCCTTGGCCAGTGACGAACGCGGTACCAAGCGGACATGCCCGGTTACGGGCAAGAAATTTTACGATCTGGGCAAGGACCCCGTGGTCTCGCCCTATACCGGCAAATCCTATCCCCTGAGCTTTTTCGAAGCCGCTCAGGAAAAGGCGGCCGCCAAGTTCGGCGCCAAGGAGCGCAAGGCTGAAAAGGTCGTAGAGGAAGAAGAAGTCGAAGAAGCCGACGTCGATGTCGCCGCCAAGGAAGCCGGCGCCGAGGTCATTTCGCTCAACGACGCGGAAACCGATACCGACGACGACGATGATGATGACGACAACGGAGACAACATCCCCGATGTCGAGGACGTCGAAGTCGACGAGGAACTGGGCGGGGATGACGACGACACCTTCCTTGAAGAAGATGATGACGATGACGATATCGGCATCGAGGTGGATGTGGACGACGACGAGCGCTAAGGCGCTCGTTTATTCTGTCTCACGGCGCACACCACTGCGAGCATGACGGGCTAAGAGCCCTATGCTCTCCGTTGCGCCTGCGACGGCGCGGCCAAAAAGTTGGCCGAGGTCCTCGCTACGCTCGTCCGTTCTGTCTCACGGCGCGCACCACTGCGAGCATGACGGGCTAAGACCGCGCTATGCTTTCCGTTGCGCCTGCGACGGCGCGGCCAAAAAGTTGGCCGAGGTCCTCGCTACGCTTGTCCGTTCTGTCTCACGGCGCGCACCACTGCGAGCATGACGGGCTAAGAGCCCTATGCCCTTCGTTGCGCCTGCGACGGCGCGGCGAACGGTCGCCGGGCTCCTCGGCTCCGCCTCGTCGGGTCGGGCAGTTGCCAATTGACGGGGCACAGTTATCTGCCGCATGAAAAATTTGCGACGCTGGGCACTTTTTGCTCTTGCGTCGCAAAACACTTCTCACTAGGTTCCGCCCGTTCGCTCGGGCACCCGAGGAACCACCCGGACGGCGCGTTTTGCGCCACCCAAACGATGGGGCCATAGCTCAGCTGGGAGAGCGCCTGCATGGCATGCAGGAGGTCAGCGGTTCGATCCCGCTTGGCTCCACCATTCTTCCTCGGATGTTTTGTGCTTTTCGCAGGCGTTTGTGCCGCGAATGGTTTTGCTTGCCTCGCGGGCCGCACCGCTCACGATATGACGCGCGAAAATCGCGCAAAAGCGAGGCCCCCTCACCCGTCGCTTCGCGCCGACCTCTCCCCCTAAGGGAGAGGTAAGAACACCGCCAGCGCCGGGCGCCACCTCTCCCCTTGGGGGAGAGGTCGGACCTATGGTCCGGGTGAGGGGGCCTTTCTTCCTGACTTGCGCGAGGGACGTCTCGCTGTAGTGTTACAGTGAAGAGGAGCCACCATGCCGCCTGTCATTCCCGATCCCGAAAAGATCCGTCCATTTGCTGATTTCGAGAGCTTTTATGGCTGGCTGGCCCAGCATGGGGGCATTTGGGATGAGGTTTGGGTGCAGTTTTTCAAGAAGGGATCGGGGGTTGAGACGATCACCTACGAGGAAGCCGTGCGGGCCGGGCTGTGCTGGGGGTGGATCGACGGGATCAAGAAAAAGCACGATGAGAAATCGTATCTTTTGCGCTTTACCCCGCGGCGGAGAAAATCGATCTGGAGCGTGATCAATACCCGCCATGTCGAACGGCTGATCGAAGAAGGCCTGATGCGCGAGCCGGGGCTGGCGCAGGTCGAGGCAGCCAAAGCGGACGGGCGTTGGGACGCCGCGTATTCTTCGGGGGCCGAATTTACGATGCCCGAGGATTTCGTTGAAGCCGTGCGGGCGAACCCTGAGGCGCATGCCACCTATGAAACGCTCAACCGCGCCAATCTCTACGCGCTGATGTTTCGGATCAACGGGGTGAAGAGGGCGGAAACCCGAACTCGCAATATCGAGAAATTCGTCGCCATGCTGGCGCGGGGCGAAACGCTGCATCCCAATGGCAAGGCAAAGGCGTAGGCATTCGGCGGTGCCCCGAAGGATTACAAAGCCAACCCTCTGCCACCTTGTCATCCCGGGCGAAGACCCGGGATCCAGTAACCGGCAGTGCTGGGGTTTTGTTTCGGACACAGAGTGTACTGGACCCCGGCTCAAGGCCGGGGTGACAGGGTGGAGTGGGGCGACGGGCAGTGAAGGGAGGGGTAAGCCTTCTCTCGGGTCGGGGCCGCGTCCTACTGCACCAGCGCGGCGTTGCGGCAATCGAAGCCGTGGACGGCGACATCAACTTCTCCCAGGCCAATGCCCAGAGCGCCGAAAAGCACCATCAGAACTTCGTCGAGAACGATCGAGACCGGGTCGAGCAGGGTTTCGACGGTGCCGAGTGCGCCGGAAAGCAGCCCGCCGAGCAGATTGATCGAGAGGATTTCGAGTTCGAGATCGAGATCGCCGATCAGTGAGCTGGTGAGGCTCGACACTGGCGTTTGCGTTGTCGCGGTGCGGGTGGTGCCGTTGGCGGCGTCGAGCGCGGTGAAATAGAGCGGGATGGGATTTGTCTGGCTCATGGCGATATCGGCGCGGGCATTGACCCGCGCGATGCCGCCCAGAAGCGAGACGATGGGCGTTTTGGTGATGACCAGCGGGCTCGTCGTATCCAGGAACGCCGATTGCGGGGTGTTGCCGATGGCGAGCCGCAGGATTCCGGGGCTGGCAGCAATGGTCGCTGTGCCCTGATCGGGGCGGCCGGGGGGGCAGGACAGGCTGGCGATCTGGGCCTCGGCGGGAGCGAGTTCGGCATAGACCGGCAGGGTGATATCGAGCAGGCCAAGCCCGCCGCCATTGCCCAGCACCGAGATATCGAGCCGGAGCCGGGTTTGCGCGGTGCGCAGGTAATCGCCCTGGCCCGAGAGCGTGAACCAGCCGGTGACCGGCGGTTCGCCCACCACGAGCTCCACATCGATGCCGGCGATACCGGGCACGCCCGCCCCAAGCTCGAGGTCGATATGGCGGTTGCCATCGGCGACCAGCGCGGCGGCGGACAAGAGACCCAGCGCATCGATGCTGGCCTCGACGGCGGCCGAGGTGCCGAGCGCCAACCCGGCCAGCCCATCGGCGACGATGAGGCGGGCCATATCCACGCTGATCGAATCGTCGACCAGCCCCGCCAGTTGCACAAAGACCGCGTTGCCGCCCGAAGCCGAGGCGATGGCGGCGGCAATGGCCCCGAGCGAGACATCGGAGGCCAGCAGTTCCGAATAGGTGCCGACGTCCAGTTCTACCTCGCCAGCCAGCGCGTCGAGGAAATCGAGCAACGAGATATCGACATCGGCAATGGCGTTGTAATCGAGGAGCGTGAGGGACAGCTCGGTGCCCAAAAGACCGCCCAGCACGGCGTTGAGCACTCCGCCATCGAGACTGGCAAGGCGCGAGCCGATGGACCATGCTGCCTTGGGGCTGGCGCTGGCTGTGGCTACGACGCCGATCTGGGGCGGCGGAAACCCGAATATGGACGCGAAGTGGACAGTACCCTCACGGCGCAGGGTGACGCGGGCGGCATTAATCGGCCCGGTATCGGGGGCGAAGCGGTTGCCGGGCAAAACCGAGGGATCGGGTGCGTAATGGCCGGTCTGGACGAGAATCGTTTCGGGCAGGGGGTCGTATCCCGCGTCGCCGAGCACCAGACGCACCCGGTCGGCGGCGTCGGCGGGGTTGGCGGCGGCATGGATGGCAGCCAGATCGGCGGCCGATTGCAGGCGGCGCTTTTCGAGGTGCAGCGAGGCTTCATCGACGGCGAAGGCCGCGACCCCGAGCAGCACCGGGGCACCGGCCGCAAAAAGCGTTACCACGTTAGCCCTGATATCGCCGAGGAAGCGGGCAATCGGACCCATCGCTCACACCCCGCCATTGCGGATGGTGGAGGAAAAACTGATCGTCGTATCGGGCAGGGGCAGCGGGGGATGCAGGTTCCAGATGGGCAGCGCCGATGCGTCATAGCTGACGCGGACCAGGAACTGGTCCGGATCGGACGGGCTGGGGGCGGCCTCGATGATCAAAAGATCGGGGTCGAGCAGTACATAGGCGCCGCCATTGTTGACGAGGAAGGCCGTGGCGAGCGCTGTGCGCTCGGCACCGGAGAGCCCCGCGACGGCTGACCGGGCCGCATCGGCGGCCAGCTGCTGGACGGAATGGGCAGCGCCGAAATAAATGCCGTAGCCGATGGCGCCGAACACGAGCAGAAGGAAAACGGGCGCGATCAGGGCGAACTCGACGGCGGAGGTTCCCGCATCGTCGAGCCGTTTTCGCCACGAGGGCAGACGTCGGCCGTTTGGCATATGTCCCCCCTTCCATTGGTAATGGTCAGGGGAAAAATAGGCCTCAAACGCTACCAAGTCGTCTTTGGCGGCATAAGGACGTTAACGAACCGTATACATACGGTGCGACAAAAAGACCGGCGCCCTTTGCAAGGCGCCGGTTCCAAATCCCGGTTCGGGAGGCTTTTTCTACCGCCGGACAGCCCTGACAAGGGCGATCAGGATACAGGCACCGATCAACCCGGCGATCAGATATCCAAACCAGCCGCCGAACGAAATTCCGATAATACCGAAAAGAAAGCTGGCAATCGCCGCGCCGACGATGCCGAGAACGATATTGAGAAAAATACCGGTTCCGGTCTTCATGACTGCCGAAGCAATCCACCCGGCCAGACCGCCGATGATAATGGCTGCAATCCAGCCAATTCCTGCGTCTTCCATTTTATCCCCACAAGCATTGTGAAAGTTCGTCCCGAAAAAGGACGAGTTTATAACGCGCGAAGGGCTGAACTGGTTGCGTTGAGGATCAGTCCCGGCTCCGCATCATGGCGCGAAAGCCGGCAACGAGCGCATCGAACACGACCCGCACGCGCGGCACGCGGGCCAGGTTTTGGTGGGTGACGATCCAGGTCTGGATGTCGACGGGCGAAAAATCGGGCAGAATCCTGACGAGGCCAGGATCCGCATCGCCGACCGGGACCTGGACCAGAGCGATGCCCAGACCCGCACGGGCCGCCGCCAGTTGGGCGGGATGGCTGTCGGTGCGCAGCACCAGCCCGGCGGCATCAAACGATGCCAAAACCTCGCCTGCCAGCACCAGATCGGACACATTGCGGTCCGGGCCGATGATATCGTGACCGGCCAACTGATGCTGGTCGAGCGGCTGTCCACGCCGCGCGACATAGGACTTCGATGCGAAAAAGCCCAATGGGATGTTGGCGACCTTGCGGGCGACCAGCCCTTTTTGCCTGGGCTCCATGGTGCGGACGGCCAGATCGACCTCATTGGCCATAAGATCGGCCGGGAGATTGGACAGCGACAGCTCGATCCTTATAGCCGGATGGTGGACCCTTATGGGTTCGAGCATGGCGGGCACCACCTCGATGCCCATGAATTCGGGCACGCTGAGGCGGACCGTGCCGGCAATTGCGCCCTCGGGGGCCGAGGCGCGGCGAATAAACACTTCGGACGCGACGGCCATGGCGCGGGCAGGTTCGCGCAGGGCCTCCGCCGCCTCGGTGGGGGTCAGCCCGGCCATCGAACGGGTGAACAGCAATGTGCCGAGATCGGCCTCCAGCGCCTCGATGCGGCTGCGCACTGTGGGGTGGGAGAAGCCAAGCCGCCGCGCAGCGCCTGAAAGGCTGCCCTCTTCAAGGACGGCGAGAAAGATGCGCTGATCGTCCCAGTTCGTGGCTTGCTTCATAAATTTCTTATAGGTCGATGCCTAAGTTTTAGCAATTTATTTTCATGCGTTCGCAGCTCATCTTTTGTCCAACGGAAACGCAGACAAGGATTTTGGTCATGGATACGGAAAAGACGGCATTGGTATTGGGAGCCACGGGCGGGGTTGGCGGCGCGATCGCCGCGGCGCTGCTTGGCAAAGGCTGGACGGTGCGCGGCCTGGCGCGGAACATGGAAGCGGCGCGCCGGAGCGGAGCGTCCCGGATCGAATGGGTGGGTGGAGACGCCATGAACCGCGCAGATGTGATGCGCGCGGCCCAGGGCGTTTCGACCATCGTGCACGCGGTCAACCCACCGGGCTACAAGAACTGGGGCAAGCTGGTGCTGCCGATGATCGACAATACGATCGCGGCGGCGCGGACTGTAGGCGCGCGGGTCGTCCTGCCCGGCACCGTCTATAATTTCGATCCGGCCCGGACGCCGGTGCTCAGCGAAACGAGCCCGCAGAACCCCAAAAGCCACAAGGGCCGCATCCGCGTCGAGCTGGAAGCACGGCTGGAGAGGGCGGCGCCCGAGGTCGAAAGCCTGATCCTGCGCGCCGGTGATTTTTTCGGGCCGGGCGCCCGGTCGAGCTGGTTCACTCAGGCCATGGTTGCGCAGGGCAAGCCGGTACGGCGGATCGTCAACGTCGCGCGCGGGCCTGGGCACACTTGGGCATATCTGCCCGACCTGGCCGAAGCCTTCGCGCTGTTGCTCGAGCACCCCGAAAACCTGCGGCCCTTCGAGCGGATGCAGTTCGAGGGGGTTTACGATGCGAGCGGGACGATAATGATCGAGGCTATCGAGCGGCAGGTGGGGCGTAAATTGCCGGTCCATCGCTTTCCATGGTGGGCGATGAGCCTTGTGGCGCCGTTTGGCGGATTTCCGCGCGAGGCGGCTGAAATCGCGGATGTCTGGCGCCATCCGATGCGGATGGACAACACACGGCTTGTCGAACTGCTCGGGGCCGAGCCGCGCACGCCGCTCGATACTGCAATGCATGAAAGCCTCGTGGCGATGGGCTGCATGGAGGATGGACCCGCACCGTTTGCGGGGCCTAACCTGACCCTGTCGCACTAGGCGATATCTGGCCGCGCTCTAAAAGCGGCTCGATGTGGTTCTCGAAAAGATCCGGCGGGTTGGCGCCGGGGCGTGGGGCGTAGGTTTTTTCGGCGGCAAGCGAGATGTCGAGAAAACGGCCCATGCCCACAATGCCCGTCGGGTCGGCCAGGGGGTAATGCCCCTCGGCCAGCCCTTTTCGCATCATGGTCTTGGATGCGACCATCCTTTGCGTGACGCCGGGACCGTTGGAGAGCGATACCGGCATTTTCACGTAATCGTGCAGCGGCACGCCGACATGGAAACAGGCCGGCACCGTGGCAAAGAGTTTCAACAGGAAATCGAGATCGGTCATCGAGGGCTGGGTGGTCGAATAGCGCGGGTCGGCGCGGCGGCGGTCGTGGACCAGCATGGAATCCATGGAAAAATTGGTGAACTTGTAGTCGCCGGGCGAAAGAAGGCGGTATTCGCCTTTTCCGACATGACGCAGATGGGCGCCGTCTGCGGTGGTGACATCGAGCGCGCAGGACACCAGCCCGTACTGGATGGCCAGCGGCACCATGATTTCAAGCTTTTCAGGCTTGAGGGCATCGTCGGCGTCCAGAATTGCCGCGATGTCATGGCGGGCAGCCTCCAGCCCGACATTGCGCGCCGGACATGAGCCGGCGCCAATAAGGCCCGATGACAAAAAGCGCAGCCGCTGGTCGGCGATGCCGGCCCGACCCAGAACGGCCTCGTAGTCCTCCTCATCATCGGCAACCACGATCAATTCGAAGTGTACATGGGTCTGGGCCAGCGCCGAGGCGACGGCGCGGGCAATGGTGGCCTGCGCCTTGTAGGCGGGCATGACGATGGAGACGGCAAGTTCTTTCAGCATCGATAAGTTCTCTTGAACAGCGCGCCCTGAGACCCATATCATAGCCAAGTGACGATGAAGCCTAAAGCAGGTTCACCGTCTCGATGTTGCTTGGTATCAAGGACATGAACGACCGATGACACGGGTATCGCTGTTTTCCGCCCCCTTTCTTCTAGGGTTCGACACGTTCGAAGAACGCTTCGACCGCCTTGCGCGCGCCACTGAAGGCTATCCTCCCTACAATATCGAGCGGGCCACCGCCGAGGCCGGGGACGAGACCTACAGGATCGCCATTGCGGTCGCTGGTTTTTCTCGTAACGATCTGGAAGTGATTGGGGAGGATAATCAGCTCATCGTGCGGGGCCGGCAGACTGAAGACGGTGCGCGCCAATATCTGCATCGCGGCATTGCCGCAAGGCAGTTTCAGCGCACTTTCCTGCTTGCCGACGGCATGAGGATAGAGGGCGCCGAACTGAAAGACGGCCTCCTCGTTATCACCGTATACCGGCCCGTCACCCAGACCGTGACCCGCCGTATCGAGATCAGTTCGGTCGAGTAGAAAGGTATGCGTTATGAACAAGCCAATTGAAAAGACGGCGTTCTTCGACGCCCATCTGGGTGTTGAGGCCGAACCGCTCAAGGCGCTGACCGCTGCGCAGTTTGCCGCGCTGGGCGCCGGGGATATCGTGTTCTGGAAGCAGATGGATGCGGGCGAGTTGGCCGAATTCATCCCCCAGGCTGCCATGGCGCCTGCCGAACAACGACTGGAATTGCTCATGAGTGCCGACGGTGCTCCCGTTCTGATCGCCGATTCCGAAGAAGCGATCATGGACTGGATCGACGGCCATGAAGTGCAACTGGCGACGTTGCACTAACCATGAGCGAGCCTACCAAGAGCGTGCCGGTGCTGCGTGTGGCTCGTCCTACCGACAACATCGACGCGCTCCTGCATTTCTATCGCGACGGCCTCGGACTTGAACTTCTGTCGCGCTTCGACGCGCATAACGGGTTCGATGGCATAATCCTGGGCGGACGTGGCGCGCCCTATCACCTCGAATTTACCCGCGCGCATGGCCATACTGCCGGACGCGCGCCGACCGAAGACAATCTGCTGGTCTTTTACCTGCCCGACGAGACCGCCTATCGGGAGTCGCGCGATCGCATGGAGGCGGCGGGCTACGCACCGGTCAAATCCTTCAACCCTTGGTGGGATGCCGAAGGCGCGACATTTGAAGACCCCGACGGCTATCGCGTCGTGCTCTATAACGACAGCTGGAAGCGCTGAGAAAAAAGGGCCGCCCCGCATGGGACGGCCCTTTTTTGTATCATGCGAGTCGGCTGGGCTTTCGCACCGGAAAAATGGTATCCATTTTCTAGAAACGCTATGGGCGCTGTGGAGGGAGCCATGATCCGGACCGGTCTCGCTGTGATGGCGGTGCTTTTTGGCATGAACGGAGCATCTGCCCAGACGGTCGAGAGCATCTATACCGATTTCGATGCTGCCCAGTGCGCCATGTTTGCGCCGGGCGATCCTGAAAATGGCGTGCCGCGGCAGGCGGTTTGTCCCGGTTATGGGGGCTATCCGGTGCTGCTCCAGTCGATCGGGGACAATCAGAGCCTTTATTTCGGGTTTCCCCCGGATGGCGAGTTGATCTCGCGCTGGGCGAGCTTTGTCGATACGGGCACGGCGCACGATGTAATCGAATGGCGGGTGCGCACCGAGGGTGACCGGAGAGTGCCGCTGGCCACCATCCAGCGCTGGTTTGTCGACGTGCCCGAGCGCGAGAGCCCGGTCGAAGTGCTTGTCGTCCAGAAAGTTGGGCTGATTGAAGCCTGGCAGGGCTGCATCGTGGGCTATGTGGTGGCCACGGGCAATCCCAATGCCAACGAGGCGGCGCGCACGATTGCCGACACACTTGGCAGCGCACCCCAGTGCCGGACCATAGAGCCGGTGATCGAGGAGGGCACCGTGCCGCTGCCGCAATACATGCTTTACGGCTACGACTAGGGCCGGGACGCCATCAGCCGAAATTCAAAAGGCCGCCCGGACGGGCGGCCTTATTCATATCGAGCGTAGAGTCGTGCGACTCAGGCCGCGCTGATGGCTTCGGCGGGGGTGGTGAGGATGTCGCGCAGCTTGGTTTCGTCCTTTGTGGCACGGAGCCGATCGACGACGCCATCGGCGCGCAAAAGGCGCGCGACGCGGCTGAGCGCCTTGAGATGATCGGCGCCCGAGCCCTCGGGGGCCAGGAGCATCATGACAAGATCCACGGGCTGGTCATCGACCGCATCGAAATCGATTGGTTGGGCAAGGCGGGCAAATACCGCCGTGACACAGGGCAGGCCCTTGATCTTGCCATGCGGGATGGCAATGCCATTGCCCAGGCCGGTCGATCCAAGCTGTTCGCGGTTCTGCAGGGTCTCGAAGATCACCTGCGAATCGATACCGACAAGTTCAGACGCACGATCAGCCAGAAGTTGGAGGAGCTGGCGTTTGCTCGCGACCTTAGCGCAGGCAATGATCGAATCCTGCGACAGGATGTCAGCAAGTTCCATTTAACAAACCTTTTGGGTGACGTTTCTCGTTTATGACCGCCGACAATCTCGTCTCAAGCCCACGCCATTTCCGTTGTACTATACAACGGTCGGCGGGCGGTGTGTCCGGCGCGTTTCCAAACGGAAAGGGTGGCATCCACCCTTCCCGGAAACGCGCCAATGCGCGTCATGTTTGCGACAGGGCAGGATCGATCCATCCAATGTTCCCGTCGGCCCGGCGGTAAACCACATTCATGCCCCCATGTCCAGCGTGCCGGAACACAATTACATCTGACTGTGACAGATCGAGCTCCATAACGGCCTCGCCCACGCTCATGGTGCGCAGATTGGAGGTCGCTTCGGCAATGACGGGGGGCGCGAAATCCTCGTCGAGTTCGATATCGTCGTCGGGCGCGGCGAGCACATAGGCCGAATAGCCGTCCTCGGACCCGTTAGCGGCGCGCCTATGGTTCTTGAGCTTGCGCTTGTAGCGCCGCAGGCGCTTTTCGATGTGCGTGGCCATATCTTCATAGGCCGCGATGGCATCATTGGCAGAGGCCGTCGCCTGCAGTACGACGCCGGTATCAAGATGTATCATGCAATCGGCCCTGAACCCGATGCCTTCGGGCTCGAGGGTCAGATGACCGTCATATCCTCCATCGAAATATTTCCCCACCACGGCGTCGATTCGATCAGTGGCTGTGCCACGGAGTGTTTCCCCGACGTCCATGTTTTTGCCAGATACGCGCAAGCTCATGATGGCCTCTTGGTCTGGTTTCGGATGCCCGGCGCGGGAGCCATACTCATGTGCACCCAAGATCTGACGGGCACCGTGGAGTCTAGACCCCTTGCCTGACCCTTGGCAATCAGAACCGGGCGGGCGGCATCACTTTCAAGTGGTGACAGTGGATAACAACGGGCCGGTGGCGCGTGTTCCCGGGTTGGCGAAAATTTCATTATATTGTTTGTTTTCAACGATTTGATGATCGCGATCCCTCGCGGGACGGCGGCGGAAGCCGGTGGCCGGAACGGCACGCGGGGTGCGTTCTTGTGTCGAGCTGCCCCGACCGGTATAGTCGGGCCTATAATGGCAATTCCAAAAAGCTAAAAAGAGCCAATGACTGCAACGATTAGGGCCGAGGCGCATCCCTCACGCGGCCCCTGCCTGATGGCCGTGCTGCGCATGGCCGGGCTGCGGCCCACCCGCCAGCGGCTCGCGCTGGCCGAGCTTCTGTTTTCCGGGCCACACCGGCACGTCAACGCCGAACAGCTCCACTCGGAAGCTGAAGGTGCGGGCGTTTCGGTTTCGCTGGCCACCATCTACAATTCGCTGCACCAGTTCCGGCAGGCCGGGCTGTTGCGCGAAATTTCGGTGGATGCGGCGCGGTCCTATTTCGACACCGATACGACCGACCACCATCACTTCTTTATCGAGGACGAGCAGCGGATCGAGGACATTCCGTCCGATTCGATCAAGATTGCCGGGATTCCCGATGCCCCCGCGGGCATGAAGGTGACCCATGTGGACGTCATCGTGCGGGTCAAGCGCTCACAATAGATCGTCAACCGGCGAGAGTTGGAGGGCCCGGCGCTGATGCGGCGGGCCTTATCGCGTTCGAGGCCGGTCGTTAATCGAAAACTTCGCCTTCATAGACGCCCCAGAGCGTATCCTGGGCGACAAAGCCCTGATAGCTCTTGGCGTGGCCATCGGGGCCGGTATGGCTGAGGCGGATTTCGCAGGTCGTGCCGGTACAGGTGCGCACCGATACCAGCATTTTGGGGGCGAGCCAGGCGCGCACTGCCGCATCGGGGCCGGACGCCACCCGCAAGGCAATGGGGCCTTCGGCCTGCCAAGGGGCCACGAGGGCGGTTCTGTCGCCGACAACCAAGTTCTGGTGCACCCAGCCCTCATCACCATCCACATCGCGGATGCGGCGCCAGGTATCGAATTCGGCGGTGATTTCCACCGGAACGCCAGGGCGCAGGAAGGTAAAGGCGACATCGTACTGGGTGCCCGGCCCGACCCGGACGTTGGTGGGGGCGTTACGCATCGAAACAAAGCGCGGGATGGGCAAGCCGCTCGAGGCTCCGACCTGGGCGTTCTGGGCAAGGAGCGGGGTGACCGAAAGCGCCGGAGCGCCAAGGGCCAGAACCAACACCAGCAGCAGGCGAAGCGGGACGAAAAAACGCAAGATTTTACTCATGAAACAGGCTGAACGCAGCGCCGGCGTGCGCGGCAGGACTTTGCAGCACGGCGCTTTTTCCCTAACAGTACTCGCGCGACCTTAATGGTCGCTGAAAATCATAAAAAGCCGGTGCCGGAGCTAGTCTGCAATAATGGTGATAGTGTGACCCGGGATCGGGCCAAAATCGTCGTATCCCGCCGCCTGCCCGAACCGGTCGAGGCGCGCATGGCGGCGCTGTTCGACGTCAACTTCAACCGGACCGACGCCCCGCTCGATTCGACAGCGCTGTTAAGCGCACTCAACGGAGCCGATGCCCTGGTCTCCTCGATCACCGACCGCATCGATTCCGGGTTCATCGCCCAGATGCCCGCGGGCGTCAAACTGATCGCCCAGTTCGGCAACGGGTTCGACAATATCAACATCGAAGCCGCCCACACGGCAGGGATCACCGTCACCAACACCCCTTCGGTTTTGACCGAGGATACCGCCGACATGGCCATGGCGCTGATGCTGAGCGTGCCGCGCCGGTTGACCGAGGGCGCGCGGGTGCTGCTCAAGGATGGTACATGGCCGGGCTGGTCGCCAACCTGGATGCTGGGCAGGCGGCTGGGTGGCAAGGCGCTGGGGATCGTGGGGCTGGGCCGGATCGGCACGGCAGTGGCGCGGCGGGCCAGGGCCTTCGGGCTCTCGATCCATTATTGCGGCCGGACGCGGAAGGCGCCGCAGATCGAAGAATCGCTAGGCGCTACCTATTGGGCCTCGCTCGACGAGATGGTCGAACATGTCGATATCATCTCTCTGCACACGCCCCATACGCGCGATACCGTCGATATCCTGTCGGCCGAGCGGATGAAACGGCTCAGGCCCGGGGCGTTCGTCGTCAACATTTCCCGCCCCGAACTTGTGGACGAGGACGCGCTGGCCGATCTTGTCGCGTCGGGGCATCTTTCCGGTGCGGCGCTCGATGTCTTCGAACACAAAAGAGGGGCCAATCCCAAGCTTTTGGAGCTGGCCCGGGCCGACAAGGTGGTGCTGACCCCGCATATGGGTTCGGCCACGCTCGAAGCGCGGATCGAGATGGGCGAGACGGTGATCGTCAACATCCGCACATTCCTCGACGGCCATACGCCACCGCACCGTGTTTTGCCCGAGGGGCGCTCGCCGCTCTAGACCTTGCCCTAGAGATAGCCGGTCAATGTCGGCGCCTGCATTTGCCGGTCGTGCAGGCCGTCCTCGTAGAAGATCGGGGCAGCATCGAGCTGTTGGGGCGTCACATCATCGAGCGCGGAAACGTTGACGGCGTGGAACCAGCCGTTGAAGGGCTCCATTTCAAGATAACCGCGGGAGAAGACCTGCGTGCCGCATTTCGTGCAGAACATGTGGTCGATCGTGCCCGCCGGCCATGACGACGGGTCTGCGGCGTAGTGGCCGATATGGGCTTCGCCCTCGGTCACCGCGACAGCATCGCCATAAACGAACGCCTTGCGATAGCCGGTCTTGAAGCAATAGGTGCAATTGCATTTGCGGATGCCCTCGTCGAGATCGAAGGGGGCGGTGAAGTGGACAGAGCCGCAGTGGCAGGAGCCGGCATATGTTCTTTTCATGTTTTTTACTCCTCAAGCCCCCGATTTCTGCGCCGCCAGTTCGGCTTCGACCTTCTTGTGCTGCTCATATCCTTCGCCTTCGGTGGCAAAGTCCTCAAGCTCGTGCATCTGGCGGATTTCGAAGCGGTCCTGGCCGTGGGCGATGGGGCATTTGGCGACCCAGTCGATGGCTTCCTGCAGGGAGGAACAGTTCCAGATCCAGAACCCGGCGATCACTTCCTTGATCTCGGTGAACGGACCATCGGTGACCAGGGGCTTTCCATCGGTGATCTGGACGCGGGCGCCTTTTACCGTGGACATCAGACCCGCGCCATCGACCATGATTCCGGCCTTGACCAGAGCTTCATTGTATTTGCCCATTTCGAGCAGCAGGCCCTCTTCGGGCTGGACCTCGGCTTCGCTGTCGGCTGAGGCTTTTATCATGACCATGAAGCGCATTTTTCTCTCCCTTGAATATGTGTCTGCTAAGTCCCTGTTTGTCGCGAGATCGAACGGAAAAGTCTGCAACCTTTCCTGATCTCACTCTAGGACGCAGCCCATTACGCCCGGCCGACATTTCATCACTATTTTTTTGTCGATGACATGAAAAAACCCGGCGCTCCTTTCGGGGCGCCGGGCTGATTGTTTTGGAAAGAAGCTGGCCGGTTATTCGGCGGCTTCGTCTTCCTTGGCCTTTTCCTTGCCGGTCTCCTGATCGACGACCTTCATGGACAGGCGAACCTTGCCGCGCTCGTCAAAGCCCAGAAGCTTGACCCAGACCTTGTCGCCTTCCTTGACGACGTCGGTGGTCTTGCCCACGCGCTCTTCGGCGAGTTGGGAGATGTGCACGAGGCCGTCCTTGGCACCGAAGAAGTTCACGAACGCGCCGAAATCGGCGGTCTTGACCACGGTGCCCTGATAGACTTCACCCACTTCGGGCTCGTCGGTGATCGACTTGATCCACTTGATGGCCGCATCGATCTGCTTGCCGTCCGAGGACGAAACCTTGACCGTGCCGTCGTCTTCGATGTTGATCTTGGCGCCGGTCTTTTCGACGATCTCGCGGATCACCTTGCCGCCGGTGCCGATCACTTCACGGATCTTGTCGGTCGGGATTTTCAGGGTTTCGATGCGCGGGGCGAATTCGCCAACTTCCGAACGCGCCGTGTCGATGGCCTTGGCCATTTCCTCGAGGATGTGCTTGCGCCCGTCCTTGGCCTGGCCCAGAGCCATCTTCATGATCTCTTCGGTGATGCCGGCGATCTTGATGTCCATCTGGAGCGAGGTCACGCCGTCATGGGTGCCGGCCACCTTGAAGTCCATGTCGCCAAGGTGATCTTCGTCACCCAGGATGTCGGACAGCACTGCGAACTTTTCGCCTTCGAGGATCAGGCCCATGGCGATGCCGGCGACGGCCTTCTTCATGGGAACGCCCGCATCCATCAGCGCCAGCGAGGTGCCGCATACGGTTGCCATCGAAGACGAACCGTTGGATTCGGTGATCTCGGAAACCACGCGCAGGGTGTAGGGGAACTCTTCGGCGGTCGGGCGAACCGGGTTGATGGCGCGCCATGCAAGCTTGCCGTGACCGATTTCGCGGCGTCCGGGCGAACCCATGCGGCCAGCTTCACCGACCGAATAGGGCGGGAAGTTGTAGTGCAGCAGGAAGTTCTGCTTGTAGGTGCCTTCGAGCGAATCGATGAACTGCTCGTCATCGGCGGTGCCGAGCGTGGCAACGACCAGCGCCTGGGTTTCACCGCGGGTAAAGATGGCCGAACCGTGGGTACGGGGCAGGACGCCGACTTCGGACACGATCGGGCGGACCGTTTCGAGATCACGCCCGTCGATGCGGGTCTTGGTGTCGAGAATGTTCCAGCGCACGACCTTGGCCTGGAGCGACTTGAACACTGCGCCGATCTGCTCGGGGGTGTAGGTGGCATCGCCCTCTTCGGGGGTGAAGTGAGCCTTGACCTTGGCCTTGACCGCGTCGACGGCGTCGTAGCGGGCCATCTTGTCGGTGTTCTTGTAAGCATCACGCAGTTCGGCTTCGACCAGCGAGAGCATTTCGCCTTCGAGCGCGCTCATATCGGCGGGTTCGAACTCGCGGGGCTCCTTGGCGGCCAGCTCGGCAAGCTTGATGATCGCATCGATCACCTTCCGGCTCTGCTGGTGACCGAACATCACGGCGCCGAGCATGACCTCTTCGGACAGCTCCTTGGCTTCCGATTCCACCATCAGAACGGCGTCGGCAGTGCCGGCCATCACGAGGTCGAGCTTGGAATCATCGCGACGATCGATGGGCAGGTTGAGAACGTAGTCGCCATCGACATAACCGACGCGGGCCGCGCCGATCGGGCCCATGAAGGGCACGCCCGAAATGGTCAGTGCAGCGGAAGCTGCGACCATGGCGAGCACGTCGGGCTGATTTTCCATATCGTGCTGAAGCACGGTGATGATGACCTGGGTCTCGTTCTTGTACCCGGCAGGGAACAGGGGACGGATCGGGCGATCGATCAGGCGCGAGGTGAGGGTTTCCGCTTCGGTGGGGCGGCCTTCACGCTTGAAGTAACCACCGGGGATCTTGCCGGCGGCAAAATACTTTTCCTGATAGTTGACGGTCAGCGGGAAGAAATCGATGCCGGCCTTGGGCGTCTTGGCGGAAACGACAGTGGCCAAAACCACTGTTTCGCCCAGCGTTGCGAGCACGGCGCCGTCGGCCTGGCGGGCGACCTTGCCGGTCTCGAGGGTGAGGGGCTGTCCGCCCCAGTCGAGTTCGACTTTGTGGTGGTCGAAATTGAGTGTCATGAGACATTCCTTCTTGTGCGGAAGGCTCCCGACGCGCTGGCAAGCGGCGTCGGAAAGAGCCCGTCGCAAGTGGCGCCAGAGGCGTCCCTCAAGTTCCGGAACATGGACAAGACGGCGAGAAACTTCATTCCTTCTGGTCGCGCTATCGAAACGGAAAACCGGCTTCCAATTTTCCTGATAGCGCTCGGAGGTCCTAAGTTTCCGGCGATCCTGCCATGCCCCCCTGGAGCCAAGCTCCAAGTCGCTTCCCGTGTTTCTGAACCGCAAAAGTGATTTCCACTCTTGCTGAAAACACTGAGAGGGCGCTCCCGGCAGTGTTGGCAGCGGGCCCCATTGCCCGTTGCCGATGCGATACGGGGCCAGCGAAAACCGCCAGCCCCGCACCAAAATCAGTTTAGCGGCGGATGCCGAGCCGTTCGATCAGGCTCTGATACCGCGCGTGGTCGCCGCGCTTGACATAGTCGAGAAGCGAACGGCGGGTCGAAACCAGCTTCAAAAGGCCGCGGCGGGAGTGATTGTCCTTGCCGTGGGTCTTGAAATGTTCGGTGAGGTTGGTGATCCGCTCGGTCAGGATGGCGACCTGAACTTCCGGAGAACCGGTGTCGCCAGCTTTCGTTGCGTAATCCTTGATGAGCTCAGCCTTGCGCTCAGCAGTAATCGACATCGTAAATCCCTTTCAAAACAAGGAGTTGAGTGACGCCAAAACCGGGATGCCGTCCAGGAATGGCCATTCGAGGCGCAAAGGGAAACCCTCTTGCTGGCGCCCATATAGGATATCGGGGGGCAAATGAGAAGTTTTTTCTCGCCGGGGGGCCGATCAGAGGCCGGGTTCAGGTTCGTCGGTATCGTCGCTATCGCGGTCGGGATCGATCTGATCGAGCGGGATGGAAAACACCCATTCGATGCCGTCGGCGTGAAAGGTGCGCTCCACATCGGCCTTGAGCGAACCGGCCACCATGGTTTGAAGCACCACGGTGCCGAACCCCTTGTGATCGGTCGGCGCCGAGAAGTCGGGCACGGTTTCGCGCCAGACCAGATGCAGCCTGCCGCCGCCGGCGCGGTTCCAGTTGACGGTGACCTTGCCGCCATCGCGCGAGAAGGCGCCATATTTGGCGGCGTTGGTGGCCAGCTCATGGGCAGCCATGCCCAGAACCTGTGCGGCCTGGACGTTGAGATAGACGTTGACCCCGGTCTTGACGACGCGAGAGGGGTCCTCGGGGCGGAAAGGATCGATCTGGGTGCGGAACAGGTCGCGCAACCCTATCCCTTGCGTGCCGTGAGCCAAAAGCAGGTCGGTAGAGCGGGCGAGGCCATAGAGCCGGTTCTGGAAATTCTCGACGAATTTTTCCACATTGTCGGCGCCGCGCGCCGTCTGCTTGGCCATGGCGGAAATGACGGTGAGCTGGTTTTTCGAGCGGTGCGCGACCTCGCGCATCAAAAACCGCGATTCGGTCTCAGCCTGACGCCGCTTGGCTCCTGCATCGGCCAGCGCCTCGGATACAGTGGCCAGTTCCTGAACAGGATAGGGGATGGCGACGATTTCCTGACCGGCGCCCATGGCCCGGGCCTGCCGGGCAAGGCCACGCACCGACAAGGCGATCTGGCGCCCGATGAGCGAGGCGGCAAACCCGGCCAGACCGACAATGACCAGCGCCCCGCCCAGCAGCCACAACAGCGTGGTGCGCAAGGGTTCGGTCACCACCGATGACGGCGCCCAGGCCACCACGTACCAGCCGGTCAGGATCGAATGCTGGGTGATGGTCTTGTACTCTTCGCCCGAAATCGTGATGTCGGACCACTGGTTGGCGTTGCCCGCCCCGTCGGTCAGCGGCACGAACAGCGGCTCGCCGATGACTGCCGCGTCCTGAGCCGCGGCCAAAACGACATTGTTGGAGTCCACAAGCGCCACATGCCAGCCCAGCGGCAGTTCGCGCGTCAACAGCGCGTTGGAGAGCGAGGATGCGTTCTGGGTGAGAATGGCGAGCTGGGCTGGAACAATGCCGGGACGCTGACGCACAACATTGAACACGTATTCCTGCGCCGTCTGGCCGAAAAACACATCGGAAACCACAGCGTCAGGGGTATCCAGCGCACGCAGTGCAGAAGCCGGATCGGACACCTGCCCCAGGGCGGTGCCATAGGCCACACGCGTATTGAGCAACTGGTTGAACTGATCGTCGGCAATGATGAAAAACGACCCGGTGCCCGCCAGCGCCGTCTGGGCGTGTTCATGAAACTCGGCCAGATCGCCCGCGTTGAGCGCTTCGATGCTCATGAGCACCCTCTGGGTGGTTATCATGCCCGAAATCTCGCGCTCGACCGACTGGAGAACCGAGCGGGCCGTCGCGACGGTGAAGGTCTGGACGGTTTCTTCCTGGGCGACGTTATGGCGGGCCAAAAGCACTGCGGTGAACGCAGTGGCCGGCAGGACGACGACGGCGACCAGAAAGGCGAGATAGAAAATGATGGGAATCGACAGCGGGCCGGGCCGCGACTTTCCACCTTGGGATTCGGCCGGATTGCTCGCGGTCTGCTGGGCGGATTGAGACATTGTCGAGTGGCCGATCCTTATGGACCCGCAAACCTTTAGCCTGTCACAGAGGGAGGGTAAAGAGGGCTCGCAAGGAGCCAACCGGCCTTAAGCATTTTTGCTTTTCATGGAATCGCGAATTTGATCTCAATTCTTGTTCGTCGCGCGTCCCAACCGCAAAACCGGCTCCATTTTTGCTGGAGGCGCTCTAGCCGAGAATTACCCGTCTGGGCTTGAACTGGCCGGCTTCGACGAAGCCGAGCGCCACGGCTTCGCCCTTGAGCGAAGCCCAGGCGTCATCGAGGGCTATTGGCGCGTCGCGGCCGGTCAGGAGCACCGGGTTGCCCAGCCGGATGGTTGCGGCCTGACGCGCATCGAGCCGGATTTCGGGCAGGTCGGCCAAGCCCGCGGCGACGGGGAGGAGCAGGGCATCACGCGCCGCGAGGTCCACAGCTTCGACCTGCTCAAGGGTGATGGCATCGGAATCGGTGAAATTACCGACCCGGGCGCGGTGCAGGGCGCCGACATGGCCCTTGGTGTCGAGTGCCTCGGCAATGTCGCGGGCCAGGGCGCGGACATAGGTGCCCTTGGAACAGGTGACCGAGAGCCTGGCACGCTCGGGGGTATGCTCGATCACGTCCAGGGCATCGGTTTCGACCTCTCGGGGCGGCATATCGAGCTTATGGCCGGCGCGGGCCAGATCATAGGCGCGCTCGCCGCCGATCCTGATGGCCGAAAAGGCGGGCGGGATCTGGGTGATCAGCCCGGTAAAGCGCGGCAGGATCGCATCGAGCGCTTCGCGGGAGGGGCGGACATCGGAGGTGGCGATCACTTCGCCCTCGATATCGTCGGTGGAGGTGGCCGTGCCCCAGACGATATCGAAATGATAGATCTTGGTGCCGTCCTGGACGATCGGCACGGTCTTGGTCGCTTCGCCGAACGCGATGGGCAGGATGCCGGTGGCCAGTGGATCGAGGGTGCCGGCGTGACCGGCTTTTTTGGCGCCATAGAGCCAGCGCAGCTTGCCCACCGCCTCGGTGGAGCTCATGTCATAGGGCTTGTTGAACACAAGCCAGCCGGAAAGGTCGCGCTTGACGCGCTTTTTTTGAGCTTCGCTCACTGCACGTCCTTTAGATTATTCTTCGTCTTCTTCGTCGCCAGCGAGATCGCGTTGCACGCGGTCCGAGCGCAGGATGGCATCAATGCGGCCATATTCGTCGAACGTCTTGTCGACGAAGAACCGGAACTGGGGCGCGTATTTCAGATCGAGCGCCGGGGTGATGCGGCCACGGATGAACTTGGCGTGCACGTTGAGCGCGGCCACGACATCGGCGGCATTTTCCCCGCCAAGGGGCATCACATAGACATTGGCCAGCTTGAGATCAGGCGTCATGCGCACTTCGGGAACCGTGACAGTCACGGTTTCGAGCAGCGGATCGATGATCTCGTTGCGCGAGAGCAGAGCCGCGATCTCGTGACGCACGCGTTCGCCGACGCGAAGCATGCGCTGGGAGGGTGCCGATGTTGATGCCTTTTTGACCATCTGCGCGAGATAGGGCGCAATTGCAGCTACGTCAATCGTCACGTTGGCTCAATATCGCCGCATGGCCCTCGCGATAGGTGGGATATTTGAGCGTGCAGCCGAGCGCTGCCTTGATCTTGGCGTTGGAGACGCGTCGGTTTCCCGCATAAAAGGTGCGCGCCATGGGCGAGAGATCGGCATCTTCGAAGGCGATTTCGGGTGGCGGGGTCATGCCGAGCAATCGGGCTGCGTGGGCGATGACGTCCTGGGGCGGGGCCGGTTCATCGTCGCAGATGTTGAAGATGCCGTGCAGGCGCTTTTGGGCGGCCAGAGCGGTGATGGTGCCGATATCTTGCACATGGATGCGGTTGAAGACCTGGCCGGGTTTGACGATGCGCCGCGCGGTGCCCGATTTGAGCTTTTCGAACGGGGAGCGCGATGGGCCGTAGATGCCGGCAAGGCGCAGGATGGCTAAGGGGATCGCCTTTTCCTCGGCCAGCGCCTGCCAACCCGCTTCGGCATCGAGCCGGTAGCGGTTTCGGGCCGAGAGCGGTTCGGTGAGTGCGGTTTCATCGATCCATTCCCCCTCGGCATCGCCGTAAACACCAATTGTGGAGAAATAGCCGACCCATTTGAGGTTGGGCGCGGCCAGAAGATCGGACGCGTGGTGGGCCAGAACCGGATCGCCTTCGGAGCCGGGAGCGATCGAGACCAGGACGTGGGTCGCGGTTTCGAGCGCCTGGCGCGAGGTGGCTGTGGGCGCCGTGCCGTCAAAGACATGGGCCGCGATGCCGCTATTGCCCAGATCGGCTGCCTTTTCCGGGCTGCGGGTTGTGGCCGTAACCGAAACGCCGCCCTCGGCGCGCAGGGCCGTGATGGCCGCCTGTGCGGAATAGCCGGCGCCGAAGACGAACAGATTCAATGGCTCCATTCGGCTCTGACCTCCGGGTCGGGTTCGGTTGCAAGAGTTCTGGCGCGTTGGGTTTCGGCTTCGCCGCTATCGGCCAATTGGCGCAAGGCCCAGATTGCCATGCCGCGTACCAGCGGGCTTTGGTGGGACAAAAGCCGCTCGATGGCGGGGAGGTGATGGCGGTCGCCCGAATTGCCCGCCGCGACGAGGCAGTTGCGCAGAAACCGCGCCGAACCCAGGCGCTTGACGGGTGTCTGGGCGAAAAAATCGCGGAACGCGCTGTCGGAGAGGGCAAGCATGTCGCTCAACTGCGCATCGCGAATGGTTTCACGCGCCGCCAATTTTGAGTCGCGCGTGGCGCTGGCAAATTTGTTCCACGGGCAGACGGCAAGGCAATCGTCGCAGCCAAAAACGCGGTTGCCCATGGGCCTTCGGAATTCGAGCGGGATCTGGCCCATATGCTCGACCGAATAATAGGCAAGGCATTTGCGCGCATCGAGGCGGAAAGGGGCAGGGAAGGCATCGGTGGGGCAGATATCGAGGCATTTGGTGCAGGTGCCGCATTTTTCTGCTTCCGGCGTGCTGGCGGGCAGCTCGGCCGAGGTGAAGATGGCTCCCAGAAACAGCCATGAACCCGCATCTCGCGACAGCAGTACCGTGTGCTTGCCTTGCCAGCCCAGGCCCGCGGCTTCGGCGAGCGGTTTTTCCATAACGGGTGCGGTATCGACGAACACCTTGACCTCGGCGCCGGAGCGGCGAGCGAGGAGACCGGCGAGGTCCTTGAGCCTGCCCTTGATGACGTCGTGGTAATCGCGCATCTGGGCATAGACCGAGACATTGGCGAGGGATGGATCGGTGAGACGGTCGAGCGGGTTTTCGTCTGGGCCGTAGTTGGCGCCAACCATGATGACCGATTTCACATCGGGCCAGAGCGCCGTGGGCGTACCGCGCCGGTCCTTGGTATCTTCCATCCAGTCCATACCGGCGTGCCAGCCGCTTTGCAGTGCGGATTGAAGCTTTTGCGGCAGATCGGGACGGGCATTGGCCGGCGCGATGCCGAAAGCGGAAAATCCCAGAGAAGTGGCGCGGGCACGCAGTTCCTCGATTATCGTGTCGCGCTGAGAGCGCTTTTCGCTATCGCGGCCCTTCGGGTCTTCGATTCGCGTCAATTGCTCCAAGTCCTTGTTTTGTCGCGCTTCCGAACCGCAAAAGTGGTGCCCACCTTTGCTGGAAGCACTCCGCGTCAAAAATCGAGGTCCGCGTAGGTCGTCGAGGCGGGCATCCCGACAATGCGATCGCCCAGCAGCGGGCGGAAGGCGGGGCGTGATTTGATGCGGGCGTACCAGTCCTTGATTTCGCCGGCCTTTTCCCAGGCGATGTCGCCCATGTAATCGAGAACCGAAATGTGGGCGGCCAGGGCGAAATCGGCAAGGGTCAGCGTATCGCCGGCCAGCCAGCGGCGGGTGGCCAGGACCCATGAAAAATAGGCAAGATGCTCGGTGAGATTGGCTTTGGCGATGCGGATGACCGAGGGTTCAGGGGCGCCCGAGCGCAGATCGCGCTTGATGAGCTTTTCTTCGAGCAGATAGGCGGTCACTTCGGGGCCGAGCTTGAGCAGGACCCATTCGAGCAGGCGCCAGACCTCGATCTTTTCGCTGGCGTTTTCGGGCAACAGGGCCTCGATGTGGCCCTCGGGACCGAAATTGTCCTCGATATGGGCGATGGTGGCCAGAATGCCCACCACCGGCGGGAACGGCTCGTCGAGCATGACGGGGACCGAGGCGGCGGGGTTGATTTCAAGGAAGTCGGGATCGCGCCGCCAGGGCGAGACATCAACCAGACTGACATCGACGCCATATTCGGCAAGCATCAGGCGGATGAGCCGGCTTGAGGGATCGAGCTTGTGATGCAGAAGCTGTGGCATGGACCAATCGTAAACTGTTGCAGTCCCCGGTTCGGGCGCAAAACGCCGGAAGGGGCCGCAAAAAACCTCAACACGCGATTAGGCAATTGAAGCTATTCCTCGAGCCGCCTCAATTGCTCTCGTCCTTGTTTGTCGCGTTTCCGAACCGAATAAATGGAAACCACTTATTCGGAAACACTCCATCGTACAAAATGGAGGGCAATCAAGGTGTTTTTGTGCCCGAGCCGCCAAGTTTGCGCGCGTTTTTCCGCAATCGGTCAACGATCGGTTAACCGCCAGCCGGTCAGCCGTCGACGAGAGGATTGATGTGACGGTCGAACTCGCCATGCTTGCGGAAGCGCCACATATAGGTGGGCAGGATCGCGTCCATGGTGGTGGGCGCTATGCCGAACGCTTCGAGCGTGCGCTTCTGCTTTATCGCTTCGGGCGACACGATATTGTCGATGCCGAGCTGGATGACCTGATCGGGGGTCAGGAGCGGATTGGGCAGGATCGAAAGCACGCTGGCGACGGGCTTTGCGATAAATTCGGGCATCGGCAGGACGAGTCGCTGGCGGCGGGTCTGCTCGAGCACGCGCTCGATGACCTGCTCCATGGTCACGACTTCCGGGCCGCCCAGTTCATAGATCTTGCCGGTTTTGACCGCGCCCTGGGCGGCGAGGGCGATCGCCTGGGCGACATCGGCCACATAGACGGGCTGGAATTTCGTGTCGCGCCCGATCAACGGCATGATGGGGGACATGCGGGCCAGAAAGCCGAAAAGGTTGAAAAACCCGTCCTCCGGGCCGAACACCAGCGAGGGCCGCATGATAACCGCCTTGGGGAAGGCCTTGAGCACTTCGTCTTCACCCAATGCCTTGGCGCGCTGATAGGCAGAGGGGGACTGGGGATCGGCGCCGAGCGCCGACATGTGAACGAGGGTGGGCACGCCGGCGTCGCGAGCCGCTTCGGCGACGGCTTTGGCGCCCAAAGTCTGGACGGCGCGGAAGCGCTGCTTGCCCTTTTCAAAAAGGATACCGACCAGATTGATGACCACATCGGAGCCGCGCACGGCAGCGGCGACCGAATCGGGATAGCGCAGATTGGCCTGAACCGGCTGGATCTGGCCGGGGAAACCGAACATACGCACATGGCCGGCCAGATCGGGGCGTCTGACGGCAACCCTCACTGAATAGCCACGCCGCGCCAGATCCTGCGTCAGGCGGGTGCCGATAAAGCCCGAGCCGCCAAAGATCGTCGCGATTTTTCTTGTCTTTTCGGTCATTTTAAAGGGTCCCGTCGCCAACACGAACGCCTGTGAGGATGGTCCGTTCTAGCCCCGGTGGCTTGCCCATTGCAATCGGTTTGAGGCGCCATGGGGCCGCATGGGAAAAAGGGGTTGACTCTTCCATTCATTTGTTCTTGATTTGTTCTTATCGAGATGAGGAGTGAGACCGGTGAGTGAGCCAACCGATATGCCAGTGTATGAGGGCAGTTGCCAGTGTGGAGCGGTGCGCTTTACCGCCCGCACGCGGCTCGACACACCGTTCCAGTGCAATTGCTCGCGTTGCCGGAGGCTGAATGCTGTCATGCACTCGGTGCCGGGGGATGATTTCACGCTGCTAAGCGGCAGCGAAGCGCTCAAGATCTACAAGTTCAATTCCCACACCATCGCGCACCAGTTCTGTACCGAATGCGGCATCCAGCCCTTTGCGGCGGGCAGCGACAGGGAGGGCAACACGATCCACGTCGTCAACGTGCACTGTCTCGAGGACGCGCGTTATGACAAAAACGCCATAAGCCATTTCAACGGGGCCGATTTCTGAGCCGCAGCCATCCCGCAGAATTTCGATGCGGACCAACGCAAGCTGCATTGACAAAGCCCCGAGGGCGCTCTAAAGCGTGCCCCCGTTGCCCAGATGGCGGAATTGGTAGACGCGCTAGCTTCAGGTGCTAGTTCCCGAAAGGGAGTGGAAGTTCGAGTCTTCTTCTGGGCACCAATCCTTTTTTCGGCTTTGCCGAACTTTCCTCAAATATCCGGTTTTGACCGACCCCTCCCGCATGGTTTCGGGAGGCGGGGCGCGATTTGGTCGCAGCCATGTTGCCGACTGCAAGGTCCAGGACCATCGACATTTAATCGGCACTTGAAAGACGCTTTTGGACGATGGAAAAAGCATGGCAGAGCCAGCAATCTCCCACCGGCGTCATCCCGGGCGAAGACCCGGGATCCAGTAACCGGCAGCGGCGGCTCTTTCTTTGGCTCCGAGTGTACTGGACCCCGGCACAAGGCCGGGGTGACAGGGGAGTGGGTTTGGCCAGGCTGGGCCCCGCGCGAATGTCGACTCAGCCCAGGGTCAGGACCTGTCAATTTAACGCTCGCGACGCAGCCGGCTTCCCCCATCCGGTGCATCGCTGCGGAGTGAGGCGCAAATTGATAGGTCCTGACCCTAGGCAAAACGTTGCGGGGTGTGGCATCTAGGGAAACCTTTGCCTCTCCCCGGAGTATAGAGACGATATGAGCGTTCGACTGCACAAGGGCGATCTGCCCGACCTTTCCCGCTACACCGGACGGCAGGTGGCTATCGATACCGAGACGATGGGCCTCAATCCGGCACGCGACCGGTTGTGCGTCGTGCAGCTTTCGCCCGGCGACGGTACCGCAGACGTTGTCCAGATTCTGCCCGGGCAGTCAGAAGCGCCCAACATTGCGGCGCTTCTGGCCGACGAAACCAAGACGAAGCTGTTTCATTTTGCCCGGTTCGACATGGCAGCGCTTTTCGCCGCCTTCGGGGTGATGACCACACCTGTCTATTGCACAAAGATCGCCTCGAAACTGGTGCGGACCTATACGGACCGGCATGGGTTGAAAGATCTGTCGCGCGAGCTGTTGGGCGTCGACATGAGCAAGCAGCAGCAATCTTCGGACTGGGGCGCGGAAACGCTGAGCCAGGCCCAGCTCGACTACGCAGCTTCGGACGTGCTCTATCTGCACGACCTGCGCAGGCATCTGGACAGGATGCTGGCCCGCGAAGGGCGGGCCGATATGGCCAAGGCCTGTTTCGAGTTTCTGCCCACCCGCGCCCAACTCGATCTCGCCGGCTGGCCCGAGACCGACATCTTCGCCCACAGCTAGGGACAAGCGATGATTGCGCCCTCGGCCAGCGTCCGACACGAGACCTATCAGCGGTTTGTCGCGCACAACCGGCGCATCGCCGCGCTGCGCTGGCTGGTGCCTGTGGCCGGGGTGCTGGTGCTGTCTTTTCCCGCGTTCCAGATCGCGGCCAGCATGGTCGGCGATATCATCCCGATCGAGGGTATCAGGCTGGAAAACGACACGCTGGTAATCGAGGGGCCGCGTTTCGAGGGCCGCACGGCGACGGGATCGAATTACACACTGGAGGCCGCGCGGGCGGAGTCGCGGGTCGGCAATCTCGATACGGCCGATCTTTACGATCTTTCTGTCGATATTGCCGACGATGACGGCTATCGGGCCCATATCGAATTCGCCACCGCCGCGTGGACGATGAGCACCGAATACCTGACATCGAACGAAGATGTGACGGTTTCCGATTCGACCGGGGCGCGGGGCGTCCTTGCGGGTGTCGAAGTGGACTGGCCAGCCCAGATCCTTACATCGGACGGGCCGGTGCGTTTCGCCTTCGACACGGGCGCGCAACTTTACGCCGATACGATGGAACATGACCTCGAGGCGGCACGCTGGCAGTTTACCGGCGTCGACCTCGACATGGTGCCCCAGCCCGACGCCGGAGAGGCGCGGGACCCTTTTGCTGCGGAGACGGATAATGATGCGCTTTAGCCTGTTTATCGCATGTTTCGCCCTTTTTGCCGGACCGGCACTCGCCCAGAGCACGGCCAGCGATCCGGCCGGGTTCGGTGGGCTGGCCGCCGAGGCCGACGAACAGGTCAACGTGACCGCGGACAGTCTTGAAGTGCTCGAAAACGAGAGCACGGCGCTGTTCACCGGCAATGTGGTCATCACCCAGGGCACGATGCGGCTCGAAGCGCCGCAGGTCAAAACGCTCTATGGAGAGGGCGGACCCTCGGACCTCGAGAGCTTTTCAGCTTCGGGTGGACGCGTGAATATGGCGTTCGACGACCAGACAGTGGAGGCCGACACTGCCGATTACGATTTCGGTGACAGGGTTTTGAGCTTTGCCGGCTCGGTGGTCGTGGTCAATCCGAGCGGCACCGTCAATGCGGACCGGCTGGTGATCGATACGCGGGCTGGGACCTCCTCGTTCAGCTCTGCCGGAGGCGGCGGGCGCGTCACCAGCACCTTTACGCCGGGGGGCTGATGGGCGACATCGATCAGACCGGTTGGCTCGTCGCCCACGGGCTTGCCAAGAGTTTTGGAAAGCGCGCCGTGGTGCGCGACGTTTCGCTCGCGGTGCGGCGCGGAGAGGCCGTCGGGCTGCTCGGTCCGAACGGGGCGGGCAAGACGACGGTTTTCACAATGATCATGGGGCTGGTGCGGCCCGATGGCGGCGAAGTGCTGCTCGATGGGCTGTCCATAACCCATCTGCCGCTCTATCAGCGCGGACGGCTTGGCATCGGCTATCTGCCGCAGGAGGCCTCGATTTTTCGCGGGCTGAGCGTCAAGGACAATGTGCTGGCCGTACTCGAAGGGCACATCAAGAACAAAAAGGAACGCCACGCGCGGCTCGACGAATTGCTCGACGAGTTCTCGGTTTCCCACCTGCGCGATGCCGATGCGCTGGCACTATCGGGGGGTGAGCGGCGGCGGGTGGAGATTGCCCGCGCACTGGCGGCGGATCCCAAATTCATGCTGCTCGACGAACCGTTTGCCGGGGTCGATCCGATTGCGGTTGCTGACATACAGGGGCTGGTGCGCCAGCTGACCCAGCGCGGCATCGGAGTGCTGATCACCGACCACCAGGTGCGTGAAACCTTCGGGCTGGTGGATCGGGCCTATCTGATCCACGGGGGCAAGGTGATGATCCAGGGCCGGCCCGAAACAATAATGGCCGATCCCGACGCGCGGCGCGTTTATCTGGGCGAAAGCTTCAAACTTTAGGCCGCGGAACACTTGGCACGAAAATTGTATAGCATGCCTTGAAGGGCTGTCACAAAGCCGCTAGGTTCGCCCGGTCGCAGGCGCGTGGGATGCTGCGATTTTGGGGGAATTGAGTGGGAGCTCTTTAGGCATGGCGCTTTCGCCACGGCTGGATGTCCGGCAAAGCCAGTCCTTGACGCTGACGCCGCAATTGATGGCGTCGATCCGGCTTTTGCAGCTGAGCCATCTTGAGCTCAGCGCCTTCGTCGATGCCGAGCTGATGCGCAATCCGCTGCTTGAATCCGACGCGCCCGAAGGCGATACCCCCATGGAGCGCGAGCGGGCCGAAGAAATCGACCCTTATCGTGACGTTGTCGATCATTCCGACCATCTGGGCAGCGCAGCGACGATCGCCGACAGTCTCGATACCGACGTTTCCAACGTTTTTCCCGAGCAATCGGGGCAGGACTCGCTGTCGCAATCGAGCTCATGGCCGGAGGGCAAGGGCGGTGTGCTGGGCGGCGAGGCGCCCGATATCGACCAGTATGTTTCGGCCCAGATCTCGCTGGCCGACCATCTGGCCGAGCAGGTCAATCTGATCCTCAAGGACCCGGCCGAGCGGCTGATTGCACGCAGCCTCGTCGATAATCTCGACGAGCGCGGATACCTGATGGCCGAAATCGATCAGATCGCCGAGCAGCTCGGTGCTGATGCCGATACCGTCGAAGCCGTTTTGGGCAAGGTGCAGGGGTGTGAACCGCTTGGCGTTTTTGCCCGCTCGCTTTCCGAGTGTCTTGCCATCCAGCTGGCCGAAAAGGACAGGCTGGATCCCATGATGGCCGGGCTTTTGGCCCATCTCGATCTGGTGGCCAGCCATGATCTGGCGTTGCTGGGCAAAAAGATTGGGGCGGATCGCGAGGACATTCTCGACATGCTGGCCGAACTGCGCGCGCTCGATCCGCGACCGGGCCGGGCCTTTGATTTTACGCCGGTGCAGTCGGTTGTGCCCGACGTGTTCGTGAAACGCGGCAATGACGGGGGCTGGCAGGTCGAGCTCAATTCCGACGTTTTACCGCGGGTTCTGGTCAACCGGGTCTATTACGCCTCGATTTCCAAAAAGACCCGCGACGCCGAGGAGAAAACCTTCCTCGTCGATTGTCTCAATACGGCCAACTGGCTGACCAAGAGCCTGGACCAGCGCGCCCAGACGATCCTCAAGGTGGCCACCGAGATCGTCAAGCAGCAGGACGGGTTCCTGCGGCACGGAATTTCCCATTTGCGGCCGATGACGCTCAAGACCGTGGCGACCGAGATCGAAATGCACGAATCGACGGTGTCGCGGGTGACGGCCAACAAATACATCGCGACGCCGCGCGGGCTGTTCGAAATGAAATATTTCTTCACCACCGCGCTCAATTCCTCGTCAGGCGGAGACGATCATTCGGCCGAAGCGGTGCGCCATCGCATCCGCCAGCTGATCGATGCGGAAAAGCCCGAGGCGATCCTGTCGGACGATACAATTGCCGATGTGCTCAAGCGTGAGCAGGGGATAGACGTGGCGCGACGGACCGTGGCCAAATACCGCGAAGGCATGGGCATTGCCTCCTCGGTGATCCGGCGCCGGCAGAAAAAAGCGCAGATGGCGTAAACCCAGCATCGGGCAAATGGTCTATTGACCCTCCTAGCGATTGCCCTCTACACAGTTTTTTCCAGATTTGCGGGGAGTCCATGGCAGAACGCGCCCATTCTTACGATTACGACCAGTTGCTGGCCTGTGGGCGCGGTGAGCTTTTTGGACCGGGGAATGCGCAATTGCCGCTTCCGCCGATGCTTATGTTCGACCGCATCACGCGGATCGATGACGATGGCGGGCCCCATGGCAAGGGGCAGGTGCGGGCCGAGCTGGATGTCACTCCGGACCTTTGGTTCTTTGCCTGCCATTTCCACGGCGACCCGGTTATGCCCGGCTGTCTGGGCCTCGATGCGCTGTGGCAGATGACCGGATTTTTCCTCGGCTGGGGTGGATCGCCCGGGCGCGGTCGCGCGTTGGCGGGAGAAATCAAATTCACGGGCCAGATTACAAATGACGTCAAACTGGTCGAGTATGGTATCGACATCAAGCGTGTCATGCGCTCGAGACTGACGCTGGGCATTGCCGACGGCTATGTAAAAGCCGACGGAAAGATCATATATGAGGCCAAGGATTTGCGGGTCGGCCTTTTTACGGACATGGGCGCCCTGTAAGTTCTGGGCCGAAATTTACGTCTGACAAGAAAGACCAAGGGGCATAAATGAAGCGCGTTGTGGTCACCGGCATGGGGATCGTCTCCTCGATCGGAAACACTCTCGACGAGGTGCTCGACAGCCTTAAAAATGCGCGGCCGGGGATTTCCCGGGCGCAGGACTATGCCGACCTGGGCTTTCGCTGCCAGGTTCATGGCGCGCCCACGCTCGACCCGTTCGAAGTGCTCGACCGGCGCACCACGCGGTTTATGGCCAAGGGTGCCGCGTGGAACTATATCGCCATGCAGCAGGCCATCGAGATGGCCGGGCTCGAGGAAAAAGACGTCAAGAACCCGCGCACCGGGATCGTGATGGGTTCGGGCGGCCCTTCGACACGGGCCGTCGTTGAAGCCGCCGACATCACCCGCGAGAAAAAGAGCCCCAAGCGCATCGGCCCGCTTGCCGTGCCCAAGGCCATGAGCTCGACGGCGTCTGCGACGCTGGCCACCGCTTACGGCATTCTGGGGGTCAATTATTCGATCTCTTCGGCCTGCGCGACGTCGAAACATTGCATCGGCAACGCCTACGAGCAGATTCAGCTGGGCAAGCAGGATATCGTTTTTGCCGGCGGCCACGAAGATCTCGACTGGTCGATGTCGAACCTGTTCGACGCCATGGGCGCCATGAGTTCGAACTTCAACGACACGCCGGAAGTCGCTTCGCGTGCCTATGACGCCAACCGCGACGGGTTCGTGATTGCCGGCGGTGCCGGAGTTCTGGTGCTCGAAGAATACGAGCACGCCAAGGCGCGCGGCGCCAACATCATTGCCGAATTGATCGGCTATGGCGCGACTTCGGATGGCTACGACATGGTGGCACCTTCCGGTGAAGGCGCGATCCGCTGCATGCGGATGGCGCTTGAAACGGTCAAGGCGCCAATCGACTATATCAACCCGCACGCCACTTCGACCCCTGTGGGCGACCGCAAGGAAATCGAAGCGCTGCGCGAAGTGTTCGGCAATGAGGACAAGTGCCCGCCGCTGTCGGCCACCAAGTCGCTGACCGGACATTCGCTGGGCGCGACGGGCGTGCAGGAGTGCATCTATTCGCTGCTCATGATGCACAACCGCTTCATCTGCGAGAGCGCCAATATCGAAACCCTCGATCCCGAATTCGAGGACATGCCCATCCTGCGCCAGCGCCGCGACAATGTGGATCTCGGTGTTGTGCTGTCCAACAGTTTTGGGTTTGGCGGGACCAACGCGACGCTGGTGTTCAAGCATATGGATGCTTGAGGGCTAGATTTCCCGCTCAGCAAGCCCTTGGTGTTTACTACTGCCGCTTCAGCAAGCTGAACCCTCGCCCCATGGGGGAGAGGGTGGCCGGCAGGCCGGTGAGGGGGGCTTCTTCTGAGATAGAAGCTACGTGTAACGCATGATCCGACTCTCCCCGCTGCGGGCCGAATAAAGCAGCAATTTTCCCAGCAGCGGTTCGCCGAAGCCGGCGAGGTATTTGATGGCTTCGTTGGCCATCATGGTGCCGACGATGCCCGGAAGGACGTTGAGCACGCCGACCAGTTCGCAGGGCGGGCTGTCTTCGGGAGTGGGATCGACGGGATAGAGTTTTTCAAAATCGGGCCAATAGGTGCCGTCCTCGCGCGTTATATAGGGCGCCAGAACCGTGACCGAGCCGTCGAAGGGGCCAAGGGCGCCTGTGACGAGCGGGATTTTGAGGTCTGCGCAGGCGGCAGCCACCGCGCGTTTGGCGGCGAAACTGTCGGTACCCTCCACAACCAGATCGGCGCTGGCCAACAGGGTTTTGGCATTTTCGGGGGTCAGGTGCTCGATGCGCGCAGAAACGTCTATCTCGGGATTGAGCCGCGCGGCGAAACGGGCTGCCGCTTCGGCCTTGGGCGCCTCCAGATCGGCGTCTGCATAGATCACTTGGCGGGAGAGGTTGGACAGCGAGACCGTATCGGGATCGATGATGGTCAGCCTGCCGATTCCGGCCCCGGCGAGATAGGCGATCACCGGCACGCCCAGCCCGCCGGCGCCGACAATGACCACATGGGCCGCGCTGAGCCTTTGCTGGCCCGCGCCACCCATGTCCTTTAGAACGATATGGCGGGCGTAGCGTGCCGATTGAGTGGGTGTCAGCGCCCGCTTGGAGAATTTTCGCTTCTCTTCGTATCGCTTCAACTGCTCCAAGCCCTTGTTTTGTCGGGTTTCCGAACCGCAAAAGTGGTATCCACTTTTGCTGGAAACCCTTTTATTCGGCGTTGCCCACGGGCAGGGCGATGAAGCGCCGGTCGGGGCCTTCAAAGCCATGCGACCAGACCGAGAGAACGGCGACGGCCGACGAATTGTCCCAGGCGCCGAACGGGTTGAAGATTCCGTAGAACTTATACGTGATGACGCAATGGCGCGAAGCGGGGACGCGGGTATCGCGATAGATTTCTTCGGTGATGCCGTTGGACTGGCCCATCACGGCAACGCCCATCGGACTGCCTTCAAAAAAGCTGCAATCCTGCGAGGATGGCGCCTTGAAGATCTCGAGGTTCAGTGCGTATTCGCCTTCGATTTCGGCAAGGCCGTAGCTGGGGATGCCATAGGCGATCGACAGGCCGTCATCGTCCAACTCGCCATCGCCGCGCAGGGCAATGGGAACAGCAGGCCGGGAAATACCAAACTCGGCCAGGGCCGATTGGGCATCGGAGAGCGCTTCGGCACGGGCCGCGGCGACGGGGGTCATTTCATTATCGATGCGTGTCTCGAACGGAGCGCCGCCGACGAAACTATCTGTGGTGAGATCGATCAGGAAAATTTCCGCATAGGCAAAACCCGAGCCGTCCTGAATGCCGAACTGCTCGAAGGCGAAATAGCGCCCGTCTTCGGAATAGCCGAGGGCATCGAACTGGGCGCTGTCGCCGGCAAGGGCGGGAAAGGAAACCGCAAGGGCAAGCGCCGGGCCAAGCCATTTTAGGTGGTCGCGCTTCCGAACCGAAAAAGCGGTTCCCATCCCCGATCGGGGTCGAGGACATGCTTTTTCTGGAAACGCTCTAAGTACCCGTCGAACCAAATCCACCAGTGCCACGTTCGGTCTCCTCGAGTTCGTCCACTTCCAAAAGCGCGATGTCGGGCACGGCGGCAATCACCATCTGGGCGATTCTGTCGCCGCGCCTGATCTCGAACGGGTCGGGGCCGTGATTGACAAGGATGGCCTTGATCTCCCCGCGGTAATCGGCGTCGACAGTGCCGGGCGCATTGAGCACGGTAACACCGTGCCGGGCAGCAAGGCCAGAGCGGGGCCGGATCTGGGCCTCGTAGCCGACCGGCACGGCAAGCGCGAACCCGCACGGCACCAGCGCAAAGGCGCCGGGGGCGATGACAAGGGTTTCGCCCTGTCCCACCGCCGCAGCAAGATCGTGCCCCGATGCGCCCATGCTCTGGCGCATGGGCAGGGGCAGGCCCCGCCCATGCTCAAGCCATTTGAACCTGACTGTCATGGCCTATTTCTGGACGATCGCGTAGATTTCTTCGGGCATTTCGAGGGTGGCCGCGAACAGATCAACGAAGGGAATTTCATAGCTTGCCGACATGCCATCGGCGGAAATTTCCATGTTGGTGTCAACGATCGTACCGCCGGTCACCGCGATGGTGATGGCATGGCCCTCAAACATCGAGGTGATCATCGCCTGCATCTGGGGATCCTGTTCCTCGCCCATGCTTTCATCGAGCGAATCGGCGAGATCGCCGGTCGGGAAGGAAACACGCACCTGGCCGCCGCCAATGGCTTCGATCACTGGGCCTTCGCCTTCTTCCTCGTCGAAATCGAGCTCGTCGAAGGGACCGGACTCGATGACAACGCAATCGATCATGTCGCCGTTTTCGATCAATTCGCCCTCGGCGCAGAATTCCTCGTCGCCGGCCTCGACCTGCGCATTCATCATCTCAACCATGTCGGCGGCCATGGAGGTGACCATGGTGGCCTCGGCCTCGGTCTCGCTTTGCACGTCGACAGTCATCGAAACGTCCATGCATGCGGTGAGCAGCAGGGCCAGTCCGCTGGCGCCGGCCAGGCGGGTCATTGTGGTCACGGTCATTGGGTGCATCCCTTCCTCAACAATCTGGCGCACTGTGGTCGGAAACAGCCGCGTTTTGCAAGACGCCAGAGCATTTCCGCGCTTCTTCGAATCGCGAAAATGCTCCTACTCCCTGGTTTGTCGCGCTCACGAACCGGCGGCAAAATGGCTCGCGATCCGACCCGCCAGTTTTTCGGCCACCGCGGTTTTCGATTGCGGCCCCCAGTCGTCGGCTCCGGTGCCATCTAGGAACAGGATGCGCGTGTCGGCACCGCCGAAAACGCCAGTTCCCGGGCTCACGTCGTTGGCCAGCAGCCAGTCGCTCCCCTTGCGCGCCAGCTTGTTGCGGGCATGGGTTTCAAGGTTTCCCGTTTCGGCGGCAAACCCGATAACCAGCGCGGGACGCTCGCCTGCCGGGAGGTGGGATACCGAAGCGAGAATGTCGGGGTTGGCGACGAATTCGAGTTCCGGCGCGGTGCCGGACGCGTCCTTTTTGAGCTTGGCATCGGCGGGTTCGGCGATACGCCAATCGGCAACAGCGGCGGTAAAGATCGCGGCATCTGCCGGGAGGGCGGCCCTGACCGCTGCTTCCATTTCGAGGGCCGTTTCTACGGCGACGATTTCGCAGCCTTTGGGGTTTGCAAATTCGGCCGGGCCGGTGACGAATTTGACGATGGCGCCCTGAGCCGCCAGCGCCTCGGCAATGGCGGTGCCCTGCCGTCCCGATGAGGCGTTGGAGATGTATCGGACCGGATCGATCGGCTCGCGAGTGGGCCCGGAGGTGACAATTATCGTTTTGCCCTCTAGCGGACGAGGGCCGGCTCCATGGGCGAAATGATCCTCGATGGCGACCAGAATGTCTTCGGGCTCGGCCATGCGTCCAGCGCCGAATTCACCGCACGCCATATCGCCCTCTTCGGGGCCAACGAAGGCAATGCCGTCCCTGCGCAGGGTTTCGATGTTGCGGCGGGTGGCAGGTGCTTCCCACATGCGCACGTTCATGGCCGGGGCGGCGAGAACAGGGGTAATTGTCGCCAAAAGGCAGGTGGTGGCCAGATCGTCTGCCAACCCGTTGGCCATGCGCGCCAGGATATTGGCGGTTGCCGGGGCGACGACGACCAGATCGGCAGAGCGGGAAAGCTCGATATGGCCGATCTCGGCCTCGCGCGTGAGATCGAACAGATCTGACAGGGCCGGGCGACCGCACAGGGTCGAGATGGTCAGGGGCGAAACAAAGTGCTTTGCACCTTCGGTCAGAATGACCTGCACGGTGCCGCCCGCCTTCTGGATCAGGCGGATCAGGGTGATGGCCTTATAGGCGGCAATGCCGCCCGAGATGATCAAAAGGATATGCTTGCCGGCAACACTCACAGCGCGCCTCCCAGATGAGCGATCAGGCTAACGACCGCCAGAACGATTGTCGCAAGGCTCCCCCATTTGAGGGTTTCGATCAACGGGTCCTTTTTGTCCTGCCGCAATTGATCGGCTTCGAGCCGGGTCAGGACGCGTTCGGCACGGCGACCCAGCTCGGGCAGGCGCTTGGCCAGATCGAGCGCCTCGTCAACGGCCTCTTTGGCGATGTCGAGCTTGCCCTGCGGGCCGACGGTGCGGCGCACCCATTCAGAAACGACAGGCTCGGCGGCCGTCCACATGTTGAACTGCGGATCGAGCAGGCGGGCGGTGCCTTCGGCCAGCACCATGTTTTTTTGCAAGAGGACGAGTTCGGGCCGGGCGGTCATGTCGAACAGCTCGGTCACCTCGATCAGCTGGGCCAGAACGCGGGCCATGGAAATCTCATCGGCCCCGCGCCCGACCAGCGGTTCGCCAATGGCGCGGATGGCCTGGGCGAAATCGTCGATGGTGTGGGTTTCGGGCACATAGCCGATATCGATATGGAGCTCGGCCACGCGGTAGTAATCGCGGGTGATAAAGCCATAGAGGATTTCGGCAAGGAAGCGCTGCTCGCGCTTTCCGATGCGGCCCATGATGCCGAAATCGACGGCGACGATGCCGCCGGTTTTGGGGTCGGCAAACAGATTGCCAGGGTGCATGTCGGCGTGGAAAAACCCGTCGCGGATGGCCTGGCGCAGGAAGCTCTGGATGAGGCTGGCGGCGAGCTTTTTGCGGTCCATCCCGGCGGCCTGAATTTTTTCGACTTCGCGAATGGGGATGGCGTCGATCCAGCCGGTGGTGAGGACCGAGCGGCCGGTCTGCTCCCAGAACACGTCGGGGACACCGAAATCTCCGTCGTCGCCGAGATTGTCGGCAAGCTCGGACATGGCAGCCGCTTCCATGCGCAGATCCATCTCCAGCATGGCCGAGCGGGCCAGCGCGTCGACGATTTTTTTCCCGTTGAAGCGGCGCGTCGCGGGCATGAAGCGCTCGGCAACCGCGGCCAGGGCGTATAGCCCGTTGAGATCGCTGGCAAAGCGCTCCCGGATCTTGGGGCGCAGGAGCTTGACCGCCACCATGCGCTCGCCCTGCGGCGTTTGCAGGCGGGCTTTGTGGACCTGGGCGATGGATGCAGCGGCAAGGGGGGGCGAGATATCCTTGAGCGCTGCGGCTTTTTCGCCAAGTGCCTCGGCCAGAAGACCGGGCACCAGCTTTTCGTCGAACGGGGGCAGCGCATCCTGCAGGGCGGCGAGGTCGGAGGCGATTTCAAAGCCGATGATGTCGCGGCGGGTAGCGAGCACCTGGCCGAGCTTGACATAGACCGGGCCGAGCCGGGTCAGTGCGTTGGCGAGCCGCGTGACGCGGCCGGTCTTGCGCACGTCGCGCTTTTCGATCAGCCGCGCGATACCGACCATGAGCTTGGCGGAAGGCGGAATGGGATGGCCCTCGGCGAGCGAGAACGCGCCCTCGCGGGCCAGAACGAAGCCGGCCCGTGCGAGCCTTAGATAGGTTCCGAGCCCCATGGTCAGAGCTTCCAGCCTCCGTGCAGGGCGGCGATATTGCCCGAAAGCGCGGTATGGGTGACGCGCCTGAAACCTGCGGTTTCGATCATTGTCGAGAAGGTTGCCGGATCGGGGAAGTTGCGAATGGATTCAACGAGATATTGGTAGGGCTGGGCATCTCCGGTGACCATCTTGCCCATGGGTGGAATGAGGTGGTCGGAGAAGAGATCATAGATTTTGTCGAGACCCGGAACATCGACGCTCGAAAACTCCAGCACCAGAATGCGGCCGCCGCGTTTCAGGACGCGGTATGCCTCGCTCAAAGCCTTGTCGATCTGGGGGACGTTGCGGATGCCGAAGGCGATTGTGTAGGCGTCGAAGCTGTTGTTTTCGAACGGCAATTCCTCAGCATTGGCCTCTACGAACTCGACGTTGGCCGGGTAGCGCCAGGATTTGGCGCGCTCGGCGCCGACGGCCAGCATGTCGGCATTGATGTCGGAGACCGTGACCTTGGCGTAGCCGTGGCTGGCATTAAGGATGCGCATGGCCACATCGCCGGTGCCGCCGGCCATATCGAGCACGCAATATTGGCGCGATCCGGAGCGGGGCGGGGCGAGGCGGGCGACCATCAAGTCCTTCCAGACTCTATGGATTCCGCCGCTCATCAGGTCGTTCATCAGATCGTAGCGCGAGGCCACCTTGTGAAAGACGTCGTTGACCAGGCCCTGCTTTTCGCCCAACGGGACGGTGCGCGTTCCGAAATGGGTGGTCTGAGCGTTGTCGGTCATCTCGCGCCTCTTCTGCTTGGCTGACAGCCCGGTTATGGGCTTGGCCGATCGATAACGCAAGGTGTAGACCGGTGGCGAAATCGTCGCAAACAATGGCGGCAAAATGTATGGACTTGAGTGAAATTCATGCCTGAATTGCCCGAAGTTGAAACCGTGCGGCGCGGACTCGCGCCGTTCATCGAGGGCGCGGTGATCGAGAGCGTCACGCTCAACCGTCCCGACCTGCGATTTCCGTTTCCCGAGGGGTTCGTTTCAGGGCTGGAAGGACAGACGATCACCCATCTTGGACGGCGGGCCAAATATCTGATCGCGACGCTGTCGGGGGGCGGCGTGTGGCTGTCCCATCTGGGGATGACCGGGGCGTTTTTTGTCGCCGACCAACGGCTCGACGAACCGAGCCGCCTCAACCCCGGCGACGGCACCGGCAAACACGTCCATGTGGTGGCCACCCTCACTCATCCCTCGCGCGGGCGCGTGAGTCTATCCTATAGCGATCCGCGCCGGTTCGGGTTCATGGATCTGTTCGGGCCGGGCGCGGATAACCCCTTTACCGATTCTCTGGGCCCCGAGCCGTTGGGGAACGATCTGAGCGCGCCCTACCTGGCCGAGCGGCTGGAAAACAAGAAGGGGCCGATCAAGACTGTGCTGCTCGACCAGCGGGTGATCGCCGGGCTGGGCAATATCTATGTGTGCGAGGCGCTTTATATGAGCGGGATCGATCCGCGGCGGGCCGGGGGCACGCTGAAGGCCAGCGAGATCGAGCATCTGGTGGCGGCGATCCGGCAGGTGCTGGCGGCGGCGATCGCCGCGGGCGGCTCGACGCTCAAGGACTTTGCGAAGGCCGACGGGCAGCCTGGCTATTTCCAGCATTCGTTTGCCGTTTATGGCCATGAGGGCGATCCCTGCCCCCGGCCGGGATGTGGCGGCACCATAAAGCGAATCGTTCAGGCGGGGCGCAGCACCTTTTTTTGCCCGGCCTGCCAGCGTGAGAGCATTTGAAGCGGTCCTGGAACCGCTTCAAATGCTCTCAGTGTTTTGGTTTGTCGCGCTTCCGAACCGGACAAGCGGTGCCCACTTGTCCTGGAAGCGCTCTAAAGCGTTTGACTCCCAAACCTCCGCTCTCTATAGAGCAGCCTTCGTTGGGCGTGCCGCAAGGTGCGCCCGTTCCGGTTGTGCTTGCCCGATGGGTTCAAGCACGCAAGGCACACCGCCACGAGGAAATTTAAAAGAATGGCAAATACCACTTCGGCCAAGAAGGCCGCCCGCAAGATCGAAACCCGGACCGACAAGAACACGGCCCGCCGCAGCCGCGTGCGCACCTATCTGCGCAAGGTCGAAGAAGCGATCGCTTCGGGTGACCAGGCCGCCGCTGCCGCAGCGCTGCGCGCCGCCGAACCCGAACTGCAGCGCGCTGCCGGCAAGGGCGTGTTCCACAAGAACATGGCCGACCGCAAGGTTTCGCGCCTCGCCAAGCGCGTCAAGGCACTGGGCGCCTAGAGCATTTCCGCTATTCGCTTGCGCGATCCTTCGGGTCTTCGAATCGCAGAAATTCTCTACGTCTTTGTTGGTCACGCGTCCGAACCGATAAAGTGGTGTCCACTTTATCTGGACGCGCTCTAAAGCCAGCGCAAACCTATCGACCCGATCGTGTTTCGGGTTTGAGAACAAGTTTCCAAGGCCCCCCGATGGGGGCCTTCGTCATTTCAAAAGACGTGCCGAATTTGCGTGACATTTCCGTCATGGCAGGGTCACAAAAAAGCCACGCAATGGTCTTGGTGACGGAGAACGGAAAAAATAATCCGTTGAGACAAAAAACGGCTCCAGCCGGAATCTGCAAGGAGTCCCATACCCTTAATTTTCCCTTGCCGGACAGTCCCTGCCCGCCGGGGAGCACGGGGGACGAGTCAAGCGGATTTTTGGCCAAATCTGCGGTTGTGCGCAAAAATTTGACTGTCTAAAATGGGTCCGTTGGATCAAAAAGAGGCTGGCGAGAGACAAGTCTAACGCCTCCTTCACACGGGTAAACCAAGGGGACAGCGATGAACGGTTCAGATCCTTTACGGCTTGTTGCAAGCCGTCATGGTACCATGACCGTGCATCCGAAGTTCCTGGTTCATCTCTAGACTGACAAAGACGAATTTTCGTCTTTTCCTCAGGCGCAGGCGCGCCGATTTCAATTTGTAACGATAGGATACTGCGCAGGGAATGCTTGCGCGGGGGCGTAAATTTATTGTCCCGACCAACGGGATAGATGGGGAACCAGGGGTGCCGCCGGGGATGGGCGGGACGTCATAGCAATAAGAGGCAACAGCAATGGAATCGATCGCGGCTGCGGATCGCGGAACTTGGGGAAAGCGTGGAGGGAAAGCGGACACAACTCCGCAAAAGACGACAATTGGGGCTGAAGGGGAAACGAAGATGACCATGGATGCCGATCAGGTCTGGCTGCGCGTGCGGGCGCGGCTGAGAGCGGCGGTCGGTGAAGATGTCTTTACGTCATGGTTCGCCCGGCTCGAACTTGAAGAAGTCGTGGGCGATCTCGCTCACCTGTCGGTGCCGACACGCTTCTTGTGTTCGTGGATCCAGTCCAACTATGTCGAAAAGATCCTCGAAGCGTTTACCGCCGAAGACCAGTCCATCGGCCGGCTGCACCTGACCGTGCGCATCAACGGCCAGGCCCGGCCCAGGCTGGTGAGCTCGCACGAGCCCTCGGCAACGGAGACGGACGCCCCGGCCAGCATTGCCGAAGTGCGGACCGTGCCGGCGCTGGTCACCAGCCAGCCGGCCAGCGGCACGCGCGCCAATGCCCTTTCGGGCTCGGCGCTGGACCGCAAGCTGACCTTCGACACTTTCGTATCGGGCAGCGCCAATGAAATGGCGCTCAACGTCGCCAAGCAGGTCGCCTCGGCGGCGGCCAACAATGTTGTGACCTTCAACCCGGTCTATCTCCATTCGTCCGTGGGGCTGGGCAAGACCCATCTTCTGAACGCCATTGCCTGGGCGGCCGGTGCTTCGGACATCTCGCGCAATATCGTCTATCTGACCGCCGACCATTTCATGTACCACTTCATCACGGCGGTGCAGCATCAGTCGGCGCTGGCCTTCAAGGAATGGCTGCGCGGCATCGATCTTTTGCTGATCGACGACATGCAGTTCCTGCAGGGCAAGTCGGCCACTGAATTCGGGCACACGCTCTCGACGCTGATTTCAGGCACCAAGCAGGTGGTGGTGGCGGGCGACGCGCCGCCGCGCGATCTCGAAATGCTCGACGACCGCGTGCGCTCGCGGCTTTCGGGCGGGCTGGTGATCCCCATTACCCAGTTCGATCCCGAACTGCGCCGGGCCATCGTGCAGAAGCGGGCCGACCAGGCGGCAAGCCGGTTTACCGGGCTGAGCTTTCCAAGCCCCGTCATCGACTATGTGGCGCGCTCGATCGTCTCCCATGGCCGCGACCTCGACGGCGCCGTCAACCGGCTGGTGGCGGCCAACCAGCTGACCGGAGAGCCGATCACCGTGGGGCTGGCCGAAAAAACCCTTCAGGATCTGATCCGCTCGCGGGAGACGCCCCGTGTCCGGATCGAGGACATCCTCAAGATCGTCGCCCGCCACTACAAGGTGCCGCGCAACGAGCTTTTGTCCTCGCGCCGCTCACGCGACGTGGTGCGCCCGCGCCAGATCGCCATGTATCTGGCCAAGTCGCTGACCTCGCGGTCTCTGCCCGAAATCGGCCGCCGGTTCGGCGGACGCGACCACACGACAGTGCTCCATTCGGTGCGCAAGGTGGAGCAGCTGATGAGCCAGGATGGCGAGTTGACCCAGGAAATCGAACTGCTCCGGCGCATGCTGGAGGAGTGACAGACGGCGCGGGGCACCGTCCCGCGCAACCTTCCTTGACGCCGCAGACTACAAAAACGGAACATGACCGTTACCATCCGCCGCGCTACCCAAGCCGACACCGCGCAAATTCTCGCCATCGTCGCGCCGATCCTGTCTGCGGGGGAAACCTACGCCATTGCGCCGAACCTCGATGAGGCCGGCGTTCTGGCCTATTGGTTCGATCCCGCGCACGAGGTCTTCGTCGCGGAAGAGGACGGCACCATCCTGGGGACCTACTACCTCATGGCCAACCAGCAGGGCGGCGGGGCCCATGTGGCCAATTGCGGCTACATGACAGCCCCTGCTTCGCAGGGAAAAGGCGTTGCGCGGGCCATGTGCCAGCATTCGCTGGCGCGTGCGGCAGAACGCGGGTTCCGTGCCATGCAGTTCAATCACGTGGTTTCCACCAATGGCCGCGCCGTAGCCCTTTGGCAATCGCTGGGTTTCGATATTGCCGGGGTTTTGCCCGCGGCCTTCAACCATCCGGTGCATGGCTATGTCGACAGCTATGTGATGTTCAAAACGCTCTAGGCCCGCCCGGCGACGCGGAAATCGGCGACCGGTCTGCCCTACGCCCGCATGCGGCGATTTTCTTCTGGGAAGCAGGCCCCTGCGCGCCCGTGGGGCCTTGCGTTTTTTTGCCCGGCGATGCAGGGTCTGTGCCCGGCTTTTGGGCCGGTGATGGCCCGTCCAGGGCTAGCGAAAACCAGACAGAAAAGATCAGGGGTCCAAAAAGCCATGAAGGTCACGCTCGAGCGCAACCATCTGCTCAAGTCACTGGGGCATGTGCACCGCGTTGTCGAGCGGCGCAACACCTATCCGATCCTAGCCAACGTCTTGATGAGCGCCACGGGCGACGGGCTGGATCTGCGGGCCACGGACCTTGATATCGAAGTGACCGAGACCGTGCCGGCCATGACCGGCACGCCGGGCACGACAACGGTTCCCGCGCACACGCTTTACGAAATCGTGCGCAAGCTTTCCGATGGCGCCGACGTTGTGCTGGAAACCGACGGGAACGATCAGATGCTGATCTCTTCGGGCCGGTCGCGCTTTCATCTGGCGTGCCTCAATCCCGACGGGTTCCCGGACCTCAAATCGGGCGCCTTTACCCACACCTTCTCGATCAAGGTCCAGATGCTGAGAGATCTGATCGAGCGCACCCAGTTCGCGATCTCAAACGAAGAAACGCGCTATTATCTCAACGGGATTTTCGTCCATACCGTGGATGGGCCCGACGGGGTGGTGATGCGCGCCGTGGCGACCGACGGGCACCGGCTGGCGCGGGTGGAAGCCGAAGCACCGCAGGGTTCGGCGGGGATGCCCGGCATCATCATTCCGCGCAAGACAGTGGCCGAAGTGCTCAAACTGCTCGACGGGGTCGAGGACGAGGTCAAGGTCGAACTTTCGGACACCAAGATCCGCTTTACGCTGGGCGGGGTGATCCTGCTCTCAAAGCTCATCGAGGGCAGCTTCCCCGATTACGAGCGCGTAACGCCGAAAAACAACGACAAGGCGCTGATCGTCGATCGTGACAGCCTGGCCAAGGCCGTGGATCGCGTGTCGACAATTGCGTCCGAGCGCGGCGGCAAGGCGGTCAAGCTGGCCCTGACGCCGGGACAGCTCGAACTTTCCGTGACCAACCCCGATCACGGCACGGCGAACGAAGAATTGCCTGTCGAGTTCGACCTCGAAGGGTTCGAGATCGGGTTCAATGCGCGCTATCTTCTGGAAATCATCGCCCAGATCCGCACGGAAAGCGCGACCTTCATGTTCAATGACGCCGGATCGCCGACGTTGGTGCGCGAGGATGGGGAGACCAAAGCGCTCTTCGTTTTGATGCCAATGCGCGTATGATTCAGGTGATGCCGGGCTGCAAGCTGCACATTTCTACGCTTCCGGTGCTCACGTACACGACGTACGCTCCGGTCCGGTTCTCCAAAAACACCATTTTCGCCGCAGCCTGACCCGAATTTGGCTCAGAGGAACCCTCCGGCAACGACGGTGGCCGATTTAGCCGATGACCGATGCACAGCGCTATATTTCCCGTTTGCGGCTGACCGGGTTTCGCAATTATCCCAGCGCGGCGCTCGACCTCGATCATCGCCACGTGGTGCTGACGGGCGAGAACGGGGCGGGCAAGACCAACCTGATTGAAGCGATATCGCTGCTGGCGCCGGGACGCGGGTTGCGGCGGGCCGGGTTCGATACACTGGGGATCGTCGGCGGGGACGGGCTGTGGGCCGTGGCCGCGAGCATCGAGACGGCCTACGGGCCGGTCGATATCGGCACTGGGGCAAGCCCGGACGCCGCGGGGCGCCGGGTGCGGATCAACGGCGCCAATGCGCGGGCCGTCGAGGAAATGAGCGAGCATGTGCGCATCCTGTGGCTCACGCCATCGATGGATGGGCTGTTTACCGGACCGGCCAGCGAGCGGCGGCGGTTTTTGGACCGGTTGGTCACGGCGCTCCACCCCGGCCATTCGAGCACGGTTTCCGATTTCGAAAAGGCCATGCGCCAGCGCAACAGGCTGCTCGAGGACAATGGCGACGGCACCTGGCTGAGCGCCATCGAAACACAGATGGCCGAACTCGCCACCGCGATCTATTTCGCGCGCGCCGATTCGCTGGCCCATCTGCAGGCGCTGATGGAAAAATCGGTGGCCGATACGGGATTTCCGGCGGCGCTGCTGGCGATAACGCCGATGATGGAGGGTGACATCCCGGAAACGGCGAGCGGGCTGGAAGCGGCGCTGGCCGGGCGCTGGCGCGACGCCAGAGGGCTTGATCGGGCGGCGGGACGCACCACATTAGGACCACACCGCGTCGACCTCGATGTAACCCATGCTCCAAAATCCATGCCGGCGGGATTGTGCTCGACCGGCGAGCAGAAAGCGCTGTTGATCGGGCTGGTGCTGGTCCATGCGCGGCTGGTTTCGACAATGACCGGGATTACCCCGTTGCTGCTGCTCGACGAGATTGCCGCCCACCTCGATCCCGTGCGGCGCGGGGCGCTGTTCGATGCGCTGGAGCGGCTGGGAACACAGTGCTGGATGACCGGGACCGACTCCGTGCTTTTCGCCGCTCTGGGGGAACGCGCGCAGCATTTTTCGGTGCATTCGGGCGTGGTGCGGCCCGCGGGTTGAAAAAGCCAGGCTATTGTAATCCCGCACGGGCCCAAAACGGGCCAAATTGCTTGGGGATAAGTCCCCAATCAGGTACAAGTTATCAATTCCCAACAAGGCTGATTCTTCTTTCATGAGCGACACGCCCCCGATCCCCAACGATGCAGAGTATGGCGCGGATTCGATCAAGGTCCTCAAGGGCCTCGATGCGGTCCGGAAACGCCCCGGCATGTACATCGGGGACACCGACGATGGCACGGGCCTCCATCACATGGTCTATGAGGCTGTCGACAATTCCATCGACGAGGCGCTGGCCGGTCATGCGGACCTCGTTTCGGTGACGCTCAATGCCGACGGCTCGGTGACGGTGACCGACAACGGGCGCGGCATTCCGACCGATATCCACAAGGAAGAGGGGATTTCGGCGGCCGAGGTCATCATGACCCAGCTCCATGCGGGCGGTAAGTTCGACCAGAATTCCTACAAGGTCTCGGGCGGTCTGCACGGGGTGGGGATTTCGGTGGTCAACGCGCTTTCGGTGTGGCTCAAGCTCAAGATCCGTCGCGCCGGCGGCATTTACGAGGTGAACTTCACCCATGGCGTGGCCGATGGCCCGCTGGCCCGGATCGGCGAGTATGAAGAAGACAAGCAAAAGGGCACCAATGAAGGCCGCTCGGGCACGGAAATCACCTTCATGCCCTCGAGCGACACCTTCACCATGGTCGAGTTCGACTACAAGACGCTCGAGCATCGGCTGCGCGAACTGGCGTTCCTCAATTCGGGCGTCCACATCATCCTGCGCGACAAGCGCCATCCCGAAATTGTCGAAACCGACCTCATGTATGAGGGCGGGCTCGAGGCCTTCGTCCAGTATCTCGACAAGAACAAATCGGCGCTGCTCGACAAGCCGATTTCGCTGATTTCGGAAAAGGACGGGATCACGGTGGAAGTGGCGCTGTGGTGGAACGACAGCTACCACGAGAACGTGTTGTGCTTTACCAACAACATTCCCCAGCGCGACGGCGGCACGCACCTTGCGGGGCTGCGGGGCGCGCTGACGCGGCAGGTGACGGGCTATGCCGAGCAATCGGGCGTTACCAAGCGCGAAAAGGTATCGCTGACGGGTGACGATACCCGCGAGGGGCTGACGTGCGTTCTTTCGGTGAAAGTGCCGGACCCCAAATTCTCGTCGCAGACCAAGGACAAGCTGGTCTCGTCCGAAGTGCGGCCGGTGGTCGAAAACGTCGTCAACGACAAGCTCAGCCAATGGTTCGAGGAGCACCCCTCGGAAGCGAAAACCATCGTGACCAAGGTGGCCGAGGCAGCGGCGGCCCGCGAAGCGGCGCGCAAGGCGCGTGAGTTGACGCGGCGCAAGTCGGCGCTGGAGATTTCTTCGCTCCCCGGAAAGCTGGCCGACTGCCAGGAACGGGATCCGGCCAAGGCCGAAATCTTTATCGTCGAGGGCGATTCGGCCGGCGGGTCGGCCAAGCAGGGGCGCGACCGCGCCACGCAGGCCATCCTGCCGCTGCGCGGCAAGATCCTGAACGTCGAGCGGGCCCGGTTCGACCGGATGATTTCGTCCGACCAGGTCGGCACGCTGATTACCGCTCTGGGCACGGGCATCGGGCGCGAGGAATTCAACCCCGACAAGCTGCGCTACCACAAGATCATCATCATGACCGACGCCGACGTCGACGGCGCCCATATCCGTACGCTGCTTTTGACGTTCTTTTACCGGCAGATGCCCGAGCTGATCGAGCGCGGCTATCTCTATATCGCCCAGCCGCCGCTCTACAAGGTGACGCGCGGACGCTCCGAGCAGTATCTCAAGGACGAGCGGGCCCGCGAGGATTATTTGCTGGCCGGCGGCACCGAGGAAGCCATACTGACGACGCGGTCGGGATCGGCCCATACGGGCAACGACCTGCTTTCGATCGTCGAACAGGCGCGCGATCTCAATCATCTGATCGATAACCAGAACGCCCGCTACAACCGGCAGATGATCGAACAGGCCGCCGTTGTCGGCGCGCTCGATCCGGCGGCCATGGAAGACCCCGAAGCCGCGCAGACCCTGGCCGAACGGGTGGCCAACCGGCTCAACCGCATGTCGGATGAAACCGAGCGCACCTGGGAAGGCAGACTGGACGGCGAGGGCGGCTATGTCTTTTCGCGCATGGTGCGCGGCGTGACCGAGAGCCATACGCTCGACGCGGCGCTTTTGGGCTCTGCCGATGCGCGCAAGCTGCGCAACCTGTCCGGGCGGCTGGACGACATCTATGGCGGCGTGCCGACGCTGACGCGCAAGGAAACCACCCAATCGGTTTACGGGCCACGTTCGCTGTTTTCCATCGTGATGGCGGCCGGCGGCAAGGGCGTTTCGATGCAGCGCTACAAAGGGCTGGGCGAAATGAACGCCTCCCAGCTTTGGGAAACCACAATGGACAAAAATGCGCGCACGCTGCTGCAGGTCCAGATCAAGGAAAGCGACGACGCGGATTCGATCTTTTCCCAGCTTATGGGCGATCTTGTCGAGCCACGGCGCGACTTTATTCAGGACAATGCTCTGGCGGTTTCGAATCTGGATATTTGACGGGGTTGGGGGCGAGCCGCGACGGCGGCTGGCGACCCCTGTTCTACTCAGGAAATGAAGTTTCGTGAGCCGCTTGCACCTTTGAGCAGACCACACGCGACCTATGGGGACTTATCGGGGTCGTCATCATGCGATAGGTCAATAACCGGCGCCGCTGGGGTGTATTGGCTGGGCCGCAGGCCCTCAGGGCCAAGTCGGTTAAAGGTCCGGAGGTTCGATGGGCTGCGCTGAAACGCAATGCCGTTTTTGCCTGCTTGACCGAAAAATACAAACTGCGTCTCATAGTCATGATTGAAGACGGTCACGTAGAGGATTGTTCCTGTAATCAGGAGCAGATCGCCCCCATGGTGGAACAGGCCTTCTCGGGTCAGGGCAGTTGCCGGTATGGCCAACCCTACCGATAGCCTCTCACCCGGGCCTAGTGCCGAATAGGTGACAAAGCGATCTCGACGGAAATGATACTGGCGAAATACCTCACCTCGTCTAACAACCTGCGCAGAGTAGGTCACGGAGAAATGGGATGCTGGGGTCAGGCCGGTATTTGCCACGGTAACCATCACCCCATTGGCCAGAGAGCCGGTCATCGTTTCAGCGTGAACATAGGCCTGAGTTTGATGTTCGCCAATATCGCGGGTGTCGGCGATGGCCCGCCTGGTTTGCCGAAGTGAACTGACGAGAGCGATAAGGGCTCCGGCACTTAGGAGGGTCGCCATAATCGTTGCAGCCAACATCCACCATGCAGCCGCCGCCATGGATTGCTGCGCCTGCAGATCCTGGCCATCAATGCACGGCGCATCACAGGCGAACGGAAAACCAGATGTAGATCTGACTATGGCGCCATATCCGACCATAGCCAGCAGCACCATTGCCAAGGCAACGAGTGCGGTCAGCTCCTTACCAATCTTCAAGGTCTGCCCCTTGGCCCCACCTGCAGAACCCCTGCGTCGCGCATGATCCGCACCTCGGCACGTGATTGAGGCCTTGGTACTGGGCACTAATCAGGGTGCATCCAGGCGAATTGCTACAAAATCGTCCGTCTGCGTCAGGGTAACCCCGATCCTGACGAAGTTGGTCCTTATTCTGGATACTTTGCGGCTGTTGCGCGCAGCCGATCGGTGAAATCGTAAATGTGATCTATCGACTCGATGATGATCTTGTCCTCGACCTCGCCATCGAAAAGGCTGATGTATTTAGTGGCGCGATTGAAATGTAGCCTGGCCAATGGCTTTCTGTTGTTGTCATCGACTAGGATGCCGCAATAGGATTTCTGATCGCGCATGACCACTCTGGAGGGCTTGATAACCTCTCGCACGATAGCCTTTACCACCATATAACCTTCACGCTCTTCTTCCGTGGTCACGACGTCGGGCTCTACGGATTCCACTTCCTCGATTACTTCGTCCGTATCTGCCAAGGCTGTCGAAAGCCTGTTTTTCACCGAGTCACGGATCACATCTCGAAAAGCACTCCGGACCAATCCGGTGAATTGCTCCATTACTGCTGCGGTAAAGCGCCCTTCGTGTACTTTCCCAGCTACCAGCTTTACGAAATCGTCGGAAGGGTTCTCGATTATCTTCGCGATTTCCGCCTTCAGCAGCGAAGTGTATTTCAGACGTTCGGCTGTTGCCAGGATCCCGTCGATGTCAAATCCGGCCCGCTCAAACTTCTTGAGTTCCAACAAAAGGTGCGGTTGGACATCCGATAAATCAAAGCTCAAGAATGGCCGCGTATCGAGCTTGTTAGGCTCTTCCAAATCGCTATGAAAATGGAATGTTCTGCCGTTGGTCAGGACGGCGAACTTGGCACTGGTGACAGTAAAGTAGCGGAAGAGCTGCGCCAAGTGGACCTTGTCCAGTTGGGTCGTTATCGGCTTACACTCAACGAGTATGCGGATCTGGTCGTCGATCTTGATGGCGTAATCGACCTTCTCCCCTTTCTTTCCTACGGCGTCCGCGGTGAACTCAGGAACAACCTCTTCCGGGTTGAACACGTCATACCCAAGTGCTTGGAAGAACGGTAGGACCACGGCCGTCTTCACGGCCTCCTCGGTCAGCATTGTACTTGAATGAGATTTCACGCGATCGGAAAGTCTTGCAAGTGTCTGCTCTATACTCATGTCATCCCCCAAACTTGAACACTTGTATCGTGGTTGAGGAAAACCAACCGGTCAAGCTGAAGGTCGATAGAATGATAGTCCCATTTTCTTCGCAGAGCCCATGTATTGTGGTTCGCTATCTTCCGATCATTAGCGTTGCAAGTTCCCCAATCCTATTTCGGTGGTTGGGCACACACCATGCGAATTCTCGAAGGCCGCCATTGGGCGCGTCAGCTGTCCTCAGGCCGCATGTGACGCAGACCGATACTCATTGCAATCGTTTGGCCGAACTCGGCGCCAAAAGCCGCCAGCCCCCATTTCAGAAACCCCAGCCGCGCCCCTACATCTGTGCGAAAACCGTTGCCCCGCGGCCACACCCGGGGGTAAGAGTGGAAAAATTCACATAAACGCGCCACAATTGGCCGCGATAGCGTTAGGCATCGCGTTTGCGCCAGCGTGTGGCGTGTCGATTTTTCCCCATGACGGCTCGAAAGTGATCTTTTGATGGATCTTCGTCTCTCTCCCGATGATCGCGTCGATGGCGGCCAGCAGCGCAAGGCCAAGGGCCAGCGCGCGCAGTCCGGATCAGCCTCCAATGCGCCAAAGGGCGGCAAGCCGCGCCGGCCGCAGAACCGCAAGGTGAAGAAAAAGCGCTCAAGCGGGATGCGCTTCATCGTCGGGGTAGCCTATTTCTGCTTTACGATGCTGCTTTTGGGCGGTGTCGCGGTGGCCGGTATCATTGTCTATTACGGACAGGATCTGGGATCGTCCTCGACCTGGGAAGTCCCGCAGCGCCCACCCAATATCCGGGTTTTGGCCTCGAACGGGCAGCTTCTGACCAATCGCGGGCAGACCGGCGGCGAAGCCATCGGCATTCACGAATTGCCGCCCTATGTGGGCCAGGCTGTCGTGGCGAGCGAAGACAGGCGCTTTTACAGCCATTTCGGTGTCGATCCGATCGGCCTGGCCTCGGTGGGGCTGGAAATGATCCGCGCGGGCGGCATTACACGCGGGGCGTCCACCATCACCCAGCAGGTGGCCAAGAACCTGTTTCTGACCCCCGACCAGACGCTCGGCCGCAAGGTGCAGGAAGCGCTGCTGGCGGTGTGGCTGGAGCAGAACTACACCAAAGACGAAATTTTGGAGCTCTATCTCAACCGCGTGCATTTCGGGTCGGGCTCGACCGGCATCGAGGCCGCGGCCCAGACCTATTTCGGCATTTCGGCGCGCAATCTCTCGCTGGGCCAGTCCGCCATGCTGGCGGGCATCCTGCCCGCGCCGAGCTATTACAATCCGCGCACCCATCCCGAGCGTGCCGCCGAGCGTCAGCGGCTGGCTTTGGCCAACATGGTGCGCGAGGGCTACATCACCACCGAGCAAGCCGAGGCGGCAGCCCAGAACATGGATGCCAACATCACCACCGAGCGGGTGGCCGGCACCGAGTATTACGTCGCCGACTGGGTGGAAACGCTCATGAACGCCTATCTGGGCGAAGTGAACGAGGACGTTGTGGTTTCCACGACACTCGACTGGGACCTGCAAAAACAGGCCGAGTTCGTCATCAAGGAAGCCGTGGCCGATCAGGGATCCGATCTGAACTTTTCACAGGCGGCGTTTGTCGCAATGGATACCGAGGGCCGGGTGCGGGCGCTGGTCGGCGGAGTCGATTACAGCCAGTCGTCCTATAACCGTGCAGTGACGGCGCGGCGCCAGCCCGGATCGGCGTTCAAGCCCTTTGTTTATCTCGCAGCGCTGCAGCAGGGCTACACCCCCGACACGCTGATGGTGGACGAGCCTCTGACCTACAATGGCTGGTCGCCGGAAAACTCCAATGGCCGCTATGTGGGGCCTGTGCTGTTGCGCGATGCGCTGGCTTTTTCGATCAACACGGTGTCGGCGCGGCTCGCCATTGATATCGGTCCGGAAAACGTTGTCGAGACGGCCTATCGCATGGGCTTTTCGTCCAATTTCCAGGCGGTGCCCTCAATCGCGCTGGGCGCCCAGGAGGTCTCGCTGCTCGAGTTGACCAGTGCTTACGCCCCGTTCGCCAATGGTGGCTATGGCGTGGTGCCCAACGTCATCACCCGGATCACCACGACCGATGGCGAAGTGCTTTACGAAGAATCGCCGTCCGGACCGGGCCGTATCCTGACCGACGAGCAGGTGGGCATGATGAACGACATGCTCCAGACTGGCGTTCAGGCCGGTACAGGCACGCGCGCCCAGCTGGGCAACTGGCCGATGGCGGGCAAGACCGGCACGTCGCAGCGCAACCGCGACGCGCTGTTTGTCGGCTACACCGCCAGCCTTGTGGGCGGCGTGTGGCTGGGCAATGACGACGACACGCCCACGCGGGTGTTTGGCGGCCAGGTGCCGGCCCAGATCTGGCGCGATATCATGACCATGGCCCATGAAGGTCTGCAGACCGCTGCACTGCCCGGACATTACGTCAAGCTGCAGGACCGTGTTGCGGTGCCGATGCAGGACACGATGCCGGCGACCGGCACGCCCGTGACCATCGACCAGATCCAGGGCCAGCCGGGCCAGCAGCCCGCACCGGTGCCCCAGCAACAGATCCAGCCGCAACAGCAACAGCCCGTCGCGGTTCCGGCCAATGACGGAATCGGTGGCCTGCTCAACGGACTGTTCGGCGGGTAACGCTGGCGGCAATGGTAATATGAAAAGCCCGGGCATCGACCCGGGCTTTTTTTGCGGCCGGGCGAAGGGCGAGACCTGACGCCGGGCTCTAGAGCGCCATCAACGCAGCGCCATTGGCCTTGAGCCAGGCCTTGGGCCGCTCGTAATCGGGGCAGGTTCTGGCGACGGTGCGCCAGAAGACCGGCCTGTGGTTCATTTCGAGAATGTGGGCCACTTCGTGGGCGGCGACGTAATCGAGCACGTCGGGCGGGGCGAGGACCAGGCGCCAGTTGAAATTGAGACTGCCGGACGAGGAGCACGAGCCCCAGCGGGTCGATTGATCGCGCAAGGTGATGCCCGTCGTTTTGACCCCCAGATTGCCGGCATGGCGGGCGCAGGCGATCTCGAGATCGGCGCGCGCCTCGGATTTGAGCCAGTCGATGAGACGGCGGCGCATGTGATCGGGCCCGCCCGGCACGTGCAGTTCGGGCTCGTCCACGTCATCGACGATGCTGACGAGGCCGCGCAGCCGGTCGAGGCTGACCAGCCGGTGGGGGATGCCACGCAGCGGGAGGATGGCGCCCGGGGCGAGGGCATAGGGGCTTTGGATGCGGTTGAGGCGGGCGGAGAGCCAGCCGCTGTTACGCTCGAGAAAGGCCTGCGCCTCGGGCCAGCGCCCGGCACGCGGCACGGTCAGCACCGGCTCGCCCCGTGCCGAAATGCTTAGGCGGTAGGACCGCGCCCGCGCGTTGACCCTTACGCCGACCGTTACCGGGCCGGACGTGGTGACCACCTCGGTGGTTTCAGGAATCGGCGTGCGGGCAAAAAGGCGGGGCAGCCCCATGCGGGATCTCTTGCGGGAGGAAGGGAATCGCTGGGCCCATTATGCAGGCCAACCAGCCAGACAAAACAAAAAAAGAAACAGCACGCCGGAAAGGAACGTGCTGCTTCTCTTTATTGTCGCGCTTTCGTGGAAGCGCTTTGATGGGTGCCTTGGGCGGAGGCGGCCCAAGGCGCGGCCGGGGACTCAAGGAAGGGGGGAACAGTCCACCGGCCGAAGGGAACTTTGGAGGAGGCTCACCGGCCCGTGGGCCGGTGAAAAGTCGGAATTAATACCCCTGGCGTTCGCCGCTGTCGTCGTTGCGGTTTTCGTCAGGACGCGGAGCGTTGCGGTCTCGCATGAAGCGATCGAACTCTTCGCGGTCGCGCGCCTTGTGCAGGTTGGCGAGGTGCTCTTCGAACGCTTCGCGATCTTCTTCGAGCTTGCGGCGTTCCTCATCGAGGCGCTTGAGCTGCTCGTCGCGATATTCGTCAAAGGCGGCGTTGCCGGTGGCCGAAGCGCGATAGTGGCGCGGGCCGCAGCGGCGGGATTTGAAGCTTCCCTTCTGGCTGGCGATCCAGCTTTCGGCCTTTTCGCGGCTGCCGCCCATATATTCGCCCCACAGAATGTAGGCGAGGACGGCCATGCCAAGCGGCCAGAAGATGATAAAGCCCAGAACCATCAAAGCGATGGTAATCGGGGACCATGCGGGTTTGATAATTGCACTGTTCATGTTTGCGATCTCTCCAGTCTCGAACACTCCAAAATTTGGGGTCGCTGGCGCCCGCATCAAGGGTTGGAGGAGAAATTTATCGCTCTTGAAATCTGCTATAGAGTGCCCATAGAGCTGCCGAATAGCCGGTTTCGGCTTATCCTGGAAACGCATTGGACCCCGCCGGAAAAGAGAAAAGATGAGCGAAATCACCGATTCCAGTGCCCCGATTCCGGCGCGCAGCGCCAATCCCATGCGGCTCGAAACGCTCGTTCTTTTGCGTTGGCTGGCCATTTCGGGCCAGCTCATCACCGTGGTCTTCGTGCGCTACGGGCTGGGATACGACGTTCCGCTGGGGGCGTGCCTGTTGCTGATCGGGCTTTCGGTGCTGGTCAATGCGGGGCTTTTGATCCGTTACGGGCCGGGGCATCGTCCATCGACGCGGCTGGCATTTCTCCAGCTTGCGTTTGACAGTCTGCAACTGGGGGGATTGCTGTTCCTGACCGGGGGGCTGGGCAACCCCTTCGCGATCCTGCTTCTTGCGCCGGTTTCGGTTTCCGCCTCGACGCTGGCCTGGCGCGAAACGATCTGGGTGAGCACGCTGGTCATCGCGATTGCCAGCGCACTCGCGCTCTTTCACATGCCGCTGCCCTGGATCGAGGGGGTCAGCTTTGAGCCGCCGCGCATCTATCTGACCGGGGTGTGGATGGCGATTTTGTGCGCTGTGGGATTTGTTGCGGGATACACCAACAAGGTGGCCCATGAGGCGCGCCAGCTTGTCGATGCGCTGACCATCACCGAGTTGGCCCTATCGCGCCAGCAGCAGCTTTCGGCGCTCGATGGGTTGGCGGCCGCGGCCGCGCATGAGCTCGGAACGCCGCTGGCCACCATCGCCCTGGCGGCCAAAGAAATCCGCCGCGATCATGGAGAGGGCGAGCTGGCCGAGGATCTCGACCTGATCATGGACCAGGTGGCGCGCTGCCGGGCGATTCTGGGCAAATTGCGCAACCTGCGGCCATCGGGCTCCGACCTTTTCGACAGCGCCACGCTGTCCGATATCGTTGCCGAACTGGCAAAGGCCCATGAAGGCCCGGCGCTGGTCGGTGGCAAGTCGATCTCCCTGGCGCAAAGCCGGGCCGAGCAGGACGAACCGGTGATCGCGCGCAATGTGGCGCTGCTTTACGGGCTGGGCAATCTTATTGAAAACGCCGTGCAGTTTGCCAAGGCGGAGGTGACGATCCGCGCCGTCTGGGACGGGAAGCGGGTGATGATCGCCATTATGGATGACGGACCAGGCTTCCCGCCAGACCTTTTAAGCCGGCTCGGGGAACCCTATCTGACAACAAGGACCAAGGACCGTTTCGATCCGCGCCATCCCGATGGCGGGGGCGGACTGGGTCTGGGCGTGTTCATTGCCAAGACGCTTCTGGAGCGGACCGGCGCGACGCTCAAATTTTTCAACGCCCGGCCAAACGGGCATGCCTGTGTGGAAATCAGCTGGCCGCGCGACTGGCTGGTCCGAAATGCCGCACCGGAGCAGTAAGGCGCTTAAAGTTTTGACGTTTTCGCCGCAATTGGCCATAACCGAAATGCGAGAGGAATAAGGCCAATGACAGACATTTCCGAGCTTCCCGAGACCGAGCGAACCCTGCTGCTGGTCGATGACGACAAGCCGTTTTTGACCCGGCTCGAGAGAGCAATGGACAAGCGCGGCTTTATCGTTTCGATCGCCGATAGCGTTGCGGGCGGGCTGGCCGCAGTCAAATCGAACACGCCGGCTTTTGCGGTTGTCGATCTGCGGCTCGAGGACGGAAACGGGCTGGCCGTGGTCCAGGCGCTGCACGAAAACCGGCCCGGCGCGCGGGCCGTGGTTCTGACCGGGTACGGCAACATCGCCACCGCCGTCACGGCGGTCAAACTGGGTGCTGTCGATTACCTCGCCAAGCCGGCCGACGCCGACGATATCGTCAAGGCGCTTTTGGCCGGCGAGGACGATATCAAACCCGAGGCGCCCGAAAATCCCATGTCGGCGGACCGGGTGCGCTGGGAGCATATCCAGCGGGTTTACGAGTTGTGCGACCGCAACGTTTCCGAAACCGCGCGGCGGCTCAACATGCACCGGCGCACGCTGCAACGCATCCTCGCCAAACGCGCGCCGCGCTGATCGGTACACACCTTCCGGGAGACTGCCATGACCGTCGAGCTCAGCTTTAACGGTGCGGCAGGCACGGTTACGGGGTCGTGTTACCGGATCGTCCACGACCGGGGCAATTTCCTTGTCGATTGCGGGCTGTTCCAGGGCACCAAGACCGAGCGCGAGCTTAACGAAAAGCCGTTTCCCTTCGACCCTCAAGCGCTCGATTTCGTGCTTCTGACCCACGCCCATATCGACCATGTGGGCCTTGTGCCGCGGCTTTACGCCAAGGGCTATCGTGGGCCGCTGCACGCGACGGCCGCGACCAACGGGCTGATCGAATATCTTCTGGCCGATGGGGCGAGCATTCAGGAAAGCGAGGCGGACCGGGAAAACCGGAAACGCCAGCGCCGGGGTGATGCGCCCGTGCCGCCCCTCTATACATTGGCCGACGCCGAAGAAGCGCTGAAGCACCGGACCGACCACCCCTATGGCGAATGGTTCGAGCCGGGACCGGGGGTGCGGGCGCGGTTCTGGAACGCCGGGCACATCCTGGGTTCGGCCTCCATAGAAATCGAGGTGGACGATAACGGCAAGCCGGTGCGGCTGTTGTTTTCGGGCGATCTGGGGCCCAATGAAAAAGTCTTTTATCTCAAGCCCGAAGCGCCGTCCGACTTCGACTATGTGATCTGCGAATCGACCTATGGCGGGCGCGACCGGGCCGATTATACGCTGGATACACGGCGGGCCGCGCTGGCCGACGAAATCAACGCCGCCATGGAACGGGGCGGCAATCTGGTGATCCCGGCCTTTGCCGTGGAGCGCAGCCAGGAACTGCTTCACGACATCGGGACGCTCATCAAGGACGGCACCATCAATCCCCAGCGGGTGTTTCTCGATTCGCCGCTGGCGCGGCGGGTGACGCAGGTTTTCGCCAAATACGCCCACGAGTTCGACGATCTCGAACTCTCGCCGGATCAATTGTTCAACGATGTGCGTTTTTCGATCACCGAAAGCGTCGAGGACTCCAAGGCGATCAACATGATTGCCGGCGGCGCCATCATCATTTCGGCCTCGGGCATGGCCGACGCGGGGCGGATCAAGCACCATCTGCGCAACAATCTGATCCGCCACAACGCGACCGTTCTGTTTGTGGGCCATCAGGCGCGAGGCTCGCTGGGGCAGGTGATCCAGTCGGGGGCGAAGGAAGTGACCATTCACGGATCGCAGGTCCCGGTCCGCGCCCGGATCCGCTCGATCGACAATTATTCGGCCCATGCCGATCATTCCGAACTGCTTGCCTGGATCAAGGGACGGCTGCCCATCAATGGCGTGCTGTTTCTGACCCATGGGGAGGCTGACGAAAGGGCTGCATTGCGCAAGGCCGCACTGGGGCTCGGGCTGGCCAGCGACCAGATTATCGCTCCGCAGCTCGACGACCGGGTGGCGCTGCAGGCGGGCGGCACCAGCCGGATCGTCGCGACAGGCACCGAACGGATCGAGCCAAGCCAGATCGGGCACGACTGGCACAATGGCTATGCCGAACTGATGATCTCGCTTTCGGACGCGCTACGCGCCGCGCAATCGGATTCCGAGCGTGAAGCGATGATCGAAAGGCTCAAGGCCGCCCTGGCGGCGGAATAGGCACCGGTCCGACAAAACCGGACCGATCCTGGGGTCCGTACAGAAACACATTTTTTTTCTGCGCTTCCCCGGCGAAAGCCGGGGTCCATGAGAGCTGCTTTAAGCGCTGGTGCCTGGGCTCGAGCTGCTGGACCCCGGCTTCCGCCGGGGCAGCAAGGGAGGACAACAAACGGTCCCGTTTAAACCTAGTGTGTCCCTATTCCGCCGCCTGCTGGTTTCCGGTTTCCGGCTGGACCGGCGCTTCGCTCTTGGGTCCGGCGATCAGCAGACGCTGCTTGCGGCGGCGGCGGGTGATGCGGACCTGTTTGACCCGGCGGGCATCGGCGCGGGTGATTTCGAATTCAAAGCCCTTGAGCCGGGAGACGACCTCGCCGCGCACCGGCACGCGGCCGAGCATTGCAAAGATCAACCCGCCAAGCGTATCGACTTCCTCGGCATATTCGCCGGGATCGAAATCGGACCCTATGGCCTCGATCAGATCGGTGAGCTCGACCCGGGCATCGGCCATGAAGCTGTCGTCATCGATGGCGCGCAGCATTGAGGCTTCGCTTTCATCGTGCTCGTCCTCGATGTCACCGACCACCGCTTCGAGCAGATCCTCGATGGTCACCAGCCCGTCGGTGCCGCCATACTCATCGATCACCACCGCCATATGCATGCGGGTGGCCTGCATGGAGGCCAAAAGATCGGTGACCGGCATTGAAGGGGGCACGAACAGCACCTTGCGGACCAGATCGATCCGGCCGATACGCTGCTTGAGCACCGGGGTCAAAAATTTGACCGGGCTTTGCGCGTTGTGACCGTTTGTGCCATTGCCCGCGGTCGAGGCCGCAGACTTGGCCGGTTCGGTGACCTTTTCGAGCACGTCCTTGATGTGAATCATGCCCACGACATTGTCGAGGCTTTCCTCATAGACCGGCATGCGCGAATGGCCGACCTGGCGGAACCTGTCGATGACATAACCGACATTGACCCCCGCTTCGACAGCCTCGATATCGGCGCGCGGCACCATGACGTCCTCAACGCGCAGTTCGCCCAGCTTGAGGACGTTCTGCAAGATCGCGCGTTCGGACGCGGAAAAACTTGTGTCGGTGGGCAGGAACGGGCCCTCGAGCGCTTCCTTGAGATCGGTCCGCAAGGACGCCGGTCTGCCAGGCAGCCGGGCGCGAATCCGCGCCCATAGCGATGGTTTCTTGTCGCTCGAAGTTGATTGTGTCTGGTCGCCCTCAGGGCGATGCGGCCGGCGCGCCGCGGCGCTAGATTGATCGCTATCGGTCATTTGGGGTGCGGTGGGCGTTGTCTTTTAGGCCCAACCGTCGGCACTCCGTATCTTGTTGCGCAAAAGGTCAGTCGTTCAAAAGAACCTGACCATCATAGGGGTCTGGATATCCCAGCAGCCCCATAATATCGGTTTCTCTTGCCTCCATGGCAAGAGCTTCGTCTTCGGTTTCGTGATCATAGCCCAAAACGTGGAGCATTCCATGAACCAGAAGATGGGCGAAATGGTGCTCGAAAGGCTTTTCGAGTTGATCAGCCTCGCGCATCAGGGTTTCATAAGCGAGCGATATGTCACCTAAAAGACCTTCGATGGCATCATCAGCTTCGAGCGCGGGAAACGAGAGGACATTGGTCGGCTTGTCCTTGCCGCGCCATTCGCGATTGAGCGCCTGTTGAGCTGCATCGTTGGTCAACAGCACCGAGATTTCGCAGGGGCCATCGATTTCAAATCCCGCGTTTTCCAGCGCGGCGCCCAGAACTTTTTCGGCCAGGGGCTGGAGGGTTTCCGGCCAGTCCCCGGCCTCGACATTGATGTCGACAGACAATTTCTGCGTCAAACGTCGAGCTTTCCTTCGGCGGAAGGATTTTTGCCCGTGGCACCCTCATAGGCCCGCACGATGCGCGCGACGAGGGTGTGGCGCACCACGTCCTTGTCGGTAAAGCGCGTTGTGTGGATGCCTTCGACATCGGAGAGCAGATGGAGGGCTTCGACGAGCCCCGATTTTTCCCCGCGCGGCAGATCGACCTGGGTGGGGTCGCCGGTGATGATCATTTTCGAATTTTCGCCAAGCCGGGTCAAAAACATCTTCATCTGCATCGATGTGGTGTTCTGGGCCTCATCGAGAATGACCGCGGAATTGGCGAGCGTACGACCGCGCATGAAGGCGAGGGGGGCCACTTCGATGGCACCGGACGCAATGCAGCGTTCGACCACTTCGGGCTGCATCATGTCGTAAAGCGCATCGTAAAGGGGCCGCAGATAGGGATCGACCTTTTCCTTCATATCGCCGGGCAGGAAGCCCAGCCGCTCGCCCGCTTCCACAGCGGGGCGCGAGAGGATGATGCGATTGATTTCGCCGCGTTCGAGCAGGGTCGCTGCGTGGGCGACGGCGAGATAGGTCTTGCCGGTGCCGGCAGGGCCGACGCCGAACACCATCTCGAAGCGGTCCATGGCGCGGATATAGCCATCCTGGGCAGGATTGCGCGCGACGATCGTGGCCTTGCGCGTGGCGATCTGGGCCATGCGCACCTTGCCGCGCTTTTCGAGCGTGGGGAGCGAAAGCTGGCTGTCTTCTGACTGCACCATGCGGATGACGCCATCCACATCGGCGGGGCCGACGACCTTGCCCTCTTCGAGCATGTCGTAGAGCGATTCCAGCGCGCGGCGCGCCTGATCGACGGCGTTGGCGCCACCGCGCAGCATCACGTGGTTGCCGCGCGAATTGGCCTGGACCCCCAGACGCTGCTCCATGAGCGCCAGGTTCTGGTCAAATTCGCCATACAATTGGGAGACGAGCCGATTGTCTTCGAAGGCAAGTTCGAGATGGGCGGCGGCGGACTGGTCGGGTTGCGACCGTAAATTCCGTGTCAAACGCGAAGGCTCCAAGGCAGCGTTGCGACTCTCTAACTGGTAGTCACCGTATCAGACAGCGATTCTATCCGCTGTGACAATTCTGCCTTCGAGCGAATTTTTTGCCTGACCGATGATTTCGACCTGCAGGATCTGTCCAATCAGGTCCTGACCGGCGCTGATGTGGACGGCCTGCAGATAGGGCGAGCGGCCCGCCACCTGGCCGGGATTGCGGCCGGGCTTCTCAATGAGCACCGGCAGGGTCATGCCCACACAGCCTGCATTGAAGGCCTGGGACTGGCGGGTGATTTCGGCCTGGAGAATTTCGAGGCGCTCGGCCTTTACGTGTTCTTCGATCTGATTGTCCATCTGGGCGCCGGGGGTGCCGGGGCGGGTGGAGTATTTGAACGAGAAAGCCGAGGCGTAGCCGATCTTTCTGACCATCTCGACGGTCGCTGCGAAATCGGCATCGGTTTCGCCGGGAAAGCCGACGATGAAATCGCCCGAGAGCGCCATATCGGGCCGGGCTGAGCGAATGCGGTCGATGATCTCGTAATACTCAGCGGCCGTGTGGCGGCGGTTCATGGATTTGAGGATCGAATCGGACCCTGACTGCACCGGCAGGTGCAGATAGGGCATCAGTTCGGGCAGATCGCGGTGGGCGGCGATCAACTCGTCATCCATGTCGCGCGGATGGGACGTCGTATAGCGGATACGCTCGATGCCCTCGATTTCGGCCAGCATGTGGCACAGGGCGCCAAGGCTGACGCTGGCGCCATTGGCATCAAGCCCGTGATAGGCGTTGACGTTCTGGCCCAGAAGGGTGATTTCGCGCACCCCTGCATCGGCCAGCCCGCGCGCTTCGGTGATGACCTGCGCCACAGGACGGGAAACCTCGGCGCCGCGCGTATAGGGGACGACGCAGAACGAGCAGAACTTGTCGCAGCCTTCCTGCACGGTCAGAAAGGCCGTGAGGCCGCGTGAGATGGTAACTTCCTTTTTGGGCGCCGGAAGGTGGGCGAACTTATCTTCCTCGGGGAAATCGGTATCGATGACCCGGCCCGTCTGGGCCTTGGACAAAAGTTCGGGCAGCCGGTGATAGGACTGGGGGCCAAAGACCAGGTCGACCGCCGGGGCGCGCGCCATGATTTCTTCGCCCTCGGCCTGGGCGACGCAGCCGGCGACACCGATCAGCATCTTTTTGGCACCCGGCTCACGCTCATTGCGGAAATCGCGGATGCGGCCGAGTTCGGAATAGACCTTTTCGGCAGCCTTTTCGCGGATGTGGCAGGTGTTGAGCAGCACCAGGTCCGCCTCGCCCATCTCGGACGTCGGCGTATAGCCGTGCGGCGCCAGCGCGTCGGTCATCCGATCGCTGTCATAGACGTTCATCTGGCAGCCATAGGTCTTGATGAAGACCTTCTTGGCGTTCGAGAGGGTGGGCTGGTTTTCGCTCATTGGCGCGGTTTACACCACTTCCCCGTCTCTTGGCAAAGGGTCTGCGCGATTGAGAGCGTTCAGCATTTTGCGAACTGAGGTTTCAGCCCGTCTTGCGCTCTGCTTGCGGTCGCCATTGGCCGGCAGGGGCGCGCCGAAGGCGAGGACGACGTCCTTGGGGCCGGATTTGAGGATGGCGCCGAGATTGTCGCTGATGTCCATATCGCCGATCCAGGCGATCTGGCGGCGCTCGGAGCGCGAGAGGGGCAGGCCGGAGATTTTTGTATAGGCGATGGCGAGGGGCTGGATTGCAGCTTGCGCCGTCAGGCCAGCGCCGATCAGGGCCGAGCGGAAGGGCAGGACATGGGTGCCGATGCCGGACGTGCCTTCGGCAAACAGCAGTACGGGATGCCCCTGGGCCAAACGCGCGCTCATTTGAGCCGATGTGCGGCGCGTATCGGTGCGGCGGGTGCGATCAACGAAAATGGTTTTGTGCAATCTGGCCAGGAGACCGACCACGGGCCAGCCTTCGACTTCGGATTTGGCGACGAAGCTGACGGGAATGGTGCTGGCCACGGCGACGATATCGAGCCAGCCGATGTGATTGGCGACCAGGAGGACCGGGCCGTTTGCGAGCGGCTGGCCCGCCACGGAAACGCGCAGGCCAAGGCCGAAGGCGAGCAATTTGAAAAAGACGGCGGGCAGGAATTGCCAGCCTGGCAGACCCAGCTTGACAATCACAACCTGGATCGGCAGGCCAATAAGGGTGAAGGGCAGAACGATGAGCGCCAGGAAGGCGAGGCGCAGGGCCATGGGGTGGCCCTAGCTGTCCTTGTCCTTGAGGGGGACTGCGTAGAGTTCGAGCCGGTGATCGACGAGCTTGTAGCCGAGCTTTTTGGCGATCACTTCCTGGATGGCCTCAATCTCTTCGTTGCGGAACTCGATGACCTTGCCCGAGCGGATATCGATCAGGTGGTCGTGGTGCTCGTCGGGGATCTGCTCGAAACGGGCGCGGCCGTCCTTGAAGTCGTGCTTGGTGACCAGCCCGGCTTCCTCGAACAGATTGACGGTGCGGTAGACCGTCGAGAGCGAAATGTGCGGATCGACAGCCGAGGCGCGGCGGTAGAGCTCTTCAACGTCAGGATGGTCGGTGGCGGCCTCGAGGACGCGGGCGATCACCCGGCGCTGGTCCGTCATGCGCATGTTGCGCGCCACGCATTGCTCTTCCAGCGTTGCTTCGGTGAAAGGCTCGTTGCCCATGGCCGCCTCGCGCGTCTGTCCCGATAAGTGAGGATCGGGTTAGCCGATCGGGGCAGCCATGACAAGGGCGGTCGCGGCGCTGCCATCGGGCTTTGGGTAATAGCCCTTGCGGGTGCCGATATCGGCAAAGCCGAAGCGGCGGTAAAGCGCGATGGCGGGCGCGTTGGTTTCATCGACTTCCAAAAACAGGGTTTTGACCGGGCTCATGGTGAGATCGGCGAACACGGCGGACAAAAGCGCACGGCCCAGGCCGTGCCCGCGTTTTTTTGGGTCGACGGCGATGGTGAGCAATTCGCTCTCATCGCCGGAGATGCGCAGCATGGCAAAGCCGGAGATGTTGCGTCTTGCGTCGGTTGCCACATAGGCGGGGGTGATTTTGGGGTCGGCGAGGTAGGCGGTGAAATCGGAGGCCGGCCAGCCGCGATAAAAGCCCTGGGCGTGAAGCCGGGCCAGAGCGTGGGCGTCATCGATTTCACCGCGCGCTATATGCAGGCCGCCCGGGGCGGTCCAGAAATTCATCGGCGCGCCACTCCGAACCCGGTCTGGGGCTTGGCGTCGGCAGCGCGGATATAGGTGGGATCGGGGGGAAAGTCTTTCGGGCGGGCCCGCGCGGCAAAACCAGCCATCAGGCCGATATCGATCATCGGATCGTCGGGGGTTGTGCGGGCGGCGACCTGGAGAATCTGTTTGAGATCGACCAGTTCCGCCTTGTCGCGCGGCTTGCCGGGGCCCGAAAAGCTCTGGCGGTAGGCCTCGCCACGTTTGGCATCGACGATCAGTTCGCTTGGCCCCGCGTGCGAGAGCGACAGAGCGAGCAGCGAGGGGATGCCGAGGACCGGTATATCGAGCGCCAGCCCGAGCCCCCGGGCCGTGGAAAGACCGATGCGCAGGCCGGTGAACGAGCCGGGGCCGGTGGAAACGGCGATGCGATTGAGCGATTGGTAGGTCAGCCCGCAGCGGTCAAGAAGCGTGCCGATGGCGCCGAAGATGATTTCGGCATGACCCTTGGCGATGTCGAGGATTTCAGTTTCGATGGCGCCGTTTGACAGAACAAGCGCCAGTTGCAGGCGTTCGCGGGCGGTGTCGATGGCAAGGGTTACTGGCGTACTCATACCGATTTCGATAGGCCGAAACGAAAAAACCCGCAAGCTGTTTGGGCTTACGGGGTTTTGCTGTGACCGGGTTAGCGGCCTTAAAGGCGTGAGGCCTAACTGTATCGCGACTTTTATGGTCGCGCGGATCGAACCGAAAAAGTCTGCAACTTTTTCTGCTCGCGCTCCTAAATCTGCTGGACCTGTTCGACACCGGGGACGAAATGGCGGAGCAGGTTTTCAATGCCGGACTTCAGCGTTGCCGTCGAAGAAGGGCAGCCCGAGCACGCGCCCTGCATATGCAGGAACACAGTGCCTTCCTTGTAGCCCTTGAAGGTGATGTCGCCGCCGTCCATGGCGACCGCCGGGCGGACGCGGGTGGCGAGAAGCTCCTTGATGACCTCAACGGTCTCGGTGTCTTCTTCCTCGAAAAACTCATCGCCTGTATCGGCCGGCTCGGAAGCCGCACCTTCTGCGAGGATGGGCTTGCCGCTCATGAAATGTTCCATAACGGCGCCAAGGATTGCTGGTTTTATGTGCGCCCAGTCAACGGGTTCGCTCTTGGTGACCGATACGAAATCGGAGCCGAGGAACACGCCCGAAACGCCATCGACCGAGAACAGGGCCGAAGCGAGCGGGGAAATGCGGGCCATATCGGCGTCGCGGAAATCGCGCGGTTCGCCGGGCAGGACCTCACGGCCGGGGAGAAATTTGAGCGTTGCCGGGTTGGGGGTCGCTTCGGTCTGGATGAACATTTCGCCGCCTCTCAGGGCTCTTTAGAATTATTCCAAGTTAGTCTGGAAGATAATCCTTTTGCGCATAAATGCAAGGGCCGACGCCCGGCGTATCCTTGGTGCGCTGGGATTGACCGGACCCGGGACCCGGCAGCGCCCACGGCTCTTTGGCTCCGAGTGTACTGGACCCCGGCTCGGAGGCCGGGGTGACAGGGAGTGGGCTTGGCAGGGCTGGGCTCCGCGCTATGTCGATTGGTCTTGGCCCGCTACGCCCACTGGACATGACCAGTTCAGCACAGTGCGGCGAGATCGGCGTCCGAGATGGTGCCCGGAACCACCGTCACCGGCACGCGGAACGCGTTGGCGCCGCGCGCCGCAATGGAGGCGACGAGCGGGCCGGGGCCTTCGGACGAATCGGCGGCGGCGAGAACGAGAATGGCGACGGCAGGGTCTTCGGCGATCTGGGCCTCGATGGCATCGGTCTTCTTGCCCTCGCGAATCACGCGTTCGACCTTGATGGACCCGAAGGCGGCGATGCTGGCGGCGTGACGGGCCTGAAGCGCCTCGATATTTTCATAGGCCTCGGCGCGCATGACCTCCTCGACGCCCAGCCAGTGCTGGAAATTGTCGGGCTCGATGATCGAGAGCAAGACCACGGCGCCACCTGTGCGGCGCACACGCAGGGCGGCAAAGGTGACCGCCTTGGCGCATTCGGGGCTTTCGTCCACGACCACCAAAAACTTGCGTTTGTATTCGTCGTCGTAGCGGTCCTGGGTGTCGGGCAAGCGCTGTGTCCAAGGCTGACTGCGGGAAGGCCATGTTGGCATGGCGCTTAAGGGCCCGGCAAGAGGTGATGACACCGCCGTCGCACGGTACGCTGAGACGCCAATAGAAAAGACCCCGGGAATAAATCCCGGGGTGAAAAAGTGGTGGGAGTTAGCGGATGAAGCCCACGATGTCGCGAACTTCGAGCATGGTTTTGGCTCCGATCTCGCGGGCCCGGTCGGCGCCATTGCGCAGGATGGTTTCGATCTGGGCCGGGTCGGCGACCAGCCGGCGCATTTCGTCGGCCTGGGGAGCGAGGACCGAAACGGCGAGATCGGCAAGGGCCGGCTTGAACGCGCCGAACCCCTGTCCACCATATTCGGCCAGCACTTGCGCCACCGATTTGTCCGAGAGCGCCGCGTAGATGCCGACAAGATTGGCGGCTTCGGGGCGGTTTTCGAGGCCCTTTTCCTCACTTGGCAACGCATCGGCGTCGGACTTGGCCTTCTTGATCTTCTTGGTGATCGTTTCGGCGTCGTCCATCAGATAGATGGTCGCCATGTCCGAACCGGATTCGGACTTGCTCATCTTTTTTGTCCCGTCGCGCAGGCTCATCACCCGCGTGGCCGGGCCGGTGATGACCGGTTCGGGTAGCGGGAAATACTCTTCGTCGAGCCCATTGGCGGCAATCGAGGGCGCAAAGTCGTGGTTGAACTTTTGCGCGATGTCGCGGGAAAGCTCGAGATGCTGCTTCTGGTCCTCGCCGACCGGAACATGGGTGGCCTTGTAGAGCAGGATGTCGGCAGCCATCAGCGAGGGGTAGGCAAACAGGCCCAGCGAGACGTTTTCGGAGTTTTTGCCGGCCTTGTCCTTGAACTGGGTCATGCGCGACATCCAGCCCATGCGCGCCACGCAATTGAACACCCAGGCCAGCTCGGCGTGTTCGGCGACCTGGGACTGGTTGAATATGATGTGCGCGGATGGATCGACTCCGGCCGCGATATAGGCGGCGGCGATTTCGTAGGTCCAGCGCTTGAGATCGGCGGGGTCCTGCCAGACGGTGATCGCATGCATATCGACGACGCAATAGATGCACTCGAAGTCGTTCTGCAGCGGCACGAAACGGCGGATGGCGCCGAGATAATTGCCAAGATGCAGATCGCCCGAGGGCTTGATGCCGGAAAAGACGCGATCGGTGAAAGGCATTGGACTAACGGGTCCTTGGATATCTGGAAAGGTGAAGTGGCCCGCAAGCGGGCCGGAAAAGGGTTTAGAGCCTTAGCGCCGCCGCCGCAAGCGCGCCAGGATCGCGCCGAGCGGCTGAACACCCGTTACGTGCAGGAGCGCGAAATAAAGCGTGGCCCCCAGAGCGCAGATGGCGAGCAGGGCCAGCGCCTGGAGGGGGAAGAAATACCCCGGGGCGAATACCGGCCCGGCGACAGTGGCCAGACCCCACAGCGCCAATCCCATGCCAATGGCGACACAAAGCGTGCCGGCCAGCGCCAGCCCCTCGCGTCCCTCAAGCCGGAAATGGCCGCGCCGGGCCAACAACACGACCAGCAGGCCGACATTGACCCATGCGGAGGCCGAGGTGGCCAGCGCGATGCCGATGTGTTGGAGATGGGGGAACAGGGCCAGTGAAATGGCGATATTGACGATCAAAGACACCCCGGCGATCAGGGTTGGGGTTTTTGTATCCTTGCGCGAAAAGAAGCCCGGCTGGAGGACCCGCACCAGAACGAAGGCCGGCAGGCCAAGCGAAAAGCCCATCAGCGTGTGGGAGACAGCGACGGTGGCCGCCGCATCGAAGGCGCCGCGCTCGAACAGCACCCGCACGATGGGCTGGGCCAGCGCAAAGAGCGCTATTGCGGCGGGCAGGGTGAGCACCATGGAAAGCTGGAGGGCCTGGCTTTGCGAGGCACGTGCCTCAACCTCGCGGCCTGAAGAGAGGTGCCGCGAGAGCTCGGGCAGGAGCACTGTGCCGATGGCGATGCCGATGATGCCGAGGGGGAGCTGATAGAGCCTGTCGGCGTTGGCGATAATGGCGATGGCCGCATCGGCCTGTGAGGCGATTACCGTGCCCACGAACACATTGATCTGGATGATGCCGCCCGCCGCGATGGCCGGGAGAGCCAGCAGCCAGAAGCGGCGCACCTCGTCGGTATAGCGCGGTATGCCGATGGCGGGCAGGAAGCCGGCGCGGCGGATCGTGAAAAACACCAGCGCCAGCTGCGCGACGCCACCCGCCATGGCGGCAACCCCGAGCCAGAAGGCGACATCGGCCGGGTTTTCCAGCGTCCAGATGGCAAGGGGCACCAGGACGGCGATGTTGACGAGGTTCAAAAGCACCGGCGCGAATGCGGCGGCAAAGAATTTGCCCAGCGAGTTCAATATCGCGCCATAGGCAGCCATGAGCGACATGCAGGCGAGATAGGGGAACATGATGCGCGAGAGAAAAACCGTAAGCTCGAATTTTTCCGGATCGCCCACAAAGCCGGGGACGAACACCATCATCACCGGTTCCATGAAGATCTCGGCGAGGATCGTGACGATGAGGATGGCGGCGACCAGCCAGCTCATGATCCGCCCGGCCAGCATTTTGGCCTCGTCGGCCCCATCGGTTTCCAGAGCGCCCGAGAACATGGGCACGAAGGCTGTGTTGAACGCCCCTTCGGCAAACAGGCGGCGGAACAGATTGGGCAGGCGGAAGGCGGCCTGAAAGGCATCGGCGGCCGGGCCGATGCCCAGAACGGCGGCGATCAGCGCATCGCGGACAAAGCCGAAGATGCGGGAAACGAGAGTGAGCCCGCCGACCGACATTGTGTTGCGGAAGAGGCTCATGGGTGGGGATGGCCTGGGCGCTTGTACTCGTGGCAAGGCCCCCTCACCCGCCGCTTCGCGGCGACCTCTCCCCCTAAGGGAGAGGTAAAGGCGCGCGCGGAGATCCGGCTGTCAGAGGGGTTCACGCTGAGGCCTTTTCACGGCGGGCGGGGGCGAAGACGGCTTCGAGGGCTTCGTGGATGCGTTTCTGGCGGACTTTCGAGGTGATCTTTCCGCCGGTCAGGTCGGTGACGTAGAAAACGTCGACGGCCTTTTCGCCATAGGTGCCGATATGGGCCGAGCCGATGGTGAGGTTGAGATCGGACAGCGCGCGGGTCAGGTGATAGAGCAGGCCGGTGCGATCGAGGCCGGAAATCTCGATGACCGTGAACTTGTCGGACAGGGCGTTGGAAATGAAGATTTCAGTGGGCACCGAAAAGGGCCGCAGGCGCCTGTTGTAGCGCGAATCCACGCCCAGATCGGCAGGGAGATATTTGCGGCCCTCAAGCAAAGACTTGACGGTATCGGTAATCCGGGACGCCCTGATCTTTTCGTCTTCGTCGGAGGTGAAGGCGCGGCGCAGGCGGAAGGTATCGAGCGCGTAGCCATCGCGCGTATTGAATATCTGCGCGCCGATGATCGAGGCGTCTGCAGTGGTGCAGGCGCCGGCGATCAGCGAGAGAAGGCGCGGGTGATCGGGGGTGTAGAAGGTGACCTCCGTAATACCCTCGAAGGCCTTGATGGAGGTGGACCCGGCAAAGCTGGAATTTTTCGCCTCCGCGGCATCGATCATCTGCGCATGGGCGAGTTGGAGATCGGGTTCGGCCCGCAGCCAGTAATTGGGGAACTGGCGCTCGATATAGGCATCGAGCCGGGGCGGCGTCCAATCGGTGAGCCCGGCACGCAAGGCGTCCTGGGCCTCGATGATCCGGTCGTGCTGGGAGACCTGCGAATGGCCACCCGAAAGGAGCGGCTCGGTCGCGTAATAAAGCGCGCGCAGGAGCGAACCCTTCCAGCCGGTCCATGTGCCCGGACCCACCGCGCGGATGTCGCAGGCGGTGAGGATCATCAAGAGGGCGAGACGCTGGGGGCTTTGCACGATCTGGGCGAAATTGCGCGCCGTATCGGGGTCCTGGATATCGCGAGACTGGGAAATCTCGCTCATCAGAAGATGGTAGCGCACCAGCCAGGCGACAGTATCGGTTTCGGCAGCAGACAGGCCAAGGCGCGGGCAGAATTTGCGGGCGATGGCTTCGCCGGCCTCGGAATGATCCTCGGGGCGGCCCTTGGCGATATCGTGCAGGAACAGCGCCACATAGAGCAGGCGGGTATCGGAGAGATGGGGCAACAGTTCGTGGGTGAGCGGAAGCTCGTTTTTCAGCCCGCCATTGGCGATGTCGGCCATGACGCCGACGGCGCGGATCAGGTGCTCGTCCACCGTATAGTGGTGATACATGTTGAACTGCATCAGCGCGACGATCTTGCCGAACTCGGGCACCAGCTTGCCCAGCACGCCGGACTCGTTCATGCGGCGCAGGATGCGCTCGACCGATTTGGGGCTGGTGAGGATTTCGAGGAAATAGGCGTTTACCCGCTCGTCGGCCCGCAGTTTTTTATCGATCAGGCGCATCGACCGGGTCAGAAGCTTGAGCGCATCGGGGTGGAACATCACCCCTTCGCGGCCGGCCACCCAGAATATCTTGACGATGTTGACCGGGTCCTTTTCGAACACCTCGTCATCAGCCACGGTGATGCGGCCATGTTCGAGGACGAAATCGGTTTCGCCCCGGATCTGGCGGCGCGCCTTGCGGAAATTACCGAACACGCGGCCGAAGGCATCGACCTTTTTGGCGTGGGCGAATTCGAGCGAGGTGCAGAAGATGCGGGTCAGATCGCCCACGTCCTTGGCGACTAGGAAATAGCGCTTCATGAAGCGCTCGACCCCGAGCATGCCGGCGCGGTCGTGATAGCCCATGCGCTCGGCCATTTCCTGCTGGATCTCGAAGGTCAGCCGGTCATCGGCCCGGCCGACGAGGAAATGGAGGTTGCAGCGTACGGCCCACAGGAAATCCTCGGCGCGCTGGAAGGCACGGTATTCGGTTTTCGAGAATACGCCCTTGCCGATCAGTTCGGGATAGGTCTGGACGCGGTAGAAATATTTGCCGATCCAGTAGAGCGTATTGAGATCGCGCAACCCGCCCTTGCCGTCCTTGACGTTGGGTTCGACCACGTAGCGTGTATTGCCCTGTGCATCGTGGCGGGCGTCGCGCTCGGCCATTTTCGCGGCGATGAATTCAGGGCCGGTCTTTTCGACGATCTCGGTGTCGAAGCGCTCGCGCATCTGGTTGAAAAGCGTATCGTCGCCGACAAGGAAGCGGCTTTCCAGCGTTGCGGTGCGCACCGTCATGTCCGAACGCGCCATGCGGATGGAATCATCGACCGAACGGACGGCGTGGCCGACCTTCTGGCCCAGGTCCCAGAGCATATAGAGCACGTATTCGGTGACGCTCTCGCCCCAGGGGGTTTGCTTGTAGGGCAGGATGAACAACAGATCGATATCGGACCCCGGGGCCAGCGTGCCGCGGCCATAGCCGCCCACCGCCGCGATGGCGAGAGACTCGGCGCCCGAGGGATTTTCGCGCGGATAGACGTAGCGGGTGGCCCATAAATGGGCGGCGCCGATCAATTCGTCTTGAGCGGCGGCCAGCATCTGGGCACAGCGGGTGCCGCGGCGGTTGGCGACAAGCTCGGCTTCGGCGGCGATGCGGGCATCGTTGAGCCCCTGACGCAGGGCCTTGAGCACGGCGGCGCGGGCAATCTGGCTGTCGGGCGCGGCATCGCCGATTTCGCGGCGCACGGCAGCGATCAGCGCATGGGCGCTGGGAAGCCCCGTCTTCTTGCGCGCAATCGGTTCAATGGTCGCCGTCGGCATGGGCAGCCTTCTTGAGTTCATAAATCCATTCGAGCGCGGCCCGGGGGGAGAGATCGTCGGGGCGCACGGACTCGATCATATCCCCAACCGGGTTAGCACGAGGTTGAGGCACGGTTTTGTCGGCCGGGGAAGGCATATGGGCAAAGAGCGGCAAATCCGCAAGGGCCGAGCCCGGATTGGACTGGCCGCGCGCTTCGAGCAGGTCGAGCACCTGACGGGCGCGGGTGATGACCGGGGCGGGGAGCCCGGCCAGCTTTGCCACCTGAATGCCGTAGGAGCGATCGGCGGCGCCCTGGGTCACTTCGTGCAGGAACACCACGTCGCCCTTGTACTCCTTGACGCTCATTGTGTGGTTGGACACGCGGAGAAGGGTGGCGGAAAGGGCTGTCAGCTCGTGATAGTGGGTGGCGAAAATCGCCCGGCAGCCGGTGGTTTCGTGCAGCGTCTCGACGCAGGCCCAGGCGATCGAGAGGCCATCGAAGGTGGCGGTGCCGCGGCCGATCTCGTCGAGGATGACCAGCGATTGGCGGGTGGCGCGGTTGAGAATGGCGGCGGTCTCGACCATTTCGACCATGAAGGTCGAGCGGCCCTGGGCGATGTCGTCGGACGCGCCGACGCGGGAAAAAACCCTGTCGACCACACCGATATGGGCGGAGGTAGCGGGGACGTATGAGCCCATTTGCGCGAGAATGGCGATCAATGCGTTCTGGCGCAGGAAAGTCGATTTACCGCCCATATTGGGGCCGGTGACCAGCCAGAGTTGACCGCCCTCGTCGGGCTCGGGGGCGGAGAGGTCGGCGTCGTTGGCGACGAAGCTCCTGCCTTCGGCCTCGAGGGTCTTTTCGACCACCGGGTGGCGGCCACCTTCGATTTCAAAGGAGAGGGACGCATCGATCTGCGGGCGGCACCAGTTACGCTGGGCGGCGAGATTGGCCAAAGCGGCGGCCACGTCGAGTTCAGCCATGGCGTCGGCGGCGGCCATAAGATCACGGCTTTGCGCCATGGCGGCGTCGCGCAGGCGGGCGAAAATACCAAGCTCGATTTCGACGGCGATTTCCTGGGCGCGGGCGATCTTGCCTTCAAGCTCGGCCAATTCGGTTGTGGTGAACCGCATGGCGTTGGCGAGGGTCTGGCGGTGGATGAAGACGCTGTCTTCGAGGAGGCGCGATCCGTGTGAGGCGGGGACTTCGACGAAAAAGCCGAGCACGTTGTTGTGCTTGATTTTCAGCGCCCGCACGCCGGTCTTTTCGACCAGCGCGGCTTGAAGCTCGGCGACCACTTTACGGCTTTCCGATCCGAGGCGGCGCTGGGTGTCGAGTTCGCCATCGTACCCGGAAGCGACAAACCCGCCGTCGCGGGCCATGAGCGGGGGTTCTTCGACAAGGGCTTTTGCAAATTCGTCGGAGAGAATTTCGGGCGCTTGCGCGAGGGTTCTGGCGATGGCGGCAAGCTCGTCGCCGGGATCGGGGAGGCCCGAGAGCAGATGGCCCAGCGCGCGGGCCTGGACAATGCCGCGGCCGATGGCGCCCAAATCACGAGGGCCACCGCGCTCCAGTGTCAGCCGGGTCAGGGCGCGGGCAATATCTGGCGCGGCGCGCAGGCCCTTGCGGATGGCGTCGGTTTCCATCGCGTTGGCGACGAGCGTATCGAGGGCGTCGAGGCGCGCATTGATGCGGGCGGGATCGTTGAGCGGGGCGGCGAGGCGGGCGGCAAACAGCCGGGCGCCGGCGCCGGTGACCGTCATATCGACGCTTGCCCGCAAGGCGCCGCGCACATCGCCGCGCTGGGTGACGAGCAGTTCGAGAGACGAGCGGGTCGCCGCGTCGATCTGCATGTGATCGGAGGCTGCCTCAAAGCGCGGCAGGCGCAGGGGGACCCCGGCGCCTTTTTGCGTTTCGGCCACATAGGCGATCAGCGCGCCGAGCGCGGCGCGGGCGGTGCGGGAGAAGGCCGTGGGATCGACGGCGTTCTCGAAGGTTTCGCGCAACAGGCGGGCGGCTGCTTCGGACTCGAAGCTCTCATGAGAGCGGCGGGTGGCAGTGGCCAGCCGGTCCGGCCCGAAGATACGCTGTTCGGTCAATTGATCGGCGAGGCGGTCCGACAGGATCATCTCGGCAGGGTCGATGCGGGCGATTTCATCGGCCAGGGAGTCAGTATCGAGATCGGCGACCAGAAGCTCGCCGGTGGAAATGTCGGACCAGGCCATTGCATAGCCCTCGCCATCCGCGCCGAGCCGGGCGAGGGACAAAAGGAAGTTGTTGCCCCGGGCGGGGAGCAGGTCGTCCTCGGTCAACGTGCCGGGGGTAACGAGCCGCACCACGTCGCGTTTGACCACGGATTTGCTGCCGCGCTTTTTGGCTTCGGCGGGGTCTTCGACCTGTTCGCAAACGGCGACCTTGTGGCCCAGTGAAATGAGCTTTTTGAGATAATCCTGCGCCGCGTGGACCGGCACGCCGCACATGGGAATGTCATCACCGAGATGCTTGCCACGCTTGGTCAGCGTTATGCCGAGCGCGGCGGAGGCGATTTCGGCGTCCTCAAAGAACAGCTCGTAAAAATCGCCCATGCGATAGAACAGCAGATAGCCCGGATTTACGCCCTTGATCTCAAAGAACTGGGCCATCATGGGCGTCATGCCCGTGGCGGGGGGCGCAGCATAATCGGCCTGTGGCTCGGTTTGCGTCATGAAGCGGTAAAAAATCCGAGGATATGGCGGTTAAACGGTGGGGCACGCTAAGCCAAAATTTTGGCGATTCCAACTGCCGATCACAGGTTGGGATGCCGCAGTCCAGTGACCCGTTCGACGCGCTTGCGGTAGGCGGCGGGCGCGGCGGCAAAGCGGGCGAGAACGAAGACGTCGGTCGTTCCGAACTTTTGGTCGATAAAGGCATAGCTGGAAAACACAGCATTGACCCGCAGATAGCCGCGCACAAGGGGCGGCATGGCGCGCAGGGCTGTGTGGCGGTCGGTCATCCCGGCCGGTAGCATGTCCATGGCGATTGCGTGCTCGACACGGGCCTGAGCGTGCCAATCGGATGGCGCGCTGGCAGTATGATAGAGATGGGACAACGCCTGGGCATGCTGGCGCGGATCGATGCCGGGAAAACTGGCAGCCCCGAAATAGGCGTCAATCGCGTTGCCGCACGCATAAGCCCAAAGCCCGCACCACAGCGCCTCGATGGTGCGCATGGAGCGATAGGCGGGGGCAACGCAGGAGCGGCCCACTTCGCAAAAGCGCTGGCCGGGGTGGCGCGCAAACAGGGTTTTGAGGTCAAACTCGCTATCGGCGTACCAGCCCAGGCACGGGGCGGGACTGGCCATGACGCGATAGGTGCCGACAATGGGCGGGGTGTCGCCCAGGGTGCGGGCAGCAGTATCGATGACGATGATATGGTCGCAATGGGGATCGAAGGCGTCGGCTTCGATGTGGTTGGCGTGATCCATCCACGGCGCGTTTACACCCCGCTCGCGGTGGAACACTTCGTAGCGTAGTCGGCAGGCGGCAAAACGCTCGGCATCGGTTTGGGCAAGGCGCACGGCAAACTGGCCCAGGCGGGCGAGCGGGGCCGGGCGGGTTTTTTCGAGTTTGAGCGCGGTGTCGATCATGGGTCTCGGGGGAGCGGGAGCGGTAACGTTGTTGTAGTCGAGTTGGGTGCTGGAGGGAATTGCGATGGAAGAAACATCGGCGCCCCTCATCCCACCCCTCTCCCCAGAGGGGCGAGGGAGTCAGGCTACGGCTATCCTGGCGCTGGATATCTCAAGGGCTTCGGCATGATGAACCCTCACCCCCTCGGGGAGAGGGTGGCCGGCAGGCCGGTGAAGGGGCCTTTCTTTTGCCTGTCAACGTGCGATCACTCTCCATCTTCCCCCTTGACCGCGCCATCCGAAACGCGCAATGACTTACGTACCTCAAAGGAGGAGACGGGGTTTTGGAGAGCAGCGGGCGCGTGACTGTGCATGATCTGGCGCGGGCGGCAGGGGTGTCGCTGGCGACGGTGGACCGTGTGCTGAACGGTCGGCCCGGGGTGCGCAAAGGCACAATCGAGAAGGTGGAGGCCGCGATTGCCGAAATCGGCTTTCGGCGCGACCTGACCGCTTCGATGCTGGCCCGGGCCCGTGACATCGTTTTGAAAATCATCGTGCCCGAGGGCACCAACCAGTTTTTCGGCAAGCTGGCCGATGCGGTGGACAGCGTGGGCGCACAGATGCGCGCCGAGCGGCTGCGGCTCGACCTTTTGCGCATAAAGGCCATGGACACAAGGGCGCTGGTCGAAGCGCTCGATGACATTGGCGCCGAAGACGCCGATTGCGCGGTGATCGTGGCCATCGACAAGCCTGAAATTCACGCCGCGGTGGCGCGGGCCGTGGGGCGGGGGATCAAGGTGATCGCTTTGGTTTCGGACCTGCCCGGTTCGGCCCGGCACGGGTTCGTGGGGATCGACAACCGCGCGGCGGGGCGCATAGCGGGATCGCTGATGGGGCGGTTCGTGCCGCAGGGGGGCACAATCGGGCTCGTGGCTGGATCGCTGGAACTGATCGATCATGCCGAGCGGATCCGGGGATTTTCCGAGATCATGGAAACCGAATTTCCAGCAGTGACGCTGGTTGGCCCCATCGAGGGGCAGGACGAATTTACGGCGACGTATGAGAAGAGCCTGACGCTGTTTGACGCCCGCCCCGAATTGGCGGGGATATATAATGCCGGTGCAGGCAATGCGGGGCTTCTGATGGCGCTCAACGAGCGCGGTCTTGCTGGCAAAGTGCGGGTGATCGGGCATGAATTGACCGGACCGACGCGGGCGGGGCTGGAATCTGGTACCGTCGACGTCATTTTGGACCAGAGCCCGGAAGACGAAATCCGCGCCGTGTGCGCCACGGCGCGACGGCTGGTGGTGGGCGCAGACGCCGCCCCACCGCAGACACAATTGGAAATCAGGGTTCTGATGCGGGATCACCTGAGCTAGGTTTCCCATATCCATCTTGCACGAGCGCCAAAAAGGCAGCCGAAACCGAGGAGATTTTCGATGACCAAATTTGAGGTACGCACCTCATTTGTAGCGATGGGGGCCGAATGTTGACCTATCTCGGGCTCGATATCGGAACGTCGGGGGTCAAGGCGGTGCTGATAGACGGCGAGGGGAACGCGGTGGGCGAGGCCAGCGCGCCGCTGAGTGTTTCCCGCCCCCGGCCGGGCTTTTCCGAGCAGGATCCCGCCCATTGGTGGGAGGCGGTGCTTAAGGCCGTCGATACGCTCAAGGCGCGCCATCCCAATAGTGTATCGGCGATCCGGGGGATCGGGCTGTCGGGGCAGATGCATGGGGCGACGCTGCTCGACAAGGACAATCAGGTGATCCGCCCGGCCATCCTGTGGAACGATGTGCGCGCGGCCACCGAATGTAAAGAAATGGAACAAGCGCTGCCCACGCTGCGCCAGATTGCCGGCAATATCGCCATGCCGGGCTTTACGGCGCCAAAAATTTTGTGGGTCAAAAAGCACGAGCCGGAAAACTACGCCAAGATCGCCAAGGTGCTGCTGCCCAAGGATTATGTGCGGTTCCTTTTGACCGGCACTTACGTATCGGACATGTCGGATGCGGCGGGGACGCTGTGGCTGGATGTGGAATATCGCGGCTGGTCGGACGATCTGCTGGCGGCCACCGGGCTGACGACCGACCACATGCCGGCGCTTGTCGAAGGGAGCGAGCCTTCGGGGCACCTTTCGGGTGAGCTTTGCCGCCGGTGGGGGATTGCCGAGACGCCCGTTGTGGCCGGGGGCGGGGGCGACAACGCAGCCTCGGCTTGCGGCATCGGGGCGGTGGAGCCGGGGACCGGGTTCGTCTCGCTGGGCACTTCGGGGGTGCTGTTTGTTTCCAACGACAAGTTCCGGCCCAATACCGAAGGCGCCGTGCATGCATTTTGTCACGCTATTCCCAAGACCTGGCACCAGATGGGGGTTTTCCTTTCAGCGACCGATAGCCTGAACTGGTTCGCCAAGCTGGTGGGGCAGGACGCGGCGGGGATAACCCAGGCGGTGGCGGGCGATTTTTCCGGACCGGGGGAGGAGATTTTCCTGCCCTACCTGTCCGGTGAGCGTACGCCGCACAACAATGCTGCCGCGCGGGGCTCGTTTGTAGGGCTGTCGCACCTTTCCGATGCCCGGACCATGGGGCAGGCGGTGATGGAAGGCGTGGCCTTTGCGGTGCGCGACTGCCAGCGAGTGCTCACCGACGCGGGAACGCAGATCGATACGCTGATCGCCGTAGGCGGTGGGTCGAAATCCGATCTGTGGCTGGAAATGATCGCCACCAGTTTGGGCATGGCAATTGCCGTGCCCGAGGATGGGGATTTCGGCGGAGCGTTTGGCGCGGCTCGGCTGGGGCTGATCGCGTCGACAGGCGCCGACCCCAAGGCCGTCTGCAGCACGCCGAAAATCGAGAAAACCATCGATCCGAGAGCCGATCTCGTATCGGCTTATGACGAAACCTATGCGCGCTATCGCGCCCTTTACGCGGGTATTGAGGAGGCCCGAGCCCTATGAGCGATTTTTTCAAAGGCCTGAGCAAGGTCGAGTATGAAGGCCCGGACAGCGACAATCCGCTGGCCTTCCATCACTACAACCCCGACGAAATCGTCATGGGCAAGCGGATGGAAGAGCATTTGCGCTTTGCCGTGGCCTATTGGCATTCGTTTGCCTGGGAGGGGGGCGATCCGTTTGGCGGGCGGACTTTTGAGCGTCCGTGGTTCGATGACGGCATGGACGGGGCGAGACTGAAGGCCGATGTGGCGTTCGAATTGTTTTCCCTGCTCGGGGCGCCCTATTTCTGCTTTCACGACGCCGATGTGCGGCCCGAGAGCGAAAGCTTTGCCAAGAGCAAGAAGCGGCTCGAAGCACTGGCCGACATCTTTGAGGCCAAGATCGCGGAAACTGGTGTGAAGCTGCTCTGGGGGACGGCAAACCTCTTTTCCAACCGGCGGTTCATGGCCGGCGCGGCGACCAATCCCGACCCTGACGTCTTTGCCTACGCCGGCGCGACCATCAAGGCCAATATGGACGTCACTCACCGGCTGGGGGGCGAGAACTATGTGTTGTGGGGCGGGCGCGAGGGGTACGAAACCCTGCTCAACACCAATCTGGGCCAGGAGATGGACCAGATGGCGCGCATGCTTTCGATGGTTGTCGATTACAAGCACAAGATCGGGTTTTCGGGCGCTATCCTGATCGAGCCCAAGCCGCAGGAGCCGACCAAGCACCAGTATGATTATGACGTTTCGACGGTCTATGGGTTCTTGAAGAAATACGGGCTGGAAAACGAAGTGAAGGTCAATATCGAGGTGGGACACGCGATCCTCGCCGGGCACACCTTCGAGCATGAAGTGGCCATGGCGTCGGCGCACGGGATTTTCGGCTCCATCGACATGAACCGCAACGACATGCAATCGGGCTGGGATACCGACCAGTTCCCCAACAATGTGCCCGAAGTGGCGCTGGCCTATTACCACATTCTCAAAGCCGGTGGATTTACCACCGGGGGCACCAATTTCGACGCAAAGTTGCGGCGCCAGTCGATCGACCCCGAGGACCTTTTGCACGGCCATATCGGCGGGATGGACACCTGCGCGCGGGGGCTGAATGCCGCGGCGGCGATCATCGAGGACGGAACCTATGATGCATTCCTGGCCGACCGCTACGCCGGTTGGGGTGGCGCCGAGGCCCAGGCGATGCTCAAGGGCGAGCGTACGCTTGCCGATATTGCCGGGCGGGTTGAGGCCGAGGGGGTCAATCCGCAGCCCAGATCGGGGCGGCAGGAGTATCTGGAGAATTTGATCAATCGGTTCGTTTGAAGACGGAAGGAAGGCCCCCTCACCGGCCTGCCGGCCACTCTCTCCCCCGAGGGGCGAGGGTTTAAGTTCATCGATGCGTTCGGGCTCGGAAGGGCTCCCTCTCCCCGCTGGGGAGAGGGCTGGGGTGAGGGGCGCAGCGCCTGCCAATAATCGCATTCGTGGGAGGAGACCCAATGCCCATCCGCCAAAACCCCATTCTGCCGGGGTTCAATCCCGATCCTTCGATCCTGCGGGTCGGGGAGGACTGTTATATTGCGACGTCGACCTTCGAGTGGTTTCCGGGCGTGCAGATCCACCATTCGCGGGACCTTGCGAACTGGGAGCTTCTGACCCGGCCGCTGGCGCGCAAGAGCCAGCTCGACATGCGCGGCAACCCCGATAGTTGCGGTATCTGGGCGCCGTGTCTCAGCCATGACGGGGAGAAGTTCTGGCTGGTCTATACCGACGTCAAGCGCAAGGACGGCAACTTCAAGGACGCGCATAATTATACCGTCACGGCAGATGAGATCACCGGGCCGTGGTCTGACCCGATCTATGTCAATTCTTCGGGGTTCGATCCGTCGCTGTTTCACGACGATGACGGGAAGAAGTGGTTTTTGAATATGTTGTGGGACCACCGCGAGGGCCATCACCGGTTCGCGGGGATCGCGCTCCAGGAGTTCGATGCGGCGAGCGGGAAACTGGTGGGCGAGCGAACAAATATCTTCAAGGGCTCGCCGCTCAAGCTCGTCGAGGGGCCGCATCTCTACAAGCGCGACGGCTGGTATTACCTTTTGACCGCCGAGGGCGGGACGGGATACGAGCACGCGGCGACGCTGGCGCGGTCGAAAAGCATCGACGGGCCGTATGAATTGCATCCCGACATGTATCTGGTCACGGCGAAGGACGATCCGCTCAACCCACTGCAGCGGGCCGGACATGGCGACATCGTCGAAACGCCCGATGGCGCAACCTATGTCGTGCATCTGACCGGGCGGCCGACGACGCAGAAGCGGCGGTGCGTTTTGGGGCGCGAGACGGCGTTGCAGAAAGCCGAATGGCGCGATGACGGGTGGCTGTATCTGGTGGGGGGAACGAACCTGCCGGCGTCCGAAGTCGAGGTGCCGGGGTCTTACGATCAGGCCGGGTTCGATGCCGAGCGGCGCTATGGGTTCGATGGCGAATTGCACATCGATTTCCAGTGGCTGCGCACGCCCGAACCCGAGCGGATTTTCAGGCTCGGGGGCGGCAAGCTGACTCTGATCGGGCGGGAATCGATCGCCTCATGGTTCGAGCAGGCGCTGGTGGCGCGGCGGCAGCAACATTTCGATTTCGAGGCGGAAACCGAAGTTTCGTTCGATCCGCGCGACGAGCGCGAAATGGCCGGGCTGACCGGCTATTACGGGCGTTACAATTTCCATTATCTGCACCTGACCGCCGATCCGGATGGCAGGCGTGAGCTCAATATCTTTTCGTCAGTGGTGTCGCACCCGGATGGCAAGCTGACCTATTGGATCGACCCGGTTCCAGTTGGGGCAGGACCGGTGCGCATGAAGATGCAGGTGGAAAATTCGAAGCTGCAATATTTCTATGCGCAGGGGTCCGAGGACTGGCAGAAAATCGGGCCGGAACTGGACGCCTCGATCCTTTCGGACGAATGCGGCGGGCATGCCGAGCATGGCAGCTTTACCGGGGCGTTCGTTGGCATGGCGGCGCAGGATCTCAACGGGACGGCGCGGGAAGCTGACTTCTCGCATTTCGTCTATCGGCCGCTGTAGGGCAAAAAGAGCGCTGGCGGTTTCACGTGAATCCGCCAGCGCTCTCCAGAAAGTCGTCAGGCGCTATCAGGCCTGCTTGAGCTCGACTTCGATATTGCCGCGCGTGGCGTGGGAATAGGGACAGATGATGTGCGCCCGGTCCATCACGTCTTTAAGTGCTTCGGTATCGAGGCCCGGCGCGGCGGCTGTGAGGATGACTTTGAGGCCAAAGCCCTCGCCATCGTCGCGCTTGCCGAAGCCGACATCGGCCGAGACCGTGGCTTCCTTGGGCAGGTCGACGTTGGCCTTACGGGCAGCCGCGCGCATTGCGCCAAGAAAGCAGGCCGAATAGCCGGTGGCAAAAAGCTGTTCGGGATTGGTGCCGTCACCGCCCGAGCCACCCATTTCCTTGGGTGTCGAGAGCTTTACATCCAGTTTGCCGTCATCGGTTTTCGAATGACCGTCTTCGCGGCCACCGCCGCTGGCCGTTGCGTGGGCGGTATAAAGGATTTCCATGATGTACTCCCATGATTGGTCTGGTTGGTTGCAAGGTGAACGCATTGGGCTCGAAGAGGTTCGCCGCGTATCGGTGACGCGAACATAGGTGAGATTTATATTGTACACAATATAGTTTTGTGCGATATTTTTGTCATGAAAGAGACCGACGCGCCCATTCTGGCCCCCGAACAGCAATTGTGTTTTGCGGTTTATGCCGCAGGACAGGCGTTTGCGCGGCTTTACCGGCCGCTGCTCGAGCCGCTGGGACTGACCTATCCGCAGTATCTGGCGATGCTGGTGCTCTGGGAGGGCGAGCCGATTTCCGTCACGGGCATCGGCCAGCGTCTGGGGCTGGATACGGGTACGCTCACTCCGCTGCTCAAACGTCTCGAAGCCGCGGGCCTGGTGCGGCGGACGCGTAGTGCCGAGGACGAGCGGCGGGTGGTGGTGACCCTCACCGATCGCGGGCGGGCGCTCAAAGAGCGGGCGCGGACCATTCCCGACGCGGTTGCCTGTGCAAGCGGGCGCGACATCGATGGGGTGGTTGCCTTGCGCGACGAGCTCAAGGCCCTGGCAAGAGCGCTCGACACATCTGAAAGTGCCCTCTAGGTAGCCACTTATCCTCGAAACGCTCTATGATCTTGCGATGGAAGATGGCCCTTACCAGTTTCGGCCCGCGACGGCCCACGATACGCCGCTGCTTGCGGGTTGGCAGCGGCAGCCGCACGTGGCGCGCTGGTGGGAGGCTTCCGATTATGAAGCGAACGATCTTGAGCCCGATCCGCGCGTTTCACTGTGGATCGTGGAACTGGACGGGCGGCCATTCGGCTTCATGCAGGATTATGACGTTCATGGCTGGGGCGCGGACCATCATTTCGCCTACCTGCCACAAGGGTCGCGCGGCATCGATCAATATATCGGCGAGCCCGACATGATCGGAAAAGGGCACGGGCCCAAATTCATGCGCCAGCGCATCGACGCTCTGTTCCGGGCCGGAGTGCCGGTGATCGGCACGGACCCGCATCCGGACAATGCCCGCGCCATAAAAGTCTATTCAGGGCTGGGATTTGTCCAGACCAGCGGTCCCACGGAAACGCCGTGGGGACGAGTGGTGAGAATGGAGCTGAAAAACCCCGGAGCGGCGACTTAGCCCATATAGAGATTTTCCATCCTCTGGGCGTCGTCAGTCGCAAAGCGGTGATCGGCGGGCGGATGGGCGCGCTGGCCGCATTCGCGGCGCGGGCAGATGCGGCAGCCCACCCCGATGGGCACGGCGCCAGTCGGTGCCGAAAGATCGATACCGTCGGCATAGATCATGGCCGAGGCGTGCGAGACGTGGCAGCCGAGCCCGATGGCGATGTGGCGGCGCGGGGCGTTGTAGGAATGCCCGCCCTTGGCGATGGCCTTTGCTATGCAGAAGTAGCGCTGACCATCGGGCATCTGGCTGAGTTGAATATTGATCTGGCCGGGGTTGAGGAACGCCGCATACACATTCCAGCGCGGGCAAGCGCCCGAATGGCGCGGGATGTGGATGCCAGACAGCGAGAAGCGCTTGGAAATGTTGCCGGCGATGTCGGTTCGCACCAGATGGAGCGGGATGCCGCTCATGGATGGACGCTGCAGCGTGGTCATGCGGTGGCAGATTTGCTCAAAGCTCATGCGGAAACGCCGCCCGAGCCGTTCGATATCGTAGCGGGTATCGCGGCAGGCGCGGAAAAAATCCTCATAGGGCATGACAAGCGCCGCCGCGACGTAGGAGCCCAGGACGTTGCGGGCCAAACCGACACTGTCGGGCTGGGGCAGGGTGCTCCGTTCGATCAAATCGCGGATTTCGCCATCGGCGATCAACAGCGCCAGGTGCTGGGCCAGAACAAACAGCGCCGATTCGGGCTCTAGCGTATCGGAGACGGCCAACACGCGGCCATTGTCCTCGAGGCGGCGCACCACGCCATGGGGAAGCGAAGCCAGCCGCGCCTCGATGCCGAAGACGTTGAAGAGATAGGCCTTGAGCCCCGCCTCGAAACTATCGGATGCGTTGTCGATATCGTGGCGCGCGCGCTCGGCGGCGGCTTCGAGCGTCCCGAAATAATTTCCATTCTCCTGCAGGAAATCGGAAACCGCCTCGGTGACCACGTTGTGGCCCGTCGAGACCGGCTCGCCCGGCTCGGCCGCCTTCTCGCCGGCCCCGGGGGCCTGCAGGTGGCGCAACTGGTCGAAGAGCTTGAGAACGGCGCGGCCGACAGCTGGGTGCTGGGTGGCCAGGTCGCGGATGTCGGTGTTGGTGAGATCGGAATCGGCGAAAATGTCGTCGCCGAACATTTCCATGAGATCGCCGGACAGCCGTGCATCGTCGCTTTCGGCCAATTCGCCCGGCTCCACTCCGAAATACCCTGCGACCCGGAACAGCAGTGGCACGGTGATGCGGCGGCGATTGTGTTCGATCAGGTTGAGATAGGACGCTGAAATTTCCAGCGCTTCGGCCAGTTGCGCCTGGCTGACCGATTTCTGGCGCCGCAACCGCTTGATACGGCCCCCGATCTGCAGATCGAGCTGGTTCATTGTCCTTCTCCCATCTGTAAATCTTTACACGCTTTACAGTTTTTCCGATTTCACTTTTCAAGTCTTTACAGCTTAACACGCTGATTTCACTTCTTTTCTTGCCTTTTTGCGCTCATTTGTCAATTCTTTACTCAAGCGAGCACGACGCTGTGCTCACCAACAGGAGAGAAGAGCCATGAGCGCTCATCAGACGATCGATACGGCAAGCGAAGATTTCATCACCATCATTGCGCCCTCGATGGCCGAGGTGATGGCGAGCTTTAGAAGCCAGGGACTGGCCGAGCGGGACTATTCCATCGTCCACCGTGCCGGAAAGCACAGCTTCACCATGGCGGGCGGCGAAACGCTGTTTGGCGGCGCGCAGATGGTGGCCGCGACGTTCTCGCGGCGCAGCTGATCCCAATTACCGATCAGGATATTAAAAGGAGGAGTTTTCAATGCTCGATAAATCGCCCAACCCGCAACCGTTCGAGGCGCCCGAATGGGCTCCCGATCGCTGGAAGACTATCGCCCGCGACTATACGCCCGACGACGTCGCTCGGCTTTCGGGCAGCCTGCCGATCCGGCACACGCTGGCCGAAAACGGCGCGCAACGGCTGTGGGAATTGCTGCACACCGAGGATTTCGTGCCCACGCTGGGCACCTTTACCGGCAACCAGGCCGTGCAGCAGGTGAAAGCCGGGTTGAAGGCGATCTACCTTTCAGGCTGGCAGGTGGCGGCGGACGCCAACTCATCGGGCAACATGTATCCCGACCAGTCGCTCTATCCTGTCGATTCCGTGCCTTCGGTGGTCAAGCGCATCAACAAGGCGCTGCAGCGGGCCGACCAGATCCAGACCATGGAGCGGTTCGACGGGAAGTCCGACGCCGATACCGATTATTTGGTGCCGATCATCGCTGACGCGGAAGCCGGGTTCGGCGGGGCGCTGAACGTGTTCGAATTGATGAAGGCAATGATCGAAGCGGGCGCCGCGGCCGTTCATTTCGAGGACCAGTTGGCCTCTGAAAAGAAGTGCGGCCATCTGGGCGGCAAGGTTCTGGTGCCGACGCGCACCTTTGTGCGCACGCTCAACGCGGCCCGGCTGGCGGCGGACGTGATGGGCGTTCCGACGCTCATCATGGCGCGAACGGATGCCGAAGCGGCGCAGTTGATTACCTCCGATGTCGATGAATACGATGCGCCGTTCATCACCGGTGAGCGGACCGAGGAGGGATTTTATCGGCTCAAGGGCGGGTTTGAGGCGGCGATTGCGCGGGGGCTGGCCTATGCGCCCTATGCCGATCTGATCTGGTGCGAAACCTCGACGCCAAATCTTGAGGATGCGAAGCGCTTTGCCGAAGCCATCCGCAAGGAGCATCCCGACCAGATGCTGGCGTACAATTGCTCGCCCTCGTTCAACTGGGCGAAATATATGGGCGAGGCGGACATGGCGGCGTTCCAGCGCGAGCTGGGGGCGATGGGGTATAAATACCAGTTCATCACCCTGGCCGGGTATCACAACCTTTCGCTGACCACCTTCAACCTGGCGCGCGGCTACAAGGACCGGGGCATGGCGGCCTATTCGCAATTGCAGCAGGCCGAATTTGCTGCCGAAAAGGACGGGTTCACGGCCACGCGGCACCAGCGCGAAGTGGGCACGAGCTATTTCGACGCCGTGGCGACCGCTGTGAGCGGCGGGTCGAGCTCGACCACCGCCATGGCGGACTCCACCGAGACCGCGCAGTTCCACTGAGCCTCGCGAAAAGGCCGGGGAAGACCACGCCAATGGTTATCCCCGGCTTTTTGATTCACGTGAAGCAATCCCGATTTGCTTCACGTGAATCAGCCTATTCGAACAGAGTCAAAAGCTCGACGTAGGACAGCGCTCCGGAGGCCATTCCGACCAGCACGAGCCCGTGCAGGAAGGCGATGCCGCCTGTAGTAAAGGCGAAGCCGGGCTTTGAGGTCTTGTGCCGGAATACCTGTTGGGCGAGAAGCCCGCCGATGATGCCAAAGACAGCATCGAGCCCGTGCAGCCCGGCTTCGCTGATCCGCCAACGGCCGGCAATTGCCGCCTGTTTGTCCATCCAATAAGCGAGCCAGGACGCACCGCCCATAATGGCGTAAGGCACGATCAACCAGAACGGCGCCCTGTCCAGAACGATGGACACAAAGACCAGCACGAGAAGCCCGGCAGCAGCCCAAACGCGATAATCGTTGCGATCGAAGTGGGAGGGGTGGTTGGGCCGCTGCTCTCCTGAAATGCCTTCAACCCATGCCTGGCGCGCAGCTGGTTTGCCATCACGTCCGATGCCGGTCGCAAAGCTGAGCCGCTCGCCCCTTTGCGGGCGACGACCGGTTTCAAAGGCCGAAATGTGTACGAAAATCTTTCCGCCTGGGCCATCGGGCTTGATAAAGCCAAAGCCCCGGTCATCGTCCCATTCGATCAAAGTACCCTTTTGCATGCCCGAACTCCTCACCGCCCAAGTGTAGTGAAGCCAATCGGGCCTTAAGATTTGATTGTCATGGCGCGGGCGGCGGCGACGGCTGGGAGGGACAGGGCGGCGCAGAGCGCGAAGGTGATGACCAGCGCGGTTGTCAACTCGGGGGCAGTTTGCGCTGACGCTACGCCGGCGGTGTTGGCGATAAGGCCGGCGATGGCGGCGCCGATGCCATAGCCCGCCGACTGGATGGTGGGCAAAAGCGCCGAGGCCCTGTCGCGTTCGCCGGGGCGGGCGGTTTCCATGATGGTCTGGCTGGTATAGGCCCATGAGGTGCCATAGGCAGCGCCGATCAGGATTTGCGCGGCGACGACGAGCGGCAGCTGGCCGACGGCAAAAGCGACAGCGAGCAGTACGAGACCGGCAACCAGCAGGAGCGGGCCGAGGCGGATCAAGCCGGGCCGTGTGGTTTCGGGCACGTTTGCGACAAGAATGGCCGTGCCGCTCCAGGTGATGGCCATGACCGCGCCGATGAAACCGGCCAGGGTTGGCCCGAAGCCGAAAATGTTCTGCAGCGCATAGACGAGAAACACTGCCGAGCCGGCCTGGGCCAATGGCATGAGCAGGATGACCCAGAGGCCGGCGCCCACCACATCATCGAACCGGAAGGCGTGAGTGGGGAACAGCGGGGTTGAGGCCGTACGGTCGCGGCCGATGACGGCAAAGAGCGTTGCGCCCGCGATCAGCAGGCACAGAGCGGTGAGAATGGGCGAAGAGAGCAGACCACCGATCGACACAGCCATGATGGCGGCGCCGATGAGCAGCAGGCGGATAATGGGCAGGCGATCTGACGATTTTTCCCGCAGCCCCCGCGGTACAATCCAGAGTACGAGGCCGATAAAGATGGCGCCGATGGGCAGGTTGACGGCGAAGGCGGCACGCCAGGAGAGGGTTTCGGTCAAAGCGCCCGAGAGCACTGGCCCGCCAAAGGCGGCAAGCGCCCAGACCACCGATTCCGCGCCGAACACTTTTGGCACCAAGGCCGAGGGAAAGAGTTCGGGGATCAGGGCGTAACAGATGGCGGCGACGATGCCTTCGCCCAGCCCCTGAAGGGCGCGGCCGACGAGCAGTTCGGGCATGGACCCGGCGATCGCGGCGAGGAGCGAACCGAGCAAGAACACCGAAGCGGCGGCAATGAGCGCCATGCGGGCGCCCAGACGCGCCTTGAGCAGCGCGGCCCCGGCGCCACCCATGATGGCGAACACGAGAAAGACGGTGGTGGCCCAGGACAACAGCGCCACGCCGCCCAGTTCATCGACGGCGGTGGGCAGGGCCGTCGAAACCAGGAACCCGTTGAAGGCCAGAAGCGCGACGCCGAGGCACAAGGTGACAGTGGCGCCGAGATAGCGCGGGGAAATGATGGCGGCCCATCCGGAAGCGGCAGTTATCATGGCGGGACTCATTAAAACAAGGAATCACTTGTTAAATTGAGAGCGCCGATCTGTCCAGCGAAAAGCGAGGGGCTTTTTAGGCGGGCCGATTTGGTATAGTCAGGCGCGCTGACCATATGAGTTCATTAATCGCCTTCATCCGCCTGGAGATTTGCCCTCGTGAGCCTTGAGTCCACCGGTTACAAAAGCCGCCGCACCTTCGCGATCATTTCGCACCCGGACGCGGGCAAGACGACGCTGACCGAAAAACTGCTGCTCAATTCCGGCGCCATCCATCTGGCTGGCGAAGTGAAAGAGCGTGGCGAGCGGCGGCGGACGCGTTCGGACTGGATGGAGATCGAACAAAAGCGCGGCATTTCAATCACCTCGTCGGTGATGACGTTTGAACATGACGGGCTGACGCTGAACCTGCTCGATACGCCGGGCCACGCCGACTTTTCCGAAGACACCTACCGCACGCTGACGGCTGTGGATTCGGCGATCATGGTGATCGACGCGGCCAAGGGCATCGAGGCGCAAACGCGCAAACTGTTCGAAGTGTGCCGGCTGCGCGACATCCCGATCATCACCTTTGTCAACAAGATCGACCGCGAAGCGCGAGATACGCTGGAAATTCTCGACGAGATCATGGAGACGCTGGCGCTCGATACTGCGCCGATGATGTGGCCGGTTGGCGCCGGGGTGGATTTTAACGGGCTGATCGATCTCGAACACGGCCGTTTCATTTCGACCGAAGGCAAGCCGGAAGCCGATGCGCCTGGGGTTGAGGCGTTGGCGGGCCGGTGGGCGGATACGCAGAACCAGCAGATCGCCGCTTCGATGGAGGGGCTTGAACTGGCAAACGGATCGCTGCCCAAATTCGACCAGAGCGCGTTCGAAGAGGGCACGCTGACGCCCGTCTATTTCGGCTCGGCGCTCAAATCGATCGGCGTGCGCGAGCTGCTTGAGGCCGTGTGCCGGTTCGCACCCGAACCGCGCACCCAGCCGGCGCGGCCCGAGCCTGTGGACCCGGCCATGGCTGCATGCACAGGGTTCGTTTTCAAGGTGCAGGCCAACATGGACCCCAACCACCGCGACCGCGTGGCGTTCGTGCGCGTGGCATCAGGGACGCTCAAGCGCGGCATGCGGCTGAAAAACGTGCGCACCGGCAAGGATCTGAAGGTCGCCAATCCGATGTTCTTTTTCGCGCGCGAGCGCGAACTGGCCGACGAGGCCGTAGCGGGCGATGTGGTGGGCATTCCCAATCACGGCACGCTTTCGGTCGGCGATACCCTGACCGACGGGCCCGACGTGACGGTGACCGGCATTCCCAACTTTGCGCCAGAATTGCTGCGCCGCGTGCATCTTTCGGATGCGAGCAAGACCAAGCAGCTGGCCAAGGCGCTCAACGATCTGGCCGAAGAGGGCGTGGTGCAGGTGTTCAAGCCGACGCTGGGCTCGGGCTATTATGTAGGTGCAGTCGGGCCGCTGCAGCTTGAAGTTCTGACCAGCCGCGCGGCGGCGGAATATTCGGTGCCGATCCGTATCGAGCCGGCGCAATATGTGACGGCGCGCTGGGTGAGGGTCAACGACAAGGCCCAGTTCGACAAATTCGCGGCGCTGCACCGGCTCAACATTGCCGAGGACCGCTATGGCGATCCGGTGTTTCTGGCACCCAGCCAGTGGGAAATCGACCGCTGCGCCAAGGATTTTCCGCTGCTCGATTTCATGGCGACCAAGGATCGCGGACTGGCGGCTTAGACCGAGCAAACCTTGAGGGTGTGCCGGCGTCTTTCCTCGCTCACCACCCTGTCACCCCGGCCTCCGAGCCGGGGTCCAGTACACTCAACGCCCCAGATAGAACCGCCACCCTACCATTTACTGGATCCCAGGTCTTCGCCCGGGATGACCTTGGTGGGGGAGGTTCTGCTTGTGGCCTCTTTTCTCGCTTTGTGGCAGCCAGCTTTCCTAAAACCCCAGATCGGCCTCGGTCCAGCCGAACGCGGCCAGTTCATCGGTCCGGAATTTGGCGTCATCGGACACTATAAATTCATCGAGCTGGGGCGGGGTGGCCGCCGTTCCGGCCAGCATGGCGTGGGCCTGACCGCGATGGTGGGTCTGGTGGGCGAAGAGATGATTGAGCACATCGTCGCACCGCTCGGTCTGGATGCGCCCCTGCCGATGAATGGCGATGGGACGGTGAAGATCGGCAATCTCCAGCCCGCGGCAGAACGCTACGAGCTTTTCATCACTCTGGCGCTGTGCGGCGTAAAGCGTTCGGGCCGTATCGAACGGCTCCTCGTCTTCCCACGCCCTGGAGCCGAGCGTGCCGCCTTCGAGCGCATCGATATAGAACCAGTCGATGATCAGGACGTGATTGAGCGTTGCCTTGAGGGACGGGAAAAAGCTGGTGCGTTTCGCCCCGAATGCGGGCTGACCGAGCGCCATCACTGCCTGGGCGAGCCGGAAATTGGCGAGAGCGTTGTTGAGAGCCAGCTTTTCGAGCATGCGCAGGGCAGGGTCGGCCATCACCGATTTTCCTCCCCCATGACGCGCGCCATGCCGATTGACGCGGGCATGACCGGGGCAAAGCCGAATTTGGCGTAGAGATGCTGGGCGTCCCCATCGGCAATCAGGGAAACATAGGCGCCCTCGGGTGCTTCGCGCTCAAGCCAGGCCGCGAGTTCGCCCATGATGGCTTTGCCCAGCCCCTTGCCCTGATGGGCGGGATCGACCGCAATATCGGTGATCTGGTAGGCGGTGCCGCCGTCGCCGATGATGCGGCCCATGCCGATGAGCTGGCCCTCATACAGGACCAGCACGGCAAAGAGCGAATTGGGAAGGCCCTTTTCCATGCCGTCCCGGCCGCGCGGCGAAAGGCCCGATACGGCGCGCAGGCGGGCAAAGGTTTCGACATCAGGCGTTCGAGCTGTAATCTGGTAGTCCATATCAGGCATTGGCCATGTTGATGCGATAGCTCAGGGCTTCGGCGATGTGGGGGCGTGAAACCGTATCGCTGCCGGCCAGATCGGCCAGCGTGCGGGCGACCTTTAAAACCCGGTGATAGGCGCGGGCCGAAAGATTGAAGGTTTCGGCGGCCTTGAGCAAAAGGTCGCGGCTTTCGGCGTCGGGCGCAACGATCTGTTCGATGGCGCTGGAGGGCGCCGCCGAATTTGTGTGGATGCCCGAAAGGTCGAGCCCGGCATAGCGTTTGCGCTGGATATCGCGAGCCGTTGCGACGCGCTGGGCGACCACGGCGCTCGGTTCGCCCGGCTTGGAGCCGATCATGTCCGCTGCCGAGACGGCGGGCACATCGATGCGGATATCGATGCGATCAAGGAACGGGCCGGAGACGCGCCCCTGATAGTCGGCCGCGCATTTTTCGCCGCGCCGGCAGGTGTGGCCGGGCGTGCCGGCCATGCCGCATTTGCACGGGTTCATGGCGGCAACGAGCTGGAAGCGCGAGGGGTAGGTGACGCGGGCATTGGCGCGGGCAATGACCGTCTCGCCCGATTCGAGCGGCTGGCGCAGGCTGTCGAGCGCCTGGGCCTGGAATTCGGGGAGTTCATCGAGAAACAACACGCCATTGTGGGCGAGCGACGCCTCGCCGGGCCGGACGCGCAAGCCGCCGCCGACCAGCGCGGCCATGGACGCCGAATGGTGGGGCGCGCGGAAGGGGCGGTGATCGGAAATCTGTCCGCCCTTCAATTCCCCGGCGATCGAGGCGATCATCGATACATCGAGCAGTTCGCGTGGGTTGAGCGGGGGCAGGATGGAGGGCAGGCGCTGGGCCAGCATGGATTTCCCCGCGCCGGGCGGGCCGACCATCAGGAAATTGTGCCCACCGGCGGCGGCGACCTCAAGGGCGCGTCGCGCCACCTCCTGCCCGCGAATATCGGCAAGATCGGGGCCGGTGGCGTTGGGCAGCGCGCGGCTCGGCTGGGGCCGTGCCGTCATCTGCCGCCCGGCCAGATGATTGACCAGCGCAAAGAGCGTATCGATGGCGACGATATCGATATTTTCGCCGGCCCATGCGGCTTCGGCCCCGCAGGCGGCGGGGCAGATGATGCCCAGATCGCGGGCGTTTGCGGCGATAGCGGCCGGCAGGATGCCGGTAACGGGCGATACCCTTCCATCGAGCGCCAGTTCGCCCAGCACCATGAAACGTTCAAGCATATCGCCCGGAATGGCGCCCATTGCGGCCATCAATCCCAAAGCGATAGGCAGGTCGTAATGGCTGCCCTCCTTGGGCAGGTCGGCGGGCGCAAGATTGACCGAGATGTGCTTGGCCGGCAGCGCAAGACCCGAGGCGATCAGCGCGGCGCGCACCCGCTCGCGGCTCTCTCCCACCGCCTTGTCGGGCAGGCCGACAATATTGAACCGCGGCAGGCCAGGAGAAATCTGCACCTGCACGTCGACCGGCACGGCCTCGATGCCCAGAAAGGCCACAGTGGTGATGCGCGTTGCCATGCCGTCCCCTCGCATGGATGAAAGTGAGCGCGAGGCTAGCAAGAAACCAATCCAAGAACAAGAACGTTTAGCGAACATGCATTAACCGCATGACCGATCACCAAGCTGTGCACGGCACCGGACGGAACGGATGGCCAGCAACGGCATTGATACTGCGAACCACCGGCCGGCCGCCGCACACGGCGCAGAAACCGGTAGACTATGCAGCACCAGATCGACGCGTACGAGGGCGCGGCAGATGGGCCGAAGCCTTATTATCCGTTCCTGCGGCGACTGGAAATTTTGGAGACAGTACAATGTTGCAGAGAAGGAGCCTCCCACTGATCCTTGTCGTCGAGGACGAACCTCTTGTTCGTCTCGACATCACGCTGGCCATGGTCGATGCCGGATTTTCGGTCATCGAAGTTCCCGATGCGGAACAGGCCATTGAACTGCTTGAAACGCGCGGTTCGATCGGGCTGGTGTTTACCGATGTCGAACTTGCCGGCGCACTCAGCGGGTTCGATCTGGCCAACGAGATCGAGGCCCGCTGGCCGCACATTCCCGTGCTCGTCACCTCGGGCCGGGCAGTGCCCAAGGACGAACTCGCCGACCGCTTCATTGCCAAGCCCTACGATACCGATGCCGTCATCTCACAGGCGCGGGCGCTGGCGGCCTGATCCGTAGCGCATTGCCGGATGAAAAATTCTGTGCCCCGGGAGCCACGCTTCCGGGGCTTTACGCATCGTTAACCAGCCTTGTGAGGGGGGCGTTAAGGAGAAATCGGCCAATACAATTTGAGATAAGTTTTTCCCAAATTGCCGAGTTTGCCGCTCCATGCTCCTGCCGCGTATTTTCCGTTCGCCCAAGCTGACCAAGACGATCCTGCCGCTTGCGGCCGGTCTCGCCCTGATCGGTGTGCTTGCCGCCTGCGGGGCCAACTATTATCCGGCCAAGGGCGACAACAAACCCCATCCGGGCGTGGCGCGCGCCCATTCGCTGCCCATCCACGGCATCGACGTCTCGCGCCATCAGGGCAATATCGACTGGCGTGCCGTTGCGCAGGCGGGAACGCGCTTTGCCTATATCAAGGCCACCGATGGCGGAGATTATCTGGACCCCAATTTCCGCTCCAACTGGGAGCAGGCGCGCGCCGCAGGCATTCCGCGCGGGGCGTATCATTTCGTTTACTGGTGCCGTCCGGCATCCGAACAGGTTGCGTGGTTTGCCGCCAATGTTCCGGCCGAAGCCGATGCGCTGCCCCCGGTGCTCGATCTCGAATGGAACAATGGTTCTTCGTGCAAGCACAGCCTGAGCCGCGAGGAAGTGCTCGAAAAGGTGCGCGTGCTTCTTGCCGGCATGGAAGCCCATACGGGCAAGGTGCCGGTGATCTATACCGACATCAATTTTCATCGCGACGTGCTCGAAGGCGTGCAGATCGACAACCCCATGTGGTTGCGTTCGACGGCCGCCCAGCCCCATGAACGCTTTTCCAACCGCCCCTTTACCTTCTGGCAGTACACCCAGACAGGAACTGTGCCGGGTATCCGCACCGAGGTCGACCGCAATGCGTGGTATGGCTCGGAAAGCGACTGGATCCAGTTCTTTTTGACCGGGTGCGACCCGCGCACCTATATGCGTTTGGCCGGGCAGGGGCGGTGCGCGCCGCTGAAATAGCTTCTCGCCGGCTGGCTAAGTGGCGCTACCCAAAATCCCGCTGGTGCTGATGCCGTCGAAGACGAACTGGACGGCGAGAGCAGTCAGAAGGATGCCGACGACGCGGGAAACCACGGACATGCCGGTCAGGCCCAGAACGCGCTGAATGGGAATGGCGACCAGAAGCGCCAGCCAGGCCAGCGCCATCGTCGCGACCAGCGCAACGATCACAATCCAGAATTCGAGATCGGTCCTGGCGCCGGTGGTCAAGAGGATCACCGCGGAAATCGACCCCGCACCGGCCAGCAGCGGCATGGCAAGGGGAAACACCGAAATATCGGTGCGCGACATGCCTTCGGCCTCTTCCTCGCTTGTGGTGCCGGTGGCGCCCGAATGGCGGGCAAACACCATGTCGATGGCGATCAGGAGCAACAGGATGCCGCCCGCAACCCGCAGGGCGGGCAGAGTGATGCCGAAGATTTCAAGGATAGCGTTGCCGGCGAAGGCGAAGAACAACAATATGCCGCTGGCGATCAGAACGCCACGCGAGGCGAAGACGAAACGCTGCTTGGCCGTGTTGCTGCGTGTCAGCCCCGCAAAGATGAAGGCGATATCGGCAACACCGACAGTTGCAAAGAATGTGGCGAAGGCCACGAGAAAATTGCCAGACATCGTCCCGGCCCCCAAATAGCGCCGCTGTTCCACGTGAATCAGCGTTCCGAACCTAAAGCCATCACCCTAAACTGCAAGTCCCGGTTTTGCTGGTCTGTCGGATTGATTGGTGTCCGTTCGTCTTGAATGTGACGGCCGGTCGTTCGGGATCAGGCGAACGGTCCATTTTAGCAGGAGTTATGACAGACAATGTCTTTTCAGGCCTATCTCGATGCAGTTGAGCAAAAGACCGGGCTTTCGCCCCGTCAACTCCTGGATATCGCCCGCCAAAAAGGCTTTGACGACCCCGCAGTAAAGGCAGGGGAAATTCTCGATTGGCTGAAATCGGATTATGGGCTGGGGCGTGGACACGGCATGGCAATGGTCCACGTCATCAAAAAGGGCGAAAAAATCGATGCACGCCACGTCGGTTCGGCAGGCACTCACCGGGACGAAAGCGACACCCTGTGGCTTGATGGGGTTGCCACCAAACCATCCTGAGGCCTGCTGTTAAAGTGTAAGTCTAGCGCCGTAACTCGATCGCGTCCCAGACCAGTGTTGCGATGTCGGGGCCGCCGAAGCGCTTGACCTCGCGGATGCCGGTGGGGGAGGTGACGTTGATTTCGGTGAGATAGCCGCCGATCACGTCGATGCCGACAAAGATCAGGTCACGCTTTTTGAGTTCGGGGCCAATGGCCTCGCAGATTTCATGCTCGCGCGTCGTCAACTCGGAGAGTTCGGGGCGCCCGCCCACATGCATGTTGGAGCGCGATTCCCCCTCGGCGGGGATGCGGTTGAGCCCGGCTACCGGCTTGCCATCGACAAGGATGATGCGCTTGTCGCCCTTGCGCACGTCGGGCAGATAGCGCTGGATCATGAAGGGTTCGCGGAAGCTGGCGTTGAACATTTCGAGCAGCGAGCCGAGGTTCTCGTCGCCCTCGCGGATGCGGAACACGCCGGCGCCGCCATTGCCGAACAACGGCTTTAAGATGATGTCGCCGAACTCTTTGCGGAAATCGCGGATTTCGGTCTCATCGCGGGTGATCAGCGTATCGGGCATCAGCTCGGGAAAGCTGGTGACGAGAATTTTTTCAGGCGCGTTGCGCACTTCCTTGGGGTGATTGACCACAAGCGTCTTGGGATGCACCAGCTCAAGCATGTGGGTTGTGGTGATGTAGTTCATGTCGAAGGGCGGGTCCTGACGCAAAAGGATGACGTCGAAAGCCGTCAGGTCGGTCTTGCGGGCATCTTCGAGCGTGAAATGCAGGCCCTTTTCCTTGTCGTCCACTTCGACCTTGTGCACGCGCGCCGTCACGGTCTTGCCTCGCTGGGCCAGCGTGTCGGGCGTGTAATAGGACAGGGTATGGCCGCGCGCCTGCGCCTCAAGCATCAGGGCAAAGCTGGAATCGCCCAGAGGGTTGATGGCGTCGATGGGGTCCATCTGCACGGCGACGGAAAGGGACATGGAAGGGTATCCTTGAAAAAGCGTCAGGCGGTAAAGGCATTGACCAGATGGTGCGGCCAGCGTCCCGGTGCAAGCGTTATCACGTCAAAACGGAAATCATAGCCTTGATAGGCGGGGTGGGCCGACTGGAACCATTCGGCACAGCGCACGATGCGGGCTGTGTTGACCGAGGCCAGCGCCTGATCGCGGGCTGACCGGCTGCCGGAGCGCTGCTTGACCTCGATGAAAACGATGCGGCGGCCTTTTTGGGCAACGATATCGATTTCGCCGACCGGGGTTTTGTAGCGCGTGGCAACGATGCGGTACAGTTTCAGGCGCAGCAACCAGCCGGCCAGCGTTTCGGCGGACCGGCCGGCGCGCTCGGCCCGGCGGCGCGGATCAGGTGCTGGCCTTGAGCGCGAGGGCGGCATCGTAAACCTGTTTGCGTTTGAGACCGAACTGGACAGAAACCTGATCGACGGCGGCGCGCAAGGGCATTTGAGCCATCGCTTCGGTCAGCGCTGCCTCCCAATCGCCGCCGGCCTGCGGCGCCGTGCCATCCGAGCCGGCAACGAGGATCACCGCTTCGCCCTTGGTGTCACCGGCGAAAGCCTCGGCGAGGTCAGACAAATTTCCGGCTTCGAAGCGCTCGAACCGTTTGGTCAATTCGAGCGCCACCACCGCCTGCCGGTCGGGCCCAAAGGTTTGGGCCATGTCGGACAGCGTCGCGCCGAGGCGACGGGGCGATTCGTAAAAGACGAGCGTTTCCGGACGTCCGATCAATGGCGCCAGCGCATTGGTGCGCTGGCCGGTCTTGGGGGGCAAAAAGCCGAAAAACGCAAACGCATCGGTGGGCAACCCCGCCCCGGTCAAAGCCGCAAGCAGGGCCGAGGGGCCCGGAACTGGAAAGATATCGATCCCCGCTTCGCGCGCCGCGCGGACAAGGGGAAAGCCCGGATCGGACAGGAGCGGCGTTCCGGCGTCGGAGATCAGCGCGATGGCCTTGCCATCGCGGATCTGATCGAGGATCGAATCGATGCGGGCGCGCTCATTGTGTTCGTGGAGCGCGGTGCGTGGGGTTTTTATGCCATAGGCGTCGAACAGGCGCGCGGAATGGCGGGTGTCCTCGCACAGAACGAGATCGGCCCCCGCCAGGATATCGAGAGCCCGCAGGGTGATGTCGCGCAGATTGCCGATCGGGGTGGCCACCGGATAGAGACCGGGGGCCGGGCTTTCGACGGGGACGCGATGGCCCGATATCTGGTAGGATTTGTCCTGGCTCACAATAATCCCTTGGATTGACGCCCTTCTTTTAGCATTGGAAGGGGGTTTGTCGAGGCGGACGGATCAGACGGGAAAAGGAGCGGGGATTGCAGCACATGTGGACGCGAGCGCTAATGAGCGCGGTTCTTTTGCTGGTCATTGCCGCCTGCTCGCCGGGCCAGACGGCCATGCAGGGGTCTGGGCTCGTCCAACCTCTCGCGCCAACCGGAGCCGTGATGGCGCCCGCGCAGGGCGAAGTCATCGCCACGGGGCCGGTGCGGGTGGCGCTGATCCTGCCGCTGAGCGGCAGTTCGAGCTCCGTGGGGCGCGCCATGGTCAATGGCGCAAGGCTGGCCATGGACGAGGCATCCAGAACCGGCGGCCAGCATATTCATCTTGTGGTCAAGGATGCGGGCGCCGGGGCCGAAACGGCGCGGACCGCCACCCAGCAGGCGCTGGCCGAGGGGGCCGAGCTGATCCTGGGGCCGCTGACCGCCGATGCCGTCGGGCTGGCCGGGGCCATCGCCAAATCCTACGACACCCCGCTGATCGGGTTTTCCTCCACCGCTGGCGTTGCCACGGACGGGGTTTACCTGCTCAGCGTCCTGCCGGAAGCCGAAATCATGCGCGGGCTCTCCTATGCGCGAGCGCAGGGACGTTCAGCAATTGCGGCGATCATTCCCGATACGCCGCTGGGCAATGCGCAGGCCGAAGCGCTGCGGCTGGCGGCCGGAGAAACCGGCATGGGTGTGGTTGGCATCGAAATGTTCGAAAACGAAGCGCAGGCGCGCGCGGCTGTCGAACGTCTTGCCCCGGCCATGCGCTCGAACCTTGTCGATACGCTCTATATCCCCGGCCGCGCCACGGCGCCCAGTTTCGGCATCTTGCTCGAGGCGGCCCGGTTACCGCGGGAGCGGGTGCTGATCGTTGGGTCGGCGGATTGGGAGGGCGATGCGGCTATTGCCGGCCAGCCCTACCTGGCCGGTGCCGTTTACCCCGCCATCGATCCGGCGGGGCTTGCAGCGCTCGCACCGATCTACCGCTCGCGCTTCGGCAGCGAACCGCATCAGTTGACGACACTCGCCTTTTCGGCGGTGCTGCTGGCCAATAATGCCAGCCTGAGCCTTGCCACCCCGCCTTACGGCAACGGCCTGGTTTCACCCGCCGGTTTTACCGGACGCGACGGGCCGTTCCGGCTCCATTTCGACGGGCGAGGAGAGTATGGGCTGGTCATGCGGCAGATCGGCCCTCAGGGCGCCATCACCATCGACGCGGCGCGATTGGGCGGCTTGCCGCTCGCTTCGAGCGGCGGCAACGCAACGGACGCAGGCATTCCGCCGGCAGCGGAGTTTCGCTAGATCATTTCAGCATTTCTTCGCTCTAGGCGGCGAGATCGGCCACAACGGCATCGAGGACCGGCCAGCCCTTGTCGGTTACCCGCAACCGGCCATTGGGGAGGGTCTCGATAAAGCCGATCCCCTTCAAAAAATCGATCTGGGTGGCGGTCAGCGCGCGGCGGGCGAGGGCCTGGTAGCGGGCCGGATCGATGCCTTCGCGCAGGCGCAGGCCCATGACGAGATACTCGTCGCCTTCCTCGTCCCAGGTCAGCGTGTCGTCTGTGGTCAGCCCGTCGCCGGTTTCGATGACCTTTTCCCACCATTTGAACGGCATTTTTTCAGCCGCTGTGGCGTGACGCGCGCCGCCCATGATCAGACGCCCATGGGCGCCCGGCCCGATACCGGCATATTCGCCGTAGCGCCAATAGATCATGTTGTGGCGGCTTTCCTGCCCCGGGCGGGCGTGGTTGGAAATCTCGTAGGCGGGAAGGCCGTAGGACGCCGTCAAATCCTGGGTCATCTCGAACATGTCAGCGGACAGATCTTCGGACGGCATTTTCAGTTTTCCGGCGTTGAACAGGTCGAAATAGCGCGTGCCCGATTCGATGGTCAGCTGGTAGAGCGAGAGGTGCCCTTCCGAGAGCGCCAGCGCTTCAGTGAGCTCGTCTTCCCACTGGCCCAGCGTCTGGTCGGGGCGGGCGTAGATGATATCAAAGCTCGAGCGATCAAAGATCGATTGCGCCAGCCGCACAGCGGCCACAGCGTCCTCGACCGAATGCAGGCGCCCCAGACGGGCCAACGGCTCGGGGCGCAGCGACTGCACGCCGAGGGACACGCGATTGACGCCGGCGGCGCGATAGCCGCGGAAGCGTTCGGCCTCGACGGAAGTGGGGTTGGCCTCAAGGGTGATTTCGACCTTGTCGGCGACCTGCCAGTTTTTCGCTATCGCATCGAGAATCACCCCGACCGATTGCGGTTTCATCAGCGAGGGGGTGCCGCCGCCGAAAAATATCGATTCCACCAGCCGTTCCGGCGCGCGGCGGGCTGTGGTTTCGATCTCCTTGACATAGGCGGTCACGAAGCTGTCTTCGTCGAATTTGCCGTGATGGACGTGGGAGTTGAAGTCGCAATAGGGGCATTTGGCCGCGCAGAACGGCCAGTGGACATAGACCCCGAATGCTGTGTTGACGCTCAAAGGGCATCCTTTACAAATTTTGCGAAGGCGCGCGCGCGGTGGGACAAGCCCTCCTTGCCCGGTGCCCAGGCGTGCTTTTCTTGCGCCGTCATCTGCCCGAAGGTCTTCTCATGCCCGTCGGGTTTGAACATCGGGTCGTAGCCATGGCCGGAATCGCCGACCGGCGGCCAGACGAGGGTGCCCGGCGCGATGCCCTCGAACAGCATGCCAGTGCCATCGGGCAGGGCGAGGCACAAAACAGCATTGAACTGGGCCTTGCGCTGATCCGGCTCGGTCGCGCCTTTTTCGGCGAGCAGGTCCTGCACCTTTTGCATGGCGTTGGTGAAATTGCGCGGCACGCCAGCCCAATCGGCCGTGTAAACGCCGGGCTGGCCATCGAGCGCGTCAACCGAAATGCCCGAATCGTCGCTGAGCGCGATCTCGCCCGTGGCCTTGGCCGCAGCATGAGCCTTCAGGCGCGCGTTCTCGACGAAGGTGGTGCCGGTCTCTTCGGGCTCGGGCAGGCCGAGTTCGCCGGCCGAAACGATGTCGAGACCGAAATCAGCCAGCATGTCCTGAAATTCGACGAGCTTGCCCTTGTTGTGGGTGGCCAGAACCAGCCGGTCGCCGCGCTTGAGCCTGATCGTCATGCGGCGGCCTCGACAGCGGCGCGCTGGAGCACAACCAGTTCGGAAATGCCTTTTTGCGCCAGCCCGATCAGTTCGGCCAGCTCTTCAGTGGAAAAAGGCTCGGCTTCCGCTGTGCCCTGGATTTCAACGAACTTGCCCGATCCGGTCAGAACGAAATTGGCGTCGGTATCGGCTTCGCTGTCTTCGAGGTAATCGAGATCGAGCACGGGGGTGCCGCGATAGATGCCGCACGAGACCGCCGCCACGTGGTCGCGGATCGGATCGCCTTTGAGGAGCGAGCGCTCCTTCATCCAGCCGATCGCCTCGGACAGCGCAACGAAAGCGCCGGTGATCGAAGCGGTGCGGGTGCCGCCATCGGCTTCGATAACGTCGCAATCCAAAATTATCTGGTTTTCGCCCAGCGCGCCCATGTCGACGACGGCGCGCAGCGAGCGTCCGATCAGGCGCTGGATTTCCTGGGTGCGGCCCGATTGCTTGCCGGCCGCCGCCTCGCGGCGGGTGCGCGAGCCGGTGGCGCGTGGCAGCATGCCGTATTCCGCTGTCACCCAGCCCAGGCCCTGTCCGCGCCGCCAGGGCGGAAGCGAGGTTTCAACGCTGGCCGTGCACAGGACGCGGGTGTGTCCGAATGAGACGAGGCATGAGCCCTCCGCCTGCGGCGCGACGCCACGTTCAATTGTCACATCGCGCATCTGATCGCCTGCCCGTCCGCTTGGCCGCATAGAATCTGTCTTCCTGGTGTCTGTTGGCTGATATGGTTACCAGCCTCTTAACCCTTCGGGAAGGCGCGAACAAGCGCGCCTCACTTGGCGGTGACCTCCTTTTCTCCTACTTAGTTAATCGCGGGCATTTGAAGGTGATTGGATCAAATTTCTTGTTGGTCAGCTTTCGCGGTAAAAACTGGTGCCCACGTTTCCTGAAAGCCCTCGGGACAACAAGTGGTCGCGCGGTCGAATCGAAAAAGTCTACAGCTTTTTCTGACCGCGCTCCAGAATGGTGAAAATGGACAGAAACACGATAAATTCGTCTGCGTTTTTAGAGGCCCTTTCGACACGCAGCCAGGACATCTTCCGGCGGCTGGTCGAGCGGTATCTCGAGACCGGTGAGCCCATAGGCTCGCGGGCCATTTCAAAAATGCTCGACATGCAATTGTCCCCGGCCTCGGTGCGCAACGTCATGGCCGATCTCGAAGAGCTGGGCCTGATCGCCGCACCCCACACCTCGGCCGGACGCGCACCGACCCAGGAGGGGTTGCGGTTTTTCGTCGATGCCATGCTCGAAGTGGGGGCCATGGACGAGACCGAGCGCGACCAGATCGCCCGCAACATTTCGGGTGGCGGCCGCTCGGGGCGCGTCGAGGATCTCTTGAACGAAGCAAGCGCTTTGCTCTCGGGACTGTCGCATGGGGCGGGGATGGTCATTGCCGCGAAGGCCGACATGGTGCTCAAGCACGTCGAATTCGTCCGGCTCGACCCCGAGCGCGCCATGGCGATCCTCGTGGGGGAAGACGGGCAGGTTGAAAACCGCATCATCGCCTTGCCGCCGGGGCTGACGGCAAGTGCCTTGACCCAGGCATCCAATTTTCTCGCCCATCACATCGTGGGCAAGACGCTGCAACAGGCGCGCGAATCCATCCGCCGCCAATCGGAAAGCCAGCGGGCCGAACTCGATGCAATCGCGCAGCGGCTTGTGGATTCTGGGCTCGCTTCGATGATCGAGGCCGATACGTCAGCCCCCACGCTGATCGTGCGGGGCAGGGCCAATCTGATCGACGATACAATGGCTTCCGAAGACCTGGCCCGGGTGCGGCAATTGTTCGACGAGATCGAAACCAAGCAGGGATTGATCGACCTTCTGAACGACGCTGAAACTGCACAGGGGGTGCGCATCTTTATCGGGTCGGAAAACAAGCTGTTTTCGCTTTCAGGGTCTTCGGTTGTGCTGTCGCCCTACAAGGACGCAAATGACAAGGTTGTGGGGGTGCTGGGCGTGATCGGGCCGACGCGGCTCAATTATGCCCGCATCGTGCCGGTGGTCGATTACACTGCGCATGTGGTGTCCAAGCTGATCTCGCGCAAAGGCTAGCTTTGGCGTTTTCGTTATGCTCGCTTTTCGCCATGAGGCTTGAAATATTTCCCACCTTGGCCGATATGGCAGCCAACCTTAACTCCCCAATCGTTGAAAGAGCAATGATGAGCGACGACAACACGACGCCAGAGCCGAACGACGACATCGATCCGCGCATTGAAGCCGAGGACGCAGAAGCCGTTTCCACCGAGCCGACGCCGGAAGACCGCATCGCCCAGCTCGAGGCCGAAAAGGAACAGCTCCGCGACCAGGTGCTGCGGACCGCGGCGGAAATGGACAATCTGCGCAAGCGCACCGAGCGTGAAGTCAACGACACGCGCTCTTATGCTATTGCCGGGTTCGCCCGCGACATGCTGGTGGCCACCGACAATCTCTCGCGCGCCCTAATGGTCATTCCCGCCGAACTGCGGGAAAACGCCGACGGCACGCTCAAATCCCTGATCGAAGGGATCGAGATGACCGAGCGCGAAATGCAGCGGCTTTTGCAAAAGAACGGTGTGATCCCGATCGCGGCCGAGGGCGAAAAGTTCGACCCCCACCGCCATCAGGCCATGTTCGAGGTGCCCGATCCTTCGGTGCCCGAGGGCACGGTGGTCCAGGTGGTCCAGACCGGATACGCCATTGGCGAGCGCGTTCTGCGCCCCGCCATGGTGGGCGTAGCCAAGGGCGGCAACAAATCGGCCCCCAAACCCGACGCCGAACCCGGTGAAGGGCTCGATAAATCGGCCTGACAAAAATTCACGCAAAGCGGGGGGTGTGCTTGAAGGGCACTTCCCCCCTCCTTATATAGCCAGCAAGCCCGGAAAACCGGGCCAAATCCATCCCCCTGAGGGGTCCGGCACGACCGATCAATGCGATGCCGCAACGTGAATGGGCGCGTTGAGGGGTCAGGGCCAAATTTTAGGACTCGCTCGAGAAATGAGGTTTCGGAATGGGAAAAGTAATCGGTATTGACCTGGGCACGACCAATTCGTGCGTCGCCGTCATGGACGGCAAAACTCCTAAAGTGATCGAAAACGCCGAAGGCGCGCGGACCACGCCCTCGATGGTGGCCTTCTCAAATGATGGCGAACGTCTCGTGGGCCAGCCGGCCAAGCGCCAGGCTGTGACAAACCCCGAGGGCACGCTGTTTGCCGTCAAGCGCCTGATCGGGCGCCGGTTCGATGACCCGATGGTCACCAAGGACAAGGGCCTCGTGCCCTACAAGATCGTCAAGGCAGACAATGGCGATGCGTGGGTGGAAGCTGACGGGAAGAAATCTTCTCCCTCGGAAGTCTCCGCCATGATTCTGGGCAAGATGAAGGAAACTGCCGAGAGCTATCTTGGTGAAACGGTGACGCAAGCCGTCATCACGGTTCCGGCCTACTTCAACGACAGCCAGCGCCAGGCCACCAAGGATGCCGGCAAGATTGCCGGGCTCGAAGTGCTCCGCATCATCAACGAGCCGACCGCCGCCGCGCTCGCCTACGGGCTGGAAAAGCGCGAATCGGGCACGATCGCCGTTTATGACCTTGGCGGTGGCACTTTCGACATCTCGATCCTGGAGATCGGCGACGGCGTTTTCGAAGTCAAATCCACCAATGGCGACACGTTCCTTGGCGGTGAAGATTTCGACATGCGTCTTGTCGATTACCTCGCCGACGAATTCAAGAAAGAGCAGGGCATCGACCTGCGCGGCGACAAGCTGGCTCTGCAGCGTCTCAAGGAAGCCGCCGAAAAGGCCAAGATCGAGCTCTCTTCCGGTTCCCAGACCGAAGTCAACCTGCCGTTCATCACGGCGGACGCTTCGGGCCCCAAGCATCTGCAGCTCAAGCTGACCCGCGCCAAGTTCGAATCGATCGTTGAGGACCTCGTCAAGCGCACCATCGATCCGTGCCGCGCAGCGCTCAAGGATGCCGGCATTTCGGCTGGCGAGATCGACGAAGTCGTTCTGGTCGGCGGCATGACCCGCATGCCCAAGGTGCAGGAAGAGGTAAAGAACTTCTTCGGCAAGGAACCCCACAAGGGCGTGAACCCCGACGAAGTGGTTGCCATGGGCGCCGCCATTCAGGCCGGCGTTCTGCAGGGCGACGTGAAAGACGTCCTGCTGCTCGACGTGACCCCGCTTTCGCTGGGTATCGAAACGCTGGGCGGCGTGTTCACGCGGCTTATCGATCGCAACACGACCATCCCGACCAAAAAGAGCCAGGTGTTCTCGACGGCTGAAGACAATCAGTCTGCGGTGACCATCCGGGTCTTCCAGGGCGAGCGTGAAATGGCGGCCGACAACAAGATGCTCGGCCAGTTCGACCTGGTAGGCATTCCCTCGGCCCCCCGTGGCGTGCCGCAGGTCGAAGTGACCTTCGATATCGACGCCAACGGCATCGTCAACGTTTCGGCCAAGGACAAGGGCACGGGCAAGGAGCAGCAGATCCGCATCCAGGCCTCGGGCGGTCTTTCGGACGCCGACATCGAGCAGATGGTCAAGGACGCCGAAGCGAACGCGGAAACCGACAAGAAGCGCCGCGAAGTCGTGGAAGCCAAGAACCAGGCCGAAAGCCTCGTGCATTCGACCGAATCCTCGCTCAAGGAGCATGGCGACAAGGTTTCGCCCGAGATCAAGGCCGAGATCGAGGCCGCCATCGCCGATACCAAGACCGCGCTCGAGGGCGACGATCCCGAGGCGATCAAGGAAAAGGCCGCTGCGCTGGCTCAGGCCTCGATGAAACTTGGCGAAGCCATGTACAAGGCAAGCCAGGACGAGGCAGAAGCCGCCGCCGCGGGCGATGCCCAGGCCGATGACGACGTTGTCGATGCTGACTTCGAAGAGGTCAAGGACGACGACGACGACAAGAAGTCGGCATAAGCCCCGCGCCTTGAAACACACCCAGTGCCGCCTTCGGGCGGCACTGTCTTTTTGCGGGCACCAGTTTCACGTGAATCACCGGTGAGTACTGGTCTTTTCGCCGCTGCCTATGGTAACAGGCAGCAACGATGATTACCTAGGCGCACGAGGGGTTCTGGCCGGTGCCGGCCCCAAGAGAGATGCGTCATGACAAGAACGGTTGGTTTGGCACAAGAGATGATCTTGCATCCGTCCATTTTCTGCCCCTGCCGCGATACAGGGATAAACTAGTCTCATGAGCAAAGCCGATTTCTATTCCGTGCTCGGGGTTGAAAAGACCTGCGACACGGCAGGCCTCAAATCCGCCTATCGCAAGCTGGCCATGCAGTATCACCCGGACCGCAATCCGGGAGACACCGAGGCCGAGCACAAGTTCAAGGAAGTTTCCGAAGCCTACGACACGCTCAAGGATCCGCAAAAGCGGGCGGCGTACGACAGGTTCGGCCACGCCGCCTTCAATGGCGGTGGTGGCGGTGCGCAGGGGTTCGGGAACGATTTTTCCTCCTCGATGTCCGATATTTTCGAAGACATTTTCGGGGAGTTCATGGGTGGGGCACGCGGGCAGCGCACGCGCGACGGCCGCCAGCGCGGCTCGGACCTGCGCTACAATCTCGAAATCACCCTCGAAGACGCTTTTGCCGGCACGACAGTCGATATCGACGTGCCTTCCCTTATCGGTTGCGAAACCTGCGACGGCACGGGCGCCAAGCCCGGCACCGGGTTTTCCACCTGCCGCATGTGCGGCGGGCACGGCAAGGTGCGCGCGGCGCAGGGGTTCTTTACCATCCAGCAGACCTGTCCCCAGTGCCATGGACGCGGGGAGACCATGGACCAGCCGTGCACGGATTGCCACGGCCAGGGTCGCCGGCAGACGTCGCGCACGCTGTCGGTCGATGTTCCCAAGGGGATCGAGGACGGTACGCGCATTCGTCTGGGCGGCGAAGGCGAGGCGGGCTTGCGCGGTGGTCCGGCCGGCGATCTTTACATTTTTGTTTCGGTCAAACCCCACCAGCTGTTCCAGCGCGACGGCGCCGATCTTTATGCCAAGGTGCCAATCTCGATGATCACCGCGGCCTTGGGCGGCGAATTTGAAGTGCCCACGCTCGAAGGTAGCCGCGCCAAGGTCAAGGTCGGCGAGGGCACCCAGCCCGGCCAGCGCGTGCGTTTGAAGGGCAAGGGCATGCCGGTGCTGCGCGCCAACCAGGTGGGCGATCTTTACGTCCAGCTCGACGTGGAAACGCCGCAAAAGCTCTCAAAGCGTCAGCGCGAGCTGCTCGAAGAGTTCGAAAGCCTCTCCAACCGGGAGACATCGCCGGGCTCGGAAGGGTTTTTCGACAAGCTCAAGACCATGTTCCACTAACGGAGTTGGTCCGATTTTGCTCAAAGCCCCTCGCCATCGGTGAGGGGCTTGTTTTTTTGCGGGGCTTGCGGCGGCTGGCGCCGCCCGCTTAACTGCGGCCCGCATAACAAGGAGACGCCCATGCCCATCGCCCTTACCCTTTGCGGCTCGATCCGCTCCGGCTCGGTCAACAAGAAGCTTCAGGACGCGGTGGATGCCAAGCTCAGGGCGGCGGGGGTCGAGGTTAATTCGATAAGCCTCAAAGATTTCGAGATGCCGATTTTCAATGCGGATCTCGAGCCCGATAACGTACCGGAAGCCGCCGGGCGACTGGCCGATCTGTTCCGGACCCACGACATCGTCTTTATCGCAACGCCCGAATACAACGGCGGTTTGCCGCCACTGGTCGTCAACACGATTGCCTGGCTTTCCCGGCAAAAGCCTCCCCCCTTCCGGCACGCTGTGTTCGGGATCGGCGGCGTGTCCTCGGGCCGCTATGGCACCATATGGGCGCAGAGCCATCTGCGCGATTCGCTGTCCAAGATCGGCGCGCTGGTCGTGCCGACGCTGCTCGGAACCGGCCCGGATACCAGCGTATTCGATGCGGATGGGGCAGTGGCCGAAACAGGAGTCAACGCCAAGATCGACCAGATGGTCAAAGAACTCACCCATTTTTCGCGCGGCGGGATTTGAGACTGACCGCTTGCGCTCCGTGTCAACTCATGGCATCGAGCCTCGATACAGAAAAGCACGCGGGGAAATTGCCATGGCCGGTGACCTGATCGTCGGGCTCGATGTCGGAACGCGCGGTGAGGCCGAGGATATGATTTCCCGGCTCGATGGCATCGTCGATTTCTACAAGATCGGCTACCAGCTTTTCTATGGCGGCGACGGGCTGATCGTGGGCAAGGAACTGCTCAAGGCCGGCAAGCGCGTCTTTTTCGATCTCAAACTTCTCGATATCGACAACACTGTCGCCAAGGGCGTCGCGGCGATTGCCGAGACCGGAGCGACCATGCTCACGCTCCATGCCTATCCCAAGGCGATGGCAGCGGCGGTCAAGGCTGCTGAAGGCTCCTCGCTCTGCCTGCTCGGCGTTACGGTCCTGACCTCGATGGATCAGGCCGATCTCGATGATGCAGGGTACGGCATTGCCGTTGACGAGCTTGTGGCCCGGCGGGCGCGTCAGGCGCGTGAGGCCGGCATGGGCGGTGTCGTCGCCTCGGCGTTCGAGGCGCGAAAAGTGCGCGAGATCGTCGGGCCTGACATGGCTGTCGTCACCCCCGGCATTCGCCCCGCCGGCTCGGACAGGGGTGACCAGAAGCGGGTGATGACGCCCGCCGATGCGCTGGCGGCAGGCGCATCGCATCTTGTGGTGGCGCGCCCCATCGTTGCCGCACCCAGCCCGCGTCAGAGCGCGCAGGCGGTGCTGGCCGAAATGCGGGCGGCCTGAGGGGAAGACCATGGCATTGAAAATAGGAGTTGTCGGCGCTGGCGGGCGCATGGGGCAGGCGGTTATCCGCGCCGTCGCCAACCATGAAGGCATGGCGCTTGCGGCGGCTGCCGACCGCGACAATTCAAACGCGGCTGGCAAGGACGCCGGAAGCCTGGCGGGTCTTGAACCGCTGGGCGTGGTCGTCGGGGATACGCCACTCGATATCGTCGACCATGTGGATGCAGTCATCGATTTCACGGCGCCACAACTGAGCGTGGCCCTGGCCCGCCGGGCCGCCGAGCGCAAACTGATTCACATCATCGGCACGACGGGCTGCTCGCCCGAAGACGACGCAGCGATCGCCAGGGCCGGAGCCGATGGCGCGCGGATCGTCAAATCGGGCAATATGAGCCTTGGGGTCAACCTTCTGGCCGCGCTGGTCAAAAAGACCGCAGCCAGTCTCGACATCGATTTCGACATCGAAGTCCTCGAAATGCACCACCGCCACAAGGTCGATGCCCCCTCGGGCACGGCGCTGCTCCTGGGCGAGGCGGCAGCCGAGGGGCGCGGCATCGATCTTGCCGAGCATTCGGTGCGGGTGCGCGACGGACACACCGGAGCGCGTGAGCCCGGCTCGATCGGCTTTGCGACATTGCGCGGCGGCGGCATCGTGGGCGATCATTCGGTCTTGTTTTCCTCGATGGCCGAAACCATCACCCTGTCCCATTCGGCGCGCGACCGGACCCTGTTTGCCGATGGCGCGCTCAAGGCCGCGCTGTGGGCGGCCAAGCAGCCCGCGGGCCTTTATTCCATGGCCGACGTGCTCGGCCTCTAGCTTTTGTCGCGTTTTCGAACTTCAGAAACGCGAGATACTTTGGGAGATATCATGACCGGAACGCTGATCCTTGTTCGCCACGGCCAGAGCGAATGGAACTTGAAAAATCTGTTCACCGGCTGGAAGAACCCGGGGCTGACCGATCTTGGGATCGAGGAAGCCAAAAAGGCCGGGCAAGCGCTCAAGAGCCGGGGGACAGTGCCGGACGCCTATTTCACGTCGGCCCTGACGCGTGCCCAGCGCACCCTTGATCTGATGCTCGAGGAAATGGAGATCACCGATCTCACCATCGTTCGCAATCACAAGCTCAACGAGCGCGACTATGGCGATCTGTCGGGGCTCAACAAGGACGACGCGCGGGAGAAATGGGGCGAAGAGCAGGTCCATATCTGGCGCCGGTCCTATGACGTGCCACCGCCGGGCGGCGAGAGCCTCAAGGATACCGCGGCGCGGGTTCTGCCTTACTACGAAGCCGAGATCGCGCCGCTGGTTAAAGCCGGCAAGACTGTGTTGGTCACAGCGCACGGCAATTCGCTGCGGGCGCTTGTCATGAAGCTCGAAGGACTGGACGAAGAGGCGATCCTCAAACGTGAAATCGCCACCGGGGCGCCGATCATTTACGGGATCGATGCCGAGGGAAACCGGGTTTCGACCGAAGAGCTTTAGAGCGGCCTCAATCCGCGCGATCACCCAGGACATCGCCGACATAGAGTTCGAGCGACAGCACCCTTAGCGCTGCGAGCAGCGGCGTGGCCAGCGCCACGCCGATCGGGCCGAAAATGACGCCCATGAACAACAGGAACGCGACGGTGAGTGCCGGCGGAAGGTGGACCACCCGGTCCTGCACCAGCGGCGAGAGCACGTTGGCGTCCATTTGCTGGATGAAGGTGTAGCCGGCCAGAGCGATAATCGCGGTGGATAGGTCCTGCCCGATCATGGCCAGCCCGATGGGCACGAAGGCCAGAATCGGCCCCATGAACGGGATGAAATTGAGAACCCCGGCGATAATGCCGAGCGAGAGGGCGAAGCTCACGCCAACGGCCAGCAAGAGTACGGTGGTTGCCACGCCAACGATCAGCATGAGCGCCAGCTGTCCCACCAGCCAGCGCTGCAGTGTCTGGCCCGCCTGATCGAGGACCTCGCGCAGGCGCGGGCGGAATGAAATGGGCGCGAAAATGACCAGCCCGTCGCGATAGCGGGCCGGATCCGCTGCCAGAAATATGCCGATCAGCGACACGATCAGAATGTTCGAGATCATTCCGAACCCGGTGCCCAGCACAGCGCCCGCGCCGCCGAAAATCGTTTGCGGTTCGGGCAGGCGCTCCCAGATATCTTCGATATTGAAAGTGCGCAGGACCGGAATGCCCCAATCGTTGAGCTGATCTGCAACGACACGCCAGGCCTCGCCGAGGGCCCGACTGAGAGCATCAAGCTGATTGAGCACGGTGACACCGCCGACCACCAGTGCAAATCCGATGATGCCAATGGCCAAAACAATGGTCATCACCAGCGCCAGAACGCGCGGCACGGGCAGGATGCGCCTGAACATCTTGATGCCCGAATCAAGAACGGCGGCAATCAGAACGCCGGCGAAAATCAGGAGCAACAGGTCGGAGAAAAAGACCAGCAGCCCGACTACGGCGAGGGCCGCAATGCCGATGAGTATGGTTCGCGCCACCGAAATATCCCCTCGCCCGTTGCCACAGAGCAAGGCGCAGGGCCGAAGAAGGTTCCACTCCGTCCGTCAGGATGCGCCGACCAGCCCCGCTTCCCAGCCCAGAATGGCACGTTTTCGCACGATCCCCCAGTGGTAACCGGTCAGCGCGCCGGTCGACCCGACGATTCGATGACAGGGGACGACAAAAGAGATCGGGTTGCGTCCCACCGCACGGCCCACAGCACGCGCAGCGCTTGGTTTGCCTACCGCCCGTGCCACCTCGCCATAAGTCGCGGCACGCCCTGCAGGCACCTTGAGCAGCGTTTCCCAGACCTTGATTTCGAACTGGGAGCCGATCATCACCAGTCGCACCGGCTGTTCGGGGTCCCATCGGCCGGAATCGAAGATACGGGAAGCGATGGGAGCAACCGCCCTGTCGTCGCGCTTGTACTCGGCATTGGGCCAGCGATTGGCCAGGTCCTCAAAGGCATATTGATACTTGCCATCATCGGCAAAGGAAATCCCGGCCACGCCGTACTGGGTGACCATCAGGCAGACCTTTCCGAACGGGGAGGGCGCATAACCCCAGGTGACTTCCAACCCGGCGCCCTTGGCGCGATAGATGCCGGGAGGCACCGCGTCATAGGTCACGAACAGGTCGTGCAGGCGGGATGGGCCCGAAAGGCCCAACTCATAGGTCGTATCGAGCACGCTCATATTGTCGCGCAGAAGTTTTCGCGCGTGGTCCAGGGCGACCGCCTGAGCGAAGCTCTTGGGGGTGAGCCCGCACCAGCGGCGGAACATATCGACCAGTTGCCGCTCATTCATCGAGAGCGCGTTGGCGAGCCCGGCGATATCTGATGCTTCTGGCCCCGGCATCGACAGGTATTCGATGGCCTGCGCGATGGTGCGATAGGTCTGCTCGGTGGTCATATCTGGAAGCTGTGAAAGTGCTGTCATCTCGTTCATGGGCTCACACTAGTGGCCGTTGAGAATTGTCGCGACCCGATTTTGACGCCAACTGCCCTTCGGCATCAACGACCGCACGAACGTACCACTATCAACATTGCGACGATCCGGTAAGAATGGAACAGGTGCGATTAGACGCCGAACCACACTGTGGGGACAAGACATGACGGCCAGGACGTCGGCGCTGTGGGAAAAACAGGATCAACACAAGGGTGATCGCTGGCGGCTTTTTCAGGCCGTCGGCGAAGCAGTGCCCGCTGGCAGAGTTCTTTACGCGGGCAGTTTTGTGGATGTCGCCCCCTCGTTCGTCTACGACGACGTGACCTATGCAGATATGGACAAGCGCGCAGCTGCTTTCTTTGCCGATACCGAAGGTGTGCAACAGATCATAGCCGAGCACGGCGGCAATGCGGACGCACGGTTTGCGTTCGTTCACGGGGACTACAGATTGCTCGATCTGGAGGCCGGCAGTTTCGATCTGTTGATCTCGCTGTATGCGGGTTTCATCTCGGAAGCCTGCGGCCATCTGCTGCGCATCGGGGGCACGCTCTTGGTGAACGCCAGCCATGGCGACGCCGCTCTTGCGGCCCTCGATCCACGATTTGCGCTTGCAGCCGTGATCCAATTAAGCGATGGCCGCTACACCGTGAGCAACCGGGACCTCGATCGCTTCATGGTTCCCAAGACCACCCAGTCGATTACAGTAGACAGCGTCAAAGCTTCAGGGCGAGGCATCGCCTATACCAAGACGCCCTTCGCCTATCTGTTTGAGAGGGTTGGCTGAATTTGTTGCGGCCGCTTTAGCGCTTGGCCCGGCTCAGGGCGTGGCCGAAAGCGTCGGCAAAGCTGGCCTTGTTGTCAGGGGTCAGGAACCGCCCGATTTCGACGTCACCCTCGCGCGTCACAATCTTGAGCGCGGTTACCCGGTCCTCGTTGTCCCTGATAACCGAGAAGCGGATGAAGAAGGGATTGAACGACAGCGCGGTTTCCCGGCCCTTCTTTGTGACATGGCGGATGTCGAGGGCATCGGGCCAGAGTGTGATTTCCTCAAACATCTCCTTGTCGCGAAGCGAGGCGGTGAGCGCCCAATAGAGCAAAAGCACGTCGAGACCCAACAGGCCGACAACGGGCCAGGCGCCCATAGCGAAAAAGGCGATGCCGGGGATGGAAGCCATGACGCAGGTGAAGGCAATCACCCAGCGGATCCCGTGCGGGGAAAGCGAGCGGTGCGGGGTCAGCAATGCGGCAAAGAGCGGGCTTTGGGTCATCTTGGCTTGCCTTTTGGCCTTGGCGCCATTCTAAGGGGATTGTCCGCCCGAAAATCAAATCAAATATCGCCGCACCCTATGCCCAAGCCGCTGACCCGGGCCGAGATCGAAAAGATCTTCGAAGCCTTCTCAAAGCACGATCCCGAGCCCAAGGGCGAGCTCGATTATGTCAACATCTTCACGCTGCTTGTCGCCGTGGTGCTGAGCGCACAGGCCACCGATGTGGGGGTCAACAAGGCGACGAAAAAGCTCTTTGAAATCGCCGATACGCCCGAAAAGATGGTGGCGCTGGGCGAGGATGCGATCCGCGAGCACATAAAGACCATCGGGCTTTACCGTAACAAGGCCAAAAACGTCTTCCTTTTAAGCCAGATGCTGATCGAAAAGCACAACAGCGCGGTGCCCGACACCCGCGAGGCGCTCGAAGCTCTGCCGGGGGTCGGGCGCAAGACAGCCAATGTTGTGCTCAATATCGGGTTCGGCCAGCCGACCATCGCCGTGGACACGCATCTGTTCAGGGTGGGCAACCGCACCACCATCGCGCCGGGCAAGACGCCGCTGGCGGTTGAACTTGCGCTGCTCAAACGGGTGCCCAAACATTATCTGTTGCACGCCCATCATTGGCTGATCCTGCACGGGCGCTATGTGTGCAAGGCGCGCAAGCCCGAATGCTATCGCTGCATCATTGCCGAATGGTGCCGCTACCCGGCCAAGACAACGGTCTAAAGTGCGGTTGCGCCGTCTGCGCCTATGGCTTAAGCGAAGGGCAGTATCCATGACAATTTATGCGGAGCGCCGATGACCACGCGGTTCGACGTCCTGACCATCGGCAACGCCATCGTCGATGTGATCGCCCCCATCGATGACAAGTTCCTCGTCGATGAAGGTCTGCGCAAATCGATCATGCATCTTGTCGATGCCGATCGGTCAGCGGACCTGTACGCCAAGATGCCCGAGGCAAAATCGATCATTCCCGGCGGCAGTTCGGCCAACACGGCAGCCGGTGTCGCCGCACTCGGCGGGCGCGCTGCGTTCGTGGGCAAGGTGGCCGAAGACGAGCTGGGACTGATCTTCCGGGACGATTTCGACACCAAGGGCATCCATTACGAAACCGCCTATCTGCGTGATGACGTGGCCACCGCCCGCTCGATGATCCTCGTGACACCCGATGGCGAGCGCACCATGAACACCTATCTGGGCGCCTCCCAGCACCTGACCGAAGACGATATCGTCGAGGAAACCATCGGCGCTTCTTCCATCACCTATATGGAAGGCTATCTCTGGGACCCCCCGCAGGCCAAAAAGGCCTTCATCAAGGCTGCCCATTACGCCCACAAGAACGAGCGCGCCGCAGCGATCACGCTTTCGGACCCGTTCTGCGTCAACCGCTTCCGCAACGAGTTTCTCGATCTGGTCAAATCGAAAACCATGGATTACGTCTTTGCCAATATCGAAGAGGTCAAGGCGCTCTATGACACCGACGATCTCAACGTCGCTGTGCGCCAATTGGCCGAAGATGCGGAAATCGCAGCCGTCACCATGGGCGCGCGCGGGGCGATGGCCATCAAGAATGGCGAGATCGTTTCGGTCCCGGCCTTTCCGGTCAACGATGTCATCGACGTAACCGGCGCCGGCGATCTGTTCGCCTCGGGGTTCCTGCTGGCCACGGCGCGCGGGCAATCGATGGAAGAAGCGCTCAAGCTGGGCTGCCTTGCCGCTTCGGAAGTCATTTCGCACTACGGCGCGCGCCCGGTGGCCGATCTCAAGGAGCTGGCCCGCGGCGAAGGGATTGCGGTCTAATTTCAGGTTTGTCGCGTCCGAACCGGTTAAGCGGCATCCACTTAACCTCGGCACGCACCTAGACCTTCCTGAGTGCCACTTCATGAATTGAGTGGTCAGCGCCCTTGTTCAAAATCAGATCTGCCCGCCCGCGGGTGGGCAGAATGTTTTCGCGCAGGTTCAAAAGATTGATCGACTGCCAGATGGACTTGGCGGTCGAAATCGCCGTCAGCTCGGAGAGCTCGGCAAAGCGCTTGAAAAAGCTCTGCGGATCGCGGAACGCTGTTTGCCGCAATTTCATGAACCGCTCGACATACCAGGCCTCGAGCAAATCCTCGTCGGCATCGATATAGATCGAAAAATCGATGAAATCGGAGGCAAAGGCGATCGGCTTTCCAGTCCTCGGCAATTCGCCGGGCTGAAGAATGTTGAGCCCTTCAACGATCAGGATGTCGGGACTTTCGACGGTCGTGCGCTCATTGGGCACAATGTCATAGACCAGATGGGAATAGGTCGGTGCGCTGACCTTTGGCTTGCCTGATTTGATGGCAGCGAGAAATTCGACGAAGGCAGACCGGTCATAGCTTTCGGGAAAACCCTTGCGCTGCATCAGCCCGCGTTCTTCGAGCACCCTGTTGGGGTAGAGAAATCCATCGGTGGTGATGAGGTCGACCTTGGGCGAGCTCGGCCAGCGCCGCAGCAGGGCGCGCAGGATGCGGGCCGTCGTCGATTTTCCGACCGCCACCGAGCCGGCAACGCCGATGATGAACGGCACCTTGGCGCCGTTGTGGCCCAGAAAGCGGGTCGAGGCGTGATGGATGCCCTGAATGGCTTCGACATAAAACGAGAGCAGCCGCGTCAATGGCAGATAGACGATTTCGGCTTCGGCGAGCGAGATCGGATCGTTGAGCGCCCGAAGGTGCTCGATGTCCTCGCCGTTGAGCGTCATGGGCTCGTCGGCGCGCAGCCGTGCCCATTCGTCGATCGTGAAGTTCAGATAGGGCGTATAGGCGATCTTGGGCATGCTCAGTCCCTGGTCCGGGCGGCCTTTTCGGCCAGACCCGTTTGCGCCGTGCGGCGGTCGAGTTCGCCCGTCACTTCAGAGAGCGCAACGCCCTCCGAGCGCAGCAGAACCAGCAGGTGATAAATAAGGTCGGCGCTTTCCTTGACCAGTTCCTCGCGATCGCCGCTCATTGCCGCAATCACGGTTTCAACGGCCTCCTCGCCAAGCTTCTGGGCGCATTTGGGCGTGCCCTTGGCAATGAGTTTGGCCGTATAGGACTCCTCGGGCGAGGCCTTGGCCCGCTCGGCCAGACGCGCGTCGAGCGCTTCGATACTCAATGTCATGGATTGTGCCTCCGTCTCCCCGCCATCGGTCTAACCCTTGCCCGGGGCGGGGTGCAAGCGGTCAATAGGACTCAATCGAGCCGCATGGGGATGCCGGCCGCCGCCATATGCGCCTTGGCCTCGCCAACTGTGAACGTGCCGAAATGAAAGATCGAAGCGGCCAGCACAGCGGTCGCATGACCCTTTTTGACGCCATCGACAAGATGATCGAGGGTGCCCACGCCGCCCGAAGCGATGACCGGCACCGCCACCGCATCGGCAATGGCGCGGGTCAGGTCGAGATCGAAACCGGACTTGGTGCCGTCGCGGTCCATGGACGTGACCAGCAATTCGCCGGCACCGCGCTCGACAGCGCCAATGGCAAATTCGATCGCGTTGAGCCCGGTCGGCTTGCGCCCGCCATGGGTGAAAATTTCCCAGGTCCCCGATTCGCCGCGCTTGGCGTCGACCGAAACCACTATGCACTGATTGCCGAATTTATCCGCCGCCCGCGCCACAAAATCGGGATCGTTGACCGCAGCGGAATTGATCGAGACCTTGTCGGCGCCCGACAGAAGCAGCTTGCGGATATCGTCATTGGACCGCACGCCGCCGCCGACGGTCACCGGCATGAAGCAATGTTCTGCCGTGCGCGCCACGACGTCGAAAATCGTGTCGCGGCCTTCGTGTGACGCAGCAATATCGAGGAAGCAGAGTTCGTCGGCTCCCGCTGCATCGTAAGCAATGGCCGCTTCGACGGGATCACCTGCGTCGACAAGATCGACGAAGTTGACGCCCTTGACGACGCGGCCGTCCTTGACGTCGAGGCAGGGGATAATGCGGGCCTTCAGGGTCATCGGACGCCCGCCCCTTTTTTTGCTTTTGCTGTCCTCGCGGCTGCGCCGCTGCGGGCCAGCCGTCTGTCCTTGACATCAAGGCAGGGGATAATTCTGGCTTTCAGCGTCATGCCGCTTCGCCCTTCAAAAGCGCCAATGCTTCACGTGAATCAATGCGCCCGTCATAGAGTGCTCGGCCCGAAATGGCGCCTTGCAGGATTTGCGCATCAGGGGCGGTCATGCGGCGGATGTCCTCGATGCCCGCCAAGCCGCCCGAAGCGATGACGGGGATGGATGTGGCGTTGGCCAGTTCCAGCGTCGAGGGCCAGTTGATGCCTTTCAAGACCCCATCGCGGTCGATATCGGTATAGATGATCGCCGCAACCCCTGCGCCCTCGAAGCGCTGGGCCAGATCGATGGCGGAAAGCTCGGACGTTTCCGCCCACCCCTCGACCGCCACCTTGCCGCCGCGCGCGTCGATGCCGACCGCGACCTGGCCGGGGAACGCCTTGCAGGCGGCTTTGACCAATTCGGGATCGCGCACGGCGACAGTGCCGAGGATCACACGGGCCAGGCCTTTTTCGAGCCAAGATTCAATGTGGGCCAGCGTCCGGATGCCGCCGCCCAGCTGCACGGGAAAATCGACCGCTTTGAGGATCGCCTCCACCGCCGCGCCATTGACGCTCTCGCCGGCAAAAGCGCCGTTGAGATCAACCACGTGGAGATACTCAAATCCCTGTTCCTCGAACGCCTTGGCCTGTGCAGCGGGATCGTCGTTGAACACAGTCGCCTGTTCCATGTCGCCCAGCTTGAGCCGCACGCACTGGCCGTCCTTGAGGTCGATGGCTGGAAAGAGAATCATGGGCGCCATTTCAGAAAATTTGCGATCAGGGCCAGGCCGAGGGACTGGCTCTTTTCGGGGTGGAACTGGGTGCCGAAAATATTGTCGCGTCCGACAATCGCCGTGATCGGGCCGCCGTAATCGGCGGTAGCAATCACCTCATCGGGGCTTTCGACCTGCATGTGATAGGAATGGACGAAATAGGCGTGCAGGCCATTTTCGCCTGTCGCGATGCCGTCGAGCAGCGCGTGGGGATGGGTAACGCTCAGCGTATTCCAGCCCATATGCGGCACCTTGAGGTCCGGGTCCGATGGCTCGATTTTTTCGATGGCCCCGGCGATCCAGCCCAGGCCCTTGGTCTCGATCTTTTCGCGCCCGACGCTGGCCAGTAACTGCATGCCGACGCAGACGCCCAGAAAGGGTGTCGTGCCCGCGATCACCTTTTCGGTCAGCACGTCATGCATACCGGGCACCGCATCAAGGCCCGCCATGCAATCGGCAAAGGCGCCGACGCCGGGCAGGACGATCCTCTCGGCTCTGCGGACCAGATCGGCATCGGAGGTGACGATGACCTGTGTTTCGGTCCCCTCAGCGGCGCGGGCAAATGCCTTTTGCGCCGATTTGAGGTTACCGGCGCCATAATCGATGATGGCGATTGTCTGGCTCATGAGCGGAATCCATAGTTTTTTTCGAGCCACATCCGCTCGGCTGCCGTTGTGTTTTCGGCGGCCAGTTCGCCGCTCGCAATCCAGTTGCGGCCCTCGAGTGCCCGGCCAGCGATCGACGACGCTGCAAAACCCGTCCACAGCGCAAAGATCAGATAGAGTAGCCCGGCAATGTCGTCGCCGATCCAGGGTGCGAGCAGAAAAAGGCCACCCGCCACAACGATCCAAAGCAGGAGATAGGCGATGGCGCCGCGCGAAATCGCCCAGAGCGGGGCGAACAGAAAGGCGCCCCAACTGAATTTGTCAGCCAGAATTGAAATGGCGTCGGGGCCGTTTTCCGGCTTGGCGTAAATTGCATAGAGGGTCATGAGACCGGTCCGTAACGGGGCGTTGCCCCAGCGTAATGCTACAACACGCCCTTGGTCGAGGGCACCTGATCGGCGGCGCGGGGGTCGATTTCGACCGCCTGACGCAGCGCGCGCGCCAAAGCCTTGAAGAGGCTTTCGGCGACATGGTGGTTGTTGTCGCCGTAATGGTTTTCGGCGTGCAGGGTGATCCCGGCATTGATCGCGATGGCCTGGAAAAATTCACGCACCAGTTCGGTGTCGAAAGTGCCGATCTTGGGCGATGTGAACTCGACCCGCCAGACAAGGAAGGCGCGGCCCGACACATCGAGCGCCACGCTCGATTTGGTTCCGTCCATCACGAGGTCGCACGACCCGTAGCGCATGATGCCCTTCTTGTCGCCCAGTGCCTGCCTGATCGCCTGACCGATGGCAATGCCCACATCCTCGACGGTGTGGTGATCGTCGATGTTCAAATCGCCCTTGGCATGAACCGCCATGTCGATCAGCGAGTGACGGGAAAGTTGATCGAGCATGTGATCGAAGAAGCCGACCCCGGTTTCGATCTGCCGCACGCCATTGCCGTCGAGATCGACAGCGACGGCGATCTCGGTTTCATTGGTCTTGCGATCGAGCTTTGCCTTGCGCATTGGGTTCATCCCTTGGAAACTCGGGCCTTGCATTAACAGCTTGCGGGGCGGCGGGAAAGCCCGGGCTTTGCCCCCCTCGCATTGCATTTAGCCCAGCCAATCCTAAATAAAGGCCAACACGCGTTTTAATGTGAAAGGCATTTGAGTTTCAAATGACGACAATCGTTTCAGTACGCAAGGGTAATCAGGTCGTGGTGGCAGGGGACGGGCAGGTGTCGCTCGGCCAGACCGTCATGAAACATTCCGCCAGAAAGGTCCGCCGGTTGGCTGGCGGCTCGGTGATTGCCGGATTTGCCGGCGCGACCGCCGACGCTTTCACGCTTTCCGAGCGGCTTGAAGCCAAGCTCGAACAATATCCCGGCCAGTTGATGCGCGCCTGCGTGGAGCTGGCCAAGGACTGGCGCACCGACCGTTACCTGCGCCGGCTCGAAGCCATGATGATCGTCGTCGACAAATCAGACTCGCTGATCCTGACCGGAACCGGCGACGTTCTGTCTCCCGAGGACGGGATCGCGGCAATCGGCTCGGGCGGGAATTACGCCCTTGCGGCGGCCCGCGCGCTGACCGACAGCGAGAAAAGCGCCGAGGAGATCGCCCGCAGATCGATGGCGATCGCCGCCGACATCTGTGTTTACACAAACGCCGACGTCACCGTCGAAACGCTCGAGCTCGACAGTTGAGCCTTTCGATCCGCCAGATTGGACCTGATGAGGCCCAAGCCTATCGGACCATAAGGCTGATCGCGCTGGACGGCGACCCGGCATCGTTTGCCTCGGACGCTGAGACCGAGAGGGCCCGCCCGCTCGACTGGTACGCGCAGGGCACAAGGGATGCGGCGATTTTCGTGGCGTTCGTCGATGATCAGCCGGTCGGCATGGCGGGCCTGTTCGTTTCCGACCGGCCAAAGACCAGCCATATCGGCACGATTTTCGGCGTTTATGTTCGCCCTGAGAACCGGCGCAACGGGATGGCGGCTGATCTGATGGATGCCGTCATTGCGCATGCCAGAACTATGGTTCGGCAGGTTCATCTCGGCGTCGCGGTCGACAATTGTGCCGCTCTCAACCTCTACCATCGGCTCGGTTTCCAGACCTACGGCACCGAGCCGCGCGCCCTCAATGTCGATGGGCGCTTCATCGACGAGCACCTCATGGTGCGGTTTCTGGACAAAGAAGACAGACAATGACCGATAGAAGTTTTTCTCCCCGCGAGATCGTTTCCGAGCTCGACCGCTATATCGTCGGGCAGTCGGATGCCAAGCGTGCAGTGGCCATCGCCCTGCGCAATCGCTGGCGCCGCCAGCAGCTGCCCGAAGATATCCGCCGCGAGGTTTCGCCCAAAAACATCCTGATGATCGGGCCAACCGGCGTGGGCAAGACCGAAATTTCACGCCGCCTCGCCCGGCTGGCCCAGGCGCCTTTCGTCAAGGTCGAGGCCACCAAGTTCACCGAAGTCGGCTATGTCGGCCGCGACGTCGAACAGATGATCCGCGACCTTGTCGAAGCCGGCATCGTGATCCTGAAAGACCGCAAGCGCGCCGAGGTCAAGGCCAAGGCCCATCTCAATGCCGAAGAGCGGGTGATCGACGCCTTGGTCGGCCAGTCGGCGACCCCTTCGACACGTGACGCGTTCAGAAAAAAACTGCGCGACAACGAACTCGACGACAAGGAAATCGAGATCGAAGTGCCCGCAACTTCGGGCATGCCGATGTTCGATATCCCCGGCATGCCCGGTGCGGGCGCCGGGATGATCAATCTTTCCGACATGTTCGGCAAGGCGTTCGGCGGCAAGACGCAGAAGCGCAGCGTCAAGGTCAAGGACAGCTACGAAATCCTCATCAACCAGGAAGCCGACAAGCTGCTCGATCAGGACAAGATCAATGTCGAAGCGATCGAACTTGTAGAAAACCATGGCATCGTCTTTATCGACGAGATCGACAAGGTCGCCGCCAAGGAGGGCGGGGTGACCGGCGGTCCGTCCCGCGAAGGCGTGCAGCGCGACCTGCTGCCGCTCATCGAGGGCACGACGGTCTCCACCAAATACGGTCCGGTCAACACCGACCATATCCTGTTCATCGCCTCGGGCGCCTTCCACGTCTCAAAGCCAAGCGATCTTCTGCCCGAGCTTCAGGGCCGCTTGCCCATCCGGGTCGAATTGCGGGCCCTGACACGCGAGGATTTCATCAAGATCCTCTCGGACACCGAATATTCGCTGATCCGGCAATATGTAGCGCTGATGGGCACCGAAGGGGTGACGCTCGAATTTACCCCCGACGCCATCGAGGAAGTGGCCAATGTGGCGGTTTCGGTCAATTCAAGCGTTGAAAACATCGGCGCGCGGCGCCTGCAGACGGTGCTTGAAAAGCTTGTCGAGGATATCTCGTTCGAAGCCCCCGACAAGGCTGGAACCACGCTGACCATCGATGGCGAGCGGGTGCGCGACACCGTCGGCAAGATGGCCGGCGATACCGATTTGAGCCGGTATATTCTCTAGCTCCCGCCAAAGAACGCTATGGCGCGACCGGCAAACACGGCCAGAATCCAGAACAGGATCGAGGCTGCCGCCGAAAGTCGCGTCATCGCGCGCTCAGCCACAAGGTGACGGCGGCCCAGCACGAAGAACCCTGCATTGGCCAGGGCAAGGCCGATCAGGCCCAGCTTTGTGAGAAACACCGGGTTGCCCACATATTGGGATGGCTGGACCGAAAACAGCAGGGCGCCCGTTGTCACAGCGACGGCGAGCGCCCCAATGGCGAGGGGACGCAACACGGCAATTGCCGCCCCGAGCGGTATTTGGCGTCCGCCTCCCAGCACGCGGATATCCATGAGAATGGTGCTGGTCACCAGCACCCCAAGCGAAAGGATATGGAGCGCGTTGACGATCGGATAGGCGAAGATATCGCGCCGCAGATAATTGGCCAGCGCGAGATTTTCGATGGTCTCGAGCATCTCTTGCTTACTGGTCGAGCTCGGCGGCAAATTCGGGATAGACGTCATATGTCGCGTCCCCGACCACAAGCCGAACGGCTTTCATTCGGTAGTCGGCCTCGTCAATGGCCCGATGGCCATGCGCGACAACGTTGTCGCCAATCGCCACCACCGTCTCGTCGAACCCTGACGCCAATGTCCGTTGGACGGGCGCCAGCTCGACCGTCCAGTCGGTTTCGCCATCGTTGAGGGTCAGGGTGGGGTGGGGCTGGCCGATGTAGAGGTCGGTCAATGTCCCTTCGAGTTCGAACCAGTCTTCACTTGCCCAGCTCCAGCCATGATGGGCGAGAGCGGGAAGGGCAACGCAGACCGACAGAGCCGTGCCAAGGGCGAAAAGCGTGCGGCGTGAAAAAATCGACATGGCAAAACATCCCGTTTCAACGCTAGAGCATTTCAAATCCTGCAGCGACAATGTGGCACAGGCAAGGACGCACCGCGCGAACGCTCAGGGCTTGCTCCGGACGGCCCGCCGCATGATCTCGTCACGGACAGCCTTGCAGTCGTCGGGCGAGAGTTTGCCGATCTCGCGGCCCAGAACATTTGTCAATTCGGTCGCTTCGGGTGCCATGCCTGCGGTGTCGATCGCCATCTTGGGGTCTGAAATCTCCGCCAAACGCTGGATTTCCTCGGCTTCGTCCCAGATCACGTTGAAATAGGCGATGATGCGCTGCACCATGAACCAGGTGGGCTTGCCGCGCTTGCCGTGTTCGAGCGCCGAGAGATAGGCGCTCGAGACATTGAGGGCTTTGGCCATGTCCTTGAGCGGGATACCGCGTTCGGCGCGCAATTTCCGCAATTTTGCGCCCAGCGGGGTCATTTTTCCCTCTTGCGTTTGAGCCGCACATAAAGCGCGCCGCCGCCGCCATGGCTCTGGTGGGCGGGATCGATACCGGCAACCATGGGGGCAAGGTCCTTGGCGTTGAGCCAGACCGGCACCATGGAGCGCAGCACGCCTTTTTGCTCGAGCTGCAGGTAGCCGGTCTTTTTGATGCCCTTGCCGGTAATGACCAGCACCGTCCTGTCGCCACGCGCGACGCGGGCGGGAATGAAGCGCTCAAGTGCTGCGCGGGCCTGTTCCTGGGTCATTCCGTGCAGATCGAGGGTTGCATCGATGGGTTCATGGCCGCGCGCCAGGCGCCGCTTGAGATTGGGCTCTATGGATTTTTCCGACGCCGGGATTTTCGAGGCTGCGATCATCGGCTGGGCCGAGGGCAGGGGTGGACGCGCAAAGCGGGGCGATGTGTCGCGGGGCTTTCCTGCGTCAGGCTCCTCGGCGGCCTTTTCGAGCGCTTCGAGCAGAGCCTTGGGATCGGTGCTCTTGCGCCTCAAGAGAGGGTCGACAGTGCTGCCCACTGCATTCCAAAGGTGCCAGTCGCGCACCGGCCCGGACTTTTTGGGGCGTGGTCCGGGCGGTTTGCGCGCCATGGCAGATCGACCTTCAAGCAGCGTCTATTCGAGGTCGTTGGTCGCGACGAGCTTCCAGTTGGGGTCGCGTGATCGCGTGTTGCGCATGAAGGTCCACTCATCGGCGATCGCCACGACCTGACCGGGCGTGCCCTCGACGATCTCGCCCTCGCGATCCTTGGTGATCGAAACCACTTCGGCATCGATGCGCATCGTCACGACCGCGTTGCGCTTGTCGAGTTCGGCTTCGATAAATTCGATATTGGACAGGCCAACAAAGGTGAAATCCACCGCATGGCCCGCCGCTTCGCGCTCGGAGATCGCCGCATCGAAGCTGTCGTACACATCCTTGTCGAGCAGCATTTTCAGTGTCTTGCGGTCGCCCGAGGCATAGGCCGAGACAATCATTTCGTAGGCTGACTTAGCGCCTTCAAGAAACTGTTTGGGCGAAAAGGCAGGGTCGGCGGCCACTATGGCGCGCAGGCCGTTTTCGATTTCGGGCTTCCCGCCGCCAAGTTTTTCGATCTCGGCTTCAATCTTGCGCTGCTGGCGCTCGGCTTCCTCGGTATCCTGAGGATTGCGCCGCGGCATCGGAACGACGGTATCGTCATTGTCCGATTTGGTGCGCGAGATCGATTCATGGCGCGCCGAGGGCGGACGCTCGTTGCCGGTGCGTGTGCCCAGGACCGAGCGGAGACGCAGGAGCACCACGATGGCCACCACGATGACGATAAGGGTGGGAAAGTCGAGAAATTCGCCCATGAGTGAAATTCTGGCTCCAAAATGAAAGGTTCTGTCTACCGCCCGACCGTTACAGCTACTGGCCGGTCGACGATCCGGGGCGGTTCGCAATCTGGTTGTAGTGACCTATATATATGCAAACGTGCTGTGCAAACCAGTTTGCAGTGGCATTATTGTGATCGAGGGGTTTGACCGGCATGTCCTTTCATGCCGGCGGGCCCTCTCAAACGAGCAGGAGATCGCCCGCGTGGGACGTTTCATTCTTCTTGGATTTTTATTGCTGCCATTTCTCGAGATCGCCGGGTTCATCTGGCTCGGGGGACAGATCGGCATCCTTTCGACCCTGGCCGCCATTATCCTGACGGCCGTAGCCGGTGTCTTCATCGTCCGCTGGCAAGGGCTGGGCATGGTGCTCGATAGCCGGGCGATGATGGCGCGGGGCGAGATGCCTCAGCGCCAGTTTGCCGAGATGATGATGATTGCGGCGGCCGGGCTGTTTCTCTTGATCCCGGGGTTCATCACCGACGCCATCGGGTTTGCTCTGCTCATTCCGCCCGTGAGGCATTGGCTTTATGGCCAGATGAGCCGCAACATGGTGGTCGTCACCACCTATCGGCCCTCGCAGCCCGGGCCGGCCTATAAATCCATCGATCTCGACAACGACGATTACCGCTAGCCGATTTTGCCGCCGCGTCCGCCAAACCTTGTGAGCGGAACGCAAAAGTGGTAGCCAGACGCACGAAATTTGCGGTCCTTGCGGGCCGCTCTGGCGAACCAGAGATAGGGACATATTGGCCAATGGCTGACGACAACACAAACAACGAAGCGACCGAGGCCGGAGCAGAGGGTACGGCGCCCGCCTTTGGCATCGTGGGACAGTATGTGCGCGATCTGAGCTTTGAAAACCCCAATGCACCGGCCTCGCTGGTGCCCGGACAGGTCAATCCCGGCTCGAACGTCAACATCAACGTCCAGGTCAAAAAGCAGGCCGATGACGTCTACGCCGTCGAAATCGGCCTCAACGTCAAGACCGAGCGCGAAAGCACCGTGCTTTATGCTGTCGAGCTGGTCTATGGCGGTCTTTTCCGCACCCGCAACATTCCGGAAAACCAGCTCGGCGCTCTCTTGATGGTCGAAGCGCCGCGCCTGATCTTCCCCTTTGCCCGCCAGGTGCTGGCATCGACGATCCAGGCAGGCGGCTTTCCGCCGCTGCTGCTCGAGCCCGTCGACTTTCTCGCGCTCTATCGCCGCAACCTTGCGGCGGTGGCCGAAAAGAACAAGACCGAAGGCACCGCAGAGGCCACAGAGGTCAAGCCGACTGTCAATTGACGGTCTGGTGCTAGTAAAAAGAAAAGCCCCGGTTCGCCGGGGCTTTTTTGTTGGGCGATCCGATTTCGAATGGGGCGCGCGATCACGTACCGCTATAGCTGGGAGCCCTCCGGTCGATCCAGGCGCCAAGGCCTTCATGGATGTCGTTTGTCGCGGCCATCCGACCGAACTGTTCCTGCTCGATGGCCAGCCCTTCGGCGATCGATCCGTTGACCCCTCGGGTGACCGCGGTGATGATCCGCGCCGCGGCAAGCGGCGAGTGTGCCAATATGCGATCGGCAAGCGCGAAGGCTTCCGGGATAAGACGGTCATGGGGAACGACCTTATTGACCAGCCCCAGTTCATATGCACGTTCGGGGCTGAACGTATCGCCCGTCAAGAGCAGTTCGAGCGCCCGCTTTCGACCGATGAGCCGCGGGAGGCGCTGTGTCCCGCCGAACGTTGGTGGGATCGCCAAGTTGATCTCGGGCTTGGCAAACACCGCCTTTTCCGATGCTATGGCTAGGTGGACGGCCTCGGTAATTTCGCATCCCCCACCGAAGGCGATCCCGTTCACTGCCGCAATGATTGGCTTGGGAAACGCCTCAAGGCGCTGTGTCATCGACTGGCCGCGCCGCACAAATTGTTTGATCGCTACATCGGGTCCGCGTTTCACGCTTTGTGAAAATTCATGAATGTCTCCCCCGGCGGAAAACGCCCGATCGCCAGCCCCGGTAAGAATAACCACGCCAATCGTGGGATCATCTTCGATTTGATCCAGAACACCGATGAGCAGATCGATCGTCTCGTAGTTCAGCGCGTTCAGTTTTTCGGGGCGGTTCAAGGTCAGCAGGGCCACGGCTCCATGCTGTTCCAACCGGACTGTTTGCGTCATTTCGATATCCTCCCTGCAAGTTGACAGGACGCTACCGCCACTGGCAATGAACATACACTCACTAGGCGGTATACATGGCAACGAACAAGACGACCAAGGACGTGATCCTCGATGCAGCGAACCGGTTGTTCTATGCCGAAGGCATCCGGGCGGTCAGTGTCGATGCAATCGCTCAAAAGGCCGGGATCACCAAGCGCACGCTCTATTATCACTTCAAGAGCAAGGACGATCTGGTTACCGGCTATCTGTCGTCGCGAGATCAACCCAACCTTGCGCTGTTTGAAAAATGGTTCAGCGAGGCCGAAGGCTCCATCGCCGACAAGACAGCCGCCATTTTTTACCACGTCGCCGAGAACGCCCGTCATTCGAAATGGAAGGGTTGCGGCTTTTTACGGACGGCGGCCGAGCTGGCGAACATGCCAGGACATCCAGCCGTTCTGGTTGGCGCTGCGCACAAGAAGAAATTTGAGAGCTGGCTCTCGACGCGGTACGAGCAGGCCGGTCTTGAGAGCCCTGATTGTCTGGCGCGCAGCGTCGTTTTGCTGATGGAGGGCGCGTTTTCGACAACGCTGATCCACAGAGATCCCGACTATGCGCGGGCCGCGGGCCGCACTGCTGCAATCATCGTAACCATGGCCACCGAGCAGCCCATGAAATGATTGTGGGCGGTGTTCGCTGAAGACCGCGGGTTTAACCGATCTCGATTTCAATTGTTTCGTATTTGAGCCACATAGCGCTGTCGCCCATCTGGGCGATAAAGCCGGCGTGGGCCTGCTTTTCCTGCGCCGTCAGACGGGCGGGCAGGGGCGTTGGACGGGCGCGGGCCGGCGGGCGTGTTCCGGAGCCCCTTATGGAAGTTTCCGCCTCGGCGGACAGGGCCAGCGCCACCTGCCGGCCACCGATCAGCTCGAGATAGACCTCGGCCAGGATCTCGCTGTCGAGCAGAGCCCCGTGCAGCGTGCGGCGCGCATTGTCTATGCCATAGTGCTTGCACAGCGCATCGAGGCTGACGCGGGCACCGGGGTGGATCTTGCGGGCCAGCATGACCGTATCGATGACCTCGTTTGTAAGGCGAGGCCGCCCCACCCATTCAAGCTCGGCGTTCAAAAAGCCCATGTCAAACGGGGCGTTGTGAATTATCAGGGGATCGTCAGCTACGAAATCGGCGAAATCGCCCGCTACTTCGGCAAATTTGGGCTTGTCGCGCAAAAAGTCCTCGGACAGCCCGTGCACCCGAAAGGCCTCGTCGGGCATGTCGCGTTCGGGGTTGAGGTAGACGTGATAGTGGCGGCCGGTCGGAACGTGGTTGATCAGTTCGACGCAGCCGATTTCTACCAGCCTGTCGCCATTTGCCGCCGACAGGCCGGTGGTTTCCGTATCCAGAACGATTTCGCGCAGAAGGCTCATGACATTGCCTCTTCGCGCAGCGCCTCGATCACGGCATCGGTGCGCGCGATGGTATCGTCCATGGTGCCCGAGGTATCGATAGTATGATCGGCCCGCGCCCGCTTTTCATCCTGTGCCAACTGCCGCGACAAAATAAGATCGAGTTTTTCCACGGTCATGCCGGGGCGGGCGAGTACCCGCTGACGCTGGATTTCCGGATCGCAATGGGTGACCACCACCTTGTCGATGGAATATTTGGCGCCGGTTTCAAAAAACAAGGGGATTTCCATGACGGCGAAAGCGTGGCCCTCCGCCTCGGCCCTATCCATGAAATCGAACGCCTTTTCGCGTACGAGAGGATGGACCACCTCTTCGAGTTCGGATATGCGGCCGGGCTCCGCACCAAGTGCGGCGCTGAGCGCCTTGCGATCCACCGTACCATCGCGGACCGCACCAGGAAACAGGGTCTCGACCAGCGCCACCGCCGGGCCGGCATAGAGCTCATGAACGGCTTCATCGGCCGAATATGTGGGAACCGATTGCGCCGCAAAGCGGGCAAGCACTGTCGATTTTCCCGTGGCTATGGAACCGGTGAGCACAACGCGCAGCATTACTTCCCTCGAAAACTCTTTCTCTACTGTCCGAGTGCGGCCAGAACACGATTCCTGAGTTCGTCGGTTACGGCCGGCTCGATACCGAACCATGCGCGAAACCCCGGCACCGCCTGATAAAGCAACATACCCAGCCCGTCGACACTGGCAAACCCCTTGGCCCGCGCCTGGGCCAGAAGTGGTGTAATGAGCGGTGTATAAACGATATCGGTCACCACGGCGCCGGGCGCGAGCCGAGAGATATCGAGCCCGTCGAACCCGGTGCCCTTCATGCCGACCGAACTCGTATTGATCAGAAGGCCCGCCCTCATCATCAGTGAGCCGATATCGGACAATGAACCGGGCACCACTGTGGGCCCAAATTCTGCAGCAAGCGCTTGGGCCCGGCCCAAGGTCCGGTTTACCAGGTCGATCCGGGGTACACCCCGGTCAATGAGCGCCGCCAGAATGGCCCGCGACGCGCCGCCCGCGCCGATCACCACCGCCGATTGGAGCTCTTCGTCCCAGCCAGGGGCAGCAGCATCGAGATTGGCGAGGAACCCGGCATAATCGGAGTTGGAGCCAAGGATTTTCTCGTCGTTGGCCACCAGCGTGTTGACCGCACCGATCTTGGCGGCCAGCGGATCGATCTCGTCGATCAGGGCCATCACCTCTTCCTTGTGCGGGATGGTGACGTTGCCGCCTACAAATTCTCCCCCTCGCAGCCGGGAAATGAAGCCGGGCAGATCAGCGGGAGCGACTTCAATCGCCTCATAGCTTGCATCAAGCCCATGCTCGGCAATCCAGCTTTGATGGATCAGCGGCGATCTGGAATGGGCGATCGGGTGACCGATGACGAAGGCTTTTTTCATGATCCCGGCTCAAAGATTTCCGGCGCATGCTGCTCGAGCGCCGCGAGAAGCGGCAGGAGCGGCAAACCCAGTATGGTGAAATAATCGCCCTCGATGCGTTCGAACAGGCGAATGGACGGGCCTTCGAGCCTGTAAGCGGCGACCGAATCGAGGATCGCCTCGCCTTCGAGATCGAGCACCCGGTCGAGGGTTTTCCGGTCGAAGGGCTTGAAGGTCAGAACAGCGGTTTCGACTGCACTCCAGACAATGTGTCCGCCCCGGGCCAATGCCACCCCCGAGTGGAGCTGGTGGGACTTGCCCGCCATGGACAACAGCCGTTCGGCGGCATCGTCGCGGTCTTGCGGCTTATGGAGCCCCTGGCCCTCGAAGGCTATCGTCTGGTCGGCTCCAATCACCATTGCCTGCGGCGTCATGGTACTTATGGCGAGCGCCTTGGCTTGTGCAAGCCCACGCGCGAGGCCGGCGCGATTCTCGCCCTCGGTCAAGGCCGTCTCTTCAATCTTGCGCTCATCGACCCCGGCACTGGCGACCGAAAACCGCAAGCCAGCGTTCTCAAGAAGGCTTTTCCGCGTTGTACTTTTCGAGGCAAGGATCAACATGGCCGGGCTTTTGCGGTTGGCGAGGGAACGAGCTTTTCCACATGCGCTCTCACAGTTAAAGCCCATTTCGGCTTGGGGCGGTCGAGGGGCGAAGTTTTCCCCAAAGGCCGATATTGGGTTAACAGTTGGTGAATTGGGGACAGTCCGGCGGGTCTGGGGACAATAGCGGGGAAAACCGCCCGCTCCGATAACGGCTCGGCGTTAATCTTTCATTAAGGATGTGCACAGGCCATCTCTTAACGAAACGTTAATGGCACTGGCGTTCGCTCGCCTTTCATCCCCGTTTTTCCCGCACGACCTGCACCCGCCTTGCCGCGCGAAACTGACGCAAGCCGATTTGGGCAGGCCCGGTTGTGGGCTGCAAACAATTGGTGCAAAACACAGCTATAAAGAAGAAGAAGACTCTTAAAGATAGATTCCTTTAAAAGACCAAGAGCTCTGGCAATTGCATTTTCCCTCACCCAAAATTCCGACTGGAAAACCGCTTCTCGATACGGCGCTGGGCATCAGGCAAAGCCGCCCCCCGATCTGGATCATGCGCCAGGCGGGTCGATACCTTCCCGAATATCGTGAGGTCCGGGAAAAGGCCGGAAGTTTTCTCGATCTTTGCTATTCACCGGCGCTCGCCACGGAAGTAACGCTTCAGCCATTGCGGCGGTTCGATCTCGATGCTGCAATCTTGTTTTCCGATATTCTGGTTATCCCCCATGCGCTCGGCCAAAACGTACGGTTCGCGCAGGGCGAAGGACCGATCCTCGATCCAATCAATGAGACGACGCTTTCAACGCTGAAGCCGGAAAGCGCTCTCGATAATCTTAATCCGGTTCTTGAGGCGATCGACCGGATCAAATTGGCACTTGGCGAGAACAAGACGCTGATCGGGTTTTGCGGTGCGCCCTGGACCGTGGCCACCTACATGATCGGCGGACGCGGATCTCCCGACCAGGCAGCAGCACGACTTTTCGCGCTCCAGCATCCGGAAGCCTTTGCAAAGCTGATCGACATTCTGGTCGAGGTTTCAGCCCAGTATCTTGTTGCCCAGTTCCGCGCCGGAGCGGACATGGTGCAGATATTTGAAAGCTGGGCGCTCAACCTCGATGAAACCGCGTTCTGCAGCTACGTCATCGAACCCAACCGGCGGATCGTCGAAAAGGTACGCCGTTTCATTCCTGACGCGCCGATTACAGGTTTTCCGCGCGGCGCAGCCGGGATGCTGGCCGAATATGCCGAAAAGACCAAAGTCAGTGTTCTGGGGCTCGATTTTGCCACTCCTCTGGCTTTCGCGTCATCGAACCTGCCAAAGACGCAGCCCGTGCAGGGCAATCTCGATCCGTTGCGGCTGGTGGCCGGCGGCGGGCAGATGGAAAAGCGCGCCGAGGAGATCATAGAAGCCTTCGCCGATCGCCCTCATATCTTCAATCTGGGTCATGGGATTGTGCCGCAAACGCCGATTGCCCATGTTTCGCGCCTTGTCGATGTCGTCCATGGGCGCTAAGCAGGTCTGAGGATCAGGGAGAGCACGATGCTGGAATGGGTCAAGGCATTGCACGTGATTTCGGTCATCGCCTGGATGGCCGGGATGCTCTATCTGCCGCGGCTGTTTGTCTATCACGCGGACGCTGAAAAAGGCTCGGTGCAGTCGGAAACCTTCAAGGTGATGGAACGCCGGCTCTATCGCGCCATCATGACGCCAGCGATGGGCGCCACCTGGATTTTCGGGCTCATTATGCTCTATCTCTACGGGATGGGGATTTTCGCCATGGGCTGGATCTGGGTCAAACTTTTGTTTGTGTTCGCGCTTTCCGGCTTTCACGGCTTCCTGGGTAAAAACCTGCGGGCTTTTGCCAATGACGAGAACGCGCGGCCGGCCAAATTCTTCCGGGCCATCAACGAAGTTCCAACGGCGATGATGATCGTCATCGTCATCATGGTGATCGTAAAACCATTCTAGGCGCATCCCGTTCGGGTTGTGCTTGCAATGGGCGCATTTAATGGTTTATGAGAAGCGGGCAACTCACCCGTTCGCGGTGAGATGGGCGGCAGATTGCTCCGCCCCGCTTCTCCCTCCTTTTTTAAGTTTATCCCGACCATCCCCCTAAGAAGGCTGATCATGGAATTCATGAAGCTCAGGGACCTCAAGGCCAAGTCACCGGCCGAGTTGCAGTCCTTTGCCGAAGAGCTCGACGTCGAAAATGCCAATACACTGCGCAAGCAGGAATTGATGTTCGCCATCCTCAAGCAACTGGCGACCCGCGATGTGGAAATAACCGGCGAAGGCGTTGTCGAGGTCCTGCCAGATGGTTTCGGCTTCCTGCGCTCTCCCGATGCCAATTATCTGCCCGGTCCTGACGATATTTACGTCAGCCCCTCCCAGATCCGCCGATTCGGTTTGCGCACCGGCGACACGGTCGAGGGCCAGATTCGCTCTCCCAAGGAAGGCGAGCGCTATTTTGCGCTGCTCAAGGTCAACACCATCAATTTCGAGGATCCCGAGCGGGTCCGGCACAAGATCAACTTCGATAACCTGACGCCGCTCTATCCCGATGAGCGGTTGAACATGGAACTGTCCGATCCAACCACCAAGGATCGTTCGGCCCGGGTCATCGACCTCGTTGCACCGCTCGGCAAGGGGCAGCGCGCCTTGATCGTTGCGCCGCCGCGTACCGGTAAGACTGTATTGTTGCAAAATATTGCACAATCGATCGCCACCAATCATCCCGAATGCTATCTGATCGTGCTTCTGATCGACGAACGTCCTGAAGAAGTGACCGATATGCAGCGCTCGGTTAAGGGCGAAGTCATTTCCTCGACGTTCGACGAACCCGCGTCCCGTCACGTGCAAGTGGCTGAAATGGTTATCGAAAAGGCTAAGCGCCTTGTCGAGCACAAGCGCGATGTTGTGATCTTGCTCGATTCGATTACCCGCCTGGGCCGCGCCTACAACACCGTCGTTCCCTCCTCAGGCAAGGTCTTGACCGGTGGTGTCGACGCCAACGCCCTGCAGCGCCCCAAGCGCTTTTTCGGTGCGGCGCGCAATATCGAGGATGGCGGTTCGCTGACCATCATCTCCACGGCACTCATCGACACCGGCTCGCGCATGGACGAAGTGATCTTTGAAGAATTCAAGGGCACGGGCAATTCGGAAATCGTTCTTGATCGCAAGGTCTCCGACAAGCGCGTCTTCCCGGCCATCGACGTCACCAAGTCGGGCACCCGTAAGGAAGAGTTGCTGGTCGAATCTGACATCTTGCGCAAGATGTACGTCCTGCGCCGCATCCTCAACCCGATGGGTACCGTCGATGCCATGGAGTTCCTGCTCGATAAATTGCGGCAGACCAAAACCAATGCCGAGTTCTTCGAGTCTATGAACACGTAGCGTTCTCGGCAATTTTCCGCGATAGATCGAGGCCGCGCGTGGCGTTTACACGGCGCGGCCTCGTTGTATTTTGACCACCGGATGAAATGAGATGCAGACCAGCGCGACCATTGCCGCCCTTTCCACCGGCAGCTTGCCGTCGGGCGTCGCCGTCGTTCGGCTCTCCGGCCCCAAGGCCTTTGCCGCCGTTCGCAGCCTGTGTGGGGATCTGCCGGTTCCCCGCACGCTGGCGCTCAAGACGCTGCGCCATCCGACCTCCGGTATTGCGCTGGACCAGGGCCTCGTCGCAATCTTTCCAGCGCCAAATTCCTTCACTGGTGAAGATTGTGCCGAACTGCAGGTCCATGGCTCCTCAGCCGGCGTCAAAGCCATCCTCACGGCCTTGACCGGTGCGTGCGGGCTTGAACTGGCCGCTGCCGGCGACTTCACCCGCAGGGCATTCGAAAATGGCAAGCTCGACCTTACAGCCGTCGAAGGTCTGGGCGATCTCCTGGCGGCCGAAACCGAGTCCCAGCGGCGCCAGGCGCTGTCGCGTCTCGAAGGCGGCTTGTCCGACCAGATCATCATATGGCGGGCGCTGCTGCTCGATGCTCGCGCTGAAATCGAAGCGCGCCTCGACTTTTCCGATGAAGACGACGTGCCGTTCGCACTCCCGGCCCATTTTATCGAAGATTTACAGTCACTTGGGCGCGGACTGAAGGAAGCCTTGAGCACCTATGACAGGGGCCGCATCGTCCGCGAGGGCTTTCGCATCGTTTTGGCCGGCCCGCCAAACGCAGGAAAGTCGAGCCTTCTCAACCGTCTGGCCGGCTCGGACGTGGCGATTGTAACCGCCGAAGCGGGCACGACGCGCGACACCAAGGACGTTGCTATCGATCTGGGCGGCCAGCTGGTTACGATCACCGATACGGCAGGCCTGCGCGACACGGACAGTCTTGCCGAGGGAGAGGGCATCCGTCGCGCCCAAAGCGCAATACAAGCCGCTGATCTGGTGCTGTGGCTGATCCCGCCCGACGGGAAAACCTTGCCGAGCGTGGACCTGGATGTTCCTTTATGGCGACTGGGCACCAAGTCGGACCTTGGTGGCACCGCGCTTGATGTTGATCTATCGCTTTCGGTTCTCACCGATGAAGGCATCACGGCCTTGCTAAAGCGGCTCGAAAGCCATATTGAAGGCCGCCTTGGCCCGAGTGAAGCGAGCCTGGTCAGCCATCTTCGTGACAAAGAGGCTCTGGATCGGGCAATCTCGAGCATTGAAACGGCGTTGACGCATATCGATCAGCCCGAACTTTGCGCTGAGGATCTGCGCTGGGCAGCCGATATTCTTGCGGGACTGATCGGGCTTATGGACAATGAGGCCGTATTGGACCGACTGTTCGCAGGCTTTTGTATCGGGAAGTGATTCACGTGAAACACGCGCACGTTTTTGGGCAGCGATTCACGTGAAACATTGCAGCGGCGGGACCCCAATGGATTCACGTGAAACACCATCGAGACTGCGATCATGAGTGAGTATGGCGTCATTATTGTCGGCGGAGGACACGCGGGAGCGGAAGCTGCAGCCGCCTCGGCGCGTCTTGGCGTCGCGACGGCTCTCGTCACGCACCGATTCGCAACCATCGGCGAAATGAGCTGCAATCCGGCCGTCGGCGGGCTGGGCAAGGGCCATTTGGTCCGGGAAATCGACGCGCTCGATGGCGTCATGGGACGGATCGCCGACAAGGGCGGTATACAGTTTCGCGTCCTCAACCGCCGCAAAGGTCCCGCCGTGCGTGGGCCGAGGGCCCAGCAGGACCGAAAGCTCTATCGCGAGGCGATGCAGGCCGAACTTTCCGCCACCCCCAATCTCGATATTATCGAAGGCGAAGTCGACGATCTTCTGGTTACGGACGGTTCGGTCAGCGGCGTCGTGCTGCTCGACGGCCGCCAGATATCGACAAAAGCGGTGGTCCTGACCACAGGTACGTTCCTGCGCGGGCTTATCCATCGCGGGGAGGAGACTATTCCGGCTGGCCGGGCGGGCGAAAAGCCGGTGCTGGGCCTCTCGGTGCGTCTGGAAGCGCTTGGGCTCAAGCTGGGACGGCTCAAGACCGGAACGCCGCCGCGGCTCGATGCCAATACCATCGATTTTTCAGTGCTTGCCGAGCAGCAGGGCGATGACGTGCCGGAGCCGTTTTCTGCTCTGACCGATGCGATAGTGACGCGGCAGATCTCGTGCTTTGAGACACGCACGACCTCTGATGCGCATCGCATCATTGCAGAAAACCTTTCAAAATCAGCGATGTATTCGGGTCGCATACAGTCGCGCGGCCCGCGCTATTGTCCTTCGATCGAAGACAAGATCGTGCGGTTCGCCGACAAGGACAGCCATCTCGTTTTCCTGGAACCCGAAGGGCTCGATGACCCGACCGTCTACCCCAACGGTCTCTCGACGTCGCTCCCCGCGGACGTGCAGCTGCAGTTCCTGCAGGCCATGCCTGGCCTTGAAAATGTGGTCATCAAGCGCCCTGGCTATGCCATCGAATATGATCACGTCGATCCGCGCGAGCTGTCGCCGAACCTTATGCTGCGTGCCCTGCCGGGGCTCTATCTTGCCGGGCAGATCAACGGCACCACCGGATACGAAGAGGCTGCAGCCCAGGGCCTGCTGGCCGGCGCCAACGCGGCACTTGCTGCCTCGGGCCGCGCGCCGCTCATCCTGTCGCGTACCAATTCCTATCTTGGGGTGATGATCGACGATCTGATTTCGCGCGGCGTCACCGAGCCCTATCGCATGTTTACTTCGCGCGCCGAGTTCCGGCTGCAGCTCCGCGTCGACAACGCTGACCAGCGCCTGACCCAGTTGGGTATCGACATCGGCCTCGTCGGTGAGCAACGTCAGCAGCATTTTGAAACCCGTTCGGCACAGTTGGACGGGGCAAAGTCTCTACTGCATTCCCTATGGGTAACGCCGACCGAAGCGCGCAGGGCCGGCGTCAACGTCAATGCGGACGGTGTGCGCCGTACAGCCTTTGAGCTCATGAGCTATCCGACCACCACCCGGCAGGATCTCGAGGCCGTTTGGCCCGAACTTTCCACTATGGAATCAACAACTTACGATCAAGTCGCCATAGACGCCCAGTATGCAGTGTACCTTGAGCGCCAGCAAGCCGACGTCGAGGCCGTCAAGCGCGATGAGGCGCGGGCTATCCCCGATTGGCTTGACTATAGCCGTCTTCCCGGGCTGTCCAACGAGATGAAGCAGAAACTCATTGCGGCGAGACCGCAGACCATCGCCCAGGCGCAGCGTATCGAAGGGGTGACGCCGGCAGCGCTGACTTTGGTTCTGGCAGTCATCCGTCGCGGTCGTATCGACCGGAAGGCGTCATGACGATCGATTCGCAGCGCTTGGCCGACCTAGAACCGTATATTGCGCCAATGTTCGGCAATGTTGAGGTCATTTCCACTCAACTCCATAGATTTTCGGACCATCTTTTGCGTTGGCAGAAGGTTCAGAACCTGGTTTCACGTGAAACACCGGGGAATCTCTGGACCCGGCATATTCTTGATTCACTTCAGATTTTACCGCTGATCAGCCCGGTTTCCGGGCCTTTGCGCATCCTCGATATCGGCAGCGGCGGCGGCTTTCCGGCGATTCCGCTGGCCATTGCTCTGCAGGGCCAGAACTTTTCCATGCACCTGATCGAGTCCAACACACGAAAATGTGCGTTTTTGCGCGCGACAGCGCGCGAATTCGATCTCCCGATCACCGTCCATACGGCCAGAATCGAGGCGGTTCCGCCGGAAACGATGGGTGCTGTCGATCTATTTACCTCAAGGGCGCTGGCGCCATTGCCGTTGCTGCTGAGCTATATCCACCGATTTTGGAGCCCGGAAAGCCGCGCGATTTTGCATAAAGGGCGCGAAAATGGGGAAGAACTGAAATCTGCGGATTCAGATTGGGTTTACGATGTGTTAAAGCATCAAAGTGCGACGGACAAAGACGGCGTTCTGCTCGAAATTTCCCATCTGCGGCCTCGCACCTAACCTAAGTATTTGAAACCGTGGCGGTTTCGGAGGTCAGATGCATCCGCGTATCATAACACTCGCCAATCAGAAGGGCGGCGTCGGCAAAACAACGACGGCCATTAACCTTGCAACCGCTCTCGCCGCCATTGGCGAGCGGGTTCTGATCGTCGATCTCGATCCCCAGGGCAATGCCTCCACCGGGCTTGGGCTCGGACGCCAGCAGCGTGAGCGCTCGTCCTACGACCTGCTGCTTAATGAATCGACGGTCAAGGACGCTGCGGTTCGCACCAACGTGCCCAACGTTTCCATTGTGCCTTCGACCATGGATCTTCTGGGCGTCGAGTTGATGATTGCCGCCGAGCGCGATCGGGCGTTTCGCCTGAAGTCGGCACTCGACAACGTTGCCGAGGTGACCATCGACGGCAAGCCGATCACTTATGTGCTGATCGATTGTCCCCCCTCGCTCAACCTTCTCACCATCAACGCCCTGACCGCCGCCGATGCCGTTCTGGTGCCGCTGCAATGCGAGTTTTTTGCGCTGGAAGGCTTGAGCCAACTGCTTCAGACCATTGAGCAAATTCGATCGACGCTTAATCCACGCCTGTCGATTCAGGGCGTTGTTATGACGATGTTCGACAAGCGGAACAATCTGTCCGAACAGGTGCTCAGCGACGTGCGCGAGCATATGGGAACGCTGGTCTACGAGACGGTCATTCCACGTAACGTCCGGCTTTCTGAGGCGCCCAGCTATGGCAAACCGGCGCTGCTTTACGATCTTAAATGCGCCGGAAGTCAGGCCTATCTTCGATTGGCCACCGAAGTGATCAAGCGCGAACGCCAGTTGCGGGCGGCCTGATGGAGAACACAATGAACGATAAACCCACTCGTCTCGGCCGCGGCCTCGCCGCCCTGATTGGAGACATGCAGCCGCTCGAAACCGCTCCGCGCCAGGCGGAAACGTCGGGGACGCGCCGATTGCCCGTCGAGTTCATCATCGCAAGCCGCGCCAACCCCCGCAAAGACTTCGATCCAGAACTGCTCGAAGACCTGACCAATTCGATTCGCGAAAAGGGCGTCATGCAGCCGCTGCTGGTGCGTCCAAGCGACCAGGGCCCCGATGTCTTCGAAATTATTGCCGGCGAGCGCCGCTGGCGGGCTGCGCAGCGCGCTGGATTGCATGAGGTTCCCGTCATCATCCGTGAGGTCGATGACAAGGAAGCGCTTGAGCTGGCGATTATCGAAAACGTGCAGCGTGCTGATCTCAACCCGCTCGAAGAGGCGCAGGGCTATGGCCAGCTGATCGAACAGTTCGACTATACCCAGAACGACCTGGCTCACGTCATCGGCAAGTCGCGTTCGCATGTCGCCAACACGCTGCGGCTACTGAGATTGCCCGATGAAGTTCAGGGCATGCTGGAACGTGGTGAATTGACAGCGGGGCACGCCCGCACGCTTATCACCTCCGAAGATCCCCTGGCATTGGCCCGCCGCATTGTCGATTCGGGACTTTCGGTGCGCGAGGCCGAAGCGTTGCATCAAAAGGGTGCTGAAGCGCGTCGGCCGCAGCCTGCCGGTGAAAAGCGTGCACAATCAAAGGATGCAGATACGCTGGCGCTTGAAAAGCAACTGTCCGACGCCCTGGGCCTCTCGGTTACGCTCGAGCACAAGGATCGTGGCGGAAAGCTGGAAATCCGATACAAGACGCTTGAACAGCTCGATGGCATCTGCTCCCGGCTCCTGCCGCATTAGGCGGCGTTGCACGTGAAACATCGTTGTAAGCGGTTGATTGCGTTTAGCGTCTTGCGGCGGCCATGCAGATGGCCAGCAAGGCCTGCCGGCCAATGGCGGGCGCCAAGGGCCCCGATTTGCGGCTATCGAGAATAGCGCTGGCCAGGCGGTTGCAGGCTGCCGCCAAGCCGTCATCATTCCAAAGCCGAAGCTGCTGTTCGAAGCTGGCTTTGCGGGAAAAGTGAATGCGGGGCGTCGCGCGACCGATCACCTGATCGACGCCCGCGCCGGTGTCGATTTCCGCTCGCATGGCCCGTAAGCGGGAAAAATGCTGCATTGAAACAATGAGCAGACGTTGGGCATCTGTGCCCGCGCTCGCGGCGCGCGTCATGGCTTCATCAAAGCGGCGGGCATGGCCCGTCGCAATGGCGTCAACGACGGCGTCTATGGCCAGGGCTGCATTATCGCCACACAGCCGCATCACGTCTTCGCGGGATAAAGATCCACCTTCGCCAGCATAGAGCACGAGCTTTTGCAGCTCGCTTCGGGTAACCTGCCGGTCATTGCCGAGCATATCGCGCAGCATGGACACGAGATCCGCTTCCAGCGTTATTCTGGCCTGGGCGAACGTTTCACGGATCAGGGTGTCGATGGTCTGGCCCGTATCGGCATAACAGGGCAGGGCGCGGGCGTCCTTACGGGCTTCTGCCTGCTTGCGCAGTGCATCGGCAGGTTTGAGATCACCGCCTTCCACAATGAAGATGGCTTCGGCGCCTTCGTCCAGAAGCTCGACCAGCGTTGGGGCGAGTTTGTTCGTCGCAGCCCGGATACGGATTGTGGTCTGGCCGCCGAACAGTGAGGGGCTTCGCGCCAGGATGCCCAGCCGTTGCGGGTCGGCATCGATCTCGCTCATGTGCAATTGCGAAAGGCTCTCGGGGTCTGGCGGATCGCCTGCAAAATGCTTTACGAGACGCGCGGCGTTCTCACTGACCAGTCCGGTGTCCGGGCCATAAACCAGCACCAATCCCGCGTTGAAGTCCGGTCGCGACAGAAACTTCTCTATGTCGCGGCCCTTGAGCGCAGTCATTGTGCCTGAAGATCAGCAAGCAGCGCCAGGCGAACGGTTTCCGCTGCGGCCTTCGCCGCCTGTTCCTCGGCGGCAGTACGGGCCGCGTCATCGGCAATGATCTGGCCGTTTGTTCGATAGCCTGCGGTCGCCGATCGCGTGCCGCTGGCCAGTTCGGCGCTATCCCGCTCAACGCGATAAGTTATTGTAACTGTTAGCTGATACTCGGAAATCGGCCCCGCTACATCGGAAAGTCCGATCCGCGTTGCACTGGATGAAACCTCGGCCGAAAATTGAGGCGCGGCGGCGTTCGGCGCACCGAGCCGAGCGGAAAGCGTGCGATAAACCAACTGCTCGAGACGCGTTTGCGGCTCCGCATAGCTGAGGGCGACGCCTTGGCCAGACACGGCAACGTCGCCATACACCGGCGTCAGCGTACAGCCGGCCAAAAGGCCGGTTGCCACCAAAGCGACACCGAGACAAAAGGCGCGGAGAACCTTAGCAAACGACATTGACGATCCTGTTTGGCACGACGATCACCTTGCGGGGCGGATTGCCGTCAAGAATGCGTGCAACCGCTTCCAGTGACAAGGCCGCAGCTTCCGCTTGCGTAGAGGGTGCGTCTTTGGGCACTTCTATCTCGCCGCGGCGTTTTCCGTTTACCTGCACTGCCAAAATCACCGTGTCATCAACAAGATAGGCTGGATCGGCTTCCGGCCAAGGGGTGTCGCAAACCATGGCCTGATGACCAAGATTGGCCCAGCAGCTTTCTGCAAGATGGGGCATCATCGGGGCGATGAATTGCACGAACCGCTCGATGGCGATTCGCATGGCCGAGATATTGGCCAGGGAGGGCGATTCGGTTACTGCCGGGATGAATTTCTGGATCGCGTTGGCCAGTTCGTAAATCTGGGCAACCGCACGGTTGAACCGCAAACCTGCAAGATCGGCCTCGATCAGAGCCGTCGCCTTGTGCACGGCTTTCAAAATTTCGGTTGTCCGCGGATCTTCCTCATCGATCGTGCTCGGCTCGAGCGAGAGCAGCTCGCGGGCTTCGCCAACGAGCTTGTGGACGCGCTGCGAGAACCGCCAGGCGCCTTCGATGCCGGCCTCTGTCCACTGGACGTCGCGTTCGGGCGGAGAATCCGAGAGCACGAACCAGCGCACCGTATCGGCGCCGTACCCGGCAATCATATCGTCGGGATCGATGACGTTGCGTTTGGATTTGCTCATCTTTTCGATCGAGCCGATGGTGATCGGCTCGCCGGTGGCCGAGGTTGCGACGCGCTGCCCCTCGGACACCTGCAGCACGACTTCGGACGGCGACACCCAGTTGCCCTCTGCATCCTTATAGGTTTCGTGGGTCACCATGCCCTGGGTGAACAGACCCTTGAACGGCTCATCGACGTCCATGTGTCCTGTGCGACTCATGGCACGGGCGAAAAAGCGCGAATAGAGCAGGTGCAAAATGGCGTGTTCAATGCCGCCGATATACTGATCGACCGGCAGCCATTCATTGGCCATTTCCGGAATTGTCGGGTTTTCAGCGCGTGGTGCGGTAAAGCGCGCAAAGTACCACGAGGAATCAACGAAAGTGTCCATCGTGTCGGTTTCACGGCGCGCCCTGGATCCGCACGACGGACAATCGACGTGCTTGAAGGTCGGATGACGGTCGAGCGGATTGCCGGGCGTGTCGAACTCGACATCAGCCGGCAGCCGTACGGGCAGCTGTTCCTTGGGCACGGGAACGATGCCGCAGGTATCGCAATGGATCACCGGGATCGGACAGCCCCAATAACGCTGGCGGGAGATTCCCCAGTCGCGCAGACGATAATTGACCTGCCGGACGCCCTGCGGCTTGCCTTCGACCTTTTCGGTTTCCAGAAAACGGGCGATGGCGTCCTTGGCTTCCTCGACTTCCATGCCGTCGAGGAAGGCTGAATTGAAGGCAACGCCTGGCCCGGTATAGGCTTCGGTATCGATGGCAAAATCATCGGCATTGGCATCGGGCGGCAAAACGACAGGGATAACCGGCAGATCATATTTGCGGGCAAAATCAAGATCGCGCTGGTCGTGCGCCGGGCAGCCGAAAATCGCGCCGGTACCGTAGTCCATCAAAACGAAATTGGCGACATAGACGGGCAAGGTTACGCCCTCGATCACCGGGTGTTTTACGGTGATCGGTGTGCGATAGCCCCGCTTTTCAGCGGTTTCGATAACCTCCGCCGACGTGCCCATGCGATGACACTCGGCGATGAAGTCGCTCAGAGCCGGATCGTCCTTGGCCAGATGGGTAGCCATGGGGTGGTCAGGCGAGAGGGCGACAAACGAGGCGCCAAACAGTGTATCGGGCCGTGTGGTAAAGACCTCGACGCTTTGCTGATCGGCTTCGCCATCAGCAATCTCGAACAGAACCCGCAGCCCTTCGGACCGGCCGATCCAGTTGCGCTGCATCAACCGCACTTTTTCAGGCCAGTCGGTCAAACCGTCGATCGCGGAAAGCAAATCTTCAGCGAAGTCGGAAATCTTGAAGAACCACTGGGTCAGTTCGCGCTGTTCGACCAGGGCGCCCGAGCGCCAGCCGCGGCCATCGATCACCTGTTCGTTGGCCAGCACCGTGTGGTCAACCGGATCCCAATTGACCTTGGACGATTTGCGCGTCACGAGGCCAGCGTCGAGCATGTCGATGAACAGCATCTGCTGACGGTGGTAGTATTCCTCGTCGCAAGTCGCGAACTCGCGACTCCAGTCGAGTGAAAAACCCATGGATTGCAATTGCTTGCGCATTGCGGCGATGTTTTCATAGGTCCAGTCGCGCGGATGGACCTTGTTGGCCATCGCTGCGTTTTCGGCCGGCATTCCGAAGGCGTCCCACCCCATGGGGTGGAGGACTTTCTTGCCCTTGGCGCGCTGGAACCGGGCAACGACATCGCCCATCGTGTAATTGCGCACATGGCCGACATGGATGCGGCCCGAGGGATAGGGAAACATCTCAAGGACGTAATAGGGCGGGCGCGGGTCGTCGTTGGAGGTTTCGAAGGTTTTCTTCTCCGCCCAGACCTTTTGCCAGTGGGGTTCTTGTTCGCGCGGATTGTAGCGCTCGGAAGCGTTTGCCATAGAAAGTACCGGTCGCGGCCCTATACTTGAGAATAAACGAGAAATTGGGTAGGCGACCATCACCAGAAAAGCGTCGGAAGGTCAACCATTCCCATGAGCCCAAACGCCCCGGAAACCGCTGCACAGCGGCTCGCGGACATCACGACCCGCATGGACCGTGCCGCCGGTCGTATAGCGGGAAGTGCTGCTGCGGAGCTGGTTGCCGTCTCAAAGACGTTCGACGCCGAAGCGATCGTTCCCATTATTGAGGCTGGCCAGCGCCATTTCGGCGAAAATCGCGTGCAGGAGGCCCAGGGAAAATGGCCCGACCTGAAAGCGGCGTATCCGGACATCGTCCTGCACCTTATCGGGCCGCTGCAGACCAACAAGGCCGGCGATGCCGTAGCGCTGTTCGATGTCATAGAAAGCGTGGACCGTGACAAACTGGCGAAAATTCTTGCCGGCGAAATGAAAAAGCAAAACCGGAACCTGCCTTGCTTCGTACAGGTCAATATTGGCGGTGAAGAGCAGAAGGCCGGAGTGGCGATAGCGGAAACCGTAGACTTCGTTAGCCGTTGCAGGGATCAATATGGGCTCGATATCGTTGGATTGATGTGTATTCCGCCGCTTGAAGAGGCGCCAGGTCCCTATTTTGCCCAACTGGCACGTTTGGCCAAAGAGGCTGGTGTATCGCAGCTCTCGATGGGCATGAGTTCGGATTTCGAGACGGCAATTGTGATGGGAGCAACGCAGGTTCGGGTGGGTTCGGCCCTTTTCGGGTCTCGATAACGCGCATGTGATTGGCGATTGTTCGACCGGGCCCAAATTGAATCGTATGTCCTTGCGAAGGCAGGTGTGTGAACATCGCCAATGAGAATCGGGAGTTTTGCTGATGAATAAGCGCCGTTTGCTGGTTGTCGATGATGACACCGAATTGCGTGCCGCATTGGTAGGGCAGCTCGAACCTTATCGCGAGTTCGATATTGCCGAGGCAGGAACGGCTGCGGCCGCCCGCGAAACGGCCAAGTCCGGTCATTTCGACCTTATGCTGCTTGATGTGGGCCTGCCGGACATGGATGGGCGCGAAGCGCTCAAGATCATGCGCGGCGACGGGTTCCGGTCGCCTGTCATCATGCTCACCGGCCAGGACAGTGAATCCGACGAAATCCGCGGTCTCGAGAGTGGGGCCAACGATTACGTGACCAAACCCTTCCGGTTTTCGGTGCTCCTGGCCCGCATGCGTGCCGCGTTGCGTCAGCACGACCAGAGCGAGGACGTCGTCTTTACGATCGGGCCCTACAGCTTCCAGCCAGCGGCCAAGACGCTGGAAAATGGCGATGGATCTAAAATCAGGCTGACCGACAAGGAAACTTCGATCCTGAAGTTCCTTTACCGGCAGGGCGCCAAGACAATTTCACGCGACGTCTTGCTCGCCGAGGTGTGGGGGTACAACAATCGGGTCACGACCCATACGCTGGAAACTCACATCTACCGCCTGCGCCAGAAGATCGAACGCGACCCGTCAAATGCACGTCTTCTGGTCACCGAAGAAGGCGGGTATCGGCTGGTTCCCTGATATCGTTGGCCCCAATTCGCTCTAAGTCTTTGCGCGCGCGGTAATTTATGCCAATCATGGGCTCTTAACGCGCTGCCCGGGGGCATGAATGGACGAAGCGGCGGCGGTGGCCGCATTCGCAGAGCTCGATATTTTTTCCAGCTTTTCCGACGAGCAGCTGCGTCTTCTGGCGTTTGTGTGTGAAGAAATATCCCTGGCGCCGGGCGAGGCGCTCTATGCTGCGGGAGACGCTGCCGATGGCGGCTATGTGCTCGTTTCCGGTGCTCTTGAGGCAACGCACTCGCCGGTCGAGGGCAGTCTGCGGTTTCGTATAGAACCCGTTGCGCTGGTGGGTGAACTCGGCCTTATGCTGACGCGCCCGCGCGGTGCTTCGGTGAGTGCAGTGCGGACCAGTGCGCTGCTTTTCGTGCCGCGGGGGCCGTTTCTGAAACTGTTGCGCAGTCATCCCGAGCTTGCCGAAGATGTTGCAGCAACGCTGCGGGCCGAGCTTTCGCGCTATCTTGATTCGATAGCCCAGCTTGGCGAGCGTTTTTCAAACTAGTTCTATTCGAATTCAACGATCACCGGTACGTGGTCGGAAGGTTTTTCAGACCAGCCGCGGGCCGGGCGGAGGATGTGGGCCGCTCTTGCGTGGGCCGCGATATCCCGCGTGGCCCAGATATGGTCGAGCCTGCGGCCGCGATCGGACATGTCCCAATCCTTGGCCCTGTAGCTCCACCAGGAATAGAGTTTTTCTTCGATCGGAATGTGCTGGCGGACCAGATCGACCCAGTTTCGTTTAGCCAGGAGGCGATCGAGCGCCTCGGTTTCGATAGGGGTGTGGGAGACGACGCGCAAAAGCTGCTTGTGGCTCCAGACGTCGTTTTCGTGCGGAGCCACGTTGAAATCGCCGCAAATGAGCTGGCGATCATCGAAGATCAGCTCGTCGAACCACTCTTCCATTTCGGCCAGGAAATCGAGCTTGTGGCGAAATTTCGGATTGATCTCCGGGTTCGGTTCATCACCCCCGGCCGGTACATAGAAATTGTGGACGGTCAGCGGTCCCTTGCCGAAATCGAGGCGCGCCGAAACGTGCCGGCAATCGGGAATGTCGCAAAATCCACGCGCCGTGACTTCATCGAGTGGATGTTTCGAAACGATGGCTACCCCGTGATAGCCCTTTTGCCCATGTACCGCCTGATGAGCGTAGCCAGCATCGGCCAGCGCCTTTTTCGGGAACTGGTCGTTCATGCATTTGATCTCCTGCAGGCACAGGACATCGGGGCTGTACTGGGACAGAAAATCGAGAACAATGGGCAGGCGCAGCCGCACCGAATTGATGTTCCAGGTGGCAAGCGAAGGCATGAAGGGCTCGGAGGTGGATAAACGATCGAGCCCTTATGACCGTCCGGCTCGTCGCGGTAAAGCCCCGGACCTTCCTGCTCGCATCAGTTCTGGGCGTTGACCGACCGGTATGTGGGATCGATGCGGAAATACTGATCAGGAATATCGATGCCTTTTTCGGTCTCGGAGATCGAAAAGGTTGTCTCGACGCCCGATGGCTCGATGAGGCTCCACTGCACAAGGTCGAGCGTTTCGCGGTTGAAGATCAGCGAAACCTGCACGGTGCCGATGGGGCTTTCGTCAACGATCATTACCGAGACATGGGTTTCGGACAGGATGACGTCGGACAGATTGGAATTGATCAGGCTGACCTCGTCGCCGAGAAACTGGCGCAGCGGCACGTTGTCCTGCGGGTAGGCGTATTGGGTGCGTTCCTGGCGGTCGATCACATAAAACCCGCGGCCCTGGGATATGATTTCTTCCCGGCTCGGCGGGGCATAGCGAAAGCGGACCATATCCGGACGTTTGAGCCAGAACGTGCCCTCGATCTGTCCGCCCTGGCTGTCGATCTGGACAAAGCGTCCCGCCATAGTGCGGATTTCGGTGTTGTGGGCCGAAATTTCCTGAAGGAGAAATTCTTCGTCCGGGGTCAGCACTCGGGATTGGGCGTTGACCGGCATGGCCAAGGCAAGCGCGCAAATGCCCGCTGTCAAAATTGCGGCGGCGAGGCGAATCATTCCAGGACTCCGTTTCGGTACAAGCAGGGCTGCCCCTTGGACTGTCGAGGTAAATGCCAATTGCGGCAAGAGCGCGAAACCGGACGGCCCGGCGGTAAACTCATCGTGTGGCAGGGAGGTTCCTGACCCGATCAATAGCCGTCGGCGTTGTCGCCGATCAGCACTTCTCGTTTGCCCGCGTGGTTGGCCGGGGAAATGATGCCTTCCTGCTCCATCCGCTCGATCAGTGTCGCGGCCTTGTTGTAGCCCACCGAAAGCCGGCGTTGGATGTAGGAGGTCGAAGCTTTTTTGTCGGACAGAACGATGTTTACGGCCTTGTCGTAGAGCTCGTCGCCCGATCCGCCGAAGCCGCCGTCATCGTCGAAACTGCCTTGGCCGTCATCGTCTTCGGCGGTGATCGATTCGAGATATTCGGGCGTGCCCTGGCTCTTGAGATGGGCGACGATGTCTTCGACCTCGTTGTCGGCCACAAACGCGCCGTGGAGGCGCTTAATGCGGCCGCCGCCGGCCATATAGAGCATGTCACCATTGCCCAGCAGCTGTTCGGCGCCCTGTTCACCCAGAATGGTGCGCGAATCGATCTTGGAGGTCACCTGGAACGAGACGCGGGTGGGGAAGTTGGCTTTGATCGTGCCGGTGATGACGTCGACCGAGGGGCGCTGGGTAGCCATGATGATATGGATGCCTGCGGCGCGAGCCATCTGGGCCAGCCGCTGGATGGTGCCTTCGATGTCCTTGCCCGCCACCATCATCAGATCGGCCATTTCGTCGACAATGACCACGATGAAGGGGAGCGGTTCGAGATCGAACTCCTCGCTCTCGAAAATCGCTTCGCCGGTTTCACGATCAAAGCCGGTCTGAACGGTGCGCGTAAGGACTTCACCCTTCGCAGCCGATTCGGCAACGCGGGCATTGAAGCCATCGATGTTGCGCACACCGATCTTGCTCATCTTTTTATAGCGGTCCTCCATCTCGCGGACGGCCCATTTGAGGGCGACCACCGCCTTGGCGGGGTCGGTCACGACCGGTGTCAGGAGGTGTGGGATGCCGTCATAGACGGACAGTTCAAGCATCTTGGGGTCGATCATGATGAGCCGGCATTGCTCGGGGCTCATCTTGTAGAGCAGGGAGAGGATCATCGTGTTGATCCCCACCGACTTCCCCGAACCTGTGGTACCGGCAATCAGCAGATGCGGCATGCGGGCCAGATCGACGATGATCGGTTCGCCGCCGATGGTTTTGCCCAGACAGATCGGAAGCTTGGCCTTGGCCTTGTCGAAATCGTTGGAGGCCAGAAGCTCGCGCAAGAACACGGTTTCGCGGGTCTTGTTGGGCAACTCGATCCCGATGGCGTTGCGACCGGGAACGACAGCAACGCGGGCCGAGATGGCGCTCATGGAGCGCGCGATGTCGTCGGCCAGCGAGATGACGCGGCTCGATTTTATGCCGGGCGCAGGTTCGAGTTCATACAGCGTTACGACGGGTCCGGGCCGCACATTGATGATGTCACCCTTGACGCCGAAATCCTCAAGCACGCCCTCGAGGCGCTTGGCGTTCGCCTCGAGCGCTTCGGGATTGTGTTCGGGAGAGAGCTGGGTGTTGCTGGGCGCGGCAAGGAGCTCAAGCGGCGGCAGTTCGAACCCGTCAGTGGGCAGGAACGAGGCTTGGGCTTCGCGTACCTGACGCGGGGATGGCGCAGGGCGCGGCGCGGGCGCGGCAACCCGTGCGCGGCCGGATGGCTGTTCGACAATCATGCGGGCAATGTCATCAGCTTCGCGACGCGGCGACGCCTGAGACGCATAGTCGTCGTCATAGTCTTCATAGGGGCCTTCGTTCCAATCACGCTGGGGTTCGGGCTCCGATGGATGGAGATCGAACTCTATGGACCTGTCGAGCTGAGGTTCGAAACCATTGTTCTGCCAGTTGCGGGCCGGCATCTGGTCAGCGGACGGCTTGCGGCGGAAAACCCGTTTTGCAGCGGCTCGCGCACCATAAAAACTGTGGGCGACAAAGCCGATTGCCACATCGAAAAACCCACTGGAATCGGGAGTATCGTCGACTTCCGGCTCAGGCTCGGCAGCTTTCTTGCGGCGGGCGGTGGTCTTGGCAGGGACCGGCAGGTCGCTCTCAAATGCCGGTCGCGACCGTGCGGAAAGCCAAACCAGCCCCAAAGCGGGAGCGCCCAGCAGGACAGCGTAAAGAATGGCCCCCCAACCCTGCGGCGCGTCGCCGGCAAGTGTCGTGAACAGATTCGTAAATCCGGTCCCTACAAAGCCGCCCAGGCCAAGCGGCAGGGGCCAGCTTTCCGGGGATGGAAAGCAGGCGAACATACCCGTTGCCAAGATCGTACCGAGCAGCCAGCCCGTCAGGCGCAGCCCGAGATAGGAGGGGACGACACGGCGGATCATCGACCACGACCACACCAGCGGCGGCAACAGAAGCAGCGGCGCGCCAAGCCCAAGAAGCTGAAAGCCAATATCGGCGATGGCAGCGCCAGGAAAGCTCAGCCAGTTTTCGACCGGCTTGTCGGTGGCATAGGAAAAGGAGGGGTCATCTACCGACCAGGACGCGAGGGCCACAAGCCCCAGTGCACAGACCAGAGCGACGGCGATGCCGATGATTCGCACGGGAATGGTGATCGAAAGCACCGGGGTTGAGCGGTGGCTGTCGTCCAGATGCGGTGAAGGGTGCAGGGTCATCGAGCGGCCGGTCGGTTTACGCAATACCATTTGGCGACAACCCTAGTCGTGCATGGTTAACCTTGGATTAGCGTGCCGCGGTAATTTGCCACCAAAAGAAAGCCCGCCTGTGAGGGCGGGGCCGGGAGAAGCTGAAGAGGGGATGCAGCCCATATCGTTTGCGAGTGGGAAGGCCTCTTTGATGTGGGTCAAGAGGGATATGGGCTGCATGCCGTCTTCAGCGGCAGGGACAAGGCCCGGGCTTCCGCCCGGACCTTGAGGTCGGATTACCGGAACTCGGGATACGCTTCGACGCCGACTTCGGCCTTGTCGAGGCCAAGGGCTTCGTCATCTTCAGTGGGCCGCAGGCCCATGGTAACCTTGAGAACCAGCCAAACGACAAAGCTGGCCACGAAGGTGAAGATACCCACAACGACAATCGAGAGGAGCTGGACGCCAAGGTTTGCATCACCGTTCGAGAAGATAACGGCGATAGTGCCCCAGATGCCGGCCAGAAGGTGGACCGGAATGGCGCCGACAACGTCGTCGATCTTGAGCCTGTCGAGCAGCGGAACCGCAAAGACCACGATGACGCCACCGACAGCACCGATCAGCGTGGCAGTGCCCAGACCCGGGGTCAGCGGTTCGGCGGTCACCGAAACCAGACCGGCAAGTGCGCCGTTGAGCACGAAGGTCAGATCGACCTTCTTGTAGATGATTGCCGTGAGCGCCAGGGCGGCAATGGCACCACCGGCAGCGCCGGCATTGGTGTTTGCCATGATCCGGCCCACGTCAGCCACGTCACCGACCGAGCCCATCGCAAGCTGGGATGCGCCGTTGAACCCGAACCACCCCATCCAGAGGATGAATGTGCCAAGCGCTGCAAGCGGCATGGAGGAGCCGGGCATTGCGTTGACCGTGCCGTCGGCGTTGTACTTGCCGACGCGAGCGCCGAGCAGGATGGCACCGGCCAGAGCGGCCCAGCCGCCGACCGAGTGAACGACTGTCGAGCCTGCAAAGTCGAGGAAGCCCATGGCGTCGAGGAAACCGCCGCCCCATTTCCAGGAGGCCTGGATCGGGTAGATCAGTGCCGTCAGGACGACGGTGAAGATCAGGAAGGGCAGGATCTTGATGCGTTCAGCCAGCGTGCCCGAAACGATCGATGCAGTGGTGGCGCAGAACATGACCTGGAAGAAGAAATCCGAGCTGGTTGCTGCGTAGCCGAAATCATCGGCGTCATCGGCCGTGATGCCGACGGCCTCGAGAATACCGATGCCGAAGGCGCCCAGATAGCCGCCGGTATCATCGGAGCCGATGGTCCAGTTGCCAAGCGGATACATCAGGTTGTAGCCGATGAGATAGTAAAAGATCGCAGCGATCGAAAAGAGCGAAATGTTCTTCAAAAGCTGCATCGATACGTTCTTGGTGCGCACCAGACCGGCTTCGAGCATGGCGAAGCCTGCAGCCATCCACATCACCAGCACGCCACCGAAGATCATCAGGAACGAGTTGAGAATAAACACAACGTCGGCGGAAACGCCCTCGGACAGGCTTTCAACCACTTCCTCGGCCACCTCGGCATCCTGCCCCAGCGCGGGCAGTGCTATGAGCAGGGAGGCTAGCGCCGCCGTACCCAGCAATTTGCTTGTCTTGAAATTCATGATTGTCCTTCTCCTAGTTGGACGCCAGGCACTTAGAGAGCTTCCGTTCCGGTTTCGCCGGTACGGATGCGGATGGCCTGTTCGAGATCGAGAACGAAAATCTTGCCGTCGCCGATGCGGCCCGTCTGGGCTGCGTCCTTGATGGCGCTGGCAACCGCGTCGATCTGAGCGGCGTCAACGGCGATCTCAACCTTGAGCTTGGGGAGGAAGTGAACGGCGTATTCAGTACCGCGGTAGATCTCGGAGTGACCCTTTTGACGTCCGTACCCCTTGACCTCTGTTACGGTCATGCCGTGCACATCGAGCGAATTGAGGGCCTGACGGACCTCTTCGAGCCGCGATGGCTTTATGATGGCGATTAGCAGTTTCATGGGTGCTCCTTTCCGAATTCCGCACCTGACACGGGACACAAGGACTCAAAAGCCGTGCCAACCGGAAATATTTCGGAATAGTGCTTTGATATAAAATGATTTTCTCTGAACCTCACGGTGCTGCCAAATTCCAGACACAATTGAGTATGCCTAAAAAATAGGCGACTTTTGGCGCAGCCTTTAACGAATGGTGAATTTAGAAGCACATATGCGCGCGATGGCGTGCGGCAATACTCTTCTTGCGTCGCACGCCCTGCAGACGCATGTTTGGCGGGCAACCACCCGGAGGCCAATGATGGCGAAGACTGGCCAGGCTCAATCTTTTGATGTGCTGATTGTGGGCGGCGGGCCGGTGGGCCTTTCGCTCGCCATCGCGCTGGCCCGCTTTGTCCCGGGCATGACAGTGGGTCTGCTCGACCGGCGTCAGCTTGCCGTGCCCAAAGACTCCCGGGCCTCAGCGATTGCCGCTGGTGTGCGGCATCTGTTCGAGGCCATTGAGGTTTGGGACAGCATGGCCGAGGCGGCCAACCCGATTGCGGAAATGAAGATCACCGATTCGGGGAGCGGTGATATCAGCCGCCCGGTATTTCTCGATTTTTTCGGTCCCCAAAGCCCGGGCGAGCCGTTTGCCCACATGGTGCCCAATACGGCCAGTGCGGCCAGCCTGATTGCGGCAGCCCAGGACCTCGTAACCATAGTCGAGCCGGGCGCTGTTTCAACTTTCAGCGCGGGGCCCGCACGTGGCGAAATTACACTTGAGGATGGACGAAGCCTGTCAGCGGGGCTGATCGTGGCGGCTGACGGTGGCAGGTCCATGCTGCGGGGCCTGGCTGGTATCAAGACGTTCTCTCATGATTATCGCCAGTCAGGGCTGGTGACGACAATAGCCCATGCCCAGCCGCACAATGACGTAGCCTATGAGCATTTTCGGCCGGCCGGTCCCTTCGCATCGCTGCCTTTGACTGGCAATCGCTCGTCGCTGGTGTGGACCGAAAAGCCCGAAACGGCGCAGGCTCTTGTCGCCATGTCCCCTGAAGATCTCGCGCAGCGCATTGAGGCTGCCATGGGTTCGGTGCTGGGGTCAGTGGAGATCGTTGAAACGGTTCAGAGTTTTCCCCTGAGCCTCGTCCTTGCCCATCGGCTCGCCGCGCCACGGCTCGCCCTGGTGGGCGATGCTGCGCATGTGATCCATCCCCTTGCCGGGCAAGGGCTCAATCTGGGTCTGCGTGACGTCGCCGTCCTCGCCGAGGTTCTCGTCGACGCCGTAAGGCTGGGCGAAGACCTCGGCTCAATGGCTGTGCTTGAGCGCTACGAGCGGCGGCGGCGTGCCGATACGGCGCTGATGGCGCTGGCAACCGACGGGCTCAACCGGTTGTTTTCCAACGATGCTGCGCCGGTTCGGGCCGTGCGTGATTTCGGTCTCTCGCTTGTCGACCGCATCGACCCGCTCAAGGACGTCTTCATGACCCAGGCGGCCGGTGCGTCGGGCGCCAAGCTGCTCAGGGGCATCGCGCTCTAGATATCGGAGGCGGGCCGGGTACGCAGGGCCTCGGCTTCTTCCTCGTCGATCCGGCGCGCCGCGTCGATGACCAGCAGGGGAACGCCCTTGCGGATGGGAAAAGCGTAGCGGGCGACAATGGAAATCAGCTCGGTGCCGTCAGCTGACAGGGTCAGCCGTGTCTTGGTGACCGGGCATACGAGCATTTCGATGGTGCGCGGATCGAGCCTGTAGCGCGGATTGTCCTCCGGTGGAGGGGCGTCCGAGGACGTCATTGCAAGACGACACCCGAGCGGGCACGGGCCATTTCGATTTCGGCAAGCGCCATCAGGGTTTCCGCGCGTTCGACAAGCGTGCGAGCCTCGAGAAGGGCCTGTTTTTCCGGCGCGCCATAGGGGCCGAGCATTGCAGCAAGATCGACCAGTTCGCCGGTCGCCATGTCTTCGATCTCGTCCCAGTCGACTTCAATGTCGGAAAATTCGGCATGGGCGCGCAGCACGGTGAGCAGGCGCGGCCGATCTACGGCGTCTTCGCCGAGCTCGGGGGTGAAATCGGCGGAAAATGCCGAAGTGTCGATGCGCCCCTGGCGATAGGGCGTTGCGGTGGTCAGCTCCTCGATGGGGGCGAACCGGCAAATGCCTTCAAGGATGATGAAATAGCGGCTTTCCGCCTGTTCCTCGAAATGGGTGATGCGACCGATGCAGCCGACTTTTTCCAAGGGCACCTGCCCGCGAGGTGCTTCCTCGGCGGCGTCGCGTGGCTGGATCAGGCCAATCATGCGGTTGCCGGCCAGCGCATCGTCGACCATGGCAACGAAGCGCGGCTCGAATACATTGAGCGGCCGGTGTGCCCCGGGCAGGAGCAGGGCGCGACTCAGGGGAAAGAGTGCGAGCATATCGGGCAGTTCCGATATCGAGGCCGGGCGGCGCATGGCATTTCCTCTCTTGCTTTTCGTCCTGAAGCCGTTTCGATTTTCACTAAACCCGATGATCAGGTCCAAATCCAAGCTTTTGCTTTGTCGTGAGACTCGAACCGGAAAAGTCTGCAACTTTTCCTGATCTCGCTCCAGTGCTGATCCCCGCCTTAGCGGAACAGGAGCGAGGACAGCATGCGACGGCCCTTGAGCGTCGCGGCCTCCTTGGGGCCCCAGGCCTCGAAAAATTCGAGCAGCTTCTTGCGGGCTCCGTCATCTTGCCAATCGCGATCGCGCTCCATGATGCCGATCAGCGCCTGCACAGCGGCAAGCCTGTCCCCGTTGGCATTGCGAATCATCGCCAGATCGAAACGGGCCTGATGGTCGTCGGGATTTGCGGCAAGGGTTTGCTCAAGCTGGGCGTCATCACCGAGCTTTTCGGCTTCTTCTTGAAGCGATATTGCTTTTTCCAGCGCGTCGGCACCGGCATGGCTCTGGTCTTCGGGGAGCATCGCGAGTGTCTGGCGGGCGCCGTCGCGATCTCCCGTCCTGAACTGAACTGTGGCTACGCCAATCAGCGCGTCGAGATTGTCGGGGGCATGGCGCAGCACGGTGGCAAAAATCTGATAGGCGCGTTCGAGATCGTCGGCATCGAGCGCGGCCTGGGCCGCTTCCATGGCGGCTGCGATCTGGGTCTCCGCTTCGGATGGTCCACCCACGCCGGCCTTTGCCGCCATATCGATCAGCTTCTGGGCAAAACGAGCAACTTCGCTTTCCGGCAATGCGCCCATAAAGCCATCCGCCGGGCGACCGCCGACAAAGCCGAAGACCGCAGGGATCGACTGCACACCCATCTGTCCGGCCAGGGCCTGATTCTCGTCGACGTTGATTTTGACCAGCGCGACCTTGCCGCCAAGCGCCGTCACGACCTTTTCCAATGCCGGCGTCAGCTGCTTGCACGGACCGCACCATGGCGCCCAGAAATCGACAAGGACGGGACGCTGCATTGACGCATCGAGGACATCAGCCTGAAAGCGCGAAGTCGACGATTCGATAATCAGTCCGTCCTGAGCCGGGGCCTGCTGTGGGGTGAGATTGAGGTCCATCTGGTGTTGCCTTTTCTGACCCATCGGTTGGGTGCCGATATATGTGTGGAGCCTTACACCAAGCGAAGCGTCGGTGCAAAAGCCCAAAGCGATCGCCCGTTTGCCGCCATGACACGGGCGTTGAGGGCAAGGGTGAAAATATGGGTTGCAATTGTCATTTCGGTTGGGCATATAGGCGCGCATCGCGGTGCCGCCAAGGGGTGGACCGGGATTGGAGTGCGGGCGTAGCTCAGGGGTAGAGCATAACCTTGCCAAGGTTAGGGTCGTGAGTTCGAATCTCATCGCCCGCTCCAAAAATTCCAAGGCGTGAGAGCCTTGAAATCAAAGGGCCGAAAGGCCCTTTTTTATTTTGGCGATTTGTCCGCTGCCTCAAAAAATGCTGGTGATCATGCGGATCGAGGTGATGGCCAGAAAGCCGGCAAAGCACCAGCGCAGGGCCAGTTGCGGAATGGCGTGGGCCAGTTTGACCCCGAGCGGCGCTGTCAGCATGGATGTCGGAATGATCGCGATCAACCCCGCCAGATTGACGTAACCGAGCGAGAATGGCGGGAGATCGGGCACGCCGAGCCCGAACAGCGCATAGCCGATCGTTCCTGGGATGGCGATGATCAGCCCGATGGCTGCAGCGGTGCCGACCGCCAGCCGGATGGGGTAGGTGAAAAAGGACAGGATGGGGACAGCCAGTGTTCCGCCGCCAATGCCCATCATCACCGAAATCAAGCCGATGATTGTCGAAAGAACCTGTTTGAGCGGTGCTCCCGGCATGGGGCGGGGCTCGGCGGCATCAGCTGGTTTGAAGGCCATATTGATCGCGACGAGCGCCGCAATGGCCGCAAAAACCAGTGTGAGCACCGTGCCCGACACGTTGCCGCCGATTACGGTACCCGCGACCACCCCGAACGCGATCCATGGCCCCCAGCTGCGCAACAGGGCCGTATCGACACTTCCGCGCTTCCAGTGCGAGCGGGCGGACATAAAGCCTGTAAAAATAATCGTCGCAAGCGATGTGCCGACGGCGACATGCATGCGCACCGCTTCGGAAACGTCGAGTGCGAGAAAGACGAAAAACAGAACCGGCACTATGACGATGCCGCCACCCACGCCCAAAAGGCCCGAGATGACACCGGCGATTGCGCCGGTGGCCAAAAGGGTTGCGAGCAGGAAAAGCGCCTGGCCCGGATCGACATTCAACACGAAAAACCCCCTGCTTACCCAAAATCATGCGGAGCGCGTCGGCGCGCGCTCCGCCCGAGCCCGATCCAGTCCGATGGAATCGGTCTGGAGCTCCAAGTCTTTGTTTTGTCGTGTGATCGAACCGGAAAAGTCTGCAATTTTTCCTGATCACACTCTAGAGATCTATTAGACCACGTCGATCTTGATTTCACCCACCCCTTCGACACTTGCCACCATCGTGTCGCCGCGGGAAACAGCGCCAACGCCCGATGGCGTGCCGCTCATGATGATGTCTCCGGGTTGCAGGGCAAAAAAGCGCGACAGGATCGAGATCATTTCGGGCACCTTCCAGAGCATCTGGTTGAGGTCGCCTTCCTGGCGGGTTTCGTCATTGACCTTGAGCAGGACGGCGCCCTGGTCGGGATGGCCGATGCGGCTGGCCGGAACCAGGGGACCGCAAGGGGCTGACGCTTCGAAGCTCTTGGCCACTTCCCAAGGGCGGCCGAGCTTTTTGGCGTCGGCCTGCAGGTCCCGGCGGGTCATGTCGAGACCGACGCCATAGCCGAACACGTGGTCGAGGGCGTCTTCAATCGCGATGTCGGTTCCGCCCTTTGCCAGGGCGACGATCATTTCGACTTCGTGGTGCACGTCGGACGTTTCGGTGGGATAGGGGAAGGTGCCGTCCGAAATCACCGCGCCACCATGCTTGAAAAAGAAGAAGGGCGGCTCCTTGTCGGGGTCATGACCCATTTCGACGGCGTGGGCGGCATAGTTACGGCCGATACAAAAGATCCGGTTGACCGGAAAAACGTCAGCCGTCCCCTCAACAGGGAGCGTTGGCACGGGGTTGGGGGCGACGACAAAGTTGGCGCCGGTGGCTTTGAGTGCACTCTCGTTCATTATTTCAACTCCTAACGTGTGCGTAGTATTCGATGCGCTTTTCCAGCCGGCCGATCAGGTCCGCCATGGTCAGGGCAAAGGTGAATAAAAGGACGATCAGGGCCCAGAAGTGGGACATGAGGAAGTTCTGCTGATAGAGCGCGAACAGCGCCCCAACGCCGATGATCGACACCAGCAACTGACCGATGACGACGCCTTTGACGCCGCGCACCATGCCCAGCCGGATGCCGGCAAGGATTTCTGGCAGTGCGGCCAGCAGAACGATCCGGGCGCGCTCGAAGCGGTTGGCGCCAAACGAATGGGACATCTCGATCAGGGAGGGGGAAATGTTTTGAACCCCGGCTCTTGTATCGAGCACGATAATCCACACCGCAAACATGAAGACGGTGACGACAACCGTGGGCGTGCCCAGCCCGAACAGGATCATGAAGATCGGGACCAGCGCAGAAAGGGGCGCTGAAAGGAAAACGTTGACCCACATGTTCAGCATGTTGTCGACGGGCTTGAACAGACCCATCAGAATGCCGATCGTGATGCCCACGACCAACGCCAGCGCCATGCCCATCGCGTAGCAAGAAAGGGTGATCCACACCGCATTGCCGAAGCTGCGCGAAGTGACGACCTCGCCCATGGCCATCAGAACCGACGAGAAGGGTGGGAACAGCATCAGCAGGTCGAACTGCCCGACGATTTCCCAGATGATCAGCCAGACGACCAGTGCCGCCATTTTGGGGAGTTTATGACCATTGATCGTCATGGTTCACTCCACATATTTCTTGATGCCGTGCCAGATGCTCTCGACCGTTTCGAGGTAGACCTCGTTGCGGCGCAGCTCATCGGGACCGATATCGCCGGGAATATCGGGATCGATGATTTCGGACACCCGGCCGGGACGCGGCGACAAGAGGATGATGCGGTCCGAAACATAAACCGCCTCCTCGATCGAATGGGTCACGAAGATGAAGGTCTTTTTTTCGACCTCGCGCAGGCGGATCAGATCTTCCTGAAATTTGCGGCGGGTCTGTTCGTCGACGGCTGAGAAGGGCTCATCCATCAACAAGACGTCGGCATTGACCGAGAGTGCGCGGGCCAGGCCGACACGCTGGCGCATGCCGCCCGAGAGCTGGTGCGGATAGCTTTTCTGGAAGCCGTCGAGGCCCACTTCGCGCACATAGTGATTGGCGATCTCCTCGCGCTCTGTTTTTCCCATTCCCTGCATCTTCAGACCGAAGGCGGCGTTGTCGAGCACGCTCGCCCAGGGCAGGAGCGCGAAGTCCTGAAAGACGAAGGCCCGTTCGGGACCCGGCCCGGCAATTTTTTTGCCATTGACCAGCACTTCGCCCTGCGTCGCGGGCAACAGCCCGGCAATGATCTTGAGCAGGGTGGTCTTTCCGCACCCGGAGGGTCCGAGAAGACTGGTGAGCTGGCCGGCCTGGAAATCGAGGTTGATGTCGTTGAGAGCCACGACTTCGGTGCCGTAAACTTTCGAGACGCCTTTGACTTCGATGATCTTGTTGGACGCGCCCACGGGGGAAGCTCCTTTTTCAAGCGTATCGGGGGTGGCGATTTTCATTTCACACTCCGTTTTTCCGGCCGAAAGAGCAGGGTTTCGACCCATTGCAGGAGGCCTACTGCGATAACTGCGAACAGCACGATCGAGGCGATGGTCGCGTACATATGGGCAAAATTGGCCACCGAGCGGTGGAAGGTTATGAGATCACCGATACCGGTGGGAGTGATCAGCAATTCGGCAAGGACCACCCCGGAAAAGCCTTCGGCAACACCGAGCCGCAATCCGGCAAACATCATGGGGCTGGCTGCGGGGATCACCACGTACCAGATCTGCTTGGGGCGGCTGCCCATGAAGGAATGGCACATGGAAACCAGCGATCCAGGCACGTTCCGCACGGCTTTGTAGGAATTGATGGTGATGACCGGCATGGCGAGCATGACGACGGCGATAACCTTGGCGGTGATACTGATGCCGTAGATAAAGGTCACGAGCGGGATCAGCGCCGCCATGGGCGCTGCCTGCATGACGATGAAGATTGGCAGGGCCAGCCATTCGACGTCTTCACGCAGGCCCATCGCCACACCCATGGTGATCCCGACGACCAGCGAGAACGCCAGGCCGATGAGCAGTGGTTCCAGGGTGCGCAGATAGGCCATGCCCATCGAACCGTCGACGACCATTTCCCAGAAGGCGGTCACGGTCGCTGAAAAAGTGGGGAAGGAAAAGTTGAACCCCGACCGGCCGGCGAGTTCCCAGGCCAGCGCAAAAAGGGCCACCGAAAGCAGCTTCCAGATCAGAGGAAGCTGCGCCAGGCGCGAGGCTAGTCCGGGCGCATCGGCCCGGTCGTGCAACAAGGCCGGATCGGCAGTGTTGAATGTCGACATGATTGTACCTGGATGTGTTTAAACCGAACGGGATACGCGCGGAAATTTCTCCCCGCGCGTCCTTGCTTTGCTACTGGCGGGCAGCGTCCAGGGCGCTGAAGTCCCAGTACATGGAGACGTCCACGTTCTCGCCGGGGGCTTCGACCTGGCCGGCTGCCGAGAGAAAGGCGAGGTCGTCGATGGCGTCCTCGGGGGAGCCGCCACCGAGTGGCAGCACGCCGCCTTCGACCGCTTCGGTGTAGAATTGCGCGATGTCACCGGTCGCTTCGGCCGGCAGATCGGGCAGAAGGTCGTACTGAGAGCGCCATTCGGCCACCAGTTCCGGATTTTCGTTGATGTCGTCCCAGGTGCCGATCAGCTCCTCGACAAACACCGAGAGATCCTCGGTGCGGCTTTCGAGGAAACTTGTGTTGGCGTAAAGCGCCTCGTCGGTGGCGTTCACGCCTTCGACGGGGAGCTGCATGAACTTTCCGGGGGCTTGCTCCTCGAGCAACCTCATTGAGGCCGCGTCAACGATCGAGGCGTTGATCGTGCCCTGCAGCAGGGCACCGGCGCGCACTTCGGCGCCTGGAACGTAGCTGAGGTTCGAGAATGTGATGCCTTCGTTCTGTTCCATGAGCCGCATGAGCGCCTCGGTGCCCGAACCGCGCGAATGCACGGTTACTTCTTCACCGTCGAGGTCTTCCCAACTCGAATAGACTTCCGAATTGACGACGGGGAAAAACAGAAGCGTCGTCATGCGATAAAACATGCGGATCGGGGCGTTGGAATTCTGGATGAAGGCATAGGGTGCCCCAACCCCGATATCGGCCTGCCCGCCCACAACGGCTTGGGTGGCTACGTCTTCAGAATTGAAAAAGGTCAGTTCCATGGGCACGCCGCGTTCCTTGGTGCGCTCGATGGCGACGAGCAATCCAAGGCTTTCAACGCTGGCGATGTCACCCATGGCCACGCGGATGGGTGCATTCTGGGCCAGAGCCGGCACAGTACCGAGCGACACGCTCAACGCGATCGCGGCACTGGTCAGCGTAAACAGTCTGCGCGTGATCTTCATAAGTTTCTCCTCCCTTGTGAAAATCGACTTCCAGCTCTGGCGCAGCCCTCTGTGCTACAACCAAATCCGGAATGGTTCGATATTTTCACGTAATTGGTTTAACGTCAATCTCTGGCAAGCTATCGAATTCTGGTGGGGCGAATTCCTTAGAACTAACTGAAAAAGCAACAGAAACTGCCTTAACTGACATGCCTAAAGCGCTACCAGCGAAAAAGAACCGGCGCAATTGGCTGTGAAAAAACGGATTGACTTGTTGAAAATGAGCGGCTTTGGTGTCAAACCAATTCAAATTGGTTCGCGAGGGACAAATGGACGGCAGCGCTCAGGAAATTGACGAAGGAAACGGTGCAACGCTGGTCCAGTTGCGGGCTTGGCTGACACGGCATAATTTCCCGCCAGATACCAAACTGCCGGCAGAGCGCGAGCTGTCCGAGCAGCTGGGCGTATCACGGGCGGATCTGCGCAAGGCGCTGGCGACGCTCGAAGCCGAAGGCCAGCTTTGGCGCCATGTCGGCAAAGGCACGTTTACCGGCAGCCGGGCTATCGAAGTGCTCAGCCTTGCCGAGATCGACAGGGAAACCAATCCTGCAGAAGTCATGCGCACCCGGCTGTTGATCGAGCCGATCATCGCGCGCGAGGCGGCGCTTAACGCAACCTCGCGGCATGTCGAAGCCATGCACCGCTGTATCGAGAAGACGCACAAGGCGGGCACCTGGCGGCAGTATGAAGCTGCCGACAATGAATTGCATCGCTGCATAGCCGAAGCGACTGACAACCGGCTGCTTCTGGCGCTTTTCGATGCCCTCAACGCCGTACGCCGGGCGGTCGTCTGGGGGCTGCTGCGCAGCAGTTCGGACCGGCCGCCGCAGGATCATCATTCGTTTGCCGAGCACGACCAGATCATTGCGGCGATCGAGCAACGGGACCTCGATGGGGCGAGCCGGGCCATGTATCAGCATTTGCGCCAAGTCGAGCGGCATTTGATGGAAGCCCCCGAGGTCCGGTCGCGCTGAGGGCAATCGGCCGCACTGGTATCATTGTCCTGGCTGGCCAACTGGTCTAGCAAATATCCTCAAACTGCCCACCCCCTTTCTGGCTTCCGTCCTTCCATGGATCTCATCACACTCGCCATCATTTTCGCCGCTGTCGGTGCCGGCGCCATCGCCAAGGGCGCGACCGGGATGGGCATGCCGCTCATCGCGATACCCTTCCTTGCGGCGACTTTCGGTCTGCAGCATGCGGTTGCCGTAATGCTGCTGCCGATTCTGACTTCCAATGCCTCCCAGCTCTATCGCTTCCGGCACGCGCGCGCCGATGCTCGTCTGGGGTTTCTTCCACCCATGCTGGCGCTTTGCGCGGTTGGTGTTGTTGGCGGGACATGGTTTCTGACCGCGACGCCCGAGCGCGGGCTGGCGGCAACGCTGGGGATCTTGCTGCTCAGCTATCTGGCGCTGCGGCTCTTGAATCCGCACTTTGCTGTCAGCGGGGAAGCGGCCAGGCGATGGAGCATGCCCGTGGGTCTCGGGACGGGGCTGCTGCATGGCGCGACAGGCATTTCAGCGCCCATCGGCGTCACCTTCATTCATGCCATGCGGTTCGGCCGCGATGCGCATATCTATGCAGTTTCTGCAATGTTCATGGTGCTGGCAACCGTCCAGGCGCCCTCGCTTTGGATCGCTGGCATTTTGCGCCCCGAATGGTTGTTGCAAGGGCTGTTTGCGCTGATTCCGACCTTCTTGTTCATGCCGGTTGGCCAATGGCTGTCGGGTAAGCTCAGTCCTGCCGCGTTCGACAGGATGACCCTGATCTTTCTCGGGGTCATCGGGCTCAAGCTGTTGCTAGGGATCTAGTTAGCCCGGGAACTTATAAAAAAAGGCGGCCATAGGCCGCCTTTTTCTTGATGGCTTCGATGCCGGTTATGCGGCAACCAGGTTGCGCAGCACGTATTGCAGGATGCCGCCATGGCGGTAGTACTCGAGTTCGTCCAGCGTATCGATACGCAGGAGAACCGGCACGACTTCCTTGCGGCCGTCCCCGAAGGTGATATCGAGTTCGAGCGTCTGGCGCGGCTCGATTTCGGTCAGCCCGCGGATCGAGACCGTCTCGTCGCCGGTGATGCCGAGCGACTGCCAGGATGCCCCGTCGTTAAACACCAGCGGCAGGACGCCCATGCCGACCAGGTTGGAGCGGTGGATGCGCTCGAAGCTCTGGGCGATCACGGCGCGCACGCCGAGCAGGGTCGTGCCCTTGGCCGCCCAGTCACGCGACGACCCCGTGCCGTATTCCTTGCCGGCAAAGATCACCAGCGGAGTGCCCTGGGCCTTGTATTCCATGGCAGCGTCATAGATCGGCACCACTTCGCCTGAAGGTGATTTGGTAAAGCCGCCTTCGACGCCGTCGAGCATCTGGTTCTTGATGCGGATGTTGGCAAAGGTGCCACGCATCATAACTTCATGGTTGCCGCGCCGCGCGCCGAAAGAGTTGAAATCGACCGGCTTGACCTGGCGTTCCATCAGATACTTGCCGGCAGGCGTGCCGGACTTGAATGAGCCAGCCGGGGAAATGTGATCGGTGGTGATCGAATCAAGGAAGATCGAAAGAACGCGAGCGTCCTCGATATCGGTTACCGGCTTGGGCTCCATGGTCATGCCCTCGAAATAGGGAGGGTTCTGAACATAGGTGGACGACGAGCTCCACTTGTAGGTTTCCCCGCCGTCGACCTTGATTTCCTGCCAGCGCTTGTCGCCCTTGAACACGTCGCCATAGCGGCGCTTGAACATGTCGACCGAAATCGCCGACCGCAGAACTTCTGCCACTTCAGTCGAGCTCGGCCAGATGTCCTTGAGATAGACGGGCTGTCCGTCCGATCCGGTGCCGAGCGGCTGAGTGGTGATGTCGTCAGTCATCTTGCCCAGAAGCGAATAGGCGACAACCAGCGGGGGCGATGCCAGATAGTTGGCGCGCACGTCAGGATTGACGCGGCCTTCGAAGTTGCGGTTGCCCGACAGCACCGACACGGCAACCAGATCGTTGTCGTTAATGCACTTGGAGATATTTTCATCGAGCGGGCCGGAATTGCCGATGCAGGTCGTGCAGCCATAGCCGACCGTGTTGAAGCCCATGGCGTCGAGGTCTTCCTGCAGGCCCGACTTTTCAAGGTATTCGGTGACGACCTGTGAGCCGGGAGCCAGCGAAGTCTTGACCCAGGGCTGGGGTTTCAATCCCTTTTCGCGTGCCTTGCGGGCGACGAGTCCTGCGGCGATGAGCACCGAAGGGTTCGACGTGTTGGTGCAGGAGGTGATCGCAGCGATCACCACGTCGCCATCGGAGATCCGGTAGTCGGCGCCGTTGACGGCGTGGCCGTGGCTTTCATTGTCCTCTGGCGTGTCGTGCACACCGGTCGCGCCTTCGTCCACATAGCGGGATTCGCCGGTCGAAGCGGGAACGCCGTTGGTCTTGCGACCGCCAGTGATCTCTTCAAGCGCCTTGACGAAGGCGGTCGATGCATCGGTCAGGGCAACGCGGTCCTGCGGGCGCTTGGGGCCAGCCAAGGACGGCACCACGGTCGCCAGATCGAGCTCGAGCGTATCGGTGAAGATCGGGTCTTCGTCGTTGTCGGCGCGATACATGCCCTGCTCTTTGGCATAGGCCTCGACCAATGCGACGCGATCGGGTTCACGGCCCGAATCGTTGAGATACTTGATGGTTTCCTTATCGATCGGGAAGAAACCGCAGGTCGCGCCATACTCGGGCGCCATGTTGGCGATGGTCGCCTTGTCTTCGAGCGAGAGGTTGGAAAGGCCGGCGCCGAAGAATTCGACGAACTTGCCGACAACGCCCTTCTTGCGCAGCATTTCCACCACGTGAAGCACGAGGTCGGTTGCTGTCGTGCCCTCTGGCAGCTTGCCGGTGAACTTGAAACCGATGACTTCAGGGATGAGCATGGAAATGGGCTGGCCGAGCATTGCAGCTTCAGCCTCGATACCGCCAACGCCCCAGCCCAGGACGGCCATGCCGTTGACCATCGTGGTGTGGCTGTCGGTGCCGACAAGCGTGTCGGGATAGGCAACTTCCTCGCCGTTTTCCTGTTTGGTCCAGACGGTCTGGGCCAGATATTCGAGATTGACCTGATGGCAGATGCCGGTTCCGGGAGGCACGACGCGGAAGTTTTCAAAGGCCGACTGGCCCCAGCGCAGAAATTCGTAGCGCTCGCCATTGCGTTCATACTCACGCGTCACGTTCTGTTCGAACGCGCCGGGCGTGCCGAAATAATCGACCATTACCGAGTGGTCGATGACCAGATCGACGGGGACGAGCGGGTTGATCTTCTGGGGATCGGCGCCGAGCTTTGCGGTGGCGTCGCGCATGGCGGCCAGATCGACAACGGCGGGAACGCCGGTAAAGTCCTGCATCAGGACGCGGGCGGGGCGATAGGAGATTTCGTGTCCAGCGCGGCCGCGATCTTCGAGCCAGGCCTTTATAGCCTTGATGTCGGCCGCCTTGACGGTGCGATCATCTTCGAAGCGCAACAGGTTTTCCAGAACGACCTTGAGGGAATGAGGCAGGCGGGAAATGCCATCCAGTCCGTTCTTTTCGGCCTCGGCGAGCGAAAAGATCGTATAGGCCTTGTTTCCAACGGTGAGGTTCGTCTTGGTCTTAAAGCTATTGGATGTCTCGGTCACGCGGTCCGCCTTGTCTCAATAGGGTTGCGAGCACCCCCGATTGAGACCGGGCCAAACGGCCAATTTCGCGTCGAAAACAATGCAACGCTGCAATGGCCACCGGCTCGTCCGGAGGCATGAAGCGGGAAAGCATAATCTCTCCCCGCCTTTTTCGCCCTCTCTATAATGAATCCAATTTGCACTTGCCAGCCCGGACTTTGGTTCAATAGAGCTTTGGCATGATCAATGAAGGGCTTTCTCGCATGCCGGAAACTGGCCTTGGCGTTAGCGCGCTTGCATTAAGCCGGGGCGGGCGGGACATACTGGCCGGGCTGAGCTTTTCGCTTGAAGCGGGAACTGCCCTTATGCTGCGCGGGCCCAATGGCGCCGGCAAGAGCACATTGCTGATGGCTCTGGCGGGCCTTCTTAATCCTGACGCGGGCCAAATCGATCATGCGGGTATCGACCCAGAGGCTCCGAAATACGGCCATTTGCACTATGTAGCCCATGCACCGGCTACAAAGTCGGGGCTCAGCGTGGCCGAAAACCTTAAATTCTGGGTCGATCTTCTGGCGGGAACGCCGGTCGATATCGAAGCTGCGCTGTCCGAGGCCGGGCTCGGGGATTTGGGCAGCATTGACGCCGGCCTGCTTTCAGCGGGGCAGACACGGCGCCTGGCGTTGGCGCGCCTGATAGCCATACGGCGCCCGCTCTGGCTTCTCGATGAGCCAACAAGCGCGCTCGATACTGCTGGCGCGGCATGGGTGGGTGCGCTGATTTCCAATCATTTGCGTCAAGGCGGGCTGGCGGTCATCGCCACCCATCTCGATATCGCCGTTGACGGCAATGTGAAGACGCTCGCGTTGGGCGGGCAGATCCAATGAAGGCGATGGGCGCAATCATTGTCCGCGACCTCCGCCTGGGACTGCGTCAGGGCGGCGATCTTTTGACGCTTGTCCTGTTCTTTGTCATCGTCGGCGTGCTGATGCCGTTCGCGGTCGGCCCCGACCGGCCGCTTTTGGCCCAGCTTGCGCCAGCCGTCATCTGGGTCGCGGCGCTTCTGGCGCAGCTTTTGTTCAATGAGCGCCTGTTTCGCGGCGATTTCGACGATGGAAGCCTGGCTGTTTTCCGCCACGCGACAATTCCGCTCGAGATGGTGGTTGCCGCCAAACTTGTCGCGCACTGGCTGCTCACCGGGCTGCCGCTGATTGCCGCGATGCCCATTCTGGCGCTCATGCTGGGGCTGGACGGGCAGGGGTTCTGGTTGGCGGTGTGTTCGCTCGCACTCGGCACGCCGGCGCTGGCCGCGTTCGGCGCTATCGGGGCTGCTGTGACAGTTGGCCTCAAGCGCGGAGGGCTGGTTGCACCGGTTCTTGTCTTGCCGCTGAGCCTGCCAGTGCTTATTTTCGGCGCCGGTGCGTTCGACTTGGCGCGGCTGGGCGGATCGTCACAGGCGCTGCTGCTGCTCGGCGCTCTCAGTCTTTTAAGCGTGACGCTTGCACCGTTTGCCGCGGCGCTGGCGCTGAGGATTTCCGGGGAATAGATGGTTCAGACCCAGCCCAAACCCGCAGAGCCGGGATGGTTCACCCGCATCGCCCATCCGGGGATGTTCATGGGGTGGTCTCGCCATCTCGTATTGCCACTTTCGGTCGTTACGGCACTGGCCTTTGCCGTGGGGCTCTACTTTACGTTCTTTGCCTCTCCCGCCGACTACCAGATGGGCGATACGGTGCGCATGATGTATGTCCACGTCCCCAGCGCCTGGCTCAGCCAGTTCTGTTACGCCGTGATGTTCTGCTCGGCCATCGGCACGCTGGTCTGGCGCCATCCCATGGCCGATGTCAGCCAAAAGGCCGCCGTTCCACTCGGCGCGGCGTTTACGGCGTTGGCGCTGTTCACCGGTTCGATGTGGGGTCGGCCCACCTGGGGCACGTTCTGGGAATGGGACGGGCGGATGACTTCAACGCTGGTCTTGCTGTTTATCTATCTTGGTTTGATCGCGCTGTGGCGGGCCTTTGATGATCAGCTCAAGGCGGCGCGCATCGTTGCTGTTCTCACTCTGGTTGGCGCCATCAACATCCCGATTATCAAATTTTCGGTCGATTGGTGGCAGACCCTGCATCAGCCCGCCTCGGTGTTCAGAACCGATGGGCCGACTGTGGATGGCTCGATCCTGGTGCCGCTGCTGGTGATGACGCTGGCATTTTCGTTGTTGTTTCTGACGCTGCATCTTGTGCGCATGCGCACCGAAATCACCAAACGCCGCATTCGCTCGCTCGAATTGGCGCAGGCCCGCGCGGGAGAAGGTGCATGATCGATCTGGGCCAGCATTGGGAATTTATCACGGCAGCCTATGCTGGAACGATTGCCGTTGTCGGCGGGCTGATCGGCTGGACTGTATTTTCCGCACGCGCTGCAAAGACGCGAGTAGAAGTGCTTGAAGCAGCACGGCAGACGCGCAGGCAGAAATGAAACCATCTGTCAGGATCGTCCTTGCGGTCTTGCCGCTCATCGTCCTTGCGGCCCTGCTTGGCGTTTTCGCTTCGCAGATGGGGCGCTCGACGAGTTTCGTGCCCTCAGCGCTCATCGACAAGCCGGTGCCCGAGTTCGAGCTTGCCGCTGTCGAGGGGCATGATCAGCCCGGATTTGGCACTGTCGATCTGGCTGGAAACGGCGTCGTGGTCGTCAACGTCTTTGCGTCCTGGTGCGTGCCGTGCCGCGCCGAGCATCCGTTCCTGATGGAACTGGCCGACGAGCCGGTAGAAATCTACGGGCTCAACTACGACGATCCGGCGGAAAACGCTCGGGCTTTCCTGACCGAACTGGGCAATCCGTACGATCGGGTCGGCGCGGACCGGGACCGCCGGGTGGGCATCGAATGGGGCGTTTATGGCGTGCCGGAAACCTTTATTGTCGATAATGAAGGCATCATCCGGTTCAAGCATGTCGGCCCGCTGGACCAGGAGAGCTACGAAAACGTGCTTCTCCCGGCCATCGAAGCGGTGCGCACTCCGGGCTAGAGCCTAGACTTCGGTCTGAGCACCTTCGGCAGCGGCCTTCACTGGGCTGACCGGCGGCTCTTCGCGCGGCGCGTATCTGTTGAGCAAGGGAAGCTGGCTCATGGCGAAGGCCATGGTCAGCGGCATGATGCCCCAGACCTTGAATGCTACCCAGAAATCGTCGGAAAAATTGCGCCAGACGATCTCGTTGATTGCGGCGAGGACGAAAAAGAAGACGCCCCAGCGCAAGGTCATCAGGTACCAGCCGCGGTCCTGGAGCTTATAGACTTCTCCAAACACGTAGCGCAGCAGTGAGTGCCCGAAGACCAGCCCGCCAAGCAGCACCGAGCCGAACAGCACATTGGTGATTGTCGGCTTGAGCTTGATGAAAAGCGCATCCTGGAAATAAAGCGTCATCCCGCCGAAAACCAGAACCACGACGCCGGTCACCAGCGGCATGATCGGAATGGATTTGAGGATGATCTTGGAGAGCACCAGCGAAATCGCCATGGCGACCATGAAAACGGCGGTAGCAAAGATGATCGGCTGGCTAAACCAGGTCTGAAGGCCTGGGAACGCCTCAAGGATGTTTTCGCCCTGGGCGTTAACGATGAAGAAGACGACCAGCGGACCCAACTCCAGCGAGAGCTTGGTCAGGGCCGGCTTGAGATCCTCGATGCCCGCTTCGGCGGGCTTGGGCTGGCTTTGAGCCATAATGCTACTCCTTGCCCGCTATGGCGCGGGCGAAATCTGTGGCCCGGAAGGGCTCGAGGTCGCCGATCGATTCCCCGACGCCGATGAAATGGATGGGCAATCCGAATTTTTTGGCGATGGCGACGAGGATACCCCCGCGCGCCGTTCCATCGAGCTTGGTCATCACCAGACCGGTCACACCCGCTTTCTGACCGAAGATTTCGACCTGATTAAGGGCATTCTGGCCTGTTGTCGCATCGAGTGTCAAAAGCGTGGCATGCGGCGCGTCGGGATCGCGCTTTTTGATCACCCGGATGATCTTTTCGAGCTCGTCCATCAGTTCGGTGCGGTTCTGCAACCGGCCGGCGGTGTCGATGATGACGACATCGGTCCCGGTGTCCTGGGCCTTGGCCACCGCGTCGAAGGCCAGTCCGGAGGCATCGGCGCCAGTCGGCCGGGTCATCACCTCGACATCATTGCGCTGGCCCCAGACCTGAAGCTGTTCGACAGCGGCAGCGCGAAATGTGTCACCGGCGGCCAGAAGCACCGATTTGCCCTCGGCCTTGAGCTTGGCCGTCAGTTTGCCGATGGTCGTTGTCTTGCCCGAGCCGTTGACCCCGACCATCAGGATCACGAAGGGTTTATCCGCGCCATCGATGGTGAGCGGCACTGCGACCGGACCGAGCGTCGCCTCGACTTCGGCAGCGAGCACGGCCCGCACGTCCTCGGTGGAAACGTCCTTGTCGAACTTGTCGGCGCGCAGCTTGTCGGTGATCGCCATAGCCGTGTCGATGCCCAGATCGGCGGCGATCAGGGTGTCTTCGAGATCCTGGAGCGTGGCTTCATCGAGCTTGCGCTTGGTGAAGATCGCGCCGATCGATGATGAAAGATTGTCCGAAGACCGTTTGAGCCCGGCGCTGAGGCGCTGGAGCCAGTTTTGCGGCTGGGCCGGTTCATCGGCCACAGACGGAACGACGGGCTCGGGTTCTGCCGCCGGTTCTTCGGGGTCGGGCAGGGCTTTGGCGTCCAATGCGTCGGGGCGCTCAAGCGGGTCGGTCACATCGTCGGGGGTAGGCGGCTCGTGTTCGGGCGGATTGGGATGCCCCCTTTCGAGCCATTCGGCCTGCATCTCGGGCGGCGCCGCGTCACGGCTGTCCTCATCCTCCGGAGCAGGCGCAGGTGTCGGTTCGGGCTCGGCCGCTTGCGCAGCACGCTCCGCACGCAAGGCGGCCAGCGCTTCCTCTTCACCACGAGACTCCCCGGTGGCTCGCTCCAGGGCCTCCTCGGTGTCCGATTTCGGCTGAGGCTTTTCGCCAAACAGGCGACCCCAGAAGCCGGGTTTTTTGTCTTGGGTCATGCAGCAACCTTGTCGCGACGGGCAATCAGTCCATCGGGGGATGTTCCATCGATCTCAGCCCTGACGATATCGCCGGGCCGTCCGCGCTCAACGGCGACGGGAATGAACTGTTCCGAGCGCCCCATGCCGTCACGCTCGACGAGAACGGTCTCGATCTTTCCAACTCGAGAGGTACAGAGCTTTGTAAATTGAGTCTCGCCCAGCGCCCGCAGCCGAGCCGCGCGTTCCTTGCCGATGCGGCGGGAAACCTGTGGCATCTTTGCCGCCGGAGTGCCCTCGCGCGGCGAAAAGGGGAAAACGTGCAAATAAGTCAGGTCGGCTTCGGTCACGAAATGCAGGGTGTTTTCAAACATTGCGTCGGTCTCGGTGGGGAAACCGGCGATGATATCGGCGCCGAAAACCATATCGGGACGGAGGCCGCGCAGCTTTTCCACGATGGCAAGCGCATCGGCGCGGCTGTGACGGCGCTTCATGCGCTTTAGGATCATGTCATCGCCCGACTGCAGCGAGAGATGAAGGTGCGGCATCAGCCGGGGATCGGTCACGGCCTCATAGAGCGCAGGGTCGGCCTCGATGGAATCGATCGAGGAAATCCGCAGCCGCGGCAGGGATGGGACGTGCTTTAAAACCGCCTGGGTCAATGCGCCAAGGGTGGGCGCGCCGGGAAGATCGCCGCCATAGGAGGTGATGTCGACCCCGGTCAGAACCACTTCGCCATAGCCATTGTCGACGAGGCGTTTGATCTGATCGACAACGACGCCCATGGGCACCGAGCGCGATGGTCCCCGCCCATAAGGAATGATGCAGAAAGTGCAGCGGTGATCGCACCCGTTCTGGACCTGGACGAAAGCGCGGGCCCGCCCGTCCAGTCCATCGATCAGATGGCCGGCGGTCTCGGTCACGCTCATGATGTCGTTGACCTGCACCTTGTCATTGAGCGGCACGCCGAGCGCGATGGGCCGATAGCTCTCTGATTTGAGCTTGTCGTTGTTGCCGATCACCAGATTGACCTCGGCCATATCGCCGAAATCGCGCGCCTGGGTTTGAGCGGCGCAGCCGGTGACGATGATCGGGGTTTCGGGATTGTCCCGGCGCGCCTTGCGGATCGATTGCTTGGCCTGGCGCACCGCCTCGGCGGTCACCGCGCAGGTGTTGATGATGATTGCATTGTCGAGGCCGGATTTTTGCGCCTCGGCCTTCATGACTTCGGATTCATAGGCATTGAGCCGGCACCCGAAGGTTATGGTCTCTATGCTCATGCGGCATCCTCTCCCACCAGGGTAGCGGGGATCACGCCTTCACCGTCCAGCGCCCACGGGCCCGTCATGAGGATATGATCGTCGGAGGCGCGCCATTCGATGTCGAGCGGACCGCCGGGCAGCTCTATGGTCACCTTGCGTTCCGTCAGCCCCTTGCGGGCCGCCGCGACGGCAGTGGCGCAGGCGGCAGTGCCGCAGGCCAGAGTCAGCCCGGCGCCACGCTCCCACACCTTGACCTTGATCCGGTCGTCGGCGAGCACTTGGGCCAGGGTGATGTTGGCGCGCTCGGGGAAGATCGGATGGTTTTCGAGCAGCGGGCCGAACTTTGCCAGATCATGGGCGTCCAGATCGTCCACCCAGAAGATCGCATGCGGATTGCCGACATTGACCACCGAGGGCGTGTGCAGGATCGGAGCGTCGATCGGCCCGATCTGCAATTCGATGCCGGTGGTATCGGCAAAGGGTTCGGCCAATGGGATCTGTTCCCAGCCAAACCGGGGCACGCTCATATCGACCGTCACCAGATCACCATCGATACGGGCTGCCAGAATACCGGCATTGGTGCGGATGGTGACGGCATCGGTTGCCATCTCGCCAGCAACCAGCGCCGCAATGCAGCGCGTGGCATTGCCACAGGCGTCCACTTCGCCACCTTCGGCATTGTAGATGCGCATGAATACGTCCACACCGTCGATCGTGTCGGGTTCCATGACGATCAGCTGGTCGCACCCGATGCCATTGGCCCGGTCCGAAATGGCGATAATCTGCTGCCGCGACAGCGCAATTTTCTGCGCACGCGCGTCCAGAACGACGAAGTCGTTTCCAAGGCCATTCATCTTGAGATAGGGCAGCGGCGCGGTCATTTGCGGGTTTCTGAGCTCAACCAGATGTCATTTTCAGCTTATATGGCGTAAAAGTCTTGCGATTTCCACCTCCGCACCCAATCGTGCGGCAATTGACTCAACGGTCGCCCCTGCTTATAAGCCGCTTCGACCTTCTGTCAGAAACGATGGATTTGCGAGTCACTAGGCAACCCGAGAGGTTTCCGGTCAACATCCGCCAGCGCGTTGCGCCCGCGGGTGCACTTTGCATTTGACCGCTTGGGACCCATATTCGCATCTATCCTGACACGAACGAAATGAGCGAATTTAATGTTTGAAAGCCTGTCAGACCGCTTGGGCAAGATCTTTTCCGGGATCACCGGGAGAGGTGCGCTCAGCGAAGCCGATGTGCATGCCGCGCTGCGCGAGGTCCGCCGCGCGCTGATTGAGGCCGACGTTTCGCTCGAAGTGGTGCGCGCCTTTACCGAACAGGTTGGCGCGCGCGCCGTGGGCGCGGAAGTCACCCGGTCGGTCAAGCCCGGCCAGCAGGTCATCAAGATCGTTCATGACGAGCTCGTCGCGGTTCTGGGCGAGGAAGCTTCGCCCATTTCGCTCAATGCGCCCTCGCCGGTGCCGATCCTCATGGTCGGCCTGCAGGGTTCGGGCAAAACGACGACAACGGGCAAGATCGCCAAACGCCTTACCGACAAGCAGGGCAAGCGCGTCCTTATGGCCTCGCTCGATACGCGCCGTCCTGCCGCCATGGAACAGCTCAAAACGCTCGGCAGCCAGATCGGCGTCGATGTGCTTGAGATCGTCCCCAACCAGTCGGCCGTCGAGATCGCCAAGCGCGCGATTTCGACCGCGAGAACCGGTGGTTATGACGTCGTCATGCTCGATACGGCGGGCCGTACGCATATCGACGAAGAGCTGATGGAAGAGACCGCCGAGATCAAGCGCGTCTCCAATCCCCATGAAATCCTTCTGGTGGCCGATAGCCTGACCGGGCAGGACGCTGTCAATCTGGCGCGCTCGTTTGATGCACGGGTCGATATCACCGGTATCGTTCTCACCCGCGTGGATGGCGATGGGCGCGGTGGTGCTGCGCTCTCGATGCGCGCCGCGACTGGCAAGCCGATCAAGCTGATCGGTGTCGGCGAAAAGATGGATGCGCTGGAAGATTTCCATCCCAGCCGTATCGCAGACCGCATTCTGGGCATGGGCGACATCGTCTCGCTGGTCGAAAAGGCCGCGGCGAACGTCACCGCCGAAGACGCCCAGAAGATGGCCAAGAAGCTCAAGAAGGGCCAGTTCGACCTCGACGATCTGATGGGCCAGCTTCAGCAGATGAAAAAGATGGGCGGCATGGCCTCGCTCATGAAGATGATGCCGGGCATGGGCAATATGACCAAAAACCTGCCCAATGGCCGCACCGACGACAAGGTGTTCGACCGTCAGGTTGCCATCATCCAGTCGATGACCAAAAAGGAACGCGAAAAGCCCGACCTGCTCAACGCATCGCGCCGCAAGCGCATCGCGGCGGGTTCGGGCGTCGAGGTTTCCGAAATCAACAAGCTCATCAAGATGCACCGTCAGATGGCGGACATGATGAAAAAGGTTTCGCGCGGCGGGCCTGGCGGGTTGGCTGGCATGTTCGGCGGCATGGGCAAGCAGATGATGGGCGGCATGCCCGACATGGATCCGGCCCAGATCGAACAGATGACCAAGCAGATGGGGGGCGATCCTTCCAAGCTGCCTGACGATTTTTCCAAGCTCGTCAAACAGGGCGGGGGCGGAATGTCCGGCCTTCCCGGACTTGGCGGCTCGAAATTCCCGGGGCTTCCGGGACTGCCCGGATTGCCGGGCAAAAAGAAGTAAACCGACTTAAATTTTATCAAGCAGAAAGACCAAGAAACCATGGCTACCAAGATCCGCCTGGCACGCGCCGGCTCCAAGAAGCGCCCTTACTACCACGTCGTCGTTGCCGACGTTCGCGCGCCGCGTGACGGCCGCGTCATCGAGCGTATCGGCTCGTACAACCCGATGCTCGAAAAGGGCGACGAAAAGCGCGTCGTGCTCGATATCGAACGCGCCACCTACTGGCTCCAGAGCGGCGCGCAGCCGACCGATCGCGTCGAGCGTTTCCTTGATGCCGCCGGTCTTTTGAAGCGTACCGCCAAGAGCAATCCCAACAAGGCCAAGCCGGGCGCCAAGGCGCTTGAACGCCTTGAAGAAAAGAAGGCCGCTGAAGAAGCTGCCAAGGAAGCTGCTGCCGCACCGGCTGAAGAAGCCCCTGCCGAAGAGGCTCCTGCTGCTGAAGAAGCCAGCGCCGAGTAAGACCGGTGTCCGGGCGCAAACAGCCTGAAAACCGCATTCTCATGGGCCGCATCGGTGCGGCCCATGGGATCAAGGGCGAGGTGCGCATCACGGCGTTCACCGAAGACCCCCTGGCCATTGCCGATTACGATCCGCTCGAAACTGACCGCCAGGGCGTTTCGATCTCGATTGCCAAGGCACGGCTGGCCAAGAACGTCGTTATCGCGACGCTCAAAGGTATCTCCGACCGCAACGATGCCGAAAAGCTCAACGGGGTTTCACTCTATGTCAGCCGCGATCGGCTCGATGAGCCGGACGAAGATGAATTCTATTATACCGATCTGATCGGCCTCGAAGTCCGGCTCGCCGACGGTGCCGTCATGGGCACGATCTCGGCGATCGAGAATTTCGGCTCCGACGATCTGCTGGACATAAAGCTCGCCGAAACACGCAAGTCGGTCTACCTGCCGTTCACCAAGGCCGTGGTTACCGAACTCCACATCGCCGATGGCTACGTCGTCGCTGTTCCGCCCGAGGGCTGGCTGAACGATACGCCGCGTGACCCTGAGGATGTCGAGCCGGACGAAAACCGATGAGCTTTCGTGCTTCGGTCGTCACGCTTTTCCCCGATCTCTTTCCTGGCCCGCTTGGCGCATCTGTCATCGGGCGCGGCATGGAAAAGGGGGCATGGTCGCTCGAAACACACTTTTTGCGCGACTATGCCAGCGACAAGCATCGCACTGTCGACGATACGCCATCGGGCGGGGGTTCGGGCATGGTGCTGCGGCCCGACATCCTGGCTGCGGCGCTCGATGACGTTGCCCCGGCTGACGATCCGCGCCCGAAAATCCTGATGAGCCCGCGCGGCACGCCGCTGACCCAGGCGCGAGTTCGCGAACTCGCCCGGGGTCCCGGGGCGGTGGTTGTCTGTGGGCGGTTCGAGGGCATCGACCAGCGGGTCATTGAAGCGCGCAATCTCGAGGAAATCTCGATCGGCGATTATGTGCTGGCCGGCGGCGAAGTGGCGGCCATGGTGTTGCTCGAAGCCGTTGTGCGGCTCTTGCCCGGGGTTCTTGGCGCGGCGGAAAGCCACGCGGACGAGAGTTTTGAAAATGGGCTTCTCGAATATCCGCAATATACACGGCCGCAGGTTTTTGAAGGGCTCGAGATTCCCGAGATCCTGACATCGGGTGACCATGGCCGGATCGAAAAATGGCGGCGCGAGCAGTCCAGGGCGCTGACCCGTGAAAGACGGCCCGATCTGTGGGCCCGCTACGCGCAAAAGCCCTAGACTCTGGGGAGCATGGCGTGTATAGCCCCGCTCGACTATGGGATGAGCTCATCCCGCCGTCCAAACAAGACCGGGCCCAAAAAGGGCTCCTTAGAAAAGATAGAACGGAAAACGAAATGAACATTATCCAGCAGCTCGAAAAAGAGCAGCTCGAGGCGCTCGTTGCAAAACGCGCCGTCCCCGAATTCTCCCATGGCGATACCGTCAAGGTCTGGGTCAAGATCCGTGAAGGCGAAAAAGAACGCCTTCAGGCCTATGAAGGCGTCGTGATCGCCCGCACCGGCGGTGGGCTCATGGAAAGCTTCACTGTCCGCAAGATCTCGTATGGCGAAGGCGTGGAACGTGTGTTCCCGGTCCATTCGCCGATGATCGATCGCATCGAAATTCTCAAGCGCGGTAAGGTGCGGCGCGCCAAGCTTTATTATCTGCGCGATCGTCGCGGCAAGTCGGCTCGTATTTTCGAATCGACCAACGCCCGCACCAAGAAGATCGAAGCAGACGAGCGCCAGGCTGCCGTTGAGGCCCGCGCCGCGCGCGAGGCCGAAAAGGTCGCAGCCGCCGAGGCACTTGCCGCCGAACTGGCAGCAAAGGAAGCCGCGGAAAAGAAAGCCGCTGAAGAGGCCGCTGCTGCTGAAGCCGCAGCAGCAAACGAAGCACCTGCTGAAGAGAACAAAGGCGAATAAGCCTCTTTCTTTTGCATGGCATTTTGAAAGCCCGGTCCTTATGGCCGGGCTTTTTTCGCGTTGGGAGGGAATAAATCGGCGGGGGGCGGTGTCTAATGGTGTGAGGGCGTGCGCAGGGCGCATTAGCCCCGTCATGCACCAAGGGAGACATCATAATGACTTTCCGCCTTTTCGCTTCGCTGGCAACCGGCGCAGCTGCTCTTATTCTTTCGGCCGGCGCGGCGTTTGCCGCCCCTGACGTCCAGACCCTCGAAACCGACATCGGCGAGGTGATCGCTGATTCCGAAGGCATGGTGCTCTACACCTTTGCCAATGACGAGCCGGGCGTCTCCAATTGCTATGACCAGTGCGCCGTGAACTGGCCGCCCTTTTTCGCTGAAGAAGGCGCCATGGCCGAAGAGCCCTATTCGATCGTTGAGCGCACTGACGGCACGATGATCTGGGCCAAGGATGGCTGGCCGCTCTATTACTGGATCAACGATACCGAGCCCGGGATGACTACGGGAGACGGCGTCGGCGGCAATTGGGACGTTGCGCGTCCTTGATGCTAGATTATCCGGCGCGGCTTTTTTTGCCGCGCCGGGACCAGCGGATGCGTGAAGCGCTTTTGACCCATTTACCAGCGCTCCGGCGCTATGCCCACGGGCTTGCGGGCAATCGGGAAGAGGCCGAAGACCTCCTCCAGGGCACGTTGTTGCGTGCCGTTGAACACAACAGGCAATGGCGCGGCGAGAACGGCAGGAGCTGGCTTTACGCCATCATGACCAATCTCAACCGCAACCGGCTTCGGACAAGGGCGCGCCAACCGCTATTGCAGCCGATCGATGACGAGCTGGCTTTGTCCGACGACGCGCCGCCGCCCGATCCTTTGCTGCACAATACCTTGATGCGCGCGCTCGATACGCTTAGCCCCGAGGCGCGGGCAATTCTGCTGCTCGTTGCCATCGAAGGCTGCGCTTACGCTGAAGTCGCAGAGGTTCTCGACATGCCGATTGGAACTGTGATGTCGCGGCTGTCCCGGGCCCGGCGGCAATTGAGCGAGCTTTTGGCCCGCAAATCCATAACGTCCTTTTCAAACCGATGATGTCTCACGCCCATGACGAGTGAACCCGGCAATCCAGTATCCGAAGACGATCTGCACGCCTTTGTCGATCGGCAGCTGGATGCAGGACGCGCAGCGCAGGTACGCGCCCATCTCGACGGGCATGAAGAGCTTGCCGACGAGGTGGAAAACTGGCGCACCAACGATGCCGCGCTGTCCGAGATTCTCTCGGGCTATGCTTATGGAGAGCTCTCCGACATTCCCCAGCCCGCCCGCGGGTCCGGGTCGCGCTTTGGCGCCTGGCCGGCAATGGCCGCGGCGCTTCTCGTCGCGTTCGGGCTGGGCGGAGGATCGGGCTATCTGGCTCGCGGGGTGGGAATGGCACAATCTGCAAGCCAGACGACGGACGCGGATTCGGCGTGGCTCGAAGTGGCGGCGCGCGACGTGTTCCTGACCTATGTGCGTGAAGTGCGCCACCCGGTCGAAGTCGACGCGTCCGAGCGCGATCATCTTGTCAATTGGCTGGGCAATCGTATCGAAAAGCCCTTTACCGCGCCCAGTCTTGCCGATCTCGGGTTCGAGCTGGTCGGCGGACGGCTGTTGCCGATCGGGGGAAAGCCGGGAGCCATGCTGATGTATGAAAACGCGCATGGCGATCGGGCAACCATCCTGATGGCGCGCAACGCCGGCGCGCGCGATACGGCATTTCAGTTCTCCGAGGATTCCGGGGTCAATACATTCCGATGGATCGAGGGGCCGCTAGCCTATGCGATTTCGGGATTTCTCGATCGCGGCTCGCTCGAAGATATCTCGCGTGAGGTTTACGCGCATTTCGAAACCATCTAGTCGAGGCGTGAACCGGAAGGGACGCGCGACGTTTGACTGACATGAGTGATTTCGACGCCACTTCGCGTTTCAAGGGCGCAAAAGTACACGCCCGACTGGGCAATGCGTTTTACGATCCCGTCCAGCCAGCCGGTTTCCCGCAAGCGGTTTTGCGCTATCGCAATCAGCGCTGGGCAGGGCGCATGGGGCTTGATGGGCTTACCGACACGCAATGGGCCGAGCATTTCGGCCGTTTCGCACCGCTGCAGGGAAGTTTCGAGGCGCCGCTCGCTTTGCGCTATCACGGCCACCAGTTCCAGAGTTATAACCCCGATATCGGCGATGGCCGTGGGTTCCTGTTTGCCCAGGGGTATGACCTGACCGACGGCAAGCTCCGCGATTTCGGGACCAAGGGGTCGGGAACGACGCCTTGGTCGCGCGGTGGCGATGGACGCTTGACGCTCAAGGGTGGCGTACGGGAGGTGCTGGCCACCACCATGCTCGAAGCGCTGGGCGTTGAAACCTCCAAGAGTTTTTCCCTGATCGAAACCGGTGAGGCACTACATCGGGGCGATGAGCCGTCACCGACGCGTTCGTCGGTCCTCGTGCGGCTTTCGCACTCCCATATCCGTATCGGCACGTTCCAGCGTCTCGATTATCTCGGCGATCACGCCCGGATCGCCGAACTGGTCGAGCACTCCATTGTCCATTACTACCCGGAGCTTTCCGACCTGCCCTCCGGCGACCGGGTTCCAGCCTTCATGGAAGCGGTGACCGAAAGCGTTGCCCGGGTTACGGCGCAGTGGATCGGGGCGGGTTTTGTTCATGGGGTGCTCAACACCGACAACATAAACATCACAGGCGAGAGTTTCGATTATGGCCCGTGGCGGTTCCTGCCTGTCTATGATCCGCGCTTTACGGCGGCCTATTTCGACGAAACGGGTCTTTATGCCTTTGGCCGGCAGCCGGACGCGATAGCCTGGAACCTGACCCGATTGGCCGAATGCCTCGTGCCGATTTCGAGCGTTGAAAAGCTCGAACCAGCGCTCAACCGCTTCTGGCCGGCCTTTCAGTCGAACCTTGCCCGTGTCGTTGTGAGCCGATTGGGGCTGCTCTCGCGCGGTGCCGCGGCCGATGGTGAACTGCTTTCGGCGCTGTTTGCCTTCATGGCTGCAGAACGGCCCGCTTATGAGCAGGTGTTCTTTGATTGGCGGGGTGGCCCTGCTTCTGAAAATCGTGCGCTTTCAAGTCCGCAGGCGTCAGCCTATGGCGGCGAAACCTTCCAGGCGTTCCGGGCGCTGCTTTCGGCTTACGACATTGCGCCCAATGCGAATCTCTCCCACCCCTATTTCGCGCGCACCGGGCCCCGCACCATGCTGATCGATGAGGTCGAGGCCATCTGGGCGCCGATTGCCGAGGCCGATGACTGGGCGACCTTCGCGGCGGTTATTGAGGAGATCGGGGAAATGGGCCGGGCTTACGGGGTCGAAACTTTCACCATCAATTGACTGGCGGGGGGCGATATGAGCGCGTACAAAACACGCCCATGAACGCCCTTTCGCTCCGCCTCCGCCTGATCCTTGTCTTTTGTCTTGCCGCACTGCCGGCTGGGGCCATCGAGATTCGCGGTGGCGCGGATGCGATCGTTGAGCTCTTCACGAGCCAGGGGTGTTCGCGGTGTCCCGATGCCGACCGGCTGCTTGCGCAACTGGGGGAACGCGACGACATCATCGCTCTGGCCTATCATATTGATTATTGGGACTATATCGGCTGGGAAGATACCTTTGCCCTGCCGGCCAACACCGAGCTACAGAAGGGCTATGCCCAAAGCTGGGGCAAGAACCGCATTTACACCCCGCAGATGGTCATCAATGGCCAGAGCGCTGTCGTTGGATCGGATGCCATCGAGGCCGAGCGGGCGATCGAGCAAGCGACATCCCTGCTGCCGGTTACCCTGCGGGTCAATGGATCCGACTCGGTTGTTTTCAGCGCTCCGGCCGATGAAGCACTGGCACCTGCCATTGTCTGGGTCGTGCCCTATCGGACCGAGGCTGAGGTGACGATCGAGCGTGGGGAAAATTCCGGGCAGGTGCTGTCGTACACCCATATCGTCACGTCCCGTCAGGCGATTGGAATGTGGAACCCTCGAGAGGGCGCCGAGATCACCATTCCGCTTGAAGAGGTTCTGGGGCCAAATTCAGATGGCGCCGCTGTCATCGTTCAGGAAAAGGATGGCGCCCTGCCCGGGCGTATCCTTGGCGCTTCGACGTTTATCCGCTGAAGCCGGCGCCAAAGAAAACTCCCCGCATCTCTTGATGACCGGGGAGCGAAGGGATTGCTTTGGAGGACGCAAAGCCTCCCAATGGTGCCACGACTTTCCGGAGGCAAGGCCGGGAAGGGGCGCCGGCCAACTGGATCCATGGTTTGGGGGCTCGGTGGATCCAGAGGCCGGCTACTGGAGGCAATAATTACACGTTAGCCGCGTAAAATGGCGCAAGAAGGGTCCGATTGTGGCTCAAATCCGGTCAAACGGAGGAAAGTTTACGCCATCGGTTCGTGCAGTTGGCACTTGCCAGCGGGGACGAACACGGCAATCATCGTCAAGTGATTGTCACATCCGCATGGAGGTAGCCCGGTTTGAGCGAGCGCTTCGACAGCAAGAAGGGTGATGTTTTCCCCTTTTCACCCACCCGCTCCACAAGCCGGCCCGTTCCTATCGTCAGTTTCGACCGCAAGGAACTTGCACTCATCCTCAATGTCTATGGGCGCAAGGTCGCGGCCGGCGAGTGGCGCGATTATGCCTTGGATTTCGGGCGGGAACGGGCCATGTTTTCGATCTACCAGCGCACCTCGGAACGACCGCTTTTCGTTGTCGAGAAAAATCCGAAACTCGCACGCCGCCAAGGGCAATACATGGTGGTTGGTGGCGACGGGCGCGTGCTCAAGCGCGGCCATGAGCTTTCAAGCGTGCTGCGCGTACTCGATCCACAACTTCACGTGGTTCGCTAGGGCCAGCCGTTGAATGCCGGCCCGTGAGCGCTCCGGCAGAAAATAAAAGGCCGCGGAAACGATCCGCGGCCTTTCGTATTGTTCTCATCCGCGGGCTCAGCCCGCAGGGCGTTCCCTATTCGCGATTGCCGAACAGGCGCAGCAACATGAGGAACAGGTTGATGAAGTCGAGGTACAGGGTCAGCGCGCCCATGATGGCGAGCTTGCCCAGCCCTTCATGGCCGATATTATCGGCATAGGCTTCCTTGATCTTCTGGGTGTCGTAGGCGGTCAAACCGACAAAGATCACCACACCGATCGCCGAGATGGCGAAGTCGAGAGCCGAGCTCTGCAGGAAGATGTTGACCACCATGGCGATGATGATGCCGATCAGGCCCATCATCAGGAACGAGCCCATGCCCGTCAGATCACGCTTGGTCGTGTAGCCGTAAAGGCTCATCGAGCCGAACATTGCCGCGGTGATGAAGAACACCTTGGCAATCGAGGCGTCGGTATAGACCATGAAGATCGACGACAGCGAAAGCCCCATCATGGCCGCAAAGCCCCAGAACGTGGCCTGCGCCGCGCCGAAGGAAAGCTTGTTGATGCCGAATGAGAGCACCAGCACAAAGGCAAGCGGGGAGAGCGCCACAACCCACATCAGCGGGCTGGTATAGAGCAGAACGCCCCACTGGGTCAGGAGCGTGCCGTTGGCAAGTTGAGCCGCGGCAGCCGATGCATCGGTGGTTACGGCCATCTGATTGCCAAAGAAGGCGATCAGGCCGGTGACCACCAGGCCGATGCCCATATAGTTGTAAACGCGCAGCATATGGCTGCGCAGACCTTCGTCGATGGCGGCGGCCGTGCCTACGCGCCCGGCGACGGTCTGACGGTCGTATTGTGCCATTTTCCGTTCCATCCTCAGTTAAAAATTGGCTATCCGGCGACCGGGGCGGCCCCATGCCGTTCCCGGCCCTGCCAGTTGCCGATCAATATGGAGATGAGGGGTTGAAATTACAAGCGAAACCGGTCGGTCCAAGTAGCTGTCGCGGTTGGCTGACGGGTTTTTGATCGCCGCCAAGCACGGATGTGATAGGCTTTGATTCGGCCGTGCCGGATCGGGCCGGTCGGCCAGGACATAGAGGGTTTTGCTCATGCCCAGGCTGTTTACCGGTTTGCAGATCCCCGAGGACATTGCTTTCGTCCTCTCGCTCAAGCGGGGTGGGCTCTCGGGCGCCCGCTGGATCGATCCGGAAAACTATCACGTCACCCTGCGCTATATCGGCGACATCGACCATCGGATGGCGCATGAAGTCTATGACGCGCTCGAAATGCATGCCGATGTCGAGCCCTTCGATCTCACCATTTCCCATCTCGGGGTTTTCGGCGGCAATAAGCCGCGGGCGCTCTATGCTGCCATCGAGATGTCCGAACCGCTGGTCCGGTTGCAGGCCAGCCAAGAAAGGCTGCTGCAGCGTGTGGGCTTGAACCCAGACGGGCGCAAATTCGTCCCCCACGTTACGCTGGCGCGCCTGCGCGACACCGGCCCCACCGATCTGGCGCGCCACATAGCCCAGTCTGGGCATTTTGCCCCCATGCGGTTTTCCGTCGATGAGTTCGTGGTGTTTTCGAGCCGGGACTCGGTCGGGGGCGGGCCCTATATCGTCGAGCAGGATTATCCGCTGGCCGCCTAGGCCACATCCATTCAGCCCGCGTTCAGTCGCACAGGGACATAAAGCCACACACAGACGTGAGGTTGATCGGGCCCAATTCCGCCAAATTCATCCCTAGTTTGTGTCCTGTCGGGAAAAGCCGCGCGTATTTGCTCCTTGGTAACCATAATGGGTGCAAAAAGAGCGGTAGTCATGTGCATGTATGAGAGAATTAAGGGGAAGGGTTTGGCGATGAATTCAGCGTTTCGCAGCCATATCCGCCGCACGGTAGCCGCTTTGGTGTCCGGTGCGGTCGTGTTTTGTGCCAGCCCGGCGGCCTTTGCCGCCACCAATCTGGGGACTTTCGACTTCTGGACGGCCTGGACCGATACCGATGGCGGGGGCAAGATCTGCTACGTCTCTTCGACGCCGCAGACCACCGAGCCCAGCAACGTCAATCGCGGGGCGATCCATTTCATCGTCACCATGCGGCCCACCAACCGCAACGAGGTGGCAACGATCGTGGGGTACCCGATCCACGAGACCAACGCCAATGCGTCGGTTTCAGTCGATGGGCGGTCCTATCCCATGGTGACCCAGGGCGAATCGGGCTGGCTGGCTTCCATAGAGGATGAGCCGGGATTTGTCGGCGGCATGCGGGCCGGCTCGAACATGGTGGTTCGCGCCACCTCGCAGCGTGGCACCAATACCGTTGACACCTATTCGTTGCGTGGGGTCACCGCTGCCCTCAACAAGGCCGGCGAAGAATGCCCGCAATAGGGTGATCGCTTGCTTAAAAAGCAGCAATTTGGCAAAGGTCGGGTCCGCCCGGCCTTTTGCATTTGAACCAGCCCAGACCGTTTAGGACTTCACTCATGGCATTCCGTTTCGCCAATATCGTAACCCTTGCCGCCATCGTGACGGGAGCCTGTCTGTCTCCGGCACTGGGCCAGTCGGTGCGCATTCTGGGCGAACACAACGCCTGGTCGGCCTATGCGACGACCGAAAGCGCGGGCCAGATCTGTTTCGTCCTTTCGCGGCCGACGGCGACCGAACCCACTCCCGCCGGATTTACTGAAGCCTATTTCTATATCACCCACCGGCCGACGCAGGGCGTCCGGGCTGAAATCAATCTGGTTGCCGGATACCAGTTTGCGCCCGAGAGCACCGCGACACTCACTGTGGGCAGCCAGGATTTTGAGCTCTTTACCCAGGATGATGCCGCCTGGATGGCCGATCCCGTCGAGTCGGCGACGGCCGTGCAAGCCATTCGGGCCGGTTCCACCATGTCGGTCACGGGCACCAGCGCCGACGGGCAGAGCGTACGCCAGACCTTTTCCCTTTCGGGCGCAACGGCAGCCGGGCGCTCGATGGATGGGGCTTGTTGAGGATAGCCAACCGGCGGTCCATAGCTCTGACTTTGCGCCGCATGGCCGATTGTGCTAGAGGCTGACGCTGGATGCGCGCCGCCGTCTTGAAACGGGCTGGCCCAAATTCATATACCCCGAACCCTCACAGCTCTTCTGGAAGTTTCGCCCATGAGTTTGGCGCTCAATATCGATCATGGATCTGCCCCGCGTCCGGCAAAGACCGGCGCTCACGATCTTTTGGGGCTATCCAAGAAAGAGATCAGCGCAAAGCTGGGTGAGTTCGGCCTGTCGGAGCGCGACTCGCGCATGCGCGCCAGCCAGCTCTGGAACTGGATGTATGTGAACGGGGCCACCGATTTCGGTGCCATGAGCAATATCGCCAAGAGCCTGCGCGCCGATCTGGCACAGGCGTTCACCATCGGGCGCCCCGAAGTCGTTTCCGAACAGGTTTCCAATGACGGCACGCGCAAGTGGCTGTTCCGGTTCCGCGATCCGGCGCACCCCAACATGCCGCCGGTCGAAGTCGAAACCGTCTATATCCCGGAATCTGACAGGGGCACGCTGTGCGTCTCCTCGCAGGTCGGCTGCACGCTGACATGCTCGTTCTGCCACACCGGTACCCAGAAGCTTGTCCGTAATCTCACAGCCGGGGAAATTCTCGGGCAGGTGATGATGGCGCGCGAACGCCTCGGCGATTTTCCCGGCGGGGTGCGGCCGACCGATGGGCTGGTGCCGCATGGCGAGAGCCGGGCCATCACCAATATCGTGATGATGGGCATGGGCGAACCACTCTACAATTACGAAAGCGTCAAACAGGCACTGCTCATCGCTTCGGATGGGGAAGGGCTCTCGCTGTCGAAGCGCCGGATCACGCTCTCGACCTCGGGCGTCGTGCCCCAGATCGAGCCGACGGGATCGGAAATCGGTGTCATGCTGGCCATTTCGCTGCATGCGGTGCGCGACGATCTGCGCGACGTTCTGGTACCGATCAACAAGAAATGGCCGCTCGAAGAGCTTTTGGAAGCCTGCCGGACCTATCCCGGCGTGTCCAACGCCAAGCGCATCACGTTCGAATATGTGATGCTCAAGGGCATCAACGATTCCGATGCCGATGCGCGCGAGCTTGTGCGGCTGCTGGCCAAAATTCCCGCCAAGATCAACCTGATCCCGTTCAACCCGTGGCCGGGCTCGAACTATGTGTGTTCGGACTGGGATCGGATCGAAGCGTTCGCCGATATTGTCAACCGGGCGGGTTATGCCTCGCCGGTCAGGACGCCGCGTGGCCGCGATATCTTTGCAGCCTGTGGTCAGCTCAAATCGGAAACCGAGCGGCTCAAGAAGAAAGACCGCGACGCTTTCATGCTCTGAGGGGCAAATGCTTACGGTCAAGCTGCTTGGCGAGGACGATCTCGAGCTTTTGCTTTCAGCGGATACTTCGGTGTTCGATGAGCCAATCCGGCCCGACCTTGCCAAAGCCTATCTGGCCCATCCCGATTACCTGATCGCGTTGGCCAGCGACGGGAGCAAGGTCGTGGGTATGGCCACGGGGCTTTATTATTTCCATCCCGACAAGCCGCTCGAATTCTTCGTCAACGAAGTGGGGGTGGCTGAAAGCCACCAGCGCCAAGGTATCGCCAAACGCCTGATGACAACGCTGTTCGACGCCGCGCGTCAGCGCGGGGTCGAATACGCGTGGGTAGGCACCGAACGGGACAATGTCGCGGCCAAGGCGCTCTATGGGGCGCTCGAGGGCAAGGGACAGGCCATGGCCTATTACGAATTCGACCTCGAAGACTGAAGACCGCCGGTGTTAGCGCCGAAAGGCCACATCGTCACGCGTACGGTAGCTCGCAATAATCCAGATGGCGTGGATCAGGCCCGGAATATAGCCGAGCAATGTGAGCAGAATATTCAGCCAGAAATGAAGCCCGAAACCGACGCGCAGAAAAACGCCGAGCGGGGGAATAAGGATCGAAAACAAGATTCGGATAAAGTCGCCAAAGGTCATATTTGCGGTCCCGTGAACTGAAGGTTTGTCGAATATGGGTACAAGTTCGTGAAGGGCAAGAGCGTTCCCGCTGAACTAGCTTTCGCCGCGTATCCATTCGATATGGAAACGGCCGCGCCCCTCATCGGCAAGCAGGCCTGCCAATTTGGGCAATAGCGTCCGCATTTCGTCTTCAAGAACATAGGGAGGGTTGACCACCACCATTCCGGTTCCATGGAGCCTCGGTGGTATGGACGGCGCGCGGATCGTCAGTTCGAGACGCAGGATCTTGTCGATGCCGGTCGCGCGCAATCCCTTGACGTAGGCCTGCACATCCTTGGGATCCTTGATCGGGTACCAGAAGGCGTAAGTGCCGCCGGGCCAGCGGGCATGGGCTTTGACCAGCGCCTGCACCATGCGCTCGAATTCACCCTTGATCTCAAAGGGCGGATCGACCAGCACCAGCCCGCGTTTTTCCTTGGGCGGCAGGTGAGTGCCCATGGCGGCCCAGCCATCGAGTTGGGTTACCCGTGTCTGGATATCGCCTTCAAAGTTCTGGCGCAGCGCTTCTGCGTCGGTGGGGTGCAGCTCGAGGGCCATCAGCCGGTCCTGATCGCGCAGCATGTGCCGGGCGATAAAGGGCGAGCCGGGGTAGTAGCGCAACTGGTCGTCACCGTTTTGCGCGGTTACCGCCGCCAGATAAGGGGCTACCAGCGTCGCAGCCGGTTCGGGCAGATCGGCTGCCATCAGTCGCCCGATCCCCTCGCGCCATTCGCCGGTGCGGCCGGCCTCATCGCCCAGCAGGTCATAAAGCCCGACGCCTGCATGGGTATCGATCACCCGGAAGGCTGCATCCTTGCGCATGAGATAGGCCAGGACGCGGGTGAGAATGATGTGTTTGACCACATCGGCGAAATTGCCGGCATGGAAAGCGTGGCGATAGTTCATGGGTGGGCTATTTCCTGGCTTCAGCCGTCAGGATGGTCACGGCAAAGGCAGCAAACACTGCGGCGAACGACCAGTTGAGTATCTTTTGAAAGCGTTCCGAGCGCATCAGGGTTTCGGTCAGCCATTGGGCGCCGAACACGATGCCGAAGACCACCGGAAGCGAGAGCACCACGAACTCGGTACCCAGAAAGATCAGCTTGGCCGCGGCATGGGGGTCGGAAGCCGAAACGAACTGGGGCAGGAAGGTCACGAAAAACAGCGCCACTTTGGGGTTGGTCAGATTAATGCCAAGGCCCGTGAGATAGGAGTTTTTGAGACTCGGCACCTTGCCCGTGGCGCGTGCCACCGTCAGCCCGGTGCCCGAACGTATGGCGGCAAAGGCCAGCCAGAGAAGATAGCCGGCCCCGGCGATCTTGAGCACCCAGAAGGCGGCGGGCGCCGTTACGATCAGGATGGAAATGCCGAACGCGGCCAACATTGTGTGGACGGCAACGCCCGTTATGGCACCGCCGACCGTCGCAAACCCGTGCCGAGGCCCGAAATTGACGGTCCGCGAAATAAACAGCGCCATGTCCGGCCCCGGCGTTATGGCCAGGACGATGGCGGCGAGGGCGAAAGCGAGAATGATCGAAAGATCGGGGGCATAGACCAGCATTGGATGTGTCCGGCAAAACGAGAATGGGCAGACCATGCGCGTGCGCGATGCGCTTCGCAACCCCGATTTTTGCGGCAATATGGACAGGCCGGGCGCGATCTGATTAGTGTCGCGCCAACTTATCCTGAGCTATCAAAGCGGTTATCGGTCACGCCATGAGCAAAGACATCAAAAAAGTCGTCCTCGCCTATTCGGGGGGGCTCGATACCTCCATCATCCTCAAATGGCTCAAGCAGGTCTATGATTGCGAGGTGGTGACCTTCACCGCCGATCTCGGCCAGGGCGAAGAGCTCGAACCGGCCCGCCAGCGCGCCGAAATGATGGGCATCAAGGAAATCTATATCGAGGATCTGCGCGAAGAGTTCGTGCGTGACTTCGTTTTCCCGATGTTCCGGGCCAATGCACTCTATGAAGGCGTTTATCTTTTGGGCACCTCGATTGCCCGCCCGCTGATCGCCAAGCGGCTCGTCGAAATCGCCGAAGCGACCGGCGCCGATGCCGTGGCGCACGGTGCGACCGGCAAGGGCAATGATCAGGTGCGGTTCGAGTTGTCGGCCTATGCGCTGAACCCGGGTATCCGGGTCATCGCGCCCTGGCGCGAGTGGGACCTCCAGAGCCGCACACGGCTTATCGAGTTTGCCGAGCAGAACCAGATTCCGGTGCCAAAGGACAAGCGCGGCGAAGCGCCGTTCTCGGTCGATGCAAACCTGTTGCACACCTCTTCGGAGGGCAAGGTGCTCGAAGATCCGGCCATCGAAGCGCCAGAGTATGTCTACCAGCGCACCGTCGATCCCGTGGATGCCCCCGACACGCCCGAAACCATCACTGTCGGGTTCGAAAAAGGCGATGCGGTTTCGGTCAATGGCGAAAAGCTCTCGCCTGCCAGCCTGCTCACCACGCTTAACGAACTTGGTGGCAAGCACGGCATCGGACGCCTCGACCTTGTTGAAAACCGCTTTGTGGGCATGAAGAGCCGCGGCATCTATGAAACGCCGGGTGGCACGATCCTGCTCGCTGCCCATCGTGGTATTGAATCGATCACCCTCGATCGCGGTGCCGCCCACCTCAAGGACGAGATCATGCCCCGCTATGCGGAGCTGATCTACAATGGGTTGTGGTATTCCCCCGAGCGCGAAATGCTCCAGGCGCTGATCGACAAGAGTCAGGAATTCGTGGCTGGAGAGGTCACGCTCAAGCTCTACAAGGGCTCGGCCAATGTGGTGGGACGCTCCTCGCCCTATTCGCTTTATTCGGAAGATCTCGTGACCTTCGAAGAGGGCACAGGCACTTACGATCATCACGACGCCGAGGGCTTTATCAAGCTCAACGGACTGCGTCTCAAGACGTTTGGCGCACGCAAACTGCGGCTGGGCCGCGGCTAGTAAAGCGTTTTGAGGGACCGGGGCACTTTGCGCTTCGGTCCTGCGCGTTCCGATCAAATTTTATCATTTTGGCCCGCGCTTAAAATCTCATTAAGTCACCGCGACTAATCTTCGGCCCCAATCGGTCTTTGGGGAAAGAACGGCAAAATGGTGCATGAGCCGACCTCTGAGCGTAGCGGTGAGGCCTTGCTGCTCGATGCGGCATTGCAAACGATTCCGTTTGGGTTTTGCGTCTGGAGCGCGGATTTCGAGCTGGTCATGTGGAACCAGCATTATCTCGATATCTACGGCTTTCCGCGCAAGTCGATCCGGCGCGGCATGAGTCTGTTCGAGGTGGTCGCGCTTTCGAGTGCGCTGGGCAATCATCCCGATACCGATCCCAAGAGCTTTTACGAGGCCTATACCGCCGAGCTGATGAGCAACCGCTCGGGGTTGCGCGCGGTCAATCTCGAACTGACCGCCGTGCACCGCACGCTGGAAACCGCTCACATCTACGCACCCGGTCTTGGCTGGGTGGTGACCCATGAAGACGTGACCGACGAGATCGCCCGCTCGGATATGATGAGCGAGCGCAAGCGCGAGCTTGAGCGCCAATACGCGTTGCTCGACGCGGCGATCAACAACATCTCGCAGGGCTTGTCGATGTTCGACAACGATTTCCGGCTGGTCACCTGCAATGCGGAATTTGTCTCGATGTACGGCCTGCCTCCCGAGCTTGCCCGTCCCGGTGCGAATTTCGATGATATTCTGGAGCACCGCCGCAAGACCAACAAGCACGCCCCGGTCGACCGCAACGCCTATTGGACCGAACGCCAGAAGATCTTGAAGGACGGACAGTTCGTGCGCGAAGTGGTCAAGATGGCCAACGGGACGTTCCTGTCGCTGCGCCACCAGCCGCTGAGTGGCGGTGGGGTGGTCACGACCCATGAGGACATCACCGATCAGCTGGCCGCCGAAGCGCGCATGGCGCATATGGCGACCCATGACGCCCTGACCGATCTGCCCAACCGCGGCCTGTTTCGCGAGGAACTCGAAACCGCACTTAAGGGGCTGGAAAAAGGCAAGCAGCCGGCCCTGCTCGCCGTCAATATCGATCACTTCAAGGCGGTCAATGACAGCGAGGGGCATGCGGTCGGCGACAAGGTGCTGCGCAAGATAGCCGAGCGGTTGTCTGAAACAGTCGGATCGAGTGGCATTGTTGCCCGGCTGGGGGGAGATGAGTTTACCGTCCTGATGCCCAGCGTGGGTGTGCCTCACGAAGCTGCCGACCTGGCCCGTGCCATCGTCAAGGTCATTGGCGAGCCGATCGTGTTCGGCCGCAAATCGATAAAACTCTCGACTTCGATCGGCATCGCAGTTGCTCCGGGAGACGGCAGGACCACCGACGCGATCATGAACAACGCCGATCTGGCGCTCTTGAGGGCAAAATCGGAGGGCCGGGGCACCTACCACTTTTTCGAAGCCGGCATGGATGCGACGCTGCAGCGCCGCCGGGCGCTTGAGACCGGACTGCGCGACGCCTTGGCCAATAACGGGCTGTCCGTCGTCTTTCAACCTATCGTTTCGCTCGAGACCAACGCTATCGTGGCGGCCGAGGCGCTGATGCGCTGGGACCATCCCACGCTCGGGCCCATTTCGCCGGTGGAATTCATTCCCATTGCCGAAGAAACGGGGATCATCCACGCCATCGGTGGCTGGATACTGGATGCGGCGGCAAAGGCCGCTGCGCAATGGCCCAGCCATGTGCGGGTCGCCGTCAATCTTTCACCAATCCAGTTCAAGGGTCCTGACCTCATCGCAACGATAGAGGCGGCGCTGGGCGCCGCCAATCTCGACGCGGGCCGGCTCGAACTCGAAATCACTGAGTCGCTGCTGCTCGAAAACAGCCAATCCAATCTCGATATGTTGCTGGCCGTGCGCCGATTGGGCGTCAGGGTGGCCATGGACGATTTCGGTACTGGCTATTCATCGCTGTCCTATCTCCGGGCCTTCCCATTCGACAAGATCAAAATCGATCGCTCGTTCATGGCCGATGTGGCCACAAAGGCCGACAGCCGGGCCATCCTGGGTGCCATGATCTCGCTGGGCAACAATCTGGGCATGACGACGGTTGCCGAAGGCGTTGAAACCACCGAGCAGCTAGCCGTAGTACGCGCCGAGGGCTGTGCTCAGGTTCAGGGCTATTTCTTCTCGCCGCCGGTTGACGGTGCAGCTATGCTGGCCATGCTCGATGGGGAAAACAGCAACCTGGCCAGGCGGAGAGCCTGACCGGGTCGCGAGACCGAAAGCCAATAGGCCATGCGCCGGACTGTGCCCTATGCCGAACTGCTCGCCCTGGCGCGACGCCATGCCCGGCGGGCCGATGAGGCCGAAGATGTCGTCCAGGAGGTTCTGATCGCAGCGGCTGTGGCGGGGCGCAGCGATTTCTCCAGCGCCGCTGATCGGCGCTGGATGGCGGGTGCCATTCGCAAGCGCTCGGCCTTCGATGCCCGCTCTGCCGCTCGCCGGCGCGAGCGGGAGGCAAGATGGCAGGCCGAAGCAAACCCTGTTGCCGCGCCGCAGGGCGATGCCCTCAATGTCATTCTCGCCGATCTGCCCAGGAGTTTGCGGGTTGTTGCCGCGCTTGCGCTTTCAGGTCATTCGAAAGCAGAAATCGCCTATCTGCTCGACCTGCCCGATACTGCACTGCGCCAGCGCATCCGTGCTCTCAAGCTGGCGCTGGGGAAAAAAGGTGTCGCCATGCCGGCCGAAATGATCGGGCTCAATCTCGATCTGGCCTACGGCACCATAAGGGATGCTCTCGTCCCCGCGTTGCTGCGGCACGGCGGTGCTTTTGCCAGCCATGATCCGGATGGGCATGTTTTTGTCGTCAGATCATCACGGCCCACCTCACAAAAGGACTGAGCGCGGCAACGGGGGATGTTTCAAACCCTTTTTCGAGGAGTATCTTATGACCATGCCCAAACTGCAGGCGCCCAGCCTTGTGTTCTATGTGTCCGACATCAAGCGAACCGAAGCGTTCTATCGCGATGTTCTGGGGATCGACATTCAGCGTCGCGAAGGGGCCGAGCCGTTCTGGCTCGCCGCCGCCTTCGAGGGGGGCTTTGAAGCGATCTTTTTCGAGCAGGAGGGCAAGCGCGGCGATACACCGGCGCTGGTCTTCGATCTTCGGGAGGGCGGCATTGACGATGTGGTCGCGGCGCTCTCCGAAAAGGGCGTGACCATCGTCACCCCGGTCTCGGAGGCCCCTGGCGGCTGGAGCGCGGATTTTCTGGACCCGGATGGCTTTGGTCTGGGCCTCTGGCAGTCCGAAGACCTCCCGAGATCGCTGAAATAGCCATAACACAACGCGAAGGCGGACCATTTTCGCCTTCGCGCATGTCAGCCCTGCGCCGTTTTTCCTTGTTTACCGGGCCGTCGTGAGGTATGGGCAGCCAAATTATTTACTTCGTCGCGTTTCCGAACCGCAAAAGTGGCTGCCACTTCTGCTGGAAACACTCCGGTAAATCCCGAAAATGGCTGGCCCCCTTATGAGCTTGCGCAATATTGCGATCATTGCCCACGTTGACCATGGCAAAACGACATTGATCGACGTTCTGCTTCGGCAGTCCGGCACCTTCCGCGACAACCAGCGCGTCGATGAACGCGTCATGGATTCCAACGATCTGGAAAAGGAACGCGGCATCACCATTTTGGCGAAGGTCACTTCGCTCAACTGGAAGGACACGCGGATCAATATCGTGGATACGCCGGGCCACGCCGATTTCGGGGGCGAGGTCGAGCGCATCCTTTCGATGGTCGATGGCGCGGTTATCCTTGTGGACGCTGCCGAAGGCCCGATGCCGCAGACCAAGTTCGTTTTGTCCAAGGCCCTCAAGATCGGGCTGCGTCCCATCGTGGCGATCAACAAGATCGACAAGCCCGAGGAACGGCACAACGAAGTGCTCGACGAGATCTTCGATCTTTTCGTATCCCTCGATGCCACGCCCGAACAGCTCGATTTCCCTGTCCTTTATGGCTCGGCCAAGCAGGGCTGGATGGCGGACGATCCGTCTGGCTCCAAGGAAACCATGGGCCCGCTGCTCGACAAGGTCATCGAGCATTTCGAAGAACCCAAGGTCGAAGACGGCCCGTTCCGGATGCTGGTGACGACAATCGAACGCAACCCGTTCCTTGGCCGTATCCTGACCGGCCGGGTGTTTTCGGGTTCGGTCAAGCCTGGCGATTCCGTCCACGCGCTCTCGCGCGACGGCAAGACCGTCGAAAAGGGCCGTATTTCGAAAGTCCTCGGTTTTCGCGGTCTTGAGCGCGAACCGATCGAAGAGGGCAAGGCTGGCGATATCGTCGCATTGGCGGGTCTCGAAACCGCAACCGTTGCCAACACCATCGCCATTCCCCAGGTTACCCAGGCGCTCGAAGCCAAGCCCATCGATCCGCCGACCCTGTCGGTTACCTTCCGCATCAATGACGGCCCGCTGGCCGGTCGCGAAGGCGACAAGGTGCAGTCCCGCGTTATCCGCGAGCGTCTGCTGCGTGAGGCCGAAGGCAATGTGGCGATCCGGGTTACGCCGGGCGACGACAATGACAGCTTTGACGTTGCCGGCCGCGGCGAACTTCAGCTCGGTGTTCTGATCGAAACCATGCGCCGCGAAGGGTTCGAATTGTGCCTTGGCCGCCCCAAGGTGCTGTTCCGCGAAGAAAACGGGCAAAAGCTCGAGCCGATCGAGGAAGTCATCATCGACGTCGATGACGAATTTTCCTCGGTGGTCGTGCAAAAGCTCACCGAGCGGCGCGGCGATCTTGTGGAAATGCGACCGTCGGGCGCAGGGCGCACCCGGGTTCGCCTCTACGTTCCGACCCGTGGCCTGATCGGTTATCAGGGCGAATTGTTGTCCGACACCCGCGGCACCGCGATCTTCAACCGTGTGTTCCACGAATATTCGGCGTTCAAGGGCCCGCTGCCCATGCGCCGCACCGGCGTTCTGATTTCCAACGCGACCGGTCAGGCTGTCGCCTACGCGCTCTTCAACCTCGAAGACCGCGGGCCGATGCTGATCGATCCGGGCGTTGATGTTTACGAGGGCATGATCGTTGGCGAGCACAATCGCGAAAACGATCTCGAAGTGAACGTTCTCAAGGGCAAGCAGCTCACCAACATCCGTACCACGTCCAAGGATGAGGCGATCCGGCTCACGCCGCCGAAAAAGCTCAGCCTTGAACAAGCGCTGAGCTATATCGCCGACGATGAATATGTGGAGGTCACACCCAATTCGGTGCGCCTGCGCAAGATTCATCTCGACCCGCATGATCGTAAGCGGGCGTCGCGTGCCGCGGCAGCAGAAGCTGCGGCCAGCTGAGATAATTGAAGTTGATTTGGAATTGATGCGGAGCGGACCTATATTGGGATGCCGCTCCGCCCATATTTTTAAGAGGTGCCGTCATGAGCGATACTTCGACCAAGCAACGCACACAGACAAAGCTCAAGACCGCGCGGCCCAAGCTGCACAAGGTCATCCTCATCAATGATGACTACACGCCGCGCGACTTTGTGGTGAAGGTCCTCGAATCCGTTTTCCGGCTCGGTGAGCCGCAGGCGGAGTCGATCATGATGACCGCTCACCAGAAGGGCGCCGCGGTTATCGCCGTCTACACCAAGGAAATCGCCGAAACCAAGGCCGATGAGGCCATCGAGTTGTCTCAGCAGTTCGGTTTCCCGCTTATGGTCACGACCGAGCCCGAAGAATAGGGCCCGGCCACAGGGTCATCAGTACCATTCCCCGCGCACCACTTCGGTGCCGCCGCCGATTTCCTCCATCAGCAATTGCTCGAACAGATCGATGTCGCTGTCCCTGTAGTGATAGGGATAGACATAGGTCGGCAGGAACGCTGCGACACCCGATGCCGCCTGTTCTTCAGTCATTGTGAAGGGCAGGTTCATGGGTACGAAGGCGACGGAAATGTCCTCTAGCGCGCGCATTTCGGGAATATCTTCGGTGTCACCGGCGATATAGACGCGCTTGCCACCGATGGTGAGGATATAGCCGTTGTCGCGGCCCTGCGGGTGGTATTGCAGCCGGTCCTCGGTGGTGTTGTAGGCTGGGATCGCCTCGATAGCGATATCGCCGAAACTGTCGCTGTCGCCATTGGCCATTTCACGAGCATTGGACGCCAGCGCTTCGGGCAGCATGGCAAAGACGGCCGGGTTGGCGATGATTTCGGTGCCATCGACCACAAGCGCCTCAAGGGTCGGCAGGTCGAAGTGATCGCCATGCTCGTGGGTGATGAGGATCAGGGCAGGGGGCGGCAGAGAGGAATAGAGTTCGGCGCCGCCGACCGGATCGACATGGATCACACCCGACGGGGTTTCGATCACCAGCGAAGCGTGGGAGATCGGATGGATGAAGAAATTGCCGGCGTCGGATGGGTAAAGATCGCCTTCAGGCTGCTGGCCGAAGGCCGTGCGGGGCAGGATGGTGGTGATGCCAAGCGCGGCAAGGGTGGATAATCCCAGTCCAAGGGTCTGGCGGCGATTGATGGGCATGGTCGCGTCCTCCAGGGCAAAATTGCTCGATCTTTATAAACGTGGCCGGCGGGCAAACGATCGCCTGAGCGTGTTCACAATGGCGCGAGCGGTGCCGAGGGCCAAAACTGATCTCGATTTCGCCGGTATTTGCCTGTTAATCTCGCTTTAACGTGTGTGACGCGGGCCGCGGCCCAGGGGATTTTTCAATGCCGAGCCAGAACAACGCCGCCCGCATCGGGCAGACGATCAAGGGTCTTGAAACCACCACGCGGTTTGCCCTGGCAGTCCTTGCGCTGGCCAGCGGGGTCTATACCTATCTGGGCGTGCGCGGCCTTCTCGATGGCGACGCCAATTTCGTGTTTTTCGCCGCGATCATTTATTCGATCGCTGTGTCGGTCGGCATCTATGTGTTCTGGAGCTACATGATGCGGTTCCTGCCGCTCATGCGCACCATGAGCCAACGGCTCGCGATGACAGTGGTCATGGCTCTGGGCTCTGTGATGATCGTTGCTATGAGCTCCTGGCTGAACGCTGCGGCTCTGGCCGGCTCGGCAGCCCTTGAGCAGCACATGGCGGTGACGCTGGAGGCTTACACCGGTGATCTGGACGCAGCCCACGCCAATGCGCTTGGCGCGCAATCGCTTCTGCCCGACGTGCAGCGGGCATCGGAGCGGTTTGCAACATTGGCCGATGAAGAACGCAGCGGCGGCGCGCTGACCGGCTCGGCGGGTTCGGGCTCGGTCGTGCAGCTCCTGAGCCAGATGAGCGCCCAGATGAATTCGCTGGGGACGTCGATTTCCAATTCGCAAGCGCGGGTCAACGAGCTGTTCCAAACCGGCTCTGAACGTCTGAGCGTGATGCGGGAGCTGGTCTCCGCGCCGGGCGCCGTGCAGCCGCGGGCCGATGAATTCGCTGCCGAAATCGTCGCTCTGACCGGGGTGATCGCTGCATTGCAGGAAACTTCGGTTGCGCCGTCGGTGGCGCGAGCCGCCGAAGATCTTTCGCTCGGCTTCATCGCCCCGGTTGCCGATGGACAGAACGCCGGGCTCGTGGTGCGTCAGGACGCTGCCATGGCCAATATCCGCGAAGCGGTATCGGCCCAGTCGACGGCGTTGAGTGAAGCCGCTCAGGCGATCATCAATGAGCCCCGGGTCGAGCCGCGCCGGTTCGTGCCGCTGTCGAGCGCCGAAGCGGTGCTGCGCTATGCGTCCGATTTCCTGCCCTCATGGGCCGGTGCCATTTCCATCGATCTTCTGCCGGTCGTTCTGGTTCTGCTGCTGGCTGTGGCCCACGAAGCCATGCGGCGTGACGCCGAGGCGCTCGACGATGCCGAAACGCTGACGGCTGCCGACATGATGCGCGCCGTGGCCCTCCACAATCAGATGATGGCCAGTGCAGCACCATCCGAGCGGCCAGAGCCGATAGAGGAGCCCGAGATCGAGCCGGCCGTCGAGCCTGAAGCAGCGGAGCGCACCAGGACCGATGACGCGCCCGATGAGAGAATTTCCGAAACCAAGGACGATACCATTACGACCATTCCCGCCTTTCAGCGTAAGCGCGGCGACGGGCCGACCCGATCGTGAACAGCGTTCAAGCACCGGCGCCACGGAAAAGCGCGGCGCGAGGACTTCTCGACAGGGTGGCCTCGATCGAGGATGGAACGATCCTGAAAACCGTGTTCTTCGCCATGTTGGCCGGTGCGGCATGGGTATTGGCCAGCGATTATTTCGAACTCAATGCGATGCAGCCCCAAGATCTGGCCGTGACGCCGGGCGATCCGATGCTTCCAGCCGTCGATCGACCCGAGATCGATCCGGACAATCCCGCCTATCGGCCCCTCGAACATATCAGAACACCGCCCGAGCAGCTTGCCGAACCGCTTTCGATCGAACTGCTCGGCGGCGGCGTGCTCATGCTTTCGGGCACCATTGTCCCCGGCGCCGCCACGAGCTTTGCCGACGAGATCGAGAGACGGGGCGACTACGTGGAAACCGTGGCGCTCAATTCGCCCGGCGGATCGGTGGAGGATGCGCTGGTCATCGGCCGGTTGATCCGGGAAAGTGGCTTTAACACCGCGGTGGGCGATGGCGCCCTGTGCGGTTCGTCCTGCCCTTTGGTGCTGGCTGGTGGCGTCGAGCGGATCGTATCGGATAACGCGGCCGTGGGCGTGCACCAGATTTATGCCGGCGTAGGCGGCGATGACATCGGGTCGGCGCAGGCGATGTCCGATGCCCAGTCGATAACGGCGCGTATCGCGCGCTATCTGGGCGAAATGGGCATCGATCCGCTCGTCTGGATCAACGCCATGGAAACGCCGCCCGACCGCCTCTATTTCCTCACCATGGATGAAATGGAGCAGACCCGGTTGGCCGCACTATCGGACCCGGACCAATAGCTTGTCCTCTAGCCCTGCCGGATGGTGGACACGCCGAAACTGGAACGGGCCGCCAGGCGGACGCAATTGCTGCCGGCCTTCTCGGCTTCATCGAGCGCCCATAAGCCGCGCGCCAGCAGATCTGCATAGACGTCGCCCTTTTCCCGCTCGGTAATCCCGATACTCAGCGCGATCGGCTGGTTCAGGTCGCTGAGGCGTTCGCTGACAGCGGTGCGGAGGGCTTCAGCATTTCGCCGTGCCGCCATCAGGTTTGTCTGGGGGGAAAGGACGGCGAATTCACGGTCGGCCATGCGCCCCACAAGCGCGTCTTTGGGCACATGATCGCCGATCAGCGTGGCCATTGCCTGCAAGGGCAACCCCGGGCCGTGCGAAGGAGCGGTCGCCTTGATGGCGATCAGGGTCAGGGTGAGGTCTACGCGTTCGGTTGCTTCGGCCTCGGCCAGCGCCAGTGCGCGCCGCTCAGCATGGGTTGTGAAGCCCTCCCGGTTGAGCAGGCCGGTTTCAGCGTCCCGTTCGGCCTTTTGGATCAGGCGCCCGGCGGTATCGCTGAGCATGAGCGCCAGGCCGCCGGTTGCCAGGATCAACAGCAGGACAGCGCCCGATGCTGTCGAAAGTCCGGCATAGAGGGTGCCGGCGAAACTGGAAGCGGATGCTCCGACGCCACCGGTCCAGAGTGCAAGGAAGGGTTTGGCCAGAAAATGCAGCGCGAGGGCCAGAAACAACCAGATAAAAAGCCAGTCGTATGCAACCTTCGAACGCGCGCGCCAGATGACCGAAAGCGATAGCAGGCTCAGCAGCGCGTATGGGACCTGATAGAGAAGCTGGCGTACGAAATCCTCGCGCGGCAGGTCGAGGATGAGCCAGTAGAGCAGGGCCGACGCCGTTCCAACGGCCCAGCCGCCGCCGGGGTGAAGGTCCACGCGGTAGCGTATGGCAAGGCCATAGGCGACGAGAACGAACATTGCGACCATGGCCAACGCGATCACCATACGCGTCGGCCCGGGGTAAAATCCCGTCGTCAGTACGATCTCGCCAAGGAAACTGATGGCGGCGGCGGCAAACGCGCCGGAAAACCAGAGAGCCCCACGATTTTTGGGATCAAAGCGCGCAAGGGCCAGAAACGCCACTGATTGGATGGTGCAGAGGGCGACAATGACCCAGAATACAAGCAACGCGCCGGTCATGGTAGGCTAGTCCAAAGTTCGTTGGCGCCCCAGTTCCCGCGAACGAGGGCAGGTCATCGTGCCACGCCGTGAACAGCCCAGCGAACTGGCGTAACCCGTTCGGCATGCCTCTGCCAAGCCCATGTTTGATGCAACGGTCCGGGCTGGGTATCCGTTGTTGGTCAAAGCGCGGTAGCGGGAGAAACCAAAAAATGGCGAAAGTGCTCAGCGAACTTGAGGAAATACGGGCGTGGACGGAGGCGCGCGGGGGCAATCCGATCATGGCCGATATGCCCGAGCCCGGTGGGAGGGAGCAGCACCTTTTGGGGCTGACTTTCGATCAGCACATGCTCAATGCCGATTCAAACGAGGGCCCGGATCGGCCGGGCTCCCATTTCGATTTTGTGGATTGGGACGCTTGGTTTGCTGCGCTCAAGGCCCAGGACCTCGTTCTGGTGGTCGATGACGACCTCGAGGGCGATACCTACGCCGATTATCGCTTCATGAGCAGGGGCGAGGCTGAAGGCTCATCTTAATCCATCGTCGATCGCATACATGTCATCGTCGGAGAGCCCGAAATGGTGTCCGATCTCGTGGACCAGCACGTGGGTGACGATTTCACCCAGCGTGTCGGTGTGCTCGGCCCAATAGTCGAGGATCGGTCGGCGGTAGAGCCATACCCGGTTGGGCATCTGGCCGGTATGGGGGACGACGCCATCATCGGTCATCCCGATTCCTTCGAACAACCCCAGCAGGTCAAAGGGGCTTTCAAGGTCCATATCCTTGCATATTTCTTCGGTGGGAAACTCGGCGACCCGGCATTCGACACCCCGTGACATCGAACCGAATGGTTCGGGCAACGCCGCGAGCGCCTCGATAGCCAATGCTTCGATATCGTCGAGAGAGGGGGCCGCCAGCGGCCCCCATAGTTTTGCGTCGCCTTCGGTCGGCTCGCTCATCGAAGGTCAGGCCTTCGGCCACTCGCGTATATCGACGAAGTGGCCCTTGATGGCGGCAGCGGCTGCCATGATGGGCGAGACCAGATGTGTGCGGCCCTTAAAGCCCTGACGGCCCTCGAAATTGCGGTTCGAGGTCGAGGCGCAGCGTTCACCGGGCGCCAGCTTGTCGGCATTCATGGCAAGGCACATCGAACAGCCCGGCTCGCGCCAGTCGAAGCCTGCTTCGATGAAGATCTTGTCCAGCCCCTCGGCCTCGGCCTGCGCCTTGACCAGCCCCGAGCCGGGAACGACCATTGCATCGACGCGCGGGTGAACCGTGTGGCCCTTGACGATCGCCGCCGCGGCCCGCAAATCCTCGATGCGCCCGTTGGTGCACGAGCCCAGAAACACCCTGTCGAGTTCGATGTCGGTGATTTTCGTGCCGGCGGTAAGGCCCATATAGTCGAGCGCACGCTTTTTCGATGCACGGCGATTGGCGTCGGCGATATCGTCGGGATTGGGCACCGCGCCGGTCACCGAAATCACGTCCTCAGGCGAAGAGCCCCACGAGACGATCGGGGGCAGATTTGCCGCATCGAGCACCACTTCCTTGTCAAATGTAGCGCCTTCGTCGGTATAGAGCGATTTCCAGTAGTCGAGCGCCATATCGTAGGCTGCGCCTTTGGGCGCGCGCGGGCGGTCCTTCACATAGGCAAAGGTCTTTTCATCGGGCGCGATCAGCCCGGCGCGCGCACCGCCCTCGATTGTCATGTTGCAGACCGTCATGCGGCCCTCCATGGACAATTCGCGGATGGCCTGCCCTGCAAATTCGATAACGTGGCCATTGCCGCCAGCGGTGCCGATCTCGCCGATGATGGCGAGGATGATGTCCTTGGCAGTCACGCCGTCCGGCAGCGAGCCGTTGACGGTGACGCGCATGTTCTTGGCCTTGGACTGGATCAGCGTCTGGGTCGCCAGAACGTGCTCGACTTCCGAAGTGCCGATGCCGTGGGCCAGTGCGCCGAAGGCGCCATGGGTCGATGTGTGGCTGTCACCGCAGACTATGGTCATGCCCGGCAGCGTGAAACCCTGTTCGGGGCCAACGATGTGAACGATGCCCTGACGCATGTCGAGTTCGTTGTAGTATTCGACGCCGAAATCGACGGCGTTCTGGGCGAGCGTATCGACCTGGATTTTCGATTCCGGATCGTCGATCCCATGCGTTCTGTCCGAGGTCGGAACGTTGTGATCGACAACGGCCAGGGTGCGCTCGGGTGCGCGCACCTTGCGGCCGGACAGGCGTAGACCCTCGAACGCCTGCGGGCTCGTGACTTCGTGGACGAGGTGACGGTCGATATAGAGGATGGCGGTGCCGTCCTCGTTATACGCGACAACGTGGTCGTCCCAGATCTTGTCATAGAGGGTCTTTGCGCTCATCGGGCCGTCAATCCATATCTCGTGAGGTATCCGTACCAGCGGGTACGGTTGGCTGTTTTACGCCCGCAACCCCCATTGGGTCAAGAGTTGCGGGCGAAGGATAGCAGCAAGGATGATGGACCGGGGCTTTAGCCCTTCTGGGCCAGCGCCATGGAGTCGAGGATCACCTTGCGCGCGTCGTCAACGCCGCCGATCCGGTCGATCTTGGCCCACTTGCCTGGCTCGAGGTCCTTGTAGTGCATGAAGAAATGCTTGACGCGCTCGACCTGGATTTCGGGCAGGTCGGTTACATCCGCGATCCCGTCATACATGCGGGTCAGCTTGGAAACGGGAACCGCAAGGATTTTTTCGTCCTGGCCACCATCGTCTTCCATGAACAAGACGCCGACCGGGCGCGAGCGCACCACGGCGCCGGGCACCAACGGGCGTGAATTGAGAACGATCACATCAAGCGGGTCGCCGTCGCCGCACATGGTGTGAGGCACAAAGCCGTAATTTCCCGGATAGCGCATCGGAGTATAGAGAAAGCGGTCGACAAACAGCGCGCCGGACGCCTTGTCGATCTCGTATTTGATCGGCTCGCCGCCCAGGGGCACTTCGATGATGACGTTGAGGTCTTCGGGCGGGTTCTTGCCCACGGGGATCGCGTCGATATTCATTTTGCCGTTCAATCCTGAACTTTGGGGAGGAGGAGTCCGGCAGCTTTTTGCCTATCGGGCCAGGCAAATGCAAGCCATATTGGCCTTTGAGACAAGCATCAGTAGACGAAGGGGCCAAGACAATGAGATCGATAGTGCCAGCGCTGCTGGCAATTGCGGTGAGCACGACCGGTTCGTTGGCCCAGGAATGGCAGAGCCATTACACCGATATTGCACTCCAAGAGTGCACCCTGCTTTCAACCTATGAACTTGGCGCGACATGGGCCTGTCCCGGATACAAGGGATACCCCCTGATGATCATGGAAGGCGATCTGCGATTTTTCGTTTCCTACGGATTTGGAGCGCCCGATGAAATGGCGGCGCGGCAGAGCTTTCCCCAGTTCAATACGATTGGCGAGCGTCTCGAATGGCTGACCGAGGAGCATGTCGAGCGGGGCAGCATGCCCCAGGCTACCATCCTGCGCTATTATCTCGAACCGTTCGAGATGGACGACCCGATCGACCAGGTGCTTGTGGTAACCAAAGTCGAGCCCGGCAATACCTGTCGGGTCGCTCAGGTCGATGCACTTCGCAATCAGGATGCCAACAGTCTGGCCCGTGAGGCAGCGGTCAAGTTCGTGCCTGGATGGGATTGCGAAACCATGACGCCCCAGACCATCGGCCAATGGGGCGTCGAAGGGCTCTAGCTCGTCGCCAGATCGCTCAGAAGCCCTGCGGCAACCGAGAGGCGCGAAATCGTCAACTCGCCGGCGATCAGATCAGCCACGGTTTCACCCATGCGGGATATCGTGGCTGCTCGTGGTGCCTTCCAGGCCGCGATCCGGTCTTCGACCGGCCCATCTCCAGACGACAGGATGTCGGCAGCGAGATCGCGCAAGCCGCGGGTCAGGTTGGCCAGCGCCCTGTCGATCGCCATGCGGTCGAACCTGTCGGCGGCGTCGATGGCCGCGCCCTGCTCGGTCAGCCGTCCGAGCTTGAACATTTCGATCACCGCGAACATCGCCTTGGCTGCATCGAGCACCTGCGCATTGGCTTTGTGGGCGACGAGCACCGCATCTGGCGCCAGTGAGAGCACCGAGAGGGCGGCGATCGAGCGGGCCAGATCGGGCGGGGTGCCGCCAGCCTCAAAACCTTCTTCCTGGGCGGAGACAGCCTCGGCCAAGAACGGGGAAACGAGATCGGAAAGCGAGGCCCTTATCGTTGATATACCGGCGCGATAGCGCTCGATCATGTCCGAAAGCCCGCCCGAGAAATCCTCGTTGCGCAGGAACCACAGCGCCATGCCCACCTGCAGGCCCTGAACCTCGGCGTAGAGCGCAAGCTGGGTATCGCCGGATATGGTTGTGTCGAGATCGTCGATTGCCGCGTTGAGCCCGGCCAGATCGAAACTGTCGCGTGCCGCCGCGTAGGCAAAAGCAACAGCGCCGGGTTCGGCGGCGGTAATTGAGGTCAGCCGCGTAACGAACGCTGGGCCGCCCCGGTTGATCATCGCGTTGGAAAGCACCGTTGCGATAACCTCGCGCCGCAGACGGTGGTTTTCAATCGTCTCGGGATGGCGCGCTTTGAGCGTTTCGGGGAAATAGCGGAACAATTCGCGCGCCAGATAGGGATCATCTGGAACCGGGGATCTGAGCAGGTCGGCGTAAAGCGTCAGTTTGGCGTAAGCGAGCAACACGGCAAGTTCGGGCCGGGTCAGTGCCACGCCGCTGGCGGCGCGGTCAGCCAGCATCGCATCATCGGGCAGGTATTCGACGGCCCTGTTGAGTTCGCCCGCCGCTTCGAGCTCATCGATGAAATCGACAAGATCGGGGAAGTCCGCCATGCCCCGCCGCTGGGCGAGGGACAGTGCGAGGGTCTGCAGATAGTTGTTGCGCAGGCAAAGCTCGGCGACCTCGTCGGTCATTTCGGTGAGGAAGAAATTGCGGTCCGCCATCGAAAGGCTATCCGAACGCACCATGTCGGACAGCGCGATCTTGATGTTGACCTCAAGGTCGGACGAATTGACGCCGGCCGAATTGTCGATGGCGTCGGTGTTGATGCGTCCGCCATTGAGCGCATATTCGATGCGGCCGCGCTGGGTGAGCCCGAGATTGGCACCTTCACCCACCACTTTGGCGCGCACCGCCTGTGCGGGAACGCGGATCGAATCGTTGGCCTTGTCGCCCACCGAGGCATCGGTTTCGTCGGTCGCGCGGATATAGGTGCCGATGCCGCCGAACCACAGCAGGTCGATATCGGCTCTGAGAATCGCCGACATGATTTCGCTCGGCGAGGCGCTGACCCCGGTGAGGCCCAGAAGATTTTGCATCTGGGGCGTGAGCGGGATGGATTTGGCCCGGCGCGAGAACACCCCGCCGCCCTCGGAAATCAGCGCGGAGTCGTAGTCCTGCCAGCTCGAGCGCGGCAGCGCGAAAATCCGCTCGCGCTCGGCAAAGCTTTTTTCGATATCGGGCTCGGGATCGATGAAGATGTCGCGGTGGTCGAAGGCCGCAACCAGAGCGATTTTGGGCGAAAGCAGCATGCCGTTGCCGAAAACGTCGCCGCTCATGTCGCCGACACCGGCCACTGTGAAGCTCTGGGTCTGGATATCGATATCGATTTCGCGGAAATGGCGTTTGACCGCCTCCCAGCCGCCGCGGGCCGTAATGCCCATCTTCTTGTGGTCGTATCCGGCCGATCCGCCCGAGGCAAAGGCGTCGCCGAGCCAGAAATCGCGGCTTTCAGAAATGGCGTTTGCCGTATCGGAAAAGCTTGCGGTGCCCTTGTCGGCGGCAACCACGAGATAGGGGTCGTCTCCGTCCCGCCTGAAAATCTCTTCGGGCGGCAACACGGTGTCGCCCACCAGATTATCGGTCACGTCGAGCAGGCTGGAGACGAATATCTTGTAGCACGCAGTGCCCTCGGCCAGAAACGTGTCGCGGTCTGGGTTGGCTGGCATGAGGCGGGGCACGAACCCGCCCTTGGCGCCCACCGGCACGATCACCGCGTTCTTGACCATCTGCGCCTTGACCAACCCCAGGATTTCGGTGCGGAAATCTTCGGCGCGGTCCGACCAGCGCAACCCGCCGCGGGCAATCGGCCCGCCCCGCATGTGAATACCTTCGAGGCGGGGGGAATAGACGAAAATCTCGCGCCACGGTCTTGGCTGGGGTATCCCTTCGAGCCGCGTGGCGTCGAACTTGATGGCGAGCGCCGGGCGCGGCTTGCCGTCGATGCGTTGGTAGAGATTTGTCCTGACGCTGGATTCGATCAGGTTCAGCAACCGCCGGATGATCCGGTCCTCGTCGATCGAAGTTATGGTTTCGAGCCCGGCGACAATTTCGGCGCGCAGCGCTTCGGCTGCCGCCTCGCGGTCTGCGTCGAGATGGGGATCGTGCAGGGTGTGGAACAGTTCGACAAGCGCGCGGGCGGTGGCCGGGTGGGCCGAAAGCGCCGTCCAGATGTAGGTCTGCGACCAGGCAATGCCGACCTGTTTGAGGTAACGCCCCAGGGCGCGCAGGATTGCCACATCGGCGTGGCCGAGCCCGGCGGTCAGGGTCAGCCGGTTGTAGCCGTCGTTTTCAACCAGCCCGCTGGACACCGCGAGGATGCCGTCCTCGATGCGGCGAGCGCTTTCGCCCAGGTCGATTTCGGTGCCGTCGCCGGTCCGGATCGACATGGCGTGCAGAAAGCGTGGCTGCGGCCCGAGCGGGCGTATGGTGTAGGTGCGCTCGTCGATCACCGAGAAGCCGAAATTTTCCAGCATCGGCACACGGGCCGAAAGCGGAATGGGATCGGCGCGGTGATAGACGTTGAGCGTCAAGCTCGACGGCCCTTCGGTCCCGCGGCTCAGCCGCACGGCCAGCGGATTGTCCGGGCCCAGCGCCTTGAACACGGCGATATCGTCCAGGGCATCGGCGTGCGAGTGGGCCACCTGATAATCGGCGGAAAAGGCGCTTGCGTAATCGGCGATGTCGCCGGCATGGGGCGCCGCCGAAAGCAGGCGGTCGGCAAAGGTGCGGGTCAACTCGGAAATTTCCGCTTCCAGCGCCTCGCGGTCGGGGCGCGGGGTGGGGCCACCATTGCGCCCGATGATGAAATGCACCCGGGCCAGATCGCCTTCGGGGAAGTCGGGGGCAAAGGCCGAGACGCGTCCGTCATAGCGGTTGGCGAGATGTTCGCCGATCCGGGCGCGGACATTGGAATCGAAGCGGTCGCGCGGCAGGTAAACGAGAACGGAAACGAAATTGTCGAACCTGTCGATGCGCGGCAGAACCCGCACGCGCGGCCGGTCGGGCAGGGTGGCGATCACATTGGCGAATTCGAAAAGCTCGTCCTGGGAAATCTGGAACAGCTCGTCGCGCGGGTAATTGTCCAGCGTGTTCATCAACGCCTTTCCGGCGTGCGAGCGCGGATCAAAGCCCGATTGCGCCATCACCTCGGATATCTTGCGCCGGATCAGCGGCACTTCGCTACACGGTGTGGCCAGCGAGGCGGATGTGAAGAGCCCCAATATGCGCAATTCGCCGGTGATCGTGCCGTCTGCGTCGAAGGTCTTGATGCCCACATAGTCCATATGCACGCGCCTGTGTACAAGCGAGCGCCGATTGGCCTTGGTGACCATGAGCGGCTCGTCGGTATCCAGAAACGCCAGATGCTGATCGTTCATGTGCACATATCGCGTGCCTTGGCGCAGATAGAGATAATCGGGCTCGCGCAATATGCCCAGCCCCGATCCATCGAGAGGAACGAGGGTCTGCTCCCCGCCCTCCCCGGTCAGCCGGTATTGGCGCATGCCCAGGAAGGTGAAGTTGTGGTCGGCCAGCCAGGCAAGAAAATGGATCGCCTCGGTCAGCGCCTGTTCGCGCATGGCCGGCGGGTGCGACCGATAGGCGACCACTGCCGTGCGCAGACGCTCGAGCATCTCGCGCCAGTCGACAACCGCGGCGCGCACCTGCGCCATGGTCTGGGTCAGTTCCTCGGAAATGACCGAAAGTGAGTGGGTATCGGGGGGCGTGTCGATGTGGATCTGGAGCACGCTTTCCTTGCGGGCGCCCTCGGTCTCCTCGATCACCTGCCAGGGGGATGTGGTGTCGTCCACGGCAACGACCGGATGGGTCATGAAACGGATGGAGCCACCGGCCGCCCTTATGGCCGCGAGCGCCGAATCGACGATAAACGGGGTATCGGCCGAATAGATGTCGATAATCGTTATCCCGGACACGATCTCAGCATCGGGTGTCCAGATGCGGATATCGGCCTTGCCGGGGGTCCGCTGGCCGATATGGGAATATGTGGTGGCCAGAAGCGCTTCGAGCGTTTGCGCTGGATAAAGCAGCAAATCCTGCTCGTCTGCCGAACGGAGCGCGTTGGTCACGAACCGCGCCAGTTCGGGCTTTTCTGACTTTAGCGCGATCAGGCGGTCGCGCCAGGGGCGCAGGTTATCTGTGGTGTCGATCATTCCCGGCGCCTCTTAACGTCTTCCGGTATAGCGGAGAGCTTATGCCCTTGCGGCCGGAAAGCCAATATCAGCTTTAAAATTCAAAGACATAAGACCATGGTATCTGTCAGCGTTGCTGCCCTTTTCGGGCCGGGCCGGAACGCAAAGAGCCGGGCAGCTTGCCCGGCTCCTCTGGTGTGTCGCCCGTTCTTCTAGTGAAGCACGGCCAAAAGCAGCAGCGCGATGATATTTGTGATTTTTATCATTGGATTGACAGCGGGACCGGCAGTGTCCTTGTAGGGATCGCCCACGGTATCACCGGTGACCGAGGCTTTGTGAGCTTCCGATCCCTTGTAGTGGGTTTGCCCTGTGGAATCGGTGAACCCGTCCTCAAAGCTCTTTTTGGCGTTGTCCCAGGCGCCGCCGCCCGCCGTCATGGAAATGGCGACGAACAGGCCCGTGACGATCACGCCCAAAAGCATGGCGCCCAGCGCTGCAAAAGCTGCCGCCTTGCCGGCGATGAGAAGGATTACCCCGAACACGACCAGCGGCGAGAGCACCGGAAGCAGCGAGGGCACGATCATTTCCTTGATCGCGGCCTTGGTCAGCATATCGACGGCCCTGCCATAGTCGGGCTTTTCGGTGCCCTCCATGATGCCGGGCTTTTCGGCAAACTGCCGACGCACCTCGACCACCACCGATTGGGCGGCGCGACCGACTGCAGTCATGGACATGCCGCTGAACAGGAACGGCAACAGCCCACCAAACAGAAGCCCGACAACCACGTAGGGGTCGGCCAGCGAGAAGCTGATTTGCCCGACACCGAAATAGAAGTCGCCTTCGACCGCCTCGCCGATGAAATAGGCAAGGTCCTGGGTGTAGGCGGCAAACAGCACCAATGCGCCCAGACCCGCCGAACCGATGGCATAGCCCTTGGTCACGGCCTTTGTGGTGTTGCCCACAGCATCGAGCGCGTCGGTGTTCTTGCGCACTTCGTCGGGCAGGCCCGCCATTTCGGCAATGCCGCCGGCATTGTCGGTCACCGGTCCGAAAGCGTCGAGCGCCACGATCATGCCGGCCAGTGCCAGCATGGTGACCACGGCAACCCCGATGCCGAACAGGCCGGCCAGCGAATAGGTGACGATGATGCCCGCGATGATGACAAGGGCGGGCAGGGCGGTCGATTCAAGCGACACGGCGAGCCCCTGGATCACATTGGTGCCGTGGCCGGTAATCGAGGCTTCGGCGATCGAATTGACCGGGCGCCGGCCCGTTCCGGTATAGTATTCGGTGATCCAGATGATGAGCCCGGTGATGACCAGTCCGGCCACACCGCAGCCATAGAGTGCCCATGGGGTGAAAGTGATGTCTCCCACGGCAATGGATCGGCTCATGTCGCCGAAGATCAGCCACATGACCGGAACAAGGGCGATCAGCGAGAGCACGCCTGTGGCCAGGACGCCCTTGTAGAGCGCGCCCATGATGTTGCCCGAAGCGCCCAGCTTGACGAAATAGGTCCCGGCAATCGAGGTCAGGACGCACACACCGCCAATGGCGAGGGGCAAGACCATGCCGATCAGTTTGAGATCGACTGGCAGGATGATCGCGGCCAGCACCATTGTGGCAACGATGGTCACCACATAGGTTTCGAACAGGTCGGCGGCCATGCCGGCGCAATCGCCGACATTGTCGCCCACATTGTCGGCGATGGTTGCAGGATTGCGCGGGTCGTCCTCGGGGATACCCGCTTCGACCTTGCCCACCATGTCACCGCCCACGTCGGCACCCTTGGTGAAGATGCCTCCGCCCAGCCGGGCAAAAATGGAAATCAGCGAAGCGCCGAAGCCCAGAGCGACAAGGGCGTCGATGACGGTCCGGTCAGTCGCTTCGAAGCCGATGGCCAAAAGAACGAGGAAATAGACTGTGACACCCAACAGACCAAGACCGGCAACCAGCAGTCCGGTCACAGCGCCCGATTTGAACGCCAGGTCGAGCCCGCCGGCCAGCGAGGTGGTCGCCGCCTGGGCAACGCGCACATTGGCGCGCACCGAGACGTGCATGCCAATGAACCCTGCAGCCCCGGAAAGTACCGCGCCGATCAGAAATCCTATGGCCGCGTACATGCCGAGCAGCAGCCAGGCGATGACAAGGATAACGGCGCCGACAATGGCGATGGTTGTGTACTGGCGCTTGAGATAGGCGGTGGCGCCTTCGCGCACCGCGTTTGAGATTTCCTGCATGCGGGCACTGCCGGCATCGGCGGCCAGAAGCGTACGTGTGGTCACGATGCCATAGACGACCGAAAGGACGCCGCAGGCAATAATCAGCCATAAGGCCAAAGTCATAGTGGTATTCCCCTCACTTTGCGTCCGGATCGGCATGTCGAGAGGCTCGGCACGAGGCGGGCACTCCGATGCGGTCCGGTCTACTTCCCTTCTTGCACCGCCGCCAAAATTTCCTCTCCCCTGGCGACAGCAAAGACCCGCACTTTACTGCGGCCAGAATGGAGGATGGCCCAAGATCAGCGCAGAGGCAATCCTCTATTCTTGCGCTCTATTTTAGTCAGTATTGCTGGCTTATTTGTACTTACCGGCTTGAAATGCAATGACGTTCGCCGGGCATTACTGTTGACCTATCGGTCCGTCAGGCTTTCCAATGCAGTTCGGAGCACGCCGGGTTCTCCCCGGGCCAGAATCACCTTGGTTCGGCTGGTCTGGCCGCTGGAAAGGGACAGGGCGGATTTGGGAAGGGTAAGGGCCTTGGCCAGAAGGAAGATGACGGCGCTATTGGCCGCACCCTTGTCGGGCGGGGCACAGACCCGAACGGCCAGCGCGCAGCTTCCATCGGCGCGGGTTTGCGCGCCCTCGAGCCTGTCGGCACTGGCATTGGGGGTGACGCGCAGCGTGATCCGCGCGCCATCGGGAACGAGCGTGTAAAAGGAGGGGCTGCTCACAGCCCCTGCATGGCAACCTGACGCATGAGCGGATAGAGGATCACCAGCCGGATGAAGTAGATCGTCAGAAACAGGACGATCGGGGAGATATCGAGTCCGCCGAAATTGGGCAGTACCCGCCGGATGGGCGCCAGCAACGGGTTGGTCAACTGCCAGAGCATATTGGCGACCGTCGCGACGAACTGGTTGGACATGTTGAGAATGTTGAAGGCCAAAAGCCAGCTCATGATCACCTGGGCGATCATGATGAAGATGACAAGGCTCAAGACCACGTCGATGAATTGTAAAAGCCCAAACAGCATTGGCGGTCCCTTTATGCAATCGGTTCTATATAGAACGTGAAAAGCCTTATGGAAATGGGTGTGGCGATCTGATGGCCGCACCCTGTCCCAGCAAAGAAAAAAGGCCCGCCTCAATTACGCGAGGTTCGGGCCTTTGCAAGAGTTTGCCCGGTACGCAACACACAAAGATCCGGACAGGGGCATACAATGCACAGACCGTGCCAAAAACCGGTTACTCAATATGGGGCGCGTCGCGTGCGATTTGTCTCAATATGTTGAGATCGGGCACAAGAACGCATTTCCAGCCCTTGCATTTTGCAACGCATGAGAATTGCAAAATGCAAAATTTCACGCGGTTTCGTCGGCTTCAGGATTGACGTCCGGCGGGGTGGTGGGCCGCTTTGCCTGGTTGCGCAAGATGGTGCGTTGACGCGATGAGACCCCGATCAACTCGGCGACGCGCCAGACCATGTTGTCTTCAAGCTCGTGATTGGTGTCGTCGGCAAACACCACCTGCCACATCATCCTGATGATCTCGATTTTTTCGGGCTCTTCGAGCTGGGCTAGCTTTGAGGTGAACTGGTAGAAATCGACGGCGTCGCGGTCGCGCCGACGGGCCTCGGCAATAATGCGCTTCACTTCGGATTCGTCGAGGCCGTAGTAATCCTTGAGGGCGTTGGCGATGGCCTTGGCTTCAATGGGGCTCGCGGTGCCGTCGACCGATGCGAGATGGACCAGCAAAGCGGCCACCGCAAGGCGCGGCTCGGTCGGCTGGGCTGTGCCTTTTTCGGGTTGGCGAAACAGCTTTGCCAGAGAATCGAACATCGAACGGCACCCTTTCGCGGGCAATGAACGGCCAAAAAACTGAGCGCCGACCGATTCCGTCGGTTTGGCACAGGTCTCTAGGGTAAGGACCGCCCGTGTCCGGCTCAAGCGTCCTTGCGCGGTCGTGAGCAAGGATTTTTTCCAATGTCGTTTGCGTGCCACAGGCAATTTGGAGGTCGTTGTTTTCTCCCAATGACCGCGATAGGGTCGCCGCGTGACTCTGGGCTGGCATTGGGGAGGAGCCGGACGCGATGATTGCGGCTTGGGCATTGATCGTGGGAGGGCTCGTCCGCATCGTCGGTGAGGTGCTGGAAATCCTGGCCGGCGGCCATACGGCCGTGAGCAGCAGCATCGCCGGAGGCGCGCTGGTTCTTGTCATGATCGGCTTTGCAGGGCTCTGGCCCGAGGCGCGCAACAGCCGGCTGGCCCGGCTGGCCATCATCATGATCGGGCTCGGCGCACTGGGCTTTGCGTCAATCGCAGCCTGGTCGGTGAGCCATGGCACTTTACCCGTGCATGTCGTGTCGAGGATGCCGGTCTTTATCGGCGTCGCGGCCATTACGCTTGTCGGCGCCCTGGCCCTGGCCGGGTGGCTGATTTCATCGGCGTTCTATCCGGCGTGGATCGGGATTGTGATGAGCGTTTCCATAGCAATGTCGCTGGTGAGCAGTTTTGTCGCGTTCCCAGCGCTCGTCCAACCGCTTATCGATCTGGTTATGGCGTTGACCTTCATCCAGCTCGGGCTTTGCATGCGCGAGCGGCGCGGAATCGGAAATCGTTTATGATCCTTGCTGTAATCCTGCTTGTGGGCTGTGCCCTTTGGGCGCTCGGCGAAGCCATCATGCTTACGGGCGACCAGATCACGGTTCTGGGTGGCACCATCGCAACGGTGGGGATGACGCTGGCCGGAGCCAGTATCTGGACGCTCAAGGATCTGCCGGGCATGGCACGGCCCGGCCGCGTGGGTATCGTCTTGAGCGCGTTCGGCGCCTTTTCCTTTGCCATGGTGATGATTATCGTCCTCACCTCGGGGGTGCTGGGGGCAATGGCCGACGGCACCGTGCGGCACGCCGATATCGTTTTCACCCCGTTCTACCTTCTGGCCCTGGTGTTCATCGTGGCAGGCATGAGCGCGTTTGCCATCCACTTCAAAGCGGCCCCAGGCGCGCCCGCCGTCGCGGCGCTGGTGCCGGCAGGGCTGGCAGCCGGACATCTGATGAGGCTGTTTGCCGCCGATATGCCGGCCTATCACGAGACGCTCTCGGTTGCCCTGGCGCTCTATCTGGGCTGGCTCGGCGTGCGCCGGATTGCCCTGGCCCGTAGCGTAGCGCAACCCGAACCGCGGTGATGGCGCCTAAAGCGCGTCGATGGCGCCCGCGAGATCGATGTCCTTTTGGGTCAGACTGCCCTTGTCGTGGGTCTTGAGCGCAATGTCGACGCGATTGTAGCTGTTTGACCAGTCGGGGTGGTGATTGGCTTTTTCCGCCAACAGCGCCACCCGGGCCATGAAGGCAAAAGCGCGGGAGAAATCTTCAAACTTGAAGCTTTTTTCAATGGCGCCGCTGTCATTGATCCGCCAGCCATCCAGACCGGCCATCGCAGTTTTTGCGTCGAACCCGGTTTCCGATCCATTGTCCGTCATTTCGCTTTTTCCCGTCACCGTGGCATTATCAGGATGCATTCCGCCGCGGCGATGTCCTTAACCTGGGTAAGGGACGGTCATCGAACCGGGCCAGATGCAGTGTAAAGAGGTTCTTTACCACACCGCAACTTCGTGCCTGCAACCGATTGGTGGGCACGACATTGTCAACGTGATGCAAACCGCTGAAAGGCAAGGTGGTTCCAAGCCGAACCTGTCGGAATCTGGTCAGAATAATGCCCAAGGGCCCCAGACATCTGCCCACGCTCGACTACGTCTCGATCGTGGCGTCGCTCTACAAGGACAGACGCGCCATGCTTGTCGGCATGGCGGCTACGATTATTGGCGTCCTGATGGCGGCCATCAAGACCGACGCGCTGGTGCTTTACGTTGTTGCCCTGGCCTTTGTCGTTTCCACTGCGCTGCGCTATTACAATATGCTTGCGTTCGAAGAGAACCCGCCGGCGCCGGACGATCGCGCTGCCGCGCTGTTCTGGGAACGCAAGCAGATGATCCAGGGCACGGTCTCGGCGTCTATTTACGGCGGCTGGTGTTTTGTTTCGCTCGTTCTCGTTGATGATCCATTTGCCGAGCTGGTCGCCATTTCGGTGACGATTGCCGCTATGATCGGCATTGCGACGCGCAATTTCGGCATCGACAGGATCGTGGCCTCGCAGTCGCTGGCCATCGCAATCCCACTTGCGCTGGGGCTGGTTCTGGTCGGCGATGGCTATCATATGGCGCTTGCGGCGCTTCTCGTCCCGTTGGTGATAAGCTTCCGGTTCCTTGCCGCGGACGTGCGGGGTCTTTTGCTCTCGCAGGTCCATGAACGCACAGTGGCCTCGCGATTGGCCGTTCAGCTCGACACCGCGCTCGAAACCATGCAGCACGGGCTTTGCATGCTCGACGAGAACGGGGTGATCGCGCTGGCGAACGATCGTGCGCAGCAGACCTTTGCCGGCATTGCCGAAGGGGCATGGGTCGGGCGCTCGTTCTCGGACCTGCTCGAAGACGCCATCGGAAAGCGGGCGCTGCCCGAAACGACGGCGGACCGTCTCAACCGGATGATTATCCAGCAGACTGGCGGCAAGATCGTCATGAAGCTTTCGGGCGACTATCATTGTGAGGTCACCATTTCCTCGCGCGGCGACCGCACGGTGCTGCTGTTCGAGAACGTCACCGCCCGCATCCGGGCCCAGGAGCGCATCAATTTCATGGCGCGCTATGACGGGCTGACCGGGTTGCCCAATCGCGCCTATTTCACCGAACAGGTCGAGGCGGAACTGGCGTCGCGGGAGCGGGTTGGCCGGGACGAGCCCGTGCTTTTGGCCATCGTCGATATTGATGACTTCAAGCATGTCAACGACACGTTCGGGCATCTGGCGGGCGACAGGGTGCTGTCGGAAACCGCCGTACGCATACAATCGGTCATGAATCGGCACTCGCGGCTGGCCCGGCTGGGCGGCGACGAATTCGTCGTCTATCGCGCCCAGGACACCGATGGCGATGCAGTTCGCGCCGAGGCCGAGGCAATCCTTTCCGTACTGCAGCGCCCGTTCGAGGTTGGTGGTGAGACGGTCGAACTGCGCGCCTCGATAGGCTTCGTCACGAATTTGGAACCCAAGACCGCCCTCGACGATCTGATAACCCGGGCCGATCTGGCGCTTTACAGCGCCAAGGCGCGCGGCAAGGGCCAGTATCAGGCCTTTGTCGAGGAAATGGACAGCGAGTTCCGCTATCGCCAACGTCTCAAGAGCGATCTTGCCATTGCGATTGCCGAGGATCAGCTCAAGCTCGTTTATCAACCGCTTGTCGATCGTGCGACCCGTAAGGTCGCCGGGTGCGAGGCGCTGACCCGTTGGACCCATCCCGAACTCGGCCCGATCCCGCCCGATGTGTTCATCGGTCTTGCCGAGGAGACCGGCTTGATTTCGCAGATGACCCGATGGGTGCTCAAGACCGCGACGTCCGAATGTGTCAACTGGCCCGCGCCGATTTCTGTCGCCGTCAACGTCTCGGCGCGCGATTTGCGCGGAGAGGAGCTCGCCATGCATGTATCCGAAGCGCTCAGGGCCAGCGGTCTGGCGGCCGGCCGGCTGGAGATCGAGGTGACCGAAACCGCGCTGATCGAGGACCGGGAAGGGGCGGCCGCTCGGCTCGAGTCGCTGGCCGAGAAGGGCATCGGCATCGCGCTCGACGATTTCGGCACTGGTTATTCCTCGCTCTCCTATCTGGACGGCATGCCGTTCTCGAAGCTCAAAATCGACCGTTCGTTTATCGCCGACATCACCACCAGCGAACGTTCACGCAAGCTGATGACCAATGTGGCCCGGCTCGGCCGGGATCTCGATCTTGTGCTGGTTGCGGAAGGCGTTGAAACCGAAGACCAGCTCGAAATCATCGCTCGCGATACCGGGATCGACCAGATCCAGGGTTTTTTGTTCAGCATGCCTCTCCCGGCCATTGAAACGCGTGCGCTGATTGCCCGCATGAATCGAACGAGTGCCCGCCCGGCGCGTGGCAAAACGCGGCGGCCGGCGCTGGTGGCCAAGTAACGTCAACCGTTCCGGCGTCTTTTTGGGCTTTTCCTCAGCGTTAAAATTTTACTAACATTGCTCCATTTCGGGGTGATGAAATGGGTGATTCCGATATCGGAACGCAGGCCAGGACGTCGCGCTTTTCCACCAGCCTCATGGACATGCTCGAGCGGGTGGAATACCGCCGCGTCAGGCTCGATGAACAGTTCGATCCGGTTTACCGGCTGCGCTACGAGGCGTATCGGCGTGAAGACGGCATCGCTGTAAACGCCGAGCAGATCGCCCGCGACCAGCTCGATTTCACTCTCAACGCCATGTGCCACGGGGTGTATATCGACGGGGTTCTGGTTTCTTCCATCCGCCTGCATTTCGCAACTGCCGAGCACCGGGATTCTCCGTGCATGCGCATGTATCCCGATCTACTCAACGACATGCTCGACGCCGGGCAAACCTATATCGATCCCTCGCGTTTTGCCGCCGATCGTGAGGCAACGCTGGCCATTCCCGCCCTGCCGTTTCTCACGCTGCGGATCGCGGCCATGGCGTGCGAATATTACGACGCCGATTATTGCCTTTCGGGGGTGCGCGACGAGCACGCCGCCTTTTACAAGCGCGTGTTCGGTTCACGGGAAATCGCCGGCTACAGCCAGTATCCGGGCATGACTTTCCCGGTCAAACTCTATGCCGCCGAAGTGTCGGACATCCGCAACCGCGTTGCCGACCGTTTCCCCTTCTTCATGTCGACCCCGGACGAGCGCGACAGGATGTTCGGACCCGACAGCGATGCCCGTTACCTCGGTCTCATCCAGCCCACGGCGCGACAGGCAGCCCTGGCCGAAGCGCGATTTGTGCCTGCCGAGTGAGCCGCGGGGCTGGGCCGGTTACAGGGGGTCCTGGCGCCGGGCCAGCGTTTCGATGTCGCCCAGTCTGAGGTAGTGAAGCTCGCGAACCAGGCGAAGGGTGGGCTTGGCGGCGAACAGGATCGAGCCGATCAGAAAGAACCAGGTCGCGACGGTCTGGCTCGCAGCCGAGAAAAACAAGACGCTGCCAATCACAAAGCAGGTCGCCGCCCCGAAGTCGATGGCGGTGTACCAGACTTCATACAGTGCGTAGAGGTGGCGCCGCTCCATTGAACGGTCGCGGGCATCAGGATCAAAAAAAAGCGCCATTATCGGTCTCCCATGCGGTTGATGTGCAAGCGCAACTGCCACGGGGCGAATATGTTTCGAGAGACGGAAAAAGCTGGTGCCGCTTAGGTGACTCGAACACCTGACCCCGTCATTACGAATGACGTGCTCTACCAACTGAGCTAAAGCGGCTTGGCCCGAAGGGGCAGATTGGCGTCTTTTACTTTCGGTGCGCCAAACGCGCAAGGCCTGATGCGTTGCCAGGGCGCGCCTTTTTTTCCCTAGGGTTGTGTTGGTGTTGTGGCGTCCTCGATAGCTGGCAGGGCTGCGGCGGGTTCGGAGGCGGTGTTGGACAGCGTTTTTACGGGCGCGCGGGTCTGGACGGGAACCTTCCATTCGAAGGCGTCGAGCCGTCCGGTGACCGGTGAGGCGGGAGCCCAGTCGTCCGAGGTTATCCCGTCCGCCGTCCAGGTCGGATCGGCGGGAGCCGCCACGGCGCGGGAGAGCCATTCGCGGGCCTTGCCCTGATCGCCCGATTGGCCCTCCTCGATTTCGGCCATCAAAAGGCACATCTGGCGGGTCGGCTTTTTGCCCAGAAAAGGCGCAAGTGCGTTGCGGGCCACGCTCCATTCATAGGCGTCGATCGCCGCCCGGGCCATGACGATAGCGGCCATCGGGTGGCTGTCAGGGGCTTCGACCAGCGTGCGGGTACGCTTGAGGCGTTCGACAGCCGATGTGCCGGGTTTTACGTGGGCGTAGAGCGTTGCGGCATCGGGATGGAAACCGGCCCGCCATGTCCTGCGCAACAGCGCCGAAGCGCGTCTTGTGTCGCCGCGGTTGATAAGGATACGTGCGGCAACCAGCGCGGCGGGCACGAAATCGGGAATGGATTTGAGCGCCCGGTTGGCGTGTTCATAGGCCGTATCGGGTTCGGTCTCCTCGAGTGCCATGGCGAGCGCGGTTTCAAGCACACCCTGGCGACGCTTTTTGGCAGCTTTCTGGCTTTTGGTCCGGGCCGGCAACGCGGCGCTCATCTCCAGCGCTTGCGCCCATGCGCCCTTGGTCGCCAGATCGTTGAATACGGCCTCCGACGCCCAATCGAGACTGGGCGAAATGGCCAAAGCCTTGCGTGCAAAGGTAATGGCAGCGTTGGCCCGATCCTGGGTTCTTGCCTGCTCGTAAAGTCCCGAAAGCGCGGCCAGCGCCGTGCGGTCGTTGGAAATCAGGGCGCGGTAATGCTCGCGGGCCGAAGAAAGATCACCCAGCGCAAGTTCGGCCCTTGCTTCGAGCAATTGGGCAGCAGGATTTTCGGGCAGTTTGGCGCGGGCGTCGCGGGCCAGCATGCGGGCGCGGGAAAATTCTCCCGCCTGCAGGGCAATCATGCCATCCGAAAGCGCTTCCACTCCGGCCTTCTCCTTGCGCCGGGCATTGGAGCGGGCCAGGGCGGCGGGCGCGCCGATCAGGCGCCTGATGATGGCCCAGGCAAGGATCGAGGCGATGATGACACCGATGGCGATGAACAGGGCCAGCCCCAGTCCCGGGCTCATGCGCCAGGACCCGAAAGCGATCTCGACGGTGCCGGGCAGGGCGATCAGCCAGGCGGCGCCCAGCGCAACGAGCAGGCTCAGGACGAGATAGACGATAAGGCGGATCATTGGCTGGCCTCCGCGGGGGCGATACCGGACCGCGCCGCATCTAGCAACGCTTCAACCGCGATGGCCCGATCGAGCCCGCGGGCGAATTGAGGCGCTGCAGACTGCATGGGATCGGGCAGGGCGGAAAACGCCGCTCGCGCCGCGTCCAGTTCCCCGGCGTCCAGCGCAGCCTCAGTCCGGCCGACCAGCGCTTGCGGCGTATCGCCGTCGGTAGGTCGCAGCGCAATGGCCGAGGCCGCCTGGTCGAGCAGCGTCTGCGCCCAACCTGCCTGTTCGTCACGCGGCCGTGCGGCAAGAATTTCAGGGATCGCGGCGCGCAATTGGGCCAAAAGTCCGCTGGCCGAGGCGACACCGGCATTGGCGGCGGTCCGGACCTGAGACGAAATTTCGAGATCGGGCAGCAGTGTTTCAACGCTGGCCAGTTGCGCTGCAAAGGGCTGGCCCGATGCGATGGCCGTCTCAAGCGCGCCCAGTGCGGCGGGAAGCTGCGTGGCTCTGTCGCGTTCGGCGGTAACGGCTTCGAAGTCGGACTGGCTGGCGATGCGGGCGTCAAGATCGTCCAGCCGCGTCATTGCCGTTTCAAGCATTGGCTGTGTTTCGGCGATCTGCGGCTCGAGCGTATCGAGCCGGTTCGCCAGATCGCCGATCTGCGTCGAAAGGCTTGAAAGGTTGTCGGCGACCTCACTCACTTCATCGCCCGACGCGCCGGCGGCAATGGCTTCGATACGGCTCGAGAGCTCGCCGATCTGCGCACTCATGGCATCGAGATCGGCTTGCGCCGCCAGCCCCTCGGTAGAAGCGGGCTCGATGCCGGCGATCTGGGCTTCAAGGCCATTGATGCGGTCGGCGATCTGTTCGCTTTCGGCTTCGCGGGATGCGATAGCGCTTTCCAGCCGGGTTGCGCGGGCGTCGAACTGCGACAGATCGGGCGCCTGGCCCGGCTGCTGCGGCCAATACCCGAAACTGGCGAGGCCATAAGCGAGCGCCAGCCCGACAAGGGCACCGGCCCCGGCGGTTGCTGCCAGCGGGACGAGGGGCAGCGCGGCGAGAGCGGAGGGCTGCTCGGCTTTTGGCGCTGCGTCAGCTTCCGAACCCGCCTTTGCGGCTGACGGTTTCGGCTTGTCGTCCGATGCAGTGCCGGTGGCCCCTGACCCCGAAGTCGGTTTGGGGTCGGGCTTTGTGGCCTGTGCCGATTTGGGCGTCGCCTGGGCAGGTTCAGGCTTCTGGCTGGTCTTTGCCGTTTCGGCGGTCTTGCTCTCTGGCGCTGGCTTGTCCTTGTCGGATGGCCGCGCCGTTGCGTCGATGATCGGGGGTTTGACCGGACCGGTTTTCTTTTCGGCCATTTCAGCCTGCCTCTTTGCTTGGGGGTCGGGCGGGTTGGTTTTCGTCATGGCCCATCATGGACTGATTTGATCGCGGGCAAAAGCCAGCGCCAACGCCATCATCGCTTCGTGCGAGGGATAATCGGCCAGCCCGATGCGCAGGAAATGGTTTTCAATCAAGGGCTGCGCGACGTTTTCCGAAAGGCACAGACAATGGATGTTGGCCCGGAGGGGCCGGTAATCGCGGGACGCGATCAGCCCGGCAAAAATCTCGGCGGTACGGCGTGAATAAAATACGGCGCCGTCGATCTGCCCGGTCGCCAGACGTTGGGCCAGACCGGGCGGCAGCGAGGTGGCGGCGTGCATTTCGTAGAGAACGCGCATGTCGACGACGAGCCCTGCCGCGGCCAAAAGGCCGGCCAGATCGCCCGACTGATGATGCGCGGCGGGATAAAGGATCTTGCCCGCCGGCCGGTCGGCGATGATGGCCCGGGAGAGATCGGCAAGGGTGCCCTCGGCGGCCGAGACATGTTCAAACCCGGCGGCCCGCGCCTCGCTTGCCGTGTGGTCGCCCACTGCATAGACCCGCAGCGCTGCAAAGTTTTCACCTTCGGGATGGGCGGCCAGCGCCCGGACCCCATTGGCTGACGTCAGGGCGATGGCGGTAAAGCCCTCAGGGTCAGGCAGGCTGACGCCGGTGAATCGCTCTTCGAGCATCGGCACGACGACCGGGTCCAGCCCCAAGGCGGCCAGGCCAGCGGCGGTCCGCTCGGCATCGGCCCGCGGCCGTGTTACGAGGACGCTGCGCCGCTCAGCCATACTGGCCCTGCCTGAGCCGTTCAAGAAAATCGGGCCCGGCCTCGGCCAGCAGTTTTTCGCCCAGCCTTGTCCCCAGATCGATCCCCTGATCGGCGTCGCCCGAAATCTCGTTCTCGTAAACTTCCGACCCGTCGGGCGAGAGAACCTGGCCCAACAGGGTAAGCTTTTCCCCATCGAGCGTCGTCAATGCGGCAATCGGGGTGCGGCACGAGCCGTCCAGCACCTTGAGAAACGCCCGCTCGGCTTCGACCCGTGTGCGGGTCTCGGCATCATCGAGCACTTCGACCAGCCGGTTGGCGGCGCCGTCTTCGGCGCGCGTTTCGATGACGATTGCCCCCTGCGCCGGGGCAGGGGGAAAATGGGCGACATCGAGCATATGGGTCACCCGGTACGCCTCGCCGAGCCGGTTGAGCCCGGCCATGGCCAGAAGCGTCGCGTCGGCCACGCCATCGGCGAGCTTTTTCAATCGCGTCTGCACATTGCCGCGAAATTCGACAGTGCGGAAATCGGGGCGGAACCGCTTCATCTGGGCGCGGCGGCGCAGGGAAGACGAGCCGATGATGGCGCCCTCGGGCAAATGGTCGGGGCTCCTGGCGATCAGCGAGAGGAAGGCGTCGCGCACGTCCTCGCGCGGCAGATAGGCGGGCAGGGCAAACTGGGGATCGATTTCGGTCGCCACGTCCTTTGCCGAATGGACGGCGATGTCGATTTCGCCATTGGCCAGCGCCACTTCGATTTCCTTGGTGAACAGCCCCTTGCCGCCGACTTCGGAGAGCGGGCGGTCCAGGATGATGTCGCCGCTGGTCTTGATGACCTTGATCGCTATGGCGTCAGGCTCCAGCCCGTTTATGGCGACCAGCCGGTCGCGGACCTCCTCGGCCTGCCTGACCGCAAGCGGCGAACCGCGCGTGCCGATGGTGAAAACGGGGGTGGACGTCAAAGATTGCAATATGGCCTCGCAGGTGTCACAGATGAGCGCGCTTCAAACAGCAAATTTAACGCGCAAGGAGCGGGTTGCGATCCGCTTTTGCCATCAGATCACACGTTCTTGCCAGAGACCAGATCGCCGCAATGGATCATAAAACTTTAGTTTTAGGGATCGAGACCAGTTGCGACGAAACCGCGGCAGCGCTGGTGCGCCGGCATCCCGACGGGCGCGGCGAGATCGTTTCCAACATCGTGCGCAGCCAGATCGACGAGCACAAACCGTTTGGCGGCGTGGTGCCCGAACTGGCGGCCCGCGCCCATGTCGTCCATCTCGACGCGATCATTTCCCGCGCGCTCGATGAGGCGCAGACCCGCCTCTCCGATGTCGATGCCATCGCCGCGACGGCCGGTCCGGGGCTGATCGGCGGGGTCCTTGTGGGGCTGACCACAGGCAAGGCGCTGGCCGCCGCGACGGGCAAGCCGCTGATCGCCGTCAATCATCTCGAAGGGCACGCGTTGACCGCCCGGCTCACCGACGCTGTCCAATTTCCCTATCTGATGCTGCTTGTCTCGGGCGGCCATTCCCAGATCGTTCTGGTCAGGGGCGTTGGCGATTACCAGCGCTGGGGTTCGACCATAGACGATGCGCTGGGCGAAGCGTTCGACAAGGCCGCAAAGCTTTTGGGGCTGGGCTATCCCGGTGGCCCGGAGGTCGAAAAGGCCGCGCAGCAGGGCAATGCCAAACGGTTTAGCCTGCCGCGTCCGCTGCTGAAAGAAAAGCGCCTCGATTTTTCCTTTTCGGGCCTCAAGACCGCCCTGCGGCTCGCCGCCGAATCGGTGGCCCCGGTCACCGATAACGACATCGCCGATCTGTGCGCCAGCTTTCAGGCCGCCGTCACCGACATCGTCGCTGTGCGATCGAGACAGGCGCTGGAGCACTTCGCAACTGTATATCCCGACGCCGCTCCCACCTATGTGGTGGCCGGTGGCGTTGCGGCCAATGCCGCGATCGGGGCCGCGCTCAGGGACGTAGCGGCCCAGACCGGCGCGCAACTGGTCATTCCGCCGCCCGCCCTTTGCACAGACAATGGCGCGATGATCGCCTGGGCCGGCGCCGAGCGGTTCGCGCTGGGCCTCACCGACGGGTTCGACGCTGCGGCCCGCCCGCGCTGGTCGCTCGACGAACTGGGGCGGGGTGCGGCGTGAGCGCAAAGATTTTCGTCATTGGCGCCGGTGCCTGGGGCACCGCTCTGGCGCAGGCCGCGCGGCTTGCGGGCAATGACGTCGTTCTGATCGGGCGCGATCGCGCTTCGGTCGAAGAGGTCAATTCCGCCCACACGCTGAAATCCTATCTCGGCGACATCGCTCTCGATCCCGGCCTTGTGGCCCAGACCGGTTTTGCCGGGCTCGAAACTGCCGATGCCATTCTCATGGTGGTCCCGGCCCAGGCCACGCGCGCCACGCTTGCCGCCATTGGCCCCGAGCCGCTTGCGGGCAAGCCGGTGATCCTGTGCGCCAAGGGGCTGGAGATGGCCACCAATGACCGCCAGAGCCAGATCCTTTTTGAACTGGCCCCGGATGCTGAACCTTTCGTCCTCTCGGGCCCGAGCTTTGCTCATGACGTGGCGGCGGGAAAGCCCACGGCCATTACGCTCGCCGGGCCGACCATCGAGCGCGCGGAGGCGATTGGGTCGCTTCTCGCCTCGGACAGTTTCCGCCCCTATGCCAGCGGTGATATCGTTGGCGTCGAGATGTGCGGTGCGCTCAAGAATGTTTATGCGCTGGGCGCCGGGGCCATTGAAGGCGCCGGGCTGGGCCTTTCGGCGCGCTCGGCCTTTCTGGCCCGCGCCTATGCCGAACTGGGCCGGATGATCGCGGCAATGGGCGGCAGCGAGGCGACACTGTCGGGGCTCGCGGGCATCGGTGATCTGGCTTTAAGCTGCACATCGAGCCAATCGCGCAATTACCGCTTCGGCATGGCGCTGGGCCAGGGCGGCTCGGTCAAAGACATCGAAGCGTCGGGTATGGGGTTGGCCGAAGGGCTGTTTACCACCCCTGTGGCTAAGGCGGTCGCCGAGCGCCAAGCGATCGACGCACCGTTGGTCAGCGCGGTGGACCTTTTGATTTCGGGCCGGGCACGGATCGATGCCATCGTGCCCATGCTGATGAGACGACCACTTAAACGGGAACAATAATTATGACGATGATGTTTGCGGTCACCGCGCTCGACAAGAAAGACCATCTGGAAACGCGCCTGGAGACCCGCCCTGCGCATCTGCAGTTCTGGGACGACAATGCCGCGTCCATGGTGCTGGCCGGCCCGTTTCTGGGCGAAGACGGCAAGGCGACGGGCTCGCTGATGATCGTTAGAGCCGAAGATCAAGCCGCCGCCGAAGCGCTTGTTGGCAGGGACCCCTATGCCGAGGCGGGGGTGTTCGAAAGCGTTGTCGTGCGCCCCTGGAACTGGGTCATCAACCGGCCGGAGAACATTTGAAATGGCATACTGGCTTTTCAAATCCGAACCGGAAACCTGGGGTTGGGACGATCAGGTTGAAAAGAATGGCCCCGAAGAATGGGGCGGCGTGCGCAATTATCAGGCACGCAACAATATGCGTGAGATGAAGAAAGGCGATCTTGGGTTCTTCTACCATTCGGTCAAGGAAAAGGCCGTGGTGGGTGTGGTCCGGGTCGCCAACGAAATCCACCACGATTCGACGACCGACGACCCGCGCTGGGAGTGCGTGGACATCGAGGCGGTCAAACCGTTCGAGCGCCCCGTGACGCTCGATGAGATCAAGGCCACGCCAGAGCTTGAAGCCATGGTGCTGGTCAACAATTCCCGCCTTTCGGTCCAGCCGGTCGCGGAGGCCGAATGGAAATTCATCTGCAAGCTGGGCGGCGTCGAACCCTGATTTACGGGTGCGGCGTTTTGGCGCACACTCCCCAGGACCCTGATTCGAAGAAATCGGGTCCAGGCTTGTTTTTTGAGAGGGGAGAAACGGGATGGATTATCTCAGTGTAAACTGGCTGGCCGTGCTCTTGGCCATGATTGCTTCGATGGCGCTGGGCGCCGGCTGGTACATGATCTTGTCCAAGCAATGGGTTGCCGCCACCGGTAAAACCATGGACGAACTCATGGGAGGGTCCGGGGGGCAGGCTGCGCCCTTCATCTGGGGCGCCGCGATGCAACTGGTGATGGCCTATTTCCTGGCTCTTTTCACCCCGGCAATCATGGGCGAAGTGACGATCGCGTCGGCGGTTATCGTCGGTATCCATGCCTGGGTGGGCTTCATGATCACGTCGATGATCCTCAACCATCGCTATCAGGGCTCAAGCTGGTCGCTTGCCGTGATCGATGGCGGGTATCTTCTGGGGGTGATGATCGTTCAGGGCGTGGTGATCGGGCTGTTGGGGTAGGACCAATCGGCCTTGGCGTGGGAAAGCCCCAACCTCATTAGCTCTACCACCCTGTCACCACGGCCTTGAGCCGGGGTCTAGTACACTCAATGCTTGAGATGGAGCAGCCAGCTCTACCGGTTACTGGAGCCCGGGATGACGCCAGTGGAATGGGCTGGCTCATTTCTCCCATGAACCGGCGGCGGTCCAGACCGCCGTCAAAAATCCGATGAAATGCCTTTGATTTCCCAATCGCCGTAGCGGGCCGGATCGAGCCCGCCGCGGCCATCGACCTCTCGCGGTGCGTTCGAGGTCTTTGCGTCGATCTCCGCCCGCCGCTTTTTCGCTTCTTCGAGCGCGCGTCTGGCAATTGCGGGATCGGGGCGTCTTGGCGTTTCGGACATCGGACGAAACCACTTCATTGGGCGGAGCTTTTTTGGGCGCGTTCTTGCGGGAACGCCCTCGCATACCCATCATATATGCAACCCAACCGGCTTAGGAAAGCCTGACGACAATGATGAATGCTCTGCGCACCACCATTCTGCTTGCCGGCATGACCGCGCTGTTCATGGGCGTTGGCTATATGATCGGCGGCACGGGCGGCATGGCCCTGGCCTTCCTGTTCGCTCTGGGCACCAACGCCTTTGCGTACTGGAATTCGGACAAGATGGTTCTCTCGATGCAAGGCGCCAAGGAGATCGATCCGCGCTCGGCGCCCGAGCTTTACCAGATGACCCAGCGGCTGGCCGACAATGCCGGTCTGCCCATGCCAAAGCTCTATCTCATCGCAACCGACCAGCCCAACGCATTCGCCACCGGCCGCAGCCCGGACAAGGGTGTGGTCGCCGTCTCCTCGGGTCTCGTCAAATATCTCGACAGCCGTGAGGTTGCCGCGGTGATCGCGCATGAATTGGCGCATATCAAAAACCGCGACACGCTGACCATGACGGTCACCGCGACGCTGGCCGGTGCCATTTCCATGCTGGCCCAGTTCGGCCTGTTCTTTGGCGGCAGCCGCGACAACAACAATCCGCTCGGGTTTGTGGGCGTCATCGCCATGGTCATTCTCGCCCCAATCGCCGCCATGCTCGTGCAGATGGCGGTTTCGCGCACCCGCGAATACGAAGCCGACAAGGACGGTGCAGAAATCTGCGGTGATCCCATGGCGCTGGCTACGGCGCTCGAAAAGATCTCCTCGCTCTCAAAGCGTACAGTCAACGAGGCCGCGGAACGCGCTCCCGCCATGGCGCATATGTATATTTCCAATCCGCTGTCGGGCGCCCGGATGGACAACCTCTTTTCCACACACCCCAATGTCGAAAATCGCATTGCAGCGCTTTCGCAGATGGCGTCGAGTGTGCGTGGCGGTGGTGGTGGTCAAACGCCGCGCCAGAGGGTAAACCCCATCGAGGCCAATGTCCGGCCCGGTCAGAGCTGGCGCACACCCGGCACGCGGCCGCGCCCGGATGATGGCAAACCGTCGGGTCCCTGGGGATAGGTAATAACGTTTGAACGAGAAACACGATCTGCCCGGCCTCAAGCTTCGGCTTGAGGCCGCTTTTCATCTCAAATCCGTGCTGGAGGGCAAGCCGTTCGCCCCCATCGCGCCGGACCGGCTGGCCGAAAGCCGCGACCGGGCGCTGGCCAACCGCATGGTCACCACTGCCCTGCGCCGCAACGGCCAGATCGATGCCGTGTTCAAGGACGTACTCGCCAAAGGCGTTCCCCAGCGGGCTGGTATTCTCGAAGCTGTGCTGCGCATCGCTGTTACGCAATTGCTGTGGCTCGACGACATTCCAGCCCATTCGGCTATCCATCTGGGTGTGGAATCGGCGCGGGCCGACAAGCGGGCCGGGCGGTTCGACAAGCTGGTCAATGGCGTCCTGCGCTCGGTCCAGCGCCAGACCGACCAATTCAAGGCTCTGGGCAACGACACCCTCATTCCGGCCTGGCTGGCATCGCAATGGAGCAAGTCCCACGGCGCAGACACTGTGGCGCGGTTTGCTGAAATCCTCGTTCAGTCGCCGCCACTCGATCTTACGTTGAAAACGCCCGACCCTGATCTGATCGCCGCGTTGGGCGGCCAGCCCGCGCTCGGCCCCAGCGTGCGGGTCGCCGAGCGCGATGCGGCGGTGGCCGATCTGCCCGGCTTTGCCGAGGGCAAATGGTGGGTGCAGGATGTGTCCGCCACACTTCCCGCCCGGCTTTTGAACGCCGCGGCAGGCGAAAAAATCCTTGATCTCTGCGCCGCACCGGGCGGCAAGGCTGCCCAATTGGCCGCCGCGGGTGCCGAAGTCACGGCGCTCGATATTTCTGCCGATCGCATGGAGCGGGTACGGGCCAATCTTTCCCGGCTGCATCTCGGCGCGGAAATCGTTGTCGCCGACGCCCTCAAGTACACGCCCGGCGCGGTGTTCGATGCAGTGCTGCTCGACGCGCCCTGTTCGGCCACCGGCACCTTCCGGCGCCATCCCGAAGTGCTGCTGCACCGCAACGCAGAGGGTATTGCGGAGCGCGTAACGCTGCAACGCAAGATGTTGGCGCACGCCGCCTCGCTCCTCAAGCCGGGCGGGCGGCTGGTCTATTGCGTGTGTTCGCTCGAAACCGCCGAGGGCGAAGACCAGATCGGGTGGGTGCAAAAGGCGCTGCCGGACCTCGAGCTGGCTGCTGTCGATGCAGATGAGCTCGATGGCTGGGGTACGCCCCTCACGCCCGAAGGGGCGGTGCGGCTCACGCCGGCCATGACCCTGCCGGGCAATATCGCCGGCGGGCTCGACGGTTTTTTCATTGCCCGCTTCGTCAAAAAGCCGGCCTGAGTGGTGCAAACAGCGTCGGGCGGTCTGTGGTTAACGCAAAGTTGATGCTACGATCTGACCCGCGATTAGGGTTCAGGTATGGGCGTGTTTGAAGTTTTGCGTTTCGGTCTCAAGCGAGGCGGCATGGGTATTGCCGACCGGTGCGTGACCCATCCCCTGTTTTCGTGGACGTGGTCGGGCGCCAGTGAAATCCGCTTCGTGCCCCGCCTTGCCGAATTCCGTCCCGCCGATGCCCAGACCATTGTCGAGATGATGGAGGGCCAGTACCTGCTTGCAGGCCGCATGGTGGAAACCGGCGGGGCGTCACCTTTCGCCATCGAAAGCGATTTCGATGACTGGTTTGCCGATCTGCACGGCTTTGGCTGGCTGCGACATTTTTCCGCCGTTACCGATCCCGGCCAGCGCGCCTTTGCGCGCACGCTGGCGCTCGACTGGATCGCCCGGTTCGGCGAGTTCGATACCGAAGCATGGGATCTGTTCATCACCGCCCGGCGCGTGCTCAACTGGCTCAAAGCGCTCTCGCTGCTGTTCGAGGGCGCCACGCCCGATCAAAGCCGGGCAATCCTGCGCTCGCTCTCGATACAGGTCCAATCGCTCAAGGTGCGTGCGCAGCTTGTTTACGGCCCGGTCACGCGGCTCATGGTGGAGATCGCGCTGGTTGGCGCGGCGCTGAGCGAAAGCGAGGAAGCCAAGGATCTCGAAATCCACGTCGGCAGGCTGCAAGCGCTGCTTGAAACCGTGCTCGACGATGATGGTCTGGTCAAAAGCCGCAACCCGTTCACCCAGATCCAGATCCTTTCTGAAATCATCCCGGTCAACCAGGCCCTCGGCCAGCGTCATGGCCACATGTCGGCCGCTATCGGCCTGCGGATCGAAGCCATGCACCGGGCGCTCGAAAAGCTGGTGCTGGGCACGCGCGAACCGGTCTATGCCAATGGTTGCGGCCAGGTGCCGGTCGAACTGGTTCTGGCCATTACCGCCCAATCGGGCGTCCGCAGTTCGGGCTCGGGCCTGTGCGGCGGTTACGGCATTCTCGTTGATGGTCCGGGCAAGCTGATCGCCGATTCAGGGCTGGTGCCGCCGCTGGCCTTTGCCCGGGATGCCCATGCGGGTGGGCTGAGCTTTGAATACGCCTGCGGGTCGACGCTGGTGGTGGGCAATTGCGGACCCGCTCCCGCCGGGCTACCCGACAGCGGCAATCTGTTCCGCCACACGTCGGCCCACAGCGCCCCGACCATCGATGATATGTCGAGCGCAAAGATCGGCGGCGGCGCGATGGCGGGCGATGCGCTGCGCCGCCGCGGTCCCGAACCGATCATGACCATCGACGGGGCGGAAAATACGCTGGAGCTTACCACCGGCGCCTATCGCGATCGCTACGGCCTCGACATTGTCCGGCGCCTCACTCTGATGGGCGGCGGGCAGACGCTGGTGGGACAGGACCGCTTCGTTCCCGTGGGAAACCGGACCCGCCAGCAGGGCAGCTTCACCATCCGCTTTCACCTCGCCCCCGGCGTTGCGCTGGAGCGCTCGAGCGGGGAGGCGCTTTTCCGGCTCACCTATCGCAATGGCGAGGTCTGGGCGTTCCTCTGGGAGGGCGCCGAGGCCGATATCGACGACAGCGTGCGCCATTCGGCTCATTTCGGGCTCAACCGCACGCGACAGATCGTCCTGCACGGCCCCGCGCGGGCCGATACCGATGTCGCCTGGGTGTTCACGCGGCAAAGCTGACGGGCTTTCCCTGTTCCCGTTCGGGAAAAACCGTGATAGGCCCGCGCCCATCTTTCCCCGATCAACAGACAAGTGCAGGACTTCCCATGGCTCAGGCGGGCGCAACCAAGGTCAAAAGGGCGCTGCTTTCGGTCTCCGACAAGACCGGGATCATCGAATTTGCAACCTCTCTGGTCGCGCTCGGCGTCGAGATCGTTTCGACCGGCGGCACTCGCAAGGCCCTGGCCGAGGCCGGGCTGCCGGTGATCGATATTTCCGAAGTCACCGGCTTTCCCGAAATCATGGACGGGCGGGTCAAGACGCTCCACCCCAAGGTCCATGGCGGTTTGCTGGGCATTCGCGGCAATGACGCGCACAAATCGGCAATGCGCATCCACGACATTTCGCCCATCGATCTGCTGGTGGTGAACCTTTATCCGTTCGCAAAGACCGTCGCCAAGGGCGGCGATTATGACGAAGTGATCGAAAATATCGACATCGGCGGTCCCGCCATGATCCGCGCCGCCGCCAAGAACCATGGCGATGTGACGGTCATCGTCGATCCCGACGACTATGCCGACGTCCTGGCAGCGCTCAAGGAACGCGGCGAAGTCGCCTATGACGCGCGCCAGAAATATGCGGCCAAGGCCTATGCCCGCACCGCCGCCTATGATGCCGGGGTTTCCAACTGGTTCGCAAAGACCCTCGATCTGCCCGACCTCACCTGGCGCTGTTTTGCGGGCAAATTGCGCGAAGTGATGCGCTACGGGGAAAACCCGCACCAATGGGCGGCGTTTTATGCAGATGGCTCAAACCGCCCCGGCGTCGCCACCGCCACCCAGATCCAGGGCAAGCAGCTTTCGTTCAACAACATCAACGACACCGATGCCGCGTTCGAGCTGGTCGCCGAGTTCGATCCTGAAAAGTCCGCCGCCGTCGCCATCATCAAGCACGCCAATCCGTGCGGGGTGGGTCAGGGCAGGACGCTCACGGAAGCCTATCTCTCGGCACTCAAATGCGATCCCGTTTCGGCTTTCGGCGGCATCGTGGCCCTCAACCGCCCGCTCGATGAGGATGCAGCAAAAGAGATCGTCAAACTCTTTACCGAAGTCATCATCGCCCCGGGCGCCAGCGATGACGCCATCACGATCATCGAAGCCAAGAAAAACCTGCGCCTGCTGGTTACCGACGCTCTGCCCGACGCCAAAGCCGAAGGGCTCACCGTTCGTTCCGTGGCCGGCGGCCTTCTGGTCCAGACCCGCGACAATCAGAACGCCGATGATTGCGAACTCAAGGTGGTAACGCAGCGCGCGCCGACCGAACAGGAAATGGCCGACCTCATGGTCGCCGCCAAGGTCGCCAAGCACGTCAAGTCCAACGCCATCGTCTATGTCAAGGACGGCGCCACCGTCGGCATCGGGGCGGGGCAGATGAGCCGCGTCGATTCGGCCCGCATCGCGCACAAGAAATCAAAGGACGCCGCCAAGGCCGCCAAGGAAAAGGGCGCTCTGACCGAAGGCTCGGTCGTTGCCTCGGACGCCTTTTTCCCGTTCGCCGATGGTCTCGAAGCGTTGGTTGAAGCGGGCGCGACGGCCGTCATCCAGCCGGGCGGATCGGTCCGAGACGAAGAGGTCATCGCCGCCGCCGACAAGGCCGGGCTGGCCATGGTCTTCACCGGCATGCGCCATTTCAGGCACTAGTTTGGCCTCACGGGCCGCACCGCGAAAACCATGACGGGCTAAGACCGCCCTATGGTTTTCGCTGGCCCTCCGGCGGGGCGGCGAACGATCGCCGGGGTCCTCGGCTGCGCCTCGTCCTTTGTGTCTCACGGCGCGCACCGCTGCGGGCATGACGCGCTAAAACCGCGCTATGCCATCCGCTGCGCCTCCGGCGGGGCGGCGAACAATCGCCGGGGTCCTCAGCTTCGCTTCGGCCGACCTAACTCACGCTGAAAAGCCAGCCGAGCGCTGCCCCCCATCCTAACCCTCGCCCCTCGGGGGAGAGGGTGCCCGGCAGGGCGGTGAGGGGGCCTTCCTCTCCCTTAAGCCCCCACCGCCACGTCCAGCGCTATCTCCACCATATCTTTCAGCGATGTCTGGCGCGCCTCGGCGTCGATCTCGTCCCCGGTAATCAGGCAGTCGGTCATCGTGCAGATGGTCAGCGCCTTGGCGCCAAACCGCGCCGCCAGCGTATAGAGCGTCGCCGCTTCCATTTCGACGCCCAGCACGCCGTGCTCGATCAGCTTGCCATAAGCCTCGAGCCCGGACGGGTGATAGAAGATGTCGGACGAGACGATGCCGCCCACATGCACTGTCTTGCCGCGGGCCCGCGCCGCATCGTCGGCGGCACGCAGCAGGCCGAAATCGGCAGCCGGCGCGTAATTGTAGTTGCCGAACGCCCCTTTGACGATCGTCGAATCGGTGGCGGCGGAGGCCCCGATCACCACGTCGCGCACCTTGACCCTGGTGTTCAGGCCGCCGCAGGTGCCCACCCGCACCATGGTCTTGACGCCATAGGTGTTCAAAAGCTCGTGGACATAGATGGCGGTGGAGGGTTGGCCCATTCCCGTCGCCTGCACCGAAACCGGCTTGCCGTTCCAGGTGCCGGTAAAGCCCAGGCAGTTGCGCACCGAATTGACCAGCTTTGCATCATCGAGAAACGTCTCGGCAATCCATTTGGCGCGCAGGGGATCGCCGGGCAGCAGCACAGCTTCCGCGTAATCGCCGGGGTTGGCATGGTTGTGCGGAGTCATCTTTTATCCTTTGGTCAAAAATCTGGCGCGCACCATACTTTGCAGCTTTGGCCCGCGCAATGGCCCGAGCCTGCTTGGCAAGCGCGTGCGATTGCATTAGAGACAGGACAGGAAATCGTACCGCCGGGTACGGTTGCGCAATGCGCGACACTCCGGCTTCTGTGGGAGATACAGTCATGGACAAGTTCACGACATTGACCGGCGTTGCCGCGCCGCTGCCGATCATCAATATCGACACCGACATGATCATCCCCAAACAGTACCTCAAGACCATCAAGCGCACGGGTCTGGGTTCGGCGCTGTTTGCCGAGATGCGCTTTAACGAGGACGGCAGCGAAAAGCCCGAGTTCGTGCTCAACAAGCCGGGCTATCGCGATGCGAAAATCGTTGTGGCCGGTGACAATTTCGGCTGCGGCTCGTCGCGCGAACACGCGCCCTGGGCGCTGCTCGATTTCGGCATCCGCTGTGTGATCTCCACAAGCTTCGCCGACATCTTTTACAACAACTGCTTCAAGAACGGCATCCTGCCCGTCGTGGTCACGCCCGAGCAGCTTGAAATGCTGCTCGACGACGCCGATCGCGGCTCTAACGCCACGCTCACTGTCGATCTGGAAAACCAGACGATTTCCGGCCCCGATGGCGGCACTATCGCTTTCGATATCGATCCCGGCCGCAAGCAGATCCTGCTCGAAGGGCTCGATGATATCGCCATGACCCTCCAGAAGGATGAAACCATCGGAGGGTTCGAGACCAAGATGGCCGAGAACCGCCCCTGGGTCTAACCGCCAGGAAGCACCCAGTCACAAGACGAAACACGGCGTGTGATGACAGAAATCCGTCTGACACTGACCCCCAGCCAAGCCGATTCCGACGCTTTGGCCGAGATCATCCGGAATGCCAATGCCGCTGCAGGGTCCGGGCCTGAACGATATCAGCCTGTCGGTTTCCTGATTACCGATCAGGAAAGCGGTGCAACGATTGGCGGGCTGACGGGACAAGCCATGTTCGACTGGCTTTTCGTGCGGCTTCTGGCCGTTCCCGAGAGCCTGCGCGGTCAGGGCGTTGGCAGTCAATTGCTGGCGCGTGCCGAAGATTGGGCGAAAGAACGCGGGCTTACGGGCATGTGGCTCGACACCTTCGCCTTTGGTGCACCGGAATTTTACAAGGCCCACGGGTTTACCCAATTCGGCGCCATCGAGGATCATCCGGTCGGGTCCCGGCGCCATTTTTTCCTCAAGCGCCTTGATGCGCCTTCCTCCAACAGCGGTAGCTTTTCATGATGCAATCCCTCTTCCTCCTCCCCGGCGACGGCATCGGCACCGAGATCATGGCCGAGGTCGAAAAGCTCATCGCCCATCTCAATGCCAGCGGCGCTACCGATTTCGCCTATGATTCAGGTCTGGTCGGCGGCTGCGCTTATGACGCACATGGGGTGGCGATTTCCGAAGGGGATATGGAAAAGGCGCTGGCTGCCGATGCTGTGATCTTTGGCGCCGTGGGCGGGCCGAAATGGGATGACGTGCCCTATGATGTGCGCCCCGAGGCGGGCCTGCTGCGCCTGCGCAAGGATCTGGGTCTGTTTGCAAATCTGCGCCCCGCCATCTGCTATTCGGCGCTGGCCGATGCCTCATCGCTCAAAAAGGAGCTGGTCGAAGGGCTCGACATCCTGATCGTGCGCGAGTTGACCGGCGGGGTCTATTTCGGCGAGCCGAAAGAAATCACCGATCTTGGCAACGGCCAGAAACGCGCCATCGATACCCAGGTTTATGAAAGCTACGAAATCGATCGCATCGCGCGCGTTGCTTTCGACCTCGCCATGACGCGCGGCAAGAAGGTGCATTCGGCCGACAAGAAGAACGTCATGAAATCGGGCGTTCTCTGGGACGAAGTGGTCAAGCAGGCGGGCAAGGATTACCCTGAAATCGAGCTGCACCACATATTGGCCGACAACGCCGCCATGCAGCTTGTGCGCAATCCCAAACAGTTTGACGTGATGGTCACCGACAATCTGTTTGGCGATATTTTATCCGACGCTGCGGCCATGCTGACCGGCTCATTGGGTATGCTGCCCTCGGCCTCGCTCGGCGCGCCCGATCCCCAAACCGGCAAGCGCAAGGCGCTTTACGAACCCGTGCACGGCTCGGCCCCCGATATCGCCGGGCAGGGCGTTGCAAACCCCATCGCCATGTTCGCGTCCTTCGCCATGGCGCTGCGCTATTCGTTCGGCATGGTCGATCTGGCGACGAAACTGGAAACCGCTATCTCCGATGTGCTCGACGAGGGCCTTCGGACCGGCGACATCATGCAGACCGGCTGCCGCAAGGTCACCACTTCCGAAATGGGCGACGCGATCATCGCCAGGCTGGCGTAAGACATGAAGCATCGCGCCACCATCCCGATGCTGCGAAGCTTTGACGAGGGCAAGGCGCGGGATTTCTATTGTGGCTATCTGGGCTTTGCTGTCGATTGGGAGCACAGATTTGCTCCCGATATGCCCTTGTTCATGCAGATCAGCCGGGACGGCATCGTTTTGTGGGTAACCGAGCATCATGGCGATGCGACCCCCGGTGCCCACATCGTCATCAAAATCGAGGGCCTTGCCGCGTTTCATGATGCACTTGTGGTCAGGCCTAACCCCAATATACGTCCCGGTCTTGAGGACCATATCGGGGGCGGCAAAGTCGTCGCGGTCACCGATCCGTTCGGCAACCGCATCGACTTTATCGAGGACTAGCCCTTGTCCCAGATCTCCTTAAGCAGCCGATAGCTTTCCAGCCGCTTGTCGTAATCGTGGACGGTGGTTGATACCATCACCTCGTCGGCATTGGTCTCTTGCACCTTCTCCTCGATCTTTGCCTTTACCGTTTCGGGGCTGCCCACGATCCACAAATTGGACTGGCTTTCCACAAAGCCCCGCTCCTGCTCTGTCCACGGATAGGCGTCTGACTCCTCTGGTGGCGCGATCTTTTGCGGGTCGTTCGAGCGCAGGCGCAGCCAGGTCAGTTCCATCGATTTCGAAAGGTGCCGGGCCTCCTCATCGGTCGGGGCGCAGATCACCGCCACGCACAAAATGGCGTGCGGCGTTGCAAACTGGTCCGAGGGCCGGAAACTGCGCCGGTAGGCGTCGAAAGCCGGACCGGCCGGGGTGGGGGAAAAGTGCGAGGCAAAGGCATAGCCGATCCCGTATTGCCCGGCCATCTGCGCCGAGGCGCCCGACGAGCCCAACAGCCAGATCGGGGGCAGGGGCACTTCGGCTGGCACCACTTTTACCCGCGCCAGCGGGTGATCGTCCGGAAAGCCACCGCGCTCATAGGCCAGCAATTCGGCAAATTCGTGCGGAAAATCCTCGCCATTGGTCGAGCGCAGGGCGCGCAGCGTCAGCCCGTCCGAGCCGCCGGCCCGCCCGATGCCCAGATCTATGCGGCCGGGATAAAGCCCTTCGAGCGTTCTGTAGGTCTCGACCACGCGCAACGGGACGTGGTTGGGCAGCATCACCCCGCCCGCGCCGATGTTGATGCGCCGCGTGTGCGCCGCAGCGTGGGCAATGAGGATGTCGGGTGCCGACGATGCAATCGAGGGCATACCGTGGTGTTCGGCGTACCAGAGGCGCACAAAACCCATCTCGTCGCCCAACCGGGCCAGATCGAGTGTTTTGGCGAGCGCCTCTTTGGTGGAATAGCCTTGCGAGATCGGCGCAAGGTCCTGAATGGAAAGCGGGGGCAAAGTCATTTTGCCAAAATGGGAGAAGGCGCGCTCCGGTTCAAGCGCGCCTTCATCGGTATTTTGCGATTTATCGAAAAAAGGCTCAGGCGGCCTTCTGGTTGAGCTGGTCTTCGCCAAGCCGCAGCAGCTTGTTGTCGGCGTCTTTTTCCTCGGCCAGCGTTTCGCGCAGATGGCCCAGCACCTCTTCGTGCCCCAGTTCCTTGGCCCATGCGACCAGCGTGCCGTAGCGGGTGATCTCATAGTGCTCGACGGCCTGGCCGGCGGCGATCAGCGCGGCATCCTTGGTCTTGGCGTTGGAAATTTCCGCGATCAGTTCCTCGGCCTCCTCGATGATCCCTTCGATGGCCGGGCATTCTTCCGATTGTGGCTTTTCGCCCAAAATCTTGAACACCGCATCGAGGCGGGAAACGTGGGTCCTGGTTTCTTCCAGGTGCTCCTCGAACGCCTTTTTGAGCGGCGCGGCGCTGGCTTCCTTGACCATTGTGGGCAGCTTTTTGACGATCAGGTTCTCGGCAAAATAGATGTCCTGAAGCGTGTGGATGAACAGATCCTGTAGCGAAGAAATCGACATGATGGTAAGTCTCCGTTGGTGGTGCCAAACAACGGATTGCGCCTTGAGTGCGTTCCGGTCCTGTGTCACACAATCGGATCAACCGCTGAAATCAGGGCTTTTCGAGTGATCATGCGTAAATCTGTGATAGCCGCGCTCGGAGCGCTGATTATGACCAGCCCGGTTGCCGCCCAGGAGATCGCCCTCGATGAAGTGCGGGCCGGCGTGTTCTACCATTCGGCTTATGGCGGGTTCCTGCCCACCGGCAACAACTGGGACTTTTCCCGCCTTGAGGACGTGAAGTTTTCGGCGCTGTTTACCTCGCCCGATATCGAGGCCTTCCGCTGGATCGGCTCGCCGCGGCCGGAAATCGGCGCGACGCTCAACTTCAACGGCCGTGAAAATATCCTGCACGCCAATCTCAACTGGCAAATCCCGGTGTTCGAGACCCCGCTTTATCTTGAACTTGGGTTCGGTGCAGCGGTTACCGATGGCGCCTTGTCCGGCGCGACCCGGCCGGCGCGCAATTTTGGCTGCTCGTTCAATTTCTACGACTCGGCGGGCATCGGGGCCAATGTCAGCGAGAACGTGACGGTCACGCTGCGCTATGAGCACATCTCAAATCTCGATCTGTGCTCGCCCAATGACGGGCTCTCCAATATCGGGCTTATGGTCGGTTTCAAATTTTGAGCAAACGCTCGATTGCGATCTGCTGAAACTCTTTTGAGACACCGCCCGTAGTTCTCCCTGTCAGCACGGCCAATGGGGCCGATGCACACACCATTCCCATCAGGGGGGATTATCATGCTCAAGTTCGTTTCCGCTCTCGCGCTCGGTGTCGCCGTTTCGTTTGGCGCGTCCACCGCAATCTTTTCTCAGGAAAATCCGATGGTCGGCGGTGCGCCGATGTCGCCTGAAATGAACATCATTGAAAACGCCGTCAATTCGGCCGATCACACTACGCTGGTTGCCGCCGTCCAGGCTGCCGGTCTGGTCGATACGCTCCAGAGTCCCGGCCCGTTCACGGTCTTTGCCCCGACCAACACAGCGTTCGGCAACCTGCCCGCCGGCACCGTCGATACGCTTCTGGAGCCCGCCAACCTTTCGATGCTCCAGAAGGTTCTGACCGCCCACGTCATCGCCGGCAATTATTCGGCCGCACAGCTGGTGACCATGGCTGAGGACAATGGCGGATCGTTCGGCCTCGAAACCGTTTCTGGCGATCTTCTGGGCTTCCAGATCATCGGCGGTTCGCTCAAGGTCATCGACGAAAACCGTTCGATTGCCGACATCACCATTGCCGATGTCAACCAGTCGAACGGCGTGATCCACGTTGTCGATTCGGTTCTCGTTCCCAACTGATAAGAGCGCTGTTCCCTTGGCGTTTGAAGGCCCTGTCGCTTTGCGGCGGGGTCTTTTGCTTTTTGGCCGACCTTGGCAAAACACCAAGAACCGCGTATGAAGCTGATCCCGAACGGCAGGAGCCCTTTTCCATGGCCTTTATGACCATGACAGCGCTGCTCGAAATGCCCGGCGATCGCGCCGGGACAAGACCGTTCGCATTGAAAACCACCACCAAAACCGCTTGACGCACTCCCCGGGCCAGCTCCTCCCGGCGGGGAGGGCGGCAAGTCACTTGTGGCCGAGCGGGTTCAACCCCGCGGCGCGGGAGGTGGGGTGAAAGGATAAGAAATACCATGGGTTACAAGGTCGCTATCGTCGGTGCCACGGGCAATGTGGGCCGCGAAATGCTCGAAATTCTCGCCGAGCGCAATTTTCCGGTCGATGAGCTGGTGCCGCTGGCATCGTCGCGCTCGGTCGGCCGCGAAGTCAGCTTCGGCGACAAGATTTTGAAGTGCAAGAACCTCGAGGATTTCGATTTCACCGGGACCGATTTCGTCCTGATGAGCGCGGGCGGCGACATTGCCAAGCAATGGGCGCCCAAGATCGGCGCGTCCGGCGCCATGGTCATCGATAATTCCTCGGCGTTCCGCTACCACGAGGACGTTCCGCTGATCGTGCCGGAAGTCAACGCGCACGTGCTCGATGCCTATATGGCAAAGAACGATCGCAAGAACATCATCGCCAATCCCAATTGCTCGACGGCCCAGCTCGTTGTGGCGCTCAAGCCCCTGCACGATCTGGCCAAGCTCAAGCGCATCGTCGTTTCGACCTACCAGTCGGTTTCGGGCGGTGGCAAGGATGCCATGGACGAGCTGTGGAACCAGACCAAGGGCATTTTCGTCAACGACGCCCCGACGGCGAAAAAGTTCACAAAGCAGATCGCCTTCAACGTCATCCCCCATATCGATGTGTTCATGGAAGACGGCTACACCAAGGAAGAGTGGAAGGTGCTTGCCGAAACCAAGAAGATGCTCGATCCCAAGATCAAGGTGACGTGCACCGCGGTGCGCGTGCCGGTGTTCGTTGGCCATTCCGAAGCCGTCAACATGGAGTTCGAGAACCCCATCTCGCCCGATGAAGCGCGCGACGCCCTGCGCGATGCGCCGGGGATTGTGGTTTTGGACAAGCGTGAGAACGGCGGCTACATGACCCCGGTCGAAGCCAAGGGCGAAGACGCCACCTATGTCAGCCGCATCCGCGAGGACGTGACCGTCGAAAACGGGCTGGTCATGTGGGTGGTTTCGGACAATCTGCGAAAGGGCGCAGCCCTCAATACCATCCAGATCGCAGAAACGCTGATCGAGCGCGGCCTGATGAACAAGAAGGCTGCATGATGCGCTGGGCGGCTCTTTTTTCCGATCGCGAAGATGGCGCGGAAATCCGCGCCGCCCACACCGCCGATCATCAGGCCTATCTGCGCAAGTACAAGGGTAAGATTCTTCTGGCCGGCGCCATGCGCGCCGAGCCGGGTGGACGCCCGGTCGGCGGGCTGTGGATCTTTGAAGCCGAGACAAAGGCCGAGGTCGAAAAGATCATCGCCGAGGATCCGTTCCAGATTCACGGCCTGCGCTCCAGCACGACCGTCAATGCCTGGGGCACTGCGCCGGGCTATGAGGACGTGGCGATCGCGCCGCGCTGATTTTCCGGCAAGGCCCCCTCACCCGTCTGGCTGCGCCAGCAGACCTCTCCCCCAAGGGAGAGGTGTACCACAGCGCTGCGGCGTCTCTTACCTCTCCCTTGGGGGAGAGGTCGACGCGAAGCGGCGGTTGAGGGGGCCTTCCTTCTTTGCTTGCTCCCTTTCGCCTCGATAGATGACAGCCCCGCGCCATTGCGCTAGAGCACATCTTCCTGCCCCTGTTCCTGCGAGCCTTCCCAATGCCCCTTCGCGACGTGCTGATCGCCCTCCTGGTCGTCGCGATCTGGGGGTTCAACTTCACTGTCATCAAGCTCAGCCTCTCTGAATTGCCGCCGCTGCTGTCGGCGGCGCTGCGCTTCTTTTTCGCCGCCGTGCCGGTTGTCTTGTTCATCCCCCGTCCCAGGGCGCCCTGGCTGCTTGTCGCGGGCTATGGGATGTTCATGGCCTGCTCGCTATACGCGCTTCTCAATCTTGCGCTGTTCATGGGCCTTTCGGCCTCGCTGGCCTCGCTTGCCCTTCAGGTGCAGGCGATGTTCACGATCGCCATTGCGTTTTTCATGTTTGGCGAGGTGCCGCGACGGTTGCAGATCGTTGGCGGCATCGTGGCGTTCGCCGGCATTGGGGTGATTGCGCTGGGCCATGGCACTGGCGGGGGGCTGTTTCCGCTTGCCATTTTGATGCTGGCGGCGCTGTGTTGGGGCGTTGCCAACAATCTTTCAAAACGGGCCGGCGCGATCCCCATGTTGCCCTTTGTGGCGTGGGGAAATCTCATCGGCTCGATCCCGCTTTTCGCGTTCTCATACGTCTTCGAGGGCGGTCCGGCAATTTTCTTGTATATCGACCCGCCCAGCTGGAATGCTGTCATGCTGGTCGCATTCCTCGCCTATCCGGCCACGCTGTTCGGGTTCACCATGTGGTCGAGCCTGCTCTCACGCCACTCGGCGGCGACGGTGGCGCCCTTTACGCTGCTGGTGCCCATCGCTGGGATTTCCTCTGGCGTTCTGATCCTGGGCGAGCCGATCCATGCCGCCGATGTGGCGGGTGGCGTTTTGATCTTTGTCGGGCTCATCCTAACCGTGGCAAAGATACGGCCCAGGCAGGTGCCGCTCAATCCGGGCGCCTGACGAGCCTCGGCGGCCTTGCCTAGCCGTGAAAGCGGGCGAAATATCGGGAAACCAAAAACCCCATCCCCAGAAACCCGATGGCGAACGCCAGCGCCTGGTCGGGAGCCGCAAGCTCGAAATTGCCGATGCCGTAGGCCAGTCCGTAGGCGAGCACGAGGTTTATTCCACCCCAGACGATGTTGAGCCATGCCGGCGACAGGCCCACGCCGCGCGGCTTGGCAAATGGGGTTTGAAACGGCCGCCCCTGCGTGCCGGAAACAAAATGCGGGATGGCATTGCACAGGAACGCGCCCGCAAACAGGTAGGCAAGATAGATCATGGATTTACTCGTTGGAATAAGGTGGAGCCGCATTCTGGCACCCGCCATCCCAACGGTGTCAAGCCCGGGCGCCTAGTCTGAAAGGGAGAAATCTTCCTGGGCGCTCAAGAACATCTGGACCCAGTTGCTCTCCGGGCTGCAATTGACGCCTTCGCTGGCCAACGTGGCCTGAATACCCTCCCGGGCCTCGTCGGAAACATAGGGGCGGAGCAGTTCACTCGTCTCGTTGAGCGCGTTGATGTAATCGGCGTCGACGGCAATGGCATCGCACCGGGCCGCTATCTCCTGATACATCTGGGTCACAAGCACCATGCGCATCAAACCTTCGTCCTCTGCCCACGCTGGATTTCCAGCGCCGACTGCAAGAACGAAGGGGATCGCGAACAGTGGTTTCATCGCCATCACAGGTCGGGGCGGATGAAGTCGCCGCTTTCCCCGTTCATGGTCCACAATTCGCCCGAGGAGATGTCGAACCACGCGCCGTGAAGCGAGAGCTCGGAGGCTTCGACCCGGTCCTTAACGAAAGGGAAGGTCAAGAGATTGCCGATCGACTGGCGGATGGCGATGCGTTCAAGCGCGGTCTGCTGCTCGCCCGGCGTCATGAGCGAATTGGCTTCCACCTTGCCGGCCACGTCCTGCACCATGGTCAGCCATTTGCCGATGAAATCGCCCTCTGGGGCGTGCCCGGCTGCCGTGGCCAGCGCGCCGGCTATACCGCCGCAGCGCCCGTGGCCCATCACCACGATATGCTCGACCTTGAGGTGGATGACGGCAAACTCGATGGCCGAGGAGGTGGCGTGAAACGTTCCATCAGGTCCGAAGGGCGGCACCAGATTGGCGACGTTGCGCAAAACGAAAAGCTGTCCCGGCCCGGCGTCGAAAATCGTTTCGGGTGCGGCACGGGAATCGCAGCAGGCAATAACCATCGTGGTGGGCTTCTGGCCATCTTCGGCCAGGCTCCTGTAGCGCTCGCGCTCGGTGGCGTAACGCCCCGACATGAAATTGCGGTAGCCCTCGATCAGAAAGGGTGGAAATTGCTGCGTCATGCTCGCATCCTTTAATACTCTGTCCGCCCCTGCCGATTAGCCCCTGACGCGGTCAAGATCAATCGCTATGGTGGCGCCACAGCGCGCAAGCGCTCTTTGCGCCCGGCAGTATAAGGAGTTTTGCCACCATGATGATCTATCGCTTTCTGTCGGGCGACGACGATTCGGCCTTCTGCCATAAGGTCACCAAGGCGCTGTCCGAAGGCTGGCTGCTCTATAGCGCCGCGCATTACGTCTTCGATGCGGCCAGCGGCAAAATGCGCTGCGGGCAGGCTGTGACCAAAGAGGTCGAGGACCAGCCCTACGATCCGGAAAAGAAACTGGTCGACTACGTTTAGGCCGTCTCATCCTCCATTGCCTGACATGAAAAAGCCGCCCTCGGACGGCCTACTCACAGCATTTCAGGCAAGGTAAGGAGGCAACGATCCCCGCCGACGGTTTTTCCCTCATCGTCATCGGCGTTATTGCGCTGGTGGTCTTCTGGCTGGTGTTTTCTCTTGTGCGCAAGATGTTCGGGCTGGTGTTGCTCGTGGCACTGGCTATCGGCGCATGGGCGCTGTGGAGCAATCCCGGCCTGTTTTATGCAGCAACCGACGCGCTTGGTGGACTGGTTGGTTCGCCATAGGCCCGACGCCTTAAACAGCCCGGCGGACCACAGATGTCGCGCTGCGTTCTTCGGGACCGTGCCAGACCGCCTCGATGTTGTTTCCGTCGGGGTCGAACACGAAGCAGGCGTAATAGCCCGGATGGTAGGGCCGCTCGCCCGGAGCGCCATTATCGGTTCCGCCAGCGGCCAGTGCCGCATCGTAAAAGCGCTTCACCATCTCGTGCCCATCGGTCTGGAAGGCCAGATGGACCCTGGTGACATAGCCATCGGCTGCATCGACGAAAAGTTCGTCGGCCGAAAAATGCCTTTCGCTCTCATGGGTGATCTCGCGTCCCAATGCCGCCAGCGCCGCGCGGTAGAAGGCGCGCGATTTTTCGAGGTCGGCGACGCGCAGGTGGATATGGTCGATCAAGCGGCCCGCGTGAAATTCCATCGTATCGTCCTCCTGGGTGTCGTCGGCATAACGCGTCAGGTGCGGGGCGGGTTCGCGAAAAATCCCTTGAGCGCCGCGTGCTGGACCAGCGCCACCGTCTTGGCGTCGATAATCTCCCCGTTGGCGATCATGTCCAGCACCTTTTCGAAACCGATTTCGACAAGTTCGATCTCTTCGCCCTCATCGGCCAGTCCGCCCCCGGCGTTCACCCGGTCGTTCTCGCTGTAGAAGCCGACAAAGCAGTGGACCTTCTCGCTGAGCGAACCGGGGCTGGCATAGATCTCGAAAGCAAACTGCAGACGCTGCGGCACGATGCCGGTTTCCTCGAGCGCTTCCTTTTTTGCGCAGGTTTCCGGGTCGTCGCCGTCCAGCAGTCCCGCGCACACCTCAACCATGGTGCCATCGTCGCCGTTGAGGTGAGGCGGCAGGCGGAACTGGCGCACCAATGTCACGACCCGGCGCTCGCTATCGAGCAGCAGGATCGCCGCGGCATTGCCGTGGTCATAGACTTCGCGGATCAGCTCCACCGATGTTCCATCGGCCCGTTTGACACCCAGAACATACTCGGTCAGGCTCCCCCATGCCGAAGCGAGGATTTTTTTGGTCTTGATGGCGATCGGAGAGGGTTCGGACATTGTACTTTACCTACTAGGTAAATCTGGCTGACATTTCTCCTGTCTTGCCTCGACTTAGCGGGTCTTGTCCAGCCCGCAAGAAAATATGACCTTTAAAGTTAATATTTTAGCGGGCGTCGGGTTTTAACCGTTTTCCGACCAAAGACGTAAGCGCGGCCCTTTGACGAATGGGGAAAGCGCGATTAGAAGTTGGCGCGAAGTTTTCTGCCGGGCAACCGGCTCAGTGCCCCAGCCGCTCGGCGCGGGGCCAGATCGAGGCAGGCAATGGCGCAATTCAGACCAACGTCCCCGCATCTCTCCGCTTACCGCTTCACGCTCACCATGACACTTTCGATCGTCCACCGTATTTTGGGGATCGGGCTTTATCTGGGCACCGTGCTGTTCGCATTGTGGCTCGGTGCGGCGGCTCTGGGGCAGGACCAGCTGTCGGCGGTCCAGGGGTTCTTCGGCCATCCCATCATTCAGATCGGGCTGTTCCTCTACACCTGGACGCTGTTCCACCACATGGCGGGCGGCATCAAGCATTTCATCTGGGATACCGGGGTCGGGTTCGACGCCGCCAGCCGCGAGGCCATAACGCTCGCCACTCTGGTTTTCTCGATTGCGGCCACGGTTCTCGTGTGGGCCGTTTTCGTCTGGTTTTAGGAGCTGGCGATGCAGACCAATCCGAAAGAAAAGGGCACGGGCGCCTTTATTCTTCAGCGCGTCACCGGCGCCATCAATATCGTTCTCGTCGGGTTTTTGATCTGGCTCGTCGTTTCGCTCTCGGGTGCTGACCGGGCGCAAATGGCTGCCACCTTCTCCAATCCGCTGTTTGCCATCCTTGCCATCGTTTTGTTCGCCGTCGCCTTCATCCATATGCGCAATGGCATGAACGAGGTGATCGAGGATTATATCCACGAGCCGCGCAATCATTCGCTGGCCAAGGCCGCCAACACAATCTTCACCGTTGTCATCGGCATCGTTGCCCTGGTTTCGGTCCTCGTCCTCGCCTTCGGAGGTTAAGTTCGCTCATGGCTTCGGCTTATCAGATTATCGACCACGCCTATGACGTCGTGGTGGTCGGCGCCGGTGGCGCGGGACTGCGCGCTACGCTGGGCATGGCCGAACAGGGCTTTTCGACCGCCTGCGTCACCAAGGTCTTCCCCACGCGCAGCCACACCGTTGCGGCGCAGGGTGGCATCGCTGCTTCACTCTCCAATATGGGGCCCGATAGCTGGCAGTGGCACATGTACGACACCGTCAAGGGGTCGGACTGGCTGGGCGACAACGACGCCATGGAATATCTGGCCCGCGAAGCGCCGCAGGCGATCTATGAGCTCGAGCATTACGGCGTGCCGTTCTCGCGCACCGAAGAGGGTAAGATCTATCAACGCCCGTTCGGCGGTCACATGACCGAGTACGGCGAGGGCCCCCCGGTGCAGCGCACCTGCGCAGCGGCAGACCGCACTGGCCACGCCATCCTGCATACGCTTTATGGCCAGTCCCTGCGCAACAACGCAGAATTCTTCGTCGAATATTTCGCGCTCGACCTGATCATGGGCGAAAACGGTGAGTGCCAGGGCGTCATTGCCTGGAAGCTCGACGACGGCACCATCCACCGCTTCCGCGCCAAGATGGTGGTGCTGGCCACCGGCGGCTACGGCCGCGCCTATTTCTCGGCCACTTCAGCCCACACCTGCACCGGCGATGGCAACGGCATGGTGGCCCGCGCCGGGCTGCCCTTGCAGGATATGGAGTTCGTCCAGTTCCACCCCACGGGCATCTACGGCTCGGGGTGCCTGATTACCGAGGGCGCACGCGGCGAAGGCGGCTATCTTGTCAATTCCGAAGGCGAGCGCTTCATGGAGCGCTATGCGCCCAACGCCAAGGATCTGGCGTCCCGCGACGTCGTTTCGCGCTGCATGACCATGGAAATCCGCGAGGGCAGGGGCGTCGGCGCCAAGGGCGACCATATCTTCCTGCACCTCGATCACCTCGATCCTGCAGTGCTCCACGAACGCCTGCCGGGCATTTCGGAATCGGCGAAGATCTTTGCCGGTGTCGATCTCACCCGTGAGCCGATCCCGGTCATTCCCACCGTCCACTACAATATGGGCGGCATCCCGGCCAATTATCATGGTGAGGTGCTCAACCCCACCGAAGGCGAACCCGATCGCGTTGTGCCCGGTCTGATGGCGGTGGGCGAAGCGGCCTGCGCCTCGGTGCATGGCGCCAACCGGCTGGGCTCCAATTCACTGACCGATCTTGTGGTGTTCGGCCGCGCCGCGGCGCTGCGGGCTGGCGCGGTCATGGACAGAAGCGCCCCGATCCCGGCCATCAACAGCGCCCAGGACGACAAGATCCTCGCCCGGTTCGACCGTCTGCGTCATGCCAATGGTTCGGCCCCGACGGCAACGCTGCGCGACAAGATGCAGCGCGCCATGCAGGAAGACGCCGCCGTGTTCCGCACGCAGGAAACGCTCGAAGCCGGTTGCAAGCGGATTTCGGGCATCTGGTCAGAACTTCCCGACGTCAAGGTCACCGACCGGTCGATGATCTGGAATTCGGACCTCGTGGAAACCCTCGAGCTTGAAAACCTCATGGCCAACGCCATCACCACCGTCTATTCGGCCGAAGCCCGCAAAGAGAGCCGTGGCGCCCACGCCCGTGAGGATTTTGCGGACCGCGACGACGTCAACTGGCGCAAGCACACGCTGAGCTGGGTGGACGATGCGGGCAAGGTCACGCTCGGCTACCGCCCGGTTCACGTCGATCCGCTGTCCGACGGCATCGATCTCAAAAAAATCGCCCCCAAGGCACGCGTTTACTAAGGAGCGAACGACAATGGCCGAACTCGTCCTCGACAAGCGCTCCCGCCCCAAAAAGGGCAAGGCCTGGCCAAAGCCGGACGGCGCGACCAATTTGCGTGAGTATCACGTCTATCGCTACGATCCCGACACAGGGGACAATCCGCGCATCGATTCCTATTTCGTCGATCTCGACGATTGCGGACCGATGATCCTCGACGGGTTGCTGTGGATCAAGAACAACATCGATCCCACCCTCACCTTGCGCCGCTCGTGCCGCGAGGGCATTTGCGGTTCGTGCGCCATGAATATCGATGGTGCCAATACGCTCGCCTGCACCAAGGGGATGGACGATGTGTCTTCGGGCCCCATCAAGGTCTATCCGCTGCCCCACATGCCGGTGGTCAAGGATCTGGTGCCCGACCTTTCGACGTTCTACGAGCAGCACAAATCGGTGCAGCCCTGGCTGCAGACCAAGTCGCCGACACCCGATACCGAATGGCTGCAAACCAAGGAAGACCGGGCCAAGCTCGATGGGCTTTACGAATGCATATTGTGCGCGTGCTGCTCGACCTCGTGCCCGTCCTATTGGTGGAATGGTGAAAAATATCTCGGCCCGGCCGTTCTGCTCCAGGCCTATCGCTGGCTGATCGACAGCCGCGATGAAGCCACCTCGGAACGTCTCGACATTCTCGAAGACCCCTTCAAGCTCTATCGCTGCCACACCATCATGAACTGCGCCAAGGTCTGCCCCAAGGGGCTCAACCCCGCCAAGGCCATCGCCGAAATCAAGAAAATGATGGTCGAACGCAAGGTGGCCTGAACCTTGCGGGTTCTGCTAGATTAAGCGGGTCCGGGGCTTTTCCCGGGCCCTTTTTTGTTTGAGGAGCTCGCGCCATGACCGATTACGAAACCATCGTTTATGTCGAACGTGAATCGGTCGCCCGGCTCATGGTAACGGCTCTCCAGGCCCACGGGTTCTCCCCGCGCGAGATCACCGATGGCGGCTTGCCGGGCATTGGCGCGGGCCTGACGGGCAGGGGGCTGGCCATCGCCGTCCCAACCCACGAGGCCCGCGATGCCCAGCCGCTCGCCGAAGCGCTTTTGAAGGACATGCTGGCGCGATAGCGTCGGCTCCATCCATCAGCGATCTAACGGGGCCGATTGCCATTTCCCCTTATTGCTTCCCCGGCGTTCGCCGGGAAGGCGCTGAAGGAAACCCGAACGCCTAAAAACCACCACCCTGTCACCCCGGGCTTGACCCGGGGCCTGGTACGCTCGGCGCTTGGGGTAGAAACACCAGGTGCCGGTGGAAAAGGCCCTGTTCGCGCGCTATTGCGCACCGAGAATGCACCACCTCATTCCACCGCCTTGTCCTTGAGCCAGGTCACCATGGTCTCGGGCAGTTCGTGATTGTCCACGTCGCGCGCCATCACCTTGCGCCATTTGGTGATCGCGTGACGCTGATGGTCCTGACGGCTGACGCGGTCGAGAAGGATCAGGAGTTCGATCAGCCGCTCGGTGGCAAGGGTATCGGTGCGCATGGCCGGCAAGAGGGCCGGCACGATCAGGTCGAGATAATGGCTCAGCCCCAGATCGGGCCGTTTGAGCGCGGCGCGCCCGTCCGTTGTGAATAGCACGCGCGGCACGCCGTCGGAGCGGACCAGCGGCAGCAGGGCTCCGCTCATGTGATCGATGGCGGCGACGGCGGTGTTGGGGTCGTTGATGCCGGGCGATAGTGCGCGCAACGCGATATCGATCAGGGCGCGCGCTTCGTAGGTTGCTTCCTGGAGCACGTCGCGCCGGGCTCCGAGGGTAAAGCACTTGACCAGGGCCTTGATGTCGGGGGTAGGGCCCTCGACATGCGCCATCGGCATGGCTTCGCCCACGTAATCGTCCACCCGCAGGTCGATAACGATGCGCAGGCCTTTGTCACGGAGAATATGCAGCAACTGGTCGTAAGCGATGTGGCGGATATAGCCGCTGCCGGGGGCGGGAACAGGCACGCCTGAAAACCCTTCGAAATCGGCAAGGTGGCGGTTGGCGAGGGCAATATCGGATTGGCCGGCCTTCTCGGTTACCCGCCCGATGGCCTTGGCAAACCTGTTTCCCAGATCGGCGGCGATCACATCGGCCTGGATGGCCAGCGCCATGTGGTGGACGAAATAAATCACCAGCCCGAAAGCGCCCGTGGCGATGACGATGGCTGCTGCAACCGCCAGCTCGGGCACAAAGCCGTCATCGAGCTCACTTACTTCTCCCAGAACCACCAGCGCAAACAGAAACACCCCGACAAAGGCCCCGAGAACCAGTTGGGTGGCCCGGTCCTCCATGAACATCATCAATACGCGGGGCCCCAGCTGGCCCGAGAGTTGGGTCAACCCCACAAAGGTCAGCGAAAAAACCAGCGAGGCCATGGTCATCATGCCGCCCGCGATGGTTGTCAGAACGGCTCTCGCCCCTTCGGGTCCAAACCGGGGATAGAAAGCTTGCTCGCGCAGGTACGAGAGCGCATCGAGGCTGTCGATGAACACGAACAGATTACCGAGCCCCAGCCCGGCCAATGCCATCAGGAGAGGTACGAACCAGAAGCTGCCGGTCAGCGCGGCCATTACCGATTTGACGCGGGCATAAAAGGCCATGGACTTCCCTTTTTTGGCGTTTGGGGCGGAGCCAATGGACCTTGTCCCACAACCGCCATATTGGCCACAATAGTTAATACCGAACCCTTGTGAGCGGATCGCGGGACTTGAGTCTTGGCCGCTCCCGCCTTAAAGCGGATGGCAGGCAGTGCCCGCGCTGCCTGGAACGGCCCGGGAGGCTTTGCGTTCCCGGTGACTGCCGTCCGATCCGATATATGGAGCCGTCATGGTTGGAACTCTGAAAAGATCGCTGGGACTGGTGCTCGTCATGGGCGCTCTCGGCGTGGTCGCCGCCTGTTCGCCAACGAGTTTCGGCCGGTCGGCGCCCACCGTCACCGCCACGCCACCGGCTCCGGCGCTTCAGCCTGTGCAAACCGGCTCGGTTTCCACCTCTGACCTGCCGCCCATCGACGGGTCGACCGTCCTGCCGGCGAACACGCCCTCGACCACCGGCAGCCCAACGGTTCCGGGAAATACGGCCTCGCTGGATGGCAGCACGTCGACCAGTTCGCCCGGTTTCCTGCTCGATGATGTGGGCAGCCCCGGCAACACCACCGGCGGGCGCAACCTGTCGGGTAGCGTCACCATCGAGCAGCTGCTGGGCGGCTGGACCATGATGGTGGGTGCCGAACAGTGCCGCCTCAACCTCACCTACACCGCCAAGGGGGCCACGGGTCGTTACCGGGCGTCGACGCCGGGTTGCCTTGTCGAGGGCCTGACGGAAGTGACCTCCTGGAACCTGCTCGGCAACCAGATCCAGCTCTACAACGAGAGCGACGAGCTGATCGGCACCCTGTTCCAGAGCGGCAACCGGTTCGTCGGGACGCTTGCGGGCGGTCAGTCCGTTTCGATGGTCGGGTAACTGGAGCGTTCCCAGAAAAAGTGGGTACCACTTTTTCGGTTCGGGCACGTGACCGACAAAAAATCAGCGTTCCCAGAATTGGGTACCACTCTTTCGGTCCGGGAACGCGACCACAAAGAATACCGGGGGCCAATGAGCCAATTTAGAGCAAAAGGCTCCGAGGCTTGACCGGGAGCGAAGGGGCTTCGGGCTCCATTGTCGATGCGTATGCGGACATGATCGTGGCCGGGCAGGTCAAGCCCGATGCCGCTCAGAAGCGTGCTGTCGAAAAGCTGCAGATGGTTGCCGAAGGGCTCGATCAGCTCGAGGCTCATTCAGGTTCGGTTCTGTCTGCCCTGTTCCGGCGCAAGCGTGAAGCGCCCAAAGGTCTTTACATCTGGGGCGATGTGGGCCGGGGCAAGACCATGCTCATGGATCTGTTCTACAAAACGGTCCCTGTCGCCGCCAAGCGGCGCGTGCATTTTCATGAGTTCATGAACGAGGTGCATGAAGGCATTGCGGAGTTCCGCGCAAAGAATGCCGGCACAAAGGGCGCGCGCGATCCCATTCCGGCGGTGGCGCGGCCCATCACACGCTCGGTGCGGTTGCTGTGTTTCGACGAGTTCTTCGTTTCCGACATCACCGACGCCATGCTGTTATCGCGGCTGTTTGAAATCCTGTTCGCCGATGGCGTGGTGGTTGTCGCCACCTCAAACATCCCGCCGGAAAAACTTTACTGGAATGGGCTCAACCGCCAGCTCTTCCTGCCGTTCATTGATCTGCTCACCCGTCACGCCGATGTCTTCAATCTCGATGCCGAGATCGACTATCGCCGCGAAAAGCTCGACGCTCAGGATGTGTACAAGATCGGCACGGGCCCCGAAGTCGATGCGCGGATGGACGATCTGTTCGCCCATCTCACCGGCGGGGCCGAAATCCGGCCAGACGCCATCGAAAGCCTTGGCCGTGTCATCAGCGTTCCTGCCCAGGCGATGGGCGTGGCGCGGTTTGGCTTCGCCGATCTGTGCGAACGTCCGCTCGGCGCGCGCGATTATCTCAAGCTTGCCAACCGTTTCCATACGCTGGTGATCGACCACGTTCCGGTGTTCTCCCGGCTCCGATCGGATGCCGCCAAGCGCTTCATCCTGCTTGTCGATACGCTTTACGACCGCGGGATCAAACTCGCCGCCAGTTTCGCTGCGCCGCTCGACGATCTCGCCCAGGACGACAGGACACGGTTCGAGTTCGCCCGTTGTCTGTCCCGGCTCGAAGAGATGCGTTCGGCCGATTACATCGCCCAACCCCTGCGGACCAGTTCAGGTCAGCCTTCCTGACGTAGTTTCCGTGGCAGGGAAAGTAGCCGCTGCTGGCCCACCAGACTTTTTCGTCTCCCTCTCCGCTGTCATCCCGGCTCAAGGCCGGGGTTACGGAGGTGGGTCGGCCAGGGTCCCCCGAACAATCGCCCGCGTAATACCAACGGTTCACTTGCGTCCAAAGACCGCAGGGTCTAAGGAAGGCGCGAGGAAAATGTTACTTTACCTATAGGGAAACTTGCTCATGGCGCGTAAGAAAATCGCTCTGATCGGTGCCGGTCAGATCGGGGGGACACTCGCACATCTGGTGGCGCTCAAGGAACTTGGCGACGTCATGCTGTTCGATATCGTTGATGGCGTGCCGCAGGGCAAGGCGCTCGATCTGGCCCAGTCCGGTCCGGTCGAAGGCTACAATTCCACACTGAAGGGCACCTCCGAGTACAAGGACATCGAAGGCGCCGATGTGGTGATCGTCACCGCCGGCGTGCCGCGCAAGCCGGGCATGAGCCGCGACGACCTTCTTGAAATCAATCTCAAGGTCATGGAGCAGGTCGGCGCGGGCATTGCCAAATACGCCCCCGACGCGTTCGTGATCTGCATCACCAATCCGCTCGACGCCATGGTCTGGGCGCTGCAGAAATTCTCCGGCCTTCCGGCCGAAAAAGTGGTCGGCATGGCCGGCGTGCTCGACAGCGCCCGCTTCCGTCACTTCATCGCCGACGAACTCAATGTCTCGGTCCAGGACGTCACGGCGTTCGTCATGGGCGGCCATGGCGATACAATGGTGCCGCTGGCCCGCTATTCGACGGTTGCCGGCATCCCGCTGCCCGACATGGTCAAGATGGGCTGGATGAGCAAGGACAAGCTCGACCAGATTATCCAGCGCACCCGCGATGGCGGCGCCGAGATCGTTGGTCTCTTGAAGACCGGCTCGGCCTTTTACGCTCCCGCCGCGTCGGCTATCGAGATGGCCGAATGCTATCTCAAGGACAAGAAGCGCATCCTGCCCTGCGCGGCTCACCTTACCGGTCAGTTCGGCCTGTCCGACACCTATGTCGGTGTTCCGGTGGTGATCGGCGCGGGCGGTGTCGAGCGCATCGTCGAGATCGAGCTCAACGCTTCCGAAAAGAAGATGTTTGACGCCTCCGTGCAATCGGTCGATGGGCTTGTTGAAGCCTGCAAAAAGATCGCGCCCAAACTGGCGTAATTGTTCCGGCCCGGAGACACCCTCTCCGGGCTTTTCCCTTTCTGCCGAACGTTAAAAAGGTTCGTACCCGCGATGAACATTCACGAATACCAGGCCAAGGAACTGCTCAAGGGCTACGGCGCCCCGGTCGCCAGCGGCGTGGCCATCATGAGTGCCGATGAAGCCGAAGCGGCTGCCCGCTCGCTGCCCGGTCCCCTCTATGTGGTCAAGTCCCAGATCCACGCCGGTGGGCGTGGCAAGGGCAAGTTCAAGGAGCTCGGCCCCGACGCCAAGGGCGGTGTGCGCCTCGCCAAGTCGATCGACGAGGTCGTGGCCCATGTCAAAGACATGCTCGGCAACACGCTCGTCACCGCCCAGACCGGCGATGCGGGCAAGCAGGTCAACCGCCTCTACATCGAAGACGGCGCCGATATCGATCGTGAACTGTACTGCTCGCTGCTGGTCGACCGCTCGGTCGGCAAGGTGGCGTTCGTTGTTTCCACCGAAGGCGGCATGGATATCGAGCAGGTCGCCCACGACACGCCCGAAAAGATCATCACCGTCGCCATCGACCCCGAAGCCGGTGTCAGCGATGCCGACATCGCCGAAATCTCGGCGGCCCTGAAGCTCGAAGGCGATGCTGCCCAGGATGCCAAGTCCCTGTTCCCGGCGCTCTACAAGGCGTTCGTCGAAAAGGACATGGCGCTCCTCGAGATCAACCCGCTGATCGTGATGACCGATGGCCATCTGCGCGTTCTCGACGCCAAGGTGAGCTTTGACGGCAACGCTCTGTTCCGCCACGCCGACATCGTCGCGTTGCGCGATGAGACCGAGGAAGACGCCAAGGAGATCGAGGCGTCCAAATGGGATCTGGCCTATGTGCCCATGGACGGCAATATCGGCTGCATGGTCAATGGCGCCGGGCTTGCCATGGCGACGATGGACATCATCCACCTCTACGGCAAGGAGCCCGCGAACTTCTGTGACGTGGGCGGCGGCGCTTCCAAGGAAAAGGTCGCAGCGGCGTTCAAGATCATCACTGCCGACCCCAAGGTCGAAGGCATCCTGGTCAACATCTTCGGCGGCATCATGAAGTGCGACGTGATCGCCGAAGGCGTCGTCGCGGCCGTCAAGGAAGTGGGCCTGACCATTCCGCTGGTCGTGCGCCTTGAAGGCACCAATGTCGAATTGGGCAAGAAGATCCTCAACGAATCGGGGCTGGCGATCACTGCCGCCGACGATCTCGATGATGCCGCCCAGAAGATCGTCGCCGCCGTGGCCTAACGCGCCGCACCCAGCCACACGGAATTTGAGATCAAGATTACATGTCCATTCTCGTCAATAAAGACACCAAGATCCTCGTGCAGGGCCTGACCGGCAAGACCGGCACGTTCCACACCGAACAGGCGCTGGCCTATTACGGCACCAAGATGGTCGGCGGTATCCACCCCAAAAAGGGCGGTGAAACCTGGTCGGGCGCCGGCGGGGAACAGCTTCCCATCTTCGCAACCGTCGCCGAAGGCAAGGAAGCCACCGGCGCCGATGCTTCGGTCATCTATGTGCCCCCCGCGGGCGCGGCGGATGCCATCATCGAGGCGATCGAAGCGGAAATCCCGTTTATCACCTGCATCACCGAAGGCATCCCGGTTTCCGACATGGTGCGCGTCAAGGCGCGGCTCGACCGCTCCAGTTCGCGCCTTCTCGGCCCCAACTGCCCCGGCATCATGACGCCGGAAGAATGCAAGATCGGCATCATGCCCGGTTCGATCTTCCGCAAGGGTTCGGTGGGCATTGTGTCGCGTTCGGGCACGCTTACATATGAAGCTGTGTTCCAGACCACAAATGAGGGCCTTGGCCAGACCACAGCTGTCGGCATCGGCGGCGATCCCGTCAAGGGCACCGAATTCATCGACGTGCTCGAGATGTTCCTGGCGGACGATGCGACCCAATCGATCATCATGATCGGCGAAATCGGCGGTTCGGCCGAAGAAGACGCCGCACAGTTCCTGATCGACGAAGCCAAGAAGGGTCGTTCGAAACCCATGGCAGGCTTTATCGCGGGCCGCACCGCGCCCAAGGGCAAGACCATGGGCCATGCCGGCGCCGTGGTGTCGGGCGGCAAGGGCGATGCTGAATCGAAAATCGCTGCAATGGAAGCGGCGGGCATCAAGGTTTCGCCTTCGCCCGCGCGCCTGGGCACCACGCTGGTCGAAGTCCTCAAGGGCTGACCGGCGACGATTGCTAACCGGGGCCGGCTTTAGAGTGAGATCAGAAAAAGTTGCAGACTTTTTCGGTTCGATCTCACGACAAAAGCAAGCCCCGGTTAACCAAAACGAGACGGCATCGCCGTCATAGTTCGACCTGAATTGGCGGCCCATAGGAGCGTTTCCAGAAAAAGTGGCTACCACTTATTCGGTTCGGAAGCGCGACCAGGCAAAACCCCGGCAACGGGGGCAGGTTGAGCAAAATTACCACCCGGGGGATCGGGACCCCCAACAGAGAGCGAAATGGCACGACAGGACCAGAACGAAGCGTTCCTCCTCACCTCATTCCTTTATGGCGGCAATGCCGATTACATCGACGCGCTATACGCGCGCTACAAGACCGATCCCAAGGGTGTCGATCCGAGTTGGGCGGAGTTTTTCGATAATCTTGCCGACAGTGCCGATTGCGTAACCAAGAACGCGGATGGTCCAAGCTGGCAGCGCACCGATTGGCCGCGCACCACCAATGGCGAGATGATCTCGGCGCTCGATGGCAATTGGGGTGAAGTGGCGGTCAAGGCCCAGAAGGCGGTCACCGAAAAGGCCAGGGCCGGTGGCGAAACCGTTTCCGCCGAAGCTGTGATGCAGGCGACGCGGGATTCGATCCACGCCATCATGATGATCCGCGCCTATCGCATGCGCGGCCATCTGTATGCCAATCTCGATCCGCTCGGTCTCGAAAACCGCGAGGAAGCCGCAGAACTCGATCCTGCCGCCTACGGTTTTACCGAGGCCGATTTTTCCCGCGAAATCTTCATCGACAATTATCTCGGGCTCGAATTTGCCACAGTGCCGCAGATGCTCGAAATCCTGCGCCGCACCTATTGCGGCACGCTGGGCATCGAGTTCATGCACATCTCGGACCCTGAGGCCAAGGCCTGGATTCAGGAGCGCATCGAAGGCCCCGACAAGGAAATCAGTTTCTCCAAGGAAGGCAAGCGGGCGATCCTCAACAAGCTCGCCGAAGCCGAAGGGTTCGAAAAGTTCCTCGACGTCAAATATACCGGCACCAAGCGGTTTGGTCTGGATGGCGGTGAAGCGCTGATCCCGGCGCTCGAACAGATCGTCAAGCGTGGCGGCGCACTGGGCGTCAAGGACATCGTTCTGGGCATGCCCCATCGCGGGCGCCTCAACGTTCTGACCCAGTTGATGGCCAAGCCGCATCGGGCGCTGTTTCACGAGTTCAAGGGCGGCGCGTTCTATCCCGACGATGTGGAAGGCTCGGGCGACGTCAAATATCACCTTGGCGCGTCATCGGACCGCGAGTTCGACGGCAACATCGTTCACCTTTCGCTGACGGCCAATCCCAGCCATCTGGAAATCGTCAACCCTGTGGTCCTGGGCAAGGCCCGCGCCAAGCAGGATCAGCTCTCGGCAAAGGATGGCCGGTTCGTCGCCGATACGCGCGACACCGACCGCACCTCCGTCCTGCCGCTCTTGCTGCATGGCGATGCCGCCTTTGCCGGGCAGGGCGTGGTTGCTGAATGTTTCGCGCTTTCGGGATTGAAGGGTCACCGCACCGGCGGGTCGATCCATTTTGTGGTCAACAACCAGATCGGGTTCACCACCTCGCCGCACTTCTCGCGCTCGTCCCCCTACCCGACCGACGTGGCCAAGATGATCGAGGCGCCGGTCTTCCATTGCAATGGCGACGATCCGGAAGCTGTGGTTTATGCGGCCAAGATCGCCATCGAGTTCCGCCAGAAGTTCGGGCGTCCCGTGGTCATCGACATGTTCTGCTACCGTCGGTTCGGGCATAATGAGGGCGACGAGCCCAGCTTCACCCAGCCGCTGATGTACAAGGCCATTCGCGCCCACAAGACCACGCTGGAAATCTACGGCAACAAACTGGTCGATGAGGGCGTTTTGAGCGCAGAGGAATTCGATCAGCTCAAGGCTGGCTGGCGGGCCAGGCTCGACAGCGAATTCGAGGCCGGGCAGGATTACCGCCCCAACAAGGCCGACTGGCTCGATGGCGCCTGGAAGAACATCAAGCTTGCCGAAGTCGACGGGCCGCGCCGCGGCGTCACCGGTATCGAGATGGACCGGCTCAAATCGCTTGGCGAGAAGCTGACGACGGTTCCGGGCGATTTTCATGCCCACCGCACCGTCCAGAGGTTCCTCGACAACCGCAAGAAGATGATTACCGAGGGCGAGGGCATCGACTGGGCCACCGCCGAGGCGCTGGCTTTTGCTTCGCTTCTCGATGATGGCCACCCGGTCCGCCTTTCGGGGCAGGATGTCGAGCGCGGCACGTTCTCGCAGCGCCATTCGGTGCTCTACGATCAGGAAAACGAATCCACCTTCACTCCGCTCAACAATCTGGCGGACAATCAGGCGCGCTACGAGGTCATCAACTCGTTGCTCTCCGAAGAGGCGGTGCTCGGGTTCGAATATGGCTATTCGCTGGCCGAGCCCAATGCGATCACGGTCTGGGAAGCCCAGTTCGGCGATTTCGTCAACGGCGCACAGGTGGTCATCGATCAGTTCATCTCCTCGGGCGAACGCAAATGGCTGCGCATGAGCGGGCTGGTGATGCTGTTGCCGCATGGCTATGAAGGTCAGGGGCCCGAGCACTCTTCGGCCCGCCCCGAGCGTTTCCTGCAGCTTTGCGCCGAAGACAACATGCAGGTGCTCAACTGCACCACGCCGGCCAACTATTTCCATGCGCTGCGCCGTCAGCTTAAACGCGATTTCCGCAAGCCGCTCATCATCATGACCCCCAAATCGCTGCTCCGCCACAAGCGGGCCGTGTCGGGCCTGGGGGAAATGGGATCGGATACCTTCTTCCATCGCCTGCTCTGGGACGATGCCGAAGCACCCGGCCTGCCCAAGACCGAGATCAATCTGGTTGGCGACGACAAGATCCGGCGCGTGGTGATCTGCACGGGCAAGGTCTATTACGATCTGCTCGAGGATCGCGAAAAGCGCGGCATCAACGATGTCTACCTGATGCGTCTCGAACAGCTCTACCCGTTCCCCGCCAAGGCGCTGATCGACGAGTTGAGCCGGTTCCAGAACGCAGAAGTCGTCTGGTGTCAGGAAGAGCCCAAGAACATGGGTGCCTGGTCGTTCGTGCAGCCCTACATCGAATGGGTGCTCGAGCAGATGGGCCGTCCGGGCGGGCGTCCGCGCTATGTGGGCCGGCCGGCCTCGGCCTCGACAGCCACGGGCCTGATGCGCACGCATGTTGCGCAGTTGCAGGCCTTCCTCGACGAAGCCTTCGAGTAACAGAACCCAAGATTGACGAGACCCGGCGGTCATGCCGGGGCCCCCAAATCGAATAAGGATATTAAGAGATGTCCACTGAAGTCCGTGTCCCAACCCTGGGCGAAAGCGTCACCGAAGCCACTATCGGCCAATGGTTCAAGAAGGTCGGCGACGCCGTCTCGGCCGACGAGCCCATCGTCGAGCTTGAAACCGACAAGGTGACCATCGAGGTTCCGGCACCCGTATCGGGTACGCTCGAAGCGATTTCGGTCAATGAGGGCGATACTGTCGAAGTCGGTGCGCTGATCGCCGCGATCGCCGCAGGTGCCGCCCCGGCCAAATCGGCTGAGGCGCCGAAAGCCGAGAGCGAGCCTGCAGGCCATCGTGAAGAGATGGACCAGGAAGCCGCCCAGGCCAAGGCCCGGGCCGAAAAGGCCGGCGTATCTTCCATGCCCGCAGCCCCCTCCGCCGCCAAGATGATGGCCGAGAAAGGCATTGATGCGGGAGCGGTCGAAGGCTCGGGCAAGCGCGGTCAGGTCCTCAAGGAAGACGTGCTCAAGGCACTCGACAACACCGGGTCATCGAAGGCCGAGGCACCGGCGCCGGCCGCGCCGCGTGCCCCTTCGCAGCCGCAGGATGGCGAGGAGCGGGTCAAGATGACCCGGCTGCGCCAGACCATCGCCAGGCGGTTGAAGGACGCACAGAACTCGGCCGCCATGCTCACCACCTTCAACGAGGTGGACATGAAGCCGGTCATGGATCTGCGCAATTCCTACAAGGAGCTGTTCGAGAAAAAGCATGGCGTCAAATTGGGCTTCATGGGCTTTTTCACCAGAGCCGTAGTCCACGCTCTCAAGGAAATCCCGGCGGTCAACGCCGAGATCGATGGCACCGACATCATCTACAAGAACTTCGCCCATATCGGCGTGGCCGTGGGCACTGAAAAGGGCCTCGTCGTCCCGGTGGTGCGCGACGCCGACCAGATGAGCATCGCAGAGGTCGAAAAGGAAATCTCCCGCCTCGGACGCGCCGCGCGCGACGGCCAGCTTTCGATGGCCGACATGCAGGGCGGCACCTTCACGATCTCAAATGGCGGCGTCTATGGCTCGCTGATGAGCACCCCAATCCTCAACGCGCCCCAGTCGGGCATTCTGGGTATGCACAAGATCCAGGAGCGTCCGGTCGCGGTCGGCGGTCAGGTCGTTATCCGCCCGATGATGTATCTGGCGCTCTCTTATGATCACCGGATCGTCGACGGCAAGGAAGCCGTCACCTTCCTGGTCCGCGTCAAGGAGAGCCTCGAGGATCCCCAGCGGTTGGTTCTTGATCTCTAGGTAGAAGTTGGGACAGCAAAACCGAAACGGCAATGTTTGGCAATCTTGGGCTACCGAACACTCAAGTCCATAGCTTTTGAGGCCAACATTGCCCTATGGGAACGTCGAAAACATGACCTTTGAGTTATGGATGGTCGTCGCCTCGGTCGTGCTGCTTTTTGCGCAGATCACGATGCAGGCCCTCCTTTTGACCGCTCAACTGGGCCGGGAATACAATGCCGGCCCGCGCGACGAGGACAAGCCGCTCACCGGCCGCGCCGGGCGGGCCAAGCGTATGGTCGAGAACTATCTCGAAACCTATCCCGCCTTCATCGCCCTGGCGCTGGTGACGGCAGTCTCGGGCGGTTCGGACTGGCTCACCCAAGGCGGCGCGGCGCTCTACATCGTGGGCCGCATCATTTATATCCCCTTGTATCTTCGAGGTATTGCCTATTTCCGCTCCATGGTCTGGATCTTCGCCTCGCTGGGTCTGGTTGCCATGGCCATCGGGCTGATCGTCTGAGACAGCCACAAACAATTGACTGATTTGAGGAAATGAACTGATGGCCGACACATTTGATCTCACCGTAATCGGCACCGGACCGGGCGGGTATGTCTGCGCCATTCGCGCCGCGCAACTGGGCATGAAGGTCGCCGTTGTCGAGAAATGGCCGAGCTTTGGGGGCACCTGCCTCAATATCGGTTGCATTCCCTCCAAGGCGCTGCTGCACGCCACCGAAATGTTTGAAGAAGCCGGGCACACTTTCCCCCAGCTCGGCATCGAGGTCGGCGCGCCAAAACTCAACCTGCCCGCCATGATGGCGCACAAGGACGATACAGTGGCGTCCAACACCGGCGGGATCGAATATCTGTTCAAAAAGAACAAGATAACCGCCTTCAAGGGGTCGGGCAAAATCGCCGCTCAGGGCAAGGTCGTTGTCACGGGTGACGATGACAGCACGACTGAAATCGAAACCAAGAACATCGTCATCGCCACCGGTTCGGTGTCGGCCAACCTGCCGGGCATCGAGATTGACGAAGAGAAAATCGTCACCTCGACCGGCGCTCTGAAACTCGACAAGGTCCCCGATAACCTGCTGGTTATCGGTGCTGGCGTCATCGGGCTGGAGCTCGGTTCGGTCTGGGCCCGCCTCGGCGCCAAGGTTACGGTGGTCGAATTCCTCGATCGCATCCTGCCCGGCATGGATCTGGACGTCGCCAAACAGTTCCAGAGAATGCTGTCAAAACAAGGGTTTGACTTCAAACTCGGCACTAAGGTCACCGGTATCGAAAAGACCGAAACCGGTCTCGTGGCCACCCTCGAGCCTGCCGCAGGCGGGGAAGCGACGACGCTCGAAACCGAAATCGCTCTCGTCTCGATCGGCCGCGTCCCCTTCACCGAGGGGCTCGGGCTCGACGATCTGGGCATCGAGCGCGACAAGCGTGGCCGGGTCGTAACCGACGGACATTACAAGACAAATCTCGACGGCATCTATGCCATCGGCGATGTGATCGCCGGTCCCATGCTGGCCCACAAGGCCGAGGATGAAGGTATCGCGATCGCCGAAATCCTCGCTGGCCAGGCCGGTCACGTCAACTACGGTGTCATCCCCGGCGTCGTTTACACCAACCCCGAAGTCGCCTCGGTCGGCAAGACCGAAGAGGACCTCAAGGCCGAGGGCATTGCCTACAAGGCGGCGAAATTTCCCTTTACCGCCAATGGCCGCGCCAAGGCGATGCTGGCGCCGCTCGGGTTCGTCAAGATCCTCGCCGACAAGGAGACCGACCGCGTTCTGGGCTGCCACATCGTGGGCAAGAGTGCAGGGGAAATGATCCACGAGGCTGCCGTTCTGATGGAATTCGGCGGCTCTGCCGAGGATCTCGCCCGCACCTGCCATGCCCATCCGACGATGAGCGAGGCGGTGCGCGAAGCCGCGCTGGGCCTCGGCGGCGGGTCGATCCACATCTGACGGCGGCGCTGATTGCCGAGCAAAAAAAGGGCCGCATCCTTTGGGGATGCGGCCCTTTCCATTTAAAGCAATCAGAGCTTACGGATTGTAGGTTACGGTGCCGGCATCATGGGCTGCGCGGCAATCGCTGGCATCTGCCAGCATGTTGGATTCGAGCAGTTCAAGTGCACCGCCACGGCCCTGGAAGCGGGGATCGTCGCACACACCGTCATAGGCCGATACGCTTGAATCGTCGCCGAAATTGATGCGGAAGTCACCGTTCGAACCGTTTTCGGCAAGCGTCACGGTGCCCTCGGTGTAGGCGCTCGAGCAATCTGTGGCGTCGGCCATCAGATGGTCGTCCAGCGCAACGCCAACGCCCGGGCCGGTGAAGCGCGGATCGTCGCATTCGGCGTCGTTGGAATAGTTTCCGGAATCATCGCCGAAATCGATGCCGTCGATGACGACGGCGCTGTCGCCCGTATAGGTCACGATGCCGGCTTCAAGAGCTTCGCGGCAATCTGTGGCGTCGGCCAGCCGGTGGCTGTCGAGACCGCCGCCGAAACGTGGGTCGTCGCATTCACCGTCATTGGCCCAATTGCCCGAGTCATCGCCAAAGTCGATGTCGCCGATTGAGACATCGCTGCCCGCGTTGTCGGTTGTCTCGTATGTCACGGTGCCGGCTTCATAAGCTTCACGGCAATCTGTAGCGTCGGCCATCAGATGGCTGTCGAGGCTGCCGCCGAAGCGCGGGTCGTCACATTCGCCGTCATTTGCCCAGTTGCCGGAATTGTCCCCAAAGTCGATATCGTCGATTGAGACATCGCTTCCGGCATTGTCGGGTGCTTCGTAGGTCACGGTGCCCGCTTCATAGGCTTGACGGCAATCTGTAGCGTCGGCCATCAGATGGCTGTCGAGGTTGCCGCCGAAGCGCGGATCGTCACACTCACCGTCATTTGCCCAAGTGCCCGAATCATCGCCGAAGTCAATCTCGCCGGTCGACACGTCGTTTCCGGCATCGTTGGGCGCGTCATAGGTCACTTCGCCCGCCTCATAAGCGGTGCGGCAGTCTGTGGCGTCGGCCAGTTCGTGGCTGGTGAGCGAACCGCCGAAGCGCGGGTCATCACATTCGCCATCATTGGCCCACGTGCCTGTGTCATCACCAAAGTCGATTTCACCGGGTGTGGCGGTGGTGCCGGCATCGCCCGGCGCTGTGTAGGTGACTTCGCCCGCCTCATAAGCGGTACGGCAGTCGGTGGCGTCGGCCAGTTCGTGGCTGTCGAGCATGCCGCCGAAACGGGGGTCATCGCACTCGTTGTCATTTGCCCAGGCGCCTGAATCGTCGCCAAAATCGATGTCACGTTCCGGCTGCACCGCACCACTGACCTCGTTGGACGGAGAGAAGGTGACGTCGCCGGCTTCATATGCGGTGCGGCAGTCTGTGGCATCGGCCAGAAGGTGGCTATCGAGCGTACCGCCAAAGCGGGGGTCGTCGCACTCGTTGTCATTGGCCCAAACGCCCGAGTCATCGCCGAAATCTATTTCGGCCGCATCTTCGGACCCTGCATCGGCGGTGGGCGCGTCGGTGGCAGCAAGAGTTATTTCTCCCGCCTCAAAGGCGGCCTGGCAGTCGGCTGCGTCGCGCATTTCATCGACCGGACTGCGGATAAGCGCGGCACCGGGGCCTTCAAAGCGCGGATCGTCGCACTGGTTGTCATCGGCCCAAGTGCTCGAATTGTCGCCGAAATCGATGTCCTGGGCCAGCGCTGGCGCGCCAAGCGCAAGAGCGAGGGCGAGCGCGGCGCTGCCCATCATCAACCTTGTTGCTTTCATGAAAATCTCGTCCCTCTTACTGGCCGGTTTGCACCGCGCTTTTCGGTTGAGTTGTGAGCCGAGTGAACAGCAAAATCCCACAAATTACCAGTGCCGTTCCCAGGCCGTGAATCGGTGTAAATGGCTCACCGAGAATGAAAATGGCCAGAATAATGGTCAAAATAGGGGAGATGTTGCCAAACACTGCCGTTCGTTCAGCACCCACCATACCGATGGCTGCTGCGATGATGGAAACCGGGGCTACGGTTGCTGCGAGCGCCAGGGCCAAGAGGATCGAAAACGCCTCCGGAGGGATTACGAGCCCGGACAGGGGATGGGTGATAAGGAAATGAATGAAAACCGCTCCTCCTGCCGCCGTCATGGCAATGGCTGTAAACAGCCTTGGGCCCAGCGTATCGATCAGCGGTTTTGCGAACAGCTGATAGAGCGCATAGGCAAGTGCACTGGCGAGCGCGAACAGGGTGCCCGCAACGACCGTCTCGCCCTCGATCACCATGTCGTGGCCAAAGATCACCCCGATGCCAAGATAAGCAAGGAGCGCGGCGCCCACGACCGAGGGCCTGAGCGGGCGGCGAAACAGAACAGCGCCCAGCATCAGCACCATGAACGGGTAGGTCAGCAACACCAGCCTGTTGAGCTGCGCCGTAATGAGATCGAGGCTGAGAAAGTCGAGAAAACTGGCACCATAATAGCCAAGGATGCCGATGGCTGTCGCGCCGGCGACCGAGCCGGCGGGTACGGGCCGGTTTGCATGACGGCCGCGTCCGGCGCGACGGTCGCGATACGCCATTAAGCCCATCAATGCAAAAAACGGCGTCGCCAAAAGCATGCGCCAGGTCAGGGTGGTCAGGGCGTCCAGCCCCTGCGCATAGGCGAGCTTTACGAAAATGCCCTTGGTGGCAAACAGGGCGGCGCCGAGCGCGGCGAGCGCGAGACCGACAAATTGGTCCCGATCGGATGAGGGGAGTGCAGACATTGAAAGAATACTGGCCAGGAAGGTGTCGGACGACCCTACACCCCGATCGCACCCAGCGCCATAGACCGCTCTATCCGCGCGGGTGGGCAGCGCGGTAGGCCTCAACCAGCCGCTCGCCATCGATATGGGTATAGATTTGGGTGGTCGACAGCGACGCGTGGCCCAACAGTTCCTGAATGGCCCGCAGATCACCACCTCTCGCGAGAAGATGGGTGGCAAAGGAATGGCGCAGCGCGTGAGGGGTCGCCGATGCAGGGAGGCCCATCGCGCCGCGCAATTGCTCGAGCCGCAGCTGGATAAGGCGGGGGCTGAGCGGGCCGCCACGGACGCCGCGGAACATGGGATCGTTGAGCGAGGTCGCGAAGGGGCAGAGGCGCAGATAGTCATCGATAGCGGCCCTGACCGGCGCGATCAGGGGCACCAGCCGGACCTTGTTGCCCTTGCCGATAATCCGCAGTGTCGTGCCGTCGAGATCGGCTCGGGTCAGAACCAGGGCTTCGGAAATGCGCAACCCCGCGCCGTAGCACAGGGCAATTGCGGCGGCGTCGCGGGCTGCGACCCAGGGCCGGTCTTCCAACTCATGGATTGCCGGGCCGGCTCCTTTCGCCTCGGATGCTGAAAGGGGCTTGGGGAGGGATCGCGGCAGTTTGGGCGTGCGAACGACCGAAAGCGCTTCGAGCGCCATGATGCCCTGGCGCTCGAGATAGGTGAAAAAGGATTTTATCCCCGACAGCGAACGGGCAAGGCTGCGCGAGCCGAGATTGTTGCGGCGGCGGGCGGCGAGAAATGCGCGCAAATCAGTCGGCCGGAGCGTTTTGAGATCGCCGATATCGACGGTTCCGCCGAGATGGGCGGACAAGAACGCCATGAATTGGTCAACGTCGCGGCCGTAGGCGTCCAGCGTTTTGGGAGACAATCGCCTGATCGTTGCAAGCTCACGCCGCCAGCCAGATATATGGCCGCGCAGGGCATCGGAAATGGCAAAGCCGGTATCGGTCATGGGGCGATGTTAGCCCAGATAGGTTACCAGAGCGCCAATTGGGGCTGGTCGAATCGCATTTGACAATTATGGTGACCGGTGGTTGATCTCGTTTCGTTCTCCCAGTGCAAAGGCTCTCGATGACACTCGGTCCGGTCGTGGCAGTGATGGTGGCGGTCGCCGTGGACGGCCCTTATTCCTATCGGGTTCCCGAGGGGCGTACGGTCGAACGCGGATCGATTGTCATCGTGCCGCTGGGTCCGCGCCCGACGCTCGGGGTGGTGTGGGGGGCGCCCAAGGACAATTTTGCCCATAATCGTCTCAAGGACATCGAGCACATCTTTGATGTGCCCGCGCTTTCCGAGGAGCTGTTGAAAACCATCGATTGGGTGGCGCGCTACACGCTTGCGCAGCCGGGGATGGTGCTGCGTGGCGCCTTGCGCAGCCGCGAGGCTCTCGATCCGCCCCGCCCGCTGATTGCCTATAAGCGCGCTGGACCGGAGCCCGAGAGGATGACGGACGCCAGGACGCGGGTGCTATCGGTGATGGAGGACGGTTATCCCTGGGCAAAGCCGGCCCTGATCGGCGCCGCGGGGGTTTCGACGGCCGTTGTAGACGGGCTGGTCAAGTCGGGCTGTTTGCAGCAGGTCGAAATCCCGGCGCCACCACCTGTGTTGCCACCCGAGCCCGAGTTTGCTCCGGCACAGCTTTCGGAGGCGCAACAGGCCGCGCTGGACCAGATACGAGCCCATGACACTGGCGGGTTTTCAGTGGCCCTGCTCGACGGGATCACCGGTTCGGGCAAGACTGAAGTGTTTTTCGAGAGCGTTGCCGATATTTTGCGCACGGGAAAACAGGTGGCGATCATCCTGCCCGAAATCGCCCTGACCCACACGTTTCTCGACCGGTTCGAAAAGCGGTTCGGCCAGCGGGCGGCCGAGTGGCATTCGGAAATGACGCCCGTTCAAAGGGCACGCGTGTGGCGCGGGGTATTGACGGGCGAGGTTCGGGCGGTGATCGGGGCGCGCTCGGCGCTTTTCCTGCCGTTCCGCGAGCTGGGGCTGCTGGTGCTCGATGAAGAGCATGATGGCGCCTTCAAACAGGCCGACCGGGTCAATTATCACGGCCGTGACATGGCGGTGGTCCGCGCGTCGATGGCCGGGGCGCGGGTCATTTTGTCTTCCGCAACGCCAGCGGTCGAATCACGCAACAATGGGGAGGTCGGCCGCTACGCGCATGTGCGGCTGGAAAGCCGGTTCGCCGACGCAACGCTGCCCGATATCACGGCGCTCGATATGCGGGCGGAAGGGCCGGAAAAGGGTGAGTGGATTGCGCCCAGGCTTGCGCGGGCGGTGTTCGATGCGCTTGATCGCGGCGAGCAGGCGCTGTTGTTTCTCAACCGGCGCGGTTATGCACCGCTGACCCTTTGCCGGGCGTGCGGACATCAATATCAATGCCCCGATTGTTCGACCTGGCTGGTTGAACACCGGTTCCGCGGTGTCCTGATGTGTCACCATTGCGGGCACGAAGAGCGCGCGCCCGAGGTGTGCGGATCGTGCGGCGCCAGCGATTCGCTTGTTGCTGTGGGACCGGGCATCGAGCGGCTGGCCGAAGAGGTTGCCGAACGATTCCCCGGGGCGCGGCCGGTGGTGTTGTCCTCGGACATGGGGTCGATGCGCCAGATTCGCGACCGGTTCGCCGAAATCGCGCGGGGCGAATACGACATCATCATCGGCACGCAATTGGTGGCCAAGGGGCACCATTTCGAAAAGCTCAGCCTGGTGGGCGTCATCGACGCCGATCTCGGGCTTGCGCATGGTGATCCGCGGGCCGCGGAAAAGACGTTTCAGATTCTGACGCAGGTTACAGGCCGCGCGGGGCGCGAATCGCGTTCGGGCAAGGCGTTCCTCCAGACCTACCATCCCTATCATCCGGTGATGAAGGCCATGGTCAGTGGGGACCGGGAAGGGTTTTATGCGCATGAGCTTGCCGTGCGGCGACAGGGTGGCCTGCCGCCTTTCGGTCGACTGGCGGCCTTGATCGTTTCGGGTAATGAGCACATTGAAACCATGGCGTTTGCGAGAGCTCTGATGGCCGCGGCACCACTGGCCGAAGGGGTCCGCCGTTTCGGACCTGCCGATGCACCGGTCGCCATGGTGCGGGGGCGGCACAGGGTGCGAATTCTGGTGCAAAGTCCCAAGGAATTCGATCTATCGGGCTATGTCCGGTTCTGGCTGGAAACCGGCCCGCCGGCCAAGGGAAATCTACGTGTTCAGGTCGATATCGATCCGATGAGCTTTTATTGAATGAAGAACTTGTCACGATGCGACATTTGCGACGCCCCAATTTGGCCGTGATGCGCTTGCGCGGCCGGTTTTGGCATGGTAAGGCCACCCCGGAATTCATGGGCAAGCCCTCGTTGGCGCTGAGCCCTGGCGATCCGAATATAAACAGAAAACACTATGCCGCCGCCGCCGATTATTGGCGATGACGACGATAAAGGGCGGGGCAAGCAGCGGGGTTACAAGGCTTGAGCGCACCACGATCCGTTCTGTCCAAGATTGCTCGGCCCTATGCGGCAGCGCTCTTTGATCTTGCCGGCGAAGGCAAGGTCGTTGAGGCCGTCGAAAAGGACCTCGATGCCGTTGCGGGGCTTATCGATTCTTCCGATGATTTTTCGCGGTTTCTGGTGAGCCCGACGATCACCACCGACGTCAAGAGAGCAGCTCTCAATGCGATCCTCGACAAGGTCAAGCCGGTCGATCTGGTGGCCAATACGCTGAGGCTCGTGGCGAAAAATGGCCGGCTGTTCGCGCTTGCCGCAATCATCGCAGAGTTTAAGGCGCTTGCCGCCGAAGCACGCAACGAAGTGAGCGCGGAAGTGACCTCCGCCGCTCCTTTGACCAAAGAACAGGAAAAAGAACTTGCCGGCGTCCTCAAGGACAAGGTCGGCAAGGACGTTTCCCTTATTACACGTGTCGATGAAAGCCTGATCGGCGGCCTTGTGGTCAAGGTCGGGAGCCAGATGATCGATACCTCCCTCAAGACAAAACTTTCGGCCATGAAGATCGCCATGAAAGGGGTCAGCTAATGGACATCAAAGCTGCGGAAATTTCCGCGATCCTCAAAGACCAGATCAAGGATTTCGGCAAGGAAGCCCAGGTTTCCGAAGTCGGTCAGGTTCTTTCGGTCGGTGACGGCATCGCGCGCGTCTTTGGCCTTGACAAGGTGCAGGCCGGTGAACTCGTCGAATTCCCCGGCGGCATCAAGGGCATGGCGCTCAATCTGGAAGTCGACAACGTCGGTATCGTGATCTTCGGATCCGACCGCGACATCAAGGAAGGCGACACCGTCAAGCGTACGGGTTCGATCGTCGATACCCCGGTTGGCAAGGGTCTTCTGGGCCGCGTCGTCGACGGTCTTGGCAATCCGATCGATGGCAAAGGCCCGATCGAATACACCGAGCGCCGCCGCGTGGACGTCAAGGCGCCTGGTATTCTGCCGCGCAAGTCGGTGCATGAGCCGATGTCGACGGGCCTTAAGGCCATCGACGCGCTGATCCCGATCGGCCGCGGACAGCGCGAGCTGGTGATTGGCGATCGCCAGACCGGCAAGACCGCGATCATTCTCGATACCTTCCTCAATCAGAAGCCCGCCCATCAGGCCGAAGCTTCCGAAAGCGACAAGCTCTACTGCGTTTATGTCGCCGTCGGTCAGAAGCGCTCGACCGTTGCCCAGTTCGTCAAGATGCTGGAAGACAATGGTGCGCTCGAGTATTCGATCGTGGTTGCCGCTACCGCTTCCGATCCTGCTCCGATGCAGTTCCTGGCGCCGTTTACCGGTTGTGCGATTGGCGAATTTTTCCGCGACAATGGCATGCACGCCGTGATCGCTTATGACGATCTTTCCAAGCAGGCCGTCGCCTATCGTCAGATGTCGCTCCTGCTGCGTCGTCCTCCCGGACGCGAAGCCTATCCGGGCGACGTTTTCTATCTTCACAGCCGCCTTCTCGAACGCGCTGCCAAGCTCAACGAGAATCACGGTTCGGGTTCGCTCACCGCTCTGCCGGTCATCGAAACCCAGGCCAACGACGTGTCGGCCTATATCCCGACTAACGTGATTTCGATCACAGACGGCCAGATCTTCCTTGAGACCAACCTGTTCTTCCAGGGTGTGCGTCCGGCGGTGAACGTGGGTCTGTCCGTGTCCCGCGTGGGTGGTTCGGCCCAGATCAAGGCGATGAAGCAGGTTGCCGGTTCATTGAAGGGCGAACTCAGCCAGTATCGCGAAATGGCCGCCTTCGCCCAGTTCGGTTCCGACCTCGATGCTGCAACCCAGCGTCTTCTGAACCGTGGTGCGCGTCTGACCGAGCTCTTGAAGCAGCCCCAGTTCTCGCCGCTCAAGACTGAAGAGCAGGTTGCCGTGATCTTTGCGGGTGCCAATGGCTACCTGGACGATCTGCCGGTTCGCGGCGTTCAGCCCTTCGAGCAGGCCCTGCTTTCGCATCTGCGGAGCAGGCATGCCGACGTTCTTGGCGATATCGCCAAGGAGAAGGCTCTGAGCGATGGGATCAAAGAGCGCCTTGTTTCGGCTCTCGATGCTTTCAAGAAGACTTACACCGCCTAATTCCGGCGACCCGGCTGGCAAGGAGCTTTCGGCGCAATGCCCTCTTTGAAAGACCTAAAAAACCGGATCAACTCGGTCAAATCGACCCAGAAGATCACCAAGGCCATGCAGATGGTTGCGGCGGCCAAACTCCGCCGCGCCCAGGATGCAGCAGAATCTGCACGTCCCTACGCCGAGCGTATGGAAAAGGTTCTGGCCGGTCTTGGCGCAGCCTATGAAGGCCGTCCCGACGCGCCCGTTCTGCTTTCGGGCACCGGCCGGGATGACGTTCATCTCTTGGTGGTTGCGACTGGTGAGCGCGGATTGGCCGGCGGCTTCAACTCTTCGATCGCCCGCATGGCCCGCGAGCATGCCACAAAGCTTATCGCCGAGGGCAAGACGGTCAAGATCCTTACCGTAGGCAAGAAGGGCGCCGATATTTTGAAGCGCGGCCTTGCCAAGCATATGGGCGAGCAGATCTCCCTGCGGGACGTCAAGCAGCTCGGATATGCTACGGCGCAGGATATCGGCGCGAAGATACTGGCAATGTATGCAGATGGCGAATTCGATATCGCCACGCTTTTCTATTCGCGGTTCCAGTCGGTCATCTCGCAGGTGCCGACCGCGCAGCAGATCATTCCTGCCAAGTTTGAAAAGGCCGAAGGCGAAGCGCTCAAGGCTGGCTCTGCGATCTATGAGTATGAGCCAGATGAAGAGGCGCTGCTTGAAGATCTTCTGCCGCGTAATGTGAGCGTGCAGATTTTCCGGGCCCTGCTTGAGAACAACGCTTCATTCTTCGGCGCGCAGATGACCGCTATGGACAATGCGACCCGCAATGCCGGTGAGATGATCACGAAGCTTCAGCTGAGCTACAACCGTCAGCGGCAGGCCCAGATCACCAAAGAACTGATCGAAATCATTTCGGGCGCCGAGGCGCTCTAGGGTAGAGTTAAAGTTATCGCGCTCCCGCTGGAACAAGTGCAGCCCACTTTTCCCGGAACGCTCTGGAAAGGACCAAGACCCATGGCAGAGAACAAAACCGGCCGCGTCTCCCAGGTTATGGGCGCCGTTGTGGACGTGACCTTCGACGGTCATCTCCCGGCCATTCTGAACGCGCTTGAAACCGATAACAACGGCAACCGCCTCGTGCTCGAAGTTGCCCAGCACCTTGGTGAAAACGCCGTTCGCACCATCGCCATGGACACGACCGAAGGTCTTGCCCGCGGCGTTGAAGTGCGCGATACGGGCGATGCTATCGAAGTGCCGGTTGGCGACGAAACGCTGGGCCGCATCATGAACGTCATCGGCGAGCCGATCGACGAGGCCGGTCCGGTCAAGACGCCCTCCAAGCGCGCCATCCACCAGCCTGCTCCGGAGTTCGTGGATCAGGCGACCCAGGCCGAAATTCTCGTCACCGGCATCAAGGTCATCGACCTGCTTGCGCCTTACGCGCGTGGCGGCAAGATCGGCCTGTTCGGCGGCGCCGGCGTGGGCAAGACCGTTCTCATCCAGGAATTGATCAACAACGTTGCCAAGGCACACGGCGGCTACTCGGTGTTCGCGGGCGTTGGCGAGCGGACGCGCGAGGGCAACGATCTTTATTACGAAATGATCGAATCGGGCGTGAACAAGGATCCCAAGGAGAACAATGGTTCGACCGAGGGTTCGAAATGCGCGCTGGTCTTCGGCCAGATGAACGAGCCTCCGGGAGCGCGTGCCCGTGTCGCGCTGACCGGCCTTTCGATCGCGGAAGATTTCCGCGACAAGGGTCAGGACGTTCTGTTCTTCGTCGACAACATCTTCCGCTTCACGCAGGCCGGTTCTGAAGTGTCGGCGCTGCTGGGCCGTATTCCTTCGGCCGTGGGCTATCAGCCGACGCTGGGCACCGACATGGGTGCGCTGCAGGAACGCATCACCACGACCAACAAGGGTTCGATCACCTCGGTGCAGGCCGTTTACGTCCCGGCCGACGATTTCACCGATCCGGCTCCGGCTTCGACCTTTGCCCACTTGGACGCGACGACCTCGCTCAACCGCGCTATTTCGGAAAAGGGCATTTATCCGGCTGTCGATCCGCTCGATTCCAACTCGCGCATGCTCGACCCCAACATCGTCGGCGAAGAGCATTACCGCACGGCGCGTGACGTTCAGGAAATCCTGCAGCGCTACAAGTCCCTTCAGGACATCATTGCCATCCTGGGCATGGATGAGCTTTCTGAAGAAGACAAGCTCACCGTCGCGCGGGCCCGCAAGGTCGAGCGTTTTATGAGCCAGCCGTTCTATGTCGCTGAGCAGTTCACCGGTTCGCCCGGCATCTATGTCGAACTCGAAGACACCATCAAGGCATTCAAAGGCCTAGTGGCCGGTGAGTACGACCATCTGCCCGAACAGGCGTTCTACATGGTTGGCACCATCGATGATGCCGTCAAGAAGGCGCAGAAGCTGGCTGCCGAAGCTGCCTGATTGTGAATGAGATCGTGCGGGCCGATAGCCGGCCCGCACATTTTCCGAACGCTTGAAGAACGGACGAAGCCATGGCCGACGGCGTCAAAGTCGAAATCGTATCGCCTGAAGTTCTCGTGTTGAGCGCCGAAGCGCGCTCGGTGATCGTGCCGGGTGCCGAAGGCTATCTTACGGTCATGGGAAATCATGCGCCGCTGATGGCTGTGCTCAAGCCAGGTTTTGTGACAGTGACCGACATCAACGGCACCGTAGCAAGCTTTTTCGTCGGCGGTGGATTTGCCGATATTTCCGACGCCGGCGTCACTATCCTCGCTGAGGAAGCAAAACCGGCCAATGAGTTCGGTCGCACTGAGATTGAGGCTCGCATCGCTACTGCACAGCAGGCGCTTACCGACGCGGCCGATGTCGAGGACAAGGGCGTTGCCCAGAACGCCCTCGATACATGGAAGAATCTTCTGCTCGAAAGCGCGACGTTGAGCGGCACCGTCCATTAGAATGCCGAGTCGGTAACGTCGATTTCCCGTGTTTAAGGCGCCTCGCAGGGCGCCTTTTTCTTTAGCGCGCCAGTCAAAAACGTTTTGGTGCCAGCGGAAACTGTTACTTTGCGCCGTCTTCGATGACTTTTTCGCCGCAATAGGCGGCGTCGCCAGTAATGAATTTCAAATATAGTCGAAAGGGTTGGCGCCAGACCGGTATTCGCGGCTTTCCAGCGTGGATGTGTTTTGGTTTCTGGAAACTGAAACGATCATTTAATCATATGTCCGTAGCTTTGCGAGGATTTCCCAGGAGGGGGAAGGTATTCGTCCACAAGGAGCAGACGGACATGCGGGGCTTAACCAGCAGAATTCTGGGTCGTATCCCTATGACCACCACGATCGCCGCGATGGTGGTTACCGCAGTGGTGCTTTCGGTCGGGGCCGTCGTCATGGCGGTTTATGTGAACCTTTCGGCCAACAGCGATGCGGTCGCCAGGTCCAGCCAGCAATCCAATATCCGAACCGCTGCGACGATTCTGGGCGGAATGGGTGGCATTCAGGTCGATTGGACCGAAGAGGGCGACGTGGCGAGCATCGGCACGTGGGTCATGCCGCGCTTCTACAATAACGACATCGCCGATTCGATCGGCCGTGTGACGGGCGAAACCACCGCGATCTTTGCCTGGAATGCCGAGACGCAGGCTTTCGAGCAGGTGACCACGTCCATGGTCGATGCCGACGGCAACCGGGTGGTGCAGGATCCCATTCCCGCCAATGGCGAAATTCACACCCAGATCCTGGAACAGGGCGCCGTCTTTACAACGACGGATGTCAATGGCGAACACTATTACTCGGTCTATCAGCCGATCACATACCTGTCGGGCACCGACGTTCTGGGGCTGCTCTATGTGGGCGTGAGTCAGGGCGCCATTACTGCTGTGGTGACCGACACGATGAATCTGCTTTTGATCGTGGCCGGTATCGCGCTTGCCGTGATGTGCATTGTGTCGATTTTCGCGTCGCGTCTGATCGCACGTCCAATTCCGGTTCTCTCAGGCGTGATGGGCAGCATTGCTCAGAACGAGTTTGATGTTGAGGTCCCCTATACGGACCGCAAGAACGAAGTTGGCGACATGGCGCGTGCCGTGGAAGTGTTCCGCGAGAACGGCCAGAAGGTTGCGGCAATGACCGAAGCCGAAGCGGCGCGGATCATTGCTGACGAGCAAGCGCGCCGGGCGATGATGGGCGATCTCCAGACTGCGTTCGGCAATGTCGTCGACGCGGCAATCGCCGGGGATTTCTCCCAGCGGGTCGAAGCCAGCTTTGCCGACGCTGAACTGAACGGCTTGGCCGGCAGCGTCAACGATCTGGTTTCAACCGTCGATCGCGGCCTGCGCGAAACCGCAGGCGTGCTCGGGGCCCTGGCCAATACCGACCTCACCACGCGGGTGATGGGCGAGTATCAGGGCGCCTTTGCCCAACTCAAGAACGATACCAACGCCGTTGCCGAAAAGCTCTCCGACATCGTTCTGGAGTTGCGCGGCACGTCGCGGACTTTGAAGACCGCAACGGGGGAAATCCTCTCGGGCGCCAACGATCTGTCCGAGCGCACGACGCGCCAGGCAGCGACCATCGAAGAAACCTCGGCGGCCATGGAACAGCTGGCAGCGACCGTCATGGACAATGCCCGCCGCGCTCAGGATGCCTCGCAAACAGCAGATTCGGTCACCAAGTCGGCCGAAGAGGGTGGTGAGGTGATGGAAGCGGCAACGTCTGCCATGGAGCGCATCACCACGTCCTCGGCCAAGGTTTCCGACATCATCAAGATGATCGACGACATCGCCTTCCAGACCAATCTTCTGGCACTCAACGCTTCGGTGGAAGCGGCGCGGGCCGGCGATGCGGGCAAGGGCTTTGCTGTGGTTGCCGTCGAAGTGCGACGCCTGGCCCAGTCCGCGGCGTCGGCATCGTCCGAGGTCAAGGCGCTGATCGAGCAGTCGGCCAACGAGGTCGATGGCGGTTCGAAACTCGTGGCGCAGGCTGCCGAAAAGCTTGTGGCGATGCTCGAAGCGGCACGGACCAACACATCCCAGATGCAGCAGATCGCCAACGACAGCCGCGAGCAGGCGTCCTCGATCGAAGAGGTCAATGCCGCTGTGCGTCAGATGGACGAGATGACCCAGCACAATGCGGCGCTGGTCGAGGAGACCAACGCGGCCATCGCCCAGACCGAGGAACAGGCCACCGCGCTGGACCGGATCGTCGATATCTTCAGGATCGATCGCGCAACGGCAATCACGCAGTCGCCATCCGGACGCGAGACGGCTGGCGGATCGGGTGATGCGCGTGCGCTTCAGAGCAAGGTCAAGCAAGCAGCCGGCGCCTATCTCAGCCACGGCAATGCTGCCGTGGATCACGAGTGGAGCGAATTCTGATCGCTGCGCAAATCGGATAATGATCAGGGGCGCTTCGGCGCCCCTTTTTCTTTGCGGCGAGATTGGATCAATCGAGGGCCCGCTCTACCGCGCTTTTGGCATGAAGCGCTGCCGTGTCGTAAAGGGGCAGGGGGCTGTCATCGTCTGAAATGAGCAGTCCGAGTTCGGTGCAGCCGAGAATGATCGCCTGGGCGCCGCGCGCGGCGAGCCTTTCGATGGCCGCGACATAAATGCTGCGGGAGGCGTCGCTGATGATGCCGCGGCAAAGCTCGTTGTAAATGATGCCGTCGAGATTGGTCCGGTCGACCTCGGGCACTATGGGATCGATGCCGCGGTTGCGCAGCCGGTCCTTGTAGAAATCCATTTCCATGGTGAATCGCGTACCAAGCAGCCCGACGATTTCAGCGCCGTCTGCGATCAGCGCGTCGGCAGTGGGGTCGGCGATGTGCAGGAAGGGGATCGTCGTTGCTGCTTCGATGCTTTGCGCGACGATATGCATGGTGTTGGTCGCCAGCACCAGCATTTCGGCGCCTGCCGTCTCGAGCCGCCGTGCAGAAGCAGCGAGGCGCTCGCCGGCCCCTGTCCAATCGCCCTCGGACTGAAGCGCTTCGATTTCGGCGAAGTCGAGAGAGTCCAAAAGGATGGGCGCCGAGTGCAGTCCACCTCGCCGTTTTGCTGTTTCCCGGTTGATGAGCGCATAATATTGAGCCGTGGATTCCCAGCTCATGCCGCCGATGATGCCGATGGTCTTCATACCAGCACCTTTCGGAACATAACGAGGCGCTCGGTTTCCACAAAGCCCCATTGGGCATGACGAGCGATAGACAGCGCATTCTCGATCAACGCGTCCGAGCCCAGTTCCTTGAGGCCCTTGGTGCGGCTCCAGGACTCCACTGCGGCGACCAGCGCGCGGGCGATGCCAGATCTGCGCCGTTCGGGGACGACGTAGACGGCCTCGAGCCATCCCACAGGCGCGGTATCGCAGCCTTCGCCCCAGGGACGGATAGAAGCTTCGGCGAAGGCGACTAGCCGGTCGCTGTCAAAGGCCCCGATTGCCGTGGTCTTATGGTTTGTGGGCAGGTACTCGTCGATCTCTCCGCCCAGCCCGGCGGCGTCGCTATCCGGCCAGAGCGCTTGGCGCAGATCGAGCCATTGCGTACGGTCGGCGGGGAGAAGCGCGCGAACCTCAACCATCTTTAAGCCGGGCGGGCAGTGCGGCGAAGGCGTCCATCACCTTCAAGTAGGCGGGGCGTTTGAAGGGCACGATAATGTCGGCGACCTTGTCGAAATCTTCCCAGCGCCAGGCGTCAAATTCGGGGTCAATGCCCGGATTGTCGACCAGAAGGGTAATCTCGCTTTCCTCGCCCTCGAAAAGGAAGGCAAACCATTGCTGGCGCTGGCCGCGATATTTTCCCTTGAGCGCGATACCCAGAACTTCATCGGGAAGGTCGTAGTGGATCCAGCCGGGTGCCTGGGCAAGGAGGCGTATCGTGCGGATGCCCGTTTCCTCGTAGAGCTCGCGATAGGCAGCGGGCAACGCGTCCTCACCCTTGTCGATGCCGCCTTGCGGCATTTGCCATGGCGCATCGACCTCAGAGGTGTCGGGGCCGGGAGTCAGAATGCGCCGGGCCAGGAAAACCTGTCCGCGATCATTGAAGAGCGCGATGCCAACGCAGTCGCGATAGGGCATATCGGAGCGGTTTGGCACCGGTTTCATTGTCTGGTCTCCATGCCTGAAAGGGCGCTCACCGGGACGAGAAGATATTGCTCCTGATCGAGCGCGTCGGCCCAGTCGGCCAGGGTGCGGATCGATACAGGCAAGGCCGACAGAATGCCGATGGCGTTGCCCCGTTCGTCGGCCGTCGTCTTTAGGTTGTCGAGCTCGGCGAGGATGGATGCCTGAGAGGGATTGGTATCGACAAAGCGGTCGACGCGGGCGAAGGGCACGTCGTTCTGGCGGGCCAGTTGCGGGGCCACGGAACGGTTGGAGCTGCCATCGTCGAGATAGGCAAGTCCGCGCAGGCCGAGCTCCTCCATGACGGGCGAGAAATCGACCGCCGAGGCTGTAAAGCGGGCACCCATATGGTTGATGACGCCGGTGTAGCCGGTCATGCGCGTCAAAAGCCAATAGAGCTTTTCGAGATTGTCGCGCGTCGGCTGCTCAACGAGAAGCGTATGCGGGCCTGGATCGTTCTGGGGGTAATCGAACGGTTCGAGAGGCACCTCGAGCATGATTTCGTGGCCGTCGGCGCGAGCCATATCGGCCAGTGCGTCGAGGTTGCTGCCGTAGGGGGCGAAGGCCAGCGTTACAGTGCCCGGAAGGGCACTGATGGCTTCGCGGGTGGTGGGGTCGCTCAATCCGAGCCCCGAGATAACAACCGCGATCAGCTTGCGGCCACCGGCGGCCTGGGGTGAGATCGAGGGGCGGGCATAGGCTTCATAGGGCTTGAGACCCGAACTGCTGACGCGCGGAAGGGGCCCGTTTTCGGTCATCTCGAACAGGTCCTGCCCGAGGTCGCTTGCCGGGGCCCCTGCCAGGTCCGGTGAGGGGGACGTTTCACCAAGTGTAATGATAGAGGGGCCGTTGGTCACCACCGGGCTAATGGTTGCCGGCGCAGGGTCGGACGCAACCTGTTCGGCGACCGGGTTCGGGTCGGGTTCCAGACTGACGGGCGCATCGGCTACCGGGCGGCCCCCTTGAGGGTCGTCGACCAGCACGATCCATGCGCCAATGCCCAGACCGGCAAGCACCAGCAGAGCGGCAAATATGCGACCCCATGGCAGTCCCAGCCATCGGCCGGGATGTGTGCGGCGTTTGCGGCCGAGCGGTCTGCTCAACTCGTCGGTCATGATGCGGCTGGTCCCGAAGCTCGCAAAGCGTTTCCACCGTTTCAGATTGCGACCCGCGACGCGGGTCTCATCCGGGCTGGCCCGCGAATCGGGCCAGCATATGGTTAGACCGAGCTATAGCACAGGCTATTGGGATTCGGTCACTTCGGCTTCATCGGTCTCCTGCTGCGCGATGACCGCATCGGGGTTGGGCGGGAAGGCCGCATCCTCGGCCTCGCCCAAAATGAGGTCGATCGCGTATTGGAGCTGATTGTCCTCGGCGCGTTCCGCAGGAACGTAAACCGAGGATCCAACCGTGGCTTCCTCTTCGGCCTCGCCTGAAATATGTCCGGCCAGGCCAGCTTCGCCGATCAGAAGGTCGCGCCCCTGAAATTCTTCAGGCACGTCCTGGAGAACTTCAATATCGGGTGTGATCCCCAGCGCCTGGATCGATCGGTTGTTGGGTGTGTAATACCGCGCAGTGGTAAGCCGCATGGCACCATCAAAACCCAACGGGATGATCGATTGCACCGAACCTTTGCCGAACGAGCGCGTGCCGACCAGCGTTGCGCGGCCCTGATCCTGCAGCGCGCCGGCCACGATTTCGGCAGCCGAGGCTGACCCGCCATTGATGAGGACGATGATCGGGACCTCGGTCAGCAAGGCATCGATTTCGTCGGGGCTGGCGTCGTAGCGCGAATTCTGGTTCGGGATACGGCCGCGGGTGAGGACCACCGAGCCCTGGGACAGGAAGGCATCGGCAACAAACTGCGCCTGATCGACAAGCCCACCTGGATTGTTGCGCAGGTCGAGAATGATGCCCTCGGGGGCCTCGCCGCCATTTTCCTCGAAGATTTCCTGGATTGCGTCGGTCAGCCCGCTATAGGCCTGGCCCGAGAACCGTGACAGGCGGATCAGCGGGACGTCGCGTTCCATGCTCCAGCGAACCGCCGAAACGGAAATGATGTCGCGCGTGAGGGTCAAGTCTATGAGCTGTTCGGCGCCCTCGCGGGAGATCACCACATCGACGTCGGTGCCGATTTCGCCGCGCATGAGTTCGACGGCATCGTCCAGGGTCATGCCCATGACCTGCTGGCCATCGATTTCAACGACATAGTCATTGGCAAGAATGCCGGCGCGCGAAGCCGGGCTGTCATCATAAGGGGTAACGACCTTGACCAGCCCTTCTTCCATCGTCACTTCGATGCCTAGGCCGCCGAAGGTGCCCGAGGTATCCTCGCGCACATCGGCAAAGCTTTCGGGTGACAGATAGGCCGAGTGGGGGTCGAGTGAGGTCAGCATGCCCTGGATGGCGGCGCGGATCAGCTCGGTCTCATCGGGTGCTTCGATATACTCGTCGCGAATGCGGTCGAGGACCAGACCGAACAGTTCGAGCTGGCGATAGAGCTCTTCCTGTTCGAGTTGGGTCTGCTCGGACTGGGCAGCAACCGGCCCTACACTCGCGATGATCGCCAGTATGACGATCAGAGCCCGCTTGAATACCAACGCCATCAGCTCGTTCCACTTTCCTGTTGTTGGGACTGGGCTGTCCACCATCCCTCGGGGTCTATGGGAATGCCACCTTCCCTGAGTTCAATATACAGCGCGGGACCGGAAGCTCCAGCGCCCGCTTCAAGGTTCGGCGCGTCGCCCATGGTCCCGATCGGGGTGCCCATCTGCACGAAGGCGCCCGGCTCGACTGCGACCGAATCGAGCCCCGCCAGAACGACCAGATAATTCTGGCCTGCATTGAGAATGACGATTTGGCCGTAATTGAGGAACGGGCCCGAATGAACCACCCAGCCATCGGCGGGCGCCGAAACGGTCGCGCCGTTGGCGGTCGAAATCGCTATGCCCTTGGACTGCCCACCATATCCATCGGCGGCGCCATAGGTGGTCAGGGTTGCGCCAGCAACAGGGGCACTGAGGTAACCCCTTGCAGCCTCTATGGGAACTGCCGGCTCGGTGCGAGCGGTGTCGGCAAAGGCAAGCCGCAGGGTTTCGGGGTCGAGCGTGGGCACGTTCTGGCCGGAATTGGCGGCGCGGGTGGCCTCATCGGCGGCCGTCATGGCGGCAATACGGCCTTCCAGCCCGGCAATCAATTGTTCGAGAGATGTCGCCCTGTCGGCCAATGCCTGCGCTTCGGCTTCCTCGCGCAGCAAATCATCGTTCAACCACTCGACCCCCTGATTGCGGGCTTCGATTATGGTTGCGATGCGCAAACGCTCCTCATTGAGCGTTGTGAGGTTGGCATTGAGCCGCTCGGATTCTGCGAGCGCAGTCTGCTTGAGCGCGACCAGTTCATTTAGGCTCTCGGTGACCGTTTCGGCCCGTTCCTGCAACTGAGGCAATACAGCGCCGAGCAGCATCGCGGCTCGGGCCGACCCCAGTGCATCGGAGGGATCGACAATGATCGCCGGAGGGGGCTGGGCCGAAATGCGCTGGAGGGACGCCAGAAGGTTGGAGATCGAACGGTCATGGCCGTCTAGGCGCGCACGAACCGACTGTTCGGACGCGAACAGCGCTTCGAGCCGCTCTTCGATCAGCCTTATGTCTTCATCGGCCAAATCTACACGCTGTCCAGCCGCGATCAGTTCGGCGCCCAATTGAGTGGCATCGCCGTCAAGCGCTTCTATTTCGGACCGGATCGTTTCGATGCGATCTTCGCTGAGATCGATCTCACCGCGGAGGTTCTCGAGATCGCCCTCGACAGACTGGGTGGTTTGCTCAAGCTCGCCGGCAGGAACGTCCTCGACGGCCGGAACGGGGTCCTCTTGCGCGGAGGGCGCTGCGATATGGCCGAGCGCCAATCCCGTGGCCGCAATGGCGGCCAGCAAAGTGCGCAAAGAGGGTCTAAGGAAAGGTCCCACAGGCAGGCTCAAACCGGCAAACTCCGAATCAGCCCGGACCATAGCAGAGACGGGACCATCAATCGCCCCGGTGGTAGGGGTGGCCGGACAAAATTGTCGTCGCGCGGTAGAGCTGTTCAGCGGCCATGATGCGCACCAGCTGGTGCGGCCAGGTCATGGCAGAAAAGGAAATCACAAGATCGGCTGACTGACGCAGTTCGGCAGCCAAGCCATCTGCACCGCCGATCAAGAGCACAAGCGTCGGCTTTCCGCCGTCGCGCCATTCGGCCACTCGTGTTGCAAAAGCTTCGCTTGCGATGGATTTTCCGCGTTCATCAAGAGCGATGACCACGCTCTTTTCGGGAATCGAGGAGCGAATGGCACGCGCTTCCTCGGTCTTGCGCGCGTCGGCGCTGGACGCGCGGGATTCGCTGAACTCAATGACGGAAAAATCGGCAAGCCCGAGTGGCTTGCCGCTCGCTACGGCGCGGTCGAGATAACGCGCCACAAGATCCCGTTCGGGTCCGGCTTTCATTCGCCCGACCGCGACGATCAAAACACGCATGCGAACCGTTAGGCTCTGCTAGTGCGTATCGGTCCCGAAATCCGCAGCCCACATCTTTTCGATGTTGTAGAACTCGCGAACTTCAGGCCGGAAAATGTGAACGATCACATCGGATGCATCGACCAGAACCCAGTCGGCGGACGGCAGTCCTTCGATCCGGGGCTTGTCGTAGCCATGTTCCTTGAGTGCCTGGACCAATTGGTCAGCCACCGCTGCAACATGACGGTTGGAACGTCCCGACGTCACGACCATGTGGTCGGCGAGTGAGGATTTTCCAGTGATGTCGATGGAGATCGTTTCATCGGCCTTTGCATCTTCAAGCGATGCGAGAATCAGGTCGAGAACGGGGACCTGAGGAACGGCCTTGGTTGCGGCATCGCCCGATACCGACTTGCTGGGCGTGGGAGCCATCAAGCGTGGTCCTCCACCCTTTGGGGCATTTGTTGGGTCATCAAGCCTTGTCAGTTTCCTTGTGTCAGCTTGTCGATAAACACATGCAGCGCCTCTTGCGGTGCATGGAACCAATATGCGTGCGCCTTGGCGGTTTGCCAAGGGCCAGCATGGTCAATATCGATCATGGATTAATGTCGTTAATGAGACGGTAACCAAATGTCAGGGCTGCTGATCTTTCGGTGAGCCGTTGCGCAATTCGGTCGATGACAATGTGCTCATCAGACCATGGAGAAAGACCCAACTGGGGGGCTGGGCGGTAGCGAGAAGTGGTGCATCGCTTTCGTCAAGGCGCGATTGGGCGAAGCGCAGCGCGGTTTTCGAGAAAGGCGCGCGTCGGGTGGAACCGGGCCTTACATAGACCGCAATGGGGATCAGGGCAAAAATGTCCTCCCAGCGCTCCCAGCGATGAAAGCTCGAAAGAGAGTCCGCACCCATGATCCAGACGAAGCGGCGGTCGGGCAGGGCGCGCGTTAGATAATCGAGCGTCTGATAGGTATAGGTGAACCCGTGTGCGGCTTCAAAGCCCGTTACGCGGATGGCGGGATGGTCCACGAGGTCACGCGCCGCTTTGACGCGTGTCTCCAGCGGCGCGAGTTCGGTGCGGTCCTTGAGCGGATTGCCCGGTGTCACCAGCCACCAGATTGCATCGAGGCCGAGCCGCTTGAGGCTTTCGCGCGACACGAGGCGATGGCCTTCATGGGGCGGATTGAAACTGCCGCCAAACAGCCCGATGCGCATGCCCGGCGCCGAGGGTGGCAGATCGGTGATACCGGGAATAATGATACGATTGGTCAAGGACGGGTCTGCCCGTTGCCGCGCACCAGATATTTAAAGCTCGTCAACTGTTCGACGCCCACCGGACCGCGCGCGTGCATCTTGCCGGTGGCAATGCCGATCTCGCCGCCAAAGCCAAATTCGCCACCATCGGCAAATTGTGTCGAGGCGTTGTGCATCAGGATCGCGGAATCGATTTCGTTGAAGAATTTTTCGACGGCTGCGGTATCTTCGGCGATGATGGCTTCGGTGTGGTGCGAGGAATAGTGCTCGATATGGGCGATGGCTTCGTCCACATCGGCAACGATTTTCACGGAAATGATCGCGTCTTCATATTCGGTGCGCCAGTCCTCTTCGGTGGCCGGCCGGGCCGTGGCGATCATCTGGCGGACGGCTTCATCGCCGCGGATTTCGCAGCCCTTGTCGATCAGGGCGTCGATGACGGGCTTGAGGTGGGTCGCGACGATTTCCTTGTGGATGAGCAGGGTTTCAGCGGCGCCGCAGATGCCGGTGCGGCGCATCTTGGCGTTGGCGATCACGCTGACGGCGATATCGAGATCGGCGCTTTTGTCGACATAGACGTGGACCAGCCCTTCGAGATGGGCAAAGACCGGCACGCGGGCCTCGGATTGGACGCGGCTCACCAGGCCCTTGCCGCCGCGGGGGACGATAACGTCGATGGCGCCACCAAGGCCCTTGAGCATTTCTCCCACGGCCGCTCGATCTGTCGTTGGGACGATCTGGATGGCGTCTTCGGGCAGGCCGGCGGCCTTGAGGCCCTCGACGAGGCATGCGTGGATGGCGCGCGAGGAATGAAAGCTGTCGGACCCACCGCGCAGGATCACGGCATTGCCGGCCTTGAGGCACAGCGCGCCGGCGTCTGCGGTCACGTTGGGGCGGGACTCGAAAATTACGCCGATCACGCCAAGCGGCGTGCGGACGCGGGAGATGTTGAGCCCATTGGGGCGCTGCCAATTGGCAATGACCGTTCCGACGGGGTCGGGCAGGTCAGCGACCGTTTCGAGCGCTGAGATGATGCCATCGATCCGGGCGTCATCGAGCAGCAGGCGGTCGAGAAACGCGGCGCTCATGCCGCCGGATTTGGCCGCATCGAGATCGGTGGCGTTGGCGACGAGAATTTTGGTACGATTGGCGTCGATCGCCTTGGCGGCGGCGCGCAGTGCAGCGGTTTTCTTGTCGCTTGCGGCGTGGGCGAGGATGGAGGCAGCCCTGCGGGCCCGGCGCCCGAGGTCGTCCATGGTCGCCACAAGTGCGTCGGTTTGCTGTGCGGCTGCGCTCATGATTGCCTCCCGGTTTTTGTTACTGGCTCAAAAGCACGAGATTGTCGCGGTGCACAAGTTCGGTGCGCGTCGAAGGACCAAGCATGTCCTTGATCGTCTCGCTTTTCTTGCCGATCACCAGATCGGCCGAGTCGCGGTCCAAGCCGACCAGGCCGCGCGCGATTTCCCGATCCCCCAGATCGCGGATCGCCACGACGTCGCCGCGCACGAAGTCGCCACGCAGTTTTACCACGCCGATGGGCAGAAGGGATCGGCCGCCCTTAAGCGCCCGCACTGCGCCGTCATCGATGGTGATCTGCCCGGTAATTTCGAGCGTTCCCATGATCCAGCGCTTGCGGGCGGCGGTGGTGTTGGTCGCCGGGGCAAAAAGCGTGTGCCGTCCGCCATCGACAAGATTGCGCAGCGGGTGCAATCCGGTGCCGAGCGCTATGATCATCGCCGTTCCCGCATTCGCCGTGATCTTGCCCGCGCCAAGCTTGGTGGTCATGCCGCCGCGCGAGAGATGGCTTGCCGCGCCACCGGCCATTGCTTCGATCTCGGGCGTGATCTCGGCGACATGGGGGATATGGCGCGCATCGGGGTTTTGCGCCGGGGGAGCAGTGTAGAGCCCATCGATATCGGAAAGCAGAACAAGCATGTCGGCTTCGATCATCGTGGCGACGCGGGCCGAGAGACGGTCATTGTCGCCATAGCGGATTTCGAATGTGGCAACGGAATCGTTTTCGTTGATGATTGGGACGGCGCCAAGCCCCAGAAGCGTATTGATCGTGGTGCGGGCGTTGAGAAAATAGCGCCGCTCCTCGGTGATGTTGGGGGTCAGGAGGATTTGACCGGTGGTGATGCCGTGTTCGCTCAGATGACTGGCCCAGGCTTGAGACAAGGCAATCTGGCCCGCACTGGCGGCCGCCTGGCTCTGGTCGAGAGGCAGGGCCTTGCCGGGCAGGCCCAGAAGGCGCCGGCCCAGTGCGATGGCCCCCGAGGACACGATAACCACATCGCGCCCTTCAGCCTTGAGGGCCGCAATGTCGCTGGCCAAAGCTGCAAGCCACTCGGTGCGCAACTTGCCCGATTTGTCGTCGACGAGCAGCGCCGAGCCGATCTTTATGACCAGGCGCTTGTATCCTGCCAATGCGTTCTGCGTTTCGACCGCCCGGGGCTGCATCAGGGCACCCATTTGTCCTTGGGCTCGGTTCGCGATGAGCGCGCCTCGTTCTCCTTGTTGTGGTCGAGAACGGCAAGCACCGCATAGAGCACGGCTTCCACATTCTTGCCGGTGGCACCCGATATGGCCAGCACATCGCCGCCCGATGCCGCTTTCAGGGCGCCGAGCCGCTCGGCGAGCGTCTCCTCGTCCAGCGCGTCGATCTTGTTGAGGCAGAGGATTTCCTCCTTGCCCACCAGCCCACCGCCATACGCTTCAAGCTCGTTGCGGATCGTTTTGTAGGCGCCGACCACGTCTTCCTGTGTGCCATCCACCAGATGGATCAGCACGCCGCAGCGCTCCACATGCCCCAGGAACCGATCGCCCAACCCCGCGCCCTCGGACGCACCTTCGATGAGGCCGGGAATGTCGGCGAGAACGAATTCACGCGCCCCGGCACGAACGACGCCAAGACCTGGATGCAGCGTGGTGAACGGGTAGTCGGCGATCTTGGGCTTTGCAGCGGTGACCGCAGAGAGAAATGTGGATTTTCCGGCGTTGGGAAGCCCCACGAGCCCGGCATCGGCGATCAGCTTGAGCCGCAGCCATATCCAGCGTTCCTCACCCGGCAGGCCGGGATTGGCGCGGCGGGGCGCCTGGTTGGTCGATGTCTTGAAGTGGGCGTTGCCAAAGCCGCCATTGCCACCTTCGAGCAGCGTCTGGCGCTGGCCGACCTCGGTGAAATCGGCAATCAGCGTTTCCCCGTCCTCTTCGAAGATCTGGGTGCCGACCGGCACTTTGAGAACGATGTCGGCGCCATCGGCACCGGTGCGGTCCTGGCCCATGCCGTGGTTGCCGGTGCCGGCCTTGAAATGCTGCTGATAGCGATAGTCGATGAGTGTGTTAAGCCCATCAACACATTCGACGAGCACATCGCCGCCACGTCCGCCGTTGCCGCCATTGGGACCACCGAACTCGACGAACTTCTCGCGCCGGAAGGCGATCGAGCCGGCTCCGCCATTGCCGGAGCGGATGTAGACCTTGGCCTGATCGAGAAATTTCATAGTGTTTCAAGCGCCTTTTCAAAGGCGTCCCGTGTCAATTCGGTTTCGATATGGTCGATGTCGGTGTTCTGGGCAAGGCAGATTCGCTTGCCGATGCCCGTCTGGACAAAGCCCAGCTTGTTCTGAATGGCAAGCGAGGCCGCATTGAAATGGAAAACCCCCGAGACCATGCGGTTGGCGCCGGTGGTCGAAAAATACCATTCGATGACGGCTGTCGTGGCCTCTGTCATGTAGCCGCTGCCCCAATAGGGCTGACCCAGCCAGTATCCGATTTCGGCGTCGCGGCCCTCCTTGTGCATGCCGCAAAAGCCCATCAGCCCGTGGCGGGGTTCGCAGATGGCAAAGGTGATCGAATCGGGTGACCATTCCTTTTTCTGGCGCATGAGCCAGTCAACGGCCATGTTGATTGTGTAGGGGTAGGGCACGCGGGCGAGGTTCTTTGTCACCTCGAAATTGTTGAGCAGGGACGCGATGCGGGGGGCGTCCCGCAGCCGGGGGCGGCGCAGAATCAGCCGTTGCGTACGAATCTCGGGTTGTTCGGCCATAGTCAGGTCGTTTCCGCTGCGATGGTCAGTTCATAGGTTGTGACCGGAATGTCCTTGTGCGGTCCACAGCCGGAGATGGCTTCCTGGAGAAAAACGAAGTCCAGTTTTTCGAGGACGGCGCGGGAGGCACCGTTCTCGCTGCGGGCCTTGGCGCGCAGCGTTGCGCAGCGCCTTGTGTCCCGGACGGCATCGATCAGTGCGGCGGCTGCTTCGGTCGCGTAACCGCGACCCCAATAGGGTTCGCCGATCCAGTATCCGATTTCGGGCGTTGCGTCGGAATGAAGGTGCAGCCCGATCAATCCAATGAGATCACCATTTGCCAGCACGATGGCATAGGCGTGCTCGGCTGCGGTACGGGCGATGTTTTCGATAAAGTGTGCAGCATCACTTTCGGCATAGGGGTGGGGCAATGTCGTCATCGCATGGATTTTGCGGTTGTTGGCAAGTGCGGCAATGGATGCGATGTCGGCGCGTTCGGGCGCGCGCAGGACGAGACGCTCTGTCTCGATCCGATCCGGCAGTGCACCCCTGAGCGCTTCGCTATCCATCTATTTGCCCTTGCAAACGAAAAAGGGAGCCGATGACGGCTCCCCTGATCCATATGCGATCACGCTGCCGGGGAGAAGGTCTCCGGCAACTCCGTTTCGGAGCGCTCCGAAACGGCCTACCGAATTATTCAGCAGCCTTGAGCGGTGCAACCGATACATAGCTCTTGCCGCCCGACTTGGTGGCGAATGTCACCTTGCCGTCGACGAGGGCGAAAATCGTGTGGTCCTTGCCCAGGCCCACATTGGTGCCCGGATGCCACTTGGTGCCGCGCTGGCGCACGATGATGTTGCCGGCGACGACAGCTTCACCGCCGAACTTCTTTACGCCGAGACGGCGGCCGGCTGTATCGCGACCGTTGCGGGATGAACCGCCTGCTTTCTTATGTGCCATAGTCCACTATCCTCTTACAAACGGGGCGAATTACTGATCGGCCTTGGCGCGGGGACCTTTGCCTGCAAGCAGGTCCTTGGCCTGGCCAATCCAGTCATCGCGCTCGATGCGGCCCTTGAAGCTGAGCTCTTCGTCGACCTTGACGATGTCGTCAGCGGTCCACTCGGCGATCTGCTTCAGGCTGGTGATGCCCATTGCGTTGAGCTTCTTTTCAAGCGCGGGGCCGACGCCACCGATGAGCTTGATATCGTCCTTGATGTCGGCGGCGGGAGCCGCTTCGGTCTTTTCAGCCTTTGCGGGCTTGGCTTCGGCCTTTGCCGGCTTTGCGTCGGCAGCGGGCTTGGCTTCTGCCTTGGCGGCCTTTTTGGGCGCAGCGGCCTTCTTGCCCGAAGGCTTGGCGCCGCCGGTCAGAATTTCGGTGATGCGGACCAGCGTCAGTTCCTGACGGTGGCCGTTCTTGCGGCGGTAGCCCTGGCGACGCTTCTTTTTGAAAACGATGACCTTCTTGTCGCGGAACTGCTCGACGACTTCGCCAGCAACCAGCGCGCCATCGACAAGCGGCGCGCCAAGCGTTACGTCGGCATCGGCGCCAACCATCAGGACATTTTCAAAGGTAATGACATCACCGGCTTCGCCAGCGAGTTTTTCGACGCGGACCAGGTCATTGGCAGCAACTTTGTACTGCTTGCCACCGGTCTTGATGACTGCAAACATATGTTTTGACCGGATTTACACCCGGTTCCCTTGGTTTTCGCACCTTACGGCGCCGCGGACGATGCCTTAATTCCGCGGTCTTCTGGCTGGCCGGAGACTTGGTTTCCGGCGGGCGGCCTGTGGCAGCGTATTTAAACAAAACAAATGGCGCACAGGCAGGGCCCATGCGCATTCGGGGCTGCTTATCGGGGCAAATGGCCCAAGAGTCAAGGCCCACGCGGCTATTGCAGCTCCCTAATACCAGTTCCGCTCGACGATTTCGGTCCACGAGCCTTCCGGCATCAATGCCGTCAAATCCGAGGGCTCATTGCCCGGCTCATCGAAGGGGAAGCGGTAGTGAAAGGGGTAAACATAGCGCGGCGCGGTTTTTTCGATACAACTCACCACCTGGTCGGGGGTCATCGTATAGGGCAGGTTCATGGGAAAGAACGCGACATCGATCTTGCCCAGATCGTCCATTTCGGGTGTCGGTTCGGTGTCGGAAGCGAGATAGACGACAGTGCCGGCGAAATCGAAGAGATAGCCGTTTCCGACACCCTTCTCGTGGTATTTCTGACGGTCGGGCGTTGTGTTGTACATCGCGACGGCGCGGATCGTGATGCCGTGCCACTCGATTGTCTGGCCGTTGGCCATCAGCGTTGTGCGGGCGGCGAGGTCTTCTGGCAGCTGGTCGAAAACAATCCTGGGGGCGATAATGTGCGTCTCCTCGCTCATGACAGCGTCCAGGGTTTCAAGATCGAGATGATCCCCATGGTGATGGGTGAGGATGACCAATGTCGGGGCGGGGAAAGCGGCGAAACGAGCGGCGCCACCTATGGGGTCGCAATAGATGGTCTCCGCGTTCCATTCCATCACGAATGTTGCGTGGTGGATCGGGGTGATGCCCAGTGGGCCGGACGGCGTCTCGTATGTGTCACGCTCATTCATTGGTCTCTCCCATTCTCGGTGATCTGGTAAAAGTCGTCTGACCTGTAAGCCGCAATGGTCTGGGGCCGATGGTGCATGGTCCAGGTTTCGAACGTCCATTGCGGGGCATTGGTGTCGATGGTCTTTGCGGGGAAGTAGGTCTGCGCCGTTGCGGTTCCACCACGCGCCTCGATCCCGATTGTGCCGCGCCGGTATTGGTCACCCTCGAAGGCGTCGAGCCGCGCCATATCGCGCTGGTTCAATCCAGCGATGACAAGCCCTTGCGTCCATTCGTCAGCGCGGACCAGCGCCGGATACAGATTTCCGGGATAGTAGACGGTGCGCCACCCGATGGCCCGGGCGTCGACCAGATCGCCGTGCGCCACGGCGCGGCCGAGGACGCCCTCGAGAATTTCCCGGTCGCGCAATGTGCCATAGGCAAAAAGGGGAAGATCGGTTGCGTTCATGAAAAGGTGACTATCAGGGTTGGCGACAATTCAAAACAAGGTGTTGCGGGCCAACCAACCCTATGCCATATAGCGCCCACCCAACGACCCAAGCGGCGATCTTTTGCCGCGACACCAAGACGGAGAGGTGCCGGAGTGGTCGAACGGGGCGGTCTCGAAAACCGTTGAGCGCGCGAGCGTTCCGAGGGTTCGAATCCCTCCCTCTCCGCCATTCTTTCACCCACGGCAGTTTCGCTATGCTCAACCCCTCCGCGGGGGCGGCCAAAAAATTGGCCGACGGCGCTGACGCCGCTGGGTGATGCATTCGAAGCTCGCACCGAGTCCTTGGCTATCGTTATGGTCATGTCGCGGGAATGAGGTTTTCGACCTCGTCTACGTTGGCGGCTTCGGTGGCGGGTTTGTCCCAGCGGATGCGGTTGATGCGGGGGAAGCGCAGTGCGACGCCGGATTTGTGGCGGGTGGAGGCCTGAGCGCTGTCGAAGGCGACTTCAAAAACCAGAGATTTTTCCACTTCGCGCACCGGGCCAAAACTCTGGATTGTGTGGGCGCGCACCCATTTGTCGAGTTCTTTCAGTTCGGCGTCGGTGAAGCCGAAATAGGCCTTGCCGATGGGCACCAGTTCATTGCCCCGCCAGGCGCCGAATGTAAAATCGGAATAATAGGACGAGCGCTTGCCGTGGCCGCGCTGGGCGTACATGAGAACGGCATCGACAAGGTTGGGATCGCGCTTCCATTTGAACCAGTTGCCCTTGGGGCGGCCGGGGACGTACGGGGCGGATTTGAGCTTGATCATCACGCCTTCATGGCCGTTCTCATCGGCGCCCTGGCGGCGGATGGCGCCCAGTTGTTCCCAATCGGAAAAGGCGAGCAGTTGCGAGAGGTCGAGACGGGACTGGGTCTGGTCGGCGAAAAAATCCTGGAGACGGGCGCGGCGGTCGATCCAGGGGAGGGCGCGGATATCCTCGTCGCCATCAAACAGCATGTCATAGACCCGGATGAAGGCAGGGTGTTCACCGATCAGCTTTTCGGTGGCCGATTTGCGGTTGAGGCGCTGCTGCAGGGCGTTGAAGGGGGCAGGCTCGAAATTATTGCCAACCAGCAATTCGCCATCGAGCACCCCGTGCCCGAAGACGTTTTCGACAAGGTCGGGGAAGGCCGGGGCGATGTCCTCGCCGGTGCGCGAGAACAGCGATGCCGGGCCATCGCCCAGGATCAATTGCACGCGTATGCCATCCCATTTCCATTCGGCGACGAAGTCGGCCGGATCGAGGCTTGCGAAATCCTTGTCCTCGTCGATGGGGTTGGACAGCATGAGGGGATGGAAGCGGGCCGTGTGGTCGATCTCGGGTTTGGGGCTCGTGCCATCGAGCCAGGCAAACAGATCGCCATAGGGCATTTTTATGCCGTGCCAGATTTCCTCGATGTCCTTTAAGTCCATCCCGCTCATTTCGGCCAGAGCGGTCTTGGCGAGACGTTCGGAAACCCCGATGCGCAAGCCCCCGGTGGCCAGCTTGACCAGCGCCCAGCGCTCGTTGATCTGTGCGCTGGTCAAAAGCTCGGCGATCAGGAGCGCGAGTTCGGATTTCGGCGTGGTGTTTAAAAGTTCGACGAGATTGGAGAGCGAAGGCAACTCGCGCATGCCACCCTTGTGGGGCCAGATCAGCGCAATGGTTTCGCCCAGATCACCGACGTAATCGTAGCTGAGCGCAAAAAGATGCGGGTCGACTTCGGCCAGCACAACCTGTTTGAGACGGGCGGGTTTGACGTGGGCGAAGCTGAGCGCGCCGGTGAGGACGGCCAGCGCATAGCCGCGGTCGGGATCAGGCGTATCGCTGAAATAGGCGGCGAGCGCTTCGATCTTGCGGTTGCGCGAGGGGGTGAGGGCCAGGGTTTCGAGGAGAGTCGCAAAGCGCTTCATTGCTCTTGTTCCTCGTCTTCATAGCCCTGGATGTTGAGCGGTTCGGCGACGAGACCCTGCTGGCGGGACCAATAGACAAGCGCATCCTCGCGGCCATGGGTGACCCAGATTGTCGCCGCCCCGGTGTCGGTGACCGTTTGGGTCAGTTCGGGCCAATCGACATGATCGGAAATGACCAGGGGCAGTTCGATGCCGCTCTGGCGGGCGCGCTGCTTGACGCTCATCCAGCCCGAGGCCATGGCGAGGACAGGATCGGGCAGCCGGCGGCTCCAGCGGTCCTTGAGCGCCGAGGGCGGGGCGATGATTATGGCGCCGGCCAGTTCGGCTTTTGTCGCTTCGGTGGCATGGCGGAGTTCGCCCAGTGCGATGCCGCGTTCGATATAGAGATCGCACAGGCGCTGCATGGCGCCGTGGAGATAGATCGGGGCGTCATAGCCCGCGTCGCGCAACAGGCTGATGACCCGTTGGGCCTTGCCCAGAGCATAGGCGCCGATCACATGGGCGCGGCCGGGGTGGGCGGCGAGCGATTTGAAAAGTTTGGCGATTTCCTCGGAGGGGTGCGGATGCTGGAAGACAGGCAGCCCGAAGGTCGCTTCGGTGACCAGAAGATCGCAAGGGACGAGTTCGAAGGGCTGGGCGGTCTTGTCGGGCAGGCGCTTGTAATCGCCGGTGACGACGACCCGCTGGCCATCCTGTTCGATCAGCACCTGAGCGGAGCCCAGGATGTGGCCGGCGGGATAAAGGGTGATGGTGACATCATCGATCCTGAGCGGCTGGCCGAATTCGAGGGGCTGGAAGCTGCCGGCGCAATCGGGACCGTAACGGGTTTGCATGATGGCGATGGTATCGGGGGTGGCGAGCACCTTTTGATGCCCGGAGCGGGCGTGATCGGCGTGGCCGTGGGTGATGATGGCGCGCTCGCGGGGGAGCGTGGGATCGACATAGGTATCGATACGCCGGATATGGAGATCGCGATCGAGCACCTGGGCCATGGGTGGGTCTTTCCGTTCGTCGCCATATTGCCGCGGAGGTTTTTCCACGACAAGGTTTCCGACGGCTCATGGAGCGTCGGTCGTAACGGGATGAACGGGCATGGGGCGATGAACGCTCCGCACAATTTTATTTTTTATATGAAGCGATCATCGCCCCATGCATCCGGGGTTTTTGGCTTATGGCGGCATCTCGGGCTGGGGTTTGTCGGTCTTTAGTGGGTCGGTTGGTCGAACCGAAAAAGTGGGAGCCACTTTTTCTGCCAACCTCCCGCGTCCTCCAAACTACCGGTGCCCCTCCGGGTTTCCCCGGTACGACGTGGAACGCCTGGCTCCTCGTCCGGCCTCTGTCCGCTTTGGGCCTTCCCTGCAGCGACCCGCAAGGAACCCGAACCGACACTAGCTGGCAGGTCGGTTGGCGAACCGGAAAACCGGTCTCCACTTTTCCTGCCAACCTCCCGCCAAACGTTCGTTGCGCTTGCGTCCATATAAGCGGGTTCGTGAGAGGGAGTATGCTTGCGACAGGGGGAGCGGGGATAAGTTTTGTCACGCGCCTCTCCATTCCCTCCAGCGTCATCCTCGGGCTTGACCCGGGGATCCGCTGCGTAGGGCAGCCGGTGAAGAGGTAGAGGAGCGCTGAGGCGCGAGGGGTCGTCACTTCTGTAGTGCCCATGGCGGCGTTGCAGATCCCCGGGTCAAGCCCGAGGATGACGAAGGGGGTGGGGAAGCGGTGGTGAAAGAGTGCTGGCGCTGCCGGTTACTGGGTCCCGGGTCTTCGCCCGGGATGACGGCGAGGTGAGGAGACGTCGGTAATGGAGCCGCGAGGATAAGTTTCTCGTGCCCGGCCATATCCCCTTGCGGGGAAGATGAGGCAAATCGCACGGTTAAACATGCTCGACCGGCTCGGCCTCAGGCTCTAGCATTGGGTATCGGGAAGGGGAGCGGGGATGAGTCTTATCGGTTTTGAAGGGCAGGCGCCCGAGATTGCGCGGGCTGCGGGCTATGTGGCGCCCTCGGCGATGCTGATCGGCAAGGTGCGGCTCGAGGAGGGCGCGAGCGTCTGGTTCGGCGCTGTGCTTCGGGGCGATAATGAATGGATTGGCGTAGGCCGCAATTCCAATGTGCAGGACAACGCCGTGCTGCACACCGATATGGGCTATCCGCTCACAATCGGGGAGGGGTGCACGATCGGGCACCTGGCCTGCCTTCATGGCTGCACCATCGGTGATGGGAGCTTGATCGGGATGGGGGCGACGGTGCTCAACGGGGCGAGAATTGGCCGCAATTGTCTGATCGGGGCAAAGGCGCTGGTGCCCGAAGGCATGGAAATACCGGACGGATCGATGGTTGTGGGCGTGCCGGGGCGGGTGATGCGGGCGCTTTCGGACGAGGAGATCGACCGGCTTTCCCAGGGCGCCAAAGCCTATGTGGAGAAATCGGCCCGCTACAGGGACAGCGCGGTTTTTCTCAAATGAGGATCGCAAAGAGACTCGATTGACTCTTGGTTCGATCTGAGTCCAAATAGAACAAAATAGGAACATTGAGCCATGAACAAAGCTCGCCAAATCGGTGTGCTGCGGGAGGCTCTGGCCAGTCTCGATCCTTTCGGCGAGACCGGGCGGCACGGCGTCTTCACTCTGGGCGCCGGCCCGGTCGATGCTGCCCTGGGAGGCGGGCTGGCGCGGGGCGCCGTGCATGAAATTTATCCTGCCCAGGTCTTCGACATTGCGGCTGCCGCTGGTTTTGTGACCGGGCTCAGCCTGCGGGCTGCGCCCCATGCGCCGTTGATCTGGATACGGCACAGGCGCAGCGAGATCGAGGCTGGGACGCTCTACGCCCAGGGGTTCGCCGAAATGGGCGCGGCGAGCGACCAGCTCGTCGTGGTGCATGTGGACGATGTCGCCGATGGCTTGCGGGCGAGCCTTGAAGCATTGCGGTGTCCGGGGCTGGGGGCGGTGATTTTCGAAAGCTGGGGGACTTCGAAACATCTCGATCTCACCGCCAGCCGCAGGCTGTCGCTGGCCGCGCAGGAAAGCGGAGCCACGGGCCTGGTTTTGCGCGTGATGAGCGAGCCGGAGCCGAGCGCTGCCGCAACGCGCTGGCGGGTGGAGACGGCCCCGTCCTCCGATCCTCTCGGCATGCCCGGGCGGGCGGCGTTTTCCACCCGCCTGCTTCGCCAGCGGAGCGGGCCGTCCGGCTGGCGCTGGAATCTGGAATGGAACCATGAAACCCTTGGATTTGCACAAACCCAGGCGCTATCTGGCCTTGTGGCTGCCCCTCATCGTGACCGACCGATTGGTTCGCCTGGCGATCCAGGATGGGCGGAAGCAGGGTGAGCATCCCCTGGTGGTCGTTGCCCGCAAGGGCAATATCCTTGCCCTGGTGGGGGCTGATGCCAATGCCCGCCGCCAGGGTTTGAGGCCCGGCCTTGCCTTTGCCGACGCAAAGGCGAGAGTGCCCCAGCTCGAAGTCGCCGAACACGACGAGACGGCCGATGCCGATCTTTTGGAAAGGCTGGCCGATTGGTGCGATCGCTATAGCCCCCTCGTCGCCGTCGAGCCGCCCGATGGCATCGTTTGCGACATTACGGGCGTGTCCCATCTGTTCGGCGGAGAGGCCGGGCTGGTTGCCGATATGGAAAACCGTTTAAGAGCCCAGGGCTTTGCAACCCGCATCGCCATTGCAGGAACGGCGCGCGCGGCCCGGGCGCTGGCCCGGTTCGGCAGGGGCGGGATCGTCCCGGTCGGGGCCGAGGCGCACTCGCTGGCCGGGCTGCCGGTCGAGGCGCTCGAAGCGGGGGAAAAAACCACTACGGGTTTGCGCCGGGCGGGGCTCACCTCGATAGCCGACCTCGCCGCCCGTCCCAGAAAGCCGCTCGCAGCGCGGTTCGGTGACCAAATGACAGCGATTCTCGCCCAAATCCTGGGCGAGATCGACCGGCCGATCACTCCGCGCCGTCCCTTGCCGGACTTTGTGGCCGAGCAGCGTTTTGCCGATCCCATCGGGCTCATGGACGATATCGTTTTCGCTCTCACAACGCTTTCCCAAAACCTCTGCAAGAGTCTGGATCGTCATGGACAGGGCGGGCGGTGCTTTGAGGCCGCGTTCTTCCGCGCCGACGGCAAGGTCACCCGCATCGAACTGCTGTCGGGACAGCCGCTCAAGGAGGCGGGTGTGCTCACGCGGCTGCTGGAAATGCGCCTGGAGGCCCTGATCGATCCGCTCGATCCGGGTTTCGGGTTCGACATGATCAGGCTTTCGGTGCTGGCGGGCGACGATATGGCCGCAATACAGAGCGGGCTCGATGGCAAGGCGATGGCCTCGGGCGAAGTGCGTGATCTGATCGATCGGCTGAGTGCGCGGTTCGGGGCGGGATCGGTGCAGCGGTTTGTTGCCAATGACAGCCATCTGCCCGAGCGGGCGGCGCGCGCCATCCCGGCGATCTCGGATGAAAGCCCGAGCGGGGTATGGCGGCAAATGGGCCCGTTCGGTGTTCCGGCCCGCCCCCTGTTTCTCTTTTACCCGGCCCCCACCATCGAGGTGATTGCCGAAGTTCCCCATGGGCCGCCGCGCAGGTTTCAATGGCGGCGGGCCTGGTTCGATATCGTCAAGGCCGAAGGCCCCGAACGCATATCGCCCGAATGGTGGCGCAAAACCAGCGATACGCGGGCGCGCGATTACTTCCGCATCGAGGATACGGCCGGGCGCCGTTTCTGGGTGTTCCGTTACGGGTTTTACGGCATCGGCACCGAGCCGGTGCGCTGGTATCTGCATGGAGTGTTTCCATGAGCTTTTATGCGGAACTGGCCACGGCCACCAATTTTTCCTTCCTGCGCGGCGCTTCGCACGCTCAGGACATGGTGTTGACCGCGCTGCTGCTCGGCCACAAGGGGATCGGAATTGCCGACCGCAATTCGGTGGCCGGGGTGGTGCGCGCCTTCGGGACCCTCGAGGATCTGCGCAAAGGGGTGAAGCCTGTCGAAAAGCTGCGCGAGGGGTCGGGTCCGGGGGAATATGTTCTTGTCGACCGGCACCCCGAACTCGACCAGCCCTTTACCCTTGCCGAGCTTCAGGCACGGGCGAAAACCTTCAAGCTCGCGGTCGGGGCGCGGCTGGTTTTTACCGATGGAACGCCCGACATCATCGCCTATCCGCAGGATCTGGAGGGATGGGGGAAGCTCTGCCGGCTTTTGACGCGCGGCAACCGCAAGGCGAAAAAGGGGGAGTGCATCCTTACCCTTCCCGATCTGGTTTTCGCCGCGTCGGGGCTGAGCCTGATCGTGATGCCCGATGACGAAAAACCGGGTCTGGACAAGGCTCTCAAGGAACTCTCGCGCGTTTCGGTTACCCTCTGGCTTGGGGCGAGCATGGGGCATCAGAGTAATGATCTGCGCCGTCTCCATCATTTGCGGCTTTTGGCACAGGCCCATGGGGTGCCGCTGATCGCCACCAATGACGTGCTCTATCACACCGCCGGGCAGCGCGATCTGCAGGATATTCTCACCTGTATCCGGGAGGGTGTAACGATTGAAACTGCCGGCACGCGGCTGGAGGTCAATGCGGAACGGCATCTCAAGACGCCTGAGGAAATGGAGAGGCTGTTTCAGCCATGCCCGCACGCCATCGCCCAGACTGAGACGTTTTTGCAGACCATCGATTTTTCGCTCGATCAATTGCGCTACCAATATCCCGAAGAACCCGTTCCCAAAGGCTGGTCCCCACAGGCCTGGCTTGAGGAACTCACCTGGCGGCGGGCCGAGCTGCGGTATCCTCAAGGAATTCCCTCAAAAGTCAGAACCCAGATCGAGAGCGAACTCGTTTTGATCGGGGAACTCAACTACGCCACTTATTTTTTGACCATTTACGACATCGTGCGCGTGGCCCAGGACAAGAGAATTTTGTGCCAGGGGCGTGGGTCGGCGGCCAATTCGGCCGTGTGCTACGCCCTGGGCATCACGGCGGTGGACCCGGCAGAGCACCAATTGCTGTTCGCGCGCTTTCTATCCAAAAACCGGGGTGAGCCGCCCGATATCGATGTCGATTTCGAGCATGAGCGGCGTGAGGAGATCATCCAGCATATCTATGAGACTTATGGCCGTCATCGGGCGGGAATTGCGGCGACGGTCATCAGCTATCGCCCGCGTTCAGCCATTCGTGAGGTGGGCAAGGCGCTGGGGCTGACCGAGGACATCACCTCGCGCATCGCCTCGACGGTCTGGGGGAGCTGGAGCGGGGTAGGGTTGCCGGAAAAACACATCAAACAGGCAGGTCTCGATCCGGACAATCCCAATATCTTGCGGGCCATGAATCTGGCGACCAGGCTTTTGGGTTTTCCGCGCCATCTCTCCCAGCATGTGGGCGGGTTCATTCTGACCCAGAACAGGCTCGATACCTATGTGCCCATCGCCAATGCGGCGATGGATGAGCGGACCTTCATCGAATGGGACAAGGACGACATCGACCGGGTCGGCATGCTCAAGGTCGACGTTCTGGGCCTGGGCATGCTCACCTGCATCCGCAAGGCGTTCGATCTGATCGCGCTCCATCACGGCAAAAGATATGAACTTGCCGATGTCAGCGCGGCGGACCCTGAAAGCGCCGAGGTCGCCGGGGTGTTCGAGATGCTGGAAAAGGGCGATTCCATCGGCGTGTTCCAGGTGGAAAGCCGAGCCCAGATCAACATGCTGCCGCGGCTTAAGCCGAAGAAATTCTATGATCTGGTCATTCAGGTGGCCATCGTTCGGCCCGGCCCGATCCAGGGGGATATGGTCCATCCCTATCTGCGGCGGCGCAACGGGGAGGAAGAGGCCATTTATCCCGAACCCGGGCCGCCGCACGACAAGGATGAATTGCGCAATGTCCTGAAACGCACCCTTGGCGTTCCGCTGTTTCAGGAGCAGGCGATGCAGATCGCCATGGTGGCGGCCGAATTTACCGATGTCGAAGCCAACGGGCTGCGCAAGGCCATGGCGACTTTCCGCCATAACGGCACGATCGGCGAGTTTGAAAAGATGATGGTTACGCGCATGATCGCTCGCGGCTATAAGCCCGAGTTTGCCCAGAGATGTTTTAATCAGATCAAGGGTTTCGGCGATTACGGCTTTCCCGAAAGCCACGCGGCGAGCTTTGCCAAGCTGGTGTATGTGTCGGCCTGGATCAAGAAATATTACCCCGAGGTCTTTGCCTGCGCGCTGCTCAATTCACAGCCCATGGGGTTTTACGCCCCAGCCCAGATCGTGCGCGATGCGCGCGAGCATGGGGTGGAGGTGCGGCCGGTCGATGCCAATTGCAGCGCCCATGACAATGGCCTTGAGGATGCGCCGGATCCCTATTGCGCCTTGCGGATCGGGTTTCGCCAGATCGACGGCTTCAAGAAAGACTGGAGCGAAAGGCTGGTGGCGCGACGGGGCGGAAATTACGAATCGATCGAGGATCTGTGGCAGCGCTCGGGCGTGCCGGTGCGGGCGCTGACGCTGCTTGCCGATGCCGATGCCATGGGGACCATCGGGCTCGACCGGCGCGAGGCGGCCTGGCGGATCAGGCGTTTACCGCAGGACGATCCGCTGCCCCTGTTCGCTGCGGCTCAAGGGCGCGAGTTGGGGGAGGAAGACGATATGGACCTGCCGGAAATGGCGCTGTCCGAACATGTGATTGCCGATTATCAGACAGCCCGGCTCTCGCTCAAGGCCCACCCGATGGTGTTTCTGCGCGAGCAGTTCGCGGCCGAGGGCGTGCTCAGTTGCAAGGGGCTCGACCATGTGCCCGACGGCAGGATGGTCAAGGTGGCGGGAATTGTTCTGGTGCGGCAAAGGCCGGGCAAGGGCAATGCGATTTTCATGATCCTCGAGGATGAAACCGGAATTGCCAACGGGCTGATGTGGTCTTCCCGGTTCGAAAAATACCGGCGCGAAATCATGGCGTCGCGCCTCGCGGTGATTGAGGGGCAGTTGCAAAAGAGCAAGGAAGGCGTGATCCATGTGATCGCCAGCGCGGTGCACGACCGGTCTGATCTGCTTGATGCGCTGGCGATATCCCACCGCGCCAACCCGCAATTGACGCGGGCCGACGAGGCGACCCATCCCGTGCAGCAACGGTCGCACGGCCACCCGCGCAACAGGCGCGTCGTGCCCAAGTCGCGCGATTTCCATTGATCTGTGCGTGGGGCAAAGAGCGAGAAGAGGGGCCGGTTGCCGACGCATTCGCGGATCAAGGCGCCTCATGGGCCCGTCACGCGAACGGTGCTAAGAGGGTTTCGAGAATAAGTGGATGCCACTTATTGTGTTCGGAAATGCTCTAAGCGCGTTGCGAAAATCAGGGAGACCGCACTTGGCCAAAATTGTCGGAGTGTTCAACGGACAGGACATCCATGAGGTGGTTCTGACCTCTCAAACCGGCGTTTCGGTGGCGATTTTGACCTATGGCGCGCTGATCCGCGATTGGCGGGTGCCGGTGGCTGGCGAAATGCGGCCGGTGGTTCTTGGCTTTGATGAGTTCAGTTCATACCCCGACCACAGCCCATATTTCGGCGCCATTGCCGGAAGGGTGGCGAACCGGATCGGCGGCGCCCGATTTACGCTCGACGGTGCGGTCTACGATCTGCCGGCCAATGAGGGGCCCAACCATCTCCATGGCGGGCCAGAAGGCATCGCGCATCAGATCTGGCGGATTGCCGAGGAGAGCGAGACGAGCGTTACGCTCACGCTTTTCAGCCCGGATGGCGCGATGGGCTATCCGGGCGATCTCGAAATTGCAGTCACCTACAGGCTCGAGGGCAACCGGCTGGAGATCGATTTTGCCGCTGAAACCGATAGACCGACCCCGGTCAATATCGTTCAGCACAATTATTTCAACCTGATGGGCCTGGGCGATGTTCTCGACCATCGTCTGTCCTTTGCCGCCGGCGCCTATACCGAGCTTGGCGAGGGTCAGATTTCGACGGGCGCCATTTTATCGACCAAGGGCACCGAACTCGACTTCCGGGAGGCGCGCACAATGCGCCAAACCGATGGGAGCGGCCAGAAGATCGACTGCAATTTCGTCCTCGATACGCGGCGCAACCAGACCGAGCCCGTGGCCATGGCCGAAGCGCCCGATGGTTCGTTGACGCTCAGGATTTATACCGATCAGCCGGGACTACAGGTTTATAATGGCTGGAAACTCGACGTGGCTGTTCCCGGGCTCGACGGAGCGCACTACGCCCCCTTCAGCGGGCTCTGCCTCGAAGACCAGAACTTTCCCGATGCGATCAACCACACGCATTTCCCGTCGTCGGTCGTGACGCCGGAGGAACCTTATCGGCATTGGTGTGCGATCGAGATCGGGTAGCCCTGACGGCTTCTTACGTTGCCTTAGCCGCTTGCTCAACAAGCCTTCGGCCAAGATACACGCATCCGAGAACATTCAGCGGCATAAAATATATCTGTACTAGCGGGCGCCTGAACCCAGTAGAAGAGTCTTTATAGTTCGGAATATAATTTGCAGATCTAGATCGAAAGATATGTTCTTAATATAATATAAATCATACGACAACTTCTGTCGAGCTTCGCTTGGGTTGCTTGTGTAACCGTAATTCACTTGGGCCCATCCGGTTATGCCAGGAAGAATTAATAGCCTATGTGCATATTCTGGCATAATACCTTCGTACCATGTTGCAAGGTCTATGGCCTCAGGCCTCGGGCCGATCAAACTCATCTCACCCCGAAGAATGTTGTAAAATTGTGGAAGCTCGTCGAGACGCGAGCGTCGCAACAGACCTAATCCAGGTATTACTCTGCTGTCACTCTTCGTGGCGGCGCCGATGTTGTTTTTGCCCCGCATGGTTCTGAACTTGTATATGGTAAATACGCTCCCAGCATAACCAAGGCGTTCTTGTTTGAACAAAATTGGCCGCCCATCCCGCACGAGTATAAGAAGTGCAACAAGCCCTCCCATAAGAAGCGAAAGCGGGAGGGTCAGGATAACCGCGAGAACGTCAAAAACTCTTTTCAGGCGTGCATAAAGCAACTGGCTGGGGCTATAGGCGATATGGTGGACTTCAAAAGAGTTGATATCGAGCGTGCCTTGCGTGATCTCCATGAAGCGTGACCAGGGGACTATATCCACGCCGCTTAGATAGCAGTCGTTTATAAATGCGGCCCACTCACGGGTATGGTGTTCGTGGCCATCGATCAACAACGTGTCGATTTCGCCAATTTGCTCAGCGGAATCAGAAATCAACGTAAGACCCCCCCCGAACATCGTTGAAACCTTGTCGGCGCCGGGAAATGACAGGAGACCCACACGCCCTCGCGCGGACCTGTAGAACCGAAGATTAGCGTAAGACATGATCAAGATGACTGGCAGGCTGGCGATTGCCAGCCCGCCATAGCTTACAGGCAAACGCATCGCCGACAGCAGGGCTACGGAGAACACATATACTATGGCGGTGACGGTCACCGCAGCTGTTATTGGTGCACTATGTCTTCGGAAGGCAGAAAGCGCAAACGCGACCAGAATGGGCACCAGCGCAAGGACTGCCCAAACGATGGCAACATTTTGCCAGTTTACACCACCCCTGCTGCTTATGAAGAGCATATAAGCCAAGCAGGTCGTCACGATTGCCCAAAGAACCGGGATCCAGAAAGATCTAAAGTCGGTGAGGTACCGATGTCTTCTGCGCCGACCGCCCTGCGACGCAAGGTAACCTTGCTGGATGAGGCCGTTGCGCGGGGACACTCGATCAGGCGCTTCGTGCTCTGCGGCCATTGTTCTTTTCAACTCCGTTGCCAATTGCGCAATGTTTCAAAAAGGACCAAAATCCTGCGATTATACCATTGGAAACCGCAACACTTTGGCATATCGCGCATATGCATAGGCTAGTCGTCTACCGTGTAACAATGCCGCCCGGGATCTTAAGCCGCAGCAATCTACCTAGGTGCGTTTATCAGAATTCTCGTGCCGTAATTGCATAATGCTAAGAATTCGATCATTGATCTTGTGGACATCGAAGCGAGCTTCAGCGGCCTTCCTGCTTTCTTCTCCCATGGTAGCGATGAGTTCGGGATGCTCGACAAACCTAGCCATTGCGTCTGCTATCGCTTGCGAATCCCTGGGCGGCACCAAGAAGCCATTGATGCTATCAATCACGGTGTCCCGGCAACCCGGTACGTCAGTTGTGATAACCGGTCGCGCCATGGCCATAGCTTCCTGAGTGCTGCGGGGCAAGCCTTCCCTGTATGACGGCAGAACAAAAACACTCGCCTTCTCCATCCAAGGTCGCACCTTTACCTGTCCGGGCCATTCTACCAGTCCTTCTGTTACCCAAGTCCGCGCTTCATCTTCTGATACCGACTTGGGATTGGCGTCTACATTGCCGAGAACAACGAATCTGCAATCGGGGTGCCGTCGTTTCAACCGGCGAGCGGCCTCGATGAATTCAGAAATCCCCTTGTCTCTAATCAACCGGCCAACAAAGAGAAAGGTAACGGGGTCAGCTACGGTTGGAGCGGGCGGCCATGCATCGAGGTCGAGCCCGATCCCGTCGATACGTTCGATCTGGTCGTTGCGTATCAACCGCCAGCGTTTAAAATCGGCTACGTCGTCGTCGTTGAGAATAAACACTTTTCTGGCACGGCCGAGGGCCAGTCTATAAAGAGTTGTTACCAGAGGCCTTAGCAGACGCTGCTTGGCTCCATTCCCAATAAAGACGTATCCTAGGCCTTCAACCATGGCGAATCGATTTGGAATACCGGCAAGCCAAGCGGCGATTGTCCCATAAATGACAGGCTTGGCGGCGAAAGCAAGGAAGCTACGGCTGTCCAGTTCGCGCAGGGTCAAAGTCAGTTGAACCAGTGCGAAGAGGTCTAGTATCGGGTTAAGACCGGTACGTGACATTTTTATGTCTACTGGCCGCGCACCCAAATCCTCCAGTTCGCGACGAGTTTCATCCGTATAGTCCGGGGCCAGCGCGTAGACCTCGAAGCCGCGGCGAACCAATTCCCTGATCAGATGTCCGCGAAAGTTTAGGATTGAAAATGCCTGATTGCCGAGCAATGCAACCCGTCGCGAGTATCCAGGGTCTCCTGTCATAGCAGAAGGTTTCCGTATGGCAGCCAATGCTGGGAATAGTCAGAAAAATAGAGCCAGCCGAACAGCAGGGTCAAGTAGGCCATGATCATGGCAAAGCGAAATAAGAGCCTCTGGCGACCCGCAAGAATGGAATCCAATAGTGGTGCGGTGTGCATTTGCAGAGCAATCAGATAGAGCGCTATACGATCGGCCAACGTTGAGAATATGAGTGCGGTTGGCAGAAGCAAGAAGTTGGCTACGGCGACCGACGTCCAGATGGCGGCGCGGCCGGTTCCGAGTTCGCTGCGTCGTCCGAAAAAGAGGTAGGCTGCACCCGCGACGCAGCCCAAGCCAATTCTGATCAGTGCTCCGCCCGAGTGGACCGGGCCCTGGTTTGAGGTGGACGAGGCCGCTTCGCTTGGTGCCAGATCGAGCTCTGTCATGATTGATGAAATGGGAAGAGCGACGTAGGAATTGAGCTTAGCCCACAAAACTTGGCCAAATGTGAACCAACTCAATGCTATTACGTAGGCAATCGCCATAAGAATCGTGGCTGGCTTGCGCTGTTGAGCAAACCACATGCAGACAACGACCAGGGGGGCCAGAACTATGGCCGTTCGATGAAAGAGTGAGGCTAATGTGATCCAGGCCAGCGCAAGGAAGAAGCGGCGGCTCTCAAGACACATGATGGCCAGGAGGGTCATCCCGATCGCAACCGAGTGACGAGTATACCCCATACAGACGACAATAATGAGATATGGGACTGCGACCACAAGAGCGATCCAAGGTGATGGCCTTGAGCGGCAGAACAGCACCAGCGGAATTATTGCCAAGATCGCGCACGACAGGTTAACGAAATATATTCCGCCGAAGCCATTGGCGCCGAGCCAGTTCAAGAATGCGAAGCCGTCTTCTTGATACCGAAGAGCTTCTGTAAGCGGCATTCCCGCCGCGCGATCGACAAAGGACTGATAAGGACCCCAATCACCGCCAACCTCATTGCGTAGTCCAACGACCAACACCAAAATTGCCGTGAATACTATCCATACTGAGTTGGTTAAGCGAGAAGGTGCCCAGTTATCTAGGTTCAGACCTACGACGGGCATGAAAAACAAAAGCCAGTACGGCGATGTACTTATTATGAATTCCATGCCGTCGAATCCAAATCGATATGCAATTGTCGTGTCTTAGGGTAGCCGCACTTGCGCGCCTAAAAGCTTATCCGGCAAGTTGGCGGTAAATTTGTTCCACAAGCTGACTCTTGTCGATATAGGGCCGCGACGCTTCACTGATCAGTTCTCCGCGATCGCCTGCAGCCTTTGCTGCGAATTCCAAAATGGCATCCACATCGCACGCACCTCGTCGATAATACGGAAAATCGGCAGGAAACACGTCCTCATGACCCGAATAAACGGGAAGTCCCATACGAAGCGACTCTCTGACTTTCAACGTGCAAGCTTGCGACATTTCCTTACGGTCAAGTGCAAAGGATGAAAGACCAGCCCAGCATTCGCTCGCCAGCGATTGGATGTACTCTGCGTTTCGTTGGCCATGCATAACGATTCGATGGTCTTTTTGGGCTTTACGGCGGTCGGGCTCGTTCAAATTGCCCACAAGGTGCAGCTTGAAGTCGCGTGTCGACCGGGCGACTTCATCAATCAACAGGTCAGCACCATGCCAAGAATAAAAATAAGACGCTACAAACAACAGAGATGGGGCGGGCGAAGCCTTTCCGAGGGCTGCTTTTCCGCTGCCCGAATAGGAAATCCCATTTGGATAGATCAAGGACGGCTTTTTTGATTGCTGGGACCGTCCAACCTCGTAGTCTGCGATTTCCTTTGTAACGGAGATATCCCCCGCGGCACGGGACAAGTTGAAGGGACCGAGCATCTCTTCGGCTAGCGCCTTGAGCGGTGCAAGCCTCGTGCCAAGCCCGCGTATTTCTGGCACTTCCAACGTATGATGGATAAGATAAACGGGCTTCTTTGCGGTTTGCAAAAACCAGGATTGCATTGGATTGTAGTTGGAGTATCGCAACGCTATGACGTCGTAGTTTTCCACCACATCGGCCAGCCAATCATAATAGGCACGACGGAAGCGCAGTGTTTGGTGGCGCGAGTGGTCTGCCCGGACGATGACGTCCGGCCAATCGATATTGACGGGAATAGCCGCATCTGCCGCAAGGAAGATGCGGCTGTGCCACGGCAGGTTCAGTTCGTCCGCAGCCTCCTGCTCCCATTTCATCTGGCGAGCGACGCCCCCAGACCAGAACGGCAAATGCGCAGCGTGAAGGACTTTCATTGGTACGTTCTCGCGGCCCACGCAGGGCAGCGCGGACAAAGATGCGCGAAGAGTCGGAGTAGGGTCTTGCAAGGAGAAATTTGACCGGCGTATCGGGTCATGCGGCCAGTACCTGTTGATAGAGTTCTCGATCGTCAGCCGAATTCAGGCTCGAGTTGTGCCAAAGCAGCGTGAAGTTACCGTTGTAACGGCGGGTGACCGCTTTTAGACGCGCAAATGCGTCGAACGCAGCAGCGCCGTTTCCCAATCCCATGTATTGGAGATCCATCACAGAGCGTTCCATCGCAATAAGAGGACGAAATTTCAGTTCTAACGGCCGTCCCTTTTCCAGATCGAACGCTTGGAATTCACGGCCGGTTCCGCAGCGGAATCCCGCTCGATCAGCAAACCCCAAGGTGCTGTCGTAGTTCATGCCCGCGGCCTCCCATGCGGCCGGCGTAATCCTCTGGTCCCACCGCAAATAGTGCATTCGTCCGCCCATCTGTTTCTGGCCGACGCCCTCTTCGCGACAAACCTTCTGCAACCGCTCTGCCTCGTTCTGTATGGCGGTTGGATCGCGATAGGTGTTGTAGCTAGGATGCAGCCCGACTTCATGGCCACGTTGGGAGATGCTCCTCAGCAGGCGCCGGATGTTCACGTTCTCAGGTTCGTAAGCCGCATCTCTGACTGGATCCGTTCGGCCACAAATGAAATAAAATGCGCTAGCAAGGCCGTGCCTCTCGGAGACATCCATCAACCAATCAAAAGTATTGAAGGGATCGGCGGAGGCTAAGGTGTTGCGTTGAAAGAGTGATATCTGCAGACCGGATAGTGCGGTCAAAGGGCTTCGGCGCTTAACGAGGTCTATTGCGGAGGCGCGCAAACCAGAGGTCAAGGGGACCATGCAGTACTTTCCAGCGGCATCCACATCGTGACTGACTAGCGCCTGGAAGTGGTGGGTCCGCCGTTTAAGGCCAGGCCAGAGATGCTCGATTGCCCGCCAAAGGATTTCGCAGTATTCGTCAATGATAGGGCGCTCTAAGAGTGCCGCCTTATGAGCGGTGGACGCACTGGCCGGAAAGCGATCGTGTTGGTCACGCTCGGGTCGTACAAATTCCTCGTATCGAGTGAGTGAAAAAAAAGCAGATCCGAAAATATCAAGCGGTAGTTCGACCCGGTCCTGCGATACCGTCGCTGAGCCATCAGAGCCGTAAATGACGGGCGTGCATGTGATTTCAGGGTTGGCGCCTTTGAGCGACGTCAGGTTACACTCCCGAAGAGGCAACTTCGGTAGTGTTCTCGGATCGAGCCAAAGCTTCGATGGCATCGACAAGAAATTGGCGCATATCAGAAGTTTGCGTTCCGAGCCACTGATGCCAATGCATACATTGCTGCGGTCTGTAGCAGTGTGTTGGAAATCGAGTCCCAACCAGTCTCGCAGGACAACGTCCAGAATATAGGCCCACTCCGATGGTCGAACATCGGGTGTTTCCACGATTAACGTCATTGGAGGGCAATCGCGGGCCTGAGCTCGTCCCCGACCAACTCATAACGCTCGCCCGTGCGGCGGCACACAAGCGTTTCGTCGAGAATTTCGCCAGCTCGGGAAACCCATCCCGCGTGCCGGGCCGGCACCCCGACCATGAGGGCGTAGGCGGGAACAGGTTTCGTAACCACGGCACCCGCCGCAATCATGCAGTATTCACCAAGTTCATTTCCGCAAACAATTGTGGCGTTGGCTCCAATGGAGGCACCGCGTCTGACCATGGTGGGCCGGAACTCGTCCTTACGTTCAACTTCGGCGCGCGGATTTATCACATTGGTGAAAACACAAGAGGGGCCGCAAAAAACCCCGTCTTCCAGCGTCACGCCTTTATACAATGATACATTGTTCTGGATTTTGCAGTTGCGGCCTACTGTGACGTTGGGACCGATCACGACATTCTGCCCGATAGTGGTTTTTTCGCCAATCGCGCATCCTGCAAGAATGTGGCTGAAGTGCCAAACCTTGACGCCGTCCTGCAGTTCAACGCCATCATCGATATATGAGCTCTCGTGAATGAACGGCGCGGCACTCATTGGGCCGAACTCTTCTGGTGAGAGATACTGGCTTTCATTGCCCTTCCCGCCTGGTCGAGGACGCGCAGAACTCTCAGCCCCTCCCTTCCGTCAGTTCGGACGGCCGAGCCGTTCTCTATCGCCGAAATGAAATGCGAGCACTCCTCCTTCAGCGGCTCCAGATGCGGAACGGCAATGCGTTCCGCCTCCGCTTTCGAGGGCCGAGGAACTGGGCCGGTCGTGTCGATAAAATGTCTGTAGATTACAAGCTTGTCTTCCCATTTCGGCTGGCTGTCCTCGAACACCGCCATGGCTTTCTCGCCGGCGACGACAAGACGCTGCTCCTTGAACGGATGCATCCAAGACACCTCGATACGCGCGCTGCCCCCTCCAGGGAAGTGCATCTGAAGGCCGGCGGCGTCAGCAATTCCCGGAAGGAAAGAGACGTTGCCGTGCGCTGATACATGATGCGGCTCTTCGCCGAAGAGTCCGAGAATCATGGAGACATCGTGCGGCGCAAATGACCAGAGCACATCCTCTTCACTGCGGAATTTTCCCAGCGACAACCGGTTTGAGTACGCATACAGCAGCCGTCCGAATTCTCCGGCCGACACCATTTCGCGCAAGCGCACGTAGATCGGATGGTACTGCAGGAGGTGGCCGACCATCAGAACGAGGCGTCGCTGCTCCGCAAGCTCACAGAGTTCCTGCGCTTGTGCAATTTCCAAAGCGAGGGGTTTTTCAACGAAGACGTGCTTGCCGGCCTGCAACGATTCGCGGGCTTGCGAAAAATGCTGACCAGCTGGCGATGCCAGGGAGATGGCTTCGATGTTTGAGTCGGCCAGAGCTGCATCAAGGGTCATGGCGGTGACGCCATAGAGCGCGGCGGCCTCCTTGGCCACTCCTTCGTCGGCGTCAACTATCGCGCGCAAGTACCCCAATTCGGAGAAATTGCGGGCCAGGTTTCGTCCCCAATACCCGTGCCCGACATGTGCGATTCGTACCATCAGATCTCAATAATCCTTCGCGCTCGGATGAGGCTGCTTAGCCGATGTGCTCCGGCAAGTCTATGCCAGCATGCTCTTAAGGACGAAGACTGGACGTGGGTCGAGGAGAGCGATAACAAGCACTTTGGAAATTCGTGAGGCAGGACTTTCCCGGCTAGAATTCGGTCAGATTTCAATGCCATCTTTGCGTCGCGGTGTTGCGACATCGGTAGTGCGGGCTCGAAGCAAAGTACTGCGACGCCTGCGTCGCATTCGCCACCTTGACTTCGTATAGAAAGATGCGTCAGCCATGTTTTCCCTTCTTCGGAACTTTGGTGTGCTCGCGTTTGGGAATGGCCTGGCGCAGCTCATCTATGTGGTCGGCTTCGTCTTTCTCAGTCGCATCTACGATCCGGAGACATTCGGTGTATTTGCAGTGGCCCTGTCCGTTGGAATGATCCTAGGAACGGTCGCTTCGCTTCGGCTGGAAATAACGATTCTGCTTGCCCGCACCAGGTGGCAGGCAAGGCTCGCGACCCAAAGCAGTCTTGCTGTGGCTGCCGGCATCCTTGTTATCGTCTCCCTGGCGCTTTTCGTTCTAGCCCACTCGCTAGAGGCCAGCTGGACGGAATATTGGGCCGCCATTCCTGCAATTGCAGCTTCTTATGCTCTCGTAAATATATTCTCTTTTGTCCAGACAAAGGAAAAACGTTATGCGCATATTGTTTTTGTACAGATAGTCAGATCATCCAGCATTGTAATTTTTGCGTATATCTTGAATTTTTCCGATATATCGACAAACAAGCTGGTAATTTCTTCCGTTGTTAGCTCGGCGGCGGTGGCGTTACTGCTTTTGGTTTTGGAGACACAATACCGTTCCGATATTTTCAGAAACCTAAGATTTATTTCCGCCTGGGTTTCCCGTCATCGCGAGGTTCCGCTTTTTTCGTCCCCTGCAGTGCTTGTCAGCTCATTGGCCAATCAGGCGCCGGTTCTTCTAATCGCCCTTCTTTTTGGTCAAGGGTCGGCCGGGATCTTTTCCCTCGTGCACCGGCTGATCAATCAGCCGGTGCAGATCCTTTCCGGCGCGGTCAATCGCATGTATCTGCAATCGGTTTCTGCAAAACGAATGGCAAGACAACCTGTCTTGCCATTCTCGATCGGTCTGCTCCGAATTGTGGCGCCCATCGCAGTGGTGGGAACCGCAATAGTGCTAGTGGCCGCCTATTTTGGCCTGTTCGGATATTTTCTCGGTGATGAATGGCAAAATGTTGATCAGTACGTATTTCTCCTCACTCCTGTCTTGTTTACAGGATTTCTTGCGCGCTCCATTGCCGGCTTCGCGGTTTTGGGATCGAACCGTATCGGCTTGGCCTACCAGGTCATTCTGCTAATCGGTGTTAGCCTGGCACTGGTTCTTTCGAGGCTGCTTTGGGAATCGGTTTTAGCAGCGGTGCTGGCGCTATCTGTCACAATGGCAATAATATATGCGTCTCAAACACTAACGACGCTGTGGATAACGAAAGAGCGGGATAATCAGCTGCCATGAATTTCGAGAACAAACCCTTGTTTATCGTGGCCTCGGAACGAAGTGGCACAAATTTGCTCCGCCGACGTTTGACGGATCGACAATCCTTGTATGTCGGTCCTCCCGCTGCGCATTTTCTCAAGCACCTGTATTATCAGGAGCCGTATTTCGGTGATCTTGCGCTCGACAGCAATTTCCTGGCGTTTCTGGGCCATGCGCTTGAGCTGGTTACCGTCCATTTTGCGCCGTGGCAAATCGATTGGACGACTGAAGGTCTATTGAAAGAGTTCGGCAGCCAGCGCCGAAGCGCCATTGCGGTCATGGATTTCATGATGGCGAAATATGCACGGCAATTGGGTTATAGCCAGTATATCTGCAAGGACAATCATCTGTACGAGTTCGCGCTGGACATTTCTGGTCATCTGCCGGGGGCAAAGTTCATTTACCTCCATCGCGATCCGCGAGACTTTGTGCTGAGCCAGATGGCGCGTCCGGGAGCTGTGCAGAGCGTATTGCGCTTCGCTCGGTTGTGGGCATACGAGCAAACGAAATCGATAAAGGTGCACGAAGTGCTGGCTCGTGACGGCAGGAGCATTCGCGTTGGCTATGAGGACTTCATACGAGACGAAGAGGTAGTGACGTCGCGTTTGATGGATTTCATCGGCGTAGATTCTGCAGTTGGCGGAAACGCCGCTGACGATGCCGTGGTGGAAGAGGTTCACGAATGGAAGAATTTGTCCGGCGGAACGCTGCGCCAAAACTATAATAAATATCTGGACAGTATGAGCCCGAGGAAAATTCGCCTCGTGAATGGCGTGTGCCGGCGGCAAATGGAGTATCTGGGCTATCTGCGAGAGGGGGAGGAGTTTTCACAATCCAGCAAGTGGACACTGCTCGCTGACTACACGCTGGGTTATGCCAGGGCCGTTCTGAAGCGCAAGTCCCAGCCGATAAGCGAAAGCCATCGCGTGCGTGGGAAGGTGATCGGGCGCCTTGGCGTCAATTACAGAAGCGATATTTGAGATCCGACCGGGGTGGCTCGAGAAGCCGAGCAAGCCTTACCGAACGGGAGCAGACATTTTGATTCGTGCACTTTGTGCTGCAATCGGCGGAAAGGCATTCGGGTCAGACAAGCTGGCTTTGAGTGTTCTTGTGCGCGCAATTTTTATACAGAAAATACTGCGCATAAACGCTCGAGTCCCATGGCCGGTTCATTGGACCAGCAAAGTTTCAGCACCCGAGAATATCGATAGAGGTACCCGGTTCCCCGGCCTGAGCATGTGTTGTCATATCGACGGGCGCAATGGAATTGTGTTTGGAGAAAACGTGTGGGTGGGACCTCACGTGTCGATCATCTCGATGAACCACGATTTGTACGACTATGAGCGGTATGTTTCGGCGAACCCGATATTGATCGATGACAATTGTTGGCTGGGTGCCCATGCCGTCGTCCTGCCGCGCGTGCATCTGGGGCAACACACTGTGGTTGCCGCGGGCGCCGTCGTCACGCGATCCTTTCCAGACGGCAATCAGGTGCTGGCCGGGGCGCCCGCCAAAATTGTGAAGAAGCTTGATCGATATGGCGATGATTTCTCTGCCTAGGTTGGCAGTTGCGGTTGCGCGCCGCTTGATCGGCGCTGCCTACAAGGCCGCTTCGGTTCCCGTATCGGTATTCGAGCGCCTGCTCGGTGATTCGACCGTTCGCATGGTCGATAGCGCACAGCCCATTTTTATCGTTGGTGCCCCAAGGACCGGATCAACGATCCTTTATCAGGCGCTGACCAACGCTTTTGACGTCACCTACATCGATAACACTGCGTGCAAATGGAACCGAAATCTGCTGTTCGGGCTGTGGCTAAGCGATCGCAAGTACGGGAACAAGCCGCATGACAATTTCGACGCCGATCATGGAAACACGCAGCGGTTTGGCGGACATTCGCCCAGCGAATGTGGAGAATTCTGGTACAGGTGGTGTCCGAGAGATCGCCATTTTATCGACTACGAGGATATCACCCAGAGTATGGTCGCTGGGATTGGACGCGAAATCAATCGATCAACGCGTTATTTCGGCCGCCCGTTCCTGTTCAAGAACTTGAATGCAGGTCAGCGGTTGCGGCTCATCGCACAGATATTTCCGGCTGCGAGGATCGTGTACATTAAACGCGATCACGTGTTTGTGTTGCGGTCAATCCTCGCGGCTCGCGCGAAGCTCGGACTGAAGGAGGGCCAATGGTGGAGCGTAAAGCCAAAGGGCTACAGGCACTTGATGACCCTTCCAGAGGCGGAAATGTGTGCCCGCCAAATCCTGGACATAGAACGACAAGTTGAGGAAGATTTATCGCTTTTCCCCCAAGCAAACGTCAGGACCATTCGTTCCTGCGAACTCTCGCCGGAGGTGATCGGCGATCTGGCGCGGTGGCTAAACTTGTGGCCACGACCCCATGGGGCTTTGCCTGGATTCAGAAAAGACGATCGAGCGTCGCTGGACGCCCACGAACTGCGGCGTTTGCAGTCGACTCTTTCCGTGGCCTCGAATGTCCAGGGCGCTGAGCAATGAAAGATAAATATCGGACGCTATGCCGTGGCGAGCCATCAATTCCCCTGTTTTCAAGAGATTGGTGGCTGGACGCCGTTGCGGGCGATGACGGGTGGGACGTTGTTGTTTTGGAGCATGGGGGCGACGTGGTGGCATCTCTGCCCTATGTTCGCACCACAAAATTCGGCTACACGCTGTTGAGCCAGCCACCGTTGACCCAGACGCTTGGTCCTTGGATCAAAGCGGGCAAGGCCAGCTATGCCAAGAATCTGAGACGCGAAAAGGATCTGATGCAGGCGCTGATCGATGGGTTGCCGCGATACGCGCATTTCTCGCAACGTTGGCATCACGATCGTACGAACTGGCTGCCGTTCTTCTGGCGCGGATTTCGGCAGACGACCCATTACACCTACCGGTTGCCTCAGCTGAGCGATCTCGACTTGGTCTGGTCTGGTATTCGAGAAAATATCAGAACGGACGTGCGCAAGGCGCGCGGCCGCATGCAGATCAGGATCGTAGAGGAGCCGAGTCTCGAGGATTTCCTGGAACTGAATCGGAAAGTATTTGCGCGGCAGAACGTCCGAATGCCGTACGGCGCCGACCTCGTCCACAGAATAGACCGGGCAGCGTCAAGAATGAATGCTCGAAAGTTGTTTATGGCTGCCGATCCGGACGGAAATTTTCATGCCGGCGTTTATCTGGTTTGGGACGAGAACTCAGCCTACTACCTGATGGGCGGAAGCGACCCGGAACTTCGAAACAGTGGCGCCACCAGTCTTTGCATGTGGGAAGCCATCCAGTACGCCGCGACGGTGACAAAGAGCTTCGATTTCGAGGGCTCGATGCTCGAACCGGTAGAGCGGTTCTTTCGTGGGTTTGGAGCGGTGCAGACTCCCTACAGCAAGGTGACGCATACGCCATCTCATTTGCTGTCATTGGGCATCTGGTTAAATGAGCGACGCCGAATGCGGCCATAGTGCGGTTGGCTGCCCGGTCTTACCCGATCATGCACTAACGACGTTGTCTGCGGGCAGTCGATATTTGCCCCGCGTATCCACGATCAGCGCGGAATGTTCCAGGATCATGTCGTAATCAAAATCGGAATGGTTGGTCAAAAGCGCGACGCAGTCATAACTCGCCAGCATCTCCGGCGTCATATCGACCGATTGCAGGTCAAAATGGTGTTCGCGCATCCTGGGAAAAACGGGAACATTGGGGTCTGAATATTCCACCAGAGCGCCTTTGCTTCGCAGCAGTTCCATGACCATCACCGAGGGAGACTCCCTCATGTCGTCAACGTCAGGCTTGTAAGCAATTCCGAGCGCCAGGATACGGCTGCCTTTCAGCGATTTCTGTCGTTCATTGAGCGCGTCTGCGATTTTATTGGTGACCCAGGTGGGCATTTCGCGATTTATTTCGCCCGCCAATTCAATGAAGTGGGTCGACAGACCATACTCGCGAGCCTTCCACGTCAGATAGAACGGATCTATCGGTATGCAGTGGCCTCCCAGCCCCGGACCCGGATAATAAGGCGTGAACCCGAACGGCTTGGTGGCTGCAGCATCGACCACTTCGAAAATGTCGACGCCCATTCTGTCAGCGATCATCTTCATCTCGTTGACCAACCCGATATTAACCGAACGATGGATGTTTTCGAGCAGCTTGGTCAGTTCCGCGACCTGGGTTGAGGACACGGGGACCACGGTGTCGACGACCGCTTCGTAAAGAGCTTCACCCATTCGAAGGCATTCGGGTGTCATACCGCCAACAACCTTTGGAATGGTTCGCGTCGTGAAATTGGGGTTACCGGGGTCCTCGCGTTCCGGGGAATAGACGAGATAGAAATTGCTGCCAGTTTCGAGTCCCCGAGCTTTGACGAAGGGTAGCAGCACTTCGGCCGTAGTGCCCGGCCATGTCGTGCTTTCCAATGACAACAACTGTTGCGGCTGCAGGTACGGGCTAATGGTCTCCATTGTGTTGACTACAAAGGATAGATCTGGCTCACGATGCTGGTTCAGCGGAGTTGGAACGCAGATGATGATGACATCCACCTGCTCAATCCGATCGAAGTCGGCGCTTGCTTCAAAGCCCTGAGAAACCATTCCTGCAATATCGTCGCCGGCGATGTGCTTTATGGGACTTTTGCCGTTGTTGAGACCGGCAACGCGTTCCTGGTCGATATCAAAACCGATGACTGGAAAGCCGGCCTCGCTGAAGCGCAGGGCCAAAGGAATGCCGACATATCCAAGGCCGATGATGCCAACTATCGCGTCTCCAGTCTTGAGCTTTGCTTCAAGCGTCATTGTGCAAACATCCGTTACTGCTTGTTGTCATCATATCTAGCGGGAAGCGGTCAGCGATTCCACAATGAGGTTCTGCACGTCCTCGGCAAGATAGGGATGCATGGGCAGGCTCAGAACGTTTTCGCAAAGGCTCTCACTGATCTTCAATCCATCAGGGTCGCTAGGAAAGTCACGATAGGCCGGTTGATGATGGAGCGGCAGCGGGTAATAGACGACGGTAGGAACGCCAGCCTGCCGGGCTGCTTCCTGTACTTCCTTGCGCTCGGCTGTGCCACCCAACTTCAACGTATACTGCGCCCAAACGCTTTGCAGACCGCTCGGTACATGCGGGGTCTCGAACCGGTCCGAAAGCATGTCGTCATAACGGGCGGCGACCTTTTGCCGTGCTATGATTTCATCATCATAAATTTTGAGTTTTTCGATAAGGATGGCGGCTTGCAAGGTATCAAGTCGGCTGTTGAGGCCAATCCGCACGTTCTGGTATTTGTCCGTGCCTTTCCCGTGAATGCGCAGGGAATCTATCGTTGCGGCGAGTTCATCGTCATCCGTGAACAGCGCCCCTCCATCTCCATAGCAGCCAAGCGGCTTTGCCGGGAAAAAGGAAGTGGTCGTAACGTCTGCGATCGATCCAATACGCCGGTTGTTGTACACGGCGCCAAAGGCCTGGGCGCTGTCGCCAACTACGCGCATCCCACTTTCTCTAGCGGTTGCGATTATGTTGTCGTAATCGGCGGGCAGGCCGAACAAGTCGACCGGAATGACGCAAAACGGACGCAGTCCCCGTGCCTTGGCATCCAGTACAGACCTTTTCAAACTCGCTGAGCCCATATTGAATGTGTTCGGGTCAACATCCACGAAATAGGGGGTCGCCCCAAGGAGTGGTGCGATTTCGGCTGTAGCGGCAAAGGTGAACGCCGGAACGAAAATGGCGTCTCCCTTTCCAGCTCCCAACGCCATTAAAGCCAATTGCAGCGCATCGGTGCCGTTTCCGCAGGTGATGCTGTGGCGCGCTCCACAGAAATCGGTCAGCTCGTCTTCGAGTTGCGTGACTGGGGGTCCACTTATGTATCTGCCCTCTTCCAACACACGCGCGATCGCATCGTTAATCTGAGACCGCAACCGCTGTTGCTGGGCGGCCAAATCGATGAAAGGTATGGCGGGCATTATGCTCTCGTTCGGCTTTTGGCAGAAGTGTTGGATCGGACCTCAATAGGGCATGTGTTTCGGATTCGCTAGGAGCAGATTTCGTTTCGCCCTAACGCGCCCGATGCGCGGAGCGGCATCCGGGGTATGCGTCCGCTAATGCAAGTTGCGATCTGCATGCGTCCATGCCATTCAGCGGCTATGGATCAAACACCGAGTTATCGGCTCGACATAGATGGACTGCGCGGCTTGGCCGTGCTGGCTGTGGTGGTCTATCACTATGGCATCGAGCCTTTTTCGGGTGGCTTTGTGGGTGTCGATGTATTTTTCGTTATCAGCGGATACTTGATAACGAGAATCGTCCGCAAGGAAGTTGAGCAGCATACCTTTACGTTCCGGGCATTCTTTTTTCGTCGCGCGCGGCGTATTCTCCCCGCTCTCACGCTCGTAGTCGGCACAACTCTCGCGTTCAGTTGGTTTGTTCTGCTACCAGGGGATTATCGAGATTTGGCTTGGCAAGCGACCAGTGCCCAACTCGGTTTTTCCAATATCTATTTCTGGCGAAACACGGGTTATTTTGACCAGTCTTCCGATCTCCTGCCTTTGCTGCATACCTGGTCCCTCGGCGTCGAAGAGCAGTTCTACCTGTTTTGGCCGGCAGTATTATTGGCGCTCTGTACGGTTCCGGTTCTAGGTCGGCCTCGACCAGGTATTTTCGTTGTCATACTGATGGCGCTTGGTTTCGGCGTGGCGCTGTACGGCATGATGGTTAGTGTTCAGGCCTCCTTCTATCTGTTGCCGGCCCGAGCATGGGAAATGCTCGTCGGAGCGGCGATCGCATTTGCGCCAAGCATGGGCAGTCGAAGGGCGAGTGAGATTGCCAGCGTTTCGGGGCTTGCAGCAATCGGAATCGCTATCTTCATGTTTACTAACGCGACGCCCTTTCCGGGTCTGGCAGCGGTGCTGCCTTGTGCCGGAGCGGCGCTGGTTATCTGGCCCAAAGAAAGCAATTCAGTTAGTAAAGTGTTGTCGCTCAAGGCCTTGGTCGGGATTGGGCTCGTTTCATACTCGCTTTATCTATGGCACTGGCCCGTTCTGGTTCTTTTTAGGCATTTTGCCAACGGCGAAATGCCTAACGCTCAAGAAGGGCTAGTTCTTATCGGAATTTCTTTTGCATTGGCCTACTTTTCCTGGCGGTTTGTCGAGAGACCGTTTCGACGGAACAGCCAATTCCACTGGAAAAGAGCAAAGCGGCCCGCTCTTGTGATAAGTGCCTTGTTGCTGAGCGCAATCGGCATCGCGGCAACTGACGGCGCGGGTGCACGCGTTGCCGTGAACAGCAATATCGGTGATCGCGATCGCATGTGGGCTTGGCCATGTGCTTCGCGGGGCCCTTCAGCGCTTGATGAGGACGGCTGCTATTTCGGCCTGGACTGGCATGAGGCCCGTACCCGGGCACTGGTCTGGGGTGACAGCCACGCACAGGCACTAGCTCCGGTTCTGGAAGCCACCCTAGGTGACGATGCGGCCTTTTTCCTACATGGTGGATGTGCGGCTATCATTTCGCATATCTTCACCGCAGTACACCCCATAGTTCCTAGCACCTACGACAAGTGTCCAGATGGCCACGAACGTGTCGTGGATTACCTTGGGCAAAATGGCGATATCAATCTGGTTGTTTTGGCAGGCATCTGGTCGGCGTACCCATCGCGTATTCGGTCCGCTCGTCCAATAGATTTCGACAACGACGCCGACCGATTTTCGGCCGCGCTTCGTGCCGTAATTGAAGCGATCCATAGTCCGGGACGGCGTATCGTTCTGGTTGGGGATATTCCCCGGTTTTCTTACGATCCAGTCAGCTGCTTTGTCAGCTCTATAGGCTTGTTGCGTCGTGAATGTGCCTATCGGCCAAATGCGGTGGAACGATACCGCTACGAATCTATGGACGGTTCCGTTAACGGGATCATGAGCGCCCTAGCCCGAGAGTATCCAGACGTTTTCTACGTGCCAGCGGGGGAAAACCTGTGTGACACGGGCACTCACTGTCTGACGATGGTGAATGGCGAATTTATTTATAGGGATACAGATCATCTCCGCCGCGACCTGACGCAAGTTACGCTGAATGAACTGGGCAAACGCATGGGACTGGAAAAAGCTATGTTGCCAGTCAATTGAGGAGACCGCGGCAATGCCTCCGTTACTCTTAAGAGATTGCATTCCAGCGCTTGGGGTCGTTGGACGACATGGCGAGGAGGGTGTGGCCGGTCTGGTTGAAGGGCTTGATCTGGCTGGTGAGGTTGTCGAGCACAAAGTCACCCTGATCGGTGCGCACGACGAGCACTGCGTGGCCCTCGCCGCGGGCGGTAAAGCCGATGGCCAGGCGCAAGGCGCCGGCGGGCACGCCGCGGGCGATCAGCTGGGCGCGCTTGTTCATTGCGTAATCCTTGCAGTCGCCTACCCGGGCGCCAATCGTCCAGACCTGAGTGGCGCGCCTTTGGGGACGGATCGAAGTGTTGACCGAGCGGTTGACCGAATTGAGCACGCTCATGAGACCGGAGTCCATCTGCAGCTGGGTGGCGGGCGCCGAAGCGCAATGGGTTGGCGACGTCATGCAGAAGATCTGCAGGCCGAGCGGTGCCGCGGTTGTCGATGATGTGGTGATCCGCATGACCGATCCCGACGGGCCGGTGTGACTGGAGGGTTGGAGCGTCTGGGCGAGAGCGGGGGCCGCGGCGGCGGTGAGCGTCAAAACGGCGCCGAGAACGATGGACACGATACGCATAATCGGTGGCTTCTCCAGGTCAGGCGAGCGGCCGAAGGCTCCATCCAGGACCCCAGCGGACGCAAAATTCTCTGTTGACCCCATCCTGACGCCCGCCAATTTCAAACTTGTCGATTGTTTGAGTACAATTTGATGCAAATGCAGGAGGAGCGAGCTGTGCCCTTATCAGGCCCGGCTCCGTTTGTTCTTGGCGCTTGACCCGATGCCGTCGATCTGCACATGATTTCGAATTATGGGTTTTGCGCGTGTTCGATGGCGTCATATTTCAACGGCCTGACCCTGATCGTTTTTACCCTGATTCTTGGATCGTCGGGGGCGTATCTTGTTGCGCGTGAGATTGCGCCCTTTAATTTTTCATTTGTGCCGCGTTCGGAAATCTTTGAACGGCTCACAAATGAACCGGTGCCGGTTCCGCCGTCGACGTTCGGTACCAATGTCGCGCTTGAAATCTGCGATCAAACAATGACCCGGCTGTCGTTCTACCTGGCCCCGACCGCCCGCATGTCGGCGGTGGCCAATTCCTGTATCGAGACAGCGCGGACTTCGATTTCCCAAATGCCCAGCCATAGCTATGGCTATTATATCGAAGCTCTTGCCCGTTTCGCGCTGGGGGAGGCCGACATGGCCGTTGCTGCCCTTGAACGCTCGCAGGCAGTGGGGCCCAACGAACAATGGCTTGCCGAGCGGCGCGTGGGCGTTGCCGAGACACATTATGCCGCGCTTGAGGCGTATGCCGGGACGGGCCATCTGGCTGATCTGGCGCTTCTTGCACAATCGCGGCGGGGCATCAGATCGATTGCCGCACGATATGTTGCCAATCCGGAATTTCGCGAACGCGTCACTGCAGTTGTCGAAACGCTTCCCGACGATATCCAGCAGCGGTTTGTTGCCGTTGTGCGTGCGGAAGCCCGCACCATGGGGGCAGGAGCCTAGATGGCGATCGACGTTTCCGGATTTGAGATCACGAGAGCCTCGTCGGGCGGGAATCGCCGCAGTCAGGGGCAGGCGCGGCTCAATCACATCCTTGCCATGGGCCTGATCGCGTTTCTCTTTCTGGCTCCCATCCCGCTGGGCGCCAACCGGCCGATCTTCTGGGCGATCAATGCGGCGCTGATCGGGGGCGGGGGCATTGCTTATGGCATCCTGATGCTCTGGCGGCGCGAGAACTTCCGGGTTGCCCTGTCCGATATTCCGGTCCTGACCGGGCTGTGGGCCCTGCTGTGCCTTTATGCGGTCGTCCAGTTCATCGTGCCGGTGAGCACGGTTTTTGTTGCCCCGGGCACGCAGGTGGTTTCATCCACGCTGTCGATTGCGCCCGGCTCGACATTGCACAGCCTGATCCAGTTTCTGACACTGGCGGTCTTCTTCTTCCTCGTCCTGCAGGTCAGCGCCAACCGCGAGCGGGCACGGTTTATTGCAGCGGCGCTCTTCTGGGTGATCGTAGCGCACGCGATCTATGGGCTTCTGGCGCTGACGCAATTCGGCGACACGGTGCTTTTCCTCGAGAAATGGGCGTATCTGGGGTCGGCGACGGGCACCTTCGTCAATCGCAATTCCTACGCGACCTTCATGGCGTTCGGGCTGGTTCTGGGCACCGCCCTTGCCGCGCAGACCGTTGAAAAGGCTGCCAACAGTCGGCAGATCCCGATTGCCAACATCATGTTCCTGCTCGTTGGTCTGTCGTTTCTCATCATCGCTCTTTATTCGACACAATCGCGCATGGGGCTCGCCGCTGGGCTGGCCGGCAGCGTCGTGGTGGCCATAGGGTTCGTTATCAAGCTCGGCCGTCGCCAACCGCGGCTTTCAGTGCTTATGGTCGTCCTGGGCGTGGGGTTGGCGATCGCCATGACCGTGCTTTTCGGCTCGGGCACGCTGGACCGGTTGGGCAGTGTCGAGCAAAGCTTTGATGTGCGCTTTGCGCTCTACAGCCAGGTGATCGAAATGATTGCCTCACGGCCATTGCTTGGCTTTGGCGGGGGGAGTTTCGAGGCGGCGTTCCCCTTGTTTCACGCGCTGCCGGTCAGCCCGGACCTTGTGTGGAATAAGACCCATTCGACCTATCTGGCGCTATGGGTGGAGTATGGCGTGATCTTTGGTTCCATACCGCTGCTTGTCGTTCTGGGCATAGGGTTGCGCTGTATCCAACTGGTTATCCGCCGCAAGTCCGATTGGGTGCTGCCACTGGCCTCGCTTGGCATCATTGTAACGGCCGCGCTGCATTCTCTGGTCGATTTTTCGCTGGAAATGGAGGCGAACGCGCTGTTTTTTACAGCTTTGCTGGCGCTGGGACTGGCCGGCGTCACCCAATACGGGCGGCGGCAAAAACGCCAATGAGACAACTCTTCGCCCGCATTTTCGGTACTTCGGGCCCGGAAAGCTCCCGGCAGGGTGCGGCGCGGCTATCCAGCGCCAATTTTCCCCGGGCGCTGTATGTTATCGGTGACGTTCATGGGCGCCTGGATCTGCTCGAAGCCATCGAGGAACAGATCGCGGGCCATGCGGGTGTTGTAAACGAGGATGTGTGGGTGGTCCTGGTCGGCGACGTGGTGGATCGCGGCCCGTCTTCCGCCCAGGTCATAGACCATCTCCTCAAGCCTTCGAAATGGGGCTTTCGCAGATTCTGTCTGTCGGGCAATCACGAACAGGCCATGCTCGAAGCGTTTGAAAGCGCCGAGGCCCTTGAGTGGTGGTGCCGGTTCGGCGGCGTGGAAACCCTGGCGTCCTACGGCGTGAGCATTTCCCAGCTCGATCCCGGCGCGCGCAGCTGGGATACCAATCGCGCTGTGCTTGAAGCCTATATACCGCGCGAGCACATTCAATTTCTCTCGGACCTGCCGGTCATGATCCGCGTTCCGGGCTATGTGCTGGTTCACGCGGGGCTGCGGCCCGGAATAGCCCCCGAGGACCAGACCGATCAGGACCTGCGCTGGTTCCGTCATGAGACAGACGCGGCCGGGGATAACGAGTTAGAGTCCGGCTATTGCGTGGTGCATGGTCACACGATTGTCGAACGGCCGCTGGTAACGCGCGGAAGGATTGCTATCGACACGGGTGCCTATATGAGTGGCCGCCTGACGGCTGTGTGTCTAAGGTCTGGTCAAGAGCCGATAATCATTGAACAATCGGAACCGAGCCAGCACAATTAGCTGCTGATTGCCCGCCTCTTCGCGAATCTGGGAAGATTATGGAAGATCAAGAAATCGATGTCCGGGGTATTCTGAACCTGCTGCGACGGCGGGCGAGCTTGATCATGGCCACGCTCGTCGTCTGCCTTGGTATCGCCGGCATCGCACTTTTCGCCCTGACACCGATCTATTCGGCTTCCACGCTCATTCTGGTCGATACGTCGCGCAACGCACTCATCGACCCCGATGCGCAGGTCTCCAGTGCGTCGTCCGAAAATGCGCGGGTGGATTCGGAAGTGGAAATTCTGCGCTCCGACACCGTTCTCCTTAATGTTATCGACAGGCAACGATTGCTGTCGGATGAGGAGTTTGGCGTAAGGCTGGGGTTGCGCGAACAGGTGCTGGCGTTCCTCCGCCTTGGCGATGCCGACCTGCCGCAAGGCGATGCGGCGGTGCAAAGCGTACTCAACCGGGTCAAGGCCGCGGTCTCGGTTCAACGGCGGGGGCTGACCTATCTGATCTCGGTGCAGGCCCGCTCCGAACAACCTCAGAAGGCCGCGGAACTGGCCAATACAGTGGCCGAGGCCTACATCCAGGATCAGATGCAGTCCAAGATCGAGGGCGTTCTTGCCGCCCGCGAGGTTCTTGATGCCCGGCTGCAGCTTGCCCGCGAAAATATCGGGCGGTCCGAAGAGCAGTTCGATTCCTTCATCAACCAAAATATCGACCAGTTGGCGGCTGAGCCTGGAAGCTCGGTCGCGGACCTGCGCGACGACCTGCAGTCGATCACCGGTTCGCGCGAAGAGTTGCAGGCTTTGAGCCAGACGGTGAGCCAGGCGGCGGCGTCGCGTGATTGGTCCAGCCTTGTGGCGCAGTTGGAGTCAGATGCGCTTGCCGAACTGGACGCACAGCGCCAGACCCTGGCAGCCGATCTTTCCGGCGCCGGTTCGGGTTCTCCGGCGGCGATCAATCTGCGCCAGGAACTGGCGTCGGTCGAAGCGGCCATGGCCGAGCGCGCCGATCAGGCGTTGACCGACCTGCGCTCGCAGGTCGCCCAGCTTGACGACCGGGCCAGCGGCCTGCGCCAGCAGATACGCTCCGATGTCCTGTCTTCGGATTTGCCAGTCGACGTTCTGACCCAGCTCTATGAGTTCCAGCAATCGGCCGATCTTGCCCGCACGCAATATCAGTCGCTTCTGGCGCGCTCCGCCGACCTGCAGGTTCAGTCCGAACTTCAGATTGCCGACAGCCGGATCGTTTCCCGCGCCCTGCTGCCGGCGAGTCCGGCCTTTCCCAACCCGCAACTCATCCTGCTGATGGCAGGGCTTGCGGGGCTCGGCCTCGGGATCGGGCTCGCCTTTGTCTATGAAAACTTCGTTGGCGGTTTTACCAGCGAGAGCCAGCTCAATCTGGTGACGCGCCTGCCGGTGATCGGCGACATTCCGCTCCAGCGGCTCAATGCCGATGCGCAATCGGCCGCCGAGACTTTGATATCGGCGCCCCTGTCGCAGTTTTCCGAGTCCATACGGAGGGCCAGGGCGGTTGTGGATCAGCATCTGCGCAGGGTCAGGGGAGCCGATGCGGGTCCCATGACGCTCAAGGGTCCGGATGGAAACGGCGTTGTCGTCATGGTGTCGTCGTCGGTGCCCGATGAAGGCAAGACGACAGTGGCGCTGTCTCTGGCACGGGCCTATGCGCAATCGGGCAAGAAGACGCTGATCATCGATTGCGATCTTCGGCGACCGGCCATCCACAAGAATCTGGGCATCGAATCCGAATTCGGGCTGTTCGAATATCTGGCGGGGCGAACCGAGGGCGAATCGCTTTCTTCGATCATTTTGCAGGACGAAGATACCGGCCTGAGCGTGGTTGTGGGATCCAAGCGCTCCGATATACCCACCGATCAGCTGATTACCAGCGAGGCGTTTGCGCGTCTGATCGCTGCCGCGGTCAAGAATTTCGAGGTGGTCATTCTCGATACACCCCCGGTCCTTCCGGTCGTCGACGGGCTCTATCTATCCCAGTATGCTGACGCTGTGGTCTTTGTCGTGCGGTGGTCCTCGACCGCCCAGGCCGAGGTGCGCAATGCTCTGGGCCGTCTCGATCAGGCAAAAAATCCCGAAGCGCCGATGCTCGCCATACTCAACCAGCAGGTGCGGAGCCAGTCGCGCTATGGAAAAAATTACGATGGATATTACGAAGGCTAAACAGCCCTGAGCTGGCGGCAAACGTAAGACCGGGGGGCAACGATGTCATTACCGCCTGCTGTGAGTTTCGGAACCTCCGGTCTGAGGGGGCTTTCGGATGGTTTTACCCGCGATGTGGTCTTTGCCCATATCGGGGGCTTTGTTGAAACCGCTTGCACCGATGCGCGCAGCAGAGAGGTCGTGATCGGCCGTGACCTGCGAGCGTCCAGTCCCCAGATCGCCGCGCTGGTCGGCGGCGCACTCACGGCGCTGGGCTGGAAACCGATCAACGCCGGCGCTGTGCCGACGCCGGCGCTCGCGGCCTACGCGCTCAAGCGTGGCATTGCTGCGATCATGGTGACCGGTAGCCATATTCCGCCCGATTACAACGGCCTTAAATTCTATCGCCCCGATGGTGAGCTGCTCAAGAGCGATGAGGAGCCCATCAGGGCGGTCGCGAAGGCGCTTTCTGAGGCGATCCCTGACTTTGAGCCGTTCCTTCCGCACCAAGATCCGGCTGCGCGGAATGAGTACGCGGCCCGATATACGGACGCCTTTCCTCCACACGCGCTGGCCGGGTTGAGCGTTGCGGTTTTCGAGCACTCGTCGGTGGGGCGGGACATTCTTTTCAATGCGCTCGAGGCGTTGGGCGCATCCTGCACCAGCGTGGGGCGGAGCGAGGTTTTCGTTGCCGTCGATACCGAGGCTGTCGAGCCTTTCGCCATGGCGCAAATTCACGAGGCGCTGGCGGCAGGGCAATTTGATGCCGTGGTCTCCATGGATGGCGATGGTGACCGTCCATTGCTTGTGGATGCGGGTGGCTCTCAAGTCAGTGGTGATGTGCTGGGGGCGCTGACCGCCCGGATTCTTGCGGCCAAAGCGGTGGTGACGCCGCTCACGTCGACCAGCGCACTCGAAGAGAGCGGCTGGTTTGAGACCATAAGCCGGACACGGATCGGATCACCCTATGTCGTCGAGGAAATGGCGCGGCTTGGCGCCGATGGGGTCGTTGGTTTCGAGGCCAATGGCGGCTTTCTCCTGGGGTGCGATTTCGAGCTCGCTCACGGGCGGCTCAAGCGCCTGCCGACGCGGGATGCGCTGTTGCCTATCATCGCCGTTCTGGCCGAGGCGGCGGGGCGCGATGTTTCGGTCAGCGATCTGGTTGCGGAGCTGCCGGCTCGGGTGATGAGGGCGGATCGTCTGAAAGACGTTCAGCCCGACGACGCTGGAGCATTGATCGAGGAGTTGGCCCGATCGGCCGAACTGCGCGCCAGTTTTGACGAGAGCCTTGCCGAGCCCAAAACAATCGACACGACGGATGGCACGCGGTTGATTACCGCGCGTGGGGACGTCATCCACTTCAGGCGGTCGGGAAATGCACCTGAACTCAGGTGTTACGTCGAGACCGGCAGCGCACAAGCAACACAGGCCCTGCTTTCCGCCATGATTGCCAGACTGGCCACACATTTGAACGCTAGAGGGAACCGATGACCGATACCGATGGAAAAAACGGGGCATCTGACGGCCGAAAGCGCATCGTTCCCGTCGTTCTGGCCGGAGGAACCGGCACAAGGCTCTGGCCGATCTCGCGTACGGCACGGCCCAAGCAGTTCCTGGCGCTGACGGGCGAGCACAGCCTGTTGCAGGAGACCTTGCTGCGGTTGAGTCGGGACCCGCGCTACGATGCTCCGATCATTGTTACCAACGAGCTTTATCGCTTTCTGGTGGCTGAACAGGCGCAGGAGGTGGGCGTGGAGGCCATGCGGATCGTGCTTGAACCGGTTGCCCGCAATACGGCCCCTGCCATCGCCGCGGCCAGTCTGCTGGCGGCGGACAAGTCGGACGATGTGCTTGTTCACGTTCTTCCTTCCGACCACCGGATCAAGGTCGATGATGCCTACATCCATGCGCTCGATGTAGCCGAAGCCGCGGCGCTTGCCGGGCGATTGGCAACGTTTGGCATCGAGCCGTTCGAGCCGGCTACCGGGTTTGGCTATATCGAGGCTGGCGATCCGCTGCCTTCGGGCGCCCACGACGTCCGCAGGTTCGTCGAAAAACCGAGCGCCGACAGCGCGGCCGAAATGATCGCGACGGGATCCTATTACTGGAACTCGGGCATGTTTTTGTTCAAAGCCTCGGTTTTCCTCGAGGAATGCCAAAAGCTGGTCCCCGAAGTTCACGCGGCAGCTTTCGACGCTGTCAACAAAGCGGTGCAGGATTTCGATTTCCACCGCCTCGATGCCGAGGCCTTTTCACGGTCTCCGAGCATTTCCGTCGATTATGCGGTTTTTGAAAAAACGAAGCTTGCGGCTGTGGTGCCGGCCCCGATCGACTGGTCGGACCTCGGGTCCTGGGACGCAGTGTGGAAGAGCGGATCGCGCGACGAGCACGACAATCTGGGAATGGGCAAGGTTACCCTCAACGCCATGTCGGGTTCGCTGGTCATTTCCGAAAAACACCATGTCGTCGTCGACGGGCTGGACGACATTGCGGTGCTGGCAAGCGAAGATGCGATCTATGTCGGCCGGTTGTCGGCGGCGCAATCGGTTGGCGATATCGTCAAGCGCCTCAAGGCCGACCCCGCTACCCAGAATTTGACCGAAACGCACCAGACGAGCTATCGCCCCTGGGGCGGATATTCATCGGTGCTCAATGGCGAACGTTTTCAGGTCAAGCGTCTGTTCGTCAAGCCGGGTAAGCGGTTGAGTCTGCAAAAGCATTTCCATCGCTCCGAGCACTGGGTCGTAGTGCGTGGGACCGCCGAAGTGCAGCTTGGCGAAGACGTTTTGACGCTGCAGGAGAATGAAAGCATCTACATTCCGCAAGGCGAATTGCACCGTCTCTCAAACCCCGGGAAAATCCTGCTCGAGCTGGTCGAGGTTCAGACGGGCTCGTATCTGGGCGAGGATGACATCGTACGGATCGAGGATGAGTTTGGCCGGACCTGAGCGCGAGCCGGCCCTCGCGTTCCTGTGCTGCGTTGAGACAAGCTTAACCATAACGGGCCATTTTAGGCCCCTGTGATTCACCGAGTTCCCCGCGCCATGTTTCGCCCTCGCTTCGTATTTCAAACGCGGTCCGCGGACCGTGACCGGCAGACCGACCAGGGTCGGCGCCAGGCGATCGCCGGCGTTCTGGCGCGCCAGCGCGCCGATGTGGACCGCGAAATGGCAGGGCTGCAGCGGCGCATGGACGACGCGTACCAACGCGCGGCAGCGCTCCTGGCCAATAGCGAGGATTATGGTGAGCGCTCGACGCGTGACGAAGAGGAAATCGTTGCGTTCGAAGCATCGGCAGAGGCGGCACGCAACCGGATCGCCGATCTTTCCCGCCAACTGGAGGTGTTCGAGGCGATTTCCAGAGTTCTCGATGATGCGGGGACCGGTCCGGACGGTGAAAGTTAGGGCTTGATCCGGCCCGCCGGCCCGACTTAGCCCCGCTATCTAGCCGCGGCGGGCGATCTCATCATAAACGGCGGCGGTTTTTGCTGCCATTTGGGCCACCGAATAGTGCTTTTCGACCATCTCCCTAGCCTTTTGCCCCGCTGCTGTGCGGAGTGATGTTTCGCTCATCGCAACAAGGCTGGCGGCTGCTGTTTCGGGCTCGTCCAGGGGGAAAAGCAATCCGTTCTTTCCGTCCCTGACCGCATCGCGATTGCCGACCACATCCGTTGCGACCACCGGCAGGCCCTCCGACATTGCCTCGAGCACGGCCAGCGGCATTCCTTCCCATCGCGAAGTCGACAGATAGACGTGGGCGTTTCTAAACGCGTCGCGTGGATGCGAGGTGGGGCCGGGGAGATGGACAAAATCGCCCAGACTGGCCTCGTCGATCAACTCCTGGCATCGATGGCGTTTGTCCCCATCCCCGAGCACCGAGATGAGAAATGACAGCTGCGGATGGAGCCGGCGCAGGGCGTTGGCGATGTCGACCACCAGTTCGGGATACTTCTGATGGTCGTATCGGCTCACAGAAATAATTCGCAGCGGAGGCGGAGGGGCGATTGGCGGGCGCTGTTGGGGTATTGCGACACCGTTGACGACTGTCCGCAGTTTTTCGGGCGCAATGAACCGGGCCGCTTCGATGAGTTGGCGTTCGCCATCTGAAACGCAGATCGCCCTTGCTGTGAACCAGCCCAGAATGCGTTCCACGAGCAGGTAGAGGGCTTTCTTTACGGCGCCGTATTCTCCCACGTGCAAACCATGAAATGTATGTACCGCGGGCACGCCGGTTTGCAGGCTGAGCAGCCGGCTGTAGATGCCAGCGCCCTTGCCGTGGGAGTGAACAAGATCGATGCTGCGAGCCCTCACGGCCCGAGTCAGCCGGAACAAGGCACCCAGCCGAAAGGCCCTATGAGGAACAGTCAGCAAATTGCCGGCGCCGACGAGTGCGCTGTAGCGCGAGAAATATGGCTCTTCGCGGGGACAGGCGACGATTGGCTCGATATCGGAAGGCAGGTGCTGGAGCAATTGAAATAAATGCTCCGGCCCGCCGCCAATATCAGCGCGCAGGGTCAGGAAGAGAATGCGCATGGGGGAGCCGTTCACTTTTCATGCGTTTGAACTGGCGAAATCATTGCTAGCGACGCGGGCAATTGCTGCGGTAAAAAGCATTGCCAGTGGCATGGAATACCAGAGCGTGTATGTGTCTAGTGTGAACGCATGCGATATCTCTGAGATGATTATCGCCAGTGCACCAATTCCCCAACTTGATCCTTTAAATGCCAAGTAGGCCATTTTGGCAGTTATATTGATCCAAAAAAATATGAACGCGACGCCTGCAAATAATCCGAGTTCTATAAATATACCGAGAAAAGCATTATCGCTATATACTCCGTATACAACCTCGATATTTTTGTATCCCGTTCCGATTATAGGATGATTTTGCCAGATTTGCAGCAGGTAGTTCCAATTATCGTACCTAATCGTTCTTAGAAACTGACTTTCGCCTGTGATATTTAATATATCCAGTCTTCTGATATTGGTCGCGATGGTTCCACTCATTTCGCCTTCCGAGAGGACGACTAGCAGTACAATCGCAGCCGTTGCTGCACAGAAAAAGTATACCATCTCCCTTATTCTGAAAATGATAGGGATCATTATCACCCACCCAAGGATTAAATGTAAGAGGGCGGCTCTGGATGAACTTATAAAAGTAGAATATAGCGCCACACTAAAGACAAATATGCTTAGTGTTTTTGCGTACTTTGGTGAGCAGAGTACTATTGATACGAGTGAAACGGTTCCCCAGATTGAGGTAAAATGGCCAAAATTACTGGAGTTTCCTAAAATTCCGCCGGCACGAACCGAGGACCCGGTGCCGTCCCCGGACCAAATTCGCTGCTGGTCGGTACGCAATTCTATTCCCATATGAAAAAAGGCGATACCCAATAATATTGACGCCCCTCCGCTGATTAAGAAAGTGCGTGCTAGTGTGCAGTATTCGGTTTTTCCAAAGTTTCTAATTTTGGTTACAAGCAAGAACGGCGCAAAAATGGAAATTATTCGGACAATAGACAAGTCGCCCATGCTGAAATCATTTATTGCTGCGCTTATTGTAAAGCTTATGATTGAGAAGAAAATAAATAAAATATACGGAAGCGTTATTCGCGTTACAGGATTCCCGCTCACAAAAAAAAGAGCAAAGAGCGCGGGAATGAGCAGAAAATCAACGGCGCCGATGGCAAAATTGTCGGAAACGCGGAACGCAATCAATGGGCTGATGCCCGCATAGAGCCATAGTATCCGATATATCAACAGCTCGCCGCCGGAGAGGCGGCTTTTTAAGCGGTCCAATGCCCCAAGTCCTTGCCGATTAAATTGCTGAGCTTGTCCACATCCTGCCGGAAATGCTGTTTCAGTTCATCTCTAAACGCGGGAGAGATTTCCTGCCGCGGCTTCCTGGTATTTAGGCTACCTTTTATCCATTCAACCGGGCCATAACGCCTCTCCCACAGGTGTCTGCGCACAGAAAGGAGGGGCCTTTCTATGATCCTGGGTGGAGTGAGTATGAGTTTCGCTAGCCACTCGTGCCGATGTGCATGAGCTGAGTTGACCACCGGGAAGTCCTGGCGCCGGTCGTCCACCAGGCCGAGAAACCTTAGGGTTTCTTTGTAGACCTTGGGCGTATCGGCCTTGAAGTCGTCCAACGTTATTATTCGGAGGCGATCTTTAGGTATCAGCTCCGTCGCATATTGTATTTGTTCGCCGAGCAGCCCGACCTTCCCATACTGCAGAAAGGCCGGCTCACGACAGCCCCGTGGGATGCGGCGACCGATTGCCCGCTCGTCCTGGGCTCTCCATGCCTCTTCAAATGAGGCAATGTCCTCATGAAGAGAATAGCGCTGCTCCATGTGGTAGGCCTGAACGAGCTCGATTGGATTGCGGACCATGGCTATAAATCTTGCGTCAGGATTGTAAGAAAGTATCCGCTCGATCGCTACACTGGAACGGAGGTATCGTGTGCTACCCTCGGCAATCACATTATGTAGTTGTGGATCGTATCCTTGAAACACCGATAAATAATCGGCCATAGTTTCCAGTGACATTTCATGCTTTAATCGGGGAAAATCATCGCACCAAAAAAAGGGCTCTTTTGGCGTAGAAAACAAAACGTTCGGGTGTTCCGATAGATATTTTGCCAATGCGGAGGTTCCGCATTTTGGCGCGCCTATTATAAAGGTGTTTGGCTTGGGGGTAGAAGTCATTGGCCGAGCTTCCAAGAAGTTACGAGCTCAACATCGAGCTTATCGTCGACCCATTTGGCGTGCGGCCTCGTGTAATCGATAATTTCCTGAGACCACTTGGCGCTTATTTGGGGTCTTTGGATCACTGAACGATACAGAAGCCTTTGAACGACAGGGTTGTATTTGATGGCGGCAACTAATCGCTGGCCACCACGCCGCTTCACGAACTTGGACGAACGGTTGACCAAGTTTGCAATGGCCACATTCCGGGGGCGTGCGGCGGTGTTGACTGGCGAGTGTTCCGCATCCGACAGAATGTGGCGGCTGACGGCGAGATGGTCAGTAATCCGATTAAGAACATTTTGGGGATTGGCCGAAAGATCGTCGAACCGATAGACGCATAAGTGATCCTTGCCAAACGTGGAGAGAAATGGCTCCAACATGGTTTGATAAGCGATAGTTTCCCAATCAAAACCCGTTTCACACCATTCGTCCAAGGTGCCCGAAAAGCGCCCGTTGCGCTTGGTGAAGAGATAATCTGATATGCAATAATCGCGTGGTTCTCTGAGGCCTACAATAATCTTTACATTGCCGACGTCGCTCTTGATGCGATCGGCGGCAGCCCGATGATGTATATAGCGATGGGAGATTTCACCCACTACGGCCTCGTTCTTCGCTTCATCAAAGAAGCGCCCATACCATGCTATTCCACGATGATAATTTAGGTCAAAGAAGTTGGTTTCTTTGACGGGTGTAAGGTAAATATCCGAATGCTTGGAAAGCACGGAAAATAGCCACGTAGTGGCCGACTTTCCCGTGCCGATATGGATGAAGTCCGGAAGTCTCAAAATCCGTTACCCCTTCTTTTGCCGACGCGCCGAGGGAAAGATTGAGAGTATCGAGGGATCCACACCCAGGTTTTTGCGGCAATACGCTATGCAACCGACGTTCCAGGCGCTTGTTGCGAAGGCCACCGCAATGGCGGCGCCGACCGTTCCCCAAAGGGGCGTCAGTACGGCAATCAGAAGCAATGCGGTGATATTGGTTGCCAGGATGATCCGGAAATAGGGCCGCTCCGAACCCGTCATCTCCATCATCGGAATCGTGGGCCCGGAGAGCGCATTGACGAGGTTGCCGGCGCTCAGGATGAGCAATGCGGTGTATCCGCTTTCAAAACCTTCTCCGAACAGACCCAGTATTTGGTGTCCGAATATCAGGAAGGTGGCGAAGATGATTATGGTGGGGATGGCAACCGCCGATACTGTGACCAGGCAAAGGTTGCGTACGCTATCGATTTCCCTGCGGTGGAAATGGCGGGCGATAGCTGGAGCGACCACTATGCCAGAGGACATCAGAAAAAGATTCATCGCTACCGATAGCTGCAGGGCTGCAAAAAAGGTCCCGGTCGCAGCTGGCGACATGACGAAGCCAAGATAGACCACGGCCAGATTGGGCGCCGAGCTGCGCACGATAAGTGTTCCCCACAGGCTGCCGACCGAACTCCACCATTTTTTGCGTTCGCTTTGTACGGAGCCGATGATGAGGGGGCCGGGGCGTGTCATGGGGTGCGCAAGCGCCTGGCCCAGAAGGACCACGAGCAACACAGCGGCAATGAGAACCGTGCCACTGGTCGCGGTCAATTGCGGGAAAAGCTCTATAGTCACCAGCCCGCACCCGGCAACCACAAGCAGACGCCAAATGATGTCGCGGGGGACGAGCGAAAGCGTTATCCCGGTGATGGCCCGCATGACGCTGGCCTGATATTCGGCCAGACCCAACACAAGCGTAAAGGCTCCTGCGGCTATCAGATAGGATGGGTGGCTAACGCCCGGGACAAAGGCTGCAAAAATGGCGACGCCGAGCCCGAGAGCTCCGCACCCCAGCGCGGTTACGACATAGCCGTGGCGAATAACACCGCGTTCGAGTTCGATCGCTCCATCGGCGGCATAGGCGGCGGCGTAGCGCAGCACCAGCGAGCGGAAACCAAAACTGCCGACGACGGCCAGAAGGGTTGCAAGGGAGAATGCGAAACCGAAGCGGCCGTATTCCTCCGCGCTCATGGCGCGAGCCAGCATCAGGAACATCAGGAACGAGAGGCCCGCGCCGCCGATCTTGATGATGAGGGCTGCCATTCCGCCACGGGCCAGCTTTGCCATCACATCGTCATTGGCCAGTGCCGCAGCTCGCGCCCTGATGCGCCCCCAGGTGGCCGTGATCATTGGGGGGTCCTGCGTATCTGGTCGGGGCTTATTTCGGGCATTGCGCCGTACTGGGCGAGAACCTCTGTCATACCCGCGAGGAAGTTCTGTTCGCTGAACCGGCCGGTGTGGGCGGCGATCGCCTGGGGATCGGCGTCGGCGAGGCCCGATCGCTCGAAGCGTTCAACGGCGTCGATCAGGCCCTCGACGCTTTGGTCGTCAAACAGCAGGCCGGTTTCGCCGTCGCGGACAGTTTCGGTGGCGCCGCCGCGGCCATAGGCAATGACCGGGCGTCCCGAAGCCATGACTTCGACAGGAACGATACCGAAATCCTCTTCGCCGGGGAAAACCAGCGCCTTGCAGCGTGCCATATGCGATTTGAGGTCGGCGAAGGGCACCGTGCCCAGGAAAGTAATGTTGGCCCTGGCCCTTGCGGCCAGCGTCTGCCGTGTCTTTTCAGGACCGCCAATGACCACCAGGCGTTTACCCATGCGGTTGAATGCATCGATCATGATATCGGGGCGCTTGTAGCCGACCAGCTCGCCGGCCCAGAGATAGAAATCCTCACGCTCGGACAGAGGGGCCGGGGAAAAATCCTCGACGGCGACCGGCGGATAGACCACCCGCGCGTCACGCCGCCAATATTTGTTGATGCGCTTTTGCACGTGCATGGAATTGGCGACGAACTGATCGACCCGGGCCGCCGAAGTGACGTCCCACTGCCGCAGGCCGGGCGTGAGAATTGGCATGGTCAGCCTGGCCAGACGACCGGCCCCGCTCTTATAGAGATGGTACTGGTCCCAGAGGTAGCGCATGGGCGAATGGCAATAGCAGATATGGGGCGCGTCCGGCGGGGCGATGACACCCTTGGCAGGTCCCGCCTCGCTCGAAATGACCAGATCGTATCCGGAGAGATCAATACTCTCGAGCGCAAAGGGCATAAGGGGCAGATAGCTGCGGTAGAGTTTATGGGCCGCTGGCAATTTCGAGATGGCGGTGGTGTGCACCGTGTGGCTGCGAATGGCGGCGCTGACCCCGTTCGCATCATAGACGTGGGTAAAGATGTCGGCTTGCGGAAAGAGCTTGCACAGGGATTCAAGGACCTTCTCGCCCCCCCGCATATGCAGCAGCCAGTAATGAATGATCGCAACTCTCAAGGTCGTCATCTTCCGGCAGGCGTTGGTTTCTGTTCCTTTGCCGCGATGGGAAACCTGCAACGCAATTTACTTGAACTGGGCGCCTTCACTCATTTCCAGCCAGTGTTGGAGCGATTGTTTGAGGCCGTAGCGGTACTGGAAGCCCATTTCGCGAAGCTTTTGCGGCACGATGTTTGTCGATTTGTAGAGTTTTCTAATGCGGGCCCGGTTGATCGAGGTGCGGATGCCAAGCTTGCCCAAAATCTCAAGGGCCAGTCCCCCAAGCATCATAATCGGCATGGGAACAACCAGCGTGACCTTTTTGTAACCGGCCACATCGGTGAAGGTGTCACAGATATCTTCCGAAGTGTAGCGCTCCATATGGGCGAAGTTATAGGTCAGATGCGTTTCGTTTCGCTCGAGGGCGAAGCGGAAGGAAGCCACCAGATCTTCGACATAGCCGCAGGCCTTGATGGTGTCCTTGCGGCCAGGGAAAAAGAAGTGGCCTTTTTCCATGGCACGCGCCAGGCGGGTAAAATTGCCCCGCTCGGTATAGCCGTAGATTACCGCGGGGCGGGCGACGACAAGGCGCCGCGCATCGGTGGCCTCGTTGAGCCACTGGGCATGGATTTCTTCGGCGCACAGTTTTGAACGTCCATAGGCCGTATCGGGCTCAAGCGCCGAGGTTTCGTCCTTAAGGGTTTCGCTCGCGCCGTAGACGGAAATCGAGCTCGTAAAGACGATCCTTTCGCAGCCGATACGGCGGGCATAATCGCAACAATGGGTGGCGCCAAGCACGTTGGTATAGAAATACTCCCAGTCCTCATGACCGGGTGTCGTGTGAACGGCGGCAAGATTGTATGTTTCGCTGGCGCCCGGGCAGGTGTCATCCGCAATGGGCTGCCGAACGTCGACGTATTTGTATTCGACCCCTTCGACAACAAAGCGTGGCTCGGCAATATCGGCGCTCACGATCAGATCATACTCTCCGCTTTCGGCGAGAGACCTGAGCAGATGCGAACCGATAAAGCCTGCGCCGCCAAATACCAGAGCGTTCTTTCTAGTCATCTCTCACCATTTCAATGCGGTGCGAAATGTGGCGAAAGGGCCGTTGTCGACAGTAGCGGATCGGGGATGAAGCTTTTCGGTTATGCGGCATTTCGATAGCCCTCATACCACTCGACAAAAGCCCTGACCCCGGTTTCAACGTCGACGCTCGGCACGAACCCGGTGAGCGCCTTGAGCAAACCGGGATCGGCGAACGTTTCAACCATATCCCCCTGCTGCATGGGCAGCATCGTCATTTTCGCCGCCTTGCCCAGACACGCTTCGATGGTCCGGATGAATGGCATCAGCTGGACCGGTTTGCCGCCGGCGATATTGACCGCCCGCCATGGGGCGACCGATGACAGCGAGTCCGTGACACCCGCGGCTAGGACCGGACTACCCTTTTTGGGCACGGCGCTGGCCAGGCGCACGATGCCTTCGATGAGATCGTCAATGTAAGTGAAATCGCGCGCCATCTCGCCATTGCCATAAATTTCGATGGCTTTATCGCTCACGATGGCGTCGACAAATTTAAACAGCGCCATGTCCGGGCGGCCCCATGGCCCATAGACGGTGAAGAACCGAAAACAGGTCGTGGGGATATTCCACAGATGGGCGTATGAATGGCTCATGGCCTCGCCGGCCTTTTTCGTCGCCGCATAGAGCGAGATCGGAAAGTCGGCGCGATCTGTTTCCTTGAACGGCGTATCCTCGTTGCCGCCATAGACCGAAGACGTCGAAGCGATCAGCAGGTGTTTGACCGGATGAGCGCGGACAGCTTCGAGCAGGTTGAACGTTCCGGAGAGGTTGGATTCGATGTAGGTTTGGGGGTGTTCGATCGAATAGCGCACCCCGGCCTGGGCAGCCAGGTGGACGACGATATCGGGTGCAGAGGACGCGATCGCGCCTTCGAGAGCCTCCTTGTCCTCGAGCATGGCCTCGACAGCCGTAAAGCCGTTAGACGTCCGCAGGAGGGCCAATCGGCTCTGCTTTAAGGCAGGATCGTAATAATCGGTCATCCCGTCAAAACCCATGACCTCGTGGCCGTCGGCCAAGAGGCGCATGGAGAGATGAAAGCCGATGAACCCGGCCGACCCTGTGACGAAGTACTTCATTCAACAGCTTCCAGCGCTGATGGCGCCTGGTCCGTAGTCTGATCGCTGCGCCCGATCGAGGTATAGGCAAAGCCGGCGGTTTCAATCTCGTTGCGGCGGTAAATGTTGCGCAGGTCGACCAGAGAGGGCGTAGCCATTACTTCATATATCCTGCGGAGATCGAGTGAGCGGAACTGGTTCCATTCGGTGACTAGAACGAGGCAATCTGCACCAGTGGCCGCATCATAGGCGTTCGCGGTATATTCGACGCCTTCAAGCGCGGCTTTGGCCATTTCCATGCCTTCGGGATCATAAGCACGCACTGCGGCGCCTGCGTCGCGCAACGTCTGGATGATGGCGATGGAGGGGGCGTCGCGCATGTCGTCGGTATTGGGTTTGAAGGTCAAGCCAAGGATGGCGATGGTCTTGCCGCGTACGTCTCCGCCGCATGCAGCAATCACCTTGCGGCCCATGGCGCGCTTTCTCTGATCGTTGACCGATACGGTGGTTTCGATGAGACGCATTGGCGCGTCGAAATCCTGGCCGGTCTTGACGAGCGCCAGAGTGTCCTTGGGAAAGCAGCTGCCGCCATACCCGGGCCCGGCATTGAGGAATTTGGACCCGATGCGTTTGTCCAGCCCGATGCCGCGCGCCACCGCCTGAACGTCGCCACCTGCCTTTTCGCACAGGTCGGCCATTTCGTTGATGAAGGTGATTTTCATGGCGAGAAAGGCATTTGCTGCATATTTGATGAGTTCGGCGGTCCGGCGACCGGTGAACATGAGCGGCGCCTGGTTGAGATAGAGCGGGCGGTATACCTCTTCCATCACGGGACGGGCCCGGTCGTCCTCAAGGCCTACAACGATGCGGTCGGGGCGTTTGAAGTCCTCGATCGCTGCGCCTTCGCGCAGAAATTCGGGGTTGGAGACGACGACGAAATCAGCGTCGGAATTGGTTTCGGCGATGATGCGTTCGACATCGTCGCCGGTGCCGACCGGCACGGTTGATTTGGTCACGATGACGGTAAAGCCATCGAGCGCTTTGGCGATGTCGGCGGCGGCTGCATGAACGTAAGACAGATCGGCGTGACCATCCCCACGCCTTGACGGGGTTCCCACAGCGATAAAAACCACATCAGCGTCGACAACGGCTTCTTGAAGATCGGTGGTAAACGACAGTCGGCCGGAGTGGACATTTGAAGCGACGAGGGCACCGAGGCCCGGCTCAAAGATTGGAATTTCGCCGTTGGTCAGCCTGGCGATCTTGTCTTTATCCATATCCACGCAGGTCACGTTGTGGCCGTAGTCGGAAAAGCACGCACCGCTTACAAGGCCAACATATCCCGCGCCGATCATTGCAATTCGCATTCTTGTACTCCATCTGCCCCACCGACCGGCAAGGCACTTCAGTTATGTATCTGCCGCCGTCGCGGCCAGTTTCTTATAGACCTCGTCGGTCATTTCTTGAGGTGATTTTGTTGCGCCGTTGAGGGTTATGTCGGCGCGTTGTGGGGGTTCGAAGGGGCTGTCGATGCCTGTGAAGTTTGTGATCTGGCCGGCGCGGGCTTTGGCGTAGAGGCCTTTGGGGTCGCGGGCTTCGCAGATGTCGAGGGGGGTATCGACGTAGGCTTCGATAAAGGATATGTCGCCGGCCACTTCGCGGGCCAGGCGGC